>PDYJ01002305.1_pt1 | contig 793618 bp, 732 predicted proteins | sample 1430841 | NCBI WGS metagenome assembly PDYJ01 (sample SAMN07237672, study PRJNA390542) | Gut metagenome, whole genome shotgun sequencing project. | isolation source: fecal pellets | host: Mus musculus | place: USA: New York, NY | collected 2016-10 | reverse complement strand
GACAGCGCCGGTGAGCCAGCAGCCGGACCAGAACGCAATATCGCTGGATCTGATGAACCGCATGAAAATGCACGGAATGGCCGAGGCCTTCCGTGAGAGTCTGGCAGGAACCACTGCCCAGGCAATGACCCCGGACTCCTTCCTGTCCATGCTGCTCAGCCGCGAGTGGGACTACCGCGCGCAGGCAGCGGTGACAAGACTGACAAAAAACGCATCGTTCCGTTACAAGGCATACCTCGAGGAAATCGACTATACGGTCAGCCGCGGTCTTGACCGCAACCAGATGGAACGTCTGGCTACCCTTGACTTCATCCGCAACGGACAGAATCTCTTCATAACAGGATCTGCCGGCACGGGCAAAAGCTTCCTCGCCTGTGCCCTGGGGCACGAGGCCTGCAAAAGAGGAATACGCACACTCTACGCCAACGCAGCCAAGCTTCTCGGACTGCTCAAGGTGGCCAAGGTCAAGAACTGTCTTGAGGCTGAACTCAAGAAAATCGAACGATGCCAGCTTCTGATACTCGACGACCTGTTCCTTGTCCAGCTCGACGCCAAGGAGCGTCCGATACTGCTCGACATCATCGAGGACCGTCACGAGCGCAAATCCATCATAATAACCTCGCAGTATCCCTCATCCAGCTGGTATGACATGGTGGGGACCCGACGGTAGCCGACGCAATCCTCGACCGGATAGTCCACTCAGCCCACTCCATCGAGCTGACGGGCGAAAGTATGCGCAAACTCAAGGCAAAAAAAGGACTGAAACAGCAACTGAGGTAAAATAAAATTGACCCCCGCCGCCAGGACTTTTAAGGGGTCAATCTTATTATGCCCGTGGGGTCAAATCCCGCGTGCCCGAAGGGGTCAAACTCACGCGCCTTTTCCACCAATCCCAGAACGGATGTCGATTGTAATTTTCATCTCCAAGATAACCGATGTCTCCGGCAAGAACGAGTATATCGCCGACTGGCAGTAATGGATTATCTTTGAGCCATCTGCTGTTTTCGTGAAACTCCAGATGTAAATCAGATGCGTATTGGATTTTCATACATTTTTTGTTTAGTTTGTTGAAACGTTGGTACTTACTGTGTCCGTAGCTAATCGTGGTGGAGAAGGTTATACCAATATGAACACAAAAAAACAACTGCCGGGAAGTTTGGTAAAGACTTTCCGACAATTGGTATATTTCAGTTCGTCTGTAATGAAGACTAACTTACATCAGTTATGTTACTGAAACAACGCAGTCGGGAATATCTGCATAATGATGTTTTGATTTTTGACAGCACACAAGTCATGCTTTCGGAGCGTTTTAAGCTCTGAATGCATGTGAGAGTTGGTATATTATAATACTGTCTATACATTCGTTTCAGATTTTTGTGGGCGCAAAGTTAATACTTTTTTCACAATTCAACCAAATTATTTTTAAGGGTGTGAATATTTTACGCGTATTCAACCACTAAAAAAGTATAATATATGATACCTTTACGCGCACCGAACACTTCATTATGCAATTTTCATCATAAAGTATGGTTTATTATACTTTTATTTGCTCGCGTCAGGATTTCTTGCTAAATTTGCACAAAAGTTTATTATGTCATACTATGGAGCTTAAAGATGTAATGAAGCAACGTAGGGAGATCCTATCCCTAACGCAACAGGACCTCGCTGAAATGGCGCAGGTCGGAGTTGCCACAATCAAGGATATTGAGCGTGGCAAGGAAAATCCTGCACTAAACACCGTAAAGAAGATTCTTGAAGTGCTTGGCATTGAGATAGATTATAAGGTACGACAGACTATATAATTACCGTTGACGGATGAGAGAATTAGCCGTATATTACAATGATACAGAAGCCGGAATACTTACTGAAAAATATCCCGGTGCAGACTATACGTTCCAGTACAAAGAAGACTATATAAATTCCGCATTGCCTCCGATTTCAGCGACTTTACCCAAGCAAAGCACCGCATTCAATTCCGAGCATCTTTTCCCATTTTTTTCTAATATGGTTCCTGAAGGAGCCAATCGACGGGTTATATGCCGTTCGCTAAAAATTGATGAGAATGATTTTTTCGGGATTCTTGCAGCTATGGCCGACAGAGACTTCATCGGAGCGGTAAATATAAGGAGGATTAACAATGACTGAAATAAAAAACTGTCCGTCACTACTTTTAGATGGATTTAATACATATAGCCCCAAAGCGACAAAAATGCTCTTTAACGGAGTAAAGGTAAATCCTATTCTCAATTTTGATATTGATGAATTTAGAAATGCTGATGAGATTGCCGAGGCGATGCACCGTATTTCTGTCTCCGGTGTGCAAGAAAAATTCCCAGCAATAATTAAGTCGGGGGAAATCAGAATTGCGGGGGACGATGAACGCTCAACGCATATCCTGAAACCCGCACCTTGGATAAAACGCTTCGTGATCGCAAATTTATTCCAGCCAATGAGCATCTGACCATGCAGATAGCATCGCAGGTCTATGGCATACAGACTGCCGCTAATGGATTATGCTTCACATCCAAAGGTCAGCCGGTATATATCACACGCCGTTTTGATATTCTGCCCGACAGCTCAAAACTGCCGATTGAAGATTTCGCTTCGTTAGTCGGCAAAAACGAACAGACCGCCGGACTTCATTTCAAGTATAATGGTAACTACGAGGATATTGCCAAGGCAATTCGGGCAAACGTCGCCGCATGGATGGTTGATATGGAACGATTCTTTGAATTAGTCGTATTAAACTATATCTACGCAAACGGCTATGCTCACCTTAAAAATTTCTCACTGATTCTTAATGGGCAAGATTACCGCTTAGCTCCCGCATACGACCTTCTGAACACCAGCCTTCATGTGAACGGAGATGATCTTGGGCTTGACGGGGGACTATCACCCGATATTGAGAAAAGCGACGTATTTGAACGGACCGGTCATCCCTGCTGTCTTGACTTTGAAAGATTCGGCAACAAAATCGGATTGGTAAAAAGACGTATTGATAAAATCCTCAACAAGTACACCTCCCTACCCGACGACGCAATAAAACTCATTGGCAAAAGCTTCCTCTCCGACAAAGCGAAACGCAATTACACCCGTATCGTGAACGAGCGAACAAACCCGCTTCATCAGGGAATCGAAGTAAATAATAAAAGGCTTAATTGACCAATTCTTACAATAAGGACTTATATTTCTAAGAATAAATAGTTTAACAGGACATATTAAACATAATGCCAACATAGACTAAACTCCAATATACAAACCAATGAATACAATTTCAGAAAATCCCTCATATACAGATTTACTAAAACAAATCGATAGTCTCAAGTCCATATTAAATCTTTTGCCCGTGAGCGGTAAAGAAGAACTGAAAAAAAATATCTCAACGATTGAGCAACAAATAAATAAGTATCTACTAAAAATTAATGTACATATGTTGGCACGGTTTTTGCATAATACCAAGGTAAGATACAGTTATGAGAATCACAGAAGTAAAACTTACCAAGAAACAACGTGTGGAGTTGGAATACATAGAGCACTTCGACTCCAGGCCGTTTATGCAGAAACGAAGCCGTATAATATTGGACAAAGCCGATGGCCTGCCCTCAAAGAGATAGCGGAAAGGCTGTCGTGCTCGGAACACAAGGTCAACCGCTGGGTCAGACGGTATCTCGAACAGGGTATCGATGGTCTGCGAAACAAACCGGGACAAGGAGCCAAGCCAATAATGGACTCATCGGACGAGGAAGCCGTAAGAGATGCCATCGAGAAGGACCGGCTCAGTGTCATGAAGGCCAAGGAGAGATGGCAGCAGGCAACAGGCAAGGAGGCGTGTCGCGACACGTACAGGGCTTTTTTATCAGCCTTGGCGCAAGATTTGGACGTATAAGGAAAACGACCAAAGGGACACCCTCGCCGCAGCTCTACGATTATAAGAAGGAGAAGCTGCAAGAGCTTGAACAACAGTACCGGGAAGGTCTTATTGACCTCTATTTCGGAGACGGGAGCTTCACTTGTACCGAAGGATATGTGCCATACGGCTGGCAGTTCCCCGGTGAAATAAACCATTCCATCGGACAGAGGCGCAAGGCTCAATATCTGGGGAATGATTGACTACAACAGCCGGTATCATGGCTTCTGTTCCACGGAAAGCATGACATCCGAACGCATCGCTGATTTCCTTGACAAGTTCTCCCTTACAATAAGGAAGGACACATTCATCGTGCTTGACAATGCCAAGGTGCACAGAAGCAAGTATATGAAGGAAATGAGAAAGATATGGGAGAAACGGGGTCTTTACCTTTTCTTCCTGCCTCCTTATTCCCCTCATCTCAACATTGCCGAGACTCTTTGGAGAATGCTTAAAGGGCAGTGGATACAGCCTGCGGATTATGTCTCGACTGACAATCTGTTCTACGCTGTCAACCGAGGTCTGGCGGGGCTGGGTAAATCCCACTTTATCAACTTCTCCAAAAGAGCCTGATATGTTCATTTATTTTTCTGAATTACTTACTTTAAGATTCGAACCAGACAAATTTAATCAACATTACTCTGACTTAGGTTGGATTGCATATGAAAGTATGAATTCCGACTTAATGAAAGAAGTCATAAAGTTAGCCGAGGACAATAAACGCGATGACGGAGAGCAGCTATTATTAGAATACTATGCAGACGACGATAGAATAAAGTATCTACTTACAAGACTAAAGAACCGCACAGGCTTTTCAAAGAGGTATGAATTGCTGCGAAAAGCGTATGAAGATTACAAAAGTGGAAGATTTCACAGTTGTATACCTGTCTTTTTGATGATAATTGATGGTGTTGTTGACGAAGTAACAAAATCTAATAAAGGATTTTTTGCGTCTGACTTCAATCCTAATCTTTGGAATTCAATTGTAGGTCATGAAAGTGGTTTGGCAAAAATCGCCAAAATCTACGCGAAAACGCGCAAGAAAGTTAATACAGAGCCGATAACACTTCCTTATCGCAATGGTATTCTACACGGAAAAGATATCAATTACGATAATGATTTAGTGGCAACTAAATTTTGGCCACAATATTTGCGGTGGGAGACTGGGTGGAACAATATGAAAGTGGGAAACATATCAAACCTGAGTCTCCTAAACCCCAAAGTATTCTTCAGCAGTTAAAGGAATTCAAAGAATCTTTAGTCGCTTTTCAGAAGCAACATGACGAAAATGAAAAAAATAAAGATGAGATTGAAAAATGGCAACCACGTCATATATCAGAAGAATATATCAATAATGTTAATCTTAAAAAGACGTCTTGCATCAGTAATTCTCCAGAAGAAAAATTATCCGAATTTATGACTTTCTTCTCAAAAAAGAATTATGGAAAACTGCATGATATTATAGATAGACATCTCGTTAAAGCAAGTAAAGGACAATATATTCAAGAAATTAAAAGTTATATCGGTGATTTATCTCTTATAGATTACACGATCGTTTCTATTAAAGATTGTGCCCCCTGTATATCAGAGATTGAAGTAATGTTAAATGTCATCGACAAGTCTAAAGAGGAGATTTCATTTACGACTAAGTGCCGTATGATTTATCAAAAGGATGCATATGACGCAACTCCTCTTGTGAGTGGTAATCCGGATGGTCGGTGGTTCATAATGCACTTCTATATAAATGAAATATATAATCAATATTGGACTACACTAATACAAAGTCGACAAAACACAATTTAATTTTGGTTCATCCGAAAAATGGAGTGATGGCATGGTGTCGGCATAACAAATAAGGAAACCGGGGATTCCGTTGATATTTAAAGTACCACCCATAAATTATCAGCATGAACACCAGTTTCCTATATCATGAACTCGGGCTGAAAAGCCTCAGATATGTCGGTTGTGAGCGCCATAAAGGACGCAGTATAGTAAAAACGGAAAGTAAGCACAGGATGTTGTGTTGTCCTAAATGCGGCGGCAAAAGATTGATAAAGAATGGAACTCGGACGCGAGACTTTCATTGCGTTCCCATCGGCAGAAGACCAGTGAGCATACGGGTCAGACTTCAACGATATAAATGCAAGGAATGTGACTATGATGCCCAGGAGCCAATACCGTTCGCAAACGGCAGCTGCGGCTATACACATCGCTTTGCCTCTTATGTACTTGACTTGTTGAGAATCGGAACGATAAAGGATGTTGCGGCCCTTGTGTGTCAGTTGGGATACTGTCAAAGATATACACAAACGCCACCTCAAACGCAAGTACTCTCCGCCTATAATAAAGGGAGTCAAGCGCATTGGCATAGATGAGTTCGCTGTCAGAAAGGGACATGTATACATGACTATCGTGGTGGATCTCGATACGGGAAGGATTGTTCATGTCGGCAACGGCAAGGGGAAAGAGGCTCTTGAAGCTTTTTGGAATCGGGCCAATCGCCTTGGTGTGGAAATCGAGGTAGTGGCTACGGATTTGTCCGGAGCATTCATTGCTTCCGTTCTGGAAAACGCACCCGAAGCGACTCTCGTATTCGACCATTTTCATGTAGTGAAGCTCATGAACAATGCTGTCGATTCGGTGCGAAGGACCCAATATGCCGTTGAGACAGACCTGAATAAACGCAAGATTATCAAAGGCACCCGCTGGCTACTGCTTCAGAACGGAACAGACGTGATGGACTCCCGTCATCGCAATAGACTTGACAATGTGCTTGAACTTAACAAGCCTATGGCACAAGCCTATTTTCTCAAAGAATATCTTAGGGAGATATGGATGCAACCGAATAAAGCCGAAGCGGAGAAAGTTATTGATGACTGGGTGAGAATCGCACGTGACAGCGGTCAAAAACAACTTGTCAAAATGGCCGCCACATTATTGGCTCACCGTTGGGTAATACTCGCATAGTACGACCATCATATTTTATCGGGCAGGGTTGAGGGTATAAACAACAAGATTAAGGTTATGAAACGAAACGCCTACGGCTTTAGGGATGAAGAGTACTTCAAATTACGATTGTTCTCACTTCACGACTGCCGTATCACGCGAAATGTCGGATGAACCTCATATCACCCGTGCATCAGGATGAGTTTATCCGGCATCTCCTCTCCATCAATCCCGAAATTAAGCATTTGGCATAGGTAAGTTGGGACAACAGCAGCAATCATTCACACCTCAATATATCATATAATAAATATTTTTAGTATCTTCGCAGTATTAAATGATAGATTGAGTATGGCAAAGTTATCGGCTTAGCCGCTTTGCACCTAAAATGAAGACAATGGCAAAGAACACTATGGGTACTAAGCTGCCTCGAAAACTGGAGCAGAAAATGGCTCTAATGGGCGAGCAGATTAAGCTCGCCCGGCTGCGTCGTAACCTCTCGATAGCGCAGGTGGCTGAACGTGCGACCTGTTCGCCTCTCACGGTAAACCGCATCGAGAAAGGTTCTCCTACAGTTTCAATCGGCATCTATGCCCACGTTCTTTATGCCCTGCAACTTGATGACGATCTTCTTTTGATTGCCAAGGAGGATACTCTCGGACGCAATCTACAAGATTTAAGCCTTAAACATCGCCAACGTGCATCAAAGAAGTCATAATTTGTAGGCAACATGAATATATCGGCTCAAATCAAGTGCAAATATGGCAAAAATCGGCTCAATTTTAGCCGATAATCCGATATTTTTTAGTAAATTTGAGCCGATAAAAACTTTCAGATATGACTCAAGAGGTTGAAATCCTTCAGTTCCTTCACTACAATCCGGAGGCATCACGTGCTGAGATCGGCTTGTCATTGGCCAATGCCCCAAGTCCGGCAACACTCAAACGATTGATTGCCGATGGCGTCGCTAAAGGACACATAGAGGTTGTCGGTCGTGGTCCGGCCACTCGCTATAGACTTACTCCGCAGGCTCATGTGACTATGGAGTTGAACCTTGACACATACTTTGACAAGGATGTCGACGAGCGTCAGGTGCAGGAGTCGTTCAATTTTGAGCTCATAAATGAAATTCTTCCACAGGTGGATTTATTCACAGATGAGGAACTGCAACGTCTTGATGACGCACAGGGACTCTTCCGCCAGCATCTTTCGGAAATGTCAGAGTTGGAATATCGTAAAGAGATGGAACGTCTCGGAATCGATTTGTCATGGAAATCTTCGCAGATAGAGGGCAACACTTATTCTTTACTTGAAACTGAAAGGCTGCTGAAAGAGAAACAAACGGCAAACGGAAAAACCAAGGAGGAAGCCGTGATGCTACTCAATCACAAGGATGCTCTTGATTTCATTCTTGATGTGCCGGACTATCTGAAAGATTTGACCATTGCCCGCATAGAGGAGATTCATGCCCTGCTTACAAAAGAATTAGGCGTTGAGAGGAGCATCCGTCATCGCCGTGTCGGTATAACCGGAACAAACTACACTCCGCTTGACAATGAGTTTCAAATCCGGGAGGCTCTTGAAGATACTGTGCGACTCATAAACGGCAAGAGCAATATCTTCGAGAAAGCTCTGCTCGCACTCGTTTTACTCAGCTATATTCAGGCGTTCACCGACGGTAACAAACGTACAGCCAGAATTGTGAGCAACGGTATTCTCATCGCCAACGGCTATTGCCCGATTTCATTCCGCACGGTGGATTCGATTGACTACAAAAAGGCAATGCTGATGTTCTACGAGCAGAACAACATCGCCGCTTTCAAACGCATTTTCATCGACCAATTCCTTTTCGCTGTCAAAACTTATTTTTAAAATTATATAGCACTTTACCAATAAATGACCGCAATTGTAGGAACTGTAGAGTCAAGTGGCAAGTGCAAAATTAGCAAATCATTCGGAAGAACTCAATTTTCGGTGTTGAAAAACCTAATTTTTTCCTCGGTCTCTCATTGATTTGGTACTGAACTTTGTTAAGTTGATCCTGGGAGACAAGTCTGAAATCAGTGCCTTTCGGGAAATATTCTCGCAATATCTTGTTCATGTTTTCAATCGCGCCCTTTTGCCCTGAGCAATACGGGTCTGCGAAATAAACGGTACAGTCCAAGGCGTTACAGATATTCTTGTGATTCATAAACTCAACACCATTGTCTGTTGTAATGGTGTGTACAAACTGCTTGTATGGCAGTAATAATCGAATGACAGCTTCCTCAACATCGGCCGGTTTCTTAGATGGGAGCTTTGTCTGAATGAAGAAGTTCCGGCTACGTTCGATTATGGTCAGGACAGCACTTTTCTGTTCGGCTCCGACTACCAGATCCATTTCCCAGTCTCCAAATCTTTTGCCGTCGGCCTCGGCCGGACGGTCATGGATTGAAACCCTGTCTGGTATCATGGATTTTCCTGCCGTCTTGTATGGCTTGGCCTGATGTCTGCGATGTTTCATTCCATGATGCGTGTACTGGCTATACTTCTCAAGGTCTGACCTTTTTCCTGATATATACGTTCATGGGATATCTGTATGCCCTCCAGTTTGAGTTTGCCGGATATCTGTTCGGGAGACCATCTTTTCTCGACAAGCAGCTTCATGGCACGTTCCAGAACACCGGGCTTGAGCGCTGTGTTCCTAACTATACGCTCCCGTCTTTCCTTCGCCATCTCATTTGCCAGCCCGGGACTGTAGCCGCCTCTCTTGTTACGGTTGCGTTTGAGTTCGCGACAGACGGTAGACGCCGCAATCTTTTTTGCGGGAGCCGTATTTCCTTTTAATGCCGCCTCTTCTTCGCGAAGGCGGTTCAACTCGTCTGCTATGGCCTGAAGCGAAGAACCATTTTGGCGCATGGCAGAAATTGTGTATCTTGCGCAAGGGTTAATTGATTGTACATGAGCAATACAAAATTAATTAATCTTCGGGAGACTTCGGTCTCCCTTTTTGTTTTTTTGTATTGCCACTATGGGAAAGGTTTTCTTAGCCATGGCCGCCGTCTAAAATTATGAAAACGGAGCTGCCGCAAGACAGCCCCGTCTGTTTCCACGATTTCAGCGTGGCGGATGAATCTATTGCTTGGTCGAGTTGCTCCTCTGCAGGGCTCGCCTCCTCTTCGATCCACGGGGCAAAGTTAACACTTTCCCTTGAATCTACATCATTTAGGCTCCATAACGTTGCACTTCGTTTTGGAATCTACACACAAGCGACAGAAGTATGATATACTATACTTTATGCGTACCAATTTCAATACCAACTATAATAGAATGGCCGAAAAGTATGATTTATTATACTTTTATTTGGGCGGTTTCAGCAATTCTCCTTATTTTTTGCAAAAAAAGTTTATTATGTCAGACTATGGAACTGATGGATATAATGAAACAGCGTAGGGAAACGCTTTCCCTCACCCAACAGGATCTTGCTGAAATGTCGCAAGTGGGTCTTGCCACAATCAAGGATATTGAGCGTGGCAAGGGTAATCCTGCACTTAGCACCGTGAAGAAAATTCTTGATGTCCTTGGCATTGAGATTGAATATAGTATAAGGCAGACCGTATGAAACAGCTAGAGGTATATTTCAATGAAATAAAAGCCGGTATATTGACGGAGAAGCACCCGGGAATCGGATATTCTTTCCAATATTGTAAAGATTATCTTGACTCTCCCATGCCCCCGATTTCCGCGACGCTACCCAAAAGAACAGATGCTTTTTATTCTGAGCACTTGTTCCTTTCTTCTCTAATATGATTCCGGAGGGAGCAAACCGCCGTGTGATTTGCCGCTCGTTGAAAATTTGATGAACAGGATTTTTTCGGACTGCTTGAAGCGATGGCCGACAGAGATTTTATAGGAGCCGTTAATGTAAGGAGGATTACCAATGATTGAAATAAAGAACTGTCCTTCTTCTCTTGTGGAAGGATTTGACACTTATAGCCCGAAATACGCCAAATTACTATTTGTAAACAAAAGTGAATCCGGTACTTGGATTTGACATTGACGAGTTCCGGAATGTCGGCGAGATTGCGGATGCCATGCACCGCATATCGGTCTCCGGCGTTCAGGAAAAATTCCCGGCTATTATAAATGCAGATGCAATCAATATAGCAGGCGACAATGAGCGTTCGACACATATATTGAAACCTGCACCGTGGGACAAGACTCTTCGTGACCGCAAGATGATTCCTGCCAACGAGCATCTTACGATGCAGATTGCCTCACAGATTTACGGAATACAGACCGCGGCTAATGGTCTTTGTTTTACGCCTCAAAGGTCAGTCCGGTATATATTACCGCCGTTTCGACATCCTCCCTGACGGGTCAAAAACTCCCGATGGAGGATTTCGCCTCGATAATAGGCAAGAATGAACAGAGCCGCCGGCCTTCAGTTCAAATACAACGGTTGCTATGAGGATATAGCCAAAGCGATCAGGGCAAATGTCGCCGCATGGATGGTTGACATGGAGCGTTCTTTGAACTTGTGGTTTTCAATTACATTTATGCTAATGGCGATGATCACCTTAAAAATTTCTCGCTAATTCTGACTGAGCACGATTACCGTCTGGCTCCTGCTTACGATTATCAATACCAGCCTGCATGTCAATAGCGATGACTTCGGTCTTGACGGTGGACTGGCATACGATATAGAGAAAAAGCGACGTTTACGACAGAACCGGCCATCCCTGTCGTCTTGATTTTGAGAGATTCGGAGAAAAGATTGGCCTGGTAAAGAAACGTATAGACAGAATCCTAAACAAATACACCGCTTTCCCTGAAGGCGCAAAGCGACTTGTTGACCATAGTTTTCTTACCGACAAACTGAAACGCAACTACATCCGTATTGTAAATGAACGTATAAGCCGTTTCAACAGATTTTCAGAATAATATCAATTTAACTTATACCAAAATGTCAAAAGCAAAATTAAAAAAAATATATGTCGGCTCTTTCAAAAGAACAGGTAGTCGATATAATGCTCCAGTTATACGATGCGAGCAAGGAAGCGAGCGCATGGCTTGAGTTCTATATGGAACCCAATAGCGATGCCGAGCTTGAAAAATACAAGAAGACAATCCGCAATCAGTTCTTTGGTCGTAACGACTGGCCTAAAGATCCGAGTTTCAGAGAATGCAATAAACTGATAACCTCATTCAAGAAACTTGTACCTGATCCACATGCCATTGCGGACCTGATGCTCTACTATGTGGAACAAGGATGCAGCCTGACCGCACAATACGGCGATTACGACGATCCGTTTATACCGCTCTTGAAAACAATTTCAACAAAGCGGTCAAAATTCATATCTATCAACGGACTGATGCCCGAATACTCGCCACGCATGAAAAAGATGATTAAGTCTGTGGAGTGTTGTGGATATGGCTTTTCCGGATACATTGTGGGACATCTACTACGAATACGCAGAGGATTGATTAAATTCATTTTAAGGCTTGGATTCTTCAATTGAGATAGAACAAGAATTACACTTTTTTTGACCGAATAACCATGCCTCCATTACATTTTTTCAAACGAATAACCGAGGATGTGCTACACTTTTTCAAACGAATCGATAATGACCTCGTATCGGTCGTTTGCACATCTTAGTTAAAACAGCTAACTTTGCGGGTACAAAAACACAGGCCCGAGAGGGTCGGAAAAAGCGATTTTCAGAAGGTAAAAACGGCGCATCTTCGGGCTTTTGTACCCGAAGATTTGCAATCCGTTGAGCGGCAAGATGTTCTACGCACTGCATCGGCAAATGACCGGCAGTTAAAGATAGGCTACTATAAGTATAGATAAGTATTAAGGCGTTCAGTTTGAGCGCCTTTTCTTGTGTCCGGCTGTCGGCTGTTTAATCGGTAGAACTCGTTTCTACCTGTTTTTCACTCCATTTTTGAACCACATTTGTTGCTCGTCTGCTATCCGAGTCAAGTCGCTCTACTCGGTAGTGGATGATGTTCATACTCGTTCACGCTCATTCAGGCATGTTCATACGGGTTCAACGAATTAGCTCAATGAGTGACACAATTTTAACTCAAAGTTATGGCAACTTCAAACATTAGAATCAAGAAGGTCTGTCAGTGGTGTGGAAATGAGTTTGAGGCTCAAAAGGCCACAACCCAGTATTGTTGTAAGCGATGTGCCGAGCACGCTTACAAAGAGCGTAAACGACAAGAGAAGAAGAAAATCACTGAAACTCTTGATTCGCTTACTGCTCATGAAAATAAGATAAACCAACTCTCCGGCCGAGGACTATCTATCGGTTGCTGAAGTGGCGCAAATCCTTAATGTAACACCAAGAGCAGTTTATAATCTCATTTACAGGGGTACCATCAAAGCCTATCGCCTCACCTCACAATGGGCAGTAATCAAGAGAGCAGATATTGACGCAATGATCGAAGCTCGTCCTTATGAACGAAAACCGAAAGCAACGACAATCGCAAAAGATGAGAACGGCGAAGCAATCTCGGAGTTTTACACGACGAAAGAGATTATCACAAAGTTCGGGGTGAGCAATTCATGGGTGTTCGCCCAAGGCAAAGCTCACAATATTCCGAAGGTCTACCACCGGGGGAAGACGCTTTGGAGCAAGGCGCACTGCGATCGGGTGTTTGCAGCGAAGCCCGAACCGCCGAAAGAGGATGACTGGATTTCGTACTCTAATGTGCGGGCTGAGTACAATCTGACCCATGATCAGCTTCACAACTATGTGAAGTACCATGGTCTGCGCCGTAAGAAAGTCGGCAAGTATACCTATATATTGAAGTCGGAAATCGATGCGATTCTCCGTCCTCCAACGCTGAAATGAAGCAGGTTATCGGTTATCCGCAGGTTAACAGTCTAATAACTTGATAACCGGGAGATAACCTACGAACTTTGCCGAAACAAATCATTCAAAAACAAAACTCGTATGGATATATGCACTAAAGTCGCCTTGCGGCAGCGTCTTCTTGATTCGGGTAAGATCACGCTGTACTTCGACTATTACCCACCAATCCGAAACCCGAAAACAAACAAGATGCAGCGCCATGAGTATCTTGGAATCTACCTGTATGGCAACCCGACCAACAAGGTGCAGCGCGACTTCAACCAGACGATGCTTGAGAAAGGGGAACTTCTGCGCTGTCGCCGTCAGGAACAGGTGATTAACCGCCAGTTCGGTTTCATCGACCATAGCCAGCAGAAGGAGGATTTTCTCGCTTATTATGAGGAATATGCCAAAAGGCAAAGCAATACCAAATGGCGAATCAGCTACAAACATTTCCAAATATTCACAGGTGGAAAATGCACCTTCGGAGAGATAACTCTTGACCTCTGCAACAAGTTTCGCGATTATCTCCTGAACGCCAAGCAGCTCAAACACACGAAAAAGAAATTGTCCAAAAATGCCGCTTCCGGGTATTTTTCGACATTCCGCGCTCTGCTCAAAAAGGCTTACAAGGAGAAACTTCTGACCGAGAACGTCAACGACTTTCTTGAATACATCGAATGGGATGATGTCGTGAAAGAGTTTCTCAATCAGGACGAGCTTATCCGACTGGCCCAGACTCCCTGCGACAGCGACGTGCTTCGCAGGGCATCGCTCTTCTCCTGTCTCACAGGTCTGCGTTTCAGTGACATTCTCAACCTCGACTGGAAGAATATTCAGGAGATTGCCGGAATCGGACTATGCGTTGTAATCAAGACACAGAAGACAAAGACGGCTGCAACCCTACCGCTTTGCGAGGATGCCATAGAGCTAATCGGAGAGCGTAAGACAGGCAAAGTATTTCCCGGATTCAAGAAAACACTTACGGCAAAACCTCTGGCAGACTGGATAAAGGCAGCGAACATCGACAAGCACATCACGTTCCATTGCTTCCGCCATACCTACGCCACCCTTCAGATGGCAATGAGCAGCAATCCCTACGTGGTCAGCCAGGCTCTCACCCATAAGAATCTTGAGACAACTCTACGCTACACGCATGAGGTTCCGACCGCACTGCTTGAGACTCTCGGCAAGATTAAAATCAAGCCCAAATAGAATGCACCTGATTTCCTCCTGAAATGACAGTGGGACGTTCTCACGTTTCACAAATAGGCAGATAATGGTCCGTTACCGCCCGGTAACGGACTATTTTGTGCTAAAAATACAGGAAGTTGCTAAAAGTGAACCGATATGGCTAAGAAAAGTGTCCAACATTTCGTTTTTAGCAATCAATCCTCTGTAATTTTGTCGGACAATTTCAAAATCTCACAATTATATGAAAAGCGACAACACATTGAAAACCATGACTGTATTAATCACCATTGAAAAGTGAACCGATATGGCTAAGAAAAGTGTCCAACATTTCGTTTTTAGCAATCAATCCTCTGTAATTTTGTCGGACAATTTCAAAATCTCACAATTATATGAAAAGCGACAACACATTGAAAACCATGACTGTATTAATCACCATTGTCTTCCTGATTATGGCAATGAAGACAGCTTATGCGGGAACTAACGGGTCATCCTCAAATCCGGGCACAGCGTTGTTCTGGCTTGATGCCGCCTGGATATTCACTCTCTATGAAGCACCGCTTCTTTTGGCTGTCTTTGTGGCGGGACCGATGGTAAATGATGCAATGCCCGCAATTTTTGCAACCGGAAGAAAGTGCGCTGCGGTATTAAAACAAAACCTAAGTAAAACAGTTGACTCCGGCAACGCCCCAGAATCACTTAAAGCAGACGATATTGTCGTCACTTGTGATAGACAGGGCGAAGAAGGCGAAGTATCAGTCGTTGAGAATGATAAAACTGCGGAGCTATCGGAAGAAATCATCGGCTATATCTCCGGAACTCTCGGCAATTTACTGTCGGACGAACAGATTGAAAAACTGCTCGACAATTTCAGGAAACTGAATACCTGCGGACCTTTCGAGGTTGTAGAGAAGCGAAAATTGCAGGGAGTCTTTGAATTTGACCTGATCCATTTCGCATGGAACGTGTGTCGTCGTATCCATAATCCTGATACTTGTCCGAAAATTTTTGGTTTTGCCACAGCCGAAATGATTAAAGCCTCATTCCCGCTGACGCTTCAGAACTATGCGGTCAGTACTATCAAAAGCCGACTCAAGGATTCCGACGCTACTACAAAGTTCCGACTTCAGATAATCGAAGTCAACCGACCGCTGGTGCCATATATATTTCCTGTGCCAGAAGAAGCCGGATAATATTCAGGTTATCGGTTATCCATTGGTTATCCGGATGATAACTGGATTGGAGGAATATAACCGATGAACTTTGCGGTACGATGTTCAAATCCCCCATCGTACCGCATTATGATTGAAAAACCAACATTCGAGGCAATGCCTCAGATTATGGCACGGCTTGAAGAAAAAGTCGATGCCCTGACCGAAACTGTCGGTAAACTACTGCAAGGCGCTATGGCTCCAATGGTCGTTACCGCTCCGGAAGAAATGGTAACAGTCAAAGATGCCGCCAGTATTCTTAGACTGTCTGTGTCAAGGGTCTATGCACTCGTTCAGGAGGGTCGTATACCATGCTATAAGCCAGGGCGCAACCTGCTTTTTCTCCCCTCCGAGTTAAGGATGTGGATGGCCGAGGGGCTTCGGAAAGGCCAGCCTTCCATCGAAGAACAGATGGAGCAGATGAACAAAGGCATGCGCAACAGTGCCAAAGACAGGAGGTTCATATGAGCGCAGATTATAAACTTTCGTCCGAAAGGAAGGATATGGAAGGTACATTCTGCCGTGCATATTCCTGCCGTGCCGCTATTGAGAAATTCCTGGCTGACCTGTTCCTCTTTGATGCAGCCACCGGATTGTATGTCGCGTCATACAATCCGAAACTCACACTTGAAACAGATGATGTTCAACAGATTGTCTGGATCAGTGGAGTCAACGCGCCCTGCAATGCATTTGAAATTGTAAGAATATTCAGGTTCGGAGACATTGACAAATATGTAAAAAAGGAAGAAACCGCAACGAAACGTCGCCCCTCATATAAAGCCATGCTGCAACTCTGCGCCGAGGACACAGCGGTAAAGCTCACAGTGATAAAAGACAAGAATAAATCTGTCAACGTAAATTCAGACGAATGGGAGGCGGCACTATCGCTCAACGACAGGAATCAGATTGAAAAAACAGGTCAGAATATCAAACTGATTCTACTCAACGACCCACAGCTCAAAAAAGTGCGTTTCGACCGCTTTACCAAGCAGGACATTACCGACTGTCCAGACTTCTGCAATGAGCGAGACAACCGTATTGACGATGAATCGATAGGCAAGATTGCCATTTATATCGAGAATGTTTACGGGCTGCAGCTCTCTCAACCGCGTATTTTGGAAATGCTAAAAACCACGTCGAAGGAGCGAGGCTTCAATCCCGTACATGAGTTTATCCAGAGTACCGCATGGGATAATGTGGAGCGAATAGATACTGTCGTCATCCGCTATCTTGGAGCCGAGGATACACGGCTTACCCGTATGCAGACACGCAAGTGGATGGTCGGCGCGGTGGCTCGCGCTTTCAGCCCCGGATGCAAGTTCGATCACATCCTAACGTTTACCGGGCCGCAGGGTGTTGGCAAAAGCACATTCCTGAATATCATCGCCGGAAACTGGTTTTCAGATTCGTTCTCTTTCGCTCACGACGACAAGTCGAAGATCGAGGATATTACAGGCGCATGGATTGTGGAAATATCGGAACTCAACGGCATGAAACGCGCCCATGATGCTGAGGCAGCCAAAGCGTTTCTGAGCCGAGTCCGTGATGACGTGCGTCCGGCATACGCCAGAAAAAGCGAGTCCATACCCCGAAGCAACGTGTTTGCCGCCACTACCAACGAGACGGAGTTCCTACAGAGCTGCAACGGCAACCGCCGCTGGTGGATTATCCCTATAAGGGGCACAGGAGAAGTTCGGGAATGGATTGACGCACTGAAATCCGAGGTTCCCCAGTTGTGGGCTGAGGCTTATCACTATTACACTGCCGAAGAGACGCTGTTTCTTCCTCCTGAATTGGAATCGGAGGCCAATCGGCGACAAGCTGAATATACCACTGCCGCTGGAGATGAATTGCTTGATGAAATAGAGGCGTTCTTGAACAGACTCGTTCCAAAAGCATACTTCTCATGGCCGCTCGGCAAGAGGGCGCAGTGGCAGAAGTGGGCTATTGATCCGTCATCATTTATCGATGACGAATACCGTCAGATAGGCACTGAACCGCTGACAATAGTATCTCCGAAGATGATAAAGTGCGAAATGCCGAACGATGCCATCCGAACATCATTCCGCTATTCATCGCAGTATATCAACTCCCTCATGGAGCATATACACGGTTGGGTAAGGTCGGAGAAAGAGAAAGTGCCGGGTATGCACCGCGACTATTGTGGCGCCGACGGACGAGTTAAACGCCCCTGGATTCGTACTGACAATCCCAAGATACCACTCTCTCCTACTCTTGACTTCGATTGCGAAGACTCGCCATTCTGACCCGAATGTCCCAAATACCTTCCCTTACAATCCAAAAATATTTTGGCTTAAAGGGAAAAGGAATCTCCATATGCAAAAATTGTCTGTAATGTCCGGCATTTTAACGGGGACATCGGGACATTGGGGACAAAATCAAATCTACTAAGCTCAAAATATTCTAACAATGAATGATTTAAATAAAATTACACCGATGGAGTTTGACTCTATCGTCCCGGTCGATGACCTATGCATGGCGGCCGGACTGGTCTGCATCTCACAAAGGAAAAATCTCAGACATTATGACCTTGGCAACGGCAAGGAACTTACTGTCAACAATGCCCGAAATGAGTGGGCTATGAAAAATCATGACTGTTACGGCAGCGCGTCTCAACTGGCAGTTAAACTCGGACTTGCAGACAATAGCGACTTTTCAAAAGCTTTCGCCGAGGTCGAAAAACTTTATACCGAGCGTGAGACCACTTCTGCGACTTTCGGCTATACCGCAGTCAGCCGACCTGTCTGGGATTTCACGGATACCTGCCACCCCAAAGACCGTGAACTCGGCAGGATGATGACCCGCTATGGCCTCTCAATGGAGACTGTGAAACTCTATACTCTTGAAGGTTCTCTGCCTCAGGTCAAAGGAGGCAAGCGTGAACGTGTCCTGGCAATGCCTGTGGGTGAAGGAGCGGACTGTTTCATGGCTTTCAATGGCAAGATATTCCGGCAGATTGGTGAAGGGGGCATTAGCACTGTGGGGCAACGCCGAAAGGACCAAATCTGCATGGTGTATGAAAATCCGCTCGATTTCCTGACACTTATGGAATCCGCCACGCGCAATGGAGTTTATCCCCTTATGACGCGACGTTATCATATCATTATCAACGGCAAGCGCGGACTTGCCGAAGCTTGTGAATACTTGAAGGCAAATCCCGACTTCCTTGAAGTGCGCTGCTTCATGCCGGAAAACGAATTTGGCATAAAGGCTTTTACAGCCATCAACGATGCCGTAAAAGGGACGGCAATTGACCGCACGGACATGTATCGTGGGTTCGGTTCTCTCTTCGCAAAACATCTTCCGAAGGTTCCGGAAACATACCGAAAATGGAAGTCCATGCGAATCGAAGTTGAAGAGAAGGAGACTCGCAATGTCAGACAAAAGCAGCCTAAGCCGAAGCTCGACATCACACCTCTTTTGGGCGGCGAAAAGAAGGCGGTTATCGACCGAGAGACGGGAGGGCTCAAGCTATGAAGTGTGAAAATGCCCCCGGAATTAGAGTGGCTCTGCAAGATGTGTTTTTGTCAGACACTCCGCTGTCGCTCCGGCCCGAAAAAACACCCTTGCAAGGGGAAACCCCTCGACCCGATTTGTCCGACAGACGATATGTGAAACCTGCGGCTTCAGCCCGCGCAAACTTTGCACTGAAATGAACGCGAGAGTTGGAAAATCGACCGACATTTCCCACAGCCTGGGCTATGCGCAGAACCGTGAAAAGGACGGCGGGATTCTGCTTGCCAACTTCACCGATATTGCAGCGTCGCCGGAGGAACAGGCCCGCGACTGGATGGCAACCGCCAACGATTACAAGACCCGGTGCTATACGATAATCATTTCATTCACTCCGACCGAGACTTCTATGCTACGCTCGATGCCGGACAATGGTCAGGATAAGATCCGAACCATTATCCGGGACTTTCTTGATGAATTGTCGGAACGAGGCAATGACGTTACAGGGTGTCCATACATCGTGGCGCGCCATGACAATACCGACAACGAGCACTATCATATCGTTATCCGCACAACCGACATTAACGGTAAGCGGTTTTGCGACAAGTTCATCAACAAGAACGCCAACCGCGCTGCTGCTTGTATCGCCATGAAGTACGGACTGGAGGCACCGCCGAAAGCTGTCGAGCGCGAGACTGCTCATCAGGAGGCTGAAGGTCAACGACGAAAGGAGAAAGCCAAGCGTCAGCATAAGCCGTCAGCATCGCAGTCGGAAATTGATGAGAAGATGCGCCGTAAGCGTGCTGCCGAGGAGGCCGCAAAGCGAAAGTCTATGTTCAAATATGTCATCGAGAAAGCTGCTAAAAAGACAGATTCGACTGAAGCCTTTATTGCCGCACTTGCGGAAGAAGGCATAACACTGACCCGTGATGAGAAGAAAGGTATCTGTGCTGTGATGACAGACCCCGGGGGGAAAGTCAGGAAATATTCTCTTGCCAAAGACTTGGGTGTCGACATGACCCTTATTCCGAATCTTTCAATTCAGGATAAGCCGGTTGTCAAAACGCAACATTCTTCTCCCTATAAGCCCTTGCATCATGCGCAGCTCAATGTCGATGGCAGTGGCAGTTCACGCAACGCCGAACATGAGATAAACGACGGACGCAATTCCGATGATTCTGACGAGGAATGGAAACGCCGAAACGGATATAAACTGTAAAAACTGAAAACTATGAAGAAGAAACCATCCGCCCTGCGAAACAGCAGGCGAAAACCGGACAATTTGGAAGAAAATTTGACGGAGCGCATCACATTCCGCCTCACCTTCGCTGAAAAGAATCAGCTCGCCATGAAAGCGAAAGAGCGTGGCATCAACCTCAGTCTTCTCTGCCGCCTTATAGTCATGCGGCGCAGAATCCCTGACCGTTCGTCTCAGACGCTTCAATGGTTCCGCGACCTTGTGGGCATGAAGAACAATCTCAACCAGATTGCACACCACCTCAACACTACAAAAATGTCTGACCGATGGGCTGTTGAGGCCATTCGCTTCATCGCCTCGGAGATAGACAAAGCAAAAACCACCTTAACCGAAAGCAGCCATGAGTAATCCATTTGAAAACGTTCCATCTTCGGCAGATGTGCCCGACACTATCGACAAGAAAACCGTCTCGACATTGTCAGTCATTGCCGACCGCTTCGAGAAAGCAGTATCAAGAAACGAGGCGATTGTCAAGAACGAGGAGGAGCTTGCAGGAGTGATATTCGACCTGCTCCTCGATGATGACGGTTCAGTCAAGGACTTCGGTCATGCAGCTGAGATACGGGGTCTGATTGACGAAGCCTGGAAGCAACAGGAGCGAGGCATAGCCAACCTTGGCGAGATAATCAGATCCATACCCACAAGCGTCAGGGCAGAACTTGGCGAGGAAGACCGGAAGCTGCTCGATTCCAATTTCAGGAGCTGGAAAGACGTGTTCCGGCTCTACCTCCCTTCCTTCGGCATCGTTGGGGCGATAGTCGGTATAATACTGACCGGAAGTATAATGCTCTCAAATTCTGCCTCTGACGCCAAGCGGGAATACGAACAGCGCATAAGTCAGCTCGAAAGGTGGTACGAAGACAATGCCGACGCCGTAGCTTTCGGGCAGTTCTACCGCGAGAACTACCCCAAGCAATACCGCCAATGGCACACTGGCCAGTGGCAGCACGACATCGCCTACCGCGACTCCCTCCGCCGTGCCCACTCCCTCGACCGCATCCGCCGACTCTACCAATCCGACGACTGACACCAGCAAAACTCTACACCAAGCAATTTGCCTGATGTAGAGTTTTTTCCATACGATTTTCCTGCCAATAATAGCACCATTCTCACAAAAATTAGCTAACTTTGCAAATAACATCAATGAATTATCACATGTCAACAAACAATATAGCCACCCCAACAGAACGAATAAACAGGCTAAAAGTAGTTTTAGTCGAGCAGAATCGCACAGGTAAATGGTTGGCTGAGCAGTTGGGTAAAAACGAAGCAACAGTATCTCGCTGGTGCTCCAATACAGCTCAACCATCACTTGAAATGTTGGTTAAAATTGCATCTATATTAAAGGTCAATCCTCGTAGTCTTATTAACGATGAAATTATTGATTGATTATGGCAAAGAAAGCGACTAATAAGAAAGATACAACGAAATCCATTGAACAGATTCTTTGGGATTCGGCTAATGAATTGAGAGGCAATCTTGATGCCGCCGAATATAAATCGGTGGTGCTCGGTCTCGTGTTCCTCAAATACATCAATGACTGTTTCAAAACCAAATATGATGAACTTGTAGCCGAGGGTGAGGGGTTTGAGGAAGATCCCGACGAATATATCGGCGACAGCATATTCTTTGTGCCAGCCGATGCGCGATGGGAGAAAATCATTAACTCTGCGCTGACTGCTGAAATCGGTGTGGTAGTTGACAATGCAATGGAGGCTCTGGAGCGTGAGAACAGGCAGTTGAAAGGTATTCTGCCTAAAAATTACGCCCGCCCCGAACTCGACAAACGTCGCCTCGGAAATGTAGTGGATATTTTTGAGAATAATCTGCATTTCACCGGAGCGGAGGCCCGCGACGTTCTCGGCCGAGTCTACGAATACTTCCTCGGCGAGTTTGCCCGCGAGGAGGGCAAGAAGGGTGGCGAATTCTACACTCCTGAGTGTGTGGTCCGCACCATTGTAGAGGTCATTCAGCCTTACAAGGGGAAGATTTTCGACCCGGCATGCGGGTCGGGCGGTATGTTCGTGCAGTCATCGAAATTCATCGAGCGTCATCGTGGCAATATCAACCAAATCTCGGTTTACGGTCAGGAACTCAACTCCAACACCTGGCGACTGGCGCAGATGAACCTTGCCATCCGCGGCATCGAGGCCAATTTCGGCAGTTCGTATGCCGACTCATTCCACGATGATAAGCACCCGTTTCTGAAAGCGGATTTTGTAATGGCTAACCCTCCGTTCAATATTTCTAAATGGGGTGGCGAACAACTCAAGGATGACCCTCGCTGGGTGTACGGTATGCCTCCGGAAGGGAATGCCAACTTCGCATGGATGCAACACATGCTTTATCACCTTGCCGACACAGGTCGTATCGGCCTTGTGCTTGCCAACGGTTCTCTATCTTCGGGACAGGGTGGAGAAGGTGAAATCCGCAAGAACATCATCAATGCTGACCTGGTAGAGGGTATTGTGGCTATGCCAAGTCAGCTGTTCTATAACGTGCAGATACCTTGCTGCCTGTGGTTCCTCACCAAGAAGAAATCACAGCCCGGCAAGACGCTCTTCATCGACGCACGCAATATGGGCTATATGAAAGACCGTACCCATCGCGAACTAGATCCCGACACTGACATCAAGAAGATTACCGATACCTTCGAGGCATTCCGCCGTGGCGAGGACGTTGCTGAGAAAGGCTTTGCAACCGTGGCCACCACTGCCGACATTGCCAAAGAAGGCTTCGTTCTCACTCCCGGACGCTATGTAGGAGTAGCCGACGTAGAAGACGATGGCGAACCCTTCGAAGAGAAAGTAGCCCGTCTCACCGGCGAACTCAAAGAACTCTTCGCCCAATCCGTCGCCCAAGAAGCAGAAATCCGCAAACGACTCGCCACCATCGGCATAAACTTCTGATACAATGGATATCGTTATTTTAGTTTGCTCAATAATAGCTGCCATAACAGGGGTTGCGTCTTTAATTGTCGCGATCCTTACACGACATGATAGCAAACGTAGTCTCTTAAAGCAGATTGAAAAGAAAGAGTATAGGATTAATAAAATTGAGAATCAACTTTTACTGCAAAGAAGATCTAATATTTGGGGCTGGGGTGATGGTGAGTTAAAGATGAAACAAGACAAGCTACAGTCTGAAATTGATTACCTAAAAAGATTGCTTTGATATGAGTGAGTGGAAAGATTGTACTATTGGTGAACTTGGTAAAATCATAACAGGCAAAACACCCCGAACCGCCATAGAAGAAAATTATGGCGGTAATACGCCCTTTCTCTCCCCATCTGATAACATGGAAGTTAAACATGTTGGACTCACAAACAAAACCCTTTCCGACCAAGGTGTTAAGGAAGTCAAAAATTGCTTATTGCCTGAAGGTTCTGTTTGCGTAAGTTGTATTGGATCTGATTTAGGAAAAGTTCTAATTACGACTCAACCAACCGTAACCAATCAACAAATAAATTCAATAATAGTTAATGAAGATAACGATGTAGATTTCGTTTATTACCTAATGACTGTTGTTGGAAAGCATCTCAACATTATATCAAAGACATCAACTGCGGTCCCAATTATAAACAAATCCTCTTTCTCAAATCATAAAATCACACGTCCGAATTTAGGAACACAGAAGAAGATTGCTAATATTTTATCTTCTCTTGATGAAAAGATTGAGACCAATCAAAAGATAAATGCGAGGTTGGAGGAATTGGCACAGACTCTCTTCAAGTCCTGGTTTATCGACTTCGAACCCTTTGGAAGCCAAATGCCTGAAGATTGGGAATTCTGTACCCTTGGCGATTTAACATCTGAATGCAAAGATCGGGTTAAGAATAGGAATGATGTTAGAGTGTTGTCTCCATTGTCATCTGGAGAATTAGCACTTTCAGATGAATATTTTAATAAACAAGTATATAGTAAAGATATCTCAAAATATATTGTAGTTAAGCCCAAGACTTTTGCCTATAATCCGGCTCGTATTAACATTGGTTCTATAGGCATCAATGATTACATTTTTGATGGATGTGTAAGTCCGGTTTATGTTGTTTTTAAAGCGATAGACGGATATGAAGAATTCATCAATCAGTTTATTAAAACGACTGTATTTAAGGAAGAAGTGTTATTGCGAGCAATTGGCGGAGTAAGACAGACTCTCAATTACAATGATTTTTCATTAATAGAGTTTTACAAACCATCTCTTTCTACAGTGACACAATTTTCGCAAATAGTTAGTTCCATAAATGATACGATTAAGTTTCTAAATATTGAGACTATGCGCCTTGGTGAACTCCGTGACACGCTCCTGCCGAAGTTAATGTCGGGCGAGTTAATACCAGAATAAGTCATGAGCAATACTTACCACTATACGGAAGATTCTTACGAGCAGACGGTGTTAGATCTGTTCAGAGAGATGGCCTATGAAGTGCTTCATGGTCCAGATGTCGATGCCGATACAGAGCGCGACCTCTCTGATGCTATCATCCCCGGTGTGCTCCGCGAGGCGATGCTGCGCATAAACGGACAAGATAAGGCTCCGGCCGTAGACGAGGCTTTGCGCAAAATTCGTGAGCTATTCTCACAGCCACTCATCCCTGCCAATGTGCAACTCACGGACTGGCTACAAACCGGCCTTGACGTAACTTTCAAAACGAGTGAGGGCCTGCTCCGCAGTGACCATGTGAGAATTCTTGACATTGAGAATCCTACGAATAACAGTTTTCAAGTTGTCAATCAATGGACGGTTGTCAATGGTCAGACAAGAAAACGCGCTGATATCGTAGTATTCATCAACGGACTGCCTATTTCCGTAATAGAGTTGAAATCGCCGAGTCGCGAAGTTACCAACTCCGAGGAAGCCTATCTGCAATTGCAAAATTATATGCGACAGGTGCCACAACTTTTCACAGCCGCGCAGATGCTCGTGATCAGTGATATGGCAGACACGCAAGTCGGCACCATCACTGCACCGCTCGACCGCTATATGGAATGGAAGACTACCGACGGCTCTTATGAAAGCACCGCCATAGCCGACTTTCAAACTTTCTTTGAGGGTATCTTTGACCGCCGGCGACTCATTGACATAATCGCAGACTTCTCGCTGTCGATGGGTAGCGATACGAAGAAAGCTCGCGTCCTCGCCGGTTATCACCAGTATTTCGCTGTAAAAAAGGCGATGAAATGCACCGAGGAGGCTCTCGGACGCAAAGACGGCAAAATCGGTGTGTTCTGGCACACGCAGGGTTCGGGAAAAAGCCTGTCTATGGTGTTTTATGCCCATCAGTTGCTTAAAAACCTGCTGAGTGCCACCATCCTCGTGCTTACCGACCGATTGGATCTCAACGACCAGTTGCACTCAACCTTTGCTGCCTGCAGCGACTATCTGCGCCAGACGCCAGTGAAGGCTACCGACGGCGACCACCTCTATGAACTGCTCGAAAAGCGTAGAAGCCACGGCATAATCTTTGCAAATATTCAGAAATTCAAAGACCGCAAGGAGGCAATAACCACCCGAAACGATATAATCGTAATAAGCGATGAAGCGCACCGCTCGCAGAGTAATCTCAAGACAAAGGTGGATACCGCTACCGGTGAACTGAAAATAGGTTTTGCCGCCATAGTGCGTAAACTACTTCCCAATGCAGCGTTTATCGGCTTTACAGGGACTCCGATTGAAGCTGACGACAACGACACCCGCGAGGTGTTTGGCAACTACATCGACATCTACGACATGACCCAGGCCGTAGAGGACGGTGCCACCGTGCCGGTCTACTACGAAAGCCGCCTCATCAAACTCAATCTTGACGAGGACACTCTTCAACTGCTCGACCGTGAATATGACAAACTCGCCGAAGAGGGTGCGGATGAAGAAGATATCAAGCGTTCCAAGCAAGAGAATGCGCAACTCCACGCTCTGCTCCATGCACCTGAGACCATCGATACACTCTGCCGCGACATAATTGACCATTACGAGAACAGCCGCCGTGACCATCTAACTGGAAAGGCTATGATTGTGGCACTCGACCGAGCGACCGGTATAGCCATTTACAAGCGACTCACGGAACTACGCCCGCAGTGGAAAGAAATAATCGGTGTGGTGATGACCCAGGGTAACCAAGACCCGGCAGAGTGGAACGACATCATAGATTCTCCGGCACATAAACAAGAGCTTGCCCGACAATTCAAGGACAACGACTCGGCAATGAAGATTGCTATTGTCGTGGATATGTGGCTGACAGGCTTTGACGTACCAAGCCTTGCCACGATGTATGTCTACAAGCCGATGAAAGGTCATAACCTGATGCAGGCGATAGCCCGCGTCAACCGCGTGTTCCCTGAAAAGAGCGGTGGATTGGTAGTGGACTATATCGGTATAGCCCAGGCACTGAAAAAGGCGATGCACGATTACACCAACCGCGATAAGAGAAGCTTCGGCGACCCCGACATAAAGAAAACAGCCTATCAGGAATTCATCGCCACATTGGAGCGTTGTCGCGAGTGCATGAACGGTTTTGACTACTCAGGCTTTGCCACATGCTCCAACCTACAGCGTGCCAACCTCATCAAGGGGGAGTCAACGTGCTGCTTGACCCCAATAATATCGTTAACACACAGTGCGAGTGCAACGTAACAAAATATGACAGTGCACAGAAGGTGTTTATAGATGAAAGCAAACGCCTGGCACAAGCCACCACCCTGTGCCGGAGCCTGCTCACTCCGGCTGAGAAATTCGAGGAGGCATATTTTGAAGCAGTCCGCACTCTAATTGTTCGCTTGACTTCCAACAAGAAAATCACTCGTAAAATCATTGACGAGCGGATTACAAACTTACTGAAAGTTGCAGTAAAGGCCGACGGCGTTGTAGAGATTCTCAATACAAAGGACACTGAATTCAATCTCTTCGATGAGAAATTCCTCAAGGAAGTGGCAGATATGAAGGAGAAAAATCTCGCTCTTGAACTTCTGAAGCGACTGCTCGAACAGCATATCTGCAAACACGCCAAGAAGAATATGACCCAAGCAGACAAATTCAGCGAAATGCTCGACGCCCGACTTGCCGAGTATCTGCGCGGCCTCATCAGCAACGAGGAGGTGATACAAGAGCTGCTCAAAATGGCGCGTGAGCTGAAAGCACACGCAGAGCAAGCCTCTGAGTTTGGCTTGACAGAGGAGGAACAGGCTTTCTACGATGCTATTACCCGACCACAGGCTGTCAGAGATTTCTACGAGAACGAAACGCTTGTCACAATGGCTAAGGAACTAACTGAAGCCCTGCGTAACAGCAAGACCATTGACTGGCGACAGAAAGAGTCTGCCCGAGCCAATATGCGCCGTATGGTCAAGCGTCTGCTCAAAAAGTACAAATACCCACCTGAAGAGCAGGAGAAGGCATTGGAAACAGTCATCAAGCAGTGCGAGCTCTATGCTGACAGCGACGAGTTTGACTCGCCTGTTCAAAGTTTCGTACCATATGAGTTCGATAATACTGATTATAGTTTAGCAGCAGAACCATGAAAAGTCGTTCTATTAATCCATCTGTATTAAGGCTTTTGTATGCTCATTCTGGCAATAGGTGTGCATTTCCCGATTGTGATGTACCTATATTTGAGGATAACGGTCAATTAACAGGAGAATGTTGTCATATAGAAGCATTTTCCAAAAATGGTCCTCGATATAACGAGAATATGTCGGACGAAGACATTAATGGTTATGACAACTTAATTCTGATGTGCAGCCGTCATCATAAAATAATAGATGGTGATCCTATTTCCTTTTCTGTAGATAGATTAAAAGAAATAAAAACAAACCATGAAAAGAATTATTCTGCGAGCACAATAAAATTAACACATTTTATGATGGAACAATTGCAGAATAGTTCAAAAATGTTTTGGGATAAAATATATAGTATACACGCAGAAGATACTTCAGATCTACATCGTGATTTCGACATAACTCTCTCTGCTACAGATTTAATGGAGATTGTTGAAAGAAATTTTGATGAGATAGAGAACTTTATAGAGCATTTTGAGTTGTCAGACAATTATCTAATGGCTGACCTGAAATCATTATGCAAACTCACAGGGTGGGATTTTGAAAGAATTGAACAAATACCGTATTATGAAAATCCTTTTTATATTCGAAATTGGGAGATGCATAATATAGGACGTCCTAACATCATGAAAAATGCCAGAATGCATTATTATGGTATGATAGTTAAGATCTTAGAATTATTGTCCGCTAAAGACAACTCTTATTATCTACTTCTCGAAAAATGGAGGACTAAGTTTCTTCCATTTCAACAGAATAACTATTATTATGATTAATTCTATCTCTTTGCAGTTTATAATTATGACAACTGACAACTCGACATACAGGCAGCTTTTTCACTCTTTGATTCAGCACAAGGAATCAGAAGTGGTGGAGTTTAAGAAGGCGGAGAACAGCTTTGACTTCGATGACTTGGGCAGGTATTTCTCGGCGTTGAGCAACGAGGCGAATCTTCGTGGACTTGATTTCGCATGGCTGATTTTTGGCTATGACGAGAAGAAGCATGAGATTGTCGGCACATCGTATAAAAACGGAGAGAGTGCGCTCAATAATCTCAAGCATGATTTCGCACAGCATACAACTGACGGCCAGACATTCCGCGAGATCGTTCCGATTGAAGTTGACGGCAAGCGTATCCTGATGTTCAAGATTCCGGCTTCTCCGCGAAATATCGTGATGAAGTGGAAAGGCATTGCATTCGGTCGCGATGGCGAGAGTCTGAAGCCGCTCAACCAATCAAAGATGGATGAAATTCGGCATCAGACACCGGAACCGGATTGGTCGGCAGAACTTGTACCAAATGCGACAATCGACGACCTCGATGAAGTGGCTATTGCCAAAGCTCGCAAGATGTTCAAGAAAGTACACAGCCGCATACCTGCTGAGGAGGTCAACCGCTGGTCTACAGAAGAGTTCCTTAGCAAGTGTGAGCTGATGGTTGACGGCAAGCTCACACGCGCCGCAATCATTCTACTCGGCAAGATGTTCTCTGACAGCAAACTGCGTCCTGCTGTCGCCGAAGTGACTTGGACTCTCCGCGACGAGAAACAGGATGTGGTTGATTACGAGCACTTCTCTGTGCCCTTCATCCTGACCGTTGATGAAATCCTTGCCAAAATCCATAATCTTACTTTGCGCGAAATGCCCGGCGGAACGCTGTTCCCTGACACAATGAAACAGTACGACGACTATACCATTCGCGAGGCATTACATAACTGCATAGCACACCAGGATTATACTCTGCGTCAAAGAATTAACTTCGTTGAAAATCCGGGCTTCCTGTACTATGCCAATGGAGGTTCGTTCATCCCAGGCACATTGGAGAATGCACTTGCTACAAACGGCCCGCAGCGATTCTTCCGCAATGCCTGTCTGTGCAAGGCTATGGTTCATTTCAATATGATTGACACCGTGAGCCGAGGAATCAAGAAGATGTTTACAGAGCAGATGGAACGCCGTTTCCCGATGCCCGATTATGAGATTGACAACGAGAAGAAAGAAGTGGCCGTGCGCATCTATGGCAATGCCATCAATGAACGATATACCAAGCTTCTCAAAGATAACAATACCTTGACACTCCACGACTGCATTTCTCTCGATGCCATTCAGAAAGGACACCGTATAGATGAGGAGATAGCGCAAGACCTCATGAAACGCGGACTAATCGAAGGTGAGGCCCCCAACTATACTATCTCCCTCGGAGTGGCGAAAGCCTCCAAGCAGCTCCCCAGCTACACAAGAGTAAGAGGTTTGGAACGTGATAAGCTGAAGCAGATGATTCTACAATACATCCAGAACGCTGGCTCCGACGGTGCCAAGCGTGATGCCATCCTCGAATATCTACAAGGCACGCTACCCAGCCGCAACACTTATGAACAGAATGAAACGCTTATATATCATTTACTGTCAGAGTTGCGTAAAGCCGGATTAATAGAGGCTAATGGGAAGATTTGGTTGGCAAAAAATAAACAGTAAACGAACAGTTTCAACAACTGTTTATTTTCTGTGTATTTTGGCGTATAGTCGGTCATCCGACCGAAATGATTCCTAATCCGACCGTTTTTAAGGCATCCGACCGATTTTTCGGTCGGATGACCCTTGTCAGCTCGCAAGATTATCGCTAATTTTGCAGACGAAAGCAGCAAGCCCGGTGTGGCTTAGAAATAGAGGCTGCGACAGCCTCGAACAACAAGAAAAGACGGTTCCGCCAAGTCAATGACTTACCAAAATCAGGCATGAACCATTTAAGCTGCAACTCCTTGATACAATTATAGTTGGCAACACTGCATCGGAAAATGACAGAATAGTCACAAACCATCACAAATCATCACAAACCATTAGTAAAGCGTCTCTTACGAGGCGCTTTTCTTTTGCCCGTACTGCTCGTTTCTAACGGTTTCTGACTGCCTTTTGGCTTGTATTTGTATCCTGATTGTATCACGCCGTGCTATCGGGAATTTCCGTCAGAGAGGTCGCGGACGATTTAGACGCTGTTAGACGCTGATAGACGTGGTTAGACACTTTTGGCGAAATTATTGGCGAAACTATTAGAAAAAAGCACATGAGCAGTAATCTAAAAATCGAAAAGGTATGTGAGTGGTGTGGCAGCCAGTTTGTGGCGCGTACTACTGCAACAGCCTATTGCAGCCACCGCTGTTCAAGTCTTGCCTATAAGGAAAGAAAACGACAGGCAAAACTGCAACAGTTCAAGGATGAGTATGCACGTACTCAAATTAATCCGCGCAAAGATATTCAGGAAGTAGAGTTCATGACACCAATTGAACTTTCCCGCCTATTAGGTATGAGTCGGGCGAGTATCTACAACTATATTACTTCTGGAGTCATAAAAAAATTGAGATTGCGTGGTAAGACCTTAATCAGAAAAAAAGATGTGGAGGAACTTTTTGAAACACCTCCTACAATAGATGCCTATATTCCGTGCCGTACACAAAGAAATCCCATATCTGATTTCTACACCTCAAAGGAGGTGCAGGATAAATATGGCATTTCTAATTCGGCTCTCTATGAGATAGCCAATCGTGAAAAATGGCCTAAGACGCAGAATCGTGGCAAGACTCTTTGGAGCAAAGAACATGTCGATCGGTACTTTGCGAGAAAGAAACCATCGGAAGACATCACTGAGTGGTACACTGCCGCAGAGATTCAAGAGAAATTCGGGATGACCCTCTCAGCAATCTACAATGTGGTATCAAAAGAAGGAATTCCCAAGAAGAAAGAGAAAGGAGCAACTTTCTACTCCAAACTCCATTTCGACAAAGCAAAGGGTATTGAGGTCGATGACTCGCCAAAATACTACACCTATGCTGAAGCAATGGAAAAGTTTGGGCTTACTCGCGACCAACTTCACCATTATCTGAAGTACCACAACATACCTCGCACAAAGAAAGGCAAATTCACATACATATCGCGCAAAGAATTGGACGATTTGCTTGCTCCACCGTCGATTTAGTTGAAATCGGCGATTGTGACGGGATGGTGAGCGTTTTCACCATTCAAACACCATCTACCTTTGCAACAGAAAATTAACTCAAACAAAATACAAAAAAAATGGATACCTGCACTAAAGTATTCCTTCGTCGTAAGGAAATCTCTGGTGGACGCCTATCGCTCTACCTTGACTTCTATCCGCCCATCCGCAACCCTCACACCAACCGCCTCAGCCGTCGTGAGGGACTGGGCATCTATCTGTACGCCAACCCTCAGTCCGCCCGTGAGCGTGAGTTCAACGCCTCAATGGAGGAGAAAGCGGAGGCTATTCGCTGCCGCCGCTTCGAGCAACTGCTCAATGAACAGTTCGGGTTTCTCGACAAGGAGAAGATGCGCATGGACTTCTTGGACTACTTCCGCAAGAAATGCTACAAGAAGCATCAGAAATGGAAAGTGGTCTATGAACACTTCTCCGACTTCTGCCGGGGTAAATGTCTCCTCGGTGAAGTGACTGAGGATTTCTGCAAAAGATTCCAAAAATACCTCCTTGAAGGCGGAAGACGTGATGACCGTAAGGGAACACTCGCTCACAACTCCATTGCCGGGTACTGGTCAACATTCCGTGCCCTTCTGAAAGAAGCCTATCAGGAGAAACTGCTCCGCGAGAACATCAACGACTATCTGACCAAAATAGAATGGAAGGATACAAAGATTGAATTCCTGTCTCTCGATGAGGTGAAGAAGTTGGCGGCTACTCCTTGTAAGCATGAGGTGCTGAAACGTGCCGCCCTCTTCTCCTGCCTGACCGGACTTCGCATCAGCGACATTCAGCAACTGTCGTGGGAGCATATCATCAAGGCTGAAGACGGATATGTGATGCGTCTGCGCACTGAGAAAACCGAGGAGGAAGCCAATCTCCCGATTACGGAGGAGGCATTGGAACTCTGTGGGGAACGAACTGAGGGATTGGTATTCAAAGAGCTGAAACGCTCGATGATAAACTATCCGCTGAAAGCGTGGATAGCCGAGGCCGGAATCACACGACGAATCACGTTCCACTGCTTCCGCCATACCTATGCGACTCTACTTTCGCACAACGGAGTGCCCATCTACACAATCTCAAAGATGCTCACACACCGTAGCGTGAAGAATACACAAAAATATGCGGAGGTTACAGACCCAGACAAGCGTTCAGCCGCCAAAACAATTTCACTGAAATAAACTCAGTAATCATAATGAATAAGACCGTCATCGGACAATGACATCCGGTGACGGTCTTTCTCATTTTGCCCCATTTCTTGGGCGTGTGCCTTTCCTTAGATTGGCTTCCATATCCTCAAAACTTTGGATTTTGGAAACGCTCTTGTTCCCCTTGACGACATTGACAAGTTCATCTTCTATGAATTTCCATTCCTTGTCGCCGGGATCCTTATAGGCCGGTAACTTACCCTCACGGGCAAGAGCATAAATGGTAGACTTGGCTTTGCCGAGTATTCTGCAAGCATGGTCTATCCCTATAAAATTTACAGACTGTTTGGAATTCTCATTGAGGGCAGCGAGTTGACCTCGCAACTCACAGACCTCTCTTGACAGCTCTCTGACAAGGGCTGTCAGCGACATCACTGCACCCGGCAGTTGGTCGAAAGACAATAAATCCTGAGTCATGGTAAAAGCGGTGACTTCAACCTTAGTTAAAATCACCGCAAAGATAGCAGGTGTTTTGATGGTGAAAGCGGTCACTATTGCAACACAAACCGACTTTTCAGGTAAATATCATGCGGCATCCTCATCATCTACAATATTGTCCCCAAATTCGTATGGCTTGAGAACATCCTCATCGGCCATATCAGCGAGAGCACTTTCTTTCGCAGAGACAGATTGAGATTTGGACTTTTGATTTTTTGAGGTTGCTCGGTTACCCTCTTTCTGAACATCTTCTGACCCTTTGCATCCACATATATCAGGATTGATTTTTATAGTGCCTGCCATTGGGTTATTTCTCAACTTGCGTTCGATGGTCTGCAACTCGGTATTGCGGAAGGCATCAGCAAATACCTGTTTGAGAAATAATGCTGTGTGTGCTCCAGATTTGCGGAAAGGCTTGGCTATGTTCCAACCAAAGTGCATAAGGTCTGCTGTTGTGAGAACACGAGATGTTTTCACTGAAGCGGAAGCATCGAAATTCGGTGCGAAGTTCAAGTGGATAAAGTTGATCACATTCTCTATGAGAATCGACAAGTCGCCTTTAGAAAGATATGGAGACATCACATCTCCTACATAAGTTATAACTTTCTTCTCGATTGCAAGAATGCGCTGTTCCTGCTTTTTAAGTGTCTTATCTCGGGTTGTAGCATAGTTAATGACGAGATTATCGTTATTCTTTGCTTTTGTAGATTCAATCTTCGTCTTTGCCTTGAAGCCCATTCTCTTGAAAGCCCAATCGAGAATAGGTGTCAATATATCAATAATAATTGCGTAAAGTGCGATGAGAATCGAAAACGTTGAAACGAATACCACATTGACATAGAGTGGCTCAAAGCCTTTTTCAACGGCCACTTCTCTGGCGGCAAGAGCCATCATCATGAACACCGATGCCATTAACAGCCATAGTGCCCAATTGTTTTTGGAAATATTTTTCATAGTTGACGTGTATTATAATATGATTATGATTTCACAGATCTGCGGTCATCTGAGATGCGAGATTTAATCACGAGTTCTTCATTGAAACTTGTGTACCACCGCTTCATAAACTGGGCGTGGTCTCCATTCTGACGACTCTTTATGTTGGCGAAATTATTGTGCATCTGCCTGTCTGTGATGTTTGTGCCAAGGAAATCATTGACCTTTTCACGAACACGGGACTTGCTGAGTCTGGGGAATAATTTGAAAGCACAACCATGAATAAATTCAATGGATTCGATGAGTTCGATTTCTGCACATTCTGCCGATGAGCTTTTGGGAAGCACCGACCCTTGATCCGTATCTGCTTTGTGGCGCATGATACCATAATCTGAGGTAAAGGGAGAATGGAGATTTGAGAAGTAGTCACGAATTTCGTGGATGAAGGTCACTGTCACGCCGATGATGTGGATTACAGCATCTGATACACCTGTATATGTCATCTTATACAGTTCAAGTGTGCTTTTGAGCTTTATGAGTTCAGCACTGTTTACGGTCCAGTCTTCAGGTGCAGAGCATACGGACGTAACCTTATCGGCAAATTCACCGAAACGCACCGGGAAGTTTTCTTGGTTTCCTGAGATGATTACGGAAACCAGTTGGTCTCTGAGTATAGCGTCAATCATTGGCGCCTCCTCTCTTATTTTTCGGTTTACCTCCACACTCAATGTAGAAGTTTTTCAACCCCGGCATCATGTCCGGGGCATTTGTCTCGGGTGGTGTCATTTCATCAGACATAGTGAAATCATTTTTAAGGGTTGAACATTGTTTATGGGCATTGTTGCCCGGCATGAAATAAAATGTTTAATCACATCATTTTGTTTACGGTATATAACTGACACGCTCCGATTTAGACCTCAAAAAGTGTTACATTTCGCCAAATTTATGTTACCCAAAATGTTACCTTATTAAAGAAAAAGTGTTACCTTTGCAGTCGGTAAAAATTTGTGAAATCATTGATTACAGCGTAAATAAGCGTCCTTTAATGGTTTGAGCAAATTTCTCATTTTGGAAAATTTTAATTTTTTGAAAAAATGTCTGAAAAAATCAGTGTTCAGCCCGCCGAAAAACGTGTGTCAAGAGCCTTGATATACGGACCAACTACCGAGGAAGTTGAAAAGATGAGGCTGTCATTGCCCCTCATAGATGATTGCGTTGATGAGTTCACCGATCTCAAAACTGCAAAACAGGCAATATTGACAGGAAGATATTCAATCGTGCTCGCCTATTACACCAGCCTTAATCCAGAGGTGAAATCGCTACTTGATCTCGCACGGAATACTCCCGGATGTGTTCAGTCAATCTGTGCCGCTCAAAATCCGAGTTCTGTTGTGATGGCGCATATCTGGGATGTAGGCAAAAATCATCTGTTCACCAAATCAAAGTCAGAGGTTGATGACCTAACCATACCATTACATGCCATGTTCTCAGACCGCTCTCCTGCCAAGTGGTTCAGCAATCTTCAAAGTGAATTTCAGCGAGTGCGCCGGTATCGGGAGGAATCCGGAAATAATATCGTACTGATAATAGGTGCACAAGGTACTGCAAAATATACGGTAGCACAAATCGGGCATTTGCATAGCGACCGCAATATGGCTCCATTTGTGTTTGTCAATTGCAAGCTGCCTGAACGCCATCATCAACTGTTGTGGGATGAGAAAGACAAAGGATTTTTCACCAACAATATCAATGCGATTATGGAAAATGCCGACCACGGCACGCTATATTTCCATGAGATTGACCATCTTGATATTGAGGCACAGGAGGTTCTGGCTGATATTTTCAAAAGTGGCAAATACACGATGTCTGACGGCAAAGGCAGGGCTGTTTTTACTGGAGTGATAGTTTGTTCGATGCGTCAGTCATTTGAAGAGGGTGTGGAAAATGAGACAATATCACGGAATCTCATACAAGTCATAAGCAGGAACACACTGACAATGCCCTCCTTGCATGAGTTTCATGATGATATACCAACATTGGCAAGAGAGTTGACCGAACATTACTGTATGTCTCAGGGTAAGGAAATAAAATCCCTTTCCAATAAGGCAATACAAGCCATAATGAATCATGTCTGGACAAGAAATATCCGTGAGCTGTTCAAAACAATAAAGGATGCGATAAATATCACTCCGGGGAAAAGAATACCGGAGGAGGCAATCAGAATCCTACCTCATTTCGATTTGACCGATAACGAGAGAGAACAGAAAAGCAACGTAAGACTTGCCCTTAAACAAACAAATGGCAATGTTGCCAAAGCCGCCAATATGCTTGAGGTATCACGCAAAACGCTATACGTCTGGATGAGTAAGCATGGAATTGAGAAAGGCTTCGGCAAAAAGAAAAAGAGCAAGCAATGACGAATCACTACTTGCTCTAAATCTACAATTTCGGGCCGGCGGCTCGGAAACCTCCGGGGGGAGTTACGCCACAACCACCAATTATGATGCGGGAACTTAACGGTTCCCGTTCTTTGTATATGGTTGGCGGCTCTGCTACCATTGACTTCTTGGAGTCCTGACTCTGAGACGGTGCAGGTTCATCGAGTGGCTCTCCGTTGCCTTTTGTCGGCGTGACTACTTTGGCACGGGCGGCTTCCTCAGCATCGCTGGGTTTCAGTTCCGCAGTTATCTTGCGGTCGAGGCTGGCGAGTTCGGATTTGAGCTGCTTCAACTCTTCCTCCTTGCCCCACTGTTTGGCGACAATGCCTTCCAAGGTTGGAACATCGGCTTTGAGTTTTGCAGTGCGTTCCTCGTATTGCTCAACTATGCCGGGGATTTTCTCCAGTGCGTTGACTAAATTCATACAGGCGGCGTGAGTGTCGCTCATGGCAATGAAGCCGTTGTTGTACTTGTATTTGTATGAGCCTTCGACAACGAATCGGTTCTGCACTCCCTCCCTGCCATCAATCAGGGTGTGCTCTGATATTATGGAGATTGGGAAGCCATAGACCTCGCCGACGCGGACATACTGACCGTGGGTGTCGGTACGTTGTGCCAGTCCTTGCAGGTGAACTCCCATATTCTGCTCGTCCTTGAACTTGCAGCCATCAACAGTGAGGTTGTTGACGGGGTTGCCATCCTTATCTCGCTGGACTACGGAGGAATATTTTTCATAGTCCGCCTTCATCCGCTCCATAGCCGCTTCGTTGTTCTGAATATCATGGGTAATGGTACTCAGACGGAACTCGGCATCAGCACGGCCCTTTCCAAAGGATTTACGCTCACTCTCCAGTGACGCGATGCGTTTCTCCAACTTGGCTTTATCCAACAGGTCTGTATTGCCGGAGAGGATAGCCATATACTCGGAGAAATTCATGCCTGATTTCTCATCCATAGCACCTTCGTCAATGGTTCTCGCTCCGAGCGCTCCGGATTTCAACTGCGCAATGAAAGTGGCCTTACAATGAAGAAGGTTGAACTTGTAGGAGTCCAGCGATTTCTCTACTGCATAGATGATTACATCCACTCTGTTGTCGGCATATAGTTTGGCAATCTCGTTGCCTGCACGGACTCCTCGACCGTTGCGCTGTTCCAGATCACTTGGGCGCCAAGGTGTATCGGTATGATGAATTGCGACACACCTTTTCTGGGCGTTGACTCCGGTGCCAAGCATTGAGGTTGAGCCGAACAGGACACGAACATCACCGTCGTTGGTCGCCTGAATCACAGCCTTTCTTGACCGCTCAGTCTTGCACTCCTGAATAAAGCGGATTTCATGCGGCGGTATGCCGTAGTCCTCAATGAGCTTGCGCTTGACCTCCGAATAGAAGTTCCATTCGCCGGGCTTGTATGTCCCAAGGTCGGAAAATACAAACTGAGTCCCACGCTGCTCATTATATTTATGGTAATACTTAGCAATCAACTTTGCGCAGTGGCTGGCCTTGTTGTTTGGATCATCGGAATAACTGGGATCAATCATTCTCATGTCGAGAGCCATCTTTCGGGCATAGTCGGTGGCTATGAGCATCTTCGCCTTCTCCTCGGTGTCAGACAATGGCGCACGACCTAAGATTGTGGCATCGCCACTCTTGGCAAAGTCCATAAGCTTCTGAATGAAAACCTCCTGCTCCTTTGTCGGTGGTATATTATGGAGTATCTCATTCTTCTGCGGCCGGTCAACGCCAACATCTTCTGCGGTTCGATAGTCGGTGATTTCGTTGTAGAACGCTGCCAACTCCGGCACCTTGATGAAGTAGCGGAAACGCTCCTTCTGTACCAGATTGTTGGTAACATTGAACTCGAAGTCGGTAGTCTTCTTGGCGAATATTGCCGCCCAAGCGTCGAAACACCTTATCTCCTGCCTTTCAAGTTCTTTCGGACGCAGATACTTGAACAACAGATACAACTCTGTCAATGAGTTGGAGATTGTCGTACCACTGAGGAAAGTAGCACCGAGGTCTTTGCCATTCCTCTCTTGGATGGTACGGATTGCATACAACAGGTTGAGTGCCCTCTGGCTTCCCTCACTGTTGCCGAGACCTGCCACTCTATCATGGCGTGTGTTGAACATCAGGTTCTTGAAGTTCTGCGACTCATCAACGAAAATGTGGTCGATGCCCATCTGCTTGAAATCCACGACACTATCCTTATTCTGCTCCATCTGATATTGGATGGTGGCTATCTTGGCGGTCAGATTCTCCTTTCGCTTGATAAGCCCTTTCAGCATACCACGGGATATGTCGTGTCCTTGCTGCTTTATTACTTCAAGATTCTCCTCAACCGTATCAAGTTCAGCTTGCAGGATTTGCTGCTGCATCTCCGGCGACTGCGGTATCTTGCCGAACTGGTCATGAGACATAATGACGCAGTCGTAGTCGTTGTTCTTAATCTGATTGAAGAAGGCGACTCGGTTCTCTGCCTTGAAACTCTTTTCATCGGCGTACAGAATACGGGCATTGGGATAGGCTGTCTGGTAGGTCATGGCAATCTCCGCGACATTCGCCTTCATGCCGATAATCATCGGTTTGTTGGCGAGTCCGAGACGCTTCATCTCATGCGCTGCGATGCACATTATCAGCGTTTTACCTGTACCAACTTCATGGTCGCAGATGCCACCGCCATTCTGTTTCAGCATCCATATACAGTCCTTCTGCGACTGATATATAGAGCCGATTCCATAGCGGTCACCCAACAATTTCATATTGAGGTCGGGGAATGTCTGATGCGCTCCATTGTAATGTGGACGGACGTAACAGTTGAATTTGCTGTTATACAAATCAACGAGCCTGTCCTTAAACTCCGGCGATTGGGCATCAAGCCATTCAGAGAAACCGTTGCGGATTTCATCAATTTTAGTGTTGGCGAGTTGGATTGCCCCACTGTCTGGAACTTTTATGTCGTGACCATTCTCATCCTTGCCAATTGACTTCTTGATTTCGGGAACGGTGTTGTGCAAAGCATGTTTGAGCAGACTCATTCCATCATATACTCTGTAATACCCACGCACACAGAACTCCTCCCATATCTTCATATTCTTGCGACGGGCATCACAGGAATACTCGTCCATTGATGAAGAATAGGCGATATTTACTTCAGTGCCATATAGGTGGCTCATGTAGGCTGAGTAAATGCCAGTCGGTATCCAGCGTTCACCGAAGTTGAAGTCCAGTTCATCGAAAGTAATCTTTCGGGGGATTGCTTCCTCCAATGCTTTCAACGAGTCTTTGGAAATCTCGATGAATGGTTCTATGCCGTCATAACCGGGGAAATTTTCGATTCTTTTCTCCTCACGGTCAATCAATGCCTTGATGTCCTCCGCTTTCTGAACGACATTTCCGGCGATGAAGCGGTCGGCAATCTCATACTTCTCCACAAGTGGATTGTAATAGATGTGACCTTTGAGAGCATCAAGCAAGTCCCATTCATACTCACCGACAATGGATCCGGCAGTCTTGTCAATGCCGAGTAAGTCTGCCATATACTCCATATTGACCTCACCGTATTTATTGAGCGAAGCCATGAGAGCATCCTGCGGCATCTCGACCGAAGTTATCTCGTCTTGTGAGAAAGAAACCGGGTGGTCGAAGATGTCGGCTTTTACAAATACACCATTCTCGCCACGTTCAAGAGCAAGAGCATCACGACCGTTGGCATCCATGAGAATAAACTTGACATTCTGTTTCTCATTGAGGTTGCCGTACTTATCCACAAACTCATCGTAGTAGTCATTGAGGTGTTGACGCAATTCGCTACTTGCCTCATGAGTTTCAGCCTCAAAATTGTAGAGTTGTTGATAGGTCTCAGACAGGGTAACATAGAGCATGGCACGTTTCTCCTGTTCCGGTTTGAGAGTGAGAGGTGAGAATGTTGCGCCATTCTTGCGAACCTCCGAGAGAAAACCGACCTGCCCTTTGTCAACGACCATAGAGCCGTTGTGGTGGAAGAACTGTATATCCTCAGAGAATGGACGCGGCGACATATCACGTTCAACGGGCTTGGATACTTCCGTGGCCACTCTTGACTTCGGAATGAAATCACCTTTGGAGATTTCGATGATAGTGCCGTCTTCGGTAATTGTCTCTTTCTTGGCCGCTTCCATTACCTGACGTTCAGCCTCCATTTCTGCGAGTTGACGATGGGCGATGCTCATCATTGTCTCGTAGAAGCCATTGATGGGAGGATTGGTTTCCCAATCAAGAGAGCCGTAAAATTCCAGCTCCTTTTCAGAGAGCGGACGGAATTTCTTAGCCTGAGTATCGGTTATCGTAACCGTTGGCTTTTGTCTTTCTTCCGGCTGTGCAGGTTTTGGTTGACGCTGAGGCTTGCCGATAGGCTCCAATTCGCCGAAAAGATTATAAGCGAACAAACGTGGGTCAGGATTATCATTGTAATCTGGACCACCAGATGTTTCTATCTCCTTATTGGATGGTGCTGGCTGCAGAGTCGGCTCCTCATCTTTTGGTGCTGGCGGAGGTGCTGAAGGTTCCGGTTGGGGCGGCTTGGGCTTCGGAGTGTCCTCCGGCTTCGGAGTGTCGCGCTTCACAGTCTTTTTCTTCAGCTTCGGATCTTCCAACTGTTCACAGATAGCGACTCGGTTGCCGGCTCTGACCAGTTTGGGCAGATACACGTCGAGAGCATGGTGCGGAAATCCGGCCAACTCGATGCTGCTCTTGTCGCCGTTCATTCGGCGGGTAAGGGTGATACCCAAAACCTCCGATGCTTTGACCGCATCCACACCCATGCACTCGTAGAAGTCACCCACACGGAAAAGAAGAATCGCATCGGGATGTTTCTTCTTCATTTCCCGATATTGTTGCATCAACGGGGTATCCGCTATGCGCTTCGGCTTTTCTACCTTATTTTCTACAACCTTTTTTGTAGGCCTGGGCGATGGCGGCTCCGGCGTGGGAGGTGTGAGACTCCTATTATTATAGAAGTCCAGATTGAGGCGCAGTTTCAGCGACTCATCGAGTGCCTTTCGCATATCGGCGGCAATACCATCGACACCACCTTCATGCTTGTAGATGATAGCCGGTTTGCCGAACTGGTCAGTGCCGACTTTTGCCTCTGTGCAGATGACATTCTGAGGGAATGCCGCAAAATATTTATTATTCGAGGCCTTGGTGTCACGGTCAACAATTGACTGGATGAAAAATTCCTCATCTGCCGACAACGCTTTTTTGTTGGTGTGCTTCTGAAGAATAATCAAATCAGACCCGGCATCTGTTCCGGCATTGTCTGAAAAAGTATTGTTCGGCAGCCGGAAAGCACCTACAAGGTCAGAACGGCGCATCATCTCCATGCGTACAAAGGGGCTGGCGGCATTCATCACCCCTTGCGAGGCTATGAAAGCGACAATTCCACCCTCATGTACGGAGTCGAGCGACTTCAAAAAGAAGTAATTGTGAATAGCCTTAGTTGACTGACGGTAGGCAATCTCTTTGCTTGTCGCATATCGAGGGTCGGCAACCGCAAAGTCCCCGAAAGGAATATTGGAGGCTGCCACATCGAAATATCCCTCAAAATCAGGGTCGATCTTCTCAAAGCCTTTTATCTCGGTAGAAATAGAGGGATGAAGAGCAGCCAAGATTTGACCAGTCAGCAAATCTTTTTCAAAGGCTAATGTCTCAGCACCCGGATAGCGTTGCAGGAAAGAATCAACAAAAGCACCCTGCCCGGCAGACGGTTCAAGGAAACTCTTTACCTCAATACCATTAGCCTTCAACGAGTCAGCTATGGCATCAATCACAGGAGAAGGTGTGTAGAATGCCGTCAGAACAGACGCTTTCAGTGAATCCATGTAGGCGGCAAACTCCTTGTCACTATGGCTGTAATCGTGGATAAGCCGGCGAAGTTCTACTGTAGGGGCAAACAACTCAATGTCACTCTTGCTCCACTTGGCGGCATCGGCAAGTTCATTTGCATCGTTGAGTATGCACTTCAACCCACCGAATCCGGCATATTTGCCCAGTGCTTCACGCTCATCAGCGTTAGGCGGTCGCTTCTCAACACCGAGGCGAAACGCGACACGAATCGCCTCAATGTTGTTGCACATGGTTTGTAATCTATTGTATGCCATTGAATCCGAGTGTTTCAAAGTAGTTTGTTATTCGACCGATGATTTCATCGTTCATTATATCTATATCTGCTGCCGAGATTCCGTATGAGAGGAACTCACAGCCATCGAAAAGGTCAGGTACATCTTCAAGGATGCGGTTGACCCAGTAGTCAACCCATCCGTCTTCGGTCAGATCAACTGTGAAAGAGAAATTTTCGGTGAGAATTTTTTCAACTACCTCATACTCTGACTCTACGATATTTTCAAAGAGAATTTGCGTTGCTGTTTCGGAGGCAGCACACACACTTTTGCCATTCAGACGAGCTTCACAAAAAGCGTCAATGGCTCTGTCTGCCTGTTGTTCGACTTCAGAATAATCCGGCGTTTTGGGGAATTTATGTTCTTCCATGTAGTTCAACAGACATAGAATATATCTGTCGAGAGATGGATATGGTGGTAAGTTTTTGATTTTCATATTGAGGTTTGTATGTTGCATAGAAATGGAAAAGACTCCCTTATGAGGAGCCCTTTCCAAGTCTTATTGCGTTGATTAAGACTTCATTTACTCACTTGAATGACAATAGGGCTATGATTATCATCAAGCGTTACCTTCCCGGCGAACGGTTTGCCGTCCGCCCCGATGAAACCTCTGATAGTAGAGGTTGAACCTATCGAGAGAAGATTATGAATCTCACGGCTGCTGAGGGTTACACCTTGGATCTGTCGATGGATGTAGTGTCCACATTCCGGATTGTTGCATTTGGCAATCTTGCCAAAGATTCTCATCTTGCCGTGTCCACACTTGGGGCAGACTTCCTCTACGCCCATCGGTTTCGAGAGTTTGTGTGATGCGAGAAGTTCGTTGGTTACATCAGTCACATACTTGTGAAGGATGTCATTGAAAACGGATTCGGGAAGTTGGTCTGTTGCGACTTGATATACAGCCGATTCCCAAAACTTAATATCATCAGCCGAAGCGATTTTCATATCGCGAGTGACATATGCGAGAGCCTGCCCCTTTTCCGTCAAGGAATACTCCCCGGCAAGATTTCGGTGGAGATACCCGTGTGAACGCAGATAGCGAATATCCTTCACCACATTCTCTCTACAGTCCGGCTTATGCAGTGAGAGTGCCATTTTGAGCAATGTGAAGTCAACCATTGGTACCGGCTGCTTCGTGGTTCGCCCAATCTCGCCGACTGACTCAACAGTAAGGGATTGACCTATCTCGACATTGGGTACAGCTCGTGAAGACTTGATAGTGTCATCGAATAGTCTCACCCAGCCAGTACGAACAACTTTCACATACTTGGCGATGAACGTGTAACCACCACAAGCGAGGGTTACTTTCGTTACATTTCTGCGGAAGCTACGTTGGAAGGTAGCGAGCATACCTCTTCCGACAAGATAGATGATTTTTCTTTCATCATCTGAGAGTCCCACAAAGGGGAAAGCGGTAAGTACAATGCCATGAGGCTTGTTGTACAAGGATTTTGCGGAAGTAGTATAGTATGGAGAGTAACTGTCGCCCATCAGTGATTTGAAGCACTTGGCGATACACATCGCCGGATATACATCCTTCTTGAAATCGTCGAAATCCCGACGAATCAAGCCCGCTCGTGAGCTGCCGGGGAATGAGATTCTTTTCTTCTCATACAGTCCCCTTGCTATGCGGTATGTCTCCAGTGGATCCATTCCAAAATGTAGCGCGGCCATTTTCTGGAGTTCTTCGATGTTCAGCAGCTTAGGCGATTTTGTATCGACCTGCTCCGTTTCGATAGAGACAACCTCTACGGGTGTGCCGGCCTTAACCGCCTCATTGAAACCCTCAGGAATTTCATTCCACTCATCAGCGCAGCGGAAAGAGAATACACCTCCGTCTGAATCCCTTACTGTGATTGTCGGGATTACCGACTTTTTGGGCGAAAATTCTTTAATTGCCTTTTCGCGTTCTGCCACAAGGTGCAGAATTGGAAGCGATGTGCGGGACACGGGGTATGTATTGCGACCTACAGAGAAGGCGATGGCACGGTTGATGTTGAGATTTGTGAGCCAGTCCATACGGTCGTAAAGTTCCAGGTGTCTCAGATTGTCGGCAAATCCGGATGTGTTGTCCGAAGGATAGGTGATGGCATTTTTGATTGTTTCGTGCATCAGGTCGTTGAGTGCGACTCTGACCATCTTTCCATCAAAATTGAGGAAGCGGAGAAGATACCCGGCCATAAGGTCGCCACGGTCGGTGGGGTCTGTAGCAAGAATCACCTTCCGGCTCTTTTCAAGTAGGTGCTTGATGACAGCGAGTTGTGGATCAGGCATATAACGGCCCGATGCGTGCTGGGAAGGTGCATGAGTGAGAGGGAAGCTCTCCGGGAGGATTGGGAACGACTGGTTCGAGAGCCAGAAGTCGCGTCCGATGCCGGGTGCTGAAAGTTCCACCATGTGACCATAGGTCCATGTGATGAAGTATTTCTCGTTGGCATAGTAGCCATTATACTCGAAGTCTGCGCCAAGAGCGTAAGAGATTGTGCGTGCGATACGTGCGGATTGTGCGATTACGGTAATCATAGTAGTATGTTTTTTAGAAATTTTTATTGGGTTGATTTTTAAGAGTGCCGACAGACGGCATCATCTGCCGGCACTCGTTGGGGTTATAGAGAGTGGTTAGATTTTAGGACCTTTGGGCTTACGCTGTTGCTTCTGCTGTTCCTCATCCTTCGGGGCGGTCTGACCCTTTTGGAGAGGTTCATTGACATTCTTGGTCGCTTCATTGGTCTTGCCATCGTTGTTAACGGCGAACTGGGTTTCACTCTCAGCGGCGGGTTTGATGGATTGAGCCTCATCGGGATTAGTGGAATGAGGGAACGGACGTCCCTTTTCCGGGTCAAACTTGACATAGACAGTTGACTCCTTACCCTGTTTGTCGATGTAGCCTTCAACTTTCACCGTTTTTCCGGCGACATAATCAGCCTTCTGCTGGTCGGTGAAATGAACATTGCTCCATTTACCGATTGGCTTGATGCTGCCGTCTTCGAGAGTCCAGCTCTGCTTCTTCTCCTGCTCCTTGACGCCGTTGTTGAGGGTATCGGATTGATTCTCCTTCTTGACCTCCTCCTGTTTCTGAATATTTTCAAGACGGCACGGACGGGGAACAAATTCGACTTTCTGCTCGGCTGCGCTATATTGAAGCACGACAGGATATGTAGCTCCTTTGGAGTCGGTGAAGTCCTTGGGTAACTGTTTCCCGGATTTAAGAATGGCAATATCCTTGGGAGAAAGTTCGGTCTGGGAGATTTTATTCGGGATATAGATGTTCGCCGGGGAAGCCTGCAACTCGTGGGTCATGCGGTCAATGCTGACAAACGACGGAATCTTGTTGCCGTTGGCATCTGTGATTTCCACTACACGGCCGAGGTTGCCGGTATTTTTGAGCATTTCCTTGTCCTCCTTAGTGAACTTCACACCGCAGAACTCCTGAGACAGGTCAGGCTCGGTTCTGATGAAGTGAGGCTTAACTGTCACATTTCCGTCCGGATTGGTCTGGAAAGAGAGACGAGCGTCGATGTCGAACTTCTCACCGAAATAATCGGCGTTGAGTGTCATGAGCTTCGACTTTCGGTTGTGGAGCATTTCCGTGAGGTCTTTCGGATCGATTGCATTTTTGTCGATGCCCCATTTCTGCTTGATGTTGCTCCAGTCGATTTTGCTTTCATCAATCGCAGATAACTTGCCGCCGGGAGTCTCAGGTGCAACAGCGGGCTTTGCTTCGGGCTGAGGTTCCGACATAGTCTCGGATTGCGTCTTCTCGACTGAAGGTTGCACGACCTTGAAGTCTTTGAGAATCTCTGCATTGGTTTCGGGATCCTTTATAAAGTCTGCCATTGCCATGCCAACACTTTCGTATCGGTCAGCCGGGACTTTGAAGAAGCCGAATGTCGTTGGATTCTTGCACTGACGCATGAAATTCGACATGAATGCTTCGAGTGGATTCTGACCTTTTGTGAATTTCACAAGGTCGGAGAGTTTTGCCGATTTGACATCGGTCATCTTTGGTGTGCCGTCCTCGTTGAGTCCGGTCACTGCGCCTATCTGCCCTGTCTCGTTATTTCGGGCAATCAGCACTTCTTCTTGCTGGATGGTTTCCATTTTTGAAGTATGGGTATGTGTTTTGATTAAAATTCCGGGATTTATTCTTCGTCAACTTCAGCAATCCTGATGACTGCGTAGTTGCGTGGTGACGCATAGACATTGATGAAGCGGATTATCTCGTGGCCAGGATAGCGGACATTTCTACCCAACTTGATATAGGATATAAGACCCTTTGAGCGCCACTTTTGAGCGGTTATCTTCGCTATGTCGAAAATTCGGCAGAAATGGCCGTTGTCATACCAGCGGTGAGGATCAATCCAACTGATGTCTATCTCGTCATGTTCAGCCCTGACTTCGGGCTGACTGTGGAAGGGAGGTTGACGAGCCTGCTGAATCTCGATGAGAATTTGGAGTTTCTCATTGATGTCCTCAAGCAGGTCTCTCATTGAGTCATCGGCTGTATGCTGAGGTTGCATTCCGGCGATGAAGGGGGTTAATATTCCAGTGTGCATAATTCTTTGTTTTTGAAGATTATGCTGCAAAATTATAGCGTAAAAAATCCCCCGATTGTAGAGTATATATAGACGCTACTACATAAAAAATCAACTTTTTTTCGACGGCATCTCTAACTTGTTGAATTGGCAGAAGAAAAAAAGAGAACTTTTTTTGAAAAAATTTTTCATTTTTCTCAAAAGTCCTCTTTTATCATAGACTACCACACGTATATTACTGAATTTGTGGCAGTAAACAATCTATCGCGGTTTCATATCCAACAGATGACGGAGGTTTGGGTCTGCTGCAATGCGTGCAGTCTCGCGTCTTACGATGTCTATCACATCAATCCTTATCTGGTCATAGTTGCGTTGAATCTCGGCTTTCATGCCGGATTTGTCTGGAGTATCATCGTTGAAGTCAGTTATTACAGGGATTGGCTGGTAAGCGGCGGTTTCCTTATTTACCGCGTCACTGTCAACCACAATCTCGGCATGAAAAATCTTTTGGTCTATGCGCTGGTCGAAGTTATCGGAGACAGCACCGACAAACATACCCTGAGTTAAGGTTGATATTTTACTTGCCGGGATGAGAGAATCCAATTGGGTATTGAAAGAATGACTAACATCCTGACGGTTGATTGAGATTGACTGGCGTTTCTGGAGAACCTTGCCGAATCGCTCGGAGAGTGTTTTGGCGGTCTCGCCAACGACCTGCCCGGAGAAGATATTGCCAACGGTGTTCATCACCACAGCGGCTTCCTTATCACCATAGTCACGCTTCAACTGAGAGAAGTCCTGAAAGCCGAGGCATACAGCAACTTTATTGCTTCGTGCTGTGGCAATTAGATTGTCCAGTCCCTTAAAGTATATGGTCGGAAGCTCATCTATGATTACACCGGACTTCAGCATTCCCTTCTTGTTGATGAGCTTTACAATTCGAGAATTGTAGAGTCCTAATGCCGCACCGTAGATGTTCTGACGGTCGGGATTGTTGCCTACACATAGTATTTTAGGGTGTTCAGGATTGTTGATGTCAAGAGTGAAATCATCGCCTGTCATTACCCAATATAGCTGCGGAGAAATCATACGCGACAAAGGAATCTTTGCCGATGCGATTTGTCCTGCTAACTGCTCCGCCGCGCCTCCAAGCCATGCGTCCATGAATGGAGAAAGGTAATTCTCCAGCTGTGGATAACTCGTCAGAATCGGGAATATATCCTCATAGCGACGGCATAGGAATTCGATGGCATGAGGGAATGTGCAGTACTTACCATCCTCGAAGCACCGGAGATACCAGATGATTGCAGCGAAGAGTACAATTGGAGACTCCACAAAAAAGTCACCCTGTTTCTGCACCCAACTTCTATTGAGGTTTAGCATGATAGTGTATGCTGATTCGTATGCGTCCGCTATATCGGTCATGAACGCCGGATGTATCGGATTACAGCGGTGGCTACGCTCCGGATCATCGAAATTGATTACATAGAACTCCGGTGGATTTTCCCCGTACCCCTTTTGATGATTGAGCATGTGATTATATGCTATAGTGCTCAAATCTGGATACTTGTAGTCATATACATACAGGCCAAATCCTTTCTCAATCTGCTGCTTGATGAAGTTATTGACCACTGCGTATGACTTACCGGAGCCGGGAGTGCCAAGCACGATGGAAGCACGAAACGGATTGACAACATTTATCCAGCCTCTATTCCATTTCTTTTTGTAATAGAACTTGGTCGGTAGATTGACTGAATACTCATTCTCTTTGAGTTCCGTTTCCTGCATAAAGGATTCATTCTCCTCGTTGAAGCGGTCATCCATCATATTGTTCTTCAACATTCGGCTCATCCATACACCACCCAATAGCAGACATACATATCCGGCTACAGTAGTTATTATATATATAAGGTGTAGGCCGGCGGCAACCATCCACCAGTTTAGGAAGAAGAGCCCGGCTCCGATACTCAATATTATCCATATCTGGTGCCATTGTATTTTTTCATTCTTGACACCCTTCGTGCCAAAGCACGAAAGGGCAAGAAGTAACAAAGACCACCACTTGGCATTCCAAGGGTTGTGAAAGAGTTTTCCTGCATCGTCAAGACCATGCAGGATTTTCATTGTCTGAGGGTGGAACTGCCATTCCCCTATGAGGTCTTGACAGAACCAATAGATATTTGTGACCACAACGAGTATGCTCAAACCACGGAGTAAATCCATGATTTTAGCCAATGCCCTGAGGTCGTCTTCTTGTTGCGACATTTTTATCGGGTGTTAAGTGATTTTACAAATGTGGGCCACGGCGTTTCTTCTTTCTCTTGCGACGCTCCATTTCACGGTTCATAGCCTCCTGTTCGGCATCGAAGCCGGGACCGAGCTGGAACAGATCCAATCCGGGAAGCGATGGTTGGTCAAAGTCGGTTGAGTAAGAAGATGTCTGTTGACTTGCTTGATTGTTTTGATGGTTTGAAGAACTGTTTGAAGATGCTGTACCTCCTGATTGCGTCTGACTTGTCGATTGTGTCCGGTTCGGTACATTGGACTGATTAGGCATTGTGATTTGAGGCTTCTGACCGTCACCGTTGAACCAACGTTCAAAGGCATTTGCCGAGAACTCTCTGCCAAGTCGTGAGCCATTGAGAACTGTATGGGTATTGTGGTCAATGAAAGTGACTCCATAGATTCTACCATCATTATTCTCACGGATGAGAATATCAATACCTTTCTCCCTAAGTTTGGCAATGAAATCATCCTTGCCGGAGGAGTCATTGATCACTGACGAGATGATTCTTCTCGACGGTTTGAGATTGATGCTCGTCGCTGACCTCTCGAACTTATTCTCGACTGCTGAACGACTTGCAAACTTGCCGAGTCTTGAAGCCTTGAAAGGATTGGCGATAGTCTCTCCGGCATCATTAGTGGCAAAATATACCAATCCATGATACTCGCGACCATTTACCTTACCGTCAGTTGCCTCACACCTTATATTATATAAGGAGAGAATGGCGTTGTATTCGCCCAAGGTCTGGAACTGCCAACGCATACCGACAAGTTTGACAATATTGGCGAGCTGTCGCTTTATATCTCCGGCCGGGTCAAGTTTGGTAATGGGTGTATCAGGTGAAACCCTTTCTCGTTGGGCTTTATGGAGATTATACTTATCTTCAAGTTCGCTTGTGATTTTCTTGCTTCGGCGGAACAGAAACGCCTGATTAAGACGTTTGCCCTGCTCGTTGACATTGACGGTCACTATATGTATATGGTGACGGTCAATGTCCTCGTGCTTATACATTACCCACGGCTGCTCTCCGAATCCCAGTTTATCAAGGTACTCACGGGCCAAGATTTCAAAATCTTGATCGGTGAGTTTATCTTCGGGGTGCGGATTAAGTGAGATATGCAATACAGGCTTTTTTGTTCTGCCCATCTTTGGCATGAAACTCTTGAAGTCTTCAACCATACGTGCGATATCAACGTGACCATCGGGAGGAATCACGACCTTGTTAGAGCCGAGAATCCTCCCTTTTGCCTCATTGATTTTCTCCCCGTTATATGAGATTGCTCCGTAGAGAGAAGAACCTATACTGATTTTTGCGACCATGCCTCATCAAATTTCTGGGTAAGTTCCTTTACCTCCTCCATGATTTTTATCATGTCGCGAGTAGCTTTCTCCAAATTATAAAGAAGGCTGAGAGCCTTTTTCTCATTGAATCCGGTGCGGAGTTCCCTTACCACTATGTTATAATTGACCCCCAACGTGCGGAACTGGGCGAAAAATTCGCCCAACTTTGCTGTGTAAAGGCTGAGAGTCTTGTCAGTCACAAGCACCTTGAATGGCTTATTGGCGAGATGTTGCTTGATGAAAGTGGCCTTTACGGTCTCGCCGGCCTTTTCCATCATTCGCTGTAAAGCGTCAAATTCGAGGTCATCAAACCTCACCATGACGCAATGGGTGCATCTGTTGGGCGACTGAGGCCGCCCAACGGTTTTATCTGGTTTCATTGTATTTCTGTTTTTTGGGATTGCGCAACGCGCTCTATTCATTCTTATAGCACCGCGGTTTTCTATGGGGATTGCGACTTTGGAGCGGTCCCAAGCCCCCGGCACGGCAAGGTCATTTCGTGGTAACGGCGGAGTTACCCGAAATCCAAACGGTAACTGTTTGGACACCTTGCTGTGTCTTTGTGGACACAATCCTTATAAAGAAAGTAACCTGTGAAAAGTGGCTCTATCCGGTCCCGACGGATGAGCCTTTTATGCGGTGAAGAACTTGCTTCGGTTGCTCGATGCAAAGTTACTATGAGTTTTCCGGCGGTGGTACTATACGAAATATATACCGAGATATACATGTACAACCTTGTGCTATATCCGGTCGAAAATGTTTGGTCGGAACCGGGAATTATGCCTTACTTTGCACCGTCAACGACAGGAAACGCCCTCTCATCAGGGGCAAAAATTCTGAACTTATTGACACGAGAATTCTCTTTTAATACTATGATTTATTTTGTCGCATGACTGATTAGCCAATCAAGCAATTGATTAAAGTCTCGTCAATGCACTATTGATTTTCAGCGCAGTAAGTCTTGACTTATGCGTGGATGGTAAATGTTACCGACTCTTTGACCGCCGTTTGGATCCATTTGGCAATGTAATGTTGCCGGTCCCGAATGCTTATCCAATCGGTCTCCCACCCAATTGATTACTCATCTGATAGATTGACCGGGTAAAGCCACAACCAACTGATTGTGTGCCTGCCTCGCCAACCGGGTGATTGTGTGCCTGATTGATTAGTCAGAACGTCAATACCGCTAATGCCGAAATCGGCAGGATTGCGATTGACCGTATGATTGATTAACCGGTTAATCACATCTCCGCTTGCCTGAAGCCATACCCAATCAATCAACCGATTGCGCAGTTGCGCGATTGGTCAACTGATTAGTTGAAGGTCTGATTAGTCAGGACTTCAACCAATCAACTGATTGTCTGTTCGCTCATGTGGGCAGTTGACCAATCAGATGCCTGCTCATCTGAGTGAGAATGCGGTCAAGCGATTAAGCAACTGAAGTTTTCACCCTTAACACATGTTGAGATGAATAAACCCATTCTCGTTGCCGTGTCCTCTCAGAAAGGGGGTGTCGGCAAATCAACCCTTACCGTTCTTCTCGCAAGCTACCTGCATTTCGTCAAAGACTACGAAGTGGCCGTAGTGGATTGCGACTCACCCCAGCATAGCCTCTATCTCGAAAGGGAGAGGGAAATCAAGGATTGCGAGGAAAGTGAATTTCTACGCAAGCAGGTTTTCGATGTGTTCCAGAAAACTCAGAAACGGGCATATCCGATTCTGATGTCATCGCTCAACGATGCGCTGGCCACCGCTCAAGAGTACCTCGACGGAAACAGCATCCCTGATTTTCTGTTCTTCGACCTCCCCGGCACAATCAACAACTTCGATGTGGTGGATATTCTGCGCAATGTGCATTACGTATTCTGTCCAATGACAGCCGACCGGTATGCGCTTGAAAGCGGCATCAGTTTCTGCAACTACATCAATAATGCCCTGATAACATCGGGCAATTCTACAATCCGGCAACTCAGTGTCGTCTGGAATATGGTTGATCCACGTGAACGTACCGAACTCTATCGTATCTTCGATGAATTCATGGCCGAACTGAACATCAATGTGATGGAGACTCGCCTCCCTAATAGTGTCCGTTTTCGCCGTGAAGGAAGCCGAGAACTCAAACGCGCTATCTTCCGGTCAACTCTAATACCGCCCGACAAGACACAGCTCCGTGGAAGCGGTGTTGAGGAACTGGTCGATGAGTTTCTAAAAATCACTGCAATGTAACGCTATGACGAAGAAGAACAATGGCGAGATTACACCCGACAATTTCCTCGACTCATACAAGCCCGTGTCACCTCAGCGAAAAGGAGACCGAGGGACTACCGAAGCGAAAGCCGAACTCACCACGGTGGAAAATGCACAAAGTAATGAAAGAGAAGCTGAGAGTATCATTTTACAGAGCCGGAACAATGATGTGGCGATGACACCATTGGAGTATCAGGAAATTTTTCTTAGACCCAACCTTGGTGAGTCAATGCGATACGGCAAGACCTATTACGTCAGCCGTGATGACTGCAAAAAGTTGAAGGCTCTCATGCGCTGCTTCGGGGAAGGCTATGACCGGTTCCCATTGTCGGTTTTCATTCACAACCTGCTTGAATACCATTTTGCCCAGTTCTCAGGGCTAATCAATGGCATGATGAGCAGGCAGTCAACACCAAACCCTTTTAACCAAAACGATGAATAACAATTCTTCCAATAAATCCGGTATCTCATTCTGGACGAAAGATGAATATACCCGGAAATACTTCACCCGGCGACAAATTCGACATCAACGATGTATAGGGGTAACTGCCTATATGCTTGAAGAAATCAAGGACGTTGTCAATCTGATTGCAATGGGTGATACTAATGTTCGTGCATACGTCAGTGCAGTCATCGCCGACCATCTCAAGGAATTCAAGTTCCTACACGAATATATGCGTCGGGCAATGTATAACAAGCTGCTTGTCGGTGACCCCGATAAATTTCAGCTAACATACGAGAAGTATGCTGAACAATATCTGCAACCCAGTATTGAGTCACGCAATGAGGCGTGGGTACATCTTGATGCTGATTGCGCAGATGCACTGAAGCAGATTGTGGCTTGGACCGGCGCCGGTGTCACCATTGGGTCATTAGCTGAAGCAATCATCAAGGCGCACTTTGCCAAGAACAAAGAGCTGCTTGAATCCATGAAGTCGGACGTTTTTAACAGTCAGCCATGAAAGATATACTTCTTTCAGTGGTATTCATGCTCAACATGGGATTCATGGTACTATTTGCCATAGATTTTCTGAAGAAATATAAAACCAATGAATCTTCCGGAAAGAATAATGAGGCAGATGAGAATCCCAAAGATGCAACCGAGCATGAGCCTACATCCGCACCAGTCCGCAAGGCCGGGGTCGGCAGAAGCAAATTCTCAATGGATGATGTACGCAGAATTGCCGCCAAAGCATCTGAAAATGCGGTCTCTGAATTTATGGAGGAGATGGATATTGAAGATGTTGAGTTTGACGAAACAGAATCGCCTGAGAATACGACCCAACTTAGTCCGGAAGAAATAAAAACTGCATTTGAGACGGACCAACGCATTGCTGACGAAATATCGGATAGTGACGATTCTATCGCCACACCCAATGCGACAGGTGCTGACTTTGATGAACTTGCACGTGCAGAACTGATTCTTGGCCGTAAGACTGAGCCGACAACAGAGGAACATCAGTATGTAGTTCGTGTATTTGCGAATTTCAAGAATACAGAACTGATGGATCATATTCCCAGATATATCCTCGATAAACTCGATGAGTGCCAACGTAAGGTTGAAGCCCTCGGAGTAAAGATTGAAACAACCGTTCCGGAAAAAGTCTCAGTCAATTCATTTGACGAGTTTATAATCTCTGATTTTATTCCAAAATCTCAAACCTTAACCCCTACAACAAGATGAATCCCATCAAATATCTCAAAGATAAAATCTCAAATATCAAGTGCCGTCTGACTCTGGCACTTCTCACCGCGCTCCTCAGCGCAACTCGTGCGTCAGCTGCCGGCAACGGGTTGAGTGGCATCAATGAAGCCACTTCAATGGTCACCTCCTATTTCGACCCGGGAACGAAACTGGTGTATGCCATCGGTGCCGTTGTAGGTCTCATCGGCGGCATCAAGGTTTACTCCAAATGGTCGAGTGGCGACCCCGATACCAGCAAGACTGCCGCCTCATGGTTCGGAGCGTGTATCTTCCTGATTGTTGCCGCCACAATTCTCCGCTCATTCTTCCTCTGATGGCTGAATACAATATCAACAAAGGTATTGGAAGGTCGGTGGAATACAAGGGATTGAAAGCACAATATCTGTTCATCTTTGCCGGAGGATTGCTTGCAATGTTCGTGGTGTTCGTCATCATGTACATCATAGGAATATCGCAATGGATCTGCATCGGCTTCGGTGTCACGGCAACCTCAATCCTTGTGTGGCTCACCTTCCACCTCAATGCCAAGTATGGCGAATATGGTCTGATGAAACTCTCGGCGGTGAAATATCATCCGCGCTACATCATCAACCGCCTCCGCCTCACACGACTGATAAAGATTAAAAGAAAATGAGAAACACACTACGAGCTACGACGCTGGAGTCAAAACTCCCGCTGCTTGCGGTGGAACACGGTTGCATCATCTCAAAGGACGCGGACATCACCGTGGCCTTTGAGGTGAGCCTCCCGGAACTTTTCACCGTAACGTCAGCCGAATATGAGTCGATGCACGCCGCATGGTGCAAGGCAATCAAAGTGTTGCCACACTTCTCGGTGGTGCATAAGCAGGACTGGTTCATGAGCGAGACCTACAAGCCGGAACTCCAGAAGGAGGATTTATCATTCCTTGACCGGAGTTTTGAACGCCACTTCAACGAGCGGCCATATCTCGCCCACAAATGCTACCTTTTCCTTACCAAGACCACGAAGGAGCGAATGCGCCAGCAGAGCAACTTCTCGACACTCTGCCGTGGAAGGCTCACTCCAAAGGAACTGAATCATGAGATGGTGGTGAAGTTCATGGAGTCGGTTGAACAGTTTGAACGAATAATCAATGACACCGGCTATATCAAGCTGCGTCGCCTTTCAGATGATGAAATTGTCGGCACGGACAATTCATCCGGATTGATTGAACGGTATATGTCTCTGTCAATGGGCGATGTAAATTGCCTTGAAGACATTGATCTCTCGGCGAAGGAGATGAGAATCGGAGATAAGATGCTGTGCCTTCACACACTTTCTGACACAAATGATCTTCCCGGCAAGGTCAGCACCGACAACCGATATGAGCGGTTATCAACTGACCGCTCTGACTGCCGATTGAGTTTCGCTTCCCCCGTGGGGCTGCTTCTTCCCTGCAACCATATCTACAATCAGTATATCCTGATTGATGACCATGACGAGAACTTGGCAAGGTTTGAGAAGACTGCAAGGAACATGAATTCTCTCTCGAAGTACAGCCGGAGCAATGCCATCAACAAGGAGTGGATAGACCGCTATCTCAACGAGGCTCATTCATACAGTCTTATCTCGGTGCGATGCCATTGCAACATCATGGCATGGTCAGACGAAGCTGAGGAGTTGAGAAGAATCAAGAACGAGGTCGGCGGTCAGCTGGCGACAATGGGGTGTATGCCACGGCATAACACCATTGACTGCCCGACACTGTTCTGGTCAGCGATGCCCGGCAATGAGGCTGACTTCCCTGCTGAGGAATCCTTCTACACGTTCATCGAACCTGCGGTTTGCTTTTTCACTGCCGAAACGAACTACCGCTCATCTTTATCGCCCTTCGGAATAAAGATGGTGGATAGGCTGACCGGAAAGCCGGTGCATCTCGACATCTCCGATGAACCGATGAAACGTGGCATAACAACCAACCGCAATAAGTTCATCTTGGGCCCGTCAGGCAGCGGAAAGTCATTCTTCACTAATCACCTTGTACGACAATACTATGAGCAAGGCTCGCATATATTGCTGATTGACACCGGTAACTCTTACGAAGGTCTGTGTAATCTGATCCACAACCGCACCCACGGCGAAGACGGGATTTATTACACCTACACGGAGGATAACCCCATATCATTCAATCCGTTTTTTACTGATGATGGGGTGTTCGATGTGGAGAAGAAAGACTCTATCAAGACGCTGCTGCTGACCCTCTGGAAATCGGAGGATGACAGGGTGACGAAAACGGAATCCGGTGAGTTAGGCTCGGCATTGTCAATGTTCCTCGACAAAATGGCGAAAGACAAGGAAATAGTCCCCTGCTTCAACTCATTCTATGAGTTCATGCGCGACGAGTATAAGGTTGAAATGGCAAATCGTCCGATACCCATCTACAGACAGGACTTCGACATAGACAATTTCCTGACGACACTCCGGCAATACTATCACGGAGGCCGTTTTGACTTCCTTCTCAACTCAAAGGAGAACATAGATTTGCTCAACAAACGCTTCGTAGTCTTTGAAATTGACCAAGTTAAGGACAACAAGGAACTATTTCCGGTGGTGACAATAATCATCATGGAAGCCTTCATCAACAAGATGCGAAGGCTCAAAGGTATCCGAAAAGTCCTTATCTGCGAGGAGGCGTGGAAAGCGTTGTCAACCAGTACCATGAGCGAGTATCTGAAGTATATGTTTAAGACGGTCCGTAAGTATTTCGGTGAGGCTGTGGTGGTCACACAGGAGGTTGACGATATTATCTCGTCACCGATTGTCAAGGAGACCATCATCAACAACTCCGACTGCAAGATTCTTCTGGATCAGAGAAAATATATGAACCGTTTCGACCAGATTCAGGAACTGCTCGGTCTGACCGACAAGGAGAAAGCCCAGATCCTCAGCATCAACATGGCGAACAATCCCAGCCGACTATATAAAGAGGTGTGGATTGGACTCGGAGGCACACAGTCTGCCGTCTATGCCACGGAGGTGTCAGGTGAGGAATACTACTGCTACACCACTGAGGAGACGGAGAAGGTCGAGGTGCAGCGACTCGCCGCAAAACTCGGAGGCAACCTTGAAATGGCTATCCGCATGATGGCACAGGCAAGAAGGGAGGGTGCGACATGAAAATACCCAAAGTCTTTCACCCCCTCCTCGGAGTGTTGATTGGATTCATCCTCTTTCTCGCCGGAATCGCAGTCCTCTCGGTCGTGTTTGTCGGCATGATCAAGGCAATAGATTATGCGAAACCATTTTTCATGGAAGCAGCTATGACCATTAAACACTGGCTACCACTATGAAAACCTTACTGAAAATTATCGGTGCTCTCATTCTGGGACTAATGGCAAGTGCGGCAATACTAATAACTTTCCCTTTGCTCCTGCTATGTGTGGGAGTAAGAATAATCGGAGGTATGGCCTCCAAAATCAACTAAAACTCAAAAACGTGAATAATTTTCTCAAAAATCTCAAACATAACTACTGGTACAGCGAGGATAAGAAACTCACTTTCCACTTTGAGACAATCAAAGGACTACCGGTAGTAACCGTCACAGAAGGTGGTTGCTTCCGTAGCAAGGAACGCTCATACATCCTCACTGCCACCTCATCAGACAAAGTAGCTACTTTCAATGGCACCAATGGGCCAGTAACCATCGGTATCACAGAAAGCGGTGATGAACTCTTCGTCACTCCGCAGGGAGTTTTTCTCATGGATTACTATTCTACTGAGAAGAAAAACGAGGATGCCAAGAGCATCAATCCCGAAACCACAGTCAAGATTTCTTTCTAAAAACAGAACCAATGAAGCAATTAAAAATTCTGCTTACGGTATTTGCTTTTGTCCTACTCTTTGGAGTGGGCAAAGCAAACGCCCAATGGACAGTAATTGACCCGTCAAACATCGCCCAAAGCATCGTAAACAACTCAAAAACACTTGTACAGGAAACCTCTACGGCCCAAAATATGATTAAAAATTTTCAGGAGACCGTGAAAATTTACCAGCAGGCGAAGAAGTATTATGATGCTCTCCAATCTGTCAACAACCTCGTCCGCGATGCCCGAAAGGTGCAACAGACAATCCTAATGCTCGGCAATATCTCCGGCTACTACGTCAACAACTTCCAGAAGATGCTCACTGACCCCAACTTCACATCGTCGGAACTTTCGGCAATCGCGTCCGGCTATACTCGAATATTGGAGGAAGCCAATGGTGTACTTGGAGATTTGAAGCAAGTCGTCAATATCACAACTCTATCCATGACTGATAAAGACCGTATGGATGTTGTCGATGATTGCTACAAGGAGATGAAACGATTAAAGAATCTGACGGCATACTACACCAACAAGAACATCAGCGTGTCATATCTCCGTGCCAAGAAAAAAGCCGATACCCAAAGGGTTGTCAGCTTGTATGGAGACGGATCTGAAAAATACTGGTAATGCCTATGCCCAATACTATCTTATGTGCCATTGATTTTTCAAACCTGCACACTATACTCCGGTCGCTCTATGATGAAATGATGCCGTTGTGCGAGGAGATGTCCGGTGTGGCTCAAGGAATTGCCGGATTAGGTGCGCTGTTCTACGTGGCATACCGAGTGTGGCAGTCACTTGCAAGAGCCGAGCCGATTGATGTCTTCCCATTGCTTCGCCCCTTTGTTATCGGATTCTGTATCATGTTCTTTCCTACAGTAGTGTTAGGAACAATCAACACGGTAATGTCTCCGATTGTGCAGGGTACGGCATCAATGCTCGAAGGACAGACTCTTGATATGCAAAAGTATCGAGAGGAGAAAGACCGGCTGGAGTATGAGCAGATGATGAATGACCCCTCCACCGCCTATTTGGTTGATGATGCTGAATTTGACAGACAGATTGACGAATTGGGCGTGACTGAAATAGGTACTGCCGCCGGAATGTATATCGAGCGTGGAATGTATAAGGTGAAGAAAGCTATTCAGAATTTCTTTCGTGAACTGTTGGAAATGCTATTCCAAGCTGCATCCCTCACAATTGATACAATAAGAACATTCTTTTTGGTGGTACTATCAATTCTCGGACCGATTGCCTTCGCTCTTTCCGTATGGGATGGTTTTCAGTCAACGCTTACCCAATGGATATGCCGCTACATTCAGACATATCTTTGGCTTCCGGTTGCCGACCTGTTCAGTACGATACTTGCAAAAATTCAAGTCCTGATGCTCCAGAATGACATCTCGGAACTCACTAACAACCCGAATGTTGACATTGACGGAACGAACAGTGCTTATGTCATTTTTATGATCATCGGCATAATCGGATACTTCACTATCCCCACCGTAGCAGGCTGGATTATTCAGGCCGGTGGCATGGGCAGTTACAACAGGAATGTCAATAATGCCGCTCTCCAAGGTGGCTCATGGGCCGGTTCTATTGCAGGTGGAGTCGCTGGAAATGTTGCAGGTAGAGCCGGAAAATTGCTCAAATAGCCTTAAATACGACTATGGACAGCAATGGTTTGACAGTGCTGTCTCTTTTCGACGGCATGTCATGCGGTGCCATCGCCTTACGGGAAGCCGGAATAAAGGTCAAACAGTATTTTGCATCAGAGATTGACAAGGCTGCCATACTTCAGGCAACTCATAATTTTCCCGACACTATTCAACTGGGAAGCGTTGTCAATATTTCGGCTGCAAATCTGCCCAAGATAGACCTGCTGATTGGTGGCTCTCCATGTCAAGGCTTCAGTTTTGCCGGAAAACAGATGAATTTCAAAGATCCGCGAAGTGTGCTGTTTTTTGAATATGTCCGAATTCTCAATGAGATAAGAGCCTACAATCCAGATGTAAAATTCCTTTTGGAAAATGTCAGGATGCGTGCTGAGTATGAGAATGTCATAAACAGCCATCTGGGACTACAGCCTGTTGCAATCAATTCATCTCTTGTGTCCGCGCAAAACCGACTCCGTCTCTATTGGACAAACATACTGACCGCAGCAACTCCACATCTCTTTGGCGAAACAGTTTTCACTGCAATCCCTCAGCCCAAGGATAAGGGAATATACCTTCGTGATGTGCTTGATGATGTGGCTGACACTCGATATTTTCTTTCAAGGAAGGACATTGAGAAATTGGAGAAACAGATTGCCTATGAATCTGAAAACCAAAAGTCATTATCTGAGGAACGATTCATGGAACTGTTCAGAGATATTGATTTTTGCGAAACTTTCGCATCAACACCTGCATTTTGTTTCTGTCCGGAGAACTGGATTTCAAACCATACTATCCGTCCGTCTCCCGAGATTGAGAGATTCCCGGTGTCTGCGATACAAAACGGTAAAGCAATCAGAGATTGCTCATCGAAAACTAATTCAACCGTAATTATCTCCGGTGCCATAGTGTCGCCACAGTTTGGCGGAGGATTCAGACCTATATTATCAGGTAAAGCCCCTTGTCTGCTTGCCACTTCAAGCAATTCAGCGGCTTGCCTGATTATCAATGGCGATGATATGGTGCTGAGGCGGCTGACTCCAAAAGAATGTTGCCGTCTTCAGACAATTCCAGACTGGTATGAATGGGTATGTAGTGAACCTCAGATCTATAAAATGCTCGGCAACGGATGGACAGTGGATGTTATAAGCCACATCCTGCAATTTTTATAAAAACATTTACTAATTAAATTTACGTGGAATTCAAATCACTCAAAAACATAGAAACCTCCTTTCGCCAAATCAGGCTGTTCGGAATAGTGATGCTGTGTGCTTGTGCTGTGATTGCCATTTCGTCGGTATGTTTCTCTCTCAGTTTTGCAGAGAAGCAGCGTGAGAAGATTTATGTCCTTGACAATGGCAAGTCTCTAATGCTTGCCTTGTCACAGGACATGAGTCAAAACCGTCCTGCGGAGGCTCGCGAACACGTGCGCCGTTTCCATGAGTTGTTTTTCACTCTATCTCCGGACAAATCAGCAATTCAGCATAACATTGACCGTGCGCTGATACTGGCCGACAAGAGTGCATACAACTACTATACCGATTTTGTCGAAAAGGGATATTATAACCGTATAATCGCCGGCAATATCAACCAAGTTCTTCAGGTTGACAGCGTTGTATGTGATTTCAATAATTATCCTTATATAGCCAAGACATATGCGAAAGAAATGATTATACGCCAGAGCAATGTGACTATGCGAAGTTTGATTACAACCTGTAGGCTCACAAACTCTTCCCGCTCTGACGATAATCCAAACGGATTTATAATCGAAGGTCTGACAATTCGTGAAAACAAGGATTTACAGACCGTCAAACGCTAAACAACAAGATGAAATTATCCAACATACGGAGTGCCATATACAATAAGGTGTGGCACTCGCCAAAAACACGTCTCTCTACCTTTCTGAAAGGTAAGTGTGATGAGTTGCCCCATAAGCAACGGCTTATTGTCGCAACCGCTCTGCTCTCGGTATTCATTCTCGTAGCCTTCTTCGTGTTTGGGAATGCCTGCTATAAAATGGGCGCACGTCAAGCCCGGCAGACATTCGACATCGTGCACATAGAAGGAATCGACATTCAGCAACCTGTAAATACTGTTGCCCATGAAGTGGATTGACGAACTCAAAGCGAAACTGAAACCAAGAAACGCCGCCGAGAAGGAGAAACTGAAAAAATACCTTATTGTATTTCCTCTGATGTTCCTATCGTGCATCGCCTGTCTTTGGCTGATATTCAGTCCTTCGTCTGACGATGATTCATCCCGTGGCCGTGCCAATACGGAATTACCTGATGGATTCTCGGAGGAAATGCACGAGCGTAAGATTGAGGCTTATGAAGCGGAAGCACTGGAAGCCGAACATAATCAACGTGCCGTAGATGCGGCATCACTGGAGGCGGTTGCTGATACAATAGCGTCTCAACCTGATTCAGTCCCGTCAGCAATCGAATCGTCCGCTCAGGCATACCAGTCAGTCCAAGCATCGCTTGAAGATTTTTACATTCCCGAAGACCTGTCATCGGCACAGGTCGCGGAATTGCAAGCGAGGATAGATGAACTGGAAATGCAGAATGCCTACGCCCAACAGCAGACTCAGCAGCCCAATGAAGTGGAGCTGATGGAGAAGTCTTATCAGTTGGCGGCGCAGTATCTCGGCACGGGAAATGGCGGTCAGCAAGCGGTCATTGTGGATGAGCCGGAGAAGGAGCGTAAGGTTATGCCGGTGAATCAAGTCAACCGCAATGTGGTTTCCTCTCTTACTGCGGCCACCTCTGAGCGGTCATTCTCTACAGCTGTCGGCGGCAAACATCAGAATTTCAAGAATACCATTTCAGCGTGTATAGCCTCTGACCAGTCTGTCATTGACGGTCAGAGCGTGAAACTGAGAACCCTTGAACCTATGTGGATAGGCAACTTGCTGTTGCCAAAGAATACAACCATTGTCGGCTCGGCGCGATTACAAGGTGAACGCCTTGAAATCTCCATCGAGAGTATAGAGGCATTAGGCTGTATAATGGAAGTTGACCTCGCTGTATATGACTCAGATGGTCAGGAGGGTATCAATATCCCCAACTCTATGGAGTCTGACGCACTGAAAGAAATCGGAGCTAATATGGGTAGCACGGTCGGCAGTTCAATCAACATATCCACCAATGCCGGAGCGCAGATTGTCTCCGACGTAGGTCGAGGCTTACTCAATGGCGTAGGTCAATATCTAACCAAGAAAGTCCGTCAGGTGAAAGTTCATCTGAAATCCGGCTACAAAGTGATGCTCAAGCAGGTTGAGCAATAATCAACAAAACACACCAACAACGAATGAAAACAATCACAAAACTCTTTGTTGCGGCAGTGGCACTCTTTGGAACAGCCACCGCTGTCAACGCAAAAACAGTCAAAAACACCGATAACAATGTGTCTTCTGACACTGAAACAGTCACCGAACACGACATGACTGTGTACGGTGCCAACTACACCGATGGCGACAAATTTGAGGGTCTTACCCGAAAAGTCGGCTTTGACCGAATGATTCCGCCTCATGCACTGGAGGTTTGCTACAACAAGACCACGCACATCATCTTCCCGGCAGAAATCACCTATGTGGACTTGGGCAATGAGAACCTTGTTGCCGGACTCGCTGACGGTGCGAAGAATGTGCTGCGTGTAAAATCGGCTTTCAAGTCATTCAAGCAGGAAACCAATCTTTCAGTTATCACTGAAGATGGTAGCTATTACACATTTAACGTCAAATTCGCCAAAGAGCCGCTGTTGCTCAGTATCGAAATGACTGATTTTCTCCATGACGGCGAGGCAGTCAATCGCCCCAACAATGCTCAGGAGATCTATCTTGAAAAACTCGGTCAGGAGTCGCCGATGCTTGTAAAGCTGATTATGAAATCAATCTACAAGCAGAACAAGCGCGAAATCAAACATATCGGCAGTAAGCGTTTCGGAGTCCAGTTCCTACTCAAATCAATCTACACCAACAATGGTTTGCTCTATTTCCACACTGAACTGAAGAACACATCAAACATCGCTTTCGATATTGACTACATTTCGTTCAAGATTGTGGACAAGAAAGTTATTAAACGGACAGCCATGCAGGAACAGGTACTTGAACCGCTCCGCGCCCAGAACTATGTGACGGTCGTACACGGCAAATCATCGGAGCGAACCGTGTTCGCTTTGGAGAAATTCACTATCCCCGATGACAAGCAGCTCATTATCGAGGTCGCTGAGAAAGAAGGTGGTCGCCATCAGTCCTTTGTAGTCGATAATGAAGACATCGTAAGAGCCAATGTAATTGATGAACTTTCAATCCAATAAGCCTATGAAGAAATTTATCATTGCCACAATCGCCATGCTCAGCCTCTTCGGAGGCCGGGCAATGGCTCAGCGAACACTTCCCGGCATGAGGTCGGTAGAAGTCAAGGCTAATATGGTTGACGGTTTCTATACCGGCTCAGCCCGTGACTGCGGTTATTCTTTCGGAGTGTATTACTCTGTTTTCAAAGGGAACAATGCTCACGAATGGACTTTCGGTGGCGAGTATCTCCAGATACATAAACCTTACGGAGAGAAAGGTAAAATCCCTGTGGTTGAGCTTACAGGCGAAGCGGGATATAATCTCCATCTATACAGTAACTACTCACAATTCTTTCATCTCTATGGTGGCATTTCTGCTCTTGCCGGATATGAAACGGTCAACTGGGGAAAGACGCTGTTGTCTGATGGAGCAACGCTCCACAATACCGATTCATTCATCTATGGTGTCTCAGTTAACATTCAGGCGGATTTCTATCTCTCAGACAGAATCGCCCTCACCGCCAACCTCAAAGAGAGATTTATTTTCGGAAACTCAACGGGACATTGTCGATTCTCATACGGATTGGGTGTCAGAATTATGATGGACTGATAGACTATGAGATATACTGAGAAAGATATTCCGGGGATGCCGATTACGGCATTCTTGGATGCCCTTGGCGAAAAGTCCGTTGGCGGCTATGGATATTTGAAACTTTACTATGCTCCGTACCGCGATGATGCAGAAGCATTATTAGTTGTTGATTTAAGTAGATGACAAAAATTTGAAAACATCGAATTTTGGGGTATAAGTCGGACGCATAAGTATGGTCGAAATCTCTTCCAATCCATATTTGACAAGCGACTTTGCCTTTCTTCCATGTTTCAGAATCCTTATCGGTTTAATATTTATATCTTTATGTTCACCAACGAGATACGCCCATACAAGAGCCATGCAGACCATCGCGACAAGTCTTGCGATGCGGTCCATATCACGCATATGGGTATCCTCGATGTTGAAGCCGGAAGATTTCATGGCTCTAAAGGCCGTTTCTATCTCCCATCGTTTTTTGTATGTCAAAACCGCGTCCTCGGGCCGATTGAAGCATATGAGAATCTGCAATTCCGGAACACCATCGGAGTTTTTGATCCGGCTGCCGGCAAGATAGACATACTCACCTTTGTGAAGAAAGAGCGTATGGAAGAATTTCTCCTGACCGACCTTCAAATCATTGAACAGCCACCAGGCTCGGATTCTCTCACCGGTGGAAGGCTTGACAATCCAGAAGTTCTGACGTATTCGGATGTAATACCGTATGCGACGGCTGTTGAGCCATCCTGTCCATTCCTTTCCGATGAACTCGCGGTCTGCCACAAGGCAGTCGATGCAGTCTGCTCCGAAAAGACGGATAAAACGTTCCATAATTTTCTTGCGTTCTTCCCAGTTGGAGTTGCCACGTTTCGGAAGAAGGCTGAATATCAAAGGGAAGGCAATCCCTTTATAGGTTATGCCCAACATAAGGATGTTTATATTGAACTCCCCGAACTTCCAGTTGGTCCGGTCCATGCTCAGCACAAGACCGGTCTTGACAGGAAGCAGCGAGAAAATCATACGGGCCATGATGTCAAGGTCAAGTACATACTTGGCAAAGAATCTTTGGAGCCGTCTGAGGTTGGAATCCTTGTCTACAGCCGTAGGCATCGCATCAGCCAGTTTGTGGAGGCTGACAGTCTGCACCACACAGAGTGCATGGAGCAGCAACGCCATAAGTTTTATTCGTGCAAGATTCATGTTTTGTCCAAAATGGTCTTGCATAATCGGGAGGATTTGGTTAACTTTGACCGAGTCCTTGGAATTAGTAGTTTTCATGTGAAAAAGAGGTCTAACTTTTCCTTTAAATTACTAAATTTCAAGGACTTTTACAAATTTAATCGCCTAAAGATTAGATGTTTAACAGCATAAATTCAATTTTTGTCATCTACTGAAGTTGTTGATACCAAAATGAATAATTGGTATGACCACGGGACTGATGAATCGGGAGATCTGTACGGTTTGGCTGAACTTACTGCAAGGGGCGACCATCGGAAGGATATTAACGGCTACATTGTCAAAATTATGAACGAGAATGAGATAGCCAAGGAAATGCTTACCAAAAGAGCAATTGAGCCACAGATAATACACCTCGACATTGCCAAGATACCGCTCACTGACTTTATGAAGGCATTGGGTCAGGAACACCCGGTAGCCGCCGACGGCGATTTGAGAATCTACAATTCTCCCTACGATTCATCGTCCAAAGGTACGATGGTTATCAATATCCGCACGAACTTATGGCGTGATATCAAGTCTGGTGCCAATGGTGGAATCTATGACCTCGCGTATGAACTGACGGGCTGTGCCAACAAGTCGGAACTCAACCGCTATATTGCCGGTGAGATGAATGCCTTTCAGAAAATGCAGACTTCCAAACCAGAGGAAAAACCGCCAAAACCTAAACGAAAAATGCGTCTATGAACATTGACGAAATCAGACAGATTCCGTTGGTGGATTTTCTCAACCACCTCGGTTATCAGCCGATAGGCCGCGACAGCAAAGGACTGTGGTTCTACTCTCCATACCGCAATGAGCGAAAGCCGTCGTTCCATGTCAACCCGCGCAAAAATCTATGGTACGATTTTGGGAGTGGCTTAGGTGGCGACATCTTCAATCTTGCCGAAGAGCTGACAGGCGAAACAGACTTCATCAAACGGGCGGAGTTTATCGCCCAAAAGATGCAGTTGGCTGTGGAGAAGCCCTATAAGCCAATGCCGTTCAAGGAAGAACCAACCTTTGAAAATGTTGAAATCTCCAGACTGGAGGCACAGGCTCTGCTTAAATATCTTGCTGATCGTGGTATCCCACGCGACATAGCCCAACGCTATTGTGTGCAGGTTGATTATGAATTGCATGGCAAGAGGTATTACGCCATCGGCTTTGAAAATAACGCACATGGCTATGAACTACGCAATTCCTTTTTCAAAGGCTCCTATCCACCCAAGCATATAACCCACATTGCTAATGGCAACGCCCGATGCAATGTCTTTGAAGGCTTTATCGACTTTCTCTCAGCGGAACGAATCGGATATAATGACGGCACTGATACAATCGTGCTTAACTCCGTATCAAATCTGAATAAGGCCATTGCGCCCTTGAGAGAATACAGCGTGGTGAGCTGTTATCTCGACAACGACAATACCGGACGAGCCGCATTCGTCAAACTCCAACAGGAGTTAGGCGATAAGGTAATGGACAAGTCCGCACTTTATCCCAATCACAAGGATCTGAACGACTATCTAATGTCGCTCTATCCCAAACAATCGACAAAAACAAAACTCAAACTCTGAAAAATGAAAACAATCCTCAATAGAATCGGCGCAATCCGCGTCACTCCCGCCCGTTTCTTCGGATTCTGGGCAGTCCTCTTCGCTCTCGTGTTCTCCCTCACCTCATGTTCTGACGACCTTGATGTGCAGCAGTCATATCCCTTCACCGTGGAAGTCATGCCATACGCCGACAAAATCGCCAATGGCGAAACTATCGAACTGCGCTTTGAAATCAAGCCGGAAGGAAACTATACCAACACTATGTACACAATCCGCTATTTTCAATATGAGGGTAACGGCTCGCTAAAGATGGTTGATGGCCCCGTATTGGTCAACAATGATCGTGTCCTCCTCGAAATTATGACATTCCGCCTGAACTACACTGCCAAATCTTCTGATTCCCATAAATTTCTCGTTGTTATCGAGGATAACTTCAATTCCACCCCGTGGGAGCAGACATTCGAGTTCAACGACAATGACAGCGACGACAACGGCGGCACAGGAAGTCTGGTTGTGACTCCTATCAATCCCGGAACACTAACACCCATCGGCAAATGAAGAAACTTCTGATACTCTTTGTGGCATTGTTCTCCCTCGTGGGAACAATGCCCGGCAACGCCGCCTCACGGCGAACTGCCCTCGCAAGGGAGCAGAAAACAAAAAGAAGCATAATGGAATTGCCGCTCTTTGAGCGCGCAGTTTTAATAATCAAGAAGTTTGAAACACTCCATAAGCCGAAGCATTGGCCTTACGTTGGATATGGACACCAAGTTCAGCCGGGCGAACCCTACCGCCGTGGTTGCCAACTAACCGAAACACAGGCTGACGCACTTCTTCGCAAAGACTATTCCAAATTCTGTGCACTGTATGAGAAATATGGCAAAGACAAATATCTCCTCGCCGCCCTCGCATACAACTGTGGCCCCGGCGTAGTCAACAAATCCAGCGTCCTCCGCCTCCTCAAATCCGGCAACCGCAACATCTTCAAAGCCTACACCTCCCATTGCTATTACAAAGGCAAGAAACACAAAGGTTTGTTAACTCGGAGGCTAACGGAACTTGCCGCCCTTTTTCTCCCTTAATAACAGTCTAATAAGTTGCGTCGAAGGGATGCACTCCATTCGGGGTGTGTCCCTTTGTCGTATCTTATAGACTAAAAAACGATACACTATGGCCTCAATAAAAGTAAAATACCGACCATCAACGATTGCAGACCATGAGGGTGCAATCTACTACCAGATTATCCATGAGAGAAAAGTCCGTCAACTAAACACTGAGTATCATGTAATGCCTGATGAATGGGATGAAAACCGTTCAATGGTAACAACAAAGCAATCCAGCGAAAGGAAATCATTCATTCTCTCAATCCGCGAGAGAATCCGCTGGGATGTAGAGCGACTGACCAAAATTGACAAACGCCTTGATGCAGAAGGATTGTCCTATACCGCCGATGATGTGATTGACGAGTTTCGCAGATATGCAAGCGAATACTCATTGTTCAATTTCATGGAGAGTTTGATTATCAAGTTCAAGCAGCACGGTAAGACAAGAACCTCCGAAACCTATACAGCTGCACTCAACAGCTTTAAGAAGTTCCGAGAAGACGAAGACATCATGCTCGATTGCATGACCTCCGAGATAATGGAAGCATACGAGGCATGGCACAAGCAGCGTGGCAATTCTCCTAACACCATATCCTTTTACACCCGCATTCTTCGGGCGGTCTATCACCGGGCAGTTGAGGATGACATCATCGAGAACCGCAATCCTTTCCGTCATGTCTATACTGGCGTAGATAAGACCATTAAACGCGCATTGCCTCTTCCCACCATAAAGAAAATAAAGGCATTGGACTTATCACTCTCACCGCCATTAGACTACGCCCGCGATATGTTCCTGATGAGTTTCTATCTTCGTGGTATGAGTTTCATAGATATGGCTTATTTGAAGAAAACAGACCTTAAAAACGGATCAATTGTCTATCGCCGTCGCAAGACCGGACAGCAGCTCACAATCGCATGGGCGCCGGAAATGCAAGCCATCCTCGACAAATATCCCGACAATCCTACGCAATATTTGTTACCCATCATCAAGACAGATGGTATCAACGAGCGATGTGCCTACCGCAACATCGGTTACAACATCAATCACAACTTGAAGAAGATAGCCGACTTGGTCAGAATAAACATCCCCTTGACGATGTACGTTGCCCGCCACTCATGGGCCAGTGCCGCAAAAGCAAAGGGCATCCCCCTCAGCGTAATCAGCGAAGGCATGGGCCACGACAGCGAAGCCACTACCCAAATCTACCTCGCCTCCCTTGACACCTCAGTCGTTGACAAAGCCAATAGTCTAATCCTAAAGTCCCTATAAAACACACGAACGCCTCGGTGCTCCAGCATCGAGGCTATTTTGTTTAGCAAGCATCCAAATCTCTAAACAAGAGATACTTATTCAGTTTGCAAAGTTACGAAAAAATCTGGAAATGAGGACTAAAACCGTTAATCAAATTTATTATGTTTTACAACATATAAAGTCTTTACAGCCACTTTGTTGAGCAAATATCACGAGCGAATATCAGTATCTCCATGATTATCAGCGAGCACTAAAAAATCCCAATCTCTTGTTTAGAGTTACCTACAAACAACCAAATAGACATGACGAAACGAACCATCATATATCAGAAAATCACTGAGGCTCCCACGAGTAGTGCCCCACCATTACTCCGTGTGTTTAGCAACCGTCCAAATCTCTTGAAAAGAGATACTTTACCATATGCAAAGGTAAACAAAAATATTGAAAATTAAGGCATATGGGTCATGTTAAATACAGACCGGCAGGCTTTTATCTGCCAATTTGTTTAGCAAATCCTATTTACCTACACACTTCAGTAGATGACAAAAATTGAATTTATGCTGTTAAACATCTAATCTTTAGGCGATTAAATTTGTAAAAGTCCTTGAAATTTAGTAATTTAAAGGAAAAGTTAGACCTCTTTTTCACATGAAAACTACTAATTCCAAGGACTCGGTCAAAGTTAACCAAATCCTCCCGATTATGCAAGACCATTTTGGACAAAACATGAATCTTGCACCACGGCTCTTTCATTTAAGATTGCGTTGCATTCTCAAAGATTGTGCTATTTTATAGTGGGAAGATGTCCCGATGGACAGAATTATATTTTTGATTATTAGTGAAATAAGTGTAAGTAAAATTTGGCCAAGTGACAGATTTTTAGTAATTTTATAGGTAAAAATCAGTTAGTTATACTAAAAATGGAGCCGCTTGACCAAAACCGTTCGATTGACGCGCATAAGCTCAATCATACCACAAAAGTACTAAATAAATTTGTTCCAGAGGGCAGTATTCTGGAACGACTTATGAATTTTGCCGCCTCAGTTCCCGATTTTCGCAGATGCGACAAAGGAAACCTCCGACACCGACTCCAGGACATCATCATACTGATGATACTCGGACGGACGTGCGGGCATGTCGGACGTTCCGATATAATGGAATTCGGCAATCACAATCTAAATAAATTCCGTAAAATGGGTATGCTGAAGAATGGGGTACCTTCGGAAGCAACCCTTTGCCGTGTTGAGAACGGCATTGATGATTTAGCCATGGCAGACAGGATGCGGGAGTTTGCCGGGAACTTCCATGAAGAACTGCTTGATGCATGCCGTGACAAGGAGATAATCTGTGTGGACGGCAAGGCGGAGCGTGGCACCGTTCAGGAAAACGGGCGCAATCCGGATATCGTATCCGCTTATTCGTACAACACCGGCATTACAATCGCAACGGAGGCATGCCAGGAAAAGAGCAATGAGATAAAGGCAGTTCCTATACTAATCGACAAAATCGACATATCCGGAAGGATTGTAACCGCCGATGCCATGTCAATGCAAAAGGATATAATCGAAAGAATAAGGACAAAAGGCGGAGATTTTCTGATAGAACTCAAAGCCAATCAACGGTCGCTGCGCTACGGGGTTGAGGACAGCCTCAAGGAACATATCCCTTTGTGTTCATATACTGAAGGTCCTGAGCTTGGCCATGGGAGGATCGAGACAAGAACCTACAACATATATGACGGTCTTGAAATAATTGCCGACAGGGAAAAATGGGGCGGAAACATGACAATCATTGAATACAAGTCGTCCACAATCAAAAAGTCTACAGGAGTGTGTACTTCTGAAAAACGGCTGTATGTAAGCAGCCTGCCTACGGACACGCCCAGACTGGGCGCAATAGTACGTAACCATTGGTCTATAGAAAGCATGCACTGGGGTCTTGATGTAAATCTGATGCAGGACAAGGTGAAGCGCAAGTCGGCAAAAGCCGCTCGCAACCTTGACACAATACAAAGAATGGTCTTCTCCGTATTTTCCATATGGAAAGGATTGCGTAAAAAGCGATCTGACAAGAAAAAAGGCGTGGCAGAGCTTATGCGCCATGTCTCAATGAGCTTTACCCGATTGATGCGGTTTCTTTGTCAAAAATGAAAAAAATATGATTTTCATAAAAAGATAAATGCCTGAAATACAATTACACAAATTTACCCGATTCGTACTGAATCGGGTAAGGGGGCTTTTGTCGTTATTTTGTGCTTAAATGAAAGAGCCGTGAATCTTGCACGAATAAAACTTATGGCGTTGCTGCTCCATGCACTCTGTGTGGTGCAGACTGTCAGCCTCCACAAACTGGCTGATGCGATGCCTACGGCTGTAGACAAGGATTCCAACCTCAGACGGCTCCAAAGATTCTTTGCCAAGTATGTACTTGACCTTGACATCATGGCCCGTATGATTTTCTCGCTGCTTCCTGTCAAGACCGGTCTTGTGCTGAGCATGGACCGGACCAACTGGAAGTTCGGGGAGTTCAATATAAACATCCTTATGTTGGGCATAACCTATAAAGGGATTGCCTTCCCTTTGATATTCAGCCTTCTTCCGAAACGTGGCAACTCCAACTGGGAAGAACGCAAGAAAATTATGGAACGTTTTATCCGTCTTTTCGGAGCAGACTGCATCGACTGCCTTGTGGCAGACCGCGAGTTCATCGGAAAGGAATGGACAGGATGGCTCAACAGCCGTCGCATACGGTATTACATCCGAATACGTCAGAACTTCTGGATTGTCAAGCCTTCCACCGGTGAGAGAATCCGAGCCTGGTGGCTGTTCAATGATTTGAAGGTCGGTCAGGAGAAATTCTTCCATACGCTCTTTCTTCACAAAGGTGAGTATGTCTATCTTGCCGGCAGCCGGATCAAAAACTCCGATGGTGTTCCGGAATTGCAGATTCTCATATGCTTCAATCGGCCCGAGGACGCGGTTTTGACATACAAAAAACGATGGGAGATAGAAACGGCCTTTAGAGCCATGAAATCTTCCGGCTTCAACATCGAGGATACCCATATGCGTGATATGGACCGCATCGCAAGACTTGTCGCGATGGTCTGCATGGCTCTTGTATGGGCGTATCTCGTTGGTGAACATAAAGATATAAATATTAAACCGATAAGGATTCTGAAACATGGAAGAAAGGCAAAGTCGCTTGTCAAATATGGATTGGAAGAGATTTCGACCATACTTATGCGTCCGACTTATACCCCAAAATTCGATGTTTTCAAATTTTTGTCATCTACTTAACCTACACACATAAGTTGGTATAAGTAAATGTGATGGTAATCGTCCAAAACTCTTTTCAAGAGTTACTCTTAAACTGATAATAATAAACCATTAAAGAAAGAGCTTATGCGCTGCAAAAACTGCGGTTGGCCAAATAGGCCTGAAGAAACAACGTGTTCCAAATGTGGGACTCCTTTGGAGCCCGCATCTTCTCCTATGGCGACACCTGATGCGACTTCTCCAAATCAAACCGTTCGAGAACTGGATGTCTTTGGGGGAGCTTCTCAGCCTAATATTTGTCCTAAATGTGGTTACCCGCTTAGACCGGGATTACAGAAGTGCCCAAACTGTAATTCCGACCTTCAAGGTGGTGTTTCTAATACTCCTATTCCACCAGTACAATCTCAGCCGAGGCAAATACGGCGCCCCACTGTTATTGGCACTCCGAACATACACGGAACCGTAAATGTATGGACTGAGGGCGCAATAGGTGTTACTCCTTCCTTTATCTTGTCACCCGTAAAACGAAATGGGGAAAGAAAACAACCGGATGAAATTGAATTAGAGGGTGACAATGTTGTTCTAAATCGTGATAACACTGACCCAGGGAATTTGTCAATAACGTCACGTGCTCAGGCCGTTATAACCCGAAAGGATGATAAGTGGTTTATCGAAGATAGGAGTGAGCAAAAAACCACGTTTGTACAAGCCTCGACTCCTCAAGAACTCCATGAGGGAGATATAATCCTATTAGGTAATCGTTTGTTCATTTTTCATGAATAATATGTTTTCCTATCATGAAACTGTGGTATTATAAATAAACTCGACATTATGACACCATTGGCAAATAGATGTGATTTTAACCCGGGCGATATTATTGATTCTCATTATATCGTTAGAAACACTCTCGGACATGGGAGCTATGGTGTCGTGTACCTCGTAACAGACAGGAGCGGAGAGGAATATGCGTTAAAACTTCTTAAACTTTGGGAAGTGCCTGCTGAAATTCGCACTCCTATGGTCGCTCGATTTGATATGGAATTTGAAACAGGTCAAATCAAGAGCAAATATCTGGTCCATTCATATAATCATGGCATGGAAAATGGTAATCCATATATCGTAATGGATTATTGTCCCGGCGGTGATTTATATCAAAATTCTGCTACCCTTGATATTCAAAAAGTCGCACACTGTGTTCTATACGGACTAAAATCTTTACATCAAAGCGGGAAAGTGCACCGAGACTTAAAACCCGAGAATGTACTCAGAACAAAATCTGGAGATTATGCTTTGACGGATTTCGGTATAGCAGGTGATCGTACTAAGCGAATGACGGAGTTAAATATTGTTGGCAAGCCCAAGCAAATATTTGGCACATACGCATATATGCCTCCGGAACAGGTAAATCCGAGACGTGATGCAACAGTTTTGCCGACTACGGACATCTTTTCATTTGGGGTAATGATGTATCAACTCATTACAGGCAACTTGCCATTTGGCGAGTTGAACGATGAACGTAGTCTTATACCGTATTTGAAAAATGGGAAGCAGGGGAACTGGAATCGTGAAATCTTAAGCAGGACTTCATTAGGCAGTGATTGGGCGCGTCTCATTGACGGATGCTTAAAACCTAATATTCATGAACGGTTGCAAGATGTAGATGCAGTATTAAGAACACTACCATTTAATAGTTGCCCAATTTCCGTGGACTATGAAGATGCTTTTTCATCAAAGATAGTCAACGGTTTGTTATTACGTGTTATGCATGGTGAAGAGTATGGACGCATATACTATCTTGATGATATTGTCAATAGGAAGCGGAATTCAATTCTACTTATGGGTAGGCAGAATCAGCAATTACGGAATGACATTGCAATCGTTGAGGAAAATAGTACATATGTCTCTCGCGCTCATTGCACTCTGGAATTAGATTATAATTTGGGCGAATGGGTAATTAGAGATGGTCAATGGCAATCCTCGATGTGGCGTAAATCCACTAATGGTACTTTTATAAATTCTGCCGAGGTAAACACTAATGGCGCGGTCATTCATCCCGGTGATATTATTTCTATAGGCGACACAAAATTAAGAGTGGAGGCATATTAAACAATGGCAAACTATACTACACATCCATACAATCGCAGTTTATCCGGTTCTGTTGGAGCCGGAATTGGTTCATTGGTTAATCCCGGCGGTAGAAAATATTTTATACTTGAGCATAAGGTCTCAAGTAAATATCATCGTGTGGGAGAAAATCAAGAGATTATAGTAAATCAAATTGAATTGGGACGTGATTCACATTGCCAAGTACGATTTGATGAATCCTTCAGTACCGTGAGCCGACGTCATGCCGCTATCGTTAAAGATGGTGACAATTGGAAAATTGTTCCTTTGTCGCAAACTAATACGACTTTATTGAATGGCAGACCAATAAAGAACGAGTGGTATTTACAGAATGGAGATGAAATCCAATTATCAGTCAATGGTCCAAAACTGGGATTCATTGTCCCAACAGGAAATAAAGCAACCGTTGGCACTATCGGTTTAACTCGACGACTAAGTTTATTTAGACAGCAGGCTTTGCGACCATACAAAAATGCCATAGCTGCTTTATCCATTATATTAATGTTAGCGCTACTCGGCGGTGGCTATAAGATATACGATTTCCATCAGAAAAATAAACATTTAGACGGGCTTGTTGCTCAAAGCCTCGCTGAACAAGATCGGTTGAAAGCTACTAACGACAGTATTGCTAAGGCAGTTGTCGCTAAAAATGAAGTTATAACAGATATGCAGACACAGATTTCCAATCTCAGTGTATCTGCCGGTCGCATATCGTCAACACCAAACACAAGAATTAAGAGCGTTGACAATAGCGCACTAAAATCTTGTGACAAGAATGTGTTTTTTATCATGTCTTTGGGGTTTGAGATTATTCTTCCAACTGGAGAATCGTTTGAACTTGAGTGTGGTGAAAAAAGCGGACTACCATCATGGACGGGCACTGGCTTTATGTTGGAAGATGGACGTTTCGTTACAGCTCGCCATGTTGTAGAGCCTTGGTACTTCCTAAATTCAGGAGGTAAAGTTGATGAGTCAATGTTGATGCTTAATATAATAGCACACAACGGAGGCAAGGTTGTTGCACATTTGGGAGCAGTTTCAAACTCTGGAGAACAATTTGCATTTACTTCAACTCAATGCAATACGCTTCGCTATGGAGATGAAACATATTCATCAGATGAGGGTGAAAAAATAGTGGTTGCCTCAGCAAATGCAAAAGACTATGCCACCATTAAAACTGGCCGATCCGGTGGATTAAGATATGATGTAAATGCAAGCCAACATCTGGAGAGAGGAACTAAATTAGCTATTTTAGGCTTCCCACTTGGTTTGGGAGCTTCTGCAAACGGTATAAGTCCAATCTATGGCTCTGCTGTGGTCGCAGCCGACGGTTTGCAAAACGGCATGATTGTAACAACAGAGACGACATACGAGCATGGTTGTTCAGGAGGCCCTGTGTTTTATACAGACACGAATGGCAATATGGTGGTTATTGGAATCACTTCTGCTATTGCTGGTCGTTCAACAGGCTTTGTAGAACCCATTTCATCTATAAACTAAAACAGAAAGACAATGACAATGAAAAAGATATTACTACTTCTCACATTTATCGTAGCATCTGTTACCACATTTGCACAGTTGCCACAAGAGTTCGGACGGTTCAAAAGAGCCGCCAAGGTACAACCAAGTGAATCTATAGAAAATCAATTGGTGACAAAAATCGCGAAAGATGGAGCCTTTATTCTATCACAAAGTTACCAACTTGAAGATTCTGTAGGCAAATTTTTTGGTCTGAGCGGTAATAAAGAATTCGGTTCGGAAACGTCTTTGGCCATTAAAGTAAAAAATGGCTACCTCCTTTATGATATAGCGAGAGTGCCTTGGGACTACAACCCCCGTTTTACTAAACTAAAGAAACGGTATAATCCAGTGCTTTTCCCGTCGCAGTATTCTGATTTGAGCAGGGAAGCGCGATATGATTCAATATCTTTTAATTGCACAGATTTGGTTACCATATATCCTAATCAGATATATGGTATGAAATCAGACACATTTTTTAATGACGGATTTTCTGTCTCGCATAATGTAGGCAATACAGATGGGTATGCCGTATGGTATGTACTCCCTTTTGACATTGATATGAATAAATCATCCAATCTGGAAATTGTTCCATTGGAGATGAAACTGGAGATTGTTGAAGATAGGAGCCAGGAATATGTGGTGCCAATGCCACAGGTTAATGGGAAACTTATGGGAGGCATGTATGTTGTACCGGAGATTTCAAGTGTTGGTAGATTAGACTTTAAGATTAATGGAATAATAATCGGTTCGGAAGAAGACTGGAAACTTGTTTGTCCGTTTACTGATACTAATAATATTTTCAACACAACACCCATTGCAGTCCAATCTGAAGATGATATAGAAATTGAGTTGACTCCTAACGATTCAAAACAGTAGTAATATGTCCATAATAAAATTTAAAGTTGCCGCCAAAACCGATGTTGGACTTGTAAGGACCAACAACGAAGACAATTTCCAAATTTCTTGGGATTTGTCTGCATTGCCTATGAGGTGGGTTAATAATGAAACGCACCAATTAGGAGAGAAAGGTTGCCTTCTCGTTGTTGCGGATGGAATGGGTGGGGCTAATGCAGGCGAAGTCGCTTCTCAAATTGCTATTGATACGATAAAGACTTGCTTTGCACCTGATAAAATAACATCAGGTATTGTGGCATCCAAAGAAGCCATAAATGGCTTCATCAAAGACTCGATAACCTTAGCCGACGAGAATATAAAGAAATATGCAGTGTCCCATTCGGAAACAAAAGGAATGGGAACAACCATAGTAGTTGCATGGATATATAGAGACAAACTTTATATTGGTTGGTGTGGTGATAGCCGAGCTTATGTTTTCAATCCAGTCTATGGACTGATAAGATTAACCAAGGACCATTCATATGTTCAACAACTGGTTGATTCCGGCAAGTTGTCTGAAGAAGAGGCATTTGATTTCCCTGACTCAAATATAATTACTCAGTGTCTATCAGCATCTCCACAAAAATGTAAACCTGAGGTGCTCTCAAAGCCATTTGATTTATCTAACGGAGATACGCTCCTATTGTGTACAGATGGCGTTTGCGGCATGATTAGAGATACAGAAATTCATAATGTTCTCTCTAATTCGGATGATGATTTATCCAAAACCTCTGATTCCTTAATCTCAGCTGCTCTTGGGGCTTCCGGAGCTGATAATGCCACCTTGTGCTTGATGAAGATAACACAGGGACTTAAGCAAGCTGTTCCAATTAAAGAAAAGGAAAACAGTAAAACTAAAATTTACTGGATTACCGGAGGGGGCATTGTTTTGGTAATATTATCATTACTGGTGTGGGGTATATTGGGAAATAAGCCAAATAATGCGAACACACCAACTGTGAAAGAAACTGTTGACTCATTGAATACAGCACTACCAGATTCAGCACAGATAGACGTTCTAACCGATGATAGTACGGACTCCGTTCAGGAGTCAAACATTGACTTTAAACATCAACCTGAGCCAACAAATAATAACGGTAATGGCAATAATCTTTTGAAGGGGCTTAAACCCGGGAATGTGCCAAGCACAGAACCCGATAATAAGTCTTCCGAGGAACCAAGTTCAGATGTTGAGGTAGTATCAACACCGGATATAATTGTAGTAAAAATTCCATCGGGCAAAAGTTTATATGCCTTTCTCAAAGAATTTGGCATGAATCAGTCGGATTTCAAGAAACTCAACCCCGATAAAGACCCCAACTCCTTAAAATCAGGAGATGACATTACAGTATATAAAAAGAAACAATAAAACATAATGGATAACAAAGTAATAATAGGACGTGCTCCCGAATGTGATATTGTTGTTGACCAAGCGTTCGGTAGAGTCAGCAATGAACATGCAACTCTCGAAATACAGGACGGGCAGCTTATCTATAAGGATCATAGTTCCAATGGCACTATGATTAACGGACGTCTAATCCACCATTCTTCAATTGCCATTCAAAATGGAGATAAGATAATGTTGGCAGATACATACGAACTGAACTGGCCAACGATACTCCGACTTTTTCCTTCGTTGCAAAGACGCACTGAACGATTCGATGGTTCACAGATTGAGAGTGGAGAACGTAGGACTGAAATGTTCAATCCTGCTAACGCAATCACATCCGAAACAGGTGCGACTGAACAGATGCACCAGCATACTGTATCGGAAAATGTTACTGTAGGACAACTAAATGATTATACCCAATCCGAAGTAGATGAGCATCTTGATAAATTTAACTTCGGAGCCTTCTTGTCAACATGGGTATGGGCATTATTTAATCATATATACTGGCCTCTTCTTATTATTCCGATTTCACTTATCCCATATATCGGACAAATAGCCAGTCTATTCCTTTGTTCCTATTTGGGAATCAAGGGAAGTCGAATGGCGTGGAATACATCCAGTTTGTCGTTTGGTAAATTCGTTTCAAGCCAAAAGAAATGGATAGATATCGGAATCTTTCTGTTCCTTATCTTCGCTGGCATTCAATTTTTGTCAATCTATTATTTACTTTCATTGATTTAAGGCATGACATTAGCACCTAACCAAATGTTCCATGATCGTTACCTGCTCGTTGAGTTAATGGGTAGCGGAGCCTCTGCAGAGGTTTGGAAAGCACTAGATACTAAGGCCGGTAATCTTGCTGTAGCCTTAAAAATATACACCTCAGACATCTCAAAACAAGGGACTTATGGACTGTCTGTTTTCCAAAAGGAATTCACAACAGTCTTCAATATGACCCATACCAACCTCTTGAGACCGTCTGGATATGACATCTACGAAGGTTGTCCATATTTGACTATGCAATTCTGTGAAAATGGATCTGCAACATCAATGGTGGGGCGTATGGATGAGAAGGAGTTGCTCCACTTTATCCATGATGTGGCCGCTGGTCTGGAATACCTGCATGACCACAATATTATACATCAGGACATCAAGCCGGACAATGTACTGGTCGATGATAATTGCAACTTCTTGCTGACTGATTTTGGCATCAGCAAGAAAGAAAATGCAACTGAAGAATCTGTCGGCGGCACACGCGCTTATATGGCTCCTGAAGTCTATTCAGGAAAGACTACGAAAGAAAGCGACATATGGTCGTTAGGAGCTACTGCTGTTGAACTGTTGACAGGAAATCCCCCATTTGGTGATAATGGAGGATTGGCTGAGGCTCAAGGTACACAAATGGAGGCTCTTCCGAATAGACTGCAACCTCAGGTCAAGCAAATGATTAAATCTATGCTTGATGAAAATCCCTCAAAACGTCCAAGTGCGTCTCAAATACGTCGCTCAATAGAGCTGTACCAAGAAACTGGGTCATGGACACGTAAATCCAATAGAAATATGTGGATTTATATCGTCACAGGCCTTCTGTCTCTCGCTGTTTGTTCTGGAATTTTCTTCTGGGACTATAATCGCATCAAAGTTCACTATTACAAGGACTACACCGAGCTCTGGGGTGTTCCTCATGGCATAGGTCGTGTGTCGGCCAGCGACCAAAAGCATCGTGAGTATTCATTCAAATTTGAATTTCAACGAGGGAAAGTTCGTCGTGTATCAACAGTCAACAGTAATGGGAAACTCGACCAAAATTCTGAAAGTGAGCTTAACGATCGCTATATTGATGCAGAATTCTACTATAATAACGATGGAGATATAGACTATGTAAAATCGTTTGACCAATGCGGTAAATGTTTATACAAGCTTGACTATGATGCAAATCTTAGGACGGCCGTATTTAAGCAAGATGATGAATTTGGAACGGAAAAGACATTGTCTATAACGACAACTGACTCTTATAACCACGACGACAATCAACGCAGCAATATATCCCGTTATAAACTCACTTACGATGATAAAGGACGTGTTGTTAAACGTGAATATGCTGGATTCCAAAATGTTGATGTAGTAGACGCGGATATGGTACATGGTGTAACATATACATATGATGATAAAAACCGTGTCGTAGAAAGTTCTTTCATTGGCCTTGATGGCGAGGTGCGAGGGAATAAGAAAGGACTTGCTATTAAAGTTCGAGAGTATGATGAAGATGATAATTTTATAAAAATTACTTATCTTACATCTGAGAGGTCGGCGTCACATGATGGCAATAACGTCGCTGTTGTTACATTTGCACACGACCAATTCGGCAATACTATATCCGAATTATACTTTGATATAAATAACTCTCCAGTAATTAGGTCTGATACTTATGTTCATGGACACCAGTATGAATATGACGAATTAGGCCATAGAATTAAAGAGACTAATCTTGGAGTTGACGGCAAACCATCATTTACGACTGCAGGATTTGTGGCAGAAATTATGTCATATGATGAAAATGGTTATAGGACTGAAATAAAATTTGTAGATGACAATGATTCACTAGTAGACGTAACCGGAGCTGTTAACTATGCGAGAATAGTTTTCAAAAATAACAATTATGGCAATCCTTTAGAGGTTATAACATATGATAAGAATGAGGAGCCTGTAGAATCGACTGCCGGAGTTTGGAGAACAGTATATTCTTATGACAGCATAGGAAATATGCTTGGAGAGAAATATTTTGATAAAACTGATAAACCTACAAAGTTTAACAATTATCAATCCGAAGTAAAATGTACATACGATAAGTTTAATCGTATGATAGAGAAAGCATATTTCGATGAATCCGGAAAACCAACGGTATGCAATGCTGGTTTCCATAAAACGTCACTTGAATATAATCCTCAGGGAAACTTAGTAAAGCTTTCGTTCTTCGGGAAAGATGACAAACCAATTAAGAACAACGAAAGATATTCTCAGATTACCCTTGAATACGATGAAGTTGGGAATATCATAGGCGGAAAGTATTTTGATGAATCTGGCAATCCGACTATGACCTCAGATGGATATGCTTCTTTTAAGCATGAATTCGATCCAAAGACTAATTTCCGAATTGCGAATTACTACTATGATGCTAAAGGTAAACAACTTGGAGGCAACAAATATAAATTCGATAAAAGAGGTAATGTGATTGAAACTCTTATTCTGGATGAGGAAGGTCAACTGAAGAAAGGCACTGTGGTCGAGCATTATGAGTATAATGACATTGACCTCAGAACCCGCTTATATTATACTGATACGAATAACAATATTGCATTCTTGCCTGATACAAAGTACGCACAAGTAAGATATGAATATGACGAACGTGGAAATCTCATAAAGACAACGTATTGGGATAAGGACGGGAAGTCATCCTATAATAAGAATAAGACTCATGCTATCATAAAGAAATATGATGCCATGGACAACTTAATCTACTGGAAGGATCTTGATGTAAATGGAAATCCAAACACATCAGAAAACAACTATCCAGAGGTTAAGTATGCTTATGACTCGCATGGCAATCAAATAGAGTTTACTATTTTTGATGGTCATGATAAGCCCATCAATGGCGATGATGGTTGGCATAAACAATCAAGCACCTATAATAATAGGAATCAAGTTGTAACAACTGAATATCGTACTCTTGATGGCAAGCTTGCGAAGTCTAAAGAGGAAGGCTATGCTCGAAAGGTAAATACATATGATAATCATGGTAATTTAATTAAGGCTGAGGAGTATGATGTTGACAAACTTATCCAAACAGAGACTCGTAAACTCAACGACAAAGAGCGTGTTGTAGAAGTTTCATGGAAAGATGCAAACGGAAAGAATCCTAAAGACAAACTATCCAAAATAGTTATTGAGTATGAGCCAGATGGACTAACCCCAACTAAACAATCGTACTTTGGAGACGATGGTAAGTTAATTGCGCATCAGAATTACAATAAGGACAAAGACGAATGGAGTGACTATGTATTTGCAAATTCCGGACGTCAATCGGCCCCATCTTATTCATATGGCGGTGGAGGATCTTCAAACTGGCAAAGTGACTGGTATGATTTAGCACGTAACTGTCCAACAAAACTTGAAGATGGACTAATCATGCAGTCAGTGTCGGTTTCATCTAATTCAGTATCAATTACACTTCGTTTGGAATATGTAAGCAAGTATGAACTTACTTCTTCTGATGAAGCACAGTTGAATGAGATGAAAGCGAACTACCGTAAATACTTCAAAGATTATGTTCCCTCAAGCGTAAGTATTTATATTTATCTACAAGATAAGGCAGGCAGAAGCATCTAATCATAACGGAGGGGAAGGCAATCTTCCCCTCCATAAATAAAATCCAATGGCACAAAAAAGACATCTTATCATTCTATTTTTCTCCTTCTTGGCACTATCTTGCTGGGCAGAAGAAATGTCATATGCTGCAAAAACATTTCGTTCTAATATCCAGTCATTTCTAAGAGAGGAAGGCTTTGCGCCGTCTGTTGATAATGACGGTAGTCTTTGCTTCAAGAAAGAAGGGACATCGTATTGGATTGACGTACTTGGCGATAAACCTTTCTACGTAACTTTCCACCGTGAACCTATAGGAACAGAGGACGCATCATCAACAAAAGTGCTAAAAGCCATAAACGATGTCAATACGAATATCCGAGCTATCAAATGCTGCTATATGAGCGACCATGTTAGTCTGGCAATTGAATCATACTGCTATGTGGCCGAAGATTTTAAATACGTCTTTTATCAATATCTAAGCATCCTTGAGGCATCCAATGAATTGGTCAAAGAAGCATATTCAAAATATGACACATCGGCATCAACATCTTCACATGGAAATTCTGGAAATAAGTCAGGGAACGGTTCATCATATGGAAGCAATTCGTCTTCTACTACGACAACAGGTAACAGAAAAGGAAACACTGTGTACGTTAATGGACCAATACTTGAAACGACATACCATAAATGGTGGTGTACCTCCATTGACTTAAATGCATACAATACTGTAGTTCATAAGATAGTAGTCCCTAAAACGTCAAGTTCCTGGGTTCAATCGACGAAAGATGAATATATAGAAGATTGTGATACTGGCAAAAGGTATTACATTCAATCCAGTTCAATTGGTTTGGCTCCTCAGAAAACGAACTTGTATTCAAAAGAATCAAAGCCATTTACAGATACTTTTCCCGCCCTCCCAGCCTCTGTTAAAAGAATAAATATTTGGTCTGGGGACAGTTATTATGCCAAAAACCTTCAAATTCGATAACTACATGATTAAGAAACTGATTACATTCTTAATTGGTATTCTGGTTGCTCTTCCTGTTTTTTCTCAAGAAGAGTGGGAAGATGCTACTCCCTCCGGGTTAAAATGGGATGTGAATTATAATTTGAGTTCGTATAGTTCTTCTTTGTCTAATCTCAAGGTTGCAAACCTTATTCCAGAGACAAAGGAGGATAAGAAGAATAATAGGTGGCAAAGTTATAGTGCTGATTTGAATTACCAAATAAAGGAAAGTCGTCCATTTGAAATTACTATGGACGTAACAAATCTGAATAATCGAGGAGATTACAAATATGCCGTATATGAAAATGGCAAACAGAAATGGCACTCAAAGACAATATATTGGGGATATAGTATAGGTGTGAATACTACTTCTGGGGGTACTGCTTATTATTCACATCATTATGCAGACAAGAAAGATTCTGCTTATTCATATTCCAATACAGATGAACATGATAGTGATTCTGGACAATGGACAACGTATTATGGAGGTAAAAATCATAGTATAAAAGTAGAGTATGATGGAGACCACACCATTAGAATATATGATAATGGACGGTGCGTGAAAACTTTTTATAACGCAAAATCCATATGTTATTATGGCGTAAAGGTTGGGACTGCCGCTCAAGTCCAAGCCACAAATCTAAAGATAAGGCGCAAATCTAATTATGGCATGGCAAAGCCACGAATTGATGAAGCCATGTCAAAGATGCAAAAGGAAGATTGGTATAATGCCGCCAGAGATTTGACTTATGTTATTGAGAATCTCCGTTATACTAATTTTGATATTCTTTTTGCACGAGGCTTTGCTTATGCAATGCAAGAGCACTACAAAACTGCAATAGAAGACTTTACAAAGGCACTTAGTCAATATGGAATAACGACGGAAAATCGAGAGTCTGCATATTATCTTAGAGGTCTTTGTCGTGCCAACATTGGAGATGAACAATGTATAACTGATATGCGCAACGCTGGGCAAGACGGTAAGATATGGCTTAGAGAAAATGACTTAGAGAATTATGTCGTCGGCAGCAGTTCAAACAATCAATCTAACAGTAATCAATCTGGGTCAAATAGTCGCTTCTTGCCTAAAAAATTTAGATCAGGCGGAAACTAAAAACTAACTTTGATGAGACTTCATATTATTAGAATATTTGTTGGATTGGCCGCTTTCTTTGCGACCAATCTTTGTTATGGGCAAGATAATCATCAGTTGTCCATTGCAAATGGATTCATGAATGAAATCAAGACGTTTTTAACCGAGGAGGGATTTAGCCCTAAAATTGAAGATGGATATATCAATTTCAAAAAAGAAGGGCTTGGTTTTCATATACAAATAACAGGAACGGGCCCTTACATATATCAGTTTTATGTTGATGGTGTACAGATGCCAGAAAATATGGACTTGAATCGTCTTTTGATTGACATAAACAATGCAAGTACGACCGGAGCCTTGATTCATACAGTGTACCATGAAGAAAACGGGCCTATGACCGTCCTAATTCGTATTGCAGGAGCAACTCGTAGTCCGGAAGACTTCAAGTATGTCTTTTATACGTATCTTACGGGGCTCCAATATGGCTATAATCTAGCTTTATCTTATGCCCAAGACCCGGGTAGAAACTATCCAGATCCAAAAACTATGTTTAAACATCAGCAACTTAAAGTGACTAATGTTTATGTAGGAAGAGGTATGACAGTTGTGGATTTCCTTTTTGACAATTCAAATGGGAATGCTACTCAAATTTGGATGCAAGACACTGCATATTTGAAACCCGAAGGAGATAGTCAATCATATGTAATGACTAAAGCTGAAGGCATTTCTACCCAAAGGGACAATATGACTCCTGTCGAAAAAAATGGTAAACTGGCTTTTAGACTATATTTCCCAGAAATACCATCAAATACAACAAAGATGGATTTCTTTGAAGGGAGTACAACTGGTATAGGAACTCCTTTTAGTGTTTGGGGGATAGAACTCAATCAATAATTCATTATGTAAAAGGATTCGGATGTCAATGAAATGATATATCGGAGAAAGAGATACAATGGCATTATTGCCATGATACTTGCTGTTGTGTTCATTTTTGGATGCGAGGGTAAAGGGTTATGTAAGCCTCTCGTTCCCTCTGTTCAACCATCTCAACCATATATTAAATTGTCGTGGCAAGACAGCCTTGTGCAGGAGATAGTCGATATTATCAATCCGGACACAAAGTATTCCAAGCTCGACCGAAAAAGAATTGAACGCAAGATTAAATCTTTTCCGCATAAGATTGAGCATCGTGACACATCTGCCTACTTTCTTCGCACAGCATATGCTATTGCATATTATGAGTTCTGCAAGAAGGATTACAAGACGGGGTTAAAATATTCGCAAGAATTTCAAGAGAAGGCGATTCTGCCGGGTTTTATGAATGAAATCTTTGATTATTCTTCTGTTGTGTTTCATGCTTCGATGGCTTTGAGGCAAAAAGGCAGATTGAAATCTAAGAAAGATAAAAATGACTGGACGCAATGGACAGTCCCAGAGTTGAATGACTCGGTGTTTCACCCAAAGAGAGGACCAGTGCAATTCATTGATGCTTTTTTAGATGATGTGCCGCTTGACCTTGACATAACTACATATCATAAACTTCTGTCATTCTTTCACGATAATGGAGGCCGACTCGAATTACTTAACAGTGTAATCAACGTCGGGTTCTTTCAAAAAGCCAAAATCGCAGGTCGAGATGACATATTTAAGTCAATTTTCACCATGTGGAGTATTGATGAATCCAATTTCGAGTACCACAAATCAACCAAGCAATATTCTTATCGTATTGATAATAAACCTAAAGTAGAATTAGACAAAACCCCGATTGGAGACCTCTCAAACGCTATATTCCAAACTAATCCGGAAAGAAATATCACAACTATGGACTCGCTAATTCAAATTGGTAAGTCTGAAGCAATTTCTCCTATGCTCTTAAAGACTTTAGGCATATACTATGACCGCAGCCAGTATCGCAACCTTGTCTCATGCTGCTATCGGTTTGTTCCGTATGTGTCGGAGTCAACATACGCCACACTTCATAATTATATGGGTCTGGCACTGTCGAATCTTGGAGATTATGAGGCGAGTTTGAGATGCTATGATGAGGCTATTGCTTTTGCAACATCCCCCGACAATCGCTCAACTATGAGGCTTAACAAGGCTTGTACGCTTGGAGAGATGGGCTGTTACGCAGAAGCGATTGACATATTCATGGCAGAGAAAAAGAATCAAGGCTCTGCTTTCGACAAGTTTTGTTGGTATGACAATCTCGGATATATCTATAGCGAAATAAATCCGCAGGTTGCTTTATATTACTATAAAAAGGCAGAATCTTACCTTGACAATAGTTTATTGTATGAGATACGGAAAGTCCGCTATTTCTGCCGAAAAGCGCAATTGCTTTGTGAAAATAAGTATCTACAGCGAAATGCTATCGAGGAGGCATTAAAGTTCACACGCAAAGAATTTTGTAGTGATGTGGCAAAAGGTATGGCTTATACTGAATATGGAGCATTCCTCTCTTCAATCTATGATTATGAGAATGCTAAGGAATACTATAGTCTGGCAAAGGGTTGTTTTTCATACTTATCTCCGGAAGACAGCCGACTTCAACGCTTGAACGACTTACTTGAAATGCCTAATGAAGAGTATACTTTTGAGGGACATACTGTAGAGGACGTGAAACGCGAAGTCGTCCAAACATTGCTATCCCTGTCTCAGAGTGAAAGAGGCTCTATGCTGTACCCCTTGCAAAAGCTGATTGATGCCAAGATGAACAGCGGAAAATATGCAGATGCCTTGTCACTTTCTCTCTTCAGGAAGGGGCTACTTCTTACAACCCGACAGTCAGTAGAGAAGAAGGTGGCCACAAAACGTGGATTGAAAAGAAAATATCAGGAACTACAGTCGCTTCGTGTCCAACTCTCGGAAGCGATTGCCATGGAAGATACCATCCATATCCCACAGCTCGGTGTTAAAATCGCCAACATTGAACGCGACTTATCAGCACATATGTTGGACGACAAGTCGGTCTATCGCGAAATTGACAAAACTCTTGCTCAAGTACAGTGTAATCTCAAAAACAGAGATATTGCAATAGAGTTTATAAACTACGATACCCGATATGGAGCATTCGTTATATTCCCGGACGGACAATTCAATTTTGTAGAAATCCCGGATCCAGAAATGGTTTGGGGTACGTTACAATCATACATGACACCAGTCGGCGACATCTATTTCTGTCCAGATGGAGCAATAAACAATACTGCGATTGAGTTCTTGAAGGATGAAGATGGTGTGCCCATGTCACAGAAGTATCATCTTCACCGAGTGTTTCATCTTGCAGATATTCAGAGGCATGGTGGTATCGGCAATGATGTGATGGTAGTGGGTGTGTCCGACCACAATTCACCCTTAGGTGAGGCTGATACCATAAATCGCGGCACGATGTCTGACTTGCCCAATGTAGAGTATGAGATCAAACTTATTCAGGAAAGAGTAGATGCCAGCAAACTCAATCTGTTTTACAACGATGATGCTACCGAGATAAATTTCAATAGTTTTAACCGAGAGAAAGTGTCTTCGTTGCATATCTCCACCCATGGTATATACCGCGACAACGCCACTCTCGAAGCATCAGCTGAAAATCCCGCTGATGATGATTATCATATAGCCCGACGTATGCTTAGTGCTAACAAGGTTTCTCTCTCCGGTCTTATACTCCGCCAAGGCAATCTGTCATGGAAGTCTGACAAAATCATGGAAGACAACGATGACATTCTCACCTCGGATGAAATTGAGAATATGACCTATCCCAAGCTTCAACTTACGGTGTTGTCGGCTTGTGATTCCGGTCTTGGTGATATTGACTCCGAAGGCGTATGGGGACTGCAACGGGCTTTTCGCATTGCCGGAAGCAAGGCTTTGATTTGTAGTTTGCAAAAGATTGATGACTACTGGACTGCCCAGTTTATGGACGCATTTTATGAATACGCCGGACAAGGCCGGACTATATATGACTCGTTCCATCATGCACAGCGAGTGCTGTATGAAGCAGAGTCGGACAATCCGGAAATATGGTCATCATTTATACTGATTGAATAACAGCAAAAGCAATATATGACAGAAACTTACGAAGACATAGTGAGGAAATATTATAAGTCGATGAAGCACAACTTCATCGACTTCCTCATGGAAAAATATAAAAAATCAAAGATGCGTCAGGAGGATGCCGAAGACATCTACCAAAGTATCTTTATTGCCATTCAGGAAAACCTGATGCTAGGACGAATCAAAGAGAATACCTCGTGGAGCAGCTATATCATGACACTCGGATTGAATATGGCAAGTAAGCATTATCGTAAAATCGGCAAAATCGATTCTTCCGATGAAACAGAGGAGGATAATGAGGACAAGCAATCAAAAATTGCCCGCAAGGTCGATGAACTGATAAAGTCCATGTCGGAGGAAGAATCGGAACTATATAAAGATCCGGAGGCTCAGGCAGTGTTGGGCGATGAACTAACGCACACTCCAGATCCCTGCGCGACAATTATCCGTCTGACTTATTATAGTGGTCTTTCAGATGCTGAAATAACAGAAGAGTTTGACCGCTACAATAGCGCAAAAGCTGTAAAAGCCAAACGTTGGCAGTGTATGAAAGATTTGATATATCGCGTAAAATTCGCTCTTTACAACGCCGGCATCATTGATGAAAAACCTGAAAAGAAATAGCCGCTATGGAAAGAATAGAACTTTTTGATAATTATATACTCGACAATCTTGCTCCAGAGGAGAAGATTGCATTTGACGCCCGTCTAAAATCGGACTGGGCTTTCGCCAATGATTTCAAGATATACCTTTTTGCCATAAAGGGAATTCGGCAAGAGGCTGAGCAGAATGATATGGAGTTTGCGGTTGCATTGAAACATCTCTCAAAAGTGCAGCTTGAAGAAATTATAGGCAGACGCTCACAACCGAGAATCTTGCGTATATCTTATCTTCGTGAGCGCTTGGCGTGGGTATCATCAGTCGCTGCCATTCTGATAATCGGCTTTTTTACCGTGTTTCAAGTCCATAGATATGGGCAATATCAGCTGTATGACACAATCGTATCATATAACTATGTTCCTGACTACGACCGTAGTGATGGTGACATCAACAACTATTCCGCCAGAGAAGTCAAAGACATACTTCCTCTACTGGAAGAAGATTATGCCAATGCTCCAAACGATGACGTACAGAAATGTCAGGATACAGGTATGCGGCTGGCAATGGCTTATTTGAAACTTCATGACAAGGCCAAGGCTGTCAAGACTCTTGAGGAATTGGCAGAAAGATTCCACGATGATGAAGAGTTCTCAGTTCGTTGCAATAAGATTATAAGCCAATTGAAATGATGAGAGGTTTCATCATAAGTATTTTGTTGGTAGCTCTTGCCTTATCTGCCGGGGCTACCCACCGCGCTTTGCTCGTAGGTATCGGAGAGTACGACCAATTGTCAACCGGTTGGGGGCGTATTCATGGCGATGCCGACGTGGCATTGTTAAAGCCTCTTTTGGCTAAACGTGGATTTACCGACATCGTGACTCTTACAAACGCTGAGGCTAAGAAAAAAGATATTGTCAATGCACTTCGTCAATTAGCCACACGATGCAAACCGGGCGACAAGATCTATTTCCATTTTTCCGGGCATGGACAACCAATAAGCGATGAAAACAGGGATGAAGCTAATGGCAAACAATTTGACGAGTCCATAATACCTTACGATGCTTGCCGTGACAGCAGAAAAATGAACGGGAAATATGCCGGTCAGTTTCATTTGATAGATGATGAGCTTTGTCCTCTACTCAATGAAATAAAGAAGGCGATAGGAAGTAATGGCGAAATGTTTGTTGCGGTCGATGCCTGTTACAGCAAGGGCATCCAGAAAGATGAGATGACGGATACAGACCCTGAGTTGTTGCGCTATGCCCGCGGCACGGACCACGCATTCGTTCCCAAAGGGCATAAATCATATCTTTCGCTTGTTCCGAAACCTGACCGATTCACTTCCGGTGCCAAGATGTGGGTCGCCACAGCATGCCAATCCAATGAGCGTAATCTGGAATATCGCAGTGACAGCGGTAAGATGTATGGTTCGTTATCCTATTACATATCACTGTTATTGAAATCCAATGCTGATTTTGGCAGTTGGGCAAATTCTATCAGAGAACATCGATATGCAACTCGTGGCATTTTTCAGCCCTCGCAGCACCCTTCAATAGAATTTATCCCGTAATTCCGTTTACACTTTTGGCTTCTATGGTATATTAGTTTGTGAAAACAAATAATATACTTACCGATATGGTTACTCAATCAGAATTTTCAAACATTGCAGAATTCATCCGAGGGAATTTATCATCAGCATTGCCAAAGATGATAGAATATAAGACATATCTTCAACGTAACGTTCTCGATATTGCAACCTGCAACGAACTTGAAGATGTGAAAAACGGAATAGTCAATGGGTCGTTAATGACAAAGTTGATAATACTGGCGAAAAGCAGATGGCAATCAGGAGCAACGGAGGACTTATACTGTCTTGCCATGTCTATTGCTACCATTGTAAAGGAATATGATTGGGGAACGCAATATCTCAGCGAGGATGGTTTGTATTCGTTGGCAATGCATATCCAAAACGCCTAAGATAAAAAACTATGAATCTCAAAAAATTTCAATTCAAGGGCCAATCCCGAATCTACTCGGTTGAAGTACCGGTAGAGAACGGCGGAATCAGAACCGATAAGTTTTGCCCGCAGGATTTACTTACCGGAGGTGTGAGCATAATCTCAGCAATCAATGGAGAATGTGAAGAAGAATTCATTTCCGATTGCCAAAAGCAGGTACTCGCTATGGATTTGGCTGACGCTGATGTTTCGCCTATTGACCGTCACATTGCCGGACTTATGGCAGTTGTGATGGACCACTTCTCCAGATGCGGACGGATAATCTTCGGTGACTTGCTCATATACATGGACTGCTTCAGCCTTCTTTTGGCAGCCGATGGTTTCTCGGAAGAAGAAATCCCAACGATATATCCACGCATTACACGAACAATCGTAGATTTGTATCCTGACTATGTGTTCAATACCGCAGACCTATCTCTTTTCAAAGGTAGCCATTTCGACCGAATACTAAATGAGTTAACTCATCAATAAAGATAACAAAATCAAAAACTCATAAAATGGGAAAGATATATTTTTTATTAGTGATATTGTTCGTTTCAGTTGGTACTATTTCTGCCAAAGATAGGCTTATTGACTCTTACAATCTTAATCGTGCTTATGAAGAGGGCGATAAGGGTAATAAGACTGAGGCGATGTTATTCTTCGACAAAGAATTGAAAGAACATCCGAATAACGGATATGCTCATCTCGGTAAAGCTGGAATACATTATGACCAAAAACAATATGATGATGCTATACGATCTTTGAATATGGCTCTTAAATATTTGCCAAAGAAAGACAAAATATCAGTTTCAACAACATACTATCTTAGGGGCAAGACTTTACTTTCCATAACAGATACGATTGCTGCGTTGGATGATTTCAAGACCTCCATTTCTATTGACCCAAATTTCTCAGATGCTTATGAAACAAGAGGTCAAGTATATTATGAACAAGGAAATTTCGATTTAGCAAATGATGATTATCTTAAACTTATAGAACTCAATCCCGGTAACATAATGGGTTATATGGGAGTTGGCCGTAATGCGCAGGCTCAGCACAAGTATGATGAAGCAATCTCACAGTTCGATAGAGTCATTGCTATGTATCCCGACTGCCCTCCTGCATTTGCCTTTCGCGCTGAATCATATCTTGCGAAAAATGAGTATTTGAAAGCCATTGATGATATTTGCCGCGCTTTGGAAATAGATAGCGACAGTAAGGCTTACGGTCTGATGTATAAGTTCCCGAAGGAACAAATGGAGCTTATCGCGATTAAATTGAAAGGATTGTCGGTTAAAGATCCTTATACAGGTGAATATTATTACTATACCGGGCTGCTATATGCACATCATAAGATGTATGACAAATCGAATGAAGCTCTTGAAAAGGGATATGATATTGATGCTCGTGCATGTTTCATTCAACAGCTTGCAGAGAATAGTCAAGAAACGGGAGATTATAATACAGCTTTGAATTACATAGAGAAAGCACAGCAAATGTCCCCCGATGATATTGACTTAATTCACATGAAGGCGGACATGCTTGGCGAATCAGGAGACATAGACGGAGCAATTGCCGAATGGAGCAAATATGTCGATAAAACGCCGGATTACTTTGGTGGGTACTACCGTCGTGGATGGTTCAAGGATATTTCGATGCAGACAGATGCTGCGATAGAGGACTATAAGATGGCTATCATGCTTCAGCCTGATTATGCATATGCTCATTTTGGATTAGCAGATATGCTTATGAGAAAGGGTGAGGTCGAGAAAGCGAAAGAAGAATATAGCAGGGTTATCGAACTTGATACCATTCCGACCGCAGATGCGTGTGCGATGTATGCTCTATTGGCTCTTGACCGAAAAGATGAAGCTCTTGACTTTATGAATAAAGCATTGGAGAACGACTCTACAGATAGAGGTAGCTTCTATGATGCTGCATGCTTTTATACTCGGATTGGAGACCTTCCTACAGCAATGAATCACCTGAAAAAGGCTCTTGATTTAGGGTTTTGCCGATTCTACCACATCCGACATGATGATGATCTTGAACCATTGCGCAAGCTCCCTGAATTTGAAGAAATAATGGTGAAGTATGAGCCTAAGGAGGAAGCGCAAGAAATTTCAGCAAATACTCAAGTGCCCGTTGATTCCACTTTATCTGATAAGATAGAAGTTCCTTTCACTCCCGATGGTGGATGTGCTTCCGTAAAGTGTTCAATTAATGACCTCCCGCTCACTTTCATTTTCGATACCGGCGCATCTATAGTTTCTCTCTCCCAAACTGAGGCCAACTTTATGCTGAAGAATGGTTATCTTACCACAAAGGATTTTGTAGGAAAAGGTAGATTTGTTAACGCCGATGGAGAAATTAGCGAAGGCACTATCATTAATCTCCGTGAAGTGGACTTTGGCGGTATGAAACTTAAAGATGTCAGAGCTTCTGTAGTAAAGAATCAGAAAGCCCCCCTTCTACTAGGTCAGACGGTTCTCGGACGATTGGGTAAGATTGAGATTGACAACAAAAATAAAAAACTTGTCATCACCCCCTCGATTTAGCGTTTACGTTTCCGATGTTTCCGGTATTTACAGATGTAAAACTTAAACGACTAAAAAATGGAAATAATCATCCCAATTATCGCAGTAATTGTATTTCTCGGAATCTTAGGAAATAGGCTGAACAATAAGGACGCTGAAGATTGTTGCCAAGAGGATAACAATTATGCTCATGACGAAGTAGTTGCTTCAATTTATGAGCAAGCTCATCAATCCGCAGAAGAAATCAATAGGCAAATTGAAGAACAGATGAAACCGGAAGAAAAGCCCGACACTATTGGACTGATGTTCAACACCCTCAGTGCAATAGGCTGTCAGCCTACGAAAAATGATGACGGTACATTGTCCGTCAGCTATCAAGGAGAGAACTTTCACATGGAGTTCGGCGGAATGTATGCCCGCGTATGGGATCCGATGTGGGCTGGAGTAAAGGCCGATGACCCCGATATGCCTAAAATACGAGATGCTGTCAACGCTGCCAACTACAACTTCGGGCCGACAGTTGTCCTCACCTCGCCGAATGATGAAGGTGTGATTGGCTTCCATAGCCGTCGAGACATAATGCTTCATCCGTCATGTCCTGACAACGTACCTTTCGTAAAGGCAGTCCTTGACTCATTCTTTGATGCGAAAGAGGAGGTGCGCAACCGCTACCAACAGATTAACGCCCAGCAAATGGAAGCCAAAAAGAACCGCCGTCCAGTAGGCTTTACCACAAATATGAACACTGATAAACCTGAACAAGAATGAAAACCAGCTTCTACTTCGTCCTATGGATCTTAATCTATCCCATCCTTGGACTCTTCAACAATGACTTTATCGCTGAAAATTCCTTTGTGGTGGCGATTGCTGTTGTTTGGAGTCTGTCTTGGTTACTGAACCGCATGATGCCCGACACACTAACTTACGAACGGGTCTCTCAAATCGCTCCAGTAATGGAGAATGTCTATACCGGCAATGTCGAAGCCTTTATCAAAAGGCTTCGTACAGAAACACGCATAGAAACCTTTACCTCTATATATTTTCTCGTAACGACTGCGGTAATAGCATACGCAGTTTTCAAAGCCGGTGTCAATGATTGGATTGCACTGATTGTTTTCGGGTTCTTCACATTTGGAGCAATATCACGGTCAATAAGTTTAAGCAAGGCTCTGGCATCAGTGAAATCCAATCCGACACCAGAACAATGTGCGCAAACGGCCGAAGACGTTTACAAACTCGATTATGCCGCCTATTATGAAGGGAGACAATCGTATTCTTACGAGCAGATGTTACCACCTCGTCCACGCCATTTCAAAGCATTCCAGATTTTCTCAATAATAATCGCCGGAATATGTTCTTTGCTCGGCTTGCTCTATGTAATACTTGCTACAATCATTATGATTGGGAGTGATTCACTTGCAGCAGATGCTCTTGCAGGAATGTATCTTCTTTACGGCTCTCTCGCCGCATACTTCGGTATCAAAGATTTTTCATCAATCTTTCAATCACTAAGGGCAAAACCGACTTCTGATATATAACTCGCGTAACCATTGCTGTTTCGGGAACAACTCAATACTTGACGAAATGTCGATTAATGATGAATGTCGGAATAAAAAACTGAAAACTGGAAATTAAAAATGAAAACTAAAATCTTTTTAGCAATTGTACTAATGGTGGCCATTATTGCAGTCGCCTTCGCACAAAATGGGAAAGAAGATGTTGCAAAACTTCCGAATGAAGTGAATGAATGGGAGATTCAAGCAGAACATGGTGATACAGCCGCTCTCCACAAACTATTAAGATATTTAAATGAGAACGCTGTAATCTATGTCGAGGTTGAAGAAGTAATATCAGCCGATGGCGAGGATATTACTGATGAAGTACTTAACGACAGTGCTACTTTAGTAGATGAAGGGTTTTCCAATTTTTGCGCAGCACGGTTAGAATACTGGTTAGAGAAAGGGTTGGCCCTGAAGGATCCCGTTGCAATTAGCATTAAAGGTCAACGAGACTATTACAATGATGAAGAAGCATCAATTGAAAGCCTTGCTAACGCAGCCGATGCTGGGGATTCACAAGCTGCCTTATTCTGTGGCTCAGCTTGTTTCAACCAAGGCCGATATGTAGAAGCTGTAAAATATCTTACATTGGCTTACGATGCAGGTGTTCCAAGTGCCGGATGGCATCTTGCAATGTGCTACTCCGCAGGAGTAGGCGTTGAGAAAGACAACACAAAGGCTATCGAATATCTTCGCCATTCGGCTATGATGGATTACCCGGAGGCAGTCCTCGAAATGAAACGTATCGACTCAAGCAACCCCTTGTGGTCACATAAGGTTGATAGTCTTGATATTGATTTTCCTGATTTCCCAATTATTCAATGACAACACGTATTTTTGCTATCGTGGCTAAATCACTCGAATGGATTGGTAATAAATGCGGCTTGACCTACAACGAGGTCAATATCCTTGTCTATTATCTGCTCATTCCGCTATCTTGGACAGTGATGCTTGATTGTTGGTTGGAGATGCCAGTTACAACATTCACTATTTTGTGCATCTGGATTGGAATTTTCATAGCAACACGCCGTATCTTCCGAGAGTGGTGCGACAGGCGTTTTCAAGACTCGGTTGACTTTCTCAACTGGTTCAATCGGTGGGGAGGCAACTATGTCCTCAACTCCGTAATAATCTGCGTCGTGGCACCGTTTGTAGTTTATATTACTTTGGCAATACTCCTTATACTAAAATGAAAATATGATAGTGAGCAAGAAAATAAAACGTATATTTCTTGTATCTGCAACCTTTTTTTGTGCTGTTGTAATTCTAATGATTATCTGTGACAGAATTGTTGACTACTCGACAAAGGACAGACTTTATGATGTTGTTGACAGTGTCCCGCATCGGAAGGTTGGACTTGTGCTTGGCACATCGCCGATTTCAACTTGGAATGGACGGAGAAATTATTACTTTGACCATAGGATAAAGTCGGCAGCAGAACTCTATAAAGCAGGAAAGGTTGACTGGCTTGTCGTCAGCGGTGGCGATTATCGCAATGCGGAGAACGGATATGACGAGCCGGTGGCTATGCGTGATTCTCTGATAAAGCAGGGCGTTGATTCAATCCGCATAGTTCTTGACTACGACGGCACTCGCACGCTTAACTCCATTGCCAAGATGCGTGATGTGTATAGGCAAGACTCAATCGTAATAATTTCGCAGAAATATCATAACGAACGAGCCTTGTATCAAGCAAAACATCTCGGCATTGAAGCCATTGGATTTAATGCCAAGACTCCCGGTCGGCGCACATCTTGGTGGCGCAATCGCGGGCGCGAAGTCCTTGCAAGAGTGAAAATGTTTTTAGACTTATACCTATGAGAACCTTAGCCATTTTCTTTGTATCAGCCTTTATATTTATCTCATGTTCATGCGATACTAAGATAAATAGCAAAGACCAAGTTTTCAAAAAGACAGACAACTCTGAAAGTTTGGAGTTTTGGACTTCTGATACCATTCTGAATACTAATTATCAATTAGTCCAATTAATGGACACGCTGTATCAATTTGTTAGGAGTGACTCATTCCCCTCCGAGTCCTTAAAAAGAGAAATAATGTGGATGGAGAATTACAGGCTTCAACTGTGTTCATATTTTGAAACTAAACATTCACAATGCAACAATACTTCTTTGTTTGCAAAAGCAGACAGTGTCATTTCAGAAGCAAGAGGATTATGGAGTATTGATACTGATTACTCAACCATGGGAATGATTATTAAAAACGATATTGAACGTACCCGATTAATATTTGAGCAATTCAACGAATATGGCAGATTACAAAGTATATGCAAGACTGAGAATCAGAAAAATATGCTATATACTGAATTCGTTGAATGGGTAAAACTTGAACAACTGTTCTCAATGATATTCGCCAACTGTGTGGACTTGCACTTTTGGGGAGGATCAATTGCCGGGCCTGTAAGAACCAGTGGATATATAAGCATCTGGCAAAGTCATGTTGACTTATATCAAAAGGAATATATAATATTAGCTTCTTATGATGGAGGATGGACTGATACTGGAACTTTTCTCGTCCCTGCTCGAGAACTTCTTATGAACTGCTGCGAACAAGCTCTAACCGAGTATTACTACCATGAGGAAAATGACAAGAGATATAAAAGTTTATATAAGGAAACACAGAATTTGATACAAAATTTACCTTCGTATGTTGATGCTTGGATTAAAGCCCGAAAGCCTTGGGAAGACGAAATGAGTACTGATTTTTTCCATCAAACATATTCAAGAAGTACATCTGAAGTGTTAATCAAAATGGCAAACATCATAAGTTCGGTTCAATAACTTAAAGATAGAGTGTTTCCCCCCTGCCGCCCGTGGCGGCCGAATTTTTTGAGAATTTTGAGCGTAAATCAGCGGTGCAACTCTTCACAGGGCTGCACCGCTTGGCGTATATTACGACTATTGGCTATTTCTTTTTGGCGAGCCATTCGTCCCGTTTCTGTCGGCACTCCTTAAGGGTGTTTGACACCACTGAGAATAGTTCGCCGTCCTCGGTACGATAATCATACATGATTTGTTCTACTCGTTCTCCTCTATGTGTATAGTAGAAGGCTTCGTATTGCTCTTGACCTCTCTGTGTGGTCGATATTCCGTTTTGTGTCATTCGTGTCATGGCTGGTGGGGTGTTGTGACCTCCACCGGTTTGGTGGAGGTCGGGTTAAACTTATGCTCTCTTTCTCTCGGCTATCATCTTGATGTTGTCGCTGATGATTTGGGCAATGCGGGCTTGATATTGACAGACCTTGTTGGCGAATGCCCTGCATTGGATGATTGAGTAGTCTTTGAGGGAGATTTCAATCGTGGCGATTGTCTTGTCCTTGATTTTGGCGGTGAATACCAATGTGTTCTCTTTGAGGTAGTAGGACGATGAACCAACACAGATGTGCTGACGGCTTCCTTCATCATAATACTCGGCTACGGAGTTGAGGGTATGGACAACGATTTCTCCGTCTGTCATCACTAATCCGGTGTATCTGCCTTTGAGTTCCTCAAACTTGGCTTCATCTTCCTCCGCTCTCTTGCGGTCTTTCTCTTTCTGCTCCTTGATACGCTGGCGTTCAGCCTTTGCCACATATTCATCGTGTACGGCTTTAAGGTCTTTTGGTGCTACCAACGTGGGGGAATGGAGGTCTTTGCCCATTCTATCCAACATCTTGATGTAGTCAAACCACATCTGCGGGTCGTCAATCTTGTAACCTGCCCTGCGTGCCACCTTTATTGTGTCCCAATACTTGTCAACCTCTTTAGGGTGGTGGCAGAGGTAGCGGAACAATCCCTCCTCTCCGGCTTTCATCAGAGTTTCAGCCTTTGGGTTTGTGAGCAACTGCTGAAACATAATCACGGGGTGAGCGCCATAGGCATACATTGTGTATCCGTTGCGCTTGATTGTGTCAGTCACCTTGATTCGGGGATAGACCCATTGGTTGGCGATGTGCCAGAATGCGTCATTGTCGTGTCTGATTTCCAATGGAGAACCGAAGGCGAATGAGTCAATGTAGTGACCCAATGTTCGCTGAAGCCCTACAACGGTGGTGTGTCCGTGCTTGTCAATCCAATAGGAGCCGATTTCAATGAAGCCGGGATTTGCCTTCATTCCTTTGCGGAACTCCACAATCATCAGAAACATTCGGATTACTTGAAAACCCTTGACTGCGGTGACGATGTTGAAGTATGACCTCTCCCTTACAACTCGCAGGGTGGTAGCTTTGACCTCAACCTTTGCGCCACAATGTGGACAATGGCACATTCCTTCCTCGGCTTCCCATTCGTGACTGCATATCAGACATACGGCTTTCCCTTTCTTGAATTTAAGGGCATAGTTGTCGATTGTATGGGTCAGTGCCCACTGCTTTTGGGCGGTGGTGAGTGGGCGAAGCTGCCCACTCATTGCCAATATCTGCTCTTGCTTCTTATTTATCGGTTTCATAGTCGTATGCTTTAGAAGTCATCTCCGAAGAGATTGGGTTGAACATTGATTTCTTCACCTGCTTTCGATGCGGTGGCGGTGTGCTTGGGTGCGGTCGCCTTCGGCTGGCTTTGTCTGCGAAGTTCACGGAGTTGTTCCTCCTTGTACTGCTCCATAGCCTGTTCTTTGAGATTGGCTTTGTCTTCCTCGGAGAGTTCCGGCTTTCCTACCACGATGTTGCAGTTGACCTTTCCGCCCTCCTCAATCTCGTTCTCGTCAAAGTAGTGTACCAAAAGGTTCATAACGGTGGTGTCATCCACCACGCATAGACCGCTCTTTTGGATTTGGGAACACAGATAGTTTACTGCGCCTTCCATACTCTTTGAGGGGTTCGCCATTTTGATTGCGAATGAGGGTTCTGCGATGCAACGCTCTTGGAGCATCTGCTGCATTACTGCGATTGCAGTGTCGTTTGATTTCAACATTGTAGCCATAGTCGTAATTTTTATAGGGTGAGTAACCAATAGATGATAAGGAGTGCTGAAACGGCTGAGATAACCCAACCAACGCCTCGGAATATCGGTCGGAGGAAAACCCACAACACCAATCCGATGATTGAGGTGATAAGGATAGCGACCCACTTGACAACCTTTTTTATGCGGTTGAGACTGGAGATGGATGCTTTGCCTCGTCTATCTGATATGTTGTTGTTCGTTTTCATCGTGCGACATTTTTTTTATGCGTCTATCGACTATCGAAGTTTTGCTTGCTCGTTGAATCCGTCCCGTGCGGAGGAAGTAGAGGGATGTTCGCCCTTCGGTGAAAAAATACGAGCTGACCAACGGGAGGTCTGGAGATTTTTTCGCTGAAAGGATATAGAATATCCCTTCTCCGCACGTTCTCAACTCCGAGCAAGCAGAGCTTCCTAAGTCGTACTGACTGCATGAAAACTGGAGCTAAGTTTACGCTCCAGTGAAAACGAACCACGACATATTGGCAATGTTTACTTCTGATTTAGAGAACTTCAAATTACTGAATAATATCGGTGTCATTCCCGGAAGGCGAGTCTCTGACGATGTAGAGAAACGGAGTCGGCAGTGTCTCGACCCGTGGAATGCTGTTTCATCGGTGAGTGACGGAACGGTCGTAAAACTCCTTACAGGTTGTGGTGTCCCGGAACACGGATAAACGGCAATTAGTCTCGGAGGTGAAAAGCAGCGTCCCCGATGCTCACCTTGAGGCGTTGCCGGTTAATGGTGTTCAGCCACAACCCATAGGCGGGATGCGGTCAAATGGCATAAGGCATCGCCCTATGCTCTTTGACGGCATCGCGCCGCCAACACGGAAACACGCTGACCAATGTCGTACAAAAGCGCTTTTGCCACCTTATACCCAGAGAACACCTTGTAAATATGAAATATTTGTCGTATCTTTGCGTTATTATTGAAAACATACGACAATGATACTGCGAGCAACATTTGAAAACATATACTCGTTCAAGGATGAGACTTCTGTAAGTTTTGTAGCTGGCAAAGGTTCTGTGCATCCTGCCCATGTAAGTCGCGCTCAAAAGCGTGATGATATTTCGGCGTTAAAATTTGGTATTATATATGGAGCGAATGCCTCCGGCAAAAGCAATGTTATCAAGGCTATAGCTTTGCTTCAGCAGATAGCCCTCGGTCGGTTTCCCATCGGAGATTTTGAGCCATTCAAACTGGTAAAGCCGATAAAACCTGTTTCCAAAATTGAAATTGAATTCAAGACTGATGGCATATATTTTGCCTATGGCGTTGAGTTCTCTGCCAATGGTATTAAGGAGGAATGGCTGTATGAAATAAATGCCCGGTCAGATAAAAAGATTTTTACCCGTAAGACTGACTCCGATGGCAACCAGTTTGAATTTGGAGACATACATGGTGATAATTCTGTCGGACAGTTTGTGAAATTTCTGGGAGAAGGCACTCCGGCCAAGAGAAGTTTCTTGGCTGAATATATCGAGCGCAATGGCAAGGGGCTATGTCCTATTAAAGTAGCATACCAATGGTTTGCTACCGGATTGAGGATAATTTTCCCCGGCACACGCTTCCGTGGTCTGTCATTCAATGCAGAGCAGGATGAGAAGTTTCACGAATCGACACGCCGTCTGTTGCAATACTTCAATACCGGTATAGTTGATGTTCGTCGCTTTCCGGTTCAATCAAAGGAAGAGACCAACCTCCCTGAAAGATTGCTTGAAAAGATAATCAGTACCGCGACTCCGGGGCGCACGGCATTGGTAGCCGCTCCCGAAAGCAATGAATGTTTCTTCTTCGACTTCAAGGAGGATGGAACATACACAATATTCAAGCAGAAGGCGGTTCATCGAAACGACTCGAATGATGAAGTGGTCTTTGAAATGGATGAGGAATCTGACGGTTCAATCCGTTTGCTCGACTTCATACCAATGCTGATAGACCTCTCGCAAAGCGAGTCAGACTATATGATTGATGAACTTGACCGCAGTATGCACCCTCTATTGTCGCAAAAGCTGATCGAATGCTATCTTCAGCAATTGTCAACTGAGCGGGACACACAACTGATTATTTCAACTCATGAATGCAATCTTCTCAATCTGGATCTTATCCGGGCAGATGAGGTATGGTTTGTGGAGAAAGATAAAGACGGAGCCTCCAAGCTTGTTTCACTTGCTGAATACAAGCCCCGTGAGAATGTTCAGAAGGGCTATCTTCAGGGACGCTACAGCGCAATCCCGTTCTTTGCTCCTATCGAAACTCTTAACTGGAACAAAGATGAGAAAGCGTAAAGATTTCGTCCGCCTTGAAGGTGTACGCTCTGCCCGTCTCGTGGTCATTGCCGGAGAAGGCCGATACACCGAATCCATATACTTCAATGCTGTCAAGAATAAGCTTCGCGCGCCGAATGTGCATGTGGAAGTCCTTGACCGTAATTCTGATGAGTCGTCTCCAGAGAGCGTACATCGTCAAGTTGCAGACTTCATGCGTCAATACAACATTGAAGATGACGATGAACTTTGGCTCGTTATTGACCGTGACCGTTGGCAGGAACGGATGCTGTCGCAGGTAGCCCAGCTTTGCGCACAGAACTCCCACCTGCATTTCTGCATGAGCAATCCTTGTTTTGAATTATGGTTGCTGCTACACTTAGAAGATGTGGAGCAATATGATGATGACACAAAGAATGCGCTGCTCCAGAACAGGAAAAGCAAATCCGGCATCACTTGGTTAAAGAAACGTATGAAAGATTTGCTTGGCTCTTACGCCGAGTCAAACTATGATGCGTTAAGCCTCATTCCTTATGCTCCAACTGCTATGGACAGAGCAAGAAGAATGGACTCCAATCCGCAAGATCGCTGGCCCCAGTCCATCGGTTCCCGAGTTTATCTCCTTATGGAAAGTATTACTGGTAAGAAGAATTAGCTATGATTGAAATAAATAATCTGAGTTCACTGAATCTATTCTCTAATTTTGAGACATTTGATTTTGGAGGCAAAACGGTTATACTCTATGATGACCACAGGTGTATACTCACCGCTTTATTTGAAGCTCGCAAGCTTGGAATAATAAACAATGACACAAATCTGATAACTTTTGATAGACATGATGATGCACGCGAGGTACATCCTGACAGTATGCACATCATAGACAGCATCATCGCAAGTGGACTCGATAGAATGTCTTCAAGAGACTTCAAAAACTTTGTTGAGTATGATATTTCAGAAAATGACGATGACTGGGTAAGAGTGGCTTTTGAGCTTAATCTAATCCACAATATTGTCAATATCGGCAACATAGAGAACTCTAACATTGTGGATTTTGCCAATCATACTTATAAGTCTTCAGGCGGTACTGAACACAAAGCATATGTAATTGGGCATATATTTGATGAATTAAACACTCACGGTGGTTCACTTGGAGATATGGCATTGTATCAAGAGAACAAAGACCTTCATGAGATTTTTGGATACAATCTTATTGGAGAAGAAAGTTTCTCTGACGATTTTCAAGAATTTGTGCTTGACTTCGATTTGGATTGTTTTACAACAAACTGCCAGGATAAGGTTTACGCTTGGCCCGAATCTATATTTGCAAAGGAATACAACAATGAAACATCTGGCTACTTTATATATAGGCTAATCCAAAGAGCAAAATTCATTACAATATGTCGTGAGCCTTCTTACTGCGGAGGGATTGGAGAGTCCAACAAAATATTGTCTTATCTTGACAAATATTTCTTTCGTGGATGTATCGGGACAAAGCCAGTATCATAATAGGGATTTAGTCATTCGAGAATAAACTTTATTGAATAAAATCGCAGCAATTCAGAAACCAAACCGCACATCTGAGACTTTCCCAATAGCATCTTCTCCACTATCCAAGTGAGGATGCGAGGGGTCAAAATCGGCGATTTTGAGAACTATGTGCCAAAGGACGTTAAAAAGTGAGTTACTCGAAATAGAATTCTCGTATTTTAAGGTTCTAATTCGCCGATTTTTAGTATATTTGCACTTGCAAAGCACAAGCCCGAAACAGTCTGGAACTTGCAGAAAAAAGCGGCTGCGAAGCCTCGATTTCGTAAATGCAACCGGCCTTTGTATTTTATAGCAAACTGAGACTCATTACTAAGGAGTTATGGTTAGTGCATCGGAAAGTGACTTAGTTATCACCAACTATCACAATTTAGCATAATCTATTAGTATGGCACTCTTTACGGGGTGCCATTTTTGTTGTCGCAATACTCGATTTTAATCGTTTTTGCTCGATTTTACGCCCATTTTTGTATCTCGGTTGTATCTCACCACTCAACCGAGGCTAACTCGACTGTAAGGTCGTGGATGATTTGCACATGGTTGCACACCATTGCACGCCCTTGCACACTTTTAACAGAATATTAACAGAAATAACAGCGTAAATCGAATGAGTAGCACTATTGAAATCACCAAGACCTGCGAGTGGTGTCATTCTGTTTTCACCGCCCGCAAATGCACAACGCGGTATTGTTCCAAGCGTTGTGCAGAACACGCCTATAAGGATGCCAAGCGAAAGGAACATGTGGCAAAGGAGCAAGCCAAAGCAAATATCCCACAAAATTTAGATAAAAGTCCATTCATCTCACCCGGTCAATGCGCCCGATTATTGGGCGTAAGCAGACGAAGTGTTTACAATTATCTCGCGGCTAATTCTATCCCTTGTTTTCAATTCAAGGGCAAAACTCTGATAAGCCGGGAAAGCCTCAATTCTTTGTTTGACGGTTCGCATCTCTATGAATTGCGTCCTGCGAAAGAGAAAGAAGCCATTACCGAGTTCTACACCACAAAGGAGGTTTTGGAAAAATTCGGTATCAGCAATTCATGGCTGTTCAAGGCAGCGAAAGAAAATAACTTTCCGAAGACACTGCAACGCGGCAAAACCCTTTGGAGCAAGCAACACATTGACCGCTTCTTTGCCAGTCAAGAGCCAAAAGAGGACATATCGGAATGGTACACTGCCGCCGAGATTCAAGAACGGTATGGAATGACTCTGTCCGCAATCTACAATCTTGTGTCCAAAGAGCGCATACCGAAAAAGAAAATCGGGTGCGAGGCCCGATATTCCAAAAAGCATTTCGACATAGCCAAAGGAACGGCAGTGCCTGATGAGCCGGAATACTACACAATGGCGGAAGCGATGGAGCATTTCAACATGACACGCGACCAACTCTACCATTACATCAAGACCCACGGCATTACGAAAGTAAAAATCGGAAGAATAATCAAAATATCCAAGCAAGAGCTTGATAATCTGTTTGCTCCACCTGTGATTTGAGCGGTGGAATAATGGTGGCATACGGGTGGAATTGCGCCAAAATCGGGTGTCGGATTCCACCGTTGAAGCACCTGCTACCTTTGTCCTCAAATCTTTAATAACCCCAACTGCGTATGAATACATGCACTAAAGTTTTCCTTCGCAAGAAGGCTATCTCAGGTGGACGCATATCGCTCTACCTCGACTTCTATCCCGCAATCCGCAACCCTCATACCAACCGTATGAGCCGCCGAGAAACTCTTGGCATCTACATCTATGCCTCTCCCATGAATGAGCGAGAGCGTCAGTTCAACGCCTCTATGGAAGAAAAGGCGGAGGCTATCCGTTGCCGTCGCTTCGAGCAACTGCTCAACGAGAAATTTGACTTTCTCGACAAGGAGAAGCAACGTATGGACTTCCTTGCTTACTTCAAGACCAAATGCAGGGAGAAATATCAGAAATGGGATTGTGTATATCGCCATTTCGACATCTACTGCAAGGGTAAATGCCGTTTCTGCGACCTTACCGTTGACTTCTGCAAAGGCTTTCGTACTTATCTCCTTTCCGCCAAACGTCAACGCAACAACGGCAAGGGAAGAAACATCGCCCATAACTCAGCAGCCGGATATTGGTCAACATTCCGCGCGTTGCTGAAAATGGCTTATCAGGAGAAATACCTCCGGGAGAATGTCAACGACTTCCTTGAAAAAATCGAATGGAAAGAGGTGAAGAAAGAATTTCTCACTCTCACAGAAGTTAAAAAACTTGTTGAAACTCCCTGCAAACATCAGGTTCTCAAACAAGCGACACTGTTCAGTTGTATGACAGGACTACGCATCAGCGATATTCTCCAACTGTCATGGGAACATATCCAACTCGGACAGGACGGAGGATACATGATCCGAATCTGCACTGAGAAAACGGAAGAGGAAGCCAATCTCCCCATCAGTGATGAAACGCTTGCCCTATGTGGGGAACGTTCAGAGGGACTTATATTCAAAGGCCTTAAAAAACACATGGTCAATCATCCTTTGAAACAATGGCTCAAATCAGCAGGAATCACACGACGGGTTACGTTCCACTCCATGCGTCACAGCTTCGCCACACTTTTGGCCGCAAATGGCGTGGACATCCTGACCATCAGCAAGATGCTAACTCACCGAAGTGTAAAGAATACTCAGATTTATGCAAAAGTAGTTGACGAGCGAAAACGAGAAGCAGCCAATGTCATTTCTCTAAAATAGGCCTACACCAAATCCATCTTATATGCCATCCTTCACACCGAGGGGTGGCATTTTCTTTTCGGTGAACATCTTACATAACCATTGTGTTATAAAATCTGATGAAATCTTTAGAAACATAAATATTACAGAATGAAGAACGGACAAATTCCCGACCATTGGCAGTTATGGCTTTGGATAGGTATAGCTGCCTTAATTCTCGCCGCACTTGCCCGCCAATCAGCCATCGACACCGGTGGTATGAGTACATTCAACGCCAACCTCGTATTCGGTGGTATCATCGCATTATTTGGCTTGCTGTATCTGGCATTGCATGAATTTCTCACAAAGAAATTTGGCACACTTATCGTTTCCGGCCTTGAATCCTTCTTTCGTTGGCTCGGCCTAAAAGAGGGACAACCCTTACAAGAAGCCGCAGAACCTGAACCTATTCCTCTGCCATCAGAGCCTGTTCAGCAGTTGGTCCAGTCTATTGAAAAACCCGCACCCGCTGAAACCATCGAATCAGGGATTGTGAAAATTGAAACACCTACTCCAAGAAAAATCGTCATAGATTACGATGAAAGAAAGGCTAAACAAAAACAGAAGATAGAAGACCGTGCCTATCAGAAGGAAGAAAATGTAATCAAATATATAGGTTATACGCTTGCACCACTGGTTGAAATGAGTGTGCTGGATAAAATAATTGATGCCGTCACTGCCTATATCCATAGCGAAGGTGTACCGGAGTTCTACGATGATGAATCAATTCCGCTGCCCGATACTCTGACAACAATGGACATGATGCATTTCGGTTGGAACATTGCCAAACCATTCAAGAAACCGAATCCTCACACAGCCCATTTTCTAAAACAAGTGTTCGCTCAAAAATTCAAGGATGTCGAAGTCTGCACCATCGAAAGGAAACTGAAGTATCAAGAATCTCAAGGCACAATTAAAATCAACGAGAATGTTGCCCGTTTTGAAATTCCAACAGAAGATGAGGATTCATCGGAGGAAAAAGAAACAGTAGTGACAAAAAAAGCCAAGGCACCAAAATCCACCGAGAAAAAGCAGTCAAAACCGACTAAACGCACAAATCGACAAAATAATTCCGAATCCGCGATGGCAATGGCTTTTGCTGATATGGATATTCAACCTTATAATCTTGGTGACAACATTTTAGAAGATGACGGCTACAACGACCCGATGTGGTGAAATCATGGTGGAAACGTGGTGGATTTTGTTCAAAATCGGGTGACGGATTCCACCATTGAAACACTTCTGAACTTTGCTGGCGATTCCATACAAAAGTGGAGTCGCCAGTTTTATGTTACAAGAAGTACTAACATTCGATGAGCTGCCGGGCGCAGTGTCATCGCTGGTCAATCTCGTAAGGGATCTGACCAATGAGGTGAGGGAGCTTCGTGCTCAACTCACCTCCGAGAGAAACAACCGTAAGTCGGCAACACAATTCATCGGCATGGTTGAGGCCTGCAACATTCTCGGCAAGGCAAGAGCCACCGTGTATAACCTTGCGCGTGACGGAAAAATTCCGGCATACAAGATACCGGGCGAAAAGGCGTGGCGGTTTATTGAGAGTGAACTCGTCGAGCATGTCAGAGGCTACAAGCGTGAATCCTCAGTTATGTCTTTCTCTGAAATGGAGGCCGACATCAGCCGTGGCACACGTGCTAAATCCATTAACCGCCGATAGCCTATGGGGAATTCAGTTGACCCTATGCTCATTCTCGGCAAGGCTGTGGATATGAGCGTCAGTATGCGTGGCGGCGACTTTCCCCTCAGTGCTATGCCGATGAAGATTCAGCGGATTGTACGCGAGGCTAACGACTGCTACGGTTTTCCGGTGGATTATCTTGCCGGGGCTATGCTCGTGGCTCTCGGTCTTGGCATCGGTAACACCCATTTCGCCCGGCTGAAAGGGAAATGGGACGAGAGCGCCATTCTGTTCATGGCTCTTGTCGGCAGACCCGGAGCGTGCAAGTCGCATCCTCTGAACTTCGCCATCCGTCCTTTCTCCGATATTGACGGCGTAAACAACAGTGCCTTTCAGAAAGAACTTACCGAGTACAACCGCCAATGCGAGTTGCCGATGAAAGAAAGGACTGTTGCGCATCCGGTATTGCCAGTGAACAAGCGTTTTCTGATTTCAGACGCAACGCCGGAGGCTATGATGCTTATTCACTCCCACAATCTGCGCGGCATCTGCATGTGGAATGACGAGTTGGCGGGATGGTTCAAAAACTTTAACCGCTACAACAAAGGCTCTGACGAGGAATATTGGCTGAAACTCTACAACGCCAATCCGATATTCTCCGACCGAAAGGGCGCGAAAGACTCCGTCTATATCGGCAGACCGTTTGTGTCGGTTGTCGGCACGATTCAGAACGGTATTCTCAACGAACTCGCCCAAGGCAGCCGCAGCTCCAACGGCTTTATCGACCGCCTTCTATTCGTCATCGCCAACAATCAGGACAAACAAGCGTGGAGCGATAAAGAACCCTCATTCGACATCGAGGCTTCGTGGGCTGAGATTATCAGCAGACTTGTGTATATGCCATACGATACGGACGAAGACGGCAAGGTTATCCCTACAATTCTCGGCTTCTCGCCGGAGGCAAAGACACGGCTCTATCAGTGGCAACGGGAGAACACCGAGGACTGCAACCGCGAGGAGAATGACGCGCTGAAAGGAGTGTTCAGCAAGTTCGATTTTCATGCCATACGCTTCTGTCTGATAATCCAGATGGCGCGATGGGCTTGCGGCGAGGCTGACAAAACTGAAATAGACCTTGTTTCGGTGGAGAACGCCATAAGTCTTGTGGATTATTTCAAGGCTACTGCCACAAGGGTACAGGGCATAATCAAAGATTTGTCGCTGTCAGAACTGCAACGGGCTGTCATAGCCGCATTACCTGAGGAATTCACAACCGAGCAAGGCGTTGAAATCGCAACCGCCAATTCTATGGCAGAGCGGACTTTCAAGGATTTTATCAAGCGGTTCACCGGCATCCATTTCCAAAAGGTACGTCACGGTGTCTATGCGAAATTATGATTATCCACCTGCATTTTCTGCACTTTCCGCATTTTCGCTCCGTCAAAATGCAAATAATGCAGATAGTGCAACCAAAATCTTGATGGAACTATGAGTGGACACCGATTTATTCTCCAACCCTATCGTGGTGTCGGGAGTCGCCACACTTGCCCAGTCTGTCACAAGAAACGGTGCTTCTCCCGATACATCGACACCGAGAAACAAATTACGTTCCCGGATGATGTCGGCAGGTGTGACCATGAGCAGAGCTGTGGCTACCACCTCACGCCAAAGGAATATTTTGAGCGCAATCCACAGCACAAACCTCAGCACTCCGATTGGTCAGCTCCGTCAGCCCGCAGAGCCACGCCGACCGAGCCGCCCAAGCCAGCCTCTTTCATTGCGGCAGAGACTGTTTCACAGACTCTGCACGGTTACGACCGAAACAATCTCTTTCTGTTCCTCAAATCGAAGTTCGGACTCGATGATGCGGAGCGTATGATGAGAGAGTATTGCGTCGGCACATCGAAACACTGGCCGGGGGCTTGTGTGTTCTGGCAGACCGACATAAACGGGCGTGTCCGCACCGGGAAAGTGATGCTCTACGATGCCGGGAGCGGCAAGCGTGTCAAGGAGCCATTCAATCATGTGTCGTGGGCTCACTCGCTGATGAAGTTGCCGGACTACAATCTCCGTCAATGTTTTTTCGGTGAGCATCTGTTGCCGATGAACCGAGGCAAGCCTGTCGCATTGGTCGAGAGCGAGAAGACAGCACTGATAGCGAGCTGGTATCTGCCCGAATATGTGTGGCTCGCCACAGGCGGCAAGAACGGTTGCCTCAATGCTGATGCACTCCGGGTTCTCCGCGGACGGCAGGTTATCCTCTATCCTGATTTGGGGGCGACCGAGAAGTGGCGGCAGAAACTGCCATTGATGAAGTCGCTCGGTATCGAAGCCACCATCTTCAACTTCATGGATGATGTTGCAGACGATACCGACAAGTCTGCCGGATATGATATTGCCGACTATCTCCTGCAAATCGAGCCAGACCAAGCCGTGCTGCAAAGTATGATTAGAAAGTATCCGATGTTGCAGAAATTCATAGATGACCTGCAACTCGAATTAGTGTCGGTTGAGCGGTATTCCCCGACAACCGAAACACCATTGTCAAACCGTAAAAACGAGAAAATATGACTAACAAGAAATCTCAGTCAACACCCTCTCCCTCCACTGCCAAGTCAACATCCAAGACTGGCAAAACATCTACCGATTGTATTACTCTAAAATCTTATGATATTATGAAATCCGATATTACTCCCAATTCCGTTGACCCGACTATGCCTGTCAACACAGCAAACTCTGATGTTGCTGTTAACAGCAATGACCGCAACACTCCCGACAACACCGCCAATCTGTTCAACGATGAACCGACCGCAACGCCACAACCCAAGCAACAGCGCGTGGGTATAAAGCAGCGCAAGCTGGAGTTCGGCGAATACAAGGAAACATACCTTATCCCGGTGAAGATTGTCAAGCGACATTCGCTCAACATCAGCGATGCCACATGGGAGCGACTTGAACGTTACGCCCGAATCCTCGGCGACCGTGGCGCAAACGTAGGCAGCTATGCCGAGCGCATCATCTGCGAGCACCTCGACCTATTCGGCGACGACCTCGAAGCGTGGCGCAAACTCTGAAAATTGACTGCCGGAAATAAGCGACATATCGGGAGGCACAGAGTCCCGTCAGGGATGGAAACGGAGGTATGCTACGCAGCCTGATTCAGTAGTAGTGGCAAGATACCTTTTGAGTTCCTCAAAAGGGGGGCAATCCGACCGCCTGACGGTTGATTGCCTGCCTCCCGATGGTCGCATATTCCGGTATTATGGTTACACCGATTACAATGATTTACAATATGGATAAATCGAATGGAAGACCGCGCCTCGGCACGGCAAAAAGAGACAGGTATGTCAAGATAAGTTTCAATGACGGCGAGTATGACCGCATTGATATTCTCTCGGCAAAGGCAGGTATGAACAAGGCTGAATATGTCCGTATCCGGGCATTGGAGGACGTCATCATCGCTTTCCTCACTGACGAGGAAAAAGCACTTATCCACGAGTTGAAAAAACTCGGGCCCAATCTCAATCAAATCGCCCATAGGGGCAATACCGAGGGGTTGACCGCTATCGAAAATAAGGCTAATTTCTGCCTTGACACAATGGCCGACATCCTCATAAATCTCAAAAAACGGACACAAAGATGATAGGACGAATACTGAAATCCGGGTCGTTCGGTTCAAAGGTTGACTATGTCACCCGCGAGAAACACGACAAAAGAATCTTCACTCCCGACACTTGGAAGATACTCGGAAGTGACGGACTGTTGGGTACGAAACGCCGTCAGATAATCGCAAGTTTTGAGTCGCAGTCTATGCTGAACCATCGAATAAGCAACTCCGCCGGACACATAACTTTGTCTTTCGCCGCCGAAGACAGACCGAAATTAAGCGATAAAAAGATGCTTCAGATAGCGAGAGATTACATCAGGATGATGGGCCTCGACAAGACCCAATGGCTCATCGTCCGCCATTACGAAACCGACAAACCGCACTGCCATATCGTGTTCAACATGGTTGGCAATAACGGCAAACGGATGGAGTGCGGGCGCAACCGATACAAAAATAAGAAGGTCTGCGAGGCGTTGACGCGGAAGTACGGACTCGCTCTGCCCAAGCAGGAGAATCCCGATTTGGAGAAACTGCACGGTATCGAGAGAGCGAAAGCTGAGATAAGAATCGCCGCCACGGAAGCATTGAAAAATGCCTGCGACTGGAACCGTTTTGCGCGAGAGTTGGCTAAAAAGAACATCTCAATTATTCCGAAATATCGCCGTGGCACAACCGAGATGCAGGGCGTATCCTTCCAATTTGGCGACTACAAGGTGAAAGGTTCTGATGTCGGAGAGCAGTTCAAGTTCAGAAATCTTGACAGCCTTTTCAATTCGCAGTCAGCCAACCGGACTCAGTCAAAAAAGACGGCAACGAACAATGCAGGAACAACAAAACCAAAAGCCTCTACAATTTCAGATGAGGCAGTCAGAGCGGTAAAGGCTACCGCTGCTTCGGCTTTAGATCTTGCGGCTGACATTGGCAACGGTGTCGGTCAGTTCATTGGCGGATTGTTCCAACCGGGCCCCGGCACTCCCGATGAGAATGAATCTTTGGAAGCATGGAAACTCACGCATCCGAAAAAGAAAAAACGTAACACCCCTAAATTTTGATACACTATGGCAAAAAAAGACAGCAGCAATCAGAGTATTCTCTGCGAGAATCCCGATATGGAGCTTATCCGCCGCAAAATCGATAGGCTGGAGAACTCGCTCCTTGACAAGATAACGGAAATGAACAACGCTATCGGCTCCATTCCAAAACAGCCGATGTTCCCGACCACCACGCCGGAACCTCAGCCTGCGGAACCGTTGGAAATTCATCTGCCTGATGACCTTGCAAAGAGTGAGGACATCAACAGGCTTTTCGGTATGGTTCAGACGTTCAACAGCACACTGTCGCTTACCCTGCAAGGGTTGGGCGAAATCAAGAAAGGATTTGAAGCCCTTGCCAAACTCAATATGCAGGAGGTGGCAGACAAGGCTGCAAACGGAGCGGCTCAAAAAGTGTCGCATGAGATAATCTCAACTCTTTCGCCCAAGATTGAGAACAGCGCAAAGGACGCTCTCAACCGTGGCGCACTGAAAGCACCGGGCATAAGTCTTGACGATGCCTCGGCAATCAATTCAAGGCTTGGTCGCATTGAGAAAAGTCTTGAACTCTGCGATAGGACTGAATGGCACAAAAAGAGGTTTTCCCAACTGATAATTCTGCACCTTGTGACCGTCGTCATTCTATGTGTTACTCTCTGGTGGGCATTTGAGGTGAAAGATGAACGTGATGAACTTCTGAAAGTGGAATGGCTCTATCGTCTTAAACGTATAATAAGTCCAAACGCTGACTTTACCAACCGTATCGAGAAAGAGATTCTAAACGGCAGTGACGAAACGCGCGAGGCATGGCAATCCATCATTGTGGAAAAAGAGAAAACAGGAACTGAATTTCTCTATTTCCAACCTCATGATGATTGGCAACCGGAGCCGCAAGATGAGCAGCCACACTCTCTGAAAGAGGTTGCCACTGAAAAGAAAGTCAAGGAAACAGACCCTGCAAAAATGGACAGTTACGAACTCCTTGAAGAAAATATGCGCCGAGCCAAAAACGGCGAGCATATCATCGACCCCAAGACCCGCAAATAGCTACTTTTTGCGTACATCATCAACTCCCTGTGCGTGAGCATGGGGAGTTTTCATTCATTGATAATCCTCTAAGGCAGATTTCAGGCTCTCACAAAATTCACTGAGGGTAGTAATTTTACCATAATCTCCATTTGAGAGAGGAAATACTGCCAATTCCCACCCATTACTGCTAATCAAGTCTATTATCTCATCTACAAATTGATCAAGACTTATTTCTACACATTGCATGGTACTTACGTCAATACACCTTTCGCAATATTGACAAGCCGACCAAATCGGGAAAAGATACGTATTGTTGCAAGGAATTATAGCATAGTCTCCCTTTGGAAATTTCGCAGAATATAGACTTTCATTATCTGCAATTCGTTTTATTGCATATTCAAACCTTTTCTCTGGATCAAGTCTAATAACTGATTCAATCTCTTTATCGGTTAGTTTCATAATGATTTGAAACGTTGGTTTATTTTCTCCATCAACTCAACATCGCATCCCGTTTCTCTAAATCCTTTAATAAGCTCATTCGCAGCCACAACATTACCGATTGATAACAGGAATGCATATTTTTGTATTGGGGATGGAAATCTGAATGAAGACAACAAAGAATCTATCTCAGCACACAAAATATCTGTATTATGAATCTTTTTAACGATTGGAAATAACACAGTCCCTAAGTTTTCGTATATCCATTTTCTAACCTCTTCGGAGGAATGAACATCAGAAAGAGTAAGCCAATCTCCACCAACGCCTGCTAATCGTTTTAGGTTAGACCTAAGGACACACTGTGAAACCAACGGAAATGCTGCGGGGCTAACATCCATCAATTCTTGACATAAGGATGTTGTTAAGCCTAAATTTATTGCGAAATCCCACGAAGCAGTATCTTCATCATAACCCCATCGAGCTTTTTGGATATTGACACACCAATCAATTTCACCTGAACGAGCGTGAAAATTAAGACCACTCTTCCTAAAGCCAACACCTTTGAGCTTTGGTGCGATAACATTATTCAGAATATCCTGAAATTGTTTCTTTATATTTTCCATCAAATTAGGTTTCTAACACTGAATCATTCAAATCCGATAGTTAATGCCTTAACTGTATAGCTCCAACTCCATATATACGTCGCCCACATCAACATGAGTATGATTAAAAGGCAAACAATAAGTGCAATAGCTGTACCTTTCTGATTGACAACAAATGCCCGGTAAACATTCAAAATCTGTAATACAATCAAAACGATATTTATAGCCAACGCAATCCTATTTTGCATAGCCGTCCCTCCGGCAAATAATATTCCGAATGAAATAACCCACATTATTCCGGATATGACGATAATAAGCCATTTGATTTTGTATAGGTGTTTCATCGCTTACCTCCTTTCTCTCATAATTATTGGTTCTCCAATTTCAGAATGAGATATTAGTATTTCAGGCTCATCATCACAGTTTATTGAATAATAGATATTAAAACCGTCTTTGACTTTAACCTGAAAATAGTTTAGAATTTCCGACTTACTTATCGTCAGCACACTGCTGAAATTACTAAAATCGGCAGGATAGTCATTAGCATCGCTGTTAGGGGTATGAATGTAAAGTATGACTTGACAACCATACTCTCTCTGAAAACAAACATAGCCCCACATTTGGAAAGTACGAGGACATTCGTTTATATAATCTTTTACCAGTTTCAGTTGCCTGCATAATGCTTCAATATGTGCTTTTATCTCTTTCCATCGTGTTAAAACATAGTCGTTGAGGTGTATATGTCCATAATCATACCCGAAATTTTGATAATCGCGATTATGAAGCAAATCTAACACAGGGTTACTCGTTGCGAGTTTTTTATAATATCTCCTTAATCCTCGTTTCTTCATAATTTACAACATTTATATGATTTCGGATTAAGGGAGTACGAGCAGCCTTGGAAAGCGACAAGTGTGGTCACGCCATCGCCGTCGGTGGAGAGGCGATGACGGGAGATGCCAATTATTTTTGCTTGGTCGGGAGGCATTGCTGTCGGATCGGCATAAGAGCCTATCGCAAAGTTAATAAGAATATTTGACATTAGGGCGATTTGCACACATAAAAATCGCCGTTATATCCTGACAGCCGCCGATTTATGAATATCACACCCAAATAATCCACCCTCAACAATGCGATTTCTTAAAAGTCATTAGGGTGAGAATCATTGTTCCAAAATGCAGATAATGCAGAAAATGCAGGTAATCTATAGAAATTGTGTCATGTATGCTGGAAGGTAAGTTATATTGCCATCTTTCCTCAAATCCTTTGTATATATAAGGTAACGCTTGTTCACTCGTGAAGAGAATTTCTCACAGAACAAGTCAAGCGACCTATGTGTCTTATACCCGGAAGATTTAACCTCAATAGGCTCTATCTTAGTGCCGTTTGAAAGAAGAAAATCCACTTCATATAAATGATTACTCGTTTCAGATGGCCATGTATAGTAGTATAATTCGTGACCATTGGCGCGGAGCATCTGTGCCACTAAATTCTCATACACATAACCAAGGTCTGCACTCAGTTTGTCAGACAGAAGTTTCTCATAGATAATGTTTTCTGTGAATTTCTTATCCCAAAATGCCAGCGTAATAAACAGACCGGTATCAGCCATAAACATTTTAAATCTTTCTCCATCCCTATGCAGAGCCATTCCAACGTTTGGGTCATTCGCATGATATGCCAAATTAACAACCATCGAATCCTGCATATCAAAAACGGATTCCATCATACGGGATGTCCGACCGCCGTCTGTTGGAGCCTTAACGGTATAACGAGATGCATTCTTTGTCAGTTCGGAAGGGATAGCTTTGAACAACTTCGATGCGTTTCCACTGGGGTCAATTTTAATGAAATCTTTCTCATACAGATTTATAATCTCTCGCTTAATAGTATCAACATCTTCAAAATTTTTGGTTTCGATATATGCGTTGACAGCCTGAGGCATACCTCCAACCAACATGTATAATCGCAAATTACGCATTTCACCCCTCGCTCCGGCATCGCCAAAGCCCTTTCTTTCATCGAAGAATTTTTTCATCATCGGTATCGAGACCTCATTGCCTAATGCCCATTGGAATTCTTCATAATCCAATGGATTAAGCACGACTTCATGCTCCTCGCTGGGAATCATTATATCTTTGACATTCTGTCGAATCGATAAAAGTGAGCCAGTTTCAATGTAATCATATCTGCCATCTTCAACAAGATACTTTATCGCTTGGCGTGCAAGGGGACATTTCTGCACTTCATCGAATACTATGGCTGACTGGCGTTCGATTAGTTTCACCTTATATATTACCTGCAACCGAGCGAAGACATAATCCAAATCTGATATATCATCAAACAAATCCTTAACTTCCCTGGGACATTTAGCGAAGTCAATTATAAGGTGGCTTTCATACTCTGATTCTACGAATCGTTTTGTCAAAGTAGATTTGCCAACGCGACGAGCGCCCTTGATCAGCAATGCCGATTTGCCCCGAGAGTTGACTTTCCACTCCAACATCTCCTTATAAAGTTTCCTCTTGAATATCATAATCAAATTATTTTTCGACGGCAAAGTTACCCATAATATCCCGAATCCCCAAATTTGATTTAATAAATCCGCACCGAATCCCCAAATTCATATAGCCATTTCTGCACCGAATCCCCAAATCTTAACTATTTTTTTGGAGGTTGAGCCAAAAATTACTAACTTTGCACTCAGTAAAGATGGGCGCTTAAGAGAGCCAAAACAGTTAAAATTGAAGGTGCTGACAGCACTGTTAACCATTTTGTATACTTAAAGCGCAACCTGCTCATTATTAGATATATGCTATAATTGCATCGGTTTTTATTTCCGTGCCTGCGGATTCCCCATCGCCATAGTTTCTTGAAGATTAGATAGTCCGCTTTTCGGAAAGTTTCCGAGGCCGCACTATATTGATAATAGTTCGCCCATCCTTTGAGAATTGGATTGAGACGCATGATAAGTTCATGTTGGGAAGTTCCACGTGAGCGGTGTATCTCTCGCTTTACTTTATCCAACATTCTCTTTACACGGTCTTTGGCTGGTCTCGTCAGCAGAGTGCCATTGAATTTGCGGACATTGAAGCCGAGGAAGTCAAAACCGTCGTCTATATGGGTTATCAGCGTTTTCTCTTCGGATAAGGTAAGACCTCTTTCCGCAAGAAACGATGCAACCAACGGTTTGACTTTATGTTCCAGCAGCTCCTTTGATTCGCCCGTGATAATGAAATCATCTGCGAACCTGACAAGCCTTACTTTCGGACAGTACCAACCCGTAGAACCTTTCTTTGATTCCCAAGGGAAGTTGTCTTCGAGTAGTTTCTGTAATCCATCGAGTGCCATATTAGCAAGCGTTGGCGATATGATACCACCTTGCGGTGTACCCTCGTCTGTCGGGAAGACTTCGTTTTCAAAGATATAACCACATTTAAGCCATTTTCCTAATATGGTTTTATCCATTGGAATATGCCACATCAGCCAGTCGTGGCTGATGTGGTCAAAGCACCCTTTGATGTCACCCTCCAGAATCCATTGTGGCGAGTACCCCTTTGCAAGAAGAGTATGGCAACGCGCCATTGCGTCGGCAGTGCCTCTTTCCTTTCTGAAGCCAAAGGAATAGTTGTCGGCAGTTGTTTCCGATACTGGTTCCAAAGCGAGTAGGTGGAGTGCCTGCATCGCTCTGTCTTTCATTGTGGGGATGCCCAACGGTCTCTGTTTGCCATTGTGCTTCTTTATGAACACTCGTCTCAAAGGCTGAGGCTTGTAGCCTCTTCTTCTGAGTGTGAAGATGGCTTTGTATTTCGATTTCGGAGTTGACCACAATACCTTGTCAACGCCCGAAGTCTTTTTGCCATCATTTGAAGTGACACGTTTTACTGCCAATGCCTTGGCGTAAAACGAGTGGGTAAGAGTCCATTGCAAAGCCTTCACCTTGCCGAACTTACCCTCTTTCTGAGCTTTTACAATACGCGCTTGTAGCTTACTGACCGCTTTCTCACACTTGTTCCAATCAATGTTTTCCCAAGTTGCTTCCTTGTGGTCAGAAGATGCACACGAGTTTTTAGGCTCGTCCATTTGCTTTTCTCCTTTCATAAGTTCTAAAAGTTATCTTGTAAAATGTTACCATATCGGAAGTCTGCACACTTTCATGTCGGATGATGTGGCTCTCTGCCATACATGGCAATGAGGTCAATCCGTATCCGCTCCGTTACAGAGCGGCGTTCGCTTTTTCCGAATTTCCTTTACCTACATACCATTGTGCCTCCCTTGCGTTCGACCTACCATGATTGCTCATGGAGATATATAGGCTTACCGTGTTCTGCATCAGTGCCAATGACGGTTTAGGCTCTGCCTCTCCACCGGTGGCTCTGTTGTTCGCGTAACCCCAAAATCCACAGGGTTATCCGGCCACACACCGTTTTGGTTCAAGCTTGTAAGCATTCGTAAGCTTGTTCGACTTAACGATGGTTCTGACAGTTCACTTGCGTTAGCCATGCCGTCAAGCCAAGCCCCCAACCGCATAATGCTTGCGGTTCTTGAAGTCCCCTCACAGTTCATTCTCGACCCTTTCGGGAGGGTTACCTTGTCCGAGCAGCTTGGTACATCATAAGACGCACCTGCCGTAGGCTACTATTGGCGAAACAATAGGTCAACTCTTTTCACTCCTCTGAGTGAACGGCTGACAGCCACTGATGCAACTTTTCACGTCACACATATTTGTAGTCATACAGATAGAGTCCGAATCCTTTCTCTATCTGCTGTTTAATGAAGTTGTTGACTACAGCATACGACTTACCGGAGCCGGGAGTGCCGAGCACAATCGAGGCGCGAAACGGATTCACGATATTTATCCACCCTTTGTTCCACTTCTTCTTATAGTAGAAGCGTGTAGGCAGATTTACGGAATACTCATTCTCCAGCAGACGTGTTTCCTGCATGAAGGATTCATTCTCCTCGTTGAAGCGGTCATCCATCATATTATTATTAAGGAGTCGGCTCATATACACACCGCCCATCAGCATACAGATGTAGCCTATGGCGGTACATATAATATAGGTGTAGTTCCAATGTAAAGCCGGCATCCACCAGTTCATGAAGAATAGCACAGCTCCGACACTGAGTAGAATCCAGATGTGGCTCCACTGTATTTTCTCGTTTTTGACTCCTCGTGAGCCTAAGCACGACAGTCCGAGAAAGAGCAAAGCCCACCATTTGGCGTTCCACGGGTTGCGAAACATTCCGCAGGCTTCATTGAAATTAGTCAGCACTTTCATTGTCTCGGCATGGAATCCCCATCCATCCACAAGTTCACGGCAGAACCAATAGATGTTGCCTACAACGATTGCTATGCTGACGGCGCGGAGAAGATCCATAATCTTCGCCAACGCCCTGAGGTCGTCTTCTTGTTGTGACATTGTTTTCTTGGGTTAAAGGTTTATAACTGCGGGCCGCGACGTCTTTTCTTTCGACGCTGCATAGCCCTGTAAAATGCTTCTTCCTCGGGATTGAATCCGGGACCGACTTGGAATAGGTCGAGTCCGGGGAGTGTCGGCTGCTCATAGTCATTCTTATAGTCATGAGAATTAGCCTGACTTTGCCCAGTTGACGGGTTTGGCTGAGGCGGAGCGGAAGTATCACCGGCAGTCTGAGTAGTATCAGTATTCGGGGTAACCGAAGCTGAGAGAATCGGTTTCTCGCCATCGCCATTGAACCATCGTTCAAAAGCATTTGCCGAAAACTCTTTTCCAAGTCTGGAGCCATTGAGAACGGTATGGGTATTGTGGTCAACAAAAGTCGCCCCATATATTCTGCCATCTTCATTATATCTAAGCACAAGGTCAATGCCGTTGTCTTTGAGACGGGTAATGAAATCGTCCTGACCTGATGACTGAGCCATGACTGATGCCACGATTCTTTTCGTCGGTCGAATCTCAACACTCTCTTTCGACCTTTCAAAATGACCTTCCACTGCGGCTCTACTGGCAAATTTACCGAGCCGAGAAGCCTTGAAGGGAGTCGAGACTGTATCGCCGTTATCATTCATTGCAAAGTAAACGAGACCATGATACTCCCGACCATTGACTCTTCCGTCGGTGGGTTCACACCTTATATTATATAAGGAGAGAATAGCATTGTATTCGCCAAGAGTCTGGAACTTGTAGCGCATACTGACAAGTTTGACAGTATTCTGTACTTGTCGCTTGATGTCGCCGGACGGGTCAAGTTTCTTGATGGGAGTATCAGGAGATACTTTTTCACGCTGGGCTTTGTGAAGATTATATTTCTGTTCCAACTCATTGGTGATTGCCTTGCTGCGACGGAACAGAAATGCCTGATTCAGACGCTTCCCTTGCTCATTGACATTGACAGTCACTATATGGATATGGTGGCGGTCGATGTCCTCATGCTTATAGATTACGAATGGCTGGTCACCGAATCCCAGTTTGTCAAGGTACTCACGGGCCAGAATCTCGAAATCCTGGTCTGTGAGTCTGTCTTCGGGATGCGGGTTCAACGATATGTGAAGAACCGGCTTCTTGGTTCGGCCCATCTTAGGCATAAAACTTTTGAAGTCCTCTACCATCTGGGCAATTCTCGCATGACCGTCAGGTGGAATCACAACCTTATTAGAACCAAGGATACGCCCTCTTGCCTCGTTTATTTTTTCGCCGTTATAGGCAAGTGCTCCGTAAAGCGATGAGCCTATACTGATTTTTGCGACCATTGCTCATCGAATTTTTCGGTAAGTTCTTTGACTTCGGCCATGATTGCTATCATGTCACGGGTAGTTTTTTCCAGATTGTAAAGGAGGCTCATGGCTTTCTTCTCAGTGAATCCGGCTCGAAGTTCTCTTACCACTATGTTATAATTCACGCCTAACGTGCGGAACTGGGAGAAAAACTCGCCCAGCTTCGCAGTATAGAGCGCGAGTGTCTTGTCTGTGACAAGCACCTTGAATGGCTTGTCTGCTATGACTTGCTTGATGAAAGTAGCCTTTACGGTCTCGCCGGCTCTCTCCATCATGCGTTGCAGTGCGTCATATTCAAGGTCATCAAACCTCACCATGACGCAATGCGTGCAGGGGTTGGACGACTTGGGTCGCCCGGCCTTATCTGATGTTTTCATTGTTTCAGGGGAATAAAATGGTGGCACAACGTGCTGTCCTTTATAATGCACCGCAGGTTTTTCATGGGGATTGCGACTTCGGAGCGGTCCCAAGCCCCGGCACGGCAAGGTCATTTCGTGGTAACGGCAGAGTTACCCGAAATCCAAACGGTTACTGTTTGGACACCTTGCTGTGTTCCAATGAACACTCTCTCCTATAATAAAAACCTGAATGGATTGCCTCTGATGTGGTCCCTGTTCAGCGGCTGTGCGGATGCTGAGGGTGCAGCTTCCGTTGCTCGATGCAAAGTTACGGCGATTTTCCGCCGGTTGGTGCTATATCTATTGTATATAGCTATATACATGTACAACCTTATGCTATATCTGGCCAAAAATGTTTGGTGGGAATGAAAAATTATCCCTTACTTTGCAACGTCAACGACACGAAACGCCTCCGACGGGAGGCTCTCAAATCGGGTCGATGATACGAGATGTCTCTTAATAATACTATGACACCCGACGGTGATTGACTGATTGGCCAATCAGTCGCACAACTGAATCTCCGTCAAGTCACTATTGATTTTCAGCGCGATAGGTTCTCACCTATGCGTGGATGGTAAATGTTACCGCCCCTATGACCGTCGATTGCGGCCGCCCATGTGGTCCCACGGCAATTCAATCGACACTTCACCCAACTGATTATACACCTGTTTGATTGACCGGGTAAAGCATCAACCATTCAGTTGATTGCCTGCCTCGCCAAACAAGCGATTGAGTAACTGATTGGTTAGTCAGAACGTCAGTATCGCTAATGTCCAAAGTGGCAGAACTGCAACTGACTGATTGACTAATCGGGCAGAATACCGCTCGCTTGATTGACTGAAGCCATACCCAATCAATCGCCCACCCAATCATCTGACTGCGCAGTTGCGCGATTAACCGGTTGATTGGTTGAAGACCTGATTAGTCAGCACTTCAACCAATCAGTCAATCGCCTGTGTGACCAGTTGATTGAGTGGTCAGGCAGTTGCGTATTCAGTTGAGTGAGCGGTCAAGCGATTAGACAACTGAATTTTCAACCCTCCATCTCCCAGTAATCAAGATGAAGAAACCTATTCTCGTCGCCGTGTCATCGCAGAAAGGCGGTGTCGGCAAATCGACCATAACGGTACTTCTCGCCAGTTGCCTTCATTACCTTAAAGGGTATGAAGTGGCGGTTATCGACTGTGACCCTCCCCAACATAGTATCGCTCGTGAACGTGACCGTGAGTTGCGTGACTGTGAGCAGAGCGAGTATCTACGAAAACAGCTCTACGACACCTTCCAGAAATCACAGAAACGGGCATACCCGGTTCTGGAATGTGAAATCAGCGAAGCTCTACAAACGGCTCAGGACTATCTGGACCAGTATATCCCGGACTTTGTGTTTTTCGACCTCCCGGGTACCATCAACAACTTCAATGTGGTTGATGTAATCCGAAACGTCCACTATGTCTTCTGTCCCATGACAGCCGACCGCCACGTGCTCGAAAGCGGCATCGGATTCTGCAACTATGTTCGTGAGGCTCTGATGACAACCGGTGCGTCCACTATCAAGGATCTATACGTGCTCTGGACAATGGTTGACCCGCGTGAACGGACAGAACTCTACAAGGTCTATGATTCGTTCATGGCTGAACTCAACATCAATGTGATGAAGTCCTCTCTGCCCAACAGCGTCAGGTTCCGCCGGGAAGGAAGTTGTGATGTGAAGCGAGCAATTTTTCGCTCCACTCTCATGCCTCCCGACCGTACCCAGCTCAAAGGCAGCGGCATAGAGCAGTTAGTGACTGAATTCCTTGAAATAACCACCAAGTAACGCTATGGCGAAAAAGAACGATGGACAGATTACACCCGACAATTTCCTTGACGCCTACAAGCCGGTATCCCCTCAGCGAAGAACTGACAAAGTGGATGCCGAGGCGGAAACCGAACTCCCAAAGGTGGAAGAAACCCAAGAAGATAATCGAAAAAATCCGGGTTCCGTTTTACCGCGCCGGCAAAATGGTGTGGTGAAGACACCGAAGGATTATCAGGATATTTTTCTCCGGCCTAACTTGGGTGAGTCTATGCGGTATGGCAAGACTTACTATGTCTCGAAAGATGACTGCAAGAAAATCAAGGCACTCATGAGGTGCTTTGGAGATGGCATGGAGAGATTTCCGTTGTCGGTTTACATTCACAATCTGCTTGAATATCATTTCAATGAGTTTTCCGAACTCATTGAGGACATGATGAACAAGCAACAAGTTCCCAACCCTTTTCAACACAAAGAATGAATCCCACTATCAAAACCAATACAGGCAATTCCGAAAAGGCAAAATCGGATTATGCCGAAGTATTTCTGACCCGTGTGCCCATCAAGCACCAGCGCTGCATCGGCATAACCGAAAAGACTCTCGACAAACTGAAGAGCGTCGTCCGCCTGATTGCACAGAACAACACTACCGTAAGGTCGTATGCCAGTGCGATCCTGCGAGAGCATCTCAGAGAATACAAATTCCTACATGAGATCATGCGCAAAGTAATGTACGACAAACTGATGCCCGGAGATCTGGCAATTTATCAGACCGTCGGAGAAAATTACCTCGAAACATATCTCTGTCCCGACCCTCAGCCTCGCGGATCGGCATGGATACACGTCGATGTCGAATGTGCCGAAGCACTCAAGCAAATCGTCAGCTGGGCTGATACGGGAGCCACTATCGGCTCCTTCACCGAGGCTATAATCCTTGTGCATCTCGGTCTGAATGATGAGCTTCTGGAACAGATGAAGTCAGACGTTTTCAATTGCCAGTCATGACAAAAGACCTACTGCTGGCTGCCGTCTTTCTGCTGAATATCGCACTGATGGCCTACATCACTCTCGATGTTCTGCGACGAAAGAAAGATTCATCTGCCGAAACAACCGGCGGTTCTGCGGATACCAAATCGGAGTCCCACGCAGAATCTGGTTCTACTCCGGTACGGAAGGCCGGAATTGGAAAAAGTCGGTATTCGGTTGATGCTGTGAGAAAGATTGTGGCAAAGGCAACAGAAGCTGCTGTTGTAGAACTATTCAACGAGGATATTGAAATTGACGATGTCGAGTTTGATGTTCCTGAAGAATCTACGACTCCGCCCTCTCCTCCGGCATTGTCACCTGAGGAAATTAAAGAGGCTTTTGAAACTGACAAGCGTATTGCCGAGGAAATTGCGGCAAGCGATAATTCAGTGGCTGAGCCTATAGCCGAGGGAGCGACTTTTGACGAACTTGCCCGAGCTGAACTCATTCTTGGGCGCAAGACTGCTCCGACCTCTGATGAACATCAGTATGTGGTGCGTGTCTTCGCTGACTTCAAGAATACAGAGTTGATGACCCACCTGCCAAGGTATATTCTGGATAAACTCGATGAATGCCATCGTAAAGTCGATGAAATCGCTGCTGAAAAGGAGTCTTCAAAAATTACGGCTCCCGAACCTGTCAGCGTGAAGGCATACGGAGAGTTTGAACTTTCTGATTTCTTACCCAAGTATCAAAAAACTATCCCCACTCCCCAACAATGAAACCCTCTATCATCAATAAAATTAAAATCATCAAGTGCCGCCTTGTGGTGGCTCTCATCGCCGGACTTCTCGGCGGTCTCCGTGCCGCTGCCGCCGGCAACGGTCTGAGCGGTATCAACGAGGCTACCTCTATGGTGACATCGTATTTCGACCCAGGGACGAAACTCATATACGCCATCGGCGCTGTTGTCGGTCTCATCGGCGGCGTCAAGGTCTATTCCAAGTGGTCGAGCGGTGATCCCGATACCACAAAGACCGCCGCATCATGGTTCGGAGCGTGTATCTTCCTTATCGTAGCAGCCACAATCCTCCGCTCGTTCTTCCTCTAATCATCTGAGTCAATGGCCGAGTATGCTATCAACAAAGGCATAGGACGGTCGGTGGAGTACAAGGGACTGAAGGCGCAGTATCTGTTCATTTTCGCCGGCGGGCTTCTCGCCCTGTTCGTGGTGTTCGTCATCATGTATATCGCCGGAGTATCCCAGTGGATATGTATCGGATTCGGCGTTACTGCCGCCTCAGCCCTTGTGTGGCTCACCTTCCATCTTAATGCCAAGTACGGGCAGTACGGTCTGATGAAAATGACAGCGGTGAAATACCATCCCCGCTATATCATCAACCGTCTGCGCCTTAACCGACTGATTAAAGGAAGAACAAAATGAGAAACACGTTAAAAGCCACAACACTGGAATCCAAGTTGCCGCTGCTTGCCGTGGAACACGGCTGTATAATCAGCAAAGATGCAGACATAACAGTCGCTTTCGAGGTCAGTCTGCCGGAACTTTTCACCGTCACCTCGCAGGAGTATGAAGCCATGCACAGTGCATGGTGCAAGGCAATCAAGGTATTGCCGCACTATTCGGTGGTGCATAAACAGGACTGGTTCTGTTCTGAGAAATATCAGCCGGAACTCCAGAAGGATGATTTATCTTTCCTCGACCGTTCATTTGAACGACACTTCAACGAGCGTCCGTACCTCGCCCACAAGTGCTTCCTCTTCCTTACGAAGACAACGAAGGAACGGGCGCGTCAGCAGAGCAACTTCTCAACCCTTTGCCGTGGTCGAATCACCCCGAAGGAACTCAATCACGAAATGGTGGTCAAGTTCATGGAGTCGGTTGAACAATTCGAGCGAATCATCAATGACACCGGCTATATCAAGCTGCGTCGCCTATCTGATGATGAACTGGTCGGGACAGAGAAAACTTCCGGACTTATCGAGAAGTATATGTCGCTGACAATGGACGATGTTTCCTGTCTGGAGGATATAGACCTCGATGCCCGTCAGATGCGGATTGGCGACAAGATGCTCTGTCTGCACACTCTGTCCGATACCGACGATCTCCCCGCAAAAGTCAGCACCGACAATCGGTATGAGCGTCTATCGACTGACCGAAGCGACTGCCGCCTCTCGTTTGCCTCACCTGTCGGTTTGTTGTTGCCCTGCAACCACATCTATAATCAATATATCCTGATTGACGACCATGACGAGAATCTGGCGAAGTTCGAGAAGACTGCACGCAACATGAACTCGTTGAGCCGCTACTCACGCTCAAACGCAATCAATAAGGAGTGGATTGACCGCTATCTCAACGAGGCACACTCATACGGACTGACCTCCGTCCGCTGCCATGTCAACATCATGGCATGGAGCGATGACACCGAGGAACTGCGACGCATCAAGAATGATGTCGGCGGCCAGTTGGCGACAATGGGGTGTATGCCACGGCACAACACCATTGACTGCCCGACACTGTTCTGGTCGGCTATGCCCGGCAACGAGGCAGATTTTCCTGCCGAGGAAAGTTTCTATACGTTCATCGAACCTGCGGTCTGCTTCTTCACTGCTGAGACAAATTATCGGTCATCGTTGTCCCCATTCGGGATAAAAATGGTTGATAGACTGACCGGGAAACCGATACATCTTGACATATCGGACGAGCCGATGAAGAAAGGTGTAACGACCAACCGAAACAAGTTCATTCTCGGACCGTCAGGTTCCGGCAAATCGTTCTTTACCAACCATTTTGTCCGACAATATTATGAACAGGGAGCGCATATCCTCCTGATTGATACAGGCAACTCTTACGAGGGTCTCTGCAATCTGATTCATAATAAGACGCATGGCGAGGATGGTGTCTATTACACCTACGCCGAGGACAGCCCGATTTCTTTCAATCCTTTCTATACGGATGACGGGATCTTCGATGTGGAGAAGAAAGATTCAATCAAGACGCTGCTCCTGACACTCTGGAAGTCAGAGGATGACAGAGTGACAAAGACCGAAAGTGGCGAATTAGGTTCGGCATTGTCGATGTTCCTCGAAAAAATGGCTAAGGACAAAAACATTGTACCATGTTTCAACTCTTTCTATGAGTTTATGCGTGACGAGTATCGCGCTGAAATGGCACAGCGTCCTATCCCCATCTACAAACAGGATTTCGACATAGACAATTTCCTGACCACACTGCGGCAGTATTACTGCGGAGGCCGTTTCGACTTCCTGCTCAACTCCAAAAAGAACATCGACCTGCTCGGTAAACGCTTCATTGTCTTTGAAATAGACAGTATCAAAGACAACAAGGAACTTTTCCCGGTGGTGACAATTATCATCATGGAGGCTTTCATCAACAAGATGCGAAGACTCAAAGGTATCCGGAAAGTACTTATCTGTGAGGAGGCTTGGAAGGCTCTTTCTTCGGCTAACATGGCGGAGTATATGAAGTACCTCTATAAGACTGTGCGTAAATACTTTGGCGAGGCTGTGGTGGTAACACAGGAGGTAGATGATATAATCTCCAGTCCTATCGTGAAAGAGACTATCATCAACAACTCCGACTGTAAAATCCTGCTCGACCAGCGCAAGTACATGAATCGCTTCGACCAGATTCAGGAGCTGCTCGGTCTGACCGACAAGGATAAAAGCCAGATACTCAGTATCAACATGGCGAACAATCCCAACCGCCTATATAAAGAGGTATGGATTGGTCTCGGCGGCACACAGTCAGCGGTCTATGCCACGGAGGTGTCAATGGAGGAATATCTCTGCTACACTACTGAGGAAACGGAGAAGATTCAGGTACTCAACAAGGCAAAGCAATTAGGAGGCGACACCGAAGCTGCCATCAAAATGCTCGCCAACGAAAGGAAGGAGGGTGTGACATGAAAATTCCCAAGGCGTTTCACCCGATTCTCGGAGTGCTGACAGGATTTATCCTTTTCCTCGCCGGAATTGCAGTTCTCTCCGCAGTCTTCGTGGCGACATACAAGGCTATACAGTATGCCAAGCCATTTGCCTATGACGTGATTACAAACATTGTCAACCACCTCTCACAATGGCTACCGCTATGAAAGTCCTCTATGTCCTGTGGGCAATAATTGCCGGTCTGTTCATCGGGCTGCTTGCCCTGATAACCTTCCCGTTGCTCCTGCTTTTCGTGGGAGTGAAAATAATCGGAGGCATGGCCTCCAAAATTCGATAACCCTTAACCCAATAAAAGTGAACCAGCAAATTTTTGAACTGGCAATGACACTAAAATATGTGTTGCTGCCCTACCTTTTCGTTGCTGCCATTGTCATCGGCATCATTGCCTTGGTGATTATCGTGGTGTGCGCGATCAAAGACCGCAAGAAAGTGTTCCCACTTTCTGTAGACGTCACAAGTCAGTTTGACAATTCAGTCCTCATCTCAATTGATGAGAGGATGAAGGCAATAGCCGACATGCTCAGGACTGAATTTAAGCCCAAGCCCCAGATTAACCATAAGGCTAATCTATGTGGCGTTTGGACAAATATCGACGATTCAATGAGGTACTACATTACCCCCAGAGGCGGATTCTATGTACTATACATTGAAGACCGGTACCAGCCTGAGATTCCTGGAAAAACCTTCGTCATCAGATGTTCCACATCCAATCCTGACGACAGCGACATCTTCTTCGCCGATGGTGACACTCTGCTGACTTTGGCTTACAGCCATGAGACTGACAGAATCTATCTTGCCGACTCTGGCGAGGAACTGGAACGCTATGAAGTACGTGAATTGTCTGACATTGACAGCCTCGCTCCGGAATCCGTGGATTTTGACATCAATTCATTCATCGACTCAACAAAACAATGAAACATCTGAAAGCAATCCTTACCATGTTTGCCTTCTGTCTGCTCTTCGGAGCGGTCAAGGCAAACGCCCAGTGGACGGTCATTGATCCATCCAATATCGCCCAAAGTATCGTAAATTCCTCAAAGTCACTTGTTCAGGAGTCGCAGACGGCGACTCACATGGTCAAGAATTTTCAGGAAACTGTGAAAATTTACCAGCAGGCAAAGAAGTATTACGATGCTCTCCAACAGGTAAATAACCTCGTCCGTGATGCCCGAAAGGTACAACAGACCGTTCTGATGCTCGGTGACATCTCCGGCTACTACGTCAACAACTTCAAGAAGATGCTGACCGACCCGAACTTCACCAGCGCAGAATTGTCTGCAATCGCCTCAGGTTATACCCGGATTCTTGAAGAGGCCGGAGGTGTTCTTAACGATTTGAAACAGGTAGTGAATATTACCACACTGTCAATGACTGACAAAGACAGGATGGATGTAGTGGATGACTGCTACAACGAGATGAAACGCCTGAAAGGTCTGACGGCATACTTCACCAACAAGAATATCTCGGTGTCCTATCTACGAGCCAAGAAGAAAGCAGATACCAAGAGGGTTGTCAACCTATATGGCGACGGATCCGAAAAATATTGGTAATGCCTATGTTGTGTGCGATAGATTTTACAAATCTTCACTCCATACTTCGGTCGCTCTATGACGAGATGATGCCCCTGTGCAGCGACATGGCGGGAGTGGCCCAAGGTATTGCCGGACTCGGAGCATTGTTCTACGTCGCTTATCGAATTTGGCAGTCTCTGGCAAATGCGTCACCTATTGATGTGTTCCCGCTTCTTCGTCCTTTCGTCATCGGATTCTGCATCATGTTCTTTCCGACCGTGGTGCTCGGTACCATCAACTCGGTAATGTCACCTATTGTGCAAGGCACGGCCTCAATGCTTGAAGGTCAGACTCTTGACATGAAGAAGTACCGGGAGGAGAAGGACAGACTGGAGTATGAACAGATGATGCGCGATCCATCGACCGCCTATCTTGTCGATGATGCCGAGTTTGACAGGCAGATTGATGAACTCGGAGTGACGGAGGTAGGCACCGCTGCCGGAATGTATATCGAGCGTGGAATGTATAAAATGAAGAAGGCAATCCAGAATTTTTTTCGTGAATTGCTGGAGATGCTCTTTCAGGCTGCTTCGCTTACAATCGACACAATACGAACCTTCTTCCTGATTGTGTTGGCTATACTGGGCCCGATTTCATTTGCATTGTCCGTCTGGGACGGATTTCACAATACTCTTGTCCAATGGATTTGCCGATATATTCAGACCTACCTGTGGTTGCCTGTGGCAGACTTGTTCTCGACAATATTGGCGAAGATTCAGGTTCTGATGCTCCAGAATGACATTTCCGAGCTGACCAACAATCCCAATGTTGACCTCGACGGAAGTAACACTGCTTATACCATCTTCATGATTATCGGCATAATCGGATATTTCACTATCCCAACCGTTGCCGGATGGATTATTCAGGCGGGAGGCATGGGCAGCTACAACCGGTCTATCAACAATACAGCCATGACCGGAGGGTCTTGGGCCGGAAGTATTGCCGGAGGCGTGGCCGGGAATGTTGTCGGCAGAGCCGGTAAACTATTAAAATAACTCAGACTGTGGAATTCAAATCACTAAAAAACATCGAGACGTCGTTTCGGCAGATACGACTCTTCGGCATAGTGGTTGTGAGCCTTTGCGCTGTAGTCGCTATTTCAGCGGTATGTATGTCGCTGAGATTTGCAGAAAAACAACGGGAAAAGATTTATGTCCTTGACAACGGCAAGTCCCTGATGCTTGCCTTGTCACAGGACATGAATCAGAACCGCCCGGCGGAGGCTCGCGAGCATGTGCGCCGATTCCATGAACTGTTCTTCACTCTGTCTCCCGATAAATCGGCAATCCAGCACAATATTGACCGTGCGCTGATTCTCGCTGACAAGAGTGCCTACAATTATTATTCTGACTTTGTCGAGAAAGGATATTATAACCGCATTATAGCCGGAAACATCACTCAGGTTGTCAAGGTGGACAGTGTGGTCTGTGATTTCAACAATTATCCTTACATCGCAAAGACATACGCTAAGGAGATGATTATCCGTCAAAGCAATGTTACAGAGCGTAGTCTCGTGACGACTTGTCGCCTGACCAATGCGTCAAGGTCGGATGATAATCCCAATGGTTTCATAATCGAGGGTCTGACAATCTTGGAAAATCGAGATATTCAGACCGTAAAACGCTAACAACAATCCCCGTGAAAATATCAAGTATCAAGGGAGCCATATATAATAAGGTATGGCTCTCTCCCAAAACTCGTCTTTCCGGATTCATAAAACGGAAATGTGATGAGCTTCCACAGAAGCAGCGACTCACTGTAGTGACTGTAATGCTGACTGCATTTATTCTCATAGCATTCTTTGTCTTCGGACACGCTTGCTATAAAATGGGACTCGGACACCGCTCCGAAATGCAGGTTGAACACGTCCATCATATTGAGGTCTGTAAGTCTAATCCGGTAAAATCTGTTCCCGATGAAGTGGCTCGATGATCTTAAAGCCCGCTTAAAGCCCAAGAATACGGCAGAGCGGGAGAAGATGAAGAAGTATCTCGTTGTATTCCCTCTGATGTTCATTTCCTGTATCGCCAGTATCTGGCTAAACTTTGCCCCGGGTGAAGATGATGGCAAGACAAATGGCGGCGCCAACACCGAGCTTCCCGATGGTTCTACCGAAGGAATCGAGGGCAACAAGATAGCCGCTTATGAGGCTCAGGCACATCTGGAGGAAACAGAACAAAGAAACGCTCAGGCTGTCCAACTTGAAGCTGTCACTGATTCTATTACAGCACCTCAGGATACTGTTTCCAATGAAGTTCAGTCCTCAGCCGAGGCTTATCAGCAGGTTCAGGCTTCTCTTCAGGATTTTTATATCCCGGAGGATAATTCCGCCGCTCAGGTGGCGGAATTGCAAGCACGAATTGACGAGCTGGAGGTGGAGAACGCTATGGTTCAGCAGAGTCAGTACCCTAATGAGATGGAACTGATGGAGCAGTCTTACAAACTGGCGGCGCAGTATCTCGGCACAGGCAATGGCGGTCAACAGGCCGTGATTGTCGATGAGCCGGATGAAGACCGTAAGGTCATGCCCGTCAATCAGGTAAACCGAAATATCGTATCTTCTCTCAGTGCCTCGACCGATAATACCCGCTCTTTCTCTACCGCCGTCGGCACCAAGCGCACAAATTTCAAGAACACCATTTCAGCCTGTATCGCCACTGACCAGTCGGTTACCGACGGGCAGAGCGTGAGGCTCCGGACACTCGAACCGATGTGGATTGGTAACTCTCTGTTGCCGAAGAACACAAGCATCGTGGGAGTGGCCCGGCTTCAGGGTGAGCGTCTTGAAATCAAGATTGAGAATGTTGAGGCTCTCGGCTGCATCATGGAGGTTGACCTCTCGGTCTATGACTCCGACGGTCAGGAGGGTATCAACATTCCCAACTCGATGGAGAGTGATGCCCTGCACGAAATCGGTGCCAATATGGGCAGCACGATGGGCAGTTCCATCAACCTGACGACCAACGCCGGGGCGCAGCTCGCTTCCGATGTGGGCAAAGGGCTTATCAACGGTGTGAGCCAGTATCTCAACAAGAAACTGCGCACTGTGAAGGTTCTCCTCAAATCCGGCTATAAAATCATGCTCAAACAGAACGAGCAGTAAATCAACCAACCCCAACAACGAATGAAAACAATCACAAGACTCTTCGTTGCGGCAGTGGCACTCTTCGGAGTGGCCATTGCTGCCAACGCAAAAACTCCCGATAACACCGATAATAACATGTCGTCTGAAAAGGTCGCAGAACATGACCTTAATGTCTATGGCGGCAACTACACCGACGGCGACAAGTTCGACGGCCTCACCCGAAAAGTGGACTTCGACCGCATGATTCCGCCCCATGCACTGGAGGTCTGCTACAACAAGACGACCCACATCATCTTCCCGGCTGAAATATGCTATGTGGACCTCGGCAACGAAAACCTCGTGGCCGGTCTCGCAGATGGAGCGAAGAACGTGCTTCGTGTAAAGTCCGCCTTCAAGTCGTTCAAACAGGAGACCAACCTCTCGGTAATCACTGATGATGGATCATATTACACGTTCAACGTCAAATTTGCGAAAGAACCTCTGCTTCTGAGTATTGAGATGACAGACTTTCTCCACGACGGCGAGGCTGTCAACCGACCAAACAACGCTCAGGAGATATACTTGGAGCGTCTCGGCTCAGAGTCGCCGATGCTTGTCAAGCTGATTATGAAAAGCATCTACAAGCAGAACAAACGCGAGATAAAACATATCGGCTCAAAGCGTTTCGGGGTGCAGTTTCTCCTGAAGTCTATCTACACAAACAACGGTCTTCTCTATTTCCACACCGAACTGAAGAACACCTCTAATATCGCTTTCGATATAGACTATGTAAGCTTTAAGATTGTGGATAAGAAAGTTATAAAACGAACCGCCATACAGGAGCAGGTCCTCGAACCGCTCCGCGCCCAGAACTATGTGACGGTTGTGCATGGAAAGTCCACTGAAAGAACTGTCTTCGCTCTGGAGAAATTCACAATCCCCGACGACAAGCAGCTCATCATCGAGATCGCCGAGAAAGAAGGCGGTCGCCATCAGTCTTTTGTGGTCGATAACGAGGACATCGTGAGAGCAAATGTAATTGACGAACTTTCAATTCAGTAAGCCCTATGAAGAAGATTCTTATAATCTTCGCTGCCATGCTCACCCTCTTCGGAGGGCGGGCAATAGCCCAGCGATGCCTCCCTGGAATGTCAGCCGTGGAAGTAAAGGCGAATATGGCAGACGGTTTTTATACCGGCAAATCCCGCGACTGCGGTTATGACCTCGGAGTATTCTACTCCGTATTCACAGGCAATCACGGTAACACATGGTCTTTCGGTGGAGAGTATCTCCAGACTTTCAAACCCTACGGCGAGAAGGGTCGTATTCCGGTGGCGCAGTTCACATGCGAGGCTGGATATAATCTCCATATCCTCAGCGACTACTCGATGACATTCCACCTCTGCGGCGGCATATCCGCACTTGCAGGATATGAGACGGTAAACTGGGGTAAGAAAACACTCTCCGACGGCTCGACACTCCATGACGGCGACAACTTTATCTATGGCGGTGCGCTCAATTTGCAAGCGGAGTTCTATCTCTCTGACAAGATAGCCCTGACCGCCAATGTCAAAGGACGGTTCACTTTCGGGAGCGATGTTCAGATTTACCATACAACCTATGGTGTCGGTGTCAAATTTATAATCGAATAACCTATGCGATACACAAAGAATGACATCAAGAATATCCCGCTGACGGAGTTCATGGCGGCTCTCGGCGAGAAGCCGGTCAAGGCTTTCGGGATATGAAGCTCTACTATGCCCCGCAGCGCGACGACCCAGAGCCGATGTTAGTGGTCGATACCAACACTAACCGATGGTATGACCACGCAACTGACCAAAGTGGCGACATCATAGACCTTGCCGCCCTGAAGATGAATCCCAATCTCTATATGGATCCACGCGACTTCATTCTCAAATACATGAACGAGTATGAGCAGGGCAACGGACTTTCAGCAATGGCTCGACAGCTTCAGGAGCCAACGGTTATCAACCTCGACATAAAGAAAGTGAAACTCACTGACTTTATGAAAGCGTTAGGCCAGGAACATCCGGTAGCGGCTGACGGCAATCTCCGCATATACAATGCTCCATATGATGCCAACCCCGAACCGACAATGGTAATCAACACCGAGACAAACCTTTGGCGTGATACCAAGTCCGGCGCATACGGCGGAATCTACGACCTCGCTTATGAACTGACAGGTTCATGCAATATGTCGGAGTTGAATCACTATATCGCAGGGCAGATGTCAGCTTTGGAGAAGTCCAAAGGGAACGAGCAGAAGGCAGAGCCGCCCAAACAGGAACAGGAGCCTGACAAACCAAAACGGAAGATGCGCCTATGAACATCGACGAAATCCGGAAAATCTCGCTTGTCGAGTTCCTGAATCAGTTGGGTTATCAGCCGACCGGACGCGACAGCAAAGGTCTCTGGTTTTACGCCCCGTATCGCAGTGAGAGAAAACCTTCGCTCCATGTCAATCCACGGAGAAATCTGTGGTTTGACTTCGGAACGGGCGCGGGAGGTGACATCTTCTCGCTTGCCGGAGAAATGTCCGGTGAAACGGACTTTTTGAGGCAAGCCGATTATATCGCGGAGAAGATGCGCCTCCCGGTCGCTAAGCCCTATAAGCCAACGCCGTTTGTCGAAGAGCCTACCTTTGAGAATGTCGAAGTGTCGCGTCTGGAGTCGCCAGTGCTGCTTCGTTATCTTGCCGACCGAGGCATACCGAAAGAGATAGCCCAACGCCACTGTGTGCAGGTTGACTATGAACTTCATGGCAAGCGATATTATGCCGTCGGCTTTCCCAATAACGCCAATGGTTTAGAATTGAGGAATCCTTTCTTTAAGGGGTCTTATCCTCCCAAGCACATCACTCTAATTGCCAACGGCAACGCTCGGTGTAACGTGTTTGAAGGCTTCATCGACTTCCTTTCAGCGGAACGCCTCGGCTATAACGACGGACTCGACACTATCGTGCTCAATTCTGTATCCAATCTCCAGAAGGCGATTCTAACCCTCGGCGACTACACTGTTATCCAGTGCTATCTTGACAATGACACCGCCGGTCGTGCGGCACTCGCAAGACTCCAAAGGGAGTTTGGTGACAAGGTCATGGACAAGTCGGCACTCTATACAAACCACAAGGATCTGAACGACTATCTCATGTCGCTCTATCCGAAAAAATCAACAAAACTCAAACTTTGAAAATCGTGAAAACAATCATCAACAAAATCGGCGAAACCCGCCTCACACCCGCTCGTTTCTTCGGATTCTGGGCAATCCTCTTCACTCTCGTCCTCGCCCTGACCTCCTGCTCCGACGACCTCGACTTGCAGCAGTCCTATCCCTTCATGGTGGAAGTCATGCCATACGGCGACAAAATCACAAAAGGCGAGACCGTCGAACTTCGCTTCGAGATCAAGCCCGAAGGGAACTACGCCAACACCCTCTATACCATCCGCTACTTCCAGTACGACGGCGAGGGTACCCTCAAACTCGTTGACGGTCCCGTTCTGGTCAACAACGACCGAGTTCTCCTCGAAAGCAAGACCTTCCGCCTCAACTACACCGCCAACTCATCTGAGGCTCATAAATTTCTAATAGTCGTGGAAGATTCGTTCAATTCGACCCCGTGGCAGCAGACCTTTGAGTTCAACAGCAAAGACAGCGGAGATGACAACGGCGGCAAGACACCCGGAATCATCAACCCCGTCAATCCCGGAACCATAACACCCATCGGCTTATGAAGAAACTACTGATATTCCTAATGGCGTTAGTGACCCTCGCGGTCACTACGCCAGCCTTCGCCGCCAAGCGGTCGATAATGGAACTGCCACTTTTTGAGCGTGCAGTCCTGATAATCAAGAAATTTGAGACTCTTCATCAGTTGAAACACAGACCTTACTACGGATATGGTCATAGAATCCTGCCCGGAGAGCGGTTTCCACAGCATCGTCCATTGACCGAGAGTGAAGCCGATGCTCTCCTGCGTAAAGATCTGAAGAAGTTCTGCGCCATGTATTCTCAATATGGCAAAGACTCGGTTCTTCTCGGTGCGCTGGCTTACAATATCGGTTCCGGAGCGGTCAATAAGTCCAGTGTAATCAAAAAGTTGAAAGCCGGCGACCGCAACATCTTCAAATCCTACACCTCCCATTGCCGCTACAAAGGCAAATGGCACAAGGGATTATATAATAGAAGATTGACGGAAATAGCTGCACTTTTCGTCCCATAAAGACAACTCCCGTATAATTCATGTTGATTATGCGGGAGTTTTTGTGTGTTATAAATATTAGAAACCTATTTTGGGGCGATTGTTCTGAGATAGTCTTTCATGTCGACATGAGTTTATTATCTCCTGAACATCAATGGAATCATTGCCTTTCAGAATGGCATTGACAGAATGTTTGCGGGCAATGTTTTCTATTTCTCCACCAGAGAGGTCGAATTGTGACGCAAGAGTCTGAGCATCGTGTTCCGAAAGGTCAGGAAGCATTGTCTGCCAGATCTTTGCCCGTGATTCAACAGATGGTTTGTCAAAACGTATCTTGTAAAGGAAGCGACGCTCGAATGCTTTGTCAAGATTGGTGGTCAGATTGGTGGTGGCTATCATAATGCCTTCGAGGGTTTCCATTTCCTGAAGTATTATGTTCTGAACGGAGTTCTCCATCTTGTCAACTGCTTTTGCCGCGCCCTCCATTCTGACACCCAACACAGCGTCAGCCTCATTGAAAAGAAGTATCGGTGCGAGCTTCGAGTTTTTGCAGATGTTGCGGTAGCGGTCAAAAAGAGCCTTGATGTTTTTCTCGCTTTCGCCTACCCAGCAACTCTTTATCTTATCAACATCGACGCGCATGATGTCACGACCGGTCTGTCGCGCAAGCTGATAGACAGTCTCGGTCTTACCTGTGCCGGGAGCGCCGTAGAAGATACAGCAGAATCCGGGCCTCATGCCTGCTGTGCGAAGACGGCTCTGCACTTCATTGAACCGTCTTTCTGAAAGTATGGATGACAGTTCCATTATCTGGTCACATTCAGAAGTGTTGTATACAAGATTCTTTTCTGCAAGAGTCTCCGCTTTTATAAGTCCTTTGACAGATTTGCCTGTTTCGTTGATATTAAGCTCGCAAAGGAGTTCCTCTTTAGCTTTATCAGTCAGTTTGAAGGCATCAGAACGTGCCATGCCGTCTTCATTTACATTCTCGATAAGCTCTTTCTCAAAGAGTTCTGATTCACGGGTGCGAAATTCCCGTTTTACCCAACTCGGAATTTCATTGTCATCGAATATGTCGTCAATATCATGGAACCCAATATTGTCATCGTCATTTTCCACAAATAAATGAGCCATAAAGACAAACAACAAAGTGTCTTCATCGCCAAAACCACAGCGACGCAACTCTGTGGCAAACTTGGTATCCTTGATTTCCACAAGCATATCCATTGTCTGCTCCATCAACGAATCGTGGGTCAGTTCATCATCATCTCTCTCGTTCATCAGCTTGTCGAATCTATCGAAGAAAGTCTGAGTATCAGCCACCGGTTCTTCTTCATGAATGTATGGCTGATTCTTGCGCAAGGATTTCAGGACGGCTCCGGGAACACGGTAGCTTAACGATTTGCGACACCGCGACGCACGAAGATAATGCTTGGATTCAAGAATATCTATGTCGTCGGAAAGTCGCAGTATCTTGGTAGTACGACAACCGGCATACTTGGCAATTTCCGAGATCATAATGCGGCTATCCTCGCTTCTGTCAACAAACATGGCGAGCAAAACCACCTGCATGGCAGTCAGTTTCAATTTGCGGACTGCATATTTTATATGAGTCGAGGCTTTATCCAAAAATTCCCTGTCGAGATTAGAATCTTCGGCAAGTTCAACGATATACTCAAACGCCTCCAGAACGCTTTTGGGTTTAGCATTCTTTGCATCATTCTTCTGTTTTAATGTGTCAGCGGTTTTTACTTTATGAAGGTCTAATTCTCTCATTGCTTAATATTTCTTTGATTTACGGTACAAAATTACACTCCACTTATATCAAAAGCCGATACAGCATGTGAAAAATCACAATGCTCCTGAGAATTTTTTGACTGGGTTGCCACGTTCAATGTTATCGTGTTTGCTCCATTGGCGTGACCGGGAATCGGCGAGAGTTTTTTCGTTTATCTCACGGAGCTTCACCAGCAGTCGTTCTCTTGCAAGAGACTTGTTCTGCGATTGGGAACGTTCGTCAGAACATTTAACCGAAAGACCGGTAGGTTTGTAAATTGCTCGCACTGCTGTTTCTACTTTGTTGACATTCTGGCCTCCTTTGCCTCCAGATCGACAGGTTTCATAAGTGATGTCAGATTCATCAATCTGCGGTAACGACACTTCATCAAAGAAGTTGACGCCGACAAACCAGTTACTACGCTTATGCCCCGGACGATATGGGTTCTTGGTTGAACGCCATAACACCGTTCCTTGCCACGCTTCAACTATAGACGATGAAATCATTTCTCCTGTGGCGAATGTCATTGACATAAAGCATCCCTCCTCCTGATTGTGAGGTTCGCTATCAGTAAGTTGTAGTGTAGGGATTGCTTTGAACAATTCACGAGCCACGAGTGTGACGGCTCTGGCACATTCCACCGGACCCCGTCCGGCTGTAATCTGTATATAGTGTTTCATTCTCCGTTGTCTTTGATGTTGAGTTTAGGTTTTATCATAGCAATGACTTCAACCGTCGGGCGGATAAGTTCAAGTATCTCATCGGTGGGTTTGTATGCCATCGGTGATTCGTCAAGAGTACCGGCGCAGACTGATGATGAGTAGATGCCTGTCATTGAATTTTCAAATTCAGTCAGTGATATTTGCTTTTTGGCTTGAGCCCGGCTCATAATACGTCCGGCGCCATGAGGAGCGGTATTGAGCCACTGTTTGTTACCTTTTCCTATACAGATAGCAATGCCGTCACGCATATTAAATGGGATTGCCACTTTACAACTCTCGGAAGCGTCGATTGCTCCTTTTCGCAACATTGGCACGTCATCTGTTATGGATATATAATTGTGGGTAGTGAAGATGGATTCAACGCACTTTGCCTTACACAGCTTTTTGATAATGGCGAAAATACGGTCACGAATTATCTGATGGTTATACAGAGCGTATGCCTGGGCTATAATCATATCCGAGAGATAACCGCGTAGAGCATCGCCCCAAAGATAGCCGATGTATTTGGCGCGTTTGGGATTCTGCGCAATATTGCGCCAGTGATTGGCAACCTTGACTCCGAGATTTCGAGATCCACAGTGAATTGTCAGCCATCCGTCACCTGATTCGGTGTCTTCACCATATTCTATAAAATGATTGCCGCCACCGAGTGTTCCAAGAATTTTATAGAAAATGCCTTCCTGAAGTTTTATGCGACGGCAGAAGTCGGTGATGAAACGTGCATCTATGCGAGGAGCATCATTGACAAGGTCAGGAGCAGCGGAGCGGGCCTTCTGATACTGTGAGTTCAGAAAGCGGAACAATTCTTTTTCATTGAGTGAGTTCTTTGCGCAAATATCTGTACCTGTCGGGATAGCCTCGCGGATACGATGTTCGAGCAACGGAAAGTCGGTGGGGTTGACAGCAAACGAAAGTCGGTGCATCGAAATCGTGCAACCGATGTCAACTCCGACATGGTCGGGATTGACATACATTCCGATTGGATAGGCTGTGCCTACATTACATGAGTTCCCGGCATGAACGTCGGGCATTTGCACGATAGGCACGCCCTCCATTGCCGGGTGGTTACAGAGTTCCGTTATCCACTCAAGAGCTGATTGTTCTATATTATCGGTGAAAATCTCAGCCGATGTTGTTTGTCCGTTTATAATCATAGCGCAAAGTTGAGATGACGGTGCGCAATGGATTTGCGCACTATTAAAAAATTGCTATTTTTGTAAAAAATATCTGATTATGCCTATCAATCGCGCCACTCTCATACGAATATCCACTATTGACAAGTGTCTCCAGAACCATTATCGCCGCTGGACTATCAACGACCTGATAGATGCCTGTACCGATGCGCTGGCGGAATTTGAGGGTCGAAGCAATCCGGTGAGCCGTCGCACATTTCAGAACGACCTTTCATTGATGCGAAGCGACCGCTTGGGCTATAATGCCCCGATTGTCGTCAGGGAAAACAAGTATTATGAATATGAAGACCCCGATTTCAGTATCACGCATCTTCCGCTGAATGATGAAGGTCTTGGTGCTCTCAACTCGGCTCTCGACATATTGCGTCAGTTGCAGGGTTTTCCGCAGTTGGCATCATCAATCGACACAATAAGCAAACTCAACGAGCAGATCTCCCGTCATACCGGCTCGTCAGTACCGGCAATGGACATGGAGCATGTGGCAGGATATAAAGGTGCAAAACACATTGGCGACATATATGATGCTGTGCGCAAACAGCAGACAATCATTATTGAATACCAGTCGTTCAAGGCCCGTCAATCGGAGGCATTGACGGTATATCCGTATTTATTGAAGGAGTACCGCAACCGCTGGTTTCTAATCGGCGAAAAAGCCTCCAATCGCGTTCCACAGGTCAATATCTTTGCGCTTGACCGCATACAATCGGTTGCGCTTGACAAAGGACATCCGTTTAAGAAATGTGTGGACTTTGACCCGGAGCATTTCTTTGATGACACTATCGGTGTGACCAAAGGGATCCATGACAAGGCACGGCGCGTGGTTATTAAGATTGACCGCCAACAGGCTCCATACGTCGAGTCAAAGCCATTTCATAAATCGCAGAAAGTGGAGCAACGCTTCCGCGACGGCTCAGTTCAGCTCTCGCTAAAGGTGGTTATAAACAACGAACTGGAGCGTCTCATCCTCGGCTACGGTGGCCATGCCGAAGTAATAGCCCCGCCGGAGTTCCGTGCCCGCATCGCCGAAAGCGTCAGAATAGCCTCAGCGAGATATAAGGATTAGTCCGGCGAGAAAAAAGCGAGCAAATCCCAATCATCGGGAGAGACCGAAAGGACATGATCATAGGCGATTAGCCTGACAATTCCCAACGCCTTGTCATCTTCCGTCTGCTCTGCTCTCTGATATTTGGGTTCTATTTCAACATTGCCATTGCCGTCCTTCACTCCCCATAGGCCATTGTCGGCTTGGAAAAGAGTCAGAGGTTTGGTGCCGGTAAAATTCGGACCAATCTCGGGCTTCGGCTTATATTTGCCCGGTTGATGTCGTTTGCGTTTAGGCATTTTCCACTATGATTATGTTAGGGGTACTGAGGATGGTGTAATCTGCGTTCACAATCGCACCATTGGAGAAGGTGATGCCGTTTTGCTCCAGAATTCCGTGCTGGGCATGGATATGGCCGAATAGATGTGCTTTGAGATGAAGGTCGGATAACTTCGTAAGTATTTCTTCGGATCCGTAGTTAATGCCATCATCATAATCAAGTATGCCGTAAGCCGGAGAATGAGTAATCAAGACATCGGTATCGGATGGTATCTTGGCATAGTTACAGCTCTGGCGGTCGGTTATGCAATCGCCCATAAACATCGGAACACCGTAAAATTTCACACCCTCAATCTCAACGCCTGAGTTGCAGAGATAATGGACGTTATCAGGTAGTCCGTCGATATTGGCTCCATAGAGGCAATCGTCATGGTTGCCACAGATAAAGATTTTGTGTTTGTATGGCAAGTCACAAAACCAGTTGAGGAAATCAAGGGCTTCCTGTTCGGTCCCTACCATACAGAAGTCGCCGGAATGTACCACCACATCGGCCTCGGGTAAATCCCGAAGCCGATGATGGCAGTTGTGAGTGTCAGAAAGATGGAGTATTCTCATTAAATAAGTCCTGATTCCATTGCGTTGAGTGCTTCCTTGTCGGAATATTCAAAGGCATTTATGAAGTTTAGGTCCGGATACCGTTCCGTAAGGTCTTCGTTATTGAGCACCTTGACTGGTATATCTGTGAGGGATTTAAGTGCCTCGCTTGCTTTAGCCATTTTGCCTGTTCCCTCGAATACGAAGGGAAGTGTTACAATTAAGGCAACATTGCCAACACCATCTGATTTGGCTGACTTCGCTGCAATCTCTGCGAATTTGCTGCCTGTCACACCACCGAAACCGGCAAGGATGTAGAGCTTTTCAACACCTTTAAGTTTGTCAGTCGGGAATGAGTCGGAATCACGAAGGAGATTCAACGTTTCAAATCCCTTTTTACCCAGTTCTGAAAGGCGTTCCATATCTGAATCAGCGAAAAGATATGTAGCCTCCTTAACCCAATGCGCATTGGCAACGCGCATTATTGTTTCAGCCATATTGCAACCGGCGCCACCGATTGCAAGTATCATCGTCTTACTCATGCTTTGTATATTTTATAGTTCTAATTCTTTATAAGGGAAAACGTAGATTCTTTGAGCAGTGGTTTCAGACGGCACTTCTCTTAATCCGGTTCCGATTTTGATAAGAGGCTTTACCACAACAGAATCCCAGTCCCAATCCCATAGGTCAGAGACAAATTCGTCTATCTTTTTATCATCTGTAACTCCATCTTTTCTATGACATTCCTTAAAGAACTCATCAGATGTTGGGCCGACAAATGTGCATGGCATAAGCAATTCATTTTCAATAATAGCCAAGACTTTATCGCCAGGAGAAAAAGCACATTTTTCTTGATAATTATTACCGCCGGGCTCGTGCTCACCTTCTGAATATTCAGAGTATTCAGCGAAGTCTGGAGTATAGACTACATATAAGGATGGAGCCATATCATCGTCTGTCTCAATAGAGTATGCAAGAACACGATTTGGCGCATACACTACATGATGTAATGCAAACTCGGCATCCTTCCAGCATTGAAACTCGCCGAGGCTGCGTTCATCAAGAGACCAATAGCGTAGTCCTTCTGAATTTTCAATAACTCTATGTGACTTGTCCGGTTGCTTGTAAGCAAGAATTTTGGCTTCGGTAATATCAAACCACGGATCTCTTATAGCCGCGAAATACTCCCCGTCGTTAAGAAGAATCACAGGCCATTTATCGCAGAACAAATCTGCGAAAGCCTGTGGATTGTCTGTGTGAATAGGAATAATCGCTTTGGGGGCAAGCATAGAAAACAACTCATCGAGGCCTTTCATGTCACAATGACCGCTGGTGTGCATATACCTATATTCTGTGCCAACTGATTTGGCAAGAGTAGGATTATATGCTGCTTTCGATTCATCAAGATAGCCATCCCACATGGAAAGATATTTTACCCGACCGAAATCAGGCAGTTTAGATAAAAGTTTGTCAAACCGCTCACCCTGACGCGCGACAAGCACATATCCATGTTCCGAAACATAATCAATAAATTTGTCATTGGCTACAAATTCGGCACCTCTTTGTATAAGAGACTTAGGTTCTCTGCCTTTCTCGTACTTATAAAGAGTTGATTTTCCCCAAATAGAATCTTTACCGGCTACAATATCCATTATCTGTTTCTGATAGGCATCCACATAGAACGGACGATGTGCTCTCAGTGCTGCATGATACAGGCCGAACAAGCGGTCTATATTTGTCGAAGATACATAGACTACATTATACTTATTTTCGGTAAAAGCTTTACTGAATCCACGTTGTAGCAAATGCTCCGGCATCGGTATGGCATCAGGTCGGCTGATATTTGTTGCTTCACAGACTACATAGTCAGCCCAGCCTACATATTTATCAATTACTTTCGGCAATTTCCCACTACGGAAACCATGTGTCCGGAAATCTCCTGTGTGAAAAACTTTCAGTTCCTTTGCCTCAATACTGAAAGCGTAGGCATCAAATGCAGAGTGGTCGATTACTATCGGCAAAATATTAAATTCACCGAAAGAAAATAGCTCGCCGGCGTTAAAGGTAGAAACACTTTTAAGTCGCTCTGACATTAGTTGATGTTCTTCGCTCACCACACTCAGATGATTGGCAAGTTGCGATGCTATTTCTTTTGCAATTTTTCCCATATATATGGGAAGGTCAGATGGCAATTCAGTGATTTTGCCGATATGGTCGCCGTGATAGTGGGTAATCAGCAGAGCACTTTTTCGTATATCTCCACAAGTCAGTCCATCTATCTCCAACTTTTTGTCAGACATAGGTGCGCCCGGTAACTGTTCGCCGTAATCGACAAACAGTTTCCACCCGTTGGACTCGTATTCGGTTACGCATCCTCCTATCTGATTGGAGCCGCGATGAACTGTGATTTTCATTCTGTCAGATGTGATATGTTGTAAATTTCAAACCTTATGTCAAAGCTGTTCGCATTTAGTATTTCAAGAATAGTATCATTCAACATGGGGGATTCAAGTAGCGGATGTAGACGTGGGGCTGTGAAATAACCGATGACACTTTTGATATCCTTGTTAGTCACAGCATTGACAAAATCCTTAAAATGGCGGTACGACTTAACGTTACTAACATCGGGGTATTTAATTAGTCCATCTACTATGTTTTTTATAGTGCAAACATAGAACATAAGTTCAGAGATTATCCCAATCGCTTCATTGCCTTTTACCTTCAACTCATAAATACGCATCGTGTCGTTGTCAAGTTGCCATAAGTCAATTTGGCTTGCACCTCTTGGAGTCAAAGTATTTTCTTTCGAGACTTTTCCATTGCGGAAAAGCCCCACAGGGAGTTGCTCGTCTGTTACTGGACTAGTCTTCTTCCAAAGTTCAACGAGCTTTCTTTCCAGCACAGCTTCCGGCTTTTTATTCGGATCTGTAACGGGATTACAGTCTCTCTGCGGAAAATTAACTACGATGGTTTTACTTTCAAGCAGTTTCTGCATTTTGTTCACTTCCGGTATCCGGTCTTCTGCGATATTAAACCACGAGTACGCCTGCTTGAAATTCGACACACGCATTATAAAACGGTTATAATGGGCTTGTTGAGCAGTCTTTTTGTCAGCATTAAATACTGGATTTTCCCAATCAAGAACAACTTTCTGAATATTTGGTAATGCTGACTTTAACATTATTGCCCAACCTTCAAAAGCAGATTCGTCAGTCTGCATATTAGCAACTACCCCGCGTCCGCATAACTTGATATAGAGACAATCGTCTGCGGTCTCGAATAATATTCGAGTTGGGAGTTTTGCCGACGGCAAGATTTTCTTCAAGTGTTCTATAATTTGTTTGTCATTCATATTATAGCGTAGATTGTTTGATAATTACAAATTTAGTGATTTTCAGCGGGTTTACAAAACAGTTTGTTGTAATTCTCCATGCCGAGGATTGATTTTAGCTCATCTTCGGTAATGAAGTTGCCGGTGTCTCCGGCACAGGTGTTCCACCTTGAAGTGATTGAAACAATTTTGTTTTCAGGGCTGACCTCTACGGCGATGAGAGAATAGCCAAAGCGGTCGCGAGGGAAACCTGTGCCCGGAACGCAAGGCGTGTCCCACCACTCGCTGTTTCCACAGAAGTAGAAACGGTTGCCATTGGCGGTATAAGCATTGAATGACTCTTCTGAAATAACGATACACCAAGATGTCATATCAAGATATTGTCGAGCGTCAGCGTAATTTCCGATACGATCAACCGTATAGTTAAATTTTATCTCCGGTTCTTCAACCGGTGCCATTGGTGACATTCCTAAGATTTCGCATACAGTCTCAGGGTCGCACTCATTGAAAGTGTTGTCGAAAAAGTCAAAACCGGGTGTCTGGTCAATGACCTTTAGAATAAGCCGTACACGACTCACATCATCGGGGTTGTTGATGTCGATAAGCCTCGCAATGTTCCATTTCAATATGCCGATAGCAAATTTTGCCAATCGGCTATTAAGCTCCGGAAACAATGCGAGATAGTTGTCAACCTCGCTCTCTGATCCAAGCTCGGCAAACCACCAGGTTATTTCTTTTCTATATTGTTCTTCCATAATCACGATGCAAAGTTAATAATGTGGTGTCCCATTTTTCGAGACACCACAAAATTTTTAGAGATTTACGACTATGACACGCCGACCGAGTCGTTGCGCCTCTTTGATGGAATGATAAGTTCCTTTGGACTCTGCGGATGGGAATGCGATTACAGTAGTAGCCTCTTTGACAATCTGAGTATTTCGCTTCAGTGTCGCATATCGTCCATAGACGTTATACTGCGGAGCAAACTCCATGTAGGGCTTGTGATGGCGAGCCGCGAATAATTTGGCGAAAGTGTCAACTCCTTTTGCTCCACCGGAGATTACCATCTGAATCTCGTCGGGATTGATTTTGTTGAGTAGGAGTTTCTCCCACTCCTGATAAGTCACACCCGGATTTCGAGTGCCAACGATTGCTAATTTCATACTACTTTTTTAATGTTGGTACTCTTATTTAATACGATGAAGGATTTTAATCAAATGTAAACATCTGTTAAAATCAGTCTTATTTTTATGTTTTTACACTTTGTATAATCGAGGTATTGCATATATCTCAGGCGATTAGGAGTTAAGGTTATTTAACATATTGCAAAATTCATGCTGTACCGTAAAATGCGCCACCCTTGGTGTAATTTTGCGCTCATAAAAAAATGTCGCGATAAAATTTCACTGCGCAAAATGATTGCGCAACGACATTCTAACTTTGCAATCAAATAATAAAAACATCAAAATATGAAGATAATAGAAGGATATAACGTGAAGATTTTCACGGACAACATCGAGGAGAACGCATTGGAGCAGATCAAGGAGCTACTCTCTATTGATGTATTCTCCGACAAGAAAATACGCATAATGCCCGATGTCCACGCCGGGGCAGGTTGTGTCATCGGGTTCACGGGCGACCTCGGAGACAAGGTGATACCCAATATAGTGGGTGTGGACATCGGGTGCGGAATGCGCATACTCAAACTCGGCAAACTCTCTGACATTGATTATCACGCATTCCACGAGCATATTCGCAGCAATGTGCCTTCGGGAATGTGGGTGCGCGAAGATAGGCGAGGATTCAAACCGCTCGTGGGCGAGGAAATGGAAATTTATCGCGAGGCGAAGCGGCTCGTGACGGAGCTTTATTGCTATCGCGAAATCAAAGATTCAGGCCGCATAAACAAGGCAATCGGTTCGCTCGGCGGCGGAAACCACTTCATCGAGCTTGACAAAGACGATGAAGGGAACATATATCTCGTTATCCACACGGGTTCGCGCAATCTCGGTAAGCAGGTTGCCGAAATCTATCAGGCAAAAGCTGTGAAGCATCTTGCCGACGGGGCAGATGAGTTTGAGGAGACCATCAAGCGCACCATAGAGGAATACAAAGCCGCAGGACGTCGTTCTGAATTGCAAAGCGTCATAAAGAAGATGAGAAAGGAGTATCAGGAAGCGGAGCCGTCGTTGCCGCCTGACCTTTGCTATGTCGAGGGCGAGGGTCGGGAACAGTATCTCCACGATATGCGTTTGTGCCAGCGTTGGGCTGCGCTCAACCGCAAGCTCATATCCCTTTTGCTCATGCGGTTCTTCCCGGGAGTAGAAATCTCGGAAGAGTTTGAATCCGTCCACAACTATATCAGCGACGACAACATAATTCGCAAGGGATCCATCTCTGCCGCCGTAGGTGAGCGCTGCATCATACCGCTGAATATGCGCGACGGCTCGTTGCTCTGCACCGGCAAGGGTAATCCCGACTGGAACTGTTCTGCGCCGCATGGCGCCGGACGTGTACTGAGCCGTACTCAGGCTTACGAGAAAATAACGATGGAGGACTTCGAGGCATCCATGCAAGGCATCTACTCAGAGTCAGTAAACGATTTTACCCGCGATGAATCGCCGATGGTCTATAAGCCCGCGGAAGAAATCATCGCCAACATCGGCGATACCGTTACCATCGACACAATCATACGTCCAATATTTAACTTCAAGGCATCAAAATGAGTATAAAGTCCATAGCGAACATAATAAATGATACCTTAAACGAATATGAATCACCAGAAGATGTGGATGAAATATTCTGTATTGGCAATTTCGCCCATTCTGAAAGCCGCAAATGTGACGACCTTATGGCTGAGGCTGCAACCATATTAGAAGAATATGGTTGGCAAAATGATTTTGCCCTATATTATCATGAGGACAGGATTCAAGTGAGGCTTTATCTCCGCATGGCATACGTTGCAAGTTGTTACCTTGATGGAACATGGAGTGAAATAAAGGAGCGTATCCCCTACATTATTCCTTTGTTGTTAGCCGCAACAGAACTCCGAAAGGAGAAAAATCTCGGCATGATTTGGATTGACCGACAAGTAACAAAGTTGGACTGGTCAAAGCCTGAAGGTTCTATGAATGTGTAAATATAAAAACTGTGGACAATACGAAATCAATACAATCTCCCGATGGAGTCGCTCTCCTGATGGAAAATCTTTGGCTCCGCCATAAAGCCGGGATGAAGCAGCGTCCATGCAATATCTTTATGGTAGAATTGCCCCCACCGACAGAAGAAGAGTTGGCGGAAGCTCGTAGAAAGACACTGGAGAATGACCGTCCTGATGATGACCCCGAAGAACTCTATGGCGCATGGATTTAATAGCGATGAATAATGCGGAGCGTGTAAAATGGATGCGAAAGCGCCATGCGTTCCTTAATGACATTGTCAAGTCATATTCTTCTTTAGATGATTTCGCAAAGGATAAAGAAGAATGGTTCGCCTTATTGGGAACAGATTTAACCCGTGAAAATGATTATGTTTATCTTTACATGTGGCTGGACTTTGGAGAATATGAAATGTATTTTGTGATTCCCAATACAGATGGTCATCTTACAATCAGCGAAGTAATACTTTGGCAGGATGATACGTGCGCAAATACCTATTTGAATATCTTCAGTTTACATGGAGCTGATGATGATGAGATATTGACTTCAATCCATAATTATGGTGAAGATTATGATAGTTGATTCTATATTGGGATATTTGAGAAATGCTGTCTCGATATTTGAGACAATGACAGCTTAACTTTGCAACCGATAACATAAAAGAAATAGTATGAAACTCGCAGAAGCATTGAGCCGCAGGTCGGCTCTTATCGAGAAATCACAGCAACTCCGCTCTCGTCTAAAGGATTGTATCAAAATTCAAGAGGGCGATGAGCCGACGGAAGATGTCGACGAGGTAATCGCGGAATTGGACAAAACACTCGATGAACTCCGACATCTCATCTATCGTATCAATATGACCAACACAAACGCTGTCATAGATGATCGTAATCTAACCTCGCTACTTGCCGAGCGCGATACGTTGTCCATACGTACAAAGACGTTGTATGACGGTCTTAAACATCTGACCGAAAGAGAGGAGCGCTATGGCAGAATGGAAGTAAAATACGTGCGGATGGTAAACGCCACGGAATTTCGCAAAATTCATGATCAAAGTGCTGCACGCTTAAGAGAACTTGACCTCAAAATTCAAGCCCTTGGATGGTCAACAGAATTGATTTAGAATTGTAAAGATAAATATAATCCAGCCAACAGGAGTGAATGATTTGGCGGCGATGCTTTTCGCTGATTTTATCAGCATCGAAATGTCATGACCCTTTGAGCTGACGGGACGCCTGCACAGTACTCGGTTCAGCAAAGTGCATATGGGCATGGTGCACCGGATTCGTAAGAGCCGCATAGAGCAATACCACGCATCGGTCAACTCTGTTTACTCCCCTTGGCTGGATTTTTCATTTTATTTATGTGTGTATCGCAAAATGATACAGGTTTTTATTATCTTTGCGGTGTAAAACTCAAACAGATATGAACCAACTGCAAAAATACACTTGGCTGATTGATACAATCCGCCGTACCGGGAAGATTTCTCACAAGGATCTTTCCGACCGCTGGTCGCGAAACATAGATTTCAGTGACGGACACGAGCTTCACCGTGCCACATTCAACCGTTGGCGTGATGCAATCTATGAGCAGTTCGGAATAATGATTGACTGTCAGAAGGTTGGCGGTTATCTTTATTATATCTCCAATCCGGAGGATATTGACGAGGACAAGCTCAAAAAGTGGATGCTCGACTCCTTTGCAGTCGGCAATATAATCGGAGAGAACCTCTCTTTGAAAGGCCGCATATTGGTTGACGAAATCCCTTCGGGCCGCGATCATCTGACCACAATCCTTGAGGCGATGAAGGATAACAGGGTCGTGAATATCACATATCGCCCTTTCAAGAAGGAACGGAACTATACATTCCCCATTGAACCGTATTGTGTGAAACTGTTTGATAACCGTTGGTATGTGCTCGGTCACAACAACCGTGACGAGATAAAGATTTACGGTCTTGACCGTCTGGAGAGCGTAGAACCAACAGAAACTCTCTTCAAGTTGCCCAAAGATTTTGATGCCACAGAGTATTTCTCGACCAAATTTGGCGTAGTCATCGGATACGATGTCAAACCTGAGAGAATAGTTATTCGTGCCAACGAAGACCATAAATATTATCTGAAATCGCTACCGCTACATCACAGTCAGCGACTTATCGAAGACTATGGCGAGTATGCCGACTTTGAACTCTACCTCTCGCCAACGTATGACTTCATAATGAAGTTGCTCCATGTCGGCGCGATGATAGAGGTCATTAGTCCGGCTTCTTTGCGCAGATCAATGAAAGGCTGGATTTCAGAGATGTATGAACTGTATAAGAATGACTGACAATGCAAGACTTTGTAGCAATAGACTTTGAAACAGCCAATGGCCGACGCTCCAGCGTGTGTAGTGTCGGCATCGTAATAGTTCGTGGCGGTGTAATTGTTGACAGATTCTACAGTCTGATTCAGCCTTCTCCAAATTATTATACATATTGGACTACTGAGGTCCACGGACTCACCCGTCGGGATACTGACGGACAACCGACATTTCCGGAAGTGTGGGCGCAGGTGGCAGAGAAAATAAAAGGCCTGCCGCTTGTAGCACACAATCGTCCCTTTGATGAGAGTTGCTTAAAGGCAGTATTCGAGGAATATGATATGGAATATCCCGATTACGAATTTCATTGTACCCTTGCTGCCTCCCGTCGTTGTCTTGACATTCCGAGCCATCAGCTCCATTTGTCGGCCGCCGCCTGTGGTTATGACATGGAAAACCACCATCATGCGCTTTGTGATGCAGAGGCTTGTGCTGCTATCGCATTAAAAATACTTTAACCCCAATAAGAATATGAACGAAACAATCATTGCTGTTGGAAACGGCGGATATAATCTCGCCGCCGACCTTATCGCCCCCGGATTATTCCAGGATGCCCGGTTAATAGTGTGCGATACCAACGAGAAGGACTTAGAAAAGAATTCGGTCAATGGGGCGGAGTCTTTCCTTCTCGAAAAGTTACGCGGAAAAGTAAAATCCGGTGATACGAATTTCGTAGAGGAAATTGTCGAAAAAGCATCGGATTCAGTGATAATCTGCGCCACTCTCGGCGGAATGACCGGCAGCAAATATGCGCCTCTGATTGCTTTAGAAGCAATCTTGAAGGGTAAATTTGTATGCTCATTCTTCTCAATGCCCTACGAATTTGAAGGTGAGCAGAAAAACAAAAAAGCAATGAACGCCCGTATGCAGTTGATTGTCTCATCAAATTTAGCCATCCAGCAGAACAACGACAGACTGAAAGAGGTTGAATCGCTTGGCCTAAACGACATAGACAAGCCATTGATTGAAACTGTTAAATCTGCAATGAGCGCACGTTCTTTGGGAGAACTCGCCAATGATTCTAAAAACGCTATGCTTCAGTTATATATCCCTGAAGAATATCGCGTAAAAGACCTGCCATTAGTTTGGATACGCAGTGATACCTATCGCGGAATCTCGGAAGAGGAGCGAAAAAACATCTTTAATCTGTATTAAACATGGACAAAATCAGATTCTGTCACCAAATCTGATACACCACTGTCCTACCTTTGCGGAGTAACCATTAAAAATATTAGATATGGCACTCTTCAAAGTAACAACAAAACGACTCCTTCTCAGCGGAGGCAAGAGACTCGAAGCCGGCATGACCGCCGAGGTCTCTTTCAACGGAAGCACTCTTCCTTTTGCCAACTCAACCGTAAAGGCTGAGATTCAGCGTCAGTTCAAGATGAAATACAACGTAGATTTCCCCGTTGGCTACATGAACGGCAACGAACTCAAAGTAGAGAAACTCTAACTTTGCCAGCAATTCTATGCAGTGATAGCCGACCCATAGCTATCACTGCATTCCATTTCTGATAAACTATAATCACAATAAGATGAATGAGTCAGAATTATTTGACCGATATGCCCACTCAAATCTACCAGTCAGCTTTCGCGTACTGGGTATTGGGGAGGCTGCGAAAGGAATTATTGAGGCCGTAAATTCATACGGATACGATTGTGTGTCCGCCATAGTATTAACCGCCCCCTTTGAGTGTGTCCCAACCGATGAGGATAAGATGGTAATCATCGTGGCAAAGGACAATGAGAATCATGCGAACAGTATTGCCAAAACATTCCATGATGCCGGAGTCCTGACCCTCGGCTTGCTTGACAATGCCGATTTGGATTGTTATGACAGTGTGGTGGCAGAAGCATCTTATACTGAGTACCCTGACTTGATAAAAGCAATCCTCCAGCCGATAGTAACGCAAGGCAAGATTGCCTATGACTTTAACGATTTACAAACCACTCTAACTGACGCGAAGCATTTTCTCATTAAGTCTGTAACACGCTGTGACAAAGAGCGTGTGGCAGAAGCGATAGGTTGCATCAAAAGTTCATTGACGTCATCCTTGATCAATAAGATTGAACGGCTTTCAATTTTTCTGTATTTCAATAAGGTAGGGAAACAGCCATTGGTTATGCAAGAAATGACTGCATTGACTGATTTCCTTAGTGAACTACCTGAAAGCATTTATGTTATTTGGGCTGTATATCCCGATGAGAGTATAAGCGATGAAGAGATAAAAGTCACGATACTTGCCGCTGGAAAGGAACTGGAGAATGGATAAAGTAATTCAGAAGCAATTGGCACTACTTAAATTTGCCATACTTCCCGGCATATTAGGCGGCATAGCCTGCTTTATCGGGCCACCTCATTCAACCCTAATTAAAGCAAATATCGGCGTTGTAATCGGATTCGCCCTTCAACACAAGTATATGCGCCCCGCTTTGAAAGAGTTAATGAAAGCATCGGATGATTTTGTTGACCGAAATATAAGAAAAGGATAACCTGTATCTAAATCTGCGACATGACGGAGCTAATTTTGCGGTGAGTCCGAGTGGCGTTACCACCGCGCACCGACTGCGCCGACTTGCGCTCTCGGCTCACTCGCGAGGGCTTCGCCGTTGCGGTGAGCATTATTGGCCCCGTTTTTTTATTATGGCAAAGAAAGTCAGAACTAAATCACTATTCCCATCAACTCCGAAAGAGCACATTCGTCAGCTTGTCGAATGGATGTCACAGGGAGTCTATGAAAAGGAACAGATTATAGCCGTGGCTCTGCTGTGTGCTGTGGCAGGAGAAAACATGTTCCTTCTCGGCCCTCCCGGAACAGCCAAAAGTATGGTAGCGAGTCGTTTGAAAATGGTATTCAAAGACGGCAAATCATTTGATTACCTGATGTCTCGATTCAGCACCCCCGATGAAATATTTGGTCCCATTTCAATATCCCGATTAAAGAATGATGACCGTTATGAACGACTGACCGCAGGATATTTGCCAGAGGCAGATGTTGTGTTCCTCGATGAGATATGGAAAGCCGGACCGTCTATCCAGAACACGCTTCTGACTGTAATAAACGAACATATCTTCCATAATGGAGGACAGATAATGTGCACGCCAATGAAAGTGCTTATTGCTGCCTCTAACGAACTTCCGGCTAAAGATGAGGGTCTCGAAGCGTTGTGGGACCGCTTCCTTGTGCGGATGGTTTCAAACTGCATTGAGAGCGATACGTCTTTTTTCAAGATGATAAAGGGTGCCGGAATTGAGCTGTCGGAATTGTCGGAGTCTTTATTCATTACTGATGAATTGTATTCCTTATGGCAGAATGAATCAAAGGCCGTTGGCATTCAGGATTCGGTTGTCAGAGCCATAAAAAATATTCGGAAGAGTCTTGCTGCTCTGGAGAAAGAGGATGGCAATCAGCTAAGATATTATATCTCTGACCGTCGGTGGCGAAAGGCGTACAGGCTTATGCAGACCTCGGCATATCTGAATGGACGCAGTGAAATAAATCTTTCTGACTATCTATTGCTTATACATAGTTTCTGGAATGATGTGGAGTGTATTCCGAATGTGCTTAATGCTTTTACTTCAAGTATCTCCGATACTGTAGTGAAAGGACTGACGAAAATTGACAAGTCAATTCGACAGCTTATGACTCCACAGCAACAGACCGCACAGCAATCGACACCGTCACGATTAAATACAGACGGGAATGATTTTGCCGAGTATGATTATTTCTACTATCTCGTGGAGAATTATCCGGCTGGAGACACCTATTTCTCAAAATGGGATTACGCCGCATTGTCCAATCAGACGCGCGATGGAGTAAGATATTATGACAGTAAGCGCAAGAAAATCATCATTCACACCCTTGTCCCGGGAAGACCTTTTGATGCCAAATCGCAAAATGCCTCAAATCTCACAAAGGTCAAGATTCAGAGGTGTCAGAACGGAGCGATAATAGATGGTACACCATACGCTTTCCGCAGGAAGGCGGCTCAATCAGCAATAAGTTCTGAGTCTATACAGACATTGCCGGTATATCAGCGTGTCGATTTGATTCAGGACTTATTCAGGTCTTGTGTTGAAGAATGGGAGAAGTCGGTATCATCTAACTGGACCGATTGTGATAATATCTTCCTTTCGCCCAACGATCTTGCACTGGTCAATAAGATGCTGAAGGATGTCAGGCAACAGATAAAGACCATTGAGGTCAAACTCAATAACGTAGTTACGTTGATAAAATGATTGACTATACCGACGTTGACGCCAAGCTGGAGGAATATAGCGAGGCTTTTGACTTCTACATGGAATGTGGAGAAATGCCTCCATCCATGCCGCCCGATGATTGCCTCGCCGGTTACATGCAGGAGGTCATTGACAACAATCCTCAGATTGACGGCTCCGATGAAACATGGGTCGAGGTGCTGAAAGAAGACTTGATTTCATTCTTCACTGCTTTGCTGGAACAGTTCCGTGCAATGCAGATTGAGGCAATGAAAGAACTTGCTATAATCGCGAAGTTCAACGAAGCATCTATTGAAAAGAAGCGTATGATGTGGACGGAGGTTTGCAGCATCATTGAAGCGGGATACTCGAAATACGATGTTAATCTGGCAGGATACACTGCGCAGTTCAAGACTGACGACAAGGGCGCTGTCTTTTCGGCATTGACCAGTGATTGGGCGAATGCTTGTAAGGCAAAACTCGACCGAAAAGAGCGTCAGATGTTGAATCGTGCGAAAATGCAGTTTGAACAACTCAGTCGAGAAGCCGGCACGAGGGATTATGAAGATAAAAAGAAGGTGGAGAACTATGTCCATCGTTATCCGCAATTGAAAGAGATTGTCGATATGATTGGGCGAGACAAGGATTCATCGAAAGAAGAAAGAGATACTGTAGTATATCGTTTTCTACCAACCACTGTAGCTAAAAACAGTTCAGTTGAAGAGATTGACAGAGTTGAGTCAGGCGACAATCTGGAGCGAGTCCTTCCAGTGGAATTATCCATGCCGGAAGATCTCTTCTTTAAGAGATATGCTACCAAGGAACTCCAGCAGTTTTCAAGTCCCGGTAAAGACAAACCTAAAAAGATAGAGGAACATCGCAAAGACCCACGACTAACAAAAGGACCGATTATCGTAAGTATTGATACCAGTGGCTCAATGTCGGGTCAACCTCAAAGGATTGCTTTCTCGTTGCTCAAACAGTTGCTACGGATGGCAAAGAAACAGAAAAGACCTTGCTATCTAATCAGTTTCTCTGTCAGGTCAAAATCTATTGACCTTGCCAAGCCACGAAACTGGAGCAAGATTGACAATTTTTTGGAGCATAGTTATAGTGGGGGCACTGATGGTGAACAGATGCTTGCTGAGGCTATTCACGTTCTTCAGAAAGGAACATACGAGATGGCAGATGTCCTTATTGTCTCAGACTTCGAGTTTCCTGTTCCCAACCCCTCCACAATGGAGAAAATAGACAAGGAGAAAACTCTCGGCACTCGCTTCTATGGGTTGAAGATAGGCCATTACGGAGTAAAAGGCTATAAACATATAATGGATAAAATATGGGAGGTGTAAAAGAACCGACGTTTAAGATAAACCCACGATTCCGGCTTACGACAAAGCACTTGTCGGTGGTATGGCATTGCGTCAATAAGTTTACGTTAGAGTGTGAGGCTGCTATGGAAATACCCGACCGATTCGTGTTTCATGATAAGAACGCCGTCGAGTTGCTGGTTCAATATCACGACGGCATCTTGGATATTATTTACCATGACTCCACTGACTTTGAGACTCGAAAGATACAGAAGTGGTTACGCGAACTTATGCGCGACACCATACTCCGAATTGCTAAAGTTGTGCTCCCTGATAGAGTAAAGTATTGGGAGAATATGAAGGGGTTACACGGCTCCGGCGTTACGATTAAGCGTCTTCGGAAGAACGTTCTCGGCTATTGCACGTTCAACAATCATATTGCCTTACAACCGTTCCTCGTAATATTCAAGCAGGAATGGACTGACGGTGTAATACTGCATGAAATGGCGCATTACAAGTACAAGCATCATCGCAAATCATTCTGGAACTATCTTTCCACTCTCATCGGCGAGGACTCAAAGATGGTAAAAGCAAAAGATGATATAGCGATGTCGCCTTACTATAATTATTACCTCTATCTCACGAAAAATTAGTAACTTTGCTATTATAAAACAGACAATGACATGAAGAATTTTCAATCTCATTATGACGAGCTTAAGAGCCTGCTCAGAAACGAATCCAGGCTGGACAAGGACGCTCTTAGAGAAAACTTCGAAATCGCGATGGAAAATGCCGAGAAGGATATTAACCTCCTCGACTTCGATGATGAGGACAGGGATGTCGTATCCGCGCTGATGCACCGTATCCAAAGGATGCACAGTCTTGGACATCATGATTATGTCCGGGATGACATTTCTCAACTTTCGTTTTATCCGGAGGGGCATGTGTCTGTTACTTTCAATTCTCATTGGAACCGGAAATCTGAGAAAGAGTTGTATCAGCCCATCCATAATTACTTCAGGGATATGCTTAATAAGGGAGGCAACCTTGGACCTCAGGATGAGCCATTCTATTCAGGTGAAATATTTCATAGGGTAGCTGAGGAGCAAATGCAGGAGTTTGTGCAGACTCTGACAAATTCAACTCATCAGGTAGCAGACCACATAGTAGAGAATGTTTCTAATAACTGGGCGTGGAAACCAGATATTTATGCGTATTCATTCTATACTTTTGAGAAGTTCTTTGACATCGCTTACCACATGGTGATAGACGAAGAATGTGAACTGGATTTTGAACCTGATGCTCTATACGAATGTCCTGTCGTACATTTGTACGGTTAAATGTTTTTGAATAATTTCAACTTCAAATTTCAGGATATTCAAGCATGGAATAAGGCAGATGTCATGTTGGTTGACTCCATTAAGTACGATAGGTCCCCATGCTTTTACATCTAAAGACTGGATAGTTCGTTGGGGCGGTGAAACCGACCCCGTGTTTGCGACGAGAGTGCAAAAGATGTAGTTCCTGACAAAAGATTTGATAATATGACATACATAGGCATCGACATCAGCAAAGCGACTTTTGTAGCAGCCTTCCTTCACGGGAAAAGCTACCGTACCGAGACCTTCCCAAATGATGCTAAAGGCATCCGCAGGTTCATCTCGAAGCTTGACCCTGCCATCCACCACTGCGTGATGGAGGCGACAGGCAACTACTGTTTCCTCCTTCTTTATCTTCTTGACAAGTCGGGCATCCGGGCAAGCCTCATCAATCCGAAGAAGATTAAGAACTATGCCCGCGTGATGATGTCCGTAACCAAGACGGATTCCAAAGACGCTTGTCTCATTGCCGATTTCGGGGAGAGGTTCAAGCCTGAACCCTATAAGTTCCCATCAGAACAGATAATGATTCTGAAGCAGAAGAAAACAGTCCTGCGTCAACTCCAGAAGCAACTGACAGCGACAAAGAATCTACTCTCATCGCTTGAACCTCTGCCGGTTAAGGACAAGAAGTGTGTCAATTCTCTTAAACAGACCATAACGTTCCTTGAGAAGCAGATCAAGTACATGCAGCAGGAAATGGAGGCGGTCGTGACCGAGGTGTTTGACAGGCAGCTGAAACTCCTTACCTCAATAAAGGGTATCGGGGTCACACTTGCCACAGCGCTGATTATAGCCACCGGAGGCTTTACCTACTTCGACAATGCCAAGCAGTTGTCCCGCTTTATCGGTATCTGTCCAACAATAGAGCAGTCCGGCACGAGCATAAACATCCGGGGACATATCAACCGTAACGGTGATGAGACTCTGCGTTCAATGCTTTATGTGGCGGCATGGTCAGCAAGTCAGCACAACAAGGCGTGCAAGGAATGCTACCAACGATTACGAGGCAATGGAAAATCCGGCAAGGTTGCCATGATTGCCGTAGCAAACAAACTCGTCAGACAGGCTTTTGCTGTTGTGACATCCAATAATTCATATATCGACGGTTTCGTCTCTACGAAACCTGATACCACCGTCTGAACACTTCCTCTCTCCTTCTGGCGAGGGGATGCCCCAGCGGCGGGGGCGGCCTAAACCGCCCCCAAGAGCGGACGGAGGCATGACTATTCTCAAATAATCTAAGGTGGATGTAATTTTTGCCTCATTTTATTTGGATTTTAATATAGTTCGTTCTTAATCTACCTCTTAACGTGGAGCGAAGAATGTATGTCAAGGAGGATAAACTCCATGACATCGTAAAGGACTTGTTGGATTTCATTGAAGAGACCGACATCTGTAATAGCAATAATGTTATATGGGTACGAACCATCCTGTTTAATATCGGGTTGGCAGCATTCCAAACAGTTTGCCGAACAAAAGAACTAAAGTAAAATTTTCGTGTCGGTTGAATTTGTATCCGGTAAAGAACATTACGATAATGTCATTGAGAGAGTGGCTTCGGTGAAGAAGTCTCTATGGATAGGAACAGCCGACATCAAAGACCTTCATGTCAAGGACGGCACAAGAACAAAACCATTTCTCGGAGTTCTTGCCGACCTGCTGAAACGTGGCGTAGAGATACGACTGATCCATGCCAAAGAACCGGGTCCGGCATTCCGCGAAGATTTCGACCGCTACCCAATTTTAAAGACAGGGCTGGAGAGGATGCTCTGTCCGAGGGTTCACTTCAAGATGCTTATATTCGACTTCGAGACCGCCTATATTGGCTCCGCCAACCTCACCGGAGCCGGCATAGGCATGAAGAGCAGCAACCGCCGCAACTTTGAGGCCGGAATACTAACCGACGAAGCACCTCTGATAGATGCCGCCTGTGAGCAGTTTGACAGTGTCTGGCGAGGCGAACACTGCACCCGCTGCGGCCGCCGTCAATACTGCACCGACCCAATCAAATGATGTTTGAATTGATGTTTTAGAACATCATTTGTAATTTAGCGCAATTATTCTTTGGTGGCATCCTTAAATCTTATTAAATTTGCGTCTCACTTTAATTTTTAATATGGAAACTTTAAATCGACTGAAGGCAGTGTTAGCAGAAAAGCAGAAAACAAGTAGGTGGCTTGCCGAAGAATTAGACAGGAGTCCAGTCACTGTATCAAAATGGTGCACCAACTCGACACAGCCAGATTTACCTACATTAAGTAAGATTGCAAAGCTGTTGGATATAGACCTTAAAGATTTAATCGTAAGTACCAAAGAATGATACTGAAAATTGACGCCATTTTGCGTCGCTTCATCCTAACCGGCGAAATTGAATAAAGCAATGAGTAAGATTAACATAGATAGAATCGTAAGCGATCTTCGTACAAGAACGACCTACATTACTCCGCTTGTCGAAGCCGTTTGTAACTCAATCGATGCCATTGGTTCAAAAGCCGATGGTAAGGTTGATATCGTAATAAAAAGAGCAGAAATATTACCGGAAATGGGAGGTAGAGCTCTTGCTGACATAATAGGCATTGATGTTATAGACAATGGCATAGGCTTTACTGAGGACAATAGAGAATCGTTTGATACATACCGCAGTGACATGAAAGTAAAGCAAGGCGGTAAAGGTTTCGGGCGTTTTATGTATTTGAAATATTTCAACGATGTTAGAATTGAAAGTATTTATAGGACAGACGATGAACTTCGATTCCGTAATTTTACTTTTGGCAGAGGCAATAATATTATTGAAAATGAAAAAGAAGGTTTGGCGGCTGAGAACGCTAAAACAGGCACAATTCTTCATTTAGCTGGAGTAAAAAAGGGTGCAATACCCGATAAAGGTTTGGAAGTTATTGCGCGTAAACTTCTTGAAAAAATACTCGTATTCTTCGTTGACCCCAAAAGTCCCGCTCCGACTATTAGAATTATAGAAGATGACAATTCGGATGCTATTGTCTTAAATGATTATATTGGTGACGATGAGGATATTGTCTTCATTGGATCGTCTCCAATTGATATTATTGATAAGGACAGTGGAGAGTTATTGAACTTTAATGTTCAGATTTACAAGATATACTACTCACAAGCCGTTAGCCGAGTAAGTCTGACTGCGAATAAACGCGAAGTAACAGATACTGCTCTCCATGCTTATATACCAGAATTTCAAGAGACATTGTTCGAGGTTGATAAAAATGGTAGACAGAGGAATTATAGTGTCAAGGCATATGTAATAGGTGATTTTCTTGATAAAAATGTAACGGTTGAACGTGACGGCTTTACAATTAGTAAAGATGAAGGGGAATTGTTATCATCCGTTTCTGAAAAATATATAGAACGTGAGGCTGCCTATGTTGTTAAAAATAAGTTTTTTGAAGAGATGTCTCGCCGTTTTGAAGAAAAGAGACAACGAGTTGAGAACTATGTGACACATAAAGCTCCATGGAATAGGACTTTAATGTCCGATATAGACTTAGAGTCTATGGCAATGGGCATCTCTGAACAAGAGATGGAAATGCGGTTCCAAAAGGCTAAATTTGAGAGAGAACAACAGATTTGGATTGAAATAAAAGAGATTGAATCTCGGCAGGAAGAGGAAACTGACGAAGATTTTGACAATCAAGTATCCGAACTTGTCGGGAAAATTTCAAATTCGTCAAAAAATGACTTGGTGCATTATGTTTGCACGAGAAAGAAAGTAATTGATCTATTTGATATTCTAAGAAAGAGAAAAGACGATGGTACCACATCATTGGAGCGTGATATACACAATCTCATATACCCTATGGGGAGAAACTCGCTAAATATAGAATACGAGGATCATAACCTGTGGCTTCTTGATGAGCGTTTGGTGTTCTCTACATTCACTGCCTCAGATCAAAGTAATTTTAAGGATGATAACGATGCTCCAGATCTGGCAATCTTCTTTGACAATAAATCGATGTACAGGCAAGGCGATAACATCGCAACCTCGCCAATTTGTATTGTTGAGTTCAAAAGGCCGAAGCGTACGCAATATAAAGAAGGTGAGAACCCAATTTTACAAGCCTGTCACTATGCGCGTAAGATTTTGGACGGTAAATACGAGATGCCAGATGGTATTGAACCAATAAAAGTTGATAAAAACAGTACTCCCGTTTATGTGTATGTAGTGTGTGACATTGTACCAAAGATTATGGAATGCGCAGCGGATACAAGCCTTGTTCTTTCCCCCGATGGAGAAAGGTATTTTGGTTATCTAAAAAGCTACAATGCTTATGTTGAAGTGATGAGCTATCGTAGCCTCATCGAAACAGCAAAAATGCGCAATGCAATATTTTTCAGAAAATTAGGACTATAATTTTTGCAATATGGAAATAAGTAAAGAGTCGTTAAGTAAATACTTAGAGAAACCTATCCCCGTCGCAGTTGCAGAGTTATGTAATCGGAAATTCGATTTTGTAATTCCATCCTATCAGAGGGGCTATCGATGGACGAAAAAAGAAGTAGTGCGTCTGATAATAGATTTGCTTTCCTACAATAAAGCGAAAGATGGCAATTTCTATTGCCTTCAGCCTCTTGTGGTAAGACATATACAAGTAGGAGACCATCATTATTGGCGTGTCATTGATGGACAACAAAGACTTACTTCAATTTTTCTACTGCTGCATTATTTGAGTTATAATAATGGTGGTTACTCATTGGAATATGAGCGTGACAATGTATTAAGTCGAGTTTTAACTGACACCCAAAACTTTAATCCAGATGAGACATGTGAGGTTTATCACCTTTCCAATGCTCTCAACGCTATCGACTCTTTTTTTAAGAATATATCTGATTCTGAAAATCAGAAAAAATTGCTACTTAAGAATATCCTCGAAAATTGTTCTTTTATTCTCTATGTAATGAGAGATAATGATATTAAGGATCAAGATATTCTTGATGACATGGAGCATGATCTATTTAACAACCTTAATTCTGGCAAAATATCATTGACCGAAAGCGAGCTTATTAAGGCTCTTCTTTTACACAATATAGGTGAAGAGAAGTTAGTAAAGGAAATTAAGCAGGTCTCTATCGCTGAAGAGCTTGATAATATGGAACGAGTTCTTAGAGAAGACGATATGTGGTATTTTCTGGCGGGTGACAGACATAAACCTTCAAGTTGTATTGACTACCTATATAAAGTATGGCATCTTGCGACATACGAACAAATTCCGAATGATATAGATTATCCTATTTTTTCAAAGTTAGAGGATGATATAACATCCGACATAATAATGCTTGAGAAATGGAAAGAAATCAAAAAGTGTTTTTATACTATCACAGGGTGGTATAGTGACCCTCTTTTATATAATCTAATAGGTTATTTGGAGGGTAGAAAAATACCTAGAAATCAAAGAGAAGGCTATCCTCCATATCACGAAGAGCTCATTGCAAAACTTTATCGTTATTCTTCATTGAAAGAAGGAGGAAATAAATTACCTACGAAACAAGAATTATTAAAGTATATCAAAGGATTATGCAGGGACTCAATCCCGGGTAATTATTTAGAGCTTCGTTTTGATACCGATAAAAATGCAGTGTTTAATCTTTTGCTCCTTCTTAATGTTGCTATGATGATAAATCATAAAAGTCAAAATAAGACGGGAAAGGATGAGAAATCATCCGGTAAAGGCAATAATACATCAATCGGTAGATTCCCTTTTCATGTATTCCACTCCCTTAATTGGAATGTTGAGCATATTTCTCCTCAGAACCATAAAGATAAAAGTAAGTTATATAATAGTCTATGCGAATTAAAGCAGGAATACGACAATAAATTACCTAAAGAAGTTGAAGCTTTATTCAATAAACTGGATACGAACAAGGATAATCTCGAAAGTCTGAATTCTGATCCAGAATTTATTGCGTTATCAAAAGAGCTTATAGCAGATAAACAAGATGTTATGTTGCTTAGAAATCTCACTCTTTTGACTGAGCACGACAATAAGGGAATCGGCAATAAATTTTACTTTGATAAACGAAATAAACTTAATGAGTATCAATCACAAGGGAGTTTTATCCCAGCTTCAACCTTAAATGTCTTTAGCAAATGGCATACTGTGAATCCAGATGGGTACATTCTTTGGGGAACTAAAGATCAGGAGGCTTATCTGTTGGCGATTAAGAATACTATTTCAGACTTCATAAAATATTGCGACCATGTCACAGAATAACTCAACGAAAACTCTAAGCGGTCTTTTTCGCGATGATTGCTATGATTATATATATATTCCTCGTATTCAGCGAGACTATGCGCAAGGAAGGAATAATGAAGAAGCAAGAGTTATTCGGGATAACATTCTTGATGACGTTTCAACAGGACGCCCTCTGTCATGGGGCATAGTGTTTGGCGTATCTGAAGATAAGATGACAGAAGACGGCTCTACCAGAAAATGCTTTATTCCAATTGATGGACAACAGCGTTTAACTACTTTATACCTACTCAATTTGTATGGTGCCAAACGACATAAAATAGATTTCGATTATCTTCAGAATTTCAATTATGAAACCCGCAATGCGTCCAAGGATTTTATTGAAGGACTTGTGAAGAATTGGCATGGAGATAAAAAAGGCCTTTCTTTAAAAGAACACATCATTAACCAAGGATGGTTTCTAAATTATTGGCTTCTCGATCCAACAGTTGATGCAGTACTAAATATGCTTACCTCCATTGATAATAGATTTGCTAATCGCAAGGATGTATTTGAGAATCTCGATAGAATTAGCTTTGAGTTTCTTGACTTAAAGAGTCTTGATCTGAATGAGACCTTATATCTTAAGATGAACTCCAGAGGTCGAAAACTATCACAATTTGACAAAATCAAATCAGAAATTGATAAGCTTCTGTCCAAAGTCAATGTGGGGATTGCATCTTGTAATTTTGATCTTTACCCATATTCACACCTTAATTCGTTAGTTTGTTTTCAAGACAGGTGGAGATATTGTATTGATAGGAAATGGAGCGATCTTTTTTGGGATAAAACTACTCATACGTTCGACACCAGATTTCTTGCTTTTATGGTAAATTATCTCGCTGCAATCGCTGGTAAAGACTATGAATATGTGGATAATCTCTTAAATATAAATTTTGGAGATCCCAACTTCTTCTTGCCGTGGAAATATTTATCAACATTCTTGAACACAGATAATAATGCTGATATTTACCTGAAAAATATTTCTTCTATTCTTAATAAATTGGTATACAATGTTGAGCGTTCTCACATTGTACACGACTTAATAAAATTACCCAACAGCTACCAAGAAAGAGCAAGGTTATTTGGATTATTATCCTTCCTTGGGAACGATTATAATACCGATGCGTTCAAAGAATGGGAAAGGTTCGTTTATAATTATGCAGTGAACACAGTTGAGGACAAAGAAACATTCTACGCATTTGCTAAACGAATAAAGGAAGAATTTTCCTCGTACTCTATGGATATATTGTCTTATCTATCTAGTAAATATGATAACAGTAAATATGATAGAGAACAGTTAAATGAAGAATATTTTAAGGCATCGATAATTTTAAATGGCGGCGAATTAGAACGAGGAATCCGTTTAGCGGAGAAACACCCTCTTCTTAACGGAAGGATTCGTCCGCTTATAGTAGATAATAATCACTATGATTCTAGCTCCTTTATTAAGATTTGGAAGAATTTCCTTGAGTGGTTTGGGTTAGATGGAAAGATGCTCCAGTTTAAAGAGGGAGATACAGCCTCATTATCACGACGAACCGTATTTGCAACTGCCTTTACCCAAAGTATAACTCAGATGAATCAGCTTTTCTCTGATATCAAATGTCTTGACTTTTCGGGGAATACACTAAAGGACAAATTGCAAATGCAACGTTTTGAGCACATTTTTAGGAGGTGTTTACTCTGTGAAGATTTAACTGGCATTGGAGAACTTTGCTGGTCAAACTCAGAAGATATAGAAGGGATTCAAACGAAATCCGCACTCTTGCAAAATGGTGTTATCGAAGGTATCTTAAAACATAAGGGTGGAGAAGAATTGCGATTCCGGTGGTATCACAATTGTTCATGTTTTTATCCTAACAATGGTAGAACTAACGATTGGAGAATTGGCTTTGATCGCATCAATGAAGACCCAGGATGGACGCGAAATAGAAATCACGTACTCAATTTCCTAGAGAAACGGGGATATGAGATTAAAGAAACACGTGTTTCTAACGATAATTCAATAGCGTTATGGTGGGGAAGCGATATTATGTTCATCAATCTTAATTTCCCTGACATCTATTTAATGTGGGATGCCTACTATAATATTGGTATAATCCATAAGAATAATCGTATGTGGGTAAAACGGCAAAACCGAAAAGAAGGGCAAAATGAAAATTATCTTTTTCGTGCAGTTGAAAAAAATGCCGAACAGATTGAACAAGAAATAAATCGACTTATTTCTGAATACCTTGACGATACCACAAAACAGATTACAGAATAACGAAATAATCATTCTATAGATATTTTTTTTAAGATTTTCTTGCTACGCAGATAGGCTGCATCCGGCCTATCTAACTTTGCAGTGTCAAACAAAAGGAAGTATGGGTGAGCGGTCGAAACCAGCCCTCTGCTAAGGGGCCGAGCCTCACAAAAGGCTCCGAAAGTCGAATTGCAAATCGGCGAAGACCGCTGAAAATAGACTCAATATGAGCCAATCTTTCTGCTTCCGCAAAATACTGGGGTGTCGCATAGCGGCTATTGCAGGAGACTGTAAATCTCCCGTCTTCGGACATCGTAGGTTCGAGTCCTACCGCCCCAACAAATATATGCTTCCGTAGCTCAGTGGATTAGAGTGTCACGCTACGAACGTGAGGGTCGCAAGTTCGAGTCTTGCCGGAAGTACCAGACACATGTGGGGTGTAGCAGTGGTAGCTAACGAGCCTCATAAGCTCGGAGTCGGTGGTTGCCTTTCGGCCTTCTCCTCGCTCCTCGGCAAAGATTCAAGCAAGCTTGTCTTTGCTCTCAGAGCTTCGTCGAGTCGAGTCCATCCCCCGCAACAAAAATATGTTTCCGTAGCTCAGTGGATTAGAGCGTCACGCTACGAACGTGAGGGTCGCAGGTTCGACTCCTGCCGGAAATACAAGTGAATACTTCCGTAGCTCAGCGGAATAGAGCATCCCACTTCTAATGGGACGGTCGCAGGTTCGATTCCTGCCGGAAGTACCGAAATGAATAAAGGCTTTGACAATATGCCGAATGTCGGTTATGTCAAAGCCTTCTTTTTATGCGTCTTCAAGCAGAAGTTCAAGCTTATGTTTTACCTTTGATAAGACTTCGCCGAGTTCATGGACGGGCATGACTGTCTCAAATTCTCTCAACTTGTCGATTGCGTTAGAAATGAGGTCACACATATCTGAGTCCAACGGCGAATTTGAGATAGAGTAGTCCTCATCGGCGTATCTGTAGAACTTGCCTTCGTAAACCTCAATCGGTGCTTCGTAGCTGAGTTTATCAGACCTCATCACTTGTATGTCGGCCTGAACGGTTCTTACTGAAACACCCCTGGTTATTCCTTCCATTTCGTATAAAGCATCGGAACAAGCCTCGACGAGATCATCCAGAGTCCACCGCCTGTACTTGTTCCTCAGGCACCGGTCTATGGTTTTGTATCTTATTAGTGCATTTTTGTTTACTGGCATGGCTGCGATAATAGTCTTCTTTGTTCATAATTGAATTGTTTTTGGGTGCCATGCCGTGACAATAGGATAAGCCATAACAGGGCACAAAAAAGTCGAAAAGCGTTGTGGACCTTCCGACTGTTTTATCCTGATTGTCTGTGGTTACGTTATTTCAACTTATACAGACCGCATTGGTATATCGTCGGAGCAATCCACCGGGCACACTTCGGTAGCCTCTATAACTGATGCAATAGAGACTGCGGTCGAAGCTGCGATAGCTACGGCGAAGCATTGTGAACGATATGTTGAGTTGCGTTGTCTGCATTGTTTTCTTTTTAGCATGCCCTCGAAAGCGAGTGCAATTATTTAATCGCGAGTGGAAACTTAGCGCATGTCGGCTTTAGCCGGTGCGCGATGCCGAAGGCAAAGTTATCCACCGCAAAGTTACTTGATTTACAGCAAATAGCCAAATGGCTTCTGAAATCCGGGCGCAAAATTACAACATTGTTACGCAGTCTATTTGCGTACCCGAGATTTTTATTCTATGCCGATGGCTTCTTGGATCAGATGCTTGGCGCGAGCTTCGACCATTGCATTCCACAGACGCGAGTCCTGAAACTTGGACATGGGGATGTAATGCTGGAAACGTGAGAAGAACTCAAGCGGCTTCTCGATATGCCAGTTGGTGATTACTTCGCCCCAGTTTACCTTGTCGGCAAACTTTTCGAGCAGACGCCAGTTATTGTAGATGTCGTCACGATTGGAGAGAGCCTTCCAATCCCACTTGGACGCAAACTTCTGAAGCGTTGACTCCGAGAGAAGGTTTTCCGGGCATGAACGGGAAAATTCATCCCAATGTATTTTGTTGGCAAACTTGTTGATGCCCTCGACTGTCCAGATGACATTACTATTGCCACTGACCTCTTCCCAGTCAAGTTTGTCGGCAAACTTCTCGATCATCGTCATGCTGAGGCTCCCACTTTGAGAGACCTCTTTCCATGCCTCAGCTTCAAGAACTGAGTTAAGGAAATCATTACTTGTAATAGGTTCCATATCTTTGGGTGTTTTTAATGTTTACGATGCAAAGGTAGAATGATGATGTATCAAAGTGAGATACAGGATTAAAAATTTTATCAATCCCACCATTTTTTCATGTTGTGGTCAAGCCATCTCCATAGAATATGGAAAGCCTTATGGCGATATAACTTTCCGAGATCTAACTCATGCAAGTCACCTCCATGGTCGTACTCGTAAGTGTATCTATCGGCTGTACGCAAGTTTATGTGTTTGTCTTTTATATCGGGCCAGTCAGTTCTTGCTAATTCAATAAGATTTATAGCAATCTTCATCCGATTGACATCTTCCTGCCAACCAACATGACGCTGAACATATCGCCAATATCCGATATTGAATTCGAGTTTCTTTTTAAGGATACTCAGATTCCAAGTCCAATCAATAGCCGAGTCTTTGCCTACGGTATCGCGCCAATATTTACACTGCTTTCTGCGGAAACTTTCAGATATATATTCAGGCTCTATCTCATATTTTCTCGGAGCACTATTTTCAAGATTGTCAAGCCACTCCGAAAACTCATTCTCGTGCTGTCCATGCGTTTTTATAGCATACAGAGTTGACCAGTAAAGTAAGTGGGCGGCAAGAGTCGCAGTGTCGCTTTGACGAGCCAGTTCGCGTTTCTCCTTACCGGAGAGCATATCAAACGTTCTTATACCGGGAGAATCGTTGATAGTTTCTTCATCAATATTATCTTTCCATGACGAGAAATCAATCTTTACTTCCCGACCGACAAGCCACTCCTGAGGATCAGGCGCGCCTTTAACCAGTATCTCATTATCAAGGTCAAAGCACATCTGAATTGTTGAGCCCGAATACTTTTCCTCAATGGGCAATGCTTTAATTTCATCAACCAAAGAGGCATACATTGGCTTCATGTCCTCGTGTTCAAGATAGAAGCCATTGAGGATTACCCATATATCCTCAAAATCTGAATTGCGAAAATAGTCTTGATAAATCATGTGTCGATGTTTTTGCTGCAAAGTAAACATCGACATGGCGCATTTAGCGGTACAGGATAAAAATTCTACATTGAAAGCAAAATGCGACCACCTTCTTTGACAAAGGTTTCCGGGTGACGGCAGACAGCGGCATATACTTGTTTATCGGTAACAGGGTTGCCATCAACACGAATGTGGAGTTTCTCATTATTGATAACTTCCGCTATCCGTTGTGTTGTCATTCCATATCCGGCGGTGGCCAGCACATAGACCATCGCATCTTCAAGTCTCATTTTAAGTCTCATAGAACCAAAGGTTTTTCAATATACTCAAAAACTGAACCATTCTCGTACAGATAACGATAATCGCATTGCTTTAGGAAATTATAACCATCGCGGATTTCGTCGTCATGTTTTTTCGAGTCATCCAACATATCGAGTTGATGTTCTCTGACATCAATCCCCAAGCCGTAAAATTTCATCCCTTCACAACGAGCCTTCTGAATCAGTTCCATGTTTTCATTGGAAATATGACTCCAGATAAAATCGGATATTATGAGTATGTCGGCCCCTTTGAATGCGTCGACAAAGAGCTTATACTTGGGAATAGATGGCAACTTCTTGAAAATAAAATAAAAAAGTTTGTTTTCATCGTTACCGCCATCGTAAGAATGAGACAGGAATGCAAGGAATTTTTTGCGCTGTCGGTGCAAGTTTGTGAGGATAAAAAATGAAAGATTATGGGAGTAGTTTATCATGCAGATTGGTCTTCTATCTCTCTGAGCCACCATAGCAACAGCAAGAGCCAACGTTTTTGCCGTCACTTCCGGTTCTCCTTTCATAGAGCCGCTTGTGTCAACGCATATATAGATTGGACCTGATTTATCATTGGCAACCTCAAAAGAGTGGGATGCGGATGAAAACAGTTGAAGACGATTCTGAACATATCGCTGATAAAACAGGTTTTCAGTAGGTTTTGCTCCTAACAGAGCAAGTTCTGAAGGCAAAAGACAATTGAGGTCATTACCGATAGTGATACCGCTTATGTCACTTCGTGAAGCATATTGAAATTTGCCGGTAACGTCGTGACTCGTGCCTCCGCTGCGACCAATTTGCTTTGCAAGTTCAACGATTGTCGGGTCAAGTCGGTTAAGATATTCGACTTCAGCCTCGTGGCTATCAGCCTTAAGGCCAGGAGAATTCCCTTTTGAAGATTCTGCATAGTTTGCAATATCTTCAGGTAGTGAGTAGCCCATCTTATCCGGACTATTGGATTTATCTGTGATACCCGATTCTATCTGAATATCATACTCGTCAGAGTCCTGATTTCCTTCACTTCCGCTACTGCCAAGAGGAATCGGTTTGCCAGAATCACCGGCGGTAAGCTGCATGGATTTTGCAATCCCTCTTTTCTCATCAACGCTTAGTGGAAAGATGTGTTTGGATAGCCATGCGTTCAGGAAATCTTCCTTTTTCCCGGTTCTTTGCTCTTCATTTTCCCAGTCTTCAGAAGAAAGAGAATCAATAAAATGGCGTATTACTGCTGTCGCATAATTTTTCCAAAACAGGTCATCCTCCACCACGCAATAAAAGCGTGAGTCACAGACAATATCCCGTATCATTTGATAAACAGAGGTCTTGCCAGCCCTCATTTTGCCAATTATTTCAAGCATTCTCGCTCCTCCCTTTATGGAAGAGGCTATGCCAATGGCTCTGCGCAGATATGTCATATGTTGCTTTCTCATCACATCAAATCTATTCTTGCTCTATAGACTGCGACAACTTCTTGAATGGGTTTATATAAATCGGAATTGGCAATAAAAAAATTATGGTTCATTTCAACGTATAGTCTGTTTGCAATTCCGTCAATTGTATCCCCAATCTCTGCGATAAAGTTTTTACTAAGTTGATTATCAGACTCTGTCCGCAGAAAATAGTTATAGTTATTGATGCAAATCACGCCGTCTTTAACAAACCTCATCACGAACTGTCCCCGGGAACGAAGCATCAGGGTACTGTCCGTAGTCTCTGAACCAAAGAAAACTTCATCGGGGAAGGACTGCATACGTTGATAATCCTTGATCTTGATTTTCAGAGGGGAATCATCACATTGAATGATATAGTGTTCCCGGTCGGGAGAATACAGATGTGTGTCATTATTCTCAATGTTAGCGTGGCGTTTATAACTCTTATATTGTTCCAAAATTTGACTGAATAATGACGAAACAACAGTTTCGGCAATAATCTGTTTGACGATTGGGATTGACGGCTCATCATTCCAAAGAATGTGTGACAATAGAAGCAGGTCTGAAAGTCCTATCTCACGTCTTCCATTAAGATAAGCCGACATTTTCATGACTCCGACAGCTTTTTTCCAACGTCTGTCAGAAACGTAATACTTTAGGTTCTCTGGGTCAGGCTCACCTGTAACCACGTCTTTAGTGTTTATCTTTTCGTTAAGTTTTCCTCTAATTGTGTAAAGGATTTCAAGAACTGACTCGGGTATGGTTACCTTACGACTTTCTGACTGCACTGAAATAAAATCATCATGGGTCAGTGGGCCAAATTCCTCTGTTGTCGATTCAGAAGTCTGCGCAGAGAGCAATCTGAAAAAATTCTGTTTCTGTTCAATGGGATTGACAACATATCGCAGTAGAAAACGATCCCACAATGCTTCGAGACCTTCGTTTTTAGCCGGAAGTTCATTTGAGGCTGCTATTATCCCTTTGATAGGTAACTTAAGCTCTTGATTGCCGTTAAGATAGATTTTTTCGTTCAGAACAGTAAGAAGGGCGTTCTGAATAGCGGGGCCGGCTTTCCATATCTCATCAAGAAAAACGACCTCTGCTTCTGGCAGGAATCCGGATGTGACACGTTCATAGCAATCTTCATCTTTAAGCTTGGAGATGCTGACGGGTCCGAAAATCTCATCTGGTGTCGAGAATCGCGACATCAAGTATTCAAAGACGGTAGCATTGTCGAATGCAAGTTTTAATCGGCGGGCAATCATGGATTTGCCGACACCGGGCAAGCCGAGGAGAAATATACTCTCCCCGGCAAGAGCACTGAGCAAGCTAAGTGCGAGAGCCTCATCGCGCTCGAAGGTGTCATGCTTCATTCGCGACAATATTGCCGTGATTCTATTTCTGTTTTCTGCCATTATTTTCTGTGGACACTAATACTTTCATTGATAATGAAGTCTCCGTTGGTAACCTGAACACCATGCTCTCCATAGATTTCAAACGAAGGGAGATGACAGAAACGATTGCCGTACACAAGTTCTACCGATTCTTCGTTTACACCTTCGGGGAGGGACGGAAAATGTAAGTTGATATCGCGCCCATCGTAATGCTTTGTGCCCTGATACTCACGCACAATTTCTTCATACCACTTACGTCCTAAACCTTTTTTATATATTTTGAAGGCATTCTCATCGTTATCCATTTCGCCGATGTAGCCAGTGTCGCCGGGAGTTATATTATCAAACGGCAAATAGGTTCTACCAGAAGTGTAGTCCGGATGCTTCAACCATTTGATTACCGGGAGCAAGGTGTTCGTAATAACATCTTCTGTAAGTCGATGACCACCTTTGAAAGATGACCAGTAGGAATAACTTTCGCGGTACTCGTCAAGACAGTTGCATACATCGTCTTTATCACCAAAGAGTCCTATTACCGATTCCGGAGTAACGTCATCGACATAAAACAGGTTGGCCTCCATTTCTTCAAACTCTTGGATCAAGATTTCCGAGACCTCAAAGTATTCACTGCCATCTTCTCTCTCTGAGAAGAATTGTAGTCTCTCACCATTGTTTTCTTTCAGGAGGTCTGAGACGTGAAACGCGGGATTGACAAGGATTCGGCGATAACCTTTCATCTGAGAGGCATACATCGCACCCATAGATGTGCCTATTACGATTGTATCATCAGCTCGATACTCTCCGGCAAGACTCAGTAACAACTGAAGAGCCTTTATTGGGCTGACCGGAATGTCGGGTGTGACAACATTATCATTCGGAAGTAACCCCCGAAGTTTTTTTGCGGTGTTGGACTGTCCCGACGAGGAAAGTCCGTGTAAATAAATTATATTCATATAGCCTTTTGTATTTGGTCAGTACTTTGTTTTTCTTCCCACTGAAGACGTTTGAACCTGTTTTTGAACTTACGATAAGTAGAGTCATCTTTGCCCTTGATCATTTCAAGATAGTTAATTTTTCCGTCGATTACATTGACAAGATTCTTTTCCATTCCCTTGCAGAAATCCCTCGTGAATATGATTTGAGCCTGTGCATAACCATGTTTTTCCCACAAGTGTAGCAGCACTCGCAGCTGTTTTATGTAAGAACGTGGAACATTGATTTTATCGCTTACAACGACTCCTGTAACCTCTTGACGTGTGCCGGGTACATATGTCTTTGTCTTTTTTTCATTCACTTTGAGTCCATACTTCGCAATGATATTGTAAATTCTTGATTGCCAGAAAGGACTCATTTTGCGAATTGATTTACTATGACTGAATGTTATATCATCGGCATAGCGCGAATATTTACATCCCATTCTTTCAGCAAGCTTTGACATATCTTTATCAAGGCTCTTCAGCACAATGTTAGACAGAACAGGCGATGTCGGTGCGCCCTGTGGTAGCACCTCGATACCCGAACTGTCAGGAACGGTGCATATTCTACATATAATATTGATTACTTCATTGCTTTGCAGTCTATCACCAAGCTCTCGATGGAGAGCCCGACGAACCATGAGTTTTGTTATGCTCGGAAAGAAATTTTCGAGGTCTGTATTAAATATGCAGGTTTGACCCACGTGTATCATGGCGTTATCCTTGACACTTTTCTCTAATACAAAACCGGTGGCGTGTTCATCGGGAACGAATATGGATTGCAGAACTATATTTAGTGCTGTTTGGATAGCCTTCAACGGTTTGACAGGAGCGCTGATTTTTCTTTGTCCACCAGACTTCTTGGGTATCGTAAAATCGACATAGGCGGACTTTCTTGCGTTGGCTGACGCAAATCGCATTATCTGTCTGCCGGACTTGGGTTCGGTCAGACTCCAACCGTCAATAAGCGGTGCAATGAAATTCAACACATCAAACAACTCCTTTCGGTTACTGATGGTCAAGTCTTTGAGATATTCTGCAATTTGGTCTCGCATAGTTCTGTAAGTTTGCGAGAGCAGTGAAAACATCGGTCTTACTTTCGTGTGCGCCGGATGGTCGAGGCTTCGGCAATGTGCGCTGTGAACGAGGGAGTGCATTCCACATCACCGAGAGCGAAGCGAAGGTGATGATACATGCACGACCGGAGTGAACAGCGTGCAGGGTCGATGCCGAGTAACAAACATTGGGGTGCGTTCCGATAATTCGGAACGAAGTCTGCCGGATTCAGCAGACAGATGGCAAAGGTCTGACCGATGTTTTCAATGTCCTCTTGTTTCTTTTCACCGGCAAAGTTATAGAGGACGTATGAAAAATCGTTTCATATATGAAACTCAATTGCAGAAAAAATTAAAATTATTTGTAGAGAGCTGCCAGAGAGTCGGATTTTTCTTTTAGAAGCTTCCGGAGCCATACTGGTGTAAGAACCTCAATATCATCTCCATGGCTCATTATCTCCTGAATAAAGTCGTATGCAGGCGACATATAGTAACCGAAGGTGATAAAATCATCCCCATGTTCGAGTTCCTCCTGCGATGGGTGCAATGGAAGAGATTTTACATATTTGGGAAATTCACGATAGCACTTCAGTATGACACGAGTAGGTTTGGAATATCCGTCAGAACAAATTCCATAGAAGTTTGCGAAGAAGTCCTTTGCCGAAAAATCTTCGGGATACAAAAATTGCTCTGATGATAATTCGAGTTTAGTGATGCGATCCAAAGCAAAAATCAACCGCTTGCCGCTGTCAACAGTTTGTCCGAGCATATACCATCTCCTTTTGAACAACTTTAAGCATAACGGCTCCAATATCCTATCACTCAAATTATTCTTGGTTGAGTGAAATGAGGTGTATTGAAATACTATGCGCAGATTATCTCTCAAAGCCTGTGATAGAATGGGTAACCATTCCCGACCTCCGGGTTCTGGTTCCAAAACTATCTTGTCAGAGATAGCCTTGTTTTCAAGCAATAATGACTCGGTTGCCATACTGTCTGTGAGCCAGTTCAACACTTCGTTATTTTCAAGTTCTTCCTGATTGGCTATGAAATACTGACTGTTCTCTCTCATTGAAGTGCATTGTATGTCAACGCCCAACTCCGTAAGAATAGCTTGTCGGTGATTATGAAAGGTGCGTTTGGACAGCTCAGTCCCCTTATAGTTTAGGGTTGAGATGTCCCATTTGTCGCTTATCTCCTTGAACGTTATTTTACCGGCGTCAAGAATGGTATTTATGAGCCAAATGTACTTGCGAAGTGTTGAGTCTGCCATACAATAATCTTTATCAGACTGCAAAGTTAATCATAATGTATGAAAATCATATTCACACATTATGAAAACTATAGGAATAAGTGGGGATAGAGTCAATCTCTGCTTCGGCTTTGGGAGAGGTGGGGGTCGGCTTGGGTTGAGCCTTCGGCTGAGATTGTCTGCGGAGTTCCCGGAGTTGCTCATCCTTGTACTGCTCCATAGCCTGCTCTTTGAGTTCGGCTTTATCCTCATCGGTAAGTTCCGGCTTGGATACCACGATGTTGCAGTTGATAGGAGTTCCGCCATCCTCGATGTTGTCCTCGTCATAGAAATGCAGGAGGATTGATAGCACGGTCTGGTCATCTACGACACACATCCCGCTTTTCTGTATCTCGTGGCAGAGATAGTTGATAGCACTTTCAAGTGATTTCTTCGGATTGGCAAGTTTGATAGCCAATGCGGGTTCAGCGAGAATACGCTCTTGGAGCATCTGTTGCATAACTGCGATTGCAGCGTTGTTGGATTTTAGAGTAGCCATATCAGTTGAATTTTATAAAGTGAGTAACCAATAGATTATCATTAGGGCAGATACAAGGCTGATAACCCAGCCTACGCCTCGGAATATCGGTCGGATAAATCCCCACAACACCAATCCGAGTATTGCACCGATAAACCCCACCAACCAAAGGAGAACCTTTTTTATGCGGTTGAGACTGGAGATGGATGCTCTGCCTCGTCTGTTTGATATGTTGTTGTTCGTTTTCATCGTGCGACATTTTTTTTATGCGTCTATCGACTATCGAAGTTTTGCTTGCTCGTTGACACGGCAGCGTGCGGAGGCAAAGAAGGGCTGTTCGTCCTTTGGCTGACAAAATACGAGCCGCAGGTCTGGAGATTTTTCATCCAAAAGGCAAAAGAATAGCCCTGCTCCGCACGTTTATAATTCCGAGCAAGCAACACTTCCTATGTTGATATGACTGCATGAGAACTGGAGCTAAGTTTACGCGCCGTTGAAAACGAATGACAGCATATTCGCACTGAAAACTCACTGAAAAAAATACCTTCTAACAATATCTATTTGATTGTATCGTTATAATGTATTTGTCAAATTCTAATATGATGAATCAAGAAGAAATATTTAATTTGTCCTTTGCCAATCAGGGAAGAGCAAAAAGAGTTCTGATGAGTTCAGATATAGCCAATGTTTGGGAACAGAATGGTTGCCGTGTTAATCTCATCGGCTCCTTGCGTATGGGATTATTGGCTTCCCATAAAGATATAGACCTTCACGTCTATTCAAAAGACATAACTGAGGAGAGTAGTTTTGCAATTGCCGCACAGATAGCCAAGCTACCGAATGTTCTTGAAATTAAGTGTATCAACGGACTTCATACTGACGAACATTGCATCGCATGGCATATCTTCTATAAGTATGAAGAAGATATATGGCAGATTGATGTGATCCATATTGAAGAGGGCACAGAATATGATGGCTTTTTTGAGCGAATGGCTGACAGAATCACGGAAGTGATGACTACAGACCAGAAATATAGAATCCTAAAGTTGAAATTCGAGACACCGCCAGATAAAGATTATCATGGTGTGGAATACTATGAGGCTGTGATAAGCAATGGGGTATCAAATATGAAGGACTTTGAAGAATGGGTTACTGAACACCGAAAGAAACCGATGTATTATTGGGTTCCGTAAAAATGGTCTGCCCAGTCCCGGGAAGACGAGTCTGTGATATGCCGACAACGCAGGAAGGCGGCACATCACTGTCTCGACTCGTGGACTGCTATTAAGCGGTAAGTGAGGGAGCGGTCGTAAAAGTCCTTATCAGCAACGGCGAAAAAGAACACGGATGAACGGCATAGAGTCTCAGAGGTAAAAGCAGCGTCCCCGATGCTTACCTCGGAGGCGTTGTCGGTTATCGGTGTCCCGCCGGTGCCCATAGGCGCGATGCGGTCAATGGGTGTCAGTGCCTGCACCGTCACCTTTTGACGGTATCCCGCCGCCAATCCTGAAGACCGCTCCCTCTCTTGCCGCTTTCGTAGTGATTGTTCTAATCGATTGCTTGTATCAAGACCGCCTTATGCAACAGTGGTTACAGTAATAGCTGTTGCACTAACACACAATTGTGAGATGAATACGAATAAGAGTTCCGTCGCAATAAAGCATTATTTCAGTCAAAAAACGCACTCTGCACGTTTGGTGGAATGAAATATTTGTCGTATCTTTGCATAAACAATGTAATCATACGACAAACAATGATTCTTAGAGCCACATTTGAGAACATATATTCTTTCAAAGAAGAGACCTCAATCAGTTTCGTTGCCGGAAAGGGAACGGTTCACCCTGCTCATGTCAGCAGGGCGCAGAAACGTGACGATATATCGGCATTGAAAATCGGTGTGATTTACGGTGCCAACGCATCGGGCAAGAGCAATGTAATCAAAGCCGTTGCACTGCTCCAGCAGATTGCGACGGGAAGATTTCCTGCCGGAGATTTCGAGCCGTTCAAACTTGCAAAACCGATTAATCCTGTCTCAAAGATTGAAATTGAGTTCAAGACCGGGGGGCGGTATTTCGCTTACGGCATGGAGTTCTCTATAAATGGCATCAAGGAGGAATGGCTTTATGAGATTAACAGCCGCAGCGACAAACTGATATTCACACGAAAATCCAATCAGGATGGAAACGAGTTTGAGTTCGGCGACATTCATGGCGATTCATCAGTGGCTCAGTTTGTAAAATTCCTTGGTGAAGGCACTCCGGCTAAAAAGAGTTTCCTTTCGGAATACATCGAGCGCAACGGAAAAGGAATGTGTGCGATAAAGACTGCCTATTTATGGTTTGCCTCGGGTCTGCGCATAATTTTTCCGGGCACACGGTTCCGTGGCATATCGTTCAATGCCGAGCAGGATGAGGATTTCCATGAAGCAACACGTCGCCTTCTCCAGTATTTCAACACTGGCATTGTGGATATTCGGCGTTTCCCTGTCCGGTCAAAAGAGGAGACCAACCTAACCGACCGTTTGCTTGACAAAATCATAAGTAGCTCAACTCCGGGACGTACTGCTCTGGTGGCGGCTCCTGAAAGCAACGAATGCTTCTTCTTTGATTTCAAAGAGGACGGCACATACACGATATTCAAGCAGAAGGCGGTTCACCGCAATGATGCGGATGACGAGGTCGTTTTTGAAATGGACGAGGAATCCGACGGTTCAATCAGGCTTCTTGATTTCATCCCCATGCTTATCGACTTGGGACAGAGTGAAGTGGACTATATGATTGATGAGCTTGACCGCAGTATGCACCCCTTGTTGTCGCAGAAACTGATAGAGTGCTATCTCCACGAACTTTCATCGGAAAGAGACACTCAACTTATTATATCCACACATGAGTGCAATCTTCTCAATCTTGACATGATTCGCTCCGATGAGGTCTGGTTTGTAGAGAAAGACAAGAACGGAGCATCCCGCCTTGTGTCTCTTGCAGAGTATAAGCCCCGCGAGAATGTGCAGAAAGGATATTTGCAGGGCAGATACAGCGCAATCCCATTCTTCGCACCGATTGAAACCCTAAATTGGCAGAAACATGAGAAAGCGTAAGGATTTTGTACGTCTCGAAGGTGTGCGTTCCGCACGCCTTGTCGTGATTGCCAGCGAGGGTCGCTGCACAGAGTCGATATATTTTTCGGCTGTGAAAGACCGGCTCCGTGCTCCGAATGTTCATGTCGAGATATTGGCCCGAGATTCCAATGAGTCATCGCCCGAGAGCGTTCACGCCCAGATAGCCGACTTCATGCGACAATATAACATAGATGATGATGATGAACTATGGCTTGTCATAGATCGTGACCGCTGGCATGAGCGTATGCTCTCGCAGGTGGCTCAGCTATGTGCGCAGAATCCACATCTGAATTTCTGCATGAGCAATCCCTGCTTTGAGTTGTGGCTACTGCTACACCTTGAAGATATAAGGGCGTACGACGAAGTGACTTCAAATGAACTTGCCCTGAACAGGAAGAATAAAGCCGGGGTGACTTGGTTGAAGAAACGTATGCGAGACCTGCTGGGTTCCTATTCTGAATCGAGCTATGACGCAGTACGCCTTCTGCCACACGCGCCGAAAGCAATGTCCATAGCACGCGAGCTTGATGAAAATCCTGCCGACAGGTGGCCTCAAAACGTTGGCTCGCGTGTTTACCTACTCATGGAAAGCATTATAGGAAATAATCTGAAATAAACCGTGGGACATTATTGCAGGAAGTGCGGTCAGTATCTCTCCAATGAGAAATTCTCGGGCAAAGGTCACGCTCGCCATATATGCAAGAAGTGTATGGCGGAGGAACGTGCCCACCGCCGTCAGATACTTAAAGAAAAGCGGGAGCGTGGCGAAATTCCCGAACTGAAATTGAAGCCGGTGTCTCCTGAGATCATTGACTATGTTGAAAATGAGATAATCCCCCGCTATGCCGCCTTCGACAAGGCGCATCAGGAGAGCCATGTCCGCATGGTAATTGAACAGAGCATAAAACTCGCCGAACATAGTCCGGCGATGAATTCCGATATGGTCTATATCATAGCAGCATTTCATGACCTCGGTCTTGTCAACGGCAGAGAAAACCATCACAAGGAATCCCGCACGATACTCGAAGCAGACGAGTTTGTAAAGTCGCACTTCACCCGGAAGCAGATTGTGACTATGGGTCGCGCTGTTGAAGACCACCGGGCATCCAATCAGAAGAAGCCTCGCAACGGCTACGGGATGATTGTTGCCGAAGCCGACCGTTTCATCGAGGCGGATACGATAATCCGAAGAACCATCCAATACGGTCTGGCTAATTATCCCCAACTCGACAGAGCCGGACACTATCAACGGACAATTGAGCACCTCAACGAGAAGTACGGCCCGAAGGGTTATCTGAAAGTATGGGTACCGTGGAGCGACAACGCCAAGAATCTGAAGAAACTTCATGTGCTGCTCACCGACAAGAAGAAACTTGAAGAGATATTCAACCGCATTTTCGATGATGAAAACGAGTAGAGACAGGTCTCCCCGGAGGTCTGTTTTCATGCCCGGTTTCACCTTCCAATACACTTGCCTGACCCGGTTGAATCATTCAGTGACCGACATCCTCAGACGCATCTTCTTCACTTTCCATCGTAGAAAGTAACAGACATACTTCAATATTCCCTAAACACCTAATATTCAACTCTATTATGGTCATTGCAGCTCAATGATTAAGACTTCTGTCAGACTTACTTATGGCGGTACAAATTCGGTGGATGAAAAATTTACAGTTACTTGAAATTCTTTTCTCGTATTTTAACACTCTATGTCGTGGAAAATCATTAACTTTGCACTTGTGCAAAATGTACGAAAGAGAGGCCTGTTTCCTTAGATGATGTCAGCTGGGAAGCCCCAAATCATCAAAAATCAGAAGTGAGACCGACCCTTGTATAATAAAAGCTCAAGTAGCACGCTATCAATACTATAAGGATAGTGCATCGGCAAGTAGCCTATTGGTGACAACTGGTGCCATCTGGTGTAAAACATTGAAAAGTCGCTCGTTATCGGGCGGCTTTTTTCGTACCTATACTGCAATATAACCGCTTTTCATCCCTTTTTACCTGTGTTTTTGTACCCGATTTGTAGCAAATCGGTCAATCCCGTCAATGCGTGCCGCAAGGTCGTGGACTTTTGAGACACTATGAGACGCAGTGAGACGCGATGAGACACTTTCGGCGAAATAACTGGCGAAATAACCACCAATAAAGCGAATATGAGCAGTAATATTGAAATCATCAAAAAATGTAAGTGGTGCGGCAATGAATTTGTCGCACGCAAGACTACCACGGAATATTGTAGCCACAGATGTTCTGGTCTCGCTTATAAAGAGAGGAAACGGCAAGCGAAACTCCAAGAGTTCAAGGCGGAATACTCAACACGGCTTGAAGGCAAGGTCGAAATCGAAAAGCTGGAGTTTCTTTCCCCGACACAGGTATGCCGATTGCTCGGAGTCAGTCGTGCCACAATCTACCGATACTTTGCCGACAACGCTATCGCAACCGTGCAGTTCAAAGGCAAGACACTGGTACGGCGGCAGGATATTGACCTATTATTTGAGAAAGGTCATAAGTATCTCAAACGCGAAAAGCCGGGACGAGAACCCATCACTGAGTTCTATACTTCAAAGGAGGTGCAGGAGAAATACGGTGTGTCCAATTCGGGAATGTATAAGATTGCCGAGCGCGAGGGCTGGCCTAAGACGCAAAGCCGGGGTAAAACGCTCTGGAGTCGGAGCCATGTCGACCGCTATTTTGCCAATCAACAACCGAAGGAGGAAATATCCGAATGGTACACCGTGGCGGATATTCAAGCCAAGTACGGCATGACACTATCTGCCATCTATCCGCTCGTGTCGAAGGAAGGAATTCCTAAAAAGAAACAGGGAAACTATGTGATGTATTCCAAATATCACTTCGATTTGGCGAAAGGTCAGGTGGCACCAAAGGAGCCGGAGTATTACACCTATCCCGAAGCGATGGCGAAATATAATCTGACCCGCGACCAGCTTCACCATTATCTGAAGTACCACAGCATCACCCGTGAGAAGAAAGGCAAATACACACTGATTCTCCGCTCTGAGCTTGATTCTCTGCTTGGTTCTCCGGAGATTTAGCCAGTGGAGACGGTTTTGAGAAACATTGGAACCGCCGGAGACGGCATTGTTCCCCTTTGCATCTCCACATACCTTTGCAACTGATTTTCAAACTCTCAAACCCCATAAATGCAATGACAAACACCTGCACCAAAGTGTTCCTCCGTCATCGTCCGTATGTCGGAGGAAAAGTATCGCTCTACCTCGATTATTATCCGGCGATACGCAATCCCCACACCAACAAGATGACGCGCCGCGAAACCCTCGGCATTGTCATCTATGCTGAACCTGCCAACGAGATGCAACGTCGTTTCTATCAGGAAATGGAAGAGAAAGCCGAGGCTATCCGCTGCATCCGTTACCAGAGCCTTATCAACGAACAGTTCGGATTCCTTGACAAGGCAAAACAGAAGATGAACTTCCTCTCCTACTTCGAGAAGAAAGCGAAGAGCAAGTATGACAAATGGATATGCGTCTATCTCCACTTCAAGAAGTTCTGCGGTGGCAGCTGCACATTCGGCGATGTTACCGCCAGCTTGTGCGAGGACTTCCGGGAGTATCTGCTCTATGCACACAACCTGCGTCACCCGGATAAGAAGATACCTCTCTCCAACAACTCGGCAGCCGGCTACTGGTCAACATTCCGTTGCCTGCTGAAAATGGCATACAAGGAGAAATATATCACCGAGAATGTCAATGACTTCCTTGAAGGCATCAAGTGGCAGGAGGTTAAGAAGGAATATCTGACGCTCGACGAGATGAAGATTCTCGATGCAACCGAATGTGAGGTGCCTGTTCTCAAACGAGCATCAATGTTCGGGCTGTTTACCGGGCTTCGTCTCAGCGACCTGTTGCAACTGCGCTGGGAAAACATCGAGCGTAGCCCTGATGGCGGCTATTGCATCCGACTCTGCACAGAGAAAACTGATACGGAAGCCACACTCCCCGTCAGCGACGAAGCACTCAAATACTGCGGCGAGCGAGGCGAAGGACTTATCTTCAAAGGTTTCCGTCGCTCTATGGCACAACAACCATTCAAGAAATGGGTTAAGGCAGCTGGCATCGAGAAGAAACTCTCCTTTCACTGTCTCCGTCACTCATTCGCAACCATCCTTATCTCGTTGGGCATCGACGTATACGTTGTCTCAAAGATGCTTACGCACCGAAGTGTCAGAACCACGCAGATTTATGCCGATGTGGTCAGCGAGAAGAAGCGCGAGGCATCCAATGCCATCACCCTGAAATAATCTATTGTTTTCAAGTAAAGCCATCTCGCATTCCGAGGGATGGCTTTATTATATTCCTGCTGAACAATAGGATGTAGCATTGCGTTTTAACTTTGTTTGTTAAGCTCATCAAATTTTAAGACTTATAAGATTAAACAACCACCGTATGAAAGACCTATTCAAAGGCCATCATCCCTGGCTGCTAGTGCTGGTGATTGCGGTCGATATATTTTCGGCTTTGGTCATTCGTCATTCCATTCTATCCAAAGGAGAATCAGAATTCAATGCCAATGTGTTCTTTTGCCTTATTATAATCGGCGGACTTGCCCTGTATGCAATACTCGTTGAGTTTCTCTCAGGTCAAGATATGCCGTTAATCGGCGAGAAAAAGGGGAAAGAGGAAATGGTAAAAGTTCCAGTGTCCCAACCAATCGCAGAAGAAACATCCGTAGGACAAACGACAGTTCCGCTTGAACAGGCTACTGTATCGCGCGACGATTTAGAAAAAATAATGCGCGATGTCATGGCCGATTTGAAACGTGAAGTTGCCGTTCCTACAGGGGCAACGATTACAAAAGACGAAGATGGCTTTGTATCTGTAAACATCAACGAGATGAAAAATTCAGCAAGCGAACTCGTCAGAACACAGGAAGATGCCAAGTACAGATTCGCTTGTGAGTACACAATGAAAGTTCTTGGCAGTTATATCAAACAGCGAGACGTTCCGACACTTCTTTTCCGTCTGGGATTATTTCAGAGAGCTTCCACACCCAACTGGGACCCTCGAAGTTCAGAAGATATTGAAGCCGGGGTCAAAATTCAAAGAATCGAGGTTTCAGCCCCTGTCGAGAAATGGGCATTGCTACACTATGGCTGGAATATGGGCAGACTCTTCGGAAAACAAAACAACTTCATCACTCACTTTCTGAAAACCACTTTCCACTATCATCTTGATGGTCTCTCAGACAATCAGCTTCCAAAGAAACTCAAGCAGAATCCACTTCAGGGAGTGATTAAAATCGAAGAACGCTTTGATAATAATTTCTCGATTGAAGAGTATCATCTTTCAAACGACGTTCAACAATCGGAAGTAATCGAGGATACAAAAGCAAGTCATATCTCGGAAGACGCTGAACCGGCGACCGTAGCTAAAACAATCGAGACTCCTCATGAGGAAACAGAGCCCATTACTCCAATCCAAACAGAAAATCGACCAGTGAGAATGCCTCCGCTGTTTGAAGGCGAAGAAAGACCCGATGACGACGATGAATGGGACAACGAGGACTACGACTACTCTAATGATGATGAGGAAGAAGATGAAGACGATGAACCCATGACTGAAGAGGAATTTGATAATTTCATTGACCGGCAGATGAAAAAAGGCAAAAATTCAAGATGCCTTGATAATGAACTTCTCGCCGGTTAAAATTCACCGATCTCAACAAATCTCCTGCTGGAGAAGTCGTTTTTCCCCATCGGAGAGGCTTTGGAGAGGGTTGGGAGATGCTTTTGAGGCTCATTAAAGCTTATTGTTCTCCTATTTATCTCCTTATACATTTGCAACCGAATCTTTAGCCCGGATGTGCCACGTTGGCACGGCGGTTTCCTAAGGATTCGGTTGCATTCATGTTCACAACACCCGTGACTTTCGACAGACTTCCCGAAGCGGTAGTCTATCTCATCGAGCGAGTATCAGCCTTGCAAGATGAGCTGCGGGAGCTGCGCAACGCACTTGCTCCCCCATCAACTGACGGTTCTCCTTTCATCACTGCGAAGGAGGCTTGCAAACTACTCGGAGAGTGCAAGAACACTCTCTATGAAAAGGCTCGCGCCGGAATCATCCCGGCATATAAGAATCCCGGTGGCAAAGCATGGCGATTCATCAAGAGCGAGCTTTTGGAATATATGGCATCCGGCAAACCGAAATCTCAGGAAGAGAAGTATGATGAAATGGTTGCCGAGATGAACAAAGGTCTGCGCCCCGGCGGTCGTAATCGCATAAGCCGTTAGCCTATGAGCGATGTGTTTACACCTCAGCTCGTGCTCGACAAAGCTATCGACCACTGCACCGCAATCACTGGCGGCGGATTTCCCATTAGCCTCTATCCCTCCAAAATCCAACGTATCATCAGGGAGGTGAACGACTGCTATGGATTTCCAGTCGATTATGTTGCGGCTGCAATGCTGGTGGCAGTGTCGGTAGCGATAGGCAACACGCATCTTGCGCGGATGAAAGAGGGCTGGGACGAGAGTGCTATCTTGTATATGGCACTCATCGGAAGACCCGGTGCCAACAAGAGCCATCCGCTGAGTTTTGCAATGCGTCCGTTTGTGGAGCATGACTACGAGCAGAACCGGATTTACGAGAAACAGTATCTGGAATATCAGGATCAACTTGACATGAGCCGGAAGGAACGTGCAGAAAAAGGTATTGAGGTCTGCCCCCGTGAACCTGTCCGCCATCGATTCCTTGTGTCTGATATTACTCCAGAAGGGCTGAGTCTTGTTCATTCGCAGAATCGCCGTGGTCTGTGTCTGCTGTCTGACGAACTGTCGGCATGGGTCAAAAACTTCAACCGTTACAATAACGGCTCAAAGGAACAATTCTGGCTGTCGGTGTTCAGCGCCAAGCCTACCATGTCCGACCGCAAAAGCTCGCGCAGCTCTATCTTCATCAAGCGTCCGTTTGTGTCCGTAATCGGCACGATGCAGAAACGTATTCTTTCCGAACTCGCCAAAGGTGAACGCTCTGCCAACGGTTTTATTGACCGCATCCTGTTTGTCCTGCTCCGCCACGAAACTTCTACCCGGTGGTCGATGAAGCAACCGACATTCGATGTGGCCGCTGAATGGCAGTGCATTTTATCGAGGCTTATGGAATTGCAATGTACCGTTGATGAAAACAACGACATTGTGCCGGTAAGCATACCGTTTACCGAGGAAGCTATGGTGCGTCTGTTCAAGTGGCAACATGAGCTGTCAGACATCTGCGACCGTGAGCCGAATGAGACTATCGTCGGCATCTATTGCAAACTCCAGATTTATGCCATACGATTCTGTCTGATAATTCAGATGGCGCGCTGGGCGTGCAATGATGCCGGAAAGGATATGATTGACCTCATATCTGTTGAGCGGGCCATTTCTCTCGCCGAATATTTCAAGGAATCAGCTATTAAGGTTCAGACAATTCTCAAGGAACTGTCGTTAACCGCGCAACAGTTGGCAATAGTCAGCGCACTCCCTTTGGAATTTGAGACCGGAGAAGGCATCGCCATAGCAAAGGCAAATGATATGGCAGAGCGCACCTTTATGGAATTCCTAAAAAACAATCTTGGCAAATTATTCCAGAAGTCCTCGCATGGCAAATATCTTAAACTCTAACTCCATGCAGCTTCCGCAGTTCCGGCAGTTTTGTCAAGCAAACTGCGGAAACTGCAAAAACTGCACCACACAAATCTCATAATTAATGCTATGAATAATCATAGATTCATTCTCCAGCCCTATAAAGGGGTCGGAAGCCGTCACTGTTGCCCTTCGTGCCACAAGAAACGCTGTTTTAGTCGCTACATAGACACCGAGAAACAAATCTCGTTTCCTGATGATGTCGGCAGATGCGACCATGAACAGAGTTGCGGTTACCATCTTACACCAAAGGAATACTTTGAGCGTAATCCGGAGGCTAAGCCATTACACTGCGATTACACTACTCAGTCAGCATGGCGAGCCAAGCCGACCGAGCAGCAAAAGCCAACATCCTTCATCGCGGCAGAGACTGTTTCACAGACTCTGCACGGCTATGAACGCGAGTTCGGGATAAGGAACACCATAAAAAGTTGAATCGGCAGCTTGAAAAAGTTGCCGATTCTTTTGGTAATATCACTGATATTTAGTAATTTAGAGGTATCAAGAAATAAATACTGTATCATGATTACCGAAAGTAAAGTTACTGAAATTTTTTGTATTGCAGATGATTTCTGCAAGGAATTTGAGGGTGAGATGGCAAAAAATACACTTCCGTCCACAACTGACACTCCAAAACGGAAAAGAAAGCGCATGATGTCAGATGCCGAAGTCATCACGATTCTGATCTGTTTCCACTTCAATTCGTACCGAAATTTCAAGCACTATTATCTGGGATGTGTGCGCATTCACTGGAAGCATCTGTTTCCGCAGACATTCTCCTACAACCGCTTCGTGGAGGTCATGCCCCGATGTCTTGTGGCTATGACCATGTTCCTGCGGCTCGCGTGTTTCGGAGAGTGCACGGGGATAAGTTTTGTGGACAGCACCTGCATTCCGGTCATACACAACAAACGCCAGTTCAGCATGAAGGTATTCAAGGATATTGCTGCCAAAGGGAAGAGTACGATGGGATGGTATGTCGGCTTCAAACTGCATCTGCTATGCAACGAAAAAGGAGAGCTAATCAACTTTGTACTGACACGCGCCAATGTGGATGACCGCAATGAGTCAGTCATTGACACGCTGACTGACAAGGTGCTCGGAAAACTATACGCTGACAAGGGATATATATCGCAGTCTCTTTTCGGGCATCTTTGGGATGACGGCATACATATTGTGACAGGTCTTCGCTCGAACATGAAACAGCGTCTCATGCCGTTCTATGACAGGATGATGCTTCGTAAAAGGAGCATCATCGAATCCATAAACGACATGCTGAAGAATGTGGCGCAGCTCGTCCACTCCCGCCATCGTAGTGTACACAACTTCCTCATGAACCTGCTTGCGGCAATGGGTGCGTATTGTTTCTTCGCCACAAAGCCGGAAGTGAACTTTGACTTTGAGGTTCCCGAGTCAAACGGGCAGCTTGTCCTCTGGGATTAACACCAAACTGTACAAATAAATCAGGCGACCTTGAAAGGACGCCCAATACTCTATGTCTTTTGCTTGGTTGAAAAACATAAAGTTCTTATCCCGAACTCGCGTTATGAGAAAAACAATCTCTATCTGTTCCTCCGCTCCAAGTTCGGAGCCGAGGAAGCCCTACGACTGATGAAAGACTATCGTGTAGGCACCTCGAAGCACTGGCCGGGGTCATGCGTGTTCTGGCAGACCGACATCAACGGCAACACCCGCACCGGAAAGGTCATGCTCTACGATGCCGATACAGGTAAGCGCGTGAAGGAACCGTTCAACCATGTTACATGGGTTCATTCGTTGCTCCGACTGCCCGACTTCACTCTGCGTCAGTGTTTCTTCGGCGAACATCTCTTGCCGATGAACAGAGGCAAGCCTGTTGCCATTGTCGAGAGCGAAAAGACCGCACTTGTGGCAGCTTACTATCTGCCCGAATATGTGTGGCTCGCTTCCGGCGGGAAAAACGGATGTTTCAACAGTGATGCTCTCCGTGTTCTCCTAGGTCATCAGGTTATCCTATACCCCGACATCGGCGCGACCGACCAGTGGCAGAAACTTAGTTTGCTCCACAATCTCGGTATCGAGGCGAGCATCTTCAACTACCTTGAAGAAGTTGCCACTGAGGACGAGCGAACAGCAGGACTTGACATTGCAGACTATCTCCTGCAAATCGAGCCTGACAAGGCAGTGCTGCAAGCAATGATACGCAGCAATCCGATGTTACAGAAACTCATTGACGACCTACAACTCACTCTCGTGTCAGTTGAACGGTATAACCCGGATACTGATACTATTCACCAACCCTCAAAAACTGAAAAACAATGACTGCGAAGAAAAACCCATCAACACCAGCATCCAAGTCAACCGAGTTGACAGATGCACCCAAATCCAAAGTATCAACCCTTAATCCCGATTTTATTATGGAACCAGATAACTCTATCAACCCCACTCCCGCAGTTAACAGCGATAACACTGTTAACAGCACCACACCTGCCAACGCTGATAATCTGTTTGAGAACGAGCAGGCAGCAACCGAGGCAACAGCCATAATTGCCACAACAGAGCCGCCGAAGCAACAGCGAATCGGCAAGCAACAGCGCAAATCGGACTTCGCCGAGTTCAAGGCAACCTATCTTGTGCCGTCAAAGCTGTCAAAGCGTCATCCGGTAAACATCGATGACAGCGTATGGGAGAAGCTCGAACGCATTGCTCGTATCCTCGGAGACCGCGACACGACTGTCGGCAGCTACATCAATGCCATCCTTGCCGAGCATCTCGACATCTACGGTGACGACATCGAAATATGGCGCAAACTCTAATGTCTAACCCGACCGCAGGGAGCGGTTATCGTCAGCGCACAACTAAGAAACGATAGTGGATTAGTTGGGGATGCAAGGGTATGTTTCGGGAGGTAAAAAATTCCCCAGCCGAAACCCCTCGCATCCCGAAGGACGCTCTCTGTTCCCTGCGGTCACCATCCCCAATCCAACGAATGAGAAAGTTCAATCAGGACGCTCCCGGTGTGAAACTCCGTGGGCGACCAAAGAAAGAATCCAGTGATAAGAGAGACCGAAAAGTCTCCGTGAATTTTACCGATGCGGAGGAGCGTGAGGTGAAAGCCAAAGCTGCGGCTGCCGGTGTCAGCATTGCCGAGCTGCTTAGAATTTGCGTCTTCCGGCTCTCCGTTGTCGGTCGCCTCACCGATTTTGAACGCGAGGCGATACGCGAACTGATGTATCAAGGCAAGAATCTGAACGCTCAAGTCAAGGCGTGTCAGGCTAACGCATGGCCCTCGACAAAGCGAAAGGCAGAGGCCTGTCTCGATGGAATTTTAGCCACACTCGGCAAGTTGAAAACATCAAATTCCTCATTGTTATGATAGCAAAAATACTCGCAATAGGAGCCGCAGCCGATATTGTTGGCTACGTCATGCGTGAGTTTCACGACAAGGAGCAGTTCACCCCAGACACTTGGCGAGTGATAGATTCCGACGGGATTCTTGGCAATGACTACCGCAGAATTGTGGACAGTTTCGACATCGGAGCGAGTCTCAACAAGAGAATCAGCAAACCAATCGGACACATCGCCGTGAGTTTCGACAAGGCGGATTTGCCACGCCTAACAGATGATTTCATGGTGCAGCTGGCAAAGGAATATATGGAACAAATGGGCATCCGAGACACACAATATCTGATTGTGCGCCATCTCGAAACCGGCTCTCCGCACTTCCATATCGTCTATAATCGCGTCAATCTCCATGGTAAAGCCATCGACGAGAGCAACAATTTCGACAAAAGCCGTGATGCTACCAAAGCTATCAAACTGAAATACGGACTGACTTTTTCGCCTAAAAAGAAACTGTATGAAGACGCGATTGCCGAGATGAAGCCCAGGATTCAGGCGGCGATGTACCGCTGCAAATCTTGGGACGAGTTCCGTCGGCGCCTCGCTCCGGCCGGTATAACAGTCGAATTTTACAACGACCGCGACACAGGCAAACCGCAGGGCATACGCTTCTCCGATGGAGAATTCACATTCAATGGCTCGAAGATTGACCGTGCGTTCTCATACGGTCGTCTTGACAAATTCTTTGCCAAGAACGCCGGAATCAGAGAAGCGCAGCCACAGCAACCGACTCCGATTTCAGTCACCGCAAAGATCAAGGAGTCCCCGATTGCGAATGTGGTCGAGAATGTAATCGAAACTGGATGTCAGGCTCTGGGCGGGCTGTTCCAAGTCGGGCCTGGCTATAATCCCGATGAAGCGGAGTTTGAACGCAGAATGAAAAGAAAACCCAAAAAGAAGAAAGGAATATCACAGTAATGGCAGATATGTATTCCATCGTCAAGAAACAAGATGAGAAGATTGACGATATTCTCAAAATAGCGAAAGAGAATAAGGATATGCTTGTGGGGATTGATACCCGGCTGGCATCAGCTCCGGCTCCGTCGCAAATGGCACTACAGGCTGATTCTTCTCCTCAGAAGATTCAGGTTGAGTTGCCCGGTAATGTGGCCACCAACGAATCTGTAAAGACAACGGTGGAGGCGGCATTGAAGCAGCAAAAAAAGGACATCGCCCAAAAGCTCGACTTCTCGGATTTCTCGAAAGATCTGGCTGATGCTTTTGTCTCAATGTTCAAGGACGGGCTTGACCAGAATGTCAAGAACGCGCTCTATGAAGGAATCAACCGCGAGTTCAGCCGTCATACCGAGGGCTTGAAGGAAGCGGCGGAAAGACTCCGGGGACGGATGTATAGCATCGTCAACGGTGCTGTATGGGCGGCAATCCCCAAGTGGGCGTATGCCGTAGTCATAGCCATTCTCGGCATTGCCGTCGGGCTTGGCATCTGGTGCTATCATCTCAATCAGGAGAACACCCATCTTCAGAAAGTCGAATGGCTCTACCGCTACGAGCGAGTCAGCTATGACGCTGACGGCATCCGTAACATGATGCTCCGAGAAGAAGCCATGATGGTCGGCGACAAGCAGGAACAGGATAGCATCAAGACTATGACAATCCAGCTTGAACATCGCAAACACGCCGAGCGCACCCACGTCTATTTCCGACCCTCCGACTCTTGGACTCCCGAATCCGGCAATCTACTCTGGTAATTCACAAACCTCAAACTCAACAAACAATGCAATCACTCCAATTTTCAACCCGTAACGCCATCATGGACATTTACTTTGATGTGCGTGCCTATGTCGCCGATGTGTTCGGCGGCAACCCCGAAGACGTGTCACTCGACTGGAACGCGGTCGGTGCCTGTATCCACTATTTTGACAACCGCCGAAACATCCAGTTCCGTTTGTGGGAACGTTCCGAAGGCCACCTCGGAATCCCTGACATGACCCTCATCGTCGTCAACATCAGCGTCCGAGGCATCAAGGAAACAGCCCGCTCTGAAATGACCGCCTTCGTCCACTGGCTTCAGCAGACCGCGAAAATCAACGGCTTCATCCACTTCGCCGACGAGAACCACGAACCCCTCACCACCGACCAAGTCCCCGGCTGCCGCATAGACTGTTGCCGCCTATAACCTCACCACGCTAAAGTTCCCGAAATCCCTTACCCGACACCCCGACAAGACCAAGCCCTCTTGCCGGGGTGTTTTTATACCGAAGCTTAAACTTCTTCCTATTTATTACACAGTATATTTATTACAATACTTCGGTTATTTTTTGAGAGTTTGTTAACGGCTCCGAGGAGCCAGGTGTTTAATCCATTAAAAATCTGATGTTTAGCATAAAATTTAACACTAAAATTTGGTCAAGTCGCTGAATTTCAGTAACTTTAAGGTTATTCCAAGACACTTAAAGACATGCTGATTTTCGAACTACTTGACCAATATGAGGGCATCTGCCGGAGGGCATTCTTCGGTTGCGCTACAAAGTTAAACAAAACTTTCATAGCAAACATCATCGAGATACTGATTTTAATCATGTGCATACCGCGAAAGATAAATTTTCTTCAACTCGGACGTTACGGACGACGTGGTGAACAGCGATACCGTCAGACTTTCCGTAAGGATTTCGACTGGCTGTGCTTTAACATGAACCTCGCCGCCGACCGTTTCCAGCATGGCATGAAACGACTGGCTATCGCCATAGATCCGAGCTTCGTTGCCAAAGCGGGCAAAAAGACAGACCATATAGGCCGGTTCTGGTCAGGCTGCGCCTCGGCTGTCAAGCATGGCCTTGAGATACTCGGTATCGCCGTGGTGGATGCAGACATCAAGGATGCAATGATGCTCCGGGCCGTGCAGACTCTGAACGCCACTGAACTTGAAGGAAAGAATATGACTCTCAATCAGTGGTATCTGTCTGTATTGAAGAAGTACAGAACAGATTTGCTGAAAATCACTTCATTGCTCGTTGCCGATGCCGCCTTCTCCGTACTGCCGTTTGTCGAGGGGCTGAAAGAAATCGGTTTTTCTCTGATAAGCCGTCTGCGTTCCAATGCCGTGCTGTATTACATCTACGAAGGACCGCGCACCGGTAAAAGAGGACGGCCTAAGACCAAGGACGGCAAGATTGATTTTGCAAATCCCGACAAATGCAGGATGACCAGGCTTGACATCGATCCCGAGGAAGGCGAGGCTTTTGAACTTGTGGCATGGTGCAAGTCTCTGAAGCAGAAAGTACGGCTGGTAATCCATTATCTGCCCGGAGGTGGACACCGACTGTATTTCTCGACCGATACCTCTGTCTGCGGCAAAGATGTCTATGACATTTACCGGACACGGTTTCAGATTGAGTTCTGTTTCCGCGACGGCCATCAGTTCACCGGACTGCTCGACTGTCAGGCTCGTGATGAAAAAGCTTTGGATTTTGCTTACAACGCTTCGTTTGCCGCTGTCAACATCACCAAGGTGCTCAGGAAGCAGACGAATATGCCCTTTTCTATTGGTCAAATTAAGTCTCTGATGGTCAACGCTCATTTCATAAAAAGATTTTTTGACCTGAGCGGAATTGACCCGAACAAGACTTTAAATGCTAAACTTGTCAAAGAACTCTTTGGCTTGACGGTTGATGCCGCTTAGCCTATGAATAATTTTTTAACGAACTATTGTTTATTATCATTGTATGCGAAATAGGATTTAGTAATACTTGCCTTTTGATCAATGGAAACAAAATTTTCTATTTGCTACAGATGACCTTAAGGTCTATTGCCGAAACATCTAAAAGGAATTGTTTTACGTTACCCAAAAGTATAAGTATTTCTTCTGAGCATTTTTCCTTACTTAGCCCCGGTTGCACAATAACAACATGAAACTTCAACAATCTAGAATTTAAGGCTTGTTCTCGAAACCTTAATACGTTTTCTTGTGTGCCTTTTAGAATAGAAGATGCTCTTCCCGATGATTGCTTACTCTCATCTCTTTTAAGAATGCTATCAAAAATACATCGACTCATAGTGTATTTCCAACGAATGGACTTTACTGCTTGCCCACATACTTGATAAAGATTGTTTATGTCTCCAGACGGTTTTCCTCCCAATGCAAATTTAAGATGATATAGAGTATTTTCTATTCCATCTTCTGACTCGTCGAATCCAATTAGATCTGCAATTTCTCCAGCCCCATCATCGTCTATAATCAACTGATGTCTATCCCAGATCTTCTTACTGAACACATATTGAATAGAGTCCTGCTGAAGCTCATGTTTCTTAGACCATTGAGATTCCTTGCTTAAAGTTACTCCAGTCCAATCTTCAACCTGCAAATCATTCTTTGCAAATTTTGGCGTATTTATTGGAGAATCAACCAAATGATTGCCATAGAGAACACTACCATCGGCATAAAATATAGCCGGGATAAAATGATTGAAAAAATCATCTATCCCTTCGCTCACGTTTCCTCGAACAAAATATACGGGTTTGTCCATCGGTGAGAGCAATTCATAAAAAGCGCCACTCGATTTAAGACTACTCTTTGCACGAATCGTAAACGAATCATTGACTATCGTGAAGAACAAGTATCGTTCATCCGAATTCTCTGCATCAATTGATATTGTGCAATCCTCAAATGAAACGAAAACGTTTCCATACTGTAACAGGAGAGCTCCACCATCATAAACCTCAGGAGCCCAATCAAAATTAACCGGTCTGATATTAGGGTATAGTTTGATTAGTGAACTCTTAAGAGTTCCTTTAAAAATGCTATCTGGGTCAATTGACTCGTTAACCAAAAGAGAACCCATCTCATCACACCACCGTTTAAATTTGAAAAGGTTAGCGCGTTCTCTTGACCAGACCTTGCCTTTACGAGAACATCCTAAACTGCACTTATCTCCATCTCGATAACCAATTCCAAAGAAATTATTTTTCACAAGTTTTCCTCTGGTCACATCACTTAAGCCATCTTGCACACTACTACCAACAAAAGATTGAAATGAAATGTCTTTTCCATGAGGCAAACGTGCACCTACAGTAGTAAACATTAAACGCCTAATGTCGTGAAATATGCGAAAGACCCTGTCTCCATCAACTTTAATTGCATTACCAAAAATAGCTTCTAAGAATCTCTCTCCTCTTATTCCCATTGTGGAGTTGAGATAAATCCGTCTATTTCTTGCGTCAAAATAAACTACGATTAAGTCCCAGCCAAGGTTTTCCATATTTCCGACTGTTCCCCAATCAACTATTGAGGTATGCCCTAAGACAACAACCAACATATCCATAGTGGAGGCCCACCTTTTGTATTGGTATTGTTTGATTCCAGGAAGTCCCTTTTCCCAGTTTCCCCAGTTTGTTGTTCTAGAGGTAGTCGAATATACTTCTGCACTAAGAGCCGGTCGAATATCATCTATAGAGATTTCTTTTGTTAGAGAGCCCTTAAACTCTCGCATGAAATCGTTTATCTTTTGTTCTTCGGATGTCCGGCCATCGCTAATACGTGGTAACGCGAGTTCGGGATAAGAACTTTATGTTTTTCAACCAAGCAAAAGACATAGAGTATTGGGCGGCCTTTCAAGGTCGCCTGATTTATTTGTACAGTTTGGTGTTAATCCCAGAGGACAAGCTGCCCGTTTGACTCGGGAACCTCAAAGTCAAAGTTCACTTCCGGCTTTGTGGCGAAGAAACAATACGCACCCATTGCCGCAAGCAGGTTCATGAGGAAGTTGTGTACACTACGATGGCGGGAGTGGACGAGCTGCGCCACATTCTTCAGCATGTCGTTTATGGATTCGATGATGCTCCTTTTACGAAGCATCATCCTGTCATAGAACGGCATGAGACGCTGTTTCATGTTCGAGCGAAGACCTGTCACAATATGTATGCCGTCATCCCAAAGATGCCCGAAAAGAGACTGCGATATATATCCCTTGTCAGCGTATAGTTTTCCAAACACCCTGTCAGTCAGCGTGTCGATGACTGCCTCATTGCGGTCGTCCACATTGGCGCGTGTCAGTACAAAGTTGATCAGCTCTCCTTTTTCGTTACATAGCAGATGCAGTTTGAAGCCGACATACCATCCCATCGTACTCTTCCCTTTGGCAGCAATATCCTTGAATACCTTCATGCTGAACCGGCGTTTGTTGTGTATGACCGGAATGCAGGTGCTGTCCACAAAACTTATCCCCGTGCACTCTCCGAAACACGCGAGCCGCAGGAACATGGTCATAGCCACAAAACATCGGGGCATGACCTCCACGAAGCGGTTGTAGGAGAATGTCTGCGGAAACAGATGCTTCCAGTGAATGCGCACACATCCCAGATAATAGTGCTTGAAGTTTCGGTACGAATTGAAGTGGAAACAGATCAGAATCGTGATGACCTCGGCATCCGACATCATGCGCTTTCTTTTCCGTTTTGGAGTGTCAGTTGTGGACGGAAGTGCATTTTTTGCCATCTCACCCTCAAATTCTTTGCAGAAATCATCTGCAATACAAAAAATTTCAGTAACTTTACTTTCGGTAATCATGATACAGTATTTATTTATTGATACCTCTAAATTACTAAATATCAGTGATATTACCAAAAGAATCGGCAACTTTTTCAAGCTGCCGATTCAACTTTTTATGGTGTTCCTTATCCCGAACTCGCGTTGGTAATAAAAAATTCCAGTCTGCATCCTGCTGGTAAAGTTGATTTAGTTCTTGCGATATGGGTGCATACGCGATGTTCGTTACAAAACTTGCGTCTCCTAAATTTGAAGCAGTTCTGGTAAATCTACCAATGAATTGCAGTGTAATTGGCAAACTTTGACGCTCATCATGAATAGCAGCAATTTTGAGTTGTGGCAAATCATATCCCTCTCCCAACATATTTACACACACGACGATTTTATGCTCTCTGTTGTTAATGCGAGCCATTATCTCGTTTTTCTTTGGTGTCCCACTATGAATTAGAACAGGGGTCAAATCTGCATATTGTTCATAAATTTTAAATACTTCCTCTGCCCTTTTGTGATCTTTACATCTGGCCATCATGATATGGTCAAATCCATTCTTAAGGTCTTCTCGAAGAATTTTAGTAGCTTCTTCTGCAATAGCTATGTCCCCGTCATCCTTGTTATATTTAACAATAGGATGAAACTTTATCGGTTTATAGTATCCCTCTTCTTGAGCTTTTCTAAGTGAATAGTTAAACAGAATCTTACCATCCAGACGTTTTCCGTCATTTCTAAAGGGTGTTGCGGTAAAAAGCAATACTTTTCGACCTGGGAAAAACGAAATAAAATTAGACCATGTATCAGCCTTACTATGATGAGCTTCATCTATAATTAGAAAATCTATCTCTGAGGCCAATTTACGCACTATATTTTCTTCGAGTTTTGCGACTGAAGCCATTGTTGTTACAATGACATTCTGCTCCATGATAGCCTTCCAATCTGAGAATGGCTTAAGGCCCGTAATTGCCTTAACTTTAGGTAAATTTGTTTCTTTATCAACTACGCCAATATTTTTAAGGATACCAAGAGTCCCATATTTTTTGGCAATTTGGGATCTTAATGCATCTGATGGTACAACTACTAATGTCCTGATGCACTGATGTGCCACCATAAAAGAAAGCATAGTTTCAGTTTTACCCGTACCAGTAGGCATAACAATTATGCCATTCTCGTCTTCACCACATTCCAAATGAGCCATTATAGAATGAAGCGCACCTATTTGTGGAGAACGTAAACCGTGTTTCTCATCTGAAAATTCAGTAGCATTCTGTGCCTTATTGAAATGAAAGTGACCATCCTATGACTGAGCAATCTCAACGGGTGTCATATTTTGAATGTCAGATTTCATTAAATATCAATCCAGGGATACTCAAACATCCATTGAAGAGGTCGGAGGGAGGATTCATTTACAAAATTACAAAATATTTTTTAATTGACACTAATGTGTTGACGAATAGCAATATTGTTATTAACTTTGTTATAACAATATGACTGATATTAAGACACCCGAACAGCGTAGCCGGAATATGGCGGCTATTAAGGGAAAGGATACGAAGCCGGAGATGATTGTGCGGAAGTATCTTTTCTCACGAGGTCTGCGTTTTCGGGTACAAGTCAGAAAACTGCCGGGGAATCCTGATATTGTACTGCCGAAGTACAAGACTGTCATTTTCGTCAATGGATGCTTCTGGCATGGGCATGAGGGTTGCAGCACGGCTCTTTCATTTAAGATAAAAATAAAGACATATTTTCCCTTACCCGGTTTGTTGAGAATCGGGTAAATTTCCATGATTGTATTTCAGGTAGTTATCTTTTTCTGAAAATCAGATTTATTTTCATTTTTGGTAAAGAAACCGCATCAATCGGGTAAAGCTCATCGAGACATGACGCATAAGCTCTGCCACGCCTTTTCTTTTGTCAGATCGCTTTTTGCGCAACCCTTTCCATATAGAAAATACAGAGTAGACCATTCTTTGGATTGTGTCAAGGTTGCGGGCGGCCTTTGCCGACTTGCGCTTCACCTTGTCTTGCAGCAGATTTACATCCAGTCCCCAATGCATACTTTCTATCGACCAGTGATGGCGCACAATGGAACCCAGGAAAGGAGTGTCTGCCGGCAGACTGCTTACATACAGACGTTTTTCACGTGTATGTTTTGCGGTCGTCTTTCTGACGGTCTCGGCCTCGTACTCTATAATCGTCATGTTTCCGCCCCATTTCTCCTTGTCGGCAATAATTTCGAGTCCGTCATATATGTTGTATGTTCTTGTCTCGATTCTTCCATGACCGAGTTCGGGACCTTCCGTATAAGAATATAGCGGCTTATACTCTTTGAGTCTGTCTTCCACTCCGTAACGCAGCGAAGGCTGGTTGGCCTTGAGCTCAATGAGAAAATCCGCACCTTTACCCCTTATCCTGTCTATGATGTCCTTTTGCATGGCCATGGCGTCGGCTGTCACAATCTTTCCGGCAATATCGAGTTTGTCGATAAGCTGTGGGACTGCCTTTATTTCATTGCTTTTCTCCTGACAGGCCTCTGTAGCCAGCGTTATGCCTGTGTTGAACGAGTAAGCCGACACGATATCAGGATTTCGCCCGTTCGCCAGAACTGTGCCCCGCTCGGCCTTGCCGTCAACACAGATTATCTCCCGCCAGGATCGGCTCCGCAACTGGGCATGAAACACTTCGACAAATTCCTGCATCCTGTCGGCCATGGCGCAGTCATTGATGCCGTTATCCACTCGGCAAAGGGTCGCTTCGGACGGCACCCCATTTTTCAACATCCCCATTTTGCGGAACCTTTTGATATTGTGTTTGCCGAAAGCAATTATATCGGCACGGCCGACAAATCCAGAGGCACGGCCAAGTACCATCAGCATTATGATATCACGGAGTCTGTGACGGTGGTTTCCTTTGCCTGTTCTGCGGAAATCGGGCACTGACGAGGCAAAATCAACCAGTCTGTCCATGATGCTGCCCGTAGGGTAAAAACGATGTTTCTTTTTAATATATATTAAGTCGAAAATGTTGCATATCAGGCAAATAATGCGTATTTTCGCGTAGCGAAAATCGAGGCGGAAGAGCCTTCACAGCCACTCCGCCTCTTTTAAAATTAAAATCTTATGATAAAGAAACACCGAAGGCGGTGCTTCGGCATCGCTATGTGCAAAGGTAGACATTTTCGCTATAAAATACCACTATTTCTGTAAACTTCGGCCGATCTTAAATGAAAGAGCCGTGGGGTTGCAGGTATTTCCGCTTGCCAAAATCCAATGTTGAGTTCTGGGAAGAGAAGATTAAGCGCAATGTTGCCCGCGATGTCCGTAACGAAGCCGAGCTAAAAGCCCTTGGATGGCGTGTCGTCCGGGTATGGGAGTGCGAAATCAAGACCGTAGCACAACGAGAGGAATATCTTAAATGTCTGTATGACCGCATTGTCAATCCGACTCAATCATATCTTATAGAGACTGACATGGATGAGCCATCCATAGCGGCCGAGCCTGAATCAGAGCAAATTTATGGCAACAACAACCATTCTTAACCTTGGTGTGTCTGATTTTTGCCCATGCCGTTTATTAACTTTGTCAACGATAGTCGAAGTCTCGAAAAATTTCCGTAACTTTGCAACCTAATCTGCGCTTGCGCTGACAAAGACCAATTATGTAAGAAACATTTCTTATACAACATATTAACGGAACTTCCGTGTAGTCGCATAAAGGTTTGGTCACCTGTCAGCCTACATGGAAGTTCTTAGCTTTTTGGAGAATGAAATTCAAGATTGCATCTCTATTTTCAGGTTGTGGAGGTCTTGACCTCGGCTTCTCTGGTGGCTTCTCTTTCTACGATAGAGATTTCGCTCGCCTTGATACCCAAATCGTTTTTGCCAATGACTTCGATAAAGATGCCGCTACCTGTTATAACTCCAATGCACTTTTAACCGCACACGGTTGCCAGTGCAGATTAGAGGATATTAGGAATATAGATGCTTCTGAAATTCCTGACTTCGATATATTGTTGGCTGGTTTCCCTTGCCAACCCTTCTCAAACGCTGGTAATCGCAAAGGTGTTAACGATGATAATGGACGTGGAACTCTTTTTGAAGAATGTGAACGAATTTTACGTGCAAAAGTAGATAAGGGGGGGCGTCCTTTGGCATTTGTCTTTGAAAATGTCCGTGGCATTATGTCGAGCAAAATGCCTGATGGCACTACTGTGCCAGACGAAATCAAGAAACGAATGGAGGCATTAGGTTATAACGTATCTGCAAAACTTCTGTGCGCCTCTAATTACGGTGTTCCTCAACAACGTTATCGTTACTTAATTATAGGGGTTTCTTCCGAATACGAACCTTTTGACTTCGCTGAAATCGATAATTTAGTATCGACAAACCATATTCCATCTTCGACAAATGGTACCGATGAGAAGCTATTATTAGGCTCTATTCTTCAAGGTATCGACAAACTCCCTGATAACGAATTTTGGGCTTATAGTGCAACTACCCAAAATACTGTTGAACTTATCGGACCTTGCGCTCATGGTGAAAGTCTTAATAAGATTTTTCAAGATTCTTTCAAAAAAGAAGATTTGCCTTCCTGTGCATTTGAAGGCAGGTCTTGGAAAAATATCCCTTATGAAAAATTATCACCTCGCTTCAAAAGGATATTTGATGACCCCCAAAAATATCACTCACCAAAGTTTTTCCGCAGATTTGCTTATGGTGAAATCAACGGAACCATCACGGCATCGGCACAGCCTGAAAACTGTGGCATAACTCACCCTGTGTATAATCGGCGATATACAGTTCGTGAAATCGCTCGCATTCAGTCTTTCCCCGACAATTATCTTTTTAGAGCTATCCCGCTTCAATCGCGTTACAAAGTTATTGGTAATGCCGTTCCTCCAATTTTAGGCTGGGTTATTGCGAAGGCACTTACTGCTCATCTTTCAAAATCGTAATTATGGCATACCTATCGAAAGAAAACATCATTGCCGCGTACAATCAACTTTCACTGTTGACTAATGACCCATCTGCGCAAGGTGCTACACAAGTAACCAGTTCTTTGCGTTATCTCTTTGCTCTTGCTCAATTCTTTACGCACTTCCAAAAGAATTGTAATACACGTTCTAGAAGCGATAAAGATAAATTTATTGAATATGTTGGCGAAGTCGTTGCCATAAATGACAAATATTATACTGCTAACTTTTTCAATGCGCTAAAAGAAGATGCTGATTATAAAGTTGGCAGTAACTTCTTTTCAGTGAATGTAGTCAAAACTTCTATTGAAAATAGCGGCAAAGATTATGTTTTCCCAAAAAGGGGTAATTCTCCTTTATTCCTCGTTCGCAATGGAGAGCTTATAATAAAGGAAGAATATTTCGATAACATCGGTTCTATTCTTTCAAATTCTGAACTTCGTTCTGCTTTTGCTATTTGGCTTGTACGAAATGACAACCTAAATACATCAGATGTTTATGCTTCAATTAAGCAAATATTATCTGATAGATATTCAGGGTTACTTGTCGACAAATTCTTGCCTCCCCGTAATAGTTTTGTTTCTTTTGAATCCTGGTCTTTTGAAGATAATCCCGCAAAACTTGATATTTCGGATTTCCCGAAACCATCAAATAAAGAATCACATACGTTTAATGGCGTTCTTTCTTCTAACGAACTTATTCAGAAAGTTCGTAATAGCTTCCTTCGCTATTGGCGAATCATAGACCAGCATGGCGCGCAATTTGAACTTTATGTCAATAAATTTGAAAGCGCAGTAAACCCGATTCTTCATAATCTCGAATTAGGGTTATCTGATGTTTTCGCTATTGTTGATTTTGAACAATATAATGCGATTCTAAACCGGATAATTGCGACCGAACCGTCTTTATCATATCTCAATGATGAAAAAGGTCCCGATGGCGCTCGCTATTATATTTGGTCTACTAATCGTCATTTAAGAAATTACCTTGAAATTATCTCTATTAGTGATTTCTTTGGTAATGTTAGACAGCAACATAATCGTGTCCTCTCGATTGCTTCGGCTACTTCTGATTTTAATAAAGATTATCTTCGTGCTATGCGCACGAAGCCGTTCCTTTTGCTCGCCGGTATCTCCGGCACTGGCAAAAGTCGCATCGTGAAGCAGATGGCTTTCGATAGCTGCCCAGACAATGCTGTACTGCGTGCGGATCTGACTTCGCCCGGCAATTACTGCCTTATCGAAGTCAAACCTAACTGGCACGATTCAACAGAGCTTATCGGTTACGAAAGCCAAATCGGCAAGCCTCATTATCAGCTCACTCCTTTTGTGAAATTCCTCGCAAAAGCGATGCTTCACCCGACTGTTCCTTTCTTCGTATGCCTCGATGAAATGAATCTCGCACCCGTTGAGCAATACTTCGCTGAATTTTTGAGTGTCCTCGAAAGCCGCACAAAAATTGACGGACACATTGTATCCGAACCGCTCATTAAGGCTGAAATCTTCCGCAAGTACAATATGGAAAAGTCGCTTTTCTCACTCGAAGAAGAAACGACTGCCTACAACGATGCTAATAAAACTGTTGAACCTGCTCCTACTTATGGTAAGGAGGTTGAAGTCTACAACTCGCTCAAAGAACACGGACTCCGTATTCCTGAAAATGTCATTGTCATTGGTACGGTAAATATGGACGAAACCACGCATCAGTTCTCGCGAAAGGTTATCGACCGCGCAATGACTATCGAGATGAATCTGCCGGAGGGCGACCCATTTATGGATTTCTTCACCAACGGCTCCGAACTCGCATATCGCGCCAATCCGACATCGCCATCGCTTTATCTCGCTACCGAAACCAGGGCTTCGGACGTTGTCAAGGCTCTTGCCGCTGACAATGCAGAGAAAACCGACTGGCTAAAAGGTGAGGTTGCCGCGTTCCTTACCAGCCTTAACAGTGCGCTCGATGGCACGCCGTTCAAGGTGGCATATCGCGTTCAGAACGAGCTGATGCTCTATTTTTACCAACTTTGGCTTGAAGACAAGACCGCTCGTTGGCGCGATATATTGAACACCGCTTGCGATCAAATCCTTATGATGAAAGTTCTGCCTCGCGTAGAGGGCGATGAAGAACTTTTGGAGAAGCCGCTCGAAAAACTCGCTGCGTTCTGTGAGCCTTATCCTATTGCATTGAAGAAGATTAAGGAAATGACAGACCGCCTCGGTCTCTCGCGTTTCGCTTCGTTTTGGCCTTAATCCTCCTGTGCAATGGAAGTATTCTCCTTCAAAAGCACAAATATAGAAATCACCGCTAATACAGCCGCCGATATGGCGAACTGCTGGCGGCGTTTCCGTGCGCGTGTAGGAGATAAAGCGGAAACCTACTGCGACTACCGCAGCACACTTCCGGCTCGCTTGAACTCGCATTGCCGAATCACGGCTACTCGCTAATGCAGACCGGTGAAGTTGCCTGCCACGAGTGGAAAAATCTGCCGCCTGTTTTCTACGAAACAGCCCTCTATAACATAAGCATATATCTGACCGATGTAGAGACCGCCCCTTGTGTACTGCACAAGCTAAAGGAAGTAACCGAGCTTTTTTCGGTTATTGAAATTGGAAACCACAAGTGGCTGCTGTCGGCCCCGCTTTCCTTTGTCAACGAGCCAGGCATATTTGAACTGACTTTCAAATATAAGCCATGCGACAAGTCGGAGCGCACAGATACATTCTCTTTCCGTGTCGTATCTCCTAAACTCGATACGAAAGACGATTACAACCATATCCTTGCCGAAATAAACGCCCAATACAACGAGATTGTATTCCAATATCTTACCCTGACGTTACAAAATCTGCAACGCGGCGGCAAGTCTAACAACGATGTGGTGTGGCTCTCCATCTTCCGCAATATAGCGAAAGATTACGAGAAATGGGTGCGCTTCATAGTGAACAAACCGCACCTGCGACAGACTCGCACCGTGCGCTATGACCGTGCAGATCGCGTGAAACGCTGGACTCCGCAGATGTCCGAACATTTCGTGCAGGTCGAAGCCGAGGGTCGGCTTGACCGCGAATATTTCCGGCATGAGGAAATAATTCACACCCACAACACACGCGAGAACCGATTTGTCAAGTTTACACTTGACCGCATCGCCAAGCGCCTGACTTCGATAGTCGCCACTATCAAAGCCAAGAACGCCAAAGCAAAGGAGTCCGACAAGGTAGCCGACAGCGAAATCGCCGAACTCGACGGCTATGTAGGCTCTATGCGCCATCTTGCCAACTCATCGCTTCTCCGTGGACTGCGCGGTGAGCCGCTGCGGTCTGAGAGCATGGTGCTTCAGAAGCGCAACGGCTATGCGCAGGTCTACAAATACTGGCTGTTGCTCCAAAAGGGTATCGAACTTTTCGAGGGCGCGAACGCTATCGGTGTGCGCCCTATTTGGGAGTTGTACGAACTTTGGTGCTTCCTGAAAATGCGACAGATGACTGCCGACATTCTCGGTCTGCACTTCGACAATCCTGAAGAAATCACCGAGAACCCAATGCCGATGGTGAAGCCATTTGAAGACAACAACCAAGAGCATACGGTCTATTACCATTGTGCCGATGGCTCAATGGCTCGTCTGCATTATCAGCATACTTACAGTCGTAAGACTGGGGAGGTGCATACGGCCACCACTGAAAATCGCCCAGACATCGTGCTTACCGTTGTCAAGCCCGATGGCTTCGAGCTGACTTATCTTTTCGATGCTAAGTATCGACTGCTCGATGATAATAAGCTCAACAGAGAAGACCGCGAGGAATACGATGCAAGCGGAGGTGCCGACACCCCTCCGGCTGACGCGATAAATCAGATGCACCGCTACCGCGATGCCATCTATTACGGCTCAGACCGCTTCACTCATGCCGCCAAGGAAATTATCGGCGGCTACATACTCTTTCCCGGACGCGGCGACAATGAAAGTGTGCGCAAGCGTTTCTTCTACCAAAGTATCGAAACGGTCAACATAGGGGCGTTCCCCTTGTTGCCCGATGCCTCCGATCCCTCGAACGAAGGCACGTTGCTTTTTGAATTTCTTACGAAGATTCTCACCGCTCCGTCAGTAAACGACCACCTCCGCGATGCAATCCCGCAAAAAGGCTTGCAATATGTTTCAACCGAACAGCCGACTCCACAAGACCTTGTTCTTGTCGGTTACTACAAGACAGAACAATTGCCGATTATCAAGGAGCAACGTCTTTACTACGTTCCGGCGGCACTCGGCAAAGGCTCAATCAACCTCGTGTCAGGCTTCGAGAAAACAAAGTATCTCTTGCTTCACCACGACAAGGAACGCGTGCTTATACGTCTCAAAGGCGATGGCCCGAAGTTCTACCCCAAGACTGCGCTTGAAAACATGGGATTCGCTCCCTCCGGCGACTACTACCTCGGCTTCGAGATAAAAGACTTCTCGCCCGTTCCCGGCATCGACCCAAACGCCTACGAATTAGAGCGCAAAGGCAAGTATGTCGCTTCACCCTATTTCACCACTATTGATAAACTAATCTAATTGCACTACTTAACATGAGAAAAAACAATACTACAAAATTTTATGTGGGTTCGCCCGTAACAAATGCTCTACTGGTAAGATTGCCAAATGCAATTAAGGAAAAGGGTGCTTCAATTATATACGAGTTTAGACAGCGTCCTTTTGCAGATGAAGTTGCGTATTTTGATACGAAAGAGGAAGCAGAGTTTGCGGTAGAGAATCAAACCAAGGACGATGAAAACGTTTTAGTAATAGGATATTATGAGCAACTTATGCCATACTAATAAAATTCTCTATCGTTAGTTCTACATATCTGAATAACTCTATATTCAATCAAAACGTTTGACAATAAATGGGTAGAAGTTTCAAGGCAACAGGAAGATGCATTTGGTGCGGAAAATCAGAGCCCGAGGTTTCATTCAAAAATAAGCCACATATTGTTCCAGATTCTGTCGGAGGGAGCGAACTTGGAAAAGATATTTGCGATGTTTGCAATGCTTACTTTGGCGCCTCTACTCATCCCAATCTCCCGTCTCCCGATCTAATATTTAAGGAGATTTTCAATCTGAAACGATTCTTTGATGGCGGAAAATCCATAACTAATGGAGAAAAATTTCGTGCATCATTGTTTCGCGTAGTTGATGATAAGCTGTATCTTAAACGAAGTTATCTGAATAGTACTCTAATAGCAAATCAGCTAAAGAGGGCGTTCTATGAGATTTTTCTGCAAAAATATCATGCATTTACAGGTAATGGTCATGATTTAGCATTTTCTGGGGTGGTTGCATATGCACGATACAACGAAAACGTTAGTAATCTGAAAGTATATTACATGCACCAAGAAATGTGGTTCAGACCTACTATTCTAAATAAGACCTTTCTTCTTTTTTCAGAGCATTTGGTTGATGAGCTAAATATGTATGGCATTTTCCCGTTTAATTTCCTGGGATATAACTTTTATCTTGAAGTTTTCAAAGATAAAGCAAATGAAAATCGAGACTCGTTTTTTGAAACAATCCTTAGTAAAGAGGGATTTTTAACGACAGGCGTTGAGGGACCAGCAATTGAAGAATTTGAACGCATTGGTCAACTACATGAAATATTCAATTTCTTACAAATAGATGGAATCGAAATAGATGAGAAAAACTGATGGAGTTGCAGCTCCGCCGCCGCGCTTTCGTAAATTGAGCATGAGGGTTCGACCTTCGGCTTCAATCCTCAACTCATACGCTCTCCTGACTCTGAATCGAATACTGATATTCTTATGGGTTTATAGTATGGAAGCAAATGTAATTTTTCAGATAACAATTTCACGAACCCATCAAGTGTTGAGATTACCTCAATTATGTATATGCCTATTTTAATTACATACCTTTTCGGAGATTCTAATAATAACACAAAAATTTGATGATATTAATAGATTATGGCGAAGAAGTTTGAGATACGAAATAGCACGGCAGAGTTCCTGATATTTCAGATTGAGGGGAAAGAGAACGGCGTGCAGGTGATATACCATGAAGAATCTGTGTGGTGTACGCAGAAGGCTATGGCGCAACTGTTCGATTGCTCCACGGATAACATCGGTCTGCATCTTAAAAATATTTACGAGATCGGTGAGTTGAGGCAGGAAGCAACTACCGAGAATTTCTCGGTAGTTCAAACTGAGGGCGAGCGTCAGGTCAATCGCTCGCTGAAATTCTACAATCTCGATGCCATTATATCAGTCGGTTATCGGGTGAACAGCACCCGGGCCACGCAATTCAGACAGTGGTGTACGTTTATTTTGCGTCAGTTTGCCATACGTGGTTATGTGATAGACAAGAAGCGTATGGAGAACGGTTCGTTTATCGGTGAGGATTATTTCGAGCATCTGTTGGCTGAAATCCGTGAGATACGTCTCAGTGAACGGCGGTTCTATCAGAAGCTGACCGATATCTATGCTACTGCCATAGACTACAACCGAGATGCGCCAACAACCCGACTGTTCTTTAAGAAGGTGCAGAACAAGATGCACTACGCTGTTCATGGTCATACAGCCGCCGAGCTTATTGTTGAACGAGCCAACGCCGAGAAAGAACACATGGGACTGACAACATGGGAAAACGCGCCGCATGGGAAGATTGTAAAGCCTGACGTAAGTATTGCCAAGAACTATCTCAAAGAGGTGGAATTTGCCGACATGGGGCGACTGGTCAATGCCGTGCTTGATATGGCAGAGCGTATGGCTCAACGTCATATTCCCATGACAATGGAAGACTGGGCGAAACGTATCGACATTATTCTTGAAGCGTCCGGCGATGCCGTTCTGGCCGATGCCGGCAAAATCACCGCTGAATTTGCCAAAAGTTTTGCAGAATCAGAGTTTGAGAAATACCGCATAATCCAAGACAAACTCTTTCAGTCGGACTTCGACCGCTTCAACGACGACAATTTACTTCCATTGGACATAGAATGACAATCCCATGACATACGAAGAGAAATATCAGGAACTTGTGAAGTTGTCTCACTGCGATAATCCCAAGATAAAAGAACAGGCTGATGCATGGCTTGTCAGTATAGGCTTGCAAGACGTGGCCGAACTGACGGTATCTGCACTATTGCTTGATTTGGCAATCAGGAATGTCAAGGGTGAGATTTCTCGTGATGAAGTGAGTCAAAGATTAAGGGAGCATTATGGGGATAATTTATATGATGAATCCCAAAACTTGCTTGATGGAGGTTATGAGATTTTACCACCCGATTCTCCGAAGATAAAAGAGATAGAGGATTACAACCGTAAACTCCGTCCGGCTTTGTATGCAGAACTTGATAAAAAGAGGAATAGAAGAAAGTTAGAATGAAAGCATTGACATATACGAAGCCGGGACGGTTTGAGCTGATTGAGAAACCGAAACCGGAGATTTTGAACCCAAAGGATGCCGTGGTGAGGGTGACTCTTTCGAGTATCTGTTCGTCGGACCTTCATATTCTGCATGGGGCTGTGCCTAAGGCAGAGATCGGCATTACCGTTGGGCATGAATTAGTTGGTGTCGTTGAGGCGGTCGGTTCGGAGGTCACCAAGGTCAAGCCGGGCGACAGGGTTGCCGTGAATGTCGAGACGTTCTGCGGCGAGTGCTTCTATTGCAAACGGGGATACGTGAACAACTGCACTTCAGGTGGCTGGAGGTTGGGATGCCGCATCGACGGCGGTCAGGCGGAATATGTCCGCGTGCCATACGCCGATAATGGCCTTACTCCGATTCCCAACAACGTGAGCGATGAACAGGCTCTGTTTGTCGGCGATATTCTCGCCACCGGTTATTGGGCTGCCAAGATTTCGGAAATTTCGGAGGAAGATACGGTTCTGATTATCGGTGCCGGACCGACAGGGTTATGCACTTTGGAATGTGTGCAGCTATATCAGCCACATAAGATAGTCGTTTGCGAGGCTGACAAGAGCCGTCGGCATTTCGTACGCCAGCATTATCCGAATGTCAAGGTATTAGAGCCAACAAAATGCCTTGAAGTACTTAAGTCATTGACAGAGGATCGTGGTGCCGACCGCGTCATTGAAGTTGCCGGAGGCGAGGATACTTTTGAGCTTGCATGGCGTTGTGCCCGTCCCAATGCCATCGTCACGATTGTCGCACTATACGAAAAGGAACAGATATTGCCGCTGCCGTGGATGTATGGCAAGAACCTGACGTTCAAGACCGGCGGTGTCGATGCCTGCGACTGCGACAAAATCATGCAGCTGATTTCCGAAGGCAAGATTGACACGACCCATCTGATAACCCACCGCTTTCCTCTCAGCCGAATCCAGGAAGCCTACACCCTCTTCGCCAACCGCGCCGACAACGTCATCAAAACCGCCATCTCTCCCGATTGAAGAACATAATCGGGAACTTTATACATAGAAAGACAACGGCGTCTTGTTCGCAAACGAGACGCCGTCGAGAAGGTAAATACTTAGTCCGATTCAATCTGCTTTTGAATCTTGGCGCGTACTTCATCGAAAGACAGAGGTGTGAAGTTATTGTTGTCTACACCGACATCAAGCTGTGTCGGGAAAAGGTACTGAAGGCGTCCGGCGTCAATCCCGGTGTTCGATGGGCGAGTGTGCATATGACCGAACAGTTGCCACACATCGTTATGATAGCCGCCATCAAAGCACAGATAAGGAAAGTGATTCAGGTAGATTTTCTTCTTCCCGACCTGAATGCACATCGCCATTGCAACGTGCTCGAACCTGTCTATGAATCCTTGTCGGATATTCTTGAGGTCATGATTACCGAGAACGAGATAGATTCTGCCGTTTAGTCGGTCAAGAATCTTATTCCACTCTTCAGCTCCACCGAGACAGAAGTCTCCGAGATGGAAGACTACATCATCAGGCTCAACCACATTGTTCCAGTTAGTGATGATGGTTTCATTCATCTGATCGACAGTCTTGAACGGGCGATTGCAATATTGCAGTATGTTGGTATGGTTAAAATGGGTGTCGGAAGTGAAGAACAACCGGTCACCGTCAAACTTGAAGTTCATTGTCATTTATTTCTATTATGGCATCCCGGTGGAAATCAGCCTGTTCACCATGGAAGGTGTAACCAAGCTGATTGCAGATGCACCGGGTATTGCCGATGGCTTTATTTATGTTTCGATGCGAGTGGCCGTATATCCAGTATTCGATACGGCTACTGGCAATAAAGTCGCCAAGTTCGGATGTAAAGGCACCGTTTATCGGGCTACCCTTGAACTCGTCGGCCATGAGCTCGAAAGACGGCACATGGTGTGTGGCGACTATGATGTGCTTGGCCTGACTTTCCGCCACACTTCTCTCGATAAACTCACGACAACGCTCATGCTCCTGATTGAAACGCTGGGCCGAGAGACGGAACTGTCCGTTTCTGATACGATGAAAGTCAGTTACTCCGCGTTCGGTCTGATACTCATCATAAGGATGAATCTTTGCCCAAAGAGTTGACGCGATGAGATCGATGTTGGGAGCCAACTGAATCACACAGTTATAGCACGCTTTTACATTCGGACGTATTTCTTGCTGCCAGCCTTCGTGAAGGTCGTTGATGTCAAAGCTTTTGTATAGCTCATGGTTGCCGGGGATGACGATAGTCTGCCGGAACGATTCGGCACACCAATCCCAAAATGGATGTCGCCTGTAGTTGTCATCACCGAGATAGCCGATGTCTCCGGCTAATATCAGAACATCGCCGACTGCTGCCAGCAGATTCTCTTTAAGCCAACGGCTGTTTTCATGAAACTCCAGATGGAGGTCAGATGCGTATTGTATTTTCATATTTCCTTATTGCTGAGTTGTTAAGCGAGAGGACTTACCTTCTCAAGCTTATTCCATTTAGTGTTTGCGACTATTTCCTTTATAACAACCTTGCCGACTTCGTCCGCATAAGGGAGTTTCATCTGGCTACCGATGTCATCGCCCTGCATATATCGATACGCATAAGGGGTAATCTCTACAAAGTCGGTTTCCTTCAAGATTCCGAGAATATGATCGACTTCTCCCAATTCAACCGAGATTCCGGCATCAGACAATCCTATGACAGCTCGAAAGCAATCATCAAGATTCCAATAGCTACCGGTGCCGACATAAAAATGCCATTGACCATTGGTATATGTAGGGTACAAGTGAACTCTCGCATACACCACATCAAAGCCGTGATAAGGTGAGACATCGGACTTCCATCTTCTGAAATCATCCTCAGAATCAAGATTATATTCTCTTGCCTCGTGCCCTTTGCTTGAATGCCTGAAGACTTCGACATCATCTCCCGACATCTTGCCATATACAGCTTCGTATGCTATACGCCAATAGTGCATATAGCGTCTGAGGGTCATCTCGGAAAACTGCGTAGGCTCGACCTGATTCTCGTATAAGTTGATTACCCGAGGTATATCGATTCCGTCATAGCTATTGTCAGGAATCAAAGAGTTCAGGACTGATCTCTTTATCAACCCTTCTCTCCGGTAGTAACTCAAATATTTATTAGGGTGTTCAGTTCTATGTTCCAAAATTAACTCGCATTATTGAGTGTCCTGGAACGCAGAACCACCCGATTCGGAGATAGATTCTCCTTGGCCCAGAGATCTATATCCTTGAGTTTAACATTGGCCAAGCGTACTTTGAAATTATGTTTTTTGGCGTCAGAATAAACAACGATTTTTGGATATAACGGCAACATTAAAATCATACGAGTGAACCCGTTAAGTTTATTGGAAGATACCTTTGATTTCAATATACCGAATTCAGATTCAATTATGTCCGAGGAAATGTTTCGTATCTGCCTGCTGTCATTAAGCACAGCAGCCTGTCGTTTGAAATAATCCAGCATTCTGAGACCGACACAAGCCCGCCTGTTGGTGGCGTTGCCGATTAGATTCCGGATGATATGACGCTGACAAAGGGCGTTGGTTCTGAGTCCAAACCCTTCACGCTTGCAAAGTGTTTCAAGATAGGTTACGGACTCGACGCAGACACCAAGTTCGTCAATGAGGTCTCTATACTGAAGGAGAAAAGAATAAGCTTCCTTCATGTCGTCATCCAGGGAATCAAGACAACCAAGCATTTTCTGACCCCACGTGACCCATTCACGAAGATTCATGAACCGAGCCATGGCACGCATATTGGGAGGCAGAAGCCATGCCTTGTCGGTGAGATGATATTGCAGTCTGATCTTTCCGAGTTTTTCGGTAAGAGACACAAACTCAGGATCCTTTCCATAGACATGCTTCATGCAGTTGCCCAATGTGTGGCTTATGTCAAGATGATGGGCAATGCCTGCATCCTTAAAGCCGCCTACGAGATTATGCGCACCGTCGGATATTCCGTATTCAGGAGAACCTCCGGTTTTATCAGAGGCCTTTTCAATGGCCTCCTTGACATAATCCCGTTTGAAGCATTTTCCGATGTGCATACCCAATACAGAGACATCATCATGATTCAGTGGTTTGCCTGTATGTTCGGCAGGAACACCCAGCACTACAAGAAGTTTCTCCTTGTTAATCATGATGCTTTCATCAATTATGTGGGCATACTTACGTCCTTGGGGTGCATCCTCCTCATAGACGGATAGTCCAAGCTTGCGAACCCAGTTGGCTACAGAGTTGTAGCATGGAAGCTTTCCCAATGGGTCACCAATAACCTCCTCAAAGATCCTTATTATGGATATGACGGTTCGCAGTCCGCATCCGGTCCTCACATAGATCAGCACGCAAAGCATTATTAGCTGAATAGAGAATCTATGTCCGGGAACAGGCTCGAAAGCAACTTGCGTTGTTCTTCGCTCACGGTTATCGTCGGCACGTCTTTTTTTTTGAGTTCTTTCTTCAAATCTGAGATTTTGGCTTTGTCAGCCTCCTTCTGAGATTTAAGTCTGGCATTCTCTTTACGAAGACGTTTCAGTTCCTCTTCCGGGGTTTCTTTTGGGGTGTCTGAACCTGATTTTCTCATTGCTTTTTAGTTGATTATTAGGCTATAAAGATACTAAAAAAACAATGAATTATCCAAATTTTCAATGTACTCTTTTGCGCTAAAAATCAATATTTCTAAGCACGTGTTTTTATTAATATTTCAGGTGTTTTGAATGACGTTTTTCGGAACATCAAACTGAACACCCTAAATATTTATCAACATACGAATTATATTGTTCGGGCGCAGACAAGATGTTGTCAACGAGTCCGGCAACATACTTCTCGATTTTTGAGAATATTCCGACGAGTTCATCCTCATAGAAACAATGGCGGGAATTACAATCATCCTTGTCACAAAATACATGATGGTCATAAGTGTCTCCGGTGATATAGAGATAATGGCGATTCTTATAGGTTGATACCGACAACCTATACCACTCCCATCTTTTACCCTTGACCTCAAACCAAAGACTTCTCCTCTCATCATCGCCCATAGGAGCCAGACGACTCATCGAGCCATGTATGCTGCGTATGATATCAGCACACTTCCCCGAAACGACGGTCACATCAAGACCGCGACTGTCGGGGAGGTAGAGGATGTCTGACTGAGTCAGAGCATTCTGGCGATATAATTTCTTTTGATCATTAAACTTCATTTTCATTCGGGTTATGCGTCATAAGACGCGATTATTGAAATGTGTGTCCGCAGCTAATCGCGATGGAGAAGGTTATATCGGTTTGGACACAAAAAAACGACTGTCGGGAAGCTTGGTAAGGACTTTCCGACAGTCGTTATATCTCAGTAGTCTGTATTTGTAGACTAACTTATGTCAGTTGGGTTACTGAAACGAAACGGTCGGACAGTTCCGCAATATGATGTGCCTGTTGTTGACGGCATAAGCACACATGCATTGCGTTCAAAGCCTTTTAAGCTCTGAATACTTTTGATGATTAGTATGTTGCAATGCTGTCTTGCCATTTGTTTCTTTTTTTGTGACCGCAAAGTTAATACTTTTTCACAAATCCGCCAAATAAATTTTCACGAGAGGCGTAAAAAGTCTAATATATCATACCAACACTTTCAGAACATGAATGATGAATGGGAAAACACAAGAATAGTCCAATATATCAGACTTCTATCACAGCAGAGTCGTTGAAGTTGGTGTTTTCGCCGCAGAAAACATAGCCGAGGGGATTGCTGACGAGGTGAGTGTTGTCAATCATCAAGTCGGTGGAATGATGGGAATGACCGTAAATCCATGCGGAGATTCGGCTGTCGGCTATATAGTTGCCGAGTTCTGTTGCATAAGCTGCGTTCAGGACATCGCCAAAGTGTCTTTGCTCTAAAGCAGAGATGGTGGGGAGATGGTGAGTTACAACGACAATCTTCTCCGCATCGCTATCTTTGACTGCCTTCTGGATGAATGCAAAGTTCTTATCAAATTCATCGTTTATGTTTTGGGGAATCAAGCGACGCTTGTTATAAAGAATCTGCGAATAGTCGTTCATACCATTCTTGATTACGAACTCATCGACAATGGGTATTCTTGACCACAGCGTTGAAAGAATGAAATCGACATTGTCGATGCGTACCACCCTATTGTGATAGTAACCAACATTCGGCAGAAACATCTTCTGCCAGCTTTCGCCCTGTGCTGCTATATCGCCATTGTTATAAAACTCATGATTCCCGGCTATCATCAGTACTTGACGATAGTTTTCGGATGCCCATTTCCAGAACCTCAGATGCGGAACGGTTGAATCCACAAGATACCCTACATCACCGGCTATGACGAGCACATCGCCGACCGGTTCAAGCGGCAGCGACTTCATGAAGCGCATATTCTCATGAAACTCCATGTGCAGATCGGAACAATATTGAATCTTCATGGGCTGTGTTCTCTTATAAAAGTTTCGAGACCTTACTTTCTAAAGTCGAACATGGATGACAGGACTATTACCGTATCATTATCTTTTCTTCCTCCCAACAAACGCGTGTCTATATTATCAGGCGTGTCTGTCAAATCGGTTGCAAGGTTGCCGTAGTCGCACGGAACGATGTGGTCAATCGCGGCGTAAGTCGGTATCCCTTTTCTCGTCGTCGCAGGGAGCCAAACCTCTGTGTCCGGCTCAAATTGCTGTAGTTTAATTATAAGTTCTCTCGCTGTCATTATCGTCACTGAGTTATTTGAGAGTTACAGCTTAGGTTGTCAATTGACTTAAATCCACGTCAGGAATGATTGATGTAGTAAGTTTATCCTTTATCAAGAAGCCCATATATAACGGTATAGTCAGCACATCGCCCTCTCTACCCACATTATATTGACCTAACTTGATGCCATTATTAACGTGATATATATTCTTGTTCTTCAGAACGGTAGACATGCTTTTAGCTTTACCTGTCTTCGCTTTGACTTCTATAAGAACACATTCCCCCTTAAATCTTACCAAGAAGTCTATTTCAAGGCCACTGTCCTTATGAAAATAGTAAAGCTTTTGTTCTGACTTACAAAGGAAATCTGCCATAAGGCTCTCAAAAATTGCTCCCTTATATCCAAGAAGATTGCCTCTCAATATATCGGCCTGTGTACCATAATCAAGCATTCCCATCAGAATACCGATATCTGTAGTATAGACCTTGAAACAATCCGGGATTGAATTACCGGACAAAGGGAGTTCTGTGATAGTGGTATTGTAGCACCGTTCCGCAATACCTGCATCTTCCAACCATTGAAGACTACCTAAATACTGTGAGCCTCTTCCGCCTTTCTTGACTACCGAGTATTGGAATTTCTTATTTTCTTTGGCCAACTGTCTTGGTATCGACTCGAAACATTCCCGGATGTGAGGTTTATCTGAATCATCTGCGTATTTGACCATATCTTCTTCATACTCAGTAATGAGAGTACGCTGCTTCTCATATATCAGTTCAACATTCTTCGTCTCAAGGAAACAATTCACAACTTCGGGCAGGCCTCCGACAATAATATATCTATAAAGCAGTTCCATCATTGCTTTATGAACACCTTCCGGGACGGCTGTCTCTTTTTCAAAACAAGAGCGTATTGTATCAATCACATTCGTTCCAATTCCGTTCGCCCACAAAAATTCCTCAAAGTCCAACGGATACATCTCCACTAATGTTTCATATCCTACCGGAACAGAATCTTCTCCTTCACTTTTGTCTTTGCGTTTACCATATCCTTTTACCCCCAAGAGAGAACCGGTGGCGATAACATCAAAACGTCCGTCCATCTTAAATGACTTCAAGGCCGTTCTTGCCTCTTTACATTCTTGGATCTCATCAAGAATAATGCATGTTTTACCACTAACGAAACGACTGTCTGGTATCAATGCCGAGAGGTTGAGAATGATGGTCTCGACATCCAAATTACCGGCAAAAGCAGACTTCTTGTCAGGTTCGAGGATAAAATTCATATAGACAACATTCTCGTAATTGTCCTTTGCGAACTTCTTGACGATATATGTCTTTCCACACTGCCGCACGCCTTTTATTACCAAAGGCTTCTTGTTGTCTGACCGTTTCCAATCAGATAAATATGTCTCTATCTTTCTTTTAAGCATGACATTCTATTTATCGTCTGCAAAATTACACTTTTTAGAACGAATAGACAAGCCTTTATTACACTTTTTCAAACGAATAAACAAGAGCCGACAGCATTTTTCTTAACGAATAAATAACAGCCAACGACATTTTTCCAAGCGAGTATACGATGGCCACTTGCAAATATTGGTAAAAACAGCTAACTTTGCGAATACAAAAACATAGGCCCGGGAGGGTCTGAAAATGCGATTTTCAGAAGGTAAAAACAGAGCACTCTGGGGCTTTTGTATCCGAAGATTTGCAATCCGCTGAGCGGCAACGTGTTCTACGCACTGCATCGGCAAGTAATTAGTTGATTGTCAATACGTTATATTGACAGCAATTGACTGTTACTGAACGATAAAACTTAAATCTTACAAGAACGCCTAATGCTGATAACTGTCAGTGTTAGGCGTTTTTATGCACTATTTTGTACGGATTTTGTACGACAGCGACTCATTTCACCCCAAGCGTCAGTAAGGTGGTGGAGGTTCGCGGACGTGGACGGACGTCAACGGACGCGCACGAACAAACTAAGGAGAAATAAACACCAACGAAATGAGTAGCAACATTAAAATTGAAAGAATTTGCGAGTGGTGTGGCAACCGTTTTATGGCTCAGACAACGGTTACACGTTTCTGCTCGAAGCGATGCGCGGAACATTCCTATAAGGAGCGCATGAGGCAAAAGAAGATGGCTCTTTCCAATCAGGAAACCAGCCAGTGTAATCCCGACCGAAAAAGCCGTGATAAGGATTTCTTGACTCCGACAGAAACGGCGCAATTTCTCGGTGTGTGCCGGACATATATTTATGACAGCATCAACCGTGGTAAAATCAAAGTGACGAGAATCGGACGAAAGACTCTTATCAGCAAAGCCGATATTCTGGCGATGTTTAATTTTCTTACTCCGAAAGAAACAGATCTGTCTGCATCCACTGAAAGGAAACCGAAGTCAATATCTGATTTCTATACCCGTGCCGAAATTCGTGAGAAGTTCGGAGTGAAGGATTCGTGGATATACAAGGTCGTTGCTGAGAACAATGTGCCTAAGACAATCCTTCGTGGTAAGGCGTATTTCAGCAAGAGCCATATCGACCGGATTTTCTCGGCGAAAAAGGAGAATCCGGAAATTACGGAGTGGTATTCTGTCGAGGATATTCAGTCCAAGTATGGCATGACTCTCTCGGCAATATATTCTCTTGTCTCCAAAATCGGTATTCCGAAGCGCAAGGAGGGTTCGAAGGTCTATTACTCCCAATACCACTTTGATGTAGCCAAGGGTGCCAAGTCAGCCGAGGATGTAGAGTTTATTTCGGTGGCTGATGCCATGGATAAATACTCATTGACCCGTGACCAACTGTATCACCATGTCAAAACGTACAAGATAACCAAACTCCGTTGCGGCAAGTATGTCAAACTGAACGCCAAAGAGTTAGCCAAGTTATTCAACCCAAAGATTGAGTTATAATCCGGTGATTTCTCTCACCGGGCAACCACCTCTTTCCCTTACACATTATAAATCTAAAACAAAGAAATATGGAATCTGCAACCATCACCAAAGTGACCCTACGAAAAGAAAAACTCCGCAGCGGCAAACTGTCGCTCTATCTTGACTACTACCCTCCCATCTGGAATCCGCACATCAAAAAGATGTCTCGCCGAGAGTTTCTCGGTCTGTATCTCATCGGCAATCCTAAGGATAAGTTTGAACTTGACTACAACGAGGAAATCATGCTTAAAGCCCGTGGCATCCGTGCCACCCGCGAACTGGCTATCATCAATGAGGAGTTCGGGTTCCTCGACCGCACCAAGAAGCAGTCGGACTTCCTTGAATACTTCGAGAGCAAGACCAAAGAGAAATATCAGAAATGGGAAATCGTATATAAGCACTTCAAAGATTTCTGTAATGGCAGATGTCTGATGAAAGACGTGACTATCGGACTGTGTAACGACTTCCGCACCTACATTCTCAGAATCCGGGTGAAACAAACGGGCAACATAATCTCACGCAACTCTGCCGCCGGATACTGGTCCACCTTCCGAGCATTGTTGAAATTGGCATACAAAGAAGGCTGGCTACGGGAAAATGTCAATGACTATCTCGACCGCATCGACTGGGAAGAACCGAAAATCAACTATCTCGAAATCGAGGAGGTGAAGAAGTTAGCAACTACACCTTGTAAAGTTGATGTTCTGAAACGAGCATCACTTTTCGCCTGCATGACAGGACTTCGCATCAGCGACATTCTTCAACTCCGTTGGGAGAACATCGAGCTGTCACCCGATGGCGGCTACTGTATGCGTATCCGAACCCAAAAGACCAAGACTCAGGCAACATTACCGTTGAGCGATGAAGCCCTCTCTTATTGCGGCGAACAAGGTCGCGGCATGGTATTCAAAGGACTGAGTCGCGCCCACACCCGTGAGCCGTTCAAGAAATGGCTCAAAGATGCCGGTATCAAGAAGACGATTACCTTTCACGGATTGCGCCACACATACGCTACACTCCTGATTACCAACGGCACCGACATCTACACTGTCAGCAAAATGCTAACGCATAAAAACGTGGCCACCACCCAGATCTATGCAGAGGTCGTGAACCAAAAGAAGCGCGATGCCGCTAATTCCATCTCGCTGAAATAACTTCCAAGTGAAATATCCCAAATAATAAAAGCGAATCGCCCCAAAAACACCAAACAAATCACCCCAAAAACACCAAATCTCTTGCGAATATCGTTAATTATTAGTAGCTTTGCGCAAAATACAGTTTATGGAATACTTATCTCGAACCGCGGACCCAATATTACATCTTCTATTAGACGCTTTTGGAGCAGTTTTGATAGAAGGGCCTAAGTGGTGTGGAAAGACTACAACCGCGGAACAAATGGCTAAGAGCGTTATAAAATTGCAAGATCCGGATATGCAAGAAGACTATCTCGTCACCGCTCAATCAAAACCATCGCTTTTGCTTAACGGCGAAACGCCTCGTCTTATCGATGAGTGGCAGGACATACCTGTCCTTTGGGATTCAGTACGTACGATGGTTGATAAACGCAGTAAACCGGGACAGTTCATTCTTACAGGATCTAACACCGTGCCACAAGACAAAATCAAACATTCAGGAACGGGACGTATTGCTACTCTCAGAATGCTACCCATGAGTTTATGGGAGTCTAAAGAGTCATCTGGGCAAGTGTCAATTTCGGAATTGTTTAACAATGCTGATTATGATTTTGACGGCGCAACATCAAAACTGTCAATTGAAGATTTAATTTTTGCGGCTTGCCGAGGGGGATGGCCTGCGTCTCTCAATGGCAATACTCCTGCCGCGCAGCTGTTGGTAGCCCGTAACTACATCAATAGTGTTTGTGCTAAAGATATTTCTCGCATTGATGGAACAATAGTTCGTTAAAAAATTATTCATAGGCTAAGCGGCATCAACCGTCAAGCCAAAGAGTTCTTTGACAAGTTTAGCATTTAAAGTCTTGTTCGGGTCAATTCCGCTCAGGTCAAAAAATCTTTTTATGAAATGAGCGTTGACCATCAGAGACTTAATTTGACCAATAGAAAAGGGCATATTCGTCTGCTTCCTGAGCACCTTGGTGATGTTGACAGCGGCAAACGAAGCGTTGTAAGCAAAATCCAAAGCTTTTTCATCACGAGCCTGACAGTCGAGCAGTCCGGTGAACTGATGGCCGTCGCGGAAACAGAACTCAATCTGAAACCGTGTCCGGTAAATGTCATAGACATCTTTGCCGCAGACAGAGGTATCGGTCGAGAAATACAGTCGGTGTCCACCTCCGGGCAGATAATGGATTACCAGCCGTACTTTCTGCTTCAGAGACTTGCACCATGCCACAAGTTCAAAAGCCTCGCCTTCCTCGGGATCGATGTCAAGCCTGGTCATCCTGCATTTGTCGGGATTTGCAAAATCAATCTTGCCGTCCTTGGTCTTAGGCCGTCCTCTTTTACCGGTGCGCGGTCCTTCGTAGATGTAATACAGCACGGCATTGGAACGCAGACGGCTTATCAGAGAAAAACCGATTTCTTTCAGCCCCTCGACAAACGGCAGTACGGAGAAGGCGGCATCGGCAACGAGCAATGAAGTGATTTTCAGCAAATCTGTTCTGTACTTCTTCAATACAGACAGATACCACTGATTGAGAGTCATATTCTTTCCTTCAAGTTCAGTGGCGTTCAGAGTCTGCACGGCCCGGAGCATCATTGCATCCTTGATGTCTGCATCCACCACGGCGATACCGAGTATCTCAAGGCCATGCTTGACAGCCGAGGCGCAGCCTGACCAGAACCGGCCTATATGGTCTGTCTTTTTGCCCGCTTTGGCAACGAAGCTCGGATCTATGGCGATAGCCAATCGTTTCATGCCATGCTGGAAACGGTCGGCGGCGAGGTTCATGTTAAAGCACAGCCAGTCGAAATCCTTACGGAAAGTCTGACGGTATCGCTGTTCACCACGTCGTCCGTAACGTCCGAGTTGAAGAAAATTTATCTTTCGCGGTATGCACATGATTAAAATCAGTATCTCGATGATGTTTGCTATGAAAGTTTTGTTTAACTTTGTTGCGCAACCGAAGAATGCCCTCCGGCAGATGCCCTCATATTGGTCAAGTAGTTCGAAAATCAGCATGTCTTTAAGTGTCTTGGAATAACCTTAAAGTTACTGAAATTCAGCGACTTGACCAAATTTTAGTGTTAAATTTTATGCTAAACATCAGATTTTTAATGGATTAAACACCTGGCTCCTCGGAGCCGTTAACAAACTCTCAAAAAATAACCGAAGTATTGATGGAAAGAATCGTGATGAAAAGCTATCAAGACAAATTTTGAAATCATATGCCCGGAATATTTCCACTTTAGCTAAGAAGACATCCATACTTGAAGACATAACGGCATCTAAGGATATCAATTGCAGTATTCCGACTCTTGATGATTACATCACAGCTCTGGAACGTTTGTTCGTCATTCAAGATATAGAGGCATGGTGTCCGGCAATCAGAAGTAAAACTACTATTCGCAGTGCGCCCAAGCGGGGATTCTGTGACCCCTCTATTGCGGTAGCCGCACTTGGTCTAACTCCGGATGCGCTGAAAATGCAGCTAAAGACCTTCGGTTTCATTTTTGAGCAGATGTGTATTCGTGATCTTCGTGCATATACGATTGACCTTGATAGTCAAATCTCCTATTATCGTGATAGATATGGACTGGAGGCTGACGTAGTCCTTCATCTGCCAGATGGCAGATATGCTCTGATAGAATGCAAACTTGGCAGCATGGAAATTGAAAAAGGTGCAGAACACCTGCTAAAAATCAAAGAACTCATCCGTGAGAAAAACAAGGCTGAAAAGCAGATGCCCATTAGAGAACCGGATCTGCTGATTATCCTCACAGGAGGCACAATGGCCTATACCCGCAATGATGGCGTAAAAGTAATACCACTTGCTGCTCTTAAACCATAACTAAATGAGAAATAAAATCATACGGCTATACTACCGTGCCAAAGATCTTAGCGTCCGCAGATTTTGGGAGAATATCGGAAGATGGTTTTCCTATTTCAACATATCGCGTCGCATCTATGACTTTGATTATTCAAGTATTCTCGCTGTTGAGCGGCATCAGATAAGCCGGGTGCGCGATTCAATAGCGCATTACCATAATCATCTGTACGCCGAGCGTGATATTGAACGCCTTAATCTTGCATTAAGGTTGTTGGACATTATAGAAGATAACGGATGTTGCGAACGTATCGGCAAGCCGTTTAACATAGTAAAATGTAAAAATAAGGAGGATTTGTATGAACTTGAAGACGATCCTGAATCATACTATACCATTCCGGTTTATGTGAATCACAAAAATGCCATGCGCTTTTGTAAGATAGAATTATCCAGATATACAGATAGTAAAGATGGCGCGCTATGGCAATCACATCTGAGAGTTGAAAAGGCATGGCATACATACCATACGCTCAGGCTTTACTTTATGCGAAGTTGGTGGGATTGATTTTATATTAATACTTGGGTGGTGAACAAAACAGTGGGTTAAATTGTCTATAAAGACGTAAAAATTTTAATCCACTATTTGCTTATGAGAAATACGCCCCAGCGCACGAGGAGCTATGCCTCCCCTACCCGGGACAAAATTTTTATCTGGAGTGCCGTTGTTGCCGGATGTGGCATAATGGCTTTACTTGGTCGTCACGCCGCCATTCACCGTTTCGGCACAGACCAATTTACCGGCAATGTACTCTTTGCCGTTTTCTTTGTCCTCTCAATCGGTCTTTATTGCGGTTTTCAATAAGTAATCGAAGACGTGTTCAACCGCCTTTCGGCTTTTTTTCGCTGCCGTGAAGTCATGGCTATTGCCGAGACTCCGACCGGTGAAAAGGTCTCGGTATCCACGACAGATGTGCCGGAAATACAGGAGCAATGCTCAACGCCGATTCCAGAAACTGCTTGTGTAGCAGAGAACAAAGGAGAATCGAAAGTCGCCATTCCCATGAATGAAAACCGACCGTTTGAGGTATTGGAAATTGTAGACGGTATGCGTCATATACGTTTCCCTGATGGAGAAGAGGCTTATGTAGGCATGGAATTATCTGACGATGAGATTCTGATTGAGAAATCATATAATGATTCGAGAGACTATGATGCTGAACTTGAGGAAGCATACAACGTATATCTTGACTCTATGACAGATGAGGAGCGTTATGACCATGAGCACGGAGTTACCCGCATTCAAAAGAAGCGGGAATATGATGAAGATGTAGGTTTCTTCTCATCGGTATGCATTCAGGATGTTCACAAGAATCCGGACGGGTCCACTTTGATAGAGGAAACAGAGCAAGAGGTTTACGTTACTCCCGATGGTTCGGTGTATTATCTTGAGGACATGGGTCCAATTTGTGATTTTTATGAAAAACACAAAGACAATATCGAATCGCATGAGGAGATAATGACACGAAAGCAGCGATGTGATGAGGCGTTTAACGAACTAAAACGTCACGAAGAACTATATAATCTTGAACAAGTGTCGTTTATCTGTGCATATATCACACATACGATGGAACAGTTCATGGAGTCTCACGAACTGGACAAACTACACAATAATGCAAAAATCTGGACAGTCAATCCGTTAGCCCGGTTCGATACTGTTCAGCTACGGAGCAATCACCTGTCAAAAGAAGACCTGAAGCATCTTGGCTATAATGTCGGGAAATTCCTGAAACTGAAAGGCGAAAACATCGCCTTATTCATCAAGAATGTATTTGCTGAAAGTTTCGGCACCGTGCAGGTAGGAACTATTATTGCGAAACTTGCCGATAGGAATCCGGGGAAAGACCGCATTCCTTTACTCTCTGCCAAAGAAATGAATTATCTTTTCGAGCATTATAAACGCTATAAGACCATTAATCTCGACATTATCCCCAAGAGATTGGCAGAGGAAGAGGTTAAAGCCAAATTAGAGGCTGCTAAAAAGAAGAATAGGAAATAACAAGGGAACTTTCCGGTATAGTATTGGCGAATAGCCGTGACTTTTGTCATGGTTATTCGCCCTTTTGTTATAAATCAAGCTTATAAAGCACATGAACACACAGCGGAGAATCATCCGACAGATTAGGATGCCTGAACTCTCCGGCCTTTACCATTCCAATCTTTTGCATCACACGCTCTGACGGGGCATTTATCTTTGCAGTGAAAGAAAACAGCCTTTCAATTCCCGCACTCTTTGCCAGACTCAGCACAGCTTTGGCGGCTTCGGTTGCATATCCCTGATTGTGATAATCAGCGGCAAGACGCCACCCTATTTCAACTCCGGGAGTGAAGTCTGCATCGAAACCAATCTCATGCAGTCCAACATATCCGATAAACTCCCCTGTAGACTTTATTTCCAAAGCATAGAGCCCCCAATCCTTTTGACTGAACTCATTCTGGTAAGCGTCCAAGTTCGAAATAGACCAAAAGTATTACCTTCGCGACAGTTTAATCAAAACCAATGATTATGTACAGCAGCGAAGATTTTGAGAACTTTTATGTCCGCTATAAAGCGGAAGCTCTTCCAAAGGGAATCAGCATCCAGTCATGGTGCATGAAGAACAAGGTTTCATGGAATTTATTCAACAAGTGGTATCGCGATACCCGTCACAGAATCGTCCCCGTGGATGTGGAGGGACGTCCGATGGAGGAGGAAATCCTAAAAAAAGATTCAGAAACGTTGGAATCCACATCTCCGTGTGCCGAACCAGTGACTTCCTCCAATGACCCTGTAAGAATCATGATAGATATCCGCATGAGCAACGGCATGCAGATACGTCAAAAAAATTTAGACTTCGGGCGACTGAAGAAGCTCGTGGAGAATCTGGAGGGCCTATGCTGAACATCAACGGACTACAACGATTCTGGTATATACGTGATTTCCATGACATGCGGAGTAAATATGACCGTGTCCTCTCCATCATCCGTGAGCAGTTCCACCGCGAGCCTCAGAAAGACGAGGTGTTCATCATCATGTCGAAAGACCGCCGGAAGATACGTCTTTTCAACTATGACAGACGCTCCGCGACCCTGTTTGAGAAGCGTTTCAACAGCGATTACAGGTTCATGAAAGTCGAACACATGGGTGAGGAGACTTTTTACACCATTGAGTGGAAAGATGTGGCTCTGCTGCTTGAAAATGCAGTGGTGAATAAATTGGTAATCAAATAAATAAATGATATTTTCTCTTGCATATATCCCTGATTTTTTGTATCTTTGCATATACAAAAACATCCATCATGGAGGATCAGGAAAGAGAATATCTGAAAGAAAACATGTGCCGGCTGGAGCAATGGGAGAACACTCCCTATGCCCCATCCGGACGCAGCTCTGACCTGACTGAGGTGGAAAAAGAAAAGCTCATAGATTTGCTGTTCGCCAATAATGAAAGGCTCATGTCAGAACTTTCTGGCCTGAGACTGGAGATTGAGAGGCTGAGCAATGAGGCGCAAAAAGCCAATGAGGCATCCGCCCGATGGGAGGAGCGAACCATAGTTGCGGAGAAAAGAGCAGAATCTGCAGAGAAAAGAGCAGAGTCTGACAGAGCAGCCATGCAGGAGAAGATAGACAGGCTCATGACTCTTGTCGAGCAACTGCGTAACGGAGAAGAACTCAAGGCAATGCTTGCCCGTGCGGAAAAGGCAGAGAAGATGGTTGCCGACCTTATCGCATCCGACAGATCCATGCGGGGTCAGATCTATGGCACCAAAAGCCAGAAACGTCGCAAGGACGACAACGATGAGAATAACGATGCCTCCCGCGACGCGCAGTCCGAAAAGGACAGTATGGGTGGCAAAGATTCAGTCAGTAAGCTTCCTGAGTCAGACCCGGATGTAAATAAATCCGAGACTGACACTTGGATCGAGGAAAACTACCGCGCCAAAAGAGCCTACCGCGAGGGAAGCAAGAACCGCACAATGAAGGCTGCCAGAAGATGCGTTCACGAATCCGATATAAACGCCATCCCTGAAGGCTGGACCCTCATCCGCGAGGAGAAACGCTTCGCATACGATAAAATGACGGTAATCGTCGAACACGAATACAGATACTTTATCGTAACCGACCCTGAGGGAAAGGAGCACGTGCTGTATCTTCCCACGAATGAAGGCGAAGAAAAATGGATTGAAACCCGCGACGGCGAAGAAACGGAGATTCAGCCTGCCGCACCCGTCAATAATCCTCTCAAGGACAAGGACGGAAATCATATAATTGACTGTTTTCCCCACACTCACGCCACTTCCGGGATGATGGCGCAGCTGGTAATCGACCACTTTGTCAACAATATCCCTTATTACAGACTTAGCCGCTACTTCTGGGACAACGGCATGAGCGTCAGCCGTCAGACGCTTATCAACTGGCTGTATGAAGGCGGGGTCGAACTTCAGAAACTTATACCGATACTTCTTGACATGGCAGTGGAGAAAGACTCCATCGTCAACTGCGACGAGACGTGGTGCAAGGTCAGGGTCAAGGGAAAATATGCTAAAAGATATATCTGGTGTCTGGTCAATAAGGAACTCAATACCGTCATCTACTTCTATAAGAAGGGAGCGAGAAGCCGCGATGCGCTGAAGTCGATCCTGGACGGTCGCTATCCCAAGGCCCTTCAGTCAGACGGATACAACGTATATCTGTATCTTGATGACGCTTTGATTGATACGGAGCACCTCTGCTGTATGGCTCACGCCCGTGCCAAATTCTTCTACGCCTGGCAGGCAAACAAGGAAGCCGACGCTGAATACATACTCCGGATAATCAGTGACCTGTATGAACTGGAAGAGCACTATCAGAAACTGAAACTCTCTCCCGATGAAATAAAGATGATGAGAAACGGGGAGCATGCAACTGAACTTGTGATACGACTCCGGAGTAAAGTCGACTCGATGAAAAGTGCGGAGCATCCTCCAAGAAGCGAGATGCTCGACAAGGCAGTCCATTATATGGATGACTTCTGGAATCAGCTCTTCGCATACCGCAACGACGGCCGCTATACTATCGACAATACCATTGCCGAGCGGTTCATGCGCCCCATATCCGGAGAACGCAAGAACTCTCTCTTCTACGGCAGCGCGAAGATGGCCGGCATCGCCTCCGTCTATCGCACACTTATCTCCACATGCCAACTGATGAAGGTGTCGGTGACAGAGTACTTCCAGAAAGTATTCCGCAAGATAGTGGCCGGATACGACGATCTGACCAATCTTCTCCCCATGAATATGGGTCTCTCCGTTAACAATCTCTAAAAATCCAACATGAATTTTTAACAATTAGTGGGCTCTGACCGCCATAATTGTTCAGTGCACCGCACTTGGACGCTTACTTTATTCTGACGCCAAAAAACATAATTTCAAAGTACGCTTGGCCAATGTTAAACTCAAGGATATAGATCTCTGGGCCAAGGAGAATCTATCTCCGAATCGGGTGGTTCTGCGTTCCAGGACACTCAATAATGCGAGTTAATTTTGGAACATAGAACTGAACACCCTAATTATCAATCAATTCGTGATATTTGGGAGAACTCATCTGATGTTTTAGCATTAAGGAGCTTAACTATACGTGATTTCCCTAAATGCCAAAACTGTGATTATAAAGAGTATTGCTCCATATGTCTTATTCGAAATGTCAATGAAAGCGAATATCTTGATTGTAAGGATGTCAATCCATATTTCTGTGCCATTGCTAAGATTAAGCGACAAATAATCGGCAAATAAATCAACATAAATCCCGCAAACCAACATTTAACAATCGTCTAATGAGTTATTTGTCTTTATAAAATATGGCAGATGTGATGACCCCGGAGCAGCGCAGCCGCTGCATGGCGGCTATAAAGGGAAAAGATACCAAACCCGAACTGATTGTGCGGAAGTATCTTTTCTCCCGAGGTCTGCGTTTCCGTGTTCAGGTAAGGAAGCTGTCGGGTAATCCTGATATTGTATTGCCGAAATACAAGACCGTCATTTTTGTCAATGGATGCTTCTGGCATGGGCACGAGGGTTGCAAGTATTTCCGGTTGCCAAAGTCCAATGTCGAGTTTTGGGAAGCGAAGATTGAGCGCAATGTTGCCCGCGATGTCCGTAACGAGGCCGAGCTGAAAGCCCTTGGATGGCGTGTCGTCCGAATATGGGAGTGCGAAATCAAGACTGTAGCAGAGCGCAAGGAATATCTTAAACGACTGTATGACCGCATTGTCAATCTGGTTCAATTATACCCTAATGAGTCTGACACTGATGAAACATCCATAGCTGCTGAGCCTAAATCAGAGCATATTTATAGCAGAAACAACCATTCTTAACTTTGGTGTACCTTATTTTTGCCCATACCGCCAATTAACTTTGTCAACGATAGCCGAAGTCTCGAAAAAAAGTCGTAACTTTGCAATCTAAACTGCGCTTGCGCTGACAAAGGCCAATTATGTAAGAAACATTTCTTATACAACATATTAACGGAACTTCCGTGTAGTCGCATAAAGGTTTGGTCGCCTGTCAGCCTACATGGAAGCTCTCTCTTTATTATGCCTAAGAAAGGATTTACATTTATAGACTTATTTGCTGGCATCGGTGGCTTTCACCAAGCCATGCACTCTGTTGGCGGAACTTGTGTTTTTGCCAGTGAGTGGAACAAATATGCTCGCGCGTCTTACGAAGCAAATTATAAATCCGTTTCTCCCGAAATCTTTGAAAACGAAAATCAATTCTTTGCAGGTGACATAAACGAGGTTGCCCCCGCTTCAATTCCACCCTTTGATGTTTGTTGTGCTGGCTTTCCATGTCAGCCATTTTCTATTGCTGGACATAGACTTGGTTTTGAAGACATACGGGGTACTCTGTTTTTCAATATTGCCAATATTGTAAAAGCCAAAATTGATGCAGGAAACCCACCAAAGGTTCTTCTTCTTGAAAACGTCAAGGGCCTAAAGAATCACGAAAAGGGCGAAACCCTTAAAGTGATTTTAGCTACTTTGGAGGAATTGGGCTATAATTATAACATTGAAATTCTCAATGCTAAATATTTTGGGGTACCTCAAAATCGAGAGCGTCTATTTATCGTTGCGTGGCACAAAGGCCTAATCAAAGCCGAATCTTTTCATTTCCCATACGGCATAGACTCCAAGGGCAATACAATTTTCAACAAAAACAAAGTCGCCGAATGTGCTCGACCAACAAGTGTTTCAGATATATTTGAGCCTAAATCTTCTCTTGATTCTTCTTTCACCATAAGTGATAGAATGTGGGCTGGTCATCAGGCTAGAAAAGAAAGGAATCGCCAAAACGGCAAAGGATTTGGCTATTCTCTATTCAAAGACGATAGTATTTATTGCAGCACGATATCAGCACGATATTGGAAAGACGGTAGCGAAATTCTCATTGATCAATCAGATCTTGGGCTGAATCCACGCAGACTTACACCAGTTGAAGCCGGAAGGCTTCAAGGTTATAATATTGAGGGTGCGGGATGGGAAAACGATACACCCAATAAGCCAACCGAGCAAATGCCCTATAATATTGTGGTATCGAAAAAAGAAGCATACCAACAATTTGGCAATAGTGTCGCTGTTCCAGTTGTAAAAAGAATTGCACTTGAAATCACCAAACAATTATTATAATATGCAATCCCTACTTAACTTTCTGCATGACGAGTCTATTTCAAGTCCGTTTAGAGCGGAATTGAGTAATCGTGGTGGCTATATTACTTTTAGCAATTCTGGACGCCGTGGAGATACGAAATATTTCCAAATTGGTATAGACTCAATTCTTACTACTCTAAAGGATATCCTTACTAACATTGAGGTCTTCTCTCGTATTCAGGATTATGAAGAGAAGCCTTGGCGTGATAATGGGTCTATTTATTTCTCTGATCCGGTTGCCAATGCTAATTCCACGGTGCAAACCAAGCCTCTTTTCTCTACTCTGAGCAAAATTATTAAATGGGCTAATCAGCCCACCTTAAATAACTTAAATACGGATAATCGCATAAGTATTACTCCTGATACATTAGAAAATACAATAACCAAACTCAATGTAGTAGCAGATTCATTTGCTCCACACAGCAATTCTAAAATAGTGAAGCCTCCACTCAACGAGCCGTTGCAAATAATTTATTACGGTGCACCGGGTACTGGTAAGTCATTTACCATTGACGATAAAACGGACGATGAAAACTCGGTACGTACTACGTTTCACCCAGATAGTGATTATGCTTCATTCGTTGGCGCGTACAAGCCTACGATGGAGAATGTGCCTATTAACTCCATTTACGGCGAGTCTGTTCAGTTTGCCACCGGCAAGAACGGACACCCCGGAACCGAGAAGAAGATTGTCTACAAATATGTGCCTCAGGCTTTCTTGAAAGCATACGTGGCAGCATGGAGCAATCTTGACACGCCTTATTTCCTCATTATTGAGGAAATCAATCGTGGCAACTGCGCTCAGATTTTCGGCGACCTTTTCCAACTGCTTGACCGCAACAATGCGGGCAGTTCGTCGTATGCCATTCATGCAGACGAGGACATCTCGCAGTTCCTCAGTTCCGACAACAAGGGATTTGCCGCTCTTTCTGACGAGCAGAAAGACGCTATCCGTGCTTTTGAACTACACAAGGATAACGGCAAAACACAGGCTGTCGGTCAGAACATTCTAGACGGCAAACTTCTGCTCTTACCGCCCAATCTCTACATTTGGGCTACGATGAACACAAGCGACCAGTCGCTTTTCCCCATCGACTCCGCTTTCAAGCGTCGTTGGAACTGGAAGTATATGCCTATCGAGTACAATCCCCTTGACAAGAAAACTCAGCAGCCGATTGATTGGAAATTCCAAATCGGTGACAACCTCTATTCTTGGGGGCAATTCCTTGGCAAAATCAACCCCGAAATCTATACGCTTACCGAATCTTCGGACAAACAGATGGGCTATTTCTTTGCCAAGGCCGATAATGCCACCGGCATTATCTCTGAGGATGTTTTCTTGAACAAGGTGCTGTTCTATCTCTGGACTGACGTATTCAAAGACTTCGACGTATCGAGTGAACTTTTCAAAAACAAGAAAGCTAACCGCTCGTTCCGTTTTACCGACTTCTTCGAGGACTCCGAAGCTCTCGGCAACTTTATTGACAATCTCGACCTGAATAGTATAGAGCCTGTGAATTTAGCCATGACAGAAGACGGAATCTCCAGATTGTCTGTAAAATTCCCCGACGGTACCATACTCAACACAGGCAATATGATTGACATATACACCAGAACTCTTGAAAGAATTGGACTCGATATGGTCTTCAGTGTATTGGCAGACAGGAAAAAGGGAATTTATCCACTTATTACCAAAGAACAGATTGCGATTGAGAATCCCGGTTCAAAACGTAGATATAAGAAAGTCGGAGATTATTACCTTTTAGTTGGGCCAGACACATATCCGTATGCTGGAATTATTAATGAACTTTCGAGTTTATTGTCAATTGATTTGAATGCTGAGTTCGAATGAAACTACTGATTGAAGAATACCAGTATAACGTAGCCGACGTTGAAAACGTGCTTGACGGGCTTTTCACCCTGCAAGATGTTGAGCAGAAAGTGTCGGTCAGCTACGTTGGGTATTATTACAATCCGCACCACAAAGTTCGCGACGTAGTTTTCATTCTCCCCAAAGTGCTTATCGACGAGCAGGGATATGTGTTTGGTGAATATGAACCGAAAGACCTTATCCATCTCGACGATGCGAAAATGGACGAGAAGCACCGCAAGTTCCTCTACGAATTTGCCGTGTGGATTCACCGCGCAATCGTTGTCTACAACGACTCGCACGAGAAGAACGAAATCGTTCTCCACCGCCAAATTCAAGACGAGGGCAAGGGCTCGCACAAGAAAAAGAGCAACACGCTCCTTGATGTTATCCTTTCGCTAATACGCTTCAATAAGGAAAATCAGCAGTTTTTCACTTTCATATTGAAGAACCTGCACTCCGGTTTCAACAAGATAAACTGGGGCAAGACCATTGCCCAGACTACGGCCATTGTTCAGGACAGTAGCCCGACCTACCTTAACCCGGTCAACAAAAAGCGTCAGGTGAATTTCGATGAAGAACTCATTGTAATCTTCTTCTCAATTCTGCAATACATATCGGACACATACGGCTTCCGCTCAAACATAAACTTCGGTTTCAAACTCATCACCGGTGCCAAGTTCAAGCGATACCTTGACGGCTTCGGGCGTACACGCCTCCGTCAGATAAAATATAAATATTTCTCTGACACCGCCGTCAAGCTCTGGGATTTATGTTATGCCTTCTTCGATAAGACATACAAAATCCGCGTCAATACATCTCAAAGCGAATACTTGCTTGTGAAATCCTTCCACATCGTATTCGAGGCTATGATTGACGAACTTATCGGTGACACCGACATACCGCGTGGCCTGAAAGAACAAGACGATGGTAAGCTCATCGACCACTTCTATACCTACGACGGACTGCTCATTGACGATAAAGCCGACGATGATATTTACTACATCGGCGACTCGAAGTATTATAAAATCGGCAACTCGCTCGGTAAGGAATCCATCTACAAACAGCGCACCTATGCACGTAATGTTATCCAATGGAATCTCGATATATGGCTTAACGGCAAGCCACACAAGCCAGACATGGCTGACCCGTTCGAGCGCATACAACTCTTTGACGAAGTTACCGAGGGCTACAATGTTATCCCCAACTTCTTCATCTCAGCCTCCATCGACAAGAAAACCTTGTCGTATGAAGACTATACCGAGCCGCATCCAAATCAGCCGCCGGTCAGCCGTCAGTTCAAGAATCGGCTCTATGACCGCGACACGCTGTTGCTCTCGCATTACGATGTCAACTTTCTTTTTGTGCTCGCGCTTTACGCTCGCAACAATGCCGGGGCAAAAGCCGCGTGGCGGCACAGCGTCCGCGACAAATTCCGTCGCGCCGTGCAGGATATGCTCAAAGAGAAATTCGAGTTTTACGCTCTGGCAGCGCACCCCGATGTCGATGCCTCGGCCTACTTCAAAGCGCACTTTCAAGAAACCCTCGGCAAGACTTTCCGACCTTACGAGAACCAACAGCTTTTCTCGCTCGCGCTCGACAGGGAGTTCCCGGCAGACAACGACCGCTTGCTGGCCTTGCTCGGCGAAAACTTCTATGTTGTTCCGGTTGAGTTGGGTGAAGATCCATCAGACCACCTCGAAACTGAACGGGCTGTCAAAGGCTCAGTCGAAAGTACCTGCGGTATGGGTAAATTTCTTTTCGGCATTGTTACCAAGCAACGTCGGACAAAAGATGGCCGTCAGGAAATTACGAAAGAATATATGGCATTTTATAACCATGAAGCAACCGAATTTGTCATGCGAAATATGCCGGGCGGAGATATTACAACAGTAAAATACTTTGTCCCTATGTATGACGGTGGCATTTCCGGATATTACGAAGTTACCGGCATTACATTTGGATCTCGTAAACAGCCATTACTTGACGAAAATGACAATCCAGTGATTGACGCAAACGGAGAGGAAATCATCGTCAAAATGCCATGTCTCAATATCCGTCTTGGAGCTTACACTTCTCTGGGTGACCATATAGCTGAGATTCCCAAGTTCCGCAATTGGAATGGTCAGATCCATTCATATACTGAAGTATTAAACTTATTCAATAACACATCTCTCCCCAGTTAACATGGACGCAGGAAAAAAGAAAATAAACGACATACTCAACGGCAACTGCCAACTTGTAATCTCTTTTTTCAATGTTCATATGATTGGACAGTAGATTTTGGGAAGTGGTTCATTTAATAATCTTATAATTCCCTAATGAAAAAATGATAGATAGCATCATTATTAAGAACTATAAAGGGATCAAAGAGTTGAATTTAGCATTCAACGATTCCAGAACCGTCATTGTTGGTAACAATGGCGTTGGTAAATCTACAATCATTGAGGCATTGCAATTAGCACTTGGAGACAATGAATACAAAACTGACTTAAATCAGTTTTCCTTTCATAAGTCTTGCTGGACCATCTCAGACAGGAGAATCTCAAATCTCCCCAAAATTGAGATTGAAATTTATTTTTCTTCAGATGTAGACATGCCAGATTTTAGAGGGAAGAATAACATTCTTCTCGACGAATTCTCTGGTATGAGATTCTCTTTTGAATTTGATGAAGCATATGAAGAAACTTATTCAAAGGAATCTGCGCATAACTTTATTCCATGCGAATATTATCATATTGTGAGGACTTGGTTTAGTGGTCAACCATATAAGCGCAAACTGCTTCCTTTCAGACTATTTGTTATTGACTCCTCAAATACTTTTTTTAATTCGCGTCCTCGGCAGTTCATGTCTCATCTTTTGGAAGATGATACAGATGATTTTAAAGCACAAATGTTAAGTTGCCTCGCCGGTATGAGAGCTATTTTTGAGGGGAATATAAATGTAAAAAGTCTAAATGACATATTGACAAATAGAGCCCAAGAGATAAAAAAAGGATTAAGTGTCTCTATTGATCTTACATCAAAAAATTCTTATAGTTCTATTTTAACCCCATTTGTTGATGGAGTTCCATTTGAAAATGCAGGATTAGGTGAGCAATGTATAGTCAAGACGCTTTTATCACTAGGTACTCCCGAGGATATAAAACCTAGAGTACTCTTTATAGAAGAACCAGAGACTCATCTTTCGCATACCATGATGTATCACCTAATGAATCTTCTGAATAAGCGAGATAATGCACAATTAGTTATCACTACTCATAGTAGTTTCGTTGCTAATCGAATGGATTTGAGCAACATTGCGGTTTTACACAAAGATGAATATGGGATAGTAAAATCGAAAAGACTGATTATGGACTTAGAGAAGGATGACTATAAATACTTTTTTAAGTCAACTGATTACGCAACTTTACGTTTAATATTGTGTAAAGCGGCTATTCTTGTAGAAGGTCCTACCGATGAAATGGTATGCCATTATTATATGAGAAAGATCGGACGAGAGGTTTTTCATAACGGAATTGAGCTCATGGCTGTCGATGGCGTGTCATTTAAACATTTCATAGCACTTGCAAAAGATCTAAAGATTAAGGTTGCAATCATAAGAGACCGAGATAAGGGAACTATTGAAGATTATAACCGTTTGTATTTCGGCGAGGAGCCTCTTGAGGATATGAAAGTCTTTCTAGATAAAGATCAACCCTCCATTGAACAGTCTTTTGTATATATCAATGAAAAAGAACTACAGAAACTTAGTGATACTGTCAGGTGTAAAAAGATCAAAGATGATACTCCAGAAAAATTGATTGAGTTCATGGTGAATAATAAAACCGAATGGGCATATCGTTTGCTAGAGGGAGATGAGAGTTTAGACGTTCCACAACATATAAAAGATGCATTTAACTGGTTAGATGGCAAATAAAAAGTGTTTGGTCGCATGTGCAGGCTCGGGCAAGACTACTTTTCTTGTATCCGAAGTATGGGAGCAGTATCGTAATGATTCTGTCATTTTTGTAACGTTTACGATAACTAACCAAAAAAATATTTCGGATAAGATAATAGAAAAATATGGGTTTCATCCATCCAAAATTAAAGTTATGGGATGGTATGAGTTTTTATTTAAATTCTTCATACTACCTTATAAAGCAGATGTTATTCCGGCACTAAATGGAAAATCAATATCACTGTGCTTTGATTCTGATTACACAAAAACTTATACGACAAAGGACGGGAAAACTTTTTCAAAATATAAAAAAGATGACAAGAAGAAAAAATACTTTACACAAACCTGGGGACTTCATAAGGATCTAGTCTCTGAATTTGCATGTGAGTGTCTCGCAACTAACAAGGATTCTGTGGCAAGACGCTTAAACGAGTCAGCGAATATAATCTGTTTTGATGAGTCGCAAGATTTTGGAGAGACAGACTTTAAAATCATTCATTTAATATGCCGTAATTTCAAGGGTGCTGTTTTAATTGCAACGGATCCTCGTCAATACATATATTCCCCATCAAAGTATCATGGGAAGAATGGAGGTAAGATTCATCAGTTCATCGCGAATAAAGTCAATACTAAAAGACATGAATATGTGACAATTGATGAAACATCCTTATCATATTCTCATAGATGTAATGCTGAAATATGTAAATTGGCATCATTAGTATTCCCAGATGAACCATTGACTCAAGAATGCAAATGTCCACACTGTGCTACTCGGAGAATGGAATATTTCTCTATAAAAGGAGTTTTTGCAGTCAAGGAATCAGACATTGAAAGATTTATAGAACAATTTTCTCCCTTATCCTTAATTCATAGTCGTCGCGAAACATTGACTCTTATAGGTAAATATATGACTATTGGTGATTCAAAAGGGACTGAATCTGATATCGTCTTATTGTATCCTACTGAAGATATGGCCAAATTTGTGTTTCAAGACCGTTCCACATTGTTAAAACCACAAACCAAGAGTAAATTATATGTTAGTGTGACAAGAGCTAGACATTGTATCGGTATCGTTTATCGTCAAAAGTACAGATTTAGCAATGACCTAATCCCTTTTTGGAACAATACATATATCAAAATATAATAACTTATTGTATTCTTTACTCTGACCATTTTATAGTATGTCCAATGAATAACCTGTTGTATAAATATTTAGATATTAACGGTGCTATAATGATGCTATATTATATCAATTTGATGTATGCTAATGCAACTACATTTAATGATCCGTTTGACTGTCACCCATCTTTGATTGACTTTTCTAAAGTGCCATCTGAAAGATGTAAAATATGGGATGCAACAGTTATTGAAGATTTAGAATCTAATAGATACATAAACAATCGGAACGATTTATGGATCTGTTGTTTATCCAAAGTATATGATTCTCTATTGATGTGGAGTTATTATAACAAACATGTAGGTGTCTGTATAGGTCTTAATATGGAGCATGTTAAAAAATATATCCATGTCGGATATGGTATGATGGTAAGTGCGGAAGGGCGAGAAGTTAAATATACTGACATAATAAGTAAACCAGATTATTACCGTGACCGCGAAGATTTTTTCACATATCAAGTATTCACAAAAGCAAAAGCATGGGAACATGAACAGGAAGTGAGATTGTTCATCTTCAAACCTTCACCAATGTTTATGGCTTTATTACCTTTTCAACAAGATAAACGTGAGTTGAATTGGAAAGAAGTCAGATCATTTGTAAAAATTGGACCGGAATGTTTTGATTCAATATATTTAGGTGTTAATATCTGCGATACCGATAAAGATAGAATAATTCATCTTGCAAAGAAGGTCAATCCTGAAATTAACGTCTACCAGATGATTCCCGATACCAATTCCTTTAATCTGATAGCAACTAAAGTCGAGGAACCATAATTTACATAATTAATTTACGGTCTTTACTATGACGAAGAAGTTTGAGATACGAAATAGTACTGCGGAGTTCCTGATCTTTCTGATAGAGGGGAAGGAGGATGGTGTACAGGTTGTATACCGGAATGAAAGTATCTGGTGTACGCAGAAGGCTATGGCGCAGCTTTTTGATGTGGGTGTTCCGGCAATAAGCAAACACCTTAAAAATATTTTTGAGAGTGGTGAACTTGTCGAAGATATGGTAGTTTCCAAAATGGAAATAACCACTGAGCATGGTGCTATACCGAATAAGACTCAGACTAAAGATGTTACTTTCTACAACCTTGATGCCGTTATATCAGTGGGTTATCGTGTGAATAGTACCCGAGCTACCCAATTCCGACAGTGGTGCACTTTCGTTCTGCGTCAGTTTGCCATTCGGGGATATGTGATTGATAAGAAGCGGATGGAGAACGGTTCGTTTATCGGAGAGGACTATTTTGAGCATCTGTTAGCTGAGATTCGGGAGATACGTCTGAGCGAACGCCGTTTCTATCAGAAGTTGACTGACATTTATTCTACTGCGTTTGACTATAACCGTGATGCGCCGACCACACGGCTTTTCTTCAAAAAGGTGCAGAATAAAATGCACTATGCAGTGCATGGACATACCGCAGCTGAATTAATTGTTGAGAGAGCCGATGCGAAGAAAGAACACATGGGACTGACAACGTGGGAGAATTCACCTCACGGGAAAATCGTGAAACCGGATGTCAGTGTCGCCAAGAATTATCTCAAGGAGAACGAGCTTGAAGATATGGGGCGTCTTGTAAATGCCGTCCTCGATATGGCAGAGCGAATGGCAAAGCGTCACATTCCCATGACAATGGAGGACTGGGCGAAACGTATCGACATTATTCTTGAAGCAACCGACGATGCCGTTCTGACCGATGCCGGAAAGATCACTGCTGAATTTGCCAAAAGTTTTGCTGAGTCGGAGTTTGAGAAATACCGCATTGTCCAAGACCGCCTCTTCCAATCTGACTTCGACCGATTCAACGACAACCTTCTTTCATCGGATACAGAATAATCTATTGCCATGGCATACGAAGAAAAATTTAACGAGCTTGTGGAGTTGTCGCATAGCGAAAACTCTGAAATAAAAGAGAAGGCTGATGCGTGGCTTATTAGTATCGGTCTTCAAGGTGCAGCCGAACAGAGGGTCTCGGCGTTTCTGCTTGATTTGGCAATCAGAAACGTAAAGGGCAAAATAACTCGTGACGAAGTAAGCCAACGGTTAAAGGAGCACTATGGAAATACGGAATATGTAGAGCCTAAATCTGAACTTGATGGAGGATATGAAACCATCCCTCCCGATTCTCCAAGAATAAAGGAAATCGAAGAATACAACCGAAAACTGCGCCCAGTTCTATACGCAGAACTTGATAAGAAAAAGAGAACGTAGTGAATGTGAAAAATTTTTACTTTAGTTTCATAAGCTCAGTATAGGCAATGCCATCGGTCAATTTATGATATTGTTTCAATGTCTTTTCTAATCCTAATGCTAACTCCTTTTGAATATATGGAGGGATATTAGCGTCATTAAATCGTTCCACAATTGACTTGATGCTTTGAGTAGGACTCTCAATAACAGCATTGTTATATATCTGGTTATAGTAATAGAATGCCCTATTTTCTGTAGCTAACTGAATTTTTTGCTTGATATAAACTTGCTGTTCTCTTATTCGTTGTGCAACCTTAAAAAAAGTATCAACGCGAGTTCGGGATAAGAACTTTATGTTTTTCAACCAAGCAAAAGACATAGAGTATTGGGCGGCCTTTCAAGGTCGCCTGATTTATTTGTACAGTTTGGTGTTAATCCCAGAGGACAAGCTGCCCGTTTGACTCGGGAACCTCAAAGTCAAAGTTCACTTCCGGCTTTGTGGCGAAGAAACAATACGCACCCATTGCCGCAAGCAGGTTCATGAGGAAGTTGTGTACACTACGATGGCGGGAGTGGACGAGCTGCGCCACATTCTTCAGCATGTCGTTTATGGATTCGATGATGCTCCTTTTACGAAGCATCATCCTGTCATAGAACGGCATGAGACGCTGTTTCATGTTCGAGCGAAGACCTGTCTCAATATGTATGCCGTCATCCCAAAGATGCCCGAAAAGAGACTGCGATATATATCCCTTGTCAGCGTATAGTTTTCCAAACACCCTGTCAGTCAGCGTGTCGATGACTGCCTCATTGCGGTCGTCCACATTGGCGCGTGTCAGTACAAAGTTGATCAGCTCTCCTTTTTCGTTACATAGCAGATGCAGTTTGAAGCCGACATACCATCCCATCGTACTCTTCCCTTTGGCAGCAATATCCTTGAATACCTTCATGCTGAACCGGCGTTTGTTGTGTATGACCGGAATGCAGGTGCTGTCCACAAAACTTATCCCCGTGCACTCTCCGAAACACGCGAGCCGCAGGAACATGGTCATAGCCACAAAACATCGGGGCATGACCTCCACGAAGCGGTTGTAGGAGAATGTCTGCGGAAACAGATGCTTCCAGTGAATGCGCACACATCCCTGATAATAGTGCTTGAAGTTTCGGTACGAATTGAAGTGGAAACAGATCAGAATCGTGATGACCTCGGCATCCGACATCATGCGCTTTCTTTTCCGTTTTGGAGTGTCAGTTGTGGAAGGAAGTGCATTTTTTGCCATCTCACCCTCAAATTCTTTGCAGAAATCATCTGCAATACAAAAAATTTCAGTAACTTTACTTTCGGTAATCATGATACAGTATTTATTGTTCGACACCTCTAAATTACTAAATATCAGTGATATTGCCAAAAGAATCGGCAGCTTTTTCAAGCTGCTGATTCAACTATTTTTTATGGTGTTCCTTATCCCGAACTCGCGTTATCAATTTTCTCAAATGATTCTTGAGAAAGATGACCGACAACACTATGAGCATATTTATTCCATTGATTTTCTTCAAAAATTATGGTTGAATAGTGCATCGGTACTTCTTGAATCATTCCATTCAAAAGTCCTTCAGAAGACATATATTCTATATTCGCTTCTATATCTTTAATTTGAAGTAATAAAATTGAGACTGCGTTTTGTAGTTCTTTTCGTCTATGTGCTCTAAATTGCCATAATGCAATTCCAACAGTAGCACCTATTGTAAGAATCAGTACAATGGTCTGAAATAAGTTTGAATTCCAAAAAGATGTTTCCATATGAAATGTTTTTATACGAGTTAATAATTCCCATCGAATTGCAGGCGAGGTTAGCTTGCACAAGAAATGTTTCTGTTATATAGATATATAATACTTTAGTTAATTCCTATGTCTACAATCTCATGTCATTAGTTGTTGAAGTTTATTATTTCATACTCCTATAACGGCAGAGTCGTCGAAGTTGGTATTTTCGCCACAGAAGACGTAGCCGAGTGGGTTGCTGACAAGGTGGGTGTTGCCAATCATCAGATCGGTACGGTGATGTGAATGGCCGTAAATCCATGCAGTGATTCGACTGTCAGCAATGTAGTTGCCGAGTTCGGTAGCGTAGGCGGTATTTAGTACACTGCCTTTGTGTCGCTCGTCGAGAGCGGCAAATGTAGGGAGATGGTGAGTGACTACAACAATCTTTTCTGCATCACTCTCCATTACAGACTGCTTGATAAACGCGAGGTTTCTCTCAAACTCATCATTGATGTTCTGAGGAATAAGACGACGCTTGTTGTAAAGAATCTGGGCATAGTCGTTCATACCATTCTGAATGGCGAATTCATCAACAGATGGTATTTTTGACCATAGTGTTGAGAGAATGAAATCTACGTTATCAATCCTTACAACTTTGTTGTGATAGTAACCGACATTTGGCAAGAACATCTTTTGCCAACTCTCGCCTTGCGCTGCCATATCTCCGTTGTTGTAATACTCATGATTACCGGCAACCATCAATACCTGACGGTAGTTTTCAGAAGCCCATTTCCAAAATCGTAGATGTGGGATTGTCGTATCAACAAGATAACCGACATCACCGGCAATGACAAGTACATCACCCGCCACCTCCAGTGGCAGTGATTTCATGAAGCGCATATTGTCATGAAACTCCATGTGCAGATCCGAGCAATACTGTATCTTCATTGTGTCAGTCTATACCAATAAGGCCTCATAAAGGTGGTTATCATTGCCATTATCTCTTGAAATGTTGGAGTGTTCTCAAATTTAATCTTTTTACAATATGCCTTCCAACGACTTTCAAGTGTTATGTCTTCTGCAAATGCTTGAGAAAAAACAGGTTCTTCAGCATTAATAGCGGTATGTCGATTCTCAAAGGTCGCTCTAATCGCATCCAGTAATGTATCTTCATCAAAACTATTTGAGCCAATTATTCGATAGAGATCGAAAAAGTCCTTCATCCGACTATTGAAAACGCTCTTCTCAACCATAGTCTGGAATTTTTCAGCAATAACCGTTTCTAGCGAATAGGCTATTATTCGTGGGTTACCCATTTCTTCGATTATCGTTGGATAGGTCATGTGGACGGGACTCGGAGTTATCACATCTCCGAAACCGATGTCAAAGGTTAGTTCCTTTCTTACTGTATCAAGCATACCGACAACAGTTATTCTTACCCCCGGATATTTACGCTCTACTGCGATGTCAGATGCGTCAACACTTTCAGGTAAAAATTTCACTCCATCATCATCGACTTCTGTTGAGGCTATTTCCTTAAACGCTGTAACAATGGCAACCTTATCATTGCTGATATAAGTGCCCATGAAATCTACATCCAATGTCGGGCGCGGCAAAAACTCATTATAAGCATAGAGTAGCGCACCACCCTTCAATATGAAGTTGCTGCAATATTTGCTTTCTGATAATCTATACAGAAATCGCTCCTGCATATATCTTACAAGCAGCTGTTGATAACGGCGATTGTCATGGTCACTCAGATTTAGTAGCTTGGCTTTCAGCGAATGAGCGAGATTCTTAACCATTATATTTTGACATCAAGATAGTTAGACAATATCTTATAAACACGAAGTTCTTTTGCATATTGCTGAAGAATGCTGAGATTCTTCTGCGGATAACTCAAATATGAATTGAGGATTTCAGCCATAACATCAATGCCGATTTTATTGCGATATTTTATCGCATCGCATAGACATCGCTCTCTGTTATAAATTGCTACCTCAATACCATCAATCATAGCCGTAGTACGTCCTATATCCAATAAATCTTGTTTCTGGTAAATAAGTGCTACATCGACAGCTTTCGGCAGTCTCACCTTCCGTTTTCTTTCAATCGCCACATAATAAGCATCCGGAATTTGTGTTGTCATTCCATAGTGGTGCCATGCTGAATACAAACAGAGAATCCCATTCGGCACAATTGTATCGATGTCAATCATACCTCCAGCAAGAGTTTCCAACGTAGCGTATACCCCATTACGAACCTTGATGATTTCTCCATCCTTGGCCTCGCGGAGTATATCTCTATACGCACGGTTTCCCCTATCAGGGATTATAAATCCGTTCTTATGTGCTGATTCATTATTCATAGCACAAAGTTACGGCATTTATTTGAATTAGCCGTATGTTTTTGTAAAATATTTTTATAGGACATATAAGTGTATGGGGTATTCTAATTGTTCCAAGTGACTTTTCATAATTAGAGAAAAGCCAAAATCTGAACACTAAACAATATCTCATATATATTTCTGTTCAAATTTTGACGGTTGATTATAATCAGAATCAAACCCCTCTTTTCGTTGGTTTTGTACGGCGCAGCGTATAGACGGGAATGTTAAAATCTGGATATTGCTTTGATAATCGGGAGATTATGAGTAACTTTCCTCTAAATCCTATTTGCCGTATATGAGGTAATATGCTTCCAAATATTGGCATAAACGATACATTGGCATATAAAGCCTCGTTCCGACAGAAATAGTAACTGCGGAATCATGATATTAAGATTGTTACTTTCCTCTACAAGCTTGGTTAGCTTATGCAGGTGTCCAACTCCTTCCGAAGCATTTGCAAATTTGCGAACCGGGCTGCGATGCACCACAAAGTTAATTACATTGCACCGGAAGGTATGTCGAATTGCCGTCAGGCCATTTTCGATTCAAGCTGTCTGATTTTTCCTTCCATCAGTCTCTGCTCTTCGAGTCTCTTGAGATAAAGGTCAATGAAATCCTCTTGCTTTGAAAGCATGTGCCATACCGCGACAAGTATCTTTCGGGCTATGGCAACCTGTATTTTCATTTTGCTCTTGTGTTTCTGAGTGACTTGAATGTAACTGAAATTGGAGAAGAAACAGTTTCGCGTTCTTGACGCAGTCCATGATATTTCGATAAGTATCTTCCGCAAGTATTTGTTGCCATGCGTGATTTTCCGGCTTTTGTAACGTCCGTTACTTACATCATTTCTCGGCTTTAATCCGCACCATCCCACCAGAGAGGCGGCTGTGGCAAACGTCTTCATGTCAACACCGGTCTCCGCAATTATTGCCGTGGCGGCGCGTTCCTTGACACCGGGTATGGTCTGAAGCCGTTTGTATTCAGTGGGGAAATGAGCCTCGCATAAGGCCGTAAGTTTAGACTGGCATTCTTCGGACTGTCTGGTATATATTGCCAGCAGTTCCCAATACTGCCTGATGACGGTGATATCCGTTGTTGAGAATGAACCTGTCATGGCGGCAAGCATGGTCTCCCGGTCGTGTTTGTTGATGATGCGTCCGTGAACACATTTGATAAGTTCATCGGGGTCTGTAACACCGGAGGCGATGGACTCCACTGCCTTTCGGTAACTCTTTCCTGTAATCTTGGCGACATAGTTGCTCAGGCGGAAACCACAACGTTGCAGGGCTGCATCAAGTTTATTGGAATAGTAAGTGAGATCCTCCTGAAGGTCAAAGATACGGCGGTTGAGCTTACGCATGTCCTGGACTATTGGCTCCGGTACAAAGCTCCCTTTAATGAGATTCTTAAGCAGACACTCCGCTATCCACTGTGCATCCCTGACATCGCTCTTGCGTCCGGGAAGTTGCCTGATGAAGTACGGATTCACCAATTTTAGCTCCATTGACTCGCAAAGCTCGTTCCATACCGGAACCCAGTAGACTGCGGTGCTTTCCATCGCAGCTTCAGTGACTCCTCTGTCAACCATATCGTTGCACATCTGGCGGAGCTCAGGGGTCAGCACTCCGTAGGTCTTTTCAAAAATAATGGCCTCGTCATGACCCATAATACAAAGATAAATGCTATCTTTGTGGACATCAAGGCCGGCTACTGTTCGATTCCTGTTCATATTTATGTATTTAGAAATTTTTCTCCAAACTAATAAAATTGTGACTAAGAGCACGTAGGAGGGGACAGGAATCAAGGTGCCAGCCTTGATTTTTTATTCTGCCGGTGTAAAAATCTAGCGATTTTTATCTATATTTGCATTGAGTCACTGTTGTCGTTTTGGCAAATGCGGCTTGTAATGTATTAAATCGCAGTGGGTTAACCACTTACAAACATAGAAAATGTACGATGCTTGTACGGATTTGATTTCTACTATTTTGTAAGTCAATAAATTAACCACTTCTGCATCGTCATAACGTCCATGATTCTTTTGCCATGCCCGACTACGCATTGCCTGACATAATCCGTACTGAGTGCCGCAAACAGCCTCTCGAATGTGTCTCGCGACGGATTCCGGTCTGTATACGGCAATAGCCCGAATTCCCTGGACCGGTGTTTTGCGAACATGGCCATATCGGGGTAGTCCTCTCCTCCACATAGATATGTCAGAAGTGCTATCGCCATCAAATCCCCGGGTTCATAAGTGCATTGATCTATCTTTCGCGGATCCTTAACTCCGTCAAATATCGTTATAAGCATGTTTCTCATGCCTATAAAATAATGCCTTCACGCCCGATGTCAAGACCATGTCGATTTAATAATGCCTAAATCTTTATAATTTTTGTAGATTCCGATGCGGTTGCCCTGCACTTATTTTTAGCCGTCAAGCTATTTTTAGGTACTTTTTCAAGGAAAATTCAGAAAATCCAAGTTCACATTGTCCGGCAAGAAACCTTGAACAGTCTTCAACGCAATTTGCGATAAGATGCATCTGTTTCTTTGTCAGTGTGATTGTATAGAGTTCTTCTTCGTTGTGTTCCATAAATTTCTATTGTTAATGCGTCTGAATATATTTTTTCGTTGTTGCAGATGATGCTATCAGTCAAACTCTTATTCGAGAACGCAAGAATGATAAATAGGCTACGTTGGAGAATCCGACCATTATAGAATACGGAGATAGTGCGGATAATGCAGAAAATATAACGAATTTAGTCATTAGACTTGCTTAGCTCTTCTTCTACCAATCTCACTCTTGCTTGCAGTTCTTCGGCAGAAGGAAGCAGATTTGAGGGAGAAGCAATCTGGACATTATCGTATGAAGCCACTCCCATAGGGGTTTGTATCCCTTTGAATGCCCAACGCACATCGGTTTCATCTTTATCGCTACAAATCAACAGTCCGATTGTGGGGTTATCATCAGCTCCTTTAAGCAGCTCATCAACGGCATTGACATAGTAGTTGAGTTTTCCGGCATACGCGGGATCGAATGGCTTTACTTTCAGTTCGACCACAACGTATGCCTTTAGGCGGATATGGTAGAACAGCATATCAATTCGGCGGGTACGTCCCCCGACAATAAGTTCCTTTTGTCGGCCAACGAAAGCGAATCCTGTTCCAAGTTCAAGCAGAAAACGGGTGATATTCTGTTCCAACGCCGCTTCAAGCTGCTCCTCCTTATAGTCTGCTGGAACAGTTACAAAACCGAAATCATAGTTGTCCTTAGTGATTTCTTGCGCCATACGGCTTTGTGCTTCCGGCAGATATTGAGGAAAATTGCTGATAGCGTTACCGTGGGTCTTGTATAGATTAGCTTTCAGAGAGTTATCCAAAGTTTGACGGCTCCAACCATTCAATATGCACTCTTTCAAATAGAAAACAGCCTCATCAACCGACTTGCACTTTGTAATAATGTTAACCTGATGACGCCATGGCACCAGACCCAGAATCAGCGGAAAATCAGTATCAATTTCTGCACCAACTTGGTGGAGTTTTATAATTCTTTGAGAATTTGCATGTTGCAATTCTCCACCAACTTGGTGGAGTTTTTCTGTTGCCTCTGATGAAGAAAAGAATAAATACCATTTCTTCATAGCCCAAAGATTTGTAGTGCCAAAACCTCGGTCAAGGGGAAATGCCTCCTGCAAGTCAAAGCTTAGCTGTTCCACAACCCCACTGCCCCATGTTTCTTCCGCCTTACGCATCACAAGGTCGCGCCCCACACTCCAGTTGAACGCCAGCTTTTCCGTATTGACCTTGACCGCCGCTTTTATTTGGGCAGAATGATAGCGTCGCTTGATTTCAGAGAGCCAAGCGGCATAGTCAGCGTCAATCCTACAATCCTTGACTCTGACAATATGGGGTTCGTTGTTCATTATATCAGCCATAGTAATGCAAAGTTACTACAAAATCCTGACCACCACAAGCTAATGTGATATTTAGAGGCTCTATAAGACACCAAATTCAAAAGAAAATCGTTATATTTGCAGTCAGTAAAGAATGGGCGCTTTGAGAGAGCCGAAATTGTTAAAATTGGAGATGTGAATCTCGTAAAAACCAATTTTGTAGACTTAAAGCGCAACCTACTCACTATCAAATATATGCTATAATTACATCGGAAATCACGGAATGGTATTCCGTAGAAGAAATGCAACGCAAGTTTGGCATGACTGTTTCAGCTGTCTATTGCTTCATCTCTAAGGAAGGTATTCCGAAAATGAAGATTGGACGCGAGACCCTTTATTCCAAAACCCATGTAGATGCGGCAAAGGGCTTAATTAAAAAAGAGGAGCCTCAATATTACACATATGCGGAAGCAATGGAGAAATATGGAATGACCCATGACCAAATGCATCACTATGTGAAATATCACAGCATACCACGAGTAAAAAAGGGTCGATACACCTGCATATCCCGCAAAGAACTGGATGATTTGCTTGCACCGCCTACGATTTAGCCGAAACCGGCTATGGTGGCGCGATGGTGGCTGTTCCCACCATGCAAACACTACCGAACTTTGCGTCAAACTTTTAACTCTTTCAAGATACAATGAATACCTGCACTAAAGTTTTCCTTCGTAAAAAGGAAATATCGGGCGACCGCATATCGCTCTACCTCGATTTCTATCCCCCAATCCGCAACCCTCATACCAACAGGCTCAGCCGTCGGGAGGGGCTGGGAATCTATCTCTACGGACATCCGGCTAATGCCCGTGAACGAGAGTTCAACGCTTCCATGATGGAAAAGGCGGAGGCTATCCGCTGCCGCCGCTTCGAGCAGTTGCTCAACGAGCAGTTCGGCTTCCTTGATAAAGAGAAGCTCCGCATCGACTTTCTGGAATACTTCCGCAAGAAGTGTTTCAAGAAATATCAGAAGTGGAAGATTGTCTATCAGCACTTCTATGATTTTTGCGATGGTAAATGTACCGTCGGAGAAATCAACGAGGACTTCTGCAAGAAGTTTCAGGCATACCTTCTTAAAGGTGGCCATCGTGATGGTCGCAAGAGTAAGCTCGCCCAAAACTCAATCGCCGGTTACTGGTCAACCTTCCGCACTCTGCTCAAAGAGGCGTATCAGGAGAAGCTCCTCCGAGAGAACATAAATGACTTCCTCGAAAAGATTGAGTGGAAGGATACCAAAATCGAATTCCTATCGCTCGACGAGGTTAAGAAACTCGCTGCTACTCCATGCAAACATGAGGTGCTGCGTTGTGCGTCGCTGTTCTCTTGCATGACCGGACTCCGCATCAGCGACATTCAGCAACTCCGGTGGGAACATATCGTCAAGACCGAAGACGGGTATGTTATGCGAATCCGCACGGAATAGACCGATGAGGAAGCCACTCTCCCAATCAGCGAGGAAGCCTTCGCCTTTTGCGGTGAACGAGAAGAGGGACTTGTGTTCAAGACTCTCAAACGCTCGATGATAAACTACCCTCTCCGGGCGTGGATAAAGGAGGCCGGAATCAACCGCCGAATCAAGTTCCATTGCTTCCGCCACACCTACGCCACTCTTCAGATGGCAATGAGCAGCAATCCCTACGTGGTCAGCCAGGCACTTACCCATAAGAATCTTGAGACTACCCTACGCTACACGCATGATGTTCCGACCGCACTGCTTGACACTTTGGGTAAAATCACCATCAAGCCAAAACCACAAAATACGGATACTTGAAAAACTTATGTGTCGTTTATATTGTTATTTTAATACATTTACACTAACCTTGCAGTATAAAATAATATCGCCATGGATATAGCACTAAAGAAGAACCAGAGTTTCCGTCTTTCGGTGGAACTTATAGACAGGCTCAAGCAGCTTGCCAAGCGACAGAACCGTAGTCTGAACAACTATGTCGAGACTGTTTTGCTTGATGCCGCCTATCACGACCCCAATGCCACAACTCTCGCTGCGATGAAAGAGGTTAAGAGCGGATCGCTACGCAACGAACCGGCTCTTGACCTGTCATCCATTGAGGCAATGGAGAAATCTATGGGATTATGAAAATACTGAAAGCATCTTCCCAATATAAGAAAGATTACAAGCGATTCAGGAATAATCCCAAAAAGATCGAGGCGCTTAATGAGATTCTCAAAAAAACTCGCAAACGAGGAGCCTATTCCGGAAAAGCATAGTCCGCACATGCTGACCTTGTACGTCTCGGTTCCCATTCCGAACTATTCGGATAGACTTCAAGTGAGCGCCGAACAAACAGGTACGCCTTATTGTCACAATATAGTGTAGACTGACGTTCTCACGTTCCGTAAACAGTCGGTATAATGGTCCGTTGCCGCTTGGCAGCGGACTATTTTGTTCTAAAAGGATGAGATTTTGCTAAAAGTGATATTCCATGATAAAGAAAAGTGTCCAACATTTCGTTTTTAGCAATCAGTCCGCTGTAATTTTGTCGGACAATCTCAAAAATATAACGGAACAATGAATACTCATGATAAAGACAACACTTTGAAAATTATGACAGTGCTTCTATATGTCATGTCGTACATTTGTACGGTTAAATGTTTTTGAATAATTTCAACTTCAAATTTCAGGATATTCAAGCATGGAATAAGGCAGATGTCATGTTGGTTGACTCCATTAAGAACGATAGGTCCCCATGCTTTTACATCTAAAGACTGGATAGTTCGTTGGGGCGGTGAAACCGACCCCGTGTTTGCGACGAGAGTGCAAAAGATGTAGTTCCTGACAAAAGATTTGATAATATGACATACATAGGCATCGACATCAGCAAAGCGACTTTTGTAGCAGCCTTCCTTCACGGGAAAAGCTACCGTACCGAGACCTTCCCAAATGATGCTAAAGGCATCCGCAGGTTCATCTCGAAGCTTGACCCTGCCATCCACCACTGCGTGATGGAGGCGACAGGCAACTACTGTTTCCTCCTTCTTTATCTTCTTGACAAGTCGGGCATCCGGGCAAGCCTCATCAATCCGAAGAAGATTAAGAACTATGCCCGCGTGATGATGTCCGTAACCAAGACGGATTCCAAAGACGCTTGTCTCATTGCCGATTTCGGGGAGAGGTTCAAGCCTGAACCCTATAAGTTCCCATCAGAACAGATAATGATTCTGAAGCAGAAGAAAACAGTCCTGCGTCAACTCCAAAAGCAACTGACAGCGACAAAGAATCTACTCTCATCGCTTGAACCTCTGCCGGTTAAGGACAAGAAGTGTGTCAATTCTCTTAAACAGACCATAACGTTCCTTGAGAAGCAGATCAAGTACATGCAGCAGGAAATGGAGGCGGTCGTGACCGAGGTGTTTGACAGGCAGCTGAAACTCCTTACCTCAATAAAGGGTATCGGGGTCACACTTGCCACAGCGCTGATTATAGCCACCGGAGGCTTTACCTACTTCGACAATGCCAAGCAGTTGTCCCGCTTTATCGGTATCTGTCCAACAATAGAGCAGTCCGGCACGAGCATAAACATCCGGGGACATATCAACCGTAACGGTGATGAGACTCTGCGTTCAATGCTTTATGTGGCGGCATGGTCAGCAAGTCAGCACAACAAGGCGTGCAAGGAATGCTACCAACGATTACGAGGCAATGGAAAATCCGGCAAGGTTGCCATGATTGCCGTAGCAAACAAACTCGTCAGACAGGCTTTTGCTGTTGTGACATCCAATAATTCATATATCGACGGTTTCGTCTCTACGAAACCTGATACCACCGTCTGAACACTTCCTCTCTCCTTCTGGCGAGGGGATGCCCCAGCGGCGGGGGCGGCCTAAACCGCCCCAAGAGCGGACGGAGGCATGACTATTCTCAAATAATCTAAGGTGGATGTAATTTTTGCCTCATTTTATTTGGATTTTAATATAGTTCGTTCTTTCTTATCGCCTTAAAGCGGCATATGCGGATTCTATAGATGTATCACACAACGAAGATTACATATCGTTTTGGCTTAATGTCGTCTGGATATTCGCGCTCTATGAGGTGCCGTTTATTCTATCGGTCTATGTTGCCGGACCGATGATCAGCGATGCAATTCGGACGAATGGGAGGCGGCGCTATCGCTCAACGACAAGAATCAGATTGAAAAAACAGGTCAGAATATCAAACTGATTCTACTCAACGACCCACAGCTCAAAAAAGTGCGTTTCGACCGCTTTACCAAGCAGAACATGACCGACTGTCCCGACTTCTGCAACGAGCGAGACAACCGTATTGACGATGAATCGATAGGCAAGATTGCCATTTATATCGAGATGCTATCCGGGCATCATTCCGCTATTCTGCCCAATATATCAACTCTCTCATGGAACATATACCTGGCTGGGAACGCTCTGAAAGAGAGAAAGTACCTGGTATGCACCCGGATTATTGTGGCGCCGACAGACGAGTTAAACGCCCCTGGATTCGTACTGAAATACCAAACACACACCTCTCTCCTACTCTTGACTTCGATTGCAAAGACTCGCCATTCTGACCCGAATGTCCCAAATACCTTCCCTTACAATCCAAAAATATTTTGGCTTAAAGGGAAAGAAAAACAGAAAGCACAATACCACTGAAAATGGCTGTAATGTTCGGTGTTTCCTCAGGACATAAGGACATTTGGGACAAAACCGATGATTATAATTTATAAACACACTACCAATGAACAAATTAAAGAAATTCACACCGATGGAATTTGACTCTATCGTCCCGGTCGATGACCTATGCTTGGCGGCCGGACTGACTGGTCTGCATCTCACAAAAGAAAAATCTCAGACATTATGACCTTGGCAACGGCCTGGAACTTACTGTCAACACTGCCCGAAATGAGTGGGCTATGAAAAATCCGGACTGTTACGGCTGCGCGTCTCAACTCGCTGTCAAACTCGGCCTTGCAGACAATAGCGACTTTTCAAAGGCTTTCACCGAGATCGAAAAACTTTATGCCGAGCGTGAGAACACTCCCGCAGCTTTCGGTTATACCGCAGTCAGCCGACCGGTCTGGGATTTCACAGATACCTGCCACCCCAAAGACCGAGAACTCGGCATAATGATGACACGCTACGGCCTGTCAATGGACACAGTGAAGCTCTATGCTCTTGAAGGTTCTTTACCACAGGCCAAGGGAAACAAGCGTGAACGTGTCCTGACAATGCCGGTGGGTGAAGACTCAGATTGTTTCATGGCATTCAATGGCAAGATGTTCCGACAGATTGGTGAAGGGGGCATTAGCACTGTGGGGCAACGCCGAAAGGACCAAATCTGCATGGTGTATGAAAATCCGCTCGATTTCTGACACTTATGGAATCCGCCACGCGCAATGGGGTCTATCCCCTTATGGTGCGACGTTATCTTATCATTATCAACGGCAAGCGCGGACTTGCCGAAGCTTGTGAATATCTGAAAGCTAATCCCGACTTCCTTGAAGTGCGCTGCTTCATGCCGGAAAACGAATTTGGGAAGAAGTCTTTTACAGCCATCAACGATGCTGTGAAAGGTACGGCAATTGACCGCACGGACATGTATCGTGGGTTCGGTTCCCTCTTCGCAAAACATCTTCCGAAAGTTCCGGAAACATACCGAAAATGGAAGTCTCTACGCATCGAAGCTGAAGAGAAGGAGACTCGCAATGTCAGACAAGAGCAGCCTAAGCCGAAGCTCGACATCACGCCTCTTTTGGGCGGCGAAAAGAAGGCGGTTATCGACCGAGAGACGGGAGTGCTCAAGCTATGAGGTATGAGAAAGGTATCTGTGCTGTGGTGACAGACCCCGGGGGTAAGGTCAAGAAATATTCTCTTGCCAAAGACTTGGGTGTCGACATGACCCTTATTCCGAATCTTTCAATTCAGTATAAGCCGGTTGTCAAAACGCAGCATTTTTCTCCCTCTAAGCCCTTGCATCATGCGCAGCTCAATGTCGATGGCAGTGGCAGTTCTCGCAACGCCGAACATGAGATAAACGAAGGACACAATTCCGATGACCTCGACGAGGAATGGAAACGCCAAAACGGATATAAATTGTAGAAAAACTGAAAATTATGAAAATGAAACTATCCGCCCTGCGCAACAGCAGGCGAAAACCGGACAATCCGGAAGAAAATTTGACGGAGCGCATCACATTCCGTCTCACCTCCGCTGAAAAGAATCAGCTCTCCATGAAAGCGAAAGAGCGTGGCATAAACCTCAGTCTTCTCTGCCGCCTTATAGTCATGCGGCGCAGAATCCCTGACCGCTCACCGCAGACGCTCCAATGGTTCCGCGACCTTGTGGGCATGAAGAACAATCTCAACCAGATTGCACACCATCTTAACACTACAAAAGAGCCTGACCGATGGGCTGTTGAGGCCATTCGCTTCATCGCCTCGGAGATAGACAAAGCAAAAACCACCTTAACCGAAAGCAACCATGAGTAATCCATTTGAAAACGTGCCGGCTTCGGCAGATGTGTCCGACACCATCGACAGGAAAACCGTCTCTACATTGTCAGGCATTGCCGACCGATTTGAGAAAGCAGCTTCAAGGAACGAGGCGATTGTAAAAAACGAGGAAGAACTTGCCGGAGTGATATTCGATCTGCTCCTCGATGACGACGGTTCAGTCAAGGACTTCGGTCATGCAGCAGAGATACGAGGTCTGATTGACGAAGCCTGGAAGCAACAGGAGCGAGGCATAGCCAACCTTGGCGAGATAATCAAATCCGTTCCCACAAGCGTCAAGGCAGAACTTGGCGAGGAAGACCGCAAACGGCTCGACTCCAACTTTAAGAGCTGGAAAGACGTGTTCCGGCTCTATCTCCCCACCTTCGGCATCGTTGGGGCAATAATCGGAATAGTCCTGACAGGATGTATCATGCTTTCAAATTCTGCCTCTGACGCCAAGCGGGAATACGAACAGCGCATAAGTCAGCTCGAAAGGTGGTACGAAGACAATGCCGACGCCGTAGCTTTCGGGCAGTTCTACCGCGAGAACTACCCCAAACAATACCGCCAATGGCACACCGGCCAATGGCAGCAAGACATTGCCTACCGCGACTCCCTCCGCCGCGCCCACTCCCTCGCCCGCCTCCGCCACCTGTACCAATCCGAAGACTGACACCACCAAAACTCTACACCAAGCAATTTGCCTGATGTAGAGTTTTTTCCATCCGTTTTCCTGCCAATAATAGCTCCAGTCTCATAAAAAATAGCTAACTTTGCACTTATAGCAACGACAAACATCTGAAAATGGCCGAAACAAGTTGAAAACGTTGGCAAGACACGCCACACATCCAACCATTCGAAACTCCCAAGCAGTCGTTGCAGGCCCGGCCAGCCCTCAGATTTCTACCGCAGGAGTTTTTTCATAAAAATATGGAGCTGACCGCAGCGCAACAGAAATATTTTGCCTATTGGCTTACAAGGAGTCTGCCCTCTGACAGCCTCGGTAAGCTGACGGCATCTTTGCAGGATGCGCAGGTCGATTTGACTCCGCACCAAATCGATGCAGCTCTATTTGCGTTCAAGTCGCCGCTCTCGAAAGGGGCAATCCTCGCCGACGAGGTAGGACTTGGAAAGACTATTGAGGCCGGTATCATCCTTTCGCAGTTTTGGGCTGAACACCGCCGCCACCTGCTTATCATTGCTCCGGCCAACCTCCGCAAGCAATGGGCGGCTGAACTTTTAGAAAAGTTCTTTTTGCCGTCGCGTATTCTCGAATCCAAGACTTTCAACAGCTACATCGAGGACGGCAATCTCAATCCGTTCAACTGCGAGGAAATTGTCATTTGCTCCTATCAGTTCGCAAAGACAAAAGCGCCATATCTCAAACAGACAAATTGGGATCTGGTGGTTATTGACGAGGCTCATCGCCTACGTAATGTCTATAAACCCACAAACAAAATATCCAACACCATAAAGAACGCGCTCGCCGACCGCAAGAAGATCCTGCTTACGGCTACGCCTCTCCAAAACTCTATCCTTGAACTTTACGGCCTTACTACCATAATCGATGATTATGCTTTCGGCGACCTCAAAAGTTTCAAGATGCAGTATAATCGCAATCTCGATGAGACTGATTATCAAAACCTGCGCCGCCGTCTCGCTCCACTATGCAAGCGGACGTTGCGCCGTCAGGTTTTGGAATATGTGCGCTACACCAAGCGCATCGCCATTCTGCAAGAGTTTTTCCCAACCAAACAGGAACAGGAACTGTACGACCTCGTTTCGGAGTATCTGCAACGTCCGCGCCTTTATGCGCTCCCCAACAGTCAGCGTCAGCTCATGACGCTTATACTCCGAAAACTTCTCGCATCTTCGACCCATGCCATTTATGGCACTCTCTGCGCCATTATTGAAAAGTTGGAGTCGAAACTCAAGCGCCAAGGCTATGAGCTATCCGACGAGGACATTTTCAAGTATGACTACGAGGACTACGAGAGCGAAACCGAAGAATGGCTCGATGATGAAGAAGACGAGGACGAACCGGACGAGGAAGAAATGCTCTCGCCCGAAGACATCGAACGGGTTAAATTGGAAATCAAAGACCTTGAAAAATTCCGCGACCTTGCCTTCAAGATTAAGCGCAACTCAAAAGCCGAGCAACTTTTTGAGGGCTTAAATCAGGGCTTTGCCCAACTTGAAGAACTCGGTGCTCCGAAAAAGGCTCTCATCTTTACTGAATCCCGACGCACACAAGATTTCCTATTTGAGCTTCTTGAAAAGAGAGGCTATAAGGGTAAAGTGGTGCTTTTCAACGGCTCAAATTCCGACAAACAATCAACAGCTATTTACAAGGCTTGGAAAGAAAGACATAGGGGCACATCGAAGATTACCGGTTCGGCTACCGCCGATAAGCGCGCAGCTCTCGTTGACTACTTCCGCAACGAGGCTACTATTATGATTGCTACCGAAGCAGCTGCCGAGGGTATCAATCTTCAATTCTGTTCGCTGGTAGTCAACTATGATATGCCGTGGAATCCACAGCGCATAGAGCAGCGCATAGGACGTTGCCACCGCTACGGTCAGAATTTCGATGTCGTTGTTATCAACTTTCTCAATAAGGCCAACGCAGCGGATGTCCGCGTCTATGAATTGCTCGACCAAAAGTTTCAGCTTTTCAGCGGCGTTTTCGGCGCCTCTGACGAAGTTCTCGGCGCTATCGGCAATGGCGTTGACTTTGAAAAGCGCATAGCGCAAATTTATCAGCTTTGCCGCACCCCCAAAGAGATTAAAGAGGCTTTCGACGCACTCCAAGAGGAACTGCAAGAGCAGATTTCCGACAAAATGCTGAAAGCCCGTACTACTCTTTTAGAGAACTTCGACGAGTCGGTGAAGCAGAAACTGCGCAGCGATCTTGCCGAAACCCGAGACAATCTCGACCAATTCGAGCAGACTCTATGGCAACTCACTCGAAGTTATTTCGCTGACTATGCCGACTTCAACGATGAAGACCACTTTTTCATTGTTCATCCATTTGTCGATAATGGGGCGGTCAGTTGGTATCGTCGTTTCCCCGGCGAATACAAAATGGTAAGTTCCGACAAACGACGTTCAACCAAGCTACCCGACGGAGTGCGTCCTTACCGCATTGGCGACCCACTCGCTCAATATATGCTCACTGGTCTTAAAGCAGAGTCTGTTCCTGTCTCCGAAGTTACACTCGATTACAGTAACTCACCGCTCAATGTTGCTTTCATCAAGCAGCTTGTCGGTAAGTCAGGTTGGCTCACTGTCGAGCAGCTTACAATAGACTCTTTTGAGAAAGAGGACATACTTCTCCACACTTGCATCACAGATAAGGGGGAAACCGTTCCTCCTGACATTGTCGAGTATATGCTACGGCTTCCCGGCTCGGAAGATCCGCTGAACGCGGAACTTCCCGAACCCATTGCCGCCGCACTCGCTGATGCAATCTCCGCCCAACGTGCGGAGATTACAGTCGCCAATGCCCAGCGCAACAATAATTTCTTCGAGGAAGAAATGGAAAAACTCGACAACTGGTCGGAGGACGTAAAGGCAGGGCTTGAAAAAGAGTTGCGTGACCTTGACGCTGAAATCAAGCTCCGCAAAAGCGAGAGCAAAAAGACTTCGCGCCTCGATGAAAAGGTGCGACTGCAACGCCTTATCAAAGACCTTGAAAAACGTCGTAGCGAAAAACGCCTCAATCTATATAAGGCTCAGGATGAAGTTGACGAGAAGAAAGAAACCCTTCTCGCCAAAGTTGAAGCCATGCTCTCCCAAAAGATTGCGCAAACCAAGTTAGTAACTTTTCATTGGAATATTGTATGAGAAAATATATTACGCCTAAAGCGATTGGCATTGCACTAATTTTCTTTGCCATACCACTCTTGATAAATTTCCTCAGTTGCATACCTGCACCTTTTCAGTCTTGGTCAAAACCATCTGAATGGACTGTGTTTTGGGGTCAATATATAAGCGGTTTTGCAGCTTTTGCCATGCTATATGTGGCATGGCGGACTCTCTTAACTACAAAAGAGGCCAATAGACCATACTTAATAGTTGACATTGTTGAACGCCGCTCTATTGCTTATATTAGATGCAGAAATATTGGTCATACAACCGCGCAAAACATAAAATTGTCCTTCAGTGCGGAGCAAATCAACGGCATAAGAATACCGGAAGTCAAAGAGTGTTTTGAGTCTATCATATCAACTACCCCTTTTGTTTTAGAGCCTAACGGGAAACGAATTTGGGAAGTGTTTTGCATTCCTTCATTTTACCTTGACCATATAAATGAATATCTAAGAGAACGCGAAAAAACGTATGAATTTAAAGGAAAACGAATCCTTCGCGACGGTTGGCATCAAAATGAGGATTATTTTAAGAGCATAATTTTGAATTGCACGGTTACTTATGACGGTTATTCAAATGACTATAACTTAGACTACAATAACCGATTGTTTGATTATGAACCAGCTCAACTAATTTCAGATTCAATCATTGGAATTACGACAAGCATTTCTCAGTTCAAGTGGCCGTTTGACCAAATTAAAGAAAAATACTGTAACGATGGAAAAGATAAATAAACTGGAGCTTACGTGGATTGGCAAGGAGGACGAGACGCTTGCCATAGAGCCACGTTTGCTCCTTGACTCCCAGGAATATAGTTTTGGTGAGGTTGAAACCGGTACTCTTCCCAATGGAAAACCGTGGCCGGGCAATATGCTTATTCATGGCGACAATCTTCTCGCGCTCCGCGCTCTTGAACAAGACTTTGCGGGACAAGTTAAATGTATTTTTATAGATCCTCCATATAATACAGGGAGTGCATTTGAACAATATGATGATTCATTAGAACATTCTATATGGCTAAATCTAATGTACGCTCGCTTGAATGTACTTTATCATTTATTAGCCGAGGATGGCACTATTTGGATTGCATTGGATGACAACGAAGTACATTATTGCAAGGTTATGTGCGATGAGATTTTTGGACGCAATAATTTTGTCCAATCTGTTGTATGGCGATCAAGCGATAATTCAAATAATGATTCTAAACAGTTTTCCATAGACCATAATACAATCTTGGTATATGCGAAAAGGAGCGGATGGCTTTCTAAGCGATTGCCACCTAAAGACTCACAAAGCACCCATTTCAAGAATCCTGATAATGATCCGAAGGGGCCTTGGTTCGATGGAAATCCTATTTCATCTCCTTCTCCACGTGAGAATTTGATGTTTGATATAGTAACACCCATTGGGACTATTATCCATCCTCCTAAAAATGGATGGAGATGGAGTAAAGAAACTATTGAAGAAAAAATGGCAGCAGGTGAAATCTATTTTAATAAAGATTATACTAACATAAAACGTCGAACTTATCTTTCTGATAGTCGAGGGCTGCCACCTTCATCGCTATGGATAGATTTAGAAGAAACCGGCCACAATCGCCAAGCTAAGTATGAGCAAAAGAAGTTGTTTCCAGACTGGGATAAGAGCAAATGGTTCGCTACGCCAAAGCCAGAGAAACTCATAGAAAAAGTATTGTTAATTGCAACAAATCCTGGCGATATAGTTCTTGATAGTTTTCTTGGTAGCGGAACAACTTCTGCGGTAGCTCATAAGATGGGGCGCAGATGGATTGGCGTGGAATTAGGAGACCATGCTTACACTCACTGCGCTGTTCGAATGAAAAAAGTTATTGAGGGCGAACAGGGTGGCATATCTAAATCTCAAAATTGGCAAAGCGGCGGTGGCTTTAGGTTCTATGAACTTGCGCCGAGCCTGCTCAACCATGATAAATATGGCAACCTTGTAATTAATAAGGATTACAATGCCGATATGCTCGCAGCAGCGATGGCCAAGCATCAAGGCTTCACTTTCTCACCTGACCCTGAAATGTACTGGAAGCAAGGGCACAGCTCGGAGCATGACTTCATCTTCACCACCACCCAACTGATTACCGCTGAAATGCTCGAAACAATTCACGACCAGTTGGGCGAAGATGAATCGCTCCTAATCTGCTGCACAAAATTTCAGCCGGAATGTCGCAACAAATTCCCTAACATCACCATCAAGAAAATTCCCAAAGTCCTCCTCGACACATGCGAGTTCGACCACGACGATTATTCGCTCAACATCGTGTCGGTGCCCGAGATTGACGATGAGGAATGGGATGAAAATGAGGTAGAATTTAATTCCTAAGACTATGATTGAAAAAATCAATATCTCAAACTATAAATCAATTCGCAATGCCGAAATTGATTTAAAGAAAATCAATATTCTAATCGGTCCAAATGGAGCCGGGAAGAGTAACTTTATCTCTTTCTTTGATTTAACACGGTACTTGCTCGAACAAAGGCTGGGCAGTTATTTGCTAGAACATGGCGGAATTGATTCTATGTTGTATCGAGGTAGGAAAGTTTCCGATAATATCTCTGCACTCATTGACTTTGAGAATCGAAATGCCTTTGTATTTAAGCTTAAACCTACTCAAGGGCCCAAAGCATATATTGAATATACCAAAGATTTTTTCAACAATCGCAACCTTGACGACAAGAGATATGAGGAGTCTTGGAATGCTCATATCTGGGATGTAAATGTTGAAGAGTCAGCAATTCTCACCAAACCGCAATGGCGAGCAGGGTATATACGAAGCTTTTTAAAGAGTTTCACTGTATATCATTTTCATGATACAAGCCTTTCTTCTCCTATGAGGCAACTATCAAGAACAGGTGATAACGAGTATCTACGTCACGATGGTTCCAATCTTGCTGCATATCTATTCAAGTTAAAGAATACAGATATACGGTCCTTTAATTTGATTGAGGGAACGATCCGTTCGATTGCTCCATATTTTAAGGAATTCAAGTTAATTCCAAATAAAATCATGGAAGGATTCATCGGCCTGGAATGGGAAGAACGAGATACAGATGTGTATCTTGATGCTACCAATTTTTCTGATGGCACCTTACGTTTTATTGCTTTAGCGACTCTTTTGTTACAGCCTGATTCGCCTAAGACTATTATTATAGATGAACCTGAATTAGGTTTGCATCCAGCGGCGATAATTAAACTTGGAGCACTGATTAAGAGAGCTTCTATTTCCACGCAAATTATTATCGCGACACAATCGGTTGAGCTTATTAATAATTTTTCTATCAACGACCTGATTATTGTTGGACGAAACGATAATCAGTCTACGTTCCATCGATTGAACGAGGATGACTTCTCTGAATGGAGAAATTCATATTCGGTGGGAGAACTTTGGGAAAAAAATATTATAGGAGGCAGACCGTGATGAAGCGATTATTTATAGTTGTCGAAGGGCAGACTGAAGAAGCCTTTGTCAATGAATTGATGTCACCATACTTTATTCAGAACGGAATCTATGATGTTCGACCTGTTCTTATCCAGACAAGCAAAGGGCACAAGGGTGGTTTCGTAAATTATGAACATCTGAAAAATGACTTATTCAGACTGCTCAGATCGCAAGGTCAAGATGTGGTTGTATCAACATTTGTCGACTTTTTCAGATGTCCGGAATTACCAAATCAAGAAAAGATTGATGCCTTCCCGTCTCACTATCAAAAGGTAGAAGAAATGGAAAAGAGTATAGCTTTAGATATACATGATTGGCGCTTCATCCCATATATACAATTGCATGAATTTGAGGCACTCTTGTTTTCCGCATCTAATGGATTCGAAATGTACTTTGACGAAAAAATATCGAATAAAATTCAAGGAATAATTGATTCATTTGATAGTCCAGAGGATATTAATAGTGCACCCGAGACAGCCCCATCTAAAAGATTGATTCGGATTATTCCGGACTATGACAAAGTTCTATATGGAAATATTGTCGCTCTGGAGGTTGGCTTGCCTATCATACTTGAAAAATGCCCAAGATTCAGAGCGTGGGTCGAATTGCTAATTCAAAGGTGTAGAGAATAATGGATTCACAGGTTAACTATATGCGTCAACGTCTTTCGCTTCGCAAACCGCTTGCGAAAGCATTGGAACTTACCGCTCGTCTGACGGATAAACTTTCTTTGCAGAAACCTCCGACAGACCCGGACATGCTCGAAATGTTTATCACGGCCGAGCTTGCAAAGGTGAAGTCCATCGTGCCGACGGTCAAGGGATTTGACCGCGACTTCCCCTCGCTCGCTTTTTCCATTGCCACCGGCATTGGAAAAACGCGACTGATGGGTGCAATAATCGCATACCTGTACCTCAAAAAAGGTATAAAGCACTTCTTTGTTCTCGCCCCGAACCTAACTCTCTACGAGAAGCTGATAAAGGACTTCGGCGACGAGACTTATTCCAAATATGTGTTTAAGGGAATAAGCGAATTTGTCGGCAAGCCGCCAAGAATTGTTACAGGCGAAAACTATCAGGAACGTACAGGCAGCTTGTTCTCTGATATTGAAATCAATATCTTCAATATTTCCAAGTTCAACACCGAGAACAAAACTACTAAGAAAGGTGGTATCACCGTTCAGCCGAGGATGCGCCGCTTGTCGGAATATCTCGGTCAGTCGTATTTCGACTATCTCGCTTCGCTCCCTGATCTCGTAATTCTGATGGACGAGGCGCATCGCTACCACGGCGACGCTTCCAAAAAGGCCATCAACGAGCTTCGCCCGGTTCTAGGTCTTGAAATGACAGCCACGCCTTTTGACGAAAAGGGACGTGCGTTTAAGAATATAGTCTTTGAGTACAACCTCGCCGAAGCTCTCGACGATGGATTGTATGTCAAGAATCCGGCTATCGCCAAGGCTCGCAACTTCAACAAGGATAATTTCACCCCCGATGAGATTGAAATTATCAAGATCGAAGACGGCATTACCTGCCATGAGCGCACAAATCTCGCTATCGAGATGTACGCCAAGCAGAATGGGCTGCCCGTTGTCAAACCATTCATTTTGGTGGCTTGTCGTGATATCAACCACGCCAAGTCAGTCGAGGAGTTATTGCAAAGCGACCGAATTTATCACGGTGCATACAAGGGTAAGGTGCTGCGCATCGACAGCAGCTCGAAAAAGGACGAGGACATCGAACGTCAATTTGTCGCTCTCGAATCGCCTGACAACGAAATAGAAATTGTCGTACACGTCAATATGCTCAAAGAGGGCTGGGATGTGAATAATTTATACACGATTATTCCTCTCCGCGCTTCCAACGCCGCTATTCTTATTGAGCAGACTATTGGCCGTGGTCTGCGCTTGCCTTACGGCGGACAGCGCACCGGCAATAAGGACGTTGATACCTTGACTGTAATTGCTCACGATAACTTTCAGAAAGTCATAGAGGAAGCAAATAAGGGCAATTCACTTCTCAAGCGAGTTTCTTTTATCGAACTTGAAGAACGCGATGAGAGGGAGCAAGGTGGCCGCGTGGAAACCACCCCGACCTCTACCGAGCAGAAGATACAGAAGCAGATTGAAAAGGTCAAGGGCGAAATAAGCGAGAAGTCAAAGCAGTATGTTACCCAAGTCGGCAAGGCCGTTGAAACTGCCATCTCAAACATTGCCGCCGAGGGCGTGGCTTCTTTCGGAGACCTCCAAAAGAAAGAGGTTAAGGAGAAACTTCGCGAAAAGGCTATTGCCACTATAAAAGAAAGTGTCAAGGATAGCCTATTCGCCGAGCAGGATGCCGCTGAACAGATTGCGCAGGTCGATGAAGTAATAAAGATTGTAGTAGAGGACTACAAAAACAACGTTATTGAAATTCCGCGCATCGTTGTTGAACAGCAGAATATCAAGGCCATATTTGATGATTTTGACCTTGACACCTCCGAAGGCTATAATCTCGACGAACTACGCCGCGAGATTATCCGTCAGGGTCTTACTGATTCCACCGACTTCGAGATTTTCGCAGGGAAATCGGGAAGTTCCAAGCGTCCTGCCATTGAACAGCTAATAGCAACTCTTATTGACTTCGACGATATAGACTACGACGAGATTTCCGACCTGCTTTATAAACTTGTCGGGCAAGCCGTAGATGCTATTCGCAGTAATGCTCCCGGCATCTCCGACGATGATTTGAACGAGCATGTTCACGCTTTTAAACAAAGCCTTGCCGACAATATCTATAAGCAAATGAAAGAACACTACCGAATTATACCGGGAGAGTTCAAAATAAACAGAGTGCTGCCATTCTCAAAAATCCTCGACCAACAAATTATTATAAATAACTGGGGCACATTAGATTTTCACAATCCGATACCGACTCAAAAATCAACCGTTGTTAAGTTTGTATATGTAGGCTTCAAAAAATCCTACTACACAAAATATCGTTTCGACAGTTCCACCGAGCTTGACTTTGCGTTTATTCTCGAAACCAACAACGAGGTGCTTAAATGGATTCGCCCCGTACCTAATCAGTTCAACATATACTGGTCGAGCGGAGCGAAAAAATATGAGCCGGACTTCATCGTGGAAACCGCCGATGCTATCTATATGTGCGAAACCAAAGCCGAGAAAGATGTCAATGACGCTGACGTGCAGGCCAAAGCAGAAGCCGCCCGCGAGTTCTGCCGTCGCGCCTCCGAGTTTACCGCCCAAAACGGTGGCAAACCTTGGCACTACATCATAATTCCGCATACACTCGTTGACCGTAGTTATTCCTTTAACTACATCCTCAATCAAGTTAAACTCAAATGAAGATCTGGAATTACATAGGTGAGTTTTTATTGTTTCGGTGGCTGTTTGGCAATAGGGGCAGGAATCATAGTGCAGGTAGTTCTTATACCGCCAACACGAACAGCTACTCGGACCTGCATTATGCAGAAGATGATGATTTTAGCTCAATTGGTCATCAAAATGCCTCTGAACCGTTATATCACGGTGCTGACATATACGATGATGAGGACGATGCGCTCGATGATTTCGACCCGACAGATAGTGACGACTACCAGTCCAATCGCTATACCAAATACGACCATCGCGATTATGGGTATTCCCAGTCACACGATGAATTACACGAAGAGCAGGATGACTACGACATGATGGACGATGATTTTTAGAATGACTGATGCATAATGGATAGCGGACAGATAATATTATTTCAGACGCTGGGGGCGAGACGAAGACTGAGGTTCGGCTTGCCAATGAATCTGTGTGTGTTTCACCGTCGATTATTTAGCATAAATTCAATCACCCGATTAATTAAATAGAGAAAGATATGCAAACGCCTCCTTTTATAGTGTCGCCATTGGCAATAAATCTCATTGCGGAAATTTCGGCTTTGTTGGAGCGATATGCCATTGCACTTGAAAACGAAGACGGATTGCGTCTGCGCAAGGCGAACCGCATCAAGACCATCCACAGTTCTCTTGCAATTGAAGGCAATACGCTGTCAGAAGATGAAGTAGCGGATATTATCAACGGCAAGAATGTCGTCGCCCCGATTCGACAGATTCAAGAGGTGAGGAATGCAATAAAGGCGTATGAACTTTATGGCACGTTAAATCCGTTCAAAGAGGCTGACTTGAAGAAAGCTCACTCAGTTATGATGGAGGCTTTGACCGATGATGCCGGACGATACCGCAACGCAGGCGTTGGCGTTTTCGGCGAAAAAGGTTTGGTACACATGGCTCCAAGTGCATCGATGGTGCCTCAGCTTATGGGAAACCTGTTTGAATGGCTAAAAAGTTCCCAAGACCATCTGCTGATTCGGTCGTGCGTATTCCATTACGAATTTGAGTTCATACATCCGTTTAGCGATGGCAACGGACGCACCGGGAGACTTTGGCAATCGATCATATTGGGCAGGCTGAATCCCGTTTTTGAGCATCTGCCGGTAGAGAATATGGTTTTCTCCAATCAGCAACAATACTACGATGCTATTGCCGCATCTACTGCTGCCGGACAATCGGGGCCGTTCATTGATTTTATGCTGACAGAAATCCGTGACACACTGGAAAAGCATAAAACAACAGAGAAAGTTCCTAATAAAGTTCCTGACAAAGTTCCTAATAAATCGGAGACCCATATCCTTGAATTATTGCTGAAATCGCCGCATATAACGGCAGCTGAAATTGCCTCAGAAATAGGGATTACCGACCGTGCAGTAAGAAAGATTATAAGTGCCTTGAAAGGGAAAGGGCTTGTGGAGCGCGTCGGAAGCAACAAATCTGGCTATTGGAAAGTGAATCTCAAATGAAATTTACTATTGATTATGAATGAGAATAATTTCATCGACATATTTCAATCGTTGATTTCGCATAAAGAAAGTGAGGTCGTGGAGTTTAAGAAGGCGGAGAACAGTTTCGACTTCGATGACTTGGGCAAGTATTTCTCGGCGTTGAGCAACGAGGCGAATCTTCGTGGACTTGATTTCGCATGGCTGATTTTTGGCTATGACGAGAGGAAACTACATTAAGAACAGAACGATTATATTATGATGGACGATGATTTCTAAGTTGTTTATGCATTAAAAGAATATTTTTGATATGGCATTACCGATAAATATAGAAGATTTGCTCAACAAGCGTAAGGTTGAATCCAACCGCATTGAGTTTAAGGCCGGGTGGAATCCTGATAAAATTTACCATACTGTCTGTGCTTTCGCTACGGATCTTGAAAATACAGGTGGCGGTTATATCCTCGTCGGCGTTGAGGAGGAAAACGGCGTAGCCAAGCGTCCGGTAAAAGGTTTGAACGAAAAAGAGATTGATGATATTCTCAAGGATATGGTCGGTTATGATGCAAAGATTGAGCCAGCATACATGACAAAAGCATCTCCTGAAATCGTTGACGGAAAGCCAATTCTTGTTATATGGGTGCCATCCGGTCTTAATCGACCATATTCGGTTATGGAGAGTGTTGTCGCAAAGAAGTCAACTCCAAAATTTTATGTGCGCAGCAAATCCTCAACCATTGAGGCCAAAGGAGAGATTCTTGATCAGGTGAGAGCCCTTGCCAATCGTGTGCCATTCGATGAGAGAGGGAACGAAGTAATAAAAATTGACGATATATCCGGGGTGCTTGTATATGATCATCTCAAGACCGTGAAAAGTAAACTTGCGGAAAACTTTATCAGTCGCCCGCTGATAGAGATTCTTGATGAGATGGATCTATTGACCGGACCACAGGAAAATCGCCTTATCAAGAACGTTGCGGCAATGATGTTCTGCGAACACCCAGAAAAGTTCTTCCCCGTAACTCAGGTAGATATTGTGATATTCCCGGAAGGAAGCATTGAGAATCCTGATTTAATGATTGAGGCGCCAAGAATTACAGGTCCCGTTCCCAAAATGATCAAGGATACTTTGTCATACCTGCGTACCAATGTCATAAAGAAAAAGATTGCCAAACCGTCTGACCGCGAGGAGTCAGACAAGACCTTTAATTACCCCTATCAGGCATTTGAGGAATGTATCTCAAACGCTCTTTATCATCGTGACTATCAAGAACGTGAGCCGGTGGAGATTACTGTTGAGCCGACTCATGTCGACATTCTGAGTTACGCTGGTCCGGACCGCTCCATAAGCAGCGACGCTATTAAAGCGGCTAAGAAACTTAAGGCACGGAGATATCGAAACCGACGACTTGGAGATTTTCTTAAGGAGCTTGATCTTACTGAGGGTCGAGCCACCGGCATACCTACCATACAAAAAGCTCTTAAGGACAACGGATCTGCTCCGGCCACTATCGAAACCGATGATGACCGTACATACTTCTTAATGACAATCCCATGCAGAGATGGCTTCGCAAGAAAACTGTCTGAGGATGATTTTGAAGGGAATAGCAACTGGACCAACCGACTTGGACAAACACTTGGACAAATATCTGTCCAAGTTCAAGAAGCTATAAAACAAAGCGTTATAACTGATAAGTCGCAACTTGGACAGTTACTTGAACAGATGACTGTAGAAGTCTGGAATAAGTCCAAAAGGAAAGAAGACATCTCAAAAATGTCAGAATATGTCATAAATATACTTAGTCTGCTTAAAGAGAACTCATACTCGGCAAGTTCATTAATCAAAATCCTGGATTTCGGAGACTCAAAGGATTTCAAGAGAAAACTACTTAATCCTATGCTCAGCTTAGGATATATCGGCATGTTATATCCTGATAAGCCCACAAGCGCAAAACAGGCATATCGGTTAACCTCCATCGGATTAAAGCTATTTGGCTCATGAGTATTGATATTGTTTGTCTTATGCCTTCCGGAATGTGTAACCACTACTAATATTTGGCTATGCACTTAAATGATATAAGAAAAGAACTTCAAGTCTGGATTCTTGCAGAAGAAACAGCCGGACGAAGTGTTGACATCAACCGTGTCAACGAGCATCTTCAAGAAATAATGATACGACAGAATTCTGCTCCCCGCAGCGATCTCAACGGGTTATCTCCTGAGGACATGCACAATATAATGTATAATCCTTTTAGAGACCAATGCGTGGTTCAACTCAATAAACTTGATAAAAATCAATATGAGTTGGTACCACTGATAAGACAGGCTCTTTTCCTATTAAACACACTCAATGAAAAAGATTTGAAGCTCACAAAACTCGGATGGCTCCCTTTAAAGATTGTAGCCGACGCATATCGTATAGGTCAGCCTGAATGGATAATCGAAGAGCTGAAACAGAAACGCATAAATGAATATGAGGTAGGAGCTGTCTGGATGGCAAGAATCATACTTGAACTGCTTGGCTGGATCAAGACAAGGAAAGGAGTTCTTTCTCTAACCGTAAAAGGAAGAAAGGCTTTCTCTAACATCGATGCAGCTGCCAATGAAATATTACGGTTCTCGCTCGTTGGAGTTGGACTACATACTTTTGACGCGGTAGAAGACGACAGAATAGGTAACTTGGGAATTGCGTATAGCGTATGGCTTCTCAATCAATTCGGTTCCGAATGGCATTTCGGAAGTTTTTACCAGGAACATTATCAGAAGGCATTCAATTTCCCGGATAAGTACACCATTTACGAAACTCGCGTTTTTAGTCGGTTGTTCTATTGGCTTGGAATTGTTGAAATGAGACTCAACAAACAAGTCGGCCCTCCATTTCAGTGGGAATATCGTAAGACAGACCTGCTTCCGATGATTTTCTCATTCAAATAATATCGTAATATTCCAATTTAAAGTATCCCGAAATGTCAAAAGCAAAATTAAAAAAATATATTCAAACACTCTCGAAAGAGCAAGTTGATGATATTGTATTGCAATTATACAGTGCGAGCAAGGAGGCAAAGACATGGCTTGAGTTTTATCTTGAGCCGAACAGTGACACTGAACTTGAAAAATATAAGAAAGCCATCTATCGTCAGTGTTATGGTCGCAACGATTGGCCTAAAAAGCCGAATCTTCGTGAATGCAACAAGCTTGTAAGCGCATTCAAGAAACTAATTGCCGATCCTCATGCAGTAGCCGACCTGATGCTTTATTATGTCGAGCAGACAACAAGTCTTCCGGCTCAGTTCGGCGATTTTGGTGAAGCGTATTCAATATCATTGGAAAACAATTATGTCAAGGCCATAGATTTTATCGCGTCGAATGGACTTATGACAGAATTCGCACCACGCATCAAAAAACTGATAAAAGACGGTGATGCAAGTGGCTATGGTCTTGGAGACGTGTATCGCGATTATTACGAAGATAACAACGACAGATAATAATGGATAATTTCGTCAACATATTTCAATCGTTGATTTCGCATAAAGAAAGTGAGGTCGTGGAGTTCAAGAATGCGGAGAACAACTTTGACTTCGATGACTTGGGCAAGTATTTCTCGGCGTTGAGCAACGAGGCAAATCTTCGTGGACTGGAGTTCGCATGGCTGATTTTTGGCTATGACGAGAAGAAGCATAAGATTGTCGGCACATCATATAAAAACGGAGAGAGTGCACTCAATAATCTCAAGCATGATTTCGCACAGTGTGGCGTCCTGAAAAATATTGACGGGTCAGAGGGTTTGAGATTATGAATGAATGTTAAACAGTCCGAAGACTGTGGAGACATGCAGGTATGAGCCTGAGATCCCCGAGGTTGGGGTAAAATCCTCCGGGGCTCGATGCCCCGGGGATTTTTGAGACTTGCAGTGCAATCACCGTCAGTCCCGTCGGTTGGGGTATGCAAAAGTACTGAAAAATCTTGACTCATGCAGATTTCAGGTAATATTTTTTCCAGAGCTTACGTCCGGGTACCGCTCCGCGATGCACTTCATCGGGAGTCAGCATGCCGAGACTGAGGTGCGGTCGGCGGGTATGGTAAGTGTTGATTACATCCTCCAGCACCTGCCGTATGTTGTCCTTCCTTACGTCCATATGCTTCAGAAACTCCTCTTTAAGTATGCCGTTTACCCTTTCGGCAATTCCGTTGTTACGTGGGTCGTGCCCTTCCGTCATGCTGATTCGGGCGTGGCGTCTACGAAGCATTTCCACGTAGGGTTTGGCACAATACTGAAGTCCCTTGTCCGAGTGGTGTATGGGATGCTGACCTCTCCTGCATTGCCTGAAAGCCATCTTCAATGCCGTCATGGCGTTCTCATGCCGCATGTTATCGGCAATCTCCCATCCCACTATTTTCTTCGAATAGGCATCCGTAATCAGAAACAGATAGTAAAATGTATTCTGATCAGGAAGCCATATATATGTTATGTCGCTTACCCACAACTGGTTTATGTCATCAGGCGCGAAGTCTTTCCGTAGATCCGGATAGACCTTCATTCCGTGATCGGAGAAGGTTGTCCTTGTCCTGCGGACTCGGGGACGTATCAGAAGATTATGCCTGTTCATGATATCGAACAGGCGGTCACGGCCTATGTCGAGACAGAACTCCTTACGTAACCTGTCCTTCATCTTTCTGACTCCGAGTGCCGGAAGATCCTCTCGTATCGAGCGAACGCATTCCAGGATGCGGTCTTCGTCAATGGCATCCTTGAACGACCTTTTGAAAAAGGCATACCACGCTTGTTTAGTCACCCCAAGCAACCCGCATGCCTCGCTGACACTCAGGTCACGGGACATGCGCAAGCGCATGGCTACTTGGTAGTTGATTTTTTTGACTGCGCAGGCTTTACAAGCTTCTTGTATTCGGCGATGACACCACTCTGGAACTCTTCACGCAGCTCTGCCTTTTTCCTGTCAGCCTCCAGTTTCTCTATCTTTCTGGTGGCGGCGTTTAACTTGCGTGTTAGATCCAGTATGGTCTGCTCGGTATCCGTGAGCCTGGTAGTGGGAGAGGTTTTCTTTGTCATTCCTTTCTTTTTTGTCGTTTGTGCCGGAGTTGCCAGGGACGATATGGCCTTTGTTGTCCGGCATCCGGAGCCGGGAATTAATGCTCCCGTCATGCGGCGCAGCCATTTGCTGATGCTTGACCGTGTGCCGCGATAGTCCGGGATTGCATTTACTATTGTAAACAATGTCCCGACCGCAAAATTGTATTCCTCGTCAATCTGACTGAAACTTTTTCCGCTGCTGTGCCAGGCATTGATTGCCGAAATCTGAGATTCGTCCCAGAATTTTTTGTTTTCTTCACACATTTTACTAAAAAATGTTGAATCTGACGGTCAACACTTTTCCGGACTAGACACCCGATATAGCATACTCAAAAGCTATGTCGGGCGTTTCTATTACCATGTGATGATTCGGTCTACTATATCCTGTTGTTCCGCCGAGGTTCGACGGAGATATATGCGGGTCGTTTCAATGCTCTCATGCCCCATTAGGTCGGCGAGCAAGGAAATGTCGTTGAACTTTTCAAGGAAGTTTTTGGCGAAACGGTGACGGAATGAGTGAGGATAGATTACTTTCTCATTGAGACCGTATTTCTTCGCGTAGTTCTTTAACTGCTGTGAGATGCCACGAGTAGTGATTCGCTCTCCGAACCTATTCAAGAAAAGATAGCCTGACGTTCTGTTCTCTGATTTAAGCCATTCAATAGCTTCCTCCCGGAGTTTCTTGGGTATAAAGAGCCGACGTATCTTACCACCTTTGGTATAGATGTCGTAGTAGCCGAGGGCTATGTGCTCTACTTTAAGTTGTACCAGTTCGCTAACACGTGCCCCAGTTGCTGCAAGAAACCGTACTACGAAATACCATTCGCGATTTTCCTCTTTCTTCAACTTGTTTTTAAGGAAGTTGTAATCGGCATTGCTGATTACATTTTCCAGATAAGAGCGTTGCTGCACCTTAACTGATTTAAGCCTCAGGCGAGGTTTGTTACAGAAGGTTAGATACTTGTTCAATGCCTGAATACGGAGGTTAACCGTCTTTGGCTTGAACGATTCGATGAGATAGGTTTTGTAGAGCAACAAGTTTTTCTTGTTAAGCTCTTTATAGCGAGTGAAGTAATCATTGACTGCATAGCAGTATGCCGCAATCGTGTTCTTCGCCATGTTCCCATCTCTAAGGAAGATTTCAAATTCTTTTGTCATATTGTAAATCTTATTAGTGAAACAGATACTAATAAGATACAGGCAAATCAAAACTTCAAGTAATTCCTATTATCGGAATAAAAGCCTCATCGCATAATTACCCATGCGATGGAAAAACTGACAAATAAACTTAATAAACTCCTTATTGAAAGAGCCGAATTAGAAGCAGGTCTTTTTGATAGGCTGTATAAATCCATTCTTCAGGAGGCAATTCAAGGCAGACTTGTTCCACAAATTGAATCAGAAGGAACTGCCGAAGAACTTCTTGAAGAAATCCGCACAGAGAAGAAGCGGCTTGTCAAAGAGGGTAAGCTGAAAAAGTCAGCCATCGCCAACGAGAGCCGCATCTTCCGAGGTGACGATAACAAGTATTATGAGCAGATAGGCTCTAATACAAAAGAAATCAGCGAAGAAATACCCTTTGATATTCCAATCTCGTGGCGATGGTGTCGGATAGAAGCAATCTTTCATATTAATCCCAAGAACGAGGCGGAGGATGATACTGAGGCAGCTTTCGTCCCTATGGAGGCCGTTAAGCCCGGATATGGGTCAGGTTTCACATTCCAATTGACCAAGTGGAAAAGCATAAAGCGAGGATATACTCATTTCGCTGATGGTGATATTGCTTTTGCAAAGATTACGCCTTGTTTTCAGAATCGCAAATCTGTTATCTTTCATAACCTTCCATCTGGAATTGGAGCAGGAACAACTGAGTTAAAAGTACTTAGACCACTGTCCAATCGAATATCATCAGAATACGTACTTGCCTTTCTTCAGAGTCCATACTTCATTGATGAAGCCACATTCAAAGGTACTGCGAATCAACAACGAATAATCAACGGTTATGTCGAGAATAGGCTTTTTCCTCTACCTCCGATTGAAGAGCAGCGAAGAATTGCCCATAGATTACAAGAGTTATTAGAGCTGACTCTTTAATCGCTTAATTTGATATACAATGCGATGTTGCTCATCTAAAGGAGGTATTGGCATAAGAGCATTGTTACCTTGCTTACTACCAAGACGAGGCATCTTGACACCGTAAGCATCAGACATAGCATACTCTACGAAAAATGGACTTCGTAAATATGCAAGAGCATACTCGGGGTTTATTTTGCCAAAATCAAAAGCAAGAATTTCCGATGTACAATAGCCACCCATATCTGCTATAAGTACTTTGTTTAGATATGGACGTAACTTACTGTATAAAATGTTTCCAGCATAAAAGCGATGTTTATCACTTTTCGCATTTGACTCTGACATTTTCTTTCGCCGTAGCAAAATTCCTGAATCCTTTTCAATATCCTCTAAATCAAGAATCCAAGAGTCTTGATGGATATTTTCAGATTTGGTTGAGCTATTTGAAGAAAAATCAATAATATATCCCAAGCGAATCCATCTCCAAGTTTCAGGGATATCGAAAGGAATCTCTCCGTCAATATTAATAACCTTAGAGCCTATCTGCTCATAATACTTGCTAAAACTTCGTGAATCTTAGCGACAATGCGCTCCTGTTCGGCATACGGAGGGAGCGGAACAAGGTAATTTCTTACTGTTGATGTGGATAATTCTTTCTGCTTGGTGCTTCCATCAGATTTATCCTCTATGACAGATTGTACCGTATAACTTGAAAAGTAAGCAAACAAGTATTCTGAGTTTATTTTATTGTGGAGTGGTCGTATAACTGTCACATGACTATCTGCAACTGCTACACCATAAGGATTCAATCGTTCCCAATATATTGCCATTCTGCCAAGAGTCCCTAATCCCGTTGAGTTCCACATCAAATCTCCGTTAACCAATTTTCGTTCCTCTCCATAGGAATTAATTGACGCCGGCTCAATGAATTGGGATTTCTCAATCTGAAATCCTGACCATTGATTGCATTTCTGTGCCACTACAGGGATTTTCCTTATAAGGCTATATTTAGGAGACTTGCCACGTTGAATATAGGTGCAAATATCATCTAATCTAACCCAAGTCCATGTAGCAGGAATTTCAAATGGAATTTCATCATCGATTAACGAGACAAATCCATTCTTCTTCTCACGATACTTGTTATCGTCACCTCGGAAGATGCGGCTCTCGTTGGCGATGGCTGACTTTTTCAGCTTACCCTCTTTGACAAGCCGCTTCTTCTCTGTGCGGATTTCTTCAAGCAATTCCTTGGCGTTGCCTTCTGATTCTATCTGAGGAACGAGTTTACCTTTAATAGCGTCTTGAAGAATTGAATTTCTTAAACGTGTATATACTTCTTCATTAAGATTTTCCAATTTACTATAAAAAATACCATACAGTTCTACTAAAGGCAGTAATTTTGCCACTCTGTCTATGATTCGGAGTTGTTCTTTTATGGGGGGTACAGCTACTAAGTACGGTCTGAAATCAGAAAGATTAACGTGGGCAACCGTAGTGCCAGAAGATTTATCAACAAGATTCTGCTGGGATATTGGGGACAAAATGTAATATGCTAAATAGTCAGGATTGATACATCTTACAATTGGTCTAACTAATACTGTTCTTTGTCCAAGACACACTTTCTCTCCATCTTGTATAACAGCAATATTCCCTGCTGGTGCCTCACGAGCAAAAATCAAGTCATTTGTTTGAGGTATTGCACGAGCATTACGTTGTCTATAAACAGCTTCTGAAACTCTATGGACTCTATCAAGAATCAAACGACCAAAACCTACGTTTGGTGTTCGTACCAGAGGAAAACCAATACCCTCATCTTTTGCTGTTGAGTGAGGACAATCTTCTATGATATACGTTATATGATTTAATCTCGCCCATTCCCAGCCTTGTGGAATATCGAAAGGAATCTCGTCATCGATGCAGCGGACGGCACCTGTAGCGAGGGTCTTCTCATAATAGGAATTGTCCTCACCGCGATAGATTATTGTTTCGTTCTTGTCGCGCTTGACTTTCTTCTCTTTTATGAGACGTGCTTTTTCGGCTCGTATTCGTTCAAGGAGAACGGATGCAGGTTCGTCATTGGGGTCTTGGGGTACGAGCTTACCCTGTATGGCCCACTGGAGTATGCTGTTGCGGAGTTGCTTGCCGGTCATAGTCAGTCGATGTCAATCTTAAATCCGAGGATGTCCTGAATCTCTTGGAGGGTCTTGTCTATCTGATGTTCAAGAACCTTGCGTTTCTTGTAATACTCTTCAAGCAACTGTTTCGGCGGCAGCACTTCTTCCTCCTCCTTCGGGAATTTGCAACGGTCGAAATTGCAGTCGCTGGCAATCAATTCCTCAACGCTGAAACGACGCGATTTCTCATCTCCATCTGAAATTATCTCTTTTCGGTCATTCCACCATTCAGAAATGGGAGCAGTATGCTCCAGTTTCATCGGTTTGGTTTTGGAGAAATGTTTGTATCCCTCCGGCATATCCAGACGATAAAACCATGTCTCTTTGGTTGAATATCCGTCAGGCGCACCATCGGCAATCTCGTTGTTGAAAAAGATAATATTTGTAGCAATATCAGTGTATGGAGCAAATACTTTCCCGGGAAGTCGAATTATAGTGTGAAGATTGAAGTCCTTGAGCAACTTGACACGGATGGCTAACTTCGCGTTATCCGTACCAAACAAGAACCCATCTGGAACTATTACAGCGGCACGACCCTTTTCTTTGAGACGGTACATTATCAGAACCATAAATAGGTCGGCTGTCTCGCTGCTGCGCATATCCGAGGGAAAATGGGATTTCACGTTGGATTTCTCATTGCCTCCGTATGGTGGATTCATCAAAATAACATCAAACTTATCGTCATCCGTATAGTTCAGAACATCCTTGATAAGAGAATTGTCATGGTAAACAAGAGGATTGTCTATACCGTGCAGCAACAGATTTGTGACACACAGCATATAGGGAAACTGTTTTTTTTCTATGCCATAGACGGAGTGATTATACTTTTCACGATCCTCCGCAGTCTTGACCCGCTTGTCGAGAGTATTGAGCCAGCTTGTAATGAAGCCTCCGGTGCCACAGGCGAAGTCGGCCATAGTCTCACCAATCTTCGGGGAGACTATCTGAGCCATGAAGTCTGTCAGCGCACGAGGTGTGTAAAATTCACCGGATGACCCCGCGGCTTGCATTTCTTTCAGGAGGGTCTCATATATCTCGCCAAAGGCGTGGCTTTCCTCATAATCACCGAGATTAAGACCATCAATAACATTAAGAACCTGACGAAGTTGCACACCATCTTTCATATACTGGTTCGCATCCTCAAACATTGTCTTGACGATTGTCTGCCGGATAGAAGTCTCAGGAGTCACCTCAATTTCCTTTAACTTAGTGAAAAGCGTATTATTGACAAAATTCAGAAGGTCATCACCGGTCAGCACGTTTCCGCTACCGTCATCATGCGCCCAATTACGCCAGCGACATTCCTCGGGAATAATGGATTTGAAGTTATCGGAATCCATTTCCCAGTCATTTTCTTTTTCGTCATAGACTTTCAGAAACAACATCCATGCCATTTGCTCGATGCGTTGAGCATCGCCGCTGATACCGGCATCGTTACGCATAATGTTTCGGATACGCTTTACAAAGTTTGAAAGGCTCATTATATATCGGCGGGTTAAGCTACGTTATAAATCAGTTCTTTCAGCTCGTTCACTGCTTCGAGATAGCCATCCTTACCACCAAATAATTTTGCTATGGTGGCCGGAGAACCTATTTGTCTGAAAGGATCATTTTTCAATACCGAAAGATTCTCAAGTTCGGAGATTCCTTCATTCATATATTTGTCAAGGAGAGCGACTAAAACAGCCTGCGCCATTTCGCCATACTTGCTGAAGACATCGCGCTTTTTCACCTGCTCGGCTCTTTCCCTGCGAGTTAAAGTTTTCTTGCCGTAGGCGATATGACAGATAAAGTCGAAGTCATCAACATCATCCATTCCTTGTTCATGCTTGAGGGCTGAAAGGTCTATTCCTACCTCTTTAAGCATCTCGGCCATTTCACCCTTCTTCTTCAGCTCCTTCCAGCGTGACGTGAAAGTTTCAATGGTAGCGTAGGTATCTACAATATTCTTTTTTGTATAGTCAGTAATGCTTTCAGTGCGAAGCAGCTTACCATTAGTATCATATACCGACACTACTTTATTGATGACCTTCACGGAACAGCCATCTTTATCCACTACGGGTTTTAGTTGTTTTGGAGGCTGCTCGCATACACACGGTATCTGGCCGCATACGTGACAAGGTTTCGGTTCGGTCGGAGGACACACACAAGGTGATTGACCACACACAGGGCAAAAGGATGGCTGAGATGGATAATTCGGGTCTATCTCTACAGGTCCATCCCAATCAGGGTCTGCGAAGAGTCTCGTCACATTGCGGAAATCCATCACTGAAAATGACAATTTACCCTCATTCGGGCGCAATCGTGTGCCACGGCCTATAATCTGCTTGAATTCAGTCATTGAACCAATCTGTTGATCAAGAACTATCAGTTTGACCATCTTACAATCGACACCGGTGGACAGGAGTTTGCTCGTAGTCGCAATAACCGGGTATTTGGAAGAAACGGAAATGAAATAATCCAGTTTTCCCTTACCATACTCATCACTTCCTGTGATACGGACAACGTAATCGGGATTATTCTTGCACATGTCTGCATTGGCATTGGTCAATGCGACTCTCATCAGTTCGGCATGGTCCTCATTAGCACAGAACACAATGGTCTTCGCCATCCGGTCAGTGCTTTTCAGATACTTAGTTATCTCTTCGGCAACCTCTCTATGGCGGTCTTCTATCACGATATTATAGTCATAATCACTATTATTGTAGATACGATCTTCGATAACATTTCCATATATGTCAGTCTGACCTTTCAAGGGACGCCATTCGTCACCGATATTCGTAGTGATATTGATCACTTTGAACGGTGCAAGGAAGCCATCATCAATACCATTTTTGAGGCTGTAAGTATAGACCGGTTCTCCAAAATATGAGATACTCGACTGGTAGCGTGTCTCCTTGGGCGTAGCTGTCATGCCTATATGGGTAGCAGATGAGAAATAGTCAAGAATGGTTCTCCAGCTGCTGTCATCCTTTGCGCTGCCTCTATGACATTCGTCAACTATGACGAGGTCGAAATATTCAGGATTGGGAAACAGCTCCTCATAGTTCTTTGCCCCGTTTTGTCCAATCAACTGCTGGTAGAGAGCAAAATAAACTTTATAGGCCAATAATTCCTCAGGTTTATCCTTATCTTTTGAATAATCAATCTTGTGGATATCCTTTTCAAGAGGGCGGAAATCCTGCTGAATGGACTGATCAACCAAGATATTACGGTCAGCAAGATACAACACTTTCTTATTCAGTCCGCTTTTAAGCAATCTCCAGATAATCTGAAATGCAGTATATGTTTTCCCGGTTCCGGTTGCCATAACAAGGAGAACTCTGTCTTGCCCCCTTGCTATAAAGTCAACAGTTCTGTTGACCGCGTTTCGTTGATAATATCGTGGAGGAAATATATTTTGACCTGTGCAGAATGGCTGGTTTATTACAGCCTCTTCTTTTTCAGTCAATCCATCTCCATCGTTTATTTCCCGCTTATAACGGGCGATCAATTCGTCGCGGGTGGGAAATTCATCTAATCCGAAAATCTGTTCTTCACCGGTGAGGAAATCATGCATCGCAAATCCCTCGCCATTGGAACTGAACGCAAATTTTACATCAAGCATCTTGGCATACTCCATAGCCTGCTGTAATCCATGAGAAACAGAATGGTTGGCATCCTTTGCTTCAATGATTGCAATCGGAGTTGCTTTATTGATATATAAGATATAATCGGCAAATTTCGGTTTTTCCCTATGGACAAAGTTACCATGCAGGTTAATTTTACCATCAGTAAACTTGACTCGCTGCTCCATAAAAATGCTGTCTTTAGTCCAGCCTTTTGCTTCAATGGCCGGACTGATATATCGGAACTTTACGTCCTCTTCAGTCAGATTTTTATCTATCATATCTTACACTTGTTCCGATAAGAGACTATTATCGGAAGTTAGCCGCAAAATTAATAATAATTTCTCATATTCAGGCTTTATTCTGTGATTAAGGTATAAAATTATCCCTCAAAATCATCATGAATGAGATTTTGAGGGATAAAATAACTATAGACAGCACGATTACCTTGATTCAGACAGTGACTGATTATAGTCACTGCAACTATCAAGACTGAGTTGCTGCGGCGTATAATCCGGATTGTTGTCATAACACTCAGAGATAGGTGGAATTTCCTTAACGATTTTTGCAGGGTTGCCGACTGCGATGCTATTTGTGGGTACGCTCTTGGTTACAACACTGGCAGCCCCTATTACGGCATTGTCGCCGATTGTCACACCGGGAAGGATTGTGGCTCCGGCTCCAATCCATGCGTTTTTGCCGATGTGAACGGGCTTGCAGGTTATGATCTGACGTTCATAAAGGTCATGATTGTTGGATATGAGTTGCACGTTGGCGGCTATCTGCGCACAATCGTCTATCGTAATACCTCCGGCTGACATCATCAGGCATCCGGGCATTACAATTACGTTTCTGCCAATCTTGACCATGTGGGGTCTGACGGCTGTAAGTGGAGCTGAGACTATGCTGCCTTCGCCCATCATCGGGAAAATACGGTGCATCAATTCATCATATTCCGTTGTTCCCGGCATCGTGTGATTGAACCTGAATATAAGTTGCGCATGTTCGTTGGCAAGAGCCAATTCTTCAGGTGTTTGCTTTGTTACGTCTATTCTGATTTCTTCCATTATTTCCGTAGTTTATTGATGATTGCAATAGCGAAGTGTGCGAATATGCCATATACAAGGGTTGTCAACAGAACCATACCTTCATTGATTATGATGATGTATGCCAAAGGCATAGGACATTCCGGTCGTGCCTGATGGAATGCCGCGAAAATGGCACACACCGAGAGGACTATGAAAACAACTATCATCGAAAGCGGCGCGAACCCCAATTTAGATCTGCCTATCTGTATCATCTGAATATTTTGACACGACCAAAGAGATTGCCACGTTTAACCTGCTTTCGATAACACATATAGAACTTTGTGCATAGTGCTGTTATAATGATGGAGGATAAAAGGTTCCACCATTCAACCGAACCATCCACAATGCGTACTGCTCGGTCAATCACGGTCAATCCTGACATGATAGTCAACGTCAGCCATATATTTCGTTTAATTCTGTTGCTCAGCATAATATTTCAATATTGGGGTTGATGGATTTGAGTTGTGTCATGAATCCATCACGGTCTTTCGGAGAGATTTCAATCGGAGCATAGCTTTTCAACACCGAGCGGTCTGTGAAACTTATCGAGACTCGCAGGTGTGACATGCCGGCTGTAGCGAGATAACCGGAGGTTTTCTTAACGTCCTTGATTTTGGATATTGGCAGACGTGTAGGTTTGAAGAACTGATAAATCACGATGTCTTCACCGTCTATTTCATACCAGCAACCGAACAAGCCAATGAAACATAATGCAGTCAGACCACCACATATAAACACGGCATACCACCATGGCATATCAAAAGCGGTGAACCACATCAATACCGGAACGACAAGCAAACATAGCCATGCCCACCAGTCGATTTTAGAACGATAGATTGTCTTTGTCATATTTTCTTGCTTAACCGTTCACAATCCACTCCCCTGTCGGAGATTCCCTTTCCGCATAACTGCCGCAAGGCATATCCTTCAGCAGACCGACCGAATGGTCAAGTTCATAAATATATCTCAGAGAGACGATTCTTGCTTCATCTTCCGAATGCTCTCCTCCACAAAAAAATTGCCACATACCGTCATCCTCGTCATGCGAAACGTAAAGCACGGGAGCGCCATCGTCTGTCACATGGCAACATGTGATTACTGCTGTGTCGGGAGCATCTGTGAAGGGTGTCAGTTTATTTTCTTCCATTACTTTTCGGGTATATCATTTTCTTTCTATAGGGGTCTTGCGAAGCACGATGTATTCCGAATGAATGCGGCTGTCAAGCCGGGCTATGGAGTCGTTCTGGATATATACCGTAGCGATATTCGGGAGAATCCTGCGGAGAGCCTCCTCGACTGACATGTCGTCGCAGCCCATTTCAGTCATAGCTCCGTCGCCAAGGATGATTGAATCCCCCTTGACGGTATATGTACCGGATATTGAGTTGCAGTTTGTACGAATAAAATATGTGCTGTCTTCAAATACGATATACTGGTGTATGCTTGAAAGCCTTACGTCAGGACGCACACGCACATATTCGGAGTCACTGAATACGATGCTATCCAGATACCACTGACCGCGCACGTCCACATTCGCTACAGTCTCCTGATGCTGATTGTCGGCAGTCTCTTTATTTTCCTTATTGCGTCCGCATGAGGCGGTAAGTATTGTCAGCGCCGAGGCTACCGACAGAATTATTTTTCTTGTCATTGATTTATTTTTTCTTTTATTGCGTTGACCATTTCGGGTGCATCCTTGCAGCCGAGCATATATTTCTTGCCGTTTTTAAGCGTGACGAGGAAGCAGTCGGAGGCTTTGCCGTAATAGGCGAAATACTTGCCAAGGTCTTTCTCCGAGAACCAACCATACCATCCGAACCATCCGCCGCTGCCGCAAATTCGTTTTGCTCCCATTGTAGGTGGACACAGTCTGACTTCCGCAATATCCGACAACGGAATTGATTTGATTTTCAATGGTCTGTTTATGTTCAGGCTGCCACTATCCAAAGAAATGGATAGCGGCATATAACAAAGAGTTGAAAAGAACAGCATAATGATAGCTACTCCCGAAATCCATACTGCCAGATTATTATCCGGTCGTTGCAGTGCATACAAAAACACGCCGCATATAAACGCGGTTGAGAGTGCCGATATAATCCAGCAATATGTGCTGAGTTCTACTCGCTTTTTCATCATTTCTTTAGTTTTGTAATTTTCGTTTTTGTCTGGTGGAATGCGCTTTTCAGTCCCGGCGAGAGGATCTGATACCGCATCATGTCAAGATGTTCCTCCAGTTCTGCAAGCAATTCGGGGAAATGTCGGCACATCTTATAGGCCGCATAGATGCTGAAACATCTGACAGCATAAGGCTCACATTCGGAATTTATTTTCGACATACAGTAGTCGAGGAAGTCTGTCCGTATGTCGTCCGCATCATATTCCTGTTCTCTCAGGAGCTGGAGAAGCATACGTTTCTTGCCTGTGTCGGTCTCGGTCAGCAGTATATCAATCATCTCGTCGCGCAATGACAACAGCCATTCAGCGTCCGTTTCCGGCAGATGGGTCATGACCCAAAGCGCGTTCACACTTGTCCGCCTGTCGTCCGACCGGGCAAAACCCCAAAGCATGTTCAAGTTATCCCCTGAGCCGGAAGCCCATGAAACCACGCTTTTGATTTGCGGAAGATTGATTTTCTGCGACAACTGTTCCCCGATATTCATACCGTTACCGTTTCACTGAAAGAGGTAGCACACTTTCACGCTGTAACGACGCACTATGCGGCGCATGTTCTCCATGCCGGAACCGCCGTCATAAGCCACGTTGCTGAACGCTGAATACATTGACGGCTCATTTGTGGTCTCGACTATCTCATAAGGCATAAGCAGTTTCAGCCCCTCGTTCTCGGCGATAAACTCCGCTTTCTGCCGGGCCGCGACGAGAGCCGCCTTTAGTCCCTGACGGTTGTACTGCCCCATGTCGGAGTTGTCGATTTTCGTGATATTGAAGCATACAATGCCCTTGCGGTCAAGGCGGTCGGATATGCGTTCTATCTGATCGAAGTCAGATACAGTCGCCGAAAGTCGCTTTGCCATCAGAAATGTAGATGACATATCCCGGTTGCGGTAGTTGCCCAATTCCGAAACCACTATCATAGAGTCCGGAACTCCCGCCTCGCGTAGTGTCTTACGGACATCCTTCTCTATATCGGAGAGTTTTACAATGGTGCTGTCGCCTGACGCCTTATGCTTGTAATACTCCTCCATACCTATCTCTATTGTGATGCGGTCAGGGATGATATTCATTGTCGCCGATCCTGTCACCTCAATCACTGGGGTGTCCGCGCCCTCTGCATGTCCGGCAATGACGGACAGCAGAAGCATTGCCATCAAGATAAATCTCTTTTTCATATTCTTATATTGTGTTGATTGTTAATTTTCTAATGATTGGTATACGATTTTGGATATATCCGCTATTATCTTTTCAGTCCGTGCCATATCATAGGCGGAGTCGGCTATGAAGACGGCTATGGCATAGCCGCGTCCGTTCGGGAGAAATACATATCCGGCATCGTTGATTCCGACAATGCGTCCTTGAGTGTTGCGCCCGCCTGTCCCGGTCTTGTGAGCGATTACAGCATTGGTCGGCATAAGCGGAGCCGGAAGACGGTTGTCGCCGGTGCCGCATGACATCATCATCGCTCCGATAGCCTCGTGGACAGGACTGTCATGGCGCATTTCAAGACGGTAGAACTTATCGAAGAGACGAGCCATTGCAATCGGTGTCGCCCGGTTCTGATAACAGAGATACGGGTCACGGTGCATTTCATCTTCGGTCGAGCCGATGGTGATGTCTCCGTGGCCTGATGCCCTCATCAGACTGTCGGCAACCTGAGGGCCTCCGATAAGTCGGAACAACACGTCGCAAGCGTTATTGTCGCTCTGTTGCAGGGAGTATTCAAGAATCTCCGACAGCGGCAGACGCAAATCACTGACACCATATTTCTTCCGCATTGGACTCCAAGTATCCTCTTTTATCTCCTTTGCCTGAATGCCGATGGTGTCCGACAATGTTATACCTTTTTTCATGCAGTAATCGGCGACAGCCAGCGCCTGCGGGAACTTATAGACGCTTAACATCGGGAAATCACGGTTGCCGTTGACCGATACGGTATCTTTTCCGTCGATTATCACGGCAACACCAATCCGGGTATCCTGTGCGGCAACATAAGTTTTCAGCCGCTCCTCGATCTGGGAATAGCGGTGGTCGTTTCTTATAATATCTCCCTTGTGGTCTATGTAAAACCACTCCGGGCTGATCCATTGCCAATGTTCACCCTCTGCCACCTGATGACCCTCATGTGTCGCTTTCGCAAGACCATTTTCAAATGGGAACACGAATGCGAACCGGGGAGATATGACAACATTCCCTTTCTCATCGGCAAAACCGATTTTACCATCCTTGCCTACTATGCGGTGCAGCCCCTCGCGAAAATAGTCATCTCCCTTGTCATAACGGAAGATGGAATACTTTGGCGTGGAGCAACCAATCAAAGAAAGCAGACAGATTGCCGACAATATTGAATATATGGTCTTCTTCATGACTGTTATTTTGTGAGTTCGTAGATTTCAACCCGGTCTTCTTCCGTCGGAAAAATCATGATGGCTTTGCGTGGGCCGATCTTATAGACCTTGCCGACAGCCGAGTTTGTACTATCGTATCCGGTCTGAGGGTCATCGTTAACGCTCCAGCCTCCGAGAAAGACAAGCGACTCCGGACTGTTCTGATAGACATATCCCGATTTACGCTGGCTACCGGTTGTCTTTTCAAAGAAAACCTTTCCATCGGCTTTCTTGAACCTGCAATTGAAATACGGATAAGAGAATATGCCGTCACGGGCATCTATCTGTATGGAACGCACACGGCGAAACCCTATCATATCTTTCGGTGTAATCGGATGTGTCTTTGCGTTCAGCAGTTTTTCCACCATTTTTTTCTCTGCGTAGCCGTATGATTTTGGGGTTAGGGTTGAGAGAGCTTCCCATGCTATATTCCGGTCACGAGCCAGCACACCATAATCTGACGGAAGTATGATACCTTCAAGTTTTGGGTTAAGATTTTCCGGCATTACAGGCTTTTCTTTAACAAGCTCGGCATTGCCGTTGAAATACCAATCATCGCCATGACTGCCCATTTCAAGTTTTCCGACGAGTCTATTGTCAGACTCGATTTTGAAGCGTCCCTCGAACGGACTTCCTATATCGGCAGACTTTATTATAAGTGAATCAGGAGTGAGGCTTGTTGTGAAATCCACCCAGCCGTAGGTGCGGAGAATACCGCAATATCCCACATACAACTGCTTATCATTGTCAATGCAGAGATTGACCATCAAATCCTTCGGGCCTTTCCAAGCTCCTGTGAGATTGTCGGTGTCGGCAAATGCGGTTAGGAAGCCGCTAATGGCGATTAGTGTCGCGATATATTTTTTACTACTCATAAGCTATTTTCGTTTAGCCGCTCCTTTAGCTTGGTGTTGCGTTTGGAGACGGTGTTTTGTTTTATTGCGTATGCGAGGGCTTTGGTAGTGCCTACGAGTACGCATATTTTCTTGGCGCGGGTTATGCCGGTGTAGATGAGGTTGCGCTGGAGCATGACGAAGTGTTTCATCGTCACGGGCATGACCACAACCGGAAATTCCGAGCCTTGGCTCTTGTGGATTGTGACTGCGTATGCCAGCACAATCTCGTCAAGTTCTGTTATGTCGTATTCTACAAGGCGGCTGTCGAATGTAACGGTCAGAGTCCGCTCGTTGGTATCGACGGCAGTGATATAGCCGATGTCGCCGTTGAATACGTTCTTGTCATAGTTATTGCGAATCTGCATCACCTTGTCGCCCTGACGGAAAGTGTAGCCGCCACGAGCCAATGACGAACCCGTCGGATTGAGGGCGTTTTGCAGTTCGATATTGAGATTACCTCCGTCCAAGACTGAGCCACAAACTGCTGACCATATTTAGGGTCAACACGCCAGTCACCGTCAACGAGAAGCACACTACCCACTGGTACGTCAAGCAACGAACCGGTCAGGGTCACGAGATTGTCATATCCCTTGACCTTGACTTTCATCACCAACCAGCCGTTTTTTTTCATTCTGGTAAGTGATATGCTCGACGACGCACCGGAGTTTAATCATTTAGATTCACGATATTTTATCGCTATTGAGATGGATGCTATCCAGATTAATGCAACTATTGGGGCGATCCATGCGCCAATCGCAACCTTGAAAATCGAAGCGATTATCCAATATGTGAAAAGAAAAAAATCAATTGAATCAAGAATCTTGAATCCGTGCAGAGCCATTGGGGTCAGATAGCGTTTAGCCCAGATGACATATATGAACCATACCAACCAGGCAATAAAGACAATGGCAACAGCTAAAATTGCAGCCACACTGACAAATGCGAGACCGCAATGCTCACCCTGATTACAGGTTATCGCTGTTCCGGCAGCAACAATAAGTCCGCAAATGATAGTTATCTGAGCCATTTGGGTCCAGACATTCCGAGTTACGTTCGTTCTCTTTATTCGGTTGAGCAATCCCATATTTCAGTCCCAGTCGTTAAGGTTGGCGATGAAGTCGTCAACCGATGATTCATCAAACAGTTCCGGAAGGTCGCCGGTGTTGATGTGATAGTCGTAATCGGCCATCATATCTTCAACGGCGTTTTCTCCATATTCATTATCTTCGTAGTCCATCAATCGTTTGTTTTTTGGATTGCGTCAATCCGTTTTGAGAACCGTTTGTAAATGAAGTAGAATCCGGCAAACATAAATACGCCGAGGATAAACTTGGAGCTGTTTGTCAACATATCATGTTCACGCAGATACTGATTACACAGGGCAATGATTGCTCCATAAAATCCAGCCATCAACAATAGAATGAGTAATGCTGAAATGGCTTTTTTCGCTGTGGGATTGAATCTCATTTACTTGGCAACTTCCTCCTTGAAGCAGTTGGCGGGTTTGAAAGCCGGAATGTTGTGGGCCGGGATGACGAGTGTGGTGTTCTTGCTGATATTGCGGGCGGTTTTCTCGGCACGGGTCTTGACGATAAAAGAAACGAAGCTGCGGAGATAAACGTTTTCTCCGTGTGCTAGGCTATCCTTAACAACTGTCATAAACTGTTCGATAACGGTAACGACAGCGGGCTTGTCGATGCCGGTTGTCTTTGCGATTTGCGATGAGTCCGAGTGCTCCGCACCGCGCACCGGCGTTGCCGACATGCGCTTTCGGCTCATACGCGAATATATTTCACTCGCTATTTCTGCTTTAGTCATTTTCTGTACTGCTTTGAATATGTTGAGTTTTAGAATGCAAAGTTACGAATTTTCAATGACATTATGGCATAAAAAAGGCCTGTCCTTGTCGAGACAGACCTGAAATGGATAAGGAATCTTCACAGATGCCATATCCTGCTGCGATAGGCTTTGAGTTCCTCTTCAGGGAACTCGGCTATCGCTTTGTCAAATTCACGGAGTATTGCGGCTTTGTCGTCGGGCAATGCTCCGGTTATCGGCACCGTATTGGAAACGTGATGACCAAGCAGATTGACCTTTATCTTCAGTCGGTCAACAAGTGTCCGCATCTCCATAAGCCTTTCGATTTCCGGCTCTTCCACATAAGAGCCGTTGAGCACTTCCTGATACAACTGTGATTCAGGAAATATCGTGAGCGATACGATGTTGATGATGCAGGGATGGAGCTGATTGAGGATGTCGGCTGTTGCCACGGCACTTTCCACTCCTTTTCCTTTCCCTCCGAGCCCGTTAAGATAGAATACATTGTAACGGATTCCCGCCGCGTCGAGTTTCGACAACTGCGCAAGAATGTCAGAGGCGTGATAACCTTTGTTCATTCTATCGAGGGTCTCGTCGTGAGCCGTCTCAATACCTATGTTGATGCTGTCGAGCTTCATGTGACTGAGATTTTTCAGTTCCTCCACCGATTTTGGTGCAATGTCCGTCACACGTGCGAACATTCCGAACGATGCTATGTTAGGAAGGTATTTCCTTAGTAGAAGAGCCACATCCATCAGTCGGTTGTAGCTCAATGCAAAAGGATTTGCACCGGTGAGATAGACTCGCCGTGCTCGCGGTTGCCACTGGCGGATGACTTTCAGGTCTTCCTCTACCTCCGAGAGAGGCGACATACGGAACGGAGTGCCGTGGTAAAGACTACAGAATTTGCACTTGTGCCATGTGCAGCCGGATGTAATCTGAAGAAGCTGGGAATCGGCCTCGTATGGCGGTCGCCATACCTGCCCGGTGAAATGTAGTTGCGGATACATCATATCTCGATTATTTTTTGTAACTTCGTGGCGCAAAATTAGATGATTATCAGAGTAGAAGCAATAACTTACCTACGGGTTTGACCCTTACCGGAAAGTTTGTGTTGCTCATAATCAGTCTTTTTTGCAACCCCGGTTATGGCTAAAAAACTTGACTATGAATATTGCAAGGCTGCCCCGATGCTTGAATGGCTCGGCAACAAGTGGGCATTGGTGGTTCTCTTGAAGATTTCCGAGAACGAACCGGTGCGCTTTAACGAGCTGTACCGCACCATCCCGTCGGTATCGGAGAAGGTGCTGTCGCAGGTCTTAAGGCAGTTAACCACCGACGGTATAATCCGCCGCGAACTTTTCCCGGATGTCCCTCCGCGCACGGAATACTCGGTGACGGAGTTCGGCAAGACATTGCTGCCACATGTCGAGGCTCTGCTTAACTGGGGGCGCGAGAATTTTGAACAGATAATGATGAACCGACAAAATGCAAACTGATAACTATGGCAAATAAGTTTAATTTCAATACCATCGGGCTGTTTACTACCGACAATGCCAGCATGGTGGCATTTTACCGCGACATTATGGGCTTTGAAACTGATTGGAACGGTAAAGATCCTGATGTAAGGATGCAGCTTGGCAATATGTGGCTGATAATGTTCCCACGCACAGCCTTTGAACAAATGACCGGGCGGGAATATTCTTATCCGAAAGGAATTAACGGCACGGTCGAACTGGCTTTTCACGTACCAACATTCAGCGATGTCGATAAAGAGTATGCGAGAGTGACCGGCCTTGGTGCAAAATCAGTATTTGCCCCGCAAACTATGCCTTGGGGGCAACGCACCTGCTACATTGCCGACCCTGAAGGAAATCTGATTGAAATCCACTCTTTCACAAAAGACTAAATCCAATGGCGTGTACCTCTGAATTTATTGAATACATCTGAGATATAAAACGTGACTACCCACAATGAGTATAACATTACGCCCATATCAGATGACTGATGCTGTGATAATCACATCGTGGCTGAAAAGCGAATACCTTATGCGCCAGTGGTGTGCCGACAGGTATGAGCATTATCCAGTAATGCCCGAAGATATGAATTCATATCACGAGCGGTATATTGACGGTCAACGCTCGCGTGCCCTGACAATGACAGATGACGATGAGATTGTAGGATACATCACATTGCGCACTCCTGCCGACGATACGACTGTACAACGATTGGGCTTTGTCATTGTCGATGATTCAAAGCGCGGCATCGGTTTAGGAAAAGCTCTTGTCTCAATGGCGGTAAAATATGCTTTTGAAACGCTTGGAGCCACGAGAGTGTCACTTGGGGTATTTGACAATAACCCCGCAGCCATCCATTGCTATGAGGCGGCTGGATTTCATCGTGTTTCACGGCAGGACACTGAGAGCTACCCATGTCTTGGTGAAACGTGGAACTGCATTGAAATGGAACAATATGCAGATGCCATAATTCGCGATATTAAGTCAGACGAGATACCATCATGAATATAAAATCGCAACTGCAACAACTTTGTGGTGATACAGAATTGCTGCGGTTTAATGACGTAAATATTGAGCCGGATATGATACGGGCTATCATGATCAACGAAGTTGTCCCGGTTGATTCTGACGATGACTTCTATGGAAAGCCGGACTCCGCATATATGTCGACCACAATCCCGCTGTTCCGAAAAGCAGGGATAGAGGTAACGAGTATTCAGGATATATTGAACTGCGGCATCTACATCACCAATGCCGTCAAGACACCCAAATCGGAATACACAGTTTCAAAGGATAGTATTGAAGAAAGTCTGCCGTATCTTGAAAAGGAGCTTGAGCTGTTGCCTAATCTTCAGGTTGTCATGCTAATGGGTGATGTGGCGAAAAAAGCCTTTAATATGATAAGCAAAAAGGCAACCGGGAAAAATGCAGTTCCAAGTATATCTACCTACAAATTGCGTAACACTGAGATTTTCTATAAAGAAATACGCATTATACCCTCTTACATAATGACCGGACAGAACATTCTGATTGAGAAATCAAAGTTCCAAATGGCATCGGAGGATATTGCCTTGATGTATAAACTGATAAATATAGAGTAATTGCAATTACTACTCACTCAGCAACAATAGTCATACATATCATGCAAGAAAACCAGCTACAAGATCTGACATTAGCGGAACTATGGGAATTGTTTCCGATAGTTCTGACTGCGCATAATCCGCAATGGTCAGTTTGGGCAGAGGAAGAAATGCGGTTGCTGTCATCACTTCTTGTAAAATATCACCCAATCATTAGCCATATCGGCAGTACTGCTATTCCTGACATTCAGGCCAAACCGATAGTGGATATTCTTGTAGAGATTTCTCCTGACATTGAATGGCAGAGTATAACAGGCATATTTGAACGCAATGGCTATATCTGTATGTCGGAATCAGAAACCCGTATTAGTTTCAATAAAGGATATACACCTGCCGGATATGCCGACAGGGTATTTCATGTTCACGTGCACAGGACCGGTGATAATGATGAAATCCTATTCCGCGACTATCTGATAGCGCACCCAGAATCTGCCAAAGAGTATGAAACGTTGAAGCTGTCGCTACTACCTGAATACAGGAACAATCGCGATGGATACACTGAAGCAAAAACTGAGTTTGTTAAAAAGATAGTCAGTCAGTTGACTTGAATAGTAGAGACGATAGGACTGTTTGCGGAAGAATTAGCAACATATTAACGAAAAAAAATTAATGAAAAAAGAAATTTCTTATTTAATAGATGAATTTATTAGTCTGTCTGATGAATTAAGACCGGGTTATTCCTTGAGTATTGCTAAGGATAAAGAGTCGTCTTTAATTCTCCCGGAATCATTAAATATATTGTACTCTAAAGTAAGTGGTACATACTATGAAATTGAAGATCAACGATTGATGGATTTCTTACCCGGTTATCTTCTCATTAGGGATGCTGAATACGAAAGTTTTACGCAGTCTGTAAAGGAAATGATTCCTAATGGAGAAGATAAGTATTATCCAATCCTTGTGAATTATTCATCAGATTTTTATGCGTTGAAAGTATCGGAAGGTAAAGAAAACGGAATTTTCCTGATAGAACACGATGCTGATGTGCCAACAAAGATTCATCATTCTTTTGAGGACTTTCTTCGTACCATAATCGCTTGCTATAAGGGAAAAACCTATTTTTTGGATGATGACGGGTATCTTGATATGGACTTTGACGAAGAACAACTTATTGGCCAAAAGTATAATCCCGATATTGACTACTGGTTTGAAGATTAAGAGCAAAGTAGGTCTCTCCCAAAAAACTGATGAGAATTTATCAACCGAGAGAGTCGATGCATCCGTAAGTGCGCTATTACATGGTGCTGGAAAGCGATGTGGACGGTGCCCATGCCTCTCGCTTCCTTGGCAAATTACAGGATGTAACCAACGATGACGAAGGTCTGGCAAATATGCGTAACCTCGGCGAAAACATGGCATGGTTGCTAAAAACATTATCCAATGAGTGAAGTAAGAATCGTTAATTTAAATAGTCATACTTTGAAAAAGCCTATGGCTTTTTCCATTTATCTTCCCGATACATACCCACATAAGGGATTGCTGCCTGTACTATATTTCTTTCATGGTAGAAATGGTGATGAACATTTTATCGAACAACTCAATGTAAGGAACATCGCCGATAAACTTATAAAAGAGGGAGTCATTAATCCGATGATTATAGTGTGTCCGAGAATGGATAATACACGAGGACTCAATACCTCGGATTGTTCAGCTAAAATTTTCAATGATGAAATGGCAATAGATGTTGGCAGATATGAGGATTACTTTATTTATGAAATTATCCCGTATGTCGAGGCTCACTATCCGGTATTACCTGACAGATCAGCGAGGTTTGTAGGAGGAGCATCTGCCAGTGGATATGCCTCGGTTCACTACGGACTGAAGTATCCAGACCTGTTTTCGCGTATTGGTGGACACATGCCTGCAATAGAAAAACAACTTGAACTTGCCGATCTGCCTTACTATGGAACAGAAGATGATTTCATTTTGAACGACCCACTTAGATTCAAGCCGTTCACAAATCTACATAAAGAACAGTCATGGTATCTTGATGCCGGTGATTGTGATGAGGGGGGATTCAACGAATCTGTATGTATTCTATCTGAATTGTTAAATAGTCGCCGTATATGTTGTGAAAGTCATATTTTCAAAGGTCATCACAACATAGAATATATTGATAGCAATCTTGAAAAGTACCTTATCTTTTATGGGAAAGCTTCTGAAAATCTTTCAGATGCTCCCGTCCCCATTCCGAGAGCTGATTGAGTATGGGTATAAGAGTTCTGCCCAAATCGGTCAACTCGTATTCTGTGCGAGGTGGCACCTCGGCATATAGAATGCGCTTTACCAATCCAACTGATTCAAGTGTTTTCAGATGTCCTGACAATACCTTCGGTGATATGTCGGGGATTGCCCTCGACAATTCGTTGAAACGCATTACGCCGAACTCGTCAAGTATGACAAGCAGGAGCATCGACCACTTATTTGCGAAATATGCTATCACGTTCCTCATGGGGCATGTGGCAACACATGAATATTTTTCTGAAATTTTTTCGGTCCTCATCTGTCTGATATTGACTAAAAGTGAGTTTGAAGTAAGTGGCTACTCTCAAAGTAACCTCTTGCATGGTAGTGCATTGACAGCTAACTTTGCACTATCCAAAGGGTGGCAGTTACCCTTTGCAAAGTTAACTAAAACAACATAAACCCACAAATTATGACTGAAATCAGTATCAGCATTCCTCCATCAGCCCAGCCTTCTGGCAAGGCAGTGTTCGTGATGCTTGGAACAGGCTTCGATGAAATCGAGGCTCTGGCTCCCGTCGATGTCATGCGACGTGCCGGGATGGAGGTATTCACCGTCTCCATGACAGATAACCGTCTTGTAAAAGGAGCCACAGGCAACCTCATCGTTGCAGACATGTGTGTTTCCGATCTGTCTCCCGACCGGATAGACTGGCTCATATTCCCCGGTGCAGACAAATCGGAGGATGCGGTAAACCTTGACGAAATGCTGAGCGAGCTTGTGAAAGCTCATTGGGAAAAAGGAGGCAACATCGCCGCTATATGCGCCGCTCCGGCTCTGGTGCTTGGTCCGCTCGGTATCATCAACGGGGTAAAAGCCACCGGTTATCCGTTCCTCAAAGAGGAGTTTGAAAATAATGGCGGGATATACTCTGAGGAGCCAGTGGTAATCGGAGACCGTCTTATAACCTCAAAGGGCCCCGGAACAACCCTCGAATTCGCACTTGCCATTGTTCGCAAGGCAAAGGGTCCGGATATGGAGAAGGCACTCCGTGAAGGCATGGTAATATGCAACTGTGAATGTGACAATAATTGCTCTTGCGGATGCAATAGTTAATGTCACACCTTCGCCGCCTGTGGCGACCGAAATTTTTGACAAAATGAGGGCGATGGAGCATTTGCGCTTCACCGCCTTCATCACTGATATGGCATTGGTTACTTGTTCCGTTTGGCGAGCCACTCGTCACGTTTTTGACGGCACTCCTGGAGTGTCCGGGCGACTATTGAAAGGAGTTCGCCCTCTTGAGTTCGGTAGTCATATTGTACCCTACTTATCTTCTTCCCATGGTGGGAGGTGTAGAAAGTTTCGTACTGTTCTTGTCCGGCTTGGGTAGTAGATATACCTGCTTTCGTCATTCGTGTCATAGTCTTCGGGATTGTGACCACCGTCGGATTTGGCGGTGGTCGGGTTTAACTTATGCTCTCTTGCGCTCTGCAATCATTTCATAGTTCCGGGCGAGTCTGCGGCAAGAGTTAAGCCATGCGAAAGTCCTCTCAACCACCCATCTGAGCGGCTTTGGCAGGTTTCGTGCATAATATTAGCCTTTTCTCTTTCAACACTCTGATTGAGGGTTTGTTATGCCTAATAACATTATTTCGCACTAATTTTTAGACAATCTCTAAGACAAAGATAGTGTTTTTTTGCTGTATTTTGTGCGCAGACTGGCAAAAAACAATATTTTTCCTAACCTTTTCAAGGAATCCCGTGTGTATCTGTTAAAATGACAAACCTATAGGGGAAATCACTTTCTACTCTCAACCGCGCGGTCAAGGCTCCGAATGATTCCATTCCGAGCTACAAGCGCGCCAAGTCAGACCTGCATACGCCCCCGGAAGAGGAGGTTTTCATCAATGACGATGAAACGCCGCCAAAGTAGAGAACATACCTGCGTTCGTGTTGAACCTGCTGCCCATGCCGTTTATTAACACATTTATTAACTTTGTCAACAATAGCCAAAGTCTCAAAAATTTTTCGTAACTTTGTAATCAAAATGCGCTTGCGCTGACACAGACCAATACATGTAAGTAATAACTTATATACATCATATTAAGGAACTTCCTTGTGGCCGCAAAAGGGTTTGGTCGCCCGTCAGTTCTACAAAGGAGTTCTTATATTTTCCGTAATGCCAACATTCCGATTAGGAGAATTATTTTCTGGTCCTGGCGGACTTGCATATGGTGCGATGCAATCTATTAGTGGTGATGGGTGCTTCTCAGTAGAACATGCTTGGGCGTCTGACTATGACCCAGATTCTTGTGCTACTTACATAAAAAACATATGTCCCACTGCTCCAGAAACGGTACTATGTAAGGATGTGAGAAATCTTGACATCAAAGAACTTCCAAATATAGACGCATTTGCGTATGGTTTTCCTTGCAATAGTTTTTCAAATGCCGGTGAACATAAAGGTCTGGCAAATGAAAAATTTGGAAAATTATATTGGTATGGTATAGAAGTTCTACGTAATTTCAGACCGAAATGGTTTATCGCAGAGAATGTAAGTGGAATTAAATCTGCCGGCAACAATGATTTTCATATCATTCTGAATGATATGAAAGAATCAGGCTACAGGCTCACAGTCCATCATTATCATGCAGAAGATTATGGCGTACCACAAACAAGACATCGTGTAATCATAGTTGGTATAAGAGATGACCTTGATATAGAATTTAAGGTTCCAAATCCTGCTGACTATGCTCACATTGATATCTCTGCACGCTCTGCATTACAAAATATTCCTGAAAATGTGACAAATAATGAAGTGCGTCCAATATCAGCTAAAATTATAAAAAGATTATCGTATATTAAGCCGGGACAAAATATTTGGCAAGCCGATGATGTTATGCCTGAAGATCTTAAGATTAAGGCTAAAACTAAAATTTCACAAATATATCGCAAATTAGACCCGTCAAAACCAAGTTATACAATAACTGCAGCAGGAGGAGGTGGAACATTTGGATATCATTGGGACAACCGAGAACTTACTAATCGTGAACGTGCCAGGATCCAAACATTTCCGGATCATTACAAATTTGCAGGTAATTATTCAAGCGTTCGTAAGCAAATTGGAATGGCTGTGCCATGTCGGTTAAGTCAAGTTGTTATTACTGCAATACTTAACAGCTTCGCAGGAATTCCTTATAATCATATTAAACCTAACTTAGTAATTTAATAGGGTGTTCAGTAGAATGTTCCAACTTTTATGTTCTTTTACAGTTGTAATATTCTATATATCAGTAAAATACCCTCAATAAATCGCTAATTTTTGAGTTGAATTTTACCATGTTTTTCAACATTGTTCTATTACACAGAATCACTAATGTATATCAGGAACTTATGGCTATTCACTCATGATTTTTGATTCAAAAGAAAAACTGAAACGCAACTATGTCTGCATCGTAAATGAGCGAATAAGTCGGTTCAACAAGACCTCCGAATAATCTCAATTGAATGTTACACGTTTCAGCGAGAAAGGAAGATCCCGAAATAACCGAATGGTATTCGGTAGAGGATATTCAGTCCAAGTATGGCATGACTCTCTCGGCGATTTACTCATCGGTATCCAAAATCGGCATTCCGGCAACCATCACCAAAGTAACTCTCCGTAAAGAAAAACTTCACAGCGGCAAACTGTCGCTCTATCTCGACTACTACCCTCCTATCGGCTCGATTTGAGCCGCTTTTCCAATTAATTATAGTAATTTTGAGCCGATAAATCATTCTGATATGCCACATTTGCACACTATAAGGCATAAAACGCGGTTTGTTAACAGAAGTTCCGTCTTGAATCTGACATAAAGTATGTTTCCAAGATCAGAACTGTATGAATTATGATTATATCGAATATATTACCTGGCAGACAAATATTTAGTTTCACGTTCATGAGTGATTCTTTTTATAGTATTGATTTTTTGGGGTATAAGATGCAGTCTTTTGACCTATCCTCCGTCTATTATTAGTATATTTAAATCAATGGATAAAGTACAGCTTGTTAAACGATGCCAATCCGGAGATAGAGAAGCCTTCGGTATTCTCTATCAGGCTTATCTTTCGTCAATGACGGATGTAGTACGTTACTATATCCACAATATTGATGTTGAGCAAGATATACTGCATGACGGTTTCTTGATAGCTTTTACTTCAATAAGTTCACTCAAGAATGGGACAAAATTAGAGGCATGGCTTACTTCAATAATGAAGAACTTGTCTATACAGTACTTGAGAAATGAGGCAAGTCATATTTCTGTACCTATGTCAGATACGGCATTTGCAGATAATGTCGATGCGACCATAGATGAGGGACGAGAGCTGACTTGGGAAGAATTGTATAAAATTATCGAAAAATTGCCTGAGGGCTACGGCAAGGTCTTTCGGCTTGCAGTTCTTGATGGACTTTCGCATAAAGAAATTGCAGCTCTGCTCGGCATCGCGCCTCACTCTTCATCTTCGCAGCTTTCGCACGCAAAAGCAATGCTGCGACGTATGATTACGCAATATCGTATGGAGATGGGGCTCCTCTCAATTATTGGAATTATAATGCTTATCTGGCACTGGGCCATCAACCGCAGAGAAGAAACACCCTCAACACCGATTATAAGCAGTAACACAGACAAAGAAATACCCTTCGTTACCGACTCAATTGAGGGTGCTAATTCAGCGACTGACAGTATCGTGCCAAGGATAAAACGGGTTCACAAGACAATACAGCATCCTGAGACACAACGAAATATTGCAGAGATAACAATTACTGCCGACAGCATACCTTCTATTAAGAATGACAGTATTGCAAACGACACAGTAAGAGCATTCCCGAATATCATAAACCTAAAAGAACCAATTGCTCAGGAAGATTTCCCAAGCACACAACACGCCGAGATCTCAAATTGGTCATTGTCATTGGCATATTCCGGTACGCTTGGAGAAAATGACTATAACAAATATCGGATACCGAATCCTGGAATCCCGAATGTGGAAGGCCCTGCTGGAGAAATCGACGTTACAGAGAAAACATGTCATTATATGCCGTTGGTTATCGGATTGTCACTCAATAAATCGCTTTCATCACGTTGGAGCATAGAAACCGGCCTACGTTATACGCTCTTGCGGTCAGACTTCCTTTCGGAAAGCGAGTTGATTAACAAGGAAACAATCCAACGCATACATTACATAGGTGTTCCGTTAAAATTCAACTATAGGATATTCACATACAACGGATTCTCGCTATATGGCCAAGGTGGTGGTGCATTAGATATTCCTGTTTATGGCACTCAATCAATTTTGGAATATTATCCGAAATTAGGAACTACTAATAAAAATTTACTCCATATTAATGCTCCTTTGCAGTGGTCGGTAGAGGGTGGACTTGGCATCCAGTATCATTTCACACCGTCATTCAGCATATACGCTGAACCATCCTTCAAATATTATTTCAACACCGGTTCAGATATTAAGACAATACGTCAAGATAAGCCGTTTGAGTTCTCGATTCCGATAGGATTGAGATTAAACATGGTAATTTAAATAATTCTGCTGCTGTATGCAGTCTTTGGTGTCTGATTTCATCTATATGGTGATTTTTTCGACACCAAAGACAAAGATATGTATCGGCTATCAGACTACATACTAAATGGAGTGCTTCTTGTGCGGAATATTATGTTCCCTAAAAGCAAGAAACTGGCGCAGTTGATGATTTACACCACCAATCGCTGCCAGTCGCGCTGCCGCCACTGTTCTATATGGCAGAAACCCCACGACACGCTCTCAAAAAATGAAATCGTGTCGTTAATGTCAAGCAACTGCATAAGTCGCCACACTACAATAGGACTCGAAGGCGGTGAGTTCGTTTTGCATCCACAGGCTGCCGAGATATTGGAGTGGTTTCAGATAAATCACCCCAACTATACATTACTCTCAAATTGCCTGTCGCCACAAAAGGTTATAGACCTCACAAGATGTTATCGCCCCAAGCATCTCTACCTCTCGCTTGACGGCAATCGTAATACCTATAAATATATGCGAGGCGTTGACGGTTACGACAAGGTAATAAAGGTTATAGAGGAACTGAAAGATGAAATCCCCATATCTCTTATGTTCTGCCTCTCACCGTTCAACGGCTTCAAGGACATGGAATACACAATTGATATTGCAAAAAAATACGGGATTGATATACGCATAGGCATATACGGCACGATGGCATATTTCGACACTAAGGCCGAAATGCTGCAGGTGAAGGAAGATGAATATATTACACAAATCCCCTCCAACATACACGACACACAGGAGAACTATGATTTTGTGGCACTCTACGACCAATGGCGCAACGGACATTTAAGCCTGCGTTGCCAATCAATCACCAACTCGCTTGTTATACATCCTGACGGGAATGTTCCTCTATGTCAAAACCTTGATGTTATTCTCGGCAATATCAAGGAAAAGACACTTGATGAAGTCTTTAATTCAGCTGAAAGTGTTGCGACGCAATGCCGTTATTCGAAAGAGTGTAACAGCTGTTGGATCAATTTCCATAGGAAATATGACATTATCCTGCTCCGTAATCTGGAAAAGTTCTTGCCAAAGAAGCTAATTGAAATGTTCTATGGCAAATACCAGTGGTGTGCTGACAGCAGCCTGAATTATCGCAACTATCTCAAAAGCATAAAGAAATGAAGAATCTCATAGACAAAAGCATACAACGCTGGCGATCACAGCGCAACCGTAAGATGCTGCAATCGCCATATTCTGCCTTATACGCATTTGTAGGCATTGGCAGCCATGCACTGCAAAACCTCTATCCGGTTCTGCAATATTTAGGAATACGGCTAAAATACATTTGCTGTAAAAGCCCTGACAAGTTGGCGTTGATTGAGCGACGCTTCGGTGTGACAGCCACGACATCGTTAGATACTGTATTGAATGACAGTGAAGTGGAAGGTATATTTGTATGCACATCGCCGCAATCGCATTATGATATATGCACCCATGTGATTGAATCCGGTAAATACTTATTTGTGGAAAAACCTCCATGTCAGACACTCGACCAGCTTGAACGATTGACCGCCGCTGACAAAAAACAACTTGTTATGGTCGGTATGCAGAAACGATATTCACCACTAACCCAAACTTTGAAAAAACGGTTGGCAAAAAATGAACCGATAAACTATACCATGTCATATCACACAGGAGCGTATCCCGAAGGAAACCCTTTCACGGATTTGTTCATTCACCCGCTCGATTTGGTGCTATACTTATTCGGCAATGCTGAATTAAAGTCAGTACAGCAGATTGACAGGAACGGAACAACGACTATTCAGGGATTACTTTCTCATGGAACAGCCAAAGGCTTCATTGAATTATCCACTGCTTACTCGTGGACTAATCCAAAAGAAATGCTCCATGTCAACACTCAAGCGGGAGAATATCGGCTTGAACAGATGGAGCGACTTTGCTTTTACCCGCATCCGAAAAGGATTGCCGGAATACCGCTTGAGAAATTGGGTCTGTTTACTAATGCAGAACAGACACTTATAGAGCGAAATAACTTTAATCCACTTGCCGCCGGAAACCAGTTATATACGCAAGGTTTTTTGTCAGAAATCATGGCATTTGCCGACATGGTGGAACTTTCCGGCGCAAATATATCTCCATTGTCAAGTATGGACACCACATATAAATTGCTTTCATCACTAAAACAATAGTTATGATAAATCCCGTAAAAACAATCGGCTGCTTTTTAGCAGCATTGACACTTTTTTCGTGTACAGACGAAATAGACGCAGTAAATCCGCCAGCTTCATCTACAATATCCATATCCGAGACCTTGCCGGTATTGTACATAGATACTGAAAATAATGAACCGATTGTGTCTAAGGAGGTATATCTAAACGCCTCTTACCACCTTGACCCGATGGGAGCGGAAGGTATAGATGCCCTTGGCTCAAAGGCAGCTCCGTTGCCCATGCAAATACGAGGCAGAGGCCATTCTTCTTGGAAAGGGCCTAAGAAACCATACAAAATAAAACTTGGTAAAAAGACTGCCCTGATTGGTATGCCTAAAAACAAACATTGGGCGTTGCTGAAACCTACCGAAGACACTGTCGCAGGATTACAGTTGGGGAAACTGATGGGAATGGAATGGACCCCGAGTTTCCGACCGGTCGAAGTTGTATTGAACGGCGACTATATCGGCCTATATTTTCTTACCGAAACCATACGGATTGACGAAAACAGGGTTAATATCTATGAACAACAGGACAAGGAAACAAACCCCGACTTGATAAAAGGGGGCTGGCTTGTCGAGGTTGACAACTATCGTGACGAAAGTCAGATTACAATTCCTGAAAACAACAGATGGAACCTTACACTACGCTATCATTCGCCAGAAGATCTGTCAGATGCTCAACTGGAATGGCTTACCAACGAGTTTAAGGCAATAAACGCTGCAATATATTCTTCCGATAAGACTTCGACCGAATGGGAGGAATATATTGATGTTGAAAGTATGGCACGTTTCTTCATATTGCAGGAAGTTATGGACAATCCAGACGGTTTTCACGGCAGTTTCTATCTGCATAAAGATTTGGCAGACAATGCAAAATGGGTAGCAGGCCCCATATGGGATCTTGTATGTTATAATCGAGAAAAGACTGACTACACCTTCCGGATGAAAGTCCATTACGGAATCACGCCTCATTGGATAGGAGATATAATCCGGTATGACAGTTTCTGCAAATCCGTTAAAGCTGTATGGGAGGAAGTATATCCCAATAGGTTAAATGAAATATTCGACTACATTGACGATATTGTTCTACCTCTTGATGCCGCATGGAGAAATGATTGTGAAAGATGGGATGAAGATTCGAGCCAAACAGCCCAACTCAGAGCAGACCGCATCAAAAACGCTCTCCGTCGCAATATCGAGTGGTTTGACGAGCATCTGCCGGTGAGTAAATATGCCTCTCTTTCTATCATATCGGAAGCCGAAAAGAACACACCGATAAGAGTATTCAACCTTCAGGGCATTTGCATTGGTGAATATGACAACAAGGATAAAGCAATATCAAATCTGCAAAAAGGATTATACATTATCAATAACAAGAAAGTCATAATTAAATAGTATGAGCAACAGCATTTTTCGGTTCCTTTCATCTTATATATAAGAAAGTAGTGGAGAGAAGCCGGGGCGAATACAATTATTGGAAAAGCGACAACTGGTATTACATCGACAAATGCGGTCGTGAAACAGACCCTTGAGATGGCCTGCGGTGATATCTGCATCTAACGTCAGTCGGATTCATCAAAGAATTTGGGTTTAACCTACGTCTTAAGTTTAACCTACGCCTTAATAGGCGCAGGTTAACTTAATATACGCCTATTAAATGCAGGATAAAGGGTGAAAGCATTGCTGTGAACAAACCGTTAAGTGTGAGTCCAAGCGATGAGAATGCGCCATAGCGTTCGCTTCGTTCCATGGCAGCCGACGTGCCTACAGCATGAGCCGCAGTTCCTATGGACAATCCCTGGGCTATCGGACTTTTTATCCGGCTTATTTTTATAATCTTAAATCCCGCCATTCCTCCAAAAATACCAGTGCAGACAACTACAGCGGCTGTGAGCGACGGAATGCCTCCTACCGCCGATGAAATCTCCATAGCAATTGGCGTGGTGACAGCTTTCGGGGCCAATGACATTATCACCTCATGCGATGCACCCAACAGTTTTGCAATCACAACTACAGAAACAATCCCGGCAACACAACCGGCTAATTCGGAAATCAGCAGCGGCAACAGCTGCTTTCGGATTGTAGACAATTGTTTATATAGCGGAAGCCCTAAAGCCACAACTGCCGGTTTTAACCAAAAATCAATGTATTCCCCTCCGGCCTGATATGTTTTATAGTCAATGTCAAACAGCATCAGAAAACATATCATTGCTGCAATTGCCAGCAAAATCGGATTAAGCAGTTTTATGCCCGTGCGCCTCTGTAAAAATTGTGCGCCAAGATAAAACAGAAAAGTTGCCGCAATCAAAAAAAACTTATTACTTAAAAATTCCATTACTGCTCTATTTCTTCAGTTCCTTGTTTAAAAATATGTTTGTGTGAGAATGTCTTTCGCACTATTCTATGAGACCATCCGGTGACAGAGATTATTACAATTGTGCTTCCAACCGCCGCACCAAGAATTGGAATCCATTGTTCTGAAATAAGTCCAAGGCAATTCATTAGTCCAACACCTGCCGGCACAAAGAAAAAACCAAGGTTGTGCACAAGAAAATTTGAAAGTTTCTCAACCTGACGCGGCTTTACGATGCCGGATTTGAGCGATGCCGCCAAAAGCAACATGCCTATTATGCTTGACGGAACCGGGATGCCCGTGAGCCACACAATAAACTCGCCAATCGCAAGAAACAATAAGATTAATCCGAATTGTAATATCATAGTTTAAATTTAGAAAAATACACCCATGACTACTAAGTTATCATGGGTGCATCTTATAAGTTTTATTGCGGAAATACAATATTTCTATTTCCATTATCATAAACAATAACAATCAATTCAAAAAAAAGTTTTAAGGCGACAAAAAAAATCTTTGACAGTCAAGCAACGCAAGCTTGAAATATTATTCATCTATAAGGGGCAGTTGCCGATATTGCATTAACAAAATATGGGCAACTACCCCTCTTTAATACTTTTACACATTATTTACACATCCAAATATGAGCATATTTGGATGTGTAAAGCCAATTCATTACCTTTGCCAGATATATGGATGTGTCTATACTCACGTCTGACTTAATTTCCTATCATGACGAATGAAACCGGATAGAACTAAAAACTATATCTTCACCTTTCTCCTCTTTATCGTAATCTTTGCCGAGACTATCGCCACATCCGCATGCTGCAACATCTGGAGCCCTTCGCTTAGAATTGATCTGCAGAACGCTTTTCTATCATCTGCTGCGCTAACCGCCCCCTACTTGATACTGCCTCCTAAATGGAGACGCTCGCTATGGATTGCCTTGCCATTGCTGACGCTAATACTCCTCACCGACACAATCTTCTTCCGAATTTCCGGACATTTCTACTGGCTGTCGCAGATAAGCATTTCCACCATATTCAGTTCGCTGGTGGTCAAAAGCGGCACAGCCGCGCTCCGGTGGACAGACATTTTCATTCCTCTCCCTATGTTGCTGCTGGTTTTCCCATATGCATCATGGAGGCGCTGCATTCTCTCTGCCAGTTTTCCCGGATGGCTTCGATGGAGTTCTGCGGCGGCAATGATTATCATCCCCTCTTTCCTTTTTACACTTTCCGTAAGAAGGTTCCACATCTCTCGCTCCGGCAACGGCGAGAGTGTAACATGGCTCGACAGTTTCAACCATATATCCATGCTCACCCGCACTCCTTTGTATAAGGAGAATCTCTGGCGAAGCGGCAGCGCATTCTTCGTTGCTGCACATTATCTATTAGAACTGATTCCAGACAATACTAAACTTTCTGAAGCAGAACTTGCCGAGGCAGAAAAAATCCTCACTACCACCCACCCCCCTATTTCCCCACAATATGCCGAAGCATTTGCCGGCAACTCAAATAAGAATCTGCTGCTGATAATTGTAGAATCGCTCAACAACACAATATTCTCACCCTACGCTTCCAAAGTCGATGCCGCTCCATTCCTTACATCACTCGCTTCCGACTCAGGCTCAGTGTTCTGCGACAAAGTGCTTTCGCAGGTGGCCGAAGGGATTTCAGCCGACGGCCAGTTCATCCTCAACACCGGTCTATATCCTGTAACAAAAAGCTCATGGACACCCAAAATATTTCGTGGCCGCTACCCGTCGCTGGCAAAATCACTGCCGGGCAGATTCAGCGCCGAAGCCATTTGCGAGGAAGAGGATTTCTATAGCCATGACTACACCAGCCGCAGTTATGGCTATGACAAACTCTACAGCAATCTTGCACATGGCGACAAAGGTGTTTTCCACAATTCAGACACACGCCTGACCGACAACGTAATTTCTATAATCCCAAATCTGCCACGCCCGTTCTTCCTTGAGATAACCACCCTATCGATGCACTCTCCATATAATGAACCGAGTGTAGACCTTACTCCCCTCGAAGATATTGCATACACTCCAGACATTGACACACGAGCCATTAACTATCTACGCGCAGTGAGATGCTTCGACAATAATCTTAAAAGGCTTATAGACTATCTGAAATGCTCCGGACTATATGACGACACAGTTATTGCAATAGTAGGCGACCACAACGCATTCGATGTCTATCTTCCTGAAGAATTGAGATCCGATTTCACCTCGCTGCTCATACTCAACAGCGGAGTCACACTGAATCACGACTCTCCTATTGGCCAGATTGACATCTATCCTTCCTTGCTTGACGTCATGCAATCGCCCGGATATGCAGTTCGCGCAGAATCTCCTGCCTATCGAGGCCTTGGGCGAAGCATCTTCTCCACTCAGCCGCCACGCGGAGCCATCAACAGATATGACTCTGTGGCAGGCGAAGGAGTGGCGACTGATTCTCTTATTCACATCCGTTCTGTTAGCGAGAAAATGATTCTTTCACGCTATTTCGGAGATATAGAATTTGAGTGAGTATCGAAAAAACGTAATTTTGTAATCAACTATGCGTTTGCGCCGACATCAAAATCTCCGGCCAAACTCATGGGGGCTTCATTTACCATATTGATAACATAGCAACACTGAAATGCCGACATTCAAATTAGGAGAACTATTTTGCGGGCCCGGAGGTCTTGCATTTGGCGCAATTCATTCGAAGAGTGGAGATGAAGCATTTTCCGTTGAACACGCATGGTCGTCAGATTACGACAAAGATTCATGCAGCACCTACACACAGAATATTTGCCCGTCAGCCCCTGAATCTGTAATTTGCGGTGATGTAAGAAACCTCGACATCAACGCTCTCTCCGAAATTGATGCTTTTGCCTATGGATTCCCCTGCAATAGCTTTTCAAACGTCGGGGAACACAAGATGGAGGCTCGTCGCACCGTTTAAAATATCCATGCCATGACAGATAACTTTAAGATTGTTAGAATCTCTGACGAAAAAAAACGCTATTTGCCGCTGCTTCTGATTGGAGATGAGTCAGAAACTATGATTGACCGCTATATCGACCGATGCGATCTCTACGCCGGCCTGATAGGTGAGCGACCTGTGGCGGTGTGTGCCTCTGTAAACGAGACCGACAAAACCACGGAAATTAAAAATCTCGCAGTTCATCCCGATTTCCGGCGTAAAGGATTGGGTCGCCGCATGCTTGAACATGTCGAGAGTGTCAACCGTGGCAAGACAATCATTCTCGGCACAGGCGAAACACCGTCAACACTTCGCTTTTACAAGTCATGTGGCTACAATTATTCCCACTGCATAGCAAACTTTTTCACCGACAACTATCCATGCCCGATAATAGAAGAAGGCGTGACTCTGCGCGACATGATTTATCTGAAAAAACAATAGCTCCAGCCTCCTGAGAAAAAACAAGCCGGCAAGCCGGGGATTATCTGAAATAAGCCAGATAATCCTCCTTGCGGGCACAGTCGCTCTTGTTTATAACACCCTTCAGACGCGACTTGTAGACATAGATGTTTCTAAGGTCTGACCCCGTGAATATGCTTATCGAAGGCAAAGAGAAACCACAGAATATGTAAAGCGCAAGCCTGTATTGGGCTTTGCTTAACGAAGGAAAGTCCTCTCGGAATCTCGACATAAGATTGTCATTGTAGGCATTGGCAATATCCTCAAGTTCCTGTGTGGAGGAATCTGAACTGAAATCGCTGATTGAATTCTTCACATCCGAATAGATTCTCTTCTGCTCCTGACCGGTATCCCTGCATTCAAAATATGATGCAGCAAGGGCGTCGATCAGTTTGAACCGTGTATTAAAAAGTTCTGATATTTTAGAAGCCACATCTTTCTGCCGGCTGTCGCTCTCAAAAAGATTATTCTGTAGCGTGCGGATTCTCAACACATCGTTTTCATGCGCAAGCACGAGCAGCTGGTTCCGTTTCCGAAGGTAAAGATAAACACCCGCAGCCACAATGGCCAGCAACATTGCAACGAATATTGCAACATAGGTTCGCGTGCGAGACTCGGCAGCCTCAAGCCAGGCTTTCCTCGCAGCCGCATCATATTTCACATTGAGGGCGAGGCTACTCTCCTCGAGCTTGCGCTCCTCCATTATTCTTTCAGACGCCTGCTCCCGAAGGCTGTCAACCATAGCCAGTTCCGAACGTCGCCCCATCTTCTCAAGAATGCCATACTCCACGTTGCGGCAGAGATATTCGTCAGTAGCGTTGTGAGCCAGACTATTCGCCCGCTGTATAAAAAGATAAGCACTGTCAAGCTCGCCTACTCTCCAATAAGCCCGAGCCCAGTGGGCAAGCGTATTGGCCGAGACATCTTCCCCGTCGTAAAGTTCATGAAAGATTCCTATAGCTTTTGCCGTCTCCCCGTCTTCGTCATAGCCTCTCGCAAGCTGATCGAGAAAATAGCGTCTGTAATGGTCGGGAGCATTAGCCATGACCTCATCTTTCATGACCTCCAGAGAATCAAGCATCGACTTGTAATCCCTCTTGGCGGCAAGCGCCCCTGCTACGGACATTCGCGATTCCCGGAGCTGCTTAGGACAGCCCAGCTCTCTGAAAAGAGCTACCGATTTATCTGCATAATATTTGCTTACAGTGCCATTGAAGCCCTGTGAATACACATTGGCAAGATACTGATATATTATGGCAAGATCGAATTTAGTGTCAAGTTGAATAGCCAGAAACTCAGCGTCTTTCAAATATTCAATCCTCGCCACAAAATCACCTCTATGCTTTGCGTCGTCTGATTTTATAACAAGCCATTTCACCTCATCGCCAGTGAATGTGCCATTGAACACTGAATCTCCGCTCCGCACGTTCTCTTCATCCAGATTAACAGGATTGCCATAGATCATGCTCAGATAGGCATACAGCAAAACTCTGCGATCTTTCTGAAAGTCTGACATACTCGCGGTGTCCATGCCGACAAGAACACTCATAGCAGAGTCGGGATAATTGCCCAAAAGACCGTCAACAGCATTAAGTTGATTGTCAATGCCGCCTTTCCCGAAACATCCCGAAAGTAAAAGCATTGACACAAACAATATGTAGACTAACTTCCTCATACCTAAAAATGAATATGCAAAGCCTGCACCACGCATTTCAAATCACGCATCAAGTTTCAGAAAAACCATTCAGGCTCACGTCTCGCAGAATTGTCTTTCACAAACTTATAGCCTGCTATTTTATATAACACTCCACCAAAACGGCGGGCGCCCTGCGGGCACACGTTTATACACCGGCAGCAGGATATGCACTTCGAGTCGTCCGTTGCCTGCGGATTTTCAGGGCTGATTGCCTGTGAGGGGCATTGCTCGGAGCAAATGCCACACTTGTCGCACTTGTTCTTATCGACACTTGGATGCAACGGTATGCTGCCCGGCTTTTTGTACGGCCGATTCCCCTTCACGCTGCACACATCAAGAGAGCCTCCGGCATCGATTGCCTGTTTCGCAAGACGAGAAAACTCGGCAATCTTAATTTCATCATCCTTGTCCGGCCGATTGGCGGCTACCTTGGGAAATATGCAATGCTGCGCAATAAAAGCCCCTGCGGCCGCCACTTCAAAACCATTCTTCACGATTATGTCGCAAAGTTCAGCCAAAGCGTCGTCATAGTCACGATTGCCATAAACCACCACTGCTATTGCCTTCTGCCCATTCCCTTTAACTGAGGCAAGACGCTCGGCTGCAAGTGCAGGCACTCGCCCTGCATAGACCGGCATAACAAACATAACTACATCGTCAGCGCCAATGGCGGGGCTGATGTCCACCAACTGCGTGATGTCATAATTCACACTACGGCCTGCGATGTTGCCGGTCACAAGTTCCGCCACTCTTTTTGTAGTACCCGACGGACTAAAATAAACTGAATGCAAAATCATGCCACAAAGTTAGCAATTTATATTTACAAATCATGGCTATATTTCAACGACAAAACTCATGTCGCCAATAAGTGAACAAAAACTAAAAAACTTACCTTTCTGATAGTTAACCTGAATCTTAAAGATATGTTTGAGGTAATCTTTATTAAACTTGATTATTAATTTTTTTGCCGAACGTTTAGGAAATTTCAAGAATCATTGGGATGACAGCATGATACCGGAGGAATTGGCTATTTCCTGCCGGCTATAGCATCATAATTGTCTATTGCCCAACTGATAAGACTTCTTATAACCGGCATTAAAGAATTGCCTAAATCTGTAAGGGCATATTCCACTCGCGGTGGAATCTCTGCATAGAGTGTGCGCGAAATCAATCCATCTGACTCCAGATTCCTTAAAGTCTCCGCAAGAACCTTCGGAGAAATATCGGGAAGCGCCTTTCCTATCTCGTTGAATCGAGTGGCCCCATTCTCTGCAAGCACACACAAAATAAGCATTGACCATTTACCCGAAAAACGGGCAATAATGTTTCTCACCGGGCATGATTCTATCCCTGTGAATTTTTTTAGATTTTCTTTTAGTGGCAATCGGCTCATATTCAAAAAAAGTTACTTTCAGGTAAGCATCTTTCGTCATGGTAACGCCTTGTGTATTTGAAAAATACATTTTAACTTTGCGCTATCATTAAGAAAGCGGCTTTCATTTGCAAAGTTAATGCAAGACCGGCGAAAATGCAAATAATCACCATCATATGATGGTTTCCATACCCGGGCCGCGCTTTTGATGAATCCAAATGAAACTGACTAACCAATTTCAATTCTTAATATATGAGCAACATAAAAGTCATTAATTCAGGCAACAAGTTTACCCACGCATCAGTTGGAAAACTGCATACCTTTGAAGGCAAACAATTTGTAAAGGATGCCTCAGGCGCCACTTCATGTGAAATATCATTCGGCACTCTTCCCTCGGGAGCGTCTGTGCCGTTCTTTCATAGCCATAAGGAGAATGAGGAAAACTACATCATTCTTTCCGGTGCAGGAAGATTTCAAGTAAACGAAACAGTGTTTGACGTTGCAGAAGGATCAGTCGTGAGGGTTGCAACAAATTGCGACCGCAATCTCAAATGCACCTCTTCCGAACCAATGACATATATCTGCATACAGGCAAAAGAGGGAAGCCTCGGAGGCTACACAATGACTGATGCTGAAATCACAGAACGAGAGAACCTCCTCTAACTTGAGCATTGCAACCTCAAACTTTTGAACGTAAAACAACAGCGGCCCGACTTCATAAGCCCGGCCGCTGTTGTTATAGGATGATTCATATCGCTAATCGAGAGTCTGCACGCCTCCTCCGTTCACCATAAGCGTCTGTCCGCTCACCCATAATGAAACCGGCGATGCAAAATAGAGAACCGCCCCGGCTATGTCGGAAACCTCCCCAAGACGACGAATCGGCGTGTGGGCAAGCATTTTCGCCTCTATTTCAGGGGTGAGCACGGTTGAAAGCGCGTGCGTGCGCGTTGCTCCGGGGCCGACATTATTTATACGGATACCCATAGGGCCATAGTCATGTGCAAGATTAGAGGCCATATGGTTGAGAGCCGCTTTCGACGACCCATAGATTGCCATATTGGGGTCATTGTTCACACTGCCCATCGACGTGATGTTGATAATGCTACCATATCCCGATTCTTTCATATACGGAGCCACAAGTTTACACAGCTCCCACGGCGCGAAAACATTGATTGCATAGATGCGCTCCACATATTCCCTGTCTATTTTAAAAGGATTTTCTCTTCCGCCTCCACCCATGCCGGCATTATTCACCAGAATATTTACTGTGCCATAGGTTTTCACGGCAAAATCAACCAAGCCTGCAAGGTCGTCGCTATTCAAGACATTGCAAGCTACCGCTGCCGCTTTGCCTCCTGAATTAACAATTTTATCGGCCGTGGCCTGCGCCTTCTTCAATGTCAGGTCGCTGACCACCACCGAGGCTCCCGCCGCCGCAAGAATCTCGCAACATCCTTTCCCTATGCCGTCGCCGCCTCCGGTGACAACTGCCACCTTCCCCGCGAGGTCGAAAAGTGATTGTGTTTCCATAATATAATTATTTCAAGTTTAATTTTCTATGATATAACAACTTATCCTTCCATATGGTTTATCTGCGCCGCCTCTTTATATCATGCCCATAGTCTTTGCTATCCGGCACGCTTCGTGTGAATTTTTAACCTGCAATTTAGTCAATATTTCCTGCCGATGCCTATTTACTGTGTGAATGCTTATTTTCAGGCTATCCGATATCTCACTACTCCTGAACCCTTTGTCGATAAGTGCAAGCACCTGTCGTTCCCTGCGGCTTAGCACAGAATTGTTGGCGGAAGATGCAAGCTCTTACGATATGCCCGACAAAGAATTCACCGCATAGCTCTTCCCTGTCATGTCGAAAGCAATAGGGCCATAACCGCATATTTTCCTTCTCTCAATATTTTCTCTGAACATTCCGCAGGAAGTTCCTGCTTGAATCGTCTCATAGCCCGTTGCATCAACCCAAAACTTTAAGTCCTATTATAGATAATATAAGAGTGGTGATAAAGAAAATCCTCCAGAATGTGGCCGGCTCATGAAAAAACACTATGCCTACAATCACTGCCCCGACCGCCCCTATTCCGGTCCAAACCGGATAGACAGTTCCTATCGGAAGCCTTTCGGCTGCCTTCGCCATTAAATACATGCTCATTGCCAACGCGGCAAGAAAGCCTATCCACCACCACACCAGATCTTGTCCGGTTGCTGTCTTGGTCTTGCCAAGACAAAACGTAAAGCCAACCTCCATCAGGCCGGCAAAAATAAGTATAATCCAGTTCATGACTGATTACTGCCTATTCGAGGGCTGCAAGAATTCTCGTCGACTCCTTCCAAGGTCTTTGCAAAATTACAAATAATTATTATCTCTCACAATTTCTTTACAGCAGTTTTACAAGAATCGCAAACTTGTGTCTCATTTTGCAATGGAGGCACAATACTTTTATACCTATTCATTGACTTATCGTAATGGAGCAATTAGATTTAGCTCTTAATTCTTGCATATCGCTCCTCTTATGTCTAAATTTGCACCGTTTGCGAATCAATGATTATATTCAAGGCTTCGAAACACGGCAAATGCTTTGCTTCTGCCATAAAAATCAGACTATAACCCAACATACTATTCAAGATGAAAAAACTCCTTTTCTTTGCCGCTTCCGCCGCTGCGTTATCATCTGCCATGTTTTCCTGCAAATCTTCTGCAAAGTCGGAAACCTCCACAAATGAAACCCAACAGGAAGAACAAGCCATATCCCCTCTCCACGTTGACGGAACTGCCCTCCTATTTGCCGACGGCGACACGGCAGTGCTCACCGGCCCCTCTCTCGGATGGCATTCCAACTGGTCGAGATTCTATAATGCCGGCACTGTGAAAGCATTAAAAGAGAACTGGGGCGCAAATATCACTCGCGCCGCTATCGGTGCTCATGACACCGGCGACATCGTTGGCACTTATGAAACCGATTCCGCAACCGCCGTGAATCTTGCCTCTGCCGTTATCGACGCTGCTATAGACAACGACATGTATGTGATCTGCGACTGGCATTCTCACGAAAACACCCTTGACAACGCTAAAAAGTTTTTCTCTGCAATATCAGAAAAATATGGCGATTCTCCGAATGTGCTTTATGAAATATGGAATGAACCGCTCGAAATAAAGTGGCAGGAGATAAAGGACTATGCCGGACAACTGATACCTGTGATAAGGAAAAATGCCCCCAACTCCGTAATAATAGTGGGCACTCCCAGATGGGATCAAGACGTGGATGAAGCGGCAAAAGACCCTCTGAATTTTCCGAACCTCCTTTATTCGCTTCACTACTATGCCGGCACTCATAAAGACTGGCTGCGCGACAAGGCCAACAAAGCTCTTGACTCCGGATTGCCTCTCATCATATCTGAATGCGGATCCATGGATCACACAGGCGACGGCAAAATCGATTATGAATCATGGAACGAATGGATTGACTATGCCGACCGCAATAACTTGTCGATGCTGATGTGGGACATAGCCGACAAGAATGAAACCTGCTCAATGATTGAAGCATCTGCTTCCGACAACGGGATGGAATGGAAAGAAGAAGACCTTAAAGAGTGGGCAAAACTCGCCAGAAAAACTACAAAAGACCGTAACTCCAGACACTAAACTTATAATTTTTAGGTTCCACCACATCTTTCTCCAGCGGCATGACCCGACGATTTGATTAAATCCGAAGGACATGCCGCTTTTTAATTCCCAACTGAGCAACTTTCGAAATATTTCAATTTGAAGCGACGGGAGGAGGCAGATAAAACACAAATCATATTTTACACGTTATTTAGTAACGCGAGTTCGGGATAAGAACTTTATGTTTTTCAACCAAGCAAAAGACATAGAGTATTGGGCGGCCTTTCAAGGTCGCCTGATTTATTTGTACAGTTTGGTGTTAATCCCAGAGGACAAGCTGCCCGTTTGACTCGGGAACCTCAAAGTCAAAGTTCACTTCCGGCTTTGTGGCGAAGAAACAATACGCACCCATTGCCGCAAGCAGGTTCATGAGGAAGTTGTGTACACTACGATGGCGGGAGTGGACGAGCTGCGCCACATTCTTCAGCATGTCGTTTATGGATTCGATGATGCTCCTTTTACGAAGCATCATCCTGTCATAGAACGGCATGAGACGCTGTTTCATGTTCGAGCGAAGACCTGTCACAATATGTATGCCGTCATCCCAAAGATGCCCGAAAAGAGACTGCGATATATATCCCTTGTCAGCGTATAGTTTTCCAAACACCCTGTCAGTCAGCGTGTCGATGACTGCCTCATTGCGGTCGTCCACATTGGCGCGTGTCAGTACAAAGTTGATCAGCTCTCCTTTTTCGTTACATAGCAGATGCAGTTTGAAGCCGACATACCATCCCATCGTACTCTTCCCTTTGGCAGCAATATCCTTGAATACCTTCATGCTGAACCGGCGTTTGTTGTGTATGACCGGAATGCAGGTGCTGTCCACAAAACTTATCCCCGTGCACTCTCCGAAACACGCGAGCCGCAGGAACATGGTCATAGCCACAAAACATCGGGGCATGACCTCCACGAAGCGGTTGTAGGAGAATGTCTGCGGAAACAGATGCTTCCAGTGAATGCGCACACATCCCAGATAATAGTGCTTGAAGTTTCGGTACGAATTGAAGTGGAAACAGATCAGAATCGTGATGACCTCGGCATCCGACATCATGCGCTTTCTTTTCCGTTTTGGAGTGTCAGTTGTGGACGGAAGTGCATTTTTTGCCATCTCACCATCAAATTCCTTGCAGAAATCATCTGCAATACAAAAAATTTCAGTAACTTTACTTTCGGTAATCATGATACAGTATTTATTGTTTGTTCCTCTAAATTACTAAATATCAGTGATATTACCAAAAGAATCGGCAGCTTTTTCAAGCTGCCGATTCAACTTTTTTATGGTGTTCCTTATCCCGAACTCGCGTTAGTAATACAAGCTAACTTGTTATCTGCGGCCCGGCAGATAGATGACGCTTGCGATAATCTTGAAAACAGCTACTCTTATGAAAACAATTTTTACTAAATCATCCGTCGGCATCCGCAATTCTTGATGGTGTGGCCTCAACAAGCTCTACCGCCGCTGCTCTCACACAGTCGCAGCTTGGGAAACTCGGAGAGTCGCTTGTAAACTCAAAATACTCCCAAAAACAAGAAAGCAATGCCGACGACTATGGCTATGACTTCTTGAAAAGCCACGGCAAGAATCCGTGGTCGATGGCTATGGCCTTCACAAAACTTGGAGAACTTGAAGGAAGCGGGGCTAACGGACTATCGCAGATGTTTTCTTCTCATCCCTCCACACCCGACCGCATACGCCACATTATTGACCGCTGCCACAAAGACAAGATCGCCCCGCCTAAAGGATGCACTTTAAAATAAATGACAATGACTTCCTTTATTTGCACCGCGACTTAACTTAGATCCTGCCACCTTTCGGAGCCGGCAGCAAAATCCTATAAAGGCAACGCAGATTATCTTATCTGTGTTGCCTTAAATTATATCAAAAAGGGTTCGCGCGTAATTTTTTATTGACTGAACACGTTTTTTATTTAATCTGTTGTAACATTCCTTTTGTTTGCGTGTCTATAATATACGGACGGGGGCAACCGACTGTTGTCATTCCATCCCGACACACCCTACAAATGGACGAAAAACGGTTTAAAAGCTGCATAATGCCTCTCCATAAAACTCTCTACGCCTACGCCCTCTCTATCCTTCAGGATGAGAGCGACGCGGCCGACTGTATGCAGGACGCATTTACAAGGCTTTGGGAAAACCGCAACCGACTGGAAGAGATCAGCAACGTGGCCGCATATGCCACCGTCACTGTGCGCAACATTGCCCTCTCCATGGCATCGAAACCACACCGCCGAATAACGGTGTTCGGCGACGACCCGCCCGACATTCCCGACACCGGAAGAAACCCCGGCGAAAAAACCGAGGAAAGGGAGAACATTCAGGAACTGAGACGCATGATTGATATGCTCCCCGAAAATCAACGGCGCGTGGTGATGCTCAGCGGAATCGCCGGCCTCTCTAATTCTGAGATAAAGAAGGCCACTGGGCTTTCAGATGACAATGTGAGAGTGCTTCTCTCAAGAGGAAGAAAGAAACTCAGGGAACTTTTCTCGCGCGTCAACAAATAAAAGGATGGATAATTATGGATAAAAAACAAATGAGACATAGCGAATCTGAACTAAAACAACTGACCAAGAAATATTTCGAGGCCACACTCTCTCCTGAAGAGGAGCAGAGGCTGCTCTCTTTCGCAAAGGAGTTCGCCGGCAATGGAGGCAGCTCCCCTTTCATTACAGATGCCGTTCTTCAAGCCGACCTGAGGCTTATTGCCGACATGTCATCTCTCGGCGAAGAGATGATTCGCCACATGGCCGACTCTGCCCCCGAAGCCCTGGAACTGCGTCTTGAAAACCATATATCCAATCTCGCGGAAGCGTCAAGAAGACACAAACCTCTGATTCCGGCCTGGCTAAAATTCTCTTCAGCCGCAGCTGTCGCCGTTCTGGCCGTCACAGCGGGATTACATGTGGTGGAAAAGGAGGCCGCAACACCTCACCACGACACAATTTTTGTGGCTAAAAACACTCCCGAAACCACGCCCGCATCAGTAGATGAAAAAGCATCAGCACCCCTGCCTGTCGTAAACTCTCGCCCTGTCATAGCGCAAGCCTCAACTCCGAAAGAAAACTCAGGACGCTCCCGAAAAAGACAGCGTCCTGACGACAGGCAAACCGGAGGACCCGCCGTGATTCCCGAATCTGTGACTCAAGCGCTGGCTGTGATCAATATTAACGAAGCAGAAGTAGAGGAATCCGCCTCCGCCTTGGCAATGGTGCCGACAATAAGCGAAGATGTGCGGGAAGTGATGCCCACAATGATTGAAGCGAAAATAGAAACCGACCGGCTGCTCCTTCAGCCTATGACCACACTCAGCCAGAGTTTCGACAATGTGTATGAATCCGTGGCCATCCTGTCGGAAGCGTTTTCAGGAATTGCGTCAACATTCAACGCTGTCAACACTTCGCTGTCAACACTTTCTGAACCCGTGAACCTCTCAATGTAATCCATTCCAATAATAATAAACTCACAACCCGTACATATGAATTTGAAATCTTATCTTAAAATCATCATCATCTCATTGATGAGCATCCTTTCCTCTTCCGCCTTCGCGGGAAACCCTCCTAAATATTTCGACAGCCTGTCTACCGAATATGGCATAGACTACTCCTACGTCTCTCCATACATGCTCAAGGCTATGGGCAACACTGCAATTGACAGCAACGGAATCAGTGTTCTCTCATCCGACATCACTTCAATAGAGACCATCTCCTCCGGAATGAGCAACAAAAACGATGAAATCTGGAAACTGATACGCTCTTTGAAAAAAGAGAAAGACATGGAGACTCTTTCCACCAAGAAAAAGGGCGACTATCGCTATGATGTGCTCGCAAAATTGTCAAAAGACGGCAAATATCTTCTTAATCTGATGGTTATAACCCAAAATTCCGGTTTTTCCGTCAATGTGGTGTATATCGAAGGAAAGATACCCATGAGCGATCTCAGCACACAGCTTTAAATCACATTATGGCGCGTAAGAATGCCTGCTTATTACAAATAATTGCATTCGCTCTCTGATTTCTCAGGAATTTTTGTTATCTTCGCATCTGAATGCGGCACATGTTTATTCCGCATGTGCCGCATCTCTTTTTCTTTCGCAAACAACAAGAGATTTTTTTACTTTACGATGAGCAATACCCCTCTTTTGTTTGTAATATTATTATATGACCCGTTTCAAATCTGAAAAAACAATTTTGTTATGAATATTCTGAAGGCATCTCTCCTTTCATGTGCCACTGCTCTGCTGTGGGCTTCTTGCTCCGAACAACCGAAACTAAATATAGCTCTCTCCGATAAATTTGAAGGCCGGCAAGTGGAGCTCATCAATTTCCTCGACTCCACCTCAATTGCATCGGGAAAAGTAGAAAACGGCAAACTCGAATTCATCACCCCCGACACGAAGCCGGTGTTCACCGCCGTCACTATCGACGGACGCACAAGGGCTTTCTATATTGTTGAGCCGGGCACCGCCTCTCTCAACGACTCCACATCTACAGCTGCAGGAACCGCTCTCAACGACAAATTTGCAAACCTCCTCAACACACTCGACTCCATTGGCGATGCTGAAGACATGGACGCCTACCTCAGCTTCGTTGAAAAAAGTTATAACGACAATAAAAACAATCCCATAGGCTCATATTTCGGCATAGAATGGATAAAATATGCCGACCTCAACGCCGTAGACAGCATCCTTGCCGCAGCCCCGAAAGAGTTGAAAGAGTCGCCTAAGGCAAAATACTACAGAAAATTCGCTGCCCTGCGCGCAGCCACCGCCCCGGGTCAGCCCATAGTTGACTTTGAAGGTGAAAAGGCCGACGGCACGCCCACCAATTTCACATCCTTCGTGAAACCGGGTGCATATACGCTTGTAGATTTCTGGGCAAGCTGGTGCCCCTATTGCATCAAGGAGCTTCCTGAAATCACAGCCCTCTACGACCGCTGGAAAGACAACGGGCTTGAGATTGTGGGCGTGGCTGTGAGAGACACTCCCGACGATTCCAAAGCCGCTGTGAAGAAACACAACATAACCTGGCCTGTGATCTACAACACTCAGCGAAAACCTTACGACATTTACGGCTTCTCCGGAATTCCTCATCACATTCTCGTGGGTCCCGACGGAAAAATCGTGTCGCGCGACGAGAGCATATCCCAGATTGAAGCCCGCCTGAAGGAAGCTGCCGCTAAACAATAAACTTTTTTATGCTATGACAACACACATTTCCCCTCCTTATGGCGATAAATCCCTTAACAAGATTATTGAAGAAGCCATTAAAAACAATTGGGAGCGCCTGGCCCTCTCCGACATGGATGGCGCCAGCTATAAATTTTCGGAAGTGGCCGAGAATGTAGAGAAACTTCACTCCATCTTCGCCGCCGCCAATATGAAGCCCGGACATAAAGTGGCCATCTGCGGAAAAAATTCTGCCGAATGGGCAATTATATTCATAGCCTGCCTTACATACGGGGCTGTGGCTGTGCCCATCCTTCATGAATTTAACTCGGAGAGCATCACCAACCTCGTTAACCACAGCGAAGCCGCTCTCCTCTTTGCTGACAAAGCCATACTCGGCAAGCTCGACGAGAAATCGTTGAAAACCGTCACGGCTGCTTTCTATATATCTGAAACAGGGCTCGCGTTCTCGCGCAGCAAAGATGTGGCCGGGACTCGCAGCGAACTCAATGAGATATTCGGGCAGAAATTCCCCGAAAGTTTCTCGCCTTCCGACGTGGAATACTATCGCGACTCTCCGGAAGACCTTGCCGTAATCAACTACACATCGGGCTCTACAGGCACTCCCAAAGGCGTGATGCTGCCCTACCTGAGCCTGTGGAGCAACATCCGCTATTCCATCGACCATCTCAATTTCCTGAAACCGGGCGACGGAATGGTGAATATGCTCCCTCTCGGCCATCTTTACGGAATGATGATAGAGATGCTCCACCCCTTTGTGAAAGGGTGTCACTGCTATTTCCTTACAAAAGTGCCTTCGCCAAGGATTCTGCTGAAAGCGTTTGCCGATGTGCGCCCTAAATTGATTATCACTGTGCCTCTGGTGCTTGAAAAGATAATACGCTCAAATGTATTCCCAAAGCTACAGAAGCCGATGATGAAGGTGCTTCTGAAAGTGCCGGTGGTCAATAATATAATCTATGGTAAAATCCACGACAAGCTGACCGAGGTGTTTGGAGGCAACGTCATGGAGGTGATAATAGGAGGAGCGCCGCTCAACGCGGAGGTTGAAAAATTCCTATACCGGATAGGGTTCCCCGTCACAGTCGGATATGGCATGACTGAATGCGGGCCGCTGCTCACCTATGCGCCGCCTAAGGAATCGCGGCCGCACACCGTAGGCCGTATTGTCGACCGAATGGAAGTGAAAATAGATTCCCCCGACCCGGCCAATATTCCGGGCAATATCTGGGTGAAGGGCGACAATGTCATGAAGGGGTATTATAAAAATCCCGAGGCTACTGCCGAAGTGCTCCCCTCCGACAACGGATGGATGAACACCGGCGACATGGGCACAATTTCCCCCGACGGATTGATCTCAATATCCGGCCGCTCCAAGACCATGATTCTGGGGCCTTCCGGACAAAATATTTATCCGGAGGAAATTGAACAGAAAATCAATGGAATGCCATTTGTGGCCGAATCACTTGTAATCGACGACAACGGGAAGCTCGTTGCCCTGGTTTTCCCAGACTTCGATGCCGCAAACGCCAAAGGATTATCGAAGGAAGCAATAGAGAAAACAATGGCAGACAACATTTCTGCCGTGAATCGGAATCTTGAGGCGTTCAGCCGTCTCAATTCTGTCCGAATCGTTGAGAAAGAATTTGAGAAAACTCCCAAGCGAAGCATCAAACGCTTTCTTTATCAACCCAAACATTAAATCAAAACTGTGGCCTGAAAGACTTTTGACCCATCTTTCAGGCCACTTTAACACCTTCATCGTGTGACCGAGATTTTTTCTTTTCTGAGCGACATGCTCACAAAACTTGGAGTAAAAGGCGACATGCTCGAATTTGCCACCACAGGCGAAGCATGGTGCCTTGCCATACTTTTCTGCCTTTTCCTTTATTATGTGATTCTTACGCCGATTGCCCATATGGTCGACAAAAGGGTGGCAGAAAGCGAAACTCCTTATGACGATGTGCTGCTCTCTCCGGCAATAACAAAGGGGATATCGGTTGTTATCATGGCAATCGTTGCGAACTATCTCTTCCCTCCCCTCACGCTCTATTATCCGTCGCATCTTCATCATGTAGAAAAAGGGTGTACGCTGCTCCTCATTGCCTCTGTGGCATGGGCGCTTGTGCTTGAAATTCGCGCTTTTTGCGTGTATCTGCGCATGCGTGACATCATGAGAAGCGGAATCCTGGTGTTCCGCAACATTATGCAGACCACGGTGTTCGCCGTGGCCGGGCTTCTTGCCATAAGCACACTCCTCAACCGCGACGTGGCATATGTGGTGTCGGCGCTCGGAGCGATGGCGGCTGTGCTGATTCTCGTTTTCAAAGACTCGATCCTTGGCATGATTGCAGGAATCCGCCTCAGCATAAACGGGCTCATGAAAGAAAACGACTGGGTGACGGTGCCCAAATACAATGCCGACGGGCGTGTGGAAGACATCACACTGACCTCCGTAAAAATCCGCAACTGGGATAAAAGTGTGGCCACAATACCACCATATGCGCTCGTGAGCGAAGGCTTTATCAACAGGCAGCGTATGCTCGACCTTGGAGTGAGGCAGATAAAAAGATTGTTTTATGTCGACATCAATTCTGTCAGACACCTGTCGCCTGAAGAGTCCGCAAGGTTTGAAAATGAAGAATGGACTGAAGGTATCGGCCTGAAAGACACCGTAAACCTCTCCCTGTTCAGGCGCTGGCTACGCCATAAAATGACAAGCCATCCAAAGCTGGCAGTCTCGACCAATCCTGAAATGCCATACCAGATTATTGTGAAAGGGCTCCCCTCCACACCCACCGGGATACCTGTGGAGATAATGTTTTTTGTGAAATGCCCCGACTGGGCGGAATTTGAAGAGATGCAGGCGGATTTCATCGACGACATCACCGCCTCGTTCCCTCGCTTCTTCCTACGCCATTTCCAATACATATCCGACACCGATTTCCTACCCCGCCAATATATGGCACAGACAAGCAACTCGACACCATAAAGACTCAGACGGTCAAGCGGGAGAGAAGTTTCAGAACAGATTGTTTTATTGTAAAACAACTAACTTAAAACAATAGTCCGCTGTCTCTTTTTGAGGAATGAGCCTGGTTTGCAGAAATGGCTCCGTAGGGCGACCATAGCTGTCGAATTTAAGCAGCCTGTCCTCATCGAGATCCAGAAAGGCTCGTATTGACACATCCTTGCCGACTGCCTCAGAGAAATCAACAGGGATTACAATCGAATCTTCTTCGACCTCGATTGCTACTTTGAGCAGTTCCTTATCTTCGCAGGTTGCAGATACATAGAGAGTTCCCTCGGCATAGGGTAACTCGCTAAAGCTGATTGTATAGGCCGGGGTCTTGGCTTTCGCACTGACGCATATCGCTATCAATGCGAAGATAAATAATAACTTCTTCATTTCTTTACATTGTTTATTGATTCATATGTTTGAGAGTTGTTTAACTTGCGTTGGGATGCACTTCGCTTCTTACCCTTATAAAGGTTTAACGTGACCCCGACCCAAAATAATTGGCGGGTTGAAGATACTTTATATTCCCTGTCAAATCCGGCAATCGCGTTCAAATCCCTGCTTTTCACACTGATACTTCCAATGGGATTGAAAGCGCCGGCCATAAAAGTTGCATTGCGGTATGTATAGCCTACGCCGATATTCAGCATATTGTTATTTGTGCTGTATATGTCTTCTCCCCATAGGGCGTTGTATGTAGTATTATATTTCAGCATGACCCACCACGGTCCATTCACATACATAAGCTGCGCGTTTATAAAGGATTGCGAATAATTATGGATATAGTTAAGACCTTCGCTGACTGTCTTGTGCCAGCCCCCTTCTAAAGATAGATTCAACTGTTTTATGAATATCGGCAGTCTTAGCTGAGCCTTCACAATAAAATCGTTATTATAACCGGAGTTGTAATAAGACTTGACTATCTGCTTGTCAATATATGTCTTAGCACCCATTATTGGATTATGGCTGTAGGTATTGGCAACCGAAATTTTTAGCGATATATCCTTAAATCTGCCGTCAAATTCTAATTTTGTATCATATTGCTGAAAGGCAGAAACACTTGGATTACCTTTGCTCCATTGATAATTGTCAACTTGTTGAAGAACCGGGTTAAGTTGATTCACTGTGGGAGACACCGTGGTTACATTTCCTATAAAGGATATTCCACCCCATGAGGCAGGAGCATATCGGAAATATATCCGAGGATTCGCATTGTAATAATTGTGTTTCAGCGGTTCTCTTACACTATAAGCCGTTCCTCCGATTCCGATACTATACTGAATCTTAACCAAGGTCTGTTTCCACTCGGCAAATAAGTTTCCCATGACACTTTTCTCATTGATGTTTCCGGAATGATTATAGTCAGCCTCATTCCACTCGCCCAAACTTCGTATGCCGGATGTGAGGATGCCGTTTCCGATTCGACATTCCCAAACGCCTTCACCAAACAACCTGTATCCACGGTTGGATATGGCAGTATATAACTCCACCTCCGATGTTTGATAGCTGCGGTCATTCGAGCCATTGATTACAGTAGGGATTATATTAAAATACAGCTTATTGGATTTATTCGCTTTCCAATGCAGATAGACATCCAAATCAATCTGTGTTGATTTTATAGGCAATTCTTCCCGTTCAAAGTCATCTGTAACCTCATCGCCAATCACGGTTGTTATATTTCCCTCAGATACATAGTAATCATTCTTGCGGAATATACGTAATTGGGTGTTCAGCAGAAGTTTGCTGCCTATAGCATAGGAGTGTTGCAATGACAGCCGATGAGAAGCCATCCTGTTCGGTGTCTTTATACCATTCTCCAAACGTAGTATTTCAGTCCCGTCTGACAGAAGATAATGCTCCGAATTATTACGGTAAGCTGACATTCGCCACATTGGATTGGACTGAAAATCAAGAGTCCATTCACTCCTGCCTGATGTGTATTTCAACGCTCCGGTATAATTCCCCCACCCACGGTTTACAGACTGGAGCAGATTGAGCGACACTCCATAGCCTGTTTCGTGTCGTTTTACAGTTATGTCTATCACGCCTTTTGCCTCTCCATATCTCACACCCGGATTTGATGTGTATTCTACTCTTGTAATATCCTTGGGTGACAGAGCTGTAATATCTATTTGAGAGGCAGGGCGACCGTTGATCCTTATGGACAACTCGCCACCGCCCAGTTTTTCAATAGATCCGGTGGCGGGATTTATAATCAGGTCGGGGATTTGCAGACCTGCAAGAAGTTGGATTCCGTTGTTTGTGGCATTTTTAAGTTCTCTTGTTGGATAGAAAAAAGTTTTATTGCCAGCAATTTGATTCTCAGGCGCAGTCACAACAATCTCATCAAGTTCTCGCGATATATCCATAGAATCAGGCACCTCGTTCTGCGCAATGGCTTTTAAGGAACACATCGCGAATAAGAGCAGTATGAGGTTAGATGTTCGCATAAACTTCGTACATATTTTCATCTACAATATATTTCATTACATAGAAATATATTGTTTAAGCGCTTCGACGTATTCAACAAAGGCATTGCGGCCATTGTCGGTTATCCGGGCTGTTGTCCGTGTCTTCTTTCCAACAAATCCTTTTTTAACGGAGATATATCCGGCAGCAGAGAGTTTGTCGAGCTGCACACTTAGATTTCCGGCAGTCGATTCTGTTTTCTCTTTAAGATAGACGAAATCTGCTTCCTCTACATTCATGAGAATCGACATTACGCCTAATCTCAACTGAGAATGCAGTAATGGATTCAGTTCTCTCATGATTCTCGTTTTGCCTTTGAATTAAGTATGTGTCCGGGAACTATCATCATTGCAGCGAATGCGACAATGAAAAGCGGCATGAACCAAGTCGCCATAAGTGCTATATGAGCCGAGATACAACACATAGTGAAAAGCCCTATTAAAAGCCCAATACTGCCACCTGCAATGAGAGATTTTTCTTTGATTACTAATCCCTGCATGATTTCTGCCATAGGAACGAAAATGAGAGCGAAAGCGAACATCATGCTCCACGAATCCTTCCCACCGATAAATAGAAATCCAAGACATAAAATGGCAGAAGCGATAGCTGTAAACCCAACAACAGACCACATATTTGAAGTCAGTCGGTCAGTATAGCTCATTGCTCCTGTTTCCATGCGCTTTCTCTTAGCCATAATTGGCGTGGAGATGCCGCCTATTAGCCAGATGAGAAACCACAGCCAGTTTACGGCAGGATTACTGGTAGTCACAAGGAGCACCCATATAAGTGCCGTTACTGCAATGGTTAAGTATCCCCACATGAGGAGGATGTTCCCACAACCTTTCACGAGACGCTCTTTTGTGCGTGAAATCATCGAAGTTATAATTTCGATACTCTCGGCTTCTGTAATTTTTCTTTCTTCCATAATCAAAGTTGTCTAATATCTATAAATCGGTTTATATCATAAACCATATTTTGAAAAAGAAAGAGCAAGCTCTTGCTCTGTCGCTCTCTCCTAATTTCGATTGCAAAGTTAAAACAGTTTATATTATAAACCAAATTTTGAAACGATTATTTTTTGTAAAAAATGATCATGAGGCTTCAGATAATTTGGCAGGGCTTATTGCGGATGCGAGTTGCGGAGGGATTCGGCATGCGTGCGACACCACTTTGCAATGCCGCAGTTCTCGCATTCCGGCTTTCTGGCTTTGCACACATAGCGGCCATGAAGAATGAGCCAATGATGCGCTTTCGACACCACCCCTTCCGGAAGATGCTTCATGAGCGTCTTCTCTGTGGCGAGCGGAGTCTTGGAATTTCTTGTGAGCCCTATGCGGTTGCTGACCCGGAACACATGGGTGTCGACAGCCATCGCCGCCTTGTCCCAAACCACGGCGAGCATGACGTTGGCAGTCTTGCGCCCCACCCCGGGGAGCTTCATAAGATTGTCGATGTCTGACGGCATCTCCCCTCCAAAATCTTCTGTCAGCACCTTGGCCGCGCGTATGAGATGGCGGGTCTTGTTGTTAGGGAAAGTCACGCTTTTTATATAAGGGAACACCTCTTCTTCCGTGGCCATGGCAAGCGACTGCGGGTCGGGATAAGCATCAAAAAGAGGCGTGGTGACCATATTCACCCTCTTGTCGGTGCATTGAGCCGAAAGAATAACGGCAAGAAGCAGATGAAAGGGTGAGTCATAATGAAGTTCGATTTCCGGAGAAGGCATGTTCTCCGAAAACCAACTTACTATTCCATCGTATCTTTCTTTTATTGTCACGCCGCAATGATATTAATTCGACTTTGCGCGATTTCAACGTGCAGACTCAAATTCCGAAAGGAATCTCACATCGTTCTCACTGAACATGCGCAAATCCTTCACCCGGTATTTGAGATTTGTGATTCGCTCTATGCCCATGCCGAACGCATAGCCGGAATATACATCAGGGTCAATGCCGCAAGAGCGGAGCACATTCGGGTCTACCATTCCGCATCCGAGAATCTCAACCCATCCTGTGCCTTTACAGAAGGCACACCCTTTGCCTCCGCAAAGGTCGCAGCTTATGTCCATCTCGGCAGAAGGCTCTGTAAAGGGGAAGTAAGAGGGACGCAGGCGAATCTTTGTCTCAGGCCCGAACATCTCTTTCGCAAAATTGAGAAGCACCTGTTTAAGGTCGGCAAACGACACGTTTTTGTCAATATACAACCCTTCAACCTGATGGAAGAAGCAATGCGCACGCGCAGAGATAGCCTCGTTGCGATAAACCCTGCCCGGGCACACAATGCGAATCGGCGGCTGAGTCTTCTCCATTACGCGGGTCTGAACCGACGAGGTGTGGGTGCGAAGTAGCACATCCACCGGATTGCGAGAAATGAAGAATGTGTCCTGCATGTCTCTTGCAGGATGGTCAGGCGGGAAGTTGAGTGAAGAGAACACATGCCAGTCATCTTCAATTTCCGGGCCCTCTGCAATTGTGAATCCCATCCCGGCAAAAATGCGGATAATATCGTTTTTCACAATCGAAAGCGGATGACGCGCTCCCACAGGATAAGGAGTGGCGCTGCGTGTAAGGTCAATCAACGATGCATCGTTGTCGGCCCCGGCCGACAACTGCTCCTTGAGCGTATTGATTCTTTCGGTCACAAAATTCTTGAGTTCGTTGAGCTTCTGCCCCACTTCTCTCTTGCTCTCTGCCGGAACTGTGCGGAAATCAGCCATCAGCGCCGACACGGCTCCCTTTTTACTCAAATATTTTATGCGGAGTTCCTCCACGGCCTCGGCGGTGGAAGCGGTTGCTGCCGCAACCTCCTCTTTAATCTTATTGATTCTCTCTATCATGTCTTGACCAAATTGTGTGGCTCAACCGCAGGTATTTCCAACAAAATAGCCGGCATTATCGCGGTTGGAATTCTTTAATTCGCGAAATTACTAAAAAAATCTCGAAATAATTGTATCATTCTTCGTTTTTCGGTGTTATTAAGACATGAGACCTAATGTCTGCATGAAGATCAGGCTTTATTCTCATCTTGTATCTTTAATAATAATTCAAACTTTTTCAATTATCATGCCTCAAAAAGTTAATTTTAATTTCTCAGCCACAACTTGTGGCGTGCTCATTGCTATTGGCCTCCTCCTGCTGGGGGTTCAAGTAAAAAAAGGACTAAACAGCATCTCCGACAATCAACGCGTGGTCACTGTGCGCGGCCTCTCCGAAAAAGAAGTAAGCGCAAATAAAGTAACCTGGCCTATTGTGAGCAAAGAAGTGGGAAACGACCTTCCCTCCATTTATAACAATATCGAAAAGACCAACGCGGCGATTATGCAGTTTCTCAAAGCTAACGGCATAAAAGACAATGAAATCTCCATCAACGCTCCCCAGGTGGTAGACATGCAGGCCGACCGCTATAACTCTAATCCGCTGCCATATCGCTACAACGTCACAAACGTGCTTGTTGTAACCTCATCGCAGGTTGAGCTTGTCAGAAAACTCATTGAGCAGCAGACCCAGCTTCTCAAACAAGGAATAGCCATCGTAGCCGGCGACTATCAGTATCAGACCACATATGAATACACTGAGCTTAATTCAGTGAAACCGGCCATGATTGCCGACGCCACAAAAAACGCACGCGAGGCTGCCAACAAGTTTGCAGAAGACTCCGAAAGCAAGCTCGGCAAAATCAAGACCGCATCACAGGGCCAATTCTCGATTGAAGACCGCGACCAATACACTCCCTACATCAAGCGTATCCGCGTAGTCTCCACAATCGTCTACTACCTCAAAGACTGACCATTCGATTCAATATAGCAGAGCAGGGACAGACGAAACTGCCCCTGCTCTCTTTTATAGAATCACCAATTGGTTATTTCACCATGAGTTTGGCAACGCTCTTGCCACTTCTTGCCACATACAGTCCGGCAGGAAGTTGCACGTTTTCCACTCTCTGGCCTGAAAGCGTGAACACCTCTACCGGCATATCATCGTCCGACACCACACGGCTGTTCAACACCCGGAGGTTAGAGCCGTTGACGCTTATAGCCTGAATTCCGGCGAGGCTGTCAACACGGAATGCAGGAGAGATAATCTGCTCCTGAGTATTCCCTGCGGCGTCAGTCATAACAATCCGGAGGTCGAACCAGCCCGTCTCCGAACAACGGCCTACGGAATCAAGAGTTCCTACATATGGGTAGCCGAAAGAAATCACGCCCTCTCCCTCGTTTCCCATTTCAATTGCCATGAAATCATTGCTGCCATAAGGCGCATATTCCACAATAATGTCACAATGCTCGATGTCATACCACATAGGCTGCTCTCCAAAGCCATTGACAAGATTGGGGTCTCCCTTAATTTCGCGGAAATCTCCACCTGTGATTATAAGTCGCCCTGTAGATGCATAAGCAAATTTCTCTGTTACACAATCATTGCTGTCGCGGAACTGAACAGACTGAATCAACGGCATGGTAAAATTCTCCACAGCATTGTCAATGCACACTTTCGCAGTGTTGCGCCCGGCAAGTCCATCAATCTTGATATTCGTATTCGCATAGTCAAACACCAGTTTGCCGGTCTCCATTTGAGATTCCATACATTCATTCTGCCATTCATACAGACCTTCCGGAGAATCAGCCACAACATTTCCGTTGACCGAAACCTTCAATTCATCACCTCCATTGCTGCGTGAATCTCCATAATAACCTAATGAATTATAAGTTAACATTGGGTAAGGATATTCATACAATATCGAGTTGTAGGTCTGATAATAGAAACGCATAAACTGCGGAGTAGAACCGAACACAGGCATATTCTGCGGAGTAACTTTATAACTCACACCGCTCTGTAAAGAATTATCATAATCCATTCCTTCATTAATCAAGTTCAAAAAATGATTGTCAATTCCAGGATAAACCTCAGACGAATCCACACCCAAAATAAATGTGGGAGTTGATATGCCTGTGGTCGCATATCTGATTTCCTCATAAATCAGATTTCCCTCCTCATCATAATCTCTAAAAATATCAGCAATCTCGGCTGTATCCTCTCCACCGAAGTCCATATTATATATATATTCAGGATGAAGCTTTGAAGATGCCGTGGGACAGAAACGGAAATGATGGAATGAAGATAAACCACTTAGGACTCCCCATGAGACAGTCCAATTCAACATGGTTCTCATTCCCCAATCCATGCGATAAGGTTTATCAGATACTTCTTCACATTCCTCACCAAGTGGACTCTTGGCAAACTTCACATCATAAAGGTCGGAATACTTGTCACCCTTATTGGTGACAAGCTGTGTTTTTGAACCATCCGCAAACATTGGCACCACCCAGCATTCCTCCTCATTATAGAGCATTCTCAACTGGGCTATCTGATACTTGTCGCTCACCTGGTTAATGTAGATATTACTGGCCCACTCTGATTTCCATTCTCCACATGGCCCCGGCTCTATTTCAACACCTCCGGCATTAACATGATTACTAAAAGTGCCGTAATCTTTGTGAATTATATAGTTATCGCAATAGAAATCAAATACATTATACTCAGTTATTATCTCCCAGTCATAGTTCTCATTGAGGTAACGCAGATAACGCAAAGCGGTTTTTTCGCCATCCGGATTATATGTCTCAAATGATATTGTCTCAGTTATGAGAGAGGCATCCAATTCAACCTCCATGTCGCCATCCACCTCAATATCCTCAAGGATCAGATAAGCTTTTCCCTCTTCACGGAATATCGAAGTTTCCGAAGCACGCACATAGGTAGTTCTGATATCATATGTTCCGGGAGCCACATAAAGGCATACATAATCATTCTCCCTGTCATAATATTCCTCGGCGTCAACTTCTGCATTATACATAGAAACATAATAAGGCTGATAACGCTCCGCGTCATATTTGAACACACACTTCACCTCACAGGTTTTTTCATCTTCTTTGGAGAGTTTATTGCTCCTCTTAGAGCTAAAGTCAATCATCTGACCGGAGGCAAGTTCATTAGCTTCGAAGGCACGGGACTTTACTATTCCATTGCCGGGTGAACCGGGCAACACTTCGCCCGGTTTAAACTCACGGGCTGCATTCAGCGACAGTGCCGGACTTAACAGGCATCCTATAATCGCCATTTGTACTAACTTTTTCATGATGTATATCTGAAAAGGTTATGCCGCCTTACATCCTGAATTTGGCTTATAGAAATAACTCGATGAGATTAGTGGCAGAATTGACCGGTCGTTGACACATATCCCTAAAAAAGAAGGCGTAGGACGTTATCTCGCTGTATAATCCAGAGAGGTATCGCCAAACACCTTGAACCACACATACAGCAACTCCCACGCCTTGCTGTATATCGACCTCCCATCCGGGAAAGTAAGTATACAACAGGGACGAGCGATGTTGACTGCTTTCATCTGTAGTTCGAGCAAATTGGCGATTTTCTCTGTGATGATAAAAGCAAAACACGCTTTCTTATAAAATGTATATGGTCATTGCAAAGGAATCAGATGCACGATGTGCAAAAAACACCTCCGCAATCTGACACAAATTTAGAGATAATTTTTATCAATCCAAAATTTATGTGAAAATTTTTTTACATAATCAGAATTAAAACGGATTTAATCGGCAACGGGCGCAGCCTTTGATTGGCTGCGCCCGTTGTTATTGTCTATTCAGATTTCGTTAGTTTATTACGATTTCCTCGGGGTTGTCTGTGAGCTGGAGTGCGGCATACTCGTCCTTGTTTGCAACTACAAGACGGTCGTATTCACGCAGACCGGTGCCGGCAGGGATAAGGTGTCCGCAGATCACGTTCTCCTTCATGCCCTCAAGAGTGTCGGTCTTGCCGTTGATAGCTGCCTCGTTGAGCACTTTAGTTGTCTCCTGGAACGAAGCGGCCGACATGAAGCTCGAAGTCTGAAGAGCTGCGCGGGTGATGCCTTGAAGAATCTGCTCCGATGTGGCCGGAACTGCATCGCGCACCTGCATGATGCGGAGGTCCTTGCGTTTGAGAGCCGAATTCTCGTCGCGCAATTTGCGCACGGTGATAATCTGTCCGGCAAGATATGTGGTGGAGTCGCCTGCATCGGTAATCACCTTCTTGCCCCAGATATTGTCGTTCTCCTCCATGAATTCAAGCTTGTCTACAACCTGCTGCTCAAGGAAGCGGGTGTCGCCCGGATCAAGGATGTTGACCTTGCGCATCATCTGGCGCACAATCACCTCGAAGTGCTTGTCGTTAATCTTCACACCCTGCATACGGTAGACATCCTGCACCTCATTCACGATATAATCCTGAACGGCTGTGGGGCCCTTGATGTTAAGGATGTCGGCCGGAGTGATGTGTCCGTCAGAAAGCGGCGTTCCTGCACGAACGAAGTCATTCTCCTGCACAAGTATCTGCTTAGACAGCGGCACGAGATACTTCTTCTCCTCACCAAGCTTGGTGGTGACAGAAATCTCGCGGTTGCCTCGCTTGATCTTGCCGAATTTAACCTCACCATCGATTTCACTCACAACGGCAGGGTTGCTCGGGTTGCGAGCCTCAAACAGCTCGGTGACACGGGGAAGACCACCGGTAATGTCACCTGCGCTTCCTGCAGCACGCGGAATCTTCACAAACACCTCGCCGGGGGTGAGCACGTCGCCCTCGTTGATGAGCAAGTGAGCTCCCACAGGGAGTGAATATGTGCGGACAAGGTTTCCGTCATTGTCATAGAACTCGGCTGCCGGAACTTTTGTACGGTCTTTCGACTCTATGATGATTATGTCGCGGAGGTTTGTGCTCTCGTCGCTTTCCACACGATAAGTGACACCCTCCTCCATATTCTCGAAACGAACCTTACCGCCGACCTCGGCCACGATTACGGCATTGAAGGGGTCCCATTCACAAATCATGTCGCCGACCTTAACTTCGTCGCCATCCTTGAAATAGAGCTTAGATCCGTAAGGTATGTTGGCTGTTGTGAGCACCATGCCTGATTTCGGCTCCACGATGCGCATTTCAGCCATACGGCCTACAACCACATCCACATTGTCCTTATTCTTGACAGTGCGGAGCTCGTCGATTTCAAGACGGCCGTCATAGCGGGATGTAACGTCTTTCACAGCGGCAACGTTGCTTGCCACACCACCGACGTGGAATGTACGGAGTGTAAGCTGAGTACCCGGCTCGCCGATTGACTGAGCAGCGATCACGCCCACAGCCTCGCCCTTCTGAACCATGCGGTGGTTAGAGAGGTTACGGCCATAGCACTTGGCGCAGACACCCTTCTTCGACTCGCAGGTGAGCACCGAACGAATCTCGACTGTCTCTATAGGCGACTTCTCGATGCGGTCGGCGATAGCCTCTGTGATCTCTTCGCCGGCGCGCACAATCACGTCTTCCGGATTGAAGGGGTCAACGATGTCGTGAACAGACACGCGGCCGAGGATACGCTCGCTAAGAGAGGCAACAACCTCGTCGTTGTTCTTTATTTCCCTGCATTCGAGGCCACGGAGAGTTCCGCAGTCCTCTTCATTGATGATCACATCATGAGCCACGTCTACAAGACGACGGGTGAGATAACCGGCGTCGGCGGTCTTCAACGCGGTGTCGGCAAGACCCTTGCGGGCACCGTGGGTAGAGATGAAGTATTCCAACACCGACAGACCCTCCTTGAAGTTTGCAAGAATCGGGTTCTCGATAATCTGACCACCCTCTGCACCGGCTTTCTGCGGCTTGGCCATAAGACCACGCATGCCTGAAAGCTGACGAATCTGGTCCTTTGAACCACGGGCGCCTGAATCAAGCATCATGTAGACAGAGTTGAAGCCCTGCTGGTCTTCCTCCATCTGCTTCATCAGGGTGTTGGCGAGCTTGGCGTTGACATGAGTCCAGATATCAATCACCTGATTGTAGCGGGTCTTGTCGTCGATAAGACCCATCTGGTAGTTCATGAGCACCTCGTCAACCTGTGCATGGCCCTCGGAAACGTATTCCTCCTTCTCCTGCGGAATAATGACATCGCCAAGGTTGAACGACAGTCCGCCGCGGAATGCCATGCGATAGCCAAGGTTCTTGATGTCGTCAAGGAACTGGGCGGAACGGGTCACACCGCAGGTCTTGATCACCTTGGTGATGATATTGCGAAGAGATTTCTTGGAAATAATCTCATTTACATAGCCAATCTCTTTAGGCACATACTGGTTGAACAGCACACGTCCCACCGAAGTGTTCTCCTTAAGAACCTTCACGGGGTTGCCGTTTTCATCTACGTCGTCAACCAGCACACTAACGGGAGCGTGAAGAGTGACTTTCCCCTCGTTGTAGGCAATTTCCGCCTCCTCGGGGCCATAGAACTTCGAGCCTTCACCTTTAGCTCCGGGGCGAAGCTTTGTGATGTAGTAAAGACCGAGAACCATGTCCTGCGAAGGCACGGTGATAGGCGCGCCGTTGGCAGGGTTAAGAATGTTATGCGCTCCAAGCATAAGCATCTGCGCCTCGAGTATAGCCTCGTTGCCAAGCGGAAGGTGCACAGCCATCTGGTCGCCGTCGAAGTCGGCGTTGAATGCCGTACATGCAAGCGGGTGAAGCTGGATTGCCTTTCCCTCGATCATCTTGGGCTGGAAAGCCTGGATGCCGAGTCGGTGAAGCGTCGGGGCACGGTTAAGGAGCACCGGATGACCTTTCATCACATGCTCAAGGATGTCCCACACCACAGGCTCCTTGCGGTCGACAATCTTTTTAGCGCTCTTCACGGTCTTCACGATTCCGCGCTCAATGAGCTTTCGGATCACGAAAGGCTTGTAGAGCTCGGCAGCCATGAGCTTTGGAATGCCACATTCGTGCATCTTGAGCTCTGGGCCTACCACGATAACCGAACGTGCGGAATAGTCCACACGCTTACCGAGAAGGTTCTGACGGAAACGGCCCTGCTTACCTTTAAGGCTGTCGGAAAGAGACTTCAGCGGGCGGTTGACGTCGCTCTTCACTGCCGACGCCTTTCGGCTGTTGTCGAGCAGAGAGTCTACGGCCTCCTGAAGCAGACGCTTCTCATTGCGAAGAATCACCTCGGGGGCCTGAATCTCGATGAGACGTTTCAGACGGTTGTTGCGGATGATTACGCGACGATAGAGGTCGTTAAGGTCGGAAGTGGCGAAACGTCCGCCATCGAGCGGCACGAGAGGGCGAAGTTCCGGCGGAATCACCGGCACTGCCTTAAGCACCATCCATTCCGGCTTGTTGCGTTCGGCCGACGCAAGGAAAGAATTGACCACCTGAAGGCGCTTGAGAGCCTCGGTCTTTCTCTGCTGAGAGCCGTCGATATTCGCCTTGTGGCGCAATTCTGCTGCAAGGCGAACGAGGTCTATGTCTCTGAGAAGGTCATAGATGGCCTCGGCACCCATTTTTGCCACAAATTTATTGGGGTCATCATCCGGAAGAAGTCTGTTCTCTTCCGGAAGATTCTCTACTATCTCAAGATATTCCTCTTCAGTGAGGAGGTCGAGTTTCTCTTTGCCGCTGTCGCCTGGATTTATCACCACATAACGCTCGTAATAAATCACAGCATCGAGTTTCTTCGAGGGGAGGCCAAGAAGATAACCGATTTTATTTGGAAGAGAACGGAAATACCAGATGTGTGCCACGGGCACCACCAATTCGATATGGCCCATCCTCTCGCGACGCACCTTCTTCTCAGTGACCTCCACGCCGCAATGATTGCAGACAATGCCCTTGTAGCGGATGCGCTTATATTTTCCGCAATGGCATTCATAGTCTTTCACCGGGCCGAAAATCTTCTCGCAGAAAAGGCCGTCGCGCTCCGGCTTGTAGGTGCGGTAGTTGATGGTCTCAGGCTTCAGCACTTCACCGCTGCTCTTGGCCTTGATTTCCTCGGGCGAGGCCAGGCCAATAGTGATTTTGGTGAAACTGCTCTTTTTCTTATTATCTCTCTTTAAAGCCATATGTTGTTTTTTCTCCTTCTAAATTGCTGTAATTATTCGAGGGTGATGCTCAATCCGAGTCCGCGCAACTCGTGGAGAAGCACGTTGAGTGATTCCGGGATTCCTGCATCGGGCATCGGATCGCCCTTCACAATAGCCTCATAGGCTTTGCTTCGGCCAATAACGTCGTCACTCTTGATGGTGAGAATCTCCTGAAGGATGTGGGCGGCGCCGAATGCTTCGAGCGCCCAGACCTCCATCTCACCGAAACGCTGGCCACCAAACTGAGCCTTACCGCCCAATGGCTGCTGAGTGATGAGTGAGTAAGGACCGATTGAACGGGCATGCATCTTGTCTTCAACCATGTGGCCGAGCTTAAGCATGTAGATCACACCCACTGTAGCCGGCTGGTCAAAACGGTCGCCTGTGCCGCCGTCGAAAAGATAGGTCTTGCCATAGCGCGGCACTCCGGCTTTGTCTGTCCATTCATTCAGGTCGTCGAGGCTCGCGCCATCGAAAATCGGTGTGGCAAATTTCTCGCCGAGCTCACGTCCGGCCCAGCCGAGAACAGTCTCGAATATCTGTCCGAGGTTCATACGCGAAGGCACACCCAGAGGGTTCAGAACGATATCCACAGGGGTTCCGTCTTCAAGGAAAGGCATATCCTCCTGGCGAACCACTCTCGACACGATACCCTTGTTGCCGTGGCGGCCTGCCATCTTGTCGCCGACACCAATCTTACGCTTCTTGGCAATATACACTTTTGCCATCTGCATGATTCCTGAAGGAAGCTCGTCGCCGATTGTGATGTCGAACTTCTTGCGGCGAAGCTCGCTGTCAATCTCTTTCGACTTGCGCAGATAGTTAGTGATGAGAGCCATTATCATCTTGTTGATTCTCTCGTCGTCTGTCCAGTTGCCAAGGTTTACAGTCTCATAATCGATATTGCCGAAAGTCTGGTCGTCGAAACGCGCTCCCTTAGGAATGATGTCAACACCGATAAAGTCTTTCACTCCTGCCGACACTTTCCCTTTAAGGAGTGTCTCCAACTTGCCGATGAGAATCTCTTTGAGCGACGACTGCTTGTCTTCATACTCCTCGTCGAGGATGGGAAGCTTGGCATTCGCGCTCTTCATATTGCTCTTTTTCTTTATGGCGCGAGAGAAAAGGTTGGTGCCAATCACCACGCCTTTGAGCGACGGAGAAGCCTTGAGCGAAGCATCCTTCACATCTCCGGCCTTGTCGCCGAATATGGCGCGCAGCAGTTTCTCCTCAGGAGTGGGATCGCTTTCACCTTTAGGAGTGATCTTGCCGATCATGATGTCGCCGGGAACCACGTGTGCTCCGACGCGGATAATTCCTCTCTCGTCGAGGTCTTTGGTTGCATCCTCGCTCACATTCGGTATGTCGCTTGTGAGCTCCTCCATTCCGCGCTTGGTCTCACGCACCTCAAGAGTGTATTCGTCTACATGCACGGAAGTAAGGATATCCTCGCGCACCATGCGCTCGTTGAGCACAATGGCGTCCTCATAGTTATACCCTTTCCAGGGCATGAAAGCCACTTTAAGGTTGCGTCCGAGAGCAAGCTCCCCTTTCTCTGTAGAGTAGCCCTCTGTGAGTATATCGCCGCGCTCCACTCTCTGGCCAACCTCGCATATAGGACGAAGGTCGATGGTTGTGCCCTGGTTGGTGCGACGGAATTTCGGAATCTTATATTCTCTGGTTGCGGGCTCGAATTCTACGAACTCTTCATCGTCGGTGCGGTCATACTTGATGCGGATAACTGTGGCATCGACATATTCAATCACACCGGCGCCCTCTGCCATGATCTGTGTTCTTGAGTCGCGGATAAGCTGACCCTCAATGCCGGTGCCCACGATGGGAGCCTCACTGCGAAGCAAAGGAACAGCCTGGCGCATCATGTTAGAACCCATGAGCGCACGGTTGGCGTCGTCATGCTCAAGGAATGGAATGAGCGAAGCCGCAATCGAGGCAATCTGAATAGGAGCCACATCCATGAGGTCTACCTGCTCTGGAGCCACAATCGGGAAGTCTGCCTCAAGACGCGCCTTTACACGATTGTTGATAAATGTGCCGTCATCATTCAGAGGCGCATTGCCCTGGGCAATCATTTTACCCTCCTCGATCTCGGCGGTCATGTAAACCACTTCATCATTGTTGATGTCAACCTTTCCGTTCTCTACAACACGATACGGAGTCTCGATGAAACCGAGATTATTGATCTTGGCATACACGCAGAGAGATGAAATCAGACCGATGTTCGGGCCTTCAGGGGTCTCGATAGGACAAAGGCGCCCATAGTGGGTGTAGTGCACGTCTCGCACCTCGAAGCCCGCGCGCTCACGCGAAAGACCGCCGGGGCCTAACGCCGACATACGGCGCTTGTGAGTGATTTCGGCCAACGGGTTGGTCTGGTCCATGAACTGCGACAGCGCATTTGTGCCGAAGAAAGTATTTATCACCGAAGATATGGTCTTCGCGTTGATAAGGTCTATAGGTTTGAAAACCTCATTGTCACGCACATTCATGCGCTCGCGGATGGTGCGCGACATACGGGCAAGGCCCACGCCGAACTGGTTGTAGAGCTGCTCGCCTACAGTGCGCACGCGACGGTTGCTCAAGTGGTCGATATCATCCACATCGCTCTTAGAGTTTATAAGCTCTATAAGATACTTGATAATGGCGATAATATCTTCGCGCGTGAGCACCTTTACATTGTCGGGGGTGTCAAGCCCGAGTTTCTTGTTGATTCTGAAACGGCCCACCTCGCCGAGGTCATATCTTTTCTCAGAGAAGAAAAGGTTCTGGATAACCTCGCGCGCAGACTCATCGTCCGGTGGCTCCGCGTTGCGAAGCTGCCTGTAGATATACTGGATGGCCTCCTTTTCAGAATTCGATGAGTCTTTTTGGAGAGTATTGAAAATAATGCTGTAGTCAACGGCGCTCACATTCTCCTTTTCGAGAAGCACAGTCTTTGCGCCGCTTTCTATGATAGCGTCGATGTTGTCTTCTGTAAGCTCGGTTCCACGGTCTACAACCACGTCGTTGCGCTCGATAGAAACCACCTCGCCTGTGGCGGAATCGGCATAATCCTCAAGCCAGCTCTTCACGATACGTCCGGCCAGCTTGCGACCGATCACAGCCTTGAGATTAGATTTCGTCACCTTGATCTCTTCGGCAAGGTCAAATATCTGTATGATGTCTTTATCGCTTTCAAGACCGATCGCACGGAGAAGAGTTGTGACAGGGAGCTTCTTCTTACGGTCGATGTAAGCATACATCACATTGTTGATGTCAGTTGCAAACTCAATCCAACTTCCTCTGAAAGGGATAATGCGGGCTGAATAGAGTTTCGTGCCGTTGGCATGGGTGCTTTGCCCGAAAAACACACCGGGAGAGCGGTGAAGCTGCGATACGACAACACGCTCGGCGCCATTGATCACGAACGTGCCCTGTTCGGTCATGTATGGAATCGGGCCGAGATATACGTCCTGAATTGTGGTGTCGAAGTCCTCATGGTCGGGATCCGTGCAATACAACTTCAACTTAGCCTTCAGAGGCACACTGTACGTGAGCCCTCTTTCAAGACACTCATCGATAGAATAGCGAGGCGGGTCGATATAATAATCGAGAAACTCCAATACGAAATTGTTGCGGGTGTCGGCAATTGGGAAATTCTCCGCGAACACCTTATATAGACCCTGATTCTTTCTGTCTTCCGGCGGAACGTCAAGCTGAAGGAAGTCTTTGAACGACTTCAGCTGCACCTCAAGGAAGTCAGGAAACGGGAGCGGATTCTTAATCGATGCAAAGTTTACACGCGGTTTTTCGGTTAAATTTACTGACATTGGGGTTTGTGTTTGTGTAAAATTTTCTCGTTGAGAAGTGGGATGGCACTTATATTCGGTTCATAAGATGGTCTGCGACTATTATATCGTCACAAATTGAACCAATCTTGGATTACAAAGTTTAAATATGCCAAAAAAAGGTTAAGAACGCCACTTCTCGAGCGTTCTTAACCTATTGGTAGGATAAGGATTCTCTTATTTGAGCTCTACTTCAGCACCAGCCTCTTCGAGCTGCTTCTTCAGGCCCTCAGCCTCAGCTTTGGGAAGACCTTCCTTAACAACACCGGGAGCGCCGTCAACGAGGGCTTTAGCCTCCTTAAGACCGAGACCGGTGAGCTCCTTAACGAGCTTAACAACTGCCAACTTGCTTGCGCCGGCTGCCTTGAGAATTACGTCGAAGTTAGTCTTCTCCTCCTCAGCGGGTGCACCAGCTGCGGCGGGACCAGCTGCAACTGCCACTGCAGCAGCGGCGGGTTCGATGCCATACTCCTCTTTGAGGATCTGAGCAAGTTCGTTCACTTCCTTTACGGAAAGGTTAACAAGTTGTTCTGCAAATGCTTTCAAATCTGCCATTGTTGTATTTCTTTTTATTATTTTTTACTTGATTAGTTTTCTTTGTTAGACAAGGTCTCCAATATGCCATGAAGCTTGGTGGCTCCGCTCTGAAGTGCGCTGACAACGTTCTTGGCAGGACTCTGGAGAAGACCGATGACATCGGCAATAAGTTCGTTTTTGCTCTTGATGTTGCTAAGAGTGTCTAACTGCTCTTCGCCAACATAGACTGTCTCCTCTACATAAGCGCCTTTAAGAAGGGGCAATGTATCGTTTTTCTGACGGAACTTCTTGATGAGCTTTGCAGGAGCGTTGCCCACGTTGCTGAGAAGAAGTGTTGTTTCGCCATGGAGAAGGTCATAAAGCCCACTGTAGTCGTTCTCGCTTGCTTCCAAGGCTTTCTTAAGAAGGGTGTTCTTGACGCAAAGCATCTTGATGTCCTCCTTAAAACATGCGCGACGGAGTGCGCTTGTCTTTTCTGCATCGAGACCGGAAGTCTGTGTAAGATATACGCAGCTGTATTCAGCAAGCGTATTTCCTATCTTTTCAATGATGAGTGATTTATCTTCCTTTTTCATTTCATCTTCTTTTTAGTTTATTCAACCACAGACTTGGGTTCCACTTTTACGCCGGGACTCATTGTGCTCGAAAGATAAATGCTCTTGATATATGTGCCCTTGGCAGTCGCAGGTTTTAATTTAACAAGAGTGTTGATAAATTCTTTTGCGTTGTCGCGCATCTGCTCGGGGGTGAAACTTACCTTGCCGATTGAAGCGTGTACAATACCTGTCTTGTCTACCTTGAAGTCAATCTTACCCTGCTTAACCTCTTTCACAGCCTTAGCCACGTCCATTGTAACTGTGCCGCTCTTGGGGTTAGGCATAAGACCGCGGGGACCGAGGATACGGCCCAAAGGACCGAGTTTGCCCATCACAGACGGCTGAGTGATGATCACATCAACGTCAGTCCATCCACCTTTGATCTTTGCAAGATATTCGTCAAGACCTACATAGTCGGCACCGGCTTCCTTTGCGGCAGCTTCTGCGTCGGGTGTGCAAAGCACGAGCACGCGAACCTGCTTGCCTGTTCCGTGGGGGAGTGAAACCACGCCACGTACCATTTGGTCAGCCTTACGGGGATCGACGCCAAGACGGACGTCTATATCGAAAGAAGCGTCAAATTTGGCATAGTTTACCTCTTTAACCTTCTCCGCTGCTTCGGCGAGAGTATAAGCCTTCCCGGGTTCAATCTTCGACAAAGCCAACTTTTGATTTTTTGTCAGTTTTCCCATTTTTGAAGATTTTTAGATGTTTTCAGGGAATGCCCCTTTAACGGTGATACCCATGCTTCTCGCTGTGCCGGCAACCATGCGCATTGCCGAGTCTAAAGTAAAACAGTTCAAATCAGGCATCTTGTCTTCTGCAATAGTCTTCACCTGATCCCATGTGATTTCTGCAACCTTGTTACGGTTTGGCTGTGCCGAACCGCTCTTTAACTTGGCTACCTCCTTGAGCTGCACTGCAACCGGCGGAGTTTTCACTACAAAGTCGAAAGATTTGTCTGTGTAGTAAGTAATTACTACCGGCAATACCTTTCCGGCCTTATCTTGGGTGCGGGCGTTGAATTGCTTACAAAATTCCATGATATTGATGCCCTTAGAACCCAATGCAGGTCCTACTGGAGGCGACGGATTCGCCGCACCACCCTTTATCTGCAATTTGATCTGTCCAGCAATTTCTTTAGCCATTGTTGTTAATGTTTAAATTGTTTGATGCAAGGTTTACTTTCCTCCGAAATCGTAACATATTTCGTCAGATGCGCTCCACTTGCGAATTTTCCAACTCTAAGTCGGTCGGGCGGCCAAATATCTTGACCTCGACCTTAATCTTCTTCTTGTCGGCGTTAACCTCCCTGATGACTCCACTGAAACCGGAAAATGGCCCGAAATTTACTTTCACTGACTCACCCACCAGATATTCCAATGACTCGTCATCCTGCGGAGCCCTCAGGTCATCAGCCGCACCAAGCATCCTCATCACCTCGCTCTCTCTTAGAGGCTCGGGGAGACTTGACTTGCTGCGACCACGCAAAAAATCAATGACATTCGTGGTGTTTCGGAGTTCATATATAACCTCTCCAGTAAGATATGCTTCAACGAACACATATCCGGAGTAAAGGTTACGCTCCTTCAACACTTTCTTGCCATTGCGCGTGGTGTAAACTTTCTCTGTAGGTATCAATACCTGGGAAACATAACGTCCGAGATTTGTGTTCTTGATTTGTGCATCCAGAACTTCCTTGACTTTTGCTTCCTTTCCCGAAATGGCACGCAAAACATACCATTCTTTCTTTTCGTCAGCCATTGAGCTACAATGTTTAAGTTTAGAAACTGATACTGTAAATAAGCTCCATCAGAAGATTGAAAATCTTATCCACAACCCAAATAAACACAGCGATGATGATGGAAGCAATCAACACCAGCACTGAGCTGCTGATAAGTTGTTTCTGAGTCGGCCAAGAAACCTTATAGACCAATTCGCTATAAGATTCCTTTATATCGTTGATTAATTTCATATTGCGTCTGATTGGCACGGGAAGAGAGGCTCGAACTCCCGACACCTGGTTTTGGAGACCAGTGCTCTACCGACTGAGCTATTCCCGTAAATATGGGGCCTTCATAAAGCCGAAGGCCCCAAGATTATTCTTTCTCAGTGTGCAAACAATCGTCTGCCCTGTTATTAGTCGTCGATAACTGAAGTGATCTGACCTGAACCTACTGTGCGGCCACCTTCGCGGATTGCGAAACGAAGACCCTGATCACATGCAACCGGAGTGATGAGCTTAACCTCGATCTCTACATTGTCGCCAGGCATTACCATTTCAATTCCCTCAGGAAGTGTAATCTCGCCGGTTACGTCAAGAGTACGGATGTAGAACTGAGGACGATACTTGTTGTGGAACGGAGTGTGACGGCCACCTTCTTCTTTCTTCAAGATATAAACCTGAGCCTTGAAGTGATCATGAGGCTTAACCTGTCCCGGGTGGCAGATAACCATACCACGCTTGATTTCATCCTTGTCGATACCACGGAGAAGCAGACCTACGTTGTCACCAGCCTCGCCTTCGTCAAGAATCTTGCGGAACATCTCAACACCTGTTACAACTGACTTCTTGTCAGCACCAAGGCCAAGAATCTGAACCTCATCACCTACCTTCACGCGGCCAGCCTCGATACGACCGGTTGCCACTGTACCACGACCTGTGATTGAGAATACGTCCTCAACAGGCATAAGGAAGGGTTTATCAACATCACGGGGAGGAAGTGGAATCCAGTTGTCTACTGCATCCATGAGTTCCATCACTTTTTCTTCCCACTGGGGCTCGCCGTTAAGAGCACCAAGAGCAGAACCGCGAATGATAGGAGTCTCGTCTCCATCGTAATCATATTGTGAAAGGAGGTCGCGCATATCCATCTCAACGAGCTCGAGCATCTCTTCGTCGTCTACCATGTCACACTTGTTCATGAAGACAACAAGACGCGGAACGTTCACCTGACGGGCGAGAAGGATGTGCTCGCGAGTCTGAGGCATCGGACCATCAGTTGCAGCAACCACGATGATTGCACCGTCCATCTGAGCAGCACCTGTAACCATGTTCTTCACATAGTCGGCGTGTCCCGGACAGTCAACATGAGCATAGTGACGATTTGCAGTCTGATACTCAACGTGTGCGGTATTGATAGTAATACCACGCTCTTTCTCCTCGGGAGCGTTATCAATTGAATCGAATGAACGAAGCTCGGAAAGACCTTTTTCAGCAAGCACCTTAGTGATGGCTGCAGTAAGCGTGGTCTTGCCATGGTCTACGTGGCCGATTGTACCGATGTTTACATGCGGTTTGGTTCTTTCGAATTTTTCTTTAGCCATAAGTTTTGCTAGTATTATTTAGTTGTTTTATTTTCCTCTGCGAAAGGAGAGATTCCCATAGAGCCAATGGCGGGATTTGAACCCGCGACCTCTTCCTTACCAAGGAAGTGCTCTACCCCTGAGCTACATGGGCAATCTGGAGCGGAAGACGAGGTTCGAACTCGCGACCCTTAGCTTGGAAGGCTAATGCTCTACCAACTGAGCTACTTCCGCATTCCCATTTTCAAAGCGCTTGCTTTGTCGGTGTGGGCGAAGATGGATTCGAACCACCGAAGGCATAAGCCAGCAGATTTACAGTCTGCCCCATTTGGCCACTCTGGTATTCGCCCTTTTTGAGCCTCTTGTCGGATTCGAACCAACGACCCCGAGATTACAAATCACGTGCTCTGGCCAACTGAGCTAAAGAGGCATTGAATTTTCGTTTGTTTCAGTGTCAAACCGAAATTCGACTGCAAAGTTACTGCTTTTTTCTCACACTCCAAATTTTTTCGCAACTTTTTTTCAAATATTTTTCAAAAACATCAGAGCAGAGACCTTGATTCCGGCAATCAATACATTAATTATCAAACAATTTGGCAGGAAAGAACCTCTAATTCTTTCCTGCCAATTTTTCGTCTATTCGTTGTTGCCACGCTTCACACAGACGGATTTTTATTCCACCGTGACCGACTTGGCAAGGTTTCGAGGCATATCTACATTCTTCCCTTTGTTGATGGCAATATAGTAGCTCAACAACTGCAAAGGTATGCTCGTGATGATCGGGCTAAGACACTCCGGCATCTCCGGAACCTCCAGAACATGGTCTGCAATGTTGCGAATCACGCTGTCTCCTTCCGTCACAATCGCTATTATCGAGCCTCCGCGCGCCTTTACCTGCTGCACGTTGCTTACAATCTTCTCATAAAGATGATCGTTTGGCGCAATTATCACGATCGGCATCTCCGTGTCGATAAGCGCGATCGGGCCATGCTTCATTTCTGCCGCAGGATAACCCTCGGCATGGATATAGGAGATCTCCTTCAACTTCAAAGCCCCTTCAAGCGCCACAGGATAGCTATAGCCGCGACCCAGGTATAGGAAATTGCGGGCATAGGTGTAAATGAGCGACAATCTTTCTATCTTGTCGTTAAGTTTAAGCACCTTCTCTACCGTCTTAGGAATTTTCAGGATTGCCTTTCCGAGATCCCGGATCTGCTCCTCTGTCACAGTGCCCTTCACCTGCGCTATTGATGTGGCAAGCATCGTTAGCACCATCACCTGGCCGGTGAATGCCTTTGTGGAGGCAACCCCAATCTCGGGGCCTACATGGATATAGGTGCCGCTTTCCGTTTCGCGGGGAATAGAGCTGCCTACAACATTACTTATGCCGTACACAAACGCACCCATCCCTTTGGCAATCTTGATAGCCGCAAGCGTGTCGGCTGTCTCGCCACTCTGCGAAATGGCGATAACGATGTCTTTATCATCGAGCACCGGGTTAGAATACCTGAATTCACTGGCATATTCCACCTCTACGGGTATCCGGCACATGTCTTGCAATAAATATTTGCCAAGAAGGGCGGCATGCCATGAGGTGCCGCAGGCCACTATGACTATGCGCTTCGCATTTATGAATTTCTCCTTATTGTCTGCCACTCCGGAGAGCATGACTTTTTTGCCTCCGTTCACCACCCTGCCTCTGATGCAGTCCTGCAAGGTAGTGGGCTGCTCGAATATCTCTTTGAGCATGAAATGAGGATACCCGCCTTTTTCAAGCTGTGATATGCTCATCTCCAAAGTGGTCACATCTATTTTGCTCTCCTTGTTCTCGAGAGTGACAAGCTTCAACGGCTCTCCCCTCTCTATCACCGCCACCTCTTCGTCTTTAAGATATACACAGTCTTTGGTGTATTCTACAAACGGAGTTGCATCGGAGGCAAGGAACATCTCGTTTTCACCGATTCCTATCACCAGAGGCGAGCTTTTGCGAGCGGCTATGATACGATTGGGATTATCCTTTTCAATCACAGCTATCGCATATGCCCCCACCACCTGCTTCAATGCCTCTCTTACGGCATCAAGCAGCGAGCAGTTGTTTTTCACCTTTATATATTCTATGAGCTGCACGAGCACTTCAGTGTCTGTCTCCGAATGGAATTTACACCCATGCTGAATAAGCGCATCCTTCAGAAGCTTGTAGTTCTCGATTGTGCCGTTGTGCACAAGAGCGAGATTGCCGTCTTCACTATAATGGGGATGGGCATTGCAATCGCTTGGCTCGCCGTGAGTGGCCCATCGCGTATGAGCGATGCCGGCTTTTGCCTCAAGATTCTTGTCCAGACAAAAAGCCTCAAGATTGCTCACCTTTCCCATTGTCTTATAGACATTCAACTTGCCGGAAGGAGCAACAAGGGCTATGCCTGCACTGTCATAGCCTCTATATTCAAGGCGATGCAATCCCTTTATGAGAATGTCATACACATTGCCATCGCCTACATAACCTACTATTCCACACATATAATCATCATATATTGACAAAACTGCGAGAACGCCGGACATAGTCCGCGCCCGCAATTCAAATTTTACATCTCTTTTGGTTGTTTGTCAAGTCATTGCTTGCTATCATAAATCGACACAAGAAGAGTTTCTGCCGATAAAGTGCGAACACTCTATCATCAGAACGAATTTAAAATATTTTTATTGTTAAGGATATTTTGTTTTTATTCATTCCGACAGTCGCGGCTTGCGGCGCATATCCGGAGTCCGGATAGATATTTTCATGGGGATAGGTTTAAGGCTGTGCTGTGTCACTGTTCTTCGCTTTCTGCTTTCCAGTTTTCTGAATCTCTTGATTGCTATTTTTCATGGAGTTTTCTTGGTATTAGCGACTAAGGTAGAGGGCGCGTTTTTTTGCGTTTGCCGAACTCTTCTTTTGCCGCCCAAGCCGCGACTATTTGTCGGAATGTGTCATTATGTCAAGGTCGGTTCGTAATGTCTTTTCAAAACCTTCTCTGCAAAGTTAACTCAAAATTTTGTTTTACGAAAATTCTTCGCCTTTAATTTTATCCATTTTCTATCATACCTCACCTTCTTTTTCTTATTTAAGTCACATTTCATATACCAATTATCAACAATGCACATCCAAATCTTTCATTTTGACAAAAAACACACAAACAAAAGTCTCCGAAACATGTTATACAACATATTCCGAAGACCGAATTTTAAAACCTAAATTATTCTTATTTCAAAGAAATTGCAGCTTTACAGCGCTTCATCCCGCTCTTTTCTGCAAGTATTATTTATTTACCTCCACCCCATCGCCTGATGAAATCACACCGGTTGTGTCGGAAGAGGGCATCTCTTCTATGAATCCTACCACAGAAGGATCGTCGCCTACATTGGCCCATTCAGGCGCGGAGAACCACATCAACGGAGCATATTTATTTATAAGTTTAACATTTTCCGGGCCCACCTCTTCCTCTGTGGCTGTCGTGATTTTTCCAAAAAATTCCGACACAAGCGGATACTTGGAAGCCAGATCAGACATATCCTCGTTTAATTTCTCGCTTTCTTCCGAATCAACAGGGAGATTGTTTATCTGGTCTTGTATTTTCTGAGCCGACTCGGCATACTTGCCGCAATAATCGACCATAACTTTATAATCCGACTCTGTGAGCTGCTCATTGCTATGAATCTTAGACGCCACTTTCGAGGCATCGTCTGAACCTCCACACGCCGCCGCGAGAAGAACCACTGCAAGGACAGCAATAATCTTAAAAATTTTCATAATAAACCATATTTAATTATTAATACCTGTCAATAATAACATTGCCCTAATAACATCTCCAGCCATTCAGGGACTTTTACAAGTCTACTGCCTGATCAATCACCGACATGACTCTAAAATTCATCGCCTAACGGAGTCAACGCCGAATCTCTGAGTTTATAAAGCAATGCCCTTTTAAGGCCGGGGTTGTCTTCAACCATGTGCGACAATTCCCAATGATGGCCCGCCTCCTCGAGAAGAAGGGGCGACGTGGCATCGACATTCGCAAGATTCCATGTCAGCAAAACCGTCTTTATCTTCAGGGCTTTCAGTTTTCTCACAAGCATCTCATGGTCTGCATCCCCGGTTATGAGCACCACATAATCAAACTTTCGGAAACAAGCCAGTTCGTAAGCCTCAAGAGCGAACCACACATCCACTCCTTTTTCTATCACTTGCGCCACACCGTCTTTTTCCATCTCGCGCAAATGCTTATAGTGGAAAACCACATCATTCTCAATCAATGTGTCTTCAAATTTCCGCTCATTATACAGCAAGTGCTTGTCGTATGCCTCTTTCACACGAAAACGCCCTCTGAAATAATGCGCCTCCGTTATCTGACAGTTGGCGGGGTCAACCCCTTCATCGTCGGCAAGGCGATAGCAGATGAAATCAAACAACGACCTCACCCTTATTATTGAATTCTCAATGGCTTTCAACGCACGATTCACTTTTGCATAGTAGCCGCCGTCGATAAACACTCCAATCGATATGTAACCAAGCATAATAAACTATTTGTTCGGGTTATATATTTAATAACCAGACTCCCCCTGATTTGTTCACCTCCTCGACCCCCTGACGCAACCTATTCACTCAGCCGCCAAAACATCGCCCCCGCTTGCTCCATAAAACCGGGCAAGCGGGGGCGATATGAAATTTTATATGCCAAACTGTTATGCAAGACGCTTTAATATGTCGCAAAGGAATTTCCAGAACTCCTGCACAGACGGGATATTGGCCTTCTCGCTTGGAGAATGGATGTCTTTAAGCGTGGGGCCAAACGAAATCATGTCAAGCCCCGGCATTTTTTCGAGGAACAAGCCACATTCAAGGCCGGCGTGCAACGCCTCCACCTTGGGCTTATGCCCGAACAGTGACTCAAAACTTGCTTCCGCCACCTCAAGAATCTTTGAATCCGGATTTGGTGCCCATCCTACATAGGTGTCGTCGAAACGTACGTCACAACCTATCATTGTGAACAGAGCCTTCACCCTGTCGGCAATCTCATCCCTGCGGGAGTCAACGGATGAACGCTGATGCACAGTGATGACGATATTGTCGCCTTCCATCTTTACCGAAGCAAGATTGCAGGATGTCTCTACAAGTCCTTCAACTGCATTCGACATTCCCTGCACTCCATTGGGGCAGGCAAACACCGCCGACACAAGATTATTTGCAGTGTCGCGGGCAATAACTGAAGACGGAGCCTCCACCTTTGAAGCTGTAAACGTAAAGTCTTTACCTTCTGCAAGCAGGAATTCGGCATGAATCATGTCGCTGAATGCTTCCACTTCTTTTTCAAACTCCGCTTCCTTGCCGCTGTCGATGCCGACTATAGCCCACGCCTCTCTGGGGATAGCGTTCGCAAGGCCGCCGCCATCTATAGAAGAAAGGAGAAGACCGTATTTCTCACGCATCTTCCCTAAGAATCTGCACAATTGCTGATTGGCATTCCCTCTGCCAAGGTTGATTTCCATGCCTGAATGGCCGCCTTTAAGGTGATTGACATGCACCTTATAATATGTCTTATCGGCAGGGGCCTCCTCTGTGGAATAAGGAAGACGGCAAATTGTGACCTTGCCGCCGGCACACCCTATCACGAGAGAGCCATGCTCCTCGGAGTCGAGATTCAAAAGAATAGAGCCGGTCACAAAACCGGGCTGAAGGCCATTGGCCCCTATCAGGCCCTGCTCCTCATCTACTGTGAAAAGACACTCTATTGGGCCGTGCACAAGCGTGTCGTCAAGAAGAACCGCCATACCGGCAGCGCATCCGAGTCCGTTGTCAGCACCGAGAGTAGTGCCGTCGGCTTTAACCCATTCGCCGTCTACGATTGTGGCGATAGGGTCGTTGAGGAAGTCATGCACCTTGTCTCCCCTCTTCTCCGCCACCATGTCCTGATGTCCCTGCAGAATCACTGTAGGAGCGTTTTCATGTCCGGGAGTGGCGGGCTTGCTCATCATGACATTCCCGACCTCATCGGTCTTTACTGTTATATTATGGCGGTTGGCCCAGTCCACAAGAAAACTTTTCATCTTGTCAAGATGGTGTGTCGGGCGAGGCACTTTGGTTATCTCGTCGAAACATTGCCACATCAGTTTCGGTTCAAGATCTGCGATTTTCATGATTGATTTATGTTATTTTGTTTTATTGGTCAACAAGGGCATGCTAAAATGAAAACTCGCGTCGCGACTCTTCTCATTTGCTTTCTGCCTTGAATTTTTTATATGCGGCGGCCATTTTCTTATGGTATCCTCTCTTAGCATACCCGGCCCCGTTATATTTTCTTGCAAATGCGGCCCAGTTTTTATTTCTCAGGTCGTCAAGCATCCCCCCGTTTGTGATAAATGCAGCAAACAATTCAAGCTGCTCAAGTTCGGAATAAGACATCAGCCTGACAAACTCATCCACTGTCTCGCAGCCACACTGCCTGTAATTGAATCCTCCTATCTGAAACATTCCCCAGAATGTGCCCATGTTTGCCCCCTGAGCATTGCTTTTGCGGGCATTGACCAACTGGGTCCATTCCTTCAAAGCGTGGCCGGAAAGCCCTTCCGGCACTTTCTCTCCCTTGGCTCCGGCTTTCGACGGAACTTTGTTTTTGAACCTGGCATACATTTTAGGGTCGAAGTTCACAACCGGTATCCCCGGAGCCCAAAAGCCCTTCATTTCCTTTCCTGCCTCAATCGACACCACCGCCTTTATCACCGCAAGCTCCACGTCAAGCTCTTTGGCCACCATGAGAAAGTCCTCCTCAGTAAGGCTCGTGTAGCGGGAGCCTTCGTCGCCGGCAGGCACCGAGTCAACCAGCACCCTGCGAGTGCCGTCGAGCATATCGCGCCCGGGATTAATTATCTCCTCAAGCACCGATATTTCCACCTGTTTCCGGGAAGAAGAGCCACCCTGTCCGGGAGCGGCGAAGCCGGCCATCGCCAGCACCGCTGCCCCCGACATCAATATGGCAGAAAGGCCCCGAATCATAATTCAGCCACCTTTTTAAGAACTAATGCAAGATGCTTCCAGAATTTGTCTACTGTAGGGATCAGGAGCTGCTCGTCGGGCGAGTGTACGCCGGTCATTGTCGGGCCGAAGCTCACCATGTCGAGTTCAGGATATTTGGAAAGGAAGAGACCGCACTCCAAACCTGCATGGATAGCCTTGATGGCCGGTTTAACGGCAAAGAGCTCCTCATATGCGTCGGCAGAAATTTTCATGATGGCCGACTCCATGTTGGGGGCCCAGCCGGGATAGCCGTCAGAATGGCTCACACTTGCGCCTGCAAGCTGGAAATGAGCCTCCACCTGGCCGGCAATGTCGTTTTTGCGAGATTCTACCGACGAACGCTGCGACGTAGTAACCTTGATTTTGTCATCACCCTCCATCTTGACGGCTGCAAGGTTGGTGGATGTCTCCACAAGGTTTTCAAGGTCACGGCTCATAGAGACAACTCCGTGAGGCGCTGAATAAAGCGCACGGATGAGCGACAGAGATGTGGCAGAGTCTATGCAGTATTCAGGACGCTCCACGCTCTCTATCTTCAACTCTACACAGGGCTCCACACCCTTATATTCGTTTTTGATGTCTTTTGAATACACCTTAAGGAATTCTTCCACCTTCTCGCGATGGTCATTGTGAACACCAAATACCGACTCTGCCTCTCTCGGGATGGCATTTCTGAGATTGCCTCCCTTGAATGAGCTCACCTCGATGTCCCATTTTTGTGAACACTCCCAGATGAAGCGTGCCACAATCTTGTTTGCATTGGCTCTGCCGAGATGTATGTCGCCGCCGCTGTGGCCGCCGAGAAGTCCGCTCACGCTCATCTTGAAATAGCTGAAGTTCTCAGGCGAGAAGCTTCTGTTGTAATGGAACACGGCAGTTGTGTCGATGCCGCCGGCACAGCCTACAAATATCTCGCCGTCATCTTCCGAGTCAAGATTCACAAGGATTTTGCCGCTAATCATGTCTTCTCCGAGATTCTGAGCCCCTTCAAGGCCGATTTCCTCGTTGATTGTGAAAAGGGCCTCCACCGTGCCATGCTCAAGAGAATCGTCAATCATCACTGCAAGCGCAGCCGCCATGCCGATGCCATTGTCAGCCCCGAGTGTGGTGCCCTTAGCTTTCACCCATTCGCCATCGATATAGGTGCGTATTGGATCCTTAAGGAAGTCATGCTCCACATCCCCGTTTTTCTCAGCCACCATGTCCATATGTGCCTGAAGTATTACTGTCGGGGCGCTCTCATTACCCTTTGTGGCCGGCTTTGACATCACCACATTCCCAACCTTGTCTGTCTTTGCGGCGATTCCGTGCTTCTTGGCAAATTCAAGAAGATACTCTCTAATCTGCTCCTCATGACATGAAGGGCGGGGCACTTTTGTGATCTCATCAAAGCACTGCCATATCAAGGCAGGCTTAAGGTCTTTAACTTCCATTCTATTTCTGTTTTTTATGGTTATTGATTTAGTCTGAACATATGATTGCTAACCGGCGGGCCGGAACATGCCCCGAAGGCTTTGCCATCATTCAATTCCCAAAAGTACATAAAATTTTCATGCCGTCAAAAGATCAGCCAATTTTAATTCAAAAATTCAATCTCATTTGCCACGTTTTTAGGGGCGAATTTAATGCAGACTATCTCTGCCGGCACAACATAGAGCATCTCAAAAACCGCAAAACCGCCAAAATACGCGCATTTCTCATTCGTGATTTTTTAATTTACTGATTTTTTTGTAATTTTGCGCGATTAATTCAAACGGCACACAGGCTCAGACGAGAGCCATCGTGTTAAAATATATTTAAAATAGTGAAATTAACTCTATTAGTGCTATTCTTTTGTGGGATTGCATTACTTTTGCTCTCCGTTAGAGTAATTTTTTCTCGAAGCCACTCGTTTCTGTCAGGTCACGCCTGCCATGGGGTAAAGCCCCGGAGGCGGCCTTCAGCAGACATGGCAAAGAATAAAAACATTGAACAACAATAACATTTATCAATAATAATGAAAAAAAATCTTCTCAGAGTTTCGGCAATGTCTTTTGCCCTCTGCATATGCTTCGGTCTCGCCTCTTGCGGTTCTGACGCCCAGAAGGAAGCTCCCGCCGCCAAGGCCGCGTCTACCCCAGCCAAAAGCGCCGACGCCCTCCCGAACTACCGCTATGTAGACCTCGACACTGTTCTCAGCAAGTATAACCTCGCCAAAGACTACAACGAGGAGATGCTGCGCATGCAGACAAACATGGAGAGCGAAGTTAAACGCCATGAGAACTCCATCCAGTCGTTTGCTTCTTCAATGCAGAAAAAAATGCAGAACAACGGCTACCTCTCGGAGGAGTCATACAAGGCTGACCAGGACAAAATCAACAACATGCAGGCCAACGCCCAACGCTCTGTGGCAACTTTGCAAAGCAATTTTGAAAACGCTGCCATGACCGCCCAGAAAACAGTGAACGACTCGATCGAGGCCTTCATAAAAGATTATAATGCAAAGAAAGGCTACGACGCCATCCTGTTTAAAGCCGCAACTCTTTATATCAATCCCGATCTCGACATCACTTCAGAGGTTGTAGAAGGTCTCAACGCCCGCTACAACAAAGTAAAGAAATAAGCTCTTCTCCCCTATTAAAAGGCCGGGTCTTAAAAAAGATTCGGCCTTTTTTCAACTCTAAACCCTCTCCGGGCGTTACTACATTTGTAGATTGCAGAAGTTCTGATTAACTTTGCGCATGATTCTCTTCTTACCCCCACGGGAATGGCGCAACGCTTTTCCCGATAATCAGGCTTGACTCCACATTTCAAAACCCTGGCAATGATTGAAGACAATATTATAAACAAAGAGGCTAACGAGCGTACTGTGCTCGTAGGGCTTGTCACACTCCGACAGAGCGAGGCGAAAGTGAAGGAATATCTCGACGAACTCGATTTCCTTGCACGCACCGCAGGGGCTGAACCGGAGAAACGGTTCATACAAAAATTGGAATATCCCAACCCGCGCACTTATGTCGGGAAAGGGAAACTTGAGGAAATACAGGCATATATTGAAGAAAACGAAATAGGCCTCGTGATTTTCGACGACGATCTCTCGCCTAAGCAGGTGGCAAACATCGAGCGCGAGCTGAAAGTGAAGATTCTTGACCGCACAAGCCTGATTCTCGACATATTCGCAAAACGTGCGCAGACTGCCACAGCACGCACGCAAGTGGAACTCGCGCAATATCAGTATCTGCTTCCAAGGCTCACAAGAATGTGGACCCACCTCGAACGCCAGCGCGGCGGCATCGGCATGAGGGGCCCGGGCGAAACCCAGATTGAAACCGACCGGCGAATAATTCTCGACAAAATATCTCGCCTGAAAGAGGAATTGCGCCACATCGACCGGCAAAAATCAATTCAACGCAAGAACAGAGGCAAGCTCACAAGAATTGCCCTCGTGGGATATACAAATGTCGGAAAGTCTACGCTCATGAATCTTCTGAGCAAAAGCGAAGTTTTTGCCGAAAACAAACTCTTCGCCACTCTCGACACAACCGTGAGGAAAGTAATCATCGACAACCTCCCCTTCCTGCTCACCGACACAGTGGGCTTCATAAGGAAACTACCAACCCACCTTGTTGACTCTTTTAAATCAACCCTCGACGAGGTAAGAGAGGCCGACATCCTCGTGCATGTCGTCGACATTTCACACCCCGGTTTTGAGGAGCAGATTGAAGTGGTAAACAAAACTCTCCAGGAAGTTTGCGGGTCTGCGGCAAAACCGGTGATCATGGTTTTTAATAAAATAGATGCCTTCTCCTACACACCTAAAGACCCCGATGACCTCACACCCTCAACAAGGGAAAACATCTCGCTCGACGAATTCCGACAGACCTGGATGGCACGAATGGAAAATAACTGCGTGTTCATTTCTGCCAAAAAGCGTATAAACATCGATGCTCTGAAAGACCTTCTCTATCAGAAAGCGAAAGAGATTCACTCCGAGAGATTCCCCTACAATGACTTTCTCTTCCAAAAATATGATGAAGACTATGACTCCGAACCTACAGAACACTGACAACCGCCATGCATCTCAACCGCAAGTGAGGCTTAAGTGGTGGCAAGTGGCTCAACTCGAAAAGCAGGGATGCTCAGCCGACAGCTGGGACAGCGTCACCGTGTCTCCCCTTCTTGACCTTCGCAACATCAGGAATGTGCATTTCGGGGACAACGTGTCGGTCGGAAGCGGCGTAGTCATCAGGAATGTGCCTGGAGGAATAAGGAACTGCTTCATTGGCGACAACGCCATCATAGAAAATGTGGCCCGGATAGAATTCGAGCCTGAGGCGGCATGTGGCGTAGGAATATCAATATGCGCTCTCGACGAGACCGGCTCACGCCCTGTGAGGGCGTATCCCGGACTTTCTGCACAGGTGGCCACGCTGATGGCACGCGAGCCAAAATGGCTCGAACATAACCTGCTGCCGGGATTCCAGGATTTTCTCGACTCAAAAAGCGTGCCGGCGGGAATCGGAGAGAGAGCTGTTGTCCGCGACTGCGGACGAATCCTGAACGTAAGCATAGGGCCTGAAGTGACAATCGAGGGAGCCCGGTCGCTGATGAACGGAGCTGTAATCAACAACGCGGCCCCCGGCAAATGCTTTGCCTACGTCGGAAGCGGAGTAGACGCTGACAACTTCATAATCGAAGACGGCAAAGTGTCGTCAGGATGCATAATCAGAAACTGCTACATCGGACAGGGAGCCGAACTGGAGAAAGGGTTCACTGCTCACGACTCTCTGTTTTTCGCAAATTGCTCTTTCGAGAATGGAGAAGCCTGCGCAGTGCTTGCAGGGCCATACACCGTGAGCATGCACAAAGGCACACTCCTCATAGGGTGCCAGACCGCATTTATGAACGCCGGGTCGTCTACAAACCAGAGCAACCATATGTATAAGCTTGGCCCTGTGCATTGGGGTGTGCTCGAACGCGGAGTAAAGACCTCGTCAGGAGCCTACATTATGTTTGGCGCCAAAATCGGAGCATTCACCATGATTATGGGCGCCCACAAAACTCATCCAGACTCATCGTCATTCCCGTTCTCTTATCTTTTCGGCGACGAGCGAGGGGCAACCGTGGTGGTGCCGGGGGCAATGCTCAGATCATGCGGGCTTATGAGAGATGAAAAGAAATGGCCTACGCGCGACCGACGCATGCGCCGCCGTCTTCCGCTTCACGACCGCATATCTTTTAATGTGCTCAACCCTTTCACCGTCGACAGTATGCTGAAAGCCATTGACACAATCACCGAACTTCTCGCGCATCCTGCCGACGACGACCTGTTCGTGCGCCACAAAGGAATGAAGTTCACACGCGCGGCCCTTGAAAGGGCGAAAACTCTTTACACAGCCGCAATCTTCAAATATCTCTCTTTGGTGCTCCCCGACAGCATCATCCCTGATTCCGACGGCGCAGAGGCCGGAACCTGGGTAGATGTGGGGGGCAGATAATGCCCAGGGCCACACTTGACCTTGCGCTCGCGTCTGAAAGCATTGATGATGCGGAAAGAATTTTCACCGAAGCCTATGAGCAATATGGCGAAGAGGAAATCCGCTGGATAGGAAGAAGATTCGGAGAGTGGTGGAGAACACACCAGAACAGGATCCACATGGGGGCGGAACAATTCGACGCAATGGTCGAAGATGACCGCGATGAGTATCTTGACAACCTCGCAAAAGAGACTCGGATGCTGTCGCTTTAAGCAAAATTAACCACTCCACAGGCATATAATCACTGAATAATGGTCGGCAATTACGTTTTTTTCGTTATTGCCGACATTTTATTTGCAGATTATGAAAAAATTAACTACCTTTGCGCCGCTCGTAAGGGAGATCTTTCCTGCGAGGTAGAGAATTAACAACCATATTTATTAACTTTTAATGACTGAATCTAAAGTTCAAACCCCGATTGAAGATTTCGATTGGGATGCCTATGCAAACGGCGAAACTGCTGGTTCGAAGAGCCGCGAGGAGCTTGTAAACACCTACGACGAGTCTCTTAAGACAGCAAAAGACAATGAAGTGGTGACCGGCGTAGTTAAATCCATCTCAAAACGTGAAGTTCGTGTCGACATCGGCATGAAGTCAGACGCCATCATCCCTGTATCTGAATTCCGCTACAACCCCGACCTCAAGGTTGGCGACGAAGTAGAGGTATTCATCGAGGCTCTCGAAGACAAGAACGGCCAGCTTCGCCTTTCTCACAAGAAAGCTTGCCAGACCCGCAGCTGGGATCGTGTCAACCAGGCTCTCGAAAACGACGAGATCATCAAAGGATATGTTAAATCGCGCACCAAAGGCGGCATGATTGTCGACGTGTTCGGCATCGAGGCATTCCTCCCCGGCTCACAGATCGATGTGCGTCCTATCCGCGACTACGATGTGTTCGTCGACAAGACTATGGAATTCAAGGTTGTAAAAATCAACCAGGAATATAAAAACGTTGTCGTTTCACACAAAGCCCTCATCGAGGCAGAGCTCGAGGCTCAGAAGCGTGAAATCATTTCTAAGCTCGAAAAAGGCCAGGTGCTCGAAGGCAAAGTCAAGAACATCACTCCTTACGGCGTGTTTGTTGACCTTGGCGGCGTAGACGGCCTCGTTCACATCACTGACCTTTCCTGGGGCCGCGTTTCCGATCCCCGCGAAGTGGTTGAGCTCGACCAGGACATCAAAGTCGTTATCCTCGACTTCGACAACGAGAAGAAGCGCATCGCTCTCGGCGTTAAGCAGCTCCTTCCCCATCCCTGGGACGCTCTTGACCAGACAATCAAAGTGGGCGACCACATCAAGGGCCGCGTAGTCGTTATGGCTGACTACGGTGCATTCGTTGAGGTTCAGCCCGGTGTTGAAGGTCTCATCCACGTTTCAGAAATGTCTTGGAGCCAGCACCTCCGCAGCGCTCAGGACTTCCTCAAGGTTGGCGACGAGGTTGAAGCAGTTGTCCTCACTCTCGACCGCGAAGACCGCAAGATGAGCCTTGGCATCAAGCAGCTCAAGAACGACCCTTGGGAGAACATCGAAGAGAAGTATGCTATCGGCTCTCGCCACACTGCAAAAGTTCGCAACTTCACAAACTTCGGCGTGTTTGTTGAAATCGAGGAAGGCGTTGACGGCCTCATCCACATTTCTGACCTCTCTTGGACCAAAAAGATCAAACACCCCTCTGAGTTCACTCAGGTGGGCAACGACATCGAGGTTCAGGTGCTCGAAATCGACAAGGAGAACCGTCGTCTCTCTCTCGGCCACAAGCAGCTCGAAGAGAATCCTTGGGATGTGTTTGAGACAATCTTCACTGTTGGCTCAATCCACGAAGGAACTATAACTGAGGTGATGGACAAAGGCGCAGTTATCGCCCTCGAATATGGCGTGGAAGGCTTCGCCACTCCCAAACACCTTGTGAAAGAAGACGGCTCTCAGGCTAAGCTTGACGAGAAGCTCAACTTCAAGGTAATCGAGTTTAACAAAGACAGCAAGCGCATCATCCTTTCTCACAGCCGCATAGCTGAAGACGCCAACAAGGCTGAGACTCGCGCTCAGCGCCCTGTGGCCAAGAAGCCCCGCCGCGAGGAAGAAGCTGTGGCAACTCCGGCAATCGAGAAAACTACTCTCGGCGACCTCGGAGCTCTTCAGGCTCTCAAAGAGCAGATGCAGAAAGAGGAACGCAAATAATTTGCTTCCCATACAATGTGATTTAGTGAGTTAAACTCTACTATATTATTAAAAAATGGAAAAACTTCGCTTTTTCCATTTTTTTTTGTAACTTTACGTCCCGAAACAAGCCCATCAAACACTCATGAAAAAAAACCTTCTCAAATCTTGTCTCATCGCCGCCCTGCTCGCCGTGACTTCGGCAGGAGCATCTGCCGCGTCGAAAGGCTGGGAGCCGGTGAAATCTGAGTATCACGATGCTAAATCTGTGGCCAAAGAGGATGAAGTGGAAATCAAGACCGCCTCTTCTCTCATAATTGTGACCGCAAGCCACCCGGTGCATATAAAAGTGTTCACCATCCTTGGAAGACTCGTGTCGGAAGAAACTTTGCAGCCCGGCACATCCCAGCTCGCAGTTGGAGCCCATGGAGTCTACATTGTTAAAGTGGGAGAAATCACATGCAAAGTGGCACTATGACGGGCTGTGACAATTTTGACCTTATATATCTATAATCACCAATTAAATCTAAATTATGAAAGAGACAGAAATCGACTGGAGCAACCTTTCATTCTCCTACATGAAAACCGACTACAATGTGCGCTGCACATATAAAGACGGCAAATGGGGTGAAATCGAAGTGTCAGACTCTGAGTATGTCCCGATGCACATCGCGGCATCTTGCCTCCACTATGGCCAGGAATCATTCGAAGGCCTTAAAGCCTTCCGTGGCAAAGACGGAAAAATACGAGTATTCCGCATGGAAGAGAATGCAAAGCGCTTTATCCGCTCTGCCGAAGGCATCAAGATGCAGCCAATGCCCGTTGAACTGTTCTGCGAAATGGTTCGCAAGGTTGTGAAACTCAACGAACGCTTTGTGCCCCCCTATGGAACAGGCGCTTCGCTCTACATCCGTCCGCTTGAAATAGGCATCTCTCCGCGCGTTGGCGTGAAGCCCGCCTCTGAATATATGGTGATAATGCTTGTCACTCCTGTTGGCCCTTACTTCAAAGAGGGTTTCAAGCCCACAAAAGTGTGCATGAGCAGAGAATATGACCGCGTTGCCCCCAAAGGCACAGGCTCAATCAAAGTGGGTGGCAACTATGCCGCTTCTCTCGTTGCCGGCGAAAAGGCTCACGACCTCGGCTACTCTGTTATGCTCTATATCGACCCGAAAGAGAAAAAGTATCTCGACGAATGTGGCGCAGCCAATTTCTTCGGAATCCGCGACAACAAATACATCACTCCTTTCTCTGAATCCATCCTTCCGTCAATCACAAACAAGAGCCTCACTCAGCTTGCTGAAGACCTCGGCATGACTGTTGAACGCCGTCACATCCCGGTTGAGGAACTTGAGACTTTCGAAGAGGTTGGCGCCTGCGGAACAGCAGCTGTAATCTCCCCCATCGGCGAAATCGATGACCTTGACAACGGCAAGAAATACATCTACTCCGAGAATGGAGAGGCCGGCCCCTGGAGCGTGAAACTCTACGAAAAACTTCGCGGCATCCAGTATGGGGAAGAGCCCGACACTCACAACTGGTGTGAGATAATCGACTAATGCAAAGTCCCTTAAACATATCTGACATTTTCGCCCGGTTTTATGCCGGCAATGACGCTCTCCTCGCCACAGTTTCCGTTCACTCGGAATGTGTGGCGAGGAAAGCCATTTTTTGTGCCGACGCTAAAGGGCTCGACATTGACCGTGAGTTTGTATATGAAGCCGCACTGCTCCACGACATCGGTGTGGTGAAATGCGACGCACCTTCTATCCACTGCCACGGCACCCGGCCTTACATATGCCACGGCATTGAAGGGCGCGCCATGCTCGAAAGCCTCGGCCTGCCGCGCCATGCGCTTGTATGCGAACGACACACCGGTTCAGGTCTTTCTGTGGCCGACATAATCTCGCAGAACCTTCCGCTCCCCCACCGCGACATGCTCCCCATAACCCTTGAAGAGAAATTAATCTGCTACGCCGATAAATTCTTTTCAAAATCCGGCGACCTCTCACAAGAAAAGCCACTTGAAAAAGTGCTTCGTCAAATGGAGTCACACGGCCCCGACACCCTCGCCCGCTTCCTCCGCCTCCACACCCTCTTCTCCTGACCCACCACCCCCACCACCCACTACTTTTGTACGTCCAATATCTGTGCATGCAACCTAAGATTAAGTTGCTGCGCTCATATTTTTAGCATTTTTAAAACTTTATTTTGCTTTTTATTGCTAACTTTGCATCCTGAACGATAATATTTTGCCATCATTGAGGCGTATTTTTCTATATATCATGGCATTGACCGTTATCGGTCTTGCATTTGCCCAGCAAAGCCTTAAACCGGAAGTTTCCACAAACTCCCAGCAGGCTGAAGCCCCTGATTCTTCCGGGGCCAATATTTTCGTGCCCGTAGACACTTTTACTCTCGACACGGATTCGCTCGTGACAAGAAACGACACGACATTCTTCGGATTCGACTCTATCTTTGCGACAACCGACTCTATTATCGACATCCCCGACTCACTGGCCAACGATTCTTCTTATCGCGCTAAAAGAGCAACCCCTGTAGAGCCTGACTCTTCTCGCTCCATTCTTTCAAGAATAAACCGTGAGAAGGTAGACCTTGAGAACGCCGTGGTGTTCGATGCCAAAGATTCGCTCGTGATGATGGGACAGAATAACGCCTATCTCTATGGAGACGGGAAGGTGGAATACGGCCAGTTCAAGCTCAATTCCGAAGAAATAAGAATGGAGCTTGACAATTCAACCGTGTTCGCAACAGGCGTGGTCGACTCCACCGGAAACCTCGCCGGAACCCCTGTTTTCTCCGACGGCGGCGACGAATATGAGTCGAAGGAGATGACTTATAACTTTAAAACCGAACGTGGATTCATAACCGACGTCATCACAGAGCAGGGTGAAGGCTATCTCACAGGCGGCGCATCAAAAAAAATGGAAGACGGCTCTTTCTTCGTAAAAAACGGCAAATACACCACTTGCGATGACCATGAGCATCCACACTTCTATTTTAACGTGACCCAAGGCAAGATGATTCCCAACAAAAACATCGTGACAGGGCCCGTCTACATGGTGCTTGCCGATGTGCCCCTCCCTCTCGCCCTCCCGTTCGGCTATTTCCCTTTCACCAAGGATTATTCAAGCGGAATCATATTCCCCACTTTCGGAGAAGACTACAACAGAGGGTTCTACCTGCGCGACGGCGGATATTATTTCGCCATATCAGATTATGTAGACCTTGCACTGCGTGGTGAAATCTACACCAAAGGCTCTTGGGGCATATCAGGGCACACCTCTTATGTGAAACGCTATAAATTCCGTGGCAATTTCGACTTCTCATATATCACCACGATATATGGCGACAAAGGCAGCCCCGACTATTCAAAGCAAAACAACTTCCAGGTTATCTGGAGCCACTCACAAGACTCGAAGGCAAACCCGAATATGAGCTTCTCGGCATCTGTGAATTTCACTACTTCAGGCTACACCAGAAATGACCTGAACTCATATTATAATTCATCGTTCACTGAAAACACCAAGTCTTCAACCGTGAACATGACTTACCGTTTCCCGGGAACAAAATGGAGCCTCTCTACAACTGCCAACATATCTCAGCGCACACAAGACTCTACGCTCTCTGTGTCGTTTCCGAACATCAATGTGTCGATGTCGCAGCTTGCGCCTTTCAAACGCAAAAAATCAGTGGGCGGGGAGCGTTGGTATGAAAAAATCCGTTTGTCATACACAGGCCAGTTCCAAAACTCGCTCACAACCCAGCAAGACGAGTTTTTCAAGAAAAGTCTCATCAAAGACTGGCGCAACGGCATGCGCCACTCCTTGCCGGTGTCTGCCACATTCTCTCTTTTCAAATACATCAACATCTCTCCCTCTATCTCCATGAATGACCGTATGTACACGTCCAAGATACGCCGCCAATGGGATTCCCAGGCATCGCGCGAGGTGATGGACACAACCTACGGCTTCTACAACCTTTTCGACTTCAATGCCTCTCTGTCGTTCGACACTAAAATCTATGGTTTCTGGAAACCTATGAAATTCCTCGGCGACAAAGTGCAGATGATCCGCCACGTGCTTACCCCCACTGTGTCGCTGTCGGCTTCGCCCGACTTCTCCGACCCTATGTGGGGAGTGTATGGCAGCTACGACTATATTGACAACCAAGGCGTGCCACAGCACAAAAAATACAACTATTTCTCTCATGGAATATTCGGGGCGCCGTCGGCAGGAAAATCAGGAGTTGTGTCAGTCAGCCTGGCCAACAACCTTGAAATGAAAGTGAAAAGCGACAAAGACACCACTGGCGTGAAAAAAATCTCACTAATCGAGAATTTCACAATCAGCCAAAGCTACAACTTCGCGGCCGACTCCATGAACTGGAGCAACGTCAACACTTCGATACTTCTGCGACTGGTCAAAAATTTCAACCTGAACCTCTCTGCCACATGGGACCCCTACACATATCGCCTATCCCCCTCCGGCACACCGGTAAGGGTGAATGTGCCCAGATGGAAAGCCGGAAAAGGTTGGCTTCGACTCTCTTCTACCGGCACATCATTCTCCTACACTTTCAACAATCAGACCTTCAAGAAAAAAGACAATAAAGAAGACAACAAAAATAATAAAGGAGACGATGACGACGACACACCGTTCGACGGAGATGACGGGTCGGAAGCAGATGACTTCGACTCCTACGGCGATATGAAAAGGCAACGCCGCAGGCAAGCCCGCGAAGAGGCGGCCACTGCCGATGCCGACGGCTATTCAAAATGGGAATGCCCGTGGAGCCTCACTTTCAACTATTCTGTAAACTACGGATACGGAGCCTTTGACTACGATAAACTTGAATACAAAGGGAAGTGGACGCAAAACCTCTCCTTCTCAGGCAACATACGCCCCACAACAAACTGGAATTTTTCATTCTCGGCATCATATAATTTCGACTTGAAAAAGATTGCCTATATGAACTGCTCCATATCACGCGACCTTCACTGCTTCACCATGTCGGCTTCATTTGTGCCCTTCGGCCCCTATAAGTCATACAACTTCCACATCTCCGTGAAATCATCGCTTCTAAAAGACCTGAAGTATGATAAACGGTCGTCAAACACCAACGGCATCAAATGGTATTGACGCTCTGACATGCCGCCATAATCCCTGCACTGCGAACCATCCGGCAAGATTATGGGCTCTCCGGCAAGAGCACATCATGCCTATTTCTCATTTCGCGTCTATTGCATGCGAAATGAAATTTGGAAAATTCACACTTTAGTATTACTTTTGTAAAAAATTAGGCAGTGATGGCTCAACCCCTTATTACGCTCCTGAAATCGGTTGACGAAAAAATCACCGAGCTCAGCACAATCCAGAAGCAGCTTTATGCACGGATAGAGGAACTTGAAGAGGAGAACGCCGGGCTAAGGCAAGAATTGCAAGACAACAAGGCTCTCCTTGCCAAAGCCACAACCGACATAGAGTTTCTCACCATGTCTTACAGACTGGCAGAGTCGCCCGACTCTATAATAAGCACACGACGCCGCATTGCCCGATTGATTCGCACCATCGACAACTGCATCTCCATGCTTAAGGAGGAATGACGATGAACGATTCTGACAACGTTAAAATGACAATAAATATAGGCGGCGAGCACATTCAGCTTTCCGTCCCTTTCAACCGGCAGGATGCTGTGCGCGATGCTGAAAAAGCGGTTGCACAACTCTTTGACAATTGGCGGAAGAAATGGCCCTCGCGTTCCGACAAGGAGATTATGGCAATGATAGCATATCAGTTTGCTTCATTTTACCAGGAACTCCTCGAACGACACGAGAAAGCGGCGGAGATTGCCATGGAATGCGATACCCGCCTGGCCTCAATAATATCTTCGCAAGGGAACATAGCCGACTGAACTTTGTGCCGGCATTCTTTGTCGATTTTTTCTTAGTCTGACATATCATCTTACCTCCACTCTTATTCATATTGCAATTGTTGGATGCACTCCGGCATTCTTGCGACATGCACGCAAACATGCCACACTTGTTTTGATTATTTACTTTAATACCCAACAATAACAGATAAATGTAATGGAAATAGCAATATGGATTATAATTGCGGCTGCCGCAGCTATCATTGGCTATGCTCTGGCTTTGAACATAGCCAAGCGTAATGCCCGCTCCTCAGCCAACATCATCATCGACGACGCAAAGCGTGAAGCCGATGTTATCAAAGAGAAAAAGATTCTTCAGGCCAAGGAAGAGGAAATGAAAATCCTCGCCGACGCCGAGCGCACTGCCTCACAGAAAGTGCAGAAGGCACAGGCTTCAGAAACTCGCGCACGACAGAAAGAGCAACAGCTAAATCAGCAGCAAGGTGAGCTTGCCCGCAGAAAAAAAGAAATCGACTCGGCCAAAAGCACCCTCGACGCCCGCGAGCAACATATCAACCAGAAATTTGAGGAAGTGGAGACAATGCGCAAAAACGCGCAGGATGAACTCGAAAGAATATCCGGGCTGTCGGTTGACGAAGCCCGCGAAAAACTCATAGAGTCGCTCAAAGACGAGGCCAAGAGTGCCGCCGCAGGATACATCAACGACATCATGGACGATGCAAAACTCACGGCATCAAAGGAGGCAAAACGAATCGTGATTCAGTCGATTCAAAGAGTAGCCACTGAGACTGCTGTCGAGAACTCTGTAACAGTGTTCCACATCGACAATGACGAAATCAAAGGTCGCATCATAGGCCGCGAAGGCAGAAACATACGCGCCCTTGAGGCTGCCACCGGCATAGAGATTATCGTAGACGACACCCCGGAGGCTATCGTGCTTTCCGGATTCGACCCTGTGCGCCGCGAAATAGCACGCCTCGCCCTTCATCAGCTCGTAGTCGACGGCCGCATTCACCCGGCACGCATCGAAGAAGTTGTGGCAAAGGTGCGCAAACAGGTGGAAGAAGAAATAATCGAAACAGGAAAGCGCACGGCAATCGACCTCGGAATACATGGCCTGCACCCTGAGCTCATCCGCATGGTTGGCAAAATGAAATACCGCTCTTCTTACGGCCAGAACCTTCTGCAGCATTCTCGCGAAACTGCCAACCTGTGTGCAGTGATGGCATCTGAGCTCGGGCTTAATCCGAAAAAAGCTCGCCGTGCCGGATTGCTGCACGACATAGGCAAAGTGCCCGACGACGAACCGGAGCTCCCGCACGCTCTCCTTGGCATGAAACTTGCCGAGAAGTTCAAGGAAAAGCCTGAAATATGCAACGCCATAGGGCGCACCACGATGAGGTTGAGCAGACTTCACTTCTTGCTCCAATCGTGCAGGTGTGCGACGCCATATCCGGCGCTCGCCCGGGCGCTCGCCGTGAAATAGTTGAAGCCTACATCAAGCGTCTCAACGACCTTGAACAGCTTGCCCTCTCTTATCCCGGAGTGCTCAAGACATATGCAATCCAGGCCGGCAGAGAACTGCGCGTAATTGTCGGCGCAGACAAAATCACAGACGAAGAGACCGACAAACTGTCGAACGAAATAGCACGCAAGATTCAAGATGAAATGACCTATCCGGGCCAGGTGAAAATCACAGTCATCCGCGAAACCCGTGCCGTGGCGTTCGCAAAATAATCAAGGCTCCTATATTTTTCTGTCATGAATAGCGAAGAAAAAGATAAGGAAGTCTTTTCAAGCGGATGTCCCGGATGCCGACGCAGCGGAGCCTGCGTCGGCTGCGCTCGCAGAGAGCCGCGCGGAAAACTTCTTGCCACCGACTGGCTCGCCGACATTCCGGGATCTGACCCAAGGGGCGTGGTGGAAGTCATGTTCAAAAACACACGCGTAGGGTTCTTCACGAATCCTTCATCGCTGCCCCTTAAAATTGGCGACATCGTGGCTGTGGAAGCTGCCCCGGGCCACGACATAGGACGCGTGTCGATGGTAGGGCCTCTTGTGAGCCTTCAGATGAAGAAAGCGGGCGTAAAACCCGGAGGCGATCTCAAAAAGGTGTTCAGAATCGCACGCCACTCCGACATTGAAAAGTTTGAAGAGGCCAGAGCAAGGGAGCACTCCACAATGATTAAAGCCCGCTCTATAGCCGAAGAACTTGGCCTCGCCATGAAAATTGGAGACGTAGAGTATCAGGGCGACGGAGGGAAAGCTATATTCTATTATATAGCCGATGAACGCGTAGACTTCCGCAAACTCATCAGGATTCTTGCCGACACTTTTAAAGTGAGAATAGAGATGAAACAAATCGGAGCTCGCCAGGAGGCCGGAAGAATCGGCGGCATTGGCCCGTGCGGACGACCGCTATGCTGCTCATCGTGGATGAGCAAATTCGTGTCTGTCGGAACGGGAAGCGCTCGCCTGCAAGACCTCTCTATGAACCCTCAGAAACTTGCCGGACAGTGTGCAAAATTAAAATGCTGCCTTAATTTTGAGGTTGACTCTTATGCAGAGGCGCAAAAGCAGCTTCCGCCAAAAGATGTCACCCTTGAAACCAAAGACGCAACCTATTTCTATTTCAAGCCCGATATTCTTTCGAGAACAATCACGTATTCAACCGACCGCAACATTCCTGCCAATCTTGTCACCATCGATGCAAGGAGAGCTTTTGAAATTATCGCGCTCAATAAGCAAGGCGTGAAGGTCGATTCCCTCGAACTCAATCCGGAAGAAGTTGCGGCAAGAGAATATGGCGACATAATCGGACAAGACAGCCTCACCCGGTTCGACAAGGCCAAAAAGAAGAAGAAGAAGAAAAAGAAACTTCCTGAAGGCAGCGAACAATTGCAGCCCGCTTCCACGCAACAGCGCCAGCATCCCTCTCAGCATCCAGAAAAGCCTGCGGCTCGTCAAGAAAAGCCACGGAATCAGGATCCACGGCAAGACAGGCCCAGACAAGACAGGCCTCAGCAAGAGAGAATGCCTCAGAACCGCCAACAAAAGCCAAGGCCAAAGAAAAAGCCAAGGCCCAAAAACACGGAAAACGAAGGTGAATAACTCCTCATATAATAACATCGATTGTTATGACCATCGGTCTGAATAACATAAAGTCCATCCTGACGGCATTATTTCTTACGCCAGGATGGGCTCTCTTTTCGTTTATCTTCGCTTCATGCTCTCAGATAAGCCCCGTGAGATATGCTGATTTCAAAGATGTGGAATATGGAGGAATGCCCCAGAACTGGACTTATGATTTCTCCCCCGTCCCTGCGGATTCCGCTGAAATGCTCACAAAAAAATTTGACGCCATAATCGTGGTCAGATACACAGCGAGATGCCCGTCAAAAAGTGTGATTCTGAATCTCGAAGAATTCTCCCTCTCCCATTCGAAGCCGGATTCTCTTCAAGCCTCAATCAGGCTTTTCGACAATGAAGGGAAACCTCTCGGACACGGCAGCTACGGCGTGTATGAGATGGCTGACACAATTCGACGGGGCATATCCATTCCAGAGGGATATTCCATATCAGTGTCATCACCGCTGCCCATGAATTCCACTGCCGGCATCAACGCTGTTGGCGTGGTTTTGTCTTACACAGGAGCAGAAGAAGACAACCTCTTTAACCGTTTTAATTACTTCAAAAAATGAAACTTATTCCCGACAACCTCAGAGTTGAGATTAATCTGCGCATGGATTCTCTTCGCCGCCACATGCGCGAAGAGGACGCAGACGCTTTGCTTGTGGCTTCAAACCCTAACTTATATTACACCACCTGCCGATTTTTCAGAGGATACGTCTACATCCCTGTTGAAGGCAACCCGCTATGGTTTGTGATAAAGCCAAATGTGTTCGATTCAGAAAATGATGTAGTCTTGATACGCAAGCCTGAAATGATAGCAACCGAACTCGTCAGACTCGGATATAAGTCGCCTATGGCTGTAGGTTATGAATTCGACGACCTCTCCTACTCCGATGTGTCGAGGCTGAAGGCCATATTTCCCGAAGCAAAAGTTGCTAACGGCTCTAAAATTCTTCGTAAATCAAGAATGGTAAAGACCGAATGGGAGATTGACCGAATGAAGGAAGACGGCATTCACCAGGCCGAAGTCTACCGAAGAGTAACCAAGTGCTATCAGGAAGACATGACAGATCTTGAGTTTCAGATCGAGATTGAACGAGTGCTGAGGCGAGAAGGGTGTCTGGGCGTCAGCCGCACATCCGGAAATCTTATGGACATCAACATGGGCTCTGTGATAGCCGGAGAAAATGCCGACACCCCAAGCCCGTATGATTTCACAATGGGCGGAGCAGGCATCGACCCGTCGCTACCGGGAGGTGCAAACGGAACAACTCTGAAACCGGGAGAAACCGTGATGATCGACATGAACGGCTCATTTAACGGCTATCAGACAGACATGACACGCGTGTGGAGCATTGGAGAGGTTCCGCACATTGCCTTTAAAGCACATGAATGCTCTCGCAATATTCTCCGTGCACTCGAACAAATGGCAAAACCGGGAGTGGCTGTAGCAGATCTCTATAAGAAGGCAATGGAGATTGTAGAGGGCGAAGAACTGTCGCAATATTTTATGGGACACAGGCAACAGGCCGCTTTCATCGGACACGGCGTTGGCATAGAACTCAACGAGCAGCCGGTGGTCATGGCAAGAAGCAAGGACATTCTGGCTGAAAACATGACAATCGCCCTTGAGCCCAAATTTGTGATACCCTCGGTTGGAGCAGTAGGAGTGGAAAACACATACCGTGTCACACCATCGGGCTTGAATCAATCACTATATTCCCTGAAGAGATTCAAGAATTGTAAATCCAGACATTCGTCAGATGAATTTAAAAAACGATTTAACAAATCCTATATTCAAGACCATCGGCGAGATAGCCGACTCAATGGGGAGAGAAGTATATGTCGTCGGAGGTTTCGTGCGCGACATATTTCTGCGCCGCCCGTCAAAAGATTTCGATTTCGTCACCGTCGGGTCAGGAATTGAACTAGCTCAAGCCATTGCAGCCCACCTCGGGCCAAAAGCCCATATATCAGTGTTTCCGAATTATGGAACCGCCCAAGTGAAATTTCGCGACCTTGAGCTGGAGTTCGTAGGGGCGCGACGAGAGTCTTACTCAAGAAATTCCCGCAACCCAATAGTGGAAGACGGATCGCTTGAGGATGATATGAAACGCCGGGATTTCACTATAAATGCAATGGCAGTGTGCCTGAATAACGAAAGATTCGGCGAACTCGTCGACCCTTTCAACGGCATTGCAGACCTGCATTCAGGAGTAATCAAAACGCCGCTTGACCCCGACATCACTTTTTCCGACGACCCGTTGCGGATGCTAAGGGCAATAAGATTCGCAACCCAGCTTTACCGGCCCGATTCAAATGAAAAGCCCAATTCATTCCGTATCCTTCCTGACACCTTCGAGGCGATCCGCCGCAATGCCGGAAGAATGGAAATAATCACACGCGAGCGCATAAACGAAGAACTTTCAAAAATCATGAAGTCGCAATGTCCCTCAGTTGGATGGAGGCTTCTCGACATGACGGGTCTTCTGCCCTACATATTCCCGGCGCTGGTGCCTCTGAAAGGTGTAGAGATGAAAGAAGGACGTGGACATAAAGATAATTTCTACCACACAATAAAGGTGGTAGACAATGTTGCCGCGCGCTCTGACAAAGAATGGCTTAGATGGGCTGCTCTGCTTCACGACATTGCAAAGCCTGCTACAAAAAAATATGATAAAAAATTAGGCTGGACATTCCACAATCATAATTTCATTGGCGCGAAGATGATTCCCCGCGTTTTTCGGGAAATGAAACTCCCTCTTAACGAGAAAATGAAATATGTTGCCAAACTTGTGGGGCTGCACATGCGTCCGCAATCTGTTGGTGAACAAGGTGTGTCAGACTCCGCAGTGCGCCGCCTCATCACTGAAGCAGGCAATGACATCGACGACCTTATGATTCTTGCAGAAAGCGACATCACTTCAAAGCAGCCTGAAAAAGTGAGACGCCAGCTTGAGGGTTTTAAAAAACTCCGCGAAAGAATGCAGGAGATTCACGATGCCGACGAACTGCGAAACTGGAAAAATCCGATTGACGGACATGAGATAATGGAAAGGCTCTCAATCCCCCGGGGCCGGAAATTTCAAGATTGAAAAGCATAGTGAAAGAGGCCATTATCGAGGGTGAAATTCCATATGACCACGACGCTGCCTGGAATTATCTTATAAGCCACAAAGATTAAAACCACAGGAAATAAAAAATCGGAATCCTGATCAGGATTCCGATTTTTTATTAGAGTAAACTTTACAAGGATAAAATTAATCCTGATTGAGGTTCACACGCTTGAAGTCTACAACTACAAGGCCCTTCTCTGTCTCATCGAGGAACTGGGCAACTGTAATCTTAGCATTCTGCACATATTCCTGCTCCATGAGGCAGTTCTCTTTGAAGAACTTGTTGAGACGACCGTTGGCAATATTCTGAATCATCTGCTCAGGAAGATTTGCTGCCTTAGCTTCGCCTGCCTCTTTCATGATCTGGCGACCGCGAGCTGCATCCTCCTCAGAAATCCAGCCCTTAGAGATGTTGCTCTCAATGTGATCCTCAGAATCGAAATGGTTAGGATTCAAGCCGGCCTTGCTGAGAGCAGAATCCTGTGCCTTGCGGATGAGTTCTGCTTTTGTTTTCTCAACTGCCACGCTGATTTCCTGATCGATAGTCTCCTTAGCGACATTGTCGCGAGAAACAGCAACAGGATTCATGGAAGCAATCTGCATACAAACCTCGCGACCTACAGCGGGATCCACGCCTTCAAGGTTGAAGCCAACGATAGCGGCAAGCTTATCGTTGAAGTGGTTGTAGGCAGCCACACTTGCAGCCTCGATCCATTCGTAATCTCCAAGTTCCATCTTCTCGCCGGTCTTGCCAACTTCATCAGTGATGAGTTCAGCAACTGTGCGTCCGTCGAGGCTGAGATTCTTGAGTTCGTCAAGGCTCTTAGCCTTGGCAGCGAGAGCTGCGTCAAGAATTCTCTTTGCGAGAGCGCGGAATGACTCATTCTTTGCAACGAAGTCAGTTTCACACTTCAATGTGGCGATAGCTGCGAAACCGCCGGCAACGCCGGAGAATACGCAACCCTCGGCAGCCTCGCGGTCTTCACGCTTGGCAGCCACAGCCTGACCTTTCTTGCGGATGATTTCGATAGCTGCGTCGATGTCGCCGTTAGTTTCAGCGAGAGCATTCTTGCAGTCCATCATTCCTGCGCCGGTCATGTGACGCAGTTTCTTTATATCTTCAATAGATACAGCCATTGTTTGAATTTATTAGGATGAATTATTCTTCAACAGCCTCTACAGAAACCTCTACAGCCTCTGCGGGAGCTGCCTCTTTAGCACCCTCGTTGCGACGCACGCGACGACGCTTTCCAGGAGTAGCCTCTCCGCTCTCTTCCTTGTCTTCAGGAGTGTCGAGCTTCTCAACCTTGCGCTCTTCAAGACCCTCTGCCATAGCAGCGCACACAGAATTGAGGATAATCTCGATGCTCTTAGAAGCATCATCATTAGCGGGGATTACGTAATCGACATTCTCGGGGCAAGAGTTAGTGTCGACAATGCCAAACACGGGGATGCCGAGACGGTTGGCCTCAGCCACAGCGATATGCTCCTTCATAACGTCAACTACGAAAAGCGCGCTCGGAAGACGAGAAAGATCGGCGATAGAGCCAAGGTTCTTCTCAAGCTTCGCACGCTGACGTGTGATCTGAAGTTTCTCGCGCTTTGAAAGATTATCGAAAGTGCCGTCCTTGGTCATCTTGTCGATGGTAGTCATCTTCTTCACAGCCTTGCGGATTGTGGGGAAGTTGGTGAGCATACCGCCCGGCCAGCGTTCAGTCACATAAGGCATGCCAACAGACTTTGCATTGTTTTCGATAGCCTCTTTAGCCTGCTTCTTAGTTGCGACAAAGAGAACTTTACGTCCGCTCTTGGCAATCTGCTTCAGAGCATTAGCGGCCTCTTCAACCTTGGCTACAGTTTTATAGAGGTCGATGATATGAATGCCATTGCGCTCCATGAAGATGTAAGGAGCCATAGCGGGATTCCATTTACGTTTGAGGTGGCCGAAGTGGCAGCCTGCCTCTAAAAGTTGTTCAAAAGTGGGTGTTGCCATTTTTGTCTTTTGTTTTTTGAACGGCTAAATCCGTTCTGGTTGTTTACTTTCTTTATTAAATTTCGTTAGAAATCCAACCCGCAGGTAGGAGACATGCTCATCCTGCGAATTTAGATACTAAACATATGCGTGTCAAGCAACAATTCCGACAGCATCTAATCGTGAAAAAACGATTAACGCTTTGAGAACTGGAAACGCTTGCGAGCCTTCGGCTGACCGGGTTTCTTACGTTCTACAGCACGCGGGTCGCGAGTCATGAAGCCTTCTGCACGAAGAGCAGACTTGTCTTCAGGATTGATTTTCACAAGGGCACGGGCGATTGCAAGACGAAGAGCCTCTGCCTGGCCTTTGTAGCCGCCACCGTCGAGGTGAGCCACGATGTCATATTTCTCAGCGACATCGAGAGTGTTCAACGGCTGCTTAACAACATACTGGAGAATAGAAGAGGGGAAATATACGTCGATAGGACGCTTGTCGATAACGATGTTACCGCTACCCTCAGTGAGATAAACACGAGCTACGGCTGCTTTGCGGCGGCCAATTGCATTCACTTTTTCCATCTGCTTCTATTATTTCAGTTTGTTGATATCGATTACTTTGGGGTTGTTTGCCTCGTGGCCGTGCTCCGAGCCATTGTAGACATAGAGGTTATTGAGCTGGGCAGCGCCGAGAGAACCCTTGGGAAGCATGCCCTTAACAACCTTGATAAAGAGAGGATGACGTCCGGCCTTGATAGTCTTCTTCATAGACTTAGCCATGAGGTCGCCGGGAGTGAATGTGCGCTGACCGCCGGGATAGCCTGTGTAGCGGAGATATTCACGCTTGTTGAATTTGTCACCGGTCATTTTCACCTTATCAGCGTTGATGATGATTACATTGTCACCGCAGTCGAGGTTGGGGGTGAAGTCGGGCTTATATTTGCCACGAAGAATTTTTGCCACTTTTGAGCAAAGACGGCCGAGCACTTGATCGGTAGCGTCGATAACTACCCACTGCTTTTCGATTGTTGCGGGAGTAGCTGATTGGGTCTTGTAACTTAAAGTATCCACTTTGGACGATAGGTTTAAAGATTATTCAATGTTATAAAGTGTCGAAAAAAACGGCACTTCAATGACCGCCCAACGATATGAAGCGACATGCGGCTGGCCATAGCCACATAACGCGGAGGCAGGGCGGACAACAAACTGGATATAATCGGCTCGCAAAATTACAAAATAATCGCCACATACACAAACTCCTATTCATAAAATAACAAAGAAATTTCAAAAATAACAAAAAAAGCCTCCACGGACGCGCTGTCCGCGGAGGCTCTAAGGCGGCGATTACCTACTCTCCCGCTTTCGCAGTACTATCGGCGTGATAAGGCTTAACTTCTCTGTTCGGAATGGGAAGAGGTGGAGCCCTTATGCTGTCATCACCTGAATATCTTCTTTCCCGCGACTCTGCGCGGTGATGGCCTTGAAAAGACCACGACGGAAGCGGCGGAAGACATCGCGAAACACCCGAGCCAACGACGGCTAGCCTGGCCTGTTTCTTTTTTTCCGGAACGTTCGGGCAATTAGTACCGCTCGGCTGAACATGTCGCCATGCTTGCACCTGCGGCCTATCGACGTCGTAGTCTGCGACGGCCCTGTAACGAGATCTTATCTTGGAGCTGGCTTCGTGCTTAGATGCTTTCAGCACTTATCCTACCCAGACGCTGCTACCCGGCGGTGCCCCTCGGCGGGACAACCGGCGCACAGGAGGTCTGTCCAGCACGGTCCTCTCGTACTAGTGCCGGATCTCCGCAAATCTCAACGCCCACAACAGATAGAGACCGAACTGTCTCACGACGTTCTGAACCCAGCTCGCGTGCCACTTTAATAGGCGAACAGCCTAACCCTTGGGACCTTCTCCAGCCCCGGGATGTGACGAGCCGACATCGAGGTGCCAAACCACTCCGTCGATATGAGCTCTTGGGAGGGATCAGCCTGTTATCCCCGGAGTACCTTTTATCCTTTGAGCGACGGCCCTTCCATGCGGAACCGCCGGATCACTATGCTCAAGTTTCCTTCCTGTTCGACTTGTATGTCTCGCAGTCAAGCGCCCTTATGCCATTGCACTCTGCGGCCGGTTGCCAATCGGCCTGAGGGCACCTTTAGGAGCCTCCGTTACGCTTTTGGAGGCGACCACCCCAGTCAAACTACCCGCCAAGCAATGTCCTCGCTAATCGCGAGTTAGAAGCCAAATGTGCGAAGGCCAGTATTTCAACAACGACTCCGCGGCGACTGGCGCCACCGCCTCTCTGTCTCCTGACTATCCTACACATCGCACACCCGGCCCCAATGCTAAGCTGCAGTAAAGGTTCACGGGGTCTTTTCGTCCCGTTGCGGGTAATCGGCATCTTCACCGATACTACAATTTCACCGAGCTCACGGTCGAGACAGTGTCCGGATCATTACACCATTCGTGCAGGTCGGAACTTACCCGACAAGGAATTTCGCTACCTTAGGACCGTTATAGTTACGGCCGCCGTTTACCGGGGCTTCACTTCACCGCTTCGCTTGCGCTGACGGCTCCGCTTAACCTTCCGGCACCGGGCAGGTGTCAGGCTGTATACCGCGCCTTGCGGCTTCGCACAGCCCTGTGTTTTTGCTAAACAGTTGCCTGGACCTATTCTCTGCGCCTCCCCTTGTCTAGGGGGAGGGCCCCTTATCCCGAGGTTACGGGGCCAGTTTGCCTAGTTCCTTGACCGTGAATCTCTCGAGCGCCTTGGTATCTTCTACCCGACCACCTGTGTCGGTTTACGGTACGGGCCGGCCTCCGCTCAAGCGGCGGGCGCGGTTTTTCTCGGGAGTCTGCTCCTCCGCGGTTGTCACTCGCCGCATGCGGCTCGTGTACTGTCTGCTTTCGCGCCCGGCGTTTCCGCCGCCGGGCATCGCTACGGCATTCAACGCGCTATTCCGTCAGCGCGCACGCGTTTCGCTCCTCCGTCACCGCTCCGCCTCGCGGAAGCCGGGTTGCGGAATATTGACCGCATGTCCATCCGCCCGGCCTGTCAGGCCGGCGTTAGGCCCCGACTCACCCTGAACCGATTAGCGTTGTTCAGGAACCCTTGGTCTTTCGGCGAGGGGGTTTCCCGCCCCCTTTGTCGTTACTTATACCTGCATTTGCTTTTCCCGCCGCTCCAGGGCGTCTCGCGGCGCGCATTCGCCGCGGCGGGAATGCTCCCCTACCAATCCGCCCTATGGCGGAGTCCACGTCTTCGGCACCAGGCTTATGCCCGATTATTATCCACGCGGGGCCGCTCGACTAGTGAGCTGTTACGCACTCTTTAAATGAATGGCTGCTTCCAAGCCAACATCCTAGCTGTCGCTGCGGCCCCACCTCGTTATTGCCTTCAACTCAGCCCGGATTTCGGGGCCTTAGACGGTGGTCTGAGTTGTTCCTCTCTCGGACGCGGACCTTAGCACCCGCGCCCTCACTCCCGGGGTCTCTGCCGCGGCATTCGGAGTTCGTCAGGACTTGATAGGCGGCGAAGCCCTCGCATCCTATCGGTCGCTCTACCTCCGCGGCATATGCCCCGAGGCTGCACCTAAATGCATTTCGGGGAGTACGAGCTATCTCCGAGTTTGATTGGCCTTTCACTCCTACGCACAGGTCATCCGAAAGCTTTTCAACGCTTACCGGTTCGGACCTCCAGACGGTGTTACCCGTCCTTCATCCTGCCCATGCGTAGATCACTCGGTTTCGCGTCTGCCTCCGCCGACTCGGCGCCCTGTTCGGACTCGCTTTCGCTCCGGCTCCGGGCCTCAGGCCCTTAGCCTCGCCGGCGACGGCAACTCGCAGGTTCATTATGCAAAAGGCACGCCGTCACCACACCTGGTGGCTCCGACCGCTTGTAGGCGCATGGTTTCAGGGTCTTTTTCACTCCTCTGTCCGAGGTGCTTTTCACCTTTCCCTCACGGTACTCGTTCGCTATCGGTCTCTCGGTAGTATTTAGCCTTTCGGGATGGTCCCCGATAATTCAGCCGGGATTTCTCGTGCCCCGGCCTACTCAGGTGCCGACTGGTCTTGTCTCGGGTCTTCGTGTACGGGGCTTTCACCTCCTCCGGCCGCGCGTTCCAGCGCGTTCCACTGACCCTGACTCGACGTGGCGTCGGTCCTATAACCCCGGCACATGCCTTGCGACACCGCCGGTTTGGGCTCCTCCCCGTTCGCTCGCCGCTACTGGGGGAATCGTTGTTACTTTCTCCTCCTGGCGGTACTTAGATGTTTCAGTTCCCACCGTTCGCCTCCCGCTCTGCGGGATGCCGGGATCGCTCCCGGCGGGTTGCCCCATTCGGACATCCGCGGATCACTGGGCATTTGCCCCTCCCCGCGGCTTTTCGCAGCTTGTCACGTCCTTCTTCGCCTCCGAGAGCCAAGGCATCCCCCATGCGCCCTTCGTTCGTTCCGTTTTAACGGAATGCCGGACGACATTCTTCTCGCGCGGGCATCGCCCGCGCCGCCTAAGCCTTTTTTGCCTACCGCCATCCCTGCGGACGGCGGCGCTCGTTGTTTCTCGTTGAGTTTCTACGTTTGTCTTCTCGCTTCGCAATCGCGCATGCCGCGCAATCGCTCTCGCTTCCATCATGTCAATGTGCTCTTTTCAAAGTAGTCCTTGGCAGAGTTGAACTGCCGACCTCTACATTATCAGTGTAGCGCTCTAACCAACTGAGCTAAAGGACTGTTTGAGAGAATCCCCACAGGACACAGACGGGACAGGCGCACGGGGCGTCTCCTCAATCACCTTTTTGTCATCCCTCAACCGAAGGCCGCAGTCCGGCCTCCAGAAAGGAGGTGTTCCAGCCGCACCTTCCGGTACGGCTACCTTGTTACGACTTAGCCCCAGTCACCGATTTCGCTCTAGGGCGCGCCTCCCGGCGACGCACTTCAAGCGCCCTCGGCTCCCATGGCTTGACGGGCGGTGTGTACAAGGCCCGGGAACGTATTCACCGCGCCATGGCTGATGCGCGATTACTAGCGAATCCAGCTTCACGGAGTCGGGTTGCAGACTCCGATCCGAACTGAGAGGGGCTTTCGGGTTCCGCTCGGCGTCGCCGCCTGGCTTCCCGCTGTACCCCCCATTGTAACACGTGTGTCGCCCCGGACGTAAGGGCCGTGCTGATTTGACGTCATCCCCGCCTTCCTCGCGGCTTGCGCCGGCAGTCCGTGCAGAGTCCCCAGCCTTTCCTGCTGGCAACTGCACGCGGGGGTTGCGCTCGTTATGGCACTTAAGCCGACACCTCACGGCACGAGCTGACGACAACCATGCAGCACCTCGGAAGACGTCCCGAGGGAAAGGGGCGTCTCTGCCCCAGCCGTCTCCCGTTTGAGCCCGGGTAAGGTTCCTCGCGTATCATCGAATTAAACCACATGTTCCTCCGCTTGTGCGGGCCCCCGTCAATTCCTTTGAGTTTCACCGTTGCCGGCGTACTCCCCAGGTGGAATGCTTATCGCTTTCGCTTCGCCCCCCAGGCATATCTCTGCCCGGACAGCAAGCATTCATCGTTTACTGCGTGGACTACCAGGGTATCTAATCCTGTTCGATACCCACGCTTTCGTGCCTCAGCGTCAGTGTGGAGCCGGTACGCTGCCTTCGCAATCGGGGTTCTGCGCGATATCTAAGCATTTCACCGCTACACCGCGCATTCCGCGTACTTCTCTCCAACTCCAGCCCGCCAGTTTCAACGGCTCGCCGGGGTTGAGCCCCGGGCTTTTACCGCTGACTTAACAGGCCGCCTGCGCACCCTTTAAACCCAATAAATCCGGATAACGCTCGCATCCTCCGTATTACCGCGGCTGCTGGCACGGAGTTAGCCGATGCTTTTTCTTCAGGTACCCTCATCCGGGGACTAGTCCCCGCCTTTGTTCCCTGACAAAAGAGGTTTACGATACGCTGTACCTTCTTCCCTCACGCGGCTTGGCTGGTTCAGGCTCCCGCCCATTGACCAATATTCCTCACTGCTGCCTCCCGTAGGAGTCTGGTCCGTGTCTCAGTACCAGTGTGGGGGGCCTTCCTCTCAGAACCCCTACGCATCGTCGCCTCGGTGGGCCGTTACCCCGCCGACCAGCTAATGCGCCGCATGCCCATCCCTGTCCGGATCGCTCCTTTCCTCCCCCCGGGATGCCCCGGGGAGATATACGCGGGCTTAGCCCGCCTTTCGGCGGGTTGTCCCCCTGACAGGGGCAGGTTGCATACGTGTTACTCACCCGTGCGCCGCTCGCCGGCAGTGGGAGCAAGCTCCCACCCCGCTGCCGCCCGACTTGCATGTGTTAAGCCTGCCGCTAGCGTTCATCCTGAGCCAGGATCAAACTCTCCGCTGTTAGTATATAGTTTCCTATTTTACTCGGTTTGGCGCCCTCCCCAAATGGGGCGGGCTGTTGTTCTCTGGCCGGACGCTATTCCTTGGTTGCCTGGTTGACTTCGATTGACGGAGACTGCTCTGTTCCGTGTCTCCTTGTCTCTGTCTGTATGGCCCGGGGCCTACGCCCCAGTTTGTCCTGTGGCATCGTTGTCAATGTTCTCTCCCGCTCCCGGGGCGTCTGCCTCAATCGGCTTGTTTCCCGTTTGCGGTTGCAAAATTACAACCTTTTTCTGCCCTCTGCAAGCGTTTTTATGTTTTTAAGCATGTTTTTATCTTTTCTTGGTCGCAACTTATTGTGACTTAATCAAATCAACAAATGTTAAAATATGTATATTTTTATTAATATCAGAACTTTATACCATATTTAATTGTTGTACCCATACTTTTATTCTCCAAAAATTTCCAAAAATTAAAAAAATTGAACCTTCTACATATTTATTATGTTGAATTATTGAATCTCTAATCTCCATTTTTGGCTCGCATTAAAAAAGTATGGCAACAACCATTGTAGTCGCTGCCATACTTTTTATATTAAATTAGGTGAAACAATCAAAACGTCATTGCCATGGAAACAGAAACTCCTTCCGGCCCGGCCGACGGCACAATCGAAAGATTGTGTTTTTCGGCAAAAGGGCGTGTATATATAAAAGAGGCACCGGCTCCAATCGCAGCGCCCGCAAGCACATCCCACCAGTGATGTTTCTTGGAGAACACTCTCCCCCACCCTACATATGCGGCCACTGCATAGGCTGGCACTCCAAACTTCCATCCATACCGACGTTGAAGAAACGTGGCATTCGTGAACGCGACTGCGGTATGTCCGCTGGGGAATGAATGCATATTGCTGTGGTCGGGGCGCTCCTCCTTGACAGCATACTTTAATATAAGAGTAGCCCCGGCAGCAGTCACCGCCGAGAGCGCTCCCTGTTTCAGACCCTGCCAATCACCCTCTATAATCACTCCCGCCAAAGTTGCGACCGGCATTGCTATGACAAGCAGATCGGTAGAGGTGGCAACACCTTTCTGGGCAGAGGTGCGCACAAAGCCTGAAGAACCGTCTGACGCAGAAGAACTGAATGCCAAAGGCTGCGCACTGACCGAACCACAGAAAACAATAGCCAATATAATCAGCAGACACACTCGGCATCTGACGATTGCAGCTTCTTTTATAACCATCATGAGAATAACGCGATAAATTTTGGTATAAACACTATGCAACCCACTCCAACAGCTGCCAAAGCCAGGAGCGTGACAGCTGTGGCTCCGAAATCTTTAGCCCTGCCTATAAGGGGGTCGTGCTCTGTAGTGATTCTGTCGGCCAGGGCCTCGACTGCACTATTTAGAGCCTCTGCCGAAATCACAAGCCCAATGCATATGACCACGGCACACCATTCCCAGCGAGCTAAGCGGGAAAAAGCGCCCGCAACGATTGCCGCGACTGCCGCAACCATATGAATCCGCGCATTATGCTCATAGCGAAGCAACGCCTTGAAGCCATGCCAGGCATATTTAAAGGCCATAACTCGCTTACGCCATGAGAATTTAGAATCAGTAATCATAATCAAATGAGAATTCGTCTACATATAACACAGCCCCTGCCCCTCCGGTGAAATAATCGCCATACTTTGAAGCCGCAGCAGTAATCTGCATATATGATGGCACTCTTGAAGTGCTCCTGTAATTTATTTCAATCTCGAAAGGCTGGTAACCGTCCATCGTGCCTCCAAACACAAGTTCTCCATACCCTATCACATAATCCGCGTTTTTATCAAACAGATTTCTGTTCTTTGGGTTCGTTCTGATTTCAAACGGAGCAGTCCAGTCAGTCAGAGCCACATATATATGGCAAGAGTCAGGACGCCCTTTCAGATATTCAAGTTCAGCAGAGGCATAATCAATGTCAGCCGTTTTATATTGGTAATACCCTTTCAGCTTTGTAGGCCTGAGATTCCATGGGCGGCCAAAATCAAGGATGCCGTTGGTTCCGTCAACTTTCACAAAACCACCTGTGAAAATAGAACCGGCCGCAAGTTTTCCAATCATTCCGATGCCTACGAATTTAGTGTTGAGCTCCGCCGCCTGTCCGCTGCCTTTGGGCGTATGGTCGGTGGGCACAACATTGCTTTGGCCAAGAGTGGCGGCCCCGGTGTTGCCGGTGTCCCAATACGGTGTTCCCCCTTCATTCCAAGGGCACCATATCTTACTGTCTTTAAGCCACCATTGGTCAAAACTGCCGTCGGGGATGTCGGCAGTTGCCTCCGTTGACACCTTGACCTCATTGCCAATCTCTGAATCAGCCACAGCTCTCACCTCATATTCCGTAAGAGGTTCAAGATGCGGAATATAGCACGAGAAGGCTCCTTGTGTCTGAGTGACATATTCATCAGGGACATCAATCCAATTTTCTTCCGACACCTTTCGATACTGAAAGCCCCCTTTCATATCCGACGTACAACTGCCATAAGCCCATATAACTCGACTCCAGGGATTCACCTCCGTGGTAGACACCAGTAAAGTTGTTTTTTCTACATATATAGTCCATTCCTCCGAACGCCCATGACATGACACATCCACACGCACCGGCCTTGAAAAATTATATTCCCCAACATTTATTTCCGGCGACAGAGCTGTGATGCCGGCCGGCCCTAACTTTATTGAGGTGACAATTAGCTTTTCAAGGTCGGCCGTCTCAGGCACATTCACAATAATTCTCCTGCCGATGACATCGATAACACTCCCGCCTATCTGGCCTTCTATCGTGAAATAGCGTTCTATGTCCTGAACGGCTTTCAGCAGCCATTGATAAGTCTGATATCTTTCTATATTAACAACAACCGGTTTTGTCAAATCATAATATCCCTCCGACAGGTCAGGGTCTGCATACCCTCCTTCGCTGACCGCAAAACTATCAAAACTCACTCTCTCTATATCCACAGTCTCCCCAAGATATACTGTAGCCGAAAGCGATGCAGAATCAATGAGTGCAGGTTTTATCTCTCCTTCCGCACTCAAAGAGGTTATATTCTGTTGAATCTTCGGATATGGTAAATCATTCTTGATGCACCCGGCCAAGCCAAACAGCCCAATCGCCAACATCAGGGACATATGGAATCTCTTAAAATTCATGTTCTTCTATATTTCAAAACACAAATTTAGCATAAAAAAATCAAAATAGCGCGATGGAACGAATTTTTCCGATCCACCGCACTATTAAAAACCGCATTCTGATTCTATTTAAATTAAACTTTACTCATACACAAGTTCAAAATCGTCTAAATACATAACTGATTTAGAACTGCCACAGAAATAATCTCCAAATTTAGACGCAGAACATACAATAACCAAATGGGTAGGCTTATTAGTCTTAGCCCTTTCGTTATATCCCAATGGAATCTCGACAAGCTGTAACTGACCATCCTGGCCGAACGCCTCTTTCCAAGTCACTTCTCCATATGCCAAAACTTCCATATCGGTTTTATCAAATAACTTTCTATTGCTTGGATTAGTCCGAATCTCGATAGGAGCGGTTGTCAAAGCCACATAAATCTGACCATGATCAGATCCTCCATTCACAATATCAACATATTGCTTATTCTCGCCTTTCACTATCGCTCCGTCTCCCGGACGATAATTAGCATAAACACGCAACTTCGACGGATGCGAACCGTCATATGTATGGCCTACTGACAAAACTCCGTTTGTTCCGTCAGTCTTAACATAATAACCTGTGAATATATTACCGGCCGCAATGATACCAAGGGCCGCATCTGACGCAAGACGAGCAGAATAAGTTCCGGAATGAACCATATCCGTAGATTTATTTGTCAAAACCTTATTGGCAGTTGCGGCCCCTTCATTACCGGAATCCCAGAAATGATCCTCATGTGATTCACGAGACAAACCAGGGTAGATCACCGTTTTATTGCCTAACATTGTTTTTGCAGTATATTCGCCCCAATCTTCGAAACTTGCATTTGGAATTATATATTTCGACTCGGTAGTAAACGAATTAATCCCGGATTCAAATTCATAAGCTCCATCAATCAGATTCCCGGCTACAAGTCTGTATTCGTAAACAGTAGACGGTGTAAGACCGCTGACCTTGACAACCGCGGCAATATCGGCTCGCGTGAATGACACAGGAACTGATTCCCAAGAGCCGGCCCCCGAAGCCCTATACTGCAGCATCGGATTCTCAACATCAGGATTGGTTATTTTCAACGGAATAGAAGCAGAAGTCGCGCTCACTGCGGTAAAATCTTTCTCGAACAATTCCGTCTCGACAATTATCGGGTCGGCATAGACTATCGCCTCGTCAGTGTTGGCAATCCTCACAGGCTGAGTCCCCTTTTTTCCATTGATATCGACAGCCTCGACATTCACCACATACTCCGTGGCTCGTTCCGGAAGAGAGTTGAGAAACGAAGAGGTGAAGGTGATGTAGTATTTGCATAGATTGCCGGTGGGCGTACCCTCTGTAAATGTCACTCCACGCGTCGCCAAGGCTGTCTTGCCGGCTTCTGAAATCTCTGTCAACTCAAACTCAGATCCACCAAGGATTGTCGCCAGCGATGAATCGTCTGTCGTCATGGTAAGCGACCGAAAACCATTGTAGGCATAGACACGCAAAGTCTTGTCGATAAACTGTCCCGGTTTCCCGATAATCTGGGAATTTATGGCAGGATCATTGCCGGCCCATGAGAAGGCCGGCTTTCCCACAATGACAACCTCATCCTCATACAATTCCTCATCCGCTACAATAACTGTCAGGAACGCTCCCCCCTGACCATCGACCGAAGGGTTATATTCAAACATGAAACGGTAGTTGTGAGCGGGCTGCACATCCTTTATCTCACCGGTTTTCGTGAAAGATGTCCCTTTATTGTTTACTCCTGTTATTGTATAGGTCAACGATGTGTCGCCGGAAGGCATCATATAGTAGCCATAGTCCATGATGCTATCTGCCGCATAAGTCAGCTCTCCTTTTGAATTGCCTATTACAACCTTAAGGTCGCTCATCAGATTGGAGTCGATGGTGGACTCATCTATTGAGGCTACCACATTGGCTATGCGGCATGCCACAGAAACTTGCGCAGTGGAGGACGTGGACTCCAACGTAAACTCCGACGCACCTTTAAAATACTTCTTAGAAAAGGAAGCCGGCACAGAATCTCCTGCCATGGCCTCCGCCACATAAGAACCATAGCGGAGAGCCACACCATTTGAAGGAATGTTCTGCACTCCGACCCATTTGTTGAGCACACCCTTCTCATTACTTATATATATTCTTGCGTTTGCCTTCAGGTCTTCCTCCCCTCAACCGCACGTGTGAGCCGCGAGTCAACCTCGACATTCAGGCGAACCCTACCCTCGCCATCGACAGAGAAAGGAGCCTCCGACTGGCAAGACTGCATCAAGCATCCCGCTGTCATAACGACAGCAGAAACAATATATGTCTTTATTATCTTTTTCATAGCTGTCGCCTATTATATTTTTAATTTTAAAGTTACAACCTTTTCTCCATCAGAATCAGCTACTTTTATAACGAAGTGATGTTCTCCGGAGAAGATAGACAAAGGTGTCATAAACTGAGAGATGTCAAACACAACATTCTTTTCTCCCAACACTGTTTCCTGATTCTCTTTAAGAATGCCCAACCCTTGCAAAGCGCCAAGCAGTTCTCCCGGATTTATCAAGTCAAGATGCGCCCCCAAGCCTACACTCTCTAATTCTGCAGGAGTTAAATCATTTGATTCGATATCAACTTCAAATGTAGTAAAACCGCTGTCAGCTTTACTTTCAAAATTTAGGACAACCTTAGAAGATGCATTCACCTCATTAACCTTATCCAAGTCAATAGGAGCTTCCGCAGTCACTTTCGGGCCATTTTCCGGTGTGGAAGGGTCATCAGGACCCGGGTCATTACCCGGATCTTCATTTGGATAACGGTCATCATCCATATAAATATCCTCATCCGACGGCTCCCCCACATCAGTGCCTCCGTCCCCGGTCATGTCTTCAAGACTGACTGTAGCGTCAATTTTGATTTCATCGCCCGGATTTCCGGGATTTATATCTCCCGGTTCATTGGGGTCTACGGAATGAAGTTTAAAAGTGATGCGGTAATGATTGCCGGCCTTCACATTGCTGTAGGATTTAGACTCGGTGACTTCATCGCCATCAACAACACCTGTGAACACCGCAGAAATCGTGTTGCTTCCCTCCTCATAAGCGAAATAACCACTCTCTGAGGTTGAGGGGGTAAAGTCAAGTGACCCCCTTTGCCCCACGCTTACCGACACTTTGGAATCGGGACTCATAACTTTCACCAGATTTTCGTCAAAAAGTATCGTCACCTTCACATTCGACAGACGGCACTCTACTGTGCCGATATTGTCTGTGATTTTATTCTCGCTGATTGTGAAGCGGCCAGACTCTCCAAGATAATAGGGCGCAGAGAAAGCGGCCTTCCCCCCTTCGCTGCCATAGTCTCCACCATAATAAGCCCGGGCAACATACTCTCCGACAGGAAGCGTAACCACTTCCGGCATATCACCATATCTGAAATGCTTCACCGGGCTGTCCTCAAGATTGTCCGCTTTAATAAAATCAACAGTGAAGTCCGACACATCCGGCACACCCGACGAACGCACCAGCTTCTCATCTGTTTTCAGCTCCACCGACAAAGCCGATGCCAGCACACGCCCTTCCCCTTTTCGGGATTCCGCACTGAAGGGAGCCTCCGTGGAGCACGAGGCCATTCCAAGTGCAAGGGCGATTATTGAATATATATATATAATCCTTTTCATATCAGTTATTCTGTTTCTCTCCATAATTAAACTTCAGGTCTGAAATAGTGAGAACGGAACCCACACACAACGACTTGGCAGAATTCTCTGCAATATCATTATTATTCAATCCCTTTCCTTGATTCAATTCATCACCCTCCGGATATTTGGTCTCAATCCTTTGACCCTCCTCCAAATCTGACGACATGAACTTGATGCAAACTTTCCCCGCCACGCTGCCAAAAGGATAGCGATGCAACACAAGCCTATAGTCTGTCATTGTGTCCTGTCTATACAGATAAACCTTTCTTCTGTTCAACACGGTGCTTCCATCCTCAGAGTAAATTATAACCTCCGCCGATCCCCTCGACACATCCTGTTGAGGCTCATATTTATATTTAAAAGTCAATGATGTGGGACGCGCATTGAATGACACTCCCTCACTCCTATGTTCTGTGCCGTCAAAGTCATACGTACCCAGGAACAGTTCTCCGAAACACCGCTCAAACCCTGTTTCGTAATCAGGCGCATCAGTATTATAATGTTTTGTACTGATAAACCCACCTGTTTTGGCAGGCACCCTTCCATGATGATTGTACCCTACAGTACGTATGACAGCGGAACTGCCATCCATATAGGTCGAAGCCACCATAAACCACGAGTTCTTTGGATCTGAATCCATATAGAACGTTTTCTTGTTTAAAGAACTCCAGCCTCCTGTAGGCTCAGAATATCTGAAAGGACAATCCGTATGGTATGTTATAGCCCCACATAGCCAATCTCCTCCAACTCTCAGTTTAGTGTTGATTGTCTGTTCCGTTTGCGAAAAATCGCCGTTTGGAACGGGGAGTGCCGGTGAAGTGGTTATCGTATGGTCGCTGCCGAAGTGAGTTGCATTCTCTGCCGATTGCAGCGTGGTCTGCACCCTGTATTCTGTCGACGGCTGAAGATTGTAGACGGCTATCAGCCCGGTCGGCTCATCTCTTGAGTACTGAGGCTCCACAAGACGATTCCCATTGATAAAGACATGAAGCTTGTGGAAGAAAAGAGTGCTTTTATTAGAGTCGTCGCAATCAACTTTGATACGGAGTTTCTGGCTCATCGGGTCAAGCTGTACATTATAGGCAGGATATGAGAACGGGACACTAATCTCCATATCCGGACCCTCTGCATGCATCTCCCCGAAATATGCACGAACCTTAAACTCGTCGCGGTCTACATCCGGAACCGTTATACGATAAATATAATCCTGCGGTTCGAAAGCCCTTGTGGATTCCTTCTTTGTGATTGAAAGAATCTCAGAGTCGACAAACGCGTTGTTGCCTTGCGCACGGAAAATGAACGGATTGCTACCGGGAGATGTCGGGTCAGGACCGTTGTAGCTTACAGTTATGTCTACATAACCCTCTCCAAAAGGTGCGGATTCTGCGGTCATTGACATATCGACAGGCAGACATGACATGTTAACGGTCACCGGCTCGTTTACCTGAGTGAGCTTGTCCTTGACCTGGAACATTATCTTATGACGCCCTTCAGGCAACTTCTTGCAAAGTCCCGTAAGGTCAAGTTGCGCCATCTCTCCAGGATTGCGGTAGAAACCTACAGCCTTGACTCCGGAACGTTCCAATGCCGACTTCTGCTCTTCGGTGGCCGCACACAGGTCTATCGTCCCGTTTGTGAGGAAAGTCAAAACCGGATTATCAGAATCTGACTCAATTGTCAGGTTTGCCTCCTTAATGATTCCTGCGGCAGCCACATTGAACTTGACTTCTCCGTCAAACTCAGTACCCTTCTGGGTCACAAGATTCTGACCGTTGACAAATCCCTCTGGCGAGACAACCGGAGCCGGGGTATTCTCAAGATCACCCGAAAGGTCTATGACTATCGGTTCAGTCTCCAGATTTTCATCAAACGAAATCTCCAGCTTTGCGTTCCCGACCTCGCCGTTATAGATATTGTAGCGCATCTTATACATATGCTGAGGCTTTACCTCAAAACTGCCGGGATTCAGACTGATGGTCTTGCCGTTCTGCATCTCTGCGGAAATAGTTACATTTACATTGCCGGGAATGACATAGCTTGTGCCCTCCTCGCCACCTAAACTCACAGGCGACTCCCCGTCGGTCTGAACGGTAGTAGACCAATCGTTGAAATAGTTCTTGAACGCTTCGGCATACTCCACCACAACAACCGCATTGTTAAGAGCGGCATTGAGCTGCACTTCTGTCGTCTCTCCTTCAATTATGTTTACGTTGACCGTTTTTCCGTAATAGTAGGCGTGAGTGTATTCATCTTCATCTTTTTTCACGAATCCCTGTGCTCCGGGATCTCCATACCACGCCTCGATTTCATAAGAACCTGCCACGAAACTACCTTTGTTAACAAAATCCTCCACTTTGGAGAACGTCTCGGAATAGGAGCCGTCTGTCTTCGTGACCTTGACCTGAAAATCCGCCACAGGTGGGACCACAATGTCTGTCGATACCGCACGGACTGCGGGAACCGCGGCAGTCACCTCGTTACTTGGAGAGAGCTTTAGTTTTATCACACCCTCTCCTTTTCCGGCACCCCAGGGGACATCCTGACTGCAGGCCGTCATGCCGGCAAGCAGCAGCCCGAAAAGCATGCTTTTTTGCAAAAGTTTCATGATTATATTGTTATGTTGGTTTATAATCTAAATATTTACAACAAAAATATTGTAGTCAATTAACCTGTCGGCATATGCCTATTATGTCGGGTTATATTCACAAATTTATAAATTAAATAGGAATATAGCCAAATACACGGGAAAATTGAACTTACAATAATCCTATTTGACCAAAATTATCTATTTTTCCAATCCTTATCTCCAATATGCCGTTTTCTAAATCGTGTCTGCTTACAGATTAACCGCCACACCGAAATTAATATTGAAAATATTGAACCGGAAATTTGCTCCTGACGTGAATCTGTTTCCTGATCTTTCCCCGTCCACCATCTGCTTCTCTTTTTTAAGATAAAAACCGAACACACCGAAAGAAACATTAAACGACACCGGATCCAGTATGAAAACACTCACGCCCGGAGAGAAATTAAGGGCTGCCTGCATAGAGGTCGTGTGAGTGTTCTTCATCACGCCTCCATAAGGACGATTGAAATCTGAAGAGCCCGAAGAGAAAGCCAACTCCACTTCATTAAACACCCCGAAGCGCCCCCTGCGGGCAATTCCGAAATATTGATTGAATGTGACAGCCGCCGTGTAAGACTCGCTCCTGTACAATATGTCTTTAAGATTAAAGCCCATGTCGTCGTCGATATCAACATTAAACGAACCTATATTGGCACGCCCTGACGTGTAGCTTAGCCTCATCCCGACAGACATGTTATTACCTATAAAATATGAGAAATAAGGACGAATCGAAAACATATGGCCGGAGAAATCAATGTCGGAGATAAGGTCGAGCACTTCAAGGTCGGAAGTCGAGAATTCCCCATATGATGCAGTCACTCCTATCGACCATATCCCTTTGGGGATAAACAGATAATTGAACAATCCTCGATTGAACCGGCCAAAATTTCGGTCGCGAAGCACCATCGGCACAGTGTCGCCTCTGAAAAGCACTTTCTCATTCAGATCAACATGCTCTTCTACGCCGGTAACCGTGCCGACCGATTCAAGCCGCGCCTGAGGCGCAGGCAAAGTTGCTCCGCTGAGAGTGCGAGCCACATTATCCGACATCGAATCCGGCACCCACACATATCTTCCGCCCGACTCCGAAACAGACACATCTCCTACAGGCTGCTCCGCATCAGGAAACTCTTCTACAGTTGGCGCTACTTTAATAGACTCCGACACAGAAGGCGTTGACTCTGAAGAACCTACCACGGAAGAATCTTCAGATGAAGCATATAACGACGATACCTCGACAGAAGGCCCGGACCCTACCACAGAGTCTTTTCTGACCACCACCTCGCGACGAGTGATAAAATCTGTGCGAGTGATCACCTCAGTGCGTATTATTGTGTCGGTGGTAACAATTGTGTCAACCTTCACCACGCTTCCGCTCTTACGGATTGCCTCAGAACCCACATCCTGAGAGCGGGAAGCAAGAGTGGCGAAAGCCACGAAGAGAAGCATTATATAGACGATTCTTTTCATAACTTTCACAAATAAAACGACACTCCAAACTGAATGGAGAAAAGGTTGATTCTAAAATTGGCAGACTTGGAGTTACGGCGCGACACATATATCTGGTCTTTTATCGCCTTGGTGGCCGTGTAACTGAAGCCGAGCACTCCTATGTTGACTTCAAGAGCCGAATAGTTATTCAGAAAAATGCAAAGCCCCGGGGCGAGTCCCACGTCAACCGAAAGGTTACGCTCATAAGTGCCTGTAAGATCAGTTCCAATCCCTGTGGTCAGTTTCGACTGCCCGCCGCCAAGCTGAATCTGCATTTCGTTAAAAAAACCGAATCGCTTCGACTTTCCTATCGAGAAATAATTGCGGGCCATGGCAGTGAAATAATAATTATGAGAGAGGCGATAGAGATGGTCTAAGCTGTAATCGGTCTCCGAATCCAGAATAATGTCGGCGCTCTCAAGTTTTGTGAGCGACCTCGCATAAGCGAAACGCCCGCCCACCCCCAGGTCGGGGGCCGCCACATACATAAGCATGGGAGAAATCTTAAAGCTATAAGTGTCGCCAGATATTCCTTCAAAAATCAAGAACTGATATTTGTTCTGGCTCGATTGGGAATAAGACACCGACAAGCCTGTGACCCACTGCCCTTTGGGCACAAACACCACCGACTCTATGTCGCGCGAAAATTCCATAATCCGCTGCCCGTCTGCACCTCCGGCCTCTGAAGCCACAGTGTCGGCAGACATTCCCTCAGACACTGACAAGAAGTGTCCTTGCGCTAAATTCTCATGCGCGTGAGCCACTGACGGAAACACCGCCAATGCCAACAGAAGATATAGTATTATGCGAAACATAAGGCAAAGTTACAAAAAATGCCGTAAAAAGTTACTTTTCACGGCAAATAATCTGACTTGATGTTTCATAAATGTCCGTTTCCGCATTAAATCCGGAACGAAATACATTCACCGGACATCAAAACACATATCCAAACCCAACGTTGAGATAGATCGGATATAACGGAAAGCTCACGGTATTGAACGATGATTCAAAAACATCGTTCAATCCCCATTCAAGGTTAGCATTGACCACAAGATGCCTATAGGCTGACCATGACACGCCGCCTTGAAGACCCCACTGGAATTTTCTTAAATCTCCACCGAAATCATATGAGGCCTTCGAGTCATCTTCAAAAACATATTTGTTGCCTGTAGGGTCTCCCTCCCTAAGATATCCGTCATACACATATCCGTCGAAATTGTTGTCGAAAGCAAAACCAAGATAAGGGCCGAAGTTCACTTTCAGCCGCCTGTTGATTTTATATACACCCGTGATCGGCACAACAAACTGTCGGGAGTGATATTTAGTGTGTACCATTCCTGTCCATCTTCCTTTCAGTTTATTGCCATTGTCAAGAATCTCCATCCCGTAATTCTTTACAGAAGCCTTTGTCTCCATGCCCTTTGTCTCGACACGCACCCCAACGTTCACACCCCACTTCTTCCTCATGTCGATCCATTTTGTGACCGATGCGCCAAGCTGCAGATTGAGGTCGGGGTTATATGAATCTATACGCCTGATCTCTGCCGGCAGGGGGATTGGAGACGCTCCGCCGATATTCACTCCCGCGTTGACTTCATATTCAAGTTCGAGCGCCTGAAACCAGTTCTTTTTCTTTTCCACCGTGTCAGCACACAACACCGACACCGACATTGCCAGACAAACAATCAAAAGAGACAATCTATATATTCTATTTTCTGTCATAATCATAAGTTGTAAAACCCACTCACTTTAATCCTCGTCGCCTGAGGCACAGGTAATCGAAAGCTCATCCACTTGCAGAGTGCTGCCTATGGCGCCGCAGAAGGCGTCGCCATCGCGGCTTGAGCCCATCACAACCGTTATGCTGTATTTACCCTCCTCAAGTTTCTTGCGGTCGATGCTTTTGCCGGCTCGCATCTTGAATGGCACAGCAAACTCCACCCACTCTTCACTCGCATGAGGATCCGGAATCTCCGCAGTGCTGATGATATTGGGATTGTTGGCAGCAAGCACATTCGTGCCGTCGAGCCACTGCATTTCCCGTGTGGTTTCAAACAACACTGCATAGAGATTGAACATATCTGTTTTTCCGGCCACAGGCACGAGCTCTCCGTTTTCGCCGGGCTCGCAATAAGTCTCTCCGGGAGAATACTTATAATATCCGCTGAACAACACAGGCTCATTTGTGAAAGGAGTTCCAAAATGAGTGGCCTGCAATGGGTTCTTGAGAGCATTGGTGCCGTCGAACACGCCGATAAAGAGGTTTCCCGAAGCCAGCGGCTTGCCCACCTTGCCTCCGAAATTGCCGGTGGAGCGTGTAACCAGCACCGCGCATTTACCCGTCACGCCATCGTCGCCCTGATAGGTCGGGAAAGTGCTGGGGGTGCTTGCCTGCAGTGTGAGCGCAAATGAAGAGTTGGCGCTGGCCCACACAAGCGACTCCTTGCCAAGCACACTCGTTTCATAAAACTCATCGTAAGAACACATGCCTCCAAGCGCACTTATCTGGCGGACAGTCTCGAAGTTATAATTAAGATTGATGGCATTGTTTTTCTGCACCTCCACAATATAAGTCTTATGCCATTCCCCGTCTTCCGCAGTCACTGTGTAGGCCTGAGGCAAAAGAAAATTTCGTTCTGTGCCGCTGGCCGGCTCTATAGTGGCTCCGGGGGTAAGAGTAAACTCTGGAGCAAGCGACATGACCGACACATCATTCTTCACTATAATCGTAACCTTATTATTCTCTATGATCGGCACCCTGTTAAGCACATCGCCCGGCAAATTCACCTCCGTTATGTCGCATTCGGAATTCAACGGCTCCGACTGAATGCACGACACGCAGGACAGCAACATCAGCATTATCGCCATTACGTTGTAAATCTTCATATTCTATTACATTTCATTGATTATTCTCACCTTTTAATAGCCTGCATACATGCCGCATACACATGTGCAGACTGCAAAATTAATCATTTTTAAGTAATGCTTCTACACCCATACATAAAATAATTATGTATTTATCCCAAATTATTACTAACTTTGCCACGAATTTTAACAATAATATCAGATTTTAAAAATCAGAACAATGAATTTGAAACTATTCTACCTTCCATTGATTATAGGAGCAATGGGACTGGCAACCTCCTGCAAAAGCGACGACCCTGTCACTCCGGGAGAACAATTAGAAGAAAAAACCTATTCCACATCAGACGACCTTTCGATTATTCTTGACGGAACTGCCGTAACCGGACAGACCGTCACATTCACTCCGTCGGCAGATGGAAAAGGAACAATCACGATTGCGGGTGTAATGCTCGACCTTAACGACCTCATAGGCTCAATACCCACTAAGGCAGTAATGCCGGGAATACCCACGCCTTCTATGATTCCCGGCTCTTCTTCGGTAAGCATCCCCGTGGAGCTTTCAGGCGACGCCAACAACTGCACATTCAGCGGAAACGGCGAATCCACCTACTGCACATTCTCTTATGACGGAACCCTCACTGCCGACAAACTCAGCCTGTCAATCTCTGAACTTAAATTGAAAAACACTTCAATCGCCGGCACATATGCCGCTCCCGAAAACATCTACATAACCGACTCTCGGGGCGATCAGCAGGTGGCTCTCAACAAAGTTATGAGAATCATATGGGAAGCAGACTCCACTATTGAGGTAGAACCGGGATGGTCTCTGCCTGTGAAAACAATATTACCCTTAACCATGATGATGGTCACTCTCCCCGATGCTGATGGCAACAAGCAGCAGCTCCCTACTCTTCTTAATGAAGTGCTTAAAGAAGTGACATTCGGAGAAGACGGCTCTGTGACTGCAAAATATGCCGACACAAAACAAGAGGGATGGCCGGCTGTGACTTCTCCCAAGGGTTTTGCTCAATATGTGGTGAAAGAAGACGGCACATTGCTTCTCTTCCTCAACCCGCAGTCAATAATAGCATCTGCTCTTCCCGGTCTGAATGGGTCAACAAAAGCCATCGACCCTTCTGCCATTGTAGAGGGCTTGCTCACAACTGTTGTACCTATGATTTCAAACGGAATTCCTGTGCGCTATGGCAAATGTCTCGCCTTGGATGAAGAGGGACAGATTATCTATAATGAAGACGGTGCCCCCACGTTCGACACTGATTCTTCCAACGTGTCGTTCTATCTCGACAACGAAACACTCCTTCCCATTCTGAAACTCGCAGCCCCAATAATCTCTGATGACGATATTATAAATTCAATCGTAGAGATTGCCCAAAAAGACCCAATTATGGGAAGCATGGCAGAATCGCTTCCCGGGATTCTAAAATCACTCCCCGGAGTAATCGACACCACAACAGACATCCAGTTAGGTTTGAACCTTGTGAAGAAATAATAATCACTGAAAAGTTAAAAAGAGAACAGGATTCCGGACAGTCCGGAATCCTGTTCTCTTTTTTGGCATTCCAAATTCAGGTTATTTCTTCTTTTTGTTGAGCAGGTCTTTGAGCGAGTTGAGGGCAGAGCCGTCATTCCCGCTATCCTGCCGGGTGGAACTTCCGGTCGACGCAGGGGTGTTTCCCTGAGAAGAGGAAACATTTTTGCCTGTGTTTTCCATCTTAAAGCCCACGCAAGCCCCGTCATAGCTGTCAAGTATTGTGCCGAGGGTCTTGGCAATCGTCATGCCGGAGAACTTTCCGACAGTAGAAATAATCTCTTTGAGCTTAGTGGCGTCAAACATGAGATTGAGATTCTTTCCCGTTTTCTCTACATAGGCGGTGAACTGTCCCACTTTCATGCCCATGGCCATGAGATTGAAAGTGAAAGTGCCGTCGCCATCGTTGCGGGTCACTGTGCCTGAAAGTTTTATTCCTTTCACTGTCATTATGTAAGAAGCGTCGTCGTTCACCACAAGCGTCATTCCCGTGAGCCCATACTGCTCATAATAAGGCTGAAGCTTAGTTTCGAGGGCAGCTGCTCCTGCCACACCCCCTGCTTTCTGCAAAAAATTGTCACTTTTAAACGTCACAGCCGGGCCTGTCGACACATAATCGCCTACAAGGTCTTCCAAAGTTATGTCTGACTTGGAGAACACACCCTCTATAAGATTGCCGATAGTAGACGACACGTCGCCGCCGGCGCCCCCAAGGCCCTTCAGAATGTCTGACAGGCCCTGGGCATTGGCAGTGGCCCCAGCCATCAAGGCGAGAGCCACGAGTGATACTTTAAGCTTCTTCATGCTTTTTCCTGGTTGTTTTAGCCGGCTTTGCCGCCTTCTTAGCAGACGAAGTCTTTGCCGGCTTCGTTGTCTTTGCTGTTTTTGATGTTTTTTCAGTCTTCTCCTTGGCCGGTTTCACCGTCTTGGCTACCGTTTTCACAGCCGTTTTTTCAGTTTTAGGCTCTGCCGGAGAATCTGACTCCTTTTTGACACGCTTTCTTGGTTTGGGTTTAACCATGCGAAGCACCTGCGCCGTGCGCGACGGTATATACATCTTCAGCCATCCTTTCCCTGAAGGTGAATAAAGCGGGTCGGGAGTGGTGAAATGATGCACCGAGTCGTCTACAAGCCCAAAGCCGCCGAAATCTTTGGAATCGCTGTCGAGAGCCACCTCGTATTCTCCGGCCGGGGCAAGAAATCCGTAGCCGTCGAAACTCTTCGTCGGATTCCAGTTGAACACAAAGATAAGGTCGCCCCTTCTGAAAGCAAGCACCTGGTCGTCATCTTTTTCCCAAAGTTTTTCAACCGGGAGCGACTGGAAGTCATACACACCCGACACCTGCTCAACCATTGCGTTATCGAAGGCATTGAGAAAACTATATTTAAGGTCTTCCCGGTCTACCAGGTCCCACTGGCGACGCGCATACTTATAGCTCCATCCGTTACCTTCACGCGGGAAATCAATCCACTCCGGATGACCAAACTCATTACCCATGAAGTTAAGATAACCGCCGTTGATGGTGGCAAGAGTCACAAGGCGTATCATCTTATGGAGCGCCATCCCTCTTTCCACCGTAAAATTATTGTCGCCCACCATCATATGCCAGTACATCTCTTTGTCGATAAGACGGAAGATGATTGTCTTGTCGCCCACCAGAGCCTGGTCATGGCTTTCGCAATAAGAAATGGTCTTCTCGTCGGCTCTACGGTTAGTGAGCTCCCAGAAAATAGAGGTCGGATGCCAGTCCTCATCCTTCTTCTCCTTTATCATCTTGATCCAATAGTCGGGTATTCCCATGGCCATTCGGTAGTCGAATCCTATGCCTCCGTCTTCAAACTTCACAGCAAGGCCGGGCATTCCGCTCATCTCCTCAGCAATAGTGATGGCTTTCGGATTTACCTCGTGAATCAGCATATTGGCGAGTGTAAGATATGTGATGGCGTTCGGGTCTTGGTTGCCGTCGTAATAATCGGCATAAGAGCCAAATGCTTTTCCAAGCCCATGGTCGTAATAAAGCATAGAGGTCACTCCGTCGAATCGGAAGCCATCGAACTTATACTCCTCAAGCCAGTATTTGCAATTGGAAAGGAGGAAATGAAGCACCGAATTCTTGCCATAGTCAAAGAGCAGCGAATCCCAGGCGGGGTGTTCGCGGCGTCCGTCGCCATAGAAATAAAGGTCATAAGAGCCGTCGAGACGTCCGAGTCCCTCCACTTCATTCTTTACAGCATGTGAATGCACGATGTCCATGATCACCGCTATTCCAAGCCTGTGAGCCTCATCAATCAGACGGCGAAGGTCGTCGGGCGTGCCGAAGCGGGAACTCGGCGCATAGAAACTCGACACATGATATCCGAAAGAGCCGTAATATGGGTGCTCCTGAATGGCCATAATCTGGATAGCATTATAACCATCGGCGGCGATGCGCGGAAGCACCTTCTCGCGGAACTCGTCGTAGCTGCCTACACCTTCCTCCTGCTGCGCCATGCCTATGTGGCATTCATAAATGAGCAACGGCTTCACATCCGGGGTGAATTTTTTAACCTTAAACTTATAGGGAGTTTTCGGCTCATAAACCTCGGCTGAGAATATCTTTGTTTCTGAATCCTGCACCACCCGGGTGGCGTATGCGGGTATTCTTTCACCCTGTCCGCCGTTCCATGTCACAAGCATCTTATAGAGGTCCCCCTCTTTGAGTGCGTCGTCAGGCAAGACAAGTTCCCAGTTACCATTGTCAAGGCGAGTCATTTTATAGGCATCTTCACATTTCCATTCAGAGAAAGTGCCTATAAGCCAAATCTCAGTGGCATTGGGGGCGTGTTCCCTGAAAACCCATCCACCTTCAGGAAGCCTGTGCAGGCCATAATACTTATAGGCATTTGCAAAATCGGAGATAGAACCGCCGCTGGCGGCTGTAAGCTCTTCAAGTTTATTCACTACATCCTCGTGGCGCCCTTCAATGGCAGGAGCAAACGGCTCAAGCCACGGGTCATTGCGCAGAATGGCTAATTTCTTTTTCATCAATTCATACGAATATCCAGTCTGTAATGGCACAAGACACATTTCAGACTGAGGGTTATATATACTATCTACTTATTAAACGTATTTGCTATGCTTTTTGTTATTTTTTGACTTCGGATTGCGCAGTGATGTCGGCTTGGCATGATTTTTAGGGGCTTTCCGCCCGAATTCCTCAGGGTGCTTTCGCTTAGGCGGCAACGGTTCATCAAGCCGGAAGCAGCGGCGCAGCGCATTCCTTATTTCCTCTGCGCTATCCCCGCCTTCCTTGAGAGCTGCTATTACCCCGGCCACATATTCATCTTTTGTCTTATACCCCAGAAGCCGGGCCACCCCACAGTCGCTAAGCATTGGTTTATGATTAAAAACCTTCAGTATGGAAGGATAGTCGCCGTTGTTCAGGAAATCCTGAAACTGCGACCTCAGCTCATTATACTGCTGACGCGGCTTTAGCATATTGATAAGGCTGCGAAGATGTGTCTCCATCGCGGTTATGCAAGAAAACCTGGCATCTATCTTGCATTCCACCTCGCGCTTCACCCTGTGGCGCACATGCTGCAGCGCCTGCTCGTCGAAGTGGCGTCTGAACTCCTTCTCAATCTCCAAGGCAACTTTTGAGAAAACCTTGTCGGGATTTCTGCGCCGACGCTTCGCCATTGCCTTGATAACCCCTTCGAGGAGAAACAGGTTCTCTACCTCAGCCACATCAGGCACCATAACCGACTTTCTGCGAAGATAATCCACCTCCGGGTCTGTGCGCCTGTCGCGGTCCACCACTCCCCGGCTCTCAAGATGATGCATATTTTTGAGGTCGTTGAATGTGCGGGTAGTCTCTATCACCTTGTCGCAAGATCCGAGTGGCTTCACTGTGCAATCCGTAAACACCAGCGGATAAAGGCGCGCATCTATGCTGTGGCGGGCGTCTCCCTCGATAAACAACACCGGCTTTCGGCTTCCTATCAAGTCAACAAAAAGCTCCTCATGCAACTCTCCGGGGGCTATCACCTCATAGTCCCAGGCATGCATCTCGGCGTCATAGCTCTTCACCCACACGCACACATTGCGCGTGCGAGAACTTACAAACTCTACATCTACAGAATTATAGACAAATGTGCAGTCGGGGCGCAGGCCCTCTATCGAGTTCCAGAGATTATTAAGCACAGCCGGGTGCATGAACAGCGACGGAGAGTCTATGAAAATCACTGCGTCGCGCATGGCATAAAGCACCGCCGCCGCATAATAGAGCACCGTCTGCTCTCCCTGGCTCAATTTGTCAACAGAGATAAGGTCGCCGCCCGATGACGTAGCAAACATCATCTTCCCTTTGGAGCGCACAATCCTGTTGCCCGGATAAACCGTCTCCCAAAGCGAGGCAAGGAGGTCAAGACGAGTGGGCTTGAGTTTCACGGTGCCTCCCGCAGATATTTTCTCCTCCTTCACCGAAAGCAGATATTCAAACTCATCAGTGAAGAGCATATATGTGAGTTTGTCAAGTTCGCTCACGGCATCTGTGCGCAGATACGGCTGATTCTCCGCCGCCTCTCTGAAAAGCATGTCGATGCTGCCCGGGCGCGTTGACTCTTCTCGCTCAGGATAAGGAGCACTCAGCGCCGAGAGGCAATAGGCCCTGTCAGCCGTGAGGCGCATAAGCTCCTCCATGAATTTTGTTTTGCCGGCGCCGCTGGCGCCGATTATGCTCAGCTGCCTGGCGTCAGGGAGGCGCGGAGTGTCACGCCGCCCTGTCAAGGGGGGGAGGGTGAGTGTGTCCATAGGTGAGTTTTTTCCGGAGCGCATAATTGAAAAGAGCGCTCCCTTGTTTTCTGACTCCAAATATAGCACATTTTAACGAAACTTCATGCCGACCGGCTAAAGAAATATTGTTTGAAAGGAAAAATATGCGTAATTTTGCACAAAATCAACCAGCCCGAGTGCCCTTTTACGCACGAGGGGAAATGTCTATTAACACAAAAAAGAGACCCCGAACATGTTTTCAGGAATAGTAGAAGACGCAATAGAAGTTGTGGGATTGCGTCATGACGAAAGCAACCTCCATATCACACTGAGATGCCCGTTTGCAGATGAACTGCGCATTGACCAGAGCATAAGCCATAATGGCGTGTGCCTCACCGTTGTGTCGCTCCCCGGCGACGGAACCTACACTGTCACTGCAATCCGCGAAACCCTCGACCGCTCAAATCTTGGCGGCCTTAAAGAGGGCGACCTGGTGAATGTGGAACGCTCGATGAAAATCGATGGTCGCCTTGACGGTCACATCGTGCAGGGTCATGTTGACACCACTGCCGTGTGTCAAGGAGTGGAAGAAGCCGACGGAAGCTGGTACTACTCTTTCAAATATGACGTTGACCGCGAACTTGCAAAGAAAGGATATGTCACGGTAGAGAAAGGGTCGGTCACTGTGAATGGAGTCAGCCTTACAGTGTGCGACTCTGAGAAAGACTCTTTCAGAGTTGCGATCATCCCTTACACTCACGACCACACAAACTTCTGCCGCATAGAGAAAGGCACTGTTGTCAACCTCGAATTCGACATCATCGGGAAATATCTCGCCCGTCTCAATTCATACTGATTCCGGCTCTGCCGGGAAGAGCACAACTCACTAATATCGCTAAAGATGAACAATAAAAAAATAATTGTAGCCATCGACGGATTTTCATCATCGGGCAAAAGCACTATGGCTCGCGAGCTTGCAAAGCGTGTGGGATACGTGTATGTCGATTCAGGGGCTATGTACAGGGCTGTGACCCTTTACGCCTTACGCCACGGAATGGTCAATGCCGACCATGCTGTCAACAGAAAGGAGCTCGTGGCCGCTCTTCCTTCAATCCATGTCTCTTTTCAGCCGGCGGGAGCCGACGGCGTCCAGCACACCCTTTTGAATGGAGAGGATGTGGAAAAGGTGATTCGAGACATGCAGGTGAGCGCCTTGGTCAGCCCTGTGGCCGAGATTCCCGAAGTGCGCGAAAGGCTTGTTGACCTTCAGAAAAAATTTGGGGAACACAAGGGAATCGTGATGGACGGACGAGACATCGGCACAACAGTGTTTCCAAACGCCGAATTGAAAATATTTGTGTGTGCAAGCCCCGAGGAACGTGCCCGCCGCCGACTCAAAGAGATGCAGGAGAAAGGTGAGAATGTAAGCTATGACGAGGTTTACAATAATGTGGTGGAACGCGACAGAATCGACACCACGCGCGAGGTTTCTCCACTTCGCAAGGCGGCAGATGCAATTGAGCTCGACAACGGCGACATGACCCGCGAACAACAGATGGACCGGCTTCTGTCGCATTTTGATGAAGCATTAAAAAAGAACTGCCCATGACAGTAGAAATCGACAGCAATTCCGGATTTTGCTTCGGAGTTGTCACTGCCATAAAAAAAGCGGAAGAGGAGCTCGACAATTCCGGACAGCTCTATTGCCTGGGAGACATCGTGCACAACGCCGGGGAAGTGGAACGCCTGTGCGGAAAGGGGCTGCAGACAATCACCCATGACGACCTCAGCCGCCTTAAAGACGTGAAAGTGCTGCTCCGCGCCCATGGAGAGCCCCCGCAGACCTACACCACTGCCGCAAAAAACAATGTGGAGATTATCGACGCCACATGCCCAGTTGTGCTGCAGTTGCAACGGCGCATCAAAAAAGCGTATGACGAGGGTGTTGAAACCGAAAAGAACGGAGGAGAGAAACCTCTTATTGTGATTTACGGCAAAAACGGTCATGCCGAGGTTAACGGCCTTGTGGGCCAGACAAACGGCGAGGCCGTGGTGATTCAAGATCTCGACGGAATATCTTCACTCGACCTTTCACGCGACATACTCCTGTATTCCCAGACCACAAAATCACTTGAGGGGTTCCGGCAGGTGGTGGAAGAAATAAAGCGTCGAAAAACCGAAGGGAAGTTTGAATATTTCGACACGATATGCCGACAGGTCTCGAACCGCATGGAGAAGATGCGCGAGTTCGCACGCAATCACGAGGCTGTGGTTTTCGTGAGCGGGGCAAAAAGTTCCAACGGGAAAGTGCTGTTTGAGAAATGTCTTGAGGTGAATCCGCGCACATATCTCATATCCGAAGAATCGCAGCTCAACCCTGAATGGGTGAGCGGCGTGGAGACTGTGGGAATCTGCGGAGCAACCTCCACGCCGCTATGGCTCATGGAGAGAGTGGCCGAAAGAATCAGAAGTTATGGAGAGGATTCCCCGAGATGAATATTTTATGCGCCAGGCCCTTATTGAGGCCGAAGAGGCCATGAGGCATGACGAGGTGCCGGTAGGAGCGGTTATAGTTGCGGGCGACAGGGTGATTGCCCGCAGCCATAACTTGACCGAAACCCTCACCGACGTGACTGCACATGCTGAAATCATGGCCATAACTGCTGCTTCCGAGGCTCTGGGAGGGAAATACCTGCCGCAATGCACTTTATATGTCACTGTCGAGCCTTGCCCAATGTGTGCAGGGGCTTTGGGATGGAGCCAGATTGGAAGAATAGTCTACGGAGCAAGCGATGAAAAACGCGGATTCTCAAGATTCTGCGCCGAAGGTCTTTCTCCTTTACACCCCAAGACCATTGTGACACCCGGTGTTATGGCCGACGAAGCGGCTGAACTGATGAAAGATTTCTTCCGAAAAAAACGTCGGCGCTGACAACATCCCGACCCTGAATTTTTCAGAAACCCACACTTGTCCGATTATTTTCGTTTTTATATTATTTTTGTAATTTCACTGGCGTCTCTTAAAATCTGTTAATGCGAAATTGTTAAACTCTGTATTCATGTTGGTTACGCGATTTTCAGGCCTGCAAACCTTGTCGCACTTTTCAAATGATTATATTGGGGTTGGAGCCTTAAAACTCGGTTCCCCAATTTTTCATGAATGCAGGACGATACATTTTTAGCCAGATTGTTGACTTTTTGCCAAAACGCAAATTTGAAAGAATCATGGAGCATCGTACCAAAAATAAGGTTGAGGACAGAACCCTCGGATGGCAGTTGTCTTATTTGGGACAGTTGCTTGTCCTTATATTCGGTCAACTGCTCGGATGTCGAAGTCTCCGTGAACTCTCGGATATCACTACAGCACATCGCAAGAAATCCTTTCATCTCGGATTTGGCAAAGAAGCGGTAGACCGTAATATTCTCTCCAGATGCAATACCAATCGTGATTGGCATGTGTTCGAGGAGTTCGCCAACCATATGATTGTGCTGGCTCAGGAAGCCCGTATAGACCGGGAATTTTGTATCGGCGGCAAGTTCTATGCGTTCGATTCCTCCACGATTGACCTTTGCATGAGTGTTTATGACTGGGCAAAGTTCAGAAGCACCAAGTCCGGCATTAAACTGCATACCCAACTTGATATAGTGACGCAGATTCCAGTTATGATAAACATCACCAATGCCTCGGTTCATGATGTAAATGCGATGGATATCATTGATTATGAACCGTTGGCCGGTTATATCTTCGACCGTGGATACTGGGACTTGGATAGGCTTCATAAGATTGAGGAACATGGAGCCTTCTTTGTCATAAGAGAGAAGGCTAAGCCGAAGTTCATTGTCGAGGATGGTCTGGACATGCCCGAGAATGGAAACATTCTTCAAGATTATACCGTAAGGTTTACCGGTAGACGCAATGCATCCAATTACCCTTCCCGGATTAGACGTATTGTAGCGTATATCCCTGACCTGAAGAGAAGTTTTGTTTTTTACACAAATAATTTCTTCCTGTCTGCCGAACAGATTGTGTTCCTTTACAAGAACCGATGGCAGGTGGAGCTTTTCTTCAAATGGATCAAACAGCACCTTAGAGTCACCACATTCTGGGGTAATTCCGAGACATCCGTCAGAATACAAATTTATGCGGCTATATGCACTTACTGCGTTGTCGCAATAATCGAACATAAAATGAAACTTGAAAGAAACATCTACGAAGTCATGAGAATCCTCGGCAGCTCCCTGCTTGTCAAGGAGCATATCAAGGACTTGTTGACTCCAGAACCGGAGCCAGCACAAATAGCAAATTGCCATCCAACTCTTGACCTCGAATTTGATTAACACTTTTTAAGAGACACTAGTATTGTAATTTTTTTTTCAGTAGATGACAAAAATTGAATTTATGCTGTTAAACATCTAATCTTTAGGCGATTAAATTTGTAAAAGTCCTTGAAATTTAGTAATTTAAAGGAAAAGTTAGACCTCTTTTTCACATGAAAACTACTAATTCCAAGGACTCGGTCAAAGTTAACCAAATCCTCCCGATTATGCAAGACCATTTTGGACAAAACATGAATCTTGCACGAATAAAACTTATGGCGTTGCTGCTCCATGCACTCTGTGTGGTGCAGACTGTCAGCCTCCACAAACTGGCTGATGCGATGCCTACGGCTGTAGACAAGGATTCCAACCTCAGACGGCTCCAAAGATTCTTTGCCAAGTATGTACTTGACCTTGACATCATGGCCCGTATGATTTTCTCGCTGCTTCCTGTCAAGACCGGTCTTGTGCTGAGCATGGACCGGACCAACTGGAAGTTCGGGGAGTTCAATATAAACATCCTTATGTTGGGCATAACCTATAAAGGGATTGCCTTCCCTTTGATATTCAGCCTTCTTCCGAAACGTGGCAACTCCAACTGGGAAGAACGCAAGAAAATTATGGAACGTTTTATCCGTCTTTTCGGAGCAGACTGCATCGACTGCCTTGTGGCAGACCGCGAGTTCATCGGAAAGGAATGGACAGGATGGCTCAACAGCCGTCGCATACGGTATTACATCCGAATACGTCAGAACTTCTGGATTGTCAAGCCTTCCACCGGTGAGAGAATCCGAGCCTGGTGGCTGTTCAATGATTTGAAGGTCGGTCAGGAGAAATTCTTCCATACGCTCTTTCTTCACAAAGGTGAGTATGTCTATCTTGCCGGCAGCCGGATCAAAAACTCCGATGGTGTTCCGGAATTGCAGATTCTCATATGCTTCAATCGGCCCGAGGACGCGGTTTTGACATACAAAAAACGATGGGAGATAGAAACGGCCTTTAGAGCCATGAAATCTTCCGGCTTCAACATCGAGGATACCCATATGCGTGATATGGACCGCATCGCAAGACTTGTCGCGATGGTCTGCATGGCTCTTGTATGGGCGTATCTCGTTGGTGAACATAAAGATATAAATATTAAACCGATAAGGATTCTGAAACATGGAAGAAAGGCAAAGTCGCTTGTCAAATATGGATTGGAAGAGATTTCGACCATACTTATGCGTCCGAATTATACCCCAAAATTCGATGTTTTCAAATTTTTGTCATCTACTTAAAATTTTTTTCTTAAATTTGCAGTCGAACAATCTATCACTCTCTCCCTTGAACACCTAATATATATCAGACTTAATGAACCTATCTATCAAAGAAAAAGTGTATGGAGCTATTTTCGGATACGCAATTGGCGATGCTCTTGGACTTGGCGCTGAATTTATGACTCGACAGGAAATCAAGAAACGATATCCTGAAGGACTCAGACACTACTCTCAGATTGTGCGCGACGCTCACCGTTCTCAATGGAAAAGAGGAGAGTGGACAAACGACACAGAAATCATTCTGATGTTGCTTGAAAGCATTGCTGAAACTAAGACCATTGACTGCATCGATTTTGCTTCACGCTTGAAAAAATGGTATCTTTCAAATCCCACCGACATAACCCACAATCTACGCTGGGTATTGTCGCAAGAAGATTTCACGAGAAACCCGTTTGAATCGACCAAAAGAGTGTGGGAAAAGATGAAAAGCTTCGACTCCACAAGCGAATGCATAGGGCGCGCACTGTTTACCGGAATGTGGAATGACAACTACGAACGCCACGCCATCGATATGTGCAGGCTCACTCATCCGCAGTCGAGATGTGAGACATCATGCCTCGTAATGGCCACAATGTCGCATTCTCTTTTCTGGAATAACGAAGAATCTTCTTACGACGACCTTATGGCATTGGCCAAACGAAACAACCAGGACGTGGTGAGATATATAGAGATCGCACGCCACGGCTCGCTCAACGATTTCAAACTCGACGATGAAGAAACATTCTGGTTTGTGAGAAAAGCAATGGGCGCCGCGCTGTGGTGCCTCTGGCATTGCGACTCCCCTTATGAGGCCATGTATGCCGTAATCGACCAGGGTGGCGACGCCGACACTAACGCCGCGCTGGCCACCGGCCTCCTTGGCCTCAAATTCGGTTTTTCTGCGTTAGAGGCTTCAGGGCCAAAAGGAATTATTAACCCCGAACGTCTGAGGCGCACCGCCGATGCCCTGATTGAAGTGCTCTCTGAAAGGGCGAATGCTGAATCTAACTGATAAAATACTGACCATAAACAATAAACGTTGCAAAAAATGACCCCTTGGATTGAAGCTATGAGGCTGCGCACACTCCCTGTGAGTGTGGCCGGAGTGGCAGCCGGCACAGGATGCGCCATATATCATCACGGCTTTGCCGTGGTGCCTATGATTATATGCCTGGCCTTTGCCATAATCGCCCAGATTGCTTCCAATTTTGCCAACGAATATTATGACTTCAAAAATGGCTTCGACAGAAAAGGGAGGGAGGGATATCGCCGTGGCGTGACCGAGGGCGACATCTCCCCTTCCGCCATGAAACGTGCCACATATCTTCTTCTCGCCATCGACGCCGTGCTGGGATGCTCGCTGATTGCCTGGGGCGGCTGGTGGCTGATTGCCGTGGGGGTGGCCGTGGCCGTTTTTGCCGTGGCCTATAGCGCCGGGCCCTACCCGCTATCTCATCATGGGCTTGGGGATGTGGCGGTTGTGATTTTTTTCGGTTTTGTGCCTGTGATCTTCACGGAATATGTGCAGACCGGTGTGCTCGACATCGACTCAGTGACCTTCTGCGCCTCCCTTGCAGTAGGGCTTATGGCTACAAATGTGCTGATAGTAAACAACTATCGCGACTGCGACGACGACAAAGCCGTGGGCAAGAACACCACGGTAGTGATTTTCGGGCGCAAGACAATGTCTGTGGCATATCTGCTTAACGGCATAATAGCGGCCATTTGCCTGTCGGGAGCGGCAAGCCGCGCCCCGGCCTGGACATCCGCCGGATGGATAGTTTACGCATGCTGTCACCTCACACTTTGGTCAAACCTCCGCACCCTGAAAGGGGCGGAACTCAACAAAGTGCTTAAATTCACTTCGATAATTCTACTTTTCGCTTCACTATATCTCCTTGTGATCCTTTCAGTTTGGCAACAAGGTGATTTCAAATACTAACAAGCGTGCAAAAAATGAATGCTGCATTCAAGATTTCGGAAGCCCTGAGCGACGTCGCCTGTAAGGAGCAAGCGGAAGTTCTCTCATATTTCTTCAAGACTGGGCCCGGGGAATATGGAGAAGGCGACAGGTTTCTGGGCGTAAAAGTGCCCAAGACCAGAGAAATTGTGAAACGTTTCAAAAAACTTGGCACTCTCTCCGACGTAGACCTCCTCACCAGCTCCACATTCCACGAGGAGCGCCTTGCCGGTTTTTTTCTTCTAATCGAGCTTTATAATGCGGCAAAGAAGAGAAAACTGGAAAATGAGACAGCGGAAATAGTCAACTTCTACCGCTCCATCATAGAACGCGGCAACAACTGGGACCTCGTTGACCTCGTGGCCCCAAAGATTCTTGGCGACCGTCTCACCACCGCCAACGACGCGGAACACATCTTGATGCAGCTTGCCTCAAGCGAGAATCTATGGAAACAGAGGGTGAGCATAGTGTCGACCCTCCCTTTGATAAAGAAAGGCGACTTCGACCTCGCGCTCGACATTGTGATATTCCTTATTCCTCACGAGCACGACCTGATTCACAAAGCATGCGGCTGGATGCTGAGAGAAGTGGGAAAAAAAGAGGAAGCTATTCTTCTGGCATTTCTCGACAGATACTGCACACAATTGCCTCGCACCACTCTCCGCTATGCCATAGAAAGGCTGGAGCCCAGAAGACGCCTGTCTTATCTCACACGCAAAGAAGAAGCCTCGCGCGACAAATCGAAGCCCCGAAAGGAAGAGAAACGAATCCCTATGTCGCATCGTCTCACCATCCCTAAAAAGAAAAAACAATAATGGCAAAAAAACCGGAATACCGACAAGAACTTATTGACCCTTCAGGGAAACTCCCTCCTCGCGACACCGACCTCGAAGAGGTGGTGCTGGGAGCGTGTATGCTTGAGAAAGACGCATACATGAACGTGTGCGACATCCTTGTGCCCGACAGTTTTTACGACCCGGTTAATCAGAAAATATTTCAGGCCATAACCACACTTGGCTTCAATCAGAGGCCAATCGACATGATGACCGTCACTGAGCAGCTTCGACATGACGGCACTCTCGAAGAAGTGGGCGGGGCCATACACATCACTGAGCTGACCGCAAGAGTTTATTCTGCGGCCAATGTGGAATATCACGCGAGAATCATAGCTCAGAAATATCTTGCAAGGCGCCTTATAAGCTTCACCGCCGACATAGGGACCAAAGCGTTCGACGAGAGCAACGACGTAAACGACCTCCTTCAAGAGGCCGAGGGGCAATTGTTCGACATCTCTCAGACTCAGCTGAAAAGAGAGGTCACACAGATTGACCCTGTGATAAACCTGGCTCTCGAACAGATTCAGACTGCCGCAAACAATGAAAGCGGACTCTCCGGCCTTCAGACCGGCTACACAGACCTTGACAGAATGACGTCAGGCTGGCAGAACTCCGACCTCATAATCATAGCCGCCCGCCCTGCAATGGGAAAAACTGCGTTCGTGCTGTCTATGGCCAAGAATATGGCCGTAGATTTCAACACCCCCATAGCTATCTTCACTCTCGAGATGGCAAACGTGCAGCTCGTAAAACGTCTTATAAGCAATGTGGCCGACCTTGAAGGCGAAAAAATCAAAAGCGGACAGCTGTCTCCCGAAGAATGGGACAGGCTGAACTCCAGGCTTCGCAACGTCTACAGCGCACCGCTCTATCTCGACGAGACCCCGGGCCTCTCAATCACTGAGCTCCGCACAAAGGCGCGGCGACTTGTGAGAGAAAAAGGCGTGCGATTGATTATGATTGACTACCTTCAGCTCATGAATGCCACAGGCATGAAACTCGGCAGCCGCGAGCAGGAGGTGAGCACGATATCTCGTTCGCTTAAAGCCCTTGCGAAGGAACTGAACATCCCTATCATTGCCCTCTCGCAGCTTAATCGAAGCACTGAGACCCGCGATGACAAACGCCCTGTGCTTTCCGACCTTCGAGAGTCTGGAGCCATAGAGCAGGATGCCGACATCGTGTGCTTCATTCACCGCCCGGAATATTACACAAAAAGCAGTGAAGACGCAGAGGGCCACGACATCAGGGGCCTGGCACAGCTTATTGTCGCCAAACATCGTTCGGGCGCAGTTGGCGATGTGAAACTGCGGTTCGTGTCGAAATATGCAAAATTCGAGAATTGGGACGAAGGCTACAATGTGATGCAGGAGACTCTTTCAGAAGCCCCCATGAAACTTGGCTCAAAAATGAATGCCGACGACAACAACTCTGCTGCTCCGTCTCCTTTTGGATTCGGATTGCAGCCGGGAACAATGCCCGACATAATGCCTGGGCCGGGCGACCAGGGGATACCATTCTGACACCGGAAAAATATCAACAGATTTTATCCATTTTCCGTGAACCTCGACTGCCCTACAAATGTTCTATATACAAACATTAAAATTAAGGTTATGGACAGCAAGGAAAAACACATCACAGAAAATGAATCGGCAAATGCCGACATGATAGCAAACTCTATGAAAGCACAAGCACGTGAGCACCATCGCGAAAACACCAAGAAGATCAACCGGCTATGGCTGTGGCTCGGGGTTCTGGTGCTGATTGCAATTCTTTTGTATTGGCTTTTCAGCATAGGCATGTTTGAAAGCCTCTCCGGTGCAGTCAACGGTTGACGACACATGCCGCGCTGTTCAGAGCATATCACTTTTCGGCTCATTTCTTGAGCCAGACGTAACACCCGGCCATTCATAGTCCTATTAAAAGGGCTTAGGCATATATAATAGAGACCGGGATCGAAGCCCCCAAGTGCAGCACTTCGGGGGCTTTTTATTATAACAAGCCACAACTGACAAAAGTATCACTCTATGCAAGGCACAGTATAAAAGACAATATATGGCAATATATAAAGGCCATATCTGGATCAGCGGCAACACAACAAAGGGACAACTCTGTTTTAAGAGATGCCCCTTTGTTGTAGGTAATGATTCCGGATTACTTGCCGGCGATGTGGTCAGATACTGTGAGCGAAGCGCGACCTTTAGCGCGACGGCGTGACAATACTTTGCGACCATCTTTTGTGGCCATTCTTTCACGGAAGCCATGTTTGTTTACCCTTCTGCGGTTGGAGGGCTGGAATGTTCTTTTCATTGTATATTGATTGTTTAATTTCTGCTTTTCGAAGTGCAAAATTAGGAAATATCTTTCACTTGCACAAATTTCAAGCCACTTTTTATAGGATTTTCAGTTAATTGGACTTAGTTAAAGCAAACATTTCCCTTTGAAGAGGCATATACACCTCCCGGAGCCTTGCTTTCCGTATCAATATAATCCATAAGACACACCAGCCAGCCATCACATATGGCTTCCAAAATATTGTCTCCCACAAAACGTCTGAATCCATTCGGGAACTGCGTAAAAACCTCCTTGAACAAACCCACAGTCAAATCTGAACTATCCACTTTATGAAGATAACGACATTAGGATGCCACAGGGATAAGCACAAGTATAAGCCTACATACTAATCATCAGGGCAACCGCATCAGAATCCATAATTTTTAAGAAGCGTTATCAAATATTTAGGATTCCAGGAAGCGCATCTGAGTCTCTTTCTCACGCTTAACTTATCCTGCGTATGCGTCGCGATCTGGAGTGCAAGTTTCCTGAGCAATGACAGATTCTGGGCGGCATTCTTTTTTCGGGCGCGGCATTTGTCCTCCTTGAACGTGACATCGAGATGCCGGTGCAGTCCGTTTTCAATACCCCAGTGCCCTCTGGCGAGCTCGCCGTAATATTGTGCAAGCGGGAGATCCTCGTCACTTATATAATATCTTGTCTGCACCTCGGTTCGTCCTCCTTCGCTTACATGCACCCGTTCAGTCTCGACACAGACCAGTGTCCGGAGATTCTTCCAGCGACCGAATATCTCCTTGTCCTCCATCATATCGGCGGGATATATGGACACAGCCCTTGTCTCCACCCTTGCGTGTTCCTTCTCGGTGACGGAATATGTGGATGTCGGTTGGTTGTATTTGATAACATCCTGTATCTCAGAAAGCAACCCCGCCCGGTTCTCTTTCACCGCAAGAAAGTAATGGGCGTTCTTTCCAACTATTTTCTCGGCGATGTCAACCTGGGTGCCCATAGCGTCAATGCTGACCACGGCTCCGTCTATCACGAGCCTGTCAAGCATTCTCGGAATGGCAGGTATCTCATTTTCCTTGTCCCGGACTTTCTCCTGCCCAAGCAATAACGAATTCTCTGTCACCCATGCGTGCAGAAGATAATCCCCTTTCGGCCCTTTTTGTCCCGGCGCAGTCCCGCACTCCTTTTTTCCGTCTATCGCTATCTGCTTCTCGTTCATGACGTCCATGATTCTTTTGCCATCCTCGACTACGCATTGCCTGACATAATCCGTACCGAGTGCCGCAAACAGCCTCTCGAATGTGTCCCGCGACGGATTCCGGTCTGTATACGGCAATAGCCCGAATTCCCCGGACCGGTGTTCTGCGAACATGGCCATATCGGGGTAGTCCTCTCCTCCACATAGATATGTCAGAAGTGCTATCGCCATTAAATCCCCGAGTTCATAAGTGCATTGATCTATCTTTCGCGGATCCTTAACTCCGTCAAATATCGTTATAAGCATGTTTCTCATGCCTATAAAATAATCCCTTCACGCCCGATGTCAAGACCATGTCGATTTAATAATGCCTAAATCTTTATAATTTTTGTAGATTCCGATGCGGTTGCCCGAACTTTTGCTTTCTCCTTTCTTTTCTCCCTTTTTTTTATTAATTTTGCACTCGAATCAGGGTTAAACACTCTAAAACCCTATTTTTGTCAAGAATAACAACAACACTTTTTAAAGATATGATTAACGCTCAAGACATCAAGAACGGCACCTGCATCCGCATGGACGGCCGTCTTTATTTCGTAGTGGAGTTCCTCCACGTTAAACCAGGAAAAGGCAACACCTTTATGCGCACAAAACTCAAAGACGTGGTAGACGGCCGCGTGCTTGAACGCCGCTTCAACATCGGCGAAAAACTCGAAGACGTGCGCGTGGAGCGTCGTCCTTATCAGTATCTCTATGCTGACGGCGGCGACGACATCTTCATGAACAATGAGACTTTCGAGCAGGTGCCTATCAATAAGGAACTCGTGACAGGGTCTGCATATATGAAGGAGGGAGACACTGTGGAAGTTGTGAGCGACGCTTCGACCGAAACCGTGCTTTACGCTGAAATGCCGGTGAAGACTGTGCTCAAAATCACCTACACTGAGCCCGGTATCAAAGGCGACACCGCTACCAACACTCTCAAGCCCGCTACTGTAGAGACCGGAGCAACCGTGCGTGTGCCCCTCTTCGTCAACGAAGGCGAACTCATCGAGGTTGACACTCGCTCAGGTGAATATGTTGGCCGCGTGAAAGCTTGACAACTATGAACTCTGAGGCCCCCATCATGTTTTCGGTGATTGTGCCGGTCTACAACCGTCCGGGAGAAGTAGCCGAACTGTTAGCCAGCCTTGGCGCACAGACCGACCGCGGATTCGAGACAATCATTGTGGAAGACGGTTCCACCGTTAAGTGTGAGGAGCAATGCAGAGAGTTTGCCGACACGGCAAACGTGAAATATTATTATAAAGGTAACGACGGGAGAAGCATAGCCCGAAACTACGGCATGGACAGAGCCAACGGAGATTATTTCATCTTCGTTGACTCTGACTGCATTTTACCTCCCGACTATATCGGGAAACTTAGAGACTCGCTTGCAAAAGACCCTTCCGACTGCTTCGGCGGCCCCGATGCCGCACATGAATCTTTCTCCGACACTCAGAAAGCAATCAACTATGCCATGACTTCATTTCTGACCACCGGCGGCATTCGCGGCGGGAAAGTGAGCATGGAAAAGTTCACGCCACGCACTTTCAACATGGGATTTTCAAGAAAAGTGTATGAAAAAGTGGGCGGATTTCGCGAAATGTTCAGCGAAGACATCGACATGAGCACCCGTATCAGGCTTGCAGGATTTAGGATTGCGCTATTTCCTGATGTGGCCGTCTACCACAAACGCCGCGTTGATTTCAAAAAATTCTGGCGTCAGGTGCATGTGTTCGGAATGTCGAGAATCACTCTACAGCTCCTGTATCCGGGCTCTATGAAAGCCGTACACTGGCTTCCGGCCCTGTTTGTAATAGGAGCCGTGGCCATGATTATCGGAGCTTTCTTTTGCAAATGGCTTATCATCCCGCTCCTTGTTTACATTCTCGCGCTTTGGATTTGGGGAATTATATCTACAAAAAGCCTTAAAATAGGCACCCTGGGTGTAGCCGCTGCAATGGTGCAGCTCACCGGCTACGGCACCGGATTCATCCGCGCTTATGTGTGGAAAATTATTCTCGGACATGGACGTGACATCAACGATGAAATTGAACGAAGACGTGGCAAATAACAACGGATATCCGGATATTGAGGCTGACAACGAGACCATTCACCTCACCGTAAAAGACTTCGACCCGGAAGACCAGCCAAGAGAGAAAGCCGAGAAACATGGATGCGGAGTGCTGTCAATTCCTGAACTATGGGCGCTCATTCTGCGCACAGGCACTCCCGGAAATCCTATCACAGAACTATGCCGGGGACTCATGAAACAAAACGCCGGCTCACTTCATCGACTTGAAAGGCGCACTCGCCGTGAACTCCGCGACATTAAAGGAATCGGCACCACGAAAAGCATACAGATAGAGGCCGTGATGGAGCTTATTAAAAGATATTGCGACGAAGAAATCCCCCTGGAGGAAAGCATTTCGTCGTCGCAACAGATCTACAACCGTATGCGCCATAAAATCGGGAACCTCGACCACGAGGAAGTATGGGTGATGCTGCTCAATCGAAGAAATCAAGTAATCAAGGAACTACAGTTAACCACCGGCACAAGCACGGCATCGCTTTTTGATGTAAAGACCGCCATAAAACAGGCTCTGCTCGAAAATGCCGAAGGAGTGATTCTCACCCACAACCATCCTTCAGGAGGAACCAAGCCAAGCAGTCAGGACGACAAAATAACACAAGAGCTGAAGAAAGCATGCGAATATATGAAATTGCGCATGCTCGACCACCTGATTGTGACAAGCAATGCTTTCTACAGCTATCACGACAATGGCCGCCTCTGAGCCTTAGTGCGCGTTCCATAAAAAGCCGGGGCAAGAGTCTAAGAAGAGAGACGGTAATAGAGAGAATCTGAATCCCCTTTCACATCTTCACGCAAACCTTCAAGAGGAACAATGTCTCTTTTCCCCATTCCTATGAGAAATTTATGAAAGAGTATGCGGCGGCAGCGCTCGTCTATAATTCTTGCATCTAGTTCTCCGCTCCTCACTTTTTCAATCACATTCTTAATTTCATATTCAGTGTCGGCCGGGGCCACCACTATGTCAGCGCCGGCAAGAATCGCAGCCGCAGCGTCATGCCCTTCTGCGCCCCCCATGTTGAGAGCGTCTGTCAGCACAAGGCCGTTGAAGCCGAGCTCTCCCCTCAGCAAATCTCCTATCACCACAGGAGAAACTGCCGCCGGAAGCGACTCAGGGTCGATGGCCGGCACTGCAAGATGACCGGCCATCACACCCGTCAGACCCGCGTCGATGTAACTTCTGAACGGATAAAGGTCGATGCTGTCTAACTGATTGAGCGACCGTCGTATCACAGGCAACGACACATGGCTGTCGCCACAGGGGCTGCCATGCCCCGGAAAATGTTTCGCCACGCTCACCACTCCCCCCGATTCAAGACCTTTGGCATATGCCACACCAAGGTCGGCAACCCTCACAGGATCACTGCCGAAAGAGCGGCTTCCTATCACGCCATGTGGATTCTCAGCGACATCCACAACCGGGCCGAGCACCATGTTAATGCCTACCCTGCGGCATTCACGGGCAACCTCGCGTCCGTAGTCGAAGAGCAAATCTTCATCGGCGCCGGCGCCGATCCGCCCGTTGCGAGGAAACCCCGGAGCATCTTTCAATCTCATCCCCAGCCCCCATTCGGCGTCTATTGCTATAAACATCGGCACTCTGAGTGCGCCTCCCTCCCCTGCCATAAGGGCAGCCGAACGCAAATCTCCCTTCAAAAGCACAATACCCCCGACATGAAAGTCGGCGATATAACCACGCAGACGATTCATGGCGGGGGGATTGCAATCGGCATATATAGCCGGCATAAAGCATTGGCCTACACGTTGTTCAAGTGTGAGTCCCGACAATACGGAATCTGCCTTGCGCATGGCTTCAGACGACAAGTCGCCTGCACCGGGACATGCCGCCACGGAATCCGTTTTTTCTTCACGACAGGATTCTTCTTCAGCACTCCCCGTTCTGCCGCATGACAATGCGAGCAAAATGACAATAGCGACGACCGTCCACGCTCTCATATAAATTAATCTTCATTGACATCCACCACAAAACGCGGAGTCTGATCCGGGGACACAGGCAGGCCGAGCTCTCTCTGGCGTTCAAACCATCTTAGAATCGGTGACGCCACCTCCACACTGTCTTTCCATATCTTGCGGTGATTGGCAAGCGTGCGAAGATCGTCGTTACCCTCCGCCACATAATTGATGGTGCCTAAAAGATAACGCCGGTCTGGATTCATTTCTTTACCATCCAGAACCACCCTGACAAGATTCCTGTCTTTGTCGGTCACAACTCTCACATTATGGCTCACCGCCTCTCCACCTTTTTTCGCCGCAACCCGGAGTGCTTCTATGATGTCGGAGCCGCTTAACTCCACAATCTCAAAATAATTTGAGAAAGGATAAGTGGCAAGAATCTGCCCTTCTGTTATGTCTCCCTCAGGCATTCCATGACGTATCCCACCTACATTCATTATGGAAAGGTCAATACGCGGAATATCGATTCCTGACATGCGAAGCGAGTCTGCCTTGTGGTTGGCATACCATAACCCGAAATCGGCTGTCATGTTTGCAAGGCCGCCTACACGCCCGTCATTGCTCATGTCATAAACAGACTTCCCAATCACACGGCTGTTGACGGAATCTACAACATGCCTGTATGGCTCGATAAACTCCTTCATCTTCCGGTCAAGAGCGTCATCAGGGAAACGGTCGGTCACCGGAATGAGTTCGTAATCAAAATTTGACCCGTCTGCGCCTTTAAGATTATCAAGGTCTATTGTGATTTTCCCTACATATTTGCCATACTTCCCGGTCTGGGCCACACGCACAGGCCTGCCATCCGCATTTGGAATGAGCGACGGATATACCTCCGGGCGGGCAGGGTCTATGAGCGTATGAGAATGGCCGCCTATGATTATGTCGATGTCGCGGCTTGCATTCGCGAGCTCAACATCAGTGGTCTTATCATTCTCTTTTGTATAGCCGATATGGGTGACAGCTACGACCAGGTCACATTTTTTCTTATTTTTCAGATAAGCGGCAAGATCGTTGGCCGTAGGGATAATCTCCTTGAAATCCACATCTATGCAATGTTCGGATATAAGGCTCTCCGGATTGATGTTAAGCCCTATGAACCCTATTTTTTTGCCTCCGACTTTCTTGATCACATAGGGCTTGAACACGCCCTCAAGTTCTGTGCCGTCAAAATTATAATTGGCAGAGAGCCTGTCGGCCTTCACGGTCTTGTATTTCTCTGCGAGGTCTGCCATGCCGTTGTCAAACTCATGGTTGCCGAGGATGCGCACGTCATACCCCATCATGTTCATGAGAGGATATTCCACGTCACCGCGAAAATATTTAAAATACAGCGAGCCTTGAACCATGTCGCCGGCATCTACCGTAATTACATTTTTCTCCGCTTTCCTCACTGAGTCGATCACTGCTTTTCTCTGCAGCACTCCCCGGTGGCGTCAGCCGCCGGCTCAATCGTTGAATGCGTGTCGTTGGTGTGAAGAATCACAAGTTTTTCGGCAGATGCAGAAAAACACAAAGCGGCGAGTCCCAGCATCGGGACCGCCGCTTTTATTAGGAATGAGTGAGTCATCTCATTATTCTGTTTTATGTTCAATCACAAATCAAGATTCCCTTTCTATTTGAGAGTCTTGAGAGATTCCGGGTCAGTCGGCAATCAGGTCTTCGCCGGTCATGTCGGCAGGCTTGGGAAGTCCCATAATGTGGAGGAGCGAGGGAGCCACGTCGGCAAGGCGTCCGTCCTTCACTTTTGCCTCCTTGTTGCCTACATATATAAACGGAACCGGGTTAAGAGAATGGGCAGTGTTGGGTGTGCCGTCCTCATTGAGGGCATGGTCGGCATTGCCATGGTCAGCGATAATGATTGTGCCATAGCCATGGGCCTTGGCTGCCTCCACAACTTTCTCAACACACTTGTCGAGTGTCTCCACAGCCTTCTGGATAGCAGTATACACGCCGGTGTGGCCCACCATGTCGCCATTAGCGAAATTCACTACTATGAAGTCATACTTTTCAGTGTCGATGGCCGCCACAAGTTTCTCTGTCACCTCAGGTGCGCTCATTTCCGGCTGCAGGTCGTAGGTGGCAACCTTGGGAGAAGGCACAAGAATGCGGTCTTCGCCCTCGAATGGAGCCTCGCGGCCACCGTTGAAGAAGAATGTCACATGAGCATACTTCTCGGTCTCCGCAATGTGAAGCTGCTTCTTTCCTTTCGATGAAAGATACTCTGCCAATGTGTCGGCCACATCCGACTTATTGAAAATTACGTGAACTCCCTTAAATGAATCGTCATAAGGAGTCATGCAATAATACTGAAGGTCGGGAATCGGGTTCATGCCGTCCTCGGTGTGCTGAGTGAGAACTGTGGTAAGCTCTTTTGCACGGTCATTGCGGTAGTTGAAGAATATCACAACATGTCCGGCGCCGATTCTGCCGTCAACCTTGTCGTTGACTATTGGCTTGAGGAATTCGTCTGTAACACCCTCGGCATACGACTCTTCCACAGCCTCTACAACATTGTCGGTGTGCTTCCCTTCGCCATACACAAGAAGATTGTAAGCCTCTTTCAGTCGCTCCCAGCGATGGTCGCGGTCCATGGCATAGTAACGGCCGATGACAGAAGCGATTGTGCCTGCGCTCTTGTCGCAATGCTCTTTGATTTCCTGAAGGAAACCGGCTCCGCTCTTGGGGTCGGTGTCGCGTCCGTCCATGAAGCAGTGAAGATAAACCTTGTCAAGGCCGTAAGCCTTGGCGGTGTCGCAAAGGGCATAAAGATGACCAAGGCTTGAGTGTACGCCTCCGGCCGATGCAAGGCCCATAAAATGGATAGGCACATTATGCTTCTGGGCATAAGTGAACGCATCTTTTATTTCCTGGTTCTCGGCGAAAGACCCGTCGGCAATTGCGCGGTTAATTTTCACAAGATCCTGATATACCACACGCCCTGCGCCGATATTGAGGTGACCCACCTCTGAGTTGCCCATCTGTCCGTCGGGCAGACCCACGTTCTCGCCGCTGGCCTGAAGTTCAGAATGAGGATACTGAGCCACAAGGCTGTCAATATAAGGAGTTGGAGTATTGAAAATAACATCATCCTTGCCATGGTCTCCAATGCCATAGCCATCGAGGATTATGAGTAACGCTTTGTTTGACATATGTCTTATAACTTTTTAATTATTTCCTCTTTAACCGCAGCCTGTACGCAAATTTTCAACAGCTGCTCATGACCGCTTTCATTGGCGTGCGGCCGTAACTGCAAAGCCGCACATCGGGCGATTCAGTTTGCAAAAATACTCATTTTTCCGTCTTTAGCAAACAAATTTCAGCAAACAATTATCGTCGTGTCGGTCATTGATTCAAATGCAGTGTGCATATACAGAACAATCCTCCGCCAAAAATGGCGAAGGACTGTGTTGATTTTTACTGCTGTGCAAGAAAATCGCCGCAATTATTTGTCGGCTTTCTTCACGAAGCGCTCTTTGATGCGAGCCTTCTTGCCGGTGAGGTTGCGCAGGTAGTAAAGTTTTGCACGACGCACCTTACCATACTTGTTGACTGTGATTGACTCGATAAACGGTGACTCGATGGGGAAAATTCTTTCCACGCCGATGCCGTCAGACACTTTGCGAACTGTGAAGCGCTTCTTGTCTTCATGACCGTTGATGCGGATAACCACACCGCGATACTGCTGGATACGCTCCTTGTTACCCTCTTTGATACGGTAGGCAACTGTCACTGTGTCGCCGGGGCCAAAACTGTCGAACTCTTTTTTAGGGGTGGCGAATGCCTCCTCTGCGATTTTAATTAAATCCATTGCTATGTTGTGATTTATGGGTTACTTGCAATTTAACGAGCATCCATGTCTCGCCAGAGATTACAAATTCGTCGCAAAGTTACAAAAAATCCATCTCCCCGCCAAAATTTTCATCCAAATAAAATTAAATAAGTGTTTTAATGGCACGTTAATGACACAGCCAATCGCATAGATACGCAAAAGACAAATGAAGATTTAGAGAAGCTCGGAGATGTTGAGGCCGACATTGAGAAGAATCGACGATGCGCTTTTATGGGGCATGGCGTAGGCGGCACCTATAGAGAATGTGCGTGCCTTGAATCCTAAGCCAACTGAAAAGCCTGAGAAAAAATTGCGCTGATAATTGCTCATGTCGCTGCGCATCTTGTAGTTGTAGGCCAAGTCAACATAAAATCTTTCGTTCGGCTGATATTGAAGCCCGAATATGAGATGACGAAACAGATTCTTGCCAAAATTTGATTTCAATTCGGTTTCCTCGCCTTCTTTATGATCGTAATACGGAAGATCCCATTTTGTGAGATGAAGAGCCGTAATGCCAAAGGAAAAAGGCGACATGCCAAGCCCTTTCATAAAACCGATCTGCACATCAAACGGCAGGCGGTCGTAGGCCTCCTCAAATCTTTTCACCTGGCCGCCCATATTCTTAAGAACAAGCGACACTGAAAAGTCGTGGTCGTCGTCATAATAATTGATTCCGAGGTCGGCGGCTATTGCAAATGCAGAATATTGCTCATAGTTGCTGTATATCATCTTCAGGTTTATGCCGCCCCGCAGCCTGTAGGTGAAATCGTGAGAATAGGTGCCTTCAAACACTACGTCGGCCGGTGAGAATGTGCCGGTCATGGTGCCGTCGGGGTCGTAGCCTGTTATCTCTCCATAGTTAAGATACCTCACCCCGGCTGCCCAGGCGCCTCTTTCGCCTGCCGCCTTTCCAAAACGCACGCCAGCAAAGTTAGAGCCGCCCATGTAGTGCATATAACTGAACGCAAGCTGCCTGTCGATTTCCGGGCCTATCAGCGCCGGATTCTGCCCGGCAAGCGACACATCATCGTCAATGAGGGCTATGTTAGTGCCGCCGAGGCCAAAAACATGGCTTGATGTCGGAATATTCAGAAAATCATAGGCAGAGCGTCCCGTCTGCGCGGCAGCGGGAAGTGCGAATGGCAGCATTGCCAAGAGATATGTGCGCAGGGAATGTTTCATACTGTTACGTTCTAATAACGTTGCAATACGCTTTCTATTGTAGGCGAGATGCCTCTTAATTTCGCGAACCTAATCTTGACACGCAATCCGAAGCCAATTGTGAATAAATGTAAAACTATTTTAATTTAGTTAATTCTGCTTGTCTTGAATTTGCATAACTCAGATTGCAGACGTATATTTGCAACGTAAAACTACCGACTAAGAAATGAAAGCTCATACGATTCTACTCAGCATCGGGATTTCTTTTGCATGTGCCGCCGTTTTTGACGCCAAGGCGCAGACGTGCAGAGTGAACTCCGGCTATTCCGCCAACGGATGCGTGAACTATCTGGAAGTGTATGAATTTGACTACGTTGAAGTGAAACCTGAATTCCCCGGCGGCGGGCAGTCATTAGTGAATTTCATCAACGACCATCGCCGCTATCCCGCAGAGGCTTACGCAAGAGGCGTGGAAGGGAGAGTGACCTGCTCATTTGTGGTCAACACCGACGGCTCCGTGAGCAACATAAAGGTGATAAAAGGCGTGGAAAACTCACTCAACAACGAGGCCATACGCATCCTCTCAAAAATGCCGGCGTGGTCGCCCGGAAAAATTGAAGACCAGCCTGTCCCGGTGAGAGTGATTTGCGCCGTGCCTTTCAGGAAGTGAGAATTCACAGCCAGATTATTAGTCGGATTATAGACATCGAAGAACTTTTTTAGAAAATATATTGAATAGTTTTGATTTTTAGCACAGAAAAAGGATTGACCGTGAGGCCAATCCTTTTCGTTGTCTCAGCAAGGCTGACGTAATTTTTCGGCCCGCGATATCTTAACATCGCATCACACAAGCGCAATCACAATGTCTTCATCAGTCTGCGTGACGGCTATCTTGCCCTCGCGGCCGAGCCATCCCAGAGCAGCCATAAGTTCATCTTTTTTCAATTTAGTTGCTTTCTTCACAAGTTTGAAACCCAAGGTGCGAGTGCCGGAATTTTCAAGCGCCTTATAGACCTCGCCTGCCCAGGTGCCAATTGAATCAATGTTCATCTTTTCTAATTATTATGTTAAACTTCTTTAATAAATTGAATGGTTATGACGTTTCATCGCACAAAAATAATAAAAATAATTCAATAATCGATTATTTATCTATTATTTGCATAAATTTCACTCATTTTTGCCCGATTTTCGCATCAGTTTTTCCGACTTGCCCATATGGGCTAATTAGCCTGTTTATATTATTTTTAACAATCATAGCCACAGATTTGTTAAAAGTTTGACGGCAATTCATTAATTTTGCACCATGAGCAAGAAAAAAAACATTGCATCCCCCATCACGGCTTCGCTCGGAACCGGACGCGTGGTGAAAAACACGGGGAGCTCCTACATAGTAAGGCTTCAGTCCGGCAAAGAGGCTGCCTGCAGAATCAAGGGTAATTTCCGAATCAAAGGCATCAGGACCACAAACCCTGTGGCCGTGGGCGACATCGTGGAAGTGTCGAAAGCGGCCGACGACGCCGACTACATAACAGCAATTCTGCCGCGCTCAAACTATATCATCAGAAGGGCATCCAATCTCTCAAAGGAGAGCCACATCCTGGCTTCCAACATAGACCTGGCAATCCTTGTGGCCACTCTGCGCGAACCTGCCACAACCACTACTTTCATCGACCGCTTTCTCGCCACTGCCGAAGCATATTCAGTGAATGCGGCACTGGTGATAAATAAAGAGGACATGTGGGACGACATTGACCGGGAACTGGCCGATGCATTGAAAAATTTGTATTCATCCATAGGATACCCCGTATTTTTCGTGTCAGCCGCCACTGGCGATGGGCTGACAGAACTGACAGGTTTTATCTCAGGGAAAATATCTTTGCTCGCAGGCAACAGCGGCGTAGGGAAATCATCTCTCATAAATGCCCTTGTGCCTGACGCAAACCTAAAGACCGGAGAAATTTCTGACATTCACCACACCGGGACCCACACCACCACCTTCTCCGAAATGATCGACCTCCCCGGCGGAGGCGCCTTAATCGACATCCCCGGAGTGAGAGGATTCGGCACAATCGACTTCAAGCCTGAAGAGGTGGGACACTTCTTCCCGGAAATATTCAGATTCTCGAGAGAATGCAGATATAGCGACTGCAAACACACCGGGGAGCCGGGATGTGCTGTTATTCCCGCAGTAGAAAACCATTATATCTCCGAAAGCCGCTACGCCTCATATCTCTCAATTCTTGAAGAGGCTTCAGAAGAGGAAGGAGCCGACAAATATAGGAAACCGTTCTGACTCCACACCGCTCAGGCAATGCCATCACCCCACCAGGGCGCTGGAGAGGATATGCTCAAGGTCGGGGGCGCTCACTTTCAAAGTGAACTCTCCGTCCTTGGCCACTGATATACCTCCGGTCTCTTCACTGACTATGACACACACAGCATCGGTGACCTGGCTCATGCCCAACGCCGCCCTATGCCTGAGGCCGAGGCTTTTCGGGATGTTCATATCGTGGCTTACAGGAAGTATGCATCCCACAGATTTTATCCGGTGGCCGGATATTATCATGGCCCCGTCATGAAGCGGAGAATTTTTGAAAAATATGTTCTCTATGAGGCGAACATTCACGTCTGCGTCTATTATATCGCCGGTCTTCTCATAATCGGCAAGAGGCATCTTGCGCTGAAACACAATCAGGGCGCCGGTCTTCGACTTGCTCATGCTCATGCAGGCATACACCACTGCCATCACCCTGGAATGCTCATTCTCATTGGTTTTCTCATGCCTGAACCATCGCTTAAAAAACCTAAGATGCCCCTGCGAGCCGATGTCGATGAGGAAGCGCTTTATCTGGTCCTGGAAAATGATAACCAATATGATAAGCCCGATGCTCATAAACTTGTCGAGAATCGTGCCGGTGAGACGCATGTCAAATATCTCCGAAGCGATCACCCAGAGAGCAAAAAACACAAGCACGCCATAGAAAAGACTGAGCGTGCCGCTGCTTTTCATCATGCGATACACATAGAAAAGCAGAAGCGCTATGATTAAAATGTCGATTATGTCTTTTATCCCGAGAGTTATCATGATGCGTCTTGTTATCGGTTATCGGTTGTTACTTATCAAATTATGCCGAGGCACACTCCGCGCCTACGCCTCCTCCTGCTCTTTCATGGCCTGAATGAGACGGACTGTCTGAACAGCCTCTGCCACGTCGTGCACCCGCAATATGTCGGCGCCCCTGTCGAGAGCTATGGCGTCGAGTGCGACTGTGCCGGGGAGGGAGCCTTCAGGAGTGGTGCCCAGTGTTTTCCAGATCATCGACTTGCGAGACAAACCGGCAAGCACAGGCATTCCCATTTTGCAGAACTCTCCAAGTTCGTCAAGAATGCGGAAATTCTGACCTACTGTCTTCGCAAAGCCAAAGCCGGGGTCTATTATGATGTCGTTAACTCCCAGCCCCCTCAACTCATAGACTTTTCGGGCAAGGTCGGAAATCACCTCTGCAGTGACATCGGCATAATCCGTCATGGCCTGCATTGTCTGTGGATTCCCTCTCATGTGCATAAGCACATAGGGCACTTTCAAATCGGCAACCACAGGCCACATCTCAGGGTAGAGCATACCGCCTGATATATCGTTGACTATTTCCGCGCCCCATTCTTCCACACATTTTCTTGCCACACAGCCCCTGAATGTGTCGATGCTCACAATAGCCTCCGGCCACACCGCTCTCACGGCCTCAAGCCCACGCGCAAGCCTGGAATACTCCTCTTCGGCACTCACATCCTCCGCCCCGGGACGCGAAGAATAGCCGCCGAGGTCAAGAATGTCCGCTCCGGCCTCACGCATGGAGCACACCCTCTCTTTTATCTCCTCCCGGCAGTTGGTCCTGCTGCCTGAGAAAAAACTGTCGGGCGTGACATTGATGATTCCCATCACCTTTGGGATAGAGAAATCCATCAATGCCCCGCCTGTATTTATCGTTAGATTTTTCTTGTCAATTTTCATCTATCGCGAGTTATGAAGCCATCGGGTCAGCTCCTGTTGGCACGCTTGCGCTCGTTTTCGTCAAGAATTATTTTGCGCAGACGGATATGGTTTGGCGTAACCTCCACATATTCATCCTCCTTGATATATTCAAGAGCCTCTTCAAGAGAGAAGACTACCGGAGGCACGATTCTTGCCTTGTCGTCGGCCCCTGACGCACGCATATTTGTGAGTTTCTTCGACTTGGTGACATTCACCACAATGTCGCTGTCTTTAGCGTTCTCGCCTACCACCTGCCCTGCATACACATCTTCCTGAGGGAAAATGAAGAATCGGCCGCGATCCTGAAGTTTGTCGATTGCATAGGCATAGGCAGTGCCGGCCTCCATGGCAATGAGGGAGCCGTTTGTGCGTCGCTCGATATCCCCTTTCCAAGGCTGGTATTCAAGAAAACGGTGCGCCATGATGGCCTCGCCGGCTGTGGCTGTAAGCACATTGTTGCGCAATCCGATGATTCCTCTCGAAGGAATCACAAATTCAATGTTGATTCGATCGTTCTGGGTTTCCATCGAAATAATGTCGCCCTTGCGGCGCGTCACCATGTCGACCACTTTAGAGCTGTATTCCTCCGGCACATTTATAGTGAGAGATTCTACCGGCTCACATTTTTTGCCATCTATTTCCTTAATGATAACCTGAGGCTGGCCCACCTGAAGCTCATAGCCCTCACGACGCATAGTCTCGATAAGGATTGAAAGATGAAGCACGCCTCGGCCAAACACAGTCCACTTGTCTTCATTCTCGCCTTTCTTCACACGAAGCGCAAGATTGCGGTCAAGCTCTTTTTCAAGACGGTCGGCAATATGGCGCGAGGTTACGTATTTGCCGTCTTTGCCAAAAAACGGAGAGTCGTTGATTGTGAACGTCATCGACATTGTCGGCTCATCGATTGCAATTCTTGGAAGCGGCTCAGGATTATTGATGCAGGAAACAGTGTCGCCTATCTCAAAGTTCTCAAGACCCACGATAGCACAGATGTCGCCGCTGCTCACCTCGCTCACCTTCTTGCGCCCCATTCCCTCAAATGTGTGGAGCTCCTTGATGCGCTGTTTCATCACGCTGCCATCTTTTTTGCAAAGGGCTATGTCCATCCCCTCACGAAGTGTGCCTCTATGCACACGCCCAACGGCAATTCGCCCCACATAACTGCTGTAGTCAAGACTTGTGATGAGCATCTGAGGGTCGCCCTCTATCTGTTTCGGAGCCGGTATATACTCTATTATGGCGTCAAGCACAGGAGTGATATTGTCGGAAGGCTTGCGCCAGTCTGACGACATCCAGTTCTGCTTGGCAGAGCCATACACTGTAGGAAAATCAAGCTGGTCTTCTGTTGCGTTCAGATTAAACATAAGGTCGAAAACCATTTCATTCACTTCATCCGGGCGGCAGTTCGGCTTGTCGACCTTGTTGACCACCACCACCGGCTTAAGCCCCATCTGGATGGCTTTCTGAAGCACAAACCTCGTCTGAGGCATAGGCCCCTCGAATGCATCGACAAGCAGCAGACATCCGTCGGCCATGTTGAGCACTCGTTCCACTTCGCCTCCAAAGTCGGCGTGTCCCGGAGTGTCGATTATGTTTATCTTAGTGCCTTTGTAATTGATTGACACATTTTTGGAGAGAATCGTTATCCCTCTTTCGCGTTCGAGGTCATTATTGTCGAGAATTAATTCGCCGGTTGACTGGTTTTCTCTGAACAGATGTCCGGCGAGAAGCATTTTGTCGACCAATGTAGTCTTGCCATGGTCGACATGCGCGATAATCGCGATGTTGCGGATGTCTTGCATAAAAAGTCGTTGATATTCGGGTGCAAAGTTACAAATTTTTTTTCACACAATCGCTTTATGTCACCACTCTCTGTGCCTCGGCACATAAAAAAAAGCACAAGCCCGCATCCAAAAATCACGGAGCGGGCTTGCCTCATTTATGAAAAAAACGAATTATCTGTTTTCCGGGGCTATTATTTACGGATGCCGAGTTCTTTCTTGGCGATAATAGCACGATAACGGTTGATGTCTTTGCGGATCAGATAGTCAAGGAGCGAACGGCGCTGGCCTACAAGCATCTTGAGAGCGCGGGCTGTGGCATAGTCCTTGTGGTTGCTCTTGAGGTGCTCAGTGAGGTGCTTGATACGGATTGAGAACAGTGCAATCTGGCTTTCGGGGCTGCCTGTGTCATTCTTGCCCTGGCCGTAGGTCTCGAAAATCTGCTGCTTTTCTTCTGTTGAAAGATGCATGGCTGTGAGAGTTTTAATTGTTTTAAATTATTATTTTTCACTTTTCTTGGAAAAGCACAATCGGCGCAGAGTCTCTCTCCCTCGCCCACTTTTCGCGAAAAGCAGTGCAAAATTATAAATATTTTCTCACATGGCAAAATTATGCGGCTCATTCTCTGCAATATTTTGCAAAATATATTTCCTGACAAAATCAAGGCGGCCTTCTCGAGGTCGCCTTCATTGATTTTCATAATAACGGTGTTTGGGAAGAAACTTACAGTTCCATATCTCATGCAGTTTTATCTTGCGCATCCCTGCTTTCCGGCTTCGCGCCGGAGGAGTGAATATAGCTGATGCCACTGCTGTAGGTATGGGCGTCTGCCCGAGACGCCAACCCTTGGCCGCAGTCATCTGACATTCAATTATTGCATAGGGGCTATCCCCTTTTGGATTTTCCTGATTACGGGCGGAGAGTAGCTACTTAGGCAACCGATTCCATGCCGGAACTTCAGATGATTCATGTAACTTGCCCGTTGTATCTTATAAACACCCGCAGCACGACAATGGTTCATCACTAATCATTTTCAACCTCACACGCCGCCATCCCTTGACAACCACGCCCTCGTAACTCCGGGCCTCATAACCGCCACTAAAAGGGATTTGGCTTAATTTAGTCATCTCGTTTAGCTATATGTCAATATTTTTTCGTAACTTCGCACCTATAACTAAATAAGTTCTTTAACCCAAATGAAACTACCATTTATCTCATCTCTTATGACGGCAGCAGCCATTGCGTCGGGAACGCTCCTGACATGCATTCCCGTCTTCTCTCAAAGCGCATACGACTCAAGGTTCATCGAATACCCAACATACAACGGCGATGACCTTGAGCTGACCGTAGACGCTTCCGGCACTCACTTCAGGCTCTGGAGCCCTAAGGCGCAAGAGGCAAGGGTCAACCTTTATGACAACGGACACACCGGCAAGCCATACCGGACGCTCGAAATGAAACCGGACCCCGACAACGGCACCTGGAATGCCTCCGTGCCGCAAAAGCTTTACGGCAAATTCTATACCTTCCAGATCAATTGGAACGGCGAGTGGAAAAACGAAACCCCGGGAGTGTGGGCCAAGGCCGTGGGTGTAAACGGCAAAAGAGCCGCCATCATCGATTTCGCGACCACCGACCCTCAGGGCTGGCAAAACGACAAGGGGCCGAAAGTTGACAATTTCTCCGACGTGATTGTTTACGAAATGCACCATCGCGACATGTCGATGCACCCCTCGTCAGGAATAGCCAACAAGGGCAAGTTTCTTGCTCTCACCGAAAAAGGGACAACATCGCCATCCGGAGAAAAAACAGGCATCGACCATCTCAAGGAACTCGGCATAACGCATGTGCATATCCTTCCGTCGTATGACTATAATTCTGTCGACGAGGCAAATCTTCAGAACAACGTCTACAACTGGGGCTATGACCCTCAGAACTACAACGCCCCTGAAGGCTCTTATTCTACAAACCCTTCCGACCCGGCCACACGAGTGAGGGAAATGAAGGAGATGGTGAAGGCTTTGCACGATGCCGGAATTGGCGTGATCATGGACGTGGTGTATAACCACACTGCCGAGAACGACGGCTCCAACTTCGAACTGACAGCACCCGGATATTACCACCGGCACTGGGACGACGGCAGATATTCCGATGCCTCCGGATGCGGCAACGAGACTGCCTCCGACCTTCAGCAAATGCGCGACTACATAATCAAATCCACTAAATATTGGGCCGATGAATACCACATCGACGGATTCCGCTTCGACCTTATGGCAATTCACGACACAGAGACCATGAATCAGGTGGCCGCTGAATTAAAGAAAATAAACCCGTCGATTTTCGTGTATGGCGAAGGATGGACTGCCGGCGACTCCCCGCTCGCTGTTGAACGCCGCGCATTGAAGGAGAATGTGTCAAAAATGACCGGCATAGCCGTATTCTCCGACGACATCCGCGACGCCGTGAAAGGCCATTACACAAACGCCGCCGACCGCGGCTTCGCAACCGGGAAACCGGGCCAGGAGGAAACCGTGAAAATTGGCATTGTGGCTGCCACGAATCATCCGCAAGTGGATTTCTCCAAGGGAAACAACTCAAAATTTGCATATGCCGCTTCTCCCGAAATGATTGTGAACTATGTGTCTTGCCACGACGACCTCTGCCTCACCGACAAGCTTCATCACTCAATGGAGGGCGAGCCTGAAAAGAACATGCTTGAGGCAGCAAAACTTGCCCAGACCATAGTGTTCACCTCGCAGGGCACTCCTTTCATGTTTGCCGGGGAAGAGGTGTTCCGCGACAAAAAGGGAGTACACAATTCCTACAACCGCCCCGACTCTGTCAATGCCATCGACTGGAACAACAAATCAAAATATCGCGACCAGTTCGACTATTATAAGGAGCTGACTGCCTTGCGCAAGGCTCATCCGGCATTCCGCATGACTTCGGCTGGAGAGATTGCCAAGAACCTCGTGTTCGACAAAATCGACTCGGCAAAGACCCCCAACCTCATCTCTTATTCTCTCAAAAACCATGCCAACGGCGATGAATGGGAAGAGATTAAGGTAGTGTTTAACGGAGCCTCGCATCCGCAGGAAATAAACATCAAGAAAGGGAACTGGCTTATTGTAGCGAAAGACGGCAAGATGGCTCACGACGCCTCCTTAGGCGCAACCCAAGGCGGGAAAATAACCCTCGCCCCCTACTCTGCACTCATCCTTGCACGTCCATGACATGCTCTTTATTTAGCTCAGGCCGCAACGATAACACGGCTTGAAATTGCATAAAAACGCTGGCCAATTCAAATTTTGGCCGGCGTCCTTCTATAATATTAATCTTTTTAACATTGAATGCACCCTGCTCAGCCTCATCAGAGCTACAGGGAGAAAAGGGCTGTGCCCACAAGACGGTCGGCACGGGCTCCGGGAGTGCGGAGAAACACCTGAACCAGATACTCATTCCGCGTTTCATATTTATTCCCCTCTATAGGCGAGGCATCAGGCACGCCCCCACCTTTAGGCACCACAACATACTGATAATTATAACTGCCTTGCTTGAGCGGAATCTCCGCAGTATAGAGGCGAGTGCCATAGTCATAGCGCATGCGGTTAGAGTCAGAGAAGCGATGGAGAGCGAAATCCCCGTCTACATACACATCGCCGCCGATCACTTCAGGTGCATCAAGCGTGAAATGCACTGTGACATAATCCGCCCCAAGGTCAGGGTCGCTTGAATTATATTCATCAATCATGAAGCGCCCATGCTGCGTGCTGTCAAAGACATAATCCCTGCCGGCACGAGGGGAATCCGGCGAAAGATAGGCATGCCAGTTGCTGCCGCCAAATTTTACAGAGTCCGTATGCATTCCCGCATAGTCAGCGCGCACGGTTTCAAAGCGGCGATACTCGTCGCCGGCATTATACACCAAGGCGGGGTCATGCTCAAACACTGCCACTTTCCCTTCCACCCTCATGGGATGAGTGAGCACTCGCATCGTCTCCGGACGGTTATTCTGCATTATCGTCACAACAAAATCCTGATAAGGGTTGAGCACATCCATTCCGGAAGCGTCAACTGCAAACGACAGCTGCTGATACTCGGTGTTAAACCCTCGGTCGGTGCGAGAGGTCACGCCCCCCTCTACACCCATAGAATTTTCAGTTACAGAAAATCTCGCCTGGAGCATCACATCGTCAGGCTCGCCTTCGGGATATACCTGCACAAGATAATTGCCGCTCACAAGCGGCTGCATATCGCGGTTGGGCAGCTCGAGATTATAGTTCACATAATGCACAAACGTGTTCGACGAATAGGCATAGTCTTCTATCTCCCCCTCATTGAAACCATCAAGAAACTCCGAATCCACAAGGCGCGAAGGCTGCCAGTCTGCATTGCAATGCACCAGACGGTAGCGAAGATATTCATGCTGCTCCCCTATTATGTCGAAATTAATAAAAATGCGGTCGGAAGTGCCAAGACGCACCAAAGGGGGAGCCATAAAATTGTCGGGGTTGCGCACAGACAAAGTGCGCACATCCCGGCGGAACACGCCGGTGGATGTGTCGTCGGCACACCACATGGCAAAAGGAGGCAATGCCGCGGCGGCAAGCATCGCCGCTCTCAATGCAACACGCATAAATAGACCGGTCACCATGCTATCGGGATTTTACCATGGGCCACAAGATACTGATTGGCCTGCGAGAAATGATGGTTGCCGAAAAAGCCGCGATATGCCGACAATGGCGACGGATGAGGAGACGTCAGCACAAGATGCCGGCTTCTGTCAATACCCGCGCCCTTGCGTATTGCGTCTGCCCCCCAGAGCATAAACACAATATTATCTTTTTGCCCTGCAAGAGCAGAGACCGCCGCATCGGTAAAAGTTTCCCACCCAATCCCGGAATGAGATTTAGGCTGATGCTCTCTTACCGTCAGCGAAGAGTTAAGAAGAAGCACCCCTTGCCTGGCCCAGCGAGAAAGATCGCCGTCTGAAGGCATCGGAGCCCCTGTGTCGGAACACACCTCCTTAAAAATATTCACAAGCGAAGGAGGCATATCCACTCCGGGCGCAACCGAGAAACAGAGCCCGTTGGCCTGACCGGGGCCATGATAAGGGTCCTGGCCTATTATCACCACCTTTGTAGAGTCAAACGGCGAAGCGTCAAAAGCGGCGAATATCTCCCTTCCGGGGGGATAAACCCTGACGGCCGGATTTGCATAATCCGCCCTCACCCTGTCGGTAAGAGCCTTGAAATAAGGCTTTTCAAATTCTGGCGAGAGATGCTGTTTCCACCCCTCTTCTATTTTGACATTCATTACTTATTCATATTTTGCCACACCAAGAAAAATGTTTTTTTATCATCTTATGGACATAAATCACATTATGATTCGCAAAGTTCGGAAAAAATGATTAACTTTGCAACAAAATAACAAGCCAACAGGCCGGCAACCCTCTTCTCCACAATCAACAAGTCTCCATAGTTCAATGGATAGAATATCGGATTCCGGTTCCGACGATTAGGGTTCGACTCCCTATGGAGATACTTTAATTAAAGCGTAACTGATTTAAAATTAGATTAGTTACGCTTTGTTTATTTTTCCATTCTTAGCCAATTCTGCGGATAGTAGATCAATCTGCCCGACAATCGCCAAAAGTTTATCGGTTGTCGGTCTCATGATAAGTGGATTACACACCCGAATGGCGGATACCTGAGAGATGACATCCCTGTTCCTGAAGAATTGCGCCTCGGATCCCATTCGGAGCTATTCGGATGAATCTATAGACGTATCTTTTATATCCCCGTTTTCACAATAACCCCGCCGGGGATTCCGTTATAGGTTAGTCAGGCCTGATTCTACATCCAAGGCGAAGAATTCACTTCGGATATGGGCTATAAGACCTCAAAAGATATAACCGATTGTCATCATGAACGCAGACGAACGCATAAAGAAAGCAATGGAGCTTCGCGGCTCCGGATATAATTGCGCACAAACAGTGCTTATGGTGTTTACCGACGCCACCGGCGTCGACATCGACATGTCGGCCAACATAGGCGCGGCTCTCGGAGCCGGCGTGGCAACCGGCGAAATCTGCGGCGTGGCCAACGCCATGGCAGTGTCAGAAGGGCTCATCCTTTCAAACCCTGCCCCCGACGGCAAACTGAAAGCCATGCCTGCCGCACGAAAACTTCTCCAGAAATTTTCAGATTCCTGCGGAGGGTGCATAACCTGCCGCGACTTGAAAGGGAAGTGCGGAAAAAGTTGCGACGAACTTATCGCCGAGGGAATCCGGATTCTTGACTCCTCTTTTTGACAAGTTTCCAGATTTCATCCGATTTTTCATCTTGTTTTAAGATTCTTTAACTAATAAGATGGCTCTCCTGTCGGAACTTTGTTGTAAATTTGCAGTATAATTTAGGCATCTATAATCCTAACATGTAAGAATTTATTTAGTTAAGCAAAAGAAGAGTGGTCAGATTGGGAAATCAGTCCACTCTTCTAAATTTTATAACACTCTCTCACTCCCTCCACCTCCTCAACACTGCTCTCTCCACTCACACCCTTATAACTTTTAATCTAAAAACCTCAACATTTTGAGACCAACGGCTATATAACATGCTCCTAATAAAAGACACTCTTGTATCTCTCGACCTCGTGGAACGCTTTTTCGTGTGCGACCTCGACACATGCCTCGGGCAGTGCTGCATCGACGGCGATGCCGGCGCCCCACTGCTTCAGGAAGAGAAAGAGGCCATCGACGCCAATATCGACACAATTCTCCCTCTCCTGAACCCGGCTGCGCAAAGAATCATCAAAGAGGAAGGCACATCTTACATCGATGAAGAGGGCGACCTTGTAACTCAGATTGTAGAAGGGCGAGACTGTGTTTTCACCACATACGCAGAAGGAGGCAAATGCCTGTGTGCATTAGAAAAAGCATACCGCGAAGGCAAACTGCCGCAGCTGAAACCCTCGTCATGCCACCTATATCCCATAAGACTCAAAAAATATGGCGACCTAACAGCGGTCAACCTCCATCGTTGGAAAATCTGCAAATGCGCTGAAATCATGGGCCGCACAAAAAAAATAAGGGCCTACGAATTTCTTCGCGAGCCTTTGATACGAAAATTTGGCCGGGAATGGTATGACGAATTATCCCGCACAGCCTCCGAATGGCTTTCTCAACATCCCTGACCTTCCGCCCCCCAACTCAAAAGTTCAATGCAATGACTTCGCTTATCTCTTTGAAATATAGAATTTAATTTATATATCCTCTATATTTTCTATAAAATTATTTTTTTCGCATTTTTTATTAAATTTGCATATCTGGTATGGATAGACCAATTCTATATATATTAGCGGGATGTAATGGCGCAGGCAAGACTACTGCGGCATATAATGTGTTGCCTGATATTTTGGATTGCTATGAATTTGTAAATGCTGATGAGATTGCAAAAGGTCTTTCTCCTTTTAATCCCGAAAGCATGGCCATACCGGCAGGCAGAATAATGCTTCAACGGATTGATGAATTATTGCCTCTGCTTAAAAATTTTGCTATAGAGACAACATTATCCACCAAGTCATACAAAGCCTTGGTTGACAAAGCTCACAAACTCGGATATAAAGTCATTTAATTATACATATGGCTAAATTCACCCGAACTTGCAAAAGATAGAGTTGCTTCAAGAGTTTTAAACGGAGGCCATAATATTCCTGCAGAAGTTATTGTAAGAAGATATTATGCAGGAATCAGAAATTTATTCAATATATTCTTAGACATTGTTGATGATTGGCTAATTATCGACAATAGCAATGCGAATAGCGAAAATATCGCAACCAAATTCGTTATATACAATAAAGACTCATTTCAAAAAATAAGAAGTTATGTCAGATAAAGAACGCAAAGAACTATATGCAAAAATCGAACTCGGAATGAAACTCTCTACCGAGAAATGCCTCCTCGAAAAAAACTCAGAAAAGAAATGGTAGTAGTAAGTGGCATTAGAAAAGTTAACGACACCTTGTCATTCTTGTATACAACATTTCGGCGCATCCACAGGACACGCCGAAACAAATAAACAGGACTCTAACCCTGAAAGTATAAGTACAACCGTCCGCGATAGCAGGTAGGTGCTAAAAAGATAGCCGTCCAGATTTTGGGCGGCTATTTTTGTGAGGGTCTCCAGCGGTCGGGAAGCAGGTCTCGGTATTTTTCAATGGGGGTGTTTGGTGGCCATGCGGTGCAGCGGTCGATGATGTCGCAGAAGTAGTCGAAGACGTTGACTCCGCAGCGGTGGCAGGTGATCGCAAGAGAGTGGTACAGGGCGGCGGCTTCGGCTCCGGAGTGGGAGCCGATTGTAAGTCGGCGACGGGTCAGGGATATGTAGCGGTTGATGCGCTCGACTTCGTTGTTGTCGAGTCTGTAGGTTGGCGAGGCGAAGATGCGCGGTATCTCGTTCCATTGTTTGAGCGCATGCTCGGTGGCTACAAGCAGCGGGTCATCCGGTGGAACGCCGATGCGGTCTTTGACTGCTGTCAGTCTCATGCGGATTTTCTCGAGCATCACCTTGGAGTATCGCTGTCGCCACTCAAGGTGATCGTCTTCCGTCCATCCGTCTTTGCCTATGCGGTGCTGATGCTCGAAGTGGTAAAGGAGTCCGAAGAGTTTTGCTATTTCCTGCGCCTTTGGATTGTCTTTCAGATCGAGAAACTTTCGCTTGATGTGCTGCAGGCATGGCAAGCGTTTTATCCCGCTCATCTCGCCGATTCCTATATGCCGGTATCCCGAGTAATAGTCGCACTGGAAGGCTCCGTTGAAGCCTTTTATGTGCTGCTCGAAGACTTCGGCCGAGCGGGAGCCGTCGTCATAGAAGAAGTACACAAGCCCGGTTGTCATGCCGACGAACACCCATATGTAGCCTTTCTTGATCTTCCTGCCAGAAGGTGTCGCCACCTGCAGCCGCACTTTCTGATAGGTCTCGTCGCCGCAGATATAATTGTCCGCGACTATTGCCTGACCCAGCGCCTTGTATAGATTTTCCAGATGTATCTTTACCTTGCTGACCAGTTTTTGTGCAGTGCCTTTGTCAAGGTCGAAGCCGTGGGCGCGGAAGTATTCGACTGCGTTTTCAAGAGGCATGCAATGCAAGTAGCGTAACTCGGTGAGTCCGGCTATAAAGGAAGAAGTGTACTGCGAGTTGAGCAGCGGCGCGGCGGGGGCGGAGCCTTTGTATATCTTCTCGTCCTGAACATATTTTCTGACCTTGTAGATTATTTTCTTGAAGCGCATCGGCTCCATGACGTAGCGCACCACGTCGCACTCTCCTATGAACGTTGCCGCCTCCGGATTGAAGTCGGGGCTGTCCGGCTCCACTACAACGGTCTCTACCTCGCATTCCGGATGAGTCTTTCTTTTGGCACCGTTGTTGGTGCGTTTCTTCTGTGGCTTCTGCTGCTGAGTTTCGGAAGAGGCGGACACCGTCGGTTTCGCCTGACGCTCCGACGGCGAGCCCTGCAGACGCTGCACTGCCTGACGCGCGGCTTTCTCTTTGCTCAGTTCCGCACTTTTGCCTTTCATAGCCTCCTCCATTGAGGCCATTTGCTTGCGCAGTTCATCTACAGTCGCCACAAGCTTCTCGCTGGTCGACTGCAGCTTTTCATTGGATAAAGTAAGCGAGCTGACAGAGGCCAACGCCTCGTCGAGTTGTCCTTGAAGATACTCGATCTGACGTTGCAGAAACTCTATCAACTCGTTCTTTTTCATGGTGTAAAGTTACAAAAAATATCTGACATTTGCAACTTTCTACACCATTTATTTATTTGATTAATAAATTATTAAGCCTTATTTTACGGCCATTCTGAAGCGATTCTCGACCGTCACCTTCACAGGCGTGAGGCCCCTCATCAGCATATAGAAATCGTCCCATTGGAGCCTGCGCACGCCGTCATCGCCCTTTTTCAGCACTTCGCGGAATCGACCCTGCGACAGTCTTTTTGTGTACATCAAAAATCCATCGCCATCCCATTTGAGGGCCTTCATGGTCTTGCGGTCCTTTGAGAAAAACACATACACATCGCCCGATGCCGGAGAATGTCCCTTCCACGACCACACCATCTGGGTCAGACCCCGGATGCCGTAGCGCATCGACACCGGCTGCTGACATACCCATAGCCGTGATCCCTGCTCAAGCCCCCACATCACCGACCTCCTTTCCCAGCTTTCTGACGAACCTTGCAATGACAGCCACATCAGTATCAGTCGGAAAACTGACAGCCACATGACCGTCAACCTTTACCGTTATCGTACTGCACGTGTCTGCCGGGAGAAACCCCGCCTCCTCGAAGATCACATCCTCAAAGGGTATCTCCTGACATCGCGAACGGGAGCCGCCGGTAAGCATTACATATCCCGGCAAACCTACCACCTTAAGTTTATTCCGCTTAAGATAGCCGTGCATCTGCTCCCATGTAATGCCATGGCTTCTATAAAAATCAGCAAACGTGCCCGGCTGTCTGCCATCTGCACATTTCTGTTTAAAATCCTCATAACGCGAGTTCGGGATAAGAACTTTATGTTTTTCAACCAAGCAAAAGACATAGAGTATTGGGCGGCCTTTCAAGGTCGCCTGATTTATTTGTACAGTTTGGTGTTAATCCCAGAGGACAAGCTGCCCGTTTGACTCGGGAACCTCAAAGTCAAAGTTCACTTCCGGCTTTGTGGCGAAGAAACAATACGCACCCATTGCCGCAAGCAGGTTCATGAGGAAGTTGTGTACACTACGATGGCGGGAGTGGACGAGCTGCGCCACATTCTTCAGCATGTCGTTTATGGATTCGATGATGCTCCTTTTACGAAGCATCATCCTGTCATAGAACGGCATGAGACGCTGTTTCATGTTCGAGCGAAGACCTGTCACAATATGTATGCCGTCATCCCAAAGATGCCCGAAAAGAGACTGCGATATATATCCCTTGTCAGCGTATAGTTTCCCAAACACCCTGTCAGTCAGCGTGTCGATGACTGCCTCATTGCGGTCGTCCACATTGGCGCGTGTCAGTACAAAGTTGATCAGCTCTCCTTTTTCGTTACATAGCAGATGCAGTTTGAAGCCGACATACCATCCCATCGTACTCTTCCCTTTGGCAGCAATATCCTTGAATACCTTCATGCTGAACCGGCGTTTGTTGTGTATGACCGGAATGCAGGTGCTGTCCACAAAACTTATCCCCGTGCACTCTCCGAAACACGCGAGCCGCAGGAACATGGTCATAGCCACAAAACATCGGGGCATGACCTCCACGAAGCGGTTGTAGGAGAATGTCTGCGGAAACAGATGCTTCCAGTGAATGCGCACACATCCCAGATAATAGTGCTTGAAGTTTCGGTACGAATTGAAGTGGAAACAGATCAGAATCGTGATGACCTCGGCATCCGACATCATGCGCTTTCTTTTCCGTTTTGGAGTGTCAGTTGTGGAAGGAAGTGCATTTTTTGCCATCTCACCCTCAAATTCTTTGCAGAAATCATCTGCAATACAAAAAATTTCAGTAACTTTACTTTCGGTAATCATGATACAGTATTTATTTATTGATACCTCTAAATTACTAAATATCAGTGATATTACCAAAAGAATCGGCAACTTTTTCAAGCTGCCGATTCAACTTTTTATGGTGTTCCTTATCCCGAACTCGCGTTCATAGATAACCGAACAGATATGACTGATGCTTCGGTATCCGGGCAAAGTCTTTATATTCTGAAACTCATTCTTGAGAGTTTGCCGCATCTGACACTGATCTACACTATTGGCTTTGCAATAGGCACTAAACGAAGACGGCTGCCGCCCTGTGGAGCATAGCTCCTTAAACGATAGAAAAACCTGCCTGTAACGTTCTACTTTATCCATAATTCAAATTTTATGGCAAAGTTAGGAACTTTACAGACAAGCTTAAATACGCTATCGCGGACGGTTGTACAAGTATAACGCTATACATTCAGGGAATTTTTATTTAAATCACAATTACAAGAGTTACAAAATAGGAGACACAAGACGAAGCAGCGATTCGTTAAAACGCTGGCTGACCGGGCGTTTGCGCCATTGCTCAAGTGTAAGTTTGCGGCATCGCGCAAGATCATCGAAAAATATATCACGCATTTTCCGGTTGATTTCTGCATCGTAAATAAGCAGATTACACTCAAAATTATTTTCAAAACTTCTGAAATCGAAATTTGTTGACCCTGCGGTGACAAAGGCATCGTCAATTATCATGGCTTTTGCATGAAGCATCCCCGGCTCATACAAATACACCTTTATGCCTGCTTTAAGACACTGTGTGACATATGAAAAAGAGGCATAATGGAGCAATTTGCTGTCGGTCATCTGAGGCATCATTATTCTAACGTCCACCTTTGCAAGCGCTGCCGCCTGCAGGGCATTGAAAAGTGCATCTGTTGGAAGGAAATATGGAGTCTGAATAAGAATTGTGCGCCTGGCTGAAGAAATAGCCCGGAGAAAACACAGCGAAAGATTGTTCCATCGCTCTGTGGGGCCTCCCGTCACAAGCTGAATGCCTGTTAAATTCTTTTCACCTGTTCTCACGGGCAAAACTTTTGGTATGTAGGGATGCTTTTTAAGGAAGTTCCAGTCTATTACAAAAGAATAAATCAACGACTCTACAATGTCGCCTTTCACGCGAAAATGTGTGTCGCGCCACACTCCTTCGCCACTGCCCCCCTTTGATTTCGGGCTCGATACATATCTGTCGGCGATGTTCATGCCCCCTATATACCCTGTCTCCCCGTCTATAACCACTATCTTTCTATGATTGCGCCAGTTGATGCGATTGGCAAAGTGAGGGAAGTTCACTCTGAAAAAAGGATGAGTCTCCACCCCCGCCTTCTCCATGTTTTTAAAAAACCTGTTTCTCGCTGAAAAACTTCCCACAGGGTCATAAATTACTTTCACATCCACGCCGGCAAGAGCCTTTTCAATCAATATCGACGAAATCTCCCTCCCTATATTGTCGTCAAGAAAAATATAATATTGAAGCAATATCGATTTCTTTGCATTCCTGAGGTCTTGCTTCAACGCCTCGAATTTGCTCTCCCCGTCGGTGAATATGTCGATGTTGTTATTCACTGTGAATGGAGCGCGACAAAGCGTGTGCGCCAGTTTTATAAGGCTTCTGTTTTCTGCCGCGAGATTCAATTCATTTATATCGACACGCCTCTGGGTGTGGTCATGCATCAGTTTCCGCTTGTTATGGCGTGATATGAGCTGCATCCCTCTGAGGCTTCTTCCGAAAAACAGATAGAACACAAGACCAACTCCGGGGAGAAACACAAGCGCAATCACCCATGAAAGAGCGCGGATAGGATTGCGGTTCTCCCTTAACACCACAATCACCGACGCAATAATCACCGATGCGTAAAGGAGCACCAAAAGCAAAGCGAGCCAACTGCTGAGATGTACTGTCTGAGGCATTTATAAAACTTAGGTTAACATTATGTACAGAAGTCGCGAAAGCAACACGACATTACGGGTGCTAAGTTAATGAAATGATTTGAAAAAAACAAGAGCAGCCTCCCCATAAGGGGAAACCGCTCTCTGCGTTTATTAATTATATGGCTAAGATTATTCAGCCTTGGGCGCCTCTTCAGCGGGAGCCTCTGCCACAGGAGCCTCTGTTGCAGGAGCTGCGCTTTTCTTGCGACGGCTGCGGCGTGTGGTCTTCTCCTTTTTGCCGGCAGCCTCGAGCATGTTCTCGTTGAAGTCAACAAGCTCGATCATTGCCATTTCTGCATTGTCGCCAAGACGGTGGCCGGTTTTGAGGATTCTTGTGTAGCCACCGGGACGCTCGGCAACTTTCTCAGAAATCACGCCGAAAAGTTCCTTGACGGCTTCCTTGTTCTGAAGATAACTGAAGACGAGGCGACGGTTGGTCATATCGTCGGTCTTCGACCTCGTGATAAGAGGCTCGGCATATACTCTCAATGCCTTGGCCTTTGCCAGAGTCGTGAAGATTCTCTTATGAATGATAAGAGAGATTGCAAGGTTGGAGAGAAGCGCCTCGCGATGACCTTTCTTACGACTGAGGTGGTTGAATTTTTTATTGTGTCTCATCGTTGTTTAGTCTTTATCTAATTTGTATTTTGAAATGTCCATCCCAAAGGAGAGGTTAAGGCTTGCGAGCAAGTCGTCAAGTTCTGTGAGCGACTTCTTGCCGAAGTTGCGGAACTTGAGAAGGTCGTTCTTATTGAACACCACCAACTCGCCAAGAGTCTCGACCTCGGCGCTTTTGAGGCAGTTGAGGGCACGGACTGAAAGATCCATGTCAGTGAGTTTGCTCTTAAGAAGCTGACGCATATGGAGCACTTCCTCGTCAAATTCGTCGACATCATTCTCTTTCGGGGCTTCGAGAGCAATCTTCTCATCGCTGAAGAGCATGAAATGATGTATGAGAATCTTTGCTGCCTCCTTGAGTGCGTCCTTAGGCTGGATTGAGCCATCGGTAGTCACCTCAATGAGAAGCTTCTCATAGTCGGTTTTCTGCTCCACACGATAATTCTCCACAGAATATTTCACATTCTTGATGGGAGTGTAGATTGAGTCTATTGCAATCACGCTGGGGTCTGTGTCGCCGAGAATCTCGCGGTTCTCGTCGGCGGGCACCCAGCCGCGACCTTTATTGATTGTGAATTCCATCTGGAAACTTGCCGACGGGTCAAGACGGCAGATTTCAAGATCAGGATTCAACACCTCGAAACCGGAAAGCACCTTTCCCAAATCGCCTGCCTTAAACACATCCGTGCCCGACACATTCACCACGCCTTTTTCGGTTTCGTGGTCTTCGGTCAGTTGCTTGAATCTTACCTGCTTCAGGTTAAGGATAATGTTTGTGACATCTTGCTTCACACCGAGGATTGTGTCCAACTCATGGGCAACTCCGTCGATACGGATGGAGCATATGGCGAAGCCGCCAAGCGACGAAAGAAGGATTCGGCGCAATGCATTGCCTATGGTCTGGCCATAGCCCGGTTCAAGCGGTCTGAACTCAAACTTGCCGAACGAATTGTCGGCTTCAAGCATGATGACCTTGTCGGGTTTCTGAAATGCTAATATTGGCATGGGTTTCTATTGTTTATTATTTAGAATACAACTCAACGATCAACTGTTCCTTGATAGTCTCCGGAATGTCTTCACGCTGCGGAACATGGAGGAACTTGCCACCCTTCTTGCTGTCGTCCCATTCAATCCAGGGATACTTGCTGTGGTTGAAGCCGGCAAGTGCGTCGGCGATAACCTCGAGCGACTTAGATTTCTCTCGCACGGCGATAACGTCGCCGGGCTTTACATGATATGAAGGGATGTTGACAACAGCGCCGTTCACTGTGATGTGCTTGTGAAGCACAATCTGACGGGCAGCAGGACGGCTCGGAGCAATGCCGAGACGATAAACTACATTGTCAAGACGGCTTTCGAGGAGCTGGAGAAGCACCTCGCCGGTGATACCCTTGGTGCGGGCTGCTTTCTCAAAGAGGTTGCGGAACTGACGCTCGAGCACACCATATGTGTATTTAGCTTTCTGCTTCTCTTTGAGCTGTGTGCCATATTCCGAAGTCTTTCTTCTGCGGTTGGCACCATGTTGTCCCGGCGGATAGTTCTTCTTTGCCAGAACTTTATCCTCGCCGTAGATTGCTTCGCCGAATTTGCGGGCGATTTTGGTCTTGGGACCTGTATATCTTGCCATTGTTTTCTGATTGTTTTATTAAAGCGGGCCTTTTGACCCTCTCCTTAGCGCAGCCGCGACCGCCGAGAGAAAGATGCTTGGGCAGTCTATTCGCATTCAGAGAAGGGCGTGGGGCTGTTCTTATTAAACTCTTCTTCTTTTTGGAGGACGACATCCATTGTGGGGCAGCGGAGTGACATCTACAATCTCTGTCACTTCGATTCCGGCTCCGTGTACGGTGCGGATTGCCGATTCGCGACCGTTGCCCGGCCCCTTCACATAGGCTTTCACTTTGCGCAGGCCGAGGTCATAAGCAACCTTGGCACAATCCTGCGCTGCCATCTGAGCTGCATAAGGAGTGTTCTTCTTACTGCCTCTGAAGCCCATCTTGCCTGCAGAGCTCCAGGAGATAACCTGGCCTTCGCTGTTGGCAAGGCAAACGATAATGTTGTTGAAAGAGCTATGCACATGGAGCTGACCGTTGGCGTCAACTTTGACATTCCTCTTCTTAGCTGCGACTGTCTTTTTTGCCATACTTTAATGTTATTTAGTAGCTTTCTTCTTGTTAGCAACTGTTTTCTTGCGACCCTTGCGAGTGCGTGCATTGTTCTTGGTGCTCTGACCGCGAACAGGAAGCCCGATACGGTGACGGATGCCTCTGTAGCAACCGATGTCCATAAGGCGCTTGATGTTGAGCTGAATCTCCGAACGGAGGTCGCCCTCTACTTTATATTCAGTCTGGATAACTTCGCGAACGGCGGCTGCCTGGTCGTCTGTCCAGTCCTGTACCTTGATGTTACGGTCAACTCCGGCCTTGCCAAGGATGGAGTTGGCTGCGCTGCGGCCTATGCCGTAGATATACGTCAAGGCAATCTCTCCTCTTTTATTTTGCGGCAAATCTACGCCGACTATTCTTACTGCCATAGTTTGTTGTTACAAATTTTTTGCAAAGGTAATAAAATTATCCTTGACGTTGTTTAAATTTTGGATTCTTCTTGTTGATTACGTATAATCTTCCTTTTCGGCGCACGATCTTGCTGTCGGCCGTGCGCTTTTTTACAGATGCTCTTACTTTCATATGGTGTGTCTGTTTTTTTATTTATATCTGAATGCGATGCGCCCCTTGCTCAGGTCATACGGGCTCATTTCAACCCTGACCTTGTCTCCGGGGAGAATCTTGATGTAGTGCATTCTCATTTTACCCGAAATATGGGCTGTGATTTCATGCCCGTTTCCGAGCTCCACTTTGAACATTGCGTTTGACAATGCTTCGAGAATCACTCCGTCTTGTTCAATTGCAGCTTGTTTTGCCATATAGTCGATTTTCAGTTATTGCTTGTTAATTTCATTCGGCTCTTCATTCGCCTGAATTCCGAGCGCAGCCTCGATATAAGAAAATGTTGTAAGAATCTCCGGCTCTTCGGGTGTGATCAATATTGTATGCTCATAATGGGCGGAAGGCTTGCGGTCGCGTGTGCGGCATTCCCAGCCGTTGCGCTCTATCACCACATTTTTGCTTCCCATATTGATCATCGGCTCAATCGCGATACACATCCCCGGCTTCAAAACCGGGCCGATTCCCCTGCGTCCGAAATTCGGCACTTCCGGGTCCTCGTGCATGCTCTTGCCTATGCCGTGGCCACACATCTCGCGAACCACGCTATATCCCGCGCGTTCACAAAATGTCTGCACCGCATTGGAGATGTCGCCTATGCGCTTGCCGCTCTTGGCCGCCGCAATCCCTTTGTAGAGCGATTGCTTGGTGATGTCGAGCAGGCGCATCACTTTTTCATCAACTTCTCCGATTGCAAAAGTGTAGCAGCTGTCGCCGTTGAATCCGTTGAGCTCCGCCACACAGTCTGTGCCGACAATATCGCCGTCACGAAGTTCATAGCCCGAAGGGAAACCATGAACCACCGTTTCATTCACCTCGATGCACAAGGTGCCGGGGAAACCATGATAACCCAGGCAAGCGGGTTTACCCCCGTTGTCGAGGATAAACTCCCTTGCTATGGTGTCGAGCCTTAGTGTGGTCACTCCGGGTTTTGCCCATTTCGCCACTTCTCCAAGCGTGCGGCTCACAAGATCGCAGGCCTCACGCATTTTTTCTATCTCTTCGGCTGTCTTAATGTAGATCATTAGCGTTTACTGAACATGACTGTTAAAAGGCTGCACTGCCTGTGGTGCGACCCTTTATGCGACCATCCTTCATGAGGCCGTCATAATGACGCATCAGCAGATGTCCTTCAACAATTCTCAATGTATCAAGAATCACACCGACCATAATCAGAAGCGAAGTGCCTCCGAAGAAGGCTGAGAACTGACGGTTCAGCCCGCACACGTGTGCCACTGCAGGAAGGATTGCAACTATGCCGAGGAATATTGAACCCGGAAGGGTGATTCTCGACATGATTGAATCAAGATATTCCACAGTCGGCTTGCCGGGCTTGATGCCGGGGATGAAGCCGTTGTTGCGTTTCATATCTTCTGCCATCTGAGCGGGACGCACTGTGATAGCGGTGTAGAAATATGTGAAGGCCACAATCATTATAAAGTACACCAGATTATACCAGAATCCATAGAGGTCGGTAAGAGCTCCGAAGAATCCGGTCTGCTCGGTGCTGAAGCCTACCAGAGTGACAGGGATGAACATAATCGCCTGAGCGAAGATGATTGGCATCACACCGGCAGCATTTACTTTCAAAGGGATATACTGACGTGCGCCGCCATACTGCTTGTTGCCCTGAATGCGCTTGGCATACTGCACAGGCACCTTGCGTGTGCCCTGAACAAGAAGCACTGCTCCGGCAATGACAGCCACGAGAATCACAAGCTCAACAAGGAAAATCACAAGGCCACCGCCTGCCGAATTCATAAGGCGACCGGTGAACTCCTGAATGATTGCCTCCGGGAAACGAGCCATGATACCGATAAGGATGATAAAGGAGATACCGTTGCCGATGCCCTTCTGGTCAATCCTTTCGCCCAGCCACATGATGAACATTGAGCCTGCTGCAAGCACGACTGTCATGAACGCCACTGTCCAGAATCCCATTTCTACGTGCCCGCCGGCTGCCTGAACCTGATATTTAAGGTTCATGAGATATGCGGGGCCTTGAAGCACCAGTATTGCCACTGTAAGGTAGCGAGTGTACTGATTGAGCTTCATGCGCCCGCTCTCTCCTTCACGCTGCATCTTCTGGAACGCAGGGAGCACCATGCCTAAAAGCTGTATCACGATTGAGGCCGTGATATAAGGCATGATACCAAGCGCGAAGATCGACGCCTGAGAGAACGCACCGCCCGAGAACATGTCGAGCAACTGCATCAAGCCGTCTGACGTGAAGTTTTTAAGAGCCAGAAGGTCGTCGGGATTGATGCCCGGCAACACCACGTAGCATCCGAAACGATAGATAATCACAAGCAGAAGGGTGATCCCAATCCGCTTGCGAAGATCTTCAACGCTCCAGATATTTTTTATTGTTTGTGTAAATCCCATTTGAATTATTTTTTGCTGACGGTTCCACCTGCTGCTGTGATAGCCTCCTCTGCCTTCTTGGAGAATGCATCTGCCTGCACTTCGAGAGCGCGGCTGATTGCACCGTTGGCGAGAATCTTCACAAGGGCCTTCTTGGAAACGAGGCCTGCAGCACGGAGATCGGCAACAGTAATTTTAGTGAGGTTCTGAGCAGTTGCCAAAGCCTCAATAGCATCAAGGTTGATAGCTTTATATTCAACACGGTTGATGTTCTTGAAACCAAACTTCGGCACCCTTCTCTGAAGAGGCATCTGGCCGCCCTCGAATCCCACTTTATGCTTGTAGCCTGAACGTGACTTAGCACCTTTGTGGCCACGAGTAGATGTGCCGCCGTAGCCTGAGCCTGGACCGCGGCCGATTCGCTTGTTGCTCTTGTTGCTGCCGGGAGCCGGCTTTAGATTATGTAGTTCCATTCTTTATATATCGGTTAGAGTTGTGTGACTTCTACAAGATGACGCACTGCATTGACCATGCCTCTGATTGAGGCGTTGTCTTCCTTAACAACTGTGTGATTCATTTTCCTGAGGCCGAGAGCGTCGAGTGTACGCTTCTGCACTGCAGGGCAGTTGATGCGGCTCTTGATTTGCTTTATTGCTATCTGTGCCATTTCTGATGTTTTTAGCCGTTAAACACTTTTTCCACAGCAATGCCGCGGTTCTGGGCCACCTGAGCGGGGCTTCTCAATTCGTCGAGAGCCGCGATAGTAGCCTTCACAAGGTTGTGAGGGTTAGACGAACCCTTGCTCTTTGCAAGCACGTCAGTGATGCCCACGCTCTCAAGCACTGCACGCATAGCGCCGCCGGCCTTCACACCGGTACCCTCGGATGCGGGCTTGAGGAAGATGCGCGAACCGCCGAACTTGGCGCTCTGCTCATGAGGAATTGTGCCTTTGTGAACAGGAACTTTGATAAGGTTCTTCTTTGCGGTCTCCACGCCTTTCGCGATAGCCGCTGTAACCTCGTTTGCCTTGCCGAGGCCCCAGCCGATTACGCCGTCTTCGTTACCTACAACTACAATTGCAGCGAAGCTGAAAGCGCGTCCACCTTTTGTCACCTTCGTAACTCGGTTGATAGCCACGAGACGGTCTTTCAGATCCAAATCATTAGTAGATTTTACTCTATTATTTCTCTTTGCCATGATTTTCGATTAAAATTTAAGACCGGCCTCGCGAGCAGCATCGGCCAATGATTTTACTCTGCCGTGGAAAAGATAGCCGTTGCGGTCGAACACAACCTCTGTGATGCCACTCTCCAAAGCTTTCTTTGCTATATCTGAACCCACGCGAGCGGCAACCTCAATCTTTGTGCCGCCTTCAAGACCCTTTGAGGAAGAAGCCACAAGTGTGCGGCCTGCGAGGTCGTCGATGAGTTGAACATAGATTCCCTTGTTGCTACGGAACACGCTCATGCGCGGGCGCTGCGCTGTGCCGGAAATCTTACCGCGGATGCGGGTTTTGATTTTGTTTCTTCTTGCTATCTTGGATATCATAGTCTTCCTTGTTTTAATTATTTCGCGTTAGCTGACTTACCCGACTTGCGACGAATAATCTCGCCAACAAACTTGATACCTTTGCCTTTGTAAGGTTCCGGCTTGCGAAGTGAGCGAATCTTGGCGCATACCTGGCCGAGAAGCTGCTTGTCGGAGCTTTCGAGAATGATGAGCGGGTTCTTGTTACGCTCTGTCTTGGCCTCCACCTTCACCTCTTTCGGAAGCTTGATGTAGATAGCATGTGAAAAGCCCAACGACAGTTCCAATACCTGGCCTGTAGATGTGGCACGATAGCCTACGCCCACAAGTTCCATCTCCTTCTTGTAGCCTTCTGAAACGCCTACCACCATGTTGTGGATCAGGGCACGATAGAGGCCATGCATAGCACGGTTATCACGCTCGTCGTTCGGACGCTTTAGCTCTACATGGTTACCCTCCTGCTCAACTGTGATAACAGGATTAACGGCCTGGGAAAGTTCTCCCTTGGGGCCCTTTACAGTAACTACATTGTCCTTTACCTGTACTGTTACGCCTGCAGGTATCTCTATGGGTGCTTTACCAATTCTTGACATACTGAATACCTCCTATAAATTAATAAACGTAACATAATACTTCGCCGCCGATCTTGCGCTCTTTGGCCTCTTTGTTAGTCATCACACCGTGAGAGGTGCTGAGAATAGCGATGCCAAGGCCGTTCAACACGCGCGGCATGTCTTTGTAGCCTGTATACTGACGAAGACCCGGACGAGACACACGGTGAAGGTTCTTGATGGCGCTCACTTTGTCTACGGGGTCATACTTGAGGGCAATCTTAATTGTGCCCGAAGGAGTTGGGCCTTCCATAAACTTGTAGTTCAGGATGTAGCCCTGGTCAAAAAGGATTTTCGTGATCTCCTTTTTCATCTTTGAAGACGGAATCTCCACCACGCGGTGTCCCGCACGGATGGCGTTTCTCAATCTGGTCAAATAATCTGCTATTGGATCAGTCATTGTTTTGATTGTTAAATTGATTCAGATTTTCCGAACAATATTTAATTTTCACTTTACTTCAATTTGGCTCAGCAACCAAGTTGCTGAATGTGAGAAAGATTGGAGACATCACCGGAGAGTTGTGCCCTCCGGTGAACAGTCACCAATACTTATAACGTGGTTCAACGTGAAAAATTGTTTACCAACTTGCTTTCTTTACACCCGGGATCAATCCGGCAGACGCCATTTCACGGAATTGGATTCTGGAAATGCCGAACTGACGCATATATCCTTTGGGACGGCCGGTAATCACGCAACGGTTGTGAAGACGCACCTTTGAAGCATTTTTCGGAAGCTTCTGAAGTTTTGTAAGCGCCTCATAATCGATGTTACCATCAGCGTCGGCGAGAGCGGCTTTCTTGAGGGCGGCCTTTTTCTCAGCGTATTTAGCAACCATCTTCTGGCGCTTCACCTCGCGGGCCTTCATTGATTCTTTTGCCATTGCCTATTATTTTTCGTGTTTGAAGGGAAGTCCGAATTTCTTGAGGAGAGCGAACCCTTCCTCATCTGTGGGGGCGGAAGTCACAAATGTGATGTTCATGCCCTGAAGTTTCGGCACATTGTCGATGTTGATCTCAGGAAAGATGATTTGCTCAGTGATGCCGAGTGTGTAGTTGCCACGTCCGTCGAGCTTAGAGTTGATGCCCTTGAAGTCGCGGATTCGAGGCAGAGCCACTCTCACGAGTCTTTCAAGAAACTCATACATCTTCTCTCTGCGAAGCGTAACCATAGCGCCGATAGGCATTTTTTTACGCAACTTGAAGTTCGAGATGTCTTTTCTTGAAAGAGTCGGCACTGCTTTCTGGCCGGTGATGGCAGTAAGCTCGTTGATGGCTGTTTCTATCAGTTTTTTATCCTGAGTGGCAGCTCCGAGACCCTGGTTGATAACAATCTTCTCAAGGCGCGGAACCTGCATCACACTCGTGTATTTGAACTCCTTCTGAAGTTCAGGAACAATTCTTTCCTTATAGTCTTTGCCAAGTGTTGTCTCGCTCATTACTTAATCTCCTCTCCTGATTTCTTAGAATAACGCACCAGTTTGCCGGCCTCATTGAGTTTGCGCCCGATGCGGGTGGGCTTGCCGGTCTTAGGATCCACCACATTAAGATTAGAAATGTGGACAGGAGCCTCTATTTTCACTATTCCTCCCTGAGGATATTTCGCATTGGGCTTCATGCTCTTGGAGACAATGTTAATGCCCTCCACGAGAGCGCGGTGTTTTTTCACCTGCACTTCGAGAACGCGACCAGTCTTGCCCTTGTCGTCGCCGGCATTGACATAGACAGTGTCACCCTTCTTTATATGGAATTTTGCCATTTCTGCTGTTCGTTAATTTGGATTGACATTAAAGTACCTCGGGTGCAAGCGACACGATTTTCATGTTGGTTGCACGCAGCTCACGAGCCACAGGGCCGAAGATACGGGTTCCGCGGATTTCACCGGCATTGTTAAGCAACACACAGGCATTGTCGTCAAAGCGGATATAGCTGCCGTCAGCGCGGCGGATCTCCTTCTTTGTGCGAACTACAACTGCCTTTGACACTGTGCCCTTCTTCACATCCGATGAGGGGATTGTGCTCTTTACGGTGACAACAATTATGTCGCCAACCGATGCATAGCGACGGCCGGTGCCGCCGAGCACGTGGATACAGAGTGCTTCTTTAGCACCGCTGTTGTCTGCTACTGTAAGACGTGATTCGGTCTGTATCATAATTACTTAACTTTTTCAATGATTTCCACAAGTCTCCATCTCTTAGTCTTGCTCAAGGGGCGGGTCTCCATCAAGCGAACTGTGTCGCCGATTGAGCACTCGTTGTTTTCATCATGAGCATGATACTTCTTTGTCTTGTTGACAAACTTTCCATAGATCGGGTGCTTCTCTTTCCACTTGATCTCGACCGTGATGGTCTTGTCACATTTGTTGCTCGAAACAACCCCAATTCTTTCTTTTCTCAAATGACGTTTTTCTTCCATTTTTCTTCAAATACTTTTTGGGATCAGTTGTTTACTACAGGAGCTTCTGCCTTGGCGGCAAGTTCCTTCTGACGCAACACGGTCTTCAGACGAGCAATCTCCCTGCGATCTTTTGTGATCTTTGAGGGATTGTCGATGGGAGATATCGCGTGCGTTACTTTCAATTCACGATAAGCCTTCTCGCAAGCCTCTATCTGTGCCTGCAGTTCCTGAATGCTTAATTCCTTGATTTCTTCCTTTTTCATATCTTTGGTTTGATCTCTTGGATTGTTTTACACGTTCTGGCTGGGATCATAGTCGCGGCGAACCACAAACTTAGTGACCACAGGAAGTTTCTGGGCGGCAAGGCGAAGTGCCTCTTTAGCTACATCGTAGCTTACGCCCTCTACCTCGATTATGATGCGGCCCGGTGTAACAGGCGCAACGAAACCTTCGGGATTACCTTTACCTTTACCCATACGCACCTCGGCAGGCTTCTTGGTGATTGGCTTGTCGGGGAATATGCGAATCCAGATCTGTCCCTGACGCTGCATGTAGCGGGTCACAGCCACACGGGCAGCCTCGATCTGACGGCCGGTAATCCATTTAGACTCGAGAGTCTTGATGCCGAACGAACCGAATGCAAGCTGATTGCCTCTCTGGGCCTCACCTTTCATACGGCCTTTTTGCGAACGGCGGTATTTGGTTTTTTTCGGTTGTAACATTGTCAGTGTGCTTTATTAACGATTGTTATTTTTCTTGTTGCGGAAACCACCCTTGCGGCCATTGCCCTGAGGACGGCCTGTCTCTTTCTGGCCTACGGCATAAACAGGAGCGAGCTCCTTCTTGCCATACACCTCGCCACGGCAGATCCACACCTTGATGCCGATGATGCCTACCTTGGTGAGAGCCTCGACAAGAGCATAATCGATGTCAGCGCGGAGAGTGTGCAGCGGAGTGCGGCCCTCCTTGAACATCTCGCTGCGGGCCATTTCAGCACCGTTGAGACGTCCGCTCACCTGAACCTTGATGCCCTCGGCGCCCATACGCATGGTAGAGGCAACTGCCATCTTCACGGCACGACGATAGGCCACCTTGTTCTCAATCTGGCGTGCGATATTGGTAGCCACGATCTCAGCGTCAAGTTCAGGACGCTTGATTTCGTGAATATTGATCTGCACATCCTTGTCGGTGAGTTTCTTCAGCTGATCCTTAAGATCGTCTACGTCCTTGCCGCCTTTGCCGATCACCATGCCGGGACGGCTTGTGCAGATAGTTACAGTGACCATCTTAAGAGTGCGCTCAATGATGATTTTCGAAACACTTGCCTTCTCAAGACGAGTGCGGAGATATTTACGGATAAGAGAGTCCTCAAGAAGAGTCTCGCCGTATTTCTTTCCGCCATACCAGTTGGAGTCCCAACCGCGGATCACACCCAGACGGTTGCTGATTGGATTAACTTTCTGTCCCATCTTTCGATCAAGCTTTTTCGTTATTAATTGTGTCGACAAACAATGTCACATGGTTAGAACGCTTGCGGATTCTGTAGCCGCGACCCTGAGGAGCCGGGCGAAGGCGCTTGAGCATCGGGGCGCAGTCTACGAAAACTGTCTTCACGTAGAGCTCGCCGGACTCTGCCTTGCGTTCGTTTTTCTGTTCCCAGTTGGCGATAGCCGAGCGGAGAAGTTTCTCCACCTTGCGGGAAGCCTCCTTATTGGAGAATTTGAGAATGCCGAGAGCCTTGAAAACCTCCTGACCGCGGATCATGTCGACCACGAGGCGCATTTTGCGGGGCGATGACGGCACATTATGCAGCTTTGCGAAATACTCGCTTTTGCGGGCCTCTTTGATGGCGTCGGCTGCTTGTCTTTTTCTTACACCCATTGTATTTTCTTACTATACTATTTTAGACTGTTATTGAATGCGCGGCTGACGCCTTATTTCTTCTTATTGCCTGCGTGGCCACGGAATGTGCGCGTCGGGGCGAATTCGCCAAGCTTATGTCCCACCATGTTCTCAGTGACATAGACAGGGATAAACTTGTTGCCGTTGTGCACAGCAAAAGTGTGGCCCACGAAATCAGGTGAAATCATGGAAGCACGGCTCCAGGTCTTGATGACCGACTTCTTGCCGCTTTCGTCCATGGCTGCCACCTTCTTCTCCAGCTTCACGCTGATAAACGGTCCTTTTTTAAGCGAACGACTCATAATTGTCTTCTTTTAATCAAATTTACTTTTTCCTTCTTTCAATGATATACTTCGAAGAATGCTTCTTCGGCGAACGAGTCTTCAAGCCCTTAGCATAAAGACCTGTACGCGAACGCGGATGGCCACCTGACTGACGGCCCTCGCCACCACCCATCGGGTGATCGACAGGGTTCATAACCACACCACGGTTGTGAGGACGACGTCCTAACCAGCGGCTGCGGCCGGCCTTGCCGCTCTGCTCGAGAGCGTGGTCGGAGTTGCCGACAACGCCTACAGTAGCACGGCATGAGAGAAGCACCTTGCGGGTTTCACCGGAAGGCAATTTGATTATCGCATAGTCTCCCTCGCGGGAAGTAAGCTGAGCAAATGTGCCGGCTGAGCGAGCCATGACTGCTCCCTGGCCGGGACGAAGCTCAATACAATGAATCAGTGTACCTACAGGAATCTTTGAAAGCGGAAGAGTGTTGCCAACTTCGGGAGCTGCATTCTCGCCGCTGATTACTGTCTGGCCAACCTCAAGCCCGTTGGGGGCAATCATGTAAGCCTTGGTACCATCCTGATAGAAGAGAAGGGCGATACGTGCCGAGCGGTTCGGGTCATACTCGATAGTCTTGACCACAGCCGGAACGCCGTCGTTGATTCTCTTGAAATCGATGAGACGCAATTTTCTCTTATGGCCGCCGCCGCGGTAACGGGTTGAAAGATGACCCGAAGAGTTGCGACCGCCAGTGGAACGCTTGCCCACTGTAAGAGACTTTTCTGGTGTGATTTTTGAGACTTTCTTTACCTTTTCGGCACCCTCGGCGGGTTTAGCAGTGGCGATCTCATTACGGAACACACCAATAATCTTGTGTCTTTGCCCGGGAGTTACGGGCTTAAATTTTCTAACTGCCATCTGAATTAAATGTTGCTATAATAGTCAATCGTTTGTCCTTCTGCCACAGTCACGTATGCCTTCTTGAAAGCCGGCTTGCGACCGCGGATAAGCCCCCCTTGGTGTAGCGCTGTTTGCGCTTGCCAGCATAGAAGGCGGTGTTTACTTTCACGACGCGCACATTGTAGAGCTTCTCCACAACGTCTTTGATCTGGAACTTGTTGGCGTCGGGAGACACAGCAAATGTATAGCAATTCTGCTTTTCGCTGTAGGCGGTTGCCTTTTCCGTCACGATAGGTTTAATCTGAATATCCATTGTCTATATCTCCTTATAATTAAAAGTTCTCGTTGATCAACTCCACGCTGCCCTCTGTCATGATGATTGCATCATTGTTGAGAACTGTGTAAGCGTTGAGGTCTGCAGCCTGCTGCATGAGTGCGTTAGGCACGTTGCGCACAGAAAGAAGCACGTTCTTGTCGAGGTCGTTCATAACAAGAAGAGTCTTCTTCTCGTCAACCTTGAAACTCTTGGCAATGCTCATCCAGCCCTTTGTGCTCGGCTTGTCGAAGTTGAAATTCTCAACCACGATGATCACGCCTTCATTAGCCTTTGAAGTGAGAGCAATCTTGCGGGCGAGCTGCTTCATTTTCTTGTTAAGCTTAGTGCGGTAGTCGCGCGGACGGGGACCGAAAACTGTGCCGCCGCCACGAAGGAGCGGAGAGTTGATGTCACCGCGACGTGCGCCGCCGCCACCTTTCTGACGACCGAGCTTACGGGTAGAGCCGGAGACTTCGCTACGCTCCTTGCTCTTGTGAGTGCCCTGACGCTGGTTGCCCAGAAACTGCTTTACGTCGAGATAGAGAGTGTGGTCAGCGTTGCCCACGCTCAAATCGCGAGCAAACACATCGTCGTTAAGAGTGATCTTGCGTCCTGTGTCTTCTCCTTTGATGTTATAAACTGCTACTTCCATTATTTCTCAACTATAACGATTGAACCTTTGGCTCCGGGAACGGAACCCTTTATCATTAACAAATTGTGCTCGGGAAGCACTTTAATCACCTGGAGATTCTGCACAGTGACACGCTCGTTGCCCATCTGGCCTGCCATGCGAAGGCCCTTGAACACCTTAGCGGGATATGAGCAGGCACCGATTGAACCAGGAGCGCGAAGACGGTTATGCTGGCCGTGAGTTGACTGGCCCACGCCGCCGAAGCCATGACGCTTAACAACGCCCTGGAAGCCTTTACCCTTGCTTGTGCCTACTACGTCTACAAAACCGCCCTCCTGGAAGAGTTCGACTGTGAGCGTAGAGCCCAGTTCGGGAAGTGTCTCAAACGATTTGAACTCGGCCAAGTGACGCTTGGGTGTTACTCCTGCCTTTGCAAAGTGGCCGGCCTCAGGCTTGTTGGTGTGCTTTTCCTTCTTATCCTGGAAACCAACCTGAACAGCCTCGTAGCCGTCTTTATCCACAGTCTTGATCTGAGTAACCACACAAGGACCTGCTTCGATAACAGTGCACGGAATATTTTTTCCGTCGGCACTGAAAACGGATGTCATTCCGATTTTCTTTCCTAATAATCCTGGCATTTCTTACTTTGATTTATTTTGGATTGTTGAATTGATTGTTTTATTTCTTGGATTGAATCCGCTCCCGGGCTCTTCACCCGGGAGCGGATCATCATACCTTGATGCTTACGTCTACACCACTCGGGAGTTCGAGCTTCATCAGGGCGTCAACAGTCTTTGAAGTAGAGCTGTAGATGTCGATGAGACGCTGGAAAGATGAAAGCTGGAACTGCTCACGGCTCTTCTTGTTGACGAAGGTTGAGCGGTTGACGGTGAAGATACGCTTGTGGGTAGGCAAGGGTATAGGGCCGCTTACTACTGCACCAGTCGATTTAACCGTCTTCACGATCTTCTCTGCCGACTTGTCGACAAGATTATGATCGTAAGATTTGAGTTTGATTCTGATTTTTTGATTCATATTTGAATTGTGGCTTTATTATTTCAATAGATCAACTCTGCCCTGACATTCAGTGAGCACGTTTTTAGCGATTGAACTGCTCACCTCTGAATAGTGGCTGAACGACATGGTGCTTGTGGCACGTCCTGAAGTGATGGTGCGGAGTGCGGTAACATAACCGAACATCTCTGCCAAAGGAGCCTTCGCCTTCACGATGCGCGCACCGCTGCGGCTTGTCTCCATGCCTTCCACCTGACCGCGACGCTTGTTAAGGTCGCCGATCACGTCACCCATCGACTCTTCCGGAGTCACGACCTCAATCTTCATGATAGGCTCCATAAGAACCGGGCCTGCCTTCTCGCTGCCTTTCTTGAAGGCCTGGATTGCGCAAAGCTCGAATGAGAGCTGATCGGAGTCTACAGGGTGGAAGCTGCCGTCAAGAAGAGTAACCTTGAGGCGCTCTACAGGGTAGCCGGCGAGCACACCATTCTTCATGGCTGTCTGGAAGCCCTTCTGTACCGAGGGGATATACTCCTTAGGCACGTTACCACCCTTAACCTCGTCGATAAACTGGAGGCTGCCTTCGAAATCGTCGTCGGCCGGCTCGATGCGGACAATAATATCAGCAAACTTACCACGGCCACCGGTCTGCTTCTTGAACACTTCACGAAGTTCAACAGGCTTGGTGATTGCCTCTTTATATGTAACCTGAGGACGGCCCTGGTTGCACTCTACCTTAAATTCACGACGCAGACGGTCGATGATGATGTCAAGGTGAAGCTCGCCCATGCCGCTGATTACAGTCTGGCCGGTCTCCTCGTTAGTCTCTACGCGGAAAGTCGGGTCCTCCTCTGCAAGTTTCTGAAGACCCACGCCGAGCTTGTCGAGGTCCTTCTGAGTCTTAGGCTCTACGGCGATGCCGATCACAGGATCGGGGAACTCCATAGACTCAAGCACGATGGGCGCATTCTCGTCGCAGAGAGTGTCGCCGGTGCGGATATCCTTGAAACCTACGCCTGCGCCGATATCGCCGCAGCCGATAGTCTCTTTCGGGTTCTGCTTGTTGGAGTGCATCTGGAAAAGGCGAGAGATTCTCTCCTTCTTGCCTGAGCGGCTATTGAGCACATAGCTGCCCGACTGGATCTCACCTGAATATACGCGGAAGAAGCACAGACGGCCAACATAGGGGTCGGTTGCAATCTTAAATGCAAGAGCACACATCGGGGCTTCGGGGCTCGGCTCGCGAGTCTCAACCTCATCAGGGTCGCCCACTGCGTGACCCTCAACCACACCTGAATCCTCAGGAGAAGGAAGATAAGCGCACACAGCATCGAGAAGTGTCTGCACACCCTTGTTCTTGAAAGAAGAGCCACAAATCATAGGATTCACAGCCATCGAGAGTGTAGCCTTGCGGATAGCAGCCTTGATTTCATCTACAGTGATTGAAGACGGGTCGTCGAAATATTTCTCCATGAGGGTCTCGTCAAACTCAGCGAGAGTCTCGAGCATTTTGTCGCGCCATTCCTCAGCTTCCTCCAAGAGGTTAGCAGGAACTTCATCCACTGTGTATTCAGCGCCCATAGCCTCGTCATGCCAGAAGATAGCCTTCATCTGCACGAGGTCCACAACGCCCTTGAAAGTCTCTTCGGCGCCGATGGGGATCTGAATAGGGAGAGGAGTTGCGCCAAGCACTTCGCGCACCTGACGTACAACCTCGAAGAAGTTTGCGCCCGAGCGGTCCATCTTGTTGACGTAGCCGATTCTGGGCACATTATATTTGTCAGCCTGACGCCATACGGTCTCACTCTGAGGCTCTACGCCGCCCACTGCGCAGAAGGCAGCCACAGCGCCATCGAGCACTCGGAGCGAACGCTCCACCTCTACAGTGAAGTCAACGTGCCCCGGAGTGTCAATCAGGTTGATTTTATATTTATTGTTGTTATAATTCCAGAAAGTTGTGGTGGCGGCGGAAGTGATGGTGATGCCACGCTCCTGCTCCTGTTCCATCCAGTCCATAGTGGCCGCTCCGTCATGCACCTCGCCAATCTTGTGAGTAAGACCGGTGTAGAAAAGGATACGCTCAGACGTAGTGGTCTTGCCGGCATCGATGTGAGCCATGATGCCGATATTTCTGGTCAAATTAAGATCTTCGTGTTTAGCCATTTTAAATACCAATATTAAAATCTGAAGTGAGCGAAAGCGCGGTTAGCCTCAGCCATGCGGTGCATATCCTCTTTTCTCTTGAAGGCTCCGCCCTGGTCGTTAAAAGCGTCTACGATTTCTGCGGCGAGCTTGTCGGCCATAGTCTTGCCGCCACGTTTGCGCGCATATATGATAAGATTTTTCATTGATATCGATTCCTTACGGTCGGCTCTGATTTCAGTAGGAACCTGGAAGGTGGCGCCACCCACACGGCGCGACTTCACCTCCACCTGAGGAGTTACATTTTCGAGAGCTTTTTTCCAGATTTCGAGTGCGCTCTTCTCCTCGTTCGGCAATTTGGCCTTCACGGTCTCAAGTGCCGTATAAAAGATGGTATATGCCGTGTTCTTCTTTCCGTCATACATCAGATGGTTCACAAACTTAGTCACTCTGACATCGTGGAACACGGGATCGGGCAGAATCACCCTTTTCTTCGGTTTTGCTTTTCTCATTTTTGTTTGTTTAGTGTTTTTGTTGTGGCTGCTTTTTCAAATCTTCAACGTCGGCTCTCTTGCCGCCGTTTACTCAACCTAAGCCATCCAGACAATCAAAAACAGGGTTGATGTTTGCTGGTGTCCTCTCACTGCCGCCGCGCAGTGCTGTTATTACTTCTTAGCGGCCTTAGGACGTTTGGCTCCATATTTAGAGCGACGCTGCGTGCGGCCCTGCACACCTGCTGTATCGAGGGTGCCACGCACAATGTGATAACGCACGCCCGGAAGGTCCTTCACACGACCGCCGCGCACCATCACGATTGAGTGCTCCTGAAGGTTGTGGCCCTCGCCCGGAATGTAGGAGTTCACCTCCTTGCCATTGGTGAGACGCACACGCGCCACTTTACGCATAGCCGAGTTAGGCTTCTTAGGGGTGGTGGTGTAAACACGCACGCACACACCGCGACGCTGCGGACATGAATCCAAGGCAGGCGACTTGCTCTTATCCTTAAGAGCCACGCGTCCTTTTCTTACTAATTGCTGAATCGTTGGCATTCTTAGTCTCTAAAAATTGATATTGTTTTATATTCGCTTATTAGCATTTGCCTTTCAGACAATCTTCGACTCACACCTATAAAACACTAAGTGCTTTCCTATCAACAACTTAGTAGGCATTTCACGAATCTCGCCTCAAAAACTGTGCAAAGATAATGAAAATAAGACAATTACACAAACTTATCCCGAAAAATTTTATTAAAATTGCATTTATTAACCAACCAAGCCCTATTATCGCGCCCCTGACCTCTCCCTTAAAGCCCCTTTCGCGCCATTCACACCACGGCCGGCGCTACCCCCCCCTCAAGCCTCGTTTATAGTTTTTAACATTAAATATTTTTGAATAGTTATTAAAATATGTTACTTTTGCACATCTTTGCCGATTGTGAGCAACCGGCGCTTCTCTCCTTCACCGCAACAACACTGCGTAATCACATTTTTTTGCATCTAAGAAAATGATCGACATCATATATCTTTTTGATTCACAAAAATCCCACGAAAATCTGTTGCCGCTGAGTTTCACACGCCCCGTGGCCGACTTCAGAATCGGGATAACAACCATCAAAGAGAAATGGGAAGCATTATTCCCTGCGCGCTACTCCTATTACCCCGTGGAATACCTGAGAGAAAAATACGGCTCAGGCCCGGGCACAGGGCAGCAGGCCCTGTTTATCAACGGCTCCGCAATCCCCACCAATGGGCTGACCGAGGCGGCGGCATCACTGCTGCCGGGCGAAGCCATTGTCGACGACAACGACGTCATCGCGTTCCGAGGCACCACGGAAGACCTCGAAAACGGGATTTACACAATCAAGGAATGCAAGGCTGAAATAAGACGCATAAAATACGTGTTCGACATATTCCTGCTTAACGCTATCCAAATAAACGACGACTTCTTCCGGATCACGAGCCACAAAGACTCTATGCCGGCAGACAGCACCAACACCATAATCGGCCCGCTCACCGACCCCGAGGGGAGACAAATGCTCTTCGTGGAAGAGGGCGCAAACGTGTGCGGAGCCACGCTCAACCTCAAGAACGGCCCTATATATATAGGTAAGAACGCCGAAGTGATGGAAGGGGCATGCCTAAGAGGGCCGCTCGCGCTGTGCGAAAAAGCAAAAGTGAGAATGGGGGCAAAAATATATGGAGGCTCCACATTCGGGCCCTATTGTAAGGTGGGCGGAGAAATCGACAATTCTGTCATGTTCGGATACAGCAACAAGGCCCACGACGGATACCTTGGCAACGCCGTAGTTGGCGAGTGGTGCAACATAGGCGCCGGAGTCAATGCCTCAAACTTGAAGAACGACTACACAAAAATAAGGGTATGGAATTATCACTCCCACACATTCATGCGCACCGACCTTCAGTTTTGCGGGCTCATCATGGGCGACCACTCTAAAATAGGAGTGAACTGCATGCTCAACACCGCAACAGTGCTCGGCGTGGGCGTCAACCTCCATGGCGCCGGATTCCCGAGAGTATTTGTCCCCAGTTTCAGCGAAGGCAGCCCCACCACAGGCTTCACCAATGTCCCAATGAAGAAATTCCATGACATCGCAGAGAGAGTGATGTCGCGAAGAGGGCTATGCCTCAACGACGATGACCGGCGCATATACGAGAAGGTCTACGAAGTAGCCTCCGGATTCAAGAAATAACCTGACACAAGACCCTGCATCAAAGCAAAACACTCCTCAAGCAATCAAGCGGGCTCCTCCCACACAAGGAGACCCGCTTAACTTTTTTGCCGCTACGCATACCCCACTACATACACACGCACCCCAATCACATACATACATAACTCGACAGGCACACGCCTGCATCACAACCGTATATAAACAAAAACGACAGACTGTTTCACAACATTCCGCCGTTCTGTGATTTTTGTAGACAATTCAATCTTCACAGACTAAAAAGGCCTAACTCAACCACTAACTTACAATTTATATCACTATTACTTAAAAAGCTTTTTGACTTGCCATTTTTCTTTTACCGCTACAGATCCCGGTTTTACAACCACCATCCGGGTATCATCTGCGGACAAATTCACTGCAAAGTTAATCATTAATTTGTAATCTACAAAACTTATCCAAAAAAAATCAAAAAATCACCCAACGCAAAAATAGCCACGGCTCTTTCATTTAAGATTGCGTTGCATTCTCAAAGATTGTGCTATTTTATAGTGGGAAGATGTCCCGATGGACAGAATTATATTTTTGATTATTAGTGAAATAAGTGTAAGTAAAATTTGGCCAAGTGACAGATTTTTAGTAATTTTATAGGTAAAAATCAGTTAGTTATACTAAAAATGGAGCCGCTTGACCAAAACCGTTCGATTGACGCGCATAAGCTCAATCATACCACAAAAGTACTAAATAAATTTGTTCCAGAGGGCAGTATTCTGGAACGACTTATGAATTTTGCCGCCTCAGTTCCCGATTTTCGCAGATGCGACAAAGGAAACCTCCGACACCGACTCCAGGACATCATCATACTGATGATACTCGGACGGACGTGCGGGCATGTCGGACGTTCCGATATAATGGAATTCGGCAATCACAATCTAAACAAATTCCGTAAAATGGGTATGCTGAAGAATGGGGTACCTTCGGAAGCAACCCTTTGCCGTGTTGAGAACGGCATTGATGATTTAGCCATGGCAGACAGGATGCGGGAGTTTGCCGGGAACTTCCATGAAGAACTGCTTGATGCATGCCGTGACAAGGAGATAATCTGTGTGGACGGCAAGGCGGAGCGTGGCACCGTTCAGGAAAACGGGCGCAATCCGGATATCGTATCCGCTTATTCGTACAACACCGGCATTACAATCGCAACGGAGGCATGCCAGGAAAAGAGCAATGAGATAAAGGCAGTTCCTATACTAATCGACAAAATCGACATATCCGGAAGGATTGTAACCGCCGATGCCATGTCAATGCAAAAGGATATAATCGAAAGAATAAGGACAAAAGGCGGAGATTTTCTGATAGAACTCAAAGCCAATCAACGGTCGCTGCGCTACGGGGTTGAGGACAGCCTCAAGGAACATATCCCTTTGTGTTCATATACTGAAGGTCCTGAGCTTGGCCATGGGAGGATCGAGACAAGAACCTACAACATATATGACGGTCTTGAAATAATTGCCGACAGGGAAAAATGGGGCGGAAACATGACAATCATTGAATACAAGTCGTCCACAATCAAAAAGTCTACAGGAGTGTGTACTTCTGAAAAACGGCTGTATGTAAGCAGCCTGCCTACGGACACGCCCAGACTGGGAGCAATAGTACGTAACCATTGGTCTATAGAAAGCATGCACTGGGGCCTTGATGTAAATCTGATGCAGGACAAGGTGAAGCGCAAGTCGGCAAAAGCCGCTCACAACCTTGACACAATACAAAGAATGGTCTTCTCCGTATTTTCCATATGGAAAGGATTGCGTAAAAAGCGATCTGACAAGAAAAAAGGCGTGGCAGAGCTTATGCGCCATGTCTCAATGAGCTTTACCCGATTGATGCGGTTTCTTTGTCAAAAATGAAAAAAATATGATTTTCATAAAAAGATAAATGCCTGAAATACAATTACACAAATTTACCCGATTCGTACTGAATCGGGTAAGGGGGCTTTTGTCGTTATTTTGTGCTTAAATGAAAGAGCCGTGAAAAATAGCGCGAATCTGACCAATTTTTTGCCCTATAAACAGTGATTCATCATGTTTCAAAATAATTTTTACACCTTTTACACCAATTTAAAGAGAGCATTCTTGGTTACTTTCACATTATTCATTAACTTTACAACTACAAAAACATCATAACCCATTTTGACATGGAAAAGAAAAACCTTGAATATCTCGCGCGCCTGCGCAAGGCCATGAGCGAACACGGAATCGACGCAACGGTCATTTCCGGCACGGACCCCCACCAGTCGGAACTCCCCCACACCATTGGAGAGGACGCGAATGGCTCACAGGGTTCTGGAGCGGAAACGGCACCAACGGCACTGCAGTGGTGACTGCAGACAAAGCTCTTTGCTGGACTGACTCTCGATATTTCATACAAGCCGAAGAACAGTTGAAAGGCACAGGATTCTCCATGATGAAGGAGGATGGCCCCGACGCTGTTGACCTGATCGACTGGCTCACAGAAAACATGAAGGCAGGACAGACCGTCGGCATCGACGGAATGACATTCTCCATCTCTTACACACAGAGAATGCAGCAAGAACTGGCGGACAACGACATAAAATTCAACGACAATTTCCCGCAGTTCGACTATATATATCCCGAACGTCCGGAACGCCCCAAGAACAAATTATTCATACACGATGAAAAAATCGTGGGAGAGACCGTCAACTCTAAAATGGAAAGACTGATGGCAGAAGTGAAAAACGAGTTCGCAAATGCCGCGCTCCTCTCTGCCCTCGACGACATAGCATGGGCCACCAACCTGCGCACTGCCGGCGACATTGCGTTCTCTCCTATATTCGTGGCTTATCTATATATAAACCCCTCCCGCAAGGTGCTTTTCATCGACCGCGAAAAAATAACGGACGAAGTGGCTGAGCATCTGAAAAAATATAGCATCGAGGTGGAAGACTACGACAAGGTGATTGACTTCGTAAGACAGCTCCCGAAGGAAACACGCCTGCTCCTTGACCCGGCAAAAACGTCACGCGGCCTTTATGACAATGTGGCCTGCACACCTGTGTTCGGCGGCTCGCGCCTTGCAAGGCTAAAAAGCGTGAAGAATTCCACCATGCTCAAAAACCTCGCCACCGCCATGGAAAAAGACGGCGTGGCCCTCACAAGATTCTTCATGCACGTGGAGAAAGAATTTCCGAAAGGGGAACTCACCGAGGTCGGACTCGGGAAAACACTCCGCGACCTCCGCCTGGCCGACAAGTCGTGTGTAGACGAAAGTTTCGCGCCAATTATCGGATGGAACGGACATGGAGCAATCGTGCACTACGAAGCCACCGAGGAAACAGACGCAACAATATCAGGCAACGGCATTCTCCTCGTAGACTCAGGCGGCCAGTATACCTACGGCACCACCGACATCACCCGGACAGTAGCCCTGGGCGACCCCACTCCGGAGCAACGCCATGACTTCACCCTCGTCATGAAAGGGCACATTGCGCTGGCTATGATTAAATTCCCTGAAGGCACTCGCGGAGCGCAGCTCGATGTGCTTGCACGCCAATATCTCTGGAACGACGGCAAAGCATATTATCATGGCACAGGCCACGGCGTAGGGTTCTTCATAAACTGCCATGAAGGGCCGCAAAGCATACGCCTAAACGAAAATCCCACCCCGCTGGAGCCGGGAATGATCACAAGCAATGAGCCGGGCCTATATCTGGAAGGGAAATATGGCATAAGATGCGAGAATCTTATTGTCACAGAAGAGTGGAAAACCACAGAGTTCGGCAAGTTCTTCCGGTTCGACACCATGACTCTCTTCCCTTTTGACGTCAATCTGTTCGACACATCCATGATGACCGACGAAGAGATTGAATGGGTAAACAGCTACCACGACATGGTGCGCTCGCGCCTCACCCCTCTCCTATCGGGAGAAGAGGCTAAGTGGCTGGAAGAAAAGACCAGGCATATCAGCAAGTAAAATCACGCAATCCATTATGAGTGTCGCCGTTCAGCCGGCACACTCATAATGGCGTATAGCAATACATATCCGGCACTTTGACAGGCCGACATTTTTTCGGCACTTAAAAACATACAACACAACAAAATGGCAATTATAAAACCACTCAGAGGATTCACACCCGTAATCGGCAAAGACTGCTTTCTTGCCGACAATGCTGTAGTGATAGGCGACGTAATCATGGGCGACGAATGCAGCATATGGTTCTCAACCGTGCTCAGAGGCGATGTAAATTCCATCCGCATAGGCAACAGGGTCAACGTGCAAGACGGCAGCGTGCTGCACACCCTATATCAGAAATCTACAATTGAAATCGGCGACGATGTGTCAATAGGCCACAATGTGGTGATTCACGGCGCAAAAATACGCGACTATGCTCTTATCGGAATGGGTGCCGTGGTGATGGACGACGCCGAAGTGGGAGAAGGCGCCATAGTGGCTGCCGGCTCTGTGGTTCTGAGCCGCACAAAAATCGGCCCCCACGAATTATGGGCGGGAACTCCGGCCAAATTCGTAAAGATGGTAGAGCCAGAAAAAAGCAAAAGAAATGAATGAGAAGATAGCCAGGAACTATCTCATGTATTCAAAATGGTATGATGAACAAGCCGAATGAGCCGTGCATCATAGACCTCCCTCGATTTCTCGACCACCGTGGAAACCTATCGGTGGTCGAGCAATCGAAAGAGATTCCCTTCACCATCAAACGTGCATACTGGATATATGATGTGCCCGGAGGGGAGGCTCGCGAAGGGCACGCCTATCATGAGAACTATGAGTTTATAATAGCTCTTTCCGGCAGTTTTGATGTCGTGGTAGACAATGGCCTGAAACAGACCACATACAGCCTTAACAGGTCATATTACGGATTGTTGCTCCCGGCAGGATATTGGCGCACTCTCACAAACTTCTCCACCAATTCGCTTGCCTTTATTCTGGCGTCGACCCCATACAACCCCGATGACTACATCCTCAATTACTCCGAATTCATCGCCAAGTCTTCAAAATGAAAAATTCCACAGTCTACGACTGCTCAATAATAGAACTCAACCGGCATCATAGCGACAGGAAAGGGAATCTCACGGTGGTCGAAAACAAAAGCACCGTGCCGTTCGATGTCAGACGCGTATATTATCTATATGACGTGCCCGGAGGAGTAAGCCGCGGAGGGCATGCACATCGTCAGCTATTCCAGATGATTGTGGCTGTAAGCGGAAGCTTTTCTGTCACTCTTGATGACGGGACTGTAAAACGCACTTTTCTGCTCAACAGACCATACAAAGGGCTACTTGTGGTGCCGGGGATATGGAGAACCCTTGACGATTTCTCTTCAGGCGCCGTCTGCATGGTGCTGGCATCAGAAGGCTATGACGAAACCGACTATATCCGTGATTATGCAGACTTCCTGAATTTAAAACAGACATTGAATGACTGACATACAGATTACCCGCTACGACACAACATTTAAAAAAGAATGGGATGATTTCGTAAGCAACTCTAAAAACGCCACATTCCTCCTGAAACGTGGCTATATGGACTATCATTCAGACCGCTTCCCTGATCATTCCCTGATATTCACACGCGCAGGAAAGATTTTCGCTTTACTCCCTGCCTCGGCCCGCGACAAAGCGCTGGTCTCGCATCCCGGCCTTACATATGGCGGCTTAATCACAAATTCAAAAGCCACAGTAGCGGAAGTTCTGGAAGCCTTTTTTCAATTAAAACAATACCTGCGGCTGAACGGGTTTCTTTCTTTCATATATAAACCCGTGCCTTATATCTACCACACCATGCCTGCGGATGAAGACCTCTATGCATTATTCCGGATAGGCGCTGTTCTTCATTCTCGGAGCGTGTCATCAACCATTGACCAAAACAACAGAACTAAATTCCGCAACATTCGCAAAGCCGGAATCAGGAAAGCTGTCAAAGCAGGACTGATAATTGAGGAAACCTCTGACTTCGCCCCTTCTGGCAAATACTTAACACCAATCTCACTGACAGATACGGAGTGAGGGCTGTTCACTCTCTTGATGAAATCAAGCTGCTGGCATCAAGATTTCCTGAAGAAATAAAGCTGTTCGTAGCAAAGAAGGAAAATAAAACGCTCGCCGGAATGCTGGTTTATGCCACAAAAAATGTAGCCCATTCCCAATATATAGCGGCATCGCCCGAAGGCAAAGAGTCCGGAGCACTTGATCTGATTGTTGACAACCTTGTCAACAACGTTTATAAACATCTCGCTTTCTTCGACTTCGGAATATCCACCGAGAATGGAGGCAACTATCTGAACGAAAATCTCATTTATCAGAAAGAAGGGTTCGGAGGACGCGCCGTATGCTACGACTCATATGAACTGACAGTAGCTTCAAGTCATGGATCTTCCATTTCTTAAAAGTTTAAGGATAACAAATAAAATAAAACCATTATGATTAAATTCTTAGATCTGGAGAAAGTCACTGCCGGTCACGCCAATGAGATAAACGAGGCTGTGAGCCGTGTGGTCAATTCCGGATGGTATCTTCTGGGAGAAGAAGTGAAAAAGTTTGAAAACTCCTATGCTTCATACATAGGGGCCGACTATGCCATAGGCTGCGGAAACGGACTGGACGCCTTGTGGCTCATATTCAGGGCATGGCTCGAATTGGGCGAACTGCAACAGGGCGATGAAATTATCGTACCCGCCAACACATATATCGCCTCTATTCTTGCCATATCGGAAAACGGCCTTACACCTGTGCCGGTTGAACCCGACCCTATCACATATCAGATTTCTCCTGAAAAAATAGAGCAGGCCATCACTCCACGCACCAAGGCAGTAATGCTTGTGCACCTATACGGACAATGCGCCTATTCAAACAGAATCGAAGAGATATGCCGTAGCCATAACCTAAAAATAGTGGAAGACAACGCACAGTCCCACGGCTGCTTGTTTGAAAGACGCCACACCGGATCGCTTGGACATGCGGCAGGCCACAGTTTCTATCCGGGCAAAAATCTGGGAGCGTTAGGCGATGCAGGAGCCGTCACCACCAGCGACGAGGCCCTGGCTTCCGCCATACGCGCAATCGCAAACTATGGCTCTCACAAAAAATATGTGTGCCGTTATAGAGGAAGGAATTCTCGTCTCGACGAAATCCAGGCCGCCGTGCTGAACGTGAAACTCCGTTATCTTGACGCCGACAACACGCGACGCAAAGAAGTTGCTAAAAATTATATCACAGGAATAACCAATCCGGCAATAACACTTCCATCAATCGACAATTATGATTCACACGTGTTTCACATCTTTCCTGTTTTAGCAAAAAATCGCGACAATTTACAACAGTATCTGACACACAACGGCGTGCAGACACTCATACACTACCCTATCCCGCCCCATTTGCAGGAATGTTATCCGCAGTGGAACAGAATGAGCTTTCCTGTCACAGAGAAAATCCACAGGGAAGAGCTGTCGCTGCCTATATCGCCCATAATCTCCAATGAAGAGGTTGCAGAGGTCATCGACAAAATCAACAGATGGCATCAATAACCTTCTTATGCTAAAAACTGTTCACCATTGCCAATTATTTCCGGAATTATGATATTCCTGCAAACTTATTTAATAAAATATTAGAATAAGTTTGCATATATTAAAATTTATTCGTATATTTGCAATAACAAACTTTTTTATTAACCTTAATAATCTAACAGATTATGAAGCATCGTAAAACCCTACTTTTGGGTCTGTGCCTATGCGCTTTAGGCACCCAAGCCCAAACCGTGACAGTAGTACTTAATGACGGGACATCCACAAAGTGGCCGGCAGACCAAATCAAGGAAATCTATTTCGCCACATCTGAAGAGTCAAGCGAAGTGTTCACCGACATCCATATCGAACCTTACAGCAACGGAAACTTTGTTGTCGAACTTAAAAATGACACATACACAGTTCAATTAAACACTTACAGGCCAAGCGATATGCCATATATAGCCACAGGCGTATACACCGTAGGAGCTGTCGAAGGTCTGTATATTGACGCAGGAATTGGCTACACCTTTGTCACAACAAATAGCGACTCCACTAAAACCGGCATAGCAGGAGGCACCATGACTGTTTCAAATGAAAGTCAAATATACACATTCAATATTGACCTTACACTTGCAGACGGCAACACCTTAAAAGGCACTTATGTGGGAGAAATCGATGCTCTCGGCGAACCCGGAAATGAAGCGCTCGAATTGACAAACATAGTATACCATGAAATCAGAGACATGGTTGATGGTGAAGTATATATCAAATTCAATGATGCAGACTGGTCTATCGAAGGGGCTATCGACTTCTTCTGCAATCCCGGCGACACAACCCTCGCTGAAGGCACTTATAAATTCTCAGACTCAAACGAACCGTTCACTTTCTCTCCCAAAAGTTACGTAGATTTTTATCGCATCCCGCCCTACGGCACCAATCGTTTTTCCGACGGCACTATAGTGGTAGAAAAAGTTGGAGAAGACTACAATATAGAGATGTCTCTAACTTTAGAAAACGGAACTCAGGCTAATTATGTATACTCCGGACCGATCTCCGGCAAATCATCCAAATAATTCTCACCGACATGAAAAAGATTTTAATTTCCCTATTTGCCGCCGCTTCGATGGCTTTCGCATATGCAGCTGAGACTTTGGATTACACTCTTCTTGTTCAGCTCAAAGACGGCAATAATGTAGAGTTCCTTTTCTCTTCCACTCCGGTTGCCACTTTTGAAGAAGGAGAAATGACCATCACTTGCAACGGTGGAACAAACTCTGAAAAGTTCATAATCTCCAACGTAGAACGCATGACTGTCGAAAGCTCTTTGTCTGGAATAACTCAGATAGACACAAAAGGAGCCACTCCTTCTTTCGGCATATTAAACGGCAAACTCATTGCCTCCAGTCTTGGCGCCATGTCTGACTTGAATATCTATTCTGTCGACGGCACACTCATCGCATCTGCCCGCTGTGATGCCGACGGACGCACTGAAATAGCGATTGACAGGCTCACAAAGGGCACTTATATCGCCTCCACCGGAAAATACTCATTCAAATTCACCAAGTAACATCCACGAGCATGAAAAAATTTCTTTCAGCCACTCTCGCAAGTGTAATGTGCGCGAGCATGGCCTATGCACAGTCAACTCCCGGAACAAACCTGGTGATCGAAGACACCAACGGCAATAAGACCGTATTCTCTACTGCAGACATAGCAGGAGTATTGTTTGAGGAAGCTCCGGAATACACTGAAGCACCCGTGCTGCTGACTTCTGTATACACCACAAACAAAGACTGTGGAATCTATAATGTGCATTTCGGCACTGACGAAGCCGACGAGAACGGAGACCCCACCAATGTAGGGGAATTTCAGATTGCATTGACACTGGCTTCCGACATCAGTGACAACATGTATGAGGCTCAGCTCCCCGAAGGATTCTACCGTCCGGGAGTCGGCACCACAAAATTCACTTTCGATGTCACAAAATCAGCCATTTACGAACGCCTTGAAGAAGGAGACCAAGGCATTGTCTCCTATATGATATCAGGAGGCAGTGTCGACGTCCGAAAGAATGGAGATGCCTACATAATTCGCATGGAGTTAACCACTCTTTACGGACAGACTTTCAATTTCATATATGAAGCCCCCATTTCTTTCGAACCTGGTTCCTCTGCATTTGAAAAACTTGACTTTGATCTGGAAATGGACATCGACAAAGGACAGGGACGCTACTATGGCAACTGGTATTATCCTTACGCCGACGACATCACCATGCATTTCTACAATGGCAATTTCAATGAGAACGGCGCACAGATTGACGGACTTTGGCTGAATCTGGATATGTATATGCCCAAGTCTGACACACCTGCCACCAACAGAGCCATCGCAGACGGCATCTATACAGTCGACAAACGTGAACAAGCACAAAAAGGCTCCTATTTGCCTTTCACATTCCGCGCCGGTGTAGTTATAGACTTATGGGGCACACCCGTGAATTCCGGCACATTCGTCACTCTCATGGAGCCTAACGGAAGACGATATATTGCTCTTATAACCGATGGCACTATGACCGTCAGCGAAAATGGCACTAAATACGACTTCGATTTCAAATCTGCAGAAGGCAAGTCAATCACTGGCACCTGGACAGGCAAGCCCAATGTACATAACTTCTACACCGAACCCGGAATTGACCGTCCGTATTCCACCGTCACTGAAGACCATGAGTTCAACTTCAACGGCACTGACTTCATCTATTTCAATGACGGAGAAACCATTAAGCCCGGATTGAACACATCCACGCTCATCATTGCAGAACCCAATATGAAAAAAGGCGACTACATCTGGATTGATTTTCTTTCTGAAGATGATACTCTTACGGATGGTGTCTACACAGTAAATACTGACTTTGTTAACCATACTATCCTGTCGGGTGCTGTAGACTTAGGAGGCGAAATAATTTTCTCCTGGTATGCTGACCTCAGTTCTGCTGACGCCGAGGGCGTGCAACAGATTGTTGCTCCTATAGCGGGCGGCACATTCACCGTGGCCACTGAAGAAAATGGAGACAAGACAATCACGCTTGACCTGGTTGACGACAATGGTCACAAAATCACCGGCACTCACACAGCGTTCCTCTATGACATAACTCACGCAACCAATGAGGCTCCGGCCAAAAAATTAGTGTTGAAAAAATAAGTTTTTCACTAAAATAGTTGCGTTCACCAACCTTGTTCGCGCCGGAATTTCTTTCCGGCGCGAACTTTATTTCAAGATTTTTTTAATAAAATCATGCAAAATTTTGTCAATCAAATAACTTTGACTAATTTTGCAACCGCAAATATCCTTGTGGCATAGCCATCAGGGACATTTCTCTATAAAAAACATCGAAAAAAATTTAACAAAAACAAAGAAATTCATAACAAATGATTATCGTACAAGTAAAAGAGGGCGAGAACATTGAGAAAGCACTCAAGAAGTTCAAACGTAAATTCGAAAGAACCGGCATCGTAAAAGAGTTGCGCAGGCGTCAGGCATTTGAAAAGCCGTCTGTCACCAACCGCAAGAAAATGATCAAGGCTGCTTACGTTCAGCAACTACGTCAGGCAGAACAGTAATCGCGCCTCCCGACACTTCGTCGCGATCATATCTGATGCCGACAATTGCCCCGGCATCAAGACAGCATCACCGGTGCCCGTCGTAAAGACCGGCGCCGGTTTTATTATTTTCCTGCCATGCCTATCGACGATTTCATATCATACCTGCGATTTGAGCTCAACCGCGCACCGCTCACTGCCGAGGCTTACGAACGAGACATAAGACAGTTCGCGGAATGGGTTTCCCCGTCCGGGCCAGAATGCTTCATGCCCGACGATATCACCTCTTCCGACATCAGAGCATGGCTCGCAGAGCTCTCAAGAGAGCATAACTCTCCTCGCACTCTCAGACGAAAAGCACAAAGCCTCAGAGCCTTTTTCAGATTCTTGCTGAAGGGCAAAATAATTTCTCAAAACCCGACATCCGACCTTCAGCTGCCTAAACTATCCAAAAGTCTCCCTGACTTCGTGAGGACAGACGAAATGGAGACTATCCTCTGCAATGAAGAGTCTGAACTGTCAGAATTTCCTGACAATGAGAAAATGGCAAGAAACCATCTCATTGTGGAAATGCTTTACACTCTGGGGCTACGGCGAGCAGAGCTCATTGCCATCAACGATTCCGACATAACGAAAGATTCATGCGAAATAAAAGTGACCGGCAAACGCTCAAAGCAGAGAATTGTTCCGGTGCCGCAAATTCTTATGGAAAACATCTCCGCCTGGCAGGATATGCGCGACAGGCTATGGCCTGACATGCCCAATCCGAAACCACTTCTTGTGGCGAAAGGGAGGCGCATAAGCCCATATCAGGTATACACTGCCGTGAAAGAGGCTCTTTCACTTTCCTCCGCAAGAAAAAAAAGTCCGCACGCATTGCGCCATTCATTCGCCACTGCAATGCTCAACGAAGGCGCCGACCTAAACTCCGTGAAAGAGTTTTTAGGACATTCCTCCCTGTCAACCACGCAGATTTACACCCACATCTCTTTTGCAGAGATGAAGGAAGCCTACTCCAAGGCACATCCCAGGTCAAGAAAAAAAGATTTTAGATAAAAAATTTCGCTTTTTTAAGCCATTCATTCAGTTTTATTGTTTATCTTTGTAAACGAAGGAGGCACTCTCCACAAGCACCTTTCATCAAAATGCCGACGCCCCCTCTCAACCCTTATCAAATATTCACCATAAATATCTACAATTATGGAAGTTAGTATTCAAGCAATTCATTTCGACATCTCCGACAAACTTGTTGCGTTTGTAAACAAAAAAATCGATAAGTTAGCACGTCGCTTCGAGTTCATACAGGATGTCGACGCAAATCTCCGCCTCATCAAACCGGAAACAGCCCTCAACAAAGAGGCGGGAATAAAACTCGTGGTGCCCGGAGGCCCTGACATGTTCGCATCTAAAACCGCCGACACTTTTGAGGAAGCTGTAGACCTCGCCATCCTCGCCCTTGAGCCTCAGCTCGAGCGTTTCAAAGACAAAGACCGTAAAATCTGATTCCTGAGAAAGCCGGGCCTGTCAATAAGGCCTTAAGCATAAATTCAATCAGAAGATAATTTCGTGGCCCGTGACAATAATGAACCGGGCCACGATTATTTATACTCCCTGCCATGGATGAAGAACAGAAAATCTATAACAAACCCGTAAAGACAAGACAAAGAGTGGTAATGGCCACTGTGTTTATAGTCGTTGCATTAATGGTGGCATGTGTCGTGATGTGCCTTCCGTTGCTCATCGACAAAGCCGCTAAAGAAGCGATTATAAAAATTCCAAAAAACGCCACGCGACAGATGGTGTCAGACTCGATTGCAAAGTACATCAACGATGACTATGCCGAAAAAGTGATGAGAATGGCAAGGCTTCGCGGCTCTGAGTTTGGTGAAAGACATGGCGCATATCTGATTGAACACGGAATGACACCATTGCAGGCCGAGCACCGTCTCTCCCACGGCGCCCAGCACCCCGTCACGGTCACTGTCAACGGCCATAAAGGAATCAATCCTCTTGCAAAAAGATTGGCCGCGAAACTCGACTTCACTGCAGATTCCTTGCTCAATGCGCTTGACAACGAGGAAATGCTCGCCAAATACGGGCTTACACCCCAACAGGCTCTTGCCCTTTTCCCGGAAGACTCCTATGAAGTTTACTGGACAGCATCTCCCGAAAGCCTTATCGATAAAATCGGCGACAACTATCTCCGCATATGGAACGATGAAAGGAAAGAGAAAGCAAAAAATCTCGGGCTTTCTCCCGCCGAGGTAATGATTGTGGCATCTATCGTTGACGAGGAGACCAACAAGGCCGATGAGAAAGGGAAAATAGGCAGACTCTATATCAACAGGCTCAACAAGGGGATGAAACTGCAGGCCGACCCCACAGTTAAGTTTGCTCTCGGCGATTTTTCTCTGCGCAGAATTCGCAAGAACCATCTCTCCGTGAATTCCCCTTACAACACATATCGCAACACCGGGCTTCCTCCCGGACCGATACGCACCACAAGCGTAGCCACTATCGACCGAATTCTGGACTCGGAGCCAAGCGACCACATCTACATGTGTGCCAAAGAAGATTTTTCCGGCTATCACAATTTTGCGGCGTCCTATTCCGAACACATGGCTAACGCCCGCAAATATCAGCAAGCCCTAAACAAAAGAGGCATAAAATAAGACATAAAAAAGCCAAGTAATCTTAAATTAACAGATTACTTGGCTAAAAACAAATGTGTATTAATCTTACTTCACTACTGACTTAACCGACCTTCCGCCTGAAGAAACAATATATATTCCTGACGGCAATATGATTTCGGTGCGCCCTGAAACCACAGCTTCTGCCATTGTCTGCCCAGAAAGACATGTCACTGCCACTCGCCTTTCTGTCCCCGAGTCAACCAACAATTTCCCTTTCATAGGCAACACTCTCCATTCATCGCTATCGTCTGAAGATTCAATACCCGACAATGACACTCCTTCAATTCTGCCGAAATCCTTCCACCCCAAGGCTGCAGAGTAAGCGGACTCTGATCCTTCAGGAACATAAAGCACACACTCTTTAAGGTCTGTATCCTCAAAACTGCAATTCGGAAATACATACGGATCTTCTGCATACACATACACTTCTCGAATGGACGGACACTTGTTGAAGCATCCATTAATGTCAATTCCTGTTGAAGGAAGCGTAATCTTCCTCAATTCCTGACAGTTATTGAAACACCCACAGCCATAATGTGTAAGGGTCTCCGGCAAGACAATTTCCTTCAGCGCCGGCAGATTGCGGAAACAGCTGTCTCCCATGATAACAAGATTCCCTAAATTGATTCCAGCAAGATTCGGATTATCACAAAAGACGTTTTTCCCTATTTCCGTAAGACCTGACGGAAGTTCAACCTCTTCTATCGCGATTCCGCTCATCCATCCGTCGCCTATCCATTCAAGCGACAGCGGCAGCGGGCACTCTTTCAGTTTTGGGCAGTTCTTTACGCCCTCAAGCCTCTTGAGAGAATTATTTAGAAAGACTTTTTCAAGATACATGCAATCGTTGATGGTCGAATTTATGTATTGCACTGACTCAGGCAAATAAAGGGCTGTAAGACCATTCTTATAGATACCGCTTATCGCAATAACTTCCTGCACACCATCAAAATTATATAAGCCTGTTATTTCAGAAGGGACAGTCAGTTCCCCCATATAATAACCGCCATAGCCACCAAATCTATAAATGATAGGTGCTGTCAGGGTAGCATTCAACGTGCCGGGCAGATCTGAATCTGTTGCAAACCCATCAAAATACATTCCGTCATAAAACCCACCCGGAATCAATTCATCCAGATAATACTCCTCGTCCTCCTCAATATAAAACCCTTCCTGCTCGTGAGCCATAACAGGCAAACAAGCAAACTGGCAGACAACCACAGCAGATACAGCCTTGATTACCATCTCAATTACATACCTTCTCATTTTATCATTACTTTTTGTGTATCCAACACGATATCATTATTTTTTAACTCAATAACATATACGCCTCTTTCCTTGCCGTCAAGATTAAAATTCACCTCATTCAACCCATCAGTGCAATCTTCTGCATATATGTAATTTGAAACAGATTCAACATATCTTACAGAAACAGTCGTTCCTTCTCTTAAATCATCAGTCAAACAATACTTTACAGTTAAGGTGTTACCAGTTTGTAAAACAGTCTCTATAGTAGCATTTGTTTCATTTAACACAAATAATTGTAAATACGGATCAACCTCTACAGGAGGTGTGTTATTTCCAGTAAAGAAATAATTGTACTGTGAAATATCAGACAAAGCGACTGTAAATCCTTTACCAAATATTGTTGATGTATCACCTGTGCTTTTATTGACTCGAACAAATAACCCTACTATATCTGATTCAACCTTTATAGATGTGTCCAGATTTTTTGAACATTTAAAATGTGGGTATACCGGATAATTATTCAAGAATCTCATTCCTGGATCGCCAAAATAATGATATGCCAAATTATTATGCTTTATTGAACTACTTGATCGTGTATAATTTTGTTCAAGCCTCAATTTACCAGCATTCATAATTTCACCCATTCTGTAAACCGGACTTCTCGATGACGAAGCATCAGTAGGAATATAGTAGGGATATTCATATGAAAACTGAGAATCCGGCCATCTGGATTGGAACATCTCCATAGCAAAGGCTTCATTAAATACAGTATAAGTAAGTTGAGATGCTGCGACAACACCTACAGCACCACCACCTTCTTTACGCAAAAAAGCCTCAGCAAGACAAGTAGACCGATTTGAAGAATCCAAATCATCGGGCTGAGGGACACCAGCAGTGGGATAATATTCATACATTCCAGTCAAGCAATTGATGCTAAAAACTATAGGAGTATCATCACCATTTGAAAGTTTTTTAACATCAGTATTTTTAAATTTTGGCTGAGACCACTCTTGGATTAATCCATGATCTCTATGAAAAACATAAGATGCTCCTGAATTAATTGCATTAATTATATCAGTTGCATTTCCTTTCCAATTAAAACTTGTATTCCTAAGGAAAGCAGGAATTATTTCTCCTTTCCCGTACAAGGCCCCCTTAGACCAATTAGTTGGTGATGAAGTTTTTGTTTCGTTCTTTCTATTATAATAATAAACCCGCTTGACAGTCTTTCCTACCTCTGTAATTCCATTTGCAATATCTTCAGATGTCCTTGTATAGCGCCTGTCCTCAAAGCCATCATTAGGATCACTGTCTGAAAATTCTGCGCAATGCACTGCAATTCCATCTGGCTGTGCACTCTTCGAAGTCATACTTTCATAATTGATTATTTTATCAACAACTGAATCTGCCTCTTTCAAATTTGTAACAGATATACGCCCCATAAGCAGGTCCGGTATTTCATCATTATCTCCATCAAGACATGCATAATAATAATCCGTATACCCCCCCAAACCGCAAACGTTATAGTACTCTCCAGGCAGATCTATCTCATCTCCAAATAATATAAGATAATTCAAATATTTATTAGTAGAATACTCTGCTTTTATCTTATTTTTTATACTCGTTGGTGTCCAAGAATTACTGTTAACAATCTTCACATTGTGTCCCAATTTTCTTTTCCAATTCGCAAACTTGTTAACAGCGGCAGAATACTTTTGATTAGAAAGGATCAAATACGAGTCTCCTTCACTCCAAACACTTACTGGTGATGGAAATGATGAAACTCGTTGCTTATGAGAATCATCGTTAGCTACATAAGCGAAAGTTGAATTCATGAAGTCTCTATTCAAATTATGAATAACTTCATTTTCACCATCTGAATGAACAGAAATCAATGGTTTTGAAAATTCTACGCTATATGACAAATGCTCAGAAGCCTTAATTTTCTGCTCATTATAGTTGTAAGAAATAGGATAAACTCCAACATACAAGATATTGCGGTCTCTATATACCTTTATATCGCCTTGCTCCAATGGCGAAGATGGAAGCCAACCATTGAATTCCTTTATTGGCAATACATTTTCACGAGAATAATTGGAGTCCTCACTATCTAAAAAAGCCTCTCTCGCCGGAGCGAGGCAAATTGGAATCTCAATGCTATTATCTGTTAATAAATTTACAGACACATTACATCCTGAAGGGATTTCAAAAGTATCCCAATGCACAAGCCATGCAGGCTCCCCAGAAAACATATTCACCCCAAATCCAGGAATGCTCAAATTGAATGTTCCTGAATACAAGTCATCCTCAATTTGCACAGCACCATGGAATATATAATCCACCGTAACTCCAGAATCATTAGCAGTCACCGTTTTTGTCGGCAACAAGTCATCTTCATAACTATTTACCAATTCAAAGGCAAGCCCATCTCTTGCAAGAACTGCCAATGACAAACATAGCAAAATTCGTTTCATACACATAAACGTTTTAATTAAACACTCGGCAATATATATATCAAAATATATAATATCTATTATTCAATTATGTATTGCCATATAAAATATAATGGAATCATTATATTTTATATGCAAATATAGAATATTTTATATGCAAATATAGAATATTCTTTTTGAAAATCCAATTATATTCTATTAAAAAATGTTAATTACATTCACAATTGTAAGTATTTTGTCCTTGATATAGCATTTTTGCTTTGTGAACACAAAAGACACATTCCTCGCTCTTTGATAAATGGCAAACTTCTAAGATTCCCACACCTTCAAGACGCCTCTCCCAAGCTACATTCTACATTCGCAACAGCAACAATTATATGTAAAGACAATACACGAATTTTTACATTACACTTTTTTTAATTAATTTTGCAATATTATTGTCTCTGATAACCTTCTTTATCAGAAAGCCGATGAGAGCATACATCTTTTTAATTGTCATCACAATGCTGTCAGCAGTCTCACTAAAAGCGAATGAGAATGTTGACAGCAACATCTATTTCAATTCTGACATACACATCGACACGAATGCTCCCAAACCGGTGAATGTGCCTATTAAACCGCTTGTAAAGACCCCTGAGCAGCGATGGTGGCTAAATTTGCTCAAACAGGGGAAACTGAGCATGACCGACACAACTGTGATTTATCCGCGTTTCATCAAGTTTTGCGTGGATGTCTATAACTGGGGAGACCACCTTTTCAACTCATACGACCCTGAATATGTAGTCGGCACAGGCAAACGATGGAAAGCCCGCATAGTGAGCGACAACTGGGTAGACAGCTATGCGATGACTCTTCCACGGGGACTTCACACATGGATGCTCAGCGACCTTTATTCCAACATAGGCGCCTATCTGCAGTATATGGCCGTGAGCTACGGCTACACCTACGACATCAGCAACATGTTCGGAGGCAGCTCAACCGATCATAAGAAAATGGAATTCGGCTTTAACTGCGCCCGATTCAACGCTGAGATTTATTATCAGGAGAACACAGGAGGCACCAACCTGCGCCGGTTCGGCAAATACCAAAATGGGCATATCATAAAAGAACGCTTCCCGGGGCTTGAACTTAAAAATTTCGGTGTGGAAGCATACTATTTTTTCAACAACAAGCGATATTCTCAAGGAGCGGCTTATAATTTCTCAAAAATACAGAAAAAGAGCCAAGGCTCATTCCTTGCAGGATTTGCCTACACCAACCTCCGCCTAAGTTTCGACTTCACACAGCTCCCGGAGGCCATGCTCCCCTATCTCACCGTGCCGGCCACATACTATCTTTTCCATTATAACTCCTACGCATTTCTATTCGGCTACGGATTCAATTGGGTGATTACGCCGAAACTCCTTTTCAACATCACCGCAATGCCCTCTTTAGGGGCAAGCCACTGTTTTGAAGACTCCCTTGAAGGGGAGAAATGGATGTTTTCAATGAACATCGGAGCCCGCATGTCGTTCACCTACAACTTCGGCAACTATTTCTTCGGTCTAATAGGTAAAATGAACGGCCACTGGTATCGGAGCGGCACCTACTCCATATTCAGTTCAGTAGAAAACTTCTCCGCCAACATCGGCATCCGCTTCTAACCCCCAGTAAACACAAACACCCCTCCTGTCATACAAAATAAAAACCATCATAAAAAAATCGCAGCTTCCTCTCAGAAAGCTGCGATTCTTTATTTATGCGAATCTATTAAATCAATTCAAAAATCAGTCGGCGTTTTCCTCAGTGTTGCGGGGAGTGAAACGGCGAGGGCCTCCATTTCCGTCGCGACGCGGGCGGTTGTCGCCTCCTTCGCGGCGAGGACGGTCGCCGAAATCACGGCGAGGGGCACGATCGCCGTCACGGCGCGGGCCGTTGTCGCCAAAATCACGACGAGGGCCGCGATCGCCATCGCGACGAGGACCTCTGTCGCCACCTTCGCGGCGAGGACGAGCCTCACGCTCTACATATCCTTCAGGCTTATCTGTAAGCACACGCATCGACAAGCGATATTTGCCGGTCTTCTTGTCGATCTCAATGAGCTTCACCTTCACTTTGTCGCCCTCTTTCAAGCCGCTCTGATCCATGGAGTCAAGACGGTTCCATGAAATCTCGCTGATGTGGAGAAGACCGTCGCGGCCCGGCATGAACTCAACGAAAGCTCCGAAATCGAGTATTGAACGCACAGTGCCGTCATAAACCTCACCCTCCTCGGGCTGAGCCACGATAGCCTTGATTTTAGCAAGGGCGGCATCGATGCTCTCTTTGTCTTTAGAAGCAATCTCCACCTTGCCGATTCCGAGCTTCTCATCCTCATCGATAGAGATAGTTGCGCCGGTCTCTTCCTGGATTCCCTGAATAACCTTGCCCTGAGGGCCGATAACAGCGCCGATAAGCTCCTTCGGAATCTCGATGGTGATGATGCGGGGCACATGGGGCTTGTAGTCTTCACGAGCCTCCGGAATTGTTTCCTTGATGACATTGAGAATGTGAAGACGACCCTGGCGAGCCTGCTCGAGCGCCTTTTCAAGAATCTCATAGCTGAGGCCGTCGCATTTAATGTCCATCTGGGTGGCAGTAATGCCGTTTTCAGTGCCTGTCACCTTGAAGTCCATGTCGCCGAGATGATCCTCGTCGCCAAGTATGTCGGAAAGCACTGCATATTTCACAGCACCCTTGTCAGAGATAAGACCCATAGCCACGCCGGCCACAGGACGCTTCATCTTCACGCCCGCATCAAGAAGAGCGAGTGTGCCGCCACACACTGTGGCCATCGAAGAAGAGCCGTTGCTCTCAAGAATGTCGCTCACAATACGGCATGTGTAAGGGAAGTTGTCGGGGAACATGCGCTTGAGGGCACGGTGTGCGAGATTGCCGTGGCCTATCTCGCGACGCCCTACGCCGCGGACAGGACGAGCCTCGCCTGTGGAGAAGGGGGGGAAATTATAGTGAAGAAGGAAACGCTCCTTGCTTTGGTTGAGCACATCGTCCACAATCTTTTCGTCGAGAGTGGTGCCGAGTGTGGCGGTCACGAGAGCCTGAGTCTCGCCGCGAGTGAAGATAGCGGCTCCGTGAGGCCCCGGAAGATAGTCCACCTCACACCATATGGGACGTATTTCGGTTGTTTTGCGGCCGTCAAGGCGAATGCCCTCATCGAGCACACAACGGCGCATAGCCTCTTTCTCCACGTCATGATAATAGCGTTTCACCATTGCCACGCGCTGCTCGGGAGTGTAGAGCTCAAGCTGCTCCTCTGTCATCTCGGGGAGATTCTCGATATATTCGTCGCAGATGGCCCTGAAACTGTCGGCACGCCAATGCTTGTCGGCGCTGCCGGTGCGGGCGATGGCATAAGCCTTGTCGTAGCACTTCTCCTCAACATCCTTGCGAAGCGCATCGTCGTTCACCTCATGGTTATATTCGCGCTTAACCTCTTTGCCGGCCTCCTTCATGAGCTCGAGCTGGGCCACGCAATGCTTCTTGATCTCTTCATGAGCCACTTTGAGGGCTTCGAGGAGCTCAGCCTCGCTCACTTCATTCATCTCTCCCTCAACCATCATGATGTTGTCATAGGTGGCGCCGACCATAAGCTCGATGTCGGCACGCTCCATCTGGTCAAAGGTGGGGTTGATTACCCATTCTCCATCCACACGGGCCACTCTCACTTCCGAGATAGGGCCCTGGAATGGTATATCGCTACACATAAGAGCCGCTGAAGCCGCGATTCCGGCAAGTGCGTCGGGAGCCTCGTTCTCATCGGCTGAATACATGGTGACGTTTACAAATGTCTCTGCATGATAGTTGTCAGGGAACAACGGACGGAGCACGCGGTCAACCAGACGTGAGGTAAGAATCTCATAGTCGCTGGCACGCCCTTCTCTTTTAAGGAATCCGCCCGGATAGCGGCCGATAGAGGAATATTTCTCTTTATACTCTACTGTAAGAGGCATGAAATCCACGCCCTCATTAGCCTCTGCGGCCGAACAAACGGTGGCCAAAAGCATGGTGTTGCCCATGCGCACTTCCACCGCGCCATCAGCCTGCTTTGCAAGTTTGCCGGTCTCGATTGTAATCTGACGGCCGTCGCCAAGCTCGATGGTCTTTTTTACTGGCTTTAACATATAATTTCTTTCTTGTTTTTCTTCGCTTTGTGAAAATTCATGCAAAGTTAACATTTTTATTCCGTTTAAACCACTTATTCTTATTATATTTGCACCCCGAAAGCAGAAATAGACTATCATGAAACAAAAATCAGCATACTTTTCAGGCCGCTCCACTCTCGCGGCCGCCGTTCTCGCCCTCTCGCTATGCGGCTGTGGCGAAGCCAGATTCAAAATAAATGGCGACATTGCAGGAGCCGACAACAAGTCGATTGTGCTTGAAAAATCAGACTTCCACGGACGATGGATACCCATCGACTCCGCTCGCACTTCCTCCTCGGGCTCTTTCTCCATATCCCGACCGGCCCCGGCTGCCCCTGAAATTTTCAGACTTGAACTTGAAGGGAAATACATTTATCTTCCGATAGACTCTGCAGAAACTGTGAATGTGGAATCATCTCTCGCTTCATTCGGGACAGAGTTCTCTCTGTCGGGCACTCCCAAAGCAGAAATGCTTGAGCGTTTCGAGAAAGACGTGATGGCGCTTCCCGACAATATATCGCCCGACTCTCTCTCCGCATTCAAAAAAAGCGTGTATTCCAAATATATGCGCGACGGGCAGGGGTCAATCGTGAGCTATTATATCCTCACCAAACTTGTGGGCGGCAAAGCCCTGTTCAATCCGGGCAACGACGACGACCTTAAATATTTCGCCGCCGTGGCCACCGGATTCAAGGAGCTGCGACCCAACGACCCCCACACGGCACTCCTCGAAAAAACGTCTATTGACGGAATCAGGCGCAAAAACGCCAACAACGGGAAACGCCTCGAAATCCAGGCTGAAGAACTGAGAGTTATCGACATAGACCTCCCTGATGAGAACGGCAAAAACAGAAAACTTTCCGAACTCGTAGGCAACGGCAAGCCCACGGTTGTGATTTTCTCTCTGCTCACCCACCCCGACTCGCCGGCCCTGAATCTCGAATTGTCAAAACTTTATTCTCGTCTCGGCGGGAATGTGAATTTTTACCAGGTGAGCCTCGACCCCGACCAATATGCCTGGCGCGAGGCTGCGAAAAACCTTCCGTGGGTGACTGTTTTCGACCCCGACGGACAGTACTCAAAGGCGGCGCAGTCATACAATGTGTATGACATTCCCACCTATTTCATATACACAGCCGGAGGCGACCTTTCCGACCGTGCACAAACCATCGACGAACTAAGAAAGAAACTCTAAGACATCATGACTCTGAAACGGACCCTTCCGATCCTCCTCTCTCTGTTTTCATTATACAGCTTCGCGCAAGACAACGAGCCTAAACTCAAGCTCGCGCCCACAGGGCGAGTGCTGATTGACGGAGCATTGTATGCATCTCCCCAAAAAGAGAATTTCCCCGACGGCATGGCCATCTCGGAAGCCCGCCTCGGAGCGAAAATGTCTTACGGGAAATGGAGCGCCCTGATGGACGTGGCATACTCATATGCTAAAATCGGATTGCGCAACATGTGGATTCAATATGACTTCAACGAGCATAACTCCGTGAGGTTCGGCAACTTCATTCAGCCATACGGATTGATGTCAACCACTTCAAACTCTCTTAAAGCCACATATGAGCAGCCTATTGCGGGCGCATGTTTCACACCCGGCATACAACTCGGCGTCATGTATGGCTTTAAGAACAAATCCTTCTGGTGTGGAGCAAGTTTCCACGTTGAATCAAGCGCCCTGTCAAACGCAATGAACGCCCCTCTTTTCAATCAACAGGGCTACAGCATTCTCTCAAGGCTCGTGTGGAGAAAAGCCAAAGACGGAGGCTCGATTCTGCAGGCGGGAATAAACGGAGGATTCTGCACTCCGCAACGCAGAGTAGAGGGCAACGAAGATATTCACGACGGATTTACGATTTCTGCCAATTATCCCACCAAGGTGGCACAGCGTCAGGCAGTCGGAGCAACAATCACAGACTCTCGCAACATGTTTAAACTGTCGCCGGAGCTGCTTGTGTCTTTAGGAAGAGTTGCGCTTGAGGCAGAGTATTATTTCGAGCAGGTGAACCGCAAAAACAACCTCCACAGTTATGTCTCACACGGAGCCTTTGCCACATTAAGAGGAGTGATTATTGGAGAAAACTATTCCTACGATGCCACAACTGCATATGTCAAGGCTCCTAAGCCGGGGTCGCTCGAATGCGTTGTGAACTATAACTATGCTAAACTCTCCGACTCTGCCGCCAACATATTCGGAGGAAGGGCAAACAGTGTCAACGTAACGTTCAACTATTATTTTAACCCCTACATAACTGCCCGTCTTAACTACACCTATACCCACGCCTGGGACCACACCGGGTTCGACCCAACATCGCTCAACGGATTTCAGGCTCGCCTGATGGTGCTGTTCTGAACGATTATTAAACCCTTTTTTATCTGTCAATGACAATGGACTGGAAAGACGCTCTCAACGCTCTCAAGGAATCAGGAGCTGTGCCTGTTGACAACACTCCGGAGCCGGCTGAAGAAACAATCATGATAAAGGATTCCGTTCAAAGAGACCCGCTCCACGTGATAACCGACCGCAAAGGGAGGAAAGGGAAAACTGCAACCATAATAGAAGGGTTCACCGGCCCTGACGAGAAGCTCGAAGAGCTGGCCAAGACGCTCAAACAGCGTCTCGGCACAGGCGGAAGCACCCGCGACGGCGAAATTCTCATCCAAGGCGACAGGAAAGCCGACATTATTTCAATGCTCAAATCAATGGGCTATCGCACAAAGGGATAGCCCGGCCACATTTCTATTTCATGCTTCAACTTCAACGCGCCTCGGCAGGGTCAGGTAAAACCTACACCCTTGCAAAAAAATTCATATTATTTCTTATCTCTATTAAGGAAGACGGTAAAAAACGTCGGCTTCGCACTCGCAACGAAATAACCGACGGCCTGGCGCGAATCCTGGCCATAACATTCACCAACAAGGCCACAAATGAAATGAAGCAACGCATCGTGGAGAAACTTGCCGACCTTTCAAAGGCAGACTCTCCCGAACCGGTGGACAGCGACATGCTTAAAGGCATTGCGTATCTGTCGGAGTTTTCCGAACAACTTAATGTCGACCCGCGCGAGATTGGCAAAGCAGCCCGGACTGCCTTATCGGCGCTTCTGAATCAGTATTCCGACTTCCATGTCTCCACAATCGACTCATTCTTCCAGACCATTCTCCGCACTTTTGCATATGAGTCAAACCTCAACGACTCCTACCAGGTGGAGATTGACACCGACTACGTTGCCACAGCCGCTGTCGACGCCACCCTCGACGACGTAAACTCTTCGGCATCTTCAATGTCGTCATCTTCGTTCTGGATTGAACTGCTGATGGAAGAGGCTTCCTCGGAAGGCACTCAATGGAATGTGTTTCAAAAAAGTGCCAACATCAATTCAATTTACACCCAGCTCCGTGCTTCTATAAGGCGCCTTGAGAGCGAGGAGTTTAAAGAAATAAGAAAAGACCTTGACGAATATTTCGACACTCCCGACGGCTCCGACCCGCTGGTGCCTGCATATCTTAATCTGCGAGACCGTGTGGAGAAACCTGTGAAAGAGGCTCTCGCCACGCTAAAAGACCTTTGCCGGCAACTCAAACTGATGATGAATCAAAACGGCGTAGACCCGTCGGCGGATTGCCAAAGGTGGTTTGACGGGCATCTGAGAAAAATTCCTCTGCTCTCATTCGATGAGCCGGAAAAATCGAAACTGATGTTCAAGCCTCTCACCATTTCCGACAAAAAGCCTCTGTTCAAGAAAGGAGTATCATTTGCCGACTCCGGCCGGATGACCGACATGGCCATCAGAATGTATGACGCATTCAACCAATGGCTGTCGCTTAGAGAGTCGGCCGAATGGATTCACTGGACTGTTTATTCTCCCCTAATCCCTTATCTCGGGCTGCTGAGCGAAGCGCGCAAAAAGATGCGGAGTTTCCTGGAGTCAAACAACATGATTCAACTGGGAGAAACCAACTCGATGCTGCAGCGCATAATAGGCGACGACGATGCCCCTTTCATTTATGAGCGCCTCGGCACTTCTATCAACCATTATCTGATTGACGAGTTTCAAGACACATCTCGAATGCAATGGGACAACCTCCGCCCCCTGCTCAAAGAGAACGACAGCCGAGGACATGACAATCTGATTATCGGCGACGCCAAACAAAGCATCTACCGCTTCCGCAACGCCGACCCCTCGCTTATCACCACAAGCGTGCCGGAGGAGTTTCCTCGCCATAACGCCGCCGGCATGAGCAAAGCCGACAACACCAATTGGCGTTCCGACCGACTGATTGTGGAATTCAATAATTTTTTCTTCTCCGCCCTTGTCAGGAAACTCATAGAGATTAGAGACTTGAAGGATGGGAAAATTGATTTTGCCAACCTCTACAGCAATGTGGCGCAATATCCGAGCCATCGAGAGAACAGAGGATATGTGGAGATTCAGTTTTTATCGGCCGGAAGTGAAGTCAAAACAGAATCTCAGACGGCGCCCAAAAGCGAACATCGGAACGACGAAACGTCTACACTTCAAGGCATGGCTCTTTCAAAAGTAGGGCCGCTCATATCATCACTGCTTGATCGGGGATACAGCCGCCGCGACATTGCGGTTCTTGTCGACACAAACCAATTGGGTAAAGATGTGATCGCATCGCTCGTAGACTATAATTCATCTCTTGAACAGGGCGCAAAGAAAATAGAGTTCATAAGCGAAGAGTCGCTGCTTGTGTCATCGTCGGAGGCTGTGGGCATAATCATCAGCGTGCTTGAAAAAATGGCGGGAGGCTCCATTCTCCCTAAAGAGCCGGGACATGAGAACAAGACATCGTGGAATGACATTAGATGCAACTTCAACTTCTATGCACTTCGCCATCCGGAAATGACTCCGGCCATGCAAGTTGAAAGTTTTTTAAAAGAAGACTCCCCTGAAGACTCCATCAGCCAAATGCTGGCCGACATGCAGACTGTGGCGCTTCCGGCCCTGGTGGAAGCAATCACAGAGAACTTCGTGCCTGTGCAGATGAGGCGCACGCAAGCAGTGTTTATAGCCGCTCTTCAAGACATGGTGCTCGAATATTGCGACCGCTATGCGGCCGACGTGGCTTCTTTCCTCAACTGGTGGCAGTCAAAAGGGTCTGAGAGGTCTATTTCATCGCCCGAAGGCACCGATGCCGTGCAGATTATGACAATACATAAAGCCAAGGGGCTGGAATTCAAATGTGTGATTCTCCCCTTCTACAGGCCGTCATTTGTGCCTTCACGCAAATCGGAATGGAGATGGGTGCATGTGGCTAAATGCTTTGACGGCTCCGGGCTTCCTCCATTCATTCCTATCGAGACAAAGCCTAACCTTGAGCACACGGAACACGCCGAGGTATATCGCGATTATCTCGACCTCTACATGATGGACAAAATCAACTCCTGCTATGTGGCATTCACAAGAGCGGTGAGCGAACTCTATATTTTCACCTCTATGCCGGGCAGAAGCGACAGTTCCGCTGGCTATTTCCTGAATGAGATTTGCGGAAACGCCGACGACTACCTTCAGGAATTTGACGGATGCGAAGAGCGAGAGTATATGCTCCCGGAAGGGATGGCAAAGTGGAACGACTACGGCGACATTCTAACTTTTGGAGAGAAGCCGCTTATGGAAAAACAAGATGACGCGACCGACGGCAATGACAACGCATCGGGCGAGCAAGACAGTTTTCAGATTGAAGAGTATGGGGTGGACAGCAGTCCGGCAATTCTCCATTATGTTGAAAGCGACACTTCCGACACCTCGACTCTCATGCCGGAAGCAAGCGACACCGACCCTCGCTCTGAGGGGAATCTGCTGCACGCTGTCATGGAGCGCGTGAAAAAGGCGTCAGACCTGCCACGCGCCGTGCTCTCTTTAAAAATGCGCGGCATGATTTCATCTGCACAGGCCAAAGAATGGGAGCCTATGCTTGCAGAAGCAATTTCAAGGAAAGACACCGCACATTGGTATAACGGAAAATGGAAAGTGCTTAACGAACGCGACATCCTGTTTCCTCACGATAAAAACCGCCGCCCCGACCGCGTTATGATCTCGCCCGACAGGAAAGGCGCCGTTGTGGTGGACTATAAGTTCGGATCCATCCCCGACAATGACAGCCACACCAGGCAAGTGAAAGAATATATGTCGGCTCTTCGCGAGGCTGCGGGAATCAATAGAATCTCAGGATATGTTTGGTATGTGCGCCAAAACCGCCTTGTGGAAGTGGAGCCTTAACCTTAAAAATACATCTGAACCACAGCGAACGAATCGCGGAGGACAACCTTATTTGAACGTGTTGAAAGTTTGATTTGCACAATTCAAGCCAAAACGTTATCTTTGCACACGAAAACCAAAATAACTAAACTTTGGATACAGATCCTTTACCATCACCACATCCGGCCATTTCCTTACTTATTCTTCTGTCACAGGCAATAGTGTTGCATGCCCCGGAAAACTGGGTCATGTGGATTACCATTGTGATTGTGGCCTTTGGATGTCTTCTCGTCTCGGCATTTGTGTCGGGAAGCGAGATTGCATATTTCGGGCTGACAGAATCCGACATTGAGGAACTCAGCGAAAGCGAAGAGCCACAGGCCAAGAGGGCTTTCTCTATGCTTTCCAACAGCGAACGCCTTCTGGCTACAATCCTGATAGCCAACAATCTTGTCAACATCACAATGGTTGTGCTTCTGAGTTTCGCTTTCAATCAGGTGGCCACGTTCAACAGTGCGGTGCTCGATTTCCTGATACAAACGGTGCTGCTGACCTTTCTCTTGCTGATGTTTGGAGAAATATTTCCGAAACTCGTGGCCCGCAACCGCACAATGAAATGGGTGCTTATGGCATCGTCCTCACTTAAAATGCTTTATAATGTGCTTGGGACTCTGGCTAAAATGATGGTTAAGTCGAGCTACATTGTGAATAAGGTGGTGACTAAGAAAAACGAAAGCCTATCCACCGATGAGCTTGAGAAAGCGCTTCAGATTTCAGACATCAAGGAGGGTGAAGACAAGGAGATGCTTGAAGGGATTCTCTCTTTTGGAGAAAAAGAGGTGAGCGACATCATGATCTCGCGTGTGGACATCACTGCAATCGAATATCACAACACCTGGACAGAAGCCATGGAGGTGATCCTGAAATCCGGCTATTCCAGAATACCCGTCTATGACACCTCGCAAGACACAATCCGAGGGATTCTCTACTCAAAAGACCTGCTCCCTTACATAGGCAAACAGGGAGACTCCTTCCGTTGGCAGACTCTTTTGCGCGACCCATACTTTGTGCCTGAATCAAGAATGATTGACGACCTTCTTGAAGATTTCAGAAAGAAAAAAATACACATAGCCATAGTGGTCGATGAATATGGCGGCACCCAGGGAATGGTCACGCTCGAAGACATAATAGAAGAGATTGTGGGTGAAATAGACGACGAGTATGACGAGTCAACATCCGTGTATAAAAAAATCGGCCCTGACACCTACATATTCGACGCTAAAATCGCAATTGGCGATTTCTGCCATATAATCGACATCGATGAAGAGGATCTTGGCGACTGCGGAGAAGCAGAAACCCTCGCGGGACTGCTCTTGGAAATCAAAGGAGATTTCCCTTCTCCGAAAGAAACCATGGAACGAGGCACATGCAAATTCCAGGCAATTCAGATTCAACGTCATAGAATCACAAAAGTGAAAGTAACTCTCCTTCCGCAACCTTAATACACATCACACATGGAAGACGAATTCATATATTGGCCCCACCCCACCCCTGTTGGCATCAAGGTGGAAGAGATCTCCGGCATGGAGAGCAAGTCAGGCGCCATATGGCGCGAACTCGCCATGCAGATTTATTGCGAGAACGGACGCGACGGTTTCAGAGAAATAGGTCATTTCCCCAACGGAGCCCCCTTCCTGTTTGGAATGACCGCCCGCATCTCAATAACCCACACAGGACATCTGCTTGCCGTGGCTACGCTGCCTAAGACACCGGAGTCGAACCTCGCTTCTTTTGCCCAGCGCACAGCAATGGGAATCGATGCCGAACGTCTTGACCGTGAACAGGTGATCAAGGTGCGCGACAAATTCTTGTCTGACGCTGAAAAAGAGTTTGTGGCAGCCGACAATCTTGAAGCCAATATAATTGCATGGACTGCAAAAGAGGCTCTCTACAAAGCTGCCATGACATCCGGACTCGATTTCAAGGATGCAATCAAGATCACATCTCTTCCCAAAATAGACAGGCAAATGAATCTTCCCGGCGCCCCGGCCCCCGTAATCGGCACTGCGGTTATTTCAATACCCATGGAAGAAGGCGACGCTATGGATGTAGACATGAATCTTTATTCTTACGAATCAGAAGGGCACTGTGTCACTATAGCATTCTCCCCCAAGTGCGCTAAGTTCGGGCGTCATTGACAAAACCATCGACTCAGCAGACAATATCATCCGGCATCATCTGCCGGACATAAATAAATCTCCGCCCCTTGCAAACGGATTGCGAAAGGCGGAGATTTACATTTTACACAGCTTTTTCACTGTCAGTATTCCCATATATCTCAGTATTCCCATATATCTATGCGTCAGCCAAGAATGCTGCGCAACTGAAGTGCGATAATGGCAAGCCCTGTGGCGTAGATAAGCAATAGCCCCGGCCTGAATGTGCCGGATGTTCTCTTTGATTGATGTGGTTGTCTCATAATTTTGAATGTTTTGCGTTGAAGTTTTGTTCTGGCGGCCACGACAGACATTAACCTGCCGTTTCCTTTTCACGATGCAAAATTATCATTTTTAACTGCCATGACATTGCAGTTAAAAGCAAATAAATATTAACATACTAAAAAATCCCTGAAACAAGGGCGCCACGGAAACAGTTGTCCGTGGCGCCCTTGTTTATATGACTTGATTGTGTTCTTAGTCGCGGCTGCCGCCTCCGAAGATGCGAAGGAGGAAAAGGAAGAGGTTGATGAAGTCAAGATAAAGATTCATCGCTCCCATTGTTGCGAGTTTGTCGGTGAGCTGCGGGTCAAGGTTTGCTGCCGCCATACGCTTCACATTCTGAGTGTCCCATGCGGTGAGACCTACGAATAAAAGCACGCCCACAATAGAGATAATCCAGTCCATAGCAGAACTTTTCAGGAAAAGGTTGACAACTATGGCAATCATCAGCCCGAAAAGAGCCATTGTGAGATAGGTTCCCATCTTCGAGAGGTCTGACTTTGTGAAATAGCCATAAACCGACATTGCGCCGAATGTACCGGCTGTTATGAAAAATGTGTAGACAATGGTCCCTAACTTATAGACTATAAAGATAGGAGCTATCCACACGCCCATCAGCGCAGAGAACACACAGAAGAGCAGAAGCACCGTGGCTGTTGACATCTTCTGCATTCTTGCCGGGAGAATCCATGCCATGGCAATCATGGCTATAAACATTCCCCAGAACATAAGCTGGTTGCCGAAGAAGAATGCCATGGCGCCCTGGCTCGATGCTACGCCAAGCGCACAGAAAGCAGAGATCAGAAGCCCTACGAACATGCGCACATACACGCGCTTCATCACTGCGTTAGTCTGACTCACCACTGCTCCTTGTCCGTAATACGGCGGAGGAGTGATATTTTGATTCTTGTAATCCATATTCTATTTATGTATTGATGTTATGATGATAGACGAAGCAATTGAAGTCTTCATATATATGACAACAAACTTCGCGCCAAGTTTACGCTAAACACCGAAAAAAAATTACATTCTTTCCGGCATTTCCATTCCGAGAAGGGCAACACCTGCCTTCAAAGTGCGTGCCACGACAGCTGAAAGGAGCAAACGGAGGTCTCGCTTCTGAGTGTCTTCCTCTTTAAGTATGGAATAATCATGATAGAACTGGTTGTATTCCTTTGCGAGGTCGTAGCAATAGTTGGCCACCAGCGCGGGAGAATAACTTCTTCCCGCTTCTCTCACAACATTGGGGAAGTCTGCCACTTTCTGAATCAGCGTGCATTCCTTGTCGTTGGGCTCAGCCGCAGGGGTCATGTTCATGTCGATGCCTCCTGCGCGACGAATCACCGAGCGTATGCGCGCATAGGTGTATTGCAGGAACGGGCCGGTGTTGCCGTTGAAATCTATCGACTCTTTAGGATTGAAGAGCATATTCTTCTTCGGGTCTACCTTGAGAAGGAAATACTTCAACGCTCCAAGACCCACCATTCTCGCCACTTCGGCAGCCTCTTCAGCCGGCATGTCAGCAAAACGGTCGGCCGACGCCTCGCGAGCGGATTCAACCATGCGGTCGAGAAGATCGTCGGCGTCCACCACGGTTCCTTCTCTTGATTTCATCTTCCCTTCGGGGAGTTCCACCATGCCGTAGGAGAAATGCGTGAGGTCTTTGCCCCATTTGAAGCCAAGCTTGTCGAGAAGGAGTGAAAGCACCTGGAAATGGTAGTTCTGCTCGTTTCCGACCACATATATCATCTTGTCGATGGGGAAGTCCTGATAGCGGAGTTTGGCGGTGCCTATGTCCTGAGTCATATACACCGATGTGCCGTCTGCGCGGAGAAGGAGCTTGTGGTCAAGTCCGTCGCCTGTAAGGTCAGCCCATACAGAGCCGTCGTCTTTGCGATACATTATGCCCTTCTCAATTCCGCCGAGCACAAGGTCTTTACCCTCAAGATATGTGTCAGACTCATAATAGATTTTGTCAAAGCCTACGCCAAGACGCTTGTATGTCTCGTCAAAACCTTCATACACCCATCCGTTCATTGTCTGCCAGAGCGAGCGCACGTCATTGTCGCCGGCCTCCCACTTGCGAAGCATCTCGCGAGCCTCAAGCATGAGAGGCGACTGAGCCTCCGCCTCCTCTTTTGTGAGCCCGGAGTCCATCAGCTCTTTCACTTCATTCTTAAAATGCTTGTCGAATTCCACATAGAAATCGCCGATAAGGTGATCCCCCTTCTTTCCTGTCGACTCCGGAGTGGCGCCGTTGCCCCATTTTTTCCATGCAAGCATCGACTTGCAGATATGGATGCCTCGGTCGTTCACAATATTCGTCTTCACCACCTTGTGACCGTTGGCTTCCAGGATGCAGGCGAGCGAATAACCGAGAAGGTTGTTGCGCACATGCCCGAGATGCAGAGGCTTGTTGGTGTTAGGAGAAGAATATTCCACCATCACGAGGTCGGAATTTTCGTCGGCGGCAGTGATTCCGAATTTTTCATCTGCGGCAATGCCATGAAGCACGCCAAGCCAGAAAGAAGGGTCAACAGTGATGTTGAGGAAACCCTTCACTACATTGAATTTCTCAACAGCAGCTTCGTTCTTCACAAGCCATTCACCTATCTCTGTGGCAGTTGCCTCCGGAGCCTTTCGAGAAGCCTTAAGAAATGGGAACACCACCACTGTCAGATTCCCCTCAAATTCCTTCCTTGTGGCCTGCGGCACGATTGTCTCTGGATTCACCTCTGCGCCATAGAGCTCCTTGAGAGCTTTGTCTACAGCACCTGCAATTATAGATTCTATTGTCATTGTTTATCCTTATGATTTCCTTAAAATTAATTGCCAATATTATTTAAATTGCAAATTTAGATAAAAATCCTGAGATTTCTACACTGGCAAAATAAAGAAATGATTTTTCTTTAGAGGAAAATTAACAAAAAAAAATGACTTAACAGCTACTCAGTCAACACCCATATTAATCTGAGGCAACAATCTGACGCCATCCTTCATGCAGAGCTAATCCGGCAAATCAAAAAACTAAAAACACCGGGAGACATTCGCCGTGGAAGGTCTTCCGGTGTTTGTGCATTACTTCCGGTGTTTATGCACCAAATGACTCCGGTGATTATTTGCCGAGGTCAACCGCAGGTTTGAATTTCACTGTCTTGCGTGCGGCAATCGTGATTTTCTCTTTTGTCTGCGGATTTATGCCGGTGCGCTCCGGCTTTTCAACCACTGAGAAGGTGCCGAAGCCTATGAGTTGAACCTTGTCGTCGTTGGCAAGAGCCTGCTCTATAGATTCAAGGCAAGCCTCAAGCGCCTTTTTTGCGTCAACTTTATTCATCTGAGCTTTCTCAGCAATTTCGTTGATAAGATCTCCTTTATTCATAATCAATAATATTTATATGTTTTAACAATGAAGTCGTTTAGAATTTTAACGGAAGCAGCTTCTTGCGGGCAATGCCCTTTGAACTCTTTTTGCAAATTTACTACTTTATACAAGTTTCAACAATATAACCGGAAAAAATATCATGACACAGACCATTATTCATATAATTTTTCAATAATTTTGGCAGAAAACGCTAAAAATTAGCATTTTCTGCCAACAATATTAAGGGGAGGCCACCCATATTTTGTTAACGCTCTCGATTGCAGTCCATGGTGCAATTTCAGCGACGGGGTGAACATCAGATGTTAGGGGCGTCCCACACTTTGGTAGAGGTGCAGGTCGCTTTCACTTTCTGACTGCCAATTGTGAATTCAAATTCACCCTTCTCGAGTGTCCACTTATTGTCATAGTTCACAAACGCGAGGTCGGAGGCCGGTATCTCGAACGAAACATTCTTAGATTCACCTGGCTTCAGGCTCACTTTGTCAAACCCGCGCACGCGGAGCACATCGGGCGTGATAGACGCAACGAGGTCGCTGCTATAGAAAATCACCGGCTCCATGCCTTCAACAGAGCCCGTGTTCTTCACGCTCACAGTCACTGTAATATTGTCGGAGGGCGAGAACTCAGCCTTGTCTATCGTGATGTTGGAATATTCATATGTGGTGTAGCTCATGCCAAATCCGAAAGGCCACTGCACGTCGATGTCGGCTGTGTAATTATAAGCGCCCGACATTGTTTCTACTGTCTCGCAAGGCTTATGGTCATAGGTTGCAAGAGCGTTAATCCATTTCGGATAGGTGTAGGGAAGCTTTGCACTGAAGTTACGCTTTCCGGAAAGGAGCAATGCCAGAGCGTCGCCGCCATAATTGCCGGGGAGGAGCACGCTGACCACAGCAGAAGCAAGAGGCTCAATCTCTCTCACAATGCGCGGGCGACCTTCGTTAAGCACAAGCACAATCGGCTTCCCTGTTGCGGCCAACGCTTTCACAAGCGCTGTCTGGTTAGCAGAGAGTGTCAGGTCATTGGTGTTGCCGGGGGTCTCGCAATAAGAGTTTTCGCCCACACAAGCCACAATCACATCCACGCCGCGGGCGGCAGCCACTGCTCTCTCTATTCTTACATTCTGCTCACGCTCCCACTGTCCGTAGTCTTCCACATAATCCATGCCCTGCTCAAGAACTACATTGGCGCTGCCATATTCATTGCTGAGAGCTTCATAGATTGTGTTATACTTCTCATGGAACATTGGTTCGTTAGTGCCTTGCCATGTGTAAGACCATCCTCCGTTAAGTGAACGCATGGAATTGGCGTTAGGGCCTGTCACAAGTATGCGCTTGCCGTTCTGAATCGGCAGCACGCCTTTCTCATTTTTAAGAAGCACCTCGCTCTGCACGGCAAGTTCAAGTGCCTTTGCGGCGTGTTCATCGCTGCCAAACAGCGGGTAGTCCTTAGGATTGGTGACAGGAGCCTCGAATAGGCCAAGACGCAATTTGAAACGTATGATACGCTCCACAGCATCGTCAATTCGCTCTTCTGACACCTTCCCTTCCTCCACAAGCTCTTTCAGGAGTGTGCAGAACTCCATGTCATACGGAGTCATCGACATGTCGATGCCGGCATTGATTGCCAACATGATTGCCTCTTTATAATCTGCAGCTATTTTGTCGCGTTTCCACAGATTGTGGATGTCAGCCCAGTCGGTCACAATCATGCCGTCCCAGTTGAGCTGCTCCTTGAGCCACACTGTGAGCATCTCATGATTGGCATGGAACGGAAGACCGTTGTTGATTCCTGAGTTGACCATAACAGAGAGCGCCCCGGCCTGTATGGCCATCTTGTAAGGCTGGAAATATTTTTCACGGAGGTCAACCGGATTAATCGACGACGGGGTGCGGTCTTTGCCGGTGACAGGGTTGCCGTAAGCCATGTAATGCTTCAGACAGGCACCCACGTTTTGCGGCCCCACGTGATTCGGGTCATCCCCCTGATACCCCTCAACCATTGCCACGGCCATGGCGCCGTTGATATAAGGGTCTTCGCCGAAACTCTCCCATATGCGGCTCCACACAGGATTTCTGCCAAGGTCCATCACTGGATTATAGACCCAGGGGATAGCGCATGCACGGCTCTCATAGGCTGTGATTCTGGCCCCCTCGCGCACAAGGTCGCGATTGAAAGACGCCGCCATGTTGATTTCCTGCGGGAAAAGAGTGCCGCCTTGGGTGTAGGTGGTGCCATGATTCTGGTCTACGCCAAAAATATCAGGCACTCCGATATATTCCATAGAGGCATCCTGGATTCCACTTATTATTCGATGCCAGGTTTCGGGAGTCTGCGCATGCCCTAACGGAGTGTTGAGCACAGAACCCACCCTATACTGCTCGAAGGCGGTCTTCACCTTAGCCGGGTCGAGCACCACCTGACCGTCAACCAATGAATCGGCACAGATCACATCAATGTTGATTTCACACATCTGACCGACTTTATCGTCAAGCGACATTCCGGAAACGATTTTTTGCACTTGCGCTTCAAGCTCTGAATCGGGGGCTATGGCCGGCTCCCCTACCTTGTCTGAGGCATTGCGCCCGCAGGCCATTGCGAGCAACCCCAGAGCAATCGAGGTTAGTTTTTTCATCTTAAAGATATGTTTAAATAATTTGGGAATATGGCAACAAAGGTAATATTTTATCCGTTAATTCAAAACAGTTAAGCAAATAACTTTAAAAAAAGGCTCAAACTTTTTCTCAATTTTGCCCTCTCTCATTTTTTTGTTAATTTTGCATTATGTTTGGAAATAACAGAGGTGGCTTTCTGGCATCGATACCGCCGGTCACCAAAAATTTAATAATCATCAATCTGATAGTCTGGCTGTCGGAAGCCCTCTTTCCGAGGTTTTCCGACACCCTTATAAGAGTGCTGGGGCTTCATCTTATTTCGGCCTCGAACTTCAATCCTGTACAGATTGTCACTTACATGTTTCTGCACTCTCCGTCTTCTCCCCTCCACGTGCTGTTCAACATGTTCACGCTCTGGATGTTCGGCTCCACCCTCGAGCGGATATGGGGGTCAAAGCGATTTTTCGCGTTCTATTTCATATGCGGAATCGGAGCGGCCATAGTGCAGGAGATTGTGTGGGGGCTGTCATGGAGCCACGAATATGTGTCGGGCATAGCGCGTCTCAACGGCCTGACCTACGACAATATGAAAGCCGTGGTCGATTCAGCGGTTGCATCCGGCGATGCCGACTTCCTCTCGGCAATAGCATCATTTAAAAACCAGATGGTCACAATCGGGGCCTCCGGGGCAGTATACGGGCTTCTCCTCGGATACGCATTCGTGTTTCCCGACCAGCCTCTATATCTTTTCTTTATCCCGGTGCCCATAAAAGCCAAATACATGATGATAGGCTACGGAGTGCTGGAGTTTTTCCTCGGAGTGGGAGGCAACGACATGATTGCACATTTCGCACATCTGGGCGGTATGCTCTTCGGGCTTGCGATATTATTGTATTGGAAAAATAAAGGTACTTTAAGAGGTGGCAGGTTTTATTGACAAATTCCAACGCTATTGCGGCTCTAAGACGCTGTCTGCCCTTATTATCGCAAATATCGCGGTTTTTCTTGCCTCGTGGGCAGCAGTGCTCGCAGGCAATGCAATGGGCGAAACAGGCAACTTCACAATGCAATGGCTTTGTGTGCCGGCGTCTCCGTCGCTTTTCTTGCACAGAATATGGACTGCAGCCACCTACATGGTGACCCACTATGATTTTCTGCACCTCCTGTTCAACATGTTATGGCTTTTCTGGTTCGGAAGGATGCTGCTGACCACATTGAGTGAGCGCCATCTGTTATGGCTTTATGTGGGAGGCGGACTCTTTGGTGCGCTGCTCTACATCCTGTCGATAGCCACATGGCCCGAAGGGTCGGCAACAGCCACATATCTATGCGGGGCGTCGGCATCTGTGCTGTCGATTATGGCGGCTGCGGCAATACGCACCCCCGATCTCAGAGTCGGGCTGTTTCTTATAGGGGAAGTGAAACTGAAATGGGTGGCAATCGGCTGTATCATACTCACTTTCGTGGGTGTGGGCGGAGGTAATTCCGGCGGACAGGCCGCACATATAGGCGGCGTGATTTTCGGCGCATCATTCGCCCTGGCAACTAAAATGGGCTTCGACCCCGCGAAGAAACTGAATATTTCAAATGCAGAAATAACAAGGAAGCCTCGCAATGCAAAGCCTCGCATGAATGTGAGCCGCGACGGAAATGCCGTGGCGAAAGCCGCAGCCGGGCGCCTTGCCGATTCCGACCGCCTCGACCAGCTTCTCGACAAGATCAGAATGTCGGGCTATCCCTCTCTCACAGCGAGCGAAAGAAATGAGCTCAACGCACTTTCGCAGAGGCTAATGAAAGACAATCATTGACAATCCTCTTTGAATATTGACACAATTTGATATGATTTCAATCCCACTTTTAAATCCAGTGTTTCGCCTGGTGATGAGAATAATTTCAATGATAGTGTTTCTTCTCACTATCATATCGGCATACGGCGGCAAATTCAATCCGGAATACCTCACCATCCCGTCTATTCTTTGTCTCGCATTGCCATATTTTGCCATTGCCACAATAATCCTGATAGTTTTCTGGGCTGTGAACCGACGCATCATATTCACGGCATTAGGAGTTCTGACCATTATTGCGTGCACAGGGCCGATAAGCCAGGCCATGCCTCTGAACAGATCAAAACAGGCAGAGCCCGGGCAAACCACTTTCAAGATAATATCCTGGAATGTGCTTCACACCGACGACACCCGCAAACCCGACTATCCCGGCAACAGGGCTTTGGAGTATATGATCGAATCAGAGGCAGACATCATATGCCTTGCTGAAATGAACAACTTCAGCTCTAAAGAAATGAAAAAAGCCAGCCCCACTCTAATCGACAGCCTTAGCAGAACATACCCTTTCCGGGCGGGGCTTAACTCCACCGACATCAAGATTCTTTCAAAATATCCCGTAGACCGCAGCGGAATATCTTATATCAGCGACAACGGGCACCACCGTTTCGACTTTTTCAAAGTGAATTTCCCCGGCGGAAGAATCCTGAATGTGGCTATGGTGCATCTATATTCATACGATCTTTCAGAAGAAGAGAGACAGGTGGTGACTGAAATAAAGTCTGTTGACACCGCCAAATCAAGCATGAAAGAACTGAAAGGGTCTATTCTTTCAAAACTGCGCAACGCATTCAGGATGCGTGCTATGAACGCCGAGCATCTTCGCGAGGCTATCAACGAGATTAGGCCCAATGCCCCGCTTATCGTGTGTGGCGACTTCAACGACGTGGCCGGCTCCTGGGCTTACAACCTGATCAAGGGCGACGACATGCGCGACGCCTATGTGGAAACAAACTTCGGGCCAACCTACACCTACAACCAGCATATGTTCTATTTCCATATAGACCAGATGCTCTACAGAGGCAACCTTGAGGCTTTAAGCCTGAAAATCGGGAAAATCAACTCTTCAGACCATTATCCGCTCATCGGAGAGTTTGCTTTCACGAAGTGACATAGCCCACTTTGTCACGACCTTTAACCTTATACCATAAAAACTCAATAATAAACTAATTTTCAGCATGAAGAAAAAACTGTTAAACCTGGCGGCTCTCACTCTCCTTTGCGCCGCCGCAACACCGGCAATCATGGCAGACACTCACGCCAATCCGTTTCTGACCCCCTATGCCAACAAGTATCAGATTCCGCCTTTCGAGCAGATTCAGGTTTCTGATTTTATTCCCGCAATCAAAGCCGGAATTGAGGAGCAAAAACAAAATATGTTTGCAATCACGGCAAACAGAGCCGTGCCTGATTTCGACAACACTATCCTCCCGCTTGAAAATCTTTCTCCGATTCTCGACCGGGTGGCCGGTGTGTTCTATCACTATGACAGCGCACTGTCTACCGATGAATTCGCCGCTATGGCCGAGGAGGCAATACCCTTGCTCAACGAGGCTTCAAACCAGGTGAATCTCAATGAGCAGCTTTTCCAGAGAATACAGGACGTCTACAACCGCAGAGACAAGCTCAAACTCACTCCGGTGCAGAAACGAGTGGTGGAAAAATACTATCGCCGGTTCGCAGAGCAGGGTGCCGCCCTTCCTGCCGACAAGAAGGAGATGCTAATAAAAGTTAACGACGAGCTGTCGAAACTTTTCATACAGTATAACAAGAACCTTCTCAACGCCACTAACTCTTTCTTTGTGACAGTCTACGACAAAGCAGACCTCGCAGGGCTTCCCCAGTCTTCAATCAGCCAGGCGGCTGAAGAAGCAAAAGCCCGCGGCCTCGACGGACTGTGGGTGTTCACGCTTCATGCGCCAAGCAGGCTCCCGGTGCTTCAGAGCGCTGAAAACCGTGGACTTCGCGAAGCGATCTACAAAGGATACACCAACCTTGCTTCCTACGGGGAATACAACAACTATCCCGTGATTGAGAAAATCGTGAAACTCCGCGCAGAGAAGGCAAAAATCATGGGCTTCGACAATTTCGCCCAGATGATGACATCTCGCGTGATGGCAAAGACTCCGGAAGCGGCCACAAATCTTCTGCTCCAGGTGTTTGAGCCGGCTGTGAAGAGAAGCCACGAAGAGGTGGCCGACATGCAGGCTATTGTCGACGCTGACAACGGCGGGTTCAAGATCGCTCCCTGGGATTATTATTATTATGCCGAGAAGGTGAAGAAACAGAAATATGACCTCGACGAGGCTGAGGTTCGCCCCTATTTCTCTCTTGAGAATGTGCTCAACGGCCTCTTCACAGCCGCCGAGCGCCTTTATGGCATAAAGATGGTAGAGATGCCAGACGCGCCTAAATACATGGACGAGGTGACTGTGTATGAAGTGGTAGACTCAAAGACCGGCGACCATGTGGCTGTGTTTATGACAGACTATTTCCCGCGTGCCTCAAAACGCCAGGGCGCATGGATGGAGCAGCTCCAGAGCTGCGGCCTTTATGAAGACGGCAACCGTCGCCCCATTGTCTACAACGTAGGCAACTTCACTCGCCCCACTACCGACGCTCCCGCGCTTCTCACAATTGACGAGGTTGAAACCACATTCCATGAATTCGGCCACGCGCTCCAGGCAATTCTCTCTCAAGCTCCTTATCGCTCTATCGCCGGCACAAACGTTGACCGCGACTATGTGGAAATGAGTTCTCAGATGAATGAGCACTGGGCATTCTCCCCTGAGTTGCTGAAGACATATGCCCGCCACTACAAGACTGGAGAAGTGATTCCTGACGAACTGATTAAAAAGCTCAACAACGCTTCCAAGTTTAACCAGGGATTCACCACTACCGAACTCGCAGGAGCAGCTCTCCTTGACCTTGAATGGGGTCAGACCGACGGAAAAGGCATCGACGTGGCCGGCTTCGAGGCAAAGGTGTCTGACAAGATTGGCATGCCGGGAGAGATCACCTACCGCTATCGCTCACCTTATTTCAAACATATCTTCGGCGATGACGGCTATGCCTCAGGATATTACACATATCTCTGGAGCCAGGTGCTTGAGGCCGACGCATGGGAGCTATTTGAAAAGAATGGCATATTCGACAAGAAAACTGCCGAATCTTACAAAAAGAACATCCTTGAAAGCGGCGACACTGAAGACGCAATGGTGCTCTTCGAGCGTTTCAGAGGCCACAAGCCTGACCCTCACGCTCTTCTCCGCCTCCGTGGATTTGAATAATAACTCTTGGAATATCAATCTACAAATGATTAATGGCCACGGCTTATGTCTGCGACCATTAATCATTTGTCGTTTTTTCAACAACTTAAAACTGAAAATTGGAAACTGAAAACTTGAATCCGGAAATCTATATGCACCGGGCCCTGCAGCTTGCCCGGGGTGGTGAAGGAAGAGTGGCTCCCAACCCGATGGTAGGGGCTGTGGTCGTGGCTCGCGGAAAAATAATCGGGGAAGGGTTTCACGCCACATTCGGAGGCCCTCACGCTGAAGTCAACGCCATTGCTTCTGTGAAAGAGCGCGACAGAGACCTGCTTAAAGAGGCCACAATATATGTCACTCTTGAGCCATGCTCACACTACGGCAAGACTCCGCCTTGCGCAAAACTTATTGTCGACACCGGGATTCCCCGCGTGGTCACCGGTGCGCCCGACCCAAACCCTATGGTTGCAGGCAAAGGCATAAGAATGCTGCGCGAAAACGGCATTGAGGTAACTGAAGGGGTGCTTTTGAAAGAATGTCTTGACATAAACCGCCGATTCATGACCGCGCAGACAAACCCTCGCCCATGGATTCAGCTGAAATGGGCTCAGAGCGCCGACGGGTTCATGGCTTCAGCCGATGAAAACGGGAATCCGAAACCCGTGAAACTCTCATCGCCCCTCTCGCTGGTGTGGATGCACAGAGAAAGAGCAATGGCCGAGGCTATAATGGTTGGCTGCAACACTCAAAAGACAGACCATCCGAGGCTCGACGTGAGATTCTGGAGCGGCAAGAACCCTGAAAGGGTGGAATGCCTTCATAATACCGACTGCCGCGAGCTGGTGGAGAACCTAAGAAAAAAAGGGATCACCTCTCTAATGGTGGAAGGTGGCCCGAAACTGCTTTCAAGTTTCATCGAGTCGGGTCTTTATGACGAAATAAGAGTTGAAACCGCCCCTGTTGCTATCTCTTGCGGGCTTAGGGCGCCCCTGCTCCCGGAGGGGCTTGGCATTGCCGGCACTGAAATATGCCGAAAGAACATAATCAATGTTTTCAGACGTTAAAAAGACATAAAAATCACTTATTTGTTAAAATCGGCGGTTTTTATTCTTAGAATTTCCACAATAAATACTAATTTTGCAGATTGTAACAAGCGCGCACAATTCCGAATTGTGTTACAAACGGAAGAATAGCGACCGCAAACCAACGTCATAGACAGTGAAAAAGTCACGAATAACACATCCATCGATTCTTCTCCCCGCAGCATTCCTGCTAATGGGGATGGCTTCTGCATGTAATTCAAAATCAGACCAGCCGGAAGAAATTGTAGTCACACCATCCACCACAGCAGTGAAAGCATTCACGCTGAAAGCAAATTCGGCAGTGCTTTCAAATCTCGATTCTGTGTTCTTCTCCATCGATCTCGACAATGGAGTGATTTTCAACGCCGATTCACTCCCTAAAGGCACTAACATCACAAAACTTATTCCTGTGATAACTTTTGCCAATTCAATGTCGGAGGTAAAGATTGAAATGGAGGGCGGCAGCGAGAAGACCGGCACGGTAGACTATCTGGAAAGCCCTAACGACACTATCGACTTCTCAGGCAAAGTAACGCTGAACGTAACCGCCGCCGACGGAATAAACAAATATTCTTACCGCATAAAGGTGAACGTTCACAAAGAAGTGCCCGACTCTATGATGTGGGACAAACTCGGCGTGAGCGACCTTCCTTCAAGGCTGAAGGGGGCTGTGGCGCAGAAAACTGTTATTCGCGATAAAAAAGTATTCACCCTCATTGAAGAGAGCGACGCTTCTTTCACTCTCGCCTCTACTTCCAACATAGGGGAAGGCAGCTGGAGCAAAGAGAGCGTCACAATTCCGTTCTCTCCCGAAATCGAAAGCCTGACCGCCACTTCCGAGGCTTTCTGGATGCTCGACAGCGATGGCAACCTCTACACCTCTGCCGACGCAAAGACATGGAGCGCAACCGGCGAGCGCTGGATAACCCTGGTTGGTTCATATCTTGACCGAGTGATTGGCGTGAAAGATGCCGGCGGACATCTCACACATTGCCATTACCCGGCATCTGACATGATTGCCGACACCCCTGTCGATCCTGATTTCCCCCTATATCAGAGGTCGGAACTGAGGTCGATAGAGAATCCCTACACCCCTTACCCCACGGCCATATTTGCAGGCGGCGTCACCGCTTCCGGAAATGTGTCTTCCGATGTGTGGGCGTTCGACGGTTCTTCCTGGGCAACAATAAACAATGCCGGCATACCGGCGCTGAAGGGGGCCACTCTCGTGAAATACGTGCATTATCGCAACACCAACAAGGTGTTTGTAAAAAAGCAATATGACGCATGGCTGATTATCGGCGGCTCCCTTGCCGACGGATCGTTCAACAGCTCCCTTTTCATCTCACTCAACAATGGCGTGAACTGGCAGAAAGGGTCATCTGCCATGCAGCTTCCCGACTACTTCCCTCACCTCACGGGGGCAGACGGAATTGTGGCCGACTCTTATTTGAAGGCAGACCTCTCCGATGCGTGGAAACGAATGCCTTCGCGCTCTGCCGGCCGATGGATGAAGCCTTCCTACAGCGTCGACGGCGACAACATAACCTGGGAATGCCCGTATATCTACTTCCTGGGCGGAACCCTTCCCGACGGCACCATGTCGTCCGAGATATGGAGAGGCGTGCTGGCCCGACTCACATTCACTCCTATAATCTGACAAACAAACTAATTCTCCATCACCCTAACACTCAAAAATTTGAGCACAAGAGCATTAACCATCATAGCGGCGACAGTGATGCTGGCAGCGTCGGCTTTCTCCGCCAAAGCCCAGGAAGATTACCGGTTTGACGCCGGCGGCGGACTGGGCATGACCGGTTATCTCGGAGACGCCAATACTTCCAGCCTCTGGCAAAAACCGTCATGGGACATGGAGCTGCTTTTCAGATATATCGCAAACCCGCGCTGGGCGTTCAAGTCGAATATATATATCGGGTCTCTCTCCGGCGACTCTTCAAAAATGACCAATGTCTTCCCCGATGACCAGACATATAAGTTCTCCACTACTTTCTATGAAATCGGAGAGATGGCTGAATTCAATTTCTTCAGCTACGGCATGGGCGAGTCATACCGCAAACTCAAACGGTTCACACCCTACATCACAGCCGGACTTGGCATGACCATGTGGAGCGTAGACAGCAATTTCGGAGCAGCATTCACTATCCCGCTGGGGATAGGATTCAAATACAAACCGAGTCTCAGGCTAAACTTCGGCCTGGAGTTTCTTATGAAAAAAACCTTTACCGACAGCCTCGACGGCCCCTCGCTGGCCGACCCGATGGGGATAAAGAGTTCTTTCATGAAGAACACTGACTGGTATTCCACGCTCACTTTCACCGTGAGTTACGAGTTCAGCAAACGCTGCGCAGTGTGCAACTATAAAGACTGACACATCATGGATCAACTTGAGAAAAAAATATCTTCGCTCGACAAAAGCCGCATGCCGGTGCATGTGGCAATGATTATGGATGGCAACGGCCGCTGGGCCAAGCAGCAAGGGTTCGCCCGCAGCGACGGCCACACGGAGGGCATATCCACCGTGCACCGTGTCACTAAAATGTCGTCTGACCTCGGCATAAAGTATCTTACACTCTATGCCTTCTCCACAGAGAACTGGAACCGCCCTTCTGATGAAGTGGCCACCCTGATGTATCTTATCGGATGGGCAATCGAACGCGAGCTCCCGGAGCTACTCAGCAACAATGTGCGCATCCATTTGCTCGGCGACATCGAGAGGATTCCGGAGGAGCCTCGACAGAAGCTTTTCTACGCCCGCGACTCTTCAGCCCATTGCACAGGAATGCAGCTTAACATCTGCCTCAGCTATTCTTCCCGATGGGAAATAACCGACGCGGCAAGGAAACTTGCAAAACTGGCTGCGGAAGGCAAGATCGAACCTGATTCCATCACTGAAGAGATGGTGGCCGACAATCTGACAACCACCGGAATGCCAGACCCTGACCTCCTGATACGCACCGGTGGCGAAGAGAGAGTCTCCAACTATCTGCTATGGCAGATTGCCTACAGCGAACTTTATTTCACCCCTGTGCTCTGGCCCGACTTTTCAAATGAGGAATATGTCGACGCCATCATCGATTTCCAGAACCGTGAAAGACGCTTCGGAAAAACGAGCGAGCAAGTGCAGAATAACGAATAACCAACACCAAGAATGAAAAATCTGCTGAAGATTTCATTAGCCGCTTTGTCACTCTCCTTTGCTTCCGGCGCTTTGGCGCAGGAGGCGGCTCCGGCGCTTCCTAACGACACAATCTACAACCCCGACATTATCTACTCGCCGATTCCGAAGGTGTATGAAATTGCCGGCATTAAGGTAGAGGGCATTAACCATGTCGACGACTATGTGATTATCGCAAACTCCGGACTCTCTGTCGGAGAACGCGTGGAGGTGCCCGGCGACGTTCTGACCAACGCCACAAAGCGCCTGTGGCGGCATGGCCTGTATTCAAGGGTGAAAATCAGCGCCGAAAAAATCCATGGCGACAAGGTGTGGCTCGTGATTTCGCTCCGTCAGCAGCCGAGAATGTCAGAAATGAGATTCAACGGTGTGAAAGGTGGTGAAAAGAAAGACATTCTCGAACGCCTCTCAATGGTGCAGGGTCAGCAAATCACGCCCAACATCGTGGACCGCGCCACCCAGATTGTAAAAGACTACTATGGCGCGAAAGGTTTCAAAAACGCTAATGTGACAATCAGCCAGGTGCCCGACCTTTCAAAGGAGAACCAGGTGATTCTCGATGTCGATGTAGACCGCCATAACAAGGTGAAGGTCCACAAGATATATGTGTCGGGCAATGAGGTTCTCTCCGACCGTAAGGTGAAGGGGGCCATGAAAAAAACCAATGAAAACGGCAACATCCTCAACCTCTTCAAGCAAAAGAAATTCGTAGACTCCGACTATAAGGACGACAAGACAAGGATCATCGACAAGTATAACGAACTCGGCTATCGCGACGCACGCATCGTGAAAGACAGCGTGGTGAAATATGACGACAGCAAAGTCGATGTGTATCTTGAGGTGGAAGAGGGCAAAAAATACTATATCAGCGACATCAACTGGGTGGGCAACACCGTGTATTCTACCGAGGTGCTGAACAATGTGCTCGGCATATACCCGGGCGATGTCTACAACCAGAAGCTGCTTGACAAACGCACCCGCGAAGATGACGACGCCGTGAGCAACATCTATCTCAACAATGGCTACCTCTTCTTCACTCTCGTGCCCATAGAGGAAAACATCAAGGGCGACAGCATTGCCCTCCAGATGAGGGTGATGGAGGGTCCGCAGGCCACAATCAACCGCGTGGTCATCAACGGCAACGACCAGCTCTTCGAGAAGGTGATCCGCCGCCAGCTTTATATCCGCCCGGGTCAGCTCTTCTCACGCGAAGACCTTATGCGCTCCATGCGCGAAATCATGGCTTCCGGCCACTTCAACCCGGAGAACATGAACCCCGACATTCAGCCCAACCAGAACGATGGCACCGTAGACATCGCTCTCAACCTTGAAAGCAAGGCCAACGACAAGGTGCAGCTATCTTTCGGATGGGGTCAGACCGGTGTCACCGGACAGGTGGCCCTGTCGTTCTCCAACTTCTCTATAAAGAACCTTTTCAACCCCGGATCTTATAGAGGCATCATACCGCGCGGCGACGGACAGACTTTCTCCATATCCGCGCAGACCAACGCCAAATACTATCAGAGCTACAGCATATCTTTCTTCGACCCCTGGCTCGGAGGAAAACGCCCGAACTCTCTGTCGGTCAGCCTTGACTATAGCCGCTCAACAGGTATAAACTCAAGTTTCTACAACAACAACTATTATACAAGCGGACAATTATATCCTTTCTATAATGGCTCCTATGGCTACAACAACAGTAGCTACTACTATCAGAACGCCTACGACCCCAACAAGGTGCTTCAGATGGCCGGTGTGAGCGCCGGATTCGGAACTCGCCTGTCGTGGCCTGACGACTATTTCCAGTTCCAGGCTTCGCTATCATATCGTTGGTATTATCTCAAAAACTGGGAGTATCTTTACTATATGAACAACGGCGTGTCAAACTCTCTGATGCTCGGGCTCTCGCTGTCGCGCACAAGTATCGACCAGCCGATTTATCCGCGCCGAGGCTCTCAGTTCTCTATCGATGTCACACTCACTCCGCCGGCATCGCTCTTCTCTCGCCACAAGAACTGGGAGGAGCTTGCTCGCCTTTCGTCGCGTTCAAACACCGACACAGAATCGCGTGAGGCCGCCTCAAAGCAGCTGTACAAATGGATTGAATACTTTAAGATAAAATTCAAGAGCAAAACCTACACTCCGCTCACCGACCCTGACGGGCAATGGACTCTCGTGCTCATGACCCGCGCCGACTTCGGATTGCTCGGCTCTTGGAACAAGCACATCAAGACCCCCTTCGAGACCTTCTATTTCGGCGGCGACGGCATGTCGGGAAGCTATACATATGCCACCGAGACAATTGCCATGCGCGGTTATGAGAACGGACAGTTCACACCGTGGGGCTACGAAGGGTATGCCTACGGCAGATTCGGCATGGAGCTCCACTTCCCGTTCATGCTCCAGCCATCGACCACAATCTACGCCCTGGCGTTTGCCGAGGCAGGTAATTGCTGGACATCGATGGAGCAGTTCTCGCCGTTCAACCTCAAGAGAAGCGCCGGCGTGGGTGTGCGCCTCTACTTGTCGATGCTCGGTTTCCTCGGCATTGACTGGGGATACGGCTTCGACAAAGTGTTTGGCACCCGTGGCGGAAGCCAGCTCCACTTCGTGCTCGGACAAGAGTTCTGACGCTTTTTTTTAACATCTTTTCATATGGTCTGAACATATAGCCTCAGCTATCCGTTTAAACCTGCAAAGCCCTGAGAGGTCTGAAAAGAAACAAGAACCTAAAAAACAGAATACAAATGAAGAAGATAATATTGACTCTCTTCGTGGCGCTGATGGCCACAATGGCGGCATCCGCTCAGAAATTCGCCCTTATCGACATGGACTACATCCTCAGAAATGTTCCGGCATATGAGATGGCTAACGAACAGCTCAACCAGGTGTCGCTCCGATGGGAAAAGGAGGTGAACGAACTTTCTAAAGAGGCTGAGACAATGTATAAGAACTATCAGAGCGACATGGTTTTCCTCACCGACGACCAGAAAAAGAAGCGCGAAGAAGAGATTGTGGCCAAAGAGAAAGAGGTGACCGACACAAGATATAAATATTTCGGGCCCGAAGGCGAGCTCTACAAGAAACGCCAAAGCCTCATGAAACCGATTCAGGAGGATGTCTACAATGCTGTCAAGGCTGTTGCCGAAGAAAAAGGGTATCAGGCCATATTCGACCGCGCATCATCGCAGAGCATAGTTTTTGCCTCCCCAAGAATCGATGTCAGCAACGAAGTGCTCTCAAAATTGGGTTATTCAAAATAAATTCAGTAACTTTGCAACTCAAAACAGCAATCAATCCTTTAAAGTCGTAACTTAATAGAAATTCAAAAATAAGAACAACAAAAATGTTTAAGAAACTTTTGTTAGTGGCAGCCTTGCTACTCCCCATGTTGGCTTCTGCCCAGACCCTTAAAATCGGACTTGTAGACACAAGCGAGATTCTCGCAAAACTCCCTGACACCGCAGCCGCACAGAAGCAGGTTGACGATGTGACAAAAAAATATGACGAGGAGTACACTAAACTTGGCGAGGAAATGAAGCGCATGTACAACGAGCTTCAGGAAATGAAAGAAGACGAACTCCCCGCCATCCGCGAACGCAAGACCCGTGAATTTACCGACTACCAGCAGAAAATTCAGCAGTTTGAGCAGACTGCAATGAACGACATCCAGAAGCTTCAGCAGGATCTCATGATGCCAATTTTCCAGAAAATACGCACTGCTGTAGAGGCTGTAGGCAAAGAGGGCGGATATTCTTATGTGCAGGAAAAGAACGCACAGATTGTGCTCTATTTCGACGCTCCCGTTGTCGACCTCACAAACGAAGTCAAAGCCAAACTTGGAGTAAACTAAGAATCACAGACCATCTGAAAATATAAATAAAAGCGGGGCACATGCTCCGCTTTTATTCAATCGGCCCTAAGGAGAGTATCTTATGAAAAGGCCGCAAAAGAAGTCTTAACACTCAAATTCAATCAACAATGCCAATCGGAATATTCGACTCCGGCTACGGCGGGCTCACAATCCTCAAGGAGATTCGACGCCGCTTGCCGCAATATGACTATCTTTATCTCGGCGACAATGCGCGGGCGCCCTACGGCTCTCGCTCGTTCGAGCTTGTATATGACTTTACGCTCCAGGCCGTGAACGCACTTTTCGAAAGAGGGTGCCAGCTGGTGATTCTCGCCTGCAACACTGCCTCCGCAAAAGCTCTTCGCTCCATACAGCAAAACGACCTTCCTAAAATAGACCCGTCAAAGAGAGTGCTTGGCGTGATCAGGCCCACCGTAGAGGCTCTGCCCGGAGTGTCGGCTTCAAAGCATATCGGACTTCTCGCCACTCCCGGAACCGTGGCAAGCCATTCCTATGCCTTGGAAATGGAAAAGATGGACCCTGAAATGACAATCACAGAGCATGCCTGCCCCATGTGGGTGCCTCTGGTTGAGAACAATGAGGCCAACTCCCCGGGTGCAGACTATTTTGTGAAGAAATACATCGACGAGATTCTTGCCAAAGACACTCTTATCGACACTCTTGTGCTCGGATGCACACACTATCCTCTGCTAATTGAAAAAATATCTGAATATGTCGGAAGCGACATGAAAGTAATCAGCCAGGGCGCACTCGTGGCCGAAAGCCTTGCCGATTATCTCTCACGCCACCACGAAATTGAGACCAAATGCGGCAAAGAGGGTGGATTAAAATTCCTGACAACGGAAAATCAAGAAAAATTTGACGAGATTGCATCATTCTTTATCGACTCAGAGGTGCACTCACAAAGAATAACACTTCAGTCACCATGCCGGAGCGAAACATCAGAATTGCTCGAAAGCATCAAGGAGCATATGCCGGAGGAGGCCATACCGCTGCTCGACGCATTCATCACGCTTTATCCTTCAGACGATGAGGCATACACAATCAGGGGAATCAAGCATTGGGCCCTGGGACAGCGCTCTTTGGCAATCAACAACTATCTTTCCGCCATACGCATCAATCCCGAAAGCCGGGCAAAAATGGCTCTGCAGGCGGCGAACGATATCCTCGACTACTACAATAAAGACCTTCTCAACCCTTGAGGCGGAAGGTCTCCGCCATACGACTCTCTCCGGGTCAGTGCGTTTCCCAGGGAAACAACATGCGGCGCGGCGCAGGCTCTGCCACCTCATAGTTTGACGCGGCCGACTTGAGCATTCCCGGCGCACTGTTGGAATAGAGCATGAGCGGACGCTCAAGGCTCCATCCTCGGCTCTGGTTGCGGATATACACTGTGGCAAGCCCGCGCATACCATAAGTGAGATGACGGAGCTCCCCTATGAGCTCTGTCATGTCGGCCACACGGTTTATCATAAACTCTACAACTGTTCTGCGGCCCATTGTGAGGCGAGCGAATATACGGTCGCCATATTCTATCTTCTTATTTCGTCCCTTATCCATAGTTTTCATAATTTTAATGCAAAATTACATGGCTCCACTGCCAATCGCTTGCATCAAAATGTTAAAACCTGTTTAAATAAACGAAATAAGAGAGAAAAACACTATCTTTGTCCTCCGAAACCAATTTCAAAGGAAAAGGCGCAGGCCGGATTCCTATCTGAGTTGCAGGAATGGTGGAATGGTAGACACGAAGGACTTAAAATCCTTTGGCCTTTACCGGCTGTGTGGGTTCGAGTCCCACTTCCTGTACGAAGCGACAGCCGATAATCATCTTGATGATTATCGGCTGTCGCTTTTCCAATTACCTTAAATTGAAATCTCTTTCAGAACGCAAGAGACACGCCCACAGAAGCTATCCAGGAATGCACATTATAATCCGCCGTAAACACGGTCGGCTGCCCCGTGAGTATATTTGGCGAGGTGTATGACGCATTATCCTCCCCAAGGCCGGCCACATACATAACGCCGGCATTGATTCCCAAGTTCTGAATCGGGCGGAAAGTCAAACCAAGTGTAGGCTCTATCTTTGTCATTCCGGGAGTCTCCGGATTATAAAATTCTCTGTCGCAAGGTGAAAAATCCACCATCATTCCTGCCCTGAGATCAAGGCGAGGCGTCACGTTCCATTCCACGCCACCTCTCACGAGCCATGAATTGTGATAGTTCTTTTCAAGATGCTGGTCAAATTGCGACGCGCCTTCAAACGCAATATCAAGCGACTTATAGGCGCTCCAGAATGTAAGCTGGGCCTCAAGGTCAACCACCACACGAGAATTATGCCATGATGCGCCGAAACCCAAGGTTGCCGGAAGCGGCATCTCCGCACTGAATTCTGTCTTTGATATTCCATCAAGCTTTGATGAAAGCAAGCCGAGGATTGCCGGATCTGACGTGGCATATTTTACTTCAGTTTTGCCTGCTTTTACTTTCATAAGGCTCTTGGAACGGAAATTCACGCCGGCTGTAACATGATCCGAAATATCATACATGGCGCCGAGATTCACGCCGCACGCAATTCCTGCACGCCCGTTGAGATTGACCGAAGCTGGGGTTATCTCTCCAAAACGATAAGCCATGCCGAGAGCCGACAACATCGCGTCGAGCTCGCCCCCTGAAATCAAGCCCTTGTTAAGGTTCACATCGCCCCAGGTCAATGTCAGCCCTGCACCTACAGACAATCCGGGGATTATGCGCCATGCCACGGTGGGCTGCACCGTATAGGCGGCAAGCTTAACCGACTGGTTCAAAGTGGCACCCGGCCAATTATCTGTCCAGTTGATAGAGCTTCCATAAGGCGTGTAGACACTTATTCCCGCTTTAAGATTGTCAAGAATGCTGAACGCCCCGAACACACTGAACGGAGTGGAGACATCGTTATCTGTCTTATAGGTTTTTCCATTCACAATCGCCTTGGCATACGGCATCACGGCATTCAACGAGGCTGAAGCCTCAACTCTATTCTCCATGAAAGCCATACCGGCCGGATTAAAAAACTGGCTCTCCGCGCCAAGCTTCATTGCAATTCCCGTATGACCCATTCCAAGCTGACTGGAACTGAGCGTGTTCACCTGATACCCTTCTGCCATCGCGGCGAAAGATCCGAGGCACGACACTGCCGCCAACGCCAGCCCCTTAACATAAATAAAATTCATAAAATTATATTTTGGGTTATTAAAGTAGCTAAAACCGTGCCATTTAGTTACAGCCGATTCTAAACTCTTATGATTTTCCTTGTTCAGGCCGGCAAAGTTAACGATAAAAATTCATAACGACACCACACATTGCCATATTTTTCTTTTTTTATGGTCATTTATTCGGATTTTGAAAACTCTCCACAACTGCGCCAGCCATTCCAAAAAGAAATATCACTCCAAGAAAACCAAATAAAAGCATTATCTTTGCGCATAATTTCTATAACACCCATAGGCACCCTATAAAAACCGGAATCGCAAATTTGTCATGAATGCAGCCATACAGTCACTATGTGAGCAGCGAAGGCTGCTACAGCTCGAATATGAAGCAGAAAAACTGTCTTTCAGTCAATTCACTGAGAAGACAGGAATCTCGCGCCTTGTTGAAAAGGGTCTTGCCTGGGTTTCCGTCAAAATTGGAAAAGTCTATTACAATTCCTTAAATCAAAGAGTTGCAGAAATATTCAGAACCGAAGACGAAGACATCGACCACAATTTCGAGTATGGCCGGCCTATCGCATTTTTCATATCTGAACAAACTTTTGAAGCCTCCAATAAAATTATTTTTACCGGAACCGTGAGTTATGTCGACGGCAACCGCATGGTAGCCGCCATTCCCGACGGGGCAGACATTTCACGCCTTTCATCAGGCAACGCAGGTGTGATTCTGTCGTTTGATGAAACCACCTATCGCACCATGTTTGATGCAATCGACAATGTGATGAAGGCCAAAGGTCGTCTCGGAGAGCTCAGGGACCTCTTCTGTTCCCGACGAAAAGCAGAAGAACTCTCTTTTGCACCAATGCGATTCCCCTATCTTAACCGCACACAGGAGGCCGGCGTGAACAAGGTGCTATATGCCAAAGACGTGGCCATTGTGCACGGCCCTCCGGGCACCGGAAAAACCACAACTCTCGTTGAAGCCATACACGAGACCCTGCGCCGCGAAAGCCAGGTGCTTGTGTGCGCCCAAAGCAACATGGCTGTAGACTGGATTTCTGAAAAACTTACCGACAGAGGCATTAACGTGCTGCGCCTCGGCAATCCGTCTCGCGTGAACGACAAGATGCTCTCTTTCACATATGAACGCAGGTTTGAGGCACATCCCGACTACCCTACTCTCTGGAGCATACGAAAGGCTATACGCGAACTTCAGGGAGCTCGACGACACGCCACAGAACAGTGGCATCAAAAAATGGACCGTCTGAAAAGCCGTGCCACAGAACTGGAAATACGCATCAACAACGACCTCTTCTCAAATGCACACGTAATCGCCTCCACGCTTGTGGGAAGCGCAAGCCGGCTTTTAGACGGCATGAAGTTCTCAACACTTTTCATCGACGAGGCCGCGCAAGCCCTGGAGGCCGCCTGCTGGATACCTATGAAGCGCGCCGGGCGCGTGATTCTCGCCGGCGACCACTGCCAGCTGCCTCCCACCGTGAAATGCTACGAAGCTATGAAGGGTGGCCTTGCAAAGTCGCTTATGGAAAGAATCGCGGAGAACCACCCTGAAGCGGTGACTCTGCTCACAGTGCAATACAGAATGCACGAAGACATAATGCGATTCTCCGCCAAATGGTTCTACAACAATGGCATCGAAGCCGCCCCTGATGTGCGGCACAGAGGCATCCTCGATTACGACACACCCATTGAATGGCTTGACACATCTCAGATATTGCCGGAAAACGATGCCGGCTCCAACAACACGGATACACCTATGCTAACGGCCCAGCCGGAAATATCATTCAGAGAGACCATGGCCGGAGAAAGCCACGGGCGCCTCAACAAAGACGAGGCCATTCTCACCTTGCTGACACTTCAGAACTACATAAAACGCATCGGCGGGCAACGTTTTCTCGAAGAGCGCATCGACGTAGGAGTGATTTCGCCATACCGTGCGCAAGTGCATTATCTCAGGAGGCTTATTTCGCGCACACCCTTCTTCAAGCCATTCCGCCGGCAGATCTCCGTAAACACCGTCGACGGTTTTCAAGGCCAAGAGCGCGACGTGATACTCATTTCCCTCGTAAGGAGCAACGACGACGGCAACATAGGTTTCCTTCGCGACCTCCGGCGCATGAACGTGGCCATGACCCGCGCACGAATGAAACTGATAATCATCGGCAACGTCCCCACCCTGACCGCCCACCCCTTCTACCGCCACCTCCACGCCTACATCCAATCCCTCTAATCCCGGTGGTTATTTTGGGGGAGGGAGCACATTGCCTACGGGCAGCGGGCCTATCTTGGGGATCTCGGGCGTGGGATTGATGTGCATTCCTCTTTTGCTCTCTATGCCCGACTTGATTACTTCATACACTATTGAGCCTACGTCGATGCCAAGCTCCCGCCCGTTGCTGAACCGGTAGTAGGGAATCACCGTCGGCACAGCCTCCCAGCGGTTACCTATTGTGCTTCTGAATGCCTGCGCGCCGGCTTTCACGCCCCAATGCTCGCTGATTTGCCAGTTGACATACCCGCCGAAGTTAGTGACCGGCACCATCGAATTAATCCCTGTCTGCAAAAAGCCGGGATTGCTGTAGTAACTCCCGTAAGCCGTGAACGACAGACAATCCATCGCCCTGTATGTCACCGAGCCGCCTACGCCCCAGGCATTTGACATCCCGTTGAAATAGCCTAACTTGATCCCTTCAACCATAGCCGTAAACGTGAAACGCCCAACGTTCTGCACAACCGACAGTCCTCCTCTCTCCATTCCCAATCTTCCGAACATGGCCGACGAGTTGATATGCCCTATGAGGCCCCCGCTGTCCCACATGGCCACAGCTCCTGCCGGACGGCTAAAATAAACCGGCGAATTGTAAACGTTATATTCCATTGGAAGATACTGGTAGCCATCAGGCAAAGGGAAGTTTCCCGGAGAATATCGCTTCACCGGCTCCGGAAGAGCGCCGTCATCGGCCACAGAATCCGGTGGATTCACAAGGTTAATAATGATCGCTGCCGAGTCCGGCTGACTCACAATCCGTTCCCCCAAATCGACACGGCCTCCCCTCTCATGCCTTTCAGCACCGGGTGCTTGCGCCACAACCGCCATAGGCAGCCACAGCAGCGCGAAAGTCAAAATCCGTCTAATATCCATAACCTATTTCTTGTGTTTAAATATCATTTGAGCCATGTCGCAGGCTCCTCCGCATGAGGCTATCGCAATGAACGCCACTCGGTTCGCAAAGATAATAATTATTGTCGAATAATCCCAATCTGCGTTGCCGTCACATGCGCCAATAATAAAGGAATGACATTTTTAATAAAGTCATGCCTTTTTCACGCCTTTATTTAGTCTGTCAAGGCTTGTTAAGGCGGCGAAGAAACGCCTCGAGCGTCTCCCCTTCAGGCACCCTCAACTTCTGGCTGAGCCTCCACCGGGATTGGCGAACCGACTCGGGCTTTATCATCATCAGCGACGCTATGCGCTTGCTGTCAAACTCCATAAGCATGTAGCACGCAAGTTTCAAATAGCTGTCGCTCAAATCAGGACACCGCTCCCGGAGCCTGTCTGTGAATCCGGGATTAACCACGTCGATCATCTCCAGAAATGTTCCGTTGCTCTCATGTTCCAAAAGATGGCTTTTGATGGTAGACTCCAGTCTCCTGACATTCCCCTCCTTTATCTCCCCTTCGCGGCGCATGTCTGAAAGTTCTGTCTTAACCACGTCGAGCATCCTGTCTTTCTCCTCTATGGCCAGCGCCGTGGCAGCCATTTTCTTCTGAGTCTTCTCCAGTTTGAGTTCATTCTCCATAGCCGCCATTTTCTGGCGCAGATGACGCCTATGTAGCACCAAAGCCGCCACCGCACCACCGGCCAGCAAAACCACGGCAATAAAAGCCGTTATCATATTGCGTCGGAACATCTCAGCCTCATATCTCGCATCCCTTGCCCAGATTTCATGAACCGCACTGAGCCGAAGCACCTCCTGACTTCTTTGTCTCATCCTTGCAGAGTCGGCATATGCCTCATACATAACCAGACATAGCAAAGCGCTGTCAGAATCACCACGCACAGAACACGACAATCCTATGCCAAACCATGCAATACCTCTGTGCCCATAGTCTCTAATATATGGCAGATCAACCTTTGTTTTTTCTGCATAATATCGCACAGAATCATATCTCCCTTGCCTGTAAGAATAATCAACCAACAATGCATGATACAGGCCCCTCAGATATCGATATCTCTCATTATCCTTTATCTCATTATAAGCACGATAAAGATACCCCACATCTGAATCTCTCCCCTGGTTTCCATAAATGTTTCGAGAAAGAAGATTATTCATGAAGGTATCTTCCGCTATAGCAGGATGCCCCACTAATGATTTCAGTATGCTGTCTCCTTTCTCCTTATCTCCCATATTCGAGAATACACGAGCCACATTAATTTTATTTTTAACACTGACTTTTTTATAACCGATGTCATTATTGATTGAATCAGCAAGACGAAAATAATATAACGCCTTTTCATATTCTCCTATATAGTCCATAATATTACCTAAATTTATAGCGGCATAAGCTTCAAAAGCCTTATCCCCTATCTCATGCGCATATTCAAGGCATTCACTAAAATGCCTGTATTCAGAGCCTCCATCTATCGTGTCGCTTACAATATATAATATCGAGAGCATTTTAAGATGGTCATAGCGATATTTTATGGAATCATTCAAAAACAATGCTTTCTTAATCAACCTCAGCGACGAGTCTGATTCATGAATACGATCAAAATAGCGAGAGCGCCAATAGAGAGCGCGAGATTTTTTCAGTTTATAATTGGCATTGTCCGCCTCTGCAAGACTATCCATGCAGTCTACCGATTGGAGAATAGAATCAAACAGCGCGAAGTCGTTGAACTGCCATTCGAGCCTGTCGGTAAGCGAGTCAAATTCCGCTCCTGCCTCCGGCCAACGATGCAGGGGAGATTCCTGCCTGCGGCCACACCCTGCAAACAGGAATGCTGCCACAAAAAAATGTAACACAAATAATGAAAGCAAACGCATATTATCAGAATAACCACGTTATATTATTACAGACGTTTCATCTGAACACAGCATGGATAAGCCAAACTTTTCATGCTGCTGCCAGTTTCACACTAAGCAACGCGATTCGTCTTGATGCCTTGTTGCCATACTCACTGCAAGCGATCATATCCACGTCTTTCTTTTGCAAAATTAATATAATTCTACTGATTTAATAGAAAAATCACCCCTTGTAGACGCTCAGTAGACGCTAAAAAGTTGCATCCGCATCCCAATACTCAATAAATTTGCCGCTGAATTATTAACCTTTTAAACCCGATGTTATGAAGCAACTCAAACACATCCTCTCCGCGTTGATGCTGATGACTATGATTTCAGCAATGGCCGGAATCCCACACAAGAAATCACAAACAGATTTCGCGAAACATGGAGAAATCCTATCTAAAGACATGGTTTTCGACAAAAGCAAGATGAAGAATTTTCACTTCTCTACCGATGAAATCACCGATAAGATGCAACGTGAAGCCATGCGCGATGAGATACGAAAAAAAAGCGGCACTACCTCTCAGAAGAACTCACCTCGCAAAACTGACGAAAAACTCTACACCGTGAAATGCGTATTCAAAGGTGAAGACATGCCATATTTCGCCATATACAATCCTGATTTCTTTGAAGAATCAAGAATGGGGATATGGCTCGAGAGTGGAGAGACAGATACCTATTACTTCAAAGTTCCTGCCGGGACATATGATGTGAATGCTCAATATTTCAGTTATGTTGAAGGGATGCAAGGTTTTGCATACCTTGTTCATGAAGACGTATCGGTAAATGCAGACACAGAGGTGATATTCTCGTATGATGAACTGACTGAGAAAATCATAATAAAACCACTTTTAAAAGATGGACGTGAAGCCCTACTTCCTGTAGGAAAAGATTTAGATGAAGAGCCATGGTATGAAATAGACTACACTAATGCAACTTCCACATTTCAATATCGCTCATATATTCTGTTTAGAGAAGGATGCGATATGTTGACAAGTGGTATTTCTGTTGCAGACGTTACATCTGAAGGTGAAGAAACAAAATTTCTTTCCAGCAAATTGTCTGACAAATATCACTATATATTTCAATACTTCATTAATGACAATAATGATGAAATTCAAATTTCAACAACAGACATTAGTGGAGCAAAAAGTGACACCATAAACAACTACATAGAAAATTTTATAGAACATGAAGCTCCTAATTTTAGTAAAACTCCTCTATATCATGAATTTGGAACAGGAGAATTTAGCACAGCAGTCACTGGATCAATATGGGTTGACAATGTACAACTTGGCGGCGGTGGAATGTATAAAAAAGGCCTGAATCCTGTCATTTACATGGCAACTCAACCCACTTCGGACGCAATTGATTTAAAAACACCCATCATAATATCAAATATCCAGGCAGAGAAAACAATCTCATGGGAAGAAGATTATGGAGATGGCGAAATTGTAACAGAATATGAAACAGTTCGAGCGGAAATGATAGCACTACCCGCTTTATACAATGGATCAGAATGGGAATATATCAATCAGAACCATTCTGAATGCGGCAACTTCTCATACCAATGTCCTGAAGAAGGTCCTATCGTGGAGTATCCGGGGGTTCCGGCATATTGCTATTTTGAAGATCAAATCACCCAGCCTATCGGTAACTCATCTCCCATATTGGCACTTATGAATCAAATTAATAAGTACGAAGGTACAACCATATTTACTTTTAATCCACAGGCGTATATCGGCAGATACGGAGAAGTTCGTAATTGTGACCAATGGAACCTCGAAACAATAGTTAATATAAATGGAGTAAAGGTATTTGATAATTTCAATGGAGATAACATCTCTGACTGGTGTTATGATAATTCTACCAATGGGCATGAGAAAGGTATTATCGAGGCTACTTTCACAAATAGAAATGTGCTTGTGGATGAAACTATCCCCGGATTCAATATAACTTCTATCAAAGTTGACGAACGAAACGAAGACCTCTGTACCCCTACAACGCAGATGCTTATTTTCAAGAACACTGACAGAGTTATTACAGATCGTTTCCAAACAGGCGAAGACGGCATAATCGAATTTTCTGCCGGTGATTTTAACTGGGTTAACACTGGTGGCAATAGGTATTACACTTGCGATGAGGCTGAGGTGAAGGTGGAGTATGCGCCTTACGGTGAGGATGCCTTCCTGCCCCTCGAGGTGGAGGAGATTCCGGAGAATTACTATATGCCGGGGTTCGGTTACTTCTATCGCGGATCGCTCGCCGATGTGTCGATCCCGTCTTCCAACGGATGGTATGACATCCGCTTCACTCTTACAGACAAGGCCGGAAACGAGATGGTTCAGCACATTTCACCCGCTTTCAAGATTGACCAGAATGTGGGCGTGGCCGAGGTGGCTGTAAACGGAACAAAAGTATGGGCAGCAAACGGCACAGTGTTCGCCGCAGGCTCCGACGTAGCCGCCATGGAGCTATTCACAGCCGACGGCAAGCGCATAGCCACCTCCAATGGCAACTCACTATTCGCCAACGGCTACCGAGGCATAGCCATCGTAAAGGCCATCGCCGCTGGCGGCTTCGCATCCACCCACAAAGTAGCAATCCGATAAGAAAAACAAGTAAAAATCAGATAACTCAAATAAAGTAGTAATCAGATAACTCGAATAAGGAGCAGCACGCAAAGTGTGCTGCTCCTTATCGACATTTGGCTTATGTTCAGTTGTGGCGTGCTCAGGGAGCGCGCATTTCATGCTGCATAACACATTATTTCCACGCAATTAACCAAACAATTGAACTATCTTTGCACAATAATCAAGCAATCATAAAAAATAAGCCCTCGCCCGGAGCAGAACTCCAAGCGAGGGCCTGTTTATGAATTATATATAACTTTATTTAAGTTCAACCATCTTGGGAGTGGGCAACTTCGGAATAACGCCATTCTGAATGAATTCAGCCTTCTTCGGAGAAATGCGAGGCACTACGCCCTTGAATGCCGGAGCAGAGGCAGACTCATAGCCTTCACATTCGTCGGGAGTTGTGAAACGAAACTCGTTCACCTTGCCCCATTCGCCATTGATGTTCTTGGCAGCAGCTATAGCCACACACTCTGTAGAGGGATTGATCTGGTATTCAGCCTCAATCGGATCGTAGAAGAACCAATTTACCGTAGGCATCGAAGGATCGCTGCAGAGATAAGCCTTGTATTCTTCGGGATTTTCGTCATATGTAGCGGCGTCATACACTCCGAAACGATAGCAGCTTGACTGATCGTTGGGGTCGAACTGTATGCACTGAGTCGGAAGCATCTCGTCATCCCAGTCCTGAAGCTCATATGAGCTGAGGTCTATTTCCACATAAGCCTCGCCGGGACCGCCCAAGCTAAGTGTTGAAACTTCAACCACCTTATAAGGAGCGAAATTGCCGTTGGCGTCAGTCATGGCGATAAACACCTCAAACTCTGTATTCGGAGCCATGTCTTTCCATGTATTATCCGTCGGACCCTTGCGCTCTATGCCCCATTGCTGAATCATCTGGTTGAAGTTGGCAAAGCCGAACATCGGGCCGAACATCTCATACTGGCTCTGCATTACCCCTTTTTCTCCGGCCACACACCAGTAAGACTGCACATCGTCGTTAGGAGTGAAAGAGATTGTGAAAGAGTCGAGCCGAGTGTCTACCACCTCTGCCTCCACCTGGGGATTGCCGACAATCACGGGAGCGGGTGTAGAGAAATCGCATCTGAACACACCGGCTTCAACACCATAATTATCAAAACCCACTGTCATGATTGCATAATCGCTATCAGCTTGGAGCGTAATGCCGGAGAGGAGACCGTTGTCGAAATCCTCATATAGCACAGGCACCATAGACGACGGCATAGAGTTGATATAACTGATAGCGCTCAAATCATTGGGCATCTGATTGGCGATTGTCTGAGAGATAACAGCCAGTTTATAATACTGGCAGTCAGGAGTGCGCTTCACTGTCAGTCTGAGTGAATCGGTTGCAACCTCGTTCACCTCTACCTTGGCAAGCACCTCGCCGTCAACTCTTGCAAAGTTAATTGCGTCAAGATGGTCAATTACGAAGCCCTTGTAGTTGCCGTTTGCATTGGTCACAAGGATACGGTTAGGAGCCTCCCCGATGGACTCAGTCTGCGCAAAAGCGGCTGTGGCAGTCAGCAAGGAAGCAAGAAGTATCTGGTATTTTTTCATTTCTTGATGAATTTAAGAGTGGTTTTGTTTACTGTTACGAAATAGAGGCCGGGAGCAAGCGAGCCCACAGGCACAGCCTCCCCGTTCCATTCTGCGATTTCTGCTCTCACGGCACCTTTAAGGTCTGTCACCACCAAGGCGACAGGGTCGCCGGTGAATCCTTCGAGTTCGAGGGTTTCTTCCACAGGATTTCTGCGCAAGCGCAACGCTGAATCCGCGATTGTAGATCCCACTCCGGTGATTTTGTGGTAACGGAACGTCAGATTGTTGATGTCGACATATCCGAATACCCCTGTCAATGTCTCACCATTGTAGACATCCACGCCCTCCGATGTGAAGCGGATCTTGCTGTCGAGGTTAACGCTCACTGTCGAAACGGGCTCGCCGTCGGCATTGTTACCTACAATCTGCAGCTCCACTTCCTCTCCAAAGGCTTGTCCCGCCAACATGAGGAATGCTCCCGCGGCGAGAAGTCTTGTTGATTGTTTCATTGGAATTGGTATTAATTAGAAATTCTCAATCCGGCAAAAGCACATGAATGCCGAATTATTTCACAAATATACGTATTAATTTGTAATTGGGCAAACAAAAAGCTAAAAACGACAACGAATAATCCTTTCCGACATATAATTAAGACTTTTTGAACATTCGCGCCACGGAATAGAGACATTACAGATAGCTACAAAATCTCATATTATTACATTTTGTCAACCATTTAACCAGAATTAGCAAATTATCCCGCCGTGAAAAATATTTTTATTTACATTTTAAACAATAACGAAAGAATATTTGTTATAATTAAATAACTCTTTTTTTGTTTCATTGTATTTCCTTTCCGTATTCCACATTCAGGAGAGGATTTAACCTAAAACTGATTCTATGAAAGTAGGCTTATTCATACCATGTTATGTAGATGCCGTGTTTCCCGACGCGGCACTTGCCACATACAAGCTCTTGCGACATCTCGGAGTGGACGTGACATATCCGACAGGCCAGACCTGCTGCGGCCAACCTATGGCAAATGCAGGTTTCGAGCAGGAGGCAGAGCCTCTCGCCCGCAAATATCGCGACATGTTCGCCGGCTTCGATTATGTAGTGGCCCCGTCGGTGTCGTGCACTGCCTTTATTCGGCTTCAATACCCCCACCTGTTAGGAGAGAATAAGCACGAATGCAAAATTGCCGCCAACACAATGGATGTGGTGGAATTTATTCACGATGTGCTGAGACCTGACAAACCTCTCGGCAGATTCCCCCACAAAGTGAGCCTCCATAATTCATGCCACGGGGTCAGGGAGCTCCACCTGTCGTCGCCCTCAGAAAATGTGGAGCCGAAATATAATAAGATCAAAGACCTCCTGAGCCTCGTGGAGGGCATAGAGGTGGTGGAGCCGGAGCGCCCTGACGAGTGCTGCGGTTTCGGCGGAATGTTCAGCATCGAGGAGACCGCCGTGAGCCTGCAGATGGGGCAGGCCAAGCTCGACCGCCACAAGGCCACAGGCGCGGAATATATCACCGGCGCCGACTGCTCCTGCCTCATGCACATGGCCGGAGTGGCCGCAAAGGAGGGGACCGACGGAGGGATAAAGTTCAAACATGTAGTTGAAATATTAGCGGCAGGATTATGAGCACATCACACAGCAAAGCGGCGGAGAAGTTCTTAGAGAACCAGACTTACGCAAAATGGCACGACAAGACTTTCTGGGGCGTGCGGGTGAAAAGAGACAAAATGGCTTACGAGCTCCCGGAGTGGGAACGCCTGCGCACTAAAGCGTCGGAACTGAAACGCCACACTCTCACCAACATCGACCGCTATCTCGAACAGTTTTCTGACGCTGCCGAGAAAAACGGCGTGAAAGTGCACTGGGCCAAAGACGCGAAGGAATTCAACGAAATAGTATATTCCATTCTTAAAGACCACGACGTAAAGAAACTTGTGAAGTCGAAATCGATGCTCACCGAGGAGTGCGAGATGAACCCTTACCTTGAGGAGCGCGGAATCGACGTGGTGGAGACAGACCTTGGAGAACGAATCATCCAGCTCAAGGGGCAGAAACCGAGCCACATTGTTATGCCGGCCACCCATCTGAGCCATCACGACGTGGGCGAACTCTTCGAGCAGGAACTGAACTCCGAGAAAGGGAACCACGACCCGACATATCTCACATACCAGGCCCGCCTGAGCCTCCGCAACGAATTCCTGACCGCCGACGCCGGAATGACCGGCGCCAATTTCGGAATTGCCGAGACCGGCGACATTGTGGTCTGCACCAACGAGGGGAACGCCGACATGTCTACCTCTGTGCCGAAACTGCACATAGCGGCCATCGGCCTGGAGAAGATCATACCCGACTACGAGGCCCTGTCGGTGTTTGTGCGCCTGCTGGCCCGCTCTGCCACAGGACAGCCCTCCACCGTCTACACAAGCCATTTCAGGAAACACCGCCCGGAGGCTTCAGACATGCACATAGTGATCGTAGACAACGGCAGAAGCGAATGGCTTGCCGACGAAGACCACTGGGAGACTCTCAAATGCATACGCTGCGGCTCGTGCATGAACACATGCCCGGTCTACAGATGGTCGGGAGGGTATTCCTACAGCTATTTCATTCCGGGGCCGCTGGGCATAAACCTCGGAATGCTGCGCAACCCTAAGGAATATGCCGGCAACGTGAGCGCCTGCACGCTCTGCCTGAGCTGCCAGTGCACCTGCCCTGTGAAAATAAACCTCGGGAGCAGATTTATATGTGGCGGCAGAAGCTTGACTCTCTCGGAGTGGCAAACAAGGAGAAGAAGATGATATGCAAGGGGCTTGACATGGTTTTCAATCATCCTTCTCTATATAACGCCGGCACATCGCTGGCCCACATTCTCAACTCCATGCCGTCATGGCTGTTGGAAAACAGCCTCAACCCCTGGGCCTACGGCCACAAAATGATGAAGTTCCCCAAGAAACCTTTCCACAAGGTGATAGAGGAGTATCGTAAAAAAGAAGAAGGCAAACAGTAAAATCATCGCGACACACATGAGCAGCAAAAATGAAATAATCGGCAGATGCCGTGCCAATATCAGGGAGAGGCTTCCTCGCCCCACACTCTCCGACCTCGACCCGACTGTCTATCCCGACCCCCTTGAGAAATTCATATCCATGGCGCAGGCTGTGGGATGCAATGTGGCCAGGGCAAAGAGCAAAGATGAAACCGACATTATAATAAAGGAGACATACCCTGAGGCAAAGGTGATAGCATCCAATCTGAAGGAAGTGAAGGCCGCCACTCTCAACCCCGACCTTGTGCCTGACGCCCAGGCGCTCAACGGCACAGACGTGGGCGTGGTGAAAGGAGAGCTCGGAGTGGCCGAGAACGGCAGCATATGGGTGCCCCAGACCATGCGCGAACGCGACATCTGCTTCATATCGGAAAACCTTGTGGTGATTCTGCCCGAACACCGCGTGGTGAGCAACATGCACGAAGCCTACAGGGAAATCTGTTTCAACGACTATGGCTTCGGCACATTCATAGCCGGCCCCTCGAAGACTGCCGACATAGCGCAGGTGCTTGTGCAAGGAGCCCAGGCGGCCCGAGGAATGACCGTGATTCTTGTAAAGAGCGAATAGCTGTCATGGCTGCGCCATTGCCGCGCCGCATCGGGTTTGCAACACTATAATTCATCACCTATCTTTTGTAATCGATTCAAATGAATGCCTTAATCTCTATTCTCCCTGTCGCGCTCCTCTTCGTGCTTATGCTCGGCTTTAAAGTGTCGGGCTATAAGAGCGCGCTCATCACATTGGCAGCCACTGCGGCGCTTACCCTGTGGACGGCTCCGTCAATGGGCATAATTCCCGAAAAATTCGCGTCTGACTCAGTTTACTCCCTTGTGGGATGGAGCCTTGTGGAAGGCACGCTGAAAGCGGTGTTCCCGATTCTGCTCATCATCCTTATGGCCATCTACAGCTATAACGTGCTTGTGGAGTCGAAAGCCATAGAGGTGATCAAAAGCCAGTTCTCATCATTCACCGACGACCGCGGCGTGCTTGTGCTAATGATGGTGTGGGGCTTCGGCGGCCTTCTCGAAGGCATGGCCGGATTCGGCACCGCCGTGGCGATTCCGGCGGCCATACTGATAGGTCTTGGCTTCAAACCGATGTTCTCAGCCCTTGTGGCCCTGCTCGGCAACACTGTGGCCACAGGGTTCGGGGCCGTAGGTGTGCCTGTAATCACGCTCTGTAATGAGATTTCGCCGGGCGGCGTGGCCTCGTCGCAGACACTCTGCGAGGTGTCGACATTCGCCGTATTGCAGCTCGCCCCGCTGTTCATTCTCATTCCTTTCATAATCCTTGTGCTCACCGACCGCAAAGCATGGATGAAAAACCTGTGTCTGGCAGTGTGGGTGGGCGGAGTGTCGCTGGCCGTGCAGCTCGCGTGCGCCACATTCTTGGGAGCGGAAACCCCTGCCATCATCGGCTCAATAGCCGCCATCCTGGCAATCATAGTCTATTCAAGGTGTTTCCTGCCCCGCAAAAAGAAGCCGGCCGACGCAAAACATTTCACAATGTCGGAGACGCTCAGAGCCTGGAGCGTGTATATCCTCATCCTTGTGTTTATTCTTGTGAGCGGCGCATTATGCCCGCCGGTCAACAACTTCCTGAAATCACATCTCGTCACCTCGGTGCCGCTGCCTGTGATCGGATCCACATTCAAATTCGGCTGGATAAGCAATGCCGCGCTGATGCTCTTCCTGGGCAGCATAATAGGAGGCGCCATCCAGGGGCTGAGCTTTAAGAAACTGGCAACAGTCATGGCACAGACCGTCATAAACCTCCGATTCACGGTTGTGACCATCGTCTGCCTTATCTCTCTGGCGTCGGTTATGAACTATAGCGGAATGATTGCCGCCCTTGCAGCAGGGCTTGTGGCCGTGTCCGGCTCGTTCTATCCCTTCTTCGCACCCCTCATCGGGGCAATCGGCACATTTGTGACCGGCAGCGACACCTCATCCAACATACTCTTCGGCAAGCTCCAGGCCAATGTGGCAGGGCAATTAGGCATGACAGGCTCCACCACAGTGTGCGGATTCAGCGGCTATGAATCCGACTGGCTTGCCGCCGCCAACTCGGCGGGAGCCACGGGAGGCAAGATGATTTCGCCGCAGAGCATAGCCATCGCCACAGCGGCCTGCGACATGAAAGGGGCCGACGACGCCATCCTGCGCAAAGCCATCCCCTACTCCATCCTCTACATCGCCCTCTGCGGCCTTATCGTCTGGCTCGCTGCCTGACATCGTTCTTACTCATATTTATTATAACTGCGCCCCCTCTCCGGGCGCAGTTATAATTTAGAGCGCGACACTCCTTTGCTGAAAGAATTTACCGACGACAAATTGTTCTAATTTTCTTATTTTTGGTCATATTGGAATATTTTGGCAATTTTATGTTTTATAACATATTTCAAACTCTTGCACCGGGGATTAATGAGTGTTAATTTTACACTCAAAATACAAAATCTGCTTTATAAGCGAATCATAAAGGCAAATTGTAACCATTCACTAAAAATAACCTTTCATGAAACAACTAAGAGTGGCAGCGGCAACGGGAGCACTTCTTTCCCTCGTCGCATGCGGAAACCGGATCGAAAGTGTTAAACTGACAAAGTCTGGCCTGGACCCTGAGAAATTCAAATCTGAAGTAAGAGGCGACTCAACCGCACTCTACACTCTCGTCAACGCCAACGGCGCCGAGGCTTGCATAACCAACTTTGGCGGACGCCTCGTGTCGATGATGGTGCCTGACAAGGAGGGCAACTTCCAGGACGTGGTGCTCGGGTTCGACAGCATCCAGGCTTATCTCCCTGAGACAAATCTCTCTGACTTCGGAGCCTCTATCGGGCGCTATGCAAACCGCATCAACCGGGGAAGATTCGTGATTGACGGCGACACCGTGCAGCTTCCTCAGAACAACTTCGGCCACTGCCTCCACGGGGGCGGCGAGATGGGCGACCTCGGATGGCAATATCGCGTGTATAAGGCACAGCAGCCCAACGACTCCACTCTTGTATTGACTATCGACTCTCCCGACGGCGACAACGGATTCCCCGGCAATATCAAGGCTCAGGTGACATACACTCTCCGAGGCGACAACGCTCTCGACATTGCCTACTCTGCAACCACCGACAAACCTACCATCGTAAATCTAACCAACCACTCATATTTCAATCTTTCAGGCGACCCCACACACGCCATCACCGATAACTTGATGAAGGTGAACGCATCGGGCTACACACCTGTTGACTCCACTTATATGACCACCGGCGAGATCGCCGCCGTAGAAGGCACTCCCTTCGATTTCCGCAACGCACGCCCTGTGGGTGAAAACATCAAGGATTTCGACAACGAGCAGATCAAGAACGGCAACGGCTATGACCACAACTTTGTGCTCGACACCAAGGGCGACATCAACACCCCGGCAGTGGAGCTCTACAGTCCTGCCTCAGGGATTCTCCTCGAGATGTTTACCGACGAACCGGGAGTGCAGGTCTATTCAGGCAACTTCCTCGACGGCACCGCCACAGGCAAGAAAGGGATAACCTACAACCAGCATGCAGCAATCTGCCTCGAAAGCCAGCACTACCCCGACTCCCCCAACAAGCCGCAGTGGCCTTCAGTGCGCCTCAACCCCGGGGAGACCTACAATTCTCACTGCATCTACAAATTCTCCGTGAAATAACCGGGACAAACCAATCAACACAATATAAACCTAAAACCTAACTATTATGCAAACCTTAGACTGGGTAGTAATCGGCATATTCGTGCTTGCCCTCGTCGCTGTGATCTGGTGGGTAATGCGCCAGAAGCAGGACAACGCCGCCGACTACTTCCTCGGAGGCAAAGATGCCACATGGATTGCCATCGGCGCATCAATTTTTGCCTCTAACATCGGATCAGAGCACCTTATCGGCCTCGCCGGCTCAGGTGCGTCAAGCGGCATGGCCATGGCTCACTGGGAGATTCAGGGATGGATGATCCTTCTCCTCGGCTGGGTGTTCGTGCCTTTCTACACACGCTCCATGGTGATCACCATGCCGGAGTTTCTTGAACGCCGCTTCAACCCGGCGTCGCGCACAATCCTCTCTGTGATTTCGCTCATCAGCTATGTGCTCACAAAAGTGGCCGTGACTGTCTACGCCGGCGGACTCGTGTTCCAGCAGGTGTTCGGCATCGAGACACTCTGGGGAATAGACTTCTTCTGGATTGCCGCCGTAGGACTGGTGATCATCACCGCTATCTACACAATTATAGGCGGCATGAAATCTGTGCTCTACACTTCTGTGCTCCAGACCCCTATCCTTCTGCTTGGCTCAATCATCATCCTTGTGCTCGGCCTTAAGGAACTTGGCGGCTGGGACGAGATGATGCGCATATGCTCCGCCGTGAAAGTCAACGAATATGGCGACACGATGGTCAACCTTATCCGCGACAACAACGACGCGCAATACCCCTGGCTCGGCGCCCTTATCGGCTCTGCCGTGATCGGCTTCTGGTATTGGTGTACTGACCAGTTTATCGTGCAGCGCGTGCTTTCAGGCAAGAACGAGAAAGAGGCCCGCCGAGGCACAATCTTCGGAGCCTACCTCAAGCTTCTCCCCGTGTTCCTGTTCCTCATTCCGGGCATGATCGCATTCGCTCTTCACCAGAAGATGGGTTCATTCCTTCCTCTTCTTCCCAACGGCCTGCCCAACAGCGACGCCGCGTTCCCCACACTTGTGGCCAAACTCCTCCCGGCCGGTGTGAAAGGCCTTATCGTCTGCGGCATCCTCGCAGCCCTCATGAGTTCACTCGCTTCTCTCTTCAACTCATCTTCAGCCCTCTTCACAATCGACTTCTACCAGCGTTTCAAGCCCAACACGCCTCCTAAGAAGCTCGTGGCCATCGGCCAGGCAGCAACTGTAATAATCGTGATTCTCGGCATCCTCTGGATTCCCGTAATGCGTTCTGTGGGCGACGTTCTATACCTTTACCTGCAAGACGTGCAGTCAGTGCTCGCTCCGGGCATCGCAGCCGCCTTCCTTATGGGTATTGTCTGGAAGCGCACATCTGCACAAGGCGGCATGTGGGGACTTATCTCCGGCCTTATCATCGGCTGCACACGCCTCGGCGCGAAAATCTACTACAGCAACGCTGAAGCAATGCCCGGCGCAGAGTCAAGCTGGTTCCAGTATCTGTTCTATGATTGCAACTGGCTCTTCTTCTGCGGATGGATGCTCCTCTTCTGCCTCGCAGTGGTGTTTGTGGTGAGCCTCTGCACCAAGGCTCCCGATCCTGCAAAGATCCAGGGCCTCGTGTTCGGCACGTCCACACCCGAGCAGAGACTGGCCACACGCCAGAGCTGGAACATGTGGGATATGATCAACACTATCATCATCCTCGGCATCACAGCAGCGTTCTACATCTATTTCTGGTAATACTCTCCACTCTTGTATAAAACCCGTTTTCTGCAGGGCCGGCCCTGAGCCGGCCCTGCAGAAAACAAAACAAAGGGCATACCTACACGAAGATCGACAGATATGACTGTTAAATCAAGTGCCTACATAAAGATTCCGAAATTTCATGTGGCTGTAGACTGCATTATCTTCACCGTAATCGACGGGGCTTTGAAGATATTGCTTGTGAAGCGAGATTTCGAGCCTGAAAAGGGGAAATGGTCGCTCATCGGAGGGTTTGTGGGTGAGAAGGAGAGCGTAGACCACGCGGCACGCCGCGTGTTGCGTGAGCTCACGGGAATCGACAATTCATTCATTCGCCAGCTCGGCACTTTCGGCGACATCAACCGCGACCCCGGCGCCCGTGTGATCTCTGTGGCATATTTCGCCCTTCTCAACATAGCCGACATCGACAACGAGGCTGTGAAAAGCCACAAAGCAGTGTGGACGGATGTAAATAATCTCCCGGAACTCGGATTCGACCACCCTCGGATGATTGACAGAGGACTGACTGTGATGCGAAAAAAAATACTCACCGACTCGCTTGCTTTCAATCTGCTGCCCGACCTGTTCACCATGACTCAGCTGCAGACACTTGTGGAGTCTGTGATTGGAAAGACTCTCGACAAAAGAAATTTCCGAAAACGGATAGCTGATAATCCCGAAATAATCGCTACCGACCTTATCGACAAGGAATCTTCAAAACGTGGGGCACGCCTTTACCGCTATGCAGGGCAACCCTGCTGATTAAAAAAAACAACATTTTTCAAATTCAGAAAAACCGCAGTAAAATGCTTGAAAAACTTAAAGAAGAGGTCTGCAAAGCCAATCTTGAACTTGTGGCTCACGGCCTGGTGATTTTCACCTGGGGAAATGTCTCCGGAATAGACCGCGAAAAAGGACTTGTCGTAATCAAGCCTTCAGGCGTGAGCTATGACAACATGAAACCTGAAGACATGGTAGTGGTAGACCTTGCCACCGGCCGGGTTGTGGAAGGGAATCTCAAACCCTCTTCCGACACTCCCACCCATCTTGCTCTCTACCGCGCATTCCCGGAAATCGGCGGCGTGGTTCACACTCATTCCACCTATGCCACCGCATGGGCGCAGGCCGGGCGCGACCTCCCCAACATCGGCACCACACATGCCGACTATTTCCACGACGCCGTGCCTTGCACACGCCCCATGACCGAGAAAGAGGTGAAAGGGGAATATGAGCTTGAAACCGGCAACGTGATTGTGGAGACTTTCGAAGGCCTGAACCCTGTGCACACTCCCGGAGTGCTCGTAAGCAACCACGGCCCGTTCACATGGGGGAAAGACCCTCATGAAGCTGTGCACAACGCCGTTGTGCTCGAACAGGTGGCCAAGATGGCTTTCATTGCCTTCTCAGTCAATCCTGCGCTGACCATGAATCCGCTCCTCGTGGAGAAACATTTCAGCCGCAAGCATGGCCCCAACGCATATTACGGCCAGAAATAACTCGAGTGAATTAAAAATATTAAATTAACCTAACTGATAATTAACCTTTAAGATTATGTTTGATAATTATGAAATATGGTGGGTGACCGGCGCCCAGCTCCTCTACGGAGGCGATGCCGTTGTGAAAGTTGACGCACATTCTCGCGAAATGGTGGAGGGTCTTAACAACTCAGGAAACCTCCCTATAAAGGTGGTCTACAAAGGCACCGCCAACTCTTCAAAGGAAGTGAGCGAAATCATGCTCGCCGCCAACAACGACCCGAAGTGTGCCGGCGTAATCACATGGATGCACACTTTCTCACCCGCCAAGATGTGGATTCGCGGACTTCAGCAGCTCAACAAGCCCCTGCTCCACTTCCACACCCAGTATAATGCCGAAATTCCATGGAACGACATGGACATGGACTTCATGAACCTCAACCAGAGCGCTCATGGCGACCGTGAGTTCGGACACATCTGCACACGTATGCGCATCCGCCGCAAAGTGGTTGTGGGCCATTGGACAGACCCCGAGGCTCAGAGAAAAATCGCTGTGTGGGAGCGCGTGGCCGCTGCCTGGGCTGACTCTCAGGACTGCCTCATTCTCCGCTTCGGCGACCAGATGAACAATGTGGCTGTGACTGACGGCGACAAGGTTGAGGCTGAACAGCGTCTCGGCTACCATGTGGACTACACTCCGGTGAGCGAGCTCATGGAGTATTTCAAGAAAGTAAAAGATGAAGAAATCAAGGCTCTCGTAGAGACTTATTTCAACGAATATGTTGTGGCTGACAATCTCAAGGACCCCGCCACAGAGGAATACAAGAAGATCTGGAACGCGGCTCACGCCGAGCTCGCTCTCCGCGCAATCCTCACTGCAAAGGGCGCCAAGGGCTTCACAACCAACTTCGACGACCTCGGCACTAACGACATCAACGACCCGAAATTTGTAGGCTTCGACCAGATTCCCGGTCTCGCTTCTCAGCGCCTCATGGCTGAAGGCTACGGCTTCGGCGCAGAAGGCGACTGGAAGAGCGCTGCCCTCTATCGCACAGTGTGGGTGATGTCGGAAGGCAAGGGATGCTCTTTCCTTGAGGACTACACTCTCAACTTCGACGGCAAGGACAGCTCTATCCTCCAGGCCCACATGCTTGAGGTGTGCCCCCTCATCGCTGAGGAGAAACCCCGCCTGGAAGTTCACTTCCTTGGCATCGGCATCCGCAAGAGCCTCACAGCCCGCCTTGTGTTCACTTCTCGCCCGAACCCCGGCGTGACTGCAACTGTAGTAGATCTCGGCAACCGTTTCCGCCTCATCGCCAACGATGTGGAGTGCATCAAGTCTAAACCGCTTCCCAAACTCCCCGTGGCTTCCGCTCTCTGGATTCCAATGCCCAACTTCGAGACCGGCGCCGCAGCGTGGATTCTTGCCGGAGGCACCCACCACTCTTGCTTCTCTTACGAGCTCACTCCCGAATATTGGGAAGACTACGCTGAGATCGCAGGCATAGAGATGGCCCACATCAATGCCCACACCACAATCCCGGCGTTCAAGAACGAGCTCCGCTGGAATGAGGTTTACTATATGCTCAACAAGTCGCTCTGCTAATCTCTCCGGCCATGACTGAAAAAGCAAAAGCCACCATTGAGGCGGGGAAAGCCATACTCGGCATAGAGTTTGGCTCTACCCGCATCAAAGCGGTGCTCATCGACGAAAGCAACAACCCTATCGCCCAGGGTAGCCATGAGTGGGAGAACAAGCTCGTAAACGGGTTCTGGACATACAGCCTCGAAGAAATCTGGTTTGGCGTGCAGGATTGCTACCGCGACCTCCGCGCCAACGTGCAGGCTCTCTACAGCGTGGAGCTTCAGCAGCTCGCCGCAATCGGCGTCAGCGCTATGATGCACGGCTACATGCCGTTTGACAAGAACGGCAACATGCTCGCACCTTTCCGCACCTGGCGCAACACCAACACCGGCGAGGCTGCAGCCATGCTTTCCGAACTGTTTAACTACAACATACCTCTGCGCTGGAGCATATCCCACCTCTATCAGGCTATACTCGACGGCGAAGAGCATGTGAAAGACATGGCCTTCCTAACCACTCTCGCCGGCTACATCCACTGGCAGCTCACAGGCGAGAAGGTGATTGGCATAGGCGACGGTTCGGGCATGATTCCTGTTGACCCCGAAACCAAGGACTATTGCAAGGACATGATCGAGAAGTTTGACAAACTGATTGCCGACAAGGGCTTCAGCTGGACTCTCGAAGAGATTCTTCCGAAGGTGCTTGTGGCGGGAGAGGAAGCCGGACGCCTCACCGAAGAAGGCGCCAAGAGGCTCGACATCTCCGGCACTCTGAAACCCGGTGTGCCTGTGTGTCCTCCTGAAGGTGACGCGGGAACCGGCATGGCAGCAACCAACGCTGTGAAACAGCGCACCGGAAATGTCTCTGCCGGCACATCTTCTTTCTCCATGATTGTGCTTGAGAAAGAGCTGAGCAAGCCTTACGAGATGATTGACATGGTGACCACACCCGACGGCAGCCTCGTGGCTATGGTGCATTGCAACAACTGCACATCCGACCTCAACGCGTGGGTGGGAATCTTCCGAGAATACACCGAGCTTCTCGGAGTGCCTGTAGACATGAACCAGATTTTCAGCACTCTCTACAACAACGCCCTCACCGGCGATGCAGATTGCGGCGGACTCATGGCCTACAACTATTTCTCCGGCGAGCCTATCACAGGGCTTCAGGAGGGTCGCCCGCTGTTTGTGCGCACCGTCGGCAACCGCTTCAATCTTGCAAACTTCATGCGCGCCAACATCAACGCGGCTGTGGCATGTCTGAAAATCGGCAACGACATTCTCTTCAACGAAGAGAAAATCAAGGTTGACCGCATCACCGGCCACGGCGGCCTCTTCAAGACTCCGGGCGTGGGACAGCGCATACTTGCCGCCGCTCTCAACTCCCCGATTTCCGTGATGGAGACCGCAGGCGAAGGTGGCGCATGGGGCATGGCATTGCTGGCCGGGTTCCTTGTGAACAACACCAACGACCGCAACCTTGCCGACTATCTGGAGATGGAAGTGTTTGGCGGCAACACCGGCACAAGCATCGCCCCGACAGAGGAAGAGGTGGCCGGCTTCAACGCCTACATCGAGAACTACAAGGCATGCCTGCCCATCGAGGAGGCAGCCGTAGCCCACAAAAAATAATCGGTAAGTAGTGTTCAAAAATAAATGATTTAAGTTTCGCCAGCTAAGCTGGCGAAACTTAAATTTTAATATGCTTCCTGAATATATGACCAATCTTAAACATTTGCAATATAGCGTTAAGTATCTGTTTCTAAAATTGGTTTTATTTGAGAATGTTTCACTAAATTTGCAAGATGAAAGAAAATAATGCAAATGAAATCATACTCTATCAGCCTGATGATACTCTCGCTCTTGATGTAAGAGTGGAGGATGAATCAGTGTGGCTTACGCAGGCTCAGATAGTTGAGTTGTTTTCCAGCAGCAAGGCCAATATAAGCGAGCATTTGAAACATATATTTGAGTCTGGAGAATTACTTAAAGAGGCAACCGTTCGGAAATTCCGAACAGTTCGTCAGGAAGGGAATCGGAGTGTGACAAGAACTCTCGAATTCTTCAATCTTGATGTAATAATCTCTGTGGGTTATCGCGTAAGTACCATAAGAGGTATTCAGTTTCGCCAATGGGCAAAATTAGAGGGGCGAAACATCGGATTGTGGTAATCGACAATTATATTGATGATACTGTACTTGTACAGTTGTCCAAACGTGCGTCGGGCGTTATGGTTGATATTTATGACGGGCAAATTTCCAAGCAGCTCAGCCAGGATGTGGAGAAACATAATAAACAGTATCCGGGTGTGACTCTACACAAGTATACCAAAGCCCATGATCGCTTCCTGATTATTGATGAAACCGTATATCACATTGGAGCATCTCTGAAAGACCTCGACAATAAATTGTTTGCATTCTCCAGAATGGAGGTGATGACAGGTTCGGAACTGTTGTCAAAATTATAATTGATGTAGTTTTCTGTTGTCTCTTATCGCCTAATTTACTTGTCTAGTCGGAGAATGTGGTGTAGTCACGCCTTACCGGCTCACGCAACCTGTCGAAGGCGCCGAGCTCTGTCGAAAAATTTCATCTGCACAAATATTATAAAATACCGTTTTAGAAACCATCAATCCGGAAACATATAGTTCGGAAACCACCGGTTCGGAACTCGCCGTTTCCGATATGCAAATATACACATATATATCCGTATTTTCGCATGGCATTACAAGTTTTTCTATAAGTTTCGGTTTATAATTGATTATTCCTGTTTACTTATGTGCTTGTGAACTTAAAAATATAAAACTATCTTAAAATTATAAGATTATAAGGAGAGAGGGTGAATCAAATCTTCGCGATTTGATTCACCCTCTCTCAATGTGCAGGGGCTTGGATTAGCCCTGCGGAATGTGGGTTATTTTACAAGGTAGGTTATTCGCCTGGTCTGATTCCGTATCACCCTGCCCGGGCAATGATTCATCGGCATTCCGGCAATGTTCGGGAGCAGATGAACGGATAAAATAAAAACGCCGTGTCGCCATCAATATTGCTGTGTGTTTAAACAATATAACTCATTTTGAGTTGTTATAATATGAAACGTATGATAAATTTTCTGCGTGTTGCCGCTAAAGGTGCAACGTTATCTTTCATTGCCGTTGCATCCTGCCTGCCGGCGGGATGCACAGGACATGCCGCCACACAACAAGCGGCCGGAATGTCTGAGTCTTCTTATGACAACCCCCAAAACAAAGCCATGAATCAGAAAACCATTTACCTTGCAGGAGGATGCTTCTGGGGCACCGAGCATTTCCTTAAACTTGTGCCCGGAGTGATTGCCACTGAAGTTGGATACGCCAACAGCATTGTGCCAAACCCGTCATATAAAGAGGTGTGCACAGGTCGCACCGACGCTGCCGAGACAGTAAAAGTGGTGTATGACGCCGACTCGGTGTCGCTCCCTTTCCTCCTCGGCCTTTATTTCAAGACCATCGACCCCACAAGCCTCAACAGGCAGGGGAATGACCGTGGCACACAGTATCGCACAGGGATATACTACACCGACCCTGCCGACAAGCCGGTTGTAGATGAAGCCCTTCATGAGCTTTCGCTAAAATATCTCGACCCGATAGAGGTGGAGTCAATGCCTTTGAAGAACTTCTATCAGGCCGAAGACTATCACCAGGACTATCTCGACAACAATCCCGGCGGCTACTGCCATCTCGACCCATCGCTTTTCGCCCTTGCTCGCAATGCGCGCGACAACAGCAAGAAGCCGGCTGAAAAGGAGCCGCGTTTCGTAAAAAAATCAAAAGAGGAACTGAAAAAGGAGCTCACCCCGATTCAGTATGAAGTGACCCAGAATGCCGCCACAGAGCGCCCCTACACCAACGAGTATAACGATGAATACCGCAAGGGGATATATGTGGACATAACCACTGGGGAACCGCTGTTCCTGTCTACCGACAAGTTTGAGTCGGGGTGCGGATGGCCGGCTTTCTCAAAACCTATCGACAAAAGCCTCCTTGAAGAGGTGAATGACACATCCCACAGTTTGGAGCGCACAGAGGTGCGCTCCAAACTGGGCGACGCTCATCTCGGGCACGTCTTCCCCGACGGTCCTCGCGACAAGGGCGGCCTGCGCTATTGCATCAACAGCGCCTCGCTCCGATTCATACCCGAATCTGACATGGACACAGAAGGGTATGCCGAATGGCTTCCGCTTCTTAAATAAACAATCCTGACTTCAACCTTTTCATCATGAGAAATAATCACAACACTTTCAAATCGATCTGCATGGGGGCCCTGCTGCTTCAGTCGGGCCTCCTTGCCGCCGGAAACACGGCGAACTATGAGGTGGTCCCCTTGCCACGGCATATTAATGTGGCGCAAGAGAAACCGTTCCTGCTAAATGCCAACACTGTCATCGTTTATGAGAAAGGAAATGAATCTTTACATAAAAATGCCATACTGCTGGCTGAATACATTAAAGAGTCTACCGGCCTCGACCCGGCTGTGACCACCACCCCCCGCGATTCAAACAGCATCTCTCTTTTCAATCTCCTGAAATCGGATAATCCTGACTCCTATATGATTTCAGTGTCACCCGAAGGCATTGTAATCGACGGGGCCTCTTGCGCCGGAAATTTCTACGGCATCCAGACTTTGCGCAAGTCGATACCGGCCGGCAGCAAGGGGGAATAGACCTTCCGGGACACATGCTCGCCGCGCTGACCGCACACCCCGACCTCGGATGCACCGGCGGCCCCTATGAACTCTGGACAATATGGGGAGTGGCGGACGATGTGCTTTGCGCAGGCAATGAAAAGGTCTACACACTGCTTGACGATGTGCTGACGGAAGTGGCTGAGACATTCCCTTCCGAATACATTCACATCGGCGGCGACGAATGTCCGAAAGACCGCTGGAAAGCGTGCGATAAATGCCAGGCCAAAATAAAGGAGCTACTACACACTCAACGGCTACAACTTCTCCCGCCGGCGCGAATAACGCCGGCGGCTTCCGCGTCATTGATGCCGGGCGGCAAACTCTCCCGGCTTCTCTCCAAACTGCTTCTGGAAACAGCGGGAGAAATATGAGCTGCTGTTGAAGCCCACCATGTAGCAGATCTCATTCACACGATACTTCCCTTCGGCAAGCAATTCCGCCGCCTTCTTGAGCCTCGTGATCTGTATCAGCTCGTTGGGGGTGACATTAGCCAGAGTGCGTATCTTGGAATAAAGCCCGCTTCGGCTGATTCCGAGATGGTCGGCAATGAAATCCACATTCAACGCAGGGTTTGAGAAATTCTCCTCTATGAGCGCCTGCAGTTTTGAAAGGAGCTCATTATCCACAGGCGTAGAGGCAAGAGTGGTGATCGGCTCGAGCGGAGAGCCTGAAAACTTCCGGCGGAGCATACTTCTCATCTCAAGCAGATTCTCGATGCGCGCCTCAAGAAATCCTATTGAGAAAGGCTTCTCAACATAAGCGTCGGCGCCGAATCTCATGGTCTCTATCTTCGACACATTGTCGGTCTTGGCAGTGAGCATCACAAACGGGATATGGCTGTAGTTCTCATCCTTGCGGACAGCCTTAAGAAATTCCACGCCATCCATCACCGGCATCATCCAGTCACAGATTATAAGCGACACACTCCTTTCCGACATGCGTTTCAACGCCTCTTTTCCGTCGGAAGCCGTCAAGACATCATAATTGCTCTCAAAACTTGACGAAATAAACTTCACCATCTCCTCATTATCGTCAACCACAAGCAGCGCCGGCTTGGCGCCCGGGTCTGGCTCTTCATGATGATGCAGCATAGCCGCGTCATCGCCGGAGCTCTCCATAGGCTCTTCAGCCGGGACCACATTCTCATGGCTCACAGGGAGAACGGCTATAAACTTCGACCCCTTGCCGGGCGTGCTCTCCACATTGATTGTGCCTCCATGCGCGTCGGCCACGCTCTTCACAATCGAGAGGCCGAGACCCGTGCCACCTTTCGACTCATTGATATTGTCGAGAATCTGGAAGAACGGCTTGAAAATCTTGTCGCGGTTCTCTTTCTTGATTCCTATCCCGTTGTCGGCTACACTGATCATGAACTGATGCCCGCCAGGCAACAGTCGGCACTCCACATGAATCGAGTCTTTTGTGAATTTCCTCGCGTTGTTAAGCAGATTGCTCACAAGCTTTGTCACTGCCTCGGGATCGACATCTACCGTGAGATCCTTGTCGGGGAAATCGGTTGTGAGCGTTCCTCCATTATGCTCCACAGAGGGGCGGAACCTCTCTACCACGCTCTCCACAAGCGGCACAATCTTCTCATGACGGAATCCGACCGGCAATGCGTTGTCTTCCACCCTCTTGAAGTCGAGCAACTGATTGACGAGCGACAACAGCCTGCGGGCATTGCGGTCTATCACATGCAAATCATCTTTCACAGCCGGGCTGAATTTTTCCGACGACTCCAAAATCTTCTCCAGCGGCCCTATGATGAGCGACACCGGGGTGCGTATCTCATGCGCCACCACTGTGAAGAAACTCAGCTTGGAGCGATACATCTCTTTCTCCTTGTTGCTCGAAATTCGGTCGAGTTCCACAATGTGATGACGCTCCATGCGCCACAGCGTGTAGCGCACGCCAAGCAAAAGCAGCGCCGCCCCGAGAATCACATAAAGCGCCTTCATCAGTGCGGAGGCATACCATGCCGGCTTCACCTCTATTTTAAGGGCTATGCCCTCCTCATTCCATACACCGTCGCTATTGGCGGCCTTTACGCGCAGCGTGTAGGTCCCCGGAGGAAGGTTGGAATATGTGGCGCGGTTCTCCTTTCCGGCGTCGTGCCATGCCTTGTCGAAACCCTCAAGACGATACCTGTAGGTGTTGCCGCCGGGATTGGCGTAGCTAAGAGCCGAGAAATAGACGCTGAACGTGTGGTAGGCATGTGTGAGCACAAGCCTGTCGATGCTGTTGAGCGACGATGGGAGACGGGGGTCGCCCACACTCACATTGCGGTTCACAATGTCGAGTCCTGTGAATTTGATCACAGGAGCCTTACCCTTGCTGCGCACCTCCATCGGGTCGACCATGCAGAAACCATGTATCGTGCCGTAATAAATCTTCCCGTCGGATGCATGGAGCGACGCCCCGGGAATAAACTGGTTGTCGCTGAGTCCGTCAAGGCGGGTGTATGTGCGCGAATATCCGTCGGGTTTAAGGTTCACAAGCCCTGACATTGTCGAGAACCAAAGGTCGTCGCCCGATTTTTCAATAGAATGGACTATGCACCGCTCGTTTGAATTGTTGACCCTTTTAAAAATATTTCCGGCCCGGTCATACACATACACACCGTAAGTCGTGGCCACATACACCACATTCTCATTGTCGATCTTAACCCCGTTCACATGGTCGTGGGGAAGCGCGTCCGGCTCTCCGGTGGCCCTGTAGTTTTCATAAGTCCCGGTCTCCGGGTCATAACGGAAAAGACCCTTTCCCTGTGTGCATATCCAAAGATTTCCGTCTCTGTCTTCGTCAATGTCATTAATCCATGCTTTCAGATTGCATATCCTCTCAAACAGATCTTTCTCCGGATTATATTTCGCAAGCCATTCAGAGGCCGCCATCCATATCCTCCCCTTTGAATCCTTATGTATGGCATAGCAGCTTGAGTAGGTCTCCCCGTCCACCGGTATTCGATGCCACGAGCCGGTTGACGCGTCGAGCACCCCGGCCCCCTTGGTGTAAGTGCCTACCCATATCTTGTTGCCGTCGGCACAAAGCGCGTTCACATTTTCCGGGTCGCGGGAGCCGGACAAAGGATAGCTGCGAAACACCTGGTTCTCCGGGTCATAACGGCACAAGCCGCCGTCAGCGGTGCCGATCCATATGAATCCGCTGTTGTCTTCACAGAGCCTCACCACCACATTCCCGCTCACGGAGTTGGCAAAACGCGAATGATACCACCGGCGGAAACGCTGCGAGCCGGGTCTGAGGTAGTTCACGCCCCGGTAATATGTTCCAACCCATAACCCCCCCTCAGAGTCGACCACCGCTTTATACACAAATTTATCGTTAAGGCTCTCCGCATTCAGCTCGTCATAGCCATACACCTTGCTTTCGCCCGTGTTCATATCCACGAGCGTAAGGCCGCTGTCAGAGCCCACAAGCAGCATTGTCGGGGAATACTGCGTGACTGCATGCACATGCAAAGCCCCGACCGAGGCATTTTCAGTCATCATTTTTTTCCCTTCCCCGGTTCTCCCATTAAACTTTACAAGCCCTTTGTTCCATGTGCCCAGCCAATAATCGCCGTGGCTGTCTGACGATATGGCCATACCGCCCAAAGGCTCCCTTACCCCGTCGATAGTGATTACGAACGGCATGAACTTGCCTACGTTCCTGTCATATCTGTAGACGCCGCCATAATCGACATTGCTCACACACCACACAGAGTCGTTGCTGTCGACATAGACCATCCCTATGTAATTCTGAACCTCCGGAAAAGCGAAATAGCCTGTGGCCTCCCCCTCTTTTGAAACGCGGAACACACCCTTTCCTCCGACCGAAACCCATATATTTCCGTTTGAATCCGCGCTTATATCGTGAACTGTGCCTGAAATCCTTTCGCCTATACTCTCGGGATATTTCACTTCCAACGGGGCAAGGCACTCCATTTCAGGATTATAGACATACACCCTGTGGTCGGTGCCTACAAGAAGTTTTTCGCCATAGCGACACACCGACATGATGAATATGTCGCGCTCCAGCCCGTCATCCATGAGCGGAGTGAATACTCTTGTCGCCAATCCGTCGAATCTAACAAGGCCGCCATCTGTTGCAAACCACATAAAGCCGTCGCTATCCTGCACAATGTCGCGCACACAGTTCGACGGCAGCCCGTTTTCAGTGGTGTAATGCAGGAAGTTAAATTCCGGAGCATGAAAATCCGCCCGCATCTTTGTCGCAAAGAAAGGCAGAAGCATGAGCAATAAAATCAATCGTTTCATGGTGACTGGAAAATTAAGGATTATGCCTGATGTGAATCGGTGTTAAATGATTGATTCTTCAAAAATATCAATTAGAATCGACAGTTATTGCAGAAGTTATTGACAGTTCGGGACTCCATTACTGTCAATAACTTTCACAATAATCTATACAACAACAACTTAGACTTGTCAATAACTTTTCACTTTTATTGAATATGGCCACTGCGCATCGCCGGGGTTCTCTTCTCCGTCGATGTTGCGCCAATGCTCTGTAGGGGCGCCGCTCACCACGAGCCAGAGATGCTCGATTTCTTTGTCGGCTGGGGCTGTATAGCTCACTTTCCCTTTCGAGGCCGACATCATCTCTCCGTAATGGCTGTTACCTTCGCTGTCGACGGCAACAATGCCGTAGCGCCAGCCTGCCTTATCCTTATTGAAGGTGAAATAACCTTTGCGACCGGCCTCGCCACGGAAATCCACACTCACCTTTCCGCCCTTTTCAGGCACGGGAAGCGCGATTGCATTGAAGCCATAATTCTCCGGGCAATTCTCCGGGGCCACACGCTGCCAGCCTCCTCCGGCGTCGACGAGTTTAGTATGCCATTGGTTGGCATACTGACGCGCGTTATCTCGCACGCGGTCAATATCCCAGTTTATGAGGCGGGCATAGTTATGCCACATCTCGTCGTTAAACTCTTTCTGCCCCATGCCCGTAAGGCGCATGTAGGTCATCACAGGGTCTTCCCCCACTTTCCCCTGGCGGAAAAGCTCGGCTATGAATGGACGGCCATGCTTCTCTCCCCAAAGTTCAAGCACATAGGGGGAATGATAGATGTTGTCGATATGAAGAAACGCCTTGTGGGTGAGGTCGCGGAAAGCGTTCAGGTGGAAATTCTCATCGGTCTGCCAGTCGGGGTTCACCTGCCAGAGCATCCATTGGGAGGCCATCTCATAAAATCCGGCTCCACCCCATCCATCGCCCTCGCCGTCGCAAGAGATCTGGAGCTGGAAGGAATGGCCGAGCTCATGGGCTATGCAGTTGAGAGGCACATCCTGCACACGGTTGGGAGCAATCCAGAGCGCCCCTATCTGCCCGTCGTAGTCGCCGCCATAGGCAGTGCCTTCGAGCGAATAGTCGAGCATAACCATCATCTTATATTTGTCGGCTTTAGTCCCCTCTTTCACAAACGCGAGGTCGTTGTAGAAAAAGTTGTAGAACGTCTGCAATTTACCCATAAGGTTGGCAAGGTCCACCTTCATGTTGTTGCCGTCAAGGTCGGGGGCTGTGGCAATATTGTCACCAAACTCCGGAGCCCAGAATAGAGCCACGTCGGGAGTTGATACCATCCGGTGGAAACTCCATTTCGATTTAGGGTCGTTGAGATCCATTCCCCTGAGATCATTGGGAATGTATATGGCTTTCCCTTGATGTGTGACCACAGGCACAGTCGACACCGCCGGATAAGATTCATCAGGGTTCAACGCTATCACTCCGCTCTGCGAAGGGTCGTTCTGAGAAAAACCGGGCAAAACCGACATGGCAAGAGCCATAGTCATAAGAAAATCTTTTTTCATGATGCTTTTGGAAAGTTACTTTGGGAGCGAAGACCGTATAATCTCCGCTCCCAAAGGCCAATTAATAATCTATCTTTTTATCAAGAAATCTACTATTTTGCAGGAAGACTCTCATTAATAAGAGAGCGTGATCGAATACTTCACTGTGTATTGCTTGCCACCCTTTGTGTAGACAAACACGGGGCGCATGGTGTGGCTGCCTGTATACCCTTCCTTGATCTGCTCTGGATGGTCGCCATAAGTGAGGCTTGACCCTGAGATCTCGAAATAGATATATCCTCCGCCCCACACTCCGGCGTTGCCGTCAGCGTCGAGCCAGTAGCCGTTGTTGGCAGAGGCGCTCATGTTGTAGGTGCCGTCAGTGTTGAGAGCACGACAGGAGATAACACTCTCTGCGGGAGCCTCGCCCACCTTGATCATGCTGCCGATTTCATTGGCATCCAGGCCGAAGAACGAGCATATCTCTTTCTCTGCCAAGTCCACATTCCCTCTTGCATACTTGCCGGGGGCTGTGAGTTTCACATTCAGTGTCACCTCCATGTTCTGGCTGTCTATCTTGTTGTAGACAGGCACGACAGGCTCCTCATAGCAGGCAATGCGGGCCCCTTCGAGGGTGATGGCATATGGGAACTGCGGGTCGTTGGTTTCATTCTCGTCCCAGCCATGGCTCATATACACCTCAGGAGACCCCTGCACCACAAGATAAACCTGCTGTGCACCGGAAGGCACATTGAAAGAGAGAGAGCCGTCGGCAGATTTTCCGACTTCGCTATATGTGCGCTTATTCCCTGTAAGAGCCACAAAGCCGTAACGCCAGCCCATGTTTTCAGCGCCTCCGCAGGTGTTGTATTTGGTCGGCTTCCCTTTTGCATTGCCGTCGCCATCCTCTATGTTGCTTTTATCATTGGCGGCAAGGGCCTCGCCATAGCCGAGTCCTCTGAAATTCACTTTCACCGTAGAGCCTGTAACCGAGAGAGGAATCACATTGAAGCCGGTGGCGCCGGGGCAGTTGTCATATGCGATCTGATACTCGCCTTTCTCATTTTTTACAAAATTCGGAGTATAGCGATTCTGGAAACCGTTGCTGTATTCACGCACGCCGTCGATGTCGTAGGTGGCCATTCTCACAGCATAGTCGAAAAGTACCTCGCGAGTCTTGCTGTAGTCATTGCCGTTATAAAGGCGGGTGTAAGTCATGATAGCATCTTCCGGGGCCCTTGAATCTGTCCAGATTTTTCCGTAGGCATCCACTCCATGTTTTGCCACCCAGTAGCTCTGCAGCCAATAAGATGCATAGAGATGGAACTCATGATGGAAATGACGGTGGCAGTTGGCGAGCCACACGTTGTAGTCATAGCTTGTGAACTGCTGCTCCGGATAGTCCTGGAACGACTGCCACTGCGCGCACTGCTCCCAGTAGACGCAGCCTCCGTTGTTTGCTCCGTCAGGGCCTTCGAAACCGTAGCGGAATCCGCTCTTGTAGTCGTTGGGCACGCCTTGTGCCTGAACACGGTCGGCATAAGTCTGGAACTGGAATGAGTGGCCTATCTCATGCGCGATTGTAGAGCCTACAGGCTGGCAAGTTGACGGATTGACCCAAAGGGCGCCTATTGCATCATCATAGCCGGAGCCGGTGGCAAGCCATTCTTCCTGATAGAGGAGATAAATCTGCATCTTATATTTGTCGAGCATCGACTTACCCTGCCCGAGAGTGGCCATGCCAAGCTTGTTGATGTTGGTGTCGAAGAATTTCTCTGCCTTTGCGAGAAGGTCGTCGATGTCAACACGCATATTTGCCGGCACTGTAGAGGCGTTGGGGTCGTCGCCGAATTCAGGAGCCCAGAACACGAAGAAATGCTCCGAAGATTTATAACGCGCGAATGAGAACTTGGCAGATTTGCTAAGAATCGTGGGGCCCCACTCTGAATTGACAAAGAATTTGTCATAGTCCGGAATATCTGAAGGGCTGATCATTCCCGACTCTCCCTGGTTGATTCCCGGCAGCTCGCCACCGAATTCGGGCTGGCGAACAGTGAATGCCACGGTCTCATCTCCGCTGACAAGATTAAGCGTTGTTGTGCGTCCTGAAGAGGCAGTGTTCTGCGACACAGTGACCTTCACATTGTTTTTACCCTTCTTTCCTGAGGCGGGAGAGAAATAAACCCAGTCAATACCGTCTGCCACAACTGCCTTCCAATTCCCTTTGGCAACAAAAGAGATTGTCTGTGAGCCGTTTTCATATGAGAAAGGGAGATCTTTCGATTCAGGCAGCTCCTCAAATCCGCCCGCCTCCTGAACGATGTTCTCTTCATCGTCGCTGCAAGAGACCATTGGAGCTCCGCCACAGATAACAGCCGCTGAAAGAGCAAGTATATTTAGAAATTTAAGTCGCATTGTTTTTGATTCAATTTATAAACAAGTGTAAAACATGTCTTAAACAATTCATCCGGACCGGCTGTCATCGACTGCACGGCCCGGACGAATCATATTGGGTCAATCATCACTCAGTCACTGTGACATTCACATTAAACATCACGACCTTGGCGTTATACCAGAATCCGATGTGTGAAGTGCCTGACACATTGGTGACATCGGGGAATGTGCCAAGCGCCCAAGAGTTTATCTCCTCTTCAGTGGACTCTTCAGAGTCGCCGTGGTATTCAATGAACCATCCGGCTCCATCACCCCAGTTGCAGATAGCGCCTGTTGTGTCAAACCAATAGCCGTTGCCGGCGGTGTAAGGCACGAACTCGCCCTCTTCGTCATATGCCACAACCTTTGCCAGTGTTATCGACGAGCAGCCAAGCAGCGATTTCACAGCCTCAGTATCAAACGGCACTGCTACCGGTTCATAGCCGATTGAGCCGACTGTCTTTTCAAGATCGAATGTGCCGACTATCTCACCCTTGAGATCCATCTTCGGGAATACCACATCAATCTTGAAGATGCAATATTTGCTGTGGTCATCCCTGAGTGTGAAACCGAAGTTAACAGTAAACTCAGCATCGTCGGGCACACCGGGTGCACGCCCGATCACGAGAGTGGGCTCGCCTTCATTATAGACTTCAAGGAACATTGCATTGAGCGGATATCCTGCGCCATCCCAGTTGGTGACATTGAGATCGGAGTCAAGCCATGCGCCACAGGGAGTGCCGGCTGTGCCACCTTCAATCCACTTACCCTCTTTATCAACCATAAAGAACTCGAGGCTGCCGTTCTCTTCCACGCCTTTGCCAAACTCTTCGATAGTAAGGCCGAGATTACCTTCAATCGCTTCTGAATAATTGACAAACGATATTTCACCTGTGGCATAGTCAAGCGACTCGATTTCGATATTGCCGGTGCAAGGAGCCACCTTTGTGTTATCAGTGCATCCGGCCTGAGTGACAGTGATCTTGCCGGTCTGTTCGCCGCAAGTCACAGTCAGTTCGCCCACACGGGGAAGGCGATAAGGGTTAGGCTCGAAGTTGAGGAACATGCGGAAATCTCCCGGCTCACCCTTAGAGGGGTCAATTGTGATCCAAGTGCAGTTAGATTCTGCTCTCCATTCGTTGTTGGCTTCAAGCTCCACTACACCTTCAGTCTCGTTCCAGTCGATATTGAGTGAAGAGAGATCCATCGCGAAATTCTCGGGAATCTCCACAGCAACAACATCATCATCGTCATCACAAGCGGTGAACACAGGCGCCGCCAACAACATGCAAGCGGCAAGAAGCCACTTTGTATATTTTGTTGTTTTCATTTATTTCTTTTTTATGTGGGCCATGCCTTACGCATGACCCACTTTATTATTAATCAAAAGTAACTGCTATGATGAACTGCAGGAATGATGTCGGATCGTCTACAGATACAAAATCAAACTTCACAGTTGTCTGAGTTCCGGCTGGCGTGGGCGTGGCGGCATTACCTAATTTATAGATGCCGGAGCCGCCATATTCAAGGAACATCATATTGGCAGGATAACCATCGCCGCTCCAACCGGTAATCTTACCCTCCGGATCAAGCCAATAGCCAAGCCATCCCGACGTGTAATCCGGATGTGAGCCATCTTCATTGAGCACACGGTTGCCGTCAGCATCGCATAGATATACGTCAATTGTTTCTTCCTCGAGACCTTTGATTACTTCATCCATAGTGAGGCCCATTGCGAGCATAAACGACTCCGCATAATCTTTCAGTTTGATTTCATAGACTCCATAACCTTCGCCCGGCACATTGGCCGACATAACCACCTTGCTCGGGTCGGTAACTTTGGCATGAACCGTGAATCTCACATAGTCATCAAACGCCGCGTCCTTTTTGAGAGCAATACCGAAATCAAGGTCTGACATTGTTCCGACAGCAGGGACACCCACTGTTTTGACCTCTATGAGTTTGTTCTCTTTGTCAAATGTCATAGTGAAGACAGAATTGTCTGCTGTGCCGAGACCGTTCTGGGTGTAATACCACCCCGATTCGCCATAAGTGGCGGGAGTAAGGTCCCAACACTGGCGAGATGTCTTGATGTTTGCAAACACGGCAGTGCCATTCTCTATAGCGGCTATTGCCTCATCCACAGTCATATTGAGATTCTTGTGGAAAATCGGAGCATAGTCCTTGAGATAGATGTATTGAGGCTGATCTATCTTTACCATCTGGAAATCCATCTCAAGTGCGGTTGTGGCCGCAGCATTAGTGCGGAGATAAGGAGCCTCCCCTTCGGCATAGACATGCTTTGTGCTTGCGTCGCTCGGGTCGTCGCTGTTGCAGCTCACCCCGGCGAATGCCAGCATGGATGCCATTATATAAATATATGTTTTTTTCATTGTTATCAGTCTGTTGCTTATTGTTTAACTGAATTTAGCCTGCATATCCCGGATTCTGAACAAGTTTCGGGTTGCCGTCGAGGGCTTTCTTAGGAATCGGGAACACGTCAAGATGACGGTCGGCGGGGTTAGACATGCCATCCTTGCAGAACCATGACTTGCCGTTCCAGACGTTGCATCCGTTTGTCATCATGAATCTCACGAGATCCTGACGGCGATGTCCCTCTGCCACAAATTCCCAGGCAAGTTCATCAAGAAGGCCGCCGAGAAGCACGTCGTCGCCACCCTCATGAGTGATGATCCAATTGTCAGGCTCTTCCATTTCGGCTGTGTTCTCGCGATGTCCGTAGTCATAGCAGCTGCCGCCGCGGAGCTGAGCCACCGTGCGGATAGCCTTCGACGGGTTGGAAGAGAAGTTGCGCTGGCGCACCTGTGTAACAAGGTCGGCTGCCAATGCCTCGCCTTCGCCGTTGTGTGAACCGGTGATGCGGAGAAGACATTCTGCCTTCATCAGAAGCACGTCGGCATAGCGGAAGATAACCTGGTCATCACAAGTGGTGCCCTTGTCGCCGCCGAGAATCTCATACTTCACAAGGCGCTCTCCCTCCTGCTCGTAGCATCCGGGCTTGTCGATTGAGCGAAGCTCGTGAGTGTAGTTAAGCTGAACGCCGTCGATATAGATAGGCATGCCGTCTTTATCGAACTGAGGGCCGGAAATCCAGCAATCCTTATAGCGCTGGTCATCTACGTCATATGTCTCGATAAACTGAGGATGGGCACCGCCGCCGGATGTTGCCCAGCTGTTGAATCCCCATGTGGCACGACCTGCATTACACATCCAGAGGCTTGCATAATAGTTGCCATAAGCATATTTCTCCTCATAAGGGATTCCGAAGATAACCTCGGGAGAGCCTACGATGCTCTCTCTGAAATTGTCCTTATAATTTGAAGCCAGAGAATACTTGCCCATGCCGATAATCTTGTTAAGCTCATCGAGGCAAAGCTTATAATAACTCTCGTCATCACCGCCAAGCCATGCATTGTGGTTGAGATACATCTTGGCGAGAAGCATATTGACTGTGGCATTGTTGATTTTGCCAAGCTCGTTCTGCTCGCCAAAGGCGCCTTCCACGTCTTTGAGCTCCGACACGATGAAATCATACATCTCCTGTGGAGTCACCTGCTCGGGAAGCCAGCCCTCCTCATGCTCCCCACCTTTGTCGAGAGGTATGTTGCGGAACAGGTCGAAGAGGAAATAGTAATAAAGTGCGCGATAGCCTCTGAGCTCTGCCACCGACTCGGGATTCTGCTGAATCACTTCGTCGTTAAGAAGATCGTTGCAGGCAGACACGCCGGCGAAAGCGCGGTCCCAGGCCGTCTCGAAGAAACCGATCTGGCTGTGGAATTCATGTTTGTGGGTAGGGATATAGAGGTCGCCCCAGCCGATACCGATGCGATAAGGCACGCACCAGAGGTCGGAGGCCATGTCGGCAAGGTCGGTGAAGCCGAACCATCCCCACACAAATTCGCGAAGTGAGTTATACACCGGATAGAACATGGCTGTGCGCTCCATCTCGGTAAATTCATGCCCGTCGTCAACAACAGTGGAATATGCTGTCTCGTCGAGGTTTGTGCAACCGGCTGACACACCAAGCATCGCAACCCCGCAGGCGGAAAGTATGATTGATTTAAATGCTTTCATTTTAGTTGATTGTTAGAAAGTTGCTTGTAAACCTACTGTGAACGAACGTACCGTAGGATAATTGTCACGCCATTCTATGCCGGAAGAGATCGGGTCAGCGTTCTGCAATTCGGGGTCAAGACCCTTATAGCCTGTGATGGTGAAAAGGTTCTCGGCTGAGAAGTATATTCTAAGACCCTCGATCCATTTGTTAGACTTGAACGGAACGTTATATCCGAGCGTGAGGTTGGTGAGCTTGAGGAAGTCGCCGTTCTCAAGATAATAGCTCACGAAAGTCTGCTTCTGGTTGCCGGCAAGCGTGCGGTCGCCGTAAGGAGCCTCAAGCACTGACTGAAGACGGTTGTAGTTCACTGAGTTATTCTCATAGTAAGCGCGTGCCTCGTTGAGAATCTTGAAACCGAACTGGCCGGTGAACTGCATTGAGAGGTCGAAATCTTTGTAGCGGAATGTGTTGCTCCATCCGAGATAGAACTTAGGAAGACTGTTGCCGAGGTCCTGTTTCCAGTTAGAATCAGGGAGCATGTCGTCTTTAAGTTCAACTACCTCGCCTGTGGTTGGATGCTCAACGAGCCAGAGGCCGTTTTCGCTCACGCCAACCGACTTGATGCCGAAGTAGCGGTCTACCGCTTTGCCCACTTCCAGACGGTGGGTAGGCTGCGATATTGGCTCGCCAAGACCTGCCACCTCATGCTCGTTGGCTGTCTCGTAAAGGTCGTTTGAAAGAGAGAGCAGCTTGTTGGAATTGTGTGAGAGTGTAACTGTGGTGTTCCATTCAAAATCCTTGGTCTGCACAGGTATACCCTTCAACATAAGCTCAATACCGGTGTTGCGCATCTTACCCACGTTTGCCGTTGTCATAGGATAGCGGTTCGGCGGAACAGGCACGTCATAATCCCAGAGCATGTCTTTGGTTTCCTTGTTGTAGAAGTCGAAGCTACCGCCGAATCTTCCGTTAAACATCTCCCAGTCAAGACCTACGTTCACCTCGCTGGAGGTCTCCCACTTGAGGTCAGGGTTCGGGTTAGATGCAATCTGCATACCCTGCACCCATTTGCCGTTGTTATAGAAATAGTAGTCACTCCAGTCATCACCGCCGAAGTTATATCTCACGAGCGAGAGGTAAGAATAGTTCGGGATCACACCTGTCACACCGTAGCCGGCACGAAGTTTGAACACGTTCCACCATTCACCCACGGGGAGTCCGCCCAGAATTCCTCATTCATGATGTTCCAGCCCGCAGACACTGAGGGGAAGTTACCCCACTTGTGGTTGGCGCCGAATTTTGAAGAACCCTCCCTACGGATTGAAACGAGCACATTGTAGCGGTTGTCGAAACCATAGCTGATACGTCCGAAGAAACCGATAAGAGTGTTGTCGTCCTTATAGCTGCTCATCGAGGCTTTGCCGTCTTTCAGAAGCTGGCCGATGCCGATATTGTTCCATTTGAAGGTATCGTTGTTGAAATCGGCGTTATATGCGCTGAAACCTTCGTTTGTGGTTTTCTCCCAGCTGTAGCCCACGAGAGCATCGAAGCGGTGCTTCTCAGCAAATGTGGTTCTATAGTTAGAAGTAACTTCCAAGAGGTCTGTCTTTGAATAATCGTATCTGTGGGTGGCATCGCCTGCCTTTCCGTCGCCGCCGGCGCTCACGCGGTGAGAGTGATGCTCGGAAGAATTGAAGAATGCGCCGTGAGTGTTACTGCGCCTTGTGGAGAGCAACAGTTTTGTCTGCCATCCTTTGATCGGCTCGAAAGTGATGTCGCCGTTCATGCGGCTCCATTCGCTCTTGTTGTCACCGTCGCGCTGATAAATAAGGCCAACCGGGTTATAATAGTAGGTAATGCCCGGGTTCTCATAAGGGAGACCGTCTTCACCATATATAGGCTCGGTCGGGTTACGCATGATTGCCTGGCGATAGATCTGGCCATTGGCAGCGTCAAGGCCGTTGTCTTTGTGATAAGCCTTCAGCAAACCGAGATGCAGCTTGACCATATCGTTGAGGAACCAGTGAGACACATCGAAGTTCATCTTCATCTCCTCGCTGAAAGAGGTGTTGATCACACCGTCAGCCTTGCGATATGAGAAGTTGCCTGAATAAGTGGTCTTTGAACTGCCTCCGCTGATCTGCACGTCATGATTGTGGGTGAACGCTGTCCTTGTGATAGCGTCGAGCCAGTCTGTTTCATAACCTCTGTCGGAGAAGTTGGTAAGACCCTGGCGAATCTGCTCGGCAGTCATGAATTTATGCTTCTTGGCGAGGTTTTCCCATGAAGCATAGCCTGAATATGTCACATTAGTCTTGGAATCTTTCATTCCCGACTTTGTTGTGATAAGGATCACACCGTTAGCACCGCGTGTGCCGTAGATGGCGGCTGCGGATGCGTCTTTCAGCACATCGATAGATGCGATATTCTCTGGGGCAACAGTTCCGAGGCCACCCTCCACGCCGTCGATCAAGACAAGAGGAGTGTTGCTGCCTTGGAGAGAGATCACACCGCGGAGACGGATTGTTGACTCTGCGTTAGGGTCGCCTGAGCCTTTAGAGATTGTAAGGCCGGCCACTTTACCCTTCACGAGTTCTGAAGCATCGCCGATGGCGCCCACTGTGAAGTCTTCTGCCTTCACCGATGCCACAGCCGAAGTCACGTCGCCCTTCTTCTGAGTGCCGTAGCCGATCACGACTACGTCGTCAAGCACCTGGGAATCTGCGGTAAGCACGATGTTGCCGAGGCTGAATTTCCCGGACTGCACTTTCATTACAAGGGTCTGATAGCCCACATAAGAAATTTGCAGTTCCTGGCCTGCTGTGACTTTCAGAGAGAAATGGCCATCGATATCGGTAGCTGTGCCGGTAGATGTACCTTTCACAAGGACAGTGGCGCCGATAAGAGACTCCCCTTCCGAATCCACAACTGTGCCGGTAACTGTTCCCGTCTCAGCGGGAGCCACCGCCTGCATTGGTTCCGCATAAGCCGCCGGGATGCCATAGGCCCCGGTGAGGCATGCGAACGCAGCAATCTTCAGCATGTTTTTGCCGAATGTTGGTGAGATTGTTCGCGGTTTCATAAAGATGTTAAGGTTGGTTTATAAAATTGTTTTATTGTTTTATTGATGGGGGTAAGGTCTTTAGGGTCCTTAAAGACTTTAAAGACCCTAAAGACCTTAAAGATTAATTGACTTTCCACTCGATCACGCCTCCGCTCTTGCCCTCGCGAAGTTTGGCGGAAACCTTGAGGTCGGTGGTGGTCACCGGCTCGAACTCAACGTGGTTGTATTTGTCCTTCTCCACTCCGTATGCACCCTTGGCGGCCACAGGCGCCCAGCGGTTGTCGGCTGTGCGATAAAGGAGCTCCCAGCTTTCGGGGGTTTCATAATCACCGTCGTAGTGCTCGAATGCCAGCCAATAGATGTCGACACTGCTCACCTCTTTGGGAGAGTCGAAGCGGTAGCACACATTCTCTGTGGTGCCTTCGCGAAGCCACCAGTAATGGTAAGGCTTGGATGTGTCGGCGCTCGATTTCGGCTCCCACTGGTCGTTGTAGCCCCAGGCCCAGTTGAGGTTGGAGGTGGCGGCGGGAGCATCGGAGGTCAGTTCAGTGGGCTCGCTATACATCTGAGCTGCGCTTGCAAGAGTCGGAGCCGGCTTGGCCACTGCAACTTCCGCACTCTCCGGAATCCACACTGCCATCTGGTCTGCGCCACGGTTGTTCCATGTGCAATAAGGGATTGCCTTGAGCTCCACATCTTTCTGAGAGCCGTCGGCAAGCACTTTCTTGCCTGTAGTCGAGAGTGTCATGATGCCGTTGAGCATTTCAGGCTCATATTTTTCGGCGAACTTTGCATCGGCGGGGAGATACTTGTCGAAAACGAGGCTGTCGGCCTGATCCTGTCCTTCGAGGCAGAACATCACCGGCCCGCGCTGAATTGCAAGCTTCCCTTTGTCGTCGGCCACATTGTCGTTGGCTCTGACTCTTTTAACATCCATCGGAAGAGTGAGCTCCACTTTGTCGCCCTTCTTCCACTGGCGCTTCACAGTGGCATAGCCGTTGCCGGTCATAACATCGGCTTTCTTGCCGTTCACTTTCACCTCATAGCCTGCAGAGGGAGAGGTGGTGAAACTGTAGAGATCGGTGGGGACAGGGGCATCCTGCGACCATCCGGGGATGCGGAGACGGAGCGCGAACTCACCCTCTTTCTCGGGGTCGACAGTCATGGTCACATTGCCGTTCCAGGGATATTCTGTAGTCTGACGGAGCTTGATATTGTTGTTGTCGGTGTCAATATCGGCTGAAGACTGAATGTAGAGGTTCACAAGCACGTCATCGCCTTGTGTGGCATACATATACTGAGGCACACTCGCCATGAAGCGGGTCACGTTGCCGGGGCAGCAGGCGCATCCGAACCAAGGCTGGCGCTCATGCTGTCCCATTGATTCGAGCGGATTGTCGTAGAAGAACTTGTCGCCTGAGAGAGACACTCCCGAAGGCACACCGTTATATAAGGCACGCTCATATACGTCGGCATACTTGGCATCGCCTGTGGCGAGGAACATGCGATAGTTCCAATACACATTCGAGATCGCCGCGCAGGTCTCGCAATAGGCTGTGTGGTTGTTAAGCTCATAGTTGGGGCCGAAACCTTCACCCTGCGCACGGCTTCCTATGCCGCCGGTGATATAAAGTTTTTTCGACACCATGTTGTCCCAGATTCTGGTTATGGCGTTGAAATATGCGCTGTCTTTCGTGAGCGCGGCCACATCGGCCACACCAGAATAAAGATAGCCGGCACGCACTGCATGGCCCACAATCTCCTCCTGGTCGAGGATAGGCATATGATCCTGGGAATAGGGGCTCGGCTTGCGTCCGTTGGAGAGGCGCCCTGTCTCCTCTACAAAATATTTTGCCTGGTTGAGATATTTCTCGTCGCCCGTCACCTTATATAGCTTGGCAAGCGCCATCTCCACGATAGGATGCCCGGAGGGGTACTGTATCTGGCCTTCGCCATAGCCGAACGTCTTGCACACAAGGTCGGCGTTCTTGACAGCCACATCGAGAAGAGACTTCTTCCCTGTGGCGAGATAGTGGGCCACGGCAGCCTCATAAAGGTGGCCGCAGTTGTAGAGCTCATGGCTGTTGATTTTTTCCCAGCGGTGAGTGCCCCACCATCCAGAAAGGCGCTCGCACTTGTTGGTGACACAAGTGGTGAGATAGCCGTCAGGCTCCTGGGCAGCAGCAATGAGATTGATCACACTGTCGAGATAGTTGTCGAGCTTGGGGTCATACTCCACGGCGAGAGAATAAGAGGCGCCCTCGATAATCTTATAAGGGTCGGTGTCGTCGAACGAAAAATCACCCTTGTGCTCGCCTTTCATCAATCCGCCGGCAATGGCAAAATTGTCAAAGCGCCCGTTTTTTTCACATTCTTTGAATGCTGACGGGATGGAGACTTTTCTGTTTGTTTCTATGCGGGGAGCCCAGAAACTGTCGTCGATATGAACCTTGGTAAACGCCACTTCCTTCACCGGAGCGTCGGGGGCTTCATAGGCTTCCGCGCCCGTGCATGCGGAGAAACCGAGTGCCGCACCGCAGCATGGCAGGAGTAATGTAAGAAGGTTTTGTTTCATGATAGGTTAACGTTAAAATATATGGTGCAAAGTTAACATTCATATATTTTAGGCGATAACAATAGCGTCCAATATAATGATAAAATTGTCCAAAAACGGTGAAAAATCGTAGAATTGTACGATTTTAGCATACCTTTGTACGTATTTATAACTGAATTCCCAATCTTTCTCTTAACTTTGCAACGTGAACGATAATCCACCGTTCATGACAAATTTTCACATTATTTAAGGCGACGTTTTTTCATGAGAAGATGTCTGCATGGAATTGTCGCCACTCACTTTTACTACATCTAACGTTAACCTTGACATTCATGAAAAGATTATGTTCACTCAGCGCCGGATTTGCTGTGGCGGCATGCTCCTTCATATTTCCGGCTAATGCCAAAGTGGCAACTGCAGTGTCGCCCTCAGGACTTGTCGGAATCTCTGTGGAAGACTCCGGCAAAGAGAATATGCTATTTTCTGTCACATATGACGGACGTCCTGTTCTTGAGAAGTCGCAAATAGGAATGAGCGTGTCAGGGAAATCTTCACAGCAGGAAATCAAGAAATCCTCACTAAAGAAAAATATAAAAGAGTCGATCACCGCCCCTTTTCATCACACGCCACGGTATGACACGGAATACAACGAACTCACACTCTCGCTCAACGACGGGATGAAACTTGTGTTCCGCATATTCAACGACGGCGTGGCCTACCGCTTCTCATCTTCCGACAAAAAAGGGGGAACCATCGACGGCGAGACAGCCGACTACAGACTGGCCGGCAACCCTACCCTTTATCTCGCCCATTCCACAAACCCCGACAACCCGGAGGCAATGGCATTCCAGAATTTCTATGCCGTGACTCCCGCATCGTCGGCCTCTCCCCTTCTCTCATTCCTGCCGGCAACAGCCGACTTCGGGCAGGGACTGAAAATGACATTTCTCGAAAGCGACCTTGAGGCTTACCCGGGGATGTTCCTCTCAGCGGATTCAACGTCCAACACTTTAAAAGGTGTGTTTGCAAAATATCCTGCCTCCACCGATTTCTACCCCTGGAGGAAACAGCAGTATGTGACATCGCGCGAGAATTACATTGCCAAGACTTCCGGCGCGCGCAACTTCCCTTGGCGCGTTTTCGCAATCACTACCGACGACAGGGAAATGCCGGTCAACAACCTGGTCTACACCCTCGCCTCTGAATCGAAAGTGGCCGACACATCCTGGATAAAGCCGGGGAAATCGGCCTGGGAATGGTGGAATGACTGGGGACTTCGCAATGTGCCTTTCAAAGCCGGAATCAACAACGACACATATAAGTATTTCATTGATTTCGCTGCCGACAACGGCATTGAATATGTGGTGCTCGACGAGGGTTGGTATGACCCGAAAAGCGGAGACATGCTCACCACTGTGCCTGAAATAGACTTTCCGATGCTCACAAAATATGCAGAATCGAAGGGCGTAGGGTTATGGCTATGGACAGTTTTCAATGTGCTCGACTCACAACTTGAAGAGGCATGTAAAAAATATAGCGACTTGGGCATCAAGGGATTCAAGGTTGACTTCCTCGACCGCGACGACCAGGACGCCGTGGAGATGACCTACAGAATTGCCGATGCAACAGCGCGTCATAAACTCATGCTCGACCTTCATGGCTTCTACAAGCCCACCGGCCTTAACCGCACATATCCGAATGTGGTGAACTATGAGAGCGTCTTTGGAATGGAGGAGATGAAATGGAGCGATCCTTCGGTTGACATGCCCGAATATGATGTCACGTTCCCGTTTATACGCATGATGTGCGGCCCGGTGGATTTCACCCCCGGAGCCATGCGCAACGCCTCAAAGGCAGACTGGAAAGCCGTGTATTATAACCCTGTGAGCCAGGGCACACGCTGCCATCAGATTGCCAACTATATTGTGCAGGACTCACCTTTCACAATGCTGGCCGACTCTCCATCAAACTATATCGAGAATCAGGAATGCACGGATTTCATCACATCCATACCGACTGTGTTCGACTCCACTCGGGTGATAGACGGAAAATTGGGTGAATATATAGTGACTTTAAGGAAAAAAGGTAATAATTGGTTCATCGGGGGGCAGACTGACTGGAATCCCCGCGATTATGAGCTCGATTTCTCATTCCTTCCGTCTTCTCAAAATTTCAAGGTTACACTGATTAAGGACGGAATCAATGCGGAAAAGCAGGCGCAAGACTACACTGTGGAGGTATTTTCGGTTAATTCCGGCAACCGCAAGCTCATCCACATGGCGCCGGGCGGAGGCTTCGCGCTCAGAATTGCCCCCCTCTCTCTTTGACAATGCTAAATACACAGTGCATGATGCTCAATTCATCATGCACTGTGTATCACGCATTATTCACTGAATAAATAATTTGCTGATATGAATAAGATAATACCTGCTGCGCTCCTGTTCTGCTCTTTGTCGGCTTTCGCCAAAGGCGACAAGGCGCATAACGACCCCGGGACGTTCAACCCTGTGATTCCGGGATATTTCGCTGACCCTACGCTCAAAAAATTCGGCGACACATACTACGTGTATGCCACTACCGACGGCAGCGGCGCGGGGTTCGGCCCTGCACAGCTCTGGCAGAGCAAAGACCTTGTGAACTGGACTCTCATGCCCATGAACTGGCCTGACAGCCACTGGATATGGGCGCCCGACGTGCTTCACAATGCCAACGACGGCAAGTATTATTATGTGTACTGCCAGCCTTGTCAGATTCATGTGGGCGCGGGAGAGACTCCCCGCGGCCCATGGAAAAACATTCTTGGAGAAAGCGAGGCGGTGCTTGTGCCTGACAGGTTTGTGACCAACGCCATAACCCTCGACGGGCAGACGTTTGTTGACGACGACGGATCCATATATATGTACTGGGGCACATGGGGAATATATGACGGCTTCGGATGCGGCGCCGGGAAACTTAACCCCGACATGAAAGGGTTTTCTGAAACCAGGCTGATTCCGAACACGGAGGCTACAGATTTCTTTGAGGCTCCGTATGTGCTGAAAAAGAATGGCACATATTATTTTATGTATTCTTCCGGCTCCTGCCATGACCACACATATCGTGTGCAATATGCCACAAGCGACAAGCCTCTTGGCCCCTACACATATCAGGGATGCATACTTGAAACAAACGCCGACGGCTCTGTACACGGCCCCGGCCACCACAGTGTGTTTCAAGACGGCAAGGACTACTACATAGTGTATCACCGTCATGACAATCCTCACTCAAACCGGGGATTCCACCGCCAGGTCTGCATCGACAAAATGGAGTTTGACAAAGACGGCAAGATTCTGCCCATAAAGGCCACTCATGACGGCATAGGTTATCTCGGGAAAGCCACTGCCTCAAAGAAAAATCTTGCACACGGCAAGAAAGTTAAGGCCTCCTCTTTCTATGATGACAATTTCAAACCTGAATATGCCGTAGACGACAACAACGGCACTCTCTGGCGCCCTGCCGGAATGGGACAGGAATGGATTGAAATCGACCTCGGAGGGAAGAAAAACATCAAAACCATCTGGACTCAGTGGGAATATGGCACTCAGTTCTACCAGTATCTCATCGAGACATCGCCCGACGGCAAGATTTGGGAAGTGTTTGCCGACAAGCGCAACAATCGACTGGCAGGAAGCCCGATGGTTGATTTCGGCAACACCGATGCCCGCTATGTGCGCATAACCTCTACAGGAGGTGAGAAGGCCGGATTCAACGGCGCCCTCTGGAATGTGAAGGTGTTCGACTCCGTGGAGGCAAAGTCTCCGCAACAATGGCTCGGACTCACCGGCGCCGATTGGGACGGACGCGAATGGCAGAACAACCAGGGCCAGCTCGGCGGCTCTTTCAAGCTCCTTAAAGGGAAAGCCTATTCTAAACGCATAGGCGGAAAAGAGGCTATCGTGATCGACCCGAAATCTGAACTGGTGTTTGAGAACGACCTTATAAAATCATCAAAAGATTACACCGCTTCTGCCGTGACATTCAAAGACAATCAATGGGTTGCCGTCGACATGGAGAAATCGCTGTCGAAAGGGAAGTTCACCATCAAGACCAAGAAAGAGCCGCTTATCCTGGCTGACCTGCGCTACTACAACTGGAAACTCACTGACGCAGAGAAGACCTTCGACGCCACAAACTCTATACGCCGCCAGCCGGTGGCAGACCGCGCTCTCAAAGGAACGGTTGTTGAAATCAACGCCTCTCCATTCAATGCAGGCGACACTGTGACATATATTCCCAACAACGGAATATCCGGTTATTTCGAGACTCTTCAGGCCCCGGCCATCGTGGAGGAAGTGAAAGGGAAGAAAGGGTTCAGATTCGACGGCGAAACATTCTACCGCTCAAGCTTCCCCCTGCCGGCAACTATGCGCGACAACGCGCCCTACACTCTCGAAGCCGTGATTCTAAATCCGGAAATCGCTGAGAATGAATGCTATGCTGACTTCACCACAAGTCACGACGAAATGGAGAAAATCATGGGAGTGAACGGCACAGAGCCTCGATGCGGCGTGATGCAGCATTACGGATGGTATGAAGACGCCGGCTGGAAAGATGTCAAGAATCTCGAAGGCGAATGGCAACATATCTACGTGTGCTTCGACGGACGCATAGAAAAGGTGTATATCAACGGCAAGCTCGTGAGCGAAAAAGACATCCAGCTCCTCGTGAAGCCTTCTCAGTTTGTCACTCTCGGACGCAATGCCGAAAACGAATGGCCATTTACAGGATATATCCATTCATTGCGTCTTTCCGACGAGTTCATACCTTTTGAGAATTGAGAATTTAAAATCGACTACAGTAATTTCAAAAATAACCTATCATCATGAAAAAATTAATGACAGCCGCCCTGGTTGCGTCTCTTGCCTTCCCCGCGTTGGCAAAAGCTCCGAAAGCCGGCCACGGCTATCCCATCAACCCGGTGCCTTTCACTTCGGTGAAAGTTACCGACGATTTCTGGGGTCAGCGTCTCAAAGCGAGCCGCGAAGTCACTATCCCTTTGGCATTCAGCAAATGCGAAGAGACCGGCCGCTACGAGAACTTCATTAAAGCCGCCAACCCTTCCGACACTATCCACGTAGGTGGCCTCGCCTTCGACGACACCGACGTCTACAAGACTATCGAGGGTGCCAGCTATCTGCTTCAGACTTACCCCGACAAGCGCCTTGAGAACTATATCGACAGTGTGCTTGTGATTGTGGCCGCAGCCCAGGAGCCTGACGGCTATCTCTACACTTCCCGCACAATGAACCCCAAGCATCCTCACGAGTGGGCCGGCTCAAAACGCTGGGAAATGGTGGAAGACCTCAGCCATGAGTTTTATAACCTCGGCCACATGGTGGAAGGCGCGATAGCACACTATCAGGCCACAGGAAAGCGAAATTTCCTCGACATCGCAATCAAATATGCCGACTGTGTTTGCCGCGAGATTGGCGACGGGCCTAACCAGGTTGCCCGCGTTCCGGGCCATCAGATTGCAGAGATGGCTCTTGCCAAGCTCTACCTCGTGACAGGCGACAAGAAATATCTCGACCAGGCCAAATATTTTCTCGACAAGCGCGGCTACACATCCCGCACCGACGAATATAGCCAGGCTCACAAACCTGTGATTGAGCAGGATGAGGCTGTAGGACACGCTGTGCGCGCCGCATATATGTATGCCGGCATGGCCGATGTGGCCGCCCTCACCGGCGACTCCGCATATATCAATGCCATCGACCGCATATGGGACAATATCGTGGGCAAAAAATATTACATCACCGGCGGCATCGGCGCCACAAGCAATGGCGAGGCGTTTGGAAAGAACTACGAACTCCCCAACATGTCGGCCTACTGCGAGACTTGCGCCGCTATCGGAAACGTGTATGTTAACCACCGTCTTTTCCTACTCCACGGCGATTCAAGATATTATGACGTTGCGGAACGCACTCTCTACAACGGCCTTATCTCCGGCGTGGCTCTCGACGGAGGCGGCTTCTTCTATCCCAACCCGCTCGAAAGCATGGGCCAGCACCAGCGTCAGCCCTGGTTCGGCTGCGCATGCTGCCCGTCGAACATAGCCCGCTTCATCCCCTCGCTGCCCGGCTATGTGTATGCCGTGAAAGATAACGATGTGTATGTGAACCTATTCATGTCGAACAACGCCAACCTCGACGTAAACGGCAAGCAGGTTGCCATAAGCCAGCAGACAAACTATCCCTGGAATGGACACATAGCTCTCACCGTAGACAAGAACAAGGCCGGAAACTTCGATCTCAAGCTCCGCATCCCCGGATGGGTGAAAAACAAACCTGTGCCCAGCGATCTTTACGCCTACAGCGACGGCAAGCGCCTCGGCTATTCTGTGACTGTAAACGGACAGCCGGCGGAAGGCTCACTCACTCCCGACGGCTACTACACCATCGGACGCAACTGGAAGAAGGGCGACAAAGTGGAACTCCACCTCGACATGGAGCCCCGCACAGTCAAAGCCAACAACAAGGTTGAAGCCGACCGTGGCCGAATAGCCGTTGAACGCGGGCCTATCGTGTATTGTGCTGAATGGCCTGACAATGACTTCGACGTGCTCAGCATCTTCGTGAATCAGAAACCCAAGTTCACTGTCACTGAGAAGCCTGAACTCCTTGAAGGTCTTGTGGTACTCTCCACCGACGGCCAGACCCTCGGCTACGACAACAATGGCCGCCTCGTGACTAAAGATGTGAAACTCAATCTCATACCCTACTACGCATGGTGCCATCGCGGCAGCGGCAACATGGCGGTATGGCTTCCGCAGGAATTGAGCGCTTCGCGTCCGGTAATGCCACCCACATTGGCATCCAAGAGCAAAATCAACGCATCCTCCGAGATGTATTCACTCTCTTCTCTCAACGACCGCCTTGTCCCGAAAGATGAGAACGACCGCTCAGTTCCCTACACCCACTGGTGGCCGAAACAGGGCACTACTGAATGGCTATCTTACGAGCTTCCTTCAGAGGAGGCAGTGCAGAGCGCTACCGTATACTGGTATGACGACGGCCCCTGGGGCGGATGCCGCGTGCCAAAGTCATGGAAACTCTATTATAAGGATGCTTCCGGCAACTGGCAGCCTGTGACCGGCGCCGACAATTACGGCCTCGCAAAAGGCACTCCCAACACCGTGAACTTCGACCCAGTGAAGACATCTGCCATGAAGCTTGAAGTCGAGCTCCCCGACGACAACTCCACCGGCATCTTCGAATGGAGCCTCGACTAATCTCGACTCCATTCTACACATAACATAACATCAAAGCCATGCAAATTTAAATTTGCATGGCTTTGATGTTACCATGTTTTCACAACACTCCTGTCATTTCATTTCCCTCCTCTTTTAAAGAATGATTAAATCTATTTATAATGTGGCAAATACTGATAATTTTATTTAAATTTGCAAAATAAAAACCATGAACCACCTCTTATATTGAAAACATTATGAACCTAAAAATCGCAGTACTTCCGGGCGACGGAATCGGGCCGGAGATATCCGTGCAAGGCGTGGCCGTAATGAATGCCGCATGTGAAAAGTTCGGCCATAAGGTCTCCTATGAATACGCCATCTGCGGAGCCGATGCCATAGAAAAGACCGGCGACCCTTTTCCGGAAGAGACTTTCAGAATCTGCATGAATGCCGATGCCGTGCTTTTCTCTGCCGTGGGCGACCCTAAATTTGACAATGACCCAACAGCCTCGGTGCGCCCCGAACAAGGGCTTCTGGCAATGAGAAAGAGACTGGGGCTTTTCGCTAATATCCGCCCTATCGAGACGTTCGATTGCCTCCTTCATAAATCGCCGCTCAAAGACGATATTGTAAGAGGTGCCGATTTCATATGCATCCGCGAACTCACGGGAGGGATGTATTTCGGAGAAAAATACCGCGACAATGACAAAGCATTTGACACCAACATCTACACACGTCCTGAAATTGAACGTATTTTGCAGGTGGCTTATGATTATGCCATGCATCGCCGCAGGCATGTAACGGTCATCGACAAGGCAAACATACTCGACACTTCCCGCCTATGGCGCAAGGTTGCCAAAGAATTTGCCGATAAATATCCTGAAGCCACGACAGATTATATGTTTGTTGACTATGCATCCATGAGAATTATTCAAGAACCCGGATTTTTCGATGTCATAGTCACGGAAAACACATTCGGCGACATCCTTACCGACGAGGCAAGCTGCATTTCCGGCTCCATGGGGCTTCTGCCGTCGGCATCCACCGGCGAACACACTCCCGTGTTTGAGCCGGTGCATGGCTCGTGGCCTCAGGCAAAGGGACTGAACATCGCCAACCCGCTTGCCCAGATTCTCTCTGTGGCCATGCTGTTTGAATATTTCAATCTCACTGAAGAAGGGCCTTAATCCGCAAAGCCGTCAAGGCTTCTCTCGACGCGAATGTGCGCACGCCTGAGATTCAAACGGAGGGAGAACCTTTCTATGGCACCCGCGAAGTCGGAGCCTGGATTGCCGACTATATCCGCAACGCCTGATTTAACACCTTTCTATAAAAACAGGTCTATAATAAACAGGCTAATCAATCAGAAACAGGCTAATAAAAAGGTGCGCACTCAAATAGTATCTATTAATATCTATTCTCAAAAATAACAATCTATAAACATGAAAAAGAATTTTATCGCCTTGCTGTCGCTTCTCATTTCGGCTGGAGCGGCATCGGCGCAAGAGGCGTTGTGGCTTTTTGCCCCGGTGGAATCACCCGTAGTGAACAGCGACTCCACAGTGACCCTCTCCATATTCGCCCCGAACGCATCAAAAGTGGCGGCTCACGGATTCGGAATGAATCCTCTGGAGTTGACCCGCAGCGACAATGGCACATGGAGCGTGACAACGCCGAAGATGAAGCCTGACCTCTACACTTATTCTTTTGATGTAGACGGCGTGAGAACCATCGACCCGGCAAACGCCTACACAGCCCGCGACATCTCCATGATTTTCAGCGAGGTGATTGTGCCGGGCGGCAATGCCGACCTCTATGCTCCCCGCGATGTGCCTCACGGCACTGTGAGCAAAGTGTGGTATCCCTCCCCTTCTCTCGACGCCACACGCCGTATGACAGTCTACACTCCGGCCGGATATGAACAAAACCCCGACAGACGCTACCCGGTGTTCTATCTTCTTCACGGCATGGGCGGCGATGAAGAGGCATGGAACGAGCTTGGCAGGGCATCAATTATTCTCGACAACCTCATTGCCTCCGGCAAAGCAGAGCCCATGATTGTGGTAATGCCTAACGGCAATGCAAATCTGGCCGCCGCGCCGGGCAACACTTCTGCCGGAATGTACACTCCGAAAGGTGAACACTCCATTGCAAAATTTGGGAAATTCGAGAACTCGGTGAAAGACATCATCGGGTATGTGGACTCCAACTACCGCACCATCCCCGACAAGGCACACCGGGCCATCGCGGGGCTGTCGATGGGGGGAGGACATTCATGGCGCACGTCAATGCTCATGCCCGACACATTCGATTATGTAGGTCTCTTTTCCGCAGCTGTGAGATGGAGCGGAAACGGCGTTGAAACAAGCAACGAAGAAATCTCCGAGCCGCTCCAACGCCAGTTCAAGAACGCACCAAAATTATACTGGATAGCCATCGGCAAAGATGACTTCCTCTATAAACTCAATGAGGATTACCGCTCGCTGCTCGACTCCATGAATATCCCATACGAGTATCATGAGAGCGAGGGTGGACACACCTGGACAAACTGGCGCGACTATCTTGTGATGTTCACGCCCCGTCTGTTCAAGTAATCAAGCCGTCAGCCAACGACGGTCAACTCCGGCACCCAGGCTTTAACCTTGACAGGCTTGTCAAGACCCCTCACCGGCACCGTGGCATCTGTATCGCTGAATACGATGGCCACGGTGTTGTTGCTTTCCGTGTCACGCTTGATTACCACAAGCGCCTTCCCTCCGTTCTTCGGCTCGAAGAATGTGAACTCGGAAGAGCCTCGCCACATGGCAGGGTTCTCGGCACGAAACTTCATCACCTTTGCCACATAATCGCGCAGTCTGCGCTCATTGTCATTGCGAGGTTCAAGATGTCCGGTGGTGCGTGCGATGTTGTCTTTCTGCGCGCCGACGGCATCGCGTGTGTCGTCGCCGAACTCGTCGCCGTAGTAGAGGGTTATCGGCCCCGAATAAGCAGCGAGAATTGCATGTCGCGTCATCATCTTCTCATAATAATAAGGGTCGGCCGGATTGAAATGGTCGGCAAGGCGATAGCCGTCGTGGTTTGACAGGAAAAGGTTGGGCATGACCTCATCATTGAGATACCCTCTTGAAGATGCCGGCGAAAGGATCTTCACCACGTCCATCCATCCGTTTTCAAGACCTTCGGAGACAGTGTCCTGCATCTCACCGCTTATAAGAGCCTTTCCATCGAAATCGAAAGCGCTCTTCAAGCCGCCGTCGCGATAGACGCCACGGTTGATGACATCTGCCGTTCCCCAGTCTTCACCTACCATATATCCGAGAGTGCCCCACTTCTCGCCGCGTTCGCGACGTGCCTTGGTCAAGTCTTCCACCGCTCCCCTTATCTCGTTCCAATAATTGTGACCGCCCTGAGTGGCCTGATAAGCCTGGTCGAGGCGCCATCCGTCTATATTGAACTTGTCAATCCAGTAAGTCGCCACCTCCTTTATATAATCGAGCGAACCGGGATAAGACACATTCCCGGTGCCGCCTTCCGGCCCCCTGTCACATTCAGTCACCGTAACATCGAGTTCATAACCCGACGGAGAAGGCTCCGTGACGCCGCCATGATGACCGAACACGCCGTCAAGAATCACATACATTCCACGCTTGTGGGCCTCGTCAACGAGTTCGCGGAAATCGGCTTCAGTGCCAAAATGCGGGTCAACGGCAAAGAAATTATTAGTAAAATAACCTGTGGCCTGAAGTTTCTCGCCGCCGGAGGCAGTAGAGCTGTCAAAAATCGGTGTCATCCATATGGCATTCGCCCCCAAGCCCTTGATATGGTCAAGAGAATTGATAATGCCGCGCAGATTACCATTTTTCATGGCATTGTCCGGTCCCCACATTGCCTTATATCCCGGAGCGCCCGTGGAGTCATTCTGAAACGAGGCCACCATCACCTGATAGATGGTCAGTTCGCGAGGGTCGCCCGTAAGAGCGGCAGCCCCCTCAATCCGAAAAAGCCGGCGAGCAACGCCAGCAAAAAAAATCTGAATCTTTTCATGATAAGCATCTATTATAAGAATTTACAAACAAATATTATAAAACACAATCAAATCCGAAGCGTGAATCATCACAAAACAGCCCCACGCCCGGTTTCCTCACAAAATTAGCAATTCTCTTTTACACTCGCAACACCAATATTAGCCCGACCTTACACCTGTCATCTCCTGCCTCCGTCTTACTGGCCATGCTCCTGTCTTCACCTTCTGCATAACGCATACAAAACGTGCCACTCAATATATTCTGTATATAGTTCTACTTATCTTATTCATATCTTAACCATATCCCGTTTACTTCTTCTCTATGTCTTTCCGATATTATCAAATTGTGTGTCAATTTTTGTGTCAAATTATGTCGCAGATTTGAGGAGATTTTGTGGCCCGGATTTTGAGGAATGAGGATTTTTTGCTAACTTTGCAGGCAAAATAAATGAAATGACGACAACATCGGAAAGTCGAATATCGTTTGTTATGCACAACCAGCAGACTAAGCAAAACGGAAGCTTTCGCCTCCCGGCAACTTCCTTTTTTCAGATATTTGGGGCAGCTCATTGGTGAGTTGCCCTTTTTTTATTCCTCTGCCCGGTTTTATTTCAAGCGATTTTATTCATTCCTTTAAGTCATAATCTCTCATCACTCTAAAAACAGCAAGTTATGAATCCCAACAAAACTATATGGATTGCCGGCGCCAATGTCTGGAATGAAGGTAAATTCTCAGAAACAAATATCGCTATCCGCAACGGCAAAATTACTGAATCGGGAGGAACACTTCTCGAGAGCGAAAGCCCCGACACACAAATAATCCGCGCCGACGGCAAATATCTTGTGCCGGGCCTTGTGGATATGCACGTGCATTTCCGCGAACCTGGATATTCCTACAAGGAAACTATCGCCACTGGCAGCCGCGCAGCCGCTAAGGGAGGATTCACTACTGTATGCACTATGCCGAACCTCAATCCGGCTCCCGACTCTGTAGAGAATCTTCAGAAGCAGCTCGACATTATCCGTAAGGATGCCGCTGTGAACGTGCTTCCTTACGCAACCATCACTCAAAAAAGGATGGGGCACGAACTTGTGGACTATAACGTCCTCGCCCCGTTGGTGGCGGGATTCTCCGATGACGGCACCGGAGTGCAAGACGAAGACGTGATGCGCAAGGCTATGGAAGGGATTGCCCCGACAGGGAAAATTCTTGCCGCCCACTGCGAAGTGGAGGCCCTGCTCTTCAACGGATATATCCACGACGGGGAATATGCACGCGCCCATGGCCATCGCGGAATCTGCTCTGAATCGGAATGGAAGGAGATTGAACGCGACATCCGCCTCTCGGAAGAGACCGGATGCCGGCTCCATGTTTGCCACATTTCCACAAAAGAGAGCGTAGCCCTAATCCGTGAAGCCAAGGCAAGAGGCGTGAAAGTGACCTGCGAGACGGGGCCACATTATCTCACCTTCTGCGATGAAGACCTTCAGGAGCACGGGCGCTTCAAGATGAACCCTCCCATCCGCAGCCGCGCCGACCGCGACGCACTCCGGCAGGGAATAATCGACGGCACCATCGACGTGATCGCCACAGACCATGCCCCACATGCAGAAAATGAGAAATCAAAGGGGCTTGAGAAGAGCGCAATGGGTGTGGTAGGACTTGAGACAGCCTTTGCCGCCGTCTACACCACAATGGTGAAATCAGGAATGATTTCAATTGAACGCCTTGTGAAGATCATGACCATAAATGCAAGGAGAATCCTCGGCCTCCCGATGTCTGCCGGAATAAACCCCGGCAACAATGCCGACCTCACTCTTCTCGACATCTCAGCCGAATGGACGGTAGACCCGAGGCAGTTCGCCTCAATGGGAACCGCCACCCCCTACGACGGCATGACACTCACCGGATGCATAGCCGCCACAATCCACAACGGAGAAATTCTTTGCTGAATAATAGCGCCCCGGAAAATTTCCTGTCATGCGGCGCAGGCAACGCCGACGTAAAACCGGCAATCTGACCTTAATTTCTAAGCGCAAAAACTAAACCGAGAAGACAATAAAAAAAGATAAAACCAAAAGATGAAGCCTTACACAAAAAAACTTGTGCTTGAAGATGGACGCGAATTTCCCGGAATCGGGTTCGCTTCCGACACCGAAAAAGTGGGTGAACTTGTGTTCAACACTTCGATGGTAGGCTATCAGGAGATTCTTTCCGACCCCTCCTATGCCGACCAGATAATTGTAATGACTTATCCGCTAATCGGGAATTACGGAATCACTGATGAGGACTATGAAACAAAATTCCCCTCTATCGGAGGCATGATTGTGAAGGAAAACAACGATTCCCCCTCCAACTTCCGCTACACAAAGACCCTCGCGGAAGTGCTTGAAGAGAACGGCATCCCGGCCATAAGCGGTGTCGACACACGAATGCTCACCCGCATTCTTCGCGACGCACAAGGGATGAGAGCCATAATAACCGGCATAGACACGCCTACGGAAGAAGCCGTAAAAAAAATCAAAGCCACGGAGCGCCCCAAGAATCTTGTCAGCAAAGTGAGCTGTAAAAAACGCTGGTTCGCACGCACTGCAAACTATAAATATGATATCGTGGCCATCGACTGCGGAATGAAATACAATATGGTGCGCAGCCTAAATTCCCACAACTGCAATGTGACGGTTGTGCCCTGGAACACCTCTGCTGAGCAAATAATGGCATTCAATCCCGACGGAGTGCTTATTTCAAACGGACCGGGGTCGCCTGAAGACGTGCCGGAAGTGGCAGAGACCATCCGCAAGCTCAGAGGGAAAGTCCCGATGTTCGGAATCTGCCTCGGCCATCAGCTCATAGCCCTTGCCTACGGCGCAAGAATAGGAATCATAAATCCCGGCCACAGAGGCGGCAATCACCCTGTGAAAGAGCTGCATACCGGCCAGGTTCTGATAACCGCTCAAAACCACGGCTATGCCGTGGAGAAAGACTCCCTGAAAGGCACATCTCTGGAAATCACACACATTAATCTGCTTGACGGCACTGTAGAGGGATGCGAATGTATAGAAGACAAGGTTATCTCGGTGCAGTTTCATCCGGAAAGCGCACCGGGGCCGCAGGATTCAATCTACCTTTTCGACAAATTCATAAGCATGATTCCTCAAGTCAGCAAATAATCCTCCCGGCTCATCATTAATGTCCTTAATGTCTTTAAAGTCTTTAGGGTCTTTAAAGTCTTTAATGATTCTAACCCCAATTCTATAACGATTACCAAAAAAAAAGCGATGCCAAAGCGTAAAGATATAAAGAAAGTGATGGTGATAGGGTCAGGCCCGATTGTTGTGGGCCAGGCCGCAGAGTTCGACTATGCCGGCACCCAGGCGTGCACAGCCCTCAAAGAAGAGGGATATGAAGTTGTGCTCGTAAACTCCAACCCGGCCACAATCATGACCGACCCGGAGATTGCCCACAAAGTATATATGGAGCCGCTCACTCTGGAATATGTGGCAAAGATTGTGCGCTACGAGCGCCCCGACGCCATAGTGCCTGGCCTTGGCGGACAGACTGGCCTAAACCTTGCGGTGCAACTTGCCAAGAAGGGCGTGCTTGAAGAGTGTGGCGTAGAAATCCTCGGCACATCTTTCGAAAGCATTGAAAAGGCGGAAGACCGCGAACTCTTCAAAGAGCTTTGCGAAAGCATAGGGGAACCGGTGCTTCCCGGCGACGTGGCCAACAGCATAGAACATGCCGCCGAGATTGCAAAGAAAATAGGATATCCCGTTATCCTCCGCCCCGCATTCACGCTCGGAGGAACAGGCGGCGGCTTTGCCGACAATGAAACGGAACTCCGCGAGCTTATGCGCACGGCCCTTGAGCTTTCGCCGGTGCATCAAGTGCTTGTGGAGAAAAGCATAAAAGGGTTTAAGGAGATAGAGTTTGAAGTGATGCGCGATGCCAACGACACAGTGATAGCCATCTGCTCTATGGAAAACCTTGACCCTGTTGGAGTTCACACCGGCGACTCGATTGTGGTGGCCCCGGCACAGACTCTTTCCAACAAGGAATATCAACTCCTGCGCGACAGCGCGCTCAAGCTCATCCGCGCCCTTAAAATCGAGGGGGGATGCAATGTGCAGTTTGCTCTCGACCCGCTTTCGTTCGACTACTATCTTATCGAGGTCAACCCGCGTGTGTCGCGCTCTTCGGCTCTCGCCTCCAAGGCTGCAGGCTACCCTATAGCCCGCGTGAGCGCAAAAATTGCTGTGGGATTGAATCTTGATGAAATCGACCTCGGGCACATACCGGCAAGTTTCGAGCCGGCGCTCGACTATGTAGTGACCAAAATCGCCCGCTTCCCCTTCGACAAATTCGCCGATGCCTCCAACGAGCTCGGCACTCAGATGAAGGCCACCGGGGAAGTGATGAGCATAGGGCGCACCATGGAGGAATCACTGCTCAAAGCTGTGCGCTCGCTTGAAACGGGAGTGAGCCACATCCGGCATAAGAAATTCGACGACATGCCCACAGCCGGCATCCTCGACTACATCCGCAAGGCCACTGACGACCGCCTGTATGCGCTTGCCGAGCTTCTGAGACGCGATGTCGACGCAGGAATAATCTACAACCGCACAAAAATAGACATGTTCTTCCTTGACAAAATCAAAAGTATCGTGGATTTTGAAAAGGTGGTTAAAGAGAACCCGCTTGATGCTGGCGTGCTGCGCGACGCCAAGGCCATGGGATTCGGCGACAAATTCATAGGCAACCTTTGGGGAAAGACCGAATCAGAAATATATCTATTGCGCAAAAAACTCGGCATACGCCCTGTGTATAAGATGATAGACTCCTGCGGCGCTGAATTTCACGCACGCACAAACTATTTCTATTCGTCTTATGAATGGGAAAACGAATCCGAGCCCTCTTCCCGCAAGAAAATAGTGGTGCTCGGCTCAGGCCCTATCCGTATCGGGCAGGGTGTAGAATTCGACTATTCGACAGTGCACGCCATATGGTCCATACGCAAAGCCGGCTATGAGGCTATAATTATCAACAACAATCCGGAAACCGTATCGACCGACCACACTACCGGCGACAAACTATACTTCGAACCTCTCACGGTGGAAGATGTCATGAATGTGCTCGACCACGAAAAGCCCGACGGAGTGATTGTGTCGCTCGGAGGCCAGACCGCCATCAACCTTGCTGAACCGCTTGCCGCCCTCGGAGCCCCGATTATCGGCTCAGGCATAGAGGCAATACGCAATGCCGAAGACAGGGGATGCTTTGAGTCGATTATGGAAAAGCTGCAGATTCCCCAGCCTGAAGGCGTGGCTGTGACCAACATCGAAGACGGCGTGAAAGCGGCTGAACGCATAGGATACCCGGTGCTCGTGCGCCCAAGCTATGTGCTTGGCGGACGCGCGATGCAGATTGTGAGCCATGAGACCCAGCTCCGCCATTATCTCCAGACAGCAGTTGAAATCAATGTGGAACACCCGGTACTGGTTGACAAATACATCATGGGGAAAGAACTTGAAGTGGACGCCGTGTGCGATGGCGAGAATGTGTTCGTGCCGGGCATAATGGAGCATGTGGAACACACCGGAGTGCATTCGGGCGACTCAATCAGCGTCTACCCCTCTTTCAGCGTGAGCGAGAAAGCAAAGAAAACAATCCTCGACTACACTGTGCGCCTCGGGAAAGAGATTGGCATAAAGGGTCTTTACAACATTCAGTTTATCGTCGACGCAAACGAAGACGTGTATGTGATTGAAGTGAACCCCCGCTCATCACGGACAGTGCCGTTCATATCGAAAGCCACCGGACATCCACTCCCTCACATTGCCACACAAGTGATGCTTGGCCACTCTCTGCGGGAACAGGGCATCAACGAGCTTTATCCGGCTGAAAAGAAACGATGGTTTGTGAAAACGCCGGCTTTCTCTTTTGCAAAACTCAGAGGTATGGACTCTTACCTCTCCCCTGAAATGAAATCTACAGGCGAAGCTATTGGCTATGACAAATCGCTCAAACGCGCCCTCTACAAATCGCTTCAGGCATCCGGGATGACCGTGGCCAACTACGGCACAATTTTTGTGACCATCGGCGACTCCGACAAGAGCCGGGCTCTACCGCTCATACGCCGGTTCTATATGCTCGGATTCAATGTGGAGGCCACAAGAGGCACGGCGGAATTTCTCCGCGCCAACGGAATCAGGACTCGCCTGCTCCGGAAACTTAGCGAAGGCAGCAACGAAATTATCGACTCCCTGCGACAGGGGCACGTGAACTACGTGATAAACACCATGGAACTGAGCGCCGACCATTCTCACCGCGACGGCTATCACATAAGGCGTGCGGCCGTCGACAATAATATCACCGTCTTCACATCGCTTGAGACTGTAGAAGTGCTTCTCGACGTGCTTGAAGACATAACCATGAAAGTGTCTACAATAGATGAAGAAGATTGATTCAGAAATGCAGATAAAAAACTCTTATGAAATTCTACGCAACCGGCGCCTTACCCACAAGACGTGGGTGATGACGCTCGGTGGCGACACCCGAGCCATAACAGCACCCGGACAGTTTGTGAATGTGGCCATACCGGGAAAATACCTGCGACGCCCCATTTCAATATGCGATTACTCTCTCGAACGTGGAGAGATTGTGCTGCTCTATGACGTAGTGGGGGAAGGCACACGCGCCATGAGCGAGATGGCTCCCGGTGAAAAACTCGACATCCTCAACGGCCTTGGCAACGGCTTCACAACCAATTCAGGGGCCAATCGCCCGCTCCTTCTCGGAGGCGGCATCGGATGCGCACCTCTTCTCGGGCTCGCACGCGCCCTCAAGACCAAAGGCGTGGAGCCTGTGGCAATTCTCGGATACAACACAGCGTCAGATTCTTTCGGCATGGATCAGTGGTTTAAAGAAATCGGCGTGGAGGCATACATTGCCACTGTAGACGGCTCTGCCGGCACCAAGGGGTTTGTGACAGACGTTATTTGCGAAAAACAGATAGCCGGAGATTATTTCCACGCCTGCGGCCCTATGCAAATGCTCCGCGCTCTCTGCCTGGGGCTCGACTTGCCCGGGGAAGTGAGCATAGAGAGCAGAATGGGATGCGGATTCGGTGCCTGCATGTGCTGCAGCGTAGAGACCCGCGACGGCTCAAAAAGAATATGCAAAGACGGACCGGTGTTCAGAAAGGAGGAACTGATATGGAAGTGAGTGATATGAAACGCGACCTCTCTGTGACGCTCAGCGGCGTGACCCTGCAAAATCCTGTAGTGCCGGCTTCCGGATGCTTCGGATTCGGCTATGGCATGGCTGAGTTTTACGACATTGACATTCTGGGCTCCATTTCTTTCAAAGGAACCACACGCGATTCCCGTTTTGGCAATCCTCTTCCGAGAGTGGCGGAATGTGCCTCAGGGCTCATCAATTCGGTAGGTCTTCAGAACCCCGGTATCGATATGGTGATAGCCGAGGAGCTTCCGAAGATGCGGGCCGTTTTCCATCAGCCGATAATAGCCAACATAAGCGGGTTTGCTATTGACGAATATGTGGAATGCTGTGAGAAAATCGACAAAGAGGAGCAAGTGGCCATCATAGAGCTCAACGTGAGCTGCCCCAACGTCCACGGAGGAGGAATGAGTTTCGGCACATGCTGCGAGTCTGTGGCCGAAGTTGTGAAAGAGGTTAAAAAAGTTATCACCAAACCCCTTTATGTGAAACTCACCCCGAATGTCACCGACATAGTGTCGATAGGCCGCTCGGCTGTTGAAGCCGGCGCCGACGGGCTTTGCCTCATCAACACCCTTTTAGGTATGCGCATAGATGTAAAGACCCGACGTCCGGTAATTGCCAACAGAATGGGAGGATTCTCAGGCCATGCAGTGTTCCCGGTGGCTGTGAGGATGGTCAATCAGGTGGCTCATGCCTGCGGAGTGCCCGTGATCGGATGCGGAGGCGTGTCTTCCGCACGAGATGTGATTGAAATGATGATGGCCGGGGCCACGGCTGTGGAAGTTGGCGCAGCCAATCTTATAAACCCTTATGCCTGCAAAGAGATTGTAGAAAACCTGCCGGTTGAGATGGAAGCACTCGGAATCTCGTCGCTCTCTGAAATAATCGGCATTGTCTGAGCGTTAACATATAAAAAAGCAAAACGATATATAAACATGAATGCTAAAGACGTAATCATAGCCTGCGACTTCGATTCGGCTGACGCTTGTCTTGCCTTCCTCAATAAATTCAAAGACGAAGAACGCAAGCCGTTTCTAAAAATCGGCATGGAGCTCTACTATGCCGCAGGGCCTGAAATCGTGAAAGAACTGAAAAAACGCGGTTTCAAGATTTTCCTCGACCTCAAGCTTCACGACATTCCCAACACCGTGAAAAAGGCAATGAAGGTGCTTTCAAATCTTGATGTGGACATGGTGAATGTGCATGCCGCCGGCACTGTCGAGATGATGCGCGCGGCTCTTGAGGGTCTGACACGTGAAGACGGCACACGCCCGCTGCTGATAGCAGTGACCCAGCTCACCTCAACTTCAGAAAAAGCCATGAGAGAGCAGCTGCTCATCGACGCAACCATCAACGACACTATCGCAAAGTATGCACAAAACGCCAAGGAGACAGGGCTTGACGGAGTGGTCTGCTCTCCCCTTGAGTCAAAACTTGTGAAAGATGCCTGCGGCAACGATTTCATGACCGTTACTCCGGGAATACGTTTCGCTGACTCTGCCGCCGACGACCAGGTGCGTGTGACAGACCCGGCCAAAGCGCGTGAGATTGGTTCTGACTATATCGTGGTGGGGCGCCCGATCACTGCCGCAGCAGACCCTGTGGCCGCCTACAAGTGCTGCGTAAAAGACTTTCTCGCCCTCTAATCTCCAAAAGTCTCTAAAGTCCTTAAAGTCCTTAATGACCTTAAAGACCTTACCCCTAACCTATAAAAAATTCCCCAAAAGTGGATACAGCAAAAAAAATCGCGGCCGAACTTCTCGGCATCAAGGCTGTTTTTCTCAGCCCCGCCAATCCGTTCACATGGGCAAGCGGCATAAAGAGCCCTATTTATTGCGACAACCGTCTCATCCTCACTGCCCCTAAAGCACGCAAGGTGGTTGAAGAGGCTATTGCAAAAACCGTAAAAGAGAAATTTCCTGAAGCAGAAGTGCTAATGGGCACCAGCACTGCCGGCATTGCTCACGCAGCAATCGCCGCATGGATGCTCGACATGCCCATGGGATATGTGCGCGGAGGCAACAAGGATCATGGCCGAGGCAACCGCATTGAAGGCAAACTTGAACCCGGACAGAAAGTGGTGGTTATTGAAGACCTCATCTCCACTGCCGGCAGCTGCATAGAAGTGGTGGAAGCTCTTCGCGAAGCCGGAGCCGATGTGCTCGGAGTGGTGAGCATTTTCACCTACGGAATGCAGAAAGGTCTCGACCGTCTCGCCGCAGCCAACGTAACAAATTATTCACTCTCCAACTTCAACACTCTTTGCGGAGTGGCTGTTGAAGAAAAATACATAACCCCGAAGAGGAAGTGCGCCTGAAGAAATTCATGGCCAATCCCTCCGACGAATCCTGGATGGCATGAAACATCTTATCGACCCTACCGACCTCTCCAAGCAGGAGCTTGAAGAGATCATCGATCTCGCGCTCGACATTATCGACAACCGCGAAAAATATTCAGAACGCTGCAAGGGTAAAAAACTCGCAACGCTCTTCTACGAGCCGTCAACCCGCACACGCCTGAGTTTCACTGCGGCAATGATGGAGCTCGGTGGAAATGTGCTCGGATTCTCCGACGCCAAGAATTCTTCTGTGAGCAAAGGCGAGACATGCGCCGACACCACTAAGGTGATAAACTGCTTTGCCGACATCATCGCCATGCGCCATTTTGAAGAGGGCGCCGCCACTGTGTCGGCCATGAATTCACGAATACCCGTGATTAACGCCGGCGACGGAAGCCACAGCCACCCCACCCAGACGCTGACCGACCTTCTCACAATCAAGCGTGAGATTGGCCGCTTTGACCATATCACAATCGGTTTCTGCGGAGACTTGAAATTCGGCCGCACTGTCCACTCTCTAATCAAGGCACTCTCCCGCTATGAGGGCGTGAAAGTGGTGCTGATTGCCCCCGAGCAACTTCGTTTGCCCGACTATATGAAGCAAGAGGTGTGCGAAATGAACAACGTGCCTTATGTGGAGGTTGACACCATGGACGAAGTGATGGGCGATCTCGACGTGCTTTATATGACTCGCGTTCAGAAGGAGCGCTTCTTCGATGAAGATGAATATGACCGCGTGAAAGATTTCTTTGTGCTCGATGCCGAGAAACTAAAGAAAGCTCGTCCTGAAATGCGTATTCTTCACCCCCTGCCCCGTGTGAATGAAATCAGCACTGATGTTGACTCTGATCCCCGCGCTGCATATTTCCGCCAGGTTGAAAACGGTAAATTCGTGCGCATGGCGCTCATATGCAAGCTCCTTGAATGGGCAAACGACCCTGCCAAGACAACCGAGCTTGTTCCGAAAGATGCTGTCGCCGGCAAATTCACATGCCGCAACAAACGCTGCATCTCCAACATGGAGGTAGGTGTTGAGAGTCTTTTCCGTCCTGCCCACGACAACTCCGGAGAATGGCGTTGCGTCTATTGCGAGTCAAAGCCCAAGTAACACCCGTTATTCTACCCTTCAAGAGCGCGTCATGACAAACCATGATGCGCTCTTCTATTTTTTTACTGTTTTGTTATTGCAGAATTATGAATTTTTAGTAACTTTGCGATGCGGCCGCACGAAGCCCGGCTTGGGCATGTGGGCGGGCGCAGACATTTTGAAAGCGTTTATCCGCGCTGATTCTTGACTTATCGGAATTCTCGCAAAATTTCATCATCGTCAGGGATTGAGCAACGGTAGATGCCTTGTGGTTCTGTATTCATACACAACGGAGTCTCATGAATTTTCCCGGCGGCCAATAAACTGCCAGGGAAGTTTATTGCGAGTCCGTGCTTATGTATACATTTACAGCGTAGGCTTCTGATGTTGCTCGTTCTTACGATGATGGGCAATGCGAGAAGCCTCGATAAGTGGGAGCGGGCAACGGGTACAGGCTCCTACGCTTTCTGTTTTATTATTGTTTTCTTGCCAACGAGGGGTGTCCGAAGGCGCTTTATACAGGCACATGAAACTTTTTTTAATCTTTTCAATTCTTGCCACCGTTTCTTTTCTATCGAAAATAAACGCTCAGACATCAACCGCCACCCTGGACCACAACGGGGAGCTGACAACATTCAACGGCTCATCCTCTTTTGCCAAGGCCATGGAAGCCGCATCCGAGGGAGATGCAATCTATCTCTCAGCCGGCCATTATGACGCAACCGACATCACAAAACCTGTTTCCATAAAAGGGACAGGCTTCATCGACGACAAGGATAACGGTCTCGAAGCATCTGTAATTGACTTCTCCGTAAAAATAAACTTGCCTGAAGAAAAAGGACTCACAATTGAAGGGATTAGATTTGATAACACTATTTATATTGAATCTGAACTCACTTCTTCTTTATTCCTTCATTGTGGATTTAAGGGAATAAAATTCAGCGCAACAACTAAAAATTTTTCAATGAACGGCTGTATAAATCACCAAAATATAGAGTTTTGTAAATCTCAAGAAAACATGGTGTTTAATAACAGTCATTTTACCAAAATAGAAGACGAATCCGATGGCTCCTCTACTATTTATTTTAAAAACTGTAACATTGAAGACTTTACGTATAGAGGGGTTAATTTTGACCATTCCCTACAGACTGCTACAATTGAAAATTCTGTAATAATAAATTGTCCAAACAATCGTAGTGGAATTACATGGATAAAAACAATCATACCGTCAAACTCAGGCTATCTCCCGGATGGCTCACAAACAAAAAACTGCTGGCTTCTCAGCACAGATGAAATCAACAGCCTATGGGATGGCGACTGGTGGGAATTTAAAAAAGAGGCCGCCGGGCAATATATCGGCACAGACAATACCCAAATCGGCATTTACGGAGGGCCACACCCATTTATCAAAACCGTCTACGGACCTCGCATCACTCAAATGGTCATACCAACCGAGACTGACGATGACGGAAAAATTAAAATCTCTATAACTGTTGACCGTCATGAATAAAGGCATATCTTCAAAATGGAAATACCATGCCGGAATAATAACTGTTATGCTGTCAATAGCCTCTGCCCCGGCCTACACCCAAGGATTATTCTACGAATACTGGATTGACAATGACACGCAAAACAGAATTTCAGTCCAAAGCTCAGGAAACATCCTGACTCCGGACATTGACCTCTCAAAAGAAAAACCGGGTATGCACATCCTGTCGTTCAGAGTCTCTGATGACGGCGAAAACTGGTCGGCTCCAAAGTCGGCATATGTGGTCAAGCCCCATTACTCAGAATCAAAAGCAGGAATCCTCTCCGGCTACAGATGGATGCTCGACAATGGACGAGATTTCGGCACTTCCAATCTGGATTCTCCCGGCTTACCATACACCGGAGAAATCTCCTTAAACGCAAAGCCAGCCAAACTGACCCCGGAAAACATGGTGGTTCTCGATGCAAATGAAGGAAACCCGCGTTTCGGAGCCATGTCTTCTGTAAACTTGGCATTTTGCGATGCAAACGGAATATGGGGCACAGAACGCACAGACTCGGTTGCTATAGCCGTACCGGCTTCCGATGCTGACCTAACCGAATTTATCGACAACTATGATGCTTCAAAAGGGAACTCCGGTTGGACATGGAAAGGATCAATCGGCTTGCTGATCCAGGACAATTCTCACTGGTCAGGAGAGAAGCACCCCTACTTTTGCATGGGAAATCCCTCTGACAGAGGTTTCACAACAACAATGACCCAGACAATAGCCGGTCTTCCGGCAGGAATATACGTTCTGTCGGCTTACGGACGCGCAAACACTGAAGTGACAATGCAGATGTCTGTGGGAGAATACAGCGTTGAGTTTCCCGCAGTGGGGAGCATAGGCGGAGAGCTTTGGGAGAACGCCCTCCCGGGCGACCCGGCTCTGAACCTGAAAGACGGTGGAGGATGGAGCCGCAGGTCTCTGATATTTGTGACCGACGGAAATCCTTTTGAAATCAAAATTTCAGGCACAACCACTGAACGTTATCAGTGGTTTGACATATCGGATTTCTCCCTTTATGCATACTCCACCGGCACACTGCATGTAAATTTTCCTGAAGACACCGATTTGGCTCGATATGCCAATATGCGCCTTGTTCTCGACGGAGACGGCAGAAAAATGTCGAGTGTGGTATCCTCTACAGCCAAAGAATATATGTTTCATGCAGTTCCGGCAGCCTCCCTGTACTCTCTACGACTTGAAAATTCCTATGGACACACCGTAGCAGCTCTCAAAGACATCAAACTCTCTGAAGGCACTACTTCCGTAGTTCTCTCAAATTTCAAGAAACTGACTGACCTCTCTGTGAATGTGCTCGATCCGGATAGCAATTCTATATCGGAATATATTGCCGTGGAATGGGCCGACACAACAGGCACAACTCTTGCAAAGGATAAAATAATCCGCAACATTCCTGAGAAAGAACCATTGCTCTGCAAAATCAGCCTCGAAGAGAAATTTGGAGTAAGTTACACTGAACCTACCCCGATAATAATAATCGCAAATCCCGAATCTCCGGAAACTGAGATAACTTTACAACCGCTGTCTACGAAGGAAATCAGCGGTGAGATTTATGGCAAAGATCTTCCGTTATCAAATGCCTCTGTCTCTGCAACTGAGTTTGTAAACGGCCAATATCCGCGCACAGTCTCTACACGCACAAACCGTGAGGGAGCCTTCTCTCTCCCGTTATGCACCGATTCTGTGAAAATCAACATTATGGCTGATGGATTTATCGACCTCTCCGAAGACATGGCAATAGAAAGTGATTCTCTTGGAAGAATCGAAATGACCACACTCAGCGGAGCTGTAGTAGCTATAAATGCCACCTACAACGAATCATCATCCGAAGGTCCGAAAGCAAGCATGTTGAAAATAGGAATCCCGGATATGAGCATCATTGCCCGGAATCTCACAACAAATGCCGACAGCATCGCCGTGAACAGTCAGAACGGCCGTCTTGTATTGCCGGATGCCAAGCCGGGTGATAAAGTTGAACTGACTATCACAAGTCCCGCCGGAATATTCACGCCGGTTACGGCATCAACGGAATTTGACGAAAACGGCTATGGCGAATGTAATGTAGAACTGACAGAGCCGGCATATATCGAAGCCATTTACGTCTCCAGCCAGAACAAAAACGACAAAGCCATCTTGTTCGATGATCTTGGCAACAAAGTGGCCGCGGCTGATTATGTGGCACAGACAGCCACATTCTCAAAGGTGAGCCCGGGCGACTACAGGATTGTCTCGCTGAATGCCGAACTCGCTGTCGCCAACATCCCCTCCATTGCCTTCCTTTCAGATATGGGATGGACAGAGGGAGTTGACTACACCTGCTCTGAAATCAGCGCGCGAGAAGGTTATGTGTCTTCTGTCACGATCGGCGGCATTCCGAGAGGAAACACATTCGTGCGCCACACCGGTGAAAAGGCGTCGTTCTCTTCAAAGAAAACGACTGCAACCGTAGGCAATTATCTCACTCTCACAGCATTTGTGGATTTCAAAGAGGAATATGAGGATGAAATCGACAATCTCAACCTTATTGTGGAGATTCCCGAAGGAGTGGAATATATCGACAATTCCGCTATGGTGGGCAACCATGTGAATCACGCCGAGCTTAGCGGACGCCGGCTTGTGATTCCTGTCGATGATCTCGATATAGGGGAACAAGTGAAATTCTGTGTCACTCCATTGAATGCAGGGCTGACAGTGATTCCGGCATATCTCGAGTTCTCATTGTCAGGCGAGACACTGACCGAGTCTTTGGGAAGCGCGGGAGTGGAGGTTGAGAATATGAAAATCACCGTCCCGGAGATTGTGCCGTCTTCCGAGTTAAACATTACAGGCATGGCACCCCCGAATTCGGAAATCTCCATCATAGACTGCGGAGGCGTCATAGCACAATTCAAGGCCAAGTCCGACGGAAGTTGGCAAGTCACTTGTCAGCTTAACGATGCTTTCCATCTGTCGCTTCATAATATATATGCAAAAGTGAACACTCCTAATGGAAAGAAACTGGTGACAGACACATATGCAGTGAAAGTTGACCTTACGGAAAATGAAGTGAAATCCGTCACCATGATCAACACTGCACACAATTCACAAAACCTCAACACCTGTGAATATGTCACCGTATTCGATTTCAAGAACCCGCCCGAAGAATCGCCGGTTTACTGGTATTGGCCTAAATACCCAAATTTCACTTTTATTACGAAATTCCGCGACAATGACCCTGCAAACGTGAAAAATGTAAAAGTGAAAGTCAAAACATCTGACGGCAACGAAAGAATCATCCCGACAATTTACGACCCGGCCTCGGAAGGATGGGTAGGCTGCGCCGACTTCCATTCAAATTCCCTCCCCGTTAATGTCGCGGTACTTTCGGAAGGAGCGCCTTATTCAGGAGGATCCATCGATGCTAAATTCATAGAATCGAACTGTGCCTGGATATACCTTTGGAATGTTATATTCCCGGAAGACGATTCCGAACTGCCGGATGTAACATTGCCGGAAAATGAAGACGATGATGTGCTGAAATTCTCGGCTGATGACAACGGCAAAAAAACTGATGCGAATCTGGAACTTGACGAGACCAATGAAATCCCTGACAAATCTCTTGACAGCGAAGATGTAACCCGTCTTGAAGTTCCTTTGGAGGGCTCGGATCCGCTGACAGTAACGGTCGACCTCAAAAAGGATGAAGTCATTGTTTACACTCCCGTTAAGTTCATGGAGATAATTTCCGGTTTTATGGATCTGCTCCCTGAAGACTCGGAGGCAAGGAACAACGCCGAGAATGCTTATGACCAACTAAAGGGAGAGAAGAAATTCCATAAAATACGCCTCAAGAAATTTGTGAGTTTCGCAGACGCCCTTGACATTATAATGAAGCTCACCGGCCAAAACGACCCCGTGATTGCAAAATATGCCAAGCTGATTCGCAGATACGAGAGATTGAGAGACTGCGAATTCCCAGACAATGCATATATTGACGCAAGAATCGCTGACCTCAGAAGGGCTTTGGAAATATACCTCAAAGTCAACAAACTCGCAACAGTGTTGGAATGGCTATCCGGCAAATGTAGCAATTTGCATGTAAAGGGAGCACTCCATCTTGGAGCCAAAGGGATTAGATTGGCCACAAATATTGGCGATGACTTGGTTAAACAAAATGCATTAAGAGACCTTTGGCGTTTTGAAGAAAACTGCGGTCTTGACCATAACGGAGACCCTGTGGAATCAGGCAATCGCGATGCAAAATTTGTTATGGATCCTTCAGGCTATGTGTACGAGGCTGTCACAAGCAACCGCCTGCCTGGCGTCACCGCCACTGTCTACGAAAATGTAAAAGAAGAAGACATCTATGGCGACATACATTCCGAGGCTCGGATATGGGATGCGAAAGCCTACTCTCAGCGAAACCCGGTCATCACAGATGAAAACGGCGTATATGCCTGGGACGTGCCTACAGGAGAATGGCAAGTCCGTTTCAGCAAAGACGGATACGAGCCGACATCCACAGGATGGCTTCCTGTGCCACCTCCCCAGCTTGAAGTGAATATTGGAATGGTTCATGCCGTAAATCCCGATGCAATAAATGCAACTGCTTTTGAAAGTGGCGTGATTGTGGAATTCGATAAATATATGCGGCCGGAATCGTTCTCGGAAAATTCAATAAAAGCTTCATCACGGGGCAAGTACGCAGCCGGGAAGATTGTGTCTTACAACATGGAGACCGATCCTTACACAGGAATCTCTTACGCCTCGAAAATGAAACTTGAAGTCAACGACAAGCTCATTGTGGGAGACACTATCGACATCTCCGTCGGCAATTCTCCGTTAAGCTATGCCTCCATGGAGATGCAAGGCGAACGTAATTTCAGAGTTGCCGTGCAGCCTGAAATCACTGACATCACGGCCGACAGCATTGTCTCTATATCCACAGGCTCGTCAGCCGTCATCCCGGTGTATGTGCTTCCGGAGTCTTCGGCGAAAGGGAAGAAGCTGCGTGTAGTCAGCGAGACTCCATCTTTTGTGAATCCGTCTGACAGCTATTTCCCCATTGATGAAAACGGAGTAGCCTTGGTGAACATGAAAGCCCTGCTCCCGGGCGACGGCGCAGTGACATATTCCATAGACGGCTATGACATCAGCGCGACAACCCGCATAGAGGTTGAAGAAGTTGACGAAAGTCGTGTGAACATGCCTTTCAGCTCTGTGATTTCAGGTTCGGTAGTGGCGCATGGCACAGAGATCACTCTCTCTACAGACACTCCGGATGCTGCAATCTATTACACTCTTGATGGCACTTGCCCGTGTCTCGATGGCTCGCGAATGCCGTACACAGGCCCGATTTCTGTCACGGAAGACATGGTTGTAAAAGCCCAGGCTTTCAAAGAAGGTCTGGCTCCGAGTGAAATTGCCGTATTCCATTACATTGTAGACCTATCCGGAATAGATTCTGCAATATATGACAATATCAGCGTCTCTACTGAAAATGAAGATGTGATAATAACTGCTCCTGAAGGCTCTGCGTATGACATATACGACACCGACGGAATGTCTGTCGCCTCCGGCAAGGTTGGCAATACAACAGAAACTGTTCGTGTTCCATACACAGGCGTATATTTCGTGCATATCTCACTCCCCGGCATGTTCAGACACACCGTGAAAATAGTAATCTGATTCACCCCTCTTGAGCTTAGGCTATAAATCTTCGCATCTATAGCCTACGCTCAAATAACTTCTTTCAAAATTCATTTTTTACAAAAAACATCATGAAAAAATTATTCTTTCTAATTGCGACATTCGTGTTCTCTTTCATGGATATCGCAGCACAAGAGTTTGCGTATGACGGACTCAAATACTATGCTTCCGTTGAAGCCGGCACATGTGTTGTTGCCGGATATGAAGAAGGCGCGGTCAACGGACATCTTGTCATTCCTTCTGAAGCCGTCTATAACGGTCATGCTCTTGCTGTAACAATTATTGACGCCGGAGCATTCTCTTCTTGCACATCTTTAACATCTGTAGATTTGCCGGGTTCTCTCATAGATTTCCCGGCAGCCTTCGATGGTTGCACATCTCTTGAATCAGTAAAACTGAATGAGCCATTGAAAAAAATCAGCGTTAGTGCCTTTAGTAATTGTTATGCTCTGTCTTCAATTGAAATGCCTGAATCGCTGACAGAAATAGGAATGGTCGCTTTCAACCACTGCACCTCTCTAACTTCCGTTAAATTGCCCGAATCATTGGAAATAATAGAAGATTTGGCTTTTGCTTATTGTTCCTCTCTTTCAAACATCACATTGCCGGACAATATCTCACAAATAAATGAATGCTGTTTCATAGAATGTACATCTTTAGCCGAGATTTCTCTCCCGGCCAATCTTGTCTCAATAGAAAACAATGCTTTTGCCGGATGCTCCTCCCTGAAGCAAATTAATTTTCCAAACACCCTTGAATTAATCGATACAGAAGCATTTGCCGGATGCTCCTCTCTGGAACAAATTTCAGGAGGATTCGGCATTAAAACAATCTCGGATTATGCCTTCTATAACTGCTCTTCTTTGCAGGAAATAATGTTACCTTCTAATTTGCAAAATATTAATAGAAGCGCCTTTCAAAACTGCACATCACTTTACTCCATATATTTTGAGAGAAGCGACCTCCCTGTAACCATCGGCTACGACAATTTCAAAGAATCTCCAATAACAAGTTATATCGAAGAACGTAAAAACATTATATGGCGAGATCCCAAAGAGGCAGACATCCTGATAGAAAACTGGAAACCTACTATTAAAGCTCTTGTAATATCCTCCAAAAATATGCTCGGAAACTGGTCGGGAAGTCCGAACTTAAATGACGCGAGTATCATGGGCTGGGATTACAATACCGGTCACGATGATTACATCCGGTCAATCCCTGATGCAAATTTCGCAAGCTGTCCGCAACTCTCAAGAGTTGAAATTTTCGGAGTGGACACTATTGGAGCAAATGCTTTCGCAGGTTGCCCTAATCTGGAAATACTGAATCTTGATAATATAGAAGTCATTGGTGCAGCAGCTTTTGCGGACTGCTTCGCACTAAAGAATCTCGGACTCCCTAATACATTAAAAAGAATTGAAGATATGGCATTCGCTTTAAATTCTTTGGAAAGCGCGCCTAATCTAACAAATTGCTTCAGACTGGAATATATAGGAACAAACTGTTTCATTCCTTATAATAGCAGCATGAGGTGGGAAGAAATATCCATCCCCGGAAGCGTTCTATATCTTGCCCGGGATGCAATATTTGGTGCAGAATCTGTAACATTGCAGCAAGGCATCCGGGAAATCGGGGAAAGTGCCATTCCATATATAGATATAGAAAATCTGACCGTAGAGAATATTATCCCGCCAATTATCTCGGAATATAACTTTTTTGATAGTCCTCAAATTCTTACAGTTCCTGAAGGATCACGCGAAGCATATGCCTCTACCGCGCCATGGTGCAATTTCAAGGAAATCAGAGAAGAAAAAATGACCCTCCTTTCTCTTGGCAATGACTCAATATCAGTAAAGCAGGGAGAAGCAGTGAATCTGATTGAAGCCATAAAACCCAATTTGGATTGGAACTACTACATATATAGCCCTGACTCTGAATTTGAAATCCAATACGACTACGACAACACTGCCTATTGGGGAAGCTCTCTTCAGCAAGGCAAATTCTCATTAAGAATAGTGGCATATGACGGCTACGGACAAGTAAAAGCAGTTGATTGCATAGTGACTGTAACAGAAAATGCCGGTGTGGAAAATATAACCACCGACACTTTAACTAAACAAGTAAGAATCTACGACATCAACGGAATGCTACGCTACTCCGGCAAGCTCGACGAAGCCAACCTGGCCCCGGGCCTCTACATAGCCATAGGCAACGGAATCACAAAGAAAATAATTATAAACGCGAGTTCGGGATAAGGAACACCATAAAAAAGTTGAATCGGCAGCTTGAAAAAGCTGCCGATTCTTTTGGTAATATCACTGATATTTAGTAATTTAGAGGAACAAACAATAAATACTGTATCATGATTACCGAAAGTAAAGTTACTGAAATTTTTTGTATTGCAGATGATTTCTGCAAGGAATTTGAGGGTGAGATGGCAAAAAATGCACTTCCGTCCACAACTGACACTCCAAAACGGAAAAGAAAGCGCATGATGTCGGATGCCGAGGTCATCACGATTCTGATCTGTTTCCACTTCAATTCGTACCGAAACTTCAAGCACTATTATCTGGGATGTGTGCGCATTCACTGGAAGCATCTGTTTCCGCAGACATTCTCCTACAACCGCTTCGTGGAGGTCATGCCCCGATGTTTTGTGGCTATGACCATGTTCCTGCGGCTCGCGTGTTTCGGAGAGTGCACGGGGATAAGTTTTGTGGACAGCACCTGCATTCCGGTCATACACAACAAACGCCGGTTCAGCATGAAGGTATTCAAGGATATTGCTGCCAAAGGGAAGAGTACGATGGGATGGTATGTCGGCTTCAAACTGCATCTGCTATGTAACGAAAAAGGAGAGCTGATCAACTTTGTACTGACACGCGCCAATGTGGACGACCGCAATGAGGCAGTCATCGACACGCTGACTGACAGGGTGTTTGGAAAACTATACGCTGACAAGGGATATATATCGCAGTCTCTTTTCGGGCATCTTTGGGATGACGGCATACATATTGTGACAGGTCTTCGCTCGAACATGAAACAGCGTCTCATGCCGTTCTATGACAGGATGATGCTTCGTAAAAGGAGCATCATCGAATCCATAAACGACATGCTGAAGAATGTGGCGCAGCTCGTCCACTCCCGCCATCGTAGTGTACACAACTTCCTCATGAACCTGCTTGCGGCAATGGGTGCGTATTGTTTCTTCGCCACAAAGCCGGAAGTGAACTTTGACTTTGAGGTTCCCGAGTCAAACGGGCAGCTTGTCCTCTGGGATTAACACCAAACTGTACAAATAAATCAGGCGACCTTGAAAGGCCGCCCAATACTCTATGTCTTTTGCTTGGTTGAAAAACATAAAGTTCTTATCCCGAACTCGCGTTATAAAATAAAAACGTCTGACCAACCACTAATCGAGGATGCACCGAAATGAGTTTCGATGCATCCTCGTTTTATTTTGAATCATGCAATCTGATTGTTGAATATGCTACCCTCTTATCCAGCCTGACATCGTGCTCGACGCAGTTGAAAAATTAACATATATTATTATTTCTGATTGTCTGCCTCAAATGGAAGCGAATATATTTTATCATTAATCCGAATCAATGCCCGCTCGAATCTAAGTCAATGCTCGCTCGGCACTCCCGTCAAATTTAAATTCAATAATATTCGCTTATGCTGTCAATAATCCTCTGATGGCTCTGCGGCCATAGGCAAAGAATCATCAGGCAACGCATCATATGTGTTCATCGCCGTAGACGACTCAAACAGCAACGGACGCAGTTCTATTTTTGGCAATGGCACCTCGCCCATGATCTGATTGTATATGGATTCCAAAGTGGAAGACCTCTTCGACGACGAGACCACATCGCATTCCCACACACGAATGACTCTCCAGCCCATTTTTTGCAACACAAATGTGTTTGATATATCACGCGCCCGATTGTGGCTTATTTTGCGTTCCCAGTAATCCTGATTCGATTTCGGCATCTTGAAAAACACGCATCCTTCATGGCCGTGCCAGAAACAGCCGTCAACAAACACCGCTGTCTTATACTTCTTCAACACAATGTCGGGCGACCCGGGGAGCTTGCGATTGTTCACGCGATAGCGCAACCCTTTGGAGAAAAGATACCGCCTCACAATTATCTCGGGACGGGTGTCTTTTCCCTTCACAGCCGCCATGCAGCGATGGCGTTGCTCCGGAGTCATCACATCTGCCATATTATCTAAACGTGACTATTTCGCATTTCGTTTTGAAATTAGCCGCCACACCAAATAAATTTCATAACTGTACATGAAAATTCATACCCCAACAATAACAATGAAATTATTGAAACAGATTCTGAGGATGGCCGGAGGACTGGCTGCCGTCGCAATGACAGGAACAAGAGGTCTTATCGCCAATATGCAAGACAGTCAAACTACCTGCTGCAAGGGGAAGCTACCTCCGACCTTGCTCTCATGTCTTCGTTCAGACAATTTACAACGGATTGATCATTCCCGGGTGTGACAATGAAAAGTCGTTGCATGCGCCAATTACATCTGACTTCCTCAAGCGGTCTGCCGCGAGGAGTTCTTCGCTTTTGCGACTATCCGGAATCAACGGACGGTGATTAAGCCTCCTCACAAGGCTCTCGCCTTCCCGCAGAGTCGCATTGCCACTCTCATCAAGATATGTTGCCTTGAATATATCCCAGATATAGTCTGCGGCCTCTTCCGAAGGATGCGCAAGATCAGAAGCATAAAAACGATAGTCGCGAAGGTCATCGTTCATTATTTCGTAGGCCGGGAAATAATGGCAAAAGTCAATCCTTCGGCACAGTTCCTCTACAGCCAGAAGCAACACAGCCTTAGAGCGCATATTGCCGGCAAATCCCTCCTTTAAATGTCTGACAGGACTCACCGTGAAAACAATCCTCAAATCCGGATAATCACTTTTTAACCTGAACGCAAGGTCTTCCCATTCCGTTACAATCTCTTCCTCCGTGAGTCTGCGCCTCACAAATCTTGAAGCCGGCTGCTTATGACAATTCCCGACAGCGAATCCGGGAGATTCGGCAAGAAACCAGCACCATGAGGTGCCGAAAGTAACAAACAACGCCTCCGAATCTTTCAGCGTATTGCTCAACTCTTCAGCAGCACTATAAAACAGACGCCCCGACTCATCTTTAAACGACGATGCCAGCGAAGAGTCAAAAAGCCAGGAACGCCATAATCCGTCAGCATGAAACAGAGTCTCGTCAAATTCCGCAACAGAATCTTGGGAATAAAGGCTCAGCCTCAATGCCCGCGATATAGAGAGCGGATTGTATAGCACCCCGAAAGGATTAAAACCGTTCCAAAGACATCCTCTCATTCGCCTACGCATATTGTCGGCAAAGCAAGACCCGAGAAGCACGGAAGGCTTCTCGGGCGTAAGTATGAATGGCGCACGTTCAATTTTATATTCAGTGCGAAATTTCATCATATTTTTTTACTTTTAAATCCTCACTGCTCAAGGGAGCATAACCTTGTGGGTCAATATCATTCCGTCAGCAAGATACACATTCACAAGATACATTCCCGGCGCATATCCATCCACAGGAACCGGCGACGCAGAATTACGCTTATACACACAGTCTCCTTGCGCAGAAAACAATTCCACAGCAAGAATCTCCGCATCTGCCTCCATAGAAAGCATTCCGTCGGCCACGCTCACATTCACTCGCGGCTTCACCGCCTCCGGCACATGGATTCCGGCATCGCCAACACCATTCACCGCTCCATGGAAATACATCGAAACCGGAATATCGCCCTTCTTTTCATTAAACTTTGCGCTCGGCACACGAATCATCACCTTATGCGCTCCGGCCTTCACATCGCCGAGATATATTATGCGGTTGTCAATCACATCGCCGGGACACCAGTTGCTGAATGACTGCCACTCCGCATCCGACATTTCTGACCATCCATAAATTCCATTAGCCTGAGTGTTGTATTTACGGAATGGCTCACATGATTCCCTTCCAGGCTTATACGACAGAACCTTCTCGTCATCGAAATGCACATAATGCCATCTGCGATTATATTCCTCCCCGCCCGAATTGGCGCCATGGTTTGAAGTGATCAGCACAATCTGTCCTCCTGTCACATCTTGCGGCACATCAAAATAATACGTCTTTATGCACTTACCGATTGTGTCGGTGCCCTGTTCATTGTAGTTGTTGAGATTGCTGCCGAGATGCTCCGGAGTCTTTATCACTATCGGAATCAAAAGATTCCCTTCAGTGGCAGGAGCCGGCTCTGCGGAGGTTTCAAACTCAAGCGACCCCTTGAACACATCGCTTCTGCCGGCACAGCCCTCTATCTGCTCATTAGCCGCATAAGGCACGCCAAACAATTCGTATTCAAGCCATAGGTCATACTTCTCGCGAAGCCCCTTGTCTCGCAGAATCGGAGAAAGATAGTTTATCTCATAACTATACGGCACAATGTCGGGCTCTTTGTTCTTATCCATGAAAGGAGTGATGAAACGTCCAATCTCGATACGATCCACCTCATCGGTTGTGTAACTCTCTTTGCCCTTAGGCACAAAGGCTATGTTTATATTTCCGATACGGTCATAGTTGTCGCAGCAAGCCTGCACCGACACATTGAGATTCAAATTCTCTCCCAATGCGTCAAGCTGCTCATCAGTGAGTTTCACCGAATATAACGAGCAAGAATGGCGCAACACCCCGTCGTCAAGATCCTTATCGGGATTCTTGTCCATCAGATAGCCGTCATAAAACACCACACCGTCATACACTTTAATCTTCCGCATTTCATCCTGCGCCTGCGCGCCACCCCAAAATAAGGGCAAAGCAGAAACAACCGTAAGTAAAAATCGCCTCATAATTATCAAAATTATTATTATTCAACAAATTTAATACAAAAATACGAATTTACCAAAATCATACCCTTTTCCATAAACTTCGCGGAATGACCCACATAAGCGCTTACCTTAAAACTTCGGGGCGCGTCAAAAGCGGAAATCAAATCCATGTGAATAACAAAGAGAGCCGAAACGTTGCCACGCCGAATAAATTTTAGCTGTAAATGTGGTGTATGTCAGAAAAATTTCGTAATTTTGCACTTGAAACCACACAAGCCTTTTATCGCAAAAGACGCAGTAAGATTTCAGATGAACAGACATGGCATAAACATACATTCAGCCAGACGAAAGCCCGGCTTTATGTCGTGCATTTCAAGTGCGCGCAAGCATCTTTCGGGAATCTTCATGCACTTTTGTGTGGATTATGTGGCCCGACACATGTCCGGACGCATTCAGCAGGTAAGAATTACAACGATATAACACGAGTGGACGCCATGAGTCATCATTGGCGCCCATTCCTTTTTTAAACTCAGATAAAGAAGTGAAAATAGGTGTTGTTATGGGCTCCACCAGCGACTGGGGAGTCATGAAAGCCGCCACTGACACACTCGCTCAGTTCGGCGTAGAGTTCGAAACTAAAGTGCTAAGCGCCCACCGCACTCCCGCAGAACTGGAAAAATGGGTCAGCGGCCTTCGCCAGAGAGGTTTCGCAGCAGTGATTGCCGCCGCCGGCGGCGCAGCCCATCTTGCCGGAGTGGTGGCGGCATTTACCACCCTTCCCGTAATCGGAGTGCCTATCAAGGCAAAGACTCTCGACGGGCTCGACTCGCTCCTGTCGATGGTGCAGATGCCTTCGGGAATTCCGGTGGCTGTGGTTGCAATCGACGGCGCTAAAAACGCCGCGCTCCTCGCCGTGGAGATGCTGGCGATTGCCGACAATGAATTGAAGGAGAAAATGGACGCCTTCCGACGCCAGCAGGCTGAGAAAGTGCTCGCCTCAACTCTCGACTGAATCTGAATGATTCAAACTTCAATATTGATTTCTGAAACTATTAAAATACATCATGACCCCATATAGAATTTTCGTAGAGAAGCGTGAGCCGTATCGCGTAGAGGCCGAAAGCCTTCGCAATGAGCTCAACTCTAATCTCGGGCTCAACATATCCGACCTCCGAATGCTTTGCGTCTACGACCTCTTCGGATTCTCTGCCGAACTCGTCGAGAAAAGCTCATACAAAGTGTTTGGAGAACCGGCCACTGACACCGTTGCCAAAGAAGCAGACTTTGAGGGGAGGCCATACCTCGCCATCGAGTCGCTTCCCGGACAGTTCGACCAGCGCGCCGCTGCGGCTGAAGAGTGTGTGAAGCTCATTCAGCCGGATGCCGACATCGAAATCAGAAGCGCAAAACTCCTTATTTTCGACTGTTCTGTCGGAGCGGAGGAGATGAAAAAAATAGAGCATTATTGCATAAACGCCGTTGAGTCGCGCAAAAAAGACCTTTCTGTGCTTGCCGCTCCGGAAAGAGCCGCCGCAAAACCTGTGGACGTGCTCGACGGATTCAGGGCAATCACCGCCGAGCAGGCCCCGGCATGGTGCAAAGAGAAGGGACTGGCCATGAATGGAGACGACCTCATGGAGGTGGTGAAATATTTCACCGCCGAGGGACGCGACCCGAATGAAACGGAACTACGCATTCTCGACACTTATTGGAGCGACCATTGCCGCCACACCACTTTCACAACTGAACTGACCGACATAAAGGTTGACGACTCTTTCGCCTCGGCCGACCTTGAGGAGAGCCTTCGCCAATGGATGGAGATCCGCAAGGAACTCGGACGTGAAAACAAGCCGCTGTGCCTAATGGACCTCGCCACTATCGGCGCCCGCTATCTCCGCAAAACCGGAATGCTCGACGACCTCGAACAGAGCGAAGAGAACAATGCCTGCAGCATATATGTGGATGTAGACGTAGACGGCGAAACCGAGAGATGGCTGCTGCAGTTCAAAAACGAGACGCACAACCATCCTACGGAAATCGAGCCTTTCGGCGGGGCCTCGACATGTCTGGGAGGTGCAATCCGCGACCCGTTGAGCGGACGCAGCTATGTGTACCAGGCTATGCGCGTGACCGGCGCAGGCGACATCTACAAGCCTGTGTCAGAGACAATGGAAGGGAAACTTCCGCAAAGAGTGATCTCTCTACGCGCAGCCGCCGGATACTCTTCCTACGGCAACCAGATTGGCCTGGCCACAACACATGTGCGCGAAATTTATCATCCCGACTATGTTGCCAAGCGCCTTGAAGTAGGAGCCGTGGTAGGAGCCGTAAAAGCTTCCGACGTGCGTCGTGAAAGCCCGGCGGAATGCGACGTGGTGCTTATGTTCGGAGGCCGCACAGGCCGAGACGGCATCGGCGGAGCCACAGGCTCTTCCAAAGAGCACACCACTTCTTCGCTCGAAGAATGCGGAAGCGAGGTGCAGAAAGGAAATGCGCCTGAAGAACGCAAGATCGCTCGCTTGTTCCGACGTCCGGAGGTGACAAGACTCATAAAGAAATCCAACGACTTCGGAGCCGGAGGCGTGAGCGTGGCAATCGGAGAACTCACCGACGGCCTCGACATCTATCTTGACCGTGTGCCTACAAAATATTCCGGCCTCAACACCACAGAAATAGCCATCAGCGAAAGCCAGGAACGCATGTCGGTAGTGGTTGAAGCCAAAGACATGGATGAATTCATGCGCTATTGCCATGAGGAGAACCTTGAGGTGACCCATGTGGCCGACGTGACCTCCACCGGTCGCATGAGAATGTTCTATGGCGACAAGATAGCCGCCGACCTGAGCCGCGAATTCATCGACTCGGCCGGCGCACGCCATTTCGCCGAGGCCACAATAGGCACTATCGAGCCTCGCGACCCGTTCGCCCATGAAGTGAAAGGATCTTCGCTAAAAGAGAAATTCCTGAATCTTCTTGCCGACGACAATGTTACATCGCAGAAAGGACTTATAGAGCATTTCGACTCCTCAATAGGAAAATCCACTGTGCTGATGCCTTTCGGAGGAAAGACTCAGGGTACAGAGGCTCAGGTGTCGGTGCAAAAACTTCCTGTGGGCAACCATCACACCGACACTGCCAGCATGATGGCATTCGGCTTTAATCCCTGCCTCACAAGCTGGAGCCCATATCACGGAGCGGCCTACTCTGTGGTCGAGGCGGTGAGCAAGGCTGTGGCGGCAGGTGCCGACTATGAGCGTCTTCGCTTCTCTTATCAGGAGTATTTCGAGCGTATGCACTCCCGCCATTCATGGGGCAAGCCATTGGCGGCTCTTCTCGGCACTCTCAGAATGCAGACCGAGCTCGGGCTCGCTTCTATCGGCGGAAAAGACTCCATGAGCGGCACTTTCGCCAACATCAGTGTGCCCCCGACTCTGATTGCTTTCGGCGTGGCCCCCGTAGACAGCAAGATTGTAATAAGCCCTGAATTTAAAACTCCGGGCAACTATCTATATATCGTTCGCCACACTCCCCTCCCCTCGCTTATGCCCGACACCGAGGCTCTTAAACGAAACTACATGATGCTGCATCGCCTGATAAGCGAAGGCACAGTAGTGTCGGGATATGCTCTCGGATTCGGCGGCCTGACCGAGGCTTTGGCAAAAATGAGTTTCGGCAATAGAATAGGAGCTGAGGTCAGAGTGAAGGATAGCGACCTTTTCAACTATGGCAACGGATCCATATTGGTTGAAAGCAAAGAGATTCTTGAGCTTCCCGACTTCGAGCTAATAGGCGAAACCACCGGCAATGAGCATCTCAAAGTGAATGATGCAGCAATATCTATCGATGAGGCATTCGAAGCCAACCGCAAGCATTTCACAGCCGTATATCCAGACCGCACTTCCGTGTGCGGAAAGGTTGAAAATGCCGTTTCGGGCGAAAACACCACAAAATATCAAGGCGAGCGCAAAGAGCATCCTGTGGTTTATCTCCCGGTATTCCCCGGCACAAACTGCGACTACGACATGGCTGCCTCTTTTGAGCGAGAAGGCGCGAAAGTGACCACGTCCGTGTTCTGCAACCTTACTGCCGAAGACATCGAGAAATCAACTTCAGACATAGCCTCTCACATCGACGCCTGCGACATTCTCGCATTCTCCGGAGGCTTCTCCGAAGGCGACGAGCCCGACGGCAGCGGCAAGTTTATTGCCAGCGTGATTATGAACGAAAAGGTGAAAGCCGCCATTGAGCGCCTGCGTCAGCGCGGAGGCCTTATTCTCGGCATCTGCAACGGCTTCCAGGCTCTTGTGAAATCCGGTCTTTTGCCATTCGGAAAAATCGGCGAGCTGACTCCCGATTCTCCCACATTGTTCCACAACGACATCAACCGTCACATATCACAGATTGTTAGCACTCGTGTAGGCTCTGTTGCCTCTCCTTGGCTTGAAGGATTCACCCTTGGAGAACTTCACTCCGTGGCGGCCTCTCACGGCGAAGGGAAATTTGTGGCCGGAGCCGAGCTTGCGGCACAGCTTCGCAAGAACGGGCAGATTGCCTTCCAATATGCCGATGCCGAGGGGAATGCCACCATGGACTCCCCGGCCAACCCCAATGGCTCCACTGAGGCCATCGAAGGCATCATATCGCCCGACGGCCTGATTCTCGGCAAGATGGCTCACTCCGAGCGCTATGCAGACGGGCTTATGAAAAACATTGCGGGCAACAAGAGTCAGAACCTCTTCGCCAATGCAGTGGCTTACTTCAGAAAATAACTATTCTCCCTATAGGGCTTGTAAGTTTCTCTTAGAAGCCCTATAGGTCTTATTAGTTATATAAGTCTCATAGATATTATTTTACTGAAAACAATTAAAACAACTATATAATGGCAAAAAGTTATGAAGCATCTGGAGTGAATCTTGAAGCCGGCTACGAAGTGGTGAGCCGCATCAAGAAGCACGTGGCCTCTACTAACCGCACCGGATGCATGGGCAACATCGGAGCATTCGGAGGAATGTTCGACCTCGGTTCGCTCAACTATAAGCATCCGATTCTGGTGAGCGGCACCGACGGTGTGGGCACTAAGCTCAAAATTGCTTTCGCTCTCGACAAACACGACACTATAGGCATCGATGCCGTGGCCATGTGTGTGAACGATGTTCTCGCCCAGGGCGCGGAGCCCCTTATTTTCCTTGACTATGTGGCCGTAGGCAAAAACCGTCCTGCTGTGGTAGAGGCCATCGTGGCCGGCGTTGCCGAAGGCTGCCGCCAGGCGGGATGCGCCCTTGTGGGCGGTGAAACCGCAGAAATGCCCGGCATGTATGCTGAAGAAGACTACGACATTGCCGGATTCACAGTAGGAGCCGTTGAAAAAGAGAATCTTATCGATTGCTCGAAAGTGAAGCCGGGCGATGTGCTCGTAGGCATAGCATCTTCAGGTGTGCATTCCAACGGATTCAGCCTTGTGCGCAAAATCGTGGCCGACAACAAACTCGACCTCAACGGCAAATATGAAGAGACCGGCGACCGCACACTCGGAGAAATGCTCCTCACTCCTACAAGAATATATGTGAAGCAAGTCCACAATGTGCTTAAAGAAGTGGATGTGCATGGAATCGCCCACATCACCGGCGGCGGTTTCGACGAAAATATCCCACGCATTCTCGGCGAAGGCCAGGGTGTGGAAGTGACCGAAGGCAGCTGGGAGATTCTTCCGGTGTTCCGTCTTTTGGAGAAATATGGCAAAGTGCCTCATCGCGAGATGTTCAACATCTTCAACATGGGCATAGGAATGGTGCTGGCCGTGAATGAGGCAGACGCTCCCAAAGTGGTCGACATCCTTTCAAAAGCCGGAGAAAAGGCATCTGTAATAGGAAAAGTGGTTGAAGGAAACGGCGTGACCATAAAATGAAAAAAAAGTTAGCGATATTTGCAAGTGGCAACGGCTCCAACTTTGAAGCTCTCGCCCAGGCTTGCGCCGACGGCATAATAGATGCGGAGGTGGCCCTGTGTGTCACCGACAAACCTGGCGCCTATGTCACCGAACGGGCAAGGAAGTTCAATGTGCCGGTGGTTGAATTCCGGCCAAAGGACTTCGCATCTAAAAGGGATTTTGAAACCATGCTGGCCAATCAACTCAAAGAGTGCGGCATCGACCTCATCTGCCTTGCAGGCTATATGAGAATCATCGGAGATGTGCTTCTTGAGGAGTTTGGAGGCAGGATTGTAAACATTCATCCCTCGCTTCTTCCTGCTTTCAGAGGAGTGGATGCAATCGGCCAGGCCATGGACTATGGCGTGAAAATCTACGGAGTGACCATTCACTATGTAGATGCCACACTCGACGGAGGCCGCATAATAGCCCAGGCCGCCGTGCCTTATGAAGGCAACGACCGCGACGAGCTCGAAAGCATGATTCACCGCCAGGAACATCTGCTCTACCCCGCCACAGTGAGCCGGATTCTTTCATCCTTATAGAATCAGGCACATATAACAATAGCGGAAAGCGTTGCCTCAGTTTCAAAATGCAACGGCTACTCTTATAAATCAAAACAACGACAATCAACATCTATATAATGAGAGCGTTAATTAGCGTAAGCGACAAAACAGGAGTGGTGGAATTTGCCACCGCCCTCAAAAATCTCGGATGGGAACTGATAGCCACAGGCGGCACTTTGAAAGTGCTCCGCACTTCAGGGCTTGAGGTTCTCGACATTCAGGATGTCACCGGCTTCCCTGAAATTTGCGAAGGCCGTGTGAAGACACTTCATCCGAAAGTGCACGGCGGACTCCTCGCTCGCCGCGACAGCGACGACCACATGGCTCAGTTAGCCGAAAACGGCATACAGACCATCGAGCTCGTTTGTGTGAACCTGTATCCTTTTGAAGCCACCATCGCAAAAGAGGGTGTCACAATGGCCGATGCCGTTGAGAACATCGACATAGGCGGCCCCTCCATGCTCCGCAGCGCAGCCAAAAACTTCAACGATGTCACCGTGGTGTGCGACCCTTCTGACTATGCAGGCATTATTGAGGAGATTGCAGCAAACGGCAACACCCTCCGCGAGACACGCCTGAAGCTCTCTGCAAAAGCCTACACCCACACAGCCCTCTACGACAGCCATATCGCAACTTATATGAGAAAGGCCGCCGGGCTTGATGAGAAACTTTTCCTTGCTTTCGACGCGATTCAGACTCTCCGCTACGGCGAGAACCCGCATCAGGCTGCCACTTTCTATCGCTCACCCGAAGAGGTGTCTTATTCTGTGGCCCACGCCCGTCAGCTCGGCGGAAAGGAACTCAGCTACAACAATATTCAGGACGCCAACGCCGCTCTTAACATCGTTCGCGAGTTTGATGAGCCATTCTGCGTAGCTCTCAAGCACATGAACCCCTGCGGTGCCGGCATAGGCGAAAACCTTCTTCAGGCGTGGACACGCGCATATGAAGCCGACAAGGTGAGCATCTACGGCGGAATCGTTGCCATGAACCGTCCTCTCACTGCCGAGGTGGCTGCGCTTATGAAACCCATTTTCCTTGAGATTGTGATGGCCCCCGCTTTTGAGCCGGAGGCACTTGAGGTGCTTGCGTCAAAGAAAAACCTTCGTCTCCTCGAAGTGAAGATGGACAATGTGAAGGCATGCCAAAAGCAGTATGTGGGCGTCAACGGAGGTCTGCTCGTGCAGGATGCCGACATCGAATGCAAGGATATCACTCCCGACATGTGTGTCACTGAGCGCAAACCGACTGAAAAGGAACTCAGCGAGCTCGACTTCGGATGGAAGATTGTGAAGCATGTGAAGAGCAACGCCATCGTGGTGGTGAAAGACGGAGCGACAGCCGGTGTAGGCGCCGGACAGATGAATCGTGTAGGCTCTGCCGAAATCGCACTTGAAGAGGCAAAGGCCGCCGGCATAACAGAAGGGCTTGTGCTCGCATCCGACGGGTTCCTGCCGTTTGGCGACACTGTGGAACTCGCCTCCAAATATGGAGTGACTGCCATTGTGCAGCCCGGCGGAAGCATTCGCGACGAAGACTCTATAAAAGTGGCCAACGAGAAAGGGATCACAATGCTTTTCACCGGAATGCGCCATTTCAAACATTAATGACGATGAATAAGAAAGTTCTCGTGGTTGGCGGCGGCGGACGCTGCCACGCCATAGTGAAAGCGCTGAAACGCTCTCCGAGAGTAGACAAAATATACTGCGCCCCGGGCAATGCCGGAATCGCAGAAGATGCAGAATGCGTGGCAATCGGTGTGGAAGATGTCGATGCAATCGTCAACTTCGTTAGAAGCAACGGCATAGACATGACCGTGGTTGGCCCTGAGGCGGCTCTTGCAGCCGGGCTGGTCAATGCACTCGAAGCCGAGGGACTGAAGGCATTCGGCCCCACAAAAGAGGCGGCACGCATAGAGAGCAGCAAGGAATTTGCAAAGCAGATTATGGCCAAATATAATGTGCCTACCGCTGCATATGAAGCATTCGACGATTTCGACAAAGCCCTGGAGTATGTCAAGAGCCGTCCGCTGCCCGCCGTTATCAAATATGACGGACTTGCAGCCGGCAAAGGCGTGGTCGTGGCCATGACCTATGAAGAGGCCGAGGCCGCTCTTCGCGATATGCTTCTCGACGAAAGTTTCGGCAAGGGACGTGTGGTGGTTGAAGACTTCCTCGACGGCCCGGAATTCTCTTTCATGTGTGTTGTGTCGGGCAACAAGGTGTATCCTCTTGCAATGGCACAGGACCACAAACGCGCCTACGACGGCGACAAAGGCCCTAACACCGGCGGCATGGGTGCATACTCTCCGGTGCCTTTCGTCACTGACGAAATCAGAGAGACAGCTCTCAAAGAAATTATACAGCGAGCTGCCGACGGACTGGCTGCTGAAGGTGTGCCTTTCAAGGGCGTGCTCTACGGAGGGCTGATTCTCACAAAAGAGGGGCCCGAGGTTATTGAGTTTAACGCCCGTTTCGGCGACCCGGAGACAGAAGTGGTTCTTCCTCGACTGGAAAGCGATTTCTACGACCTCATTGAGGCTGCCGTGGAAGGACGCGATTGCGAAACCCGCTGGAGCGACGATGCCTATCTTGGCGTTGTGCTTGCCTCGGAAGGGTATCCGGGCTCATACAAAAAAGGTGTGGAAATCAAGGGCCTTGACAAAGTGAACGCCGAGGTCTACCACATGGGCACCAAGCGCGACGGACAAAAGATTCTCACTGCCGGAGGCAGAGTGCTGATGGTGGTGGGGAAAGGGAAAAACCTGGAAGAAGCAAATGCGGCTGCCAAAGCTGAGATTGAAAAGATTGAATGCCCCTCTCTTTTCCATCGCACAGACATCGGCAAAGCATCGCTTTGACCCTTCCGCTCTCTTTATTCCCCTAAAAACTGTAACTCTCCCCTAAAACACTAAACATTCTCGACAATGATTATAAGCGGAACAGAATTAGCAAAAGAAACCAAACAGGATGTGGCTCGCCGTGTGGCCGAGGCTAAAGAAAAATATGGCCGCGCACCCCATCTCGTAGTGATCCTTGTAGGCGAAGACCCTGCAAGCCAGTCATATGTAAAAGGGAAAAGTCGCGACGCTGAAGAAGTTGGCTTCAAAAACACCACAATCGTGCGCCCGGCAGAGACCTCCGAAAAAGAGATTCTCGACTTGATTGCCGAACTTAACGCCGACAATGAGGTAGACGGCATTCTCGTGCAGCTCCCCTTGCCCCGCCACATCAACGAAGACCGCGTGATAGAGGCCATAGCCAAAGAAAAGGATGTAGACGGGTTCCACCCGGGCAATGTAGCATCGCTCTGGCAGAAACTTTCATGCATACTTCCTTGCACCCCAAAAGGGATTATCAGATTTCTTGACAAGGCCGGAGTGGAGATTGAAGGCAAGAAGGCTGTCGTGATAGGAAGAAGCAACATCGTGGGTCTTCCTGCAGCTAAGCTGCTTCTTGACCGCAATGCCACCGTCACCATTGCCCACAGCCGCACAAAAGACCTTGCAAAAGTGGCCTCTGAAGCCGACATTCTCGTAGTGGCGATCGGCCGTCCCAAATTTGTGACCGCCGACATGGTTGGCGAAGGCGCAGCCGTGATCGACGTGGGCGTGAACCGCGACCCCGAAACCGGCAAACTCTGCGGAGACGTTGACTTTGAAGCCTGCAAAGACAAGGCGTCTGTAATCACTCCTGTTCCCGGAGGCGTAGGGCCCATGACCCGTGCATGCCTGATGGAAAACACCCTTGAGTGTTTCCTTCGCAAAATGGGCGAGATTTGTTAATCTGTCAGAAATTAGTCGCCTATGCCGAAAGGCGTAGGTCTGAAGAAATTCCCTTGCGGCATAGGCGACTCAAAAATTCAAAACTAAAAAGATGATCGAAAGATACGGAAGAGAGGTAATGCGCGAGGTATGGACTGAAGAAAACAAGTTCCGCGCTTATCTCAAGGTCGAACTCCTCGCCGCAGAAGCCTGGCGAGAACTGGGCGTCGTGCCCGCCGAAGACGTTGAGAAGCTCAACGCTAAAGCCACATTCAATATCGACCGCATAAAAGAGATAGAGCTTCAGACACGCCACGACATCGTGGCTTTCACCCGCACCGTGAGCGAGTCGCTTGGCGACGAACGCAAATGGGTGCATTATGGCCTCACATCCACCGATGTGGTCGACACTGCCAACGGCTACCTTTTCAAGCAGGCAGACGAGATTCTTCTCAAAGACCTTGAGGAGTTTATCGAGATGCTAAAAAAACAGGCCATCCGCTTCAAGAAGCTTCCGTGCATAGGCCGCACTCACGGCATTCATGCCGACATAACTTCTTTCGGGCTTAAATGGGTGCTGTGGCTTGCTGAAATGCGCCGCAACCTCGAACGTTTCAAAGCCGCTGCGCGTGGTGTTGAGGTAGGCAAAATCAGCGGCGCCGTGGGCAACTTCGCAAACATCCCTCCGTTTGTGCAGGATTATGTGTGCGACAAGCTCGGAATCGACAGCTCCGACATAAGCACCCAGGTGATTCAGCGCGACCGCCACGCTTATTACATGGCCACTCTCGCGGTGATTGGCTCAAGCCTTGAGCAGATGGCCCTTGAAGTGAGAAACCTGCAGCGCACAGAGGTGCATGAGGTGGAAGAAGCATTCGGCAAGGGCCAGAAGGGTTCTTCAGCAATGCCCCACAAGCGCAATCCGGTGAGCAGCGAAAACATCTGCGGATGTGCCCGCGTGCTGAGAGGATATATGGCGACAGCTTACGAAAACGTTGCCCTCTGGCATGAGCGCGACATCTCTCACTCTGCCACAGAGCGCATCATAATGCCCGACGCCACAATCCTTCTCGACTATATGCTCAACCGCATGAAGGGCATTCTTGAGAATATCGTGGTGTTTGAAGACCAGATGATGGCAAATATTTATCGCACCAACGGAGTGATATTCGCGCAGCGCGTAATGAACGCCCTTATCGACAAAGGATTCGTGCGTGAAAAAGCTTACGACACTGTGCAGCCTATCGCCATGAAAGCCATGAGCATGGGAGCATCTTATCAAGACCTCCTCAAAGAAGACCCCACCGTGATGGGCGCTCTCTCAGAAGAGGAGCTCGACAGCTGCTTCACACTCGATTATTACTTCAAAAATATCGACCACATCTATAAACGTAATAAATTAGAAGAATAATGTCGGAAAGATTAGTTGTTATCGGCTCTCAGTGGGGCGATGAAGGAAAAGGTAAAATAACCGACTATTTCGCTTGTCGCGCCGACATGGTGGTGCGCTATCAGGGCGGAAACAATGCCGGCCACAGCGTGATGTTCAGCGGCCACAAGTATTCTCTTCAGAGCATACCTTCCGGAATCTTCAATCCGAAGACCGTGAACGTCATGGGCAACGGAATGGTGGTTAACCCTGAATCTGTGCTCGTGGAGCTTCAGAAACTTCACGACCAGGGAATCACAGACTACCAGCTCTTCATCTCCGACAGAGCCGCCATGGTCATGCCCTGGCACTCTGCCCTCGACGGTGCCTACGAAGGTCTTAAAGGGGGGAAACTCATCGGCACTACAAAGAAAGGCATAGGCCCGGCCTACAGCGACAAATACAGCCGCGTCGGCCTTCGCATGGGTGACCTTCTTGAGCCGGAATATTTCGCAGAGCGCCTTCAGGCTGCCATCGAAGAGAAAAACATGGAGCTGAAAATGCTCGGTCTTCCCACCTACGATTTTAAGGAGGTGTACGACCGCTTCATGGAGATTGCCAAAATTCTCGGGCCTCGCATCGTCGACACGTCCGACCTCATCAACAAGGCTCTCGTGAGCGACAAAAAAATATTGTTTGAGGGCGCACAGGGCATGATGCTATGCATCGACCACGGCACATATCCTTTCGTCACCTCTTCCACTCCCTCCTCGGCAAGTGTGCCTGTAGGGGCAGGCATATCTCCTAAATGGATAGACAACGTGGTGGGTGTGGCCAAAGCATATTGCACCCGCGTGGGCGAAGGCCCGTTCCCCACGGAGCTACACGATGAAATCGCTCATGAAATCCGCGAGCGCGGACATGAATATGGCACCGTGACCGGACGCCCGAGACGCGTGGGCTGGTTTGATGCAGTCGTGGCTCGCTACACAAGCCGCCTCGCAGGAATCGACAACTGGGCGCTCATGCTTTTCGACGTGCTTTCCGGCCTCGACAAAGTGAAAATCTGCACTCACTACGAACTCGACGGGAAAATTATCGACACTCCCCCTTCCACAATCTCAAAACTCGCTCGCTGCAAGCCGGTGTTTATCGAGATGGAGGGCTGGAAAGAAGACATCACCGCAATCAAGACCTTCGACGAGCTTCCTGAAGCAGCCAAGGCATATGTGCGCAAGATTGAAGAGCTCACAAATGTGCCTGTAGGCGTCATTTCAGTTGGCCCCGACCGCACACAGACAGTAATCATCTCCGAAAAACTGAAGAATTTCTGAGATTGCTGATACCAAATTACTAATTACAAATCTCTAATTACTAATTAAATTAGCATGTCATTTTTAACAGAAAAAGTGAGCGAGGAAGGCATGACTTTCGACGACGTGCTGCTCGTTCCGGCATATTCGGAGGTGACTCCAAACATGGTTGACGTGAAAACCCGTTTCTCACGCAACATCACTCTCAACATCCCCATCGTGTCGGCGGCAATGGACACCGTGACCGAGGCTGCTATGGCTATAGCCATAGCGCGCCAGGGCGGCATTGGCGTTATCCACAAGAACATGCCTATCGAGGCTCAGGCCGCACAGGTAAGAAAGGTGAAACGTGCTGAAAGCGGCATGATTTTCGACCCTGTGACAATCACTCCCGAACAGACCGTGGGCGACGCCCTCCGCATGATGCATGAGAACCACATCGGCGGAATACCCGTGGTTGATGAGCAGAGCAAGCTTGTGGGCATTGTCACTAACCGCGACCTTCGCTTCCAGACCGACACCACACTCCGCATCTCTGAGGTGATGACCAAGGACAACATCGTGACCACCACAAACCCCGACCTCGCCGAGGCTTCGCAGATTCTCCTGCGCCACAAAATCGAGAAACTCCCCGTGGTTGACAGCGACAACAAGCTCGTAGGCCTTATCACTTATCGCGACATCACAAAAATCCAGGACTATCCGAATGCCTGCAAAGACAGCAAAGGGCGTCTTCGCGTGGCTGCCGGCGTGGGTGTGACAAGCGACACTCTCAAGCGCGTGGAGGCTCTCGTGAACGCAGGTGTAGACGCAGTTGTAATCGACACCGCCCACGGCCACTCAGCCAATGTGGTCAACACACTGAAGGCTGTGAAACAGAACTTCCCCCAGATTGATGTGCTCGTTGGCAATATCGCCACTGCCGAGGCTGCCGAGTATCTTATCGAAAACGGCGCCGACGGCATCAAGGTAGGCATAGGACCCGGCTCTATCTGCACCACCCGCATCGTGGCCGGCGTGGGTGTGCCCCAGCTCAGCGCCATCTTCAACTGCTCGAAAGTGGCGGCAAAGCATGGCGTGCCTGTGATCGGCGACGGCGGCCTGCGCTATTCAGGCGACGTCGTGAAGGCTATCGCCGCAGGCGCCGACTGCGTAATGATGGGCTCAATGCTTGCCGGCACAGAGGAATCGCCGGGCGAGACAATTATCTACAACGGCCGTAAATTCAAATCTTATCGCGGAATGGGCTCTATCGAGGCCATGCAGGCAGGATCAAAAGACCGCTATTTCCAGAGCGAGACTTGCGACTCAAGCAAGTTTGTGCCGGAAGGCATCGTTGCACGCGTTCCTTATAAGGGCACACTTGCCGAGACCATCTATCAGATGCTCGGCGGCCTGCGCTCAGGCATGGGTTATTGCGGGGCGAAAGACATCTGCTCGCTCCACAACGCACGCTTTGTGCGCATCACCTCAGCCGGCGTGATTGAGAACCACCCCCACGACGTGACCATCACCAAGGAGGCGCCTAACTATTCACGCGCAGAGTAACCGTTTAAATCAAGAAAATGGAAAAAATATTAATATTGGATTTTGGATCGCAATACACTCAGCTCATCGCACGCCGCGTGCGTGAACTCAATGTGTATTGCGAGATACATCCTTTCAACAAGATTCCGGAGCTTGACGCCGACATCAAGGGCGTGATTCTCTCCGGAAGCCCGTCATCGGTGCGCGACGCCGATGCCCCGAAGCCTGACCTGAGCGAAATTAAAGGGAAACTCCCTTTGCTCGGAGTGTGCTACGGCGCGCAGCTTCTCGCAGCTGAGTTCGGCGGCGAGGTAGAGGGAGCCCCGAGCCGCGAGTATGGCCGCGCCATGCTTCGCGTGGTCGACAAGCTCGACCCTCTGATGCTGAATGTGCCCTCCCCCACTCAGGTTTGGATGAGCCATGGCGACACCATCACCCGTCTTCCCGAGAGTTACAAGGTGATCGGCTCTACTGAAAATGTCAGAGCCGCCGCCTATCATATCGAAGGGGAGAAAACCTGGGGCATTCAGTTCCACCCTGAGGTGTATCATTCCACCGACGGCACTCAGATTCTCGCCAATTTCGTTCATGGAATCTGCGGATGCTCCGGCACATGGAGCCCCGACTCTTTCATTGAGACCACAGTGGCGGAACTCAAGGCTAAACTTGGCGACGACCGCGTGATTCTTGGCCTATCCGGAGGCGTGGATTCATCTGTGGCCGCCATGCTCCTTCACAAAGCCATAGGGTCCAATCTGACTTGCATATTCGTAAACAACGGCTTGCTCCGCAAGAATGAGTTTAACGAAGTGCTCGATTCTTACAAGAACATGGGTCTTAACGTTATCGGCGTTGACGCAAGCGATCGCTTCTATGCCGACCTTAAAGGCGTGACCGACCCGGAGCAAAAGCGCAAGATTATCGGAAGAGACTTTGTGGAGGTGTTCAATGCTGAAGCCAAGAAAATAGAGGGCGCCGGCTGGCTTGCCCAAGGCACAATCTATCCCGACGTGATTGAGAGCTGCTCCGTGAAAGGCCCGTCGGCCACAATCAAGAGCCATCACAATGTAGGTGGTCTTCCTAAGGAAATGAACCTTAAAATTGTGGAGCCTCTGCGCCTGCTCTTTAAGGATGAGGTGCGCCGTGTGGGCAAAGCCATGAACATGGACCCCAACCTTCTTGGCCGTCATCCTTTCCCCGGCCCCGGCCTGGGCATCCGCATCATCGGCGAGGTGACTCCGGAAAAGGTTCGCGTGCTTCAGGAAGCAGACTCTATCTTCATCAATGGCCTTCGCAACGCAGGTCTCTACGACTCCGTGTGGCAAGCGGGAGTTATGCTCCTTCCGGTTCAGAGCGTAGGCGTGATGGGCGACGAGCGCACATACGAAAGTTGCGTTGCGCTACGCGCCGTGATTTCAACCGACGGCATGACCGCCGACTGGGTTCATCTCCCCTATGAATTCCTGGCCAACGTCAGCAATGAAATCATCAACAAGGTGCGCGGCGTCAATCGCGTAGTCTACGACATCTCCTCCAAGCCACCGGCCACAATTGAGTGGGAATAACGGCAATCGCATATATCGAGATTTAATAACAGACTATCAATCGCCTATATCCACATACCATTGATATAGGCGATTGTAATTAATATATATATAGCATATAATCGTACCCTAAAATTGTACCCTTCATAATTTTTATATATCTTTGCAATAAATCATAAGAATGACAACAGATAATATTCAAATACTTGGCACTGATGAACACCAGATTTATTTTGGTGATGCTTTAGAGTGCTTATCCCTCATTACTGATGAGTCTGTGGATTTGATTTTTGCAGACCCTCCTTATAATATAGGCAAAGTTTTTGCCGGGTTAAAAGATAAATGGGCTACAGATGAAGATTATTTACAATGGTGCTATAAATGGCTACAGCTTTGTATAAATAAGCTGAAACCTAATGGAGCCTTTTATGTCATGACATCTACACAGTTTATGCCCTACTTTGACCTTTTCCTTAGAGAACGTTTGACAATATTATCACGGTTAATTTGGTCTTATGATAGTTCAGGAGTTCAAGCAAAAAAATATTTTGGCTCGATGTATGAACCAATTCTTTTTTGTGTAAAAGATAAGGACAATTATACGTTTAATGCCGATGATATTTTAGTGGAAGCTAAGACCGGTTCACAGCGCAAACTTATAGATTACAGGAAAAATCCCCCTCAACCATATAATACACAAAAAATTCCAGGGAATGTATGGGATTTTGCCAGGGTTAGATATAGAATGGAAGAATATGAAAACCACCCGACACAAAAGCCTATAGCGTTATTGGAACGTATCATTAAGGCTAGTTCTAATGAAGGCGACGTGGTTTTAGACCCCTTTTCAGGCTCTTTTACTACTGGCTTTATGGCAAAACAACTTGGAAGAAAAAGTATCAGCATAGAGATTCAAAAAGATTATATTAAAATTGGACTTAGAAGATTAGGCTTAGCTACTGAATTTAATGGAGAACAGTTAATTAAAGAAGGCAAAACTACTAAAGTGAAAAATCGCAATGGGATAAAAGCACAAATAGTAGAACAGCCTAACATATTTGGCACTGATTTTTAAGTATGGTTGCGGAACATAGCTTTACTAGCACTATTAGAAAAGTGCTATATTCTTTCTTTGGTAATAATTCAGAAGCTGTTTTTGAAAGCAGCTTACTAATTCAGTACCTTAACGAAAAAACGAAATCTGCAAATAAAGGCTCTAAGGCAAGAGGCAGTTTCGCTAATCTTTATTCAATTTATGTAGTAGTGAAAGATTATATTGACCATAACTATCATAAAGCTAAAAAAGGAAAATATGCAGACTATGAAGGTGCTATTTTTAGCTATCTTTTCAAACGCCAGCGAGAACTACCCTTTGGAGCAAAGCTACAGAATCATTCTTTGAATAATAGAACCAACTCCGAATTTCAGAAGTTTTTCCCCACGGCTAACTTAATACCTATTATTCGGAATCAGGAAACAAATAGGTACTGGGTAAATGATAGCCTTCTTTGGATTGATATAAATAAGAAATGGTATAATATAGCTGAAGCTGTAATTGCTATCATAAATGAATATATTAAGACAAAGCAGGATTCTTTTGTAAGGTTTATCAACCAATGTCAGCAGATGCAGACAATAGGGAGTAAGGATAAGGAAGGAATTAAGAATTTCATTCTTGGATTACTTGCCCCTAATGTTGACGCCAGACTATTTGAAATCGTAAGTTATTCTATCTTAAAATTCTATTACATTGAACAGAATATTTACTGGGGCTATGAAATAGAAAAGATAGAGGCAGAAAACTTAAAACTATATAAGACAGGACGAACTAACGCAAATGATGGCGGTATAGATTTTGTGATGAAACCGCTGGGGCGTTTCTTTCAGGTTACGGAAACACTTGATTTTAAGAAATATTTCTTAGATATAGAAAAGATTGAAAAGTACCCCATTACCTTTGTAATAAAAGCGACAGATTCAATAGATGAAATTAGAAAAAGAATTGAATCCGATGCACTGAAAACCTATCCGGTTAAGGCTATCGTAAAAAAATATCTTGATTGTATCGAAGAAATAATAAATATTCCAACTTTAAAAGACCATCTTCAGACAGTAGAACAAAATGGACTTCTTCATCAAGTCTTAAATGAAATAATATTGCAAAGCAAAATTGAGTTTAATTACTTTGAAGAAGACGAAGATTGAAAATTAGATAAATTAACTAAATCTTTCAGTGATAAATTCCATAGATCCATATAAATCCATTTCAGATTAATTCATTTGGTATCTTTGAATTGAAGCTAACCTTCGGAGAGTTAATATCAACAAGTTTTCTATAATCGTACCCTAAAAACGCACCTTGCCAATGACAAAATCAACTTATAATATTGATAATCATCATTCCTGCATTATCGAGTGGGAATAACTCTTTAGCCACCAATGGCCAGAGAGTTTTTACTCACTGGCCATTGGTGATTATAATATTTTTTTCTTTTGTTATGATTCAGACTTATCCGAGGTTTATAAACGGCGACAATTTCAGGGCAGGCCAATATTTCAATCACATTTTAAAGGACAATAACCTTATATATTCTTCTGTGTGGACATGGTGGCGCAAAACCACTGTGGCATGGGGAAGCGTTTCTTTGGCAGCCGGGCTTCTTATCTTTGTTTTTATTCTCCCGCAAGAATTACAGTCGCAAAAGCTTTCATGGCCTATCGTTATCTCCATGATTCCAATACCTCTGATTGTTTTTATGCCTCTTGTATGGATATTGTCATACTTCTCTTCTTTTATCTCGCCTAATCGCTACAGAAGGAAAATCAAAAAATTTATAAAAACAAGTGTTCCCGGCGCAAACGACATAAAAGAACTCTCGCCCACAAACTTCATATTCTCAAGAAACGAAATCGAATATGAAGTTGCATACCCCGTAGTGTCTCTCAGAACAAATGCCAACCGCTATAAACGGCAGAAGAAATATTTTGCCATAGCTACATATTTCCATCAAATCGCAGATTCCATAGCCAACAATATACATCCCGACATCTTGGAGGCTTTTATAACTGAATGGCACGAATATTTCAAAACCAACTGCGAAGACATGAATTTGGCCATGGATAATTACGCCATACATGTGAGCTATGACAAAAAATCCATACCTTCTCGTGAAGTCATTGAAAAGGCACTCGACTTCATGCAGGAAATGATTGAGCGCCTTGAAATATTTGCAATATACGCGGCAGAACAATCCAGACACAATCCGGACATCGACCCATCATTAATCACAATGCCCAACATGAACTAAAAAGATGTTGAAGGCAATCGTTGTCTGGAATTTGTTTTATATGGCAAGAGCAAATTTGCTTCTCTTGATTTTATCATGAACATAAGGGAGAAAAAAATCTATAGAATCACACTTATAGGCACAGCTGTCAATGCGTTGCTGATTGCCCTTAAATTTATTGCCGGAATATTTGGAAGAAGTTCCGCAATGGTGGCCGACGCAGTGCATTCGCTTTCGGATTTTGTGACAGATGCGATTATTTTGATTTTTGTAAAAATTGCCGGAAAACCGCGTGACAAAGGCCATGACTACGGACATGGAAAATTTGAAACACTTGCAACTCTGATCATTGGCATTATACTTGCGGCCGCCGGGCTGGGACTTCTGATAAATGGCGCAAGCCTCGTTATTAAAAGCATTAAAGGAGAACCCCTCGAGCAACCTACTATGCTCGCGTTAATTATTGCATTAATCTCAATCGTATCAAAAGAATGGCTCTACCGCTACACGCTAAAAACAGGAAAGACTGTCAACTCTCAAGCTGTGATTGCCAACGCGTGGCATCATCGCAGCGACGCAATCTCTTCTGCCGGAACACTCGCCGGCGTGGCCGGCGCAATCTTTTTAGGGCCTCACTGGCGAATACTCGACCCATTGGCCGCCATGGCGGTCAGCATTTTTATTATTAAAAGCGGATATGATATAATCAAGCCGGCCGCCAATGAACTTCTTGAAAGCTCCCTGCCAGAAGAGCAAGAGAAAGAGATCAGAACCTTTGTGGAAAGTGTGCCCGGGATTGATAATGTGCACAATCTGCGCACCCGTCGCATCGGCAACTGCATAGCCGTTGACATGCACGTCAACATGGACGGCACTCTTTCACTGAATGAAGCCCATTCAAAAGCCACTGTGGCGGAAAAGGCAATCAAGCATAGATTCGGGGAAAATGCAATAGTGACGATACATATGGAGCCTACTAAAAAATAGTGCTATATCTTGCAATAATGAAGGTATTTTCACCGGTTTTACCACATATTTTTACTAAATAATTAAAAATGCCAGAAAATAATCCAAAAAATTTTGTAAATATCTAAAATTTAAGTAATTTTGGCAACACTAAACATTTTGTTCAACCTTTTAACGATTCCTGCATGAAAAAAATTTTTACTCTTGCCATTATGGGCTTAGCCATGACCTCAATGCCTTTCGGAGCAATGGCTTCCGAACACATAAGCCCCGTGTCTGTTGAAAATTCAGATTGCCTCGGCGCCCGTTCCGACAACATTTATACCGGCGATGAAGATGTCAATAAATGGGAGATAACCTACAACGACGGAATCCTGACCGTGACATGGATGAACTTCGTGGCAAACTGTTGCTCCGAAGGATTCAAAACATGGTTTGAAAGAGATGGAGACAAACTAATTTTCAATGCTGAAGAAAATGAAGCTTTATGTAACTGCATCTGCAATTTCGACGTGACCTCCACATTCGGGCAAATCGAACCCGGGCACTACACAATCACGTTCTGCAATTACGGTCATGAAGTGTTCACCGCCGAAATCGACATTGAAGAAGGGGCTGACATCTCCCTCTCGAAGAAACCATCAGGGATCCGCGCCATAAGCCCGGCCAATGAAATGGTGTCGCTTTCTGCCGACGGAGTGCTTCACATCGCATCGGAAGGGAAAGTGACAGTTGAAATTTTCGATGCTTCCGGAGCGACACACGCTCGCATCAACGCCGATTCAAACGCTGACATCGACATCAAGTCCCTACCCAAAGGGATATATCTGGCAAAAGCAAAAGCAGGCAACCGCATTGAATCGCTGCGCTTCGTCCGCTAATCGCATTTGACGTATTCTAAAAGAATCCTCTTGAAGACACGCTCTTACTCAAGGGCTTGTCTTCAAGAGGATTCTTTTGCTATAATACTAATCTATTTAACTGAAGTTTGATTTTTCAGGAAATCACCTTACATTTCAGATTCAGCGATCACCTCCCTGATTTCTCCGTCTTCATCTTTTTCTACATAGATAAGATAATGTCTCCGTTATTAACAATCAACAGCCATCCTCAATTGTGAGTCCCGAGTCACAATTATAGACCTCATTCTCATCAACGGTCATCACGAATTTATTCACCTCAAAAAGCACGCACATTAAAACGCCCCACTTTCAGCTGACCGCACACATGCGTTTTTGTGCGAAGTTTTTTGGTTGTGTTTGCGGATTGTAGAAAAATTAGCATTATATTTGCACCAAATTTCAACCATACTATCGTTTGAATTAACCTTTTCTGATACATGAAACATCCGATTATAATGCCGGCCATCATGGCATTGTCTGCAGCCTTGCCTATGACAGCCGCAGGCGCCGAGCCATTACAGGCAAACAGGCCGCAAGATAACAGCGAACCTCTCACAAATGAAATTGTGCGCCTCGACGTTGAGGCCCGCGCAGACTATCAGTGGCGCTCCCTCGACGGAAACACCGACGATTCTCAAACCGGATTCGAAGGGAAGTATATAATGATGAGGATTGACGGTGTTATTATGCCGGGACTGACATATTCCTGGAGACAGCGCTTCAACAAGTCGCAGGATTTCTTCAATTCCACCGACTGGATATATCTTAATTATGCGGTGGGCCGATGGAATTTCCAGGCAGGAAAGGAGGTGATCGCCATCGGCGGTTATGAATATGACGCCAACCCTATCGACATTTATGACTATTCCGTGTTCTGCTCCAACATAAGCTGCTACGGATTCGGCGTGTCGGCAGGTTTCTCGCTCACCAATTCCGACAAGCTTACACTACAGGTGGCTGAAAGCCCTTGCTCCACTGCCGACAACAGGAATCTTTACAGCTACAACCTGATGTGGAACGGCAGCCATGGATGCTTCGAGACGATATATTCCGCAAATATGGTGGAATACACAAAGGGGCATTACATAAATTATCTGTCGCTTGGCAACAAATTCAAATTCGGCAAGGTTGACTTTGAACTCGACCTCATGAACCGCGCCTCGTCTCACCAGACATTCTTTTTCAAAGACTGCTCTGCAGTGGCTGAACTTATATACCGCCCCACCGACCGCTGGACAATACACGGCAAATACAGCTACGACGTGAATCACTCAGGCACTCAGGCCGACATGGTGGTGGCTAACGGCACTGAACTCAACATGGCCGGCGCAGCCCTCGAGTTCTTCCCATTGATGAAAAAGCGTCATCGCCTGCGCCTTCATGCAGGATGCTTCTATTCCTGGGGGAAAAACGGGAATCCCGACAACTGTATGCAGGAAAAGACACTATTCGTAACCGCCGGCCTTACATGGGATATGAACATACTTAATATTAACAGATAACTTTACCGGCAACAATATGGAAATAAACGAAAACGAAACAGCCGTTATCGGTTCGGCCGAAACAGAGAATGCTCCGGCTGAAAAAACAAAGAAATCGATTCTGAGCAGATATGAAGGCATAATATGCCTCATAGTGGTGTTCGGCCTTTTCTACTATCTGGGGCAACAGATGGGTATGGCCAACATGCTCAACACCCTGATGCACACAGCCCACGACCTTCTGCTCAACACAGTGTTCTATCTTATGGGCATTTGCGTGCTCACCGGCGCCCTGGGCAGGATATTTGTGGAATTCGGAGTCGTGAAACTTGTGGAGCGCATGTTGCGCCCTCTTATGAAACCGTTGTTTCATCTTCCGGGCGTGGCTTCGCTTGGAGCAGTGATGACATTCCTCAGCGACAACCCCGCCATCATCTCTCTTGCCTCCGATAAGCGCTTCAGCTCATATTTCAAAAAGTTCCAGTTCATTTCTCTCACAAACTTTGGCACAGCATTCGGCATGGGTCTCCTCGTGATGGTGTTTATGGTGGGTCAAGGCTATTTCTGGCAACCTGTTGTGGGATTTTTCGGAGCGTTCTGCGGATGCGTGGTCTCTACAAGGCTCATGCAATATTTTGTAGTGAAGAATTTTCCTCACTACGCAGTGGAAGACGTGATCGGAAACAAGCAGGAGATTGCAGAGGAAGAGAAGAAAGTTGAGAAGTCTGGCTTCATCCGCGTGTTGAACTCCCTTCTTGACGGCGGCCGCACCGGCGTGGACGTCGGCCTCGCCATAATCCCCGGAGTGCTTATTATCTCCACTCTTGTAATGATTCTCACATTCGGGCCCTCTTCAACAGGAGCCTACACAGGCGCTGCCTATGAAGGCGTGGCTCTCCTCCCCCGGCTTGCTGAAAAAGTGAACTTCATTTTTGAATTCCTCTTCGGATTCGGCGACCCACACCTTATCGCATTCCCCATCACAGCCCTCGGAGCTGTGGGCGCTGCCCTTGGCCTCGTGCCTAACTTCATCTCGCAAGGATGGGTAGACGGCAATGCCATTGCAGTGTTCACCGCCATAGGAATGTGCTGGAGCGGATACCTCAGCACCCACACCGCCATGCTCGACTCACTCGGCTACCGCGAGCTGACTCCCAAAGCCATACTCTCCCACACGATAGGAGGAATAGTGGCTGCAATAGTGGCTCACCTGACATATATGGTTATAATGCTCTTCATTGGCGCCTGAGACGCTGCCCTTTCTGGATGATTTCTTGAAGCACTCGCATCTCGAATATTTTTATTATAAAATTTGTTTGGCAAGTTAAAATAATATGCCTATATTTGCGACCGCAAGTGCATTAAAACCAATCGTGGAAACCATTTTTTATCAAATTTATAAATCAATACTTCGGTTATTTTTTGAGAGTTTGTTAACGGCTCCGAGGAGCCAGGTGTTTAATCCATTAAAAATCTGATGTTTAGCATAAAATTTAACACTAAAATTTGGTCAAGTCGCTGAATTTCAGTAACTTTAAGGTTATTCCAAGACACTTAAAGACATGCTGATTTTCGAACTACTTGACCAATATGAGGGCATCTGCCGGAGGGCATTCTTCGGTTGCGCTACAAAGTTAAACAAAACTTTCATAGCAAACATCATCGAGATACTGATTTTAATCATGTGCATACCGCGAAAGATAAATTTTCTTCAACTCGGACGTTACGGACGACGTGGTGAACAGCGATACCGTCAGACTTTCCGTAAGGATTTCGACTGGCTGTGCTTTAACATGAACCTCGCCGCCGACCGTTTCCAGCATGGCATGAAACGACTGGCTATCGCCATAGATCCGAGCTTCGTTGCCAAAGCGGGCAAAAAGACAGACCATATAGGCCGGTTCTGGTCAGGCTGCGCCTCGGCTGTCAAGCATGGCCTTGAGATACTCGGTATCGCCGTGGTGGATGCAGACATCAAGGATGCAATGATGCTCCGGGCCGTGCAGACTCTGAACGCCACTGAACTTGAAGGAAAGAATATGACTCTCAATCAGTGGTATCTGTCTGTATTGAAGAAGTACAGAACAGATTTGCTGAAAATCACTTCATTGCTCGTTGCCGATGCCGCCTTCTCCGTACTGCCGTTTGTCGAGGGGCTGAAAGAAATCGGTTTTTCTCTGATAAGCCGTCTGCGTTCCAATGCCGTGCTGTATTACATCTACGAAGGACCGCGCACCGGTAAAAGAGGACGGCCTAAGACCAAGGACGGCAAGATTGATTTTGCAAATCCCGACAAATGCAGGATGACCAGGCTTGACATCGATCCCGAGGAAGGCGAGGCTTTTGAACTTGTGGCATGGTGCAAGTCTCTGAAGCAGAAAGTACGGCTGGTAATCCATTATCTGCCCGGAGGTGGACACCGACTGTATTTCTCGACCGATACCTCTGTCTGCGGCAAAGATGTCTATGACATTTACCGGACACGGTTTCAGATTGAGTTCTGTTTCCGCGACGGCCATCAGTTCACCGGACTGCTCGACTGTCAGGCTCGTGATGAAAAAGCTTTGGATTTTGCTTACAACGCTTCGTTTGCCGCTGTCAACATCACCAAGGTGCTCAGGAAGCAGACGAATATGCCCTTTTCTATTGGTCAAATTAAGTCTCTGATGGTCAACGCTCATTTCATAAAAAGATTTTTTGACCTGAGCGGAATTGACCCGAACAAGACTTTAAATGCTAAACTTGTCAAAGAACTCTTTGGCTTGACGGTTGATGCCGCTTAGCCTATGAATAATTTTTTAACAAACTATTGATAAATCATCACCTTATGAAAAAGCAACTACTCGCTCTTTCAGCTTGCGCCCTCGTCGGGGCAAGTTCGTTTGCAGCAACTTCTCCAATCATCAAGGGTGGGACATCCTTGGGTGAAGGTCGAGTTAAACCGGGCATTACCGTCAATCAGACAAACCTCAATGCCAACAAACCCGCCAAGGCTCCGACTGACGCAGAGTCCGACCTTTTCATCAATTGGGGTTATTGCAACAACCCATATAACGCATACCCGTTCCCTGCAGGTGAGCTCAAGGGCGCCATCAAAATGACATCAGACGTCACAACTGATTTCGCCGGCGCTCAGATCACTGAAATCATGGTGGGAAACCCCACAAAACAAGACTACACCAATCCTATTAAAACTGCCACAGTATGGATTTCTGAAAGTCTCAACGGCGAGCCTATCGTAAGCACATCCGGAAAATTAGGCAGCAAAGCTTTCGAGTGGTCATCAATCAATCTTGAAACTCCCTACACCATTGAAGCCGGCAAAGAAATATATATCGGCTACACAATCACAGTGCCCAAAGGGAATGGCATCTACGGTCTTATAACAGACAACTATAAGCCCCAAAACAATGAGTCGGCCTACGTCTACTCTACATTCGAGGGTGTAGACAACCGAGGTAATCTCAAATTCGGCGACAATTATTCATGGCAGGCAGTTGGAGAATACTTCGGCAACCTCAGTATTCAGGCTAAGGTTATCGGCGACCAGCTGCCGACCAACATGGCTGTGATTCCGCAAGCAGTTGTCCCCTCGGCAACAACCGCCAACACTCCTTTCAACGTTAAGCTATACGCTGTCAACATAGCCGCCAACGCTGTGAAAGACATCGACGTGACTTTTGAAGTGGCCGGCGAAGATGCCCAGGTTAAGAACATCAAGCTCCAAAAAGCCATCTACTATGGCGAGGCCAGCGAAGAGAAGGCTCAGTTCGTATGCGAACAGATAGGCACACTCGACTATAAGCTATACATCTCTGCCGTGAACGGCGAGCCCTGCGACACAGGCTATGCCCTGACAGGCAACATCCTTTCTCTCGAATCCGGATTCAAACGCAACCTCGTGTTTGAAGAAGGCACCGGCACATGGTGCGGATGGTGTGTAGTAGGATATGCAGGCATGGAGTACATGAAAGAGACATACGGCGACAAGGGATTCATCGGAATCGCAGTACACCAGGGCGACGCAATGGCCTCTCTCGACCGGGGTGGCGCATATGCTTCATTCGGCCAGTATTTCGACAGCTTCCCGTCTGCATTCCTCAACCGCGACTGGAGCGCAGACATTTATCCGGACCCTTACGTTCTCGAAGAGGAATATGAAGCTCTGATCAACGTGCCTGCTATAGTTGAAATCTCGGCTGAAATCTCCGGCGAATCTATCGATTCTCGCGACATAAAACTCAAAACCAAGACCCAATTCTGCACTGACTCTGACAACGTCAACTATGGAATAGCATATGCTGTTGTAGAAGACAATGTAGGCCCTTATCCGCAGCAGAACAATGCTTCCGGCCAAAACAGAGACTTTTTCGGATTCGAGAAGAAAGGAAAGGTTGTGCCTCTCACATTCAATGACGTAGCTCGCAACTGCTCTCATCCTGAAGCTTTCAAGGGCAGCATTCCTACAGAGGTGAAAGTTGGTGAAACTTATGAATACACAATGGACATCAACCTTTCTGACGTGAAAGACCTTGAGAACTACCGTGTGATCGCAATGGTTATTGACAACAAGACAGGTCAAATCCAGAACGCTTGCCAGGCTACCAACATACTCTCAGGCGTTGAGTCTGTAATCGGCAACGAGTCAAGCTTTGTTGCTAACGGCGGCAAAGGCTGGATCTGCGTGTCTTGCGACACTCCCGCCAACATCTACAACGCTTCAGGCCGCATGGTTGCTGAAGGTGTTGAGTCAGGTGTAATCAATGTTCCCGCAGGTGTCTACATCGTAAACGCCAACGGCAAGTCTGTAAAAGTGCTCGTATTCTGATAATCAGTAATCGACCGCTTTACACATAAAGCGATCAGAGGTCCCGCAGATACGGTTTTTCCGTAATGCGGGACCTCTTCTTCATGATTATTTACCTATAAGACGCTATCAATTAGTTTTGAAGCAAAACATCACAGAGCCTACTTCACAATCTTCAGAGTGTAGTTAAGCCCGGGGATTGTAGATTCCTGCAGCTCTGCATTCACCATCACAAGTGTCGAGTCTGATTCCACAAGGAAATAAAGAGGGCCGCTGTCAGATCCTTTCGACGACTCCCCGGGATCCTGCACAAGCTTTATGTAAGTCTTGCCACTGTTGGCCCCATCACCCTTCATCACCGTGAAATCACCTTCCGAACGGAAACTTCCGGCATCCTTATAGCCAGTGGCACTCACTGAATCACCCACAATATAGGTTTCAAGAAGGTCATAGCCACCCTCCATGAAGTTCTTGTCGTCGTCATAATCCAGTTTAAGGGTATATCTTATCCCGTCAGCATCGGCTGCGGGTAGAACTCCGGTATAAACCTTGTCTTTGTCCAAATTGCAAGTGCCGGGGCCTGAACAGGCATTATAACTTGAGCAATTATTCCCGGAGCAAGCCCCGAGCGCGAGCGCCGACATAGCCGCGCCGGCAAAAAACAATATTTTTTTCATAGTTCAAATTGTTTTGCGTCTGTAAAAAGAAATACGGCATAAGCCATAACGCCGCTTTTTCACAGTCACTGCTTAATAAAACTATCACATGGCCGATGCCTGATATAACATTCACATCATGGCCATGAATTTATCCTTTATTTTTTATAACACATTATTCACTGCAAAGTTTCACACCGGCAAGCCTGCCCCGATTTTCCAACGCATCTGCTCAAAATAATACTGCCGTGAATGCCGCTCGCCAAGAGGACACATTCACGACAGCACAATCCGAAGCGCCGCCACAGCGGCACATCATTTATTCATCGACCTGCTCAACAGCCCCACGATCCAAAGCAAAACCACCGCGCCCACAACAGCTGTGATGAGACTGCCGATAATTCCGCCGGCCGTAATGCCTATAAGACCGAAAAGCCATCCTCCGAGCACACCGCCGATTATACCTACAACAAGGTTAACCACAATTCCGAATCCTCCCCCTCGCATTATCTTGCCGGCAACAAACCCGGCAACTATGCCAATTAAGATATACCATAGAAAACTCATAGCTATATTGATTTGGTTTGACGGTTATTAAACGAACGCCAACCCGTTTTGGTTCGCTATGAGCCTATGTATATATTCAAGAATTTCCAGACATAATGTCGCGCACGTCGCGGGAGCCCTGCGGGGTTCCGTTGTCAAGGATGCTCTCGATGTTAGCCTGCAGCGACTTGTTTTCCTCTTTCGCCACATACAGTTTTCTGCGGAGCTTGAAATTGCTGCGATACAAGAGCATCACTATTATGGCAAGGACAAACAAAGCCGCCAGCGATATGCTTATCACCTTTTGGTCTGTAGCCATCTCAAGGCTGGTCTTGTCTTTTTCCAGTCTGTCTCTCTCTGCTCTCAGATTGTTGACGTCATAACGGATCTGCAGCTCGCGGTAGGTCACTTCCGACTCAAGCCTTAGTTTCTCTTCAAGCATATGGTTATATTCCTGCAGAGCATCGCTCAATGTCTCGTTGTCGCCAATTGAGTCTGAAGCTTCCACAAGAGCCCCGAGAAGCTCGCGCTTCAGGTTGTCGTCGGAAGCCGACTCCAACGACTTTTTAATATGAGGGATAACGCCTTTATAATCTTTCTCGGCAAGCAGGCGATACACTGTCGGGCGCCCTATGCCATAGAAATCGCTGTTTATATCGTCATCCTTGTCGGCAAGAATTGCGCATCGCGCATAAAGGTCTTTCACCTCTTGAAGCGGAAGAGCCTTATAATTGCGGAGCATTCTCCTGTAGCATATATAATAATAGCGGTCGAAATTGCGATATTTCCTCCCCTTCTCTGCATATAATTTTTCAAGCTTGCCAATCTGTTTCAAAAGGAGCCTGTCAAATTCAACCCCCTTTTGCGGGTTATTGTTCTGGGTGTAGAAATTGGCGGCAGCGGTATAGAGAAGATTTCTAACATAGAAATGATCCTCAGGCAACAATTCTATCATCTCCTCAAGCCTCTGCAGATATTCTATATACATGCTGCCCCTCGCGGCCCTGCCAAGAAAAAACACCATACGCCCAAGGTCGATAAGGTCCTCATAAAGATCCCCATTTGGAGTCATGTCTTCTTTGGCGTATTTGAGAATATATTTCACTCTCTCCTCTTCTGTGGTGTAGGTGGCCTCATTGGTGGCAAGCTCCATTTTTACAAACAGCTCCACCGCCTTTCGCTCCCTGTCTTCCGGCAATTGCTTCGCGAGGTCAAGAAGCCGGCGAAGACGGTTGGCGTCGCGCACTTTCAGCACAGAAAGCTGCCTGATGATGTCGGCCATTACGACATGGTCTTTCGTGCGCACCGCTAAGTCGAGAATCCGCTCCGCCACCTCGGGTTTTCTTTTCTGCTCTGCGAGGTCATACACATCTAAAAGAATGCGTATGCTGTCTGCCGGTGCTGACACCCTCGAAAGCGTCGAGGCAATGCTGTCTGCCTTCGCCTGATTGAAATAAGCCCGGGCTTGAGGGGCAAGGAGCCACGATAACAAGATAAAGAAATAAATAGACAGATGTTTCACGTCAGTGTTGTTAATATTCAAAAGTTGTTTTATAAATTACGATTGGTTATGTCGACAAAGAACTTATGTAAGGTTCACCCCATTTTCCGTTTCACCTCATCCACATCTTTTATGCCCGATATGTGGCTCATGATTTTTTCAAGCTCTCCGAAGGAATGAATGCCGAAAGAGATCTCGAGCGTGACGATAGAGTCTACACACAAGGAATTATATGAATCGATGCTGAGGTTGAGTTTATTGGAAATGCAATCAACAATGTCGAGGAAAAGGTGATAGCGGTCTACAGCCTTGACCGTCACCACCACCGGATAAAGCGTGCCGTCAGGCTCATAGTCCACGCTGACGATATTATCGCCAAACTGCGACGCAAGCCTGATGGCTATCGGGCAATCACGCTTGTGAAGAGTCATTGACCCGTCGCTGTCGCGAAATCCGATCACCTCCTCGCCGGGAATCGGGCGGCAACAATCACACCTCAGAAACCTGGCCGCCGGCAGGCTGTCGAGATATGCCTGCATGGCTTTCTTTGCCTTATATGTAACCACCGAAGCAAGACGATCTTTTGTGGGGCGCACAGAATCATCCGGAAATATTTCCACCACATCGCCCCTACGCAAAGGCGCCTTTATCGACGACAGGAATCCGTTCAGGCGCGCATATTTGGCATGGTCGCCGAGTTCACGGGAAATCTCGTAGGCAAAATCAAGGGCCGATGATTTCTGCGGGAGCACCACCGCCTTACCTTTGGGGGTGAAAACCATTATATCGTCGTTATAGAACGAGGCTGTCACCTTCTCCATGAAGCCTATGCCATGCTCATTGCCGCCGATGTCGCGCAACACCCCTCTGAACTTATCGACCCAACGCATGATATAATCCTGCGTAAGCCCTGCCCTATAGCCAAGACGGGAGTTGCACACCATTTTCTCACTCGATATGTGCACCTCCTGCCAGCGCCCGAAGTCTGCGAGCAGTTTCACATGGAAACTCTGATAGCCATTTTCTTTAGGGGAATCGATATAATTGGATATGCCTCCCGGTTTTTCCCGGAATCTGTCGGTCAGGATGGAATATATTTTAAGCGCTATCGCCTTCTCATCAGCCCCCTCGGGAGTCTTGAATATCACATCGGTGAAATGGCGGTATTTAAGATGGTTGAAATCATCGCCATATTTTTTCATCTTGCGCCATATGCTGTAAGGCTCGCGATACTCCACCACAACACACGTGAAAATGCCGGCCTCGGCAAGGGTTGCCTCTATCTGGCTTCTGAACCTGTCAAGACGCACCCTCTGCTGATCTCTGTCGTTGGCAATGAGCGTTGAAATCTCATGATACTCATGCGGGCAACGAAATTTAAAACTGAGGTTCTCCAGCTCCGTCTTCACATGATAAAGCCCCAGTCGGTTGGCGAGCGGGGCATAGAAATAGTCGGTCTCTCCGGCTATCTTCATTTGTTTGTCGGGGCGCATCGACGACAGCGTGCGCATATTGTGCAGACGGTCGGCGAGTTTCACCATGATTGGGCGGATATCGCTCTGCATAGAGTCGAGTATCTGGCGGAAATTGTCCACCTGCTTGCTCATGTCGTAGTTCTGCTTCTCTTTCTTGGTCAGCACATTTACAAGAAAGGCCACATCGTCGCCAAACCGAGCCTGTATCTCCCCTATTGGATGAGGAGTGTCTTCCACCACATCGTGAAGAAAAGCGGCTATCACAGAGTTGACATCAAGATGCAGAACCTCGGCGGCAATAGTGGCCACAGCTATAGGATGCAGGATATACGGCTCCCCCGTTTTGCGCACCTGTGGGGCGTGTGCCTCTTTTGCAAGCATGAATGCGTCACGCAGGCGCATCATGTCGGCATCGGCTGTATGCGGAGCCATAACTTCAAACACATGCTCGGCCTGCTCCCGTATGATTCTCTCGTAATCTGTCATCTCCATAGCCATAGATTAAAATGTTAAAAATACAAAAGTACATAAAAAATGCGAAAATCCCACTCATCTCAGCGCTAAAAAAACAATTACATGATGTGAATAAGAAATGAGCATCAGTCGGATGCTCAGACATTTATCCTTTGTAGATTGTTTAAATATATGAACAAACATAAACAAACACAAAGAATTATGTATCTGACCGATTTGACCGATGCTCAGAAGGAGTATATAAAAGGAACAATTCTCATGGACAACTGGCATAGCAAATATGATTTTTTCTCATACTTGACGCGATAATCTACATAGATGTGAGCGGCTGCCAATGGCGACTGCTTCCGGAGGAATACCCCAAGTGGCAGACGGTCTATTACTATTTCAGGCGCAAACGATTGGAGATAGAAACGGCCTTCAGAGCCATGAAATCTTCCGGCTTCAACATCGAGGACACCCATATGCGTGATATGAACCGCATCGAAAGACTTGTCGCGATGGTCTGCATGGCTCTTGTATGGGTGTATCTCGTTGGTGAACATAAAGATATAAATATTAAACCGATAAAGATTCTGAAACATGGAAGAAAGGCAAAGTCGCTTGTCAAGTACGGTTTGGAGGAGATTTCGACCATATTTATGCGTCCGGCTTATACTCCAAAATTCGATGTTTTCAAATTTTTGTCATACTTAAAAATTTTATATAAATTTCATGCGCCAGCCCTGTATTTTTCCAATATGCTCTTGCACAATCAGAAAGATTTGGTTAACTTTGACGCGGTTCCCGGGAGTTATCCTACGCGAGTTCGGGATAAGGAACACCATAAAAAAGTTGAATCGGCAGCTTGAAAAAGCTGCCGATTCTTTTGGTAATATCACTGATATTTAGTAATTTAGAGGAACAAACAATAAATACTGTATCATGATTACCGAAAGTAAAGTTACTGAAATTTTTTGTATTGCAGATGATTTCTGCAAGGAATTTGATGGTGAGATGGCAAAAAATGCACTTCCGTCCACAACTGACACTCCAAAACGGAAAAGAAAGCGCATGATGTCGGATGCCGAGGTCATCACGATTCTGATCTGTTTCCACTTCAATTCGTACCGAAACTTCAAGCACTATTATCTGGGATGTGTGCGCATTCACTGGAAGCATCTGTTTCCGCAGACATTCTCCTACAACCGCTTCGTGGAGGTCATGCCCCGATGTTTTGTGGCTATGACCATGTTCCTGCGGCTCGCGTGTTTCGGAGAGTGCACGGGGATAAGTTTTGTGGACAGCACCTGCATTCCGGTCATACACAACAAACGCCGGTTCAGCATGAAGGTATTCAAGGATATTGCTGCCAAAGGGAAGAGTACGATGGGATGGTATGTCGGCTTCAAACTGCATCTGCTATGTAACGAAAAAGGAGAGCTGATCAACTTTGTACTGACACGCGCCAATGTGGACGACCGCAATGAGGCAGTCATCGACACGCTGACTGACAGGGTGTTTGGAAAACTATACGCTGACAAGGGATATATATCGCAGTCTCTTTTCGGGCATCTTTGGGATGACGGCATACATATTGTGACAGGTCTTCGCTCGAACATGAAACAGCGTCTCATGCCGTTCTATGACAGGATGATGCTTCGTAAAAGGAGCATCATCGAATCCATAAACGACATGCTGAAGAATGTGGCGCAGCTCGTCCACTCCCGCCATCGTAGTGTACACAACTTCCTCATGAACCTGCTTGCGGCAATGGGTGCGTATTGTTTCTTCGCCACAAAGCCGGAAGTGAACTTTGACTTTGAGGTTCCCGAGTCAAACGGGCAGCTTGTCCTCTGGGATTAACACCAAACTGTACAAATAAATCAGGCGACCTTGAAAGGCCGCCCAATACTCTATGTCTTTTGCTTGGTTGAAAAACATAAAGTTCTTATCCCGAACTCGCGTATCCTCACTGTCCCCGGGAAGCGACTAACCTAATTTTTAATTTAAATCTTATTATCATGAAAAAAAAACTACTGGGTCTGCTTGTCTCCTTAGCTGCGACATCCATGGCTTCTCCCCCATCCACCCAATTTGAGGCAGCTCAGCCTCTTGTGAATCCCGGAGAATAACTTTACAGAATCCGTGTTACGCTCACCAATGTGGGCGTTCTGGAGAACAGAGGAGAGGGCTCCGCCTATCTCTGTATTGACGAACCAAATCAGGAGAACTCGCTATGTGGCTTTTCATTCACAGGAGAAATGAACCGCTCGGCGATATGGCGGTTCAACAGGACGCCCGACGGCAGATATACGATTGCCTGCAATGTGGGTCAATACATAGGCCACAAATCCGAAGACAGGGATGCCGACGATGAGATCGTGGCAAACAACAGTTATCTGCCATGCCGCAGTTTCGAGATAAACTATGAGAACGATGCCACCACCTTCTCGCTGGTATCAGACGGAGAATATCTGTCTGTAAACGGCGATGGCAAACTTGTCTTCTCAGACACTCCGGGAGAGTATTCGCGCTGGACCATGTCGCGGGCTTATCCCGAGTCTCTTGACCTTCCAAAGTTCTCTACTGATGAAAATCCGGTATACTACGTTCTTGACAACAAGTCAGCCGGCTATATGAAGCATGACAATAACCGACTGAGATGCGGCAGTCTGAGCAAGGAGTCATACTGGTATTTTGTCGAATCGGGCAGTATGGACGGATCATTCTATATCAAGAACAAGGAAGGCAATCTCAGTGTGCAGGGAAACACACAGAACGGCTATATGAACGTCGAGGAAACGGAAAATCCAATCACAATCATGTTCTATATGCTTGAGGGAAATGAGGACAATGGCTGGAGCATGACATTCCGTCATCATAACCTTTCAACCTTCACGAAAGACAATCAGCTGACCCTCTGCTATATATCAAGCTGGAAATGGATTCAGGGAACTTCCCCCTCATTCCAAGAAAGTGCGGATCAGTACAGTTGGAGGTTTATAGAGGCAAATGTGGCTTCCGACCAGGCTCTCATAGAGGCCAAAGAGGATGCGGTGTCCGAGCTTAAAGCTTATAAGAGCTATTCTCCTTGGTGTCATCAGCTGCTCGACGATGCCGTCGTGCAGATAGAGTCGGTGAATCGCGATTCGTTTGAGTCGCCTGAAGACGCCATTGCCGAGATCGTCCGGCTCAAGGACGAGTCAATCACCGCATACTATTTGCAGCTTGCGAGAGAGGCACGAGGAAACACTGTGAAGATTTCCAACATGCGCCGTCGCTCACATGAGAATGCGGCAGAGACCGGATGGTATATTTGCTCGAAAGAGACAGACGGAATCATCACCGTGAACACTACCTCCACTCCAGATTATTCAGGCATATGGGATCTTGAACCGGTGGAATCAAACGAATCGACTTTCAGAATACGCAATCAGAACGGCGTGTATATCTGCGAGCCCACGAACGGACAGACCGTGAAGACCACCTATGAGGCGTCGGAGGCCGGAGAATTCTGGCTCTACCCTTATGCCAATGCCCTTCGTTTCATGACCGTGAGCAATGTCTCGCTCAATTTGGACACCGCCGGCTCGGATCTGGTGGGATATGCGTATAATGACGCAGGCAGCACCTGGACATTCGAGAGTGTGACAGTGATTAAGGAGGGCAAGCCCGACGTCGTGCTGTCGACCGACGAAGAGAAGCAACTTTACATTATCCGTAGTGCCGCCGACCCCGATGACATTCTCATGTTTGACGATGATGGTATCGCGCTCACTCATGGGGCTTTGGGAGAGGGTTCATATTGCTACTTCTATGGCTCAAACGATTTTGGCGACGGCATTCAGATCGAAAGCCAGTATTATGGCACCCGTCTTTATTACTCGTATCCTTTCTTCTGGAACACGAAGGATGGCTGGAAGACGGATAAGAGCTTCAATCTGTATATGGTCAAGAACGGAGAGGAGGGACAGAATAGCTACGTGATATCTTATTGCTATCCTCCCACAGAGACCTCCTGTCTCAGCAGGCTTTCAATCGATCCGGATCATCAGTATTTCACGGGCCTTGGCTCACCTGATGACGTGGAGAACACAAGCTGGATTCCCGAACCTGTCGCAGGAGTGGATCATGAACTCATATTCAACTCCTCGCGCCGCGTGATTCTTGATGAAATTGTTTCGTACAAGAATGCCGTGCCGTGGGCACAGGATCTTTTTGAAGAGGTAATCGATTACATCAGCGGGTGTAAGATGACTGATTTCGCACCTCAGTCTACGGAGGCTGTGGCCAACCTGAAAATGTATTACAACGATGCTCTTGTCCGGATTGAGGAGCGGCTTGAGATTGAACCAGACGGAGACTGGGTTACTATCGCCAACGTAAGACGCAGCGGAGAAAACGGTATCGAATATCTGGCGGTTGCCGAAGATGGCCTCAATACTGTCGGCGAACTGAGCGACAAGGCGATATGGCAACTTGTATATGTAAGCAACGGCCGATATCACCTCTGTAACGCAGAAGGCTGGTACATCGGGACTCTCGGCGAACAGGTGCCTGTGACTACCAACGAGTCGGAGGCTGGTTTGTATATGCTTGATCTGGCAGGGGGCTATCTTCGTCTGGCAGACCGTAACAATCCCTCGACACGGACTCTCAATCTTGATGCTTATGAAGGTATGGCCGGAGTGGCATCTGCTTCAGATCCTGGATCGGCATGGACATGCAGTCTTACAATCAATGACAATGTCAAAGAGATAGGCGAAGAGACTGTATCAGGAAAGGCTGTCTATTACAATATATCGGGTGCAAGGGTTCAGAACGGCAGTCTTGCTCCCGGAGTGTACGTGCGTGTAAAAGACGGATCGGCGTGCAAGGTAATAGTAAAATGAATCGTAACAGGTAAATAATAATGAAAGTCATGAGTCCAATTTTTGTCATAGCAGCAGCCGCAATCTATGCAGCTGCTGCATACTCCGAGGCTTCGGCAACGGTTACTGCCATATCTGAAAGACAAGAAGGAGTGCGAGAGTTTATTGTGGATATGAACGGTCATCTGACACAGGCGCCCGCGTATGCTGGCCCGGATGAAGAATCGGTGCTGACGTTCCGTTATTGCGGAGACCCTGTCACCGGCCTTGCCACCGGAGATTCCGACGATGTTGAAAACAGTGCGGCCATACTCCTGCCGGGTTCGTTGACGGAGCGCTACGCTGGCACTGAGGTGATGTCGGTTGTGATATGCAGCGGCTTCAATGTGTCAAACTGGAGAGTGAACAATGTGACTGACGCGACTGTCTTCCTAAGTCATGACATATTCAATGATGAACCCTTCATGACACAGCGCGGGCGTCTAAGCAAAACATCAATGACATGGTCGGAGATAAAGTTTGAGAATCCATATGTGCTTGAGGCCGGCAAACCCCTGTATATCGGATATAAGGTGACGCGTCCTACGAACGATGACTGTGTGTTTGTGGCTGATCGGATTAAAGTCGACAACGACTGCAGCTTCTGGGTGAACTATTCTCTGGATGGTGAACGGAAATGGGAAAACTGGGCGCCTATCTACGGAAGCCTGTGCATCCAGGTGAGATTGAGGGGAGAGGCTCTGCCTGTCAACGATGTGGAGATCGTTTCGGGCAGAATACCGGCGCAGGTTCCGAAAGGTGATTTCAACACAAGTTTCACGATACGCAATATCGGTGTCAACCCGTTAACGTCGGTCGGCTATGTGTGCAAGGTCGGCGACAATGAGGTGGAAAAAGAATATTCATTCCCGACGCCTATTGAATTCAGCGAGACGGCGACCATAACCGAGACGCTGGTGTGTCAGGATTATGGAATAGATATCCCGGTCGGAATTACGGTGACATCAGTCAACGGAGAGCCCGACATCGATATGTCGAACAACATTACCGAGGGACTGACGCTCTGTCTTGATCCGGCTCAGGGTTATAACCGCAGTATGGTCATGGAGGAAGGGACCGGACTGTGGTGCGGGAACTGCCCCCGTGGCATAGCCTCTATGGAATATATGAAAGAGAAATATCCCGACAGATTTATCGGTATAGGAGCTCACTACAATGACATAATGCAGATAACCGACGAGGAGCATTCCTACAAAAAGCAGTTTGAGATGTATTCCAATTTTCCGCATGCACGTTTCAATCGTAATGATGAGATCTATGGGGTAAGCATATTTGATTTCGGCCCCTTTGTGGAGAGTGTCTTTCTGTCGGAGACGTCGATGCCGTCAATGGCCGGCATGACAATGCAGCTCTATTATACAGACGAGACTAAATCGGAGATAAACGTCGAGACTCAGACGGAGTTCGCTTTTGACAATGACAAGCCTTTCCGCATCTCGCTTGTGCTTCTGGAGAATGGAGTAGGACCCTATGCGCAGTCAAACGGATATGCCGGCTCCAGCTCAGACTGCGGAGGATGGGAGAACCGGGATGCTAATGCTGTCTATATGTTTGATGATGTGGCGAGATATGTCGATGACTATCTCGGAGTGGAGAATTCCTTGCCTACTGTGAAAAATGCGAAGGTCAGCTATGGTTACAATGCCATTCTGCCGGTCGCTCCTCTCGCATCGAAAGAGGATTTCGATGTGGTGGCTATGCTGGTCAACAGTGAGACCGGTGTAATCGAGAACGCAGTGTCTTGTCATGGAGGAGAGCATCTCGCCATAAAAGAGTTCTCGCAAGTGGAAGATCTGACATCCGACGATGTCATGCGTGCTTCGGCATCGGGAGTGCCTGGAGGAGTGTTAATAAACGGCTCTTATGACAGAATCGAAATCTGCAGAACCTCAGGTATGGCTGTCGCGTATAAAGGCGCCGGAGCGTTCATCGCTCTTCCAGAAGGTATTTATATAGTGAGGATAGACGGCGGCCGCCCCGCAAAAATCCTTGTCAGATGAGAAATAGGCTGCAGGATTCAGAAAGTGGATCCTGCAGCCTGTGTATTTCCGCAGCTTGCGTATTTTCGAAATTGACACCTGAGACAGGCATCGTGAGCAGCGATAAATATCATATACCTATTAGCAGTTTTCATGGAGAAAAGTCGCCAGACTTTTCCTTTGCGGCGAGGGTGTTGCCCTTGGGCGTTTGGGGATACGTTTATATCTTGCGCCAAAACTTCTAAAAAACGTTTGAAGGCTGTCGCTTGATGTCTTTCCGGAAGCATTCTCCCATAGTTCCCTGGTGCTTTTCACGCTGCTTCTTGTGGGAGGGGAAGGAATTTACCATTATTATGAAAACTCATACCAATGAAGCCACACGAGGAGCCGGCTATGATATATTTGTGTTATCTTTGCATGTGGAAATCATTGTCTTGACGATTGTGATGCCCGTTTCAGTCATTATAACACTTTCTCCCTATGGAAAAAAAGAACGATAAAGAGTATGCTGTGGCGAACCTTGCGTCAATCGACGACTATAACAAACTCTATGGCCTGCCGACACTTCATCCGCTTGTGGCGGTGATTGACTTGAAGAAGGCAACGAAAGTTGTCAACCGCATTAAAATGGAATATGGCATTTATGCCCTGTTCCTGAAGAACAACAGCAATTGCAGGGTGCTGTATGGCAGGGAGCCGTATGATTATCAGGAAGGCACTGTCACAAGTTTCTCTCCCGGGCAGATCATAGGGGTAGAAATGAAAAATGATGAACTGGCCTCCGACGCCATAGGTCTTTTGTTCCATCCCGACATATTATATGGCACTCCCCTTGGCGACAAAATCAATCAGTTCAGATATTTTGATTATTCCCAACGTGAGGCGCTTCATCTTTCCGACACTGAAAGAGCATTGTTTGTGGAGTGTGTCGAGAAAATAAATCAGGAATTGCAACACCCTGTCGACCATCACTCAGCCTCGGTGATTTCCGCCAACATTCTTGTGCTGCTTGAATATATCGACCGATTCTACGACCGGCAGTTCATCACTCGCCACAAGGTGAATTCAGACATTGTGGCCAACTTCGAGCGACAATTGCGTGAATATTACAACGACCCTCATTGCGACGTGGTGCCGAGTGTGGCTTATTTTGCCGGCAAAGCAAATCTGACACCGGGATATTTCGGCGACCTTGTAAAAAAAGAGACGGGAATCACAGCACAGGACACCATCTCAAGACATATCATAAATGTTGCATGTCAGCGCCTGTCAGCCACCGACAATGATATAAGCATAATAGCCTACGACCTCGGTTTTCAATATCCACAACATTTTTCAAGGCTTTTCAAAAGAATAACAGGGCAAAGTCCCACAGAATACCGCAAAATCCGCAGCAACTGATTTAACAAATTTAATTCATAAAAAAGCCCGGGGACATCCGCTTATGCAAGCAAGATGGCACCAGGCTTCTTGAGTTTTAATAATACAGATTTAAATACTTAATCCACGGCTTGATAATAAACTTCCTGAAGTCGATATTGCTTCATTTTGCCTTCTTTTATCAGGTATAGCAATGCGAGGCACAACTCGGTGTGAGTATAATCGCAAAGTGCTGAAAGTTCCTTGAATGTGTATTGGTAACCAGCCACCAGTTTTTGAAACAGGTTCTTGGCATTATCTGTTACAGCTGACATTGTCATACTACAATCGTGCTAAAATTATTGTTTGTTTTTCTTTTGTTTCTTTATCCATATAACGTTTGAGCGACCAATTTTGTTCATCCCATATTTGCCGATTTTATGTTCAAAATCTCCTGACAATATTATTCCTTCATGACAAAGTCCATCTCTCAAGCGCCAACCGACTTTTATTAGCTTATCAAGCTGATTATATAAGAAATTCGCTATGACTTTGCAAGAAATCAGAAGGGAAATAAAAACTATGGCAATGACAATCAATACATCTCCCGGACTTTGGAGCGAAGATGCACGAATATTCACCGAAGAGGCGGATCGCAATGGCAAATTGCCTACGCCAAAACTTTCGGAATCACAGCGCAAAATCGCTCCGGAGTCGGGGAACCTCGCCGTGAAGGCGCTCCTAATTGCAAGTCTGAACGAAACCTCGACGGTGTGTCATGTTTATCTTTCTCGCGGGCCGGCCAACCTCATATTTCACGCATTTGCACAATTTTTAAACAATTATGCACGATATTTTCACTTACCTATTCAATTGTCCCCCCTTTCTATAATATTTTAAAACCTCATTTGATTCAAATTTACTATCTTTGCAGTGCGATTCAAGATATCGTCTTCTCGTATTTAACCTGACATTTCAAAATTGAAAATAGTAATACAATGAAAAAAGAGACACTTAACCTCGCAGCCGACAACATCAGAATCCTGGCTGCATCTATGGTTGAAAAAGCGAAATCAGGCCACCCCGGCGGCGCCATGGGCGGTGCGGATTTCATCAATGTGCTTTATAGCGAATATCTCGTTTTCGACCCCGCAGACCCGACATGGAACGCCCGCGACCGATTCTTCCTCGACCCCGGCCACATGGCTCCGATGCTCTATGCCCAACTCGCCCTCATCGGGAAATTCTCTATGGACGAACTCAAGCAGCTCCGCCAGTGGGGAAGCCCCACAACCGGCCACCCCGAGTTTGACATAGCCCGCGGCATCGAGAACACTTCAGGCCCCCTCGGACAGGGACACGCTTTCGCAGTGGGAGCAGCTATTGCCGCCAAGTTCCTTGCAACCCGCACAGGCAACCCCGGATTTGCTAAAGAAACAATCTACGCCTACATCTCCGACGGCGGAATCCAGGAGGAGATTTCTCAGGGCGCCGGACGCATCGCCGGTCATCTCGGCCTTGACAACCTCATCATGTTCTATGACTCCAACGACATCCAGCTCTCAACATCCACATCAGAGGTGACAAACGAAGACACCGCCATGAAGTATCGCTCATGGGGCTGGAACGTGATGGAGATTAACGGTCATGACGTAGACGAGATTCGCACAGCTCTCGACGCGGCAAAGGCCGAGACCGAACGTCCTACCCTCATCATCGGCAAGTGCATCATGGGCAAAGGCGCACGCAAGGCCGACAACACTTCTTATGAATGCAACTGCAAGACCCATGGAGCTCCTCTCGGAGGCGACGCTTATCGCAACACTATCGTCAACCTCGGAGGAAATCCCGACGATCCGTTTGTAGTGTTCGACGAAGTTAAGGAGCTTTATGCAGAACGCGCCAAGGCTCTCGAAGGAATCGTGGCTGAGCGCAGAGGCGTAGAAAGCGAATGGGCTAAAGCAAATCCTGAGAAAGATGCTGAAGTAGCTGAATGGTTTGAAAACAAGGCTCCCGAAATCGACTGGAGCAAAGTGCAGCAGAAAGAGAACGACGCCACTCGCAATGCTTCGGGAGCAGTGCTCGCAGAACTTGCAAAGCAGGTGCCTAACATGGTGTGCTCTTCTGCCGACCTTTCCGAGTCTGACAAGACAATCTCTTTCCTCAAGCAGACCCATGCCTTCACAAAGGGCGACTTCTCAGGAGCATTCCTCCAGGCAGGTGTTGCCGAGCTCACAATGGCTTGCTGCTGCATAGGCATGGCGCTCCACGGAGGAGTGATTGCCGCTTGCGCAACATTCTTCGTGTTCTCCGACTATATGAAGCCTGCAGTGCGCATGGCTGCCCTCATGGAGCTCCCTGTGAAATTCATCTGGACTCACGACGCATTCCGCGTGGGTGAAGACGGACCCACTCACGAGCCTGTTGAGCAGGAAGCGCAGATTCGCCTAATGGAAAAACTTCGCAACCACCATGGCCGCAACTCCGTGCTTGTGCTTCGTCCCGCCGACGCCGAGGAAACAACACAGGCATGGAAGCTCGCCATGGAGAATGTCTACACTCCCACTGCTCTGATCCTGTCTCGCCAGAACATCAACAATCTCCCCGCCGGCAATGACTACTCACAGGTGGCAAAAGGCGGATATATTGTTGAAGGCTCCGACGCAAACCCCGACGTAGTGCTCGTCGCCACAGGTTCAGAGGTTGCCACTCTCGTTGAAGGCGCAAACCTTCTGCACAATGACGGGCTGAAAGTCCGCGTGGTGTCTGTTCCGTCTGAAGGATTGTTCCGCACTCAGCCTGCCGAATACCAGGAGACAGTGCTTCCCAAGGGAGTGAAGAGATTCGGTCTCACAGCCGGACTCCCCGTCAACCTCCTCGGCCTCGTCGGCACAGATGGCAAAATATGGGGTCTTGAATCATTCGGATTCTCCGCTCCCTACAAGGTGCTCGATGAGAAACTCGGATTCACACCTGACAATGTCTACACACAGGTCAAGACCATGTTTTGAGCATCATGACAAACGATGCGAGCCAGCATAGTCTATCAATTCATTTATAGTCTATCAGCTCATTTAAAGAGAGAGGAATCGGCAGACCAACCCCTGCTGATTCCTCTCTCTTTTAATCTTCTTAATCCAGTTTTAAATCTTCTTAATCCAATTAATACATTATATTCAGAAACCTTAACAATGCCCTTATTGTTATGAATTCAAACGCACCTAAGGGTTGCCCTTACTTCTATTCATCATTTATTTGCTATGGAAAACACACCCCGAAAAGAATACGACGTCATAATTATAGGCGGCGGCGCCACAGGAGCCGGAACCGCCCGCGACTGCGCCCTGAGAGGTCTCAAGACCATCTTGGCGGAGCGCCTTGACTTCACCGCCGGAGCAACCGGACGCAACCACGGGCTTCTTCACAGCGGCGCAAGATATGCCCACACCGACCCGGAATCAGCCTCCGAGTGCATCAAAGAGAATATTATTCTGAAACGCATTGCCCGTCATTGCGTGGAAGAGACAGGCGGATTGTTCGTGACTTTACCCGAAGACGACCTTAACTATCAGGATGCATTCGTCAATGACTGCTTCAAAGCCGGGATACATGTTGACGTGCTCGACCCCAAAGAGGCCGTAAAGATTGAGCCTGCCGTAAATCCGGACATCATCGGCGCTGTAAAAGTGCCGGACGGCTCAATCGACCCTTTCCGGCTAACCACTGCAAACGTGCTTGACGCAAGAATGCATGGAGCCGACATAATTACTTATCACGAGGTAATCGGTTTCGAGAAAAGCGGCAACTCGATTACCGGAGTCAGATTGCGCAACCATCACAATGGAGAAGAGACCGTAATTCATGGAAAAGTCACAATAAACGCCGCCGGAATCTGGGGGCATCATATCGCTAAACTTGCCGGCGTGAATATCAACATGTACCCCGCCAAGGGAGCGTTGTTGATTTTCGGACATCGCGTCAACAACATGGTCGTAAATCGATGCCGCAAGCCGGGAGACGCCGACATCTTAGTGCCGGCTGACACAATATCCATAATAGGCACGACATCCACAAGAATACCGTTTGATGAAATCGACCATATGGAAGTCACCCCGGAAGAAGTCGACCTCCTGCTTCGCGAAGGAGAAAAACTCTCGCCGGCGCTTGCCTACACCCGTGTGCTCAGGGCCTACGCCGGTGTGCGTCCGCTCGTAGCCGATGACAGCGACCCTACCGGACGAAGCATCAGCCGCGGAATCGTGTGCCTTGACCATGCCAAGCGCGACGGGCTTGAAGGTTTTATCACCATCACCGGCGGAAAACTGATAACATACAGGCTGATGGCAGAAGAGGCCACAAACCTCGCATGCAAAAAACTGAATATAGACAAGCCTTGCGAAACTGCCGAGATTCCTCTGCCGGGTTCAGAGCCTGACTCCAAAGACGAGGAACGCAGGGCGCATATCATCGAGCTCAGCACTGAGCAAAAAGCAGCAGAAGGGAGACACGGCAGCTGGACAGGAAAAATAGAGTCGCGTTCAGACTCCGACGATGCCCTTGTGTGTGAATGCGAGCAGGTGAGCGTGGCTGAAGTGAACTATGCCATTAATGAGCTGCATGTGCATAATCTGATAAATCTTCGCCGCAGAACACGCCTCGGCATGGGCACATGCCAGGGCGAGCTTTGCGCATGCCGCGGGGCCGGGCTGCTCGACAAGCACGACAACTGTTCCGACCGTTCGCTCAAAGACCTCGCATCGTTCATGGAAGAACGCTGGCACGGAATGTATCCTGTATGCTGGGGCGAGACACTCTGCGAAGTGCAGTTCACGTCATGGCTCTATCAAGGGGTGATGGGCCTTGGCGACAGTCATTTATGATTCAGACAGCGGCACGGCCGCTAAACTTATAACACGACAATTATGAGGTTCGACAATATAATCATAGGTGGAGGCCTGAGCGGCCTCATTGCGGCAGTGGTTTCTCAGAGAGCAGGGAAAAAGACTGCCATAATATCGGCCGGGCAGAGCGCGCTGCATTTTTGGTCGGGCTCTTTTGAATTTTTAGGCAATATTGACGGCAACATGGTCATCGACCACCCGCTCATGGAGGCGGAACGTCTTCCTGACTCTCATCCTTACAAAAAAATAGGGATACCTCACACTGCCGAGCTTCTCTCCAAGGTTGCCCCCCTGCTTCAAGAGGCGGGGATAAAAGTGAAAGGCTCCCTTGAGAGAAACCATTACAGGCTCACCCCAATGGGGTTTCTGAAACCGGCGTGGCTAACGCTCGACGAATATTTCATGGCAGACCATCCATCTCAGATTGAAGGGAAAAAATACGCAATCGTAAATATCGCGGGATATATCGACTTTTATCCGAATTTTCTGAGAAACGGGCTGGACAAGCATGGAGCCTCATGCACTATCTCCGCTATCGACATCCCGCAGCTCGCGCCATTGCGCAAAAGCACCACTGAGATGAGAGCCACCAACATGTCGCGATTCCTGCGCAATGACGCCGTGGATTCACTCGCAAAAGAAATCAACATGGCATCGAGAGGAGCCGACGAAGCTATCGTTCCGGCGGTGCTGGGAATGTTTAGCGACGAGCCGGTGCGCCGGCTACGGAATCAGATCGACAGGCCCGTAAATTTCATTGCCACTACTCCGGCCTCCGTGCCGGGCGTGAGATGTCAGCTGAGTCTGCGTGACTATTTTATAAGACTCGGCGGCACATTCATTCCCGGCGACACCGTAAAGAAAGGAGTCTTTGATGGCCAAAGACTGAAACGTGTATACACCGTGAATTTCGGGGATATGCCCATAGAGGCCAACAATTTCGTGATTTGCACAGGCAGTTTCTTCGGCCACGGGCTTATTGCCAATATCGACCGCATATATGAGCCGATATTCGGCCTCGACCTCAATGAAACAGGCGACCGCACAAAATGGTATGACAAAGACTTCTTCTCTCCGCAGCCTTATATGGGGATAGGCGTCACCACCGACTCTGAATTCCGACCGTCGCTGAACGGCCACACAATCGAAAACCTTTATGCCACCGGCGCTCTCCTTGCCGGATTCAACGCTCTCAAAGAGGGGTCGGGCGCAGGAATCACCCTTGCGACGGCTCTGCACGCAGCTTCAAAAATATGTTCTTAACCGGCGATTACAAACCTTTAATTGAAAAGCGATATGGATCTCCAGCAACAAAATATAAGCGACAACAATTTTGAATCGTGCATAAAGTGCACTATTTGCACCGTATATTGCCCTGTCACTGCGGTAAATCCCGACTATCCGGGTCCCAAACAGGCCGGCCCGGATGGAGAGCGCTACCGGCTTAAGAGACCTTTCTTCTATGACGAAGCCCTGAAATACTGCCTAAACTGCAAACGCTGTGAGGTGGCATGCCCCAACAACGTGAAAATTGGCGACATTATTCAGGCGGCACGCATAAAATACAGCAGCCACAAGCCTTCTCTGCGCGACACTATGCTCGCCAACACCGACTTCATGGGCTCGATGGCTACGGCCATGGCGCCGATTGTGAATTTCACTCTCGGGCTGAAACCCGTGAAACTGATTCTTGACAAGGTGATGAAAATTGACAATCATCGCACGTTCCCGAAATATTCCTCAGAAAAATTCGAGACATGGTTCCGCAAGGAAGCCGCCGAGAAGCAAGAGGGCTATGCAAGGAAAGTGTCGTATTTTCACGGATGCTACGTAAACTATAATTTCCCGCAACTCGGCAAAGACCTTGTAAAAGTTCTGAATGCGCTCGGCATAGGCGTGAGGCTGCTCAACGGCGAAAAATGTTGCGGGGTAGCGAAAATAGCCAACCGATGCATAGATGAGGCCACTCGCGACGGCCGGCAAAATCTTAAAGCAATTCGAGAGGCCGTGGAACGAGGTGACGACGTGGTTGCCACATCATCTACCTGCTGCTTCACACTTCGCGACGAGTATCCGCATCTCCTGAAACTTGACAACCATGACGTGCGCGACCACATTGAACTCGCCACCCGCCTGATCTACCGGCTTATCGACAATGGAGACGTTAAAATAGTATTCCGCAACGACTATCATAAAAGGGTGGCATATCATGTGCCTTGCCACATGGAGAAACTTGGCTGGACAATCTATTCTACATCTCTGCTGAAGATGATTCCCGGGCTTGAGTTTATTCACCTCGACTCTCATTGCTGCGGAATAGCCGGCACATATGGCTTCAAAAAAGAGAACTATGAATACTCCCAGGGCATAGGAGAGCCGCTGTTCAGGCAGATTAAAGAGAGCGGATGCGATTTCGTGGCCTGCGATTGCGAAACTTGCAAATGGCAGATTGAAATGTCAGCAGGAGTATCCGTTCTTAACCCTGTTTCCGTGCTTGCCGACGCAATCGACGTTGAAAAAACCATGCTTGCAAATTCTTCACCGTCTTAAACCTTACGGACCTTTGCCCCGAATCTTAATAATTTAATGCTTAAATACCATGGAAAAATACATTCTCTCCCTTGACCAGGGAACAAGCAGCAGCCGAGCCATTGTCTTCGACCATATAGGCAACATCTGCTCTTCAGCGCAACATGAGTTTCCTCAGATATTTCCTAAGTCAGGATGGGTGGAGCATAATCCTCACGACATCTGGAGCTCTGAGGCTTCGGTGATAGCCGAAGCGATTTCCAAAATAGGCATCAACGGCCACAACATAGCGGCCATCGGCATCACTAATCAGCGAGAAACTACAATAGTGTGGGACGCCGACACAGGCGAGCCTGTCTACAATGCCATCGTGTGGCAAGACCGACGCACCTCGGAATATTGCGACCGGCTTCGCGAAGAGGGTTATGCCGATATGATTCAGCAGAAAACAGGACTGATAATCGACGCCTATTTCAGTGCCACAAAGGTGAAATGGATTCTTGACAATGTGCCGGGAGCCCGCAAGCGTGCTGAAGAAGGGAAACTCAGATTCGGCACTGTCGACTCCTGGCTTATCTCTTGCCTGACCCGCAACCGGGTGCATGTCACAGACGTCACCAACGCTTCGCGCACAATGTTCTTCAACATACACACTCTCGAATGGGACCGCGAACTCCTCGAACTTTTCGGAATCCCGCTGTCGATGATGCCTGAAGTGAAGCCGAGCAGCGGAATAATGGCTTACACCGCCACGACAATATTTGCACACGAAATTCCGATCGCAGGAGTGGCCGGCGACCAGCAGGCTGCCTTGTTCGGACAGATGTGTGTGCAGCCCGGAGCTGTGAAAAACACTTATGGCACAGGGTGCTTCCTACTCATGAACACAGGCGGCAAGCCTATAATCTCCAAAAACCGCCTCCTCTCAACTATAGCCTGGCAGATTGGAGACAAAGTGACTTATGCGCTTGAAGGCTCGATATTTGTAGGAGGCTCCGTGGTGCAATGGCTTCGCGACGGGATGCACTGCATACACTCGTCGGAAGAAGTGGAGGCTTTGGCAGCTTCTGTGCCCGACACAGACGGCGTTTATTTCGTGCCTGCCCTCACGGGCCTTGGCGCCCCTTATTGGGGCCAATATGCCAGAGGCTCCATTTCCGGCATCTCAAGAGGCACCACCACTGCCCATATAGCACGCGCCGCCCTCGAGGGGATTGCTTATCAGACCTATGACATTGTTAAAGCCATGGAGCGCGATTGCGGTCTTGAAATGGCTAATCTTAAAGTAGACGGCGGAGCGTCGCGCAATAACCTTCTAATGCAGTTCCAAAGCGACATACTCAACACGGAGGTGCTTCGCCCGAAAGTGACAGAAACGACAGCTCTCGGAGCCGCATATCTTGCCGGACTTGCCGCAGGATACTGGAAAGACACTGAAGAAATAAACGAGCAGTGGCAGATCGACCGCCGGTTCCATCCCTCCGATGATCGCGAGAAAGTGAAAAAAGAGCTTCGCGGATGGCATAACGCAGTGTCGCGAGTAATCACAAAAGACACTATCTGAATCTCCCGTCAACCCTATATTCATATTATTATGGAAGCTATCGAAATACCGTTTTTCCTGCAATGTTTCTTTGAATTTCTTGGCACTTTTGTCATGATTCTCCTTGGGTGTGGCGTAGTGGCCTGCACCACGCTCAAAGGCTCGAAAGGGAACGGAGGCGGCTGGATTGTAATCACCCTCGCATGGGGACTGGCAGTGATGTGCGGAGTGTTCATCGCCGGGCCTTACACGGGAGCACATCTGAACCCGGCCGTGACGCTTGGCCTCGCAATGGCAGGAAAATTCGACTGGGGAATGGTGTTGCCCTATATCATATCACAGTTTGTCGGGGCATTTCTCGGCGGAGTCGTGGTCTACGTTTTCTATAAAGACCATTTCGACATCACCGAAAGCAAGGAAACCAAGCTCGGGGTGTTCTCCACCATCCCGGCTATAAAGAATCTGCGCCGAAATTTCATCTCTGAGGCAATAGGCACATTCGTGCTCATACTTGTAATCCTTTTCCTTGCCGAAAGAGGCAACACATCTGAAGTGGGGCTCGGCTCAATCGGGGTCCTTCCGGTTGCCCTTCTTGTGGTTGTGATCGGAATGGCCCTCGGCGGCACCACGGGCTATGCCATCAACCCTGCCCGCGACATCGGCCCCCGCTTCGCCCACCATATCCTCCTGATCAAAGGGAAAGGCGACAGCCAGTGGAAATATGCATGGGTGCCGCTCGCAGGCCCGATAATCGGAGCCGCGTTCGCCGTGCTCGTGTTTAAACTCTATCTCCTCGCCTACCCTGCCCCGCAACTCTGTTTTTAACAAAATGCTCCATAACCTCATCGGCCCCGACAGGCCGATCACCTGCCAAGCGGATGTCCCAACGGGATGTCCGCTTGCTCTTTTAGCATTTTTTTTGTAAATTCGCATCGCGGTTACAGACCGCACGCATTCATAACGATAAAACCTATAACAGTATCATGAAACGCATTCTTATCACTTCTTTGATATGCGCGGCGGCTGCTTCGGCGTTTGCGGCTAACGATGGAGGCATCGACGCCTCCATGCTCTCTCGCCTCCGCTCTTCTTTCAAAAATGAAGGCTCCGACAAGGCTATTGTCAATGCTCTGCGCGGCACAGACATCGACGTGCTGGCCACCAGCGCCGAAAACAAGAACCTGTTTGACAACAATTTCTCAAACAGGGTGAAAAGCAAAGGGATAACAGACCAGAAATCTTCCGGCAGATGCTGGCTTTTCACAGGGCTGAACATTCTACGCTCTCAGATCATGGCCGGGCACGACATCCCGGAGCTTGAGCTCTCGCAGAACTATAACTTTTTCTACGACCAGCTTGAGAAGGCCAACCTGTTTCTGCAAGCCATTATCGACACCTCCTCTCTCCCTTCCGACGACAAGAAGGTGGAATGGCTCTTCCAGCATCCGCTTAGCGACGGCGGGCAGTACACAGGTCTTTCCGACAATCTCATGAAATATGGCATTGTGCCGAAAAGCGCTATGGTTGAAACTTTCTCCAGCTCCAACTCTGCCAAAATGGGACGCATGGTGAGCCGCAAGCTTCGTGAACAGGGGCTCGCGCTCCGCAGAATGGCCGCCGACGGGGCATCGTCTTCTGAATTGGCAACGGCAAAAGAGGCTGACCTGAAGGAAGTTTACAGGATTCTCGCACTAACCCTCGGCGTGCCGCCTACCGAGTTCACCTGGACACGCAAGGACAAAGACGGGAATGTGGTCAGCACAAAGACCTACACGCCTCAGCAATTCTATAAGGAATTTGCAGGGAACGACCTCAAGAATGACTATGTGATGCTCATGAACGATCCCTCTCGCGAGTATTACAGACTCTATGAAATAGACTATGACCGCCACACCTACGACGGAAGCAACTGGACATATATCAATCTCCCGGTCGACGAGATAAAGAAAATGGCCATAGAGAGCATCAAGGGAGACGAGATGATGTATTTCTCTTGCGACGTAGGCAAATTCCTCGACCGTGAACGCGGGCTCCTCGACCCGGGCAACTATGACTATGACGACCTGTTTGGCGTGAAGTTCGGCATGGATAAGGCCGACCGTATCCGCACATTCGACAGCGCATCGTCCCACGCCATGACGCTCGTGGCCGTAGACCTCGACAGCAATGGCAAGCCTGTCAAATGGATGGTGGAGAACAGCTGGGGGCCTGGGGCAAACGACGGGCACCTTATAATGACAGACCGCTGGTTTGACGAATACATGTTCCGTCTTGTTGTCAACAAAAAATATGTCCCGGCCGAGACACTCAAAATCCTCAAACAGACACCCACGCTCCTACCGGCCTGGGACCCCATGTTTATCGACCGTTAAAACGCACTTTTGTGATAATCCCCGGTTCCGCAGAGCCGGGGATTATCATTCATTATAACTTTGCAGAAAACCGCGAATAACCTCCGTTGCAATTTTATCATAATTCAACAAACATTGAAAAATGTAAAAAATTTGCGGTTCTCAATATTTATTTGTAATTTTGCACTCAATACTCGTCAATCCATTTGAGGAAAGACCTGCTTATCTTTAAGCAACACACAGTTATCTGTATCGTGCTTGAAAGGCTTTACATATTGCACTTGCACCTCTGCCACAACCAGTTATTGATGATGCAGGGGGTCGGTAAGAATTGCCTCTGTTTTTAGGAAGGTTAGACTTCTCTCTACAATGCAAAACTCTGCAACACAGACGGCTATAACCTCCAACATTCACATCGGATTCGGGTCTGCCCCCGACATTCTCTCAGCGCTCCACGCTGAGGCTCTGTCGCGCGGAGGTGCCACAGCCAAGGCATACCTGAAGGCGCTGGCGTCTTTCTCACGATTTTTATCCGACAGGCAGGAATCTCCGGGCTGTCCTTCCGAGGCCATGCTCGCGGATTGGTATGCCTGTATGTCTATAGAAGGGCTGTCGCCCAAAACAGCATCCTACTATTTTGACTGCCTGCACTCCCTCTACAACTCACTGGAATCGGAATGCCGCGCATTCACTATTGTGAAAGAGAGCATACACGCATCCCGCTCACTCCCAAAATCCGTAATCGACGATGAGGCTGCCGCCCGCGTATGCAATCTGGCACGGATAGCCCCCTCTCTCAAGGGTTCCGACGGAGTTTTCGCGTCGATTATAATTTTCTCTCTACTCAACGCCGCCCTCGACCCATCGGAAATTGCCATGATGAAAAAGGAGCAGACGGAAACTCTCGACGAAGGATGCGCGGAGATTGCACAACGATTCATAGACCCGAAGCGCAAATACATATTCCCGCTTCAGCAGGCTTCGCGCACCCCACGCCAACTGGCAGAGCATGTAAACAACGGAATAATTTCCCTCCTGAAATCAAGAGGCATACCCACCCTTGGAAATGCGCTCAACACTCTTCGCTCCTATTGGGCTTACGCGGCAATCCGCTCTGGTGCATCAGGCTCCGAGACACTTGTTGCCCTTGGGCACAAACCCGTAGGACTACCTGCTCTCATACCCTGCAGCCCGTCTGATGCTGACGATTTCCGCATCGAGGCTTTGCGCTACGACATTGGGCGCATATTTGCCGACAATCCGTTTAAATGGTATGCCATGCGCTTCCGCCCCGGCGTGCGTTATGCCGACATCAAAAGCCGGTTTGAAGCCATAAAAGACGAAATCACAATCCCGGAAGTGTTTTTCCCATGCGAGGAGATAGCCCACAAGATAGGCCGCAAACTCGTGTATGAAAACAAGCCGGTCATTCCCGACGTGCTGTTCTTCCGCAGCCGCGTCACAGATATATCCCCACTGTTTTATCGCATAGGCGACCTCGCCTGGTGCTACCGCGACAGGTCATCTGCCACACGTGCATATGCTACAGTGCCTGAAAGCGATATGCGCGCATTCCAGCTCGCGATAGGCGTTTTCACCCCCGAGACTGAAATATATCCCATCGGATGCGCCCCGATATATCCCGACGATATAGTAAAGGTAATTGGCGGGCAGCTCATTGGCAAAACAGGGGTTGTAGACAGCATCATAGAAGGCTCCGACTCACGCCCGACTCTCTACAGGATGATACTTACTGCCGACAACGGAATAGAATGGCGTGCCGATGTAGAGCCTTGGCTCGTGGAGCCGGCATCCGCATTATAACTTCTTGCAATCAACTCGTTTTTAATACCACTACCCTCCCGGCGGCACGGTAATAATCCGCGCGGCTCGGACTTCTTTCCACACTCATAATCAGGATTTAAAATGCTTAATCTTACCACTGTCTCCAAGAAATTGAGGATGGACCGCTACCTGCGCACCCAGGTTGTGTTCGGGCTTGACCTCGCGGTCTCGCTCCTGGCCTCCCTCGGCGTGCTGTCCATTGTGTTTCTCATAATCCCGGGAGTCGCGAAAAATTCCTCCGCCGACCTGTCGTGGCTTGCCTGCTCCCTCGCGGCCTCGGCCATATCGTTCAGGTTCTACCGCGTTTACCGCGCCATCATACGCTACTCCACCCTCCGCGAGCTGGGGCGCCTGAGCCTCGCCACACTCGGCAAGGGCCTCCTGCTGTGGGTGGGCATGCTCGCCTTCTCGTCGTTCACCGCGTGGAGCGGTCTGCTCTGGGGGATGCTCCTCATCGACTTCCTCTTCACCATGTGCGCCCTCACCCTTGTGCGCGTGGCGATGGTGGTTACATTCGACATGGTGCGGAGCCGCAGCCACGCCGAGCGCAGCATACGCCGGGTCCTCGTCTACGGCATAGGCGACAAGTCTGCCTCGGTTATCTCCCGCCTCCGCAACTCCACCCACTACCGCGTGGCCGGCTTCATCACCCACGGCAAGGAGATGAAGGGGCACCTTCTCGCCGGGCTCCCGGTCTATTATTTCGAGGACGCCTCAAACGTCAGGTATGTGGCCGAGAAGGCCGACATCGACGGCGTGCTGTTCCCCTATGTCGCCGACGCGCGCTCCGAGCAGGACCGCCTCATCAACTTCTGCCGCGAGGCCGGCATAAAGACCTACATCACCCCGGGCATCGACGAGATGACCGAGGGGAAGGCCGTAGGCAACTACGTCAGGAAGATAAAGATAGAGGACCTACTCGGTCGCCCCGAGATAAAGATCTCGATGGACGAGATCATCGCCAACTTCTCGGGGAAGGTGATAATGGTTACCGGGGCCGCCGGGTCGATAGGCTCCGAGCTCTGCCGCCAGCTTGCCACGTTCGGAGTCAGGCAGCTTGTGCTCTTTGACAACGCCGAGACCCCTCTCCACAACATCCGCCTCGAGCTCGAGGACACGTTCCCGGAGCTCGACTTCGTGCCGGTGATCGGCGACGTGCGCTCCATAGAGCGGCTCGACTTCGTGTTCCGCAAATACCGCCCGCAGGTTGTGTTCCACGCCGCCGCCTACAAGCATGTGCCCCTCATGGAGGAGAACCCCTGCGAGGCCGTGAGGGTTAACGTGTGCGGCTCCCGCCAGGTGGCCGACAAGTGCGTGGAGTATGACGTGGAGAAGATGGTCATGGTCTCCACCGACAAGGCCGTCAACCCCACCAACATCATGGGCTGCACCAAGCGCCTGGCCGAGATCTACGTCCAGTCGCTCGGCCTCGCCATAGAGCGCGGGGAGGCGAAGGGCAAGACAAAGTTTGTCACCACCCGCTTCGGCAACGTTCTCGGCTCCAACGGCTCTGTCATACCCCGCTTCCGCGAGCAGATAGAGCACGGCGGCCCTATCACAGTGACCCACCGCGAGATACGCCGCTTCTTCATGACCATCCCCGAGGCTTGCCGCCTTGTGATGGAGGCCGCGACATTCTCCACGGGCACCCAGATATTCGTGTTCGACATGGGCGAGTCGGTCAAGATCTCCACGCTTGCCGAGAGGATGATAAACCTTGCCGGCCTGGAGGTGGGCCGCGACATCAGGATAGAGTACACCGGGCTCCGCCCCGGGGAGAAGCTCTACGAGGAGGTGCTCGCCACAAAAGAGAACACCATCCCCACGCAGCACAGCCGCATCTTCGTGGCCAAGGTCCGGGCCTACGACTACGGGGAGGCCTCCGGGGTCATGACCGAGCTCAACACCCTGGCCGAGAGGGTCGACATCCCCGACATGGTGATACTGATGAAAAAGACCGTGCCCGAGTTCATCTCCAAGCACTCCGAGTTCGAGATCTACGACAAGCCCGCCCCGGCGCAGGCCCCCGAATCCTGACGGCCTCCTTCCTCTCCGCTCCGGAGGCCACCTCCAAGCGCGGCCTCCGACAGACCGGGGCGCCAGCCCCCTCAACGCAGACAAAGCCATGCTTACCGTGCTCCTCATATTCCTCATGATAATAGACGTGCTCGCCATCGCCTTCACATGGCTCTGGCGGCGCACCGACTGGGCCGCGCTCGACGAGGCGAACTCCGCCTTCATCGACTCCGACGGCTCGCACTCCTACTACGACCAGGACCGTTAGGTTTTGCTCCTTGTTGCTTGCCTTAAGAAGCAATCTTCCGGAAACGGCATACGCAAGGCTGATTTACAAAACTGTGGCAGTAAGCAATCGAACAGCTAAAAGGAAAGCAGTTATAGCACATCAAAACAAAAGGTAAAGATTTGTCGTTGATAAGAAAAAACTTATCTTTGCAAAAAATTAATCTATGTTCAGTAGAAATATAAACGACAAACTTCCATCGGTAGTTGCATATTTCTCCACAGTGCCGATGATTCGCAAAGCATGGATCTTTGGCTCATGTGCAAATGGTTGTGAAAATGCAGAAAGCGATGTAGATGTGCTCGTTGATTATGACCGCACACATAGGTTAAGCCTGTTCACTCTTGGAGGTATTATCAGGAATATGGAAATACTTTTTAACCGTAAAATAGATTTGGTAGAAAACGGTTACCTTATACCTGAAACTCAGAAAAATGCTAATACAGAAAAAATCCTGATATATGAGAGAGCCGATTCGTGACCGACAAAGATAGGAGCATATACTTAGCGTATTAGATGTTATTATCTCTTACCGACAATAGTATTCTGACGATGAGATTATATGTAACCCAATTACATTCTTTGGTTTTGTAAAACATTTAGAAATAATTGGTGAAGCAGCTTATAAGCTTACAAAAGAGTTAAAGGCAACACATCCTCAGGTATACTGGCATGAAATTGAAGGAATGCGCCATATCATGGTGCATGGCTATTATCTCATTGAAAAAAGCATTGTAATTTCTACTTTGAGAGAAGATATAGACTTTTTAAAACAGCATATCCTTAATTTTCTCAGCGAATAGCCCTTGCATTTTTTGTTAACGCAAAGTGTCAGCAAGAAATGGCGCACAAGGTGTTTTAACAACAGTCAGTCGCCAAGCATTGGCAAACTCACATACTATTTCGATATAGCAACGCTTTCGATATAGCAACCACATTTGGCATTGAAATTTGCTGAACGATCTTCCACGCGCTTAAGATTAATAAGTTTTAAAAATAACCGCCGCGAAACAGTTGCATACCTAAAGACTTTTCGCAGTTATATATTCATTAATGTTGTAAGCCACTTATGGAAAAGCGATATTATCAATATGGTAATATTATCAGGGTTCTTCGTCTTGACAATGATATTACTCAGGCTATAATGATAGACGTAAATATGGATCAAAGAGTAATTTTAAGTAGATTTGATGCTTCTAAAAAATTTGATTCAGATTTTATCCAGAGTTTTTTGAATATACTTTCAGAGTCCGCAGTCGGCTTCCGTCTGCTCTCAGATAATTCTGAAGACCGGCTTCTGAAAGAACAAGCAGAAGATATAATAACTTCCCTAACAGTTTGCTTGCGATAGCGATTCTCGGTATTGGCGAGGTTATAATATAAAATTGGAGTTAGCAAAAATTGTTATCCTCATCTATTATCAGGCTTATTTATATCGCGATTTCATATTTGACGATATGAATATAAACTAATATAATGTTATGAAATCTGCATTAATAATTGGTGGATCTAATGGAATTGGATTGGCCATTGCTTTTGAACTTTCAGAAATTTGTGAAAGTGTCACAATAGTTGACAGAGTAGCACCAAAGGTAAAACTGCCGGCAAATCTTAGGGTTATTGAAGAAAATTTGTTAATAACAGACTTCAAGTGGCTTGAAGAAGTCGGAAATATAGATACGTTGTTTTATTCAGCGGGATTTGGCAGGGTGGCTCCTTTCGAGTCGTTATATGACAAGGAAATTGATAATTCATTTACTGTAAATACAATCAGTGCGTTTAAAGTATTGAAATATTTTATTCCAAGAATGAAGTCTCAAGAGCCATTTTATTGTGGTGTAATGGTGAGCATTGCGGCTCGTATCGCCTCTCCTTTATTCAGTATATATAGTGCAACAAAAGCAAGTCTTTTTAGAGGTATCGAGGCAATAAATACAGAACTTATGATGTCTGGAAGTGAAAATAGAATATTGGAAGTATCTCCGGGTTCTATAAAAGGCACGTCATTTACCGGAAAAGAAACAGACCTTTCTGTCACTAAGGAATTAGCCAATTCAATAATACATCAGATGTTTAACCATGAAGAAGTTTTTATTCCAGAGTATGAAAGCATTTTCAGAAGTGTGATTAATAGGTATAATGAAGACCCATCTAAGTTTGCAGCTGAAAGTTATAAATATAAAATAAAAGGAAACAGATTGCAGCTTAAACCTCAGTTGACAATCGGCTATTTAAGCGGGACGTTTGATTTGTTTCATATAGGGCATTTGAATTTGCTTAAAAGGGCTCGTAAATATTGTGATTATCTTGTTGTCGGTGTTCATAAGGATGCATCTCATAAAGGGAAAGAAACCTTCATTCCATTTGAAGAACGAATGGATATTGTGAGAAATATAAAATATGTGGACAGGGTTATAGAATCAGAACGAGAAGATTCGGATGTCTATACTAAAGGGATTGTAAAATATGATAAATTATTTGTCGGCTCTGATTATAAAGGAACTGAGCGGTTCAACCGATATGAACAATATTTTGCGGATAAAGGAGTCGAGATAATTTATTTCCCTTATACCAAGGGTACAAGTAGCACTCAATTACGTTCCGCGCTTAACAAGTAATATTCTTTATCATAATCTTTTCTGTAATAAATATATGAAAGATATTTGGCGAATTAAATTGCTATCAGGGATTAATCGTTTAATTCCTAAAAAGATCAATCAAATAGCAATATATGGACGTAGAATGCTTAATGATAATTCTGCGGCTTTGTTAGATTACCTTATTAAAGAAGGTTATAATGCTAAATATACTATAAAAGTTTGCCTTGCACCAAATGTGCCTCATGAAGACTATCTTAATATTCTGAATGTGGAGATAGTAACAAATCCGTTGAAAACGTTTTATACCTTGTTCAATTCCATGTGCATGTTCCATGCACATGGAATGACTACATGTGCAGTTATTCCTTGTGGTAAACAAGTTGTTTTCAATCTTTGGCATGGTAGCCCATTGAAATCAATAGGGGTGGCGGCAGGAGATAAATGGTATCCTGAAACAGACTCATATTTTTTGTGTGCATCCCCTTTTATGGCTAATTTGAATAAGAAATGTTTCTTGATTAATGATAAGCAAGTATTTATTGGCTCAAATCCAAGAAATGATTTGTTGTTTAGCAAGAGTGAAAATTTATATCTAAAAAAGCTAAAAGGGAATAAAAAAGTAGTATTATATATGCCGACATTTAGGAATTCAACTGAATTAGGCCGTAGTGATTCTCATGGAGATTTCCCAATATTGTCACTTGATAATATTGGAGATTTTGATAATTTTTTAGAGTATAAAAATATTCTATTTATAATAAAGCCACATCCATATCAGAATGATATTGAATTATTTAATGAGAAATATAATAATATTGTCGTTTTAAAGAATGAGGATTTAGGAGTGATGAAACTGCCTCTTTATGAATTATTGGGTCAATCGGATGCTTTGATTTCTGATTTTTCATCAGTTTATTTTGACTATATGTTGCTTGATAAACCAATAGGATTTGTAATTGAAGACATGAATGATTATGGAAGTAGCAGAGGATTTACTGTGGATCGCCCATTGGATTTAATGCCTGGAAATAAAATTAATAATTTGGCAGATTTAAAGAAATTTATTTTAAATGTTAGTGAAGGTGTTGATTTATATAAAGATGATAGAAGAAAGATAAATGATTTATGTAATACATACAAGACACCGGATGCTTCGAAAAGAATTTTGGATTTTCTTGGAATAAAGAAATGAGTAAATATTCTAAATTAATAAAAGATACTGCAATATTTGGAATAGGTAATTTCACGACGAAATTAATCTATTTCTTTTTGATGCCAATATACACTTTGTCTTTATCGACAAAAGATTTTGGCATAGCAGATTTGCTAAATAATTCATTACAATTGGTAATACCAATTTTTACAATCAGCATATCTGATGCAGTATTCCGCTTTTCTTTAGACAAGGATGTAAAACATGAAGAATTACTTGCTAATGGATTAAAAGTATTAAGTTGGAGTTATATAATTGTTGCCATTTTATTATGTTTTGTTTCTGTATTTAATTTAGATTATTACTGGTATATATTTGGAATACTTTATGTAACAGAATCTATTAAATCTCTTTTTGCTCAATTTACACGAGGATTAGGCAAGGTTAAAGAATATGCAATCAATGGTATAATTGCTGCTGTCGTATTGTTGATATCAACTTATATATTCTTAAGAATTATTAATTTAGGTATTGAAGGTTATTTATTGGCATTTGTTGTCGCTAATATTTTTGCCAGTATTTATCTTTTATTTGTTGTAGGAATAAAAACTTATATAAGACCTAATTTGTCAAATAAGGTGTTATTGAGAGGAATGATAGCTTTTAGTTTACCTCTGACACCAAATATGTTGTCATGGTGGATAACTAATATTTCTTCTCGATACATAATTGCCTTTTTCTCCGGTTTTTCAGTTTCCGGTTTATTTGCGGCTGCCAGTAAAATACCTGCATTGATAAATGTAATATCTTCTATATTTCAGTTGTCATGGCAGTTTGCATCTGTTAAAGAATTTCAAGAATCTCAAAAATCAGAGTTTTATTCAGTTGTATTAAAATACTATACATGTCTAATTATAGTAACCGGGTCCATCATAATATCACTAATACCCTGGATTTCTATCTTTATTCTGAAAGGTGACTTTTATGATGCCTGGGTGTATACTCCACTTTTGTTGTTTTCAGCAGTATTAGGATGTTATTCTATATTTTTCGGTACTTTTTATGCTGTGGTCAAAGAGAATAAAAAAGCTATGATAACAACATTTATAGGATCAGGAGTCAATCTAATTATTTGTTTTATTTCTATTCCATTTATTGGAATCATAGGAGCATTGATTGCAAATGTAATAAGTTATGCCATTATAGTGTATTTAAGGATACTGGATTCCAAAAAATATGTTGATCTGAATGTTAATTGGATAAAAATATCTTTATCACTCACATTGCTTCTTTTACAATCATCTTTTATGATGATTAATGGCGTTTATCGGCTTATAGCATATTGTCTTCCCATATTATTTTTATTTATTTATCTAAAAGACTATATATCTTTATATCATTATATTACGGCTTCAATAACAAATAAATTTGTCAAAAATTAATGTTTGACTTTACTCTATGTCTAGTCCGGAAAAGTGTTGACCGTCAGATTCAACATTTTTTAGTAAAATGTGTGAAGAAAACAAAAAATTCTGGGACGAATCTCAGATTTCGGCAATCAATGCCTGGCACAGCAGCGGAAAAAGTTTCAGTCAGATTGACGAGGAATACAATTTTGCGGTCGGGACATTGTTTACAATAGTAAATGCAATCCCGGACTATCGCGGCACACGGTCAAGCATCAGCAAATGGCTGCGCCGCATGACGGGAGCATTAATTCCCGGCTCCGGATGCCGGACAACAAAGGCCATATCGTCCCTGGCAACTCCGGCACAAACGACAAAAAAGAAAGGAATGACAAAGAAAACCTCTCCCACTACCAGGCTCACGGATACCGAGCAGACCATACTGGATCTAACACGCAAGTTAAACGCCGCCACCAGAAAGATAGAGAAACTGGAGGCTGACAGGAAAAAGGCAGAGCTGCGTGAAGAGTTCCAGAGTGGTGTCATCGCCGAATACAAGAAGCTTGTAAAGCCTGCGCAGTCAAAAAAATCAACTACCAAGTAGCCATGCGCTTGCGCATGTCCCGTGACCTGAGTGTCAGCGAGGCATGCGGGTTGCTTGGGGTGACTAAACAAGCGTGGTATGCCTTTTTCAAAAGGTCGTTCAAGGATGCCATTGACGAAGACCGCATCCTGGAATGCGTTCGCTCGATACGAGAGGATCTTCCGGCACTCGGAGTCAGAAAGATGAAGGACAGGTTACGTAAGGAGTTCTGTCTCGACATAGGCCGTGACCGCCTGTTCGATATCATGAACAGGCATAATCTTCTGATACGTCCCCGAGTCCGCAGGACAAGGACAACCTTCTCCGATCACGGAATGAAGGTCTATCCGGATCTACGGAAAGACTTCGCGCCTGATGACATAAACCAGTTGTGGGTAAGCGACATAACATATATATGGCTTCCTGATCAGAATACATTTTACTATCTGTTTCTGATTACGGATGCCTATTCGAAGAAAATAGTGGGATGGGAGATTGCCGATAACATGCGGCATGAGAACGCCATGACGGCATTGAAGATGGCTTTCAGGCAATGCAGGAGAGGTCAGCATCCCATACACCACTCGGACAAGGGACTTCAGTATTGTGCCAAACCCTACGTGGAAATGCTTCGTAGACGCCACGCCCGAATCAGCATGACGGAAGGGCACGACCCACGTAACAACGGAATTGCCGAAAGGGTAAACGGCATACTTAAAGAGGAGTTTCTGAAGCATATGGACGTAAGGAAGGACAACATACGGCAGGTGCTGGAGGATGTAATCAACACTTACCATACCCGCCGACCGCACCTCAGTCTCGGCATGCTGACTCCCGATGAAGTGCATCGCGGAGCGGTACCCGGACGTAAGCTCTGGAAAAAATATTACCTGAAATCTGCATGAGTCAAGATTTTTCAGTACTTTTGCATACCCCAACCGACGGGACTGACGGTGATTGCACTGCAAGTCTCAAAAATCCCCGGGGCATCGAGCCCCGGAGGATTTTACCCCAACCTCGGGGATCTCAGGCTCATACCTGCATGTCTCCACAGTCTTCGGACTGTTTAACATTCATTCATAATCTCAAACCCTCTGACCCGTCAATATTTTTCAGGACGCCACACTACTTGCAATTACAATAACTTTAATCCCAGTATTATTTCACAGGGATCACAACAGTAGAAAAATAGGTTTCTGGCTATGTTTTGCATTATTTGCATTTTTATCCGGTTTCAGGGCACCTTATATTGGAAATGATACAGAAGAATATCTGAGAATATTCAGAGAGGTTAATAGCGGATTATACGATAACTCAGAAAGCAGATATGAAATAGGCTATCTTTGGCTTAATCAAATATTGGGAAATTTCAGTGACAATAGTCAAATTATTTTTATTGCAACCAGTCTATTTATTTATTATAGTTTTGGCCGTTTTATATTGAAATATAGCAAGTTCCCTTGGCTTTCGCTTTTTTTGTTCTTAACATACGGTTTTTTTTCTTTCTCTATTACAGTAGTTAGACAATCAATTGCAATAGCCATCCTTTTATTTTCTTATGATTATATTCTTAAAAATAAATTTATAAAATTTCTTGGATTAGTTATTCTTGCAACATTATTCCATTCCACAGCTGTTTTTTTCATTTTTTCTTACCTATGTAATAAGATAAAGATTAATTCGAAGACAATATTAATTTTTATTCTCATAGTTGCAAGTGCATATGCTTTGTTTAATGTTTTATTAAATCAGATGTTTTCGCTATTCCCTATATACGAACATTATGATGGAGGAAAATATTTCGGTGAAACTCGTTTGGCAAGTGTATTATATGTATTTATATCATCTATAATCTTTATATTTTCATATTTAATTATTAATACGAATGAGAACAAGCAAAAATTGTCATCGAATAAACTAACACAGTTTAATAGTGAAGCGTTCATGATCATGATGGCGATTGGGTTTTATGTTTTGTCAATGAAACTGAATATTCTTGATAGAATTGCTATTTATTATAATATCTTTTCAATTGTTTTATTACCCAATGCAATTAACTTGTTAAATAAGAATATGAAAGGCTTATTGACTTTTGTTACAATATTACTGTTTTTTGCATACTCAACAACATTGCTAATACTCAGACCAGGATGGAATTCAGTTTTTCCATATTCATTCTGTTTCTAAACTCAATAAAATGGATAAAATATATTTTTTCTACTCAGTAGAGAGATGGTTTTATAATCATTACTTAACTCCATTAGCTATTATTATCAGGGCTATCATTAGAATAATATTTTCTGCAGATATACCCTATAAACTTACAATAGGTAAAGGCACTAAAATGCCTCATGATGCCTTGGGTAGTGTGTTTCACCCTGATGTGATAATTGGGAGGGACTGTATAATACGACAAGGAGTAACCATTGGAGGTCGCAGTGGATATGATAAACTTCCAGTTTTAGAGGATGGAGTTGATGTTGGTGCCCATGCTCAAATATTGGGGCCAATAACATTGGGTCATAATTCTGTGATAGGTGCTGGTGCAATTGTCGTTAAAGATGTTCCGCCATATGCAGTCGTTGTCGGTAATCCTGCTCGTATTATCAAATACAAGAATAATAATTAATAGTTAATTAATTCATCTTTAAATACAATACTTCGGTTATTTTTTGAGAGTTTGTTAACGGCTCCGAGGAGCCAGGTGTTTAATCCATTAAAAATCTGATGTTTAGCATAAAATTTAACACTAAAATTTGGTCAAGTCGCTGAATTTCAGTAACTTTAAGGTTATTCCAAGACACTTAAAGACATGCTGATTTTCGAACTACTTGACCAATATGAGGGCATCTGCCGGAGGGCATTCTTCGGTTGCGCTACAAAGTTAAACAAAACTTTCATAGCAAACATCATCGAGATACTGATTTTAATCATGTGCATACCGCGAAAGATAAATTTTCTTCAACTCGGACGTTACGGACGACGTGGTGAACAGCGATACCGTCAGACTTTCCGTAAGGATTTCGACTGGCTGTGCTTTAACATGAACCTCGCCGCCGACCGTTTCCAGCATGGCATGAAACGATTGGCTATCGCCATAGATCCGAGCTTCGTTGCCAAAGCGGGCAAAAAGACAGACCATATAGGCCGGTTCTGGTCAGGCTGCGCCTCGGCTGTCAAGCATGGCCTTGAGATACTCGGTATCGCCGTGGTGGATGCAGACATCAAGGATGCAATGATGCTCCGGGCCGTGCAGACTCTGAACGCCACTGAACTTGAAGGAAAGAATATGACTCTCAATCAGTGGTATCTGTCTGTATTGAAGAAGTACAGAACAGATTTGCTGAAAATCACTTCATTGCTCGTTGCCGATGCCGCCTTCTCCGTACTGCCGTTTGTCGAGGGGCTGAAAGAAATCGGTTTTTCTCTGATAAGCCGTCTGCGTTCCAATGCCGTGCTGTATTACATCTACGAAGGACCGCGCACCGGTAAAAGAGGACGGCCTAAGACCAAGGACGGCAAGATTGATTTTGCAAATCCCGACAAATGCAGGATGACCAGGCTTGACATCGATCCCGAGGAAGGCGAGGCTTTTGAACTTGTGGCATGGTGCAAGTCTCTGAAGCAGAAAGTACGGCTGGTAATCCATTATCTGCCCGGAGGTGGACACCGACTGTATTTCTCGACCGATACCTCTGTCTGCGGCAAAGATGTCTATGACATTTACCGGACACGGTTTCAGATTGAGTTCTGTTTCCGCGACGGCCATCAGTTCACCGGACTGCTCGACTGTCAGGCTCGTGATGAAAAAGCTTTGGATTTTGCTTACAACGCTTCGTTTGCCGCTGTCAACATCACCAAGGTGCTCAGGAAGCAGACGAATATGCCCTTTTCTATTGGTCAAATTAAGTCTCTGATGGTCAACGCTCATTTCATAAAAAGATTTTTTGACCTGAGCGGAATTGACCCGAACAAGACTTTAAATGCTAAACTTGTCAAAGAACTCTTTGGCTTGACGGTTGATGCCGCTTAGCCTATGAATAATTTTTTAACGAACTATTGTAAATAAGATTCTCTATGAATATAATTCATATAGGTAATGTCGCTCTTGAAGCAAATGGAGTAGGTCGAGTAATTGAAAATCTTTCAAAAGAACAAATTAAATTAGGTCATAATGTAATGGTCCTTACTGCAATTGTGAAGAAAGAGCCATTGCCATTATTTCAAGAAGTTCATTCTGTAAAAGATTTTAAAGCAATCGTAGATAAGTTTAAACCAGATATTTTTGTATTTCATTCCCTCTATATTTGGGAGTATATAAAGTTTTATCCTTATTTGTTGAAGAATAAAATTCCCTATTTAATACAATTGCATGGAGCATTAAGCGTGCAAAACTACAAAAAGAATCATTTAAAAAAGTGGTTGGCAAATGAGTTGTTCTATAATAGATTTATTCAAAATGCAAAATCTATTATTTATCTTAATAACAATAGTTCGTTAAAAAATTATTCATAGGCTAAGCGGCATCAACCGTCAAGCCAAAGAGTTCTTTGACAAGTTTAGCATTTAAAGTCTTGTTCGGGTCAATTCCGCTCAGGTCAAAAAATCTTTTTATGAAATGAGCGTTGACCATCAGAGACTTAATTTGACCAATAGAAAAGGGCATATTCGTCTGCTTCCTGAGCACCTTGGTGATGTTGACAGCGGCAAACGAAGCGTTGTAAGCAAAATCCAAAGCTTTTTCATCACGAGCCTGACAGTCGAGCAGTCCGGTGAACTGATGGCCGTCGCGGAAACAGAACTCAATCTGAAACCGTGTCCGGTAAATGTCATAGACATCTTTGCCGCAGACAGAGGTATCGGTCGAGAAATACAGTCGGTGTCCACCTCCGGGCAGATAATGGATTACCAGCCGTACTTTCTGCTTCAGAGACTTGCACCATGCCACAAGTTCAAAAGCCTCGCCTTCCTCGGGATCGATGTCAAGCCTGGTCATCCTGCATTTGTCGGGATTTGCAAAATCAATCTTGCCGTCCTTGGTCTTAGGCCGTCCTCTTTTACCGGTGCGCGGTCCTTCGTAGATGTAATACAGCACGGCATTGGAACGCAGACGGCTTATCAGAGAAAAACCGATTTCTTTCAGCCCCTCGACAAACGGCAGTACGGAGAAGGCGGCATCGGCAACGAGCAATGAAGTGATTTTCAGCAAATCTGTTCTGTACTTCTTCAATACAGACAGATACCACTGATTGAGAGTCATATTCTTTCCTTCAAGTTCAGTGGCGTTCAGAGTCTGCACGGCCCGGAGCATCATTGCATCCTTGATGTCTGCATCCACCACGGCGATACCGAGTATCTCAAGGCCATGCTTGACAGCCGAGGCGCAGCCTGACCAGAACCGGCCTATATGGTCTGTCTTTTTGCCCGCTTTGGCAACGAAGCTCGGATCTATGGCGATAGCCAGTCGTTTCATGCCATGCTGGAAACGGTCGGCGGCGAGGTTCATGTTAAAGCACAGCCAGTCGAAATCCTTACGGAAAGTCTGACGGTATCGCTGTTCACCACGTCGTCCGTAACGTCCGAGTTGAAGAAAATTTATCTTTCGCGGTATGCACATGATTAAAATCAGTATCTCGATGATGTTTGCTATGAAAGTTTTGTTTAACTTTGTAGCGCAACCGAAGAATGCCCTCCGGCAGATGCCCTCATATTGGTCAAGTAGTTCGAAAATCAGCATGTCTTTAAGTGTCTTGGAATAACCTTAAAGTTACTGAAATTCAGCGACTTGACCAAATTTTAGTGTTAAATTTTATGCTAAACATCAGATTTTTAATGGATTAAACACCTGGCTCCTCGGAGCCGTTAACAAACTCTCAAAAAATAACCGAAGTATTGTAATAATAGTGAATATAATAATTCAATTGTCAAGAATATAAACCCTAAATCCATTATAATTCCAAATGGGTGTCCGATAACAAAAATACCAACTGTAAAAAGGGATAATATTGATAAAACTGAAATAATTTATTTAGGTAGAATTGATTATCATCATAAGGGACTTGATAAATTATTGGATGCTATACATATTCTTAAGAATGATGACATAAGTAATTTAATTCATTTTTCATTTTATGGAAATGGGCATATTGATCAGATTAATAAACTAAAGAGTGAATTAGCAGATTTAAGTCCATTAGCAGATTTTTATGGTTCGGCATATGGAGATACCAAAATTAATGCATTTTGCAAATCTGATATATTTATTCTAACCTCAAGATATGAAGGTATGCCTATGGGAATATTGGAAGCATTATCGTATCATATACCTTGTATAATTACAAAAGAAACAAATATGTCAGATATCATATCTGATTATAACTGTGGATGGATTTCTAAATTAGAGGCTTCAGAAATAGCCTCTACTATAAAAAAGGCAATATATGAATATAAAATAAAAAAGGACGAACTTAGATATGCTTCTTTTGAGGCATCCAAGATTTTTATGTGGGATAAGATTGCGGAATTATCTATAGTACATTATTCAAAATATTTAAAAAACAAATAATGCTTAAGCGTCCAATAACAACGCTTAAGCCAATTCTTAACATTAGGAGCGGAAAAATTTTTTCACCCGTTCCTTAAGTAGATGACAAAAATTTGAAAACATCGAATTTTGGGGTATAATTCGGACGCATAAGTATGGTCGAAATCTCTTCCAATCCATATTTGACAAGCGACTTTGCCTTTCTTCCATGTTTCAGAATCCTTATCGGTTTAATATTTATATCTTTATGTTCACCAACGAGATACGCCCATACAAGAGCCATGCAGACCATCGCGACAAGTCTTGCGATGCGGTCCATATCACGCATATGGGTATCCTCGATGTTGAAGCCGGAAGATTTCATGGCTCTAAAGGCCGTTTCTATCTCCCATCGTTTTTTGTATGTCAAAACCGCGTCCTCGGGCCGATTGAAGCATATGAGAATCTGCAATTCCGGAACACCATCGGAGTTTTTGATCCGGCTGCCGGCAAGATAGACATACTCACCTTTGTGAAGAAAGAGCGTATGGAAGAATTTCTCCTGACCGACCTTCAAATCATTGAACAGCCACCAGGCTCGGATTCTCTCACCGGTGGAAGGCTTGACAATCCAGAAGTTCTGACGTATTCGGATGTAATACCGTATGCGACGGCTGTTGAGCCATCCTGTCCATTCCTTTCCGATGAACTCGCGGTCTGCCACAAGGCAGTCGATGCAGTCTGCTCCGAAAAGACGGATAAAACGTTCCATAATTTTCTTGCGTTCTTCCCAGTTGGAGTTGCCACGTTTCGGAAGAAGGCTGAATATCAAAGGGAAGGCAATCCCTTTATAGGTTATGCCCAACATAAGGATGTTTATATTGAACTCCCCGAACTTCCAGTTGGTCCGGTCCATGCTCAGCACAAGACCGGTCTTGACAGGAAGCAGCGAGAAAATCATACGGGCCATGATGTCAAGGTCAAGTACATACTTGGCAAAGAATCTTTGGAGCCGTCTGAGGTTGGAATCCTTGTCTACAGCCGTAGGCATCGCATCAGCCAGTTTGTGGAGGCTGACAGTCTGCACCACACAGAGTGCATGGAGCAGCAACGCCATAAGTTTTATTCGTGCAAGATTCATGTTTTGTCCAAAATGGTCTTGCATAATCGGGAGGATTTGGTTAACTTTGACCGAGTCCTTGGAATTAGTAGTTTTCATGTGAAAAAGAGGTCTAACTTTTCCTTTAAATTACTAAATTTCAAGGACTTTTACAAATTTAATCGCCTAAAGATTAGATGTTTAACAGCATAAATTCAATTTTTGTCATCTACTGAAACCCGTTCCAAAAATTGCACTCTAAATATTGATTGCTTATCTTTTTCAATGGTGTTATGAAACAATATCACTGGCGTCTCTTAAAATCTGTTAATGCGAAATTGTTAAACTCTGTATTCATGTTGGTTACGCGATTTTCAGGCCTGCAAACCTTGTCGCACTTTTCAAATGATTATATTGGGGTTGGAGCCTTAAAACTCGGTTCCCCAATTTTTCATGAATGCAGGACGATACATTTTTAGCCAGATTGTTGACTTTTTGCCAAAACGCAAATTTGAAAGAATCATGGAGCATCGTACCAAAAATAAGGTTGAGGACAGAACCCTCGGATGGCAGTTGTCTTATTGGGGACAGTTGCTTGTCCTTATATTCGGTCAACTGCTCGGATGTCGAAGTCTCCGTGAACTCTCGGATATCACTACAGCACATCGCAAGAAATCCTTTCATCTCGGATTTGGCAAAGAAGCGGTAGACCGTAATATTCTCTCCAGATGCAATACCAATCGTGATTGGCATGTGTTCGAGGAGTTCGCCAACCATATGATTGTGCTGGCTCAGGAAGCCCGTATAGACCGGGAATTTTGTATCGGCGGCAAGTTCTATGCGTTCGATTCCTCCACGATTGACCTTTGCATGAGTGTTTATGACTGGGCAAAGTTCAGAAGCACCAAGTCCGGCATTAAACTGCATACCCAACTTGATATAGTGACGCAGATTCCAGTTATGATAAACATCACCAATGCCTCGGTTCATGATGTAAATGCGATGGATATCATTGATTATGAACCGTTGGCCGGTTATATCTTCGACCGTGGATACTGGGACTTGGATAGGCTTCATAAGATTGAGGAACATGGAGCCTTCTTTGTCATAAGAGAGAAGGCTAAGCCGAAGTTCATTGTCGAGGATGGTCTGGACATGCCCGAGAATGGAAACATTCTTCAAGATTATACCGTAAGGTTTACCGGTAGACGCAATGCATCCAATTACCCTTCCCGGATTAGACGTATTGTAGCGTATATCCCTGACCTGAAGAGAAGTTTTGTTTTTTACACAAATAATTTCTTCCTGTCTGCCGAACAGATTGTGTTCCTTTACAAGAACCGATGGCAGGTGGAGCTTTTCTTCAAATGGATCAAACAGCACCTTAGAGTCACCACATTCTGGGGTAATTCCGAGACATCCGTCAGAATACAAATTTATGCGGCTATATGCACTTACTGCGTTGTCGCAATAATCGAACATAAAATGAAACTTGAAAGAAACATCTACGAAGTCATGAGAATCCTCGGCAGCTCCCTGCTTGTCAAGGAGCATATCAAGGACTTGTTGACTCCAGAACCGGAGCCAGCACAAATAGCAAATTGCCATCCAACTCTTGACCTCGAATTTGATTAACACTTTTTAAGAGACACTAGTGAAACAATATAATATAGCAGTTGCCGGCACTGGTTACGTTGGGCTTTCGATAGCCACTCTTTTGGCACAGCATAATCATGTCACTGCCGTTGATGTGATTCCCGAAAAGATTGATCTTATAAATCAACGTAAGTCTCCGATTCAGGATGAGTACATCGAGAAATATCTCGCTGAAAAAGAGCTTGACCTCATTGCCACCCTTGACGGAGCGAAGGCTTATGCAGATGCAGATTTTGTAGTCATAGCCGCGCCTACCAATTATGACCCGGTTAAAAATTATTTTGACACACATTGCATAGAAGATGTGATAGATCTTGTGCTGAGTGTCAATCCTGACGCTGTAATGGTCATAAAGTCTACGATTCCGGTAGGGTATTGCCGCAACCTTTATGTGAAGTATGCACAGAAAGGTGTGAAACAGTTTAACCTCCTGTTCTTCCCGGAGTTCCTACGTGAGAGCAAGGCTCTTTATGACAACCTATACCCATCACGCATCATTGCCGGAATACCAAAGATTATGGATGACACCCGCTTCGCGGAGGAAAATGACGCAATACGGGCTGTTGCCAATCTCCCCAAACTTAATGAGGCTGCACACACCTTTGCCGCACTGCTTCAGCAGGGCGCCATCAAGGAAAATATCCCCACATTATACATGGGCATGAAGGAGGCAGAGGCAGTTAAGTTATTTGCCAATACATATCTTGCTTTGCGTGTAAGCTATTTCAATGAATTGGACACTTATGCAGAGGTGAAGGGGCTCGACTCAAAGGCAATCATAGAGGGTGTCGGGCTTGACCCACGCATCGGGACTCACTATAATAATCCGTCATTCGGTTATGGCGGTTATTGTCTACCAAAAGATACGAAGCAGCTTCTGGCGAATTATGCTGACGTGCCACAGAACATGATGTCAGCTATCGTGGAAAGCAACCGCACCCGCAAGGACTTCATCGCCGACCAGGTGCTGAAGATGGCCGGGTGGTATGACTATACCGCCTCAAACACATATGGCAAGGCTCCGGAAAAGGAATGCGTGATTGGTGTGTATAGGCTCACAATGAAGTCAAACTCCGACAACTTCCGTCAGTCGAGCATTCAGGGCGTAATGAAACGCATAAAGGCAAAAGGTGCTACTGTTATAATCTACGAGCCGACACTTGAAGACGGCACAACATTCTTCGGGAGTAAGGTTGTGAACAATCTTGACAAATTCAAGCGAATGTCGCAGGCAATACTCGCAAACCGCACATCCGAAGATTTAATAGACGTAGTAGAAAAAGTGTATACACGCGATATATTTGCAAGAGACTAATTATCATGAAAAAGGGTTTAGTCAGCATCATTACTCCCACATATAATTGTGGAAATTATATTGCAGACACAATTAAAAGCGTATTGGCACAATCTTATGATAACTGGGAAATGGTTATTGTAGATGATTGTTCCACAGATAATACACAAGAAGTTGTTGCCAGTTTTCCAGACAAAAGGATAAAATATCATCGACTTAAAAAAAACAGTGGGGCAGCTGTGGCCAGGACTGAGGCTATGAGGCTGGCTGATGGCGAGTATATGGCATTCCTTGACAGTGATGACCTTTGGACTCCAAACAAACTTGAAAGGCAAATTGAATTTATGAATAATAATAATTATGCCTTTACTTGCACTGCCTACGAACAAATTGACGATAAGGGAAAGCCTCTCGATCGCATTATAAAAACTATTAAGAAAACCAGTTATAACAGACTTTTATTGGATTGCCCTGTAGGCAATTCTACAGTAATGTATAACGTAGCGAAAATGGGAAAGTTTGAGGTTCCCAATATCCGCAAACGAAATGATGATGCACTATGGCTCAAAATGCTTAAACGAGAGAAATATATCTGGGGGATGCCTGATGTGCTTATGAAATATCGTATCCGTCCAGGCTCAATATCCGTCAATAAATTTAATCTAATTAAATATCATTGGAATCTTTATAGGAACGTAGAACATCTAAGTGTACCACGCTCCCTATTTCATATAGGGTTCTGGTGTTTTTTGAAAATATCAAGATTGAAATAATTATGAAACTTTTTAATATTCCGTTTTCGCCGCCGGATGTGACGGAGGCAGAAATTCAAGAGGTGGCCGAAGCTTTGCGTTCCGGATGGATTACAACCGGCCCTAAAACCAAGGAGTTTGAAAAACTTATCGCTCAATATTGCCAGACTGACAAAGCTGTATGTCTCAATTCTGCGACTGCATGCATGGAGATGATTTTGCGCGTGTTGGGTGTTGGAGAGGGTGATGAAGTTATCGTACCTGCCTATACTTATACAGCAACTGCAAGTTCTGTCTGCCATGTCGGCGCAAAACCTGTGATGGTGGACTGCGCCCCCGGGTCGTTTGAGATGGATTATGAGAAACTTGCGGATGCCATAACCGAGCGCACAAAGGTTGTGATGCCGGTTGACCTTGCCGGCATTGTGGCTGACTATGACAAGGTGTTTGCGGCCGTCGAGAACAAGAAAGGTCTTTTCCATCCTTCAAACGACATTCAGAAACTATATGGAAGATGTATTGTTGTGGCTGACGCCGCTCATGCTTTCGGAGCAATGTGGCACGGCAAGATGTGCGGAGAAATAGCCGATTTCACATCTTTCTCATTTCATGCTGTCAAGAATCTGACTACTGCCGAGGGGGGCGCGTTGACTTGGCGTTCGCGCGAGGGTCTTGACAATGAGGCTATATACAAGAAGTTTCAGCTGCTGAGTCTTCACGGACAGAATAAGGATGCGCTTGCCAAGACTAAACTTGGAGGATGGGAATATGACATTGTTGCGCCATATTATAAATGCAATATGACCGACATCATGGCAGGTATCGGTCTGGCTCAGATGAAACGTTATCCGGAAATGCTACGTCGCCGCCGCCAAATCATTGAGCACTATAACGTGGCACTTGAACCTTACAACGTAGAGGTTCTAAATAATTATAGCAACGACCATTGCTCAAGCGGCCATCTTTATTTGGTTAGGATAAACGGCGCCGGAGTGGAACAACGCAACGACATCATAACGAAAATGGCAGAAAGAGGTATTGCCACTAATGTGCACTACAAACCTCTGCCAATGATGACTGCATACAAAAGCATGGGATATGACATAAAAGATTTCCCTAACGCTTTCCATCAATATGAAAATGAGATAACACTACCGCTTCATACACGGCTCTCCGATGAAGAGGTTGAATATATTCTTTCTAATTTCATTGACATAATTTCTAAGAATTGAAACGGATATTTGACATTATTTCAAGTGGACTCGGGCTGATTGCTCTGAGTCCACTTTTTGCTATATTGGCAATATGGATTAAGGCAGATTCAAAAGGCCCTGTTTTCTATCGACAGATACGTGTAGGAAAAGATAACACGGATTTTAAATTGTTTAAATTCCGGTCAATGCGTCCGGATTCAGACAAGAAAGGTCTCATTACTGTTGGTGGTCATGACCCGCGTGTCACTCGTTCAGGATACTATATTCGTAAATACAAACTGGATGAACTACCACAACTTATCAATGTTTTTATAGGCGACATGAGCTTGGTTGGCCCAAGACCGGAGGTAAGGAAATATGTAGATATGTACACCCCACAACAGTTGAAAGTTTTAAGTGTCAGACCTGGAATCACTTCATTGGCCTCAATCAGATACCGCAATGAAAATGAGATTCTTGCGCAAGCTGATAATCCGGACAAATGTTATATAGAGAAAGTAATGCCCGACAAATTGGCAATTGATTTGGAATATGTGGACAAAGCCAATCTTTGGAATGATATAAAACTTATATTTTCTACATTCAGGGAGATTATAACGAAATGATTAATACACATGTTCTGATAAGGATAAGCACTCAAAGTTTGTAGCAGACTGGTAAGATGCTTACTAAAATTTGGTGTTTTCTATGTTTCTAAGCAGGGCAACCGCATCAGAATCCATAATTTTTAAGAAGCGTTATCAAATATTTAGGATTCCAGGAAGCGCATCTGAGTCTCTTTCTCACGCTTAACTTATCCTGCGTATGCGTCGCGATCTGGAGTGCAAGTTTCCTGAGCAATGACAGATTCTGGGCGGCATTCTTTTTTCGGGCGCGGCATTTGTCCTCCTTGAACGTGACATCGAGATGCCAGTGCAGTCCGTTTTCAATACCCCAGTGCCCTCTGGCGAGCTCGCCGTAATATTGTGCAAGCGGGAAATCCTCGTCACTTATATAATATCTTGTCTGCACCTCGGTTCGTCCTCCTTCGCTTACATGCACCCGTTCAGTCTCGACACAGACCAGTGTCCGGAGATTCTTCCAGCGACCGAATATCTCCTTGTCCTCCATCATATCGGCGGGATATATGGACACAGCCCTTGTCTCCACCCTTGCGTGTCCCTTCTCGGTGACGGAATATGTGGATGTCGGTTGGTTGTATTTGATAACATCCTGTATCTCAGAAAGCAACCCCGCCTGGTTCTCTTTCACCGCAAGAAAGTAATGGGCGTTCTTTCCAACTATTTTCTCGGCGATGTCAACCTGGGTGCCCATAGCGTCAATGCTGACCACGGCTCCGTCTATCACGAGCCTGTCAAGTATTCTCGGAATGGCAGGTATCTCATTTTCCTTGTCCCGGACTTTCTCCTGCCCAAGCAATAACGAATTCTCTGTCACCCATGCGTGCAGAAGATAATCCCCTTTCGGCCCTTTTTGTCCCGGCGCAGTCCCGCACTCCTTTTTTCCGTCTATCGCTATCTGCTTCTCGTTCATGACGTCCATGATTCTTTTGCCATGCTCGACTACGCATTGCCTGACATAATCCGTACCGAGTGCCGCAAACAGCCTCTCGAATGTGTCCCGCGACGGATTCCGGTCTGTATACGGCAATAGCCCGAATTCCCTGGACCGGTGTTCTGCGAACATGGCCATATCGGGGTAGTCCTCTCCTCCACATAGATATGTCAGAAGTGCTATCGCCATTAAATCCCCGAGTTCATAAGTGCATTGATCGTAAGCGTCCAAGTTCGAAATAGACCAAAAGTATTACCTTCGCGACAGTTTAATCAAAACCAATGATTATGTACAGCAGCGAAGATTTTGAGAACTTTTATGTCCGCTATAAAGCGGAAGCTCTTCCAAAGGGAATCAGCATCCAGTCATGGTGCATGAAGAACAAGGTTTCATGGAATTTATTCAACAAGTGGTATCGCGATACCCGTCACAGAATCGTCCCCGTGGATGTGGAGGGACGTCCGATGGAGGAGGAAATCCTAAAAAAAGATTCAGAAACGTTGGAATCCACATCTCCGTGTGCCGAACCAGTGACTTCCTCCAATGACCCTGTAAGAATCATGATAGATATCCGCATGAGCAACGGCATGCAGATACGTCAAAAAAATTTAGACTTCGGGCGACTGAAGAAGCTCGTGGAGAATCTGGAGGGCCTATGCTGAACATCAACGGACTACAACGATTCTGGTATATACGTGATTTCCATGACATGCGGAGTAAATATGACCGTGTCCTCTCCATCATCCGTGAGCAGTTCCACCGCGAGCCTCAGAAAGACGAGGTGTTCATCATCATGTCGAAAGACCGCCGGAAGATACGTCTTTTCAACTATGACAGACGCTCCGCGACCCTGTTTGAGAAGCGTTTCAACAGCGATTACAGGTTCATGAAAGTCGAACACATGGGTGAGGAGACTTTTTACACCATTGAGTGGAAAGATGTGGCTCTGCTGCTTGAAAATGCAGTGGTGAATAAATTGGTAATCAAATAAATAAATGATATTTTCTCTTGCATATATCCCTGATTTTTTGTATCTTTGCATATACAAAAACATCCATCATGGAGGATCAGGAAAGAGAATATCTGAAAGAAAACATGTGCCGGCTGGAGCAATGGGAGAACACTCCCTATGCCCCATCCGGACGCAGCTCTGACCTGACTGAGGTGGAAAAAGAAAAGCTCATAGATTTGCTGTTCGCCAATAATGAAAGGCTCATGTCAGAACTTTCTGGCCTGAGACTGGAGATTGAGAGGCTGAGCAATGAGGCGCAAAAAGCCAATGAGGCATCCGCCCGATGGGAGGAGCGAACCATAGTTGCGGAGAAAAGAGCAGAATCTGCAGAGAAAAGAGCAGAGTCTGACAGAGCAGCCATGCAGGAGAAGATAGACAGGCTCATGACTCTTGTCGAGCAACTGCGTAACGGAGAAGAACTCAAGGCAATGCTTGCCCGTGCGGAAAAGGCAGAGAAGATGGTTGCCGACCTTATCGCATCCGACAGATCCATGCGGGGTCAGATCTATGGCACCAAAAGCCAGAAACGTCGCAAGGACGACAACGATGAGAATAACGATGCCTCCCGCGACGCGCAGTCCGAAAAGGACAGTATGGGTGGCAAAGATTCAGTCAGTAAGCTTCCTGAGTCAGACCCGGATGTAAATAAATCCGAGACTGACACTTGGATCGAGGAAAACTACCGCGCCAAAAGAGCCTACCGCGAGGGAAGCAAGAACCGCACAATGAAGGCTGCCAGAAGATGCGTTCACGAATCCGATATAAACGCCATCCCTGAAGGCTGGACCCTCATCCGCGAGGAGAAACGCTTCGCATACGATAAAATGACGGTAATCGTCGAACACGAATACAGATACTTTATCGTAACCGACCCTGAGGGAAAGGAGCACGTGCTGTATCTTCCCACGAATGAAGGCGAAGAAAAATGGATTGAAACCCGCGACGGCGAAGAAACGGAGATTCAGCCTGCCGCACCCGTCAATAATCCTCTCAAGGACAAGGACGGAAATCATATAATTGACTGTTTTCCCCACACTCACGCCACTTCCGGGATGATGGCGCAGCTGGTAATCGACCACTTTGTCAACAATATCCCTTATTACAGACTTAGCCGCTACTTCTGGGACAACGGCATGAGCGTCAGCCGTCAGACGCTTATCAACTGGCTGTATGAAGGCGGGGTCGAACTTCAGAAACTTATACCGATACTTCTTGACATGGCAGTGGAGAAAGACTCCATCGTCAACTGCGACGAGACGTGGTGCAAGGTCAGGGTCAAGGGAAAATATGCTAAAAGATATATCTGGTGTCTGGTCAATAAGGAACTCAATACCGTCATCTACTTCTATAAGAAGGGAGCGAGAAGCCGCGATGCGCTGAAGTCGATCCTGGACGGTCGCTATCCCAAGGCCCTTCAGTCAGACGGATACAACGTATATCTGTATCTTGATGACGCTTTGATTGATACGGAGCACCTCTGCTGTATGGCTCACGCCCGTGCCAAATTCTTCTACGCCTGGCAGGCAAACAAGGAAGCCGACGCTGAATACATACTCCGGATAATCAGTGACCTGTATGAACTGGAAGAGCACTATCAGAAACTGAAACTCTCTCCCGATGAAATAAAGATGATGAGAAACGGGGAGCATGCAACTGAACTTGTGATACGACTCCGGAGTAAAGTCGACTCGATGAAAAGTGCGGAGCATCCTCCAAGAAGCGAGATGCTCGACAAGGCAGTCCATTATATGGATGACTTCTGGAATCAGCTCTTCGCATACCGCAACGACGGCCGCTATACTATCGACAATACCATTGCCGAGCGGTTCATGCGCCCCATATCCGGAGAACGCAAGAACTCTCTCTTCTACGGCAGCGCGAAGATGGCCGGCATCGCCTCCGTCTATCGCACACTTATCTCCACATGCCAACTGATGAAGGTGTCGGTGACAGAGTACTTCCAGAAAGTATTCCGCAAGATAGTGGCCGGATACGACGATCTGACCAATCTTCTCCCCATGAATATGGGTCTCTCCGTTAACAATCTCTAAAAATCCAACATGAATTTTTAACAATTAGTGGGCTCTGACCGCCATAATTGTTCAGTGCACCGCACTTGGACGCTTACGCATTGATCTATCTTTCGCGGATCCTTAACTCCGTCAAATATCGTTATAAGCATGTTTCTCATGCCTATAAAATAATGCCTTCACGCCCGATGTCAAGACCATGTCGATTTAATAATGCCTAAATCTTTATAATTTTTGTAGATTCCGATGCGGTTGCCATGGTTTCTAAGAAAGATATTAGCATCTTTCATCTTTTTTAATTAAATTCGCGACTTGGATAGTTATTAATCCCCAACAATGATTACTAAATATAGAGTCTAAGATGAATAGGAAATCTGAAATGCTGGCAAGAGCAGGTCAGCAACTCATTAACTCCGGCTTCTATACTGAAAGCATTCATTGCTGGTATTATTCTGTATTACAGATGATGAAGTATGCCTTAGCTAATTCTACAAATAGATCTCTGACTTATTCCAATCAGGAAAGCAAAGGCAAGCAAAGTGTCGGATTCTCTCATGACTGGCTGAAGTTTGAAATATGCAACAGAATAACTAACAGTAGAATTAAAAATGTTTTTGAAGAGGATTTCTCTGTGCTAAAGGAAGAAAGAGTCTCAGCAGATTACAAACTCAAAGTCTTTTCTCAGATAGAGGCTGTAACTTGCAGGGAAACCTCTGAAAGAATGTTGGCGGCTTTACGTTATATAATATAAAAGGAATATTATTATGATCGACAATATGATGGAATCAATAAAAAATCAACTCTCAATGTTGGCAAAATCTTGCCCTGAGATTGTGTTCAGATTTGAATATGATGAAGCAAAGGAACGTGCCTTGGTGTCATATTCTTTGCCGTCGAATATTGACGATGATAATATCTTCTGGGACAAACTGTTTGATTTAAAACGTTTCTTTAATGAATCGTGGCCTGACAATTATCCTTTGTTTTGCGAAAATGAACGTTTGTTTAATCTTTCCGACAGAGCAGAAACTATTTGTAATGATAAAAATCGTGGAATAGAATCTGTTTCAAGCGACCCCTGTGAGTTTAGCATTCCAATGTCGTGTCAGCACAACTTCTCATTGGATGATGACATGAATGAATTTGTCGGAGACAATTTTGAATATTCTTTAGCCGCGTAATGATTATGGAAAAACAGGCAACGAAATCGGTTTTTAGATTTATTAAATATATTGTCAATGAATCTGCCATTACAATAAAAGAAGGAGACATCGCTAATGATTTTAGAATGTCGCTTAATCTTAATGCAAAAGTTGACAATAGTTCTGATGTCTCCAGGCTTGAACTTACAATCGATGTAAGCGACATAAATCAGGTGATTGCTGCTCATGTGGTTATGACCGGATATTTTGAATCCATCAATTGCGATGAAGCCCAAAGAAACGCTTTTTTATGCCATAACGCACCGGCAATATTGTTCCCTTATATGAGGGCGTATGTGTCGTGTGTCACAGCTCAATCAGGCATGTCTCCTGTAATCATACCGACTATAAATCTCAGGAAGGAAGGCGAAAATCTGCTTGCTCAGATTTCAAAGGCTTCAGAAGATTAATATTGGCTCTCATTCAGACATATTCGACTAATTATTGTATACATGACAAAAGCCTTCATCCCTACAGGGCAGAATTGATTGAAAAAACGAGAAGAAACAGAATGAGTTTACTTATCACGGCGGCCTGCAGATAATTTCTGCAGGCCGCCGGCATTTATAGCTGCCTTTTCTTTGGGAGGTAACAAAGAATTTAGTAACTTTGAGGCAGTATTATTCTGAAGATTAAAGTCGATACTCATGAAAGGAATCGTTCTCGCGGGTGGCTCCGGCACCCGACTCTATCCCATAACAAAAGGTGTCAGCAAACAGATGCTGCCGGTGTTTGACAAGCCTATGGTGTATTACCCAATATCTACACTCATGCTGGCGGGCATTCGCGACATCCTCATTATCTCCACTCCGCAAGACCTCCCGGGGTTTAAACGCCTCCTTGGCGACGGGTCTGACTACGGCGTGAAGTTCACATATGCCGAACAGCCTTCTCCCGACGGCCTTGCTCAGGCTTTCATCATAGGGAAGGAGTTTATCGGCAACGATTCTGCATGCCTTGTGCTGGGCGACAACATATTTCATGGAGCAGGCTTCTCTCAGGTGCTCAAAGACGCGGTAGACACTGCGGAGAATGAGTCGAAAGCCACCGTGTTCGGCTACTGGGTAGACGACCCGGAACGCTACGGAGTGGCTGAATTTGACAAGGAAGGCAACTGCATATCGATTGAAGAGAAACCGGAACACCCTAAAAGCAACTACGCTGTGGTGGGATTGTATTTCTACCCCAACAAAGTGGTTGACGTGGCAGCCCAAATAAAGCCGTCGGCTCGCGGCGAACTCGAAATCACTACCGTTAACCAGGAATTCCTGAAAGACGGTGAGCTCAAAGTGAAAACCCTGCCTCGCGGATTCGCATGGCTCGACACCGGCACACACGACTCGCTCGCCGAAGCGTCAATATACGTTGAAGTGCTCGAAAAACGTCAAGGGCTGAAGATTGCCTGTCTTGAAGGGATAGCATATCGCCAAGGCTGGATTTCTGAAGAGCGCATGAGGGAAATCGCAAAACCAATGCTTAAAAATCAATATGGCCAATACCTTCTCAAAGTGATAAACGAAGTAAAACGGAATGACATCCTGAATATGGACTGAGGGGTGTAAGAAAGGCAACAAAAACGCAATAAAATAGTCGATTCTTGAATAATCCGGCTATTTTATTGCGTTTTTTATTAACTTTTTTTCAAATTCTTTTGGCATTGTCATTATTTTACATTTACTTTGTGACTAACTTTATCTCTTCACAATTCCTCTCCCCTTTTCCTGGCATTTTCTCGCCCGGAATCATCAAAATTACTTTTATATAACCTTAAAACCTATCTGTCAATGAATGTTGCGGGCGCACTGCTCCTTATAGCCGCATCAGCGGCTGCGCCACACTCTGAGCCAAACGGCCCGGAACAGAACATTCCGCAACAAGACAGACTTCGCCCCTCATTTATTTCAAGACTGTTTCCGTCATTCGACAGTCGGCGGTTCATTGCTGTTAAAACCGACATAGTGCCATGGGCTGCCACAATCATGAATCTGGAAGGTGAATTGCAACTATCTCCCCACATATCTGCCACGCTGCCGATATGGTGGTGCCCGTGGAAGATATCCGAATCACATTCCCTGAAAATCCTTGCCCTTCTTCCCGAAGGAAGATGGTGGATCAAGGCTCCCGGAGTGGGGCATTTTTTCGGACTTCATTTCTCCGCAGCATGGTTCAACCTGCGCCATGGCTCTACGCGCTACCAAGACTCGGGACGCCCCTTGCTCGGCGGCGGCATATCATATGGCTATTCCGTCCCACTTGCCCCGCTATGGAGCCTGCAGCTCGAAATAGGAGCCGGATTCGCGTCAATGCAATATGAACGGTTCTACAACATTCCCAATGGCGCGAGAATCGACACCCGGCGCACATCTTACTGGGGAATAGACCGTCTCGGAGTGTCTATAACATATATTCTTAATCACTGACTATATGAGACTCCGATTCACAGCCACCGCCGCCATTCCGATAATTCTGTGCGGGTGCATCCACGATCACCCGGGGCCGGACGCACACGACCCTACGCTGGTGAATGTGGCAATCGAGGTCACTCCCCCTCCCGAATGGGAAGAGAAGTCGCTTAATGTGAAAACAAGAGAGGATTCTCACGAAAGCCAACATCGCATCATTGCAGAAGTTATGCGCAACGGAAAAAAGGAATGGCGCCATGAGCAGATAATCTCAGGCGAGGAGTATTCTTCCGGGCCGATTATAATAAGGCTCCCCTTCTCTCTTCATGCCGTGGAATATACGCTCTCAGTGTGGAGCGACATATTGCACCCTGAATCCGCGCCCGCATATGATGCCGAATTGCTAAACCATGTAACTCCGTCAGAGCCGATCCCTTTCTGGGAAAGCAGGAATGACTGCTCTTTCTTTTCCAATTATATCGACCTGCGAAAATATCGAAATCAATGGGACTCAAAGGTGGTGGTGCCGACTGCTCTTTCTCGCCCCATTGCAAGATTTGAAATTGTGGCCACCGATCTCCAAGAGTTTCTCGACTACACTGAGTTTGAGCGACAGCATGGAGAAACCTACACCGTGACCCTATCAGGCCACAGCAGAATAGCAAGCGTGTTTGATGCCACCTCATCAAGCGGTGCCACTTCATTCTTCATATCAATGCCCGATAAAACCATCCCCCTCTCCCTTTACGGCCATCCCCCCGACGAAATCTTGCTGCATTCCTGCGCATTGTTTCCGGAAGAAGAAGCCTCTATAGACGCCACAATCACCGTATATAACTCTGCACGCTTGATAATGGCTAAATCTGAAGAATTCACAATACCACTTGAACGAGGAAAAGTGACACGCGTAAAAGGGAATTTCCTCACGAACTTCTACAAAAACTCAATTAACGTCGACAATATCTGGAACGGTGAAATATTGATAGAAATCTGACTGAACCTTCAATGCCAGCCACCCAAAAGAATTATAACGACAATAATTTTAAAACATACAACAGATTATGACACACTTTTTATCATCCTCATCAGCCATTGCCATTAGTGCAGTTCTTGCAGGTGCCGCGCTCATCGGATGCACCTCAACTGATGTTGTAGAACCTCCCGCAGGAGAAGCAAATGCCGGAAAAGAGATCTCCCTGTCGATTTCCGCACCTGAAGCGAATGGGGCGACACGCGCCGACACCGACCACAAACTGCGCTACACCGCCAAACTATTCCAAGGCGACTACATCAAAGACTCTTTTAAATTTCTCGAACGCAAGGAGGCCATCCCCACTGACGGCGAATCCGCCACGATAGTATTCTCTGTGCCGGAAGGGACATACTCGGTGATTCTTTTTGCCGACTATATACCGTCAAACTCTTCTCCCAAAGACAACGGGCTGTATGAAGACCGCTACTACGACACCTCAGCGGAAAATGAAAGCGTGACAATGAAAGCCTTCACAACCAATAACGGCTCAACTGCTCTCGACTATAACTGCATCAACAACGACAACTATGACGCTTTCGCGGCTTATCAGGTTATCAATAAAACAGAAGGCAAATACGAAACTTCAATCGAACTCTCCCGCATTGTAAGCAAGGTGAGAGTAGTAAGCGCCACTGATGTCCCGGAGAACACGAAAGTGTCATCAATTTCATTCAGCGATTTCTCTTACATTCCCGAATATTCAATTGCTTCAGGACATGCCGTCGGACATGCCGAATCCGGCAAAATGAACCTGCGGAACAATTCTCTCTCCGGGATGTCAAAGCCGGCTGAAAACGAACTCTTCTACTTTTATTCATTTGCCGACGGCACAAAAGACAACTTCCTTGAAGACATAAGATTCAACGTAGAATTCACCGACAACAGCACACGTGAGACATTCGTGCCCAAAGGCACAATCCAGGTAAGAAGAAACTATATAACCATTCTTAAAGGTGCATTTCTTGCAGAGCCTGCCCCCGAGCTCGGCGACATCATACTCAATCTCTCATCAGATCAGAACTGGGAAAACACAATAAATTCAACATTCTGACGAACTGCCCCACCCGGCCCACCGGTGAGACAAAAGAACTGTTTAATGACAATCCGCCGCATTCAAATCATCCATAGAACCCGGCGGACTGTCCCTCTTATTGATTGAAGATAGATTTCAGAATCTGAGAATTGGCATGGTCTACGATTGATGTGTCGATCGACGCAAGATAGATTTGAGTCGTGGCCTCTGAATCATGACCCATCCCGGCGCTTATCACGCTGAGAGGCACCCCGATATTGCGGGCCACAGATGCCCAGCTGTGGCGGGCCACATAAAGAGTGAGCGGTATTCTCAGGCCGATCATCTTCCCGATAGATTTCAAATTATGATTGATTATATAGCCGGCGTTGCGATATGCGCAACGCTGGTCAATGATGGTGTTTTTAATTATCGGGAGCAGAAAGTGTGACGGATTGAGAGGATATTTGCTGAGAATCGCCTGCATCTCCGGAGTCCATTCAATCATCATCAGCTGGCCGGTTTTCCTGCGCCGGTAAGAGATATACCCGTTCGACAAGTCTGACTTGCGCAAGAAAGCCATGTCGACAAAACTCATGCCTCTGAAAAAGAAACTCATCATAAACATATCTCTTGCATAGTCAAGATGCGGGCTCGAAGAGAGATCAAGAGACTGTATCTTATAGAGGTCGCACGGAGGAAGAGCGCGTTTCACTGTCTTGTCCACACCCGTGTAGACGCGCCGGAAAGGCTTTCTGTTCTCTATCACTTCGTCATTCACGGCACGATTGTATACGGCTCGCATAACCCTGTTGTAGAACGACACTGTGTTCGACGACAAACCTCTGTTTCTCATCCACGCCTCATACCCTTCCATCATGTCCGACGTAATGCAGTCGAGCATAATGTCGGAATTGCATCTGAATTTCCTGAAACTTTGCAACGTTGCATAATAAGTTTCAGAGGTCCTCATTCTCCCGTTCTGCTTGAGCTTCACTATGAGCGACTCCATATAACTGAACACTGAATACTTGGCGATGTAGCTGTCGAATTCCGAGATAATGTCATCTGTAGAATAGTTAATTCCACGAAGATCGAATTTAGCAATGATTCTTGAGATGCGCTCCACGTCATTGCGTATCTGTTCTCTTACATACAAAATCTCATCGCGCCTCGGACTGTCGTTTTTAGTCACCACAACCGACCTTTTTGAATCCCATTCAAAAGGATACACATGATAGTCGGAGAGAATCTGTCGCACTTTTCTCTCATGCACAATCTGATAATAGATAGATCCTTCATTTCCGGCAACGGATGAAGGTCGGAACTTGATTTTTAAGGATGCCATTTTTAATAACGCGAGTTCGGGATAAGAACTTTATGTTTTTCAACCAAGCAAAAGACATAGAGTATTGGGCGGCCTTTCAAGGTCGCCTGATTTATTTGTACAGTTTGGTGTTAATCCCAGAGGACAAGCTGCCCGTTTGACTCGGGAACCTCAAAGTCAAAGTTCACTTCCGGCTTTGTGGCGAAGAAACAATACGCACCCATTGCCGCAAGCAGGTTCATGAGGAAGTTGTGTACACTACGATGGCGGGAGTGGACGAGCTGCGCCACATTCTTCAGCATGTCGTTTATGGATTCGATGATGCTCCTTTTACGAAGCATCATCCTGTCATAGAACGGCATGAGACGCTGTTTCATGTTCGAGCGAAGACCTGTCACAATATGTATGCCGTCATCCCAAAGATGCCCGAAAAGAGACTGCGATATATATCCCTTGTCAGCGTATAGTTTTCCAAACACCCTGTCAGTCAGCGTGTCGATGACTGCCTCATTGCGGTCGTCCACATTGGCGCGTGTCAGTACAAAGTTGATCAGCTCTCCTTTTTCGTTACATAGCAGATGCAGTTTGAAGCCGACATACCATCCCATCGTACTCTTCCCTTTGGCAGCAATATCCTTGAATACCTTCATGCTGAACCGGCGTTTGTTGTGTATGACCGGAATGCAGGTGCTGTCCACAAAACTTATCCCCGTGCACTCTCCGAAACACGCGAGCCGCAGGAACATGGTCATAGCCACAAAACATCGGGGCATGACCTCCACGAAGCGGTTGTAGGAGAATGTCTGCGGAAACAGATGCTTCCAGTGAATGCGCACACATCCCAGATAATAGTGCTTGAAGTTTCGGTACGAATTGAAGTGGAAACAGATCAGAATCGTGATGACCTCGGCATCCGACATCATGCGCTTTCTTTTCCGTTTTGGAGTGTCAGTTGTGGACGGAAGTGCATTTTTTGCCATCTCACCCTCAAATTCCTTGCAGAAATCATCTGCAATACAAAAAATTTCAGTAACTTTACTTTCGGTAATCATGATACAGTATTTATTGTTTGTTCCTCTAAATTACTAAATATCAGTGATATTACCAAAAGAATCGGCAGCTTTTTCAAGCTGCCGATTCAACTTTTTTATGGTGTTCCTTATCCCGAACTCGCGTTAATATGTATTTGTTGGTTAGTTAGTCGCCATCCCACACGCTTATGGGCGGCATGACAATAAAAGCGCAATAACATTCGAGAGAGGAAAAGTCCGATCTTCTAAGATGCAGTCAGTAATATAACGATTTCCAATGCAGATGAAATTTGCGACGAATATCTGCTTCACAGAAAAACTACCCTGCAGAATGGCATTCATAGTCAAGGGGGCGCCTCATGACTCAGTCATGAGGCGCCCCCTTGAGACCATTAGCCCCTGAAAGCGAGACTACTTCAAAAACAATTTACTTGGCAACTTCGTTTTTGAAGACATCTGCAGGCTTGAATGCCGGAATATTGTGTGCCGGAACAATAAGTGTGGTGTTCTTAGTTATATTGCGGGCAGTTTTCTGTGCGCGCTGTTTGATAATGAAAGATCCGAATCCACGAAGATAGACGTTTTCACCATGTGCAAGGCTGTCTTTCACAACAGTCATAAACTGCTCAATAACGGTTACAACAGCGGCCTTGTCAATGCCTGTTGTCTTTGCAATCTCAGTTGCGATTTCTGCTTTTGTCATTTTTCCTTATTTTGATTTATTGATTTTCAGAGTGCAAAGTTAGTTAATATCTCTCAATATTCATTAAGCCAACTCCAAAAAATAATTATGTCATGTTGAAAAATAGATAATTATAGGAATCACGGCAACCGAAAACAGTATATACATGGCCCCCGACTCTTTTAAATGCAGACCCTCTGACCGCTATTCCTGCGACATCTCAAAGAAGCTCTCATCCGGCCTGGGAGTCTGAAAATTGGAAAAATAAGTCAAGAGAAGATCATCAGCCACAATCTGGTCGTCAGCACCTGTGCCTCGCCGCAGAGAAAGCCTGCCGCGAAGCACAGGAAGTGATGCCTTCATATACACAAGTGAAGGCTCCACTCCTCTTTCCCTGCATATTGCCCTGAGATGATCCCGTTTGGCGCGTCGGCACAGAGTGGAGTCCACCACCACCTTATGGCCAAGGCTGATATGTTCCAAGAGCTTTTGGGCCACCTCTTCCTGAGCATCGGCAAACAGACTCCTCTGCCGGTCAGGCGGCATTTCCGACACCTCGCGCCCATAGCGTCTCCACACTAACTCATCGGGCGACAGGCGCACATATCCCTCCGTCTCAAGTTTCCTGGCATAGAATGTTTTCCCTGAGCCGCTTACCCCACACATCAGCACCACGCGTGAAAGTGAATCAGAAAGCTGCATATACGTTCTCAGGTTCAATATTCTTTATTACATAATTTTGAGAACCAAGTCCAAGTTCTTCCGCATAATCAATCACATCCGTGCTTAGGCGATAAGGGTTTCCGGCCTCACCGGTTGAGAGTTTCACTGCCACCCTACCCTTAGCTTCGCGGCCCGGGGCCTTATATGCTTTCACAAGGTTTTCAGTGTTGATTCTCTGACTGAAACACACCACTGAAGCATTCTTACATTTATCGTTATTCATCGCGTCAAAATTTAATCATAAAAAGCCTGAAAAAGCAACAGTACTATCTCTATTGCAAATTTAATAATGCCGTTATCGTGAAAAGATGCTTAGATTCCCAGGATTAGCTTCCTGCACGAAACACACCAATATATTAACAAAACACGACAGAATTATCCAAGAAGCACGTCAAGCGCCATCATAAGCATGAACCCTACGGCAAAACCGATTGTGCCCATATTGGAATGCCGGCCCTCCTGGGTTTCCGGAATCAACTCTTCCACGACTACATAAAACATGGCCCCTGCAGCAAACGCAAGCAGATACGGAAGTATCGGCAATATGAATGATGCAAGCATAATCGTTAATATAGCGCCTATCGGCTCCACGATTCCGCTGAGCGCGCCCATCATAAACGACTTCTTACGCGAGTTTCCGGCACTGCGCAAAGGCATCGACACAATAGCCCCTTCCGGAAAATTCTGGATAGCTATCCCTATCGACAATGCGACAGCCCCGGCCATCGGCATGTATGAATTGTGCTCCATAGCCCCTGCGAGCGCCACACCCACAGCCATCCCCTCCGGAATGTTATGAAGCGTTATGGCAAACACAAGTTTTGCTGTTTTAGAAAGATGAGACCTCGGGCCCTCGCTTTGCTTGCTGTCGATATGCTGGTGCGGGACAATGGTGTCAAGCAGCAAAAGGAACAATATGCCGGCCATAAAGCCCGCAATGGCCGGCACCACGCTCATGAACCCCTCCTTCCCGGTCATCTCTATCGAAGGAACCAGAAGAGACCAGACAGAGGCGGCAACCATCACACCGGCGGCAAACCCGGTCAGCGTTTTCTGCACGAGCGACGGGATGCTTTTCTTCATAAGAAAAACACAGGCAGCACCCAATGTGGTGCCCGCAAACGGCAATAAAAGCCCTAAAACAATACCATTCATAACAACATAACGCAAATTCCTCCCCTTTTGATTTATAGAGTGAGCGCGACACTTAATTTAATCCTTGCCCTCGATTGTGATTATCCTGCCGTCTTTGTCATAATTCAGCTCGCAGACCTTGAGGCTACGCAACCATGATTTTCCGCCGGAGGGAGCGCTGTCATGATGAAACAGATACCATTTACCTCGATACTCCACGACAGAATGATGTGTTGTCCATCCTACCACAGGAGTAAGTATCACACCCCGATACACGAAAGGGCCATATGGATTGTCGCCGACTGCGTAGCAAAGCATATGGCTATCGCCTGTGGAATACGAAAAATAATATTTGCCATTATATTTGTGAACCCACGACGCCTCAAAAAATCTATGCGGGTCATTAGCCTTTAACGGCTCTCCATTCTCGTCTATCACCTGTATCGGCCTCGGCTCTTCGGCAAACTGAAGCATATCTTCAGAGAGCTTCACGCATCGGCTCGGCAAAGAAGGCATGTCCCCTTCCGGAAGTTCTGCCGACTCAAGAGCCTTATTGTCGCGGTAACGCTGAAGCTGCCCTCCCCACAGACCTCCGAAATAAAGATAATAATCATTCCCTTCCCTGAGCACGCATATATCCATCGAATAGCTGCCTCGAATCGGGTCCGGCTCGGCTTTAAACGGGCCTTCCGGACAGTCGGCAACAGCCACGCCAATCCTGAAAATATCATTCTTGTCTTTCAGCGGATAATAAAGATAATATTTCCCGTCTTTCTCCGCGCAGTCGCAATCCCAAAGCTGACGCCCTCCCCACGGCACATCTTTCATGTCGAAGGCTTTTCCATGGTCAGTTACTTTGCCCTCCATCGGGTCGCCGTCAATCGACAATACGTGCATGTCTTCCATCACATAGCAATCGCCATTATCGTTTTCCACATTGTCAAGCTCTATGTCGTGCGACGGATATATGTATATCTTCCCGTTAAACACATGCACACTTGGGTCTGCCATATAGTCAGAAGGGAAAAGATACCTCTTTGCAGTTTTAATCGGAGTCATCATATTTAATTTTTGTTTTCTGATAATTCTTTAACCATAAAAGGTTTCATATTATAGTTTCTATCAAAAGGAAGAGGATAATCAGTGCGCCCCGCCATAGGGAAATCATTTCTCCATGACATGCCGTCATATGTGCCCCACCATGTGACGCGAGAAATCACATCGGCATGTTTCTTATATATTGCCATCACTGAATCCATCCTGCTGTTCCAAGCCTTGCAGACATCTTCAGGAAGACCGTCGGGATATGGATTACAATTCTCTCTAAATTCTGTGCCGCTGCCAATATTTGCGCCGTCATATAGGGTCGGAAGCGCCGACATATCGAGTTCCGTTATCATCACATCGCAACCTGTGGAGCCGAAAGCCTCAATCGACTTTTCATATTCCCCGAGATCAGGATAGTCCAAGCCTATATGGCTCTGCATCCCTATGCCGTCAATACGCAGGCCTCTCTCCTTTAAATCCTTGACCAAAGCCACATAGGCATCCCGCTTTGCCGGCTTAAACATTGAGAAATCATTTATATACAATTCGGCGTCAGGGTCAGCCTCATGAGCATATTCAAACGCCAGCGGAATGAACTCCTCCCCGAGTATTTCGTAAAAAGGTGATACGCGATAGCTTCCGTCATCCTCTATTGCCTCGTTGACCACATCCCATCCTTTTATCCTTCCTTTATATCTCCCCACCACTTCATGGATATGGGTGCGCATCCTGTCTTTAAGCACTTCCGCGCTCACATAATTGCCGACAGAGTCATAAGGGAACCACGGGGCAAGCTGTGAATGCCATATCAAAGTGTGGCCTATGACACTCATATTCCGGTCTTCGCCATATTTCACAAATTTATCTGCGTCATTCCATTCAAACCTACCCTCTTCAGGCTGAATACTTTCGCTTTTCATGCAATTCTCGGCTACAATTGAATTGAAATGGAGCGTAACTATCGAATCTGCATTCCGGTCAAGGCCATCGACATGGCTGACAGGGATAGCCGCTCCTATAAGGAAATCATTCTTGAAATAATCCTTCATTGACATCAACTGATCTTTTTCGGAATTGCAACTCATCAGCAATAACGTGACAAGCGTGCCACCCAACTTTATTCTCATAACTTTATTCATTTGTTTCGTTGCTCTATTATGCGGTTTATATCATCTATCCTATCATCATCAAGTTCGTATCGTGAGATTATGAACATTGCCACGAGCAAGAGCATCGCCGGAATGACTGCCACAAGCCACAATATTCCCTGCTGTGCAAAAACAGTCTGTTCCGTCGCCTCTTTCTCAAAGCCTACAAAAGCGAGCACCAGGCCGGGGACCACTCCGCCAAGGGCCATTCCCGCTTTATAGAAAATGCCGGTGAGTGCGTTCACAATTCCTGAGATACGCCGGCCATGTGTGTATTCGCCGAATGATATCACCTCCGGCACAAGCGCCCACATATATCCTGTGGCTACTATCACCCCGGTTGACTTTATGAACTGGGCCACATATACGAGCCACATGTGTCGCAATGACGGAATAACCGACACAGCATAAAGCATCCCCATCCCTATGATGGCTATAATGAGAAATATATTAAACATGCCTCTCTTGCCAACCACTTTTTTTATGGCAGGAATCATAGGCATAAATATAAATGCAGGAATAGACCCCAACCCCATGAATATGGAAAGCTCCCCTGCCCCGCCATGCAGATTGTAATTTATATAATATGCTCCGGCTGCATTTCCTATAGCCATCATGGCAAATGCCGTGATAAAGAAAAAGGCAAGAACCCGCAGCGGACGGTTATGCACAAATTCCATCCAAAGGTCAGAGACTTTCACATTCTCTGTTTCAGACTTATCCATGACCACTCTTTCCCGGCATTGGGAGAAGCAAAAGATCAGAAGACCCATTCCTGCCGCCCCATAGAGAGCCATCGTCTTGAACCATGCGCCGTCATTAACCGACATGTCTTCTGTCTCCATAGGGTCAAACATTCTCAGCACTACAGGGATACCCATCCCCACGGCAAGACCTCCGATATTTGCCATAAACATCCTTACAGACGTCAGCTTTGTAATCTCTGAAGTGTCGCGAGTCAGAGATGCGTTCAACGCTCCGTATGGGACATTGACAAGTGTATAGCACATCGACAATCCCACATAAGTGACGTAAGCATAAACAAGCGAGCCTGAAAAACCATTCCAGAAACAAAGAAGGGCAAATCCTGTCAAAGGTATGCCTCCGAGAATAAGATACGACCTGTATTTACCGAACTTTGGATTATGTTTATCAACGAACGTCCCTACCAAAGGGTCCCAGATAACGTCAATGATTCTTACTATCAGAAACATCACCGCCGCCACCGCAGGGTCGAGCCCGTATACATTCGTATAGAAGAACAGCAGATACATGCTTATAGTCTGATATATCAGATTCTGGGCAAGATCTCCAGATCCAAATCCGACACATTGCAACATCGACAGTTTATAGAAACCCTTTGATTCCGTGAGTTTTTCTGATTTTAAAGTATTTTTCATATTTCCGGATTATATGTCATGCAAATTTACAAAAAGAAATCTAAAACTAAGCAACATAAGTTAAATTATAAGCAGAGTTTCGTCAGATTCGGCATCACGAAGAGACCCTTTAACCACTGATGCAGAGGCCATCAATGAAAACATTATCGAGGTCATTACGACCAGAGCGGTTTTAATCTTATTTTTCATATTCATGCAATTTTGATATCGTTGTTATATTTGATGCTCAAAACTACAATGACGCCTCTCCTTGCACAATAAAAATTCGACCAACACGGCACCTCGTTTCGACGAAACGCTTTAGGGAGATTTCGCATAGTGCATAATCTCCCAAATCTAATGATTCTATCTTGATTTTAGCTATAGATTCCGATCAGTCTGTCAGATTCCAGTTGTCTGTGCGAAATGGAATGAGGGGAAGGAAGTTGCCGCCATAAAGAGTGCCTGGCAAGAAATCGCGGAAGCCGTAGCGCACTGACACCGGCGCCGCCACTTCGTTGCTTGAAACTACCACTTCGTTGGTCTGCCAGTTGAAGCGCACAGAGTCAGCCGGATGGAACACACGGTCAGCCCCGGCCACTTCAAAGCCTCTGATGTCATAGTTGCGGCAGACTCCGCTGTTTGGCGAGTCAATGGCCACCCATGCCTCATTGCCTACAAAGCGATGACTCTTGTAACGGGGGCTTCCGGCAAGGTATTGCTTACGGTCGTAGGTCTTATTGAGAGCGAGGTCGGCAAGACGTTTTCCGACAGCAGCCTTGTTGGAAGGATGAATGTTGAAACGCTCATAGGGGTAGACAAGGTCGTTTATTGAAATCATGTCTGAATTGGGAATCATCTCCACTGCTTTCCACTGGGCCTCACGCAAAAACGGTGATTTGCCGGTTTCAATGGGGTTGTCATAATCATATGGAGCGATTTCGACAGCGTAGAAAGGTATGTCGCCGAGCCCCATATCATTCCTCCAGCGTTCCACCATTGTGGCCAGACGGTCGGCATAAGTCTCCCATGTGCTGACGTTTGAACAACCTTGATACCATATGATGCCACGCACCGTAAAGTTTTTAAGCGGATTGAACATGGCATTATACATCAGCATGGGACGATAATAGTGAACCATCGCTTCGATATCCTTCGGATCGAGAGAAATGTCGGGATAAGTTTCAAGGATATCGCGTGGAGTCCAACTCTCCACCTTAGCCCCGCCATAGGCCGCGCTAACTATTCCTACAGGAACACCAAGAGCCTTGGAAAGACGGTCTGCATAGTGCCAAGCCACTGCGCTGAAGTCAGGAGCGGTCTCAGGAGATGGAACCGCCCATGAGGCGGCAACAGTGTCGAGAGGAGTATAACTCTGCGAGAGCGGGACATTAAAGAAGCGTATGCGCCCGGCCTTGTCACCGGCCTCTGTGATTTCATCATAGCCTCCCTCCACACAGCATCCGGGGAACCCTTTTAGTGGCATCTCCATATTGGACTGACCCGATGCAAGCCATACTTCGCCGACGAGAACATCTGAAAACGTTACGGGATCGCCGTCTGAAATGGTGATGGAGTAAGGAGTGAAAGAACCCTCCGGAGTCTCGACCGCAAGCGACCACGAGCCTGTGCGGTCGGTAGTGGCGGTGTAATGTTTACCGTTCCACGAGGGTGTTACGGTGATTGCAGAGCCCGGGTCGGCTGTGCCATAGATGCGGGCATTGGTGTTCTGTTGCAGCACCATGTGGTCGCCTATGAGCGAAGAGGGAACCACTTTTGCTCCTGCGGCAAGAGTTCCGGTGAGGAGGAAAGAGAGGATGACGGGTATAGTTTTCATGTCAATCGGTATGTTCAGATTAATTAAATTTAGCAGATGCCTATCCTACAGTGGGGATGCGATGTTACAAAGATAATATAATTAAATGAATTATTGACTATTTCCAATGATTTTTTACAAATCACATGTCTGTTGATAATAGCATTGATTATAACTTCAGTGTAATACTGTATAAAGCTGAAAGACTAATTTCCTTTTTGACACAAATGATTTGGCATAATTTCAGTTTTTATTGTATCTTCGTCAATTACAGTGTATCCTAAAAAATCATTTCACAATATATGGAAAATAACAATAACAAAAGATTGCTTTCACTCGACGTTTTCCGAGGTTTCGACATGATGTTCATAATGGGTGTGGAGGGAATTATTGTCACGCTTTGTTCTTTATTCCCCGGAACGGATTCGATAACCCGAGAATCTGCAGCGTGCATGGGCGCATAGGTCTCGATTTCATTTCGTCATCCCGCCCGCTGCGTCATGACTTAATCAAATCAAGTTTACGGCGTGGCGCTCGCTATGTCGAAAGTAATCATCTTGTCATTATCCCCGGACTTGGCAACATAGAAAGAACCGTCGAATCGTGGAATCAGATCCGATTGCTTCTTCTCATAGCATATTCTTTTGAAAGTATTGAACTTCTCAAAACCCTCGGGGGTAGATTCAATCGAGTCGATATATTCTGTCTTTGGTGAATAGAACTTCGATTGGCACCCATCTGTATGAAGTATATATTGATTGGTTACATCCGGCTCCGCGCTTCTCATCGTCTGCACAGGGTGGGAATATCTATAGCAGACCTCTATGCCGGCCTTACTTTGTGCCGTTGCTGCTGTCGCCACAACGCAGAGGATGATTGAAGTTATTAGCCTGTTCATTATCTTGAGGATATTGAGATCACCATTGCAGAAGATATTTTGAGACTTTACCATTATGCCGCCTGATGTAGATGCCTGAAGACAGAGCATTAATATCATTCGTTACTTTGCGTCCATGTAAGTCATATATAACATCGTTGGAATCATCGTCAACTCTGATTGTTTCTATTGCAGCGGAATCCATGACTGCGATTTTTTTGCCCCGCCCCATCGGTATCCATATATCGCCGTATGAATTACGCATACTTAGACACAAGACGTAATCACCGGCATGAGAAACGCTTTCGTCTTTCCAAGTCCACTTATCAGCTTTCAGTTCAAAGTCAATTAGTTCCTCCGGCTCAAAAGTAGAATTAATCCATGGAGACCATCCTTTCACTATTCCATTCTGTATGAGCTCGACGCGCACATGACGCTCTACATGACGGGATATGGGATTGCGCAATTTTGAATGAATTATAACTGGTGTGTTGAGGTCGAGTTTATCGGATACATCAGCAGATACTATTTCAGGAGTACAAATGGATTCGACAAACTGTATGTCGGAGCCGTTGTTCCCCACTAAAGCGCAATATCTTGTAGAACCGGGCATAAGAATGCATTGACCCCAACCTGAAGAGTTGATATAAAGATCATTTTCAAGCGAATAGAGTCCGTCATGCAGTCCGTCAGGAACAATTTTCACATCACTGTCAAAACTGCCGTAGACACTCAGCTCAGATTCAAGTTCTACAATATTGGACTGGATTGCTGTTCCGTCGTAAAGGGATGTGAATACCGTTGCGAATTCCGAACCGGCAGGAATGGCAAATGGGCCGTAATTCTGACATTCACACCTCATTCTGAAACTGTCGCCAGGATGAAGTGTATGGGAAGAATCGTCACCATATCCTGTTGCGGGATTGACATAATATGAATCTAACCATACGGTATAAATCGGTGTTCCGGGATTTTCAGTCGAACGTGGATGAATGTTCAATACAGCACTTTGGCTTCCGTTATAGCCGGTCTTCCACGGCTCTTCCTCTACAACCGGATTGAGAAAATCAATAGCAAAGTAGCCGTCGGCCTTGCCGTCCCAGCCCCAATTGAAATGGAACATTCCCTCGCCGTCGTAGCCGTCGCAGACAAATGCATGTGCAGACGACATAGAAAAACCGCCATATAATATAGGGCCATAGTTCTTCAATGCGTCATAAAGTAACTGTGACCAGTCCCGGAGAGAGAACCAGCTACGGCGCATATATCTGATGTCGTCGCTATAGTCCCAATACTTCAGCAGAGCCTGAGTGGCATCGTTTACATCCGCACCGGATGCTGTGGGGAAATAGTTCATCCTAACACTTCCTCCCACACCACGCAATAAGTGTGCCACAGCCTGTTTTTGCAGATCGGAGGCTGTTTGATTGGAATAGTCATCAAGCATATTTTCCCAATCAGGCGTATATTGAGAAAAGTCTGTATAGATATCAACACCGATTTTTGCAGCGCGGTATTCAAGTTCTCCTTTACCTTGTGCAGGCCAGTTGTGATATTTCATCACTTGGGCCATTGCGGTAGCCACGCAGCCCGAAAGGCATTTTTCACCATTATACTCCGGACATTCCGTATTGAACGGCTCTCCCTGCCCCCATGCAGTCGTGCATAGCGGAGCAATAGCTTCGCCCACTGAGGAAGCGACAGCCATGCCATTTCCCAAGACTGCAGCCTCCGATACACGTTGGCTCATATATTGAAGCCACTCACGGAAACCTATTGGCAAATTACCGGCTGAATCATACATCCGGCCGTCGCCATAACCCAGCAATGCAGGAAAAGCGTCATCCGCAGGCGTCACGACAAACCCATCTTTGGAATCAAAAATATAAACGGTATTGTTGCCGCAACTGTCGGTTATAACTTCAGAAATGCTGTAGTGCCGTGCATGGAGCGGACCTCGTAGCCGGAACACGTTCCGACCTTGCAATCTATTCAGTGCGGCATCCGGAGTTATTGGGGCTGCCAAAACCGGAATTGTAAATGATAATAGCAAAAGTATGTAAATATATCTCATAAACATTTGACTGCTTGCTTTTCAAATAGAACTATCATCATTCAGTCTTTATTGTCCAAGAGCAGCATTTAATAATCCGCTCCGAAACCAACACTGCTGCCGGACTTGAATAAAATCTTCTTGCCGGACTGTATGTAGATACTTCCCGGTTGAGGATTCTTGACTTTCCTGCCGCTTAAATCATATAGCGGGGCTTCTCCATCCTTTTCGTCGCCGGTTATTGTTACGTTGTAGATACCCGCCGAAGGAAAGTCATCGGTTTCTATGAAATTCGTGAAGTAATTCCAGCCCCACGCACTGCGGTATAATTCTGCAGAACCAATAGGAACATATACAAGAGTCTCCTGAGGGGTTCGGTTGACAAAGTCATCACCATAATCCCCAAATGGCGTCGAGCCGGGATTTATCTCGCTGTCTATGCAGACCGGCGGTATTTTGGCTGCACAATAGATACTCTTTACGTTTTTCCAGTATTCGCAACTTTCTGCTCCCAAAGTTTCTAATGTGGAAGGGAAATAGATAGTTCCCAATCCCTTGCAATAAGTTGCACTCATTGATTCAGCATAAGCTGAGAAACCAAGAAGCGAAATAATTAAATAGAAAAAATTTTTTATCATAAATTAAAGTTTTTACTGAAGGTCCAAGTCCATTATATTGTAATCTGAAACTAATAAAACATATATTCGGCATCTCAAAATTTTTGATATGTCTTATTCCCAACCCCAATTTATTGCACCAAGTGAAACCCACATTTGTGTTTTAGCTTCTTTAGGCAACTTTTTGACTAATATAGCGTATCGAGTAAAATACCATGTTTCCGTATTGTCATCCGGAATAGAGGATGTTCCAATGCAAATAGCCCATTCATAGATTTTATCTATGTTGTTAAGGTAATACCGATTACGATATGTATCAATATTCCAATTATGCAGATTATATGTAATTAGCAAAGTATACTCTTTAAAATCGACACTTGTATAGGAATCTGAAAAACCTAAGGGGTCATTGGGAAGTTCAGATAAATCATTTACAACATATTTTTTTTCTGCCCATTCCTTAATCTTATCTACCCATTCTGTGTCCCTGATGTTGAATTCTGAGGTACATGGCTGATAATGTTTGGAAATTGGCAGAACTGTTTCAGTCTGCGGCTCATCATTGCTGTTACTGCACGCGCATAGCAACAACAATGGCAGTATGAATACTGTCAGATTCTTCATTTGCAAAAAGTTATTTTCCGCAAAGTTCAGCAAAAAAAATGATTTCGGGATAAAACAAGTTTTATTCATCGGATTTTTTTGCGAGATTTTTTCGGATTCGGCTAAGATATACCGGAGTTACAAGCAAGTATGAGGCTACTTCCCTCATTGTGACGATGTCAAATATTCCTGGATGATGGTTGAGCAATTCAATGTATCTTTCCGTTGGCGACTTCCTATATATTTCCAAATGACGATGATATATCTCCCTGAATAACACATCCATAATACTGTCATAAAGACCTTTTAACCTACTAATAATATCTTTTATTGAATTGAAATTCACCTGCCAAACGGCGGTTTCGCAACCTGCCACAATAGCGACTTCCGAAGAGACACCACGAAAAGAGTTATTGAAATCACATACACACTCTCCTTCAAAAGCAAATCCGACAACAGCTTCTGCCCCATCAGTAGTTATAGTGGTATATTTAAAGTACCCGGATTCTACGACTCCAAAATATTTTCCTACTAAACCCTGCCCGACTATTGCCTCTCCTTTAGCGTAATGACATAGTTTACCATTGTCACGACAAAAACCAATTAATGCCGTGAGATCTATCATATCTTTATACTCATTGAAGTTTCCGGGCTTCACTTAAGACAATTGCATTATTTTCACATTTATAACGAATCCAATTCGTCAATATTACAAAATGCGGATAAGCAGAAAAAACAATGTAATACTAAGAGAATAAAAGCAAAACCCGCCAACTGCTTCAAAATCGAAATGGCAACGCAAAATAAAACAACCTGTAAGTGCGTTTTTATGGGAGGTTTATAATTGCATAAAATAAACGAGATGTCTATATGAGAGTCATAATAGCAGGTGAAGGAGATACTGGCACACATCTTGCCTATACATTATCAATAGAAAATCAGGATATTGTATTGATCGGTTCAGACAAGGCACATCTGTCGGAACTTGAAAGCACATACAATATCATCACTTATGCCGGAAGCCCTGTCTCATATACAGATTTGTCTCGGTGTGGAATATCCGAGGCTGACCTTTTTGTCGCAGTGACAAGTGATGAAAATCTAAATCTTATTGCTGCCCAGACTGCAAAAGCCTGTGGCGCGAAAAAATGTGTGGCCCGTGTTGACAATCCCGCTTTTCTTTACTCTAAAGTAACTGAAATTTTCAACAAAAACGGAATAGATGCTCTTATATATCCTGAAAGGCTTGCTGCTAAAGAGATACATAATTATATACGTCACAACTGGGTCCGCGAATGGCTTGATGTGAATGACGGCAAGTTGATAGTGGCAGGAGTTAAAATTGGACGTAGCTCCACTATCGTCGGCAGACAACTGAAAGAAACAGCATCAAGTCCACGATATTTTCATGTATCCGCTATAAAACGCGATGACGAGACGGTGATTCCACATGGCGATACCGTCATATTGGAGGGTGATGTCCTTTATTTTTCCGTTCTGCCCAACAATATTGACAAACTATATGAAATATGCGGTAACACACAGACCAATATAAGCAAAATCATGATTTCGGGCGGTGGCCGTGTCACTGAAAACCTTCTTGAAAAAATAAAGTCAGATTATGATATTACTGTGATTGAATCTGACACTGAACGATGCAATTATATTGCCGGAAAGTTTCAGGATATTACCGTAGTCAACACTAAGGCAAACGATGTAACAACTCTCAAAGATGAAGGATTAGAGCATTGCGACTTATTCCTTGCACTGACAGGCAGCTCGGAAAAAAACATCGTCTCTTGTATGGTCGCTCGCGAACATGGCATAAAAAAAACTCTTGCCCGTATAGAAGAACTACAATTCATACCTGAAGCAGAAAGCCTCTCGATAGACAAAATCATCAACAAAAAACTGCTCAATGTGAGCAAAATACTTGATTCTCTTGTGGAAACGCATTTTGACGAGGCACAGTGTGTGCTGCTTGATCGTGCTGAAATAATAAAACTCACGGCAAAACAAGGATCAAAGATTGTATCAAAACCGGTTTGCGAACTTTCATTACCAACAGGAATTACTATTGGAGGGATTATCCGGGATGGAGAAGGAATGCTTGTAGAGGGACGCACTTGTATCAAGCCTGGTGACAATGTGTTGGTATTCTGCAATATCGGCTCACTTCCTAAAATAGAAAAACTATTTAGATGACATGAAAACGACGTTGCAGATCAGGTCAATTGTAAATGTGCTGGGAAAGCTCGTTGTCATTGAGGCAGTAATGATGCTTGTCCCACTTGTCATATGCCTGATATATGGCGAAAACGACTGGAAGAGTTTTGCCCTGGCCTCGATGACCGCTTTGTTTGCGGGAGGAATTGCGGCATATGCCACTCAAGGGCAAAAGCCTTTGATAAAGACTCGTGAAGGATTCGTTATTACCGCCTTGATATGGATTGTATATGGCTTATTCGGAATGATTCCTTATATGTTATGCGACAGGCCACTCTCATTAACCGATGCGATGTTCGAGACAATTTCCGGATTCACCACAACCGGAGTCAGCTCTATTATGGATGTTGATGTCTACTCACACGGAATCCTGTTTTGGAGAGCCTTGACGCAATGGATTGGCGGACTTGGCATTATTCTCTTTTTATTGGCCTTGATGCCGGAATTGAATAAGTCCGCCGGAATATCAATGTATTACGCTGAATCCTCCGGCATAACACATGATAAACTTCATCCAAGAATCAGGCAGACTGTGCTGTCGTTATGGAAAATCTATATCGTTGTCACCGCTGTCTCAATAATATTGCTATGGATCGGGCCAATGACCCTTTTCGACAGCGTTTGTCAGTCTTTTGCGGCAATAGCTACCGGAGGTTTTTCTACTCATAACGAGGGAATCTCTTTCTGGCAGTCCAATTACGTTTATTCAGTTCTCATTCTTGTGATGACAGTTGGAGGCATAAATTTTATGGTCATATACTCTGCCTGGACTATGGGAATAAAGCGTTTGATAAGCAATGACGTGACTAAAATCTTCTTTATGGTATTAATTACGTCATACTTTTTGCTTGTTGTGTCAATCTTGCTGCGTGGTTATGACTTTAATATCGATAACTGCCTTTTTATTCCATTGTTTCATGTGGTTTCAGCGATAACATCCACAGGATTTTCAATTTCAGAGGCTGAGAACTGGGGGCAGTTTTCGTTGTTTCTGACAATAATGCTGATGCTTTGCGGGTCATGTGCCGGCTCAACCGCAGGTGGCATCAAGATAGACCGGCTTATTGTAATGTGCAGAAATCTGAAGAATGAAATTAAGAAATCAGTATTTCCTAAACGCATATACGTAGTAAATCTTAACGGCACATTTCTTCAAAGCAGTCTTATTTCACGCGTATCCGCGTTTGTCTCGCTTTATATCATTATTGTTCTTGTCTCGGCCGCAATTATTACTCTATATGGATATTCATTTTCAGATTCTATTTTCATGACAAGTTCTTGCATTGGCTGCAATGGACTGGGATATGGAGCGACCGGCATAAATAGTTCTTACGCACTACTTCAGGACTCAATAAAATGGCTATTGACTACAACGATGATAATCGGACGACTGGAATTATTTACGTTTATTTCATTGTTGCTACCTTCTTTCTGGAAAAAATGAAGTTGTCTAAGCTAATTTGATTTGTGAAAATTTTTAAGGAAAATCACGATAAATGCAAGAAAGTTCCAACCTTTCCAACTGGAGACGGAGATGTCGAAGCGGTTAAGGACAGCTTTGAAACCATCCAAGCGTTCGTCCGCTCGATTTTCCATCTCCCCTTATACATCTCCTCATCATACAGCCAATCCTCTTTCGCTTCACCACCGTTTCTTGGATTAGGACATACATTCGGGATAATGCTGTGGGAAAACATGGCACTTCTGAGTTCTTTTCCGTCAAAGCCTGCGTCAATATTACAGAAGAAGGCTGCCATGCCGGAAGCCGAGGGCTTTTCCGGCATGATCTGCAATACATGAAGAAGATGTATCTTCTTTATAGTGAAGGCTCTGTAAATTGCCAACAACTTGTAGGCAATTCTGAATCTGAAATATGCCCACAAGCTGTGGGCGATTTTTTTCTGTTCCTTGGGGACATCATAGAACACTGATAGATAAGTATTATGAAACAGGAGAATGTGAAACCGCATTATTCTACGCACATAAAGTGGTTGAAGGGGGTTGGTCACGGAATGTATTGAAATCATTTATCGACACGAGTCTGCATCTGCGCCAAGGCAAAGCATTGACAAGTTTCTCCCGCCTGTTGCCCGCTCCTGATAGTGACCTTGCACAGGAATACGGTAAGACCGGGATGGCGGCTCAGCCATAGTTTGAAATCATCTGGTAAAGGATTACCATTGGAGAAATCGTCCTGCGACTGTGGTGTTCCAGCGGCTGAAACATGGGAAATGCGGAGAGGCGTGGCGGCTCGTGTTGGTGTCGTAGTGCCGTCAAGAGGTGACGGACTGCGCCTGACACCCATTATTGTCCGCACTCCGGCTATGGGAGCAGGCTAAACACCGACTGCCTCATACGCCTTGCGAGATTGATTTATGTTTTATTCGTCAGATGTGTCTTGTTTCGACCTTACCTTGTCGCTAAAATATGAAACATTTACACGATATACAATAATGGCGACAAGCACAACAAATATTAGCGCAAACAATCCGGCACAACCGCGCATAAATAATATAGCGGACGTATTATTTAAGTCAACAAAGCCGATAGCCATTGTCAACATAAGTATTATAGAAACACCGATTAAAATCAGGGCTGCATATTTCAATCGTGTGTTAGTTTTCTCACGATAATACTTTTCTCGCTCTTGTTGAAATCTATTCCTCTTTTCAAAGCAATTAGCCATCACTCAAAATATTAGAGCTTGTTTTTTAACAAATGTGAATTATGCCTGAGCATCCGTCAAATTTTCAGGCATTTATGCTTTGATGATTGTTTAAATAAATGAAAAACCATAAACAAACTCAAAGAATTATGTATCTGACAGATTTGGCCGATGCTCAGAAGGAGTATATAAAAGGAACAATTCCCATAGATAATTGGCGTAGCAAATATGATTTTTTCTCATACTTGACGCGATAATCTACATAGATGTCAGCGGTTGCCAATGGCGAATGCTTCCCGAGGAATACCCGAAGTGATAGTATAATTGACTATTGAGTCGGGATTGTCGCAGCCAAGCACATATTGTTTTCCGTTGTTTAGCCGTACAATAAAACAATCAGCCTCATTGCCATAGACGGTTGCTTTGGTCATTTTAGAATCGGTATTGGATGGAGGCAAGGATGCTTCTTTGCCTGATTCCGAAGTGATGTTCTGAACGCGAGAGGGTGCCATAGCTGATGTATTGATAAGTGCCGCTATTCAGAAGATTGTTGGCTGTCAGCGACAGACGCACATTGCCGTTGACTCTCCATACAGCCGACGCATCAAGAAGCACCAGACCGGAGGTATTCCCCTCGGGGAATCGGGTCAGGAAATGCTCCGCTCCTATAGTAAACTGCACATAATCATTTGGAATTATGGTAGCAAAGACGTTTTGCCTGAAGTTATGGCAATTGTTGGCAATAGAGTTTAGTTTCAGTTTTGAGAATCCATAGCTTGCCTCATAGTTGGCAGATAGCCATCTTGTGATGCATCCTTTGAAATATGGTTTCACTCCTGCTGTAATCTGTCTGTAGGGTACCACCTCATTATCGCGCATGGATGAAGCTGATGTGGCCGAGGCATCAATATCACAGCCTACTACCATTTTGCTGTGGCCGAGACCTTTGCTGAATCCTCCTTTGGCATACCATGAATCACTGTTGTTCAGGCGGTCAGCATAGGTCAATACAATGAAATCATCGATGAATAACTGACTTGACATTATTGAACTGCGACTATGATTATAGGTCACTGAAAGGTTGAAGAACAGAGACTTCAACGGATTGCGATAACGATATGAGAGTGTGGCGGCAACATTCTGCGAATAATTGTCGTGATTTTCGGCAATGAAAAGATTGCGATAGTCGGAAAGCACCGGAACCGAAATGTTAAGATATGGCTGCGGCGAACCAAGACTATAGGCCGCAGAAGCGGATATGTCTGATTTTGCTGTCAGTTGCCGTCTGACATAAAGACGTGGCGAAGCATTGATATAGTCATGCTGACCTGCTATCGAATAGTGAAGCCATTTCAGCGGCACACTGAACGAGGCACGCCAGACGTTGCGCTCGTAGTCCACTTGTGGTGTGGCATAAAGATTAGAGAGGAATGCTTCGTGGATTCCGTTGTTGTCAAATTCGGCAAGTCCGGAAAGTGCATTGTTCATGCGGTGATAGTTTAAATCAAGTTCGCCGGATACATAATATTTCCAAAAACGGGTCATCTTTCCGAATTTGGTTTCAGTAGTGCTTCGGAAATCTGTTGTGCCAAGGCTCTGCTCTGCATTTTCAACCCCTGCTACAATCAACCGATCAGGACGATGTTCAAAAGTATTACGCGAAATAAGCGTGAATAGTTTTTTCTCGTTGCGCTTCACAAGCTTCAGATCGTTGTTGGCAGAGAAACTCTTACGGTTAACACGCTGGGCGAGGTCAAACGAACCTGTTATCTTGGAGTTTGACTTGTCCCATACTCCGGCCACTGTCAATTTCTCCTTCAGGTAGTATCCTCGCTTGTTTGTCTGGCTGAAAAACTGCGCCGACAGATCGTGAGTCTGTGTACGCTGTGAATTATTCTGAACAAACTGAGGAATATGAGAACTGAAATAGTCGGTTGTGACACCCGAATTGTAATCAAGGCGGTCACCCATATAATTCAGTTTAAGGCGCATCGAAGTGTCTCCGGTCTTCCATGCTGTTATTGCGTTCGCCAGCCACGACAGATTGTCGCGGGTTCGCTTCTCCGACAGTGGAGCGTTCACAATATCGGCAGATATGTATTCAGGCCATAGGTTTGATGAGTAATCCGAAGAAAACATATCATCGAAATCATGCTCCTGTATTTCATTGACAGGATTCCATCCGGTATTGTCGGCTTTGAGGGTTATGATATTCTGACTCTTCGGGGCGATGCGCATTGTGTAAAGCGAACCGTCATATAGAAACGGCTGAGCACCGGCGGCAGCCTGTGTCACGCCCACCCATCGGCTTCGTGCATCCTCCTTCAGCTTGAGGTTTATGCCAGCCTCCTCCGGGAACTCAATGCCCTCGAGAGCCTTGACCGGCTGATGATTCTCCATCACCTCTACAGATGCCACATCCTTGTGCGAGATGTTGTTGGTGGCAAGACCGTACTGACCGCCAATAAAATCATTGCCGTCAAGATAGAACTTATTAATCGGCCTACCCTGATACTTTATCGTCCCGTCCTCCTCTACTTTGATACCCGGAAGCCGCTTGATGACATCTATGATGGCATTATCCTTGGCATTGGCATATTTAGCAACGTTGAATACAAGAGTATCCCCTTTGGCATATATGTCAGGAGCCTCCACTATCACATCGTTGAGTTGTGTTGCCTTTGGCGTAAGGCGTACACAAGAAAAATCGGCTGTAACAGGAAGTGAACGAGATTCATAACCCATGAAACGAAACGATATGGAGTCTGCACCGGCTTTAGGGCTAATAATGAAGCGACCTTCTTTATCGGTTGATGCAAAAGCACCTTTCGATTTCACGATGCAACCGACAACAGGCTCATCAGTATCGGCATCAATAACTATGCCGCGCAGTTCTCCCGAATCTGCCGCCGAAGCCGACAGCAGACCGAGGAAAACGCAAATTATGAAAAAACTGTATCTGTTCATTTCTTCCAGTCAAGTTCAAGGTAATCATATGGCAGTTCAATCGGGTCGTATGCACCGAGAGAGGGGTTGCCGTTTGCATCAAGAACCGTGACACTTTCGCCGGTCGTCGCCTCATAATAGGCATACGGGTTTATCTCATAGCGATGTTTTGCATCGTAATAACCCTTGCGGTCAGTCTTGTTAAAAGGCACCTTGTAGACAGTGATGGGGCGGTCGGCGTTCGACTTGATACCGATGCACTCAAATGTATAGTGCCCCATCTCGTCTGAAGCCTTCATGATAAGACCGGGGAGGCCATGTAGTTTCCACGGCCCATCCATCAGTGGAATATCCTCTGTGTAGAACACCGTCCACTCGCGACCACGAAACTTACACCGGGCACTCTGACATTCGTAACCGAGCACAGTAGCGACCGAATCAGTAAGTTCCCAGTCAAGTGACGGCATCTCTTCATCGTAGCGAAACCAGTCCTGACAGATTTTCTCGGTGTGGGTAAGACGTCCCGCAGGGTAATTCTTGTAGATGGTCATGAACTCGCCGTTGCTGAGTTTCCCTTCTATGGCGGCCTCAGCAATCTGCTCTTGAGTAGAACGCATGAGTAAGGAATCGACTGTAAGATTCTTGTAACTCGAGAATTTCGAGAGTCCGTCAGGCCCTATTTGAAGAAGCATGTTGTCTGAGTCATAGTCTTCTTTCAGCGAGCCCGTGGTGTCAACGCAGCAGCGGTAGTCATACACGAACTCCATGTTTTCGGGAGCGAGGGTTTCAGTCTCAGGCACCGAAGCCTGAAAGATGCTGAGTTGACGGCGAAGGATTTTGCCTGAGGCGATTGTTGTCGCAATGGCAACAACGACGAGTATCAAAAATGTTTTCTTCATATTGTTTGAGATTTGTTGTTTCTGATTTACGCTGCAAAGTTACCACAGCACAAAACCCCACACCGAAAATAATCATTACTCAAACATTAAGGAATTATTACTAAATTATTACTGTCTGACAAATGGCTTGATACAGAGGCCCTGTAGCCGACAATTATTTTGTAATTTTGCATCATGGAAAAACGGATAAAGACACTATATATAGTCACCATCATAGCGATTCTTACATTCTTAGGGATGCAGGTCTATTGGCTGTATGGTCGTTACGAATATTCACTGCGAGAATATGAACATCATGCCGAAACAGTAATTGCTGATGTATTGGTTGAGTATAATAAGGAAAGAGACAAAAAAGGAGTTGGCAAGATCAACACGTCTTACAGCCTGAGCCATGGAGTCGACTCTATCGGTAATGCGTCACGAAAGGTAACGGTATCGTCTTCAGTATTTAACGGGCGCAAACTTTTAGGTATTAATGAAGAACGCAATCTTACTTCAGTAGATGACAAAAATTGAATTTATGCTGTTAAACATCTAATCTTTAGGCGATTAAATTTGTAAAAGTCCTTGAAATTTAGTAATTTAAAGGAAAAGTTAGACCTCTTTTTCACATGAAAACTACTAATTCCAAGGACTCGGTCAAAGTTAACCAAATCCTCCCGATTATGCAAGACCATTTTGGACAAAACATGAATCTTGCACGAATAAAACTTATGGCGTTGCTGCTCCATGCACTCTGTGTGGTGCAGACTGTCAGCCTCCACAAACTGGCTGATGCGATGCCTACGGCTGTAGACAAGGATTCCAACCTCAGACGGCTCCAAAGATTCTTTGCCAAGTATGTACTTGACCTTGACATCATGGCCCGTATGATTTTCTCGCTGCTTCCTGTCAAGACCGGTCTTGTGCTGAGCATGGACCGGACCAACTGGAAGTTCGGGGAGTTCAATATAAACATCCTTATGTTGGGCATAACCTATAAAGGGATTGCCTTCCCTTTGATATTCAGCCTTCTTCCGAAACGTGGCAACTCCAACTGGGAAGAACGCAAGAAAATTATGGAACGTTTTATCCGTCTTTTCGGAGCAGACTGCATCGACTGCCTTGTGGCAGACCGCGAGTTCATCGGAAAGGAATGGACAGGATGGCTCAACAGCCGTCGCATACGGTATTACATCCGAATACGTCAGAACTTCTGGATTGTCAAGCCTTCCACCGGTGAGAGAATCCGAGCCTGGTGGCTGTTCAATGATTTGAAGGTCGGTCAGGAGAAATTCTTCCATACGCTCTTTCTTCACAAAGGTGAGTATGTCTATCTTGCCGGCAGCCGGATCAAAAACTCCGATGGTGTTCCGGAATTGCAGATTCTCATATGCTTCAATCGGCCCGAGGACGCGGTTTTGACATACAAAAAACGATGGGAGATAGAAACGGCCTTTAGAGCCATGAAATCTTCCGGCTTCAACATCGAGGATACCCATATGCGTGATATGGACCGCATCGCAAGACTTGTCGCGATGGTCTGCATGGCTCTTGTATGGGCGTATCTCGTTGGTGAACATAAAGATATAAATATTAAACCGATAAGGATTCTGAAACATGGAAGAAAGGCAAAGTCGCTTGTCAAATATGGATTGGAAGAGATTTCGACCATACTTATGCGTCCGACTTATACCCCAAAATTCGATGTTTTCAAATTTTTGTCATCTACTTAACAATCTTACAGATGAGGAAATTGAAAGGCTGTCAGAAATCGTCACAGACAGTCTGCTGCGTATTGAAGAGAAAAAACTTTCGATAGACGCATCGACTGCACCTTCCGACGGAATTGCTTGGGCGGCAATGCGAAATTTTGATTTGGAAGTTCAATCTCCTTTCACTATTCAGGGAGTTGATTCTTTGTTGAAGAACGAAAACATCAATGCAGAAATCTCTTTGACGATAACAGACAGCCTCATGTGGAAGCCGATTGCGTATGGTCATGAGTCTTTGATTAATCCGGCCTTTAAGATTATAAGCCCATATTCAGAACTTGAGAGAAAGGCTGTCATAATCGAATGCAGGATTCCTACTGCAGACATTTTTAGAGAAATGAGCTGGACTCTCGTACTTGCTTTCGTATTATCCTTATTCCTCATCCTTTGCCTTATATGGCAAATCAGTACAATTGTCAAACTCTCTCGTCTTGACAAAATGCGCAACAGTTTCATCACCACGATGATTCATGAGCTTAAACGACCTATTTCCACATTAAAAATGTGTGTATCAGGACTTGATAACGAGCGGATGTTGGACGACAAGACCGTAAGAAAGGAACTGCTTACTGAATCTCGTAAAGCTCTTGATAATCTTTCCGCCTACTTCTTAAAACTGCGTGATATTACCTTTAACAATGTCGAGCAGATTCCACTCAATATTCAAAGTGTGAACCTCAATAATCTGTTTGACACTGTTGCTAAGGCAACAGTACAGCCATCGGGAAAGACAGTAGTCATTCATAATGAGATTGCTCCTGACATGATTATTTCAGCTGACCGTGCTCATCTATATAATACACTGAATAATCTCGTTGAAAACGCCGTCAAATATTCCGGCACGGAAGTGGAAATCAATGCTTCAGCTACGGAGAGTGTGGGATTTGTCGAACTTGTGGTGAGCGATAACGGCAATGGCATTCCATCAGGCGATCTGAAACATATATTCCAACGGTTCTATCGCGGGAAAGCTTCAGCTGGAGAGCACCCCGGCATGGGGCTTGGACTCGCGTATGTCAAACTTCTTGTCGAGGCGCACGGCGGAGACATCACTGTGCATAGCACAGAAGGCAAAGGCACATGTTTCACCATAAAGTTACCGCAATGACGAAGTCAATAAAGATACTTTTAGTCGATGATGACCTCAAAAACTCGATGCTTCTCAAACGTTTTATTGAAACAGAGGGGTATGAAGTCATATATGCCAATAACGGCAAGGTGGGATTGGTGATGTATCGTGAAACACGACCGGACCTTATTCTACTTGACATAAATATGCCGGAACTTGACGGGTTTGAGATGGCAAGAATTATCCGCCAAAACGACAAGAAGGTAATCATTTTCTTCCTTACCGACCGTACTGACAAGGTGGACCGCCTTCACGGATTCTCACTGAAAGGAAACGACTATATCCCGAAGCCGTTTTATCCAGAAGAACTGATTGCCAAGATTAACGAACGGTTTGAGAGCATGATCGTTAATCAGGACGTGGAATATCAACTTGGACAAACTATTTTCCGTCCCAACCTTTCAGCATTGACTTTCAAAGGCGAGACCCACTCCCTGTCTGTGCGTCAAACCGAAATACTCCAGATGCTTGCCGAAAATATCGGAAAACCGGTAGAGCGAGACCTCATACTTGAAAAAATCTGGGGTGACGCAAGCTACTCTAACTCTCTTGCTCTTAATGTGCAGATTACATATATACGCCGACTTATTACAGACCCTTCCATATCAATTACGTCAATCAAAAAGAAAGGCTATATCCTGTCTGTTGTATAATATTTTGTTAAGTACGACAAAAATTTGAAAACATCGAATTTTGGAGTATAAGCCGGACGCATAAGTATGGTCGAAATCTCCTCCAAACCATACTTGACAAGCGACTTTGCCTTTCTTCCATGTTTCAGTATTCTTATCGGTTTAACATTTGTATCTTTATGTTTACCAACGAGATACGACCATGCAAAAGCGATGCAGACTATCGCGACAAGTCTTTCGATGCGGTCCATATCACGCATATGGGTGTCCTCGATGTTGAAGCCGGAAGATTTCATGGCTCTGAAGGCCGTTTCTATCTCCCATCGTTTTTTGTATGTCAAAATCGCGCTCTCGGGCCGGTTGAAGCATATGAAGTTCTGACGTATTCTGATGTAATACCGTATGCGATGGCTATTGAGCCATCCTGTCCATTCCTTTCGGATGAACTCGCGGTCTGCCACAAGGGAGTCGATGCATTCCGCTCCGAAGAGACGGATAAAGTGTTCCATAATCTTCTTGCGTTCCTCCCGGTTGGAGTTGCCACGTTTAGGGAGAAGACTGAATATCAAAGGGAAGGCAATCCCTTTATAGGTGATGCCCAACATAAGAATGTTGATATTGAACTCCCCGAACTTCCAGTCGGTGCGATCCATGCTGAGCACAAGACCTGTCTTGACAGGAAGCTGCGAGAAAATCATACGGGCTATGATGTCAAGGTCAAGAACATACCTGGCAAAGAATCTTTGGAGCCGTCTGAGGTTGGAGTCCTTGTCGACAGCCGTAGGCATCGTATCAGCCAGTTTGTGGAGGCTGACAGTCGGCACCACACAGAGTGCATGGAGCAGCAGCGCCATAAGTTTTATGCGTGCCAGATTCATACTTTGTCCAAAATGCCCTTGCATAATCGGGAGGATTTGGTTAACTTTGACAGAGTCCTTGGAATTAGTAGTTTTCATGGAGAAAAGTTGCCAAACTTTTCCTTTAAATTACTAAATTTCAGGGGCTTTTGCAAATTTAATCACTTAAAAATTAAATGTTTAACAGCATAAGTTTAATCTTTGTCATCTACTAAACGGTATAGTAATTGGCGTTGGGTGCACCGATACCGATGCCTAATATCTTATCTTCGGAATCATTGTCAGTAAGCATACGAGTTACCTCAGCGTGAAGCTCGTTGAGATAATCGTTGAAATCAGAGTGTTTCTTAGTCTTGATTGATGAGCTTGCAATGACTTCGCCTCGTGCATCTACCATTCCGAACACAGTGTTGGTACCGCCTATGTCGATACCTAATAACGCGAGTTCGGGATAAGGAACACCATAAAAAGTTGAATCGGCAGCTTGAAAAAGTTGCCGATTCTTTTGGTAATATCACTGATATTTAGTAATTTAGAGGTATCAATAAATAAATACTGTATCATGATTACCGAAAGTAAAGTTACTGAAATTTTTTGTATTGCAGATGATTTCTGCAAGGAATTTGAGGGTGAGATGGCAAAAAATGCACTTCCTTCCACAACTGACACTCCAAAACGGAAAAGAAAGCGCATGATGTCGGATGCCGAGGTCATCACGATTCTGATCTGTTTCCACTTCAATTCGTACCGAAACTTCAAGCACTATTATCTGGGATGTGTGCGCATTCACTGGAAGCATCTGTTTCCGCAGACATTCTCCTACAACCGCTTCGTGGAGGTCATGCCCCGATGTTTTGTGACTATGACCATGTTCCTGCGGCTCGCGTGTTTCGGAGAGTGCACGGGGATAAGTTTTGTGGACAGCACCTGCATTCCGGTCATACACAACAAACGCCGGTTCAGCATGAAGGTATTCAAGGATATTGCTGCCAAAGGGAAGAGTACGATGGGATGGTATGTCGGCTTCAAACTGCATCTGCTATGTAACGAAAAAGGAGAGCTGATCAACTTTGTACTGACACGCGCTAATGTGGACGACCGCAATGAGGCAGTCATCGACACGCTGACTGACAGGGTGTTTGGAAAACTATACGCTGACAAGGGATATATATCGCAGTCTCTTTTCGGGCATCTTTGGGATGACGGCATACATATTGTGACAGGTCTTCGCTCGAACATGAAACAGCGTCTCATGCCGTTCTATGACAGGATGATGCTTCGTAAAAGGAGCATCATCGAATCCATAAACGACATGCTGAAGAATGTGGCGCAGCTCGTCCACTCCCGCCATCGTAGTGTACACAACTTCCTCATGAACCTGCTTGCGGCAATGGGTGCGTATTGTTTCTTCGCCACAAAGCCGGAAGTGAACTTTGACTTTGAGGTTCCCGAGTCAAACGGGCAGCTTGTCCTCTGGGATTAACACCAAACTGTACAAATAAATCAGGCGACCTTGAAAGGCCGCCCAATACTCTATGTCTTTTGCTTGGTTGAAAAACATAAAGTTCTTATCCCGAACTCGCGTTAATACGTATGGTTTACACATTATATTTTAGAAATTAAAATTGTCATTTAAAGATATAGGCCTGCCATCACTGCAAGCCTATATCATACCTATTCAAATCTTCTCTACCTTAGGAAATATTTTACTTGTTGGGGGTTGTCCACTTATATGTATGGTTGCAAGTGATGTCCATTACGCTGGTGCCGGCTTGCATACGGAACTTTCCCTTCTCCAGGACCCACTTGCCGTCGTAGTCCACAAATGCGAGGTCGCTGGCCTTGATTGGCAAGGTCACGGTTTTGGTCTCACCGGGCTTGAGCTCAACTTTTTCAAACGCGCGCAGTCGGCGATTGTCAGGAGTCAGAGACGCTACCATATCACGGCTGAAAAGCATCACAACCTCTTTGCCTGAGCAATTACCTGTATTGGTAACGTCGATTGTGAACACGAGGTCATCGTTAACACCGAATTCAGATTTCGAGCAGCGGAGATTGTCATACTTGAAAGTGGTATAACTGAGTCCATAGCCAAAAGGCCACTGCACCGATACCACCGCATCGTAGTCATAAGCACCTTCCATCTTATCCATTTCCTCGCTCACTCGATAATCGTAGGTGGTGAGTTCTGCCTGATGGCGTGGATAGGTGTAGGGCATTTTGCCACTCGGGTTGGTGTCGCCGGCAAGAATGTTGGCAAGTGCGTCACCACCGAAGTTACCGGGAAGCAGAATGTTGACTATCGCATCTGCCAATGGCTCAATATCACTGATGATACGCGGACGACCACCGTTGAGAATCAATACAACCGGTTTGCCTGTCGCAGCAAGAGCTTTGACGAGATTGCGCTGGTTTTCAGAGACAGCGAGGTCCGACAAGTTTCCCGGTGTCTCACAATAGGAGTTTTCGCCGATACAGGCGACTATGACATCAACACCCGACGCAGCTGCCACAGCTTTTTCAATTTCCGGCTCATTTTCCTCGTGATAGGCACCTTCGGCAGGATAAGTGACACCCTGTTCAAGAACTATATTCTTCTTGCCAAACTTATTGACCAATGCCTTGTAGATGGTGTTGTATTTCGATGCGAAACGGTCAGTCAGATGACCTTGCCATGAATAGCTCCAGCCGCCATTGAGACAGCGCATCGAGTTGGCATTAGGACCTGTCAGCAGAATCTTTGTACCTTTCTTCAACGGAAGAATGCCGCCGTTGTTTTTGAGCAGTATCTCCGATTCTTCCGCGGCCTGAAGAGCGACTTGCTCGTGACGGTCGCAGGCGAAGTCGGCATAGTCTTTGGGATATGTATTGGGAGTGTCAAACAGCCCGAGACGATATTTCAAGCGCAGGACACGACGTGCTGCGTCGTCAATACGCTCCTGCGATACACGACCTTCATTTACGAGTTCTTTAAGCAGAGTGCAGAAATTGAGGTCGTATGGCTCCATTGACATATCGATTCCGGCATTGATAGCCATTTCGATAGCCTCTTTTTTGTCGTGAGCCACATATTCACGAGTATAGAGGTTGTTGATGTCTGCCCAGTCAGTCACAATCATTCCGTCCCAGTTCAGGTCCTCTTTGAGCCACTTTGTGAGCAGCTCGTTATTGGCATGAACAGGGCGACCGTTGATTGAGCCGCTATTGACCATTACAGTCAATGCCCCTGCCTCGATGCAGGCACGGTAAGGCTCAAAAAACTTCTCGCGAAGATCAGACGGAGAAATATATGCCGGGGTGCGGTCTTTGCCTGTTCGCGGAGCGCCGTAGCCGAGATAATGCTTTACCGAGGTGGCTATATTATGTCGGCCTATCTTATTCGGGTTGTCGCCCTGAAAGCCCTTGACCTGCTGTACGCCCATGATGGCGTTGACCAGCGGATCCTCTCCGTAGTTTTCCCATACACGGCTCCAGCGAGGGTCGCGGGTAAGGTCGACAGTGGGCGAGTATGTCCACGGGCAGTTGGCCGCACGGGTCTCGTATGCCGTGATTTCGGCAGCTCTACGAGCCAACGCTGGATTAAACGATGCTCCTAAGTTGATGTTCTGAGGGAACAGCACGCCCCCGAGTGTGTAGGTTGTACCGTGGTTCTGGTCGAGACCATAGATACAAGGAATACCGATTTCTTTCATTGATACATCCTGTATCTGACCAATCAGTTTTTCCCATTTTGCCGGAGTCTGCGCTGTCGGTCCGCCGGGGGCGTTCAACACAGAGCCGACCTTATACACGGCAATAGCCTCGTGAAGCTTCTGAGGGTCGAGGAAGAACTCACCGTCTTTCCAGTCGCCAAGCACATCAATGGAAAGCTCGGTCATCTGGCCAATTTTCTCGTCAAGGCTCATTTTAGACAATGTGCGTTCCACTGCCGCCTCAAGATCAGGGTCAGAGGGAATCGCCGCTCCGGCAGCCTGTAAAGAACAGGCTGCTGAAGTGACGGTTAAAAATGTCATTAGATGTTTTAACATATCAGCGAAGTGTTACGAGATCTACATAGTAACCATGACCGACGCAGATGAATCCTGCCTGCTCCTGAATCATGTCAAGAGCCTCTTTTGTCAGCGTGATTTCTGCGACACCGTCAGTTGAGAATTCAATCGTTCCTGTGCCGGGAAGATCGTTCCACCATACGGTAGTTGTGCGAAGCTGATGGTATTCGGCGGTAGGTTCTATCGAATAATGAATTGACATTACAGCACCCGGTTTGATACCCGCAAAAACATCCATGCCGATAAGGTTGAAGGTCTTGTTGGGGCTGTCATCGGGAAGATCCCACGAAACATAGTGGTGTCCTGACCACAAGGTCTGCTGAGATGACATAACCACTGTTGTGGCGGTCTCAACCTGACCGTTCTTGTAGAACTGAACTTCGGCACCATCATTCATAACGCCCGACATCGGATACTCTCCATCTTCGAGAGCCGGGGCAGAGAAGCTGATTGCAGTTGAAGTTTTTTCGGTAAAATCAGAAATCTTGGTTCCTCCGATTTCAAGAGAAGCCACTCTGTCGAGATTGATACCTGTAAGCGTTGTTGTAGCGCCAGAAGTAATACGGTCTGTATCTGAAGTAATTAGAGCGGAAGAGCTCACAGTCACTTTATTTGCGCCGTAGTTCATACCCTCGGCATCAATGAGTTCCAGTCTGCAAGTACCATTGACGGCATTTGCTGGAACGGTATAGGTGAGAACATCATTGCCGTCTTCGGTAGAATAGACAACAGGAATCGGTTCAGAATCACCGATAGTGATTGATTTCACCGAGCTGAGATTGCGGCCATAAAGTACCGCGTTCTGTCCGGGAGCGACAATGCGTTCAAATGAGACTTCCGAAGCCCATGGATCACCATCCAGCGGGTTGACATTGATGATGCCTTCGCGTGAAGTTGATTTACCCTGAGTGGTTGTGACAACAACCTTCATCTCGTATGTACCCGCGGGGAGAGGCATATCAATAGCCTTACCTGTTGCAGTCTGCTCTCCGTCGATATACCATGTCACATCAACATAGTCAGCCGGGGTCACAGTAAGTTCCATGGCGAAATTTGCATCGCGGCTGATGTTGGCTACTACGGGCAACTGACCATTATTTCGGTCAGGGAAAGTCGGTGCCAGAATATGGGGCTCGTCATCCGGACCTGCTACAGAGAACGGATCGTCGCTGCTGCATGATGCAAGCATGACGCTTACCGGCAGCAATGTCAAAATTGTCTTATATATGAAATTCATTGTAGTTTCTTTTTATGTTATTAGTCAACGTCCCACCACATGGGTATGTACCAGCTGTTGCTTCCGCCCATACGGTCCAAAGCCTCATCATAGCCGGTCTTATTATACGATGATTCAAGAACCGGATAGCAAAGGCGAACGGGGATTTCCTGTCCTCCGGTGAGGAACTGGCCGAAACCGTATTCAGCCGGAGATTTAAGTCGGGGATAACCTGAACGGCGCACGTTTGCCCATGCCTCGGAGGGATTGGTGAAGTGCAGAATCCATGCCTGAGTATTGATTGCTGCCTTACGCTGCTCGTTGGTGTAACCGATACCGTTGTTGGCAATGAAAGTAGAGAATTCCTCATCAGTAATCTTACGGCAGCCGTAGTTGTCAGTAAGGAAGTCCATTGACGCACGTACACCAGTTTTGTAGTAGCCGTCAGCACTGCCGGCGACTGCCCAGCCTTTAAGGGCGGCCTCAGCCATAAGGAAGTTTAACTCGGCGTAGGTCATAACGACGCCCGGATTATCACTCTTAAGGAAGTTGTTGGCAAGTTTGGGCTCGGTTTCGCGCGCCATACTTACTTCGACTGAAGGATTGTTCTCAGCAATCTCTTTCATGATATCGCTGTCATAGCCTGCCGGCCACGGTTCCCATGAGTAAGCACCCGGATCTCTCGGATTCATCGGAATACCTTTTGAAAGAATTTCCTCAGTAAGGTCAATGCGGTTATCGGGGCTTGTAAGGCTCATCAGACCGTCATAGTAGAATCGGGCAAAGATAAATGTGCGAGGGTCGCCGCTGTTATACATCTGGTTGAAGAATGTAGAACAGAGATAGCTCGGGTTGTTTGCCGGGTCATTACCGAACAATAGTTTGGAGAGGGCATTGCCACGATAGTCGGAATATGTATCCTGACCAAAGCTGAACGATACTTCCATATATTTTATGAGAGCGTCATCAGCTGCGCTTGTAAACACGCCTCCATCTGCCATCAGAGCCTCTTCAAATTCCTGCTTAGCCTTGTCGGGGTCTACGTCGGATATACGCATGGCAAATCGGAGGCGCAGACTGTTGGCAAGTTTCTTCCACTTAGTTACGTCACCGTTGTAGATTACATCGCCTGTGATCTTGTCGCCTGACAATGACAGGGCACCGCAGGCATCGGTGAGTTCATTGAAGAAAGCTGCGTATATTTCTTCCTGAGTGTCGTATCGAGGGTTGAATTTCTCGGCAATATAACCGAGACCAGCCTCGCTAAAAGGCGCATCGCCATAAACATCAGTAATGAGCGACATCATATAGACGCGATAAATGCGCAAGGCGGCATTTACGTTTGTCATTCCCTCTTCCTCACTGTTATGAATGCCGTCAGTAAGGTTCTTTATAGCGTTGGGATATAGCGAAGTCCAGATGCGGCACATTTCGTTATTGTCGATTGTGTGGCGGCCGCCATAGTTGGTCGTGTTCCAGCAACCCATCAGCATCTGAGAGAAAGCATAATGGTAGTTGCGGTAGATTTCCACCATACCCAAGTCGCCGTAAGTCTGGAGCTGGGCTGTGGTCAGCTGGGCATTGGGGTCAATGCCGTTGGCTTTTGAAGGGTCTGTGTTCAGATCCTCCATGTAGCTGTCGCTACATGAACCTGCAATGAGCGCAAGAGCCGCTAAAACAGGAGTGAATATCTTATGTAGTTTCATTGGTAATCTTACGTTTAGAATTTAACATACAGGTTGAAACCATAACTTTTGCGCGAAGGCAGCGAACCATATTCAAGTCCCATACCGGTTGTATTGTTGTAGTTAGAATCAGGATCGATGTCAGGAATGTTCTTCCATACGATGAACGGGTTTCGTGTCACAAATGAAATAGACATATCCTGCACTACCTTACCAAGCCATTTCTTCGGGAACTGGTAGGTAAGTGTGATTTCACGACACTTTATGTAAGAGTTGTCATAAATGAACATTGAAGGAGCATTGCGGCAGACGCTCATCCAATAGTCTTCGGGGTTGACCTTGATGTCATTGGGACGATATGTGCCATCGCCGTTGTCAATAACACCGGGTGCGACAAAACCACCGGTTGGAGTCCATGTCGAGGCTCCTTTTGCAATACCTGCTGCCTGTCGTTCTTCTTCCGACTTATACCATTCTTCACGACCGACCAATGTAGCAAGGCTTTTGCCTGATTCGTGAGCGGCACGTGCCGACATTGAATACAGATCGGCTCCAACCTTTACGTCAAACAGAGCGGTGAGTCCGAAATTCTTGTAATGGAACGTCGTGCTCAGACCACCGGTCCAGTCCCATGAGGCATTTCCGAGTACATGATTGCTCTTATCGTACATCGGCAGACCGGTTGCGGGGTCGATGAGGATATCGCCATTGTCGTTTCTCTGGAAATCGGGGCCTACGATAGAACCGAAGTTTTCGCCAACCTTAGCGGCAACCTGAACATCAAGCCATGAAGCCTTTTCAAGTTCAAACATATCCATGCCGTCTACAAGCTTACGCACTTTATTGTTGTTCTTAGAGAAGTTGATACCCAAATCCCAAGAGAAATCGCCTATGATAATGGGACGTGTGTTAAGTGCGATTTCGATACCTTGGTTTTGGATTTCACCGGCATTGATAAGACGATAGGGATAACCTGTGGCCCAGCTGCTTGCCATGCCCATAATCTGGTCTTTACTTATCTGATTGTAGTAAGTGAAGTCAAGACCGATGCGGTTGTTGAAGAACTTCGTTTCAAAACCTACTTCAAATGAGTTGGTCCGGGTCGGTTTGAGGTTCTTGTTAGGGATAATGGTATTGTCAATGAATCCGATGGTGTAACCGGGATATGTGAATTTTGATTTTGTATATACCAGTCCTAACTGATAGGGATCTGTGTCACTACCAACCTGTGCGAATGACAGGCGAACTTTACCGTATGGCAGAATGTCACCACGCTTGATCAGTTCAGAGAACACAAAGCTACCCGACACCGAGGGGTAAATATAGGTGTTATTTCCAGTAGGCAGAGTCGACGATTTATCACCACGGATAGTAGCGTCAAGATATAACATGTTTTTCCATCCGAAATTGACAGCCGCGAACAGCGAGTTAATCTGCTTGCGGTAGCTGTTTTCCTGAAGGCTTGTCTCGTTGAAGCTCATAAGGGCAACCACATCCCTAATCTGCATTTCTTGGGCTGTGGTTATATTTGTACGGTTATCGACCTTATAGATGTTTCCACCGGCAGTTCCTGTGAAGTCAAAGTCACCCCAGCGGTTGTTATAGGTCGCTATGAGTTCAAAGTTATACATCTGGTTTTTGAACTGGCTCTGCTGTAAGTAACCTGACTCATAGCCAGGAGTTGTCGGAGCCTTGAAATCATTGAAATTAAACCAGTTGAGTTCAGCTCCCGCTGTTCCTTTGATTTTGAGGTGTGATGTTACATTATAAATAGCAGATGCGTGTAAACGAAACAGGTCCTTCTTTGAATCATTGGAATTCTTGTAGACGTCCCAATAGGGGTTTACATTATAGGGGTCCATACCGTTCCAGTTGGAATACTCTCCGTTAGCATCCTGATATGTGCGCAACCAACGCTGGTCATAGGTGGTTGCAAGGGTCATTAGGTTCTTGCCGACGTTAGACTTACTGTCGCCAAGAGCAGGACGATTCTTTACATTTTCGTGGGTATAGTTTACGGTAAAGTCGAGGTCAACCTTCCCCATAGATGTATTGGCACGCAGATTGAAAATGTCACGGCTCATGTGAGTCTTGGGGATAATATCCTTGTTGCGCATATCGGTCAGTGTGAAGCGAATGCCTGTATTACCCGAATTGGATGAGACTGTAACCGTGTTGTTTGCGGTAAGACCGGTTCTGAAGAATCCGGAGGTATTGTCAGGTATTATAAGATATGGACGCTCCACGCCGTCAAAGTAGCGAAGGACGTTGCTTCCGTCTGCTTTCGGCCCCCAGCTCTTATTGGTATTTGAAACTGCGTCGATACTGTATGTGCCGTTGCTGCCCATACCGTAGATCTGCTGTACGTTATCCCATTTAGAGAGTTGTTTGTCAAATGTCAGTGTTCCATTATACTCTACCGAATATTTTTCTTTACCGGCTTTCTTAGTTGTGATGAGAATCACACCGTGGCTGGCACGGCTACCGTAGAGAGCGGAAGCGGCCGGACCTTTAAGTACCGACATGCTTTCTATATCATCTGGATTGATGCTTGAGATACCGTCACCAAGGTCGTATCCGCCTGATGTTCCTGCGCTGCCGAAGTTTGTATTGTCAAGAGGCACACCATCGACAACATATAATGGCTGGTTATTACCGGTTATTTCAGTACTACCACGCAAAATTACGCGGGTAGATCCGGAAGGACCACCTGCAGTCTGGCTTACAACGAGACCGGCTACACGACCTGCCATGGAATTGATGACGTTAGTTTCTTTGGCTTTTTCAAAGGCATCACCTTTTACTTCGTCAAGACCGTAACCAAGTGCTTTTCGGTCGCGCTTGATTCCAAGAGCTGTTACCACCACTTCGCTGAGCATCTGCGTACTCTGCTCCAAAGTGATTTTCATTGGAGTTTCTGTAGCCTTGACTTCCATAGGGTCACTGCCGACATAGCTGATTTTCAGTATTGCATTCGGCGATACCATCAGCGTAAAGTTACCGTCAAGATCGGTAACCGTTCCATTGCTGGTTCCTTTCTCAATTACTGAGGCACCGATAACGGGACCTTCAGCATCTTCAACGACACCGGTCACCTTTATCTTCTGAGATGGCGATGCCTCAGCTGCACTGGGTTCTGCAAACGACTGAAGCGGCATAGCAAAGGATACCGCACCGACAAGCAGGAAACCGCACAGGAGCTTGTTTGTTAAAGTTCTCTGTTTCATGTGTATTGATTAGTTTATTTTAGTTACTTTAATCCAGTCTATATACATCGATACGGTCTGACCATCATTTAAGGCTGTAATGCCTTCGATGTCATAGATACCGGTGAATGATCCGCCAACAGCAAGGTTAAACAGAATATAAAAGTCATTTTGAAAATAAGGATTACCAGTAATGTCAAAACTATGAAATTTGACATCATCTACAGAAACATCAATCTTATTTTCATTCCAAGTAAGCGTATATGTGTGATATTTGCCGTCTTGTAAATTTGAACCGGCATCTCCGGCGAAATATTGCTGTTCATGTCCGGCGACATCAGGGCCGTAATGGAGTGCGGTATTTACTCGCTTGGTACTTGTCCCGTCGGTGATACCTTGGGCATCTCCCATCTCCATTATATCTATTTCACCACAGGCAGGCCACTCCTGCTTATTGTTGCCCATCATCCAGAACGCGGGCCACAGACCATTTGCGGTCTCAGGCAGTTTTATACTTGCCTCAACCTTTCCATACTTGAAATACTTTTTATTCTTAGTGTTCACGCGACCTGAAACCACCTTGTTTCCGGTACGTTTAGCCGTTAGGATTAGTACGGATTTGCCATCGTCTTTCCCGACTTTGACCTGACTGGTACTATAGGATTGTAACTCTTGATTTGTCCATCCGGCTTCGTGCGTCTCTTTTGACCAGTAAGCTGAATTGAATGAATCAAAATCGTCAAAGAACACCACATCATCGACAGGTTCAACTACCGGCGGTGGCGGTGTCGGTTCATCTTCCGAGTCGCCACACCCTATTAAGGTCGCTACTGCGAACGCAGAGATGAACAAATGTTTGATATTGAAAAAGACCATGATATTGATTGGTTAGTATATTTACTCCCACATAGACCTTAAGACCTTATACGGGTTTTGCAAAATTACCACCGTTCGTTATTATCAAGGTTTGATTACTGACATTTTGAGGTTTGTTTTCTGACATATTATGCTATTATTCAGAAAATCAGACATAAACACATTAAACCTCGTTCAATTCTGTTCACAAAATTTACTTGGAGACACCCCGAAGTGTTTCTTAAAGATAGTGCTGAAATACTTAGAATTAGCAAAGCCTGTCATCACAGCCACTTCTGTTACAGGTGTCTTTTGCTTAAGTAACTCAGCGGCTCGTTCAAGTTTCAGGATTCTTATAAATTCCTGAGGAGCTTTCCCGGTCAATGACTTCAGACGACCGAAGAACAGTGTTCGGCTCATTGCCATCTCTCGGCATAGATATTCAATGTCAAACTCGGTGTTTGATATATTTGCGATAATTATATCAACAGCCTTATCAACAAATGCCTTGTCAGATGCCAGCATTTCGCTTGTCCGATTGCCTTCCGTCAGTGCCGATTCCTCGACGATTTGTGGGATTGTCTTCACTTCGACTACGTCACCCTCGGATCTCATCAATGCAAGCCTCATAAGATATTCACGGATACGCTTGCGGTTGTGGAGCATACCTCTGACCTTGCTTTTGAGGATGTCAAGGCTGAACGGCTTGGCGATATAGTCATCAGCTCCTTTTTCAATGCCGTTCACAATCGCGTCATGAGTGGTTTTCGCAGTAAGTAAAATGACCGGAATGCCGGCGGTGTCAGGGTTGTTCTTTATCATGCTGCACAGCTCGTCACCCTGTATTCCGGGCATCATTACGTCTGAGATGATAATATCCGGATAGTGATTCTCAAGGAATCTTAGGGCATCCTCAGCCGAAATAGTTGACACGACATTATATTCAACCGAGAATGTTGCCGTCAGATAATTCCTAAGATCATCGTTGTCCTCGACAATCAACAATGTCTCATCCTTACTCTCAGAAACAGCGGATACTACGGGAGAAGGTATGCGTATTTCATTCAAGGCCTCATTCAGATTATTCGGATTCCAATGAATGACAGGCTCGTCATAGATACGCTTGAATGAGATTGTAAAAGTGGTTCCTGCATTCTCTTTGGATGTAAAGCCTATGTTGCCGTTGAGCATTTCCACTATACGCTTGACCTGAAGCAGACCGAAACCGTTGCCTGTTTCTTGTGACGCTCTCGCATTCTCGGCTCTATAGACATTTGTGAATATGTTTTTCTGCTCTTTCTCAGGTATGCCTATACCATTGTCGGTAATCCTGATGACAGCCTTTGACTTGTTTGCGGTTAGTGACACCTCCACTTTGCCACCTTGATTGGTATATTTGCAGGCATTCGACATGAGGTTATCAAGCATGAGTTCAAGCAGATGTCTGTCAGCTGAAACCACTACCTGTTCATCGGGAACTTGCAGGTGAAGCGTGATGCCGCGTTTTTCACCAACATTATTGAAACAACTCAATTCCTCCGACAATAGATAATTAAGATTGATCGGCTCGATGTTGACCTTTGCTTTTCTCGAATCAATCTTTTCGAAATCGAGCAGCTGAGCGGTGACAGCATTAAGCTTTCGTATATTTGCGCCCGCCACATCGAGCAGATATTTAGCCTTTTCGGAAAGGCCGTCCTGTGTCTTCAGCTCTTCAATGGGCGACATGACCAATGACAATGGGGTGCGGATGTCGTGGGCTGTATTGATGAAAAATCTGATTTTATCTTCGTCATGCTCTTTTCGCAATTGATACCATTTATACCTAATTATAAAATATATAATAAAGGCTATTATAGCCAGATAGCATATTCTGGCCCATATTGTATTCCACCACGGTTCTTCTACAGTGATGTCAATAGAGGTTTCATCTATGACTCGTCCGTCGCTTTTACGCAACGCTTTTATTTTTAGGGTATAATTGCCCGGCGGCACATTCCGGAAGCGGGCGGTACCGTCCATGGTCATTTCGCTCCAATCGTGGTCATACCCTTCAAGGATATACTGATAAGCGATGTCATTGCGATAGTCTATGTTTATTGCCTCAAAATCAACATCAAACGAGTTATGACTGGCACTGAGCACTATATTCCGATTTTGCAGCATCTCAAAAAGCTCCGGTATAATCTTGGCAGACTCCTCTTCGCTGATGCCGTCAATAGTGAATCGGGACATTCTCAATGGCGCGGAATACTCTGCCACACTGATTTTGTCGGGCGACAACCTGACTGCGCCTGCCGTACTGCCAAAAATCAAATCGCCGTAAGATGTCTTTAATATCGAGGACTTGTTATATTCTCTGGCCATTCCGTTGATAAAGTTCAGACTGGAAACTGTTGAATCACCTATGATTGCAAGACCGTTGCCTGTGCTTGCCCAAAGGCGTCCCTTGTCATCATGCACAAGACCGTATATATCATTTGAGGGCAATCCGTCTGACATTTTTATCTCGCGTACGATTTTCCTTTTCTTATAATCATACAGGTTAAGACCGCCACCTTCGGTTCCGAGCCATACGGTACCGTCGGTCGTGAACATCATCGGGATTATATATGCACTTACGTCACGCTCCGACTGTTCCTGAAAATTTGCGTACCAGTTGTAGCTGTTTGTGATGGAGTCAATAATGTAAAAACCGTTACCGGTAGCCACACCGATTGATTTGTTGTCAATGACATTGATTGACATCACGCCATTTATCTCAAACCTATGGTATAACGAGCCGTCACTATTCAGAACCACGAGTGAACCGTGAGGAGAGCCGACCCAAATCCTACCATGACTATCAGTCTGTATTGCGAAGATATAGTTAGATGACAAGGCCCCGTCGTTCTGGGTCCAGTGTCCTTTAATGTTCCCTGACAAATCCAGTCGATACACACCGTCGCCATAACAACCGGCCAATACATTTCCGTTGCCGTCCTCACACAGCGACACAACGACTATTCCGGATAATGAATTGCGCCAGATTCCGGTACGGGGATTGTAAATGCTTATTCCGCGGTCAGTTGCATACCATATATTTCCGTCTGTCGACTCTATGATATAATTTACATTGTTGTTGACAAGAGAGTTGGGATTGTCTTTTATATGTGTAATTATCTGTAAGGGCGACTGCGACAGGCTCACCATTGTCACCCCTCCGGTATAACTGCCAATCCACAGATTGCCGTGACCGTCATTCATCAGGGCATATATACCGTTGCCGGTAAATGAAAATTCCGGTGCAAGTTCCGTGTTGACAAGCGTGGTCAGTGAGTTGTTCTTTGCATTATAAGCCAGAACACCGCTACCGTCAATGCCTATGGCAAGGCGTTCCGGGCTAAGTTTGACAATCGAACGGATTGGCTTCTGCAATAGGCTATTTGCCGCATGGATCTGGTTAACGCTGAAATCTGATAAATTCAGTTTATATAAGCCCTTATTGAAAGCTCCGATATACATGGCATTGTTTCCTTCATCGAAATACAGGCTTTGTATATTGGTATCTTTAAGAAGTGCTACATCTTTAACAGCTTGGTCATTACGCATAATTTTAAGACCCGAAGGAGTCGCTGCAAACAAATAACCCTTTGCAATAATAATGTCATTGACAGCCGAGCCGGGCAGTATGGGGCGATAATCCTTATCTGACACGTATTTAAACAGGCCGTCATTGGTTGCATATAATATACTGCCGTCATTGTTCACAAGCATCTTGTTCAACACAACATCGCCGTGACTTAAGTCGGAAAGATTGCTTGTCAATACGAACGAGTCATATACGGGTGAATATTCATGAATTTTGCCCGTACTTTCGTAGGCATACAAATCTCCATTATCGAGATACAGCCGGATTATGCGACCTGCTCTATCGCCATAGAACGAGTTGCTTTCAAGCGAGTAATTTTTTAGAATACGTCCATTATACCTGTCAACCCCTGACTTGGTACTTATCCAAATAGCCCCGGACGCATCTTCAGCAAGCGAATACACCTTCTGGCTGCTAAGCCCAGTCGAATTATCAATACGCAGAACCTCCGAAATTACATGCTGAACCCCATAGCCCTTCTGTGCGAGAAACAAAAAAGCCATGACAACCACTGTAATAAACAGTCCGTTTTTAATGCTCTTTGGCGAGGTTGGCGTATAATTACCCATAATACTGCAAAGTTAGCAATTTTTGCCGAATATATCTATATAAGATGTTATTATTAAGCGTGATTGGAAAGAAAAGAAGTGAAAGCACACACTTCCACTTCTTTCCTAGCCCTTTCTAACTTACAAGTAGTACTTTTTATTGCAGCTATATGTGAGACGTGGCTCTGCAACCATTGACTTCTTGGAGTCGTTGGCTTTGGTTGGAGCCTCTACAGTGTTGACCTGCCTATTTTCCTCGCCGTCCTGTTCATCATGCTTAGGAGCGAGGGCGGCGGTGATTTTGCGGTCGAGGGCGGCGAGTTCGGATTTGAGTTGCTTCAACTCGTCCTCTTTGCCCCACTGCTTGGCGACGATGGCTTCGAGCTGGGGAACGTCGGCTTTGAGTTTTGCGGTGCGTTCCTCGTACTGCGCGATTATGCCGGGAATTTTCTCCAGTGCGTTGACAAAATTCATGCAGGCGGCATGGGTATCGCTCATAACGATGAAGCCGTTGTTGAACTTATATTTGTAGTTGCCTTCAACCACAAATCGGTTCTGTACGGACTCCTTGCCGTCAACAACTGTGCGCTCCGAGATAATGCTGATGGGAAAGTCATAGACTTCTCCGATGCGCTTATCTTCGTTGAGAGCCTCCCGCCTGGCCTGAGTCCGGGTATATCGCTTGTTGATGAAAGGATCCTCGTCCATCCACTTGTTGGCAAGAGCGATACGGGTCACCTTCTTCAGATAGCGGATATACTTGACTGCGGCGTTATTGCCGTTCTCTTTGGTCACGCGGAGAAAATGCTCAAAGTCGTCAATCATTCCACTGGTGAGTTTCTTGATAGGTATGTCGGGCGAGCCTTCACGCTTGTTTAGAAACTCCGAAAGATATTTGCCGCAACGCTCCCAGCGGAGGAACGTACACTCGCAGATGTCGCCTGATACTCTTCGTACAGCTTCTTGACTGTCATGCCCTTTCTAGAAAGCCTTGCCGCATATTCCGGCAACAGGGCTTCGAGCCGGATCTGACGTTCCGATGGTTTGTGTTCACGTGCTCCGGGTATGGAGAACAGTTCCTGTAGCCGCGCATCGCTCAGCGACGGCAATTTCTCAGCGGGTATGCCGCTGTCCTGATACATCCTCACATATCGACGCACCGTGTTCCTCGAGATGTCAAAAGCGCTGCTGATGCTTTTTATTCCCATTCCCGATGCGTGACACAAGAGAATGTTTTTTAATTTTGTATTCATGTTTCTTTGGTTTTATCCCCCGTCGGCCAAAACGGAAACCAAAGACTATATCCATATTAATGCCAAGTCTTACATCAATAGCAAACCATTGACCTTTATTGGTGCTGATGTAGTCATATTCCGTATGAGTCCAGTTTTGTGTTTTTTCGATACTCACCTGCTGGTACGGTACATTTAGCATGATGCCGGGTTCAGCATAGAGGCACCATTGCGTTTGCTTGAATCTGACACTCGGCGATTTCAATACGACCGATGGACGTAGATAGAAATTCGACGGTCTGTTATCATCCTCGTCAATATTCCAATTACTTCCTGATGCCCAACCATCATCATAATAATTCGACCAATAACCTAATGCTCCTCCTACGCCGACAAACTTACAGAACATATAATGATACGACATTTCAAGTGAATATGAATCCGAAGATGTCAGTGTTCCGCTAAAGGCAGCCCTGTTATGAGTGAAATATTCATCATCGGCCTTTATTGGGAACGTGGTTATTATTACCAATAGCACGATCAAATAGAATCGTTGAAATCCTATATCTTTCATCGCTTGCCATTTTTTATCTGCGACATAGCCTTATTGTATTCAGCTTCCACTTTGCCAACTTTTATTGTTCCATTGTCAAAAAGTCGGAGAATGAAGTCGTTGAGCGATTCTTCCTTCCCCTTATCAAGAAGATGTACATATATTATTGGAGCAAGCACAAGGCTCCCATCGACATATTCGTTAAATTCATCATACACCCCCTTAATATCCCTCCGACCAATGTTATGGGATATGAAAACCTCGGATGCCACTACAAAAGCCTCATTGCGACCTTCGTTGTGGCTTCGGGCTACAATTTCTTTCTCTCGGTAGAAATCATCGGACATAAGTTCATCAAGTCTTTTCATAAGTTCCTCTGAAATCGAAAGCCTATGAAGATTTTCATGGGTATAGACCTTCAGGAAATCAAGACGGAATTTCTTTTCAAGTTCCGGATCCAGCAGTAGCGGAGTGCAGCAGAAAGATTCGTCGGACAGGTTAAAGGCATTATCAATGTTGAGGATATAGATGTTGGAATGGACTTGAGGCAGAACCTCCGATCCGGAAAACTCCGTCAAGGCATCGTGTATGCCGTCAAGCGTTTCATCGGACATTGGATAAGAATTTATATATCTCTCAAGTACAGGCTTGACTTCATTGTCCCAATAATCGGAGTATCCGGCATCATATAGCCTCGACAGGCAGTAGGCAAGTTCAGGTTGTAAGCCGATGATATTCTCAATCCAGCCTGCATTGGTGTGCGCAAGCGAATCATTGGAAACCATTTCCCTGAAGAATGTGACACAATTATCTGCATTATCCTTGTCTCCCCCAAATGATGAATACAAATTACATAGCTTGGAGGCTGTCACATTATCATTCACATGTTGCAATTTCCGGATAAAGGCAGAATCCGATGCAAGATGGGAGAACTGAGTCAGATTTTTTATCTTGTCAAAATACTGCAACGACGCAATCAGATCGAAGCATCGGGATGTCGTAAAAAGCCTGGTGGCAGGGCGCGTTTCCGCCGAGACGGAAGCGATAAATCCTACGACTCTTAAAATACAGACATATAATCTTTTCATCATCGAATCTTTTTACCCCAATAATATGTGTTCCAGTTATCACGGGCATATCCGTCTCTGCCACACTTGAATGAGTCCGGGCTGGCCCCATCTATCTTTTCTCCATCAAAATAAACGTTCCATGTATCCTTGGCGTAACCGTCACGGAGAACTTTGAAACTATCAGTTGACGCTCCGCTTATCTTAATGCCGTCGTAATAGACATTCCATGTGTCTTTTGCATATCCGTAGCCCAATACCTTGAAGGAATTAGCCGAGGCACCATCGATCTTGACGCCGCAGTAATACACAGTCCAGGTATCCTTGGCGTATCCGTCACGGAGAATTGAAAAACTCGATTTCGAGGCACCCTCTATTTTTCGACCGTCAAAATATACATCGTTATTCCCGACATAATATTGTGGTCGGTGATGCCGACATTCACGTCTGTTTCCATGAGCATCATAATCCCTCTGTGCAACGCAAGGCATGGCGATAAATGCCACCAGCAAGGATATTAAGAAGATATACCGTATTTGTCTCATGTTGTTTCTTTTCTTATTTAGACTGACGTGAATTGTAACAGATTAATCATTTCATTTAGCCTCGACAAGAAGATAATACTCTTCAAGAGAGGTATCGGACGGCAATTCGTGGAGAAGCAATATTCTGGTGGTCTTGTTTTCCCAGAAAAGTTCACCCTCGACGCCTTCCGGGACACAGTTGAATGACTGGATCTGATTCTTTGCAGATGCGCCTTCTCCTATATTCTCCCTCATAAGTTGGATTAGAACATCTCTTGATATAGACAAGAACTTATCATCCGGAAGAATTTTATGATTCCGAACATGAATCTCACCATATTTCGTGCCGTTGATCTCACGTATGGGCATCACCCTATACTCCCGGCTATTGTCAAGTCCACAATATATACCCTTGGCATGGGGGTTGGCTATACAAACATCTCCGGTTATCCAGTTGAAGCACAGAAAATCGCGTTCATAAATTTCAGTTTTCATAGAATCGGCGTATATCACCTTACCTTCTCGATACCCTTTAAGATAACTTCTCACGCTTCCGGGTTTGAAGAAGTGGGATGACCATTGGGCTGTGAAATGTTCCTCAGAACTGCTGTCATTGAATTTTCGCTCATAGATGCGGACTGTGTTCGGCATACCCTCGGCGCTCCATACAATCGAATCATACGGTTCAACAAATTCAGGGAATCCCATTGGGATAAACCGGTCAAAATAATCCAATATCTGAAATGATATATTGTCAAAAGGCGCCGGGACATGGATATTGTCATTCATAATAGGTGTGAAACCTGCATAGGCGAGTTTGAATCTGTATTTGTCAGGCATCACGTCGGGTTCATCAGGCTCTTCAGGAGAAAGTGGCCTTTGGGTAACTGTGACCGTACCTTTATTCCAGCTCTTTCCTTTATAGACTGTAAATTCAAGGGTGCCGGTCTGTGAAGTTTCTCCAAGATTATTTGTGAGCAGAATTTTAATTCGTTTGTCGCCGGAAGATACCATTCCTATATCGGGAACAGCCGTGACTCTAAAATAGTCATAGTCACCAATGATGTCGATGCTTATGTATTGTTGATTGCCAGGCACGATGATTTCGCAGTCGTGAATACCCATTGCCAGTTCTCCTTCACCCTCCAACTGCACGGCAAGAGAGAAGAGATCAGCTTCATGGTCGGGTTCATCGTCACTACAGCCTGCGAATATAAGGCACGCGACAAATGACATTATTGTGAGTAGTTTATTCATAAATAATTATTCAGAACTATTATTAAGTGAATTGTATATTTCAAGAATAAGGTTCCTATCCTCGCTGTTGATTGTGAAGCTGCCGCTTTCGATGCGGCAGTTTATAGTCGGTGACATTATCACGGAGTCCTTAAACACGAAGCCGATCCTTTTGCCTATTCTGCTTTCCGTTGCATCTGCCCATTTCTGCAACTTATCAGCTTTCAGCCTTCCCTCAATTACAGCCATGTCAGGATAAAAGACGGTATCGAGAGTTGCGATATCAAAGTCTTCCGTTGTAACGATAGCTTTACCCTCAATCCTGTTATCTGGTTCATCTGTCACTGGATACCAGCCATTTACCCGATGAACAGACGAGCAGGCCCCGAGAATAAGGCACGCAATGATAGATATGCGTATCCTTTTCATTTCATTTTGTAGTCGGGCTCGATATTGTGTTTCAGACCGTCGTATTTCGGGGTCTCGATTCTGTTGCCTTCATCGTCTGTGGAGTATATTTTTACATTTTGACCTTGAGCATTCATAATGCTCTCTTCATTATTGGCAAAATATTCGGCATTTTTCAGAGCTTCCTTGCGGTCAACCTTCGAATAATCGCCTTGCATATACATAGGTGTCATAATGCGGTCGGTACGTTCAAGTCCCGTAGCTACAAACGAGAAGCCACCATTGGCTTCGGCTTTAAGGATTAGACCGGGCAGTCCGTGAAGTTTCCACGGACCGAATGGCATCGGCAGTTCCGTTGCAAACCATGCTTTCCAATGGCGGCCATGATAATCGCTTTCAGCCATGATACATTCGTAACCGAGGACTGTTGCGGTAGAATCTTCCACTATTGTCCATTGCATTTCGGAAAGCGGCTCGGTGTAATATCCATAATCTTCCCCAAACCTATTGTAATGAGTCAGGCACTCCTGTGCGAGGTCTGTGAATACATAACTGTTAGTCGGTTTGGTGGGACCTTTCGTCATGTCAAACGAGACAGAACCGTCAGGCTCGACAGTCATACATGCTTTTTTGATTATCTCCATGTATTGAGCCTTCCCCTCCGGTGTCGATTTCAACGAATCCACCCAGAGGCTTAGGTCGTTGAAATACTTAGCTTCCGTTGTAGAAGCCAAAAGCGACATTTTGCCGGTGTTGATTTTACCGAATTTGTTGGGGAACGATGAATCATAGCTGACAATGATTTCAGCCTTGTTCTGTGCCATAGCAGCTATCGCCACAAAGCAAACGATGATTGATGTGAGTATCTGTTTCATAATGTCATTTGTAATCTGTTTCAAGTAAATCAAAACCATCTTTTCCGCTTTCATACTCTATTTTTTTTGAGAAAGACGCGGTCCGTTGCCACCAAAGTGCATATCGCTCATGCCCTGAAAATTATCATATCTATATCGACAAAGTCTCAGGAACTCTCTTCGAGTTGTCTTCTCATAAGAATATGGTTCATAAACTTTGGTAATAGGCAGATTGACTGATTGAATACCATTGGCTGTGAAATGATGTTGACTTGTGCTGTCAACGGCCTCTAATATTAGACCGGGCAATCCAAGCAGTTTCCATGGCCCAGTGTTCATTGGTACTTCTGGAGTGAACCACGCAGTCCAGTTACGTCCATGATAGTTGGCAGTCGCCATAATACAGTCAAAACCTAATATCGTCTTTGTGGTGTCATCAACAATAGTCCATTCTCTATCCTCAATTGGTTCTGTATATTTACGGTATTCATGATAAACCATATCCCAGACTTTGAACTTGTCATTATCCCTAACAACATAGAGATCTACCGGCCGACCAACAGGTGAACTGTTTAGAATCGCCTCTCGCTCTTCTCTGGATTTTTGCATAAGCTCCCCCATCATTAACAACGCTTGCTGGTTATACCATTGATCACCATCTTTAGTGCATTGTGTTGAGTCAAGCCATTGTGTATGGCTATTGTAAAACTTCGAGCAATCTGGCCCGGCAAGAAGTATGAAATCCTGTCTTTTCTCTATGCCCCGAGGGTCGAAAAAATGATATTCATATCCTACCTTTATTTGTGCTTTCTGCGCTATTGCAGCTATCGCCACAAAGCACATGATGATTGATGTAATTAGTCTATTCATTTTCTGAGAGATATTGTGATTAACAGCTCGCGACCTCGGAGCCAGCGTTGGCTCTCGAAGGAGGTGAGCTGATTGTATGTTGTATAGTTGTATGTTCGCTGATTGAAGATGTTGCTCAACGAGGCGGAGAGTTCCAGCCGCTTATTGAGTTTGTAGATTACCTTTGTATCAAGCAGAAACACGTTTTTGAATTGACCGGCGATAAGTTCGTTGCGGTAGTGTTCGCCGCTGATGTGCCATTCCCATTTTTTGTGGGGCATGATGTTGAGCAGCAATTCGTTTTCCATATTGCGGAGCCACGAGGCGTTAATGCCGTTCATGGACATACGGCTCGATGCCCACTCGAAACGATAGTCGAAACTGAGCCAACGGAGTGGCGAACCATTGATTTTCGCTCCGGCTGACCAAGAAGTGCCGACCGAATTTACCGAGCTGTTCTCCGAAATCAGGTGCGATTCATTGCGACTGAATGAACCGTTGATGTTTGCGCTACCTCGCATGAAATCAAGAGTTTTGCCGATTTTTCCGCTTGCCATAAGCATCTGCCAGTCGCTTTTTGCCGACGTGTAGGAATAGACCACATAGTCGCCGTAAAGCTGCTGTGCCAAAGTGTAAGGCCGGTGGCTCCATGACTGCAACACCATAGCGTTTGCGAATATTCCCCGGCGGGTGTGTTTGTAGGATAGTCTGCCTGATACCCGCTGGGAGGAAGAATTATAGAAATCATCGACACCGCGACGGAACGAGCGGTAATCAGTCATTACATATCCGGGCTGTATCATGTTGAGATCCATCGGCGAACGTCTGGTACCACCGCTCACGCTCATCGAGAAGCGGTTGTTGGGTTTCCAGTTCATGCTCAATGACGGCGAGAAATAAACCTCGCTACGGTTGGCAAGTGCCTTGTCGAAGGTATAATGGGCGAAGCTGACGGGTGCGTCAAGCGAGAAATTCACCCGCTTCACCCAATACTCGAATTTCGGAGTAGCATAAACCGTGAGATAGTTTGTATTCAGTACATTCGTTGTCTCGCCCGGTATTTCCTCAGGCATATCCGGCAATTCTGTGTTGAGAGAGCGGAAATAAGCTTTTACACCTCCTTCAAGACTGATTGTGATACCCTTGACGGAAAAGGCGTATGTAGCACTCTCGTTGGTATAGAACGCATGGTCTTTGACTTGTTGACGCATAACACCATCATTTATAGATACGGAAAGGGTCTGCGGCAGCGACTCCCATTCGTTCCTGCTAATGAAGGTGACAAGGTGTTTGCCGTTGAATCTCTTTATAAGCTTGAAATCATTGCCTACATAGTAGTCGGGGAGCGATGCCGTCTGGTCGTTGGGTAGTGAACCGGTTACACCGAGGCATACATTATCCCAGTCAATATTGGTTTTCAGGGTATTGTTGATAAATGCAGTCTTTTGGTTCAGCTCATAGATAAATTTGCCCGATAGGGAATGTGAGCGGTCAACGCCATTGCGGTCTTCGGTAACGACACGGTTACCATCGTTGAGAAAGTAGGTTGTTACGTTTGCCGCCTCTGCGGTGATACGGCTGAATGAGTAGTCAATCTGTGTCTTGAACTCTCCGCGTCCGAGTTTCCAAAGCGCGTTGGTTGAAACAAGCGCCGAGCGGTTGAACAGTGTGCGTTTCCGGCTGAGGTTAGGAACTCCGGGAAGAGACAGACCGACATATCGGCTCAGGTCGGTACCACGACGAGAAGCGAAAAAGTCTGTTGCCTGTGCCGAGAGATCTTCTCCGATGTTGTTGGTCTTGAATGTGGTTATATTCTGGAAATTGGGCATTACTGCCATTGCAAACAGTTCACCGTCCCATATCGCTCCGTCTGGTTGCCATGAATAGCCGCCTCCGGCATCGCCGTGGAAACTCCACGTTGTCTTTGCCTTGTTCTTCAGTTTGAGGTTGATAGCCGCCTTGTCTGAGAAGGATATACCCGACAGCACCTGCATCGGCTGATGGTTCTCCATCACCTCTACCGCGCCCACATCCTCGTGGCTGATGCCGTTGGTGGCAATACCGTATTTCCCTCCGAGGAGGTCGGAGCCTTCAATATAGAACTTGTTGATGTCCTCGCCCTGATACTGTATCTTGCCGTTGTTGGCAACATCTATTCCGGGCATACGTTTGAGCACATCGCCGATGGAGCGGTCATGTGCCTGTGCGAAACTACCGACATTGTAAGTTATAGTATCTCCTTGCTCACGGATTCGATCGGCCTTGACTGTAACCTCTTTGAGAAGAGTCGTACCCGGTTCGAGCTGAACGGTGAGCGGAAACGAAACGCTGTCGAGAGGAATAGTTTTCTTTGCGAAACTCATCATCGACACCTCCAGTCTGCAACCTGACACCGACGGCAGCGACATGGCGAAACCGCCGTCGCCCTTTGACGTGGCGTATTTCTTTATCTTGCCGTCCGCTCCCTTGACAATGACGGAAGCCCCGGTCAACGGCTCGTTACTATCCTTGTCAACGACCGTACCCGACACATTCACCTGTGCCACGGCACTAACCGAGACAATCAGGCAAAGCATATATGCGAGAAGACGGTTCATTCGTGGTAATCGGTTTCAATAAAGTCGATATTCTCTTTGTATTCTGTTGGTTTAATATTGACAGCGCCTCCGGTCATGGCACTAACCTGAGCGGCCCGGTTGCGGTTCCCATAATCCTTCATGCGCAGGACAGCTATGCGTGTGCTTTTGAAAATTTTATCGGGGTTCTCGTAAGGGTCTCCGAGCGGTTCGTCGCATTGCTGAATTCCTTTAATTGTGAATCCATATTCGCCATCGGCAGTAATAGCCTCCATTATAAGACCGGGCAGACCGCACAGCTGCCACGGTCCATCCTGTACCGGAATTTCGGGTGCAAACCACGCAAACCATTTACGCCCGTGATAATCGGCCGTGGCAAGCTGACACTCATAATCCAGCACCGTCTTAGTCGAGTCCTGAAGATTCCATTGCAAATCGTCCATCTCCACAGGATAACGATAGCGGTCGCCCATCTGTGAGTCCCAGACTGTAATGGTACGTAACTCAAAATTCTTAATGTTCTTGTAGCGGGAGCCACGGTTTATTCCCATCTTCTCGCGGATATCAAACCATGTCTCTCCTAAACCTGCGTTCATGTTGGCAATAGCTTTCTGCAAAGCTGCATCGTCAGCCTGTTTAAGCATCATCCTTCCTTGCGGGTCATTTTCAAGAGAATCTATGCGGTTGGTCTGCGGGTCAAAATAAAATGACTGACCTTGTCCTATTTTTAACACAAAGTCACTATTGTTGGTGATGGTGTCACCTGTTTTTGTGTTGATGGTTTTCGACATGGATTCATACTCCGCCTTTAAAAAAGCGCGTGGCGACTCAGCAATCACTGGAAATGTAGCGATTAAACAAAATAGATATGTGAGAAATCTTTTCATAATTAGTGATAATTAGTAGGTACTATTTTTCTAATTCGTTTGCAATCCATAAAGTCCACTCGTCAATATTATCCGCCAGAGAACTGGGATAATTAATGGGTATTACCACGTCAGGAGCTATACCGGTTTTATCAATGCCGTGATTGGGCAATCTGCACGATCTGGCAGTTGGTATGGAAATCGGATATCCACTATTGGGCAATGCCGATTCCCTGACTGATGAGCAATCAAGACAACCCCCGTATTTTCTTTGCCATAAATAATAGTCCTATCAGAAATCGCCTTGGCCTGTATCAATAATTCCTCAGTCGCAGACCCGTTGTTGGCATCTATAATAAAAGCAATTCTGCGAGGCTTCTTACCATCGTATTTCGGTACTTCAATTTCAATATCCTCTTTGTCGGTCAAGAGTATAAATTCCTTGTGAGTTTTCTTATACTTATCCAGAATCATTTGAGCCTCCGGAAATTCGGTAGCTGCTTGTTTAAGATATTCGATATTATTTTTAGACATTCTGAACTCTACACTTTTGGTGGTGCCTGGGTGGTCATACAGCATCGGCAACAACGGATGCCAAAGACGTTCATCTCCACCTCCGTTAGAGCGTAAGTCAATGATAAGATTTTCGCAACCTGACGAATTATAATCCCGAATAGCGTTTTCAACAAATTCCGGTGTTACGGTCTCATTATCAAATTCCGGCAATCTCATCAGATAGGTTTTAGAAGTAGCAGGCTTTGAGAGAGGCTCTGGTAAATACGGATGTATTATATCGTATGTCTGGAATTTTCTTCGGTCAGACATATATTTACCCGTCTCACGAAAACTACCCATATCCATTCCGAGATGCCCGTCATCAAACCATGAATATAGAAATAGCGCAGCATCAGATCCAGACCGTTCGTTTGTTCCGATTTGCTGTCGAAGTGTCGATACAATCGAGTCGTATTCCTGACGGGTTGAATCGTTGACATAAGTATCAAAACCGGCATAACTGGTTTCTAATTCCTTAAGCGCAAAATTGAAATCTTCAATGTTTTGATCTACTGAAAGCAAGGAATTATGCGGATTCGTTCCCGTCACGTTCACTTGTGCCACGGCTTCGACCACAACAAGAAAAAACGACAAATATGCAATTAAATTTTTCATTCGTGATAATCGGTTTCGAGGTAATCGTACTTTCGGCTTTCTTCGGTTACGGAAGCATCAACACCTCCGCCAAGTTCATATCCTGTCGCAGCCTTGAACATCGCATTACTATTTTCCCTGTAATGCCTCTCAGCCCGGAGCATATCAATTCGATCCATCTTTTCATACTCTGTATTGAAAACTGGGTAAATAGGCTGTGAACTTGTTTCAATTCCGGTAATAGTAAAGCTATGTTGTCCTGACAGTTCACTTGCTTCCATAATAAGCCCGGGCAGTCCGCAAAACTTCCATGGCCCATCTTGTATAGGAATTTCAGGAGTAAACCATACCGTCCATTTTCGACCATGATAATCAGCAGTCGCCATGATGCATTGATAGTCCAGTATCGTTTTGGCACTATCCTCGGCTATTACCCAGTCGATTTCAGAGAAAGGTTCATCATAGTACCCACATTCACCCATCCCGGCTTCATCGAAGGTAGTGGAAACATATTTGTCAAAATCTTTAAGAACATAAAGCCGTGAGTGATAGACAACACCATCCATAGCGCTACGGTCGCGATTTTGCACATATGCTGCGGCAGCAGCATCAAACATCTGCCTTTCCTTTGCTCGCCCCGATGGTGTGGAAAGCAACGAATCCCTATACTCTGTGCTTGGACAATAAAATTTGCTTTGCTCCTGATTGGCAAGTAGGATAAATGGTGTATTTTTCTCAACCACACCGTCATTGCCACGCAGAAACTTATTGTAATAATTATATCCCACCTTTATTTTGGCACGCGGATATTCCCGTTCCTTCTTCGCGTTAGCTCCGAGAGCGACGCAAAGAAGAACTAATATTGTGATAAATCTGAGGGCTTTCATTGTTGAATTTAATTAGAATATGCAAAGTTCGTCATTTTTTACGATGTTGGTCTCAACAAATGTTGAGACCGGCAGAACATGATTAAGATTTTCTTAATCTGCTCAAATGTGTGGGGGTGATATTAAGGAATGAAGCGATGTCTTTGAGAGAGAAATACAAAAATATATCCTCATACTTTTCAATGAGTTCATTATACCGTTCCTGCGCCGATTTCACATGTAGATTGATATATCGGTTATAAGTGGTGTCGAAAAGAGCTACATTGGTTTCAGCTACTACTCGATATAGTTCATCGTCCGATTTCATACGAATGCCTACCTCTCTTGCCGAAATGCAATATATTTCGCTGGGTGTAACGGCAACGATTGAAACGCGAGATTTTTTGCCGTACAGAGAAAACGGAAAATCTGCAACAAACTCACCTGCGAACTCCAGACCGACGACACTCTCTGAGCCATCTGCACCATATGCCACATACTTCAATGTGCCCGATTTAACAAACCCTATATACCGACCTACCTGTCCTCTCTCAATAAAATAGTCACCTTTATCATAACTGCGCAACACACCCTGTTCGACACATAGTTTCCGCCAGAAATCATGGTCGATGTTCTCGTAATATGTGTTGAAGTTAGAGGACATCTCTAAACAGAGCATATTAAAATTCTGGTTGGCTCAAGACCGGGTTATTAAGAAAAGAAAACGTGAGCCAACTATGCCACGTCCCAATAGGAGGCCCTGATAAAGCCTATGATGCAGGTGTAACAATAGTAGCCCACGCTATGCGCGTGAGAACCACTATGCTATCTCCTGCATCAAATCGAAAATTTCTCAGGTTTCCTATCGCAAGATAAGCATAACTTATCTTTATAGGGAAAACAAAGTAGTATTAACTGCAATCATTATCAGAGTTTTATCTGACTTGCAGGAGGTCTTGTTTTCCGTTGGTAACAGTTTTTTATCGTCATTTTTGTTACTCGTTTTGTTACTCGTTTCCGATATTATTATTATCTTTGCATTGGTAACAAAATTAGTAAAAAGAATGGCACGAACCAAGAAGAAGACCTCCCCAAAGGTCAAGCAGTTGGTCAGAATCCGATTTAAGGAACTGGCAAACGGTGAACGGTCTATTTACTTAGACCTCTATAAAGACGGCAAGAGAGCCTATGAGTTTCTTAAAGATGAGAACGGCAGACCTCTCCGTCTTCTCGTTGAAACTGGCACTCCCGATGAAGTCAAGGCTATCAAGGAACGGAATCACAAGACCCTATTACAAGCAGAATCCCTCCGAGTGGCAAGGGAAAAAGAGGTTGTGGAACTGGGTAAGGTTGAGACTGGAGTAACAAAACTGGGGAAGATGTTGCTTAAAGACTGGATAGAGCAATACAAGGGTCTGACCTCCACGGTCAGCAGTGTGTCAAAGGTAAAGCAAATCTCCACGGTTGTATTTCATCTAAAGAACTGGTTAGGCTCAAAGTTTGACCGAGTGCAGATGCAGGAGGCTGACACGGACTTTTGCCGTGCATTTCTGAAACACCTCCACGGTTACAGTTGGAAAGGAATAGTGGCACACCCCGATAAGGTTTACACTCTATCCGATAACAGTTACTATCATATCTTCATAACCCTCCGTCACTGTTTCGACCGTGCAGTAAGAGAGGGAATAATAACCGTGAATCCCACGGACAGAATGAAAGAGACTGGGGAACTCCCCAAGAGACCCGATGTGCAGAGAGGTTTTCTGACTGCAAGTGAAGTCTCCATGCTGATTAAGACCGAGTGCAGGAACGACACTATCAAGAGGGCATTTCTTTTCGGGTGTTTCACTGGGTTGAGGGTTTCAGACCTATCAGATTTAAGGTGGGAAGACATCAAACAAGACGGTCAAGACCTCCGTCTACAAGTGGTGATGCAGAAAACTAAGTCTCCACTTTACATGAAACTGAACCGTCAAGCCGTTCAGAGTCTCCCCGACAGAGGGGCAGCAGCAGGAACGGACAGAGTGTTTTCACCCCTCCCGACACTCTCAACGATAGAACGGATATTGAGACAGTGGGGCAAAGATGCAGGGGTTGAGAAACACTTCACATTCCACACAAGCAGACACACTTTCGGAACTCTGACCCTCAATGCAGGAGCAGACCTTTACACTGTCTCCAAGCTGATGGGCCACAAGAATCTGCAAACAACTCAAATCTATGCTGAACTACTGAATCAGACGAGAGACGATGCAGTTGACCGTCTGTCTGACATCTTTTCGGAGGTGGGTAGTTGATACCCCCTCCCCCCTTTGGGGTCACAGAAAAGAGAGTGTCACCCCCTCCCGAAATTTTTAATTTTAATTTTTGAGCATGGAAACAGACGGCAAGCTCCGACAAGCAATAAGTAACTATATCAGTACATTCCACGAGGTTTGCAGACTGGTGGATATGATAAATGACCTCCCAATAAGGCTGGAAGATGGGTTATTATCTTACAACGTATTGAAGACAAGTAAACTGACCACGACAGATATTGAGAACCTATATCGAAGACTGACACATTCCACGCTGACCGAGGATATAAACAACGGTATCGTTGAGGATATTCCCGATGAAACAACGATTGGCAGGAGGTTGAAGCACTTGAAATTCAGCATTAATCAAGCCGATGTTTCCAAAATCGAAGACATTGATTTGGCTTTTGGTGACAATATCCCGACAACGAAAATATTGTCAGAAATCATGGACTATGCCGAAGCCTATGACTATATAAATACAGTGTGGGGTATATTCAGAGAGTGGAATCTGATTGTTGACTGTCTTAATAAGGTTGTCTCCGAAATAGAGAGTGAGTTTCTGAACCCTCAACCCGACACCCCAACCGAGCAGGAACAGACGGTATCAAAACTCCCTCCCGAACTTGACACGCCACAAGCACACATTATTTGGAGCAAGGCAAAACACAACGGATGGATTGATGATAATTATCAGTTTATTGGCACACGTCAACAGATGTGCTTTGCAGCTGATACAATGGGGAAATCTCTCAAATTAAAGTATCGGTGGAAACCTTTTGAACAGTTGTGGAATTATAAGTTCTTTGCACAGACAAGACAAAAGGGAGAACTGGGATATGAACCGATAGACAGAATGAACGAACTTAAAACAATTTTTTCACTGTAAACGATTTTATATCAGCAACAAAGCACCCCTATATAATCCCTATCATATTGACTATATAGGGATGTTTTCTTTCAGTACAGAATTAATTTTGCATTGTCAATCAGACGATTGATGATAGTTGGCCGACTTTCTTTTTATCAACCCACAAAATTAATTCTATATGGAAGAAATTTTGAACAAGCTGAACAGACTGGAAGCACTGACCCTTTTGGGGTCAAAGAATGTGCTGACACTGGATGAGGTCTGTCTTCTGACTGGACTGGCAAAAAGCACCGTCTATAAAATGACGGCAAACCGAGCAATCCCCCACTATCATGCAGACGGAGGGAAACACCTCTACTTCAAAAAAGATGAGGTGGAAAACTGGCTTACACGAAACAGAGTGTCTTCACAGAACGAAGACGAGCAGAAAGCCGTCAACGAGTATTTCTGTCAGAAAGCAAGGGCAGGGAAAGGAGGTCTCAAATGATAGGAGCAAATCAGCCGTCAATAAGGTTTCGTGCCACACTGGAACTGGTGACACCGATAGAGACGAAATACCCCAAATATCGTCTTGCCTACTGGGGAGGGGATAGTGACTACATGAGAATGTTGTCGGAGAATCTGACTGGCAGACGCGACAAGGCTACTGGAGTGGCTAACATACATATCGTATTAAAGCCAAATCAGACCTCCAAAGCATCAGCACCCGAAATGAATCTGCAAGTCAAGGCAGGACAGAATCTGACTGGCTTAAAGCAATGGTTTCAAGATGGCCGTCTTTCGGGGTATGCCTACGGAGAACCCTCCGATGAGAAGACCTTTGGCAACAAGACCGTCAAGGCAAACTGTTTCTATCAGTATCGGACAGACGGTTTTCTATTCCGTTGCACTCCGAGCAGTGACCCCTCAAACGTAATCCCGACACAGATAGAATGGATTGTGCTGCAAGGTGGGGAGGGTGTGAAAATCCATGCCGTTCAATATCTGACACTGTTACGGAACGGAAGTCTTGACAATGCACTGGCAGACCTCCCCCTCCGAGAATATGACGAGCAGGAGTTTTCCAACATATAAAGTTGGAATTAGTATCAAAAAGTGAAACGGTCATGTACGATAATCTTCACATGAGATTGGCAACGGTAGGGGCAGACACCTCTACTGTTGTCAGCCGTCTCAGCAATGCCAAGCAAAATATTGACATAGAGACTGGGGAGGTTAGGTCTTTCGGGTATCTGCAAAACCTTAGAATATCGGTTTATGAATCGGGGTTGTATATCGTCGGCAGTCTTGCAAAGTATTTCAACGGAGGAAATATTTACACCCTCAACCGAAAGACCACGGAACAAGCAATGCAGAAACTATCTGATGAGTTAGGACTGGGTGTTTCAACGGCAAAGGTCACTTATTTAGAGTTTGGTGACAGTTTCATTATGGAGCATAAGGTTGAGGAATATCTGAAACGGTTGTCGGCAATGCCGAGAATGGCACGGAATCAGCAGGAATCGACATTGTATTTTCAGACAAAGGGAGTTGAAGACCCGAAAAAGTTTGTCTTCTACGACAAGGAGACGGAACTACGAAAGAAAAAGGAATCTTTGCCCGATGGTTTCAGAGGTCTCAACATACTCCGATATGAAATGAGGTTTAAGAACCGTCTCCCTCAACAGATAGGATGGCCGGAGGTAACTGCAAGCACTCTCTATAATCGGGAGTTTTACCGTAAAATGCTGAATCTATATCAGCAGAATTATTTCAGCATAACGAAACGGAAGACGATGAGGTTGTCAGCACTGCAAGCCGTCAGCAATCCCAAAGAGGCTTTTGACTGTCTCGTTGGTATGCTGATAAGCCAAGCCGAGCCGAAACTGATTGAAGACTTCATAGGAGACCTCACCACTGGCACGAAGTTAGGCCGAGTGCAACTATATCGGTTAGGAAAGATGGTGGAGAGGGTAAGCACAAAAGGGAAGCTGATGGAGCAAGACCCCCTAATTTCAGAACTGGATAACCACATTCAAAATGTAGGTATCTATATCTGACCTCCGACAGAAACCCTTATAATAAGTTGGAAAACGTATCAAAAGCTGAAACAGAAAATGAAAACAATATCAGTCAACAATGATTATCGGGAAGTGGTGTTTGAATATACCACGGAAGACGGAAAGACCCTCCCGATATTATTCAGAGAGTGGTTTAATCCTCCGAGAATACAAGCCAACGCGAGTTCGGGATAAGAACTTTATGTTTTTCAACCAAGCAAAAGACATAGAGTATTGGGCGGCCTTTCAAGGTCGCCTGATTTATTTGTACAGTTTGGTGTTAATCCCAGAGGACAAGCTGCCCGTTTGACTCGGGAACCTCAAAGTCAAAGTTCACTTCCGGCTTTGTGGCGAAGAAACAATACGCACCCATTGCCGCAAGCAGGTTCATGAGGAAGTTGTGTACACTACGATGGCGGGAGTGGACGAGCTGCGCCACATTCTTCAGCATGTCGTTTATGGATTCGATGATGCTCCTTTTACGAAGCATCATCCTGTCATAGAACGGCATGAGACGCTGTTTCATGTTCGAGCGAAGACCTGTCACAATATGTATGCCGTCATCCCAAAGATGCCCGAAAAGAGACTGCGATATATATCCCTTGTCAGCGTATAGTTTTCCAAACACCCTGTCAGTCAGCGTGTCGATGACTGCCTCATTGCGGTCGTCCACATTGGCGCGTGTCAGTACAAAGTTGATCAGCTCTCCTTTTTCGTTACATAGCAGATGCAGTTTGAAGCCGACATACCATCCCATCGTACTCTTCCCTTTGGCAGCAATATCCTTGAATACCTTCATGCTGAACCGGCGTTTGTTGTGTATGACCGGAATGCAGGTGCTGTCCACAAAACTTATCCCCGTGCACTCTCCGAAACACGCGAGCCGCAGGAACATGGTCATAGCCACAAAACATCGGGGCATGACCTCCACGAAGCGGTTGTAGGAGAATGTCTGCGGAAACAGATGCTTCCAGTGAATGCGCACACATCCCAGATAATAGTGCTTGAAGTTTCGGTACGAATTGAAGTGGAAACAGATCAGAATCGTGATGACCTCGGCATCCGACATCATGCGCTTTCTTTTCCGTTTTGGAGTGTCAGTTGTGGACGGAAGTGCATTTTTTGCCATCTCACCCTCAAATTCTTTGCAGAAATCATCTGCAATACAAAAAATTTCAGTAACTTTACTTTCGGTAATCATGATACAGTATTTATTTATTGATACCTCTAAATTACTAAATATCAGTGATATTACCAAAAGAATCGGCAACTTTTTCAAGCTGCCGATTCAACTTTTTATGGTGTTCCTTATCCCGAACTCGCGTAAGCCAAATTCGATGATAACTTTGCAGTGTGCAACGGTTATCCCGATGTGGCTACGATGGTGGAGCAGACAGTTGGATTAGGCACTATGCTTATAATGTTCGGTGGTGTGCCTGACTGGATAGATGTTGACCGACAAGGACAGTTTATGTTTGTCGGTGCTTATAGTAATCTAAATCTGAACTGACATGGAATTTCTTAGAGAGACGGAACTTGAAAAGTATATGCTCAACAAACTGACCGAGGTTGTCAGAGAGTATGTTGAGACGGTCTATAAGCCTATTGACAGCCGACACCGAAAAACGGTCATGGTCTTCACTGGAGACCGTTACAGACCGATAGACATAATTACCCGATTTGTCAACGTCAAAAAGAAATAGGGCTATGTATCGGGATAGTTGGCAGGACTGTTTGCAGGAGTGGATTGGAAGCCGTGAATATGCCGTTGAATTACTCCGTAAGGCAAAGGGTTGGGAGCAATGCAACGATGAGACATTCACTTATTATGCTTGTGTTGTCGGAAATCAACGTCTTATGTATCGGAGAAATACTATGAGGACAGACGGCAGGAAGATGTTCCGTCTGTCTGATGGACTGGCACGGCTGATGATGTTCGATGATTTGGAATCAATGAAGCACACATTATCGTCAATCCAATACTGGAGGGGCTGGGTATCGGCAGAACGGTTAAATCAAGCACTGGAGAGGTACGTTGAACGGATGGAATGACTACCGAGATTAACGAAAAAAGCCACAATCGAAAGGGAGATTAACAGAATTTCAACCGTGAATCAACGTCTTTAACATTATAAATCGGCTAAAAATATGGTATTTTCGTTGTCGTTGATGGAGGTATGTTTACCGAGGGGCAGAGCCTATTGTCATTAACAGATTCGGGGGTCAGATAAAGACCTCCGTCTCTATTTTCGGAGGGGTCTGTTGTCAGTATCGGGAGGAATGATTATATTTGCAGTAGGAAAACCCACGGAAGACCCTCAAAAAGTCTATTTTGTTACTAATTTTGTTACCCACTTAGTCACAAAGTGGGTTTTCTTTTTATATATCAGTTAGTTACGATTGAGTGTTAAGATAAGCATAACGCTTCTTTTTATTCCAAAATGTCGTGCAGCCAATGGCTTGCAGATGCAAAGTTACGCATAATATTTGAATTTTCAGCATGATATACCTCTAAAAACCTATTCTTGGGCTAAGGCTTCATTTTTTATAGGTTGTATTTCTGGAATACAGTTCGCCGCCGGGTCTTTGGATGACTGCTCTCGGATTGATAGTGTGGATCCGCTTCAAGGCTGTCGCTTTGGAGCGGATGATTTTATGAGAATTTTCCTGTGAATTGTTCGCTGCCGACAGGGTTGGCGTTTTTCCGTGCGAAATTACCGCGTCCGGGAGGAACGGCAAGGGCCACTGCGTTTGAGGTCGGCGGACTGCGCCCGTGAGCCTCCGCAACCTTCAGCTCGAAACCGAGCCTTCGGTTTCAAATTTTCTCGTGCCTCGAAAATTTGGGTATCCGGGATTGCCGCTGACTTCACCCTTGCCTTATCCTCCCTTTGGCCGCAGTTGCGCATTGCACGAAAAACGGCCAGCCCTGCCGGGAAGCTCAAAAGAGCTTCACAAAAGGGAAAAAACAGAAACTCAAACATTTCAAGACCATGCGAGTAAAAATAATGACAATCGAAGAGGGCAAGCGGTGGAGCATAGACCGCTACCCCAATTTCCACCGTTCCGGCTCAATTATCGGAATGAAACGGCTCTACTACGGCGAACACGCCTTGTTGGTGCGTTGCGGAAACTACATCTACAACGTGACCGAAAATCCAAAAATCTATCACCGCTCACATCTATAAATCACAACGATATGAATACCGACATCGACTTTATGAACATCGCCGAGGGCGACAAGGCTTTGTCCGTGAGTTTGAGGATTTTGTCAACGGCAGGGTGAGCAGCACCGAAAAGACAGGCATGGCAATGACCGCCATGCACCGCTACCTGCAACAGCAGGCGTTCAAGGTGTTCTTGGGCTACATGAAAGCCCTCGCCCACAACTACCGCCAAGGACGCTACGACGACCGCTACGAGTGGACCTCGCGCCTCGCGGCGGAGGCTTACAGCCACCTCATAGATAAGGAACTCATCTACGACCCCGAATTTGCAGAACTCAAAAACGCCGCTGACTATGTACGATACTAATACCAATTTTCCCGAATACGGTAGGCAATGCGACCTCAAAGAGCCGTGGCGCGGATACCGCAGAGGAACGATTGTTCATTATCTGCCGCAGTGCCAAATTAGTCATCTTAAAAGTTCCTAAAATGAACTGCCATTGGCTATAAGCTATCAGCCATCAGGAACTGTCTTAATGTCAGATGTTTTATACCCTCGTAGTTCTGAGGACGTGACATCGGATTCATGGATATGACATACTTGGGATAGTTGTCTTGTATTTTCAGCAGATTTCCGAATTCCCGTTTCATTGTCTTGTCGTCAGCGATGAGATAAGCCACCTGTATATAGACTGATGTGCCGCCTTTTTCGGCAACGAAATCAATCTCGCCGTTGGGAAGTGTTCCTACGCTGATCTTGTATCCAAGATTTTTAAGGTGAAGATAGACGGCGTTTTCTATTACTTTCTCTATGTCGCCTGTGCGGTTTTGTCCGGCAAGCATATTGCGCAGACCCAAGTCCTCGAAATAGTATTTATCGTTGGTCTCCAACAAACGCTTTCCATGTATGTCGTATCTCGACACCTTGTTGATGATGTAAGCGTTTGAGGCGGCTTTAAGATAGTTTATCGCCGACAACGGGGTCAGTTCCACCCGCTGTGACTTGAGATATTTCGACAATGACGTGGCCGACACAAGTTGACCCGCGTTGTCGCTGACGTATGACATCAAGTTTTCAAACAATGTCACATTGCGTAATCCTTCCCGTTGCACCACATCTTTCAGAACAATGGTATTGTAGATGTTCTGTATATATTCCCAGACCATATCCTCATTTTCAAGTCCGAGACGGTACAGGTGAGGAAGACCACCGAAGCCGAGATATTTCAAAAGACTGTCATCTGAATCATTAAGGTTGTGAAAGGTCAGGAACTCCCGGTATGACAAACTCAGGATATGAATCTCAATATATCGACCGCCGAGGTATGTGGATAGCTCTGACGAAAGCATCTTGGCGTTACTGCCGGTCACTACGATCTGACACTCCTCGTCGGCATTCAGACTGCGGAGTACATTTTCAAAGCCGTTTATATCCTGCACCTCGTCAATGAGCAGATAATTGTCTGCACCTTCTTTCAGTTTGCCGTCAAGGTATCGCGAGAGATCTTCTGCATTTCTAATGTCGGCATACTTTGTTTTTTCCTTATTGATATATATGATGTTGGCATCCGGATTACCGGCTTCAATCTCCGTGACGAGTTGACGGATTATATAACTCTTGCCAACACGACGCTGCCCGGTAAGGGCGATTATCATCCCCTTGCCGATAAATTTCTGAATATGCTCAATATACTGTTGCCTTGCTATAATCTTCATACCTGCAAATGTAACGAATTTTGTTAATCATACCAAACAAAAATGAGGTAATTCGCAGTTGTATTTGTTATACCTTACAAAATCACCCGGAAACTGCGAGAGGCGCGACGGCTCGACTTTGGCAATCGCAAGCGAGGCATCGCAGGTATTGGGCAATGCCGTCAGCGGCGTTTGGAGCGAGTCCGGCACTACCGCTGACCGCATTATCAGAATTGAAGAGTCGGCTAAACACCGAGTGTCTGATAGCCTCATAAAACATTTTGAAGTTTCCAATGTTAGAATTTTGCAGGGTCAACAAAAATTTGTACCTCTGCACCTGAGTTCATTCCTCATTTGAGGAAAGGAAATCGAAAAACGCAAGCCTTGAAGCTCTGCGTTTTTTGCTTTTTTATAGCAGATTGGGTAATAGTCTGCGACGGTACTAAGCCTTACATATTTGGTTTATCGTAGTACGCATGTCTTAGATATGCCGGATTATCGTAGTTTGCAATGTTGAATTTTGCTGTTTTATCGAAGTTTTATTATCTTTGCGCCATAAATACAAGACATTAATGGAGGCTTCAGTACTGCTTGAAATATTACGTGACCAACGAGAAGAACTTGACTCACTTCGTTCTCTATGCTTTTGCAAGCGAAAGGAAGAAGATATGGTTAAACTTGAGAGTAAAAAGGCTCAGGTAGTAATAGGAGTGCGCCGTAGTGGAAAATCAACATTGTGTTTCAATGTATTGAATAAGGCTCAGGTAAAATTTGCTTATGTGAATTTTGACGATGAGCGTTTAGTTCGTTTGTCTGCTGATGATCTGAACGATGTATTAAAATGCCTCTACCAGATTTATGGAGACTTCACTCACCTATTTCTTGACGAGGCTCAGAATGTAGAGGGCTGGCATCTTTTCGTCAATAGATTGCTCCGGCACGGAATGAAGTTGATTATAACCGGCAGCAACGCAAAACTACTCAGTAGCGAGCTTTCTACATATCTCACCGGACGCTATAATGAAATTGAATTGTTCCCTTTCTCGTTCCGTGAATTTTGCGAAATGGAGAAAGTGGAAACAACAAATCTTTCTACAAAAACTGACGCCTTACTTCGTAGAGCATTTGACAAGTACATGGAAACAGGTGGTTTCCCGGAGATAATCAGTGGTGAAGAAACTGCTGAGGAATATATCGATACACTTGTTTCAAATATTCTTGAAAGAGACATCGTGCAACGTTTTAAGGTAAGATACAAAGATGCCTTTAAGTCACTGTCTCATCATCTTATGAATAATGCTCCATGCGAAGTTATATATACAGCCTTGCAGAAGACTTTTAATTTCAAAAATGACAAAACCGTTGAGAATTATGTCGGATACCTTTATCAGGCTTATCTCCTGAAACAGTTACGCAAATATTCTACCAAAAGCAGCGAGCGGATTCGTAATGCGAAATGCTACCCCATAGATGTATCGCTTATGAACGCCAGAAAGAATGCTTTTGCAAAAGACAATTTTGGATGGAGGCTTGAATCTCTTGTTTATTTGGCGTTATGCAGAAAATATGGAGTTGGATACGATGTCTATTATCACAAAACGGAGTCTTACGAAGTTGATTTCGTAGTCTGCCATCGAGCAACGGTTGTTGAACTTGTGCAGGTCTCCTATGACATATCCTCGAAAAAAACTCTCAATCGCGAAACTTCTGCTTTGGTGAAAGCCGGAACATCGCTAAAATGTGACAAATTGACTCTGGTGACCGCCTTTGATGAGCGTATGTTGGATATTCAGGGACAAGTCATTAATGTATGTGCTGCTTACAAATGGCTTCTGATATAACCTTGTCGTTGGCGTTGCAGTTTTTCAATCCCACTTCAACAGCATCGAATTAATTATATAATTGTATAGGTCTCGCAAATAACAAATGTGTGTGAACTATAAATATGTAGCGGTGAACACTTGGCTATTGACAGTTGTTTGAGTTACTGAGTGCTAAAATTTCATAACGTTTCAACAGGTATTGTTAATAAAGATTGGCACTCATATTCATCAACCCGTTAAACTCCACCCCGCCAATGCCAAACCATACGACCTTACGCGATGTTGTGCCAATATTGGAAGATTTGAGGCAGCTTACGAAAGTTCCGCTGGTAGCCAAACAGGATACAATTTTATACAAGCGAATTGCCGAAGCCACCAGCAAACTATGTTCTATTGACATCGAAAACGCTATCATCGAATCTCACGCCTCTGGAGAAATCGGAAAGGTACAAGCTGACCAAACCCGAAATTACTGTGCCGAGATTGCAACAAGGCTACTTACATTCTGAAGTGTATTCCATACGTTGGACCGTGAACGTAAGAACGCGAGTTCGGGATAAGAACTTTATGTTTTTCAACCAAGCAAAAGACATAGAGTATTGGGCGGCCTTTCAAGGTCGCCTGATTTATTTGTACAGTTTGGTGTTAATCCCAGAGGACAAGCTGCCCGTTTGACTCGGGTACCTCAAAGTCAAAGTTCACTTCCGGCTTTGTGGCGAAGAAACAATACGCACCCATTGCCGCAAGCAGGTTCATGAGGAAGTTGTGTACACTACGATGGCGGGAGTGGACGAGCTGCGCCACATTCTTCAGCATGTCGTTTATGGATTCGATGATGCTCCTTTTACGAAGCATCATCCTGTCATAGAACGGCATGAGACGCTGTTTCATGTTCGAGCGAAGACCTGTCACAATATGTATGCCGTCATCCCAAAGATGCCCGAAAAGAGACTGCGATATATATCCCTTGTCAGCGTATAGTTTTCCAAACACCCTGTCAGTCAGCGTGTCGATGACTGCCTCATTGCGGTCGTCCACATTGGCGCGTGTCAGTACAAAGTTGATCAGCTCTCCTTTTTCGTTACATAGCAGATGCAGTTTGAAGCCGACATACCATCCCATCGTACTCTTCCCTTTGGCAGCAATATCCTTGAATACCTTCATGCTGAACCGGCGTTTGTTGTGTATGACCGGAATGCAGGTGCTGTCCACAAAACTTATCCCCGTGCACTCTCCGAAACACGCGAGCCGCAGGAACATGGTCAGAGCCACAAAACATCGGGGCATGACCTCCACGAAGCGGTTGTAGGAGAATGTCTGCGGAAACAGATGCTTCCAGTGAATGCGCACACATCCCAGATAATAGTGCTTGAAGTTTCGGTACGAATTGAAGTGGAAACAGATCAGAATCGTGATGACCTCGGCATCCGACATCATGCGCTTTCTTTTCCGTTTTGGAGTGTCAGTTGTGGAAGGAAGTGCATTTTTTGCCATCTAACCCTCAAATTCTTTGCAGAAATCATCTGCAATACAAAAAATTTCAGTAACTTTACTTTCGGTAATCATGATACAGTATTTATTGTTCGATACCTCTAAATTACTAAATATCAGTGATATTGCCAAAAGAATCGGCAGCTTTTTCAAGCTGCCGATTCAACTTTTTATGGTGTTCCTTATCCCGAACTCGCGTAATTAGATTTTCCATAGCCGGTTATTGTTGTTCGTCAGTTATTAAATAACGCGAGTTCGGGATAAGAACTTTATGTTTTTCAACCAAGCAAAAGACATAGAGTATTGGGCGGCCTTTCAAGGTCGCCTGATTTATTTGTACAGTTTGGTGTTAATCCCAGAGGACAAGCTGCCCGTTTGACTCGGGTACCTCAAAGTCAAAGTTCACTTCCGGCTTTGTGGCGAAGAAACAATACGCACCCATTGCCGCAAGCAGGTTCATGAGGAAGTTGTGTACACTACGATGGCGGGAGTGGACGAGCTGCGCCACATTCTTCAGCATGTCGTTTATGGATTCGATGATGCTCCTTTTACGAAGCATCATCCTGTCATAGAACGGCATGAGACGCTGTTTCATGTTCGAGCGAAGACCTGTCACAATATGTATGCCGTCATCCCAAAGATGCCCGAAAAGAGACTGCGATATATATCCCTTGTCAGCGTATAGTTTTCCGAGCACCTTGTCAGTCAGCGTGTCAATGACTGACTCATTGCGGTCATCCACATTGGCGCGTGTCAGTACAAAGTTGATCAGCTCTCCTTTTTCGTTACATAGCAGATGCAGTTTGAAGCCGACATACCATCCCATCGTACTCTTCCCTTTGGCAGCAATATCCTTGAATACCTTCATGCTGAACTGGCGTTTGTTGTGTATGACCGGAATGCAGGTGCTGTCCACAAAACTTATCCCCGTGCACTCTCCGAAACACGCGAGCCGCAGGAACATGGTCAGAGCCACAAAACATCGGGGCATGACCTCCACGAAGCGGTTGTAGGAGAATGTCTGCGGAAACAGATGCTTCCAGTGAATGCGCACACATCCCAGATAATAGTGCTTGAAGTTTCGGTACGAATTGAAGTGGAAACAGATCAGAATCGTGATGACCTCGGCATCCGACATCATGCGCTTTCTTTTCCGTTTTGGAGTGTCAGTTGTGGAAGGAAGTGCATTTTTTGCCATCTAACCCTCAAATTCTTTGCAGAAATCATCTGCAATACAAAAAATTTCAGTAACTTTACTTTCGGTAATCATGATACAGTATTTATTGTTTGTTCCTCTAAATTACTAAATATCAGTGATATTACCAAAAGAATCGACAGCTTTTTCAAGCTGCCGATTCAACTTTTTTATGGTGTTCCTTATCCCGAACTCGCGTAAATAAAAAGGGACATCATCAATAACAAGGGTTTTGCCTTCCATTTTTATAGGCAGAACAAATATCTGTGGAGCTGGCAAGGTATCTGTTGTTAATGAGCCCTCGTCAAGTATTGACCATTGGTTGCTTGCCGGCAAAAACTGATCCCGGCAAATAGCGGTATATGAAACCCGTTTTATATACTGTATCCGTATACTAATTGAATCTCGGTTTATCGTATATGTTCCACCAAAAGACCTTATGGGATTTAATCCGTCGTATTCATTCACTGAATACCAGATTGAATCGGCATTTATGGTGTATCTTGCCAAAAATGCGGAATTAACTATATGTGTCTTTTCCTGCCAGACTCCATCAACATTACGACACCCGAATTCGCGGCTTTGCGCCCATAGGTTACAGGAAAGAGCAAGGCCAACACACAAAACCAATATTTTAGAGAGAGTAGCCATACGCAAAGTTACAACAAATTTTTCGTAACTCAGTGATAATAGGGTAAGAAAAAAAATCCGCACCTCCACAGTAGCTACCATATTTTTTCTTTTCCTCAGCCACTGGCGCTTCTAACGACACAAAGGCTAAACTTATTTGGTTTGGTTCGGGCTTTATATATGCCCGGACAAACCTAAACCTATATATAGCGGCTGAGCAAAAAGAAAAGGCTCGCCCATATTATTTTTTCCTCAGTCATGATTTTGAACACAAGGGCATGAACACAGTTCTATGTCATAGGAGGCTGAAATGAGAAAAATCCGCTGACGCTAAATCGGAGTTGTGTTCAGATTTGTGTTCAAAGCAAAAGAAAAAGCAGCTACGATTTGTTTCGTAACTGCTTGATTTTCAATAGGTAGTCCCACTTGGACAGTGGAGCCAAAATTAAGTATCGTGTTAATCAGACATTTAATCCGAGAGCGTTCATGGCACGTTCCCTTTCTCTACTCCTACAGATTTCAATGTTCTTACACCATGTGGGACATGACTGAGTACAAAATTACTGATTTTTCATCGATTATCCAACACTTCCGGTGTTAAAAATACTTATCAAATGATGACAGTTTCCCCTTTTAGGGGAGTTTCCAATGCCCGGTTTTAGGATGTCCTTCCCACGAAATCCCGAGTTTTGAAAGATAGCGTCCTACGGTCTTTGAAGAAATGTTTAACTCCTTTGCAATATGCTCGCGAGTGATTTGTAAATCTTCATTGATCAATTTAACTATCTCCTTTTTAATATCGAAACTTTCGTTTTGAGGAACATCCTCTTCGTTTTGAAGGACGTTTATGTTGTTTTGAGGGACATTCTGAAGGACACTCTCTCCATTTTGAGGGACATTCTGAGGGACATCCTTACTTTCTCCCTTACTTTCCGGCGTATCACTTACCTCAATAAGCTCATCAGGATTGTCATAGAGAAGTTTCATCGCCTCTATATCGGGCTGGTGTCCTTCAAAACCGAGGGTAAGAGTTGTGCGGTCAACGCCGCCGGAGGTTGTCACTTCCAGTTTGGGCGCACAGTGATATACGCTCTGCCATGTCTTGAAAATGCCTTGAAGACCGCTACCGGCACGCTCGCCATATTTTACCATCGCAAGCATTTTCATCATTACTCCGTTTCGTGGGTCCGATGCGCTGTCCTGGATGGCCTCGGTAAGCGACACACGCATACTGCCGGGATTAGCAAATCTGAATCCGTCGGCTCCTTTCTGCACCACAACACCGCGACGTCCATAGAAATCAGCGTTTGCAAGCATATTTACTGTAGCCTCGCGCACCGTCTTGTGCAATGGGGTGTCCTCATACAATTGATTGCCTTTGAACATGAACGGCACCTTCAAATCAGCCTGCAATTTGGGAATCACTCTCAAAAGGAAGTCAAACACGTTGCCGCTCCAGTCACCTGACTGCGATGTAATGCGGTCGGTCCAGCGGGCATATATGCCGTTGGTGCGGTTTTCCTGATAGTCAAGGAAATAGTTGGGGAATACAGCGGTAATCTCATATTCGTAGCCAAACATCAGTAGGCCGGCTACCGTCGGATGAAACTTTCCGGTATCCTTATCCTCGCGCACTGCACCTATTCGACGTAGGAACATGGCATCATCCTCTTTGTTCCACAGATGGTTTTGGCGAATGAGTTGAAATATATTACGATAGGACTTTACCGTATCCGGGCAAAATACTGACACGTCAAGGTCGTTCAGCAGTTTATTGTCATCCGTTACCAATGCCGAATCACGAATCATCAGCGACACCTCATCAATTGAGCAGTGATAATCTCCCTCGAAGTTGCGGCGATAAGTTCCGGTTCGCGGGTCAGAGCCTACATATACCGGGCGCGAAGTGCGCTCGGCCCGCGGCACACGGATTACAATCACATCTTTTCCTTCAAGCTTGTCAGAAACCGCCATGCTGTCAGTGAGGATATTGCAGCTGACTTTCTGTCGGTTGTTCACCATGTTCCAGAAATCTTTGAGCAGCTTATGCACATCATCAAGACCCTCGACATACAGCGAACCATCCTTGCTGTTTTCCTTTACACCCAACACAATCACTCCTCCCTCGCTATTGGCGAAAGCGGAATAAGACTCCCATAAGGAGTTCGGCAAACCTCCACGGGCCGACTTGACTTCAAGCAGGGAGTTTTCTTTATATGTTGCCAGCATTTCAAGACTGAAAGAAGAAGGTGTATCCATATCTATTGCACTTATATAATGCAAAGTTACTACAAAAAAGTGAAATGTGGAAAGATATAGTGATAGAATTGAGTTACAGGGGTTTCAGTCGTACTTCCGATTATTCGTGAAGCCATCGCAATCACCGCTGAAGCCAAATCAGGACGCCGCTACGTTACTTGTCCGTAACCATGCCCGAAAGGGCGACAAACGGACACGGAAAGCGAAACAAGACGTTAAGGATTAGTGAGTTATTGACAACTCACGCAACAAATCCGGTTACGGAAAAAGATTGCGCCGTTCCTCCCCGTTTTGCGTACCGACACCGGACTCTTCACCAACTAATTTTGAACCTAAAAAAATTAAGGACGATGAAGAGTACATTTTCAGTTATCTACTACCTCAAGCGTCAGGTAGTGAAAAAGGATGGGACAGTGCCCGTCATGGGACGCATCACGGTGGACGGCAGCCAGACGCAGTTCAGTTGCAAACTGACCGTCGATCCCAAGCTGTGGGACACCAAAGGGGGACGTGTCACGGGCAGAAGCTCGGCGGCACTCGAAACGAACCGCATGCTCGATAAGATGCGTGTGCGCATCAACAAACATTATCAGGAAATCATGGAGCGTGACAATTTCGTCACGGCAGAAAAAGTAAAAAACGCCTTTCTCGAACTGGAACACCGCTACCACACGCTGATGCAGGTGTTCCGGCAGCACAACGAGGACTATGCCAAGCAGGTGGAGGCTGGCATGAAAGCCAAAGGCACGCTCTTGAAGTACAAGACCGTTTACAAGCACCTGCAAGAGTTCCTCACCATCCGCTACCGCGTGAAGGACATCGCCCTGAAAGAGCTTACGCCCGCTTTCATTTCCGATTTTGAAATGTTCCTGCGCACGGACAAGCACTGCTGCACCAACACCGTGTGGCTGTATGTCTGCCCGCTCCGGACGATGGTGTTCATCGCCATCAACAACGAGTGGCTCACGCGCGACCCGTTCAGGGAGTATGAAATCAAGAAGGAAGAAACGACCCGCAGCTTCCTGACGAAAGAGGAAATCCGGCTGCTGATGGAGGGCAAACTGAAGAACGCCAAGCAGGAGCTATACCATGATTTATACCTGTTCTGCGCCTTCACGGGCCTGTCGTTCGCCGACATGCGCAACCTGACGGAAGAGAATATCCGCACCTATTTCGACGAACACGAGTGGATAAACATCAACCGCCAGAAAACAGGTGTCGTTTCCAATATCCGGCTGCTTGACATAGCCAAGCGCATCATCGACAAATACCTGGGTCTGTGCGAGGACGGGAGGATATTCCCCGTGCCGCACTACATGACCTGCCTGTACGGAATCCGTGCCATCGCCAAGCGTTGCGGCATCACCAAGCATATAACGTTCCTCTGCTCTGCACTACCTTATTTTCCGTCAGTGAAAATTCTATTGTCTCGATGCGGTTGCCTTCCCTATCGTGAGCTAAAAGAATGACAGAGTTCTTTTTGGCATAGTATTCGCACTTGAATACGCAATGGTGCATCGCCTCTCCCTCGGCTTGATATGCCTCAATGGTATCAAGCACGGATATTTCAATATCCTTGTCCTTGATGACGATACCGAAGTAGCAGGATTTATTCTTGTAAAACTCCTCCTCTTTCCTTTTAGCCTTTGATAACTCTTCGGCTTTTATGCGCTTTTCTTCCTCGGTGGTTGACTTGTTCAGCCAAAAATCGTGTTCGGTTCGGAGATTGGTCGAACAGATATACTTGGCATTGCGAATATCACGTCTGCACTTATCAAGTAACTAGGGTGTTCAGTTTGATGTTCCGAAAAACGTCATTCAAAACACCTGAAATATTAATAAAAACACGTGCTTAGAAATATTGATTTTTAGCGCAAAAGAGTACATTGAAAATTTGGATAATTCATTGTTTTTTAGTATCTTTATAGCCTAATAATCAACTAAAAAGCAATGAGAAAATCAGGTTCAGACACCCCAAAAGAAACCCCGGAAGAGGAACTGAAACGTCTTCGTAAAGAGAATGCCAGACTTAAATCTCAGAAGGAGGCTGACAAAGCCAAAATCTCAGATTTGAAGAAAGAACTCAAAAAAAAAGACGTGCCGACGATAACCGTGAGCGAAGAACAACGCAAGTTGCTTTCGAGCCTGTTCCCGGACATAGATTCTCTATTCAGCTAATAATGCTTTGCGTGCTGATCTATGTGAGGACCGGATGCGGACTGCGAACCGTCATATCCATAATAAGGATCTTTGAGGAGGTTATTGGTGACCCATTGGGAAAGCTTCCATGCTACAACTCTGTAGCCAACTGGGTTCGCAAGCTTGGACTATCCGTCTATGAGGAGGATGCACCCCAAGGACGTAAGTATGCCCACATAATTGATGAAAGCATCATGATTAACAAGGAGAAACTTCTTGTAGTGCTGGGTGTTCCTGCCGAACATACAGGCAAACCACTGAATCATGATGATGTCTCTGTATTGGGTATGCACATCGGAAAATGCTTCAAACGGGATTATGTCAAGGAGGCCATTGAAAAGGCCTCTGATAAAACCGGAGGTTCTCCTGAATACGGAATATCCGACGGTGCGCATAATCTCGTAGGCGGCTTTAAGGATGCAGGCATTGCCCATCATCTTGACATAAGCCACACATTGGGCAACTGCATGAAGCATGTCTATGGAAAGGATCCTGAGTTTGTGTCTCTTACCGAAAAACTCGGAAAGATCAGACTGCAATATCATCTCACCGACAAGGCATGGCTTCTGCCTCCCAATATGCGTGCCATGGCTCGGTTCATGAATCTTCGTGAATGGGTCACGTGGGGTCAGAAAATGCTTGGTTGTCTTGATTCCCTGGATGACGACATGAAGGAAGCTTATTCTTTTCTCCTTCAGTATAGAGACCTCATTGACGAACTTGGTGTCTGCGTCGAGTCCGTAACCTATCTTGAAACACTTTGCAAGCGTGAAGGGTTTGGACTCAGAACCAACGCCCTTTGTCAGCGTCATATCATCCGGAATCTAATCGGCAACGCCACCAACAGGCGGGCTTGTGTCGGTCTCAGAATGCTGGATTATTTCAAACGACAGGCTGCTGTGCTTAATGACAGCAGGCAGATACGAAACATTTCCTCGGACATAATTGAATCTGAATTCGGTATATTGAAATCAAAGGTATCTTCCAATAAACTTAACGGGTTCACTCGTATGATTTTAATGTTGCCGTTATATCCAAAAATCGTTGTTTATTCTGACGCCAAAAAACATGTGGCGTCCTGAAAAATATTGACGGGTCAGAGGGTTTGAGATTATGAATGAATGTTAAACAGTCCGAAGACTGTGGAGACATGCAGGTATGAGCCTGAGATCCCCGAGGTTGGGGTAAAATCCTCCGGGGCTCGATGCCCCGGGGATTTTTGAGACTTGCAGTGCAATCACCGTCAGTCCCGTCGGTTGGGGTATGCAAAAGTACTGAAAAATCTTGACTCATGCAGATTTCAGGTAATATTTTTTCCAGAGCTTACGTCCGGGTACCGCTCCGCGATGCACTTCATCGGGAGTCAGCATGCCGAGACTGAGGTGCGGTCGGCGGGTATGGTAAGTGTTGATTACATCCTCCAGCACCTGCCGTATGTTGTCCTTCCTTACGTCCATATGCTTCAGAAACTCCTCTTTAAGTATGCCGTTTACCCTTTCGGCAATTCCGTTGTTACGTGGGTCGTGCCCTTCCGTCATGCTGATTCGGGCGTGGCGTCTACGAAGCATTTCCACGTAGGGTTTGGCACAATACTGAAGTCCCTTGTCCGAGTGGTGTATGGGATGCTGACCTCTCCTGCATTGCCTGAAAGCCATCTTCAATGCCGTCATGGCGTTCTCATGCCGCATGTTATCGGCAATCTCCCATCCCACTATTTTCTTCGAATAGGCATCCGTAATCAGAAACAGATAGTAAAATGTATTCTGATCAGGAAGCCATATATATGTTATGTCGCTTACCCACAACTGGTTTATGTCATCAGGCGCGAAGTCTTTCCGTAGATCCGGATAGACCTTCATTCCGTGATCGGAGAAGGTTGTCCTTGTCCTGCGGACTCGGGGACGTATCAGAAGATTATGCCTGTTCATGATATCGAACAGGCGGTCACGGCCTATGTCGAGACAGAACTCCTTACGTAACCTGTCCTTCATCTTTCTGACTCCGAGTGCCGGAAGATCCTCTCGTATCGAGCGAACGCATTCCAGGATGCGGTCTTCGTCAATGGCATCCTTGAACGACCTTTTGAAAAAGGCATACCACGCTTGTTTAGTCACCCCAAGCAACCCGCATGCCTCGCTGACACTCAGGTCACGGGACATGCGCAAGCGCATGGCTACTTGGTAGTTGATTTTTTTGACTGCGCAGGCTTTACAAGCTTCTTGTATTCGGCGATGACACCACTCTGGAACTCTTCACGCAGCTCTGCCTTTTTCCTGTCAGCCTCCAGTTTCTCTATCTTTCTGGTGGCGGCGTTTAACTTGCGTGTTAGATCCAGTATGGTCTGCTCGGTATCCGTGAGCCTGGTAGTGGGAGAGGTTTTCTTTGTCATTCCTTTCTTTTTTGTCGTTTGTGCCGGAGTTGCCAGGGACGATATGGCCTTTGTTGTCCGGCATCCGGAGCCGGGAATTAATGCTCCCGTCATGCGGCGCAGCCATTTGCTGATGCTTGACCGTGTGCCGCGATAGTCCGGGATTGCATTTACTATTGTAAACAATGTCCCGACCGCAAAATTGTATTCCTCGTCAATCTGACTGAAACTTTTTCCGCTGCTGTGCCAGGCATTGATTGCCGAAATCTGAGATTCGTCCCAGAATTTTTTGTTTTCTTCACACATTTTACTAAAAAATGTTGAATCTGACGGTCAACACTTTTCCGGACTAGACAACATAATTTCAAAGTACGCTTGGCCAATGTTAAACTCAAGGATATAGATCTCTGGGCCAAGGAGAATCTATCTCCGAATCGGGTGGTTCTGCGTTCCAGGACACTCAATAATGCGAGTTAATTTTGGAACATAGAACTGAACACCCTATCAAGTAACACAATAAGGTCGCTCCATAATCCATAGTCCTCTATCTTATATCCTTGACGTGTTGCAATCTTATGGGAGTTCCAGCACTTGTCAAGCATAGACCTATTGTCAAGATAATACTTGACCGCCTTATGATTTCCGGCTTTCATCAGTGTCTCAATCCTTGCGTCCGTCAAAAGAGCCTTCATCAGTTCAAAAGGGTGGCAATCGAGCATTGTACCCGACATTCCGTTACGTCTTAGTTCCGGAATTGCCTTGTATCTCGGATAGTACCAGGTGTTTGCTATTATGTGGTGAACGTCCGACATAGGTCTCAGTTCTATTTTTGAGCTCCAGTTGAAGCAATCACGATAATAGCCGATAGTCCTTGCCTTAGATGTCAGTGCGGACTGCCCCTTGGCATTGAGCCAAAGACGGCATACCTCGGTATTGCATATATCCACCGGCTGACCTTTCTTGAAGTAGGCTGACAATAAGAAAACACGCTCCACTTGCAAGCCGTCAATGGTGTCAAGCACTGCAAAATAGCTTCCCTCTTTATGGGTTCGTTTGAGAGTGTCCTTGATTTCAAGTCTATGACCGCAATGAGGGCAAACCACATACATACCTTTTCCCTCGTGTCGGAACTTATGACCGCAGTCTCCGCAAGTGGTCGCTCCGCTCGGCACTCTAAATGCCGGATGCTTGATTAAATTTCTCGCTCCCCACTCAATGGCTTTTGGAGATATGGCGGTCAGCCTCTCATTTGAGGCTGCCACCTGTCTTTCAAATTTGTTTCTCGGTTTCATCGCTTAAAATTCATCAAAGAGTGAGAGTTCGGGTTGCTTGTTCTCTTGGGGTTTCACCACCTTTGGCTTTGAGTTGCGGTTCTGCAACTTACGGAGTTCTTCATCTTGGAAGCGTTTAAGGGCGAGAGCCTTTTGCTCCTCCTTTTCCTTTTCAGTGAGTTCGATGTGATGATTGACCACCACATTGCAGTTGATAGGTTTGCCGATTTCAATCGTAGGCTCGTCTATGACGTGGACAGCCATAGAATAGATTTCATCATCGGAGAAACCGCAACACTCTGAAGCCTTTACCTGATTGAGGATGAATGTCACCACATCGTCAATGGTGCGAGTGGCGGTTTCATACTTGGCGCGGAACAATACGTCCTCCTGCGCTCTCTTATCAAGATATGACTTGATAATCTTCTTGAAATGTTCTGACCCTTTCATAGTTCTTAAATGCTTGAAATGTTTGAGTTCTAATTCGCTTCGCGCATTTCACTATCGCTCGGCATAACCAAACGAGTTTGTTTCTGCGCTCGCTTAAACGTTCAATTCTTTTTCCCTCTTTGTGAAGCTCGATTGAGCTTCTCCGGCAGGGCTGGCCGTTTTTCGTGCAAGTACAGAACTGAGGACAAATGGAGGTTAAGGCAAGTGTGGAGTCAAGTCAAGAACGGGATACCCAAATTTTGGAGGCACGAGAAAATTTGTGGAGGCTCACGGGCGCAGACGCAGACGGAAAGCGTAGCGGCACTTGCCGTTCCTCCCGTCCGCAGTAACTTCGCACAGAAAAACGTCACCTGCCGAGACTCAATGCTCACAGGGGAAAAGACATTTCTGAAAGATTTCCTTAACTTCAATAAAGATTAGATTTTACGGTATAATCTCCAACGCGAAAGAAAATGAAGGGGAGACACATGTTTAAATTTAAATGGTGCAAACTTGAAGATTTATTTGGAGTTTATAAAAAAAATTGTAATTTTGCACCACGTTTTGGTTCGCGGCTACGCGATTAATAGGGAATCCGGTGAGAATCCGGGACAGACCCGCTACTGTAATTCCTACAAAACTCGCCAACAAAATGCCACTGTCGGCACTGCTGATGGGAAGGCGTTGGTGAGCAGGATAAGTCAGGAGACCTGCCAGAACAACATATTGTTTTGTAGTTTTCGGGTTATATTACCACAAAACAGATGTTCGACATTCATTACTTGAATGTATGAATATGGTTTGCTGTGTGATATGCCCAATTATAAACCATTGGCAGCAAACCCAAATGAAGCACTGCTTATTGATATTTATTATTCTTTTCAGCCTCCTGACTACTCAGGCGGCCAACTCTGTTTATACTCTTTCAGGAAAGATAACGGATGAAGCAGGAGTTCCGGTGACATATGCAACAGTTAGTTTAGACAATGCCAAATATGTATCGGCCGCCAATCAAGATGGGGAATTTTCAATAAAGTTACCTATCGGAGAATATAGTGGAAAAGTATCTGCGGTAGGTTATAAAGCTTATGAATTCAAAGTCACAATAGACAGCGACACAGTTCTTGACATTGTTCTGGAAGAAGATGTGATCAATCTTAAGGGGGTAAATGTATATGGAAAATCAACTGCAAAACGGCTTGAGGAAGGTGCGTTTGCTGTAAATGCCGTGGAAATAACTCCCAATGTAAATAAATTAGTCACTCTAAACGATATAGTAGACCGTACGGCAGGAGTAAAGGTACGTCGAGAGGGTGGTATGGGATCAGAATTCGACCTTACGATCAATGGAATGTCCGGCAACTCGATCCGGTATTTTATCGATGGAGTTCCTCTTGAGACCAAGGGAACAGGACTAACATTGGAAAATGTGCCTCTAAACACAGTGGAGCGCGTAGAACTTTACAAAGGTGTAGTGCCTTCCTATCTAAGTTCTGATGCATTAGGAGGAGCGGTCAATATAGTTACAAAAAAGTCAAAACTAAATTTTTTAGATGCCTCTTACGGTATTGCTTCATTCCATACTCATACAGGAGACCTAACGGGACAATATTACATACCTGGCACTTCTATTGCAGTAAGGCCGACATTCAGCATCAACTACTCCAAAAACGACTATATGATGAAAGGTGTCGAAGTCTGGAGCGAAGAGGAAGACAGATTTATCTTCACAGATAAAAGACGTTTTCATGACGATTATTTCTCGCTTTTTGGACAGCTTGAGGCGGGTGTTAACAATACCCGATGGGCTGATATGTTTTTTGTCGGAGCTTCATATAATAAACTTGACAAAGATATCCAAACCGGTGCGATGCAGAATAAAGTTTACGGAGAGGCTTCAAGAAATTCTTATTCTTTTAATATATCAGCAAGATATGCAAAAAACTGGGGTTCGGTATCGACAAGATTAAATCTTTCCCACACATGGGATCATAGCGAGACCGTTGACACAGCATATCGTAAGTATTCATGGGATGGATCTTGGATTCCTTCTTCCGGAAATGAGCTTAACAACAGGGGAAAAACTATAAGGGTATACAAGCGTCCTCTTACTGTTTTGAATGCCGGTGTAGATTATAACATCAATGAGCATCATACTTTGGCGTTCAACTATATGCTCAACAGGCATGGTAATGATAGATACGACCGTGCTGACAAATTCTTTGAGCCATCTAACGACATTATTACAAAACACATCCTTTCTCTGACATATTCACAGTCATTCTTCAATCAGAAATGGCAGAATTCTTATTTTGTAAAAGACTATATAAATTCACTTTCAATCGAGCAGTCTGATGACATTACCATAACAGGTTCTGACAAGATTGATAAAAAGAATTCCAAGAGTTATTGGGGTGCCGGAGTAGGAACCAGATATATGATTTGGGAACCGTTGGCAGTCAAAGGATCTTACGAACATAGCGTTCGACTTCCCTTGTCTCGGGAATTGCTCGGAAACGGAACTACGGTCTATGCCAACCTTACGTTGAACCCTGAGAGTAGCAACAACTACAATCTTGGATTATTCGGTACATGGATGGCTGACGATGATAACCAGCTCAGTTACGAGGTCAACGGTTTCATACGTCATGTACAGAACTATATACGAGCCACCGTCTCAGAACGCGAGGGTATGATGCAGTATGTGAATGAGCCAGCTATCGATATAAAGGGTTTTGACTTCGATATTTCATATTGGTGGAGAAGACAACTTCAGATCTCGGTTAACGGAAGCTATAACGATGCTCGTAACCTAAGGAAATACAAGACTGATGGAAATCCTTCCGCCACTTATAAGAATCGTGTTCCAAATCAGCCCTGGACATTCGGCAATATGGAGGCTTCCTATACCTTCAATTCTCTTATACAAAAGGAAGACCGTCTAAGGATTGGAGCCGCTTATCAATATATCCATTGGTATTTTCTTAATTGGGAAGCCTTCGGTTCACTATCCACAAAAGCGAGGATTCCAACTCAGAATATTTTTGACCTTTCAGTAACATATTCATGGAAGAAGGATAGATTCAATCTGTCGCTGGAATGTAACAATGTTTTCGACCGGCTTGCCTATGACAACTATATGCTTCAGAAACCGGGTCGCAGTTTAGCTGCGAAGATTAGAATATTCATTAACTAAAAAAATCATAGCACAATGAAAAAAATCAAGTTTCTTATGCTCTCTTTCATGGCGCTTTTCATCGCCTTAGGCATGACTGGCTGCTCAAAAGAAGATGAGCCAAAACAGGAGGATGATCCAACGATTATTCAAGACTATCACTTCGACCTTTGGGTAGCCCTCGACCGCCACGGCGGTATGGGCAGGGACGTGCAGACACTCGTACGCAGTGTCAATTCTCTTGAAGCAGACCAGCCGGAAATAACATTTCAGGGACAGGGAACAGAAGTCAATTCAATTCTTTCCCTCGAGACCATCCTTAAAGGCGCATACTATTATCAGGTGCCTGTGTCGGGCGATAGGTTTGCTAAGTATATCATCAAGGATAATCAGATACAGGTGGTGAAAGAACGCCGCTTCCAGACCAACACCTATTCCACAAGAAAGTACACCCATGCATGGATTAACGACAATACATTGGTCATAATGGCTGCTAATGGTGATGCCTCTAAGATAATCTGGACAAAGCTCAATGCTGATGATATGACCATTATTGATGAAGGCACACTTGATGTGAAGATGCCTGAGGGTGGAGAGTTGTTCACAACCTCTGGTGTTCTTACCTATCGTGCTTCCGACAATAAGCTATTCTATTTCTATTACGCCAAGACAGGAAAAGCATTCGGAGGGAAACGTGTCACTCCAATGATGACTGCTGTCATAAATCCTGCCAATATGGCTGTAGAGAGTGATACCCCATGCTTCCTCGACTGCGAGATGGTGGGCACCGCTTATGGCGAATTGCTTCAGACCACTACTTTCATTGATGGCAACAACAACCTCTATATAGCCTGTGTCACTGATGATGCTGACGGCAATGAGCACAGCCATCTTCTTAAGATTCCTGCAAATTCCACATCGTTTGACCAGAGCTATGATGGTTTCACAGCTGAAGGAAAACTGATTTCTGTGATGTATGTCGGCGGCAACAAAGTTGTGGCATATGCACGCGAAGACAAGATCGGAACAAAGATCGATGATTTCAGCCATTATTATACAGTTCTTGATGTCGTGGCTAAAACAAGCACCCCAATCACATATAATGGCCAACGTCTTGCCTATAGCAGTGGCCGATTCTCTTCGAGAATGGCATATGTCAATCATAAGGCTTATATCGGTGTTGATGCCGAGGGTCAGAAACCGCAGATCTACATTTATGACGTAGCTTCCGGACAGACCTCGCTTGGAGCCACCATGGCATCCGGATATTACTTCGAGCAAATTCGTGTAGTCGAGGATGTAAAAAAATAATATTAAAGTATAGACAGTTTTTCAAAATTTTTTGCCAATGTCTTCCGGAGTGGTGTGAATCACTTCGGAAGACGAACCCATAATAAAGAGATTATGAAAAAGCTGGTTTTATTTCTTACAATTATGCTTGCGATAACTGTGAACGCACAGAATCTGATGACTTCAGCTCCTGGAAAGACAGCTATCCTTATGGTTCATTTTGGAACAACGGTAGACGAGACACGAGAGATTACAATTGACGCTATAAACGAAAAGGTAAAGAGGGCATTTCCCGAAATAACAGTTGCAGAGGCATATACTTCAAGGATAATAATAGATCGCCTTGCAAAGCGCGGAATAAAGAAAGCCACTCCCAAAGAGGTTCTCCTACGTCTTGCAGCAGATGGATATTCCAACGTCATTGTGCAAGGGACAAATGTAATCGATGGTATTGAGGCAGAGGTTCTCCGTCAGGAAGCGGCAATGATGAAACCGTTCTTCAACGAAATAAGGGTAGGACATCCGTTGCTATATTCAATCGCTGATTGTGAAAGAACAGTGGAGGTACTGAAAAACCGCTACAGCGATCATGTAGGAAAAGACAAGGCTGTAGTTCTTGTAGGACATGGTACCTCCACACCTGCAAATGCAATCTATTCTCAAGTAGATTACATGTTTGGATCAGCCGGTGCTGATAATTTTCATGTGGCGACAGTGGAAGGTTATCCGACATTTGACACTACAGTTGCAAGAATAAAGAACGAACGCGTGAAAAATGTCCGTCTCATCCCATTCATGTTTGTTGCCGGAGATCATGCGCGTAATGACATTGATGTAGAATGGAGAGAGCGTCTTGAAAACGGAGGTTTTCAAGTTGAGACTGTCATCGAGGGATTAGGTCAGATACCGGAGATTCAGGAAATTTATATTGATCATATCAAGGAGGCAATGGCCGCTCCCGTAATGGACGCTGCATCCCAAAAAACCGGTTTCATAAAGGAAAATCTTTAATTGTATGTCACGAGTCGGGAAAAAATCGATAGTAGCGGTCGTAGTTGCCTTGGTTGGCGTCATAGGTTGGTTTGTATATGCCGTATGTCTCCGACCAACACGTATCCTTGTTGTCAATCCTCTCCCTGCACAGGAGGCAGAAATCATCCTCAACAACGACAGCCGAAACATAAAGGTCACATGCATCAAAATGGAGGATGCAAAGGATTTCGACCAATACGATGCAGTGCTGATGTATGGACGTGGTCTATATCTCGACTCGTTGCAACTTCAATCACTTGAAAAGGCTGCAAAAAAAGGAATTCCGGTATTCACAAATACATTACGTAATTTCAGCTTTGTGGTTAACCATAATCTTGACTCCCTTCAGATGGATAGGCTGCAAAGCTACTTCTCAAATCCATGCAGGGAGAACTACAGGAACATGCTCCGCTATGTTAGGAATATAGCTAATCCACGAAAGTTTGGAGACAAGGGATATGACGAACCGGTGGCTATGCCTGCAAATATGTTTTATCATCTTGAAGCAGGGAAATATTTCAACAAAGCGGCTCAGTTAACAGAACATCTTAAGGAATCTGGAATATATTCTACTAACGGGAAAAATATCGCATTCGTATCAGGAGTTAACTTCCCTGTCGAGAACAACCGAGCACATATTGACACCCTTATGAGTCGTTTGACAGCTGACGGATACAATGTATATCCTCTTACAGCAACCGGAAAATCGCGCGAACGAATGATAAAGGAGGTAAATCCACACGCGATAATCTATCTTCCAATGGGTCGTCTTGGAAATGATTCACTCATAAACTGGGCATATGACAATGAGATTCCGCTTTTCATGCCTTATCCCCTCATACAGCCAAGAGAAGAATGGCTTGATGTGAATAATCCAATGGGTGGAGGGACACTGAACGCCCGAATCGTGGTTCCGGAAATTGACGGAGGAATGACACCACTGTGCATATCCACCCAAGATCCATCGCCTGAAGGATACCTTCTGTATAATCCGGATAAGGAAAGAATAAATGCATTCATGGAGCAGTTCGAAAGATTTATGAATCTTCGTGAGCAATCGAATGCAGACAAGAAGATAGCAGTCGGCTATTTCAAGTCTCCAGGGAAAGATGCGCTTCTTGCTTCAGGAATGGAAGTGGTCCCATCACTATATAACTTTCTCAAAAGATTAAAAAAGGAAGGTTATGATGTTTCAGGTCTTCCTTCTACTCTCGAGGAATTCAGAAACCAGATTATGAAGAGAGGGAGTGCCATGGGCGACTATGCACCGGCAGCGCAGGAGAAATTCATGAATGAGGCAGACCCGTTGTGGATCAAGAAAGAGGATTATGAACGATGGGCACAAGAGGTACTGCTCCCTGAGAAATACGCTGAAGTGGAGCAGCGTTACGGGAAAGCTCCGGGTTCTCTTCTTGCGAATGGAGACAGCATAGCCGTCGCAGCCTTGATATATGGTAATATTATGTTGTTTCCGCAACCGCGTCCCGCTTTGGGAAACGATGACTTTAAGCTGGTACATGGAGTCGATGTAGTGCCTCCGCATAGTTATCTGGCTCCTTACTTTTATACGCAGAAGGAGTTTGACGCAGATGCCCTGATACATTTCGGAACGCATGGAAACCTTGAATTCACTCCCGGCAAAAATGCCGGACTTTCACAGGCTGATTGGGCGGAAGTTCTTGTAGGCAACCGGCCGCATTTCTATTTTTATACCACCGGAAATGTAGGAGAGGCGATAATTGCCAAGCGCCGCAGCCACGCGGTGATAGTGACACATCTCACGCCTCCATATGTGGAAAGCGGACTGCGCCAGAAATATAACGCACTCATAGAAAACCTTCATGCGGCTATTGCCGATCCCACCAGAAATACAAATTCGCTGAAACGCCATATCATAAGCATGGGGATTCATCGGGATCTTGAACTTGATTCGATTTTGTCTGGCACATATACCACAGAGGAACTAAAGAAAATCGATTCCTTTGTAGAGGAACTTGCAAACGAGAAGATAACAGGTGCCTATTATGTGATGGGTGAGTCTTATTCACCTAAAGATATGATCACGAGTGTTCTTGCCATAACAGCTGATGAACTTGCCTACAGGCGTGCAAGAAAAGATTATGAAAAGGGTAAGATATCAAAAGAATCCCTTCAGGATTTTACTTTTATTTCCCATCGCTACCTTCCTGATGCAAAACGTTATCTCTCCGGAATACTTGAAGGAAGCATATCGTCGGCTAAGGATGAAGGAGAGAAGGCATTAGAAGTACGTCAGCTGCTTAAGACATCTGCAGGTGCAGAGATAGACGCCATGGTGAATGCCCTTAACGGAATTCCTGTTCGTCCCGCTCCCGGTGGAGATCCGGTCTTGAATCCGAATGTGCTTCCGATGGGAAGGAATATGTATAGTATCAATGCCGAGGCAACTCCCGGACCCCAGGCTTGGGAAAAGGGGGTGGCTCTTGCAGAGCAAACCTTGTCTGACTATCTGAAAAAGCATGGCGAGTATCCGAAGAAAGTCAGCTATACATTCTGGGCAGGTGAGTTCATATCCTCACAGGGAGCAACTGTAGCGCAGGCATTGCGTATGCTCGGGGTAGAGCCTATACGCGACGAACAGGGACGTGCCATAGATCTCAGACTGATTCCATCCGATGAACTCGGACGACCGAGAATCAATATAATGGTTCAGGTCTCTGGTCAATTGCGAGATATTGCCTCTTCACGTCTCAAGATGATAACCGAAGCGGTGAAACTCGCTTCCGAAGCAAAAGACGATGTATATCCCAACTACGTGGCTGACGGTTCAATAGAACAGGAAAAGGTATTGGTGGATAAAGGAGAGTCGCCTAAGCGTGCTCGTGAATTGTCGAAGATGCGTGTTTTCGGGCCGATCAATTCCGGTTACAGCACCGGGATGCTTCGCTACACAGAAAATTCAGGTGAATGGGATGACAGAAGTGAACTTGCCGACGGATACCTCAACAATATGTGTGCAATGTATGGCGATGATGAAAACTGGGGTGTAATCAACAGAAACGTCTTGGAATCGGGTATTAATGGAACAGATGTTATCGTGCAACCTCGTCAAAGCAATACATGGGGCCCCATATCTCTTGACCATGTGTATGAATTTACGGGAGCATTGTCGCTTGCCGCCAAAAGTATCGGAGGGAAGACGCCGGATGCCGTCATGGCAGACTACCGCAATTCATACATTCCCCGACTGCAGGACACCAAGGAAGCTATTGCTGTGGAGACGAGGGCAACCATACTTAATCCGGATTTCATAAAGGAGAGAATTAAGGGGGATGCCACTACCGCGCAGATGTTCGGAGAGATATTCAGGAATATATTCGGTTGGAGCGCTACACGTCCGGAGGCTTTGAATGATAAGATATATGATGATCTTTACGATGTTTACGTAGAGGATATCCATGGTCTTGGAGTCAAGGATTATTTTGAGAGAGTCAATCCTGCAGCCCTTCAGGAGATGACTGCCACTATGATGGAAAGTGCAAGAAAAGGTTTCTGGAATCCTTCAGATAAGCAGCTGAGTGCCATCGTCCGATTACATGCTGATGTGACTGCTGAGCATGGTGCCCCGTGTACGGAATTCGTATGTGGTAACAAAAAGCTGCAGGAGTATATTTCATCTCGATTGGACATCAAAAACTCTGAAAGATATAAAAAGGAAATCGCAGAGGCAGTAGCAGAAAGTTCAGGCTCGAAGAGGCTCAAGGCTGAATCGAAAGGTTTTTTGTCAGATAAGATTAATGAGACGTCTTCCGATTATCTGGCTGCAGTTATAGTAGTGGGATTGCTGATAATCGTGGTTTTGGCAATAACGTTAAGGAGAAAGGAGAGGAAATGATGTTGTTTCGGCAGATTTTCTTTATCGTGATAGCATTGGCAGCGATAGTGAGGGTATCTATCCTTCCAAATAGAGCATGGATTCCGATCGCAGTTTGTTGGGGTATTCTTGCTCTGTCTTTTACGTATTATATGAGCGGATTGACTCCGGATGAAATCAACGGTATGCTCTACTCAAAGACACTTGTGGTGTGTGAATTTATAGAATTGCTGCTGTTCGTTTTGATTGTGTTTTCGTCCGGAACCGTCGGCAGAATCATCGGGTATTTTCCCGGTGTAATGATACTTGCACCGATAGCATTGCTCTCATCAGTTGCTTCACGCTCTTTTCCAGGCCTTGATTTCATGATTCCGGGGCTACTTTCCGGGGCATCGGTGTGTGTCGTTTCCGCTTCACTCGTATTCTTATGCCGTAATCTACGGTGTGGGAAAGAAAGTCTTTATATAGTCTCTTTATTCGGGATCCTGATATGTATAATTTATTATGGAATGCCATGAAAGCAATATCTGAGATACTATTTACGATTTCTAACGGACTTATGATTCCTGTGGTCCTGTTGCTTCTCTATCTATTGGGAAGGGCGATATGGATTCTGGCAGGGTTATACAGAACTGTTGTACTTCACAGACACATGTCTACAGTACTTAATGAGATAGTCAGTAACTATTCGTATGAATTGCTTCAAACTACTCTTTCCAGTCTGCAAGTCACGAAAAACAACATCATTAATGAGTATCTGACAAGAATTATGAATCATAAAGACGATTCAGCGTATTGTGATCATGAACTGGCGAATTTTCAGGTAGAAGTGCAGAAAATACTGGCAAAATATCGGATGCTCATAAAGTTTGGCCCTATGCTTGGGCTCATGGGTACGCTTATTCCTATGGGTCCCGCGCTTGTAGGTCTTGCTGTAGGAGACATTGCGTCAATGGCATACAATATGCAGGTGGCGTTTGCCACCACAGTGATCGGGATGCTTGTTGCTGGCATAGGTTTGTGTGCATTGCAGCTCAACCAAAGGTATTATGCCGGATATCTGAACGATCTGGAGTTTATTATCGCTAAAATTACAACAGAATGAAAGAGAATCCTATTCTTCGCAATGACGAAGAAGACAATCCTATGGGCATGCTGACAAATCTATTTGATGTCGCGATGGTATTTGCTGTCGCCCTGATGGTGGCACTGGTGAGCCATTTCAGTATTAGTGAGATTTTCTCAAAGGAGGATTTCACTATCGTAAAGAATCCCGGTGCGGAGAATATGGAAATAATCACGAAGGAGGGTAGTGAGATAAAGAAATACACACCGACCGACGATGATTCTTCCTCTTCAGGATCTAAGGGAAGGAAAGTAGGGACGGCGTATCAACTTGAGAATGGAGAAATAATTTATATACCTGAATAAATCAAATCAACTATGCGAAAACTTAGATATTTACCGCTGCTGCTCGCTCTTGCGCTCTTGTTTTCATGTGGAGGACACCGGAATCAATCGGATGCGAAAGGAAAATCAAATGCAGATGTAGATTCAGCTTCTTTGATAGCAGCTCGATATGCCAAAGGCTTTAATGTGAGGTATGGCGATGATATTACCCTTCTTGACATCAATGATCCCGAAAACAAGGAGGCCGAGCAGTTTCACTTTGCTCTCGTAGACAAGGAGTATAAGGGAGATATACCGGAAGGATATACACGCCTCAATATACCGATAGAAACCGCCATCTGTATGACTTCCCTTCAGCTTTCCAACTTCCTGAAACTCGGCATCCCGGAAAAGGTAGTCGGAATCACGAGCACCCGTCATCTTCATAATGAAAAGATGAACCAACAGCTGAAGGATGGAAAGACCCATAAGATTGGAATAGAAGGAAATTTCGACAACGAGGTGATAATGGCAATAAATCCGGATGTTATTTTCATCTCACCCTTCAAGCGTGGCGGATACGATGCAATCCGCAATGTTGATATTCCTATGATTCCGCATCTTGGATATAAGGAACTGTCTCCGTTGGGTCAGGCTGAGTGGATAAAGGTAATAGGTTTATTGACCGGTAACGCCTCTCTTGCAAATTCTACTTTCGATGGGATAGAAAGCAGATATAATGGACTTAAGTCTAAAGTAGATACAGTGAAGAATCGTCCTACTGTATTCAGCGGTGAGATGCGTGGTGGCAACTGGTATGCGGTAGGTGGCAAAAGTTTCCTCGCCCAGTTGTTTAGGGATGCCGGAGGCGACTATTTCCTGAAAGACAACAATGAATCAGGAGGAGTGACCCTTGACTATGAGACAGTCTACACCAATGCCGCACACGCAGACTATTGGAGAATCGTCAATAGTTTTGACGGTAACTATAGTTATAATGTCCTCAAGGAGCAGGATAACAGGTACACTGATTTCGATGCCTGGAAAAATCAGGGTGTCATCTACTGCAACATGAAGGAAGTACCTTTTTACGAGAGCATGCCGGTGGAACCGGAGATTGTATTGGCTGATTTTATCCACGTATTCCATCCGGAAGTGTTACCGGACCATAAACCGAAATATTACCATATTTTGAAATGAGCAAAAGCAGTACGGTTATCCTTATGATATTGCTGGGAATCTCAATAGTAGGATTCTTCATACTGAATCTTCTTTTGGGTTCGGTCCATATCCCTTTTGATGAGATAATTGGCATCCTTTTAGGTCGCAATGACGGCAATGTTATATGGACAAATATAATACTTAAGTCAAGATTACCCCAATCATTGACAGCTATGATGGCTGGAGCAGGACTGGCAGTGAGTGGTCTGCTCATGCAGACGGTTTTCCGCAACCCTCTTGCCGGTCCGTCTGTACTCGGCATCAGTTCCGGTGCCAGTCTTGGTGTGGCTTGTGTTGTCCTTCTGTCAGGAAGCATTGGTGGTGTTGCCCTGAGTAAGCTGGGTGTGATTGGAGAGGTTACCATCACGTTGTCAGCGATTGTCGGCTCATTGCTCATCATGGCGCTTATAGCTTTTGTAGCTCAGAAGGTAAGAGGCAACGTCACTCTTCTTATAATGGGAGTAATGATAGGCTATATCGCCAATGCCATCATCGGAGTGCTCAAATTTTTCAGTGCAGAGGAGGATATCAGGGCTTACGTGATATGGGGACTGGGGAGTTTTTCAAGGGTTTCCGGAGGGCAGACTTCAGTGTTCATCATATTGATGCTTGTCCTTCTGCCAATGTCCTTTTTCCTGATAAAGACCCTCAATCTTCTTCTGTTAGGAGACTCGTACGCCAAGAACTTAGGTTTGAACATCAAGAGGGCGAGACTTTGGGTTATCGGATGTTCGGGAGTGCTGGTCGCCGTAGTGACAGCTTATTGTGGTCCTGTTGTCTTTCTGGGTCTTGCTGTTCCGCATATCTGTAGAGGTCTTTTCCATACATCCAATCATGCGGTGATACTTCCTGCCTCATTGCTTGGTGGCGCGTCACTGGCGTTGTTGTGTAACTTAATCGCAAGGATGCCCGGTTTTGAGGGTGCTCTTCCGGTCAACTCCGTCACGGCGCTTGTGGGAGCTCCCGTGGTGATGTGGGTGTTGTTCAACAAACGTAAAAACGATGTGTGATGAGAAGGAATGAAACCATAAGAGTTGTAGGTCTGGATACCGGATACTCAGACAGGAAGCATACGACGGTCATTACGCATGACATAAACGCCTCGTTGTATTCAAGGGAACTTACCTGTCTCTTAGGACCGAACGGAGCGGGAAAGTCAACACTCCTTAAGACTCTGACAGCATTTCTGCCTCCTTTGAAAGGTGATATAATGATTGAGGGCAGACTGTTGAATGTCTATTCCGATTCCGACCTGGCTAAGGTGATCGGTGTGGTTCTTACCGAACGCCTTAACATCAATAATATGTCGGTCGATGAGCTTGTAGGTATGGGACGCAGCCCATATACAGGTTTCTGGGGACATATGTCGGCTTATGACAGGCATATAGTGGATGAATCGATATCTTTGGTGGGAATTGATGGACTTCGTGGAAGAATGGTACAGACTCTCAGTGATGGGGAGCGACAGAAAGTTATGATTGCAAAAGCGCTTGCTCAGGAGACCCCCGAGATTTTCCTTGATGAGCCTACTGCCTTTCTTGACTATCCGAGTAAGGTGGAAATAATGCAACTGCTCCAAAGACTTTCCCGTGAGAGGGACAAGACTGTTTTTCTTTCCACCCATGACCTTGAACTTGCACTTCAGATTGCAGATAAGGTCTGGCTTCTTGACAAGCCTCATGGTGTGACTATCGGCACTCCGGAGGATCTTGCCCTGAAGGGTGAAATGACAAAGTATTTTCAAAGGGATGGTGTGACTTTCGATATAGAGAGCGGCCTGTTCAAGATCGACCATAAACTGACTGATTCGATTACTCTCGAGGGTAAGGGCCCGGTCGCTAATATGGTAAGGAAGGCACTGGCCCGTCACGGCGTTTCGACGGATGCTAAAGACAATAACAACAGGATATATGCGGATGAATCAGGAATTAGCCTGAATGGTGACAGCTATCCGGATATAGACTCTCTTCTTGATGCTGTTGATTCAATTTTAGACCGTATATAATATTTGTAGTTATGAAGAAACTGCTGATAATAATCGATGGTATGGATGATGAGTCTTTATTAGCTCTCGGAGGCAGAACTCCGAGAGAAGTGTCATTCATGCCTGGACTCGACTTTATGATGGCTAACGGTCATAACAATTACCGAACAAGAGGTCTTAGAGATAATACAGCAGCTCAATATTGTTTTATCTCATCAAAAAGATCCAAAGCGGAAAGTTAAGATACTTGAGGAGATTGACAAAAATATCATTTCCCCAATCCTTAAATATGGGAGGGATTTAGAGATTGTGGTGCAGCCTGACCATGCTACATCGTCTGTGACAGGACGACATCTTGATAAGCCTGTTGAAGTAACAACATATATAATGAAAAGAGTAAATGAAAGCTAAGATATCAGTCATAGGAATTGGTCCTGGTGGACTTGACGACATGACGTCAAAGGCAAAGGAGGTAATCCGCAATAGCAGAATAATTGTGGGATATAAATACTATATTCCATTTATTGTGTCGTTGATTGGATGTGATACGGAGATAGTACAGAATGGAATGCGACAGGAGCAAGCACGTATAGAGAAAGCGTTTGAGATTGCGGAAAGCGGACGTGATGTGTGCGTAATCAGTTCCGGAGATTCCGGTATATATGGTATGGCTCCATTGGTCTATGAGATGCTCCGAAATCGAGGAAGCGAAATAGAGGTTGAGGTTATTCCGGGAATTAGTGCTTTTCAGAAAGCTGCCTCATTGCTCGGAGCTCCGGTAGGTCATGACTTCTGTGTTGTATCTCTCAGTGACCTAATGACACCTTGGACTTTAATAGAGAAGCGTATAAAGGCGGCTGCTGAGGCCGACTTTGTAACTGCAGTCTATAATCCCAAGAGTCATGGCAGATATTGGGAGCTGTATCGGTTGAAAGAATTATTTCTTAAATACAGAGATTCGGACACACCGGTAGGATATGTGCGTCAGGCAGGAAGAGAGGAGCAGAAAGTCACACTAACAACATTAGGATCTTTTGATCCCGAAGATGTGGATATGTTTACGGTCGTCATTATAGGTAATTCTCAAACCTATAGGTTTGAGGAGCATATGGTGACACCAAGAGGATACTTTGGGGAGGAAACACATGAGGATACAGGGATCGGACAGTCGATAATGATCGAGAGTTTCCGGACTATTGAGCGGGAACTGGCAGATCCGGATATCCCGCTTGGCAGGAAATGGCCTCTTCTACATGCCATCCATACCACTGCTGATTTCGATATGGAGAATATCGTAAAGGTTGATGACGGAGCAGTGGCGAATATTTATGAAGCCTTGTCTTCAGGAAGCGTACGAACCATAATCACGGATGTGACAATGTCAGCCTCCGGGATAAGGAAAGGTGCTTTGGAGCGTCTCGGTGTGGAAGTGAAATGCTATTTGTCTGATTCGAGGACTGCAGATCTTGCCAAGAACGCGGATATCACCCGGACCCAAGCTGGTATACGTCTGGCAGTCTCGGAATATCCGGATGCCCTTTATGTCTTCGGCAATGCGCCGACGGCTCTTATGGAACTATGCACATTGATACGCTCCGGGAAGGCAAGACCATGTGGCATCATCGCGGCTCCAGTCGGTTTCGTGCATGTATGCGAGAGCAAGCACATGGTGAAGCCCTTCAAGAATATTCCTAAAATAATAGTCGAGGGACGAAAAGGTGGGAGCAATCTTGCTGCAACCCTTGTCAACTCCATACTCTGCTGGCCCGATGCGGAGCAGTTAAGACCTGGAAGAGATGTCTGACAAGCAGTTTATAGTAATAGGACTGTCCGATAGCCGCAGTCAGTGGTTTACTCCTGAAGTGAGGGAATTAATCACTTCCGGTCACGTCTTTTCCGGGGGCAGACGACATCATGAAATCGTGAAAGATCTTTTGCCGGAAGGATGTGTATGGATTGATATTGTAGTGCCTTTGGATAAAGTGTGGGTAGAATATGCCCGATATGGCAAGATTGTGATATTTGCCTCAGGAGATCCATTATTCTATGGTTTTGCCGCCACTCTGAGGCGTGAGTTTCCTGATTGCCGTATGAAAGTATATCCGGCATTCAATTCGCTTCAGATGCTGGCTCACCGCATGCTTATTCCGTATGCGGATATGGTGAATGTCTCAGTTACCGGCAGACCATGGAAAGGACTTGATACGGCAATCATCAGGCAATGTCCCCTTATAGGCGTGTTGACCGACCATAAAAAGGGACCTGCGGAAATTGCCGGAAGATTGCTTGAATATGGCTATGACAATTATATGATGACGGTCGGAGAGAATCTTGGGAATGAGAGAGAAGAGCTTGTCAGAACTTTTTCACAGAAAGATGCAGTAAGCAAAATCTTTTCCCATCCCAACTGCGTGATCCTTACCAAGACATATTCCCGAAAGAGATATATCGGAATCCCGGAGACAGAATTTTTCCATCTTAAAGGAAGAAGAAATATGATCACGAAGATGCCGGTTCGATTATTTGCTATATCTATGCTTGATCTGTATGACAGACATACACTTTGGGACATCGGTTTCTGCACAGGTTCTGTTTCGGTAGAGGCAAAACTTCAGTTCCCTTCGCTTGAAGTGATAGCGTTTGAACGCAGGGAAGAATCAAGGGAGATTCTGATTGAGAACTGCCGTAAATTCGGGGTACCGGGAATAACTGGAGTTATCGGAGATTTTATGAACTTTGATCTCGGTCGCTATTCCTCGCCCGATGCTGTGTTCATAGGAGGACATGGCGGAAGGCTGGAAGAGATGGTATGCCGTATTTATAAGGTTCTAAATAAAGGTGGAGTAATTGTCTTTAATTCTGTTAGCACGGAAAGTTGCCATCTATTCCGAAAGGCAGTGGAAACTTGTGGTGGAGTCATCGAAGCTGAACACATACTGACTTTAGATGATCATAATCCTATAACAATACTGAAAGCAAAATGAAATATATAGTTTATATAAACGATGCCGGACTTAAGTTGGGAGAGATAATACAGAAAGAAAAGTCCGATTACGTACTTATTGACCAAAGAGAGTTCGCTTCCGTTGATTATACAGCAATAGAGGCAATCATCTTTATAGGAGCTTTAGGAATATGTGTGCGTATGATAGCCCCAATGGTAAATGACAAATACACTGATCCGGCTGTGGTTTGTGTGGATAGTGTCGGGCGTAATGCCATATCAGTTCTTTCCGGCCACGTCGGTGGTGCCAACCGCTTGTGTGAGGAAGTGGCTCACATCATAGGAGCGAGACCGGTGGTTACTACTCAGAGTGACAACACCGGAATGTGGAAACTTGATATTTTGGGAAAGTGCATGGGCTGGGCTGCCGATGCATCGCGGACAGAAATGAATCAAGCAATTGCTGCGCTTGTCAATGGAAAGCCGGTAGGTCTGCTGCTCGATATCCGCGACAAAGGAACAGATTATCTGGAGTCAACTCTTCCACCCAATGTTTCTGTGGTCACAGATCGAACAGATGTGGCACAATATCAACTGATCATTGCTGTGACCCCGTATGTATATAATTTTGATACCCCGGTTCTCTACTATCGTCCGTTGGTGTTGAATCTTGGCATTGGTTGCCGGCGAGATTGCAATCCTGACGGAGTTGCAGAGTATATTGGAAAGACTTTGGTTGAGAATGGTATCAGTCCTAAGGCAATAAAGTCGGTTTCCTCAATAGATTTGAAGAAAGATGAGCCTCTCCTTGCTGAGCTTTCAAAGTGGCAAAACATTCATTTGTGTAGCATATATACACCCGATCAACTTGCAGGTATCGTTGTGCCAAATCCCTCGGAGAAGGTGCTGGAAGTGACAGGCGTTCCTGGGGTTGCGGAAAGCTGTGCCATAAAATCAGCTAATTACGGAAAAATTATTTTTGAGAAACATAAGGGCAAGGTTTCTGAAGACTCTGATTTCACATTTGCCGTAGCTCTTGATAAAGGAGCCTTGCGTGGAGGTCATATTGAGATCGTCGGAGCCGGTCCGGGCGATCCTGAACTCGTGTCGGTAAGGGGAAAGCGTTTCCTTGAGCAAGCCGACCTTATCTTGTATGCCGGAAGTCTTGTTCCTATAGAATTGACTTATTATGCCAAGCCCGGTTGCGTGGTGAGAAGTTCTGCCTCAATGAATCTTGAAGAGCAGTTTGCTTTGATGAAGGAGTTTTATGACAGAGACAGACTCGTGGTTCGTCTTCATACAGGCGACCCTTGCATATATGGTGCAATTCAAGAACAGATGGCTTACTTCGACCGATATGGCATGAACTACCATATCACACCTGGCATTTCATCATTCCAGGCAGCGGCTGCCGCTTTGAAATCTCAGTTTACTATTCCCGAGAAAGCGCAGACCATTATTCTTACGAGAGGGGGGGGTCGCACTCCAATGCCGGAAAAAGAGCAGCTTCATAAACTTGCAGCTTCGCAAAGCACCATGTGCATTTATCTCAGCGCAGGAATCGTAGATGATGTGCAGAGGAAGCTTTTGATGGCATATCCCCCGGAGACTCCTGTAGCTGCTTGCTACAAGCTGACTTGGAAAGAAGAGAAAATCTATCGTGGTCAGCTTAAGGATTTGGCAAAGATAGTTCATGATAATAAGCTCACATTGACTACTCTTCTTGTTGTGGGTGAGGCTATAGACAATCGTGAAGGTCTGTCATGCCTTTATAATGACAGTTTCAAGCATCTTTTCAGGAAATGATACTTGTTTTCGGAGGAACTACAGAAGGACGGATAGCAGTAGAGACACTTGATGAAGGTGCCGGACATTATTTCTACTCTACGCGAAGTGATCTTCAGATGGTTGAATGTACCCATGGTGAGCATATTAATGGCGCCATGACACAGTCTGACATGGTAGACTTCTGCCGATCCAATGCGATTCGTCTGATTCTCGATGCGGCGCATCCGTTTGCTTCCTCGCTGCATTCCACTATTGACAGGGTCAGTCGAAAACTTGGTATTCCGGTCATAAGGTTTGAGCGCAGGTATCCTTCCGTTGACTACGAAAACACTGTGTGGTGCGACAGTTTTGAGGAGGCGGTGAAAGTCATGCAGAATGCGGGAACTGAAAGACTTCTTGCTCTTACAGGCGTGCAAACAATAAAAAAACTTAAACCATATTGGAGCAGGCATGAGACTTGGTTTCGTATCCTGAAACGCGATGAGTCTGTCGAGATAGCGACTGAAGAAGGATTCCCTACGGATAGACTGATATTTTATTATGACTCCTCGGTGGATTCTTTGATCAAGACTATTCAGCCTGATGCTATTTTGACCAAGGAAAGCGGAGAGACCGGTGGCTTTATGGAAAAGATTGATGCGGCAAGACATCATGGAATAAAGGTGTTTGTCGTAAAGCGCCCTATACTGTCGGCTGACTTTATTGTAGTTGACGGAAGGCATGGATTGCGTCGTGAGATAGAAAGACTTTTACCTGAATTTTATCCGTTGCACACGGGTTTTACTACAGGCTCTTGTGCCACAGCTGCAGCCAAGGCTGCCCTTGTGGCACTATTGACCGGGAAAAAGGTTATAGACATTGACTTCAAGATACCGGAGGGTGAGACCCTTCATATGCCAATCATATCAGTGATGATTGAAAGGGATTATGCTATAGCCAGCGTAATCAAGGATGCCGGGGATGATCCGGATGTGACCGACAAGTCATTGATATCTGTTAAGGTCTCGTTTGCGGAGCATGATGGAATCCGCTTCTTTGGAGGGGAGGGAATAGGGACAATAACCCTTCCAGGGCTTGGACTCCCTGTGGGAGAGGCTGCCATAAATCCTGTACCGCGTTCTATGATGAGCTCCGAACTTTCGGCACTATACGATGGTGGACTTGACGTGACAGTGTCTCTGGAGGGTGGAGAAGAACTTGCGGAAAGAACTTTCAATCCGAGGGTAGGAGTCGTGGGTGGCGTCTCAATTATAGGAACATCTGGCATAGTGCGTCCATTTTCCCACGAAGCGTTTCTGGAGTCGATCCGAAGGGAGATGAATGTGGCATTGGCCAATGGTTGCGGGATGGTAGTCGTCAATTCCGGAGGGAAAAGTGAGAAATACATGAAGGCTCTGTTCCCCGGGTTGCCTCAACAAACCTTTATCCATTATGGAAATGCCATTGGAGAGACCATGAAGATAGCCGATAAGTGTGGAGTCGAGCACCTTATTATCGGGCTCATGTTAGGAAAAGCTGTGAAACTCGCGGAAGGCAATATGGATACTCATAGCCATAAGGTGACGTTCAACCGTGAATTCCTTAAATCCTTGGCAGAAGAATGCGGTTGTTCGGAAAATTCAAAGGAAGTGATGGCCAATCTATCTCTTGCAAGGGAACTTCCTTCACTTCTTAGGGAAGCCGATGCTGAGCGCTTTTTCCCTGAACTTTTAAGACGCTGTCATTTGCATTGTTCTGAGATTTTTAAAGGAAAATTAGATGCGGTCCTGATAGCGGACGATGGTAAGATATTAAGTAAGACATGGCAATGAAAAAAAGTTCGTTTCTAATAGCTGCGGCTTCGTCTGGAAGTGGCAAGACCACTCTTTCGTTGGGACTTATGAACGCGCTGTCACGAAGGGGAATGACGGTACAGCCGTTTAAATGTGGCCCCGACTATATAGATACCCAATACCATTCGCTGGCAACGGGACGCAGTTCAATAAATCTGGATCTGTTTATGTCGACAGAAAAGCATGTAAAGGAGATTTACAGCCGATATGGAGCTGATAGCGATGTAAATATAGTAGAGGGCGTCATGGGTATGTTTGATGGTTATGAGAGGATGGCGGGTAGCAGTGCAGAACTTGCAGAAAAACTGAATATTCCGGTTATCCTTCTTGTCAACGCCGCATCTACGGCTTTTTCAGTGGCTGCTACAATATATGGATTCATCCGGTTTCGCAAAAATGTAAAGGTTGTGGGTGTAATTTTCAATCGTGTAGCCTCAGAAAACCATTATGCGTTCCTTAAAGATGCATGTGCCGAGACAGGAGTCCCTTCTTTAGGTTATATCCGCAAGAACGATGCCCTTAAGACCCCGTCACGGCATTTGGGACTGTCTCTTGATTCAGTCACTGAAATAGAGCGGTTTATCAATGCGGCGGCTGAGGAGGTGGAACGTAATATAGATATTGAATCTTTGCTGTCGCTTGCCGAGGTAGATTCAGAGGAACCGCAACGGTATAAGACAGTGGTTGATGACAAGGTAGTTGCCGTAGCAAAAGATGAGGCGTTTAACTTTATCTATCCCGTAAATATAGAGGCGTTCCGAAGCAGGATTGTTTACTTCTCTCCACTGCGCGACACGTCGCTTCCGGATGCGGACATGATCTATCTCCCGGGAGGATATCCCGAACTGTTTGCTGATGAATTGGAACGAAATTCCGGTATGCGTAAGGCCATAAATGAATATGCGGAATCCGGGGGGAGGATACTGGCAGAATGTGGAGGCATGATATATCTGACCGAAGAGATTGATGGCAAGCGGATGTGTGGAGTTTTCCCATTGAAGACCACAATGGAGGATGCACGTCTGACATTAGGCTACAGGAAGGTGAATTTCCCTGAATTGAATATAAGGGGACATGAATTTCACTACTCTCATACAGTCCCAGCGAGGGAGAATATTCCGTCCATGGCGCAACAGTTCAATGTGAAAGGCACGCTGGTAGCGACTCCTGTATATAGATACCGTAACACCTTTGCAGGTTATACACACCTTTATTGGGGAGAGACAGACATTTTTAAACTTTGGAATTGATGAACAGGATATACACAAGAACCGGTGACAAAGGCATGACTTCCATTCATGGTGGATTTCGGGTGCCTAAGACCGATATACGTATTGAGGCAAACGGAACTCTTGATGAGCTTAACGTAGCCGTAGGAGCGATACGCACTTCATTGCCTTCCGGCCATATGTGGCAGACCCGCCTCCGGGAGATCCAACTCAATCTCATGGCTCTTATGAGCTTGGTGGCTACATTAAGCGAACAGCGCGTACACAATCCCAATCAACTTTCGGCTACCCTGGTAAGGGATCTGGAATGTTGGATTGATGACATAAATTCCCAATGTACTCCTCCCGACAGTTTCATCCTCCCCGGAGGGACTCCATTGGCTACCCTTATGCATCAGGCGAGAGTGACGGCGAGGAGGGCGGAGCGAAATCTATGGCGTCTTGATGATCTTGATCCTGTGCCTGAGAATATCCTTCGGTACATCAATCGTCTGTCTGACCTTTTCTTCATTATGTCGCGTCATGAACTTCAGCACTCGGGTTGCAGAGAAGAAGTATGGCGTGAATTTGGATATAAACGAAAACAGAAATGAAACGATTATCACCTATAATGCTGGCAGGTACGGGAAGCGATGTGGGCAAGAGCCTCATCGCAACCGGACTGTGCCGTATATTTCTTCAGGACGGATATTCTCCCGCCCCATTCAAAGCCCAGAATATGGCGCTCAATTCCTATGCAACACCTGACGGTCTGGAAATCGGCAGGGCTCAGGCTGTTCAGGCGGAGGCTGCCGGCATTCCATGCTCTTCCGACATGAATCCGATTCTTTTGAAACCGTCAGGTGAACATACATCACAAGTCGTGCTGAATGGAAAACCCTTCGGTAATCGAGATGCATATTCTTATTTCCGAAAGGAAGGGAAAGAGGAACTGCGAAGATTTGCTCATGAGGCGTTCGACCGTCTCTCATCCCGTTATAATCCCATTGTGCTTAAAGGTGCTGGGAGCATTTCTGAACTGAATCTGCGTGATGGTGATATAGTCAACATGTCTATGGCACGATATGCCGGTGCAGGTGTGATTCTGGTTGCTGATATAGATCGGGGGGAATTTTTGCAAGTGTATATGGTTCGGTGATGTTACAAACCCCGGAAGACCGAAAGCGCATCAAGGGAATAATTATCAATAAGTTCAGAGGAGATCTTAGGTTATTTGAGAGTGGTCGGAAGTTGTTGGAGGAACTGTGTGGTATTCCTGTCCTTGGAGTCGTGCCGATGGCTAAGCATATAAAGATAGAGGAAGAGGATTCCGTAGCCCTTGAGAATAAAAACAAATCAATAATAGGAGATAAGGTAAAAGTTGGAGTGTTGGCATTGCCGCATATTTCCAATTTCACTGATTTCGATGTGCTTGAGCGTCATCCTGAAGTGAATCTTTTTTATATCACCACACCCGAAGAGATTGATGAAGCCGATATAATCATAATTCCAGGCAGTAAGAATACATTAGCTGATCTCAATCATCTTCGCAAAACCTTTTTTGCGAAGATGATAATCAATGCAAGAGAGTCCGGAAAGAGTGTAATAGGAATTTGCGGCGGATATCAAATGATGGGAATTATGATATCCGATCCTGATGGTGTAGAGGGTGATATTCGGCAATTGCCGGGATTGGGAATACTCCCTGTCTCCACCATTCTCACCCCTACTAAAATCACAAGGCAAGTTCAATTTCGTTTTCTTGATTATGGGCAAATCTGTGAGGGTTATGAAATACATATGGGAAATACTGAATCCAAATCTCCTTTGACGCAGAATACAGATGGCGTCCAAGACGGATGTTTAGTAGATGAGAGGTGTTTTGGCTCCTATATACATGGAATCCTTGATAATCCCGCAGTAATAGATTATATTTTGGCACCCTATTTGGCACATTTTTCCAAGTCAGATTTTGATTATCGCGCATTCAAGGAGTCTCAATATGATGAACTTGCCGTATGGCTCAGGAAACATGTTGATATTGACAGAATATATAAAATAATGATGAATTATGATTGAAGGACATGGTGATGATGTATTCCGATATAATGGTAAAGTAAGAGTGAATTTCAGCACTAATATCCATCAAAGTGTTGACCATTCCGGATTAATGAGTCATCTTGCCTCTTGTCCCGGACTTTTGTCAAATTATCCGGAACCGGAACCGTTTAGTGTGGAAAAGAAACTAAGTGAGATTTATGGGATTCCGATTGACAACATATTAGTAACGAATGGCGCTACTGAAGCGATATACCTAATCGCCCGGAAAAAACAGGGATCCAAGTCAGCTATTGTAGTTCCTACATTTCGTGAATATCAGGATGCGTGCGCTATGTTCGGGCATATTGTTCGGTTCTTGCCAGTATGTGAAGAGTTGAATGGAATTGTCTTCGACTGCAAACCTGACTTGGTATGGATCTGTAATCCTAATAATCCTACAGGTATGGTTTTCAATCGAGAAAAACTCTTAAAGCTCATTGACTCCATACCTGAGACTCTTTTTGTAGTTGATCAAGCATACGCTGAATCTCGCTGATTCGAGCGCGGATTGATTCGAGATACTTGTTCAGTTCGATGTCTCGTTTGGAACGTCCTTTGGACATGCCTTTGGCAGTATTCCAATTCTCGGGATCAACATTTCTGTTGATGTTGAACTCCGCACGCTGTCCTGAGACGGTTATTCGTGCGTAGATTGGTGCCTCACCTGTTCTGGTGGAGCGTGCCGACCTCATCATAAAGGACAGCGTGTAATAATTTGGCTGATACATAAGAGACAATTTTAATTTGACACAAAGTTAATTATCACGTGTCATACTCTTATGGCGCAGAAAATTGAATATCAGAGAAATATCATCATTTTAGGTGTAAGAATCGGGAACAAGGTCCTAAAATCGCCTCAAATCTACTCCTATGTCAGATTCCTCACTTTTAAGGGTTCCTGCTCTCAACATTACTTAACTGTTGGAGTCCAGCAACTTTAACATAAAGAGTGGGGCCCTGATTTTTATGTAGAAAAACGATGAAATTGAGTCCTAAAATCGAGTTAGGTTTCCGCTATCATCGTATTATCAGATGGTTACAGCGTTTCCGGTGAACAAAACGGACTCAATTCTGACTGTTCCCGAATTATACTCCGCAGACTTCACTATTTTGCCGATTTTCTACGGAAAAGGGCAAAAGAAAAATCGCTGAAATGTCTGATTTTCAGCGATTTTCTTAATTTGGTAATTTTTACTTGTGGTCCCACTTGGAGTCAAAATAGTGAATCGCGTTGAATTTGGATGAATATGAGTATTCAAACGACAATATTTTATATATCTTGAATATCAGCATATTATAACTTGGTTTGAGTATTTGTGAATTGCGCCTCTATATCAAGCAGACGCAAGTAGGCGCAAAAGATGTGGACAATCCGTGGACAGAAATTTGTGTGCGTGGACAATTTTGATTAATTTTGTACCATAACTTTTAACCCTCTCCTTATGGCTACAATCACAAGGTCTCTTTCCTCAAAAGTAAATGGCAACGGTGAGTCTGAAATCATGCTCCGTCTTACCGTGTCACGCGAATTGCGTCTGCGTCTCAGAAGCGGTGTGTTTATCGAACCCTCCAGATTCAGGGACGGCAAATTTATCATGCCGCGTGCCGACCGCAAGACGCTTGCAAAATTACAAATTATCAGTGACAATCTCTCATCTTTGGAGAGCAGATTGATCTCTCTCAGCGTAAACACCCCTGCAAATCAACTCAGCAAGGAATTCTTTGAGGATGCTATAATGCGTCACAATCATCCGGAATTGTTTGAGACGGTACCTGTCAGCCGCAGTTTCTTCGATACCTTCAACGAATATCTTGACACTACACAGGATGGCACCAAACTGTCGAGCCATTATAAAGTGTTGGCCCGGCTATTGGATAGATATGAGAAATATAAGAGAAAATCAACATGTCAGAAATTTCAGCTAACTCTCGAAGATTTCAATGGTGCTATGGTTGACGATTTCAAGCAGTTCGTCATTGACGAGCCGAAAATCTATGAGAAATTTCCATCCATATACAAGAAACCCTCAAATGTGGTTGAAACAACACGCAAACCTCGCAAGCCGGAGCAGCGTGGCCACAATGCCGTAATTGCCATTATGAAGCGGCTTCGTGCTTTCTTCAACTGGTGTGTGAAACGTGGATACATTACCCGCACTCCGTTTGCGTCCTGCACAAGTATCGGTGCGGAGAAATATGGTGTGCCGTATTACATCACATTGGATGAACGTGACAAGATTGCTGACCGCGATTTTTCATTCAAGAAATCGCTGGAGGTGCAACGCGATATTTTTATCTTCCAATGCCTTATCGGTTGCCGAGTGTCTGACCTTATGGAACTGACACCCGAAAACATCATCAATGGGGCGGTTGAGTATATGCCCAACAAGACAAAGGGAGAGCGACCGGAGGTTGTGCGTGTGCCGCTGAACAGTCGTGCAAAGGCTCTTGTCAGGAAATACAAAGGAGTGGATGAGAAGGGTCGATTGTTCCCATTCATCAGCACACAGAAATACAATCAGGCAATCAAGGATATTTTTACACTTTGCGGTATCACACGTGTTGTCACTGTCCTCAATCCCAAGACCGGCGAAGAGGAGCGTAAACCGCTGAATGAAATAGCGAGCAGCCACATGGCACGGCGCACATTCGTCGGCAACCTCTATAAGAAGGTTAAAGACCCAAGCCTTGTCGGAGCATTGTCCGGTCACAAGGAAGGTAGCAAGGCCTTCGCCCGCTACCGAGACATCGACGAAGACATCAAGAAAGAATTGGTCAATCTCCTTGATTGACAGAGATTAATTTCTGAGAATCAGAATAATTTGCTAATTTTGCATATGGATAAGACAAAAGACACCCCATATATCGTAAGAGTTAAGGATTTCAGAATTGACTCTGATTACTCATCATGGCTTTCTGATATAATAAAGCGATATAGGGAGGCTCAGATAAAAGCGGCTCTAAAGGTTAATTATGAAAAATTGCAATTCAACTGGAGCATTGGACGTGACCTTGTAATACGGAAAGCAGAGGAACGTTGGGGCTCAGGAGTTGTTGAGCAACTTAGCTTTGACTTGCAAGATGCTTTCCCTACTGAAAAAGGATTCAGTAGCCGCAATATGTGGAGGATGAAACAATGGTATTTGTTTTTCTCCACATCTGAAGCATCCGAAAAACTGCCCCAACTTGGGGCAGAATTGCAAAATGCTGAAATCCAATCATTAATAAAGCTGCCACAGGTTGGGGCAGAATTGAACGAAGATAGTTTGCCAATGATTCTCGGACTTGTGCCATGGCGTCATCAGACAGACATTGTAACCGGATGCGAATCGTTAGACGAAGCCATTTTCTATCTAAAAGAATGCGTAACAAGAGGATGGAGCCGTCAAACGTTGGCAAATTCAATGAAGGCCAAATTATATGAGAAGCAAGGCAAAGCCATCTCAAACTTTCCAAAATACCTGCCGGAAGCGCAAAGCCGACTTGCGCAGGAAATTACTAAAGACAACTACGATTTCAGTTTTGTGACAGTCCCTGAGAATTATCAGGAAGAACAGTTGGAAACAGCTCTTGAGCAGAACATCACCCGTTTTCTTCTCGAACTTGGAACCGGATTTGCTTTTGTTGGTCGGCAGAAAGAGTTTATCGTCAATGGCCGTAGCCGACGTATTGATATGTTATTCTATCATATCAAACTGAAAGCATATGTGGTTGTAGAACTCAAAGTAAGGCCATTTGAACCGGAATTTGCAGGTAAACTCAACTATTATGTAAGTGCAGTCGATGAATTATTGAAAGGACCCGATGATAATCCAACCATCGGATTGCTGATATGCAGTGACAAGGATGAGACTGAGGTACGTTGGGCGTTCAGGGGCGTACATACACCGATGGGAGTGGCTTCTTATGACAATGTCAATACCATTAATGAAACGAATCTATTACCTTCTGCTGAGGAACTTCAAGCACGTATTCGTTTGGTAGAGGAGAAGATAAACAAAAACAAATAATCCTAACCTAAATTTAATTAGAATATAATTGGGATTCTACTACATTCTCTGAATTTTCCAAGACGGTAATTATTTATTTCTTTCATAGGACTTTTTCAAGGGTATTGCGTCTTTTATATTGAGGCCGTATAGCCTATCGATAATGACACAATGATTACTTCGAGAGAATTTGAGACATATTTCAGACGACTGTATTTGCCATTGGGTATGTACGCACTCCGTATCGTTGATAATGCCGACGATGCGGAGGACATTGTGGAGGATACTTTCATGAAGGCTTGGCAAGCTATCTCGTCGGGTGCAGAGATTGAACATTTCAACTCATATATCTACCGATGTGTAAGAAATGAATGTGTGAGCTTCCTTCGAGGGAAAAAGGAATTTGAAAACATTGATACAATCCCGGAAGTATGCGAGGAGGTGATAGACACCTCTTTCCATGATGCAAGGATATGGAAGGCGATTGATGAACTTCCGGAGAAATGCCGTGAAATATTCTTGATGAGCAAGCGTGATGGACTGACCAATGCGGAAATTGCCGAGGAAATGAATATCTCTATAAAGACTGTTAAGAACCAGATGACAAAAGCGTTTGCCCGGCTCAGAGAGTCGTTGTCAACCGGACACAAGCCATTCTTTCTACCTTTTTTATAAAAAAATTTTACTTCGCATAGGACCTGAGGATAGTGGTTGCGTCATATAAGTGAACGGGGACAAATCCCGGGACACTTTTTGAACAACCATTATGAATGAAGAAATAACATACATAGCAAAGCGTTACCGCAAAGGGAAGTTCTCCGTTGACAAGGGTTGGAAACGGTTGAATATAAAACCAGCCTTAAAATGGAATGGTCTCAAAATAGCGGCAGCCGTTGCCTCGGTTGTAGTCCTGTCGGCGACAGCGGCTATCATATATCATCAGTACGAATTGAAAGACACGACTGATAAGATTGTCAATGAATCAGTCAGACCTGCTGCATCGCTGGAGACTGTCAAAATCATTGATTTTGAAAACACGCCGCTCCCTACCGTCATTTCCAAAATTAAAGAGGTGTATGGCGTTGAGGTTATCAATGTTCCGGAGAATGCCGGGGAGTATCGTCTTTCACTGCACTACGAAGGTAACGCCGTTGACCTTGTAGCCACAATCAACGACATTCTTGAAACCCAAATGTCAGTAAAGGAATGAAGCGTTTGATGTCATTGCTGATTGGAGTTTCCTGTTGTGTGTCTGTTGTGGTCGCGCAGAATGTAACAATCCGCGCGGTCAATCAACCTGCCGCAACTGTATTCCGCTCCATTGTTGAACAGACTGGCAAAAACTTTGTGTATTCATCGGAACTGCTTAAAGATGTACGTGTCACTGTCAAAGCCAGGAACAAACCACTGAATTATGTGCTGTCTGAAATGTTCTCAGGCACTCCCATTGAGTATAAAATCAAGGGGAATAATATAGTCTTGAAGCGAAGGAAGAAAGTGGTAAAGACTGAAAAGATCAAACCTCCGGTTGTATCTGTTACTGTGACAAAGGTATATGAATCCTCGATTAAATCCACGATGCTTGATGAAGTGGTTGTCGTATCGCGTCTTGAAGCCCCTCAGGTCGAGACTGCCGAAATCGGAGCTAAGAAAGTCACCGCCGAGGAAGTGCGCAATACACCTGTGCTTTTCGGTGAGGCAGATGTGATAAAAGCATTGCAAACCCAGCCGGGCGTGACTGAGGGCACGGAGGGTATGGCGGGGATGTATGTTCATGGCGGTAACGCTGATGAAAACCTCTATATGCTTGATAATGTTCCGCTTTATCAAGTGAATCATTTTGCCGGCCTATTCTCAGCGTTCAATACAGATATAATAAGATATATTGACTTTTTCAAGTCTTCCATTCCTGCGAAATATGACGGCCGTCTGTCTTCTTTTATGGATGTGCGTCTGCAAAACGGCAACCGCGAGGGGCATCACGGGTCCGCACGTCTCGGCCTGACATCGGGAGCTTTCAATATCTCCGGACCGATAGGCAAGAAGACAACCTATCTTGTCGGATTGCGCCGTTCTTGGTTTGATGTGCTCACAATTCCGTTTGTTGCGATTGCCAATTCGCAGAATGAAGATGAGAAACTACGCTTCAACTATTATTTTATGGATTTCAACGTCCGTGTGCAACATCGGTTCTCTCCTAAGGCGACCGCCTTTGTCAGCTTCTATTTCGGAGATGACAAACTGAAAACCGGTACGGAAGACAAGGGCTATGACAAGCCTAATTATTTCGGGTCGTTTTCTGATGACCGGTTTGACATGCACTGGGGAAACATTCTCGCACAGGCCGGACTCAATTACCGTTTCAATGATAATCTTTCATCCGAGTTCACTGCCGCATACACACGCTTCTTCTCCGGCATGAAGCATGATTATATCAGTAGAGATAAATCTTCCGACCACATGGACGAATCGCATACTGTCCTCAAGACAGACAATAACATCAATGACTGGATATTTCGTGGCGATTTCGATTGGAGTCCAAATGGAAATAACCGAGTTCGCTTTGGTGCAGGTTATACGCGGCATTCGTTTCTTCCGGCGCGTACATCACGCCTATACGAGGTTGGGACGACACATTTGTCAACCCGTGATTCAACATGGGCCTATGGAGCGAATGAAGTCAACGCATATATTGAGGATGATTGGAAAATAAGTGATAAGTTCAGAATGAACGCCGGTTTCCATGGCTCGCTGTTCAATATCGGGGGAAAGACAAATCTCGGATGGTCTCCGAGATTGTCACTCAGTTATCGTCCTGATGAAGACTGGGCGGTGAAATTTGCATACGCCCGAACTACTCAATACGTACACCAACTCAGCCAGAGTTATCTTGCACTCCCTACTGACCAATGGATACCAATCAGCGGAAAGTTAAAGCCGGAGACAGCTGATAAAATATCGGTGGGTGGGTATTGGGAATCTCCTGACAAGACTTATGCAGTGTCAGTAGAAGGTTACTACAAATGGATGGATAATCTTGTAGAATATAAGGATGAGTATTACCTGCGTCCCCCTCTTGATCTTTGGAACGCTCAACTTTGCAGTGGCAAAGGTACAGCAAAGGGTGTCGATTTCAAAATTGAAAAAGTATTTGGAAAGGTGACAGGACACATATCCTATTCGTTAGCGTGGGCAGACCGCACGTTTGCCGATAAAAACGGAGGGCGCACATTTCCTGCCAAATTCGATAACCGCCATACGATAAATATAATGGTGAATTGGAAAATCAGCGATAAGGTGCAGGTCAACGCTTCGTGGGTGGACATTCAGGCAACAGATTCACTCTGTTGAATCAAGTGTGGGATGATCCTGACTTTGAAACCACCGATTGGTTCGGAGCCGGAGAGTCACCATTGCGTACCGGCATCAACAGTTATAAGTTGCCTTTCTACCATCGTCTGGATTTAAGCTGTACTGTCAAAAATAAACGTGGGTACTGGACATTCGGTCTCTATAACGCATACTGCCACATGAACACTGTTGCAGTGAAGCGTGGAACCCAAGATATTGCCGTGTCAAAACCCGGCGAATACTATATCACCAGTGAACCGGTATTCAAACGTGTCAAACTTCTTCCTGTCATACCCTCGATTTCATACACATGGTTATTCTGAAAAAAATATATCCACTTCTTGCATTATCGCTCCTCACAGGATGCGAGGAGGCGTTCACACCGGATATGCCCCATACTCCGGCATTGTGCGTCAACTCCCTGATAACCGCTGGAGAACCTGTTGAGGCTAAAATTTCAAAGTCAAGGCTTTACACCGACAGTTCCGAGAAATCCGAAGTCAGGGATGCCGAAGTCAGGATTTATGCCAACGGCGAGTTGCAGCTTGACTCCTATATCCCGAAGGAGGGCGACAATATAAGGATTGTTGCCGAAAGTCCTGCGGTTGGCAGAGGTGAGGCCGACGTTCTTATACCGTCTTCTATCCCGTCGCCGACTGCTACTTGGGAGACTTATGATGTAAGTTGTTGGAAATCTGACAATGATGTGGTTCTCGTCGAGTTCAAGCTAAAGGTTGACCTCCGGATTGAAGATGCGGATGGAGAAAATTATTATAAATTTTCATTCAACAGTGATTTTCAAGCCGATGAAGAGTTGGACGACTTTGATGCAAGCGGAAATTATGGGTTTGCGATAGGCTCGTTGCTATATGATATGGAACCAATTTTCAGGGAGCATATCGCTATTTTTGAGTCTATCATGGGTGGCGATGCTGAAGGCTTCTCATTCTTCTCAGACCGACAGTTTGAAGGAAAAAGTTATACATTGCATCTTCAATTTGACAACTGCTGGTTCCGCTATCCAAAAGGTGAGATACCTGACTGCAACGTCAATTTGATTGTCAGCTCCGTGTCGTCTTCCTACTATAACTGGGCCAACTATATTTGGCAGCGCGACAGCGGTACTCTTACCGAACTTGGAGACTACGGTTTTGGAGACCCGATATGGGGATACAGCAATGTGTCTTCCGGCGCGGGTGTGGTTGCAGCCCAATCGAAATCAGTCTGCACGATTGATTTAACAGACTTCATTCAGGAAACAATACACGAAATAATCAAATAGAACAATCCAATGGAAAAATCGAAAACAATCGGAATAATAACTTTCTTCATAATGTCTATACTTGTATTGACATCATGTGATAAAGAGGGATATGAACCAATATCAACCTCCACGGATGCCTGTCAGATAATAGTGAATTGTCTCGACCACAATGGGAAAAGCCTTCTTGATAACAATAAATTTGTTAATGGAATTTCTATCGAGGGTGATGCTTCACACTCAAAGATAAAATATGATGTGAAAAATGCAAATGGAGGAAAGGTTCTGTCTTTCACTGCTGAACTTCCTGATCAGGACGATATGAAATGGTCGAAAGACAGAAGCGAGGCCAATGGTATCTCTAAGATGACCATGAAGTTCAACAAACACAAGATTGAGCTGAAATGCCACATAAAATATATCGCCAACCGTCCTCCGGCAGTATCAGGTGGCAAAGCCACACTTGAAGAGGTATCATGCAATAACCAGACATTCAAACGCTCCGGTAACAGCGTAACCATAACACTACGTATGGATAAAAACGGCAAACTCTTATAAAAATATAATAATGAACCAAATTAAATTCCTGATTGTCGCTCTGATAGCGATACTCGCATTCGCCTCATGCAGCGAGGACGAACCTGCAAGAATGTTGTGGGAAGTATCCGGCAAACCGGCAGGAAATGTGGAGACATCTATTCATTATGATTATAATTCTCCAGTATGGATAACTGTCGGAGGCTATGCCGCTGAAGTTATTTTGAAATGCACCAATTATTCCGAACTGTCGATATATGGTCAAAAGAATGAAGACGGGAAATACGTTGACTCTGATTGTCGGTTTTCAGCAAAAGTTATAGATCCAACAACCGTAAGAATATCATTTGACTATATGGAAGATGTGGACTTTACGGAAAAATCATGCTATCTTCAAATAGATGGAATCAATGGTAAAGATATGCGTACAACAATGGTAACTATTACGCGTAAACATCTCAATTATAAATAACAAAAAATCAATCAGATAAAAGACCACATGATTACAAAATTTAAACTAATGATGATGGTGTGCTTTGCCATCATTGTGTTCGCCTCATGCAGCGAGGACGAACCCGCAAAAATGCTGTGGGAAGTTACGCTACCCCGGCAGAGAGTGTTAAGGCGGCCTTCGACCCCAGTTTCTACCACCAAATTCAGATTACTTCTGATGGAGACGGCGGTGAAGTGACGCTCAAATGCACCAACTACAAATCACTTAATCTGGTTGGTGCCACCAAAAACGAGAACGGGGAATATATCGATGCTGATTGCAAATTCACGGCAAAAATCACGGATTCCGGAGTTGTCAAGATAATCCTTGACAAAATGCCAGATGGTTTTCAAAGAAGCGAAAACAATCCTTCAAATCGACGGAACTGAGGGGAAGGACACTAATACAACGACTGTTGATATTACACGTAAACCATAAGTAGAATAATGAAAAGAGGAATTGCCTTATTCGCCTTTCTTTTAGTCATGGTTGGATCTGTCTTCGGACAGACCGACCATGGCTATAATCTATACGGTCAATTTTTAGGTACATCAACAGGCATTGGAGTGGGGCTTGACAGCCGTTTTTAAGGCAGGTGGAATACTTGGCTATTCATTGGGGCTTGCTGTTACTGACATTTCTTGGAGTACAGATGATGGGCTGGATGGATGTTATGCCAGCTATGATGCGGAAAGCCGGGTATAAGTATTCCTTTCGATGTCAATGCAATTTTGGGTAAACGTGCCAGCAAATTTGAAATAGGCTTTGGCATGACAGCATATCTGGTCAATAGAGACGAGCGCATTATAAAACTATATTCTTCCCTTCAGAAGAAGATGGCGTATTGGATTTTGAAAGGTACTCAACCCGTAAAAAAGTTTTCCGACCTAACATTATTGGTACAATCAATATCGGATACCGACTTCAACGTAAATCCGGATTCTTCATGAAAGTTGGATTATCCTTACTTATTGGAGACCTGAAATGTTCACCTATTGACGGTGTAGTTGCTTTACCGAATATTTGTCTTGGATATACAATCCCTCATTTTTAGTGCATTATAACATGAGATGAATTGCATGAGAAAAATTAGTAAGATCTTGACTGCAGTGACTTATATTATTGCTTGTTTCCTGATTGGTGGGATGCAATTATGATGAACCCACACCGGGTAATGATTCCAATCCGGATTCTGATAAAACATGTGCCTTAGCATGGGATACGATTGTTTGCAATCAGTTATCGGTAAACGAGCTTTTCATCGGTTCTAAATACCTCGGAGTTCAGAACTGGAATTGCAATGGCAATCCTCCAGGCATATATCCGGCAGCAGTTTTTCCAGAAGATGCCTTTGCAACCACGTTTGATAAGGAGGTTTCCGGTAAGAAAAATCCTATTGTCGTATATACCAACTTCAGTGATCCCTTTATTTCGACTATAGAAAACCCTTCCGGAGTAAATTATAGCCGGTTTCTGAAGAGTATGCTCAGGTCGGAGGAATATCAATCTAACTCTGAACCCCCATTGAATTTATATAGATGTGCCAAAATGAATACTCTTGATAGTTTTAAAAATATTCCCTGATAATCCATCTTTTGCGAGACCTTTGAAAGTATAGTAAAGCAAAAGATGGAT